>Ga0207830_100003_pt1 | contig 1377666 bp, 1178 predicted proteins | sample TtanPargueraPR_6_FD_187740 | JGI IMG/M metagenome (GOLD analysis project Ga0207830, IMG submission 187740) | Aerobic enrichment media microbial communities from Bioluminiscent Bay, La Parguera, Puerto Rico - Tt and E2 (3) (SPAdes) | ecosystem: Environmental > Aquatic > Marine > Unclassified ...
CGATAGTATAAGACTAAGTTTTAGTGACAATTTGTGGAGAGATGGCTGAGTGGTTGAAAGCACCGGTCTTGAAAACCGGCATACGTTAATAGCGTATCTAGGGTTCAAATCCCTATCTCTCCGCCACCTTTAAAAAACCGCTGTTCTTACAGCGGTTTTTTTGTATCTGCTATTTTTTAACAGCTGTTATCGAAAACTTCTAATTGGCTTTTCTCCGGCCCTTTCTCTAAGTTCTTTAGCGTACTCACTTTGGGTTTAGTTTACGCAGTAATATCTGCAATCGAAGACATTTTCATAGGTCATTTAGGCTTTAAGTAGAGCTTTGTTAAGTCTCAACGTGGGATGCTTAAAAGCATTTTGATAGAGTTTCAGTCTAAATACTGCGGATGCACTTGGAGAAAAAATGAAGCTACTTTACTGGTTAGATGAATGGCAAGCGCTTACTCAACAAGAACAAGAGATGGCTTTACCTATCTCTGGCTACGATTTACTTGATGATGTATTTGTGAAGTATGAACTCGTCGATCTTAACAAGCCATTGTTGTTCACATTTTCTCCTTCCGGCACTGATGTGCAGGTACAAGATTTAACTCCGAATTTTTCTCCTTGGGGCTACGAGCTCGGAATACAACAAAAAGTAAACATTATTGCCTTTCAACATTTAGGACAAAGTAATTGGTTCCGTAGTCGGAATTTGATTTTCTTTCTGGAGCAGCTGTCTGAGTTGCTTCATCCCTTCCAATGTCGTTTGGGTTATGGGCAAAGTCGAGGTGGCTTTGCAATTGGCGCGTTCGCTAACTTGCTGAAATTAGAACATCTTTTGTTGTTTTATCCTGTTAGCACAAAAAATAAAGCGTTAGTGCCATGGGATGATCGGTCGAGCACTGAGCTTGCTCAACAGTTCGATTGGGAAAGCGGCTACCATGATCGAAATTTGGGCAATGCCAAAGGTTACATTATTTATGACCCCACCAATCGTATTGATCGTCTTCATGCTGAACGTTATCCAGAACTTACTCATTTAAAAGTCGTCGGTATGGGGCACGGCACTCAATCCACACAATTAGATAAATTAGAATTTTTTAATCTGGTGGCGAAGGAGTTTGTTCGTCATCAAACCATAGATATTGACCAATTTAATAAGCAAATTCACGCTTTGTTTTAAAAGAGGACTGATATCAGAGTCCCCTGTAATTAGGGGGAGATGATCACACACTAAAAACTAGATTTTTAACACAATTGCTAGGCGCAATTTAGATGGAGGATTAATGAAGTTACTGTACTGGTTGGATGAATGGCTGGCTCTTTCTCGTGAAGAACAGCAAACCAGGCTACCGATGTCCGGGGAGGACTTACTTGATGATGTGTTTGTTAAGTATGAGTTTGTCGACCGCAATAAACCGCTGTTGTTCACCTTTTCCCCTGCTGGTACGAATCTACAAGTACAGGACTTACACTCAGACTTTGCGCCTTGGGGCTATCGCTTAGCCCAGAAACAAAAAGTAAATATTATTTCTTTTCAGCACCTTGGGAAAAGTAACTGGTTTCGCAGCCGTAATTTGATTTTCTTTCTAGAGCAGTTATCGACATTACTTGAGCCTTTTGAATGCCGTTTAGGTTATGGCCTTAGCCGCGGTGGTTTTGCTATTGGCGCTTTTTCCAATCTATTAAAGTTGGATCAAGTATTGATGTTTCACCCGGTCAGTACAAAAAACAAAGTGCTAGTGCCATGGGATGACAGGCCAAGTACTGAACTTGCCCAACAATTTGATTGGGAAGGAAAGTACCACGACCTCGACCTTGGAGATGCAAAAGGTTACATCATTTATGATCCAACCAATGAAATCGACCGCCTTCACGCCAAACGCTACCCAGAGCTCACTCACTTGAGAGTCTTCGGTATGGGACATGGTACCCACGCGACGTATTTGAATAAATTCGGTTTTTATAAGCAAGTGGCTGTAGACTTTATACGTTATCAGAAGATAGATATAGCGCAGTTTCGTCATCAGACCAAAACGCTGCGATTAAAAGAAGATTACTATCAGTGCCTTAACAAGGCGAATGCGAGTTCACAGCATCGTTTGAACTTACTGAGTACCGCTCATAATGTGTTAATTGAAGAAAAGAAAGAACATGTGAAGGAGCATCAAGCGCAAATCGATATTCAGCCACTTGTTGATATTGCGATGAAGCATGAGCATGATAATCCGCAAGATGCATTACAACTTTTGGAAGTGGCTCAGCAGTTAGTTCCGAATGACCCCGTTGTGGAGCACAAGTTGCAGCAACTGTCGTAGGCGAGTAATGCAGACTGGCATTTTGAATTTGGTCAGTGGCTTTTGTCGCTGGCCTTTTTAAGAGCTTATGGGTTGATATTTCGATGAAATTTAATGAAGCAGTACAAAATAAAAAGCCCAAGCAAATGCTTAGGCTCAACGAGTATTAATATGAGTTTAAAACTCTTTTGGCGCAAAGCCTGTCATGACATCGAGGCGAAGCTCTTTACCAACTTTTGTTAGTGGGTGAACGATTACTAAGCCGCGTACGCGTTTTTTCAGTTTGCCGATGTCCGCTTGTTCTGCTTTGGTGATTTCACGAGAGAATGGCATATCAAGTAAGCTTTTACGTTCTTTGTTCAGCTCATAGTTTTGCTTATGCTTTAACTGGTTAAGCTTTTTGGTTAGCTGTTCTACTTCATCCGTGAACTTTGTAATCATTTCGTGATCACCACGAGAACGTGCCGCATCAAGTTTACGTTGGCATGTATCTAAACGGTTGTGCAGCTTTTGAATATCAGTTTTTATGCTCATGGTAATTTGGCTCAAATTTTAAATAGTCGAGAAGTATAGCATAGCTGAGATCACACGCTCTACTATACTTCTCAATTGTCTGGCTTTAGTTAATCAGCTCATTGCCCGATACGTTGCCAGAGAAGAAGGCTTCGACGTTATCAAGCGTCACAGAGGCAATGTTATTAAGTGCTTCGTGAGTCAAGAATGCTTGGTGGCCAGTAAAGAGCACGTTATGACAAGCCGATAAGCGACGGAAAACATCGTCTACAATGACATCGTTAGATTTATCTTGGAAGAACAAGTCTTTTTCATTGTCATACACGTCTAGACCAAGCGCGCCAATCTTACCTTGTTTCAATGCCTCTATCGCTGCTAGTGAATCCAGCAACTCGCCTCGACTGGTGTTAATGATCATCACACCATCTTTCATTTGCGCGAAGGCTTTTTCGTTCAATAGGTGATAGTTTTCTTCACTCATTGGACAATGGAGAGAGATAATATCCGCATTAGCGTAGATTTCTTCAAGCGAACAGTAACGCGCTCCCATTTCTAGTGCTAATGGATTTTCGTAAGGGTCATAGCAAAGCAGCTCCATGCCAAGCCCTTTGAAGATACGCATCGTCGCGATACCAATCTTACCTGTACCAATGACACCAACGGTTTTCCCGTAAAAGTTAAAGCCAACTAGGCCCTCTAGCGAGAAGTTGGCGTCACGTGTGCGTTGGTAGGCTTTGTGAAGGCGACGATTTAGGCACATCATCAAACCGACTGTGTGCTCTGCCACCGCCTCTGGTGAGTAAGCTGGAACTCGAACTACTTGTAAGCCAAGTTCTTTGGCAGCTTGTTGATCAACTTTATCAAAACCCGCGCAGCGCATGGCAATAAGCTTAGTTCCGCCTAGAGAAAGCTGTTTAAGAACGGGAGCTGAAAGGTCATCATTGACGAAAGCACACACGACATCGCAACCATGTGCCATTTTGGCGGTTTTTTCGGTTAGCCGGAAGTCGTGATAGTGGAATTCAAAATCTCGGTTATTTTTAATTTTATTAAAAGAGGCCTCGTCATAGGATTTTGCACTAAAAAAAGCAATATTAATCATGGTTCCCTCTCAAAAAGTGCGGACTTTATAAATAAATATACTTATAAAGTAATGCAACTTAGGCGGAATGAATAGAGAAATCTTCTCTTTAACTTTTGCCATATCAAACAACGATAACGATCACGTCTTTCAATGAGTATTATCTTACGACTCTGCACTTGTGCGTTCATCACATTAGCTCCTGGGATAATACAGGTTCTACCCTAGATACTGTTTGCTTTACGGGCGCTAACTGACTAGCATAATCGCTCTTTTCTTGTTCACTTTAGTTAGGTTAGGCGTTCCGGCAATGTCAGTGAAATGGTGCTCTATGTTCTTGTGTTGCGTGTTGGCTTCTGGCGTCCATGCAGCTGTAGATCTTGTTAAAGTCGACAAGTCAAAGCGTCGAATGTATTTAATGGAACAAGGCACAATACTAAAAGAATACCGCATTGCTTTAGGGGCGAGCCCTAAAGGGCATAAACAAGAAGAGGGAGACAATCGTACACCTGAGGGCGAATACACCTTAGATTACGTTATAGAAGACTCTGCTTTTTATCGTTCTGTGCATATTAGCTACCCTGATGCGATTGATACGTTGGAAGCGAAGCGCCGAGGTGTGTCCCCAGGAGGGAACATCAAAATTCATGGTTTAAAAAACGGTGAGAGTCAGTTGCCGATTTATATCCAAAGCTTTGATTGGACCAATGGATGTATTGCGATTACCAATGAAGAGATGGATGAATTTATCCAGCTTGTAGAGATGGGGACACCAATTCAGATTGAGTGGTAACGAAATGGTGCCTCTGAAGCTCAAGGTGGTATGTGCTATGGCATAAAGCGTTGTGGATGATCACTGAATATACCGTCTAACTGAGGTAGGTACTTCAGTTTGTTTGGATTGTTCACTGTATAACACATCACTTTGTAACCCGCCTGCTGGAGTTTGTTTATTTGGCGCGAGCGAACCCAGTTAATGTTTAGGTTGCAGCTATAGGCGTTAACTTCTTCCAAAAGGCGTTTATCTTTTCTCGTTAAGAATTCACTCAATACACCTAATCGATACTCATTGCAGTATTTATGCAGCGCTCTAATGACATCATGACTAAAACTGGAGAGTAGTACCTTCTCTTGCGGCATGGGACTTTTTGCTAGTACGTTGGCGAGAGCTTGTGCCACTTCTTCTGCTGGGTGGCGATCTACCTTAACTTCAATATTCAAGTTAAGCTTATGCTCAGTAGCTAAAGTGAGCAGCTCATATAATGTCATGATTTTCTCACCTGAAAAATCTGCGCTGAACCAGCTACCAAAATCCAACGCCTTTAACTCTTCCAGAGTCAGTTCATCGACACGCCCTTGTCCATTACTGCATCGATTTATGGTGTGATCATGGCAAACCACTAAAACATTATCTTTGGTCGGTTGTACATCAACTTCAACCCAATTTAATCCGAGGTCAATGGCGGCCTGAACGCTCACTTTTGTATTTTCTGGGTATGAGCCAGCAACACCACGATGACCAATTACTAATGTTTCCATGTTCATCATCTTCTGCTTTGTGTTGAGCAGATTGTACTCGTTTTTTGCTTTGAAGATATACCTCAAGGTGCATGTTGTCAGATCGTCTTAATAAAAGCCAAATCGCCCATTCGTCAAGGTAGGTCGTTGGAAGCACTCCTGTCGAATCATGAACCAAAGTTGGACTTTTATTCTCCTGCCGCTCATTTTTAAAGAGCAAGGTAGTTGCGAGTGCATCATGGTTATCGGGAGAGAGAAATATGAAGATCGGTGTTATTGGTGCAGGTGCTGTTGGTGTGGGAGTATGTAATTACTTACTCACTCTGGGTGGTTTTAGCGAGCTTGTTCTACTTGATAAAAATTTAGAACGTGCCGAGGGTGAAGTGTTTGATTTTCGTCACACGATGGCACTGACTTTTTCAAAAAACACACGCATTATGCCGTCGGATGATTACTTAGATTTACTCGAAGCCTCTCTTGTTGTTATCACCGCTGGTACGCAGATTAAACAAGGACAAACTCGTTTGGATATTGCTGAGGTTAATGCTCAAATTGGAGTTGATATTGCGCGTCAAATAGAACGTGTAGCGCCAAATGCGGTGTTGATTGTTGTGTCAAACCCATGCGATATCGTGGCGCACTTTATTGTCACCAACACCGGTTTTGAGCCGAGTAAAGTTATTAGCAGTGGCTGTGTAGTTGATACCGCTCGTTTAATGAGTATTGTTGCTGGCCGTGTAGACCTAGACCCGAAGAACGTGTTTGGTTATGTATTAGGAGAGCATGGTAGCCATTGCTTTACTCCTAAGAGCTTAATTTCTATCGCTGGGCAACCGGCCGACTATTACTGCGATACCCATAACATTGAGAGAATTGATCCGCACGCACTTCTTGAGGCGGTGAAACAGGCGGGATACGAAATCTTTCGGCGTAAGCAGAACACCGTTCATGGCATTGCCGCCAGTGTCTTTCGAATCATTCAAGCTGTGACGATTAACGAACGATCGGTGTTGCCCGTCGGTACGATGATGTCGGGGCAATATGGTTTGCATGATGTTGTTCTCAGCCTACCTACGGTTATTGGAAAAAACGGAGCAAATTCAGTTCTGATGCATCCCTTCACTGAAGAGGAGCTTGTCACATTAAAAACGATCAGCGCCCACTTAAAACACATCGTCGAAAATGTCGCTAAGCAGGCGAAGCTAAAGCCCTGATCTACCCTCATTATCAGGTGCTAGTTAGCTTAGCACTCCGGTCTACTGCTATAGAGCTATTTGTACTAAAGCCCTAGGATGTGTAGTTGTTTAATTTGTAAATGAGTAATAGAATGCGAACCATTTTTATTTGAATGGTGAGTGGTAATGTCTCGAGTTTTGATAGTGGATGATGACGTTCCTTTGTGTGAGCTATTAGAAGCAGTTTTGCAAGAGGAGGGCTATATTGTCTCTTCTGTACATTGCGGTGAAAGTGCTTTGCAATATATGGAAAAAACGCCGGTAGATCTTGTACTGCTTGATGTCATGTTACCAAACCTTAACGGCATGCAAGTTGCCCGTAGAATCTGTCAACGCTTCGCGACACCTATTCTAATGCTTACTGCGCTTAATGATGAAAACTCGATGCTTGATGGCTACCAAGCGGGAGCCGATCAGTACATAGGAAAGCCTTTTAATGTTGCTGAGCTTCTGATGCGCATCAAAGCGATTCTTCGTCGTGTTGGTTTAGAGCGCCAACGTCAGGCGATGTGCAGTACCGTTCAAACGATCAGTGATCAGCTCAATAGCTTACCACTCACAAGCACGGAAGCCGAATTACTGAGCTATTTAGTCAAAAACCAAGGTGTGGTGATTTCAAAAGCGGAACTCCAAACCGAAGTATTAAAGAAAGAGCTAAGCCCTTTTGACCGCAACCTTGATATGCACATCAGTAATATACGTCGCAAGCTAGTAGAAGCAGGGCTCTCTAAGCAACATATCAAAACCTTCCGTGGCAAAGGTTACAGCTACCTAGAGGCTGTAAACAATTAATGAAGCTCACGTGCCCACCTTTTATCGCGAAACGTAAAGACAGCTTAGCGTTTAAGTTGTTTAGTTATATGACTGCAATTGTGATAAGTATTTTGGTCGTACAAGCAATGGCGGAGCAAGCTCTCGTGAAAGCCATGCTAAAAGTGCCGGACAGTGTGCGAGAAGAAATGCTCGATCTTGCACATCAAGCCAATGTGCTGATTGAGCACGGAGATATGGACGAACTTGCGGATTGGGCGAACGCGCAAAACTTTTATCTGTTTGTGCTGAATGAGCACCAGCAACCCGTCACTCACCGTTTAATGCATCCACACTTCGAGTTCAAACTTCAATTTAAAAGAAGTATTGATGATCAACTTGAGGGAAAGGTAAATCGCCCGATTATCAATATCCCTTTGGTTAAAGATAATAGCTTGGTGATTCAACTGCCACATCGACTGCATCCCGCACATGACTTCATTTTATATTTCTCTATTCTCAAAGTGGTGATTGCGGTAGTTATTTTGGCGTTGTTCTCATTGCTAATGGCACGCAACTTACAACAGCCGCTTGATCGCTTAAGAGAAGCAAGCAAAAAGCTATCTAACGGCGACTTTAATGTCAGTGTGGTGAAAGAGTTAAAATCGAATACGCGCGAGTTTAACGAGCTGGCGCAAGACTTCGACCACATGACACAGCAAATTCATTCTCTTGCCGAAAAGCAGCGATTGCTTATAAGAGATGTCTCCCACGAGCTCCGAACGCCGTTAGCAAGACAGAATTTAGTTCTACACCTTTTGCGTAAGCGAGTTGGGGAGAACGAGCAAAGCTTGGTGACCAGGCTAGAAGACGAAGCTAAAGAGCTAAACCATTTGATAAGCGATATCTTGGAGTTCAGTCGCTTGGAAAATGCGCGTTTCGACAAAGGTGCGAAACGCCGTGATTTAGAGGTGTTGCTCGCACCGCAAGTAGAGCGGTGCAAAATCGATTTAAAACCAGAACAAACATTGTCATTCCGTTCAGAAGCAACATGCGCCAAAGCTTTTTGCGAAGAAACGCTCATCATTCGTTGTTTGAATAACCTTGTTGGAAATGCCATCAAATATTCAGGGCAAGCATCTCAGATAGAAGTTTCTCTGGCTAATCATGTCAAAGATGGGCAGCAATTGATTTCCATGTCTGTATCCGACAATGGGCCTGGTATTCCAGAGAACAAGTTGGTCGATATTTTTGACCCGTTTACTCGCTTAGATGCATCAAGAGATAAGAAACTTGGCGGTTATGGCTTAGGTCTCGCGATTGTCAAAGAATCCATGCGCATTATGGGTGGATCCGTTACGGCGAAAAATCGTGAACAAGGAGGTCTGAGTGTTACTTTGGTGTTCAAGCAGTAAGTATGGTTAAGTCTTATTAACCGTGATGTTGATCACGTTACTGGGGCTCGTCATCAGAGAGTACTTTACAAAAGTTTGCAAATGCAAAGAATGTAAATTTAATGCAAATGGTAATACTTATCACTTATATTCACCCGCGAAATAATTAAGAGGGAATCGCATTCAACAAGCATGTGACCCGAAAAATAATAATCGGAGTGAAAGGATATGTTTACTAAGAGCCATTTGGCGCTAGTGATCGGTGCGGTGTTAGCAACACCTGCAGTGGCGGACGTTCAAACAGACGAACATGTAGTTGTAGAAGGTCGAGAGTTCGGCTACAAGGCGGATACAAACAGTACAGCAATGCGCATGGAAATGACGCAGCTGGAAACGCCAGGACAAGTAGCGGTTATCGATGAAACGGTAATTGATGAGCAGCGTGCAAGTACACTTGGTGAAGTGCTACGTAACGATGCAAGTGTTAGCGCGGGTGGTACAAGCCGTAACCGCGAACGTTTCTCTCTACGTGGTTTTGAGCTTAGCAGTTCAGACGGTTTTCTTCGTGATGGCCGTCAACACTGGTCACACTACCGTCAGCCAATTGAGCTTTTAGAGCGTGTTGAAGTGCTTAAAGGTCCATCAGGCTTGCTATACGGTAAATCTGAGCCGGGTGGCTTGGTAAACATGGTTTCGAAAAAACCAACAACTCAACCACAAGCTAGTTTGAGTCAAGATCTAGGTTCGAATGATCACTCACGCACGGTGCTTGATGTGAGTGGCGCGCTAAATGATGCAGAGACACTGCGCGCGCGCGCAATTTTTGCCAAAGAAAGCTACGGCTCTTGGCGCAGATACGGCGATGGTACCGAGCCAGAAACGGATCGTACGGTTGCGGGTCTAGTGGTTGAGTACGACATCACCGACAACTTTATGGTGTCAGCGCATTACGATCGCACGAAAGACGATGGTAGCGTGGATTCTGGTGCTTACATTGTGGATGGTAAAGCGGTTCGCGGTGACAAGCACATCTGGGATGCCCAGTGGTCAAAGATTGACAACGAAGTAGAAAACTACGGTATCGATATTAATGCTCAAGTGACTGACAATGTAAACGTAAAAGCGGGTTACAACCGTCAAGACTTTAAGCGTTTTGATGTAGAGTCTTACCCTAAGTTTGACAATTATGACAAAGACGGTGTGATTCGACACAAAGGGAATGATCGCTCCGATAATTGGGTATTTGATACTGCATATATAGATGTGACGACGGACTTTACTTTGTTCGGTACGGAAAACACGTTGTTAGTGGGCGCTAACTACTTAGATTACAGTTATGATCGCTTTATGGCATTTCATAATGAGGCGAGTATTGCGCCAGGAGAAACGGTGCCTAAGCCTGGCTATCGTAGTTCGAAGAAATCACCAACAACTGAGTACGATACTTGGGGTATCTACGCGCAAAACATGATGACTATTAACGAGTCTTGGCAAGTACTTGCAGGGGTTCGTTATGATGAAAAGCGTGATGATGACCTGACAGAGAATCAAGTTTCTCCTAAGTTTGGTGTGATTTTCCACCCAGCGACAAATGGCTCGGTTTACGTTCAGTACTCTGAAAGCTTTATGCCGCAAGGTGAAGTCAGCAGTGGTCGTGGCAAAACTTACGTGAACGATGGCGAGAAGCTAGATGCAGAGCGCGGAATTTCTTATGAAATCGGTACGAAGTGGGAACTTTTTGATCAGCGCTTATTTGTATCCGGTGCAGTGTTTGATATCACATTAGAGAACATCTCGCTGGATGTTGAAAGCGGCAAAGACGCGGGCGGTAACCTCCTACACAAGAAAACGCAAGGTGGTGAGCAAGTTCACAAAGGTGCTGAGTTAATGGCTCAAGGTTTTGTGACCCCAGAGTTGTCGCTAACGGCTTCTGCAATGTATTTGGATGCAGAGTTGACGAAAGCGGATAAAAAATTCGAGGGTAACCGCCCTGTAGACGTGCCAGAGTTCTCGGCAAGTCTATGGTCTAGCTACAAGGTTCAAGACAACACTAACTTAAACCTCGGTTTGATTTATGAAGGTGATCGCTACGGTGATGCAAAGAACACCTTCAAGAAAGATGGCTACGCTCGCGTTGATATGGGCGTGTCATACAAACATAAGTACGATGAAAACTTGGATATCATTGCTCGATTCAATGTCGAGAACTTATTCGATACCGACTACTTCGCAGGTGGCGGTAGCACGAATAGCGAGCAAAAAGGTGCGAGTGGGGTTGTGGTTGGAGAAGACCGCAACTACATGGCAACAATCCAGTTCAAGTACTGATAACAATTTGATTATTAAAGGGGAAGGGTAGTCTTCCCCTTTGGTCGTTTTTGGAACACAGAAATATAACTCGTATGAATCTAATGAAATCAAGTATCGCTCTGTTGATATCATCGGTTTTGATTCCCGCTCACGCGGCGAACTTAAACGATGCACAAGCTGTGCAGAGTAAAACAAACCAGTCGTCGGCGGTAAGCCAAAAACGTATTGATGCAAGCGCAGAAAAATCACTTACTCTAGAAGCTGAAATTGAGCAGCTGCAAGAGGAAGTCGGTAACTTGAAGATTTATCGCGATCATCTTGCAAGCCTTGTTGAGAGCCAAAATCAAGAAGTTGATAGCTTGAACGAGCAAATTGAGCAGATTGCTCAAACTCGTCAAGGTGTCGTGCCTTTGATGTATCACATGCTTGAAGGCTTAAAAGTGCTCGTCGCTAACGACAAGCCTATACGCAAAGCGCAACGTGAGGAGCGAATTGCAAAGCTGGATTCCATGATGACGCGTGCAGACGTTGCGGATGCAGAGAAGTTTCGTCGTATTTTAGAAGCGTATCAAATTGAAATGGATTACGGCACCAAGCTTGGCGTTTACCAAGGCAAGATTAACCTGGGTGACAATGAAGCTGTGGAGGCGGACATTCTCTATTTAGGGCGTTTGTCTTTGGTAGCACGTAGCTTATCTGGTGACACATTTTGGAGCTGGTCACAGCAACAACAAGCATGGCAACAAGTGGGTTCTGAGCAAAAATCAGAGCTAGATAAAGCGTTCGCTATGGCGAATAAACAGATCGCGCCGAGTATGTTAACTCTGCCAGTGTCGTTAACCGCTGCGGAGGGCAAATAAATGATGAAAAAATGGTTATCGGTTGCATTAATCTCGACAGCCGCATTAATACCTCATACAACTTTTGCTAGTGATGCGTTGTTACAAAAGGCGCAGCAAGAAAATCGTCAACAGCAATCGCACAATGTCGCGCGTGAATCAGGTTTTAAGAAAACAGAGCAAGAGCTACAGGCTATAAAGAATAAATTGGCCGCAGAGCGAGCGGCTCTTCAAGCAGAAGCGGACTCATTAAGTGTTACTTTCGGTGAAAACGAAGCGGAACTGGCGCAGCTAGAAGAAAAGCTACGTCTAGAAACCGGGAGCTTAGGTGAGCTATTTGGCGTCGTTCGCCAGAACGCAAAAGAGCTAGAGTCAGAGCTCAAGAGCTCAGTAACGGGTGTTGATGCAAACTCATATCAGAAAGATATCGATGCTATTGTTGCAGCTAAATCTCTGCCAACGTTGACCCAACTTCAGGCGATGTGGCGCAGCATGGAAGAACAAATCAAAGCAAGTGGTGAGATGGCAAACGTCTCTTTCACACTGCTAAATGGCGAAGGTCGTGAACAAACGGTTAATGGTGTTCGTCTTGGTTCTATGGCGCTGCTGGATGACACTGGCTACGTTAAGTGGAATGGTCAACGCGGAGATGCGGTAAACTATCTTCGTCAGCCTGAAAGCGGTCCAACAGCGAATACTATTTCCTCTGGTGACATTGATGCGCTTGTCATTGACCCGTCACGCGGCATTCTTCTTGAGCAGCTCGCAAACTCACCGACTTTGGCTGATCGCCTAAATGCAGGCGGCGTTGTCGGTAAAATCATCCTTGGTTTATTAGCTATCGGCCTATTGATTGCTCTCGTACGTGGTGCATCTCTGATGATTTCGCGCCAGAAAATCATGAAGCAACTGAAAACTCCAGCACAGCCAGGAGACAACCCTTTGGGTCGTGTGCTTGCGGTGTATCAGAAAGATAAGCATCGCAGCGTAGAAGCGTTAGAGCTACGTCTTTTGGAAGCCGTTGTTGATGAGCAAACCCACCTAGAAAAAGGGTTGTCGATGCTTAAGCTTCTTGCTGCTCTAGCTCCTATGCTTGGCCTACTTGGAACGGTAACGGGTATGATCGAAACCTTCCAAGTCATCACTCAATTTGGTAATGGTGATCCGAAAGTAATGGCGGGTGGTATTTCGATGGCGCTTGTAACTACTGTACTTGGCCTTGTTTCAGCCATGCCATTGTTATTGGCGCACAACGTATTGAGCTCTCAAGCAGAAAATATTCGCAGTATCTTAGAAAAGCAAGGTATCGGTTTAGTTGCAGAACAAGCTGAGCGTGATATGCCGAGCAACAAAAGTCACTCTAACACCTTAGCGGAGAACGCAGCGTAATGGAGCAGATCCTACTCAACACATTGGGTTTGATCAGTGAGGATTGGGCCACAACCTTGATGAGCTTTATGCAGCAAGGTGGTCAAATCCTATGGTGGTTAGCTGCCGTCGTGGCGGTGTGCTGGCTGTTGGTCATGGAGCGAGTTATTTATCTCACAACAGTTTTTCCTGGGGTAAAGAAACAGCTTTGTGAGCAGTGGCAAGAAAGATCAGAGCACCACTCTTGGTACGCACATCAAATCCGTGAAGGATGGATTGCAAAAGCGCAAATCGAACTGCGCCAAAACCTATCGACCATTAAGCTACTTGTGGCGGTTTGCCCAATGCTAGGGTTGTTAGGGACGGTGACGGGCATGATTACGGTGTTTGACGTAATGGCATCGCAAGGCAGCAGCAATCCGAAATTGATGGCTTCTGGTATCTCACTTGCTACGCTGCCAACCATGGCGGGTATGGTAGCAGCGCTGGCGGGCATGTTTATTCATGCTCGCCTTAGCAAAGTGTGTGAACGAAAAGCTATCCAGTTAGAACAATCTTTAAGGAGTCAAAAGTGAGACTCGGACGCAGACCTAACCAACAAGATGAAGCTCAAGTCGATTTAACGTCGATGCTTGATATCGTCTTCATCATGTTGATCTTCTTCATTGTGACCAGTTCGTTTGTACGTGAATCCGGTGTAGAAGTGAATCGCCCTCAGGCTTCTAATGTAGTAAGCCAAAAAGACGCGGGCATTTTTATCGCAGTAACGGCAGCGAATGATGTGTACATCGACAAACGAGTGGTTGATATTGAGCGTGTTGAGGCCTCTATTGAGCACCTGTTACTTGATCAGCCTGATGCCTCGTTAGTTATCCAAGCTGACGAGCATGCTTACAATGGCACTGTCGTGAAAGTGATGGACGCTGCAAAAGCGGCGGGCGTGAAAAACATCGCATTGGCGGCGGAGAAACCTTAATGGGCAGGCTGTTACTTGCACTACCAGCATCATTGTTAATTTCTGTGAGCCTGTTTAGCTTTATGGCGTGGATGGTTGATAAAGGCAACCAGCGAGCGCCAGAAGCTTCGGAAGCGGTTCGTTTTGATATGGTGATGGTAGAGAATGAAGCAGACGTGCAGCGTCGTCAACGTTCAGTGCCGGAGCAACCAGAACCACCCCAAGCGCCGGAGCCAATGGATCTGTCTCAAGCTGACACTCAAATGGAGCCAATGAGCCAGATGACGCCAGTCAGTGCTTTAGGTTTGAACACTGCTCTTGAAGGTATCGCGATCAGCGCGCCAAACTTGAAGGGAACAATGGGCAACCAACAAGCACTGCCGTTGTATCGTGTTGATCCTCGTTATCCAAGTAAGGCGCTGAAACGTAGAGTTGAAGGCTATGTCATTATGCGTTTCACGATCGATGCAACAGGACGACCAAAAGATATTGAAGTGATCGAGGCTGAGCCACAGCGTATGTTCGAAAGGGAAGCAATCCGTGCGCTTAAAAAATGGAAGTATCAGCCAAAAGTTGAGGATGGTGTGTCAATTGAGCAGTATGGACAAACCGCTAAAGTGGAGTTCAAGTTAGCCAAATGATGAAAAAATTCTTAATCGGTACGGTATTAAGCCTGAGTGCACTTTCAACCATTGCCAGTGAGTTAAGCCAATACACTGCCGCGAGAGTTCAACGAGCACACAACTTGGCTCAAGAGGAGAAACTAAAAGAAGCGATTTCATCTCTTGAAGCTATGGAGCTTTCTCGTGGATATGACCAAGCTTATGTCGCTCGAATGTTGGGTATTTTTTACTGGCAGAATGAACAAACTCAAGCAGCAATTAAGCAACTTGAGTTGGCAGTCAATAGTGGTTTGCTACAAGATGAGCAAGCATGGCAAACCCGAAAAATGTTGGCAGATATACTGCTGAACGAGCAACGCTTTTCTAAGGCGTTACCTCATTACTATGCCTTGAGCAAAAACATTCCTAAAGGTCAAAAAGCGCATGAGCTATGGCTGCGTATTTCCCAATCTCATTATCAACTGAGTCAGTGGCAGAAAGTGCTTTCAGCAATGGCTCGTTATGAGAAGTTTGGTCAGCCAGACAAGCTTGGCGCATTGTCGATAAAGCTTTCTGCTGAGCTAGAACTGAAAAAGTGGAAGCCGGCAATCTCGACCATCAAACGCTTGATCGCGATTGAACCTGAGCGAATTGAATGGTGGCGTCAGCTTGTTGCTCTTTACCTGCGTGTTGATGACAACAAACGTGCTCTGGACTCTTTGGCGTTGGCAAAACTGAAAGGATTACAACTTAGCCAAGATGACTTAAAGCTGCTGGCACAATTGTACGCGAAACGAGGTATTCCTGAGAGAGCTGCGTTGGTGATGAACGAGCTAGAGGATGTAAACTCGAATAGTAAACTGAAAGCTCAGCAAGCGACGTATTGGCAAATGGCAAAAGAGTGGGAAGAGTCTATCGATAGTTGGCGTGTTGCTGCTCAGTTAGACCGACAGTATTACTGGAACTACTCTCAATTATTGGTGCAAGAAGGCCACTATAAAGATGCCCTTGCCGCGCTCGATAAGGTCAGCGGTCGTAAAGCGGATGTCGCACTTATCAAAACTCGCGCTTACTACAAGCTTAAGCGGTTTGACGATGCACTTGCTAATGCCAAAAGAGCGGATGAGATAAAACCGTCGAATCAGGCAAAAAGTTGGGTTAAGTATCTATCTCAGCTACGCAAAGTAGAATCGACGCAAAACTCATAGCGAACATTTTTACTAAATACCCGAGTTCAGTCTCGGGTATTTTTTTGTCTAAAGTCATAAAGGCTATTTACTGTATGAGCTTTTCATAAAAGGCTAACGCATCAAATGGTCGGGAGAAAAAAGGGCTTTTCTCTATATATTCTTGATGCACTTTGCTTAGTGTTTCAAACTTTTCTCTCGATGTAGATTCGATATGAAAAGTAAGGCTTTCAGTCGATTCTACAAGCTTTAATGTTGAAGTTCTTGAAGCGTTATTTTTTGCTATTAATAGATAATACGCTAGTTCTTGCTTCTCTTTTAATACACAAGCCTCAAAAGCTTTCTCGCTTAAAAACGGCAGAACAGGAGTTAATGCTTCTATATGCTTCTTTGAATACTCTAGGGTTTGTTTGTCAGGTGTATTCTGGTCTGCCATAGATTCGCACAGCTTTATCTTAGCACCATAATTATCAATAGATTGGCTTGCGTTTTTAAACAAACTGGCTTCAAATTTTTCACTTGCTAAAGTGACACTTGAGAAAAGTGATAAGATAATTATTCCAACATTCTTGTTCATATTTTTCCTTCTGAACTGCACCATAACGTTTGGCTAGCATCAGAAAATCTTCTCTATCTAACCCTACACTAACTTCTTAGCTTACCTTTTTAATCTAGCTTATCGATAGCTTTTAAGCTTTTCATTAAATATACATAAAGGCGCATTTTGGTGGAGTCTATCCCACTTTTTAGTATTGGAAATATCATTAAATTTTGAGTCATTAAAATTAATAGGGTTATTATCTAGAGGGTAGGCAATTGGTCACTCATATTGGCGCAAATAGTTACAACATGCGCCAGCCAAGCTGAATTGAAAAAGTAAACAATGTAAATTAAATGCCAATACGAATGATTATCACCTAAATTATGCCCCACATTTATTGGTGATGATTGTTTCTATGCTGCTTAAAAGCAAAGGTGTTCAAACTTGGGCTCGCCGCCTACATATCTATATTTCGATGGCTCTTCTCTTAGTTACGCTGTTTTTTGCAATAACTGGAATTACCCTCAATCGCCCCGAATTATTTGAACGCAGTGAACCTATCATTCAACAACATACTCTTACGGTTCCACACTCAGTGCTGTTTTCACATTCAGATACTTTTCAACCTAACCGTGAAGAACTGCTTGCTTTCTTGACTAAAGAAACCGAGCTTCGCGGCACTCCCTCCGCACTAGATGTGTATACCGAAGTTGAGCAAGGTGAGTTGTTACTCGGAGAGCTGTCTATGGATTTTAAAGGCCCAGGTTATAACGCTACGGTCTTTATTGATATGACCACCGGTGCGGCAGAGGTTGAAACGACGCACTACGGTATTGTTGCGCTGCTGAACGATCTACATAAAGGACGCAACAGTGGTGGTATTTGGAAGTGGTTTATCGACGTCACTGCGCTTTTGATGGTGTTTTTTGTTCTAACAGGTGTGTGCTTATTACTGCCTAAGAAGAAGACGCTTAGAACGTCAATGCAATGGATGAGCTTTGGTACGTTACTGTCGCTCGTGATTTATTTTTTTGCTGTTCCATAACAGCTTTTTTAGAGAACACTTATGTTGAACACAGGAAGATTTTTCCGCCGTAATCACTTTTGTAAAGCCGCTTTGATCGCGGCTTTTGCTCCTTTCTCTCTTTCTGCGGCTCCTCTACCAGATAACGCGAAGATCGATTTCGAATTCGAACTTCCAAAGATAGACACTTCAATGTACGCACGCCCTTATGTGGCGGTTTGGGTTGAAAACGACCAGCGTAAACCGGTTAAAACCATTCAGCTATGGGTAGGAAAAGACGAATGGCTAAAAGACCTGCGCAGCTGGTGGAGAAAAGCGGGTCGTTATGATCGTGAACTTGTTGATGCGGTGACGTCTGCAACGCGCCCTGCTGGACAGTACCGTTTTGTTTGGGACGGAACCAATGATGCAGGAAAGCGTTTGGAGCAGGGAAATTACACATTGTACGTCGAAGTCGTTCGTGAACACGGTGGGCGTAACTACTTACGTCAAAAAATAACGCTAGCGGACAGTGAAGTGCGCTATGAGCTTAAACCAACTCAAGAGACGGGTGTCATCACCGTCAATTATCAAGTTAAGTGATTAAAGGACACAACAATGAAAACCAAAATCAAAGCAGTGGCATTGGCGAGTGTAATGGCAATGGGATTGGCTGCAACAACCACCGCACAAGCGCATCCACGTTGGGTTCTGCCTTCTCACTTTACGGTTTCAAAAGAAGGCGGTGACTGGCTGACATTTGATGTTACTGCTTCTCACGGGACGTTTGTTTTTGATAAGCCTGCGGGTAGTGACCAAGCGTTCGTGGTGATGCCGGATGGCCGTTCTGAGCGTCCTAACTTTGTTGTTCGTGGCAAACGTCGTTCTATGTTTGATTTCTTTTTTACGGAAGAAGGCACGCACAAAGTCGCGATCAATAATCAGCCGAGCTACTACACCCAATACAAAGCGGGTCGTCGTGATACGGTGAAATGGGCGCGAGCAAACAAAGCTGAGCGTCATGATGTACTTCCAGAACAGGCGCGTGATGTGGTTACACAACTGAGCTACACCCGAGCAGAAAGCTACATCACGGTTGGTATGCCAACGGAAAAAGCGTTGGAGATTGAAGGAAAAATGCTGGAGATGAAGCCAGTCACGCATCCATCGGACATCATTGAAGGTGAACCAGTCACTTTCCAGTTTTTCTTCAATGGTGAGCCACAAGAGGGCGTCACAGCGGAGATCACACGTGAAGGCACCATGTACCGAAACCATCAAGAACAAATCGATGTGGTGAGTGATGAAGATGGCAAAGTGATCTTCACGCCAGAGGTCGCAGGGCGCTACTTAATGAAAGCGAACTACAAAGGCGAATTAAAAGATAATCCATTAGCGGATAAAGCGAGTGCCAATGTTCACCTTACGTTTGAAACTCAACTTAACTAATCGAATTAGGCTCAGCAATCGCTGGGCCATTTTGGAATCATTATGAATAACACTTCTCTTCTCAAAGCTGCTTTGCTTTTTTCTGGATTTGCTTCTTTTCACGCTGCTGCACACTTCCCTCTGATGAGTTGTCACTTGGCGCAAGATAAAGTGATTTGTGAAGCGGGCTACTCGGATGGATCGACAGCGGTCGACTACGATGTCGAAATGTACGATTACGACGACAATCTGATCGCCAAAGAAAAAACAGATAAGCGTTCCATCGCAGAATTTACTCACCCTGAAACAGATTTCTATTTGGTATTTGATGCCGGACATGAAAGCCCGGTGGAAGTGGATATCGTTGAGCTGAATGAGAAATGAGTGTACAGAAAGTTCGCCCTGATGATGGTAACCGAGAAGGAAAGTGGGTCGCACTGACAATCGCAGTGATTCTCGGTTCTGCAGCCATACTTATGCCCTACCATCAGGTCGCGACTGAAAAGCCAGACATACAGGCTCATCAAGTTTTAATCACGGACTTACATCAAAACGAGTTGGGTTTGATCGCTGAACTTAAGCTTGCTCATGAAGAGATTCGTGATTTGCAGCTAGAAACTGGAACTTGGCCTGAGGTCTCTGACATGGAGGCGCTTTGGATTGCTCCATTCGTAAAAGACCAAAATTGGAAGCGCAAAGGGTCTCATCAGTGGAAACGAATCGATGACGGAGTCTACATTGGCATGAAGAAAAATGCCCAAGGTTCTGCCTCTATGCTTCTGGATAGCCGTGGCTCTCAAGCTGATATTTGGTTTAGTGATTCTAGCCGATCGTTAAATGCGGAGGTACTAAGCGATCTAGCAAAACGCCGCCAGCATGGCTGGCAACAAATCGTTCTGTCAGATTCCTCTTCTTCCCATTCTCACGCCCATTAAGACAACATAATTGATAAGTACTATGATCAAACGCTCTCTTTTACGTCGTATTCTTACAGCCACCGTGTTATTGACGGTGCCTTCTACTGGCTTTGCTGCCGATAAACTCAGTATTGGTATTACGCTTCAACCTTATTACAGCTATGTCAAAGCTGTTGTTGATGACAAGGCGAACATCATTCCTCTGGTCGATGCTGGTTTTAACCCTCATAACTATTTACCGCAACCCAATGATCTTAAACGTTTGAATGAAATGGATGCGATAGTGATCAATGGTATTGGTCATGACGATTTTGCACTGAAAGTGATCAAAGCCTCTCAGCGTGATGATCTCGTGGTTATCGAAGCGAACAAAGAAGTGCCTCTGTTACCGGCGATGGGGCAGTCAGTTGGTCAAGGTGCAGTGAACCCTCACACCTTTGTTGGTCTATCGACCACTATTCAAAAGGTTTACACCATCGCGAGTGAGCTAAGTAAACTGGACCCAGACAACGCTACTTTTTATCGCCAAAATGCTCGTAAATATGCGAAAACTTTCCGCCTGATGAAGCGTGATGCAATGTTGTCTCTTGGTGAGTTGGACACAGCTGGTATGAAGGTGGCGACAACCCATAATGCTTACGGCTATATCCTTCAGGAGTTTGGTGTTGACGTCGCAGCTGTCATTGAGCCTGCTCATGGCGTTGAACCAAGTGCCAGTCAGTTGCAGGAAACGATTGAGAAAATTCGTGAATCGGGCATTGATGTGCTGTTTTATGAGCTCAATATGCCGAACCGTTTTGTTGATACCATCGAAGAGGCGACTGGGGTGCAGCTTTATCGCTTTTCTCACATGACTCACGGTGAGTATGAGGCTGATAAAGTCGAACTTGAGATGCGAGATAACGTGGAAACGCTCATTGAGGCAATGAAGTTTGTTGCGAGCAAGCGAGCAGGGGAAAAGGCGTAATGACTGGACCTTCCGTTTCCTTAAGTAACGTGGGCCTAAAATACGCCGACAATATTATTTTGCAGAACATCAGCGCTGAATTCGAGAGCGCTAAATGCCACGTTATCATGGGGCCGAATGGTGGTGGGAAAACCTCTTTGCTTCGTTCGATACTTGGGCTAACACCATTTTCGGGAAACATTGCACTCAATTGGCCAGAGCAATCAGCTGCATCGGGTAAGATAGGATATGTACCACAAAAGGCGATGTTCGAGGCAAGCCTCCCGTTAACCGTGATGGATTTTGTGCTGCTTAATCAAACCCGTATCCCTCTATTTTGGCGACGTAAAACTAAACAAACTCAACATGCCCTGGCCCAGCTGGATCGCGTGGGCATGGCAACGCGTTGCGATCGTCGTATGGGGCAACTCTCTGGCGGTGAGCAACAGCGTGTTTTGTTTGCGCAAGCTTTACTGGATGAGCCCAATTTATTGGTTTTAGATGAACCTACAACTGGTATGGACGAGCAAGGTGTTCGGTATCTTGAAGGTTTGATTCATGAAGTCGTTGGAGAAGGCAAAACGGTACTGGCAGTACACCATGACGTGACCGCAGTGCGCCGTTTAGATGCTCAGGTCCATGTCGTAAATCGTCAAATTGTGGCGTCAGGTCACCATTCAGATGTGCTAAGCCCTGATCGTATAGAAACATTATTTAGGCACTACACAGCAAAAGTGGAGGCTGCATAATGGATTGGTTACGAGAGTTAGCGGTTAGCGGCGTTGAAGCTGGATGGTTAAGCGATAGCTTTTCTTATGCCTTCATGGTGAACGCAATTGTGGCTGCGTTGATATTAGGACCATTACTTGGTGGTCTTGGGACATTAGTCATCGCCAAGCGACTGGCTTTTTTCTCTGAAGCGGTTGGGCACGCTGCGCTTACCGGAATCGCGATTGGTGTGTTGCTCGGTGAGCCGCCAGAGAATCCGATCATCGGCTTGTTTAGCTTTTGTATGATTTTTGCGCTGTTGCTTCACTTTGTTCGTAATCGTACGAATGTACCTTACGATACACTGGTTGGGGTTTTTCTTGCACTAGCGTTAGCGGTTGGTGCTGCGCTGTTAATGTACGTCGCTCGTAAGATCAACATTCACATGTTGGAGAACGTGTTGTTTGGATCGATCTTGACTGTGACGGACAACGATATCCTTATTTTAGCGATCAGTTGTTTGATCATATTACTGCTTCTTATTCCAACGTTTAACCGCATTTTGCTAACTTGTATTAGCCCGGATATTGCACGTGTACGCGGCTTTAATACCAGCTTTTATGATTACTTATTTGTCATGATGATCACCTTGGTCACCATCGCCGCGGTAAAGATTATTGGCGCGGTATTGGTTGGTGCATTGCTACTGATTCCTGGTGCAACGGCTAGGTTATTGACTAAACGCATGGGCAGTTTCGTTCTCCTTTCTTCTTTATTGGCAACCATTGCGTGTTTAGTCGGAACCATACTGCCGATGGAGCTTGAGCTACCAGTGCCATCAGGCGCATCCATCATCATTGTTTCTGCGGCCTTTTTCCTAACAGCAACGGTTTACCGAATTATCCAAAAAGCGTAACCCTTTTTATAAAGTAATGAACATGAAGATAAAAAAATTAGCGATAACTTTTGGTTTGGTTATAGCGACGACACTTCCATCGTTGGCAAGCGCCAAAGACATTTTAACCAGCACTCCCGTCACGTACATGTTGTCTGAGCAACTCATGAAAGGTACAGGGATAGAGACTCAGTATCTGCCTCCAAAGCGTTACGGCGTTGAGCGTCTTGAGAACTGGTTCGCAAATAAAGGTACAGAGCAAGTTAAGCAAGCGGGTCAAGCCGCGACGGTTGCTATTACTCTTGGTGCGATTTGGAAACAAGACCCGACTTATGTTTACGCTCGACAGGGCAACATTCACTTGATTGAAATCGATGCATCGCAGGCCATTTCTCCTAGGGCTCAAGGAGTTGCAGTACTGACATTGGAAAACGGGTCAACATCGAAGTACGCATGGCTTAATCCTACAAACTTAATCCGAATGGCGGGTATTGTTGGAGAGGATCTACAACGTGTATATCCTGAACACCAAAAGGCGATTCAAACGAATCAACAGGCTCTTATGCTCAATGTGCGTGAACTGATCAACCAACAACAGGCAGATATCTTCGATAAAGGCATCGATTCAGTGGTACTGATGAGTGAGTCACTAGAGGACTTTGCCTCTGGCAACCAATTGTTTGTGGTTGGGCGCGAATTTAAGCCAGAACTCGAGTGGACAGAAGAAGACAAATTATCTTTAAAAGCTCAGTTTGAACAAGATAAAACGCTATGGTTAGTGACGGATAAACGACCGTCGAAAACCTTGACATCGCTTATTAAACCGAGTCGTATACTGCAAATTGATGTTATTGACCGCTGGGGCAGTAAGGGTATCAAAACTGAGAAGCCACTCGCACGTTGGGAGATGTGACACGTAAAAAGCCACAGATTTTATGATGGGGAATGAAAAGTTCCCTATTTTTTTGTGACTTAGCTCAAAATGTGAGCATTAATACCACTGGTTGCATAAGAAAGTGTTTGTTTCATTTCTATTTCATTACTACTTTGTTATGTGTTCGTTGCGATTGATTCGGATTTAATCTGTCTCTAAGCGAACCGGTACAAACAACTATACGGATGTTAACAATGAAAATGAAAACTCTAGCCGTTGCAGTGGCGGCACTAGCATGTGGTTCACAGGCCTTCGCAGCAGAAGTTTATAACAGCGATGGTACATCTTTATCGATCGGCGGTCACGTTTCAGTTGGCGTGGGTGAGTACTACGAGGAAGATGTGAAAGTTCATCAAGTGTCTCCACGTATTAACGTCGCGGGTAAGAAAGACATTGGCAACGGTATCACTATCGACGCTAAAGGTGAATGGGCGCTTAACTACCTAAATGGTGGTGAACAGTCATTCAAAACTCGTCTAGGTTACATCGGTGCAACTCACGAGCAGTACGGTCGCCTTGTTGCAGGTACTCAATGGTCACCTTACTACGATGTCGCTGGTGTTGCGGATCTACCAATCGCGTTTGCGAACGACTTTTTGTACGACAACCACGGCAACCTAGGCTCAGCTCGTGCTGATAAAATGCTTAGCTACCGTAAAGGTTTTGAATTTGGTGAAGGCTTTGCTTTCAACCTAGGTCTAGGTTGGCAAGGTGAGCAAACTTCAGATGCAACAACATACGAGCAACGTGGTCAAGTTGCACTGAGCGGTTCTGTAGCTGGCTTTGGCCTAGGCTACGTATACAGCGGCGGTGATGTTAAAAACGCGACTCTAGGTACTAAGAACGCTGAATCACACCTATTCTCTGTAAACTACGGTCAGTACGGTTCAGGTCTATACGCAGCAGTAGTATACGGTATGAACGATTACTTCTACGAGATGCGTAAAGAGACTTCTCAAATTGAAGCTCTTTTGGCATACGGCGTGAACGATTGGACATTCAGCGTTAACTACGAAGGCGTAGAAGACGAAGAAGACAACAAGACAGTTTCAAGCGAAACTGCGCTACAAGCAGAGTACGCTGTAACTCCTGCTTTCGTAACGTTTGCTGCTTACCAGTTTGACCTAGGTAACGATTACACTAGCGAAGAGAACGACTACTGGACTCTAGGTGCTCGTTACTACTTCTAATAAATAGGCCAGTTTCTACTGCCTAAACACATTTATTGTGTTAACGCCTACTCGTTGTGAGTAGGCGTTTTTCTTTCTGCTTTCCGTTGGCTATAAGAGACACTGGTAATGATGTGCTTAGGTACCCCAACTCTCTGTTTAGAGAGCGCGTCTATAAAAAAATGCCCGCAAGTTGCGGGCATTTTTGTTGTTAGAGATGCAGTTCAATTGAAACGATTATTTTTTATCGAGTAAATCGAGGAAGAACGCATACTCTAGCGCATCTTCTTTTAAGCGTTTAAATCGACCAGATGCGCCGCCGTGTCCGGCTTCCATATCGGTTTTGAACAACAAGACGTTATCGTCTGTCTTCATTTCACGAAGTTTGGCGACCCACTTCATTGGTTCAAAGTACTGTACTTGAGAGTCGTGCAAGCCAGTCGTTACCAACATGTTTGGGTAGTTTTGCGCCTTGATGTTGTCGTAAGGCGAGTAACTCAACATATAGTCATAGTATGTTTTGTTATTTGGGTTACCCCATTCATCATATTCATTGGTGGTCAATGGAATTGATTCATCGAGCATAGTGGTTACCACGTCCACAAACGGAACATGAGCGCCGATACCGCGATACAGTTCTGGTGCTTGGTTGATGACAGCCCCCATTAAGAGACCACCTGCAGAGCCACCAACAGCGAAGACTTTATCTTTCGCGCCATAGCCTTGTTCAACCAAACCTTTAGTCACATCAATAAAGTCGTTGAATGTGTTTTGCTTGGTCAGTTTTTTACCATCTTCATACCAAGGACGGCCAAGCATTTCAGATCCACGAATGTGAGCGATGGCGTAAACAAAGCCGCGGTCTAATAGACTCAAACGTGTCGAGCGGAAAGTTGGCTCAATGGTTGCACCATAAGATCCATAACCATATTGGTAGAGTGGATTCGTACCATCCTTCTTAAATAAGTCTTTACGATACACCAAAGAAACGGGTACTTCTTTACCGTCACGGGCTGTAATCATAATGCGTTCTGATTGGTAATTGTCAGGATTAAAATCACCAAGTACAGGTGTTTGCTTCATGATTTCTGACTCGCTCGTTTTTAGATCGAAATCGTAGTGGGTTCCTGGAGTGGTTAAACTGCTGTAATAAATACGAACTTTCTCGTTATCCAGCTCTAGGTTACCTGTCAAATAGGCAGCAAACGCATCGTCATTAAATGTGAGGGGGAATTCTTTTCCTGTTGAGAGTTGACGTACAGTGACGCTTGCTAGGCCGTTAGAGCGCTGCTCATAGACGAGGTGATCATCGAATAGCTCGAAGTCGACAAGTTGAGTGTTGTCGTCTGCGGCAATCACGTCTTGCCACTTAGAGCGATCGTGCATCTCTTCTTGCTTAACTTTCATCAAACGGAAGTTCACGGCTTGATAGTTGGTATAAATGTAATACCAATCGCCTAGCTTAGAAATGCTGTATTCAATGCCATTTTCACGAGGATAAAAAGGCTTCGCCTTTGCTTTAGGGTTGTTCGCATCGATGATGGAGACGCCGCTGGTTTCTGTACTGGAATGCCAGATATAAATATCTTCGCCATCTTTGCTTTTGCTTAGTGAGGTGTAATAGGCGCTGTCGGTTTCTTCAAAAATCAACTCATCACTGCTTTGTGGCGTGCCTAAAACATGACGATACACTTGGTAGCCCAGCAAGGTCTGTGGATCTTTTTTGATGTAGTAAAAGGCGTTGTTATCGTTCTGCCATGCAATCGCGCTTGAGGCGCCTTCGATTTCATCTTGTAGGTAATTGCCTGTTTTCAGGTCTTTGATCTTAAGAGTGTAAACGCGGCGGCTTAATGTATCTTCGCCATACGCTAGTAAGTTTTCATTCGGACTAACGTACAAGCCGCCAATACTGAAGAACTCATGTTCTTTTGCAAGTTCATTGACATCTAAAATGACTTGCTTGTCTTTGCCTGCAAAGTCTTTAGCTCGAAGGTGAACTTCGTATTCGTTATCTCCGGTCACTTCACTTGAGTAGAAGTAGTTGCCTTTACGCACAGGAACGGAGTTGTCGTCTTTTGCTATGCGACCTTTAATTTCTTCAAATAGTTCATTTTGAAGAGCTTCAGTGTGCTTGAGAACGGTTTCCGCATACTGATTTTCTTGCTCTAGGTGCTGCAAAATTTCCGGATCTTTACGTTCGTCGTCACGCATCCAGTAGTAGTTATCAACGCGAGTATCACCATGAATAGTCATCGCGTGAGGGACTTTTTTCGCAACCGGAGCTTGAGTTTGTTGAGCAACGATCTGTGATTGGGAGTATTGAGTCATGCTGGGAGTTCCTTGATTGCTGCATCCGGCGACAAGCGCGACCGAGACGGCCAACGTAGTTAAAGTGAAACGCATCTGTTTTTGTCCTTATTATACACCCAAGTGGCCTCATCCTGAGGGCTGGGCTTTCATTTCGTTAGTGGTTTTCAGTTGTCCATTCTTTGTTATGAGGTATGCCAAAAAGTGAGAATCCTCAATATTTCCGAGTTGGCTACTCAATTTGAAGGGAGCTGAAAACACATTGTGTAAGCAGCTGTTATTTTTAACAAATATCAATTCGAAAGTTAAATCATTCTCATCGGGAAATCGATATAGTGTGATATGAAAAAAGGGACACACTTGTTGAGTGTGTCCCTTTTGGATTTTGAAAGTAAGCTGATAATGATCAGATAACTTGCGGCACTTCGTTTGAGTGGTTGTGCGCTCGATTTACCCACATGAGCCCAAGCATTGCAATTACCGACATTGCCATCATCAAAACACCTAGTGGCATCTGGTTATGCGCTGGGAATAGCGATGCAAGCAAGGTTGCAATACCGGCGCCCAAGTTCTGCATGCCACCCAGAGTCGCACCAGCTGTCCCCGCGTGGTAAGGGAACGGAGCAATTGCTCCGGTTGTTGCGGCTGGGAATAGGATACCCGCACCCAAAAAGTACACGGTTGCGCCACCAACCAGCGTTAACGCCGTGGTTAAACCAAACAAGCCAGGGATGAGCACAATAGCAGAGCCAACAAAAATCGATACCAAGCCCACATTTAAAGCACGACGCTCAGAGCGACGCTGCGCGATGTAACTAGATAAGCCCGCACCCACCAAGTAACCCGGGATCGGCAAGATAAACAGCAAACTTACTGTGGTCGCTGGTAATGCCAATACACCACCTAGCAATACCCCAGCTGCTGCCTCGAACACACCTACGCCAGCAAACGTCGCAACTAGGCAGATCAAAAAGCCTTGGAAGCGGCGATCTGATAAAACGTGTTTGTAGCTTTTGGCTACTGGTTCGAACTTGCGTTTCTCTTTTGGTAGCGTCTCCATCATGCTGGTCATCATGGTAATCACCACTGCAATGCCAAACAGCGCTAAGAATAGGTAGCTAGAGCGCCAGCCAAACGCTTCGGTTAAGTAGCCGCCAAGCACGGGAGCCAACAATGGTGAGAAAATCACACACATGCTGATTAAGCTATTTGCTCTGTGTAGCTCAGAACCTTCAAAGCAATCGCGAGTCAGAGTACGTGACATCGCACCACCGCAGCCAATACCTAAACCTTGGATGAAACTACCAATCAAGAACCATTCAAATTGGTGTGCAAAGAGCGCCACCAATGTACCTACGATGTAGATAAGTAGGCCTGCTATGATGATTGGCTTGCGACCTAAGCGGTCCGATAACGTACCGTACACGAATTGCGATAAGCCATATGGAATCAGGTAACAAGCCATCACGGCTTGAAGTGATGACGCAGACACCAAAAACTCACCCGCCATATGACCGATTGAAGGCACGTACATTGTTTGGGTCATTTGACCCACGGCAGTCAATATTGCGATTAAAAAGGTAAGTTTCGCTAATGGAAACGAAGCAGACATTTGCGTATCTCTCCAAAAAATTTAAGACGTAAAAACCCTTAGCGCTCTAATGCAGAGTGCCAAAAGACTTTTGGTGTTACGGGGCTATTTGCGCGAGATATTAGTCTTTGCGTGTACAATTAGCAATCGAAAAGTGTGAAGTTGAGCAAGATAAAAATCTATAATATGCATTAGAAAAACTAATCTTTATTTGCATTCGGAAATAGGCTGCTTTTCTTTGTTGAATTACGTTAAATCTCTTATTTGTTGTGAATGTAAACTCACTTATAGGTCATTGGTTTTTATGGTTAAAATCGAGGGGGAGAAGAATTGTTTTGGTTAGCCAGAGCAAGACATGGTTCGAACGAAGAAAAGACTGGAGAAGGCACCATGAACAAAAAGGGAGCCGAAGCTCCCTTAGAAATGATTATGTTTATTCGCGGCCAGATGCGTATGCGTAAAGCATTTCTAGCGCGATGGTTGCTCCTGCTAATGCGGTAACATCACTGTGGTCGTACGGAGGCGATACTTCTACAACATCCATACCCACAATATTCATACCGGCTAAGCCACGAATGATCTTCAGTGCTTTGTCTGAGTTCAAGCCACCACAAACGGGTGTACCTGTTCCTGGTGCGAAGGCTGGGTCCAAGCAGTCGATGTCAAAAGTAACATACACTGGCTTATCTGCGACGGTACGACGAATCTCTTCTAAGATCTCGTTCACCGACATGTCATTCGCCTGCATCGCATTAATCACATTAAAGCCGTGATCCTGCTGTTTGTATTCAGTACGAATACCGATTTGTACGGAGTTCTTCGCAGAGATCAAGCCTTCTTTCGGCGCATGGTAGAACATTGTACCGTGGTCGTATGAACTGCCATTTGCGTAGGTATCCGTATGAGCATCAAAGTGAATCAGAGCCATTTGACCATGATGCTTCGCGTAGGCACGCAGGATAGGCAGTGTGATGAAGTGGTCACCGCCCAATCCCAACATGGTTTTACCGCTTTTTAGAATTTCACTGGTTGCTGCCTCTAGACGGTAAGTGAAATCTTCCGCATCACCGCAATCGAACACGAGGTCACCCGCGTCGATCACTTTCAGCTTATCCAATACGTTGAAGTCCCACGGGAACTTCTTACCTTCCCATGCCAAGTTGACTGAGGCACGGCGAATCGCATCTGGCCCCATGCGTGCGCCTGGACGACCAGATGTAGCCATGTCCAGAGGAACCCCTAGCACCACAACGTCTGCGTCTGCCGATACCGGATTACGAATGTACGGTAGACGTAAAAACGACATAGAGTTGGAGTAAAGCGAATAATCGGTTTTAGTAAACAAATCATTCATATCAGAAGTCCTCTAAATAGGTGTATCCCGCTAGACCTTGTTCTAGTTCTGCTAGGATTTGTGCTTGTTCATTGGCTTCAACTCGTTGGGAAACCAATTGTTTGTAATTGTCACGAATCGCATCCACGTCGATATGAACGTAGCGCATCATGTCTTCTACACTATCACCTTCATTGATGTAACTGATCTCAAATTGACCGTGTTCATCAACATTGACTACTGCACTGTGGGTGTCACCAAATAGGTTGTGCATGTCACCAAGGATTTCTTGGTATGCGCCTACTAGGAAAAAGCCCATTAGGTACGGTTTGTCTTTGCTCCAAGCTGGTACAGGTAGCGTGCTCTCGATGCCTTGACCATCAACGTAGTGATCGATCGCGCCATCAGAGTCACAGGTGATGTCCAACATCACAGCACGACGCTCTTCCGCATCGCCAAGACCAGAAAGTGGCAGAACAGGGAACACCTGATCAATACCCCAAGCATCTGGTAGAGATTGGAAGAGAGAAAAGTTCACGAAGAACTTATCTGCAAGACGTTCACTCAACTCGTCCAGAATCGGACGGTGGAAGCGATTTTTAGTGCTCATCTTGCGGCTTAGTTCGAAGTAAATGCGCAGTGACAGTTGCTCTGCCCACGCACGTTGCTCCAAGTTAAGCACACCAGTTGCGAATTGAGAGTGTACCTCTGCCAAATCACTTTGGGTATCGTTGTAGATCTCAATTAACGCACGAGCGTCTGTACCATCTTGTAAGTTTTCCCAGTTTCGCCACATGTTTTGTAGCAAAAGTGGAGCATCTGCGCCAAGTTCATACACTTCTTCCGGTTGGTACGTTTCTGTACCAATTACGTTAGAAATCAATACAGCGTGGTGCGCTGTCAGTGAACGACCGGATTCTGAAATGATCACTGGCATCGGTTGTTCGTATTGCTGACACACGTCGCCCACTGTGTTGACGATATTACGTGCGTACTCTGCAAGGCCGTAGTTCATCGAATTCGATGATTGGCTGCGTGTGCCGTCGTAGTCGACTGCCAAACCGCCGCCCACATCGAAGTATTCGATGTTTGCACCCAGTGCGCGCAGTTCGCAGTAGAAACGTGCAGACTCATTCACACCATTACGTACGTCACGGATGTTTGCCATCTGTGAACCCAGGTGGAAGTGAACCAGTTGCATCGCATCTAGGCTGCCTTCGCGTTTCAGACGTTCAATAACGCTAAGCACTTGCGATGCAGACAAACCGAACTTCGATTTTTCACCGCCACTTGCTTGCCATTTCCCTGCACCTTGAGAGGCGAGGCGAATGCGCAAACCAAGGCGCGGTTTTACGCCCAAGCTTTTCGCTTCTTCTAGCACCAGATCCAGCTCAGAAAGCTTCTCTAGTACGATGAATACTTTGTGGCCCAGCTTTTCACCGATCAGTGCAAGACGCACATACTCACGGTCTTTGTAGCCGTTACACACGATCACGGAGCTGCCTTGTTGAGCCAATGCAAGTACTGCCAACAATTCTGGCTTGCTACCCGCTTCAAGACCAAGCTGTTTGGTTTCTAGTTGAGCTTGGCTCGCTAGAATTTCATCCACCACTTCACGTTGTTGGTTGACTTTAATTGGGTACACCAACAGGTATTTGTTTGGATATTGGTATTCTTCAATTGCTTGGTTGAAAGCGTGGCAAATTCCATGCACACGTTGGTGCACGATTTGCGGGAAGCGCACTAATACAGGCAGATTTAACTGCTTCGCTTCTAGCTCATTTACAATGGCACTGAAAGGGATTTGATGTGCACGATCACTACGAGGTGATACGTAAACCTCGCCTTGGTCATCAATACCGTAGAAACCTTGGCTCCAGTAGTGAACGTTGTAGTCCGCGCGGATGCGGTCTAATTTAGTTGCTTTTTCCAACTCGATTCTCACAAAAATGTACTTAAGTCCTTAATTAACTAGAAGGAAAAGTACAAAAAAGCAAATCATGAGGCATTAACCTCATACCCTGACACGAACTCCGTGTGCGCGCATTAACGGATAAAAGTGCCGCTGAGTCTAATGATTAAAATCTATCATCTCGATTATGATTTCTTGTCGTGCGCTGATGTGAACATTTGTTTACCAGAGCGTCCATTCAGCTGTTATAGTTGGTCTGACCAGCAAGGAAGCTGTCATGAAAAATCTCACTCAAATAAGGACATATTTTGCAGCTGCACAGAATTCAGGGATACATTCAGACCATGTATCTCGCCGAATATCCCGATAAATTAATGTTGCTTGATGGTGCAAGTCGAGCAGATATTCCTCACCTTAAAGATTTTATTGAACATCAACTCCATCGTCCTTTTTCTGACCTAAAGTTGGTCGTTGTAACTCACATGCATCCAGACCACGCTGGTGGCGCACACAAACTGCGTGATTTAACTGGATGTAAGCTATTGGCCGCAAAGCGAGAGAGCCAATGGTATAGCGGTGTAGATGGTTGGCTAATGCATTTGACCGATTTGATGTTAGCGCGCTGGATGGCGAACCGGATGCGTAAACCAAAGCAAAACCTGTGGTATTCGCGCAAGTTAAAGCCCGATATCGAACTCATCGATGGAGAGTGTATTCCGGGGTTTGATGATTGGCAGGTACTAGAAACGCAGGGACATACCGATAGAGATTTGTCGGTTTATCATTCTGAACAAGATGTATTGTATGTGGCGGATTTGATGGTGCAAGTTAAGAAACACCTGATTGCGCCGTTTCCCATATTTCATCCAAACCAATATCGCCAATCATTAAAGCGTGTGTTTGAGATGGATCCGCAATGTTTGCTTTTGGCACATGGGGGAGAGGTGACTTTTGATGAGAAAGCGTATCAGCACATTCTGCATACTGCACCGACTAAGCCGATGACCCATTGGCGCGTCACAAAGGTTAAAGCGAAGGGATTGTTGTTTGCGCTATTTCGTAGGAAGTAGGCGAAGATAAAGCCAGACGAGTGATGCTCAACAAAAACGTTCGATCACTCATCTGAAGCTACGGGGTTAAGATGCCAATAAGTGAGATTGGCTAGGGTCGACCAGCACTTTGTCTGCCATACCCTGACGGCCTAACAACATCATGTAAGTCATTTTTTCACGGTTGGTCAACGTAATGTCGATTGGCCATTGTTTGTCACCCATGCGCAGCATGGTGGTGATAACGCAGCGATGCTCAAAGGTACCGTTTGAAGATTTAACTTTACGGTTTGCCTTTAGCTTCGCTGTGCAGCGAACCACTTGTTCTAAATGATAAACATCCGGGTGTAGATCGAATGCAACGTAAGACTGACCATCTTTTTCAAAGCAATCAATGTTATCTACATGCAATGAAGAGGTTTGTGCGCCCGTATCAATGCGCGCTTCAAGGTGAGTAATCCCTAACTCAGGTAAGCAAATAGCTTCGGCGTTCCCAATGATCATTTTCTGATTCATAGTGTCATCCTAGCGATGAGTAATACGAGAGCCTACTAAGCAGGCTCTCACTCAAACAATTATCAACCTTTACCACGAGTACGGTTTGCGTGTGGTTTTGCGTTTTTCTCGATAAAGTCGAAAATCATACCAGCAACGTCTTTTTCTGTAGCGAGCTCGATACCTTCAAGACCTGGTGAAGAATTCACTTCCATTACCACTGGGCCGTTTTTAGATTGAAGGATATCGACACCGCATAGGTTTAACCCCATGACTTTTGCCGCGTTAATCGCAGTAGCGCGTTCTTCTTTGCTTAGTCGCACTAACTGTGCAGAGCCGCCGCGATGTAAGTTAGAGCGGAACTCACCTTCTTTCGCTTGGCGCTTCATCGCTGCAATCACTTTATTACCGACAACAAAGCAACGTATGTCAGCGCCTTTAGCTTCTTCGATGAACTCTTGCACCATGATGTTTGCTTTCAACCCCATGAATGCTTCGATCACGCTTTCTGCTGCTTTGTTGGTTTCAGCAAGCACAACACCGATGCCTTGAGTTCCTTCTAGTAATTTAATCACTAGAGGTGCGCCACCAACATTTTTGATCACGTCCTGAATGTTATCAGGGTGGTGAGCAAAGCCAGTGCGCGGCAAGCCGATGCCTTTACGCGATAACAGTTGCAACGAGCGTAATTTGTCACGAGAACGACTGATCGCGACCGATTCGTTGACACAAAATGTGCCCATCATTTCAAACTGACGTACAACCGCGGTACCGTAGAATGTGATGGATGCACCGATGCGAGGAATCACAGCGTCGTATTGTGGCAATTCTTCACCCTTATAGCGGATCTTAGGGTTGTTGCTCGTAATGTCCATATAACAGTGCAGAGTATCGATGACGTCTACTTGATGTCCACGCTCTTCACCTGCCTGTTTTAGGCGCATGGTTGAATATAAATTCTCATTACGAGAGAGAATAGCAATACGCATGGCAATTCCTTAGTAAGTCAGTACCAAATTAAAAATATAAGTATAGAGTATAGAATGCAGCAGGTATGTGATATTTAGGTGATATTACCTACTGACTTCAACGATTTAGATGTGTGGTTGGACAACCACTTCGTTAGAGGTGCGCACCTTAGGTTTTTTTCTCGCGAGAAGAAAACGAAAAAAACTCGTCGTTACGACAAAAATAATTTGTTGAATCATCGGGCATTCTCAGCGTCGTAAGCCGGAAGTTGTCTGTGGACTTTTTTAAGCAAACGGATTACGACGAGTTTAAAACGCTAGGCTATTCTGTAGTTTGTTTTGAGTTTGTGATGACGTCCAATAACACATCTTTAATTGTTTGATAGCGCAGTGGCAGAACACGACTTCGTTTGCGAACTAAAAATAACTCTTCACACACGGTGTTTTTCAGTTGTGCGATGTGCAAGGTATCTTTTTGTGGGAAGTTGTCGACAGCACTTTGAGGCAGCACGGTGAAGCCGAGTCCTTTACTCACAGGTAGTAAAATTTGGCTTAATTGATTCACGTAGCCGGATAATGGTAAATCGCTCATCTTAATTTCTTGGAGATCTTGTTCCGCGCATTGGTCAAAAAACAGCGTCATGTAGTGCTTGGCATCAGGATGGGCAATGACACCACAGTCGTGCAAGAGTTGTGGTGTTATCTGCTTTTCGCGGTATTGATTAGGTAGGACTAAGCACAACTGCTCCTTACCAATTCTTTCACTGTGAAATAAACCTTTGTGAGGAACATCAGTTACGATACCAATATCAATGCTTCCTTCCGTTATTGCATTGAGAATCGAGTGATTGGGTGCGGCTTCTAAATGCAGCGATAAACCTGGGTGCTGTTTTTGCTTTTCTAAAAGAGGGCCATACAGCATCAATGCCATTGCGCCAGAACAGGCCAGTTTACAGTGACCTGAAAATGCATCATCAAAACTGAGTTCTTCGAGCAACGCTTTCTCTCTTTCTTCTAACTCCAGCGCGTAGGCGTAAACAATCCGACCTTGCTCTGTTAATTCGAAGCTTTTGTTTTCACGTTTGATCAGCGCATGCTGACAACTTTGCTCTAACTTTTTGATGTGTTGGCTGACACCAGGTTGGGTCATAAAAAGTTTTTCTGCCGTTTGTGTGAAATGACCGACTTCAATCAATGTCTTAAATGTATGTAACCAAACAGGATTAAGCATAATGTGAGATTTGCTGTGAGCTTGCTGAAAGACGTAGAGAAAATGATAGCACGGCACGAAATAAATCGACGCAAGAGAATCGGGTGCCTCGCGAATAATAAATAGCAGACAAAATAAAACCCCGCCTGGTTTCCCAGACGGGGCTTATTCTTTTTCGCAGCAATCCGGCTACTATAGGTGCTCCCTGCATCTATCCTTGATTGTGGTTAAGTCCTTTAACCGAGTTCCTTGTTCATCGCCTTCCTAGCGGTGTCCATTCTTGCCTATCATCCTGACGGGCGAACTCTATCCTAGAGCTTAACTACATCCTTGCTGATAACTCATCCTAAGCTACCAAATCTTCATCCTGAAGATACCTAGTCCATTAGGTTTTTTTCCTGTTCCCGCCAACATCCTGTCGACACAATCAGTATTGATGTTTTGCTGATTACTCTCAATTAGCTAGGTAAAAAAACTTTGGCAGCGAATATTGTTTGAAATGATATAACTGATAATTTTCAATGGCTTATTTTAATTTTTCGATTTTGTCTTAGTCAATGATGGTCGTTTTGCTTACATTGCTTGTAAGAGATCTCGCACAAGGTGTCGAGCAAATGTCCGAATTGGCGTCGTTTTCATCCTGTTTAAGAATTTGCTCAAGATCACAACTCGATTTGTAGCCATAAAATTTGGCGATAGTATTAGGTGGAATTTCCATTTCTTTGATGGCGAATGTTGCCCATTCATCACGTGTTTTGTGCAGGACTTGGCGTAGCTTGACAGTGAAGTGACTCATGAAAGCCTCCTTAGTTATCTTGTCTTTCAAGGCAACAATAAGGAGCGTGACGACACAAAGTTGATAGTATGCCGCTTAATATCAATACTATTTCGGCGTGATGAAGATTAAGCTGGCAATACTGATATTATTTGAGCGTGAAACAATACTATTTTGTGGAGTAGCCAATGGCACACATCGAAAAAGTACCACAAAGACCAGGTTTTTCTTGGCGCTATCGTCGCATTGATGAGCCAGAAAAAGAGTACGATCTCCATTTTCACGATGATGTGTTTGAATTAGTCATCCATCGCCACTTCACTGGCAGTTTGCATATTGGTCATCACGAATTAGAAGTGACTCACAACCAAATGCTATTGATCGCGCCTGGTGTGCCTCACTCTATTCACTCCACATTGGTCGAAAGGAAGTGCGAGACTCATGTGATTTGGTTTAAGCGTGAGTGGATTGCCAATTTGATGTTCTATTGCGCAGAGCTTAGAAAGCTTGATCCGCTTTTAAAAGCGGCCAACAAAGGTGTGATGTTTTCTGAGCGGACAGCTCAGCACGTTGTGGATCTTTTGCATGAGCTCATGACGTTTCCTGCAATGGAGCAACTCTCGAGATTTCTCCATGTTTTGTCTCTGATTGCTCACGATGAAGGGGCGAAAACACTGATGACTCACTCTTACTTATCGATGAGTGAACACGAATTACAGGAAAGAGAACGAGTGGCAAGTGTCAACGCGTATCTCGAACAGTACTTTGCAACTAAGGTGACGCTCGCAGACTTGGCGAACTACTTATCGCTGAGTGAAAGTGCGGTCACAAGATTGTTTCAAAAGCACTTTAAAGAGCCGTTTAGCCAACGCCTAATGAAATTGCGGATCAATCATGCCGCAGATTTGCTGCAATCAACGCCTTTGCCGATTGGAATTGTGTTTGAGAGAGTAGGGTATCGAAACCAAGCCCTGTTTAATCGTCACTTCAAAACGTATAAAGGGCTTACGCCACGCGAGTACCGCCAGCAATATCAGCAGCGAATCCAGCCTTAATTGGGTTGCACACAACTGCGATCACGAACGCGAAAAGAGTTGCTCGGTTGAAAGTGATGGGCAATTGATATCTTACTTGCAAAATTTTTCAGGAATCATTATTAAGATTCAGTGACAGATAATATAGGGAACTTGATTGCCATTTTTCTGTCATATCTGGTGAGTAAGTTAACCGTGTCAGAGAGATAATACGCCGTTTACTAGCCAAAGATGACTGCAAGAAATCGGTAATTATCATTATGTTGTGAAATTGGTCACGGTTAAATAATTGGTTCCCTTATAGATTGAAGGGGATTCGACCTTAGACAATAAGCTCCATAAGGAGCGTTACTTATATAAGATGAGGGATTTTACTATGAAAAAGACTAGAAGAGCTCAGCTACATCGTGTGCGTATTCAATACTGGAAAGACACGAAAGACGCACCAGCTAAAAAATCATAGTTAATGATACCTAAAGGCACGAGCTGGCAGTGGAACGCCGTTTCCCGCTGATTGCCAGCTCAAAAAACGCCACAATCACATTCACTACGCACAACCTCCCAGCACTCTACTTTTACTATCACACATTTCCAAAAGTAAAAAAGCCAGTCCGGAGACCAGCTTTTTATTATTGTCAGTATGACTCTGTTACTTACAGGTAGTTTGCGTCAACCAAGTCGCCAGCTTTTGCGCTTTTCACTTCTGGACGCGCTTCTAACCATGCAATAACTTGTGCTTTTTGCTCTTCAGTAGCACTGCCGTAACGGTTAGTAGAGCATAGGAAGCCTTCAAACAGTTCTAGACCACCGCCGCCGAAGCAAAGGCCAAGCCCATCAATGTAGTCGATAAAGTCATCAACGAATGCATCGTAACGGTCGAAGTCGTTGATGTCTGTTTCACAGCTGATCTCGAAACCTAGGATTGCGAACTCACCTAAGAACAGCTTTTTACGGATACGACGGCTCTTGTTATCGATCTTGTCTAATTTCATGATTATCTCTCGTAGATGATTTGAATTCGTACACCTTATACCTTCTATCACACTTTAGCCCAAGTAAAATCAGAATGAAGCGATACAGTTGGTGATTATGTGACCAAAACTTAATTGCTCAATTGGTAACGCTGCTGAGTTTGCTGCACTGCTGAAACACAAGTTTCATATGTTTTAAGCACTTTTGTCATTTTTCTTCTCCAAACTTCTTGCCGTTCAACTAATCACTTATTTATTAATTAAACTATAAGATCGGGAAAGTAAAAATGAGCAAGGAAACCTTTGACGCGACGCGTTATAACCAAAGTGAAAACAAACCATTTGAAGAAGTATTAGAAGCGAGCCTATCTCGACGCAGCATTCTGAAAGGTGGTTTAGGCATCAGTGCGATGACAGCGTTTGGTGCTTTCGGGCTGGCTGGTTGTAATTCATCGGACTCAGGGAGTACAGTAAGCAGTGGCTCGGGCGTATCTAAAGCCGTTCTTAACTTTGAATCTATCCCTGGCTCACTCACTGACGCCGTTTCAATTCCACAAGGCTACACTGCACAAGTATTGGTACCTTGGGGAACACCACTTAATGCACAAGGCAGCGCATGGCAAAATGATGGTACCAACACCAGTACCGATCAGTTAAATGCGCTAGGCATGCACCATGACGGCATGCATTTTTTCCCATTAAACGACAGTACGACGGATGGCCTGTTGTGTATTAACCACGAGTACATTGATACATCAGCACTGCATCCAAACGGTCCGACGGTTGAAAATGGCGTACGTACCATTGTAGATGAAGTGCGTAAAGAGATTAACGCGCACGGTGTGTCAGTGGTTCGTATTCAGCTTGAAAATAACATGTGGAAGCTAGTCGATACTGATCCACTAAACCGCCGTTACACTGGTGCGACAGCAATGGACTTATCTGGCCCAGTGGCGCACACGTCACTAACCGTCACTCGTTTCTCGCCAGATGGCAGCCAAGCACGTGGTACGTTAAACAACTGTGGCAACGGCTACACGCCATGGGGCACTTACTTAACTTGTGAAGAGAACTGGCCAGGTTACTTTGTTAACGCCGGGACTCGTACAGAAGAACAAGATCGCATTGGTGTTGATGACCAAAGCACACGCTACTTGTGGGAAACACTTGCAGGAAATGCAGAAGAGCGTCTCGATGAGTTTTCTCGCTTTAACGTGGCTCCAACAGGAGCAAGTGCAATGGATGATTACCGTAATGAAGCCAATGGTCACGGTTACATCGTCGAAATTGACCCTTACACGCAAAACTCGCGTGCGAAGAAGCGTACTGCACTAGGTCGTTTCCGTCACGAAGGCTGTACTTTTGGTAAGCTTGAAGAAGGCAAACCAGTGGTATTCTACTCTGGTCACGACTCTCGCTTTGAGTACCTATACAAATTTGAATCTGCGGCAGCGTGGGATCCAGCAGATGCTAACCCTGATAACCGTTTGGCGATGGGTGACAAGTACATGGACAAAGGCACACTGTATGTTGCGCGCTTCAATGAAGATAGCACAGGTACTTGGTTACCGTTGACGCTTGATAGCGTAACAAAATCTGGTGGTACGTTAGCGGATCACTTTAACTCATTGGCTGAAATTATCATTAATACGGCAGGCGCGGCTGACCTCGTTGGGGCAACTCCAATGGATCGCCCAGAGTGGTGTACGGTTGATCCATTTACAGGCTCGGTTTACTTAACATTGACGAATAATACGCGCCGTACTGATGAAACCAATCCTGCGAACCCACGTTTGAACAATAAGTTTGGTCACGTTATTCGTTGGGATGAAGGGGCTTCAGCTACAGACTTTACTTGGGATATTTTTGTCTTTGGTTCGCCAGCAAATGGTGATGCAGATACCAACCGTTCTGGCCTGAATGAGCTAAACCAGTTTGCTAGCCCTGACGGATTAGCGTTTGATGGCCGTGGTATTTTGTGGATTCAGACCGATAACGGCGCAGATGAAGTTACGTCTTACACTAATGATCAAATGTTGGCCGTTGTGCCATCTAAGCTAACAGATGAGAATGGTGACCAAGCAGTGATTGGTGCGGATAACCAAGCGGAGCTTAAACGCTTCTTTGTTGGACCAAATGGTTGTGAAGTGACAGGCTTTACTATCAGCCCTGATTACAAATCATTGTTTGTGAATATTCAGCACCCAGGCAACTGGCCATACAGTGAAGATGCCGCCGAAGAAACGCCTGCTGGTGTTTCTGTGCGTCCACGAGCGGCGACGGTTGTCATTCGACGTGAAGACGGTGGAGAGATTGCAGTTTAATCTCTAAATGCATTAACACCTTAAAATTCAAGCCCTGCAAATGCAGGGCTTGATGGTTTAGGCGAATGCCTAGTCGCACTTTATATCCAGACAACAGGCTTAGCTTTTCAATGAACCGCCTGAAGTACGAATCACGTCTTGATACCAGTAGAAGCTCTTCTTGCGTTTACGCTCTAGCGTTCCTTGCCCATCATCATGACGATCGACATAAATATAACCGTAACGCTTGCTCATTTCGGCTGTTGAGTTAGCCACCAAGTCGATAGGCCCCCAGCTGGTGAAGCCCATCAACTCAACGCCATCAAGAATCGCTTCGTGTGCTTGAACCAAATGATCATTAAGGTATGAAATTCGATAATCGTCTTGGATTTCCCCGTTTTCATCGAATTCATCGCGAGCGCCTAAGCCATTCTCGACGATAAATAGCGGCTTTTGGTAACGATCGTGAAGGAAGTTAAGCAAAACGCGCAGGCCTTTTGGATCGATCAACCAGCCCCATTGGCTCTTTTCAAGGTATGGGTTTGGTACGCTATCGACGATGTTACCCACTTCTTTCTGTTTCGGATCGGCACTCGCACAGCCACTTGCGTAGTAGCTGAAGGAAATAAAATCGACACTTGCTGAGGCAATTTCTTCTAAGTCGCCAGCTTCCATTTGTATTTCAATGCCGTTTTCACGGAAGTAACGTTTCATGTAGCCTGGGTACTGACCACGAGTCTGCACATCACCGAAGAACAACCACTTATTGTTTTCATGCATAGCAGCAAGCACATCATCAGGGTTGCAGGTGTATGGGTAGTTGATTGCGCCAAGCAGCATGTTACCAATCTTGCCGTTTGGTACGATTTGCTGACACAGTTTTACCGCTTTCGCGTTTGCTACAAGCTGGTGGTGAATCGCTTGATAAATGTCTTGTTCACTGGCGTCTTCTTGCAAGCCCACTCCCGTAAATGGCGCATGAAGTGACATGTTGATTTCGTTAAAGGTAAGCCACAGCTTCACTTTGTCTTTGTAGCGTTCTAACACGGTTTTAGCGTAACGCTCGAAAAACTCGATCACTCGACGATCGCCCCAACCACCATAATTCTCAACCAAGGCGTAAGGCATCTCGTAATGAGAAAGTGTTACAAATGGTTGCATATCGTGTTTGGCCAGCTCATCAAAAATTTTGTCGTAAAACGCCAGTCCTTCTTCGTTTGGCTCAAGCTCATCGCCATTAGGAAAAATACGACTCCAAGCGATGGACAAGCGCAGGCAGTTAAATCCCATCTCTTTAAACAGGGCAATATCTTCTGGATAGCGATTGTAGAAATCGATCGCAAGATCTTTGATGCCAGGCGTTCGTTCTTCACGCGTTTGATGCGGGCTTAGAATGCCGTTTGGCAACATATCTGATGTTGATAAACCTTTCCCCCCAAGGTTGTATGCCCCCTCTACCTGGTTTGCCGCAATGGCACCACCCCAAAGGAAATTATCTGGAAACTTAATCATGTTTCTCACTCTTTATATCTAGGAAATGTTTGTGGATTTATTGCTTGAGAATAGTGTAGGAGACATCTCGATACTTGTAGCGAGATCGTGTTTTTATCAGTTCATCACCAAACGTCAGTAATGATAAACATTGAGATATAGGATGGTTGTTAACAATGCCAACCTAAGTGAATTTAGGTTGGCATTCGTATTCAAAACGTAAATGCTAAATTCGCCGCCGCGCCAAACTGGTTATCGCCAGCGTAAGACCCTGCTAGGTCTACACTGATCACATCAAAAGGACTGATGCCAATGCCACCTGTCACCGAGTTATCGAGATTATTTTCTAGGTCAACTTCATAACCAGCGCGGAGTTGCGCCCATCCCCAAGCATTCCCCTCGATACCAACTCGAATAAACTGGGTGTCATCGTCGAGCTCTTTAAAGCGCTTTTGTTTGGTGAGATCGGCGTCTAGGCTCAGAGCGACATAATCCCCGACATAGCCGATACCAAGGGTCGCTTGTGGCGTGAGTTCGTAGGTATAGTTGCCTAGTTTTGTTTCTATATCTTGCTCGAAGACGTCTTTTAACGAGAGACCAGCTCTAAATGCGTTGTGATACCAAGCGACCCCAAGATCCATATTGAACGTGTTCTTTGATACTTCACTTTTGTCGTAATCCTCGATATCAAAGTCATCTAGTGTTGTACGCTGCGTATAGGTTTTAAGTTGTTGGTATTTGGGCGTAATACCAAATGCGAATTGCTGCCCACCTATCGTGTATGCGCGAGCTAAGGCAACGCCATATTCCGCACTACCGAAAGCCGCTAGGTCGACGGCAGAATTGAGGTATCGATCTGCGGTGTTTGTTGAATCTGAGATATCGGGTGCCGCAAGTATCTCCACATAACCAGCGCTAAAAAGGTTTACCGACATGTAGCGTGTCGGAATCGCAATCGCGAGGCTCAGACCTCCGTTAATGACGACTGGAGCACTCTTATCTAATTGATCGAGTAGTCGATTAAGTTCGGCTTCGTTCGCAGGTGTGGGAATGCCCTGAATACTATCGTAAAGGTCTTGAACATCATCAACGGCTGATAAAGCTTCATCCTCATCGTGAATATTGACGCCGAGAGCAGGAATGAGTAGGCCGATATCGTCATTTTCTCGATAGAGAGCGCCTAGGGCTGGGTTGTGTAGAGGAGCGGTTAAATAGTCAGCGGAAACGACGCCTGTATTTCCCATTCCGTGACTTCGAGCGTCTGCTGCGTAAGGTGCTGCAAAAGCGTGAGGTGATAAAATAAAAAGCGCCCCTGTTGCTGCTAAAGTTAGTTTTCTCATAACGCATCCATTCTTACTTTAAATAATTACTTATCAATAAATTAGATGGTGGGAGCTAAAACTTGGTGTCAACCACCAAAAATTGTGCTGATGAATAGCATGTGGCGATTCATCAAGTTAAGCGTAGGTTAGGCAACTCGCTTTATAAAGTTGATTAAGATTTATTGCTCTTTAATTGTGTGGAGAAAAGCTGGAGAGGTGGATGGCGTTGGATTAGCTACGATGAGGAGCTAGCTCAAACATTAAGGTGAAGGACATGCCTTTATCAGCGTTGAGCTGCGCACTGATTTTCCCTTGCATATCTCGCATATTGTTGGCGGTGATGGAAAGTCCTAACCCCAGTCCTTCACCAATTTTTTTACTGGTTTGGAAAGGCTCGAACATGGTATCGAGTTGGTCTGAAGGTACCCCACACCCATTATCACTTACCACGACCTCAACATTATCGGTAGTGGGTGTAACGGCAATCATTAACTGTGGATCTTGGGTCTCTTTCATCGCATCTAATGCGTTGGAAATTAGGTTGCCGAGCACTTGTTGTAGGCGTTGCTCTTCACCAATGATATTGGGTAAATCGTTGGGAATGCGTACCCGAACATCTACCTTCGCGAGTTGAGATTGATAGACGCGTAGCGTCTCTTCTAAAGCGTTTGTCAGCGATATCTCGTGCAGTGTCTCTGGTTTATTGTAGGCAAACGTTTTTAGCTGACTGGTCATGCTTGCCATGCGGTCAATCAACTTTTGAATCAACTTGTTATTGGCTTTCATCATGTCTGTTTGTCCACGTTCTGCTAGCAACTCGTTGGTGGTTAAAAGGGTACGCAGGCCAGTCAATGGTTGGTTTAACTCGTGGGTAATCGCGCTCGACATTCTGCCCAATGCTGCCATTTTGCTTGATTCAATCAATTGCTCTTGGGCTTGTTTTAAAGCTTGAGTTCGCTCTTCCACCCTTTGAGCTAGCTCTTGGTTAATCAGCTGCAGCGATTGTTCCGCTTTTTTACGTTTGCTAATGTCGATTACGGTAGCAAGAAAATACTGCTCACCGTGCCATGGGAAGCTAGTGAGTGAAAATAGTACAGGAAATACGCTGCCATCACTGCGTCGCGCCATGGTTTCTACAGCGCTAATCTCTGCCAGTTCCTTATGCTTTGGCAGATCTCTAAGCAAAGTGAGTGTGGTTGAATTTGAATTACCTGCATCAAATAATTCCCAGGCGAAGGTATGACGATTCACACTTTCAGGAAGACAAAAAAGGCGTTTTGCCATTGGGTTGAGGTCGAACAATAGACCTTGTTCATCAATCAACAACAAACCAACATGTGTTTTATTGATCATCTGTTTAAGTCGGCGTTGCGATTCTTCTAGTAAGGCTTGAATACGCTGCTGATTGAGATGTTTTTGTCGACGCTGTAAACCAATGATGACCAACAGGATAAGGAGCAAGAGGAGCGCTGCGATGCTCCATCCAATGACACTAATCGTTTGCTGAACAGGTTTGGTCGGAATAAGGTAACTGACAAACCAGTTTAAGTCGTCCAGCTTTACTGTGTGTGCAAAGTAGCGCTGCTGATTGAGAGTCCAGAAATGAATCACCGTATTGTCATACAGCGTTTGAGTTTCGACTTTGGCTTGGTTATTCGGTTCATTAAACCAGTCGGCGTTATAGTTTGTACTGCTGGAGAGGAAGAAGCGTTGATGGCGATTTTGTAGCGTGATGATGTCTTGGCTGGTGATGGTCTGCTCCGTTAGCAAACTCAGGTTGATTTGAACAACAACGATGCCCGCTATCTCCAAACCATCAAAAATTGGTGCAGAGAGGTAGTAAAGGGGACTAGAACCTTTTGTTTTATTCACCAGTGAGACGCCTTCTCCCTGACGTTGTATTTGTTCGACAATCGCACGGCGGTCAGAGCGGCTGAACCGTTCATCGATCAGACTTGATACCAACACTTCTCCCGAGGTTGAAAGTATCAACCAGCCCTCTGTATTCGCGGCTTTATCGAGCTGTGTCAGTTGTGCTTGAAGTGGCTCGTAGTAGTTTAAATTGCCTTTCACAAACGAAATTGTTTCTGGGTTATTCGTGACGAGATAGGGAAGGTGATAGAAACGTTTTAATGCTCGGCGGACTTCACCAATGTAGTCGAGGAGTTTCTGTTGTGCTTCTTGTTGAGTTTGGACGCTCAGCCATTGATGGGCCACCTCTCGGCTAGCACCGTAGAAAAAGATCACCAGCGCACTGATCAATACGGCGGTTAGCCACATTTTCCCATTCTTAGTGCGCTGCATACGAGCTCCGTTTGGCTGAACATAGTTATCGTAGTTGGTAGTGAAAGAGTGCGCTTAACTGATTGGATGTTAAAGAATTGTGATTAAGAAGTGGGATCTAGCTCCTTTTCTATAGCATGGTTTTTGCTAACTTTAGCAAAGACTTCTATCACCGATCAGGCAGTAACTCATGACTTTTGACGACATTCCGCGTATCGCCCTAATTGAAGATGATGACATCGTTCGTCAAGCAACAAGCCAATGGCTGCAATTGGCGGGGTTTGACGTCACAGCTTTTAGCTCGGGGGAGGAAGGCAAAACCGCCATTCTGAACCAAGAGTTTGATGCGATAGTTAGTGATGTTCGTTTGCCAGATACTGATGGAATTTCGATTTTAGAGAGCCTTATTGCGAATCACATTCCAACACCAATGATACTAATTACTGGTCATGGTGATGTGGATATGGCGGTGAATGCGCTACAAAACGGCGCGTTTGATTTTATTGAAAAACCTTTCCAGCCGGAGCGTTTGTCTCAACGTGTGACAGATGCGGTCGAGAGCCATCGCGCGCAAACATCGACGCTTCACCGCCAAGAGTATCTAGCTAGCGTGAGTGGTTTAGAAGAGGTGCTCATTGGTCAAAGTCGAGTGATGCAGCAATTACGCGAGCAAGTTGCGAAATTGGCGAAAATCGATACTAACGTGATCATTTACGGCGAAACAGGTTGTGGTAAAGAGCTGGTGGCGACCAGTTTACATAATGAAAGCCAACGCAGAACCCATCATTTTGTGCCAATCAACTGTGGCGCCATTCCTGAGAACCTGTTTGAAAGTGAGCTGTTTGGGCATGAAGCTGGGGCATTTACCGGAGCGGGTAAAAAGCGCATTGGCAAATTGGAATACGCGGATAAAGGCACCTTATTCTTTGATGAAATCGAGAGTATGCCGCTGTCCATGCAGGTGAAAGTGCTGCGTTCATTACAGGAACATACAGTTGAGCGCGTTGGAGGCAATCAACAGATCTCGGTTGATTTGAGAGTGATCGCCGCCGCGAAAGAAGATCTCAATGATCATGAAGAGTTTCGGCAAGATTTATACTATCGGCTCAACGTCGCGCAAATTTATTTGCCGCCACTCAGGGAGAGAGAAGAAGATTCACTGATTTTGTTTGAGCACTTCACCTTGCAAACTAACCCTGAAACCCGACCATTGAGTGATGCCGACAGAAACGCTGTGCTTTCCTACGCTTGGCCTGGAAATGTTCGAGAGCTGCGAAACGTGGCTATGCGTTTTGCCTTGGATGAAACGGTATCTGTGATGGAAATTCTCTCTAGCCGTCCTTCGTCAACCACGGAGGAGACGCAAGTGGGTGTTCCACTGGTTATTCAATTACACAATTTTGAGCGCAAGGTGCTGCATGATTCATTGGTCAGGCATCACGGACGCATTAATGAGGTGATGCAGGAGTTGGATTTACCTCGTCGAACTTTGAATCAAAAAATGCAAAAGTTTGGTTTAAATCGCTCTGATTATACTTAACGCAATTTTTAAGCTGACTTACCGCTATGGGCGTCACAAATATGATTATGCGCTTTTCGAGGGAGTCGGGACAAACTTATAAGTTAGGCCTTTCCCTTCTCCAAACAAGGTGACTTGGTTTCTGCCCGTATGTTTAGAGCTATACAGCGCTTCGTCTGCTTCAGCAACGACCTCGTGAAGCGATTGTCCCTCTGATAACTCACTGATTCCAAAGCTCATGGTGATCTCATTTTCGAATGACTGCAATGAGGCTTCAGTTTCCACCGCCAGGCGAATTTGCTCGGCAACAATTTTGGCGCGTTGTGCTTTTTCAAGTAAAACAATCATGAACTCATCACCACCAAATCGTACTGTGCAAGCTGACTCTGGGAGGTGTTTCTTAAAGATAGCGGCAATCGTAGCCATGACGGAATCGCCTACCGTATGGCCATAGTGATCATTAATCGCTTTGAACTCGTCCATGTCGGTCATGATGATGCTTATTGATTGGTTCCGTTTGTGCGCTTGATTAACAAGATTTGGAACAATTTCTTCCATCGCGCGACGATTATGAAGCCCTGTGAGGGCGTCTAAATGTGAGAGATCATTGATTGACTGTATCAAGCGGCCATTAATTAGCCACAACATGCTAAAGCTCATAGCGACAATCAGACAGATGCTAAGTAAAAACGTCATCTGGTGGATAAAACCTGCGGTCATAAAATTTGGCACTTCATTGGCGAAAGCGCTCCAAAGTGCTCTGAAGCCCATAAAAATACTGAAGCAAAAGAAGGAGCACGCCATCACTATGGTTGGGAGTTTTTGGTCTTTCTTAGTGCCTTTCAGCATGGCGATCCCACTAAAAAACGTAACGATGCAGATATAAACACTTAAGTAAATGATACGGCTTTTAATTGAATGGTCATGGAAAGTGAAATAATAAAACGAACCGCTGAAAATGGGCGTTAAAAAAGCGAGTGAGTGGGCCAGTTTTAGAGGGAATTGACGAAAAATGCTCACGCTGTAAAGCGTAAGCAAGAAGCCGATTAATATGAGCGTATTAGCTATGACGATGGTAAGCCAATCTGGTGCGGAGCCTCTAAATCCCAGTAAAAAAGGCCCAAAGCCAATAAATAACAGCGAGAGAGAAAAAGTCTTTAAGCCTTTGATTTTTTTCTGTGTGTATTGGTAACAAAGTAGACTGATTGAGTAAATGCAAGAGAACAGAATAACGATAAAGTTGAGCGTTCTGATGTCTAAATACTGATTGTCCATAAGCGCTCCACATCAATCCATAGTTCAGGCAACTCCTTTGCCTGATATCAATAAGCGAACTACATATTAACTTACTTATAGAGTGATGTCTTATGTTAAACGGCTATTCATTTACCAGCTCGAATTGTTCGGTTTGGTTGGTTTTCGTCGTAAACAGCAGACCAACAATCATCATAAATACGCTAGGCATAATCCAGCTAGCAAAGTCATTGTACAGAGGCATGTAATTACCCATCCACTCATCGGTGGAATCTGGCATGTAACCTAGGATGTGCAGCGCATCAACACAACCAAACGCTAGAGCAGTGAATGCGGTCGTAACCACCATGATTTGCGACATCTTGTTGCGCACTGGTGCCATGATCATCAATGCAATCGCCACTGGGTGAAGTACCACAACCGCAGGCAATGTAATAGCCAATAGTTGTTCCAGACCTACGTTAGCAATCAAACCTGCTAACACCATGGTCGTAATAACGCAGCCTTTGTAGTTCACTTTGCTGAAAGTATTATCGTAGAACTCACTGCCTGCAGTGGTTACGCCGATAGCTGTAGTCAAACAAGCCAATACCATCACGGCACCTAGTAGTAGTGAACCAAACGCACCAAAGTGGTTGAAGGTGAACGCTGTTAAGATGTCGCCACCGTTACTGAATTCAGAACCTAAGTATGAGCTTGTTGAGCCAATGTAAGCCAATGAGATGTAAACAAATGCCATGGCAACGGCGTACATCAAAGCTGCAATTAGCGTGTATTTTGCGGTGGCTTTCGGACAATCCACACCCATGCTGCGAATCGCTCGGAAGATGATCCAACCAAAACCGATAGAACCTAGCGCATCCATAGTCATGTAGCCTTGAGTCAAGCCTTCAGCAAATGCGCCAGATACATATGGTCCCGTTGCAGTAGTAAGCTCGCCGGCTGGGTAAACCAGAGCGGTTACAGACATGATCACTAAAATAGCCATCAATGCTGGGGTTAAGATCTTGCCTAGGTTGTCGACCAATTTGCCCGGGTATAGCGCAAACAAAATGGTGATAACACAGAAAGCAATTGTGAAAGGCACCAAAGCGGCATCACCAAACATTGGCGCAAAGCTGAATTGGTAAGCCACGGTAATTGCGCGCGGAATCACGAACGCAGGGCCAATCACGATAAATACCATCACCCAAAAACTGGTCGCCAAAGGTTTAGGTAGGGCGGCGGTTAATTTGTCTGAACCGTTTACGATAGCGACCATCACCAGTGCCATTGCAGGCAGACCTACGCCCGTTAAGAGGAAGCCAGACATCCCGCTCAGAAAGTTTTCACCTGCTTGATAACCCAAAAATGGAGGGAAGATCAGGTTACCCGCGCCTAAGTACATGGCGAAAGTCATGAAGCCCAAAGCGGCGATATTGCGTGCGCTTAACATTGTTATTCCTCTTATGTTTCGCTTGGAAGAAACTGAAAGGAATGGGAGGAGTATGTGGTGTTCCCGTCAGCTTCTTCTCAAGCTGACAGAAAGTTTAGATATAGCCTGTCAGCTCTGAATCAGTTTCAGAGAGAGCAGGAGGATCGCAGCGGCAACGCCAGATGGGCGTTTTAAAGCGAATTGTAATTGCGCAGTTGCTGACATGGGTGATCCTTAATGACGAAAAAATACCAAGGAATACGTTTGCCTTGGCGTGTTGTTACCCTAACGAACATAGGGCTATTGGCACAACCCCGAAGTAGAAAATAAGTTGATACGGTCAATGTTTGTTTCTGAACTGGTGGATCGAACTGCTTTTTAAATTCAAAATTAGAATAAATGACTTTTCATTTCTGTAACATGGCTTGTTTTGCTGTATTTTTGTGCTATTTGTAGTCGTTTAGGCTATAAACCTCCGCTGATAAAGTGAGCAGTTTAGAATGATGCGCTTTTTCTTCTTATTGTTAAGACGCTCATTAGTTGCAGTTCAATCCAAAATTGCATCGGCAAAATATTGCTTATTAGTGAATCGTGCATTTATTTTGTCTTGATCACATTTTATTAACCTTTTGCGATCTAGGCGTGCAACCTTCTTCTCTTCAATGAGCAAGATCTTGCTCATTACTTTGCTATCAAATCAGCATGATTTTGCTCATTTTTGATGTCTTCCAGGGCTTAGTTTAATAAATACAAAGGGTTAAAAGTTGGCATTTCAATTGCTTTAGGGAATGTGTTGTTAATAAAGATTTAACATGATGTAAATCCCCAATCGTGAAACGACTACACGGAGAGTAATAATGAAAATGAATAAGCTGGTAAAAGCTTTGGCTGTCGCTGTGACTTCTTTTGGTATTGCTGCTAACGCTGCTGCAGAGGACCGTAGCTACATTCTTGCAACGGCATCGACAGGTGGTACTTACTACCCTGTGGGCGTAGCACTGGCGACGTTAAGCAAAGTGAAATTGGCACCAAAGCACCACTTCTCCCTTTCTGCAATCAGCTCTGCGGGCTCTGGTGAAAACGTCAAACTGCTGAACGAAAACGAAGCACAGTTCGCGATTCTACAAGGTCTTTACGGTGCGTGGGCTTGGTCTGGCGAAGGTCCGTATGAGAAAAGCGGTCGTCAAGAACAGCTGCGTTCAGTCTCTATGCTGTGGCAAAACGTTGAGCACTTTATTGTTCGTTCTGACCTAGCAAAAACTGGCACAGTGACTGACCTGAACAACCTTGATGGCAAGAAGTTCTCTATCGGTAAGAAGAACTCTGGTACTGAGAACTCGGGTCGCCAAATCATGAAAGGTCTGAAAGTAGATCCTGATAAATTCAACCTTGCTTACATGGGCTACGGCGGTAGTGCGAGTGCACTTCAAAACGGCACCATTGACGGTATGAACACGCCTGCAGGTGTACCTGTTGGTGCGGTTACTCAAGCTTTTGCTGCGTTGGGTAAAGACATTTCGATTCTTTCGTTTACTGACGAACAAATCAAAGAGGCGAACGGCAATTACAACCTATGGACGAAGTACGAGATCCCAGCGAACACGTACCCGGGTCTAGATAAGCCGATCACCACCATTGCACAGCCGAACTTCTTGGCAGTTCGTGAAGATATCTCGGAAGAAGACGTTTACCAGCTAACCAAAGCGATCTACGAGAACCTGCCTTTCCTACAAGGAATCCACAAAGCAACCAAAGCAATGGCGATTGAGAAAGCGATTGCTGGTTTGCCAGTGCCTCTTCACCCAGGTGCGGCGCGTTACTACAAAGAAATGGGCATCGAGATCCCATCAGATCTAATGGCGAAATAACGCCAACTTCGCCCCGAGTTTCGGCTCGGGGCATTTTATCCCTACCGATTTCAAAGATGGTAAAAGCCGCCAGAGCTTGGAGTATGAGATGAGCGACTCAATAGAAAAGGAATTGCAGAAGTTTGAGCTGCCCACGCGCACTGATTTTCCGTGGGTAACCACCACAATCACAGTGTTTGGCGTGGTGTTGTCTGCTTTGCACATTTGGTTTAATACCTTATCGACGTTACCAGAGTTATGGATTTCCGCGACCCACTTTGCTGGCTTTGCGGTGATTTGTGCGCTTTGGTATCCGGCTCATATCTCTCTCAAGCAGAGTAAGATTGCACTCGGCATCGATGTGTTAATTGCCATGGGCGCGGTCGCGTGTTTGCTCTACATTCCCTATGCCGAAGATGCGCTGTATGAACGTGGCGTGAAGTTCGTGACCAGCGATTGGGTCTTCGCCATCATGGCAATTCTGATTGTTATTGAATTGATTCGACGCACCATGGGCTGGTTTATTCCTGTGCTGATTGTGGTGTGTTTGAGTTACGTTGTGCTTTGGGGTAAGTGGGCGACAGGCATTTTCCATTTCCCGGGTTTGAGCATGGAAACCTTGCTCTACCGCAGTTTTTATTCTTCTGAGGGCATGTTTGGCTCTATTTCGCGCATCAGTTGGACTTTTGTATTTATGTTCATTCTGTTTGGTGCGTTTCTTGTTCGCTCTGGTGTTGGTGATTACATCATCAATGTGGCACGTGCTGCGGCTGGCAAAATCATCGGTGGTCCGGGTTTTATTGCAGTGATTGGCTCCGGTTTGATGGGCTCCGTATCTGGCTCTAGCGTGGCAAATACGGTTTCAACTGGTGTTATCAGTATTCCTTTGATGCAAAAAGCGGGTTTCCCTTCGCGCTTTGCTGCGGGCGTTGAAGCGGCGGCCTCGACAGGTGGTCAGTTGATGCCACCAGTGATGGGCGCGGGTGCTTTTATCATGGCGTCTTACACGCAAATTCCTTATGTTGATATCATCGCGGTTTCTTTCATTCCAGCTCTTATCTACTTCTTGTCTGTGGCGTTCTTTGTGCGTATCGAAGCTAAACGCAGCGGCGTTCAGAAGATCACGACCAGCGATGAATCTCTACTTAAAGTCGTAGTCAGCGGCTGGCACAACCTTATTCCGCTGGCTGTATTGGTTACTCTTTTGGTCCAAGGTTTTACGCCAACTTACGCGGCGGGTCTATCGATCATTTCTGTTGTGGTGGCTTCTTGGTTCTCAAAAGATCACAAAATGGGACCAAAAGCGATCATCGAAGCACTTTCACAAGGCGCGAAAAACATGGCAACAACAGCCGTATTGCTGGTGGGTATCGGTTTGGTGATCAACGTGATCAGCACAACGGGTATCGGCAACACCTTCTCACTGATGATCGACGGTTGGGCGAATGGTGACTTGTTCATCATGATCGTTCTGATTGCGCTCGCTTCTCTTGTTTTGGGTATGGGTTTACCCGTGACAGCGGCGTATATTGTATTGGGTACACTGTCTGCCCCTGCGCTTTACAAGTTGATTGCGGAAAACCAATTGCTTGAATTGATGGTGTCAGGTCAATTGCCTGAACAAGCAAAAGCCATCTTTATGTTGGCGGCGCCAGAAAAGCTGGAACTGCTTAATGCACCAATGGCGTTGGAAACCGCGAAAGAAATGGTGGCGCTAGTACCTGCGGACTTTATGGAGACTCTACTAGAGCAAAGTTTGGGTATGGAAGCAGTAGGCTTGGCGTTGCTGGCTGCTCACCTCATCATCTTCTGGTTATCGCAAGACAGTAACGTGACTCCTCCTGTGTGTTTGACCGCATTTGCTGCGGCAACCATCGCGAAAACACCGCCAATGCGTACCGGCCTGATGGCGTGGAAAATCGCCAAAGGTTTGTATCTTGTGCCGCTGTTGATTGCTTACACAGGCTTAGTCAGTTGGGATGTGACGTCAGTCATTACCGTGGGCTTCTTTGCCATCATCGGTACCTATGCATTGATTGGTGCGATTGAAGGTTACTTGGAAGGTCCTCTACACATTCTGACGCGTCTCTTGTTGGTAGTGGTGGGTACATTGCTGGTTTGGCACGACATCCCAATGTTGGTTCGTGTGGCAAGCTGCGCGGTATTTGTCGCGGTGTTCATTTACAGTGGTCGCAAGTTCAAATTGCAACAATCTCAACTATCGGTTTTATAAGAGGTCGTATGAAATCAGTCTATGACTACATCATTGTTGGTGGCGGTATCGTTGGCGTGTCGACAGCATGGCAACTGCAGCAACGTCACCCAGACAAATCCATTTTATTGGTTGAGAAAGAGTCCGGTTTTGCCAGGCACCAAACCGGACACAATAGCGGCGTGATTCATGCTGGGGTGTACTACGCACCGGGCAGCTTAAAAGCCGATTTTTGTAAGCGTGGGGTAGAGCGAACCATTTCGTTCTGTGCTGAGCACGATATTCCGGTGGAGAACTGTGGCAAGTTGTTGGTTGCGACCAATGAGCAAGAAGTCGAACGTATGAATGCCCTTTATGAGCGCTGCCATGTCAACGGTATCGACGTAAAGCTACTCGATGAAGTTCAACTCAAACTGGCTGAACCAAACATCACAGGCTTGGGCGCGATTTATGTCAAAACCACCAGTATTGTCGATTATCGTTTGGTCACTGAGCAGATGGCGGAAGAGTTCAAAAAGCTCGGCGGGCAAATTAGCCTGAGAACCAAAGTGGTGGCTGCCGAAGAGAAGGACGAAGAAGTCCAACTAACCTGCATTTCAGACGGTCAAACGATGCAGCTCAATGCCAAATTCTTGGTCACTTGCAGCGGCTTGATGGCGGATCGTATGACTAAGATGATGGGTATTCCAACCGATTTCCAAATTATCCCTTATCGTGGTGAATACTACCGCTTAGATAGCAAACACGACCAAGTGGTGAATCATCTTATTTACCCAATTCCCGACCCTGATTTGCCATTCTTAGGTGTCCACCTAACTCGCATGATTGATGGCAGTGTGACTGTTGGTCCAAATGCGGTGCAAGGCTGGAAGCGAGAAGGGTACGATAAGGTCAACTTTAGCTTGCAAGATACCATGCAAATGCTCAGATTCTCCGGTTTCTGGAAAGTGACACAAAAGCATCTAAAAACCGGACTGGATGAGTTTAAGAACTCGTGGTGGAAGCCGGGCTATCTGAAATTGGTCAACAAATATTGCCCAAGCATCAAGGTAGAAGATCTCAAACCATATCCTGCGGGTATTCGCGCACAAGCAGTGTTATCCGATGGCACTTTGGTTCATGACTTCTTGTTTGCCGAGAGCGCAAGAAGCCTACACGTTTGCAATGCCCCCTCTCCCGCAGCGACATCGGCAATGCCGATTGGGGAGTACATTTGCGATAAGGTGAATGAGAAGATAGAGGCTAAAACGGTATAAAACAAAGGCGACGTAACTGTCGCCTTTGCTATATTTGAAGCGACGTTTTATGACTCGCCTTCTTTAGGGCAAAGTTCGCCTTTCTTGGCGTGTCTTTCGATCATGTAATCTCCTCGGGCACTGCGCAATACAATCGCATTCCAGACTTGGCCATCTTGCAACTCGAACTCAAACGCATAATGGGTGCCGCCGACCATTTTCGTTCTCACCTCATGAATCGCTTTCAATTTATCATCGGCATTCATTTGATAAAGCACCATGTTGAGTGAGCGTCTAGCGTCAGGAGTAGCTTGAGCAACTTGCCAATGGCTCTGTTCGTTTGTTGCGGAGCAAATAGACCGCATTTTACTTTTCATGGCGGATGACATCTGCTTGTCTACGGACAATGCATTTGGTGAAAACAGTAGACCTGTCAAAGGAATCAAAGTTGCCAGAATCTGCTTTAAGGTCATAAAAACACTCCGTTGCTTTACCCTTGCTTGAGTATAGACCTCAATGGCTTCAGATGTGGTGCAGTAGACTCTTGGCCTACAATATCGCAGCTCGTATCAGCGAACTGACGATAAACAAGGCGACCACGCTTGCCAGCCAAATGCCAATGAACCACAAAATGGGTTTTAGTTTCATTAGTGATATCCCTCTCCACGTTTCATCTTACCGCGGAAAACCCAATACGAATAAGCCGTGTAGGCTATGATCAGAGGAAGTAATACCACCGCACCGGCAAGTAAAAATGCCAAACTTTTATCTGGCGCGGCGACGTCTTGATAAGTGAGTGCGAATGGAACCAAGTAAGGAAATGTACTTACACCGAAACCCATCGCGGAAACAAGAAACAGGCCGATGGCAAGTACATAGGCACGAACAGCTTTGTGGTCGAGTAAGGCTTTGAATAGCTGCCAAATGAGTGCCACTGCAATAATTGGTAAGATGAAAAACAGCAGCGAGTTTGGTAATGAGAACCAACGTTCAAAGACGATATGTTGGCTCAATGGCAACCATAAACTAGCGATGAATATACAGGCTACCATTGCTAGCCCCCATCGTCGCGCGACCACGTAGTAACGCCCCATCAGCTCTTCTGGAAGCTTGATTAATAACCAGCATGAACCAAGCAGAATGTAAGCACAAACAAGCGCCAAGCCACAAAATACGCTAAATGGCGAAAGCCAATCAAACCATCCACCTGCGTATGCTCGTTCACTAACTTCTATACCTTGGAGTAGGGTTCCAAGCATAATGCCTTGCATCAATGCCGCGGTGAGTGAACCAATGAAAAAAGCGCTATCCCATAAAAACTTTCCGCGTTGTGTTCGGAAGCGATACTCAAAAGAAACCCCGCGCAGAATTAGCCCGAGCAGCATTAAAATCAGGGGAGCATAGAGTGCTGGCATAATGACCGCGTAGGCGAGGGGGAACACGGCAAAAAGCCCACCACCGCCAAGAACTAACCAAGTTTCATTACCATCCCAAACAGGAGCGATGCTGTTCATCATCATGTCGCGCTCTTCATCGTCATTAGCGCTGAGGAATAGGATACCAATACCGAGATCAAAGCCATCTAACACGACATAAATCAGAACGGCGAGCCCAATCAAAGCGTACCAAATTAATGCGTAATCCATGAGCTAGCCTCCTAGGTTAGATGGTTAGAGTGTGTGATGGCATCGGTTTTCGTGCCATCAGGAAGTCGGCTGTCTAAGCCTTCTTCATAACGAGTTGGAGATTTGCGCATCAAACGCAGGAGATAGAAGAAGCCAGCTCCAAAAACCACAAAGTAAACCACGATGAACGCCGTCAGGGAGACGCTCACCGCGGCGGCATCAATAGGCGATGCCGAATTGGCTGTGGTTAAAAGACCGTATACGGTGTAAGGCTGGCGACCGACTTCGGTGGTTATCCAGCCTGCTAAAACTGCAATGAACCCCGCTGGGGCAAACAGGACACAAATACGTTGAAGTGCTCTTGAATCAAAAAGTTTGCGACGTTTTCTTAGCCATAGGCTCCACAAACCAATAACAAGCATGCCAAAACCAAGCGCGACCATTACTCGGAAAGACCAGAAAACGATAGAGACAGGAGGGTGTTCCTCCTCTGGAAAAGCATCTAATCCCTTCACTTCACCGTTGAGGTCATGAGTTAAGATCAAACTACCGAGTTTGGGGATTTCCAGTGCGTATTCCATACGTTTTTCTTCATCGTTAGGGATACCGAAGAGGATCAATGGCGCGCCTTGGTGAGACTCATAGTGCCCTTCCATCGCGGCGACTTTGGCGGGTTGATGTTCAAGGGTGTTTAATCCATGCATGTCTCCAGCAACGATTTGAATTGGTGTCACGATGGCAGCCATCCACATTGCCATCGAGAACATAATTCTGGCTAGAGGGTTATGGTTTGCTTTTAGCAAGTGATAAGCGGCAACGCCGGCTACAACAAAAGCAGTAGTAAGGTAAGCGGCGAGCAACATATGAACGAGCCGGTAAGGGAAAGAAGGGTTGAAGACAATCGCCCACCAGTCTTTTGGGATAAACTGTCCGGCTTCGTTGATACTATAGCCCGCTGGTGTTTGCATCCAACTATTAACCGAAAGTATCCAAAACGCAGACAAAAACGTCCCGAATGCAACAATACAAGTTGCGGCGAAGTGAAGCTTCTTACCCACCTTATCCATACCGAAAAGCATCACGCCTAAAAATCCCGCTTCGAGGAAAAACGCAGTAAAAACTTCATAACCCATTAGCGGGCCTAGGATTGGGCCTGTTTTGTCGGCAAACACGCTCCAGTTGGTCCCGAATTGATAGCTCAACACGATGCCACTTACCACACCCATACCAAAACTGATGGCAAAGATTTTGAGCCAGTATTTATAGATCTGCATGTACTGTTTGTTGCCCGTTTTTAAGTACAAGCCTTCTAACACGGCGAGGTAACTTGCCAAACCAATCGTAAACGCTGGAAAAATGATGTGGAAAGAGACAGTAAAGGCAAATTGGAATCTGGCTAAATCGATGGCGAGTGTGTCCATGGGCATTCCCTTTTAAGTTTCGAATTAACGGTTCGCCGAATTAGAAAATATGAGGGAAGAGCGACGAACAAAATGGAATACGAAGAGGGAAGGCTAAGAGATTAAAAAACGATCGCTTTTTACGGCAGTGCGTACCATCTTTTAGATAAAGGAGGAGTTGTTATGAGCCTTAAACACTACTTTGAGAAAGCGACACCTAAGTTTGGCCCTGGTGGGAAGTATCACAAGTTCTATCCATTGTTCGAAGCTGTCGAAACCATTTTTTACACGCCTGGTAAGGTTAACCAGGGCATGACTCACGTTCGAGATAGCATCGATTTAAAACGTATTATGATCATGGTGTGGCTGGCGGTCTTCCCTGCCATGTTCTGGGGTATGTACAACATAGGTCAGCAGTCCAGCGATGCTTTGTTGTATGGAATGGATCAAGCCTCAGCTCATCAAGCGCTGGCTTCTTCGTGGAAACTGAGTTGGGTATGGGGCTCGTTAGATGCGGTTTCACAGGCGGGGTGGGCAAGTAAAATGTGGCTTGGTGCTACTTACTTTCTCCCGGTTTATGCGACGGTGTTTATCGTTGGTGGTTTGTGGGAAGTTCTGTTTGCTATTGTGCGAAAGCATGAGGTAAATGAAGGCTTTTTTGTCAGCTCTATACTTTTTGCGCTGATCCTTCCACCGACAATTCCACTGTGGCAAGCGGCTTTAGGTATCACTTTCGGTATTGTTGTGGCGAAGGAGATTTTCGGTGGTACGGGGAGAAACTTCTTAAACCCGGCACTAGCAGGGCGAGCCTTCTTGTACTTCGCTTATCCCGCTAACATGTCTGGCGGGGCTGTTTGGGTTGCGGCAGATGGTTACTCTGGCGCAACACCGCTGAGCCAATGGTATGAAGGTGGACAAAGTGCCTTGATAAATAATATGACGGGACAGCCAATTTCATGGGGAGATGCTCTTGTTGGTAATTTGCCAGGCTCGATGGGTGAAGTCTCCACGTTATTGATTGCACTAACAGGCTTGGTTCTTATCTTTATGAAGATTGCGTCGTGGCGAATCGTTGCAGGCGTGTTGGTTGGTTTAGTGGCGGCTTCATTATTATTGAATGCGATCGGTTCGGACTCTAACCCAATGTTCTCCATGCCGTTCTACTGGCACTTCGTGATTGGTGGGGTTGCGTTTGGTACCTTCTTCATGGCGACAGACCCTGTCTCGGCAGCTTTTACCAATAACGGGAAATGGGCATACGGACTATTAATCGGTGTGATGACGATTTTTATCCGAGTGCTGAACCCGGCTTATCCAGAAGGCATCATGTTAGCGATTCTATTTGCTAACTTATTCGCGCCACTTTTCGATTACTTAGTCAAAGAAAGTAATATCAAACGCAGAATGAAAAGGGCGAGACCTTCTTAAAATGAGGGTGACCTCACTGAAAATTGATTGAAAACTGCACTATATTGAAAAGGTCAGAGACATGGGGTTTCTGACTTTTTATTTTTATCAGGAGGACGAAGACGATGAGAATAAAGGATATTCTCGATAGCCGTTTGGTGCTGTCGTTCTGGTATAACCTAGACTACTGCTTGTCTCTTCTTAGTAAAATCTCTTCTCGTTGATTTCCTCAATGCAACCGCATTGAAAAGCATTTTATCTATTTGTTTTTTAGTCTTACGTGATAGCGCGTAGGGCAGTGCGTATAAGGAAATTAACAATGAAACGTATTCCAGAACCTTTCCGTATCAAAATGGTTGAGCCAATCAAAATGACCACTTTGGCAGACCGTGAAGTCGCGTTAAAAGAAGCGGGTTACAACCCATTTCTTCTTCGTAGTGATGATGTTTATATCGATTTGCTGACTGACTCTGGCACTGGTGCCATGAGTGATAATCAGTGGGCTGGCATCATGATGGGGGATGAATCCTATGCGGGTAGCCGAAATTACTATAACCTGTGTGATGCAGTAGAGCACTTCTTTGGTTACAAGCTCACCGTGCCTGCGCACCAAGGACGTGGTGCCGAGCAAATTTTGTTTCCAGCTTTGATTGAGCGTATGCGTCAGGTGCGTGGTGGCGACACGCCAGTATTTATCTCGAACTACCATTTTGATACCACAGCGGGTCACATTGAACTCAATGGCGGTAAAGCGATTAACGTGGTAACGGAAGAAGCATTCGACACCACTACGCCTTATGATTGGAAGGGCAACTTTGATATCGATAAGCTGGTGGCAACAATTGAAGCGCACGGTTCACATAACATTTGTGCGATTATCACCACGATTACTTGTAATAGTTCCGGTGGCCAGCCTGTGTCGATGGAAAACATGCGCAGCGTGTACGAAATCGCAACCAAGTACGATATTCCGGTGGTGATTGACTCGGCTCGTTACTGTGAGAACGCCTACTTTATTAAGCAGCGTGAAGAGGGGTACGAAGATAAATCGATTCTGGAAATCATTCGCGAGATGTATCAATACGGCGATATGTTGACGATGTCGGCTAAGAAAGACCCGATGGTAAACATTGGTGGTATGTGTTGTATTCGTGATCATAAAGAGTTGTTCCAAGCAGTGCAGACACGTTGTGTACCCATGGAAGGGTTTGTGACATACGGTGGTATGGCTGGGCGTGATATGGAAGCGCTCGCTCGAGGTTTGTATGAAGCGGCAGATGAAGATTTTCTTCACTACCGAATTAGCCAAGTTCAATACTTAGGTGAGCGCTTACGTGAAGGAGGTATTCCAATTCAATACCCAACGGGTGGTCACGCAGTGTTTGTGGATGCCGCTAAGATTTTGCCACATATTCCAACGGATCAGTTCCCAGCGCAGGTATTGTGTAATACTTTGTACTTGGAAGCGGGCATTCGCGCAGTAGAGATAGGATCACTACTGCTTGGTCGTGACCCTGATACGGGTAAACAAAAAGCGTCAGAGTTAGAATTAATGCGTTTGACCATTCCACGCCGTGTCTACACAAACGACCATATGGATTACATTGCGGATGCGATTATCGAACTGAAAAATCGTGCACATGAGTTAAAAGGGCTCACTTTTGAGTATGAACCACCAGTGCTGCGCCACTTTACTGCTCGGTTTAAAGAAATCGATTAATTAAGGTTTGAATATAGAAAAGCAAAAGGCCGCGAGTTTCGCGGCCTTTTTCGATTTGTTTCTTAGCGTTACAGTTACGCCAACTCTAATGTAATGCGAACGAACTGATCGTCCTGGTACTGCACTTCATAATTGAAGGTACCACTGGCGTAAATGCTGCCAAGGAAAAGTGAGCGTTGACTCATTGGTCCGCGGAACAGCATCGAAATAGGAGCGATTAGGGCGTTATTATCATCGAAGTGCTGATTTAAGTTCTCAGAAAGCACACACAGCAAACAGCCGTGTTGGTCGTGAGATAAGTCGACGTCTTCCGGTCGAGATAATAATACGGTAGTCCCCAACTTCTTCTCAATCTCGTTAATCAACAGCAAGTAGCTATCTAGATCAGGTTGAGGGTTATTTGGTTTATCTGCACCCACGCAACGTTCGAGTAACGCTTCCAGATTTCCTTTCTCGCCTTTTGCCTGTTGAGTCAAAGACTTTAACGGCTTTTTAATCAGCTTATAGCGATTGCTCTTCAGTTTTGGCTTCAGCCATTTCTGCAGTAAGTCGTTACGCTCTTTAAGGGAGAGACCATCTGAGGACGCGTGAATTTTAAAGTGCAGGTGCAATAAAGCGTGAACCGCAAGCTCACTCAGAAGTTGGTTAGCATCTGTAGACTGTCTTGCCTGCTTAGAACTTTGCATTACACTCGAACAAAATTAGGGAAGAAGGATAATGGTGCCGAGAGAGGGACTCGAACCCTCACACCAAAGGCACTAGCACCTCATGCTAGCGTGTCTACCAATTTCACCATCTCGGCATCATGATGCTCTGAATACTCAGAGGCCTCGAAAAGAAGCACCGCGAATTGTATAACCAAAATCCATCTGTTGGCGAGAGCAAAATGACGAATTTTGGATCTTTCGAGTTTGATTGCGTATTTATTGGTCACTTTTGCGTTTTTTACCATCAAAGTCTGTCCTTATGCCCTTACTTTTATTAATAGTATGACGACAAAAGAACGTTTTTGCCTAAATTTTGAACGCTTGAACGTTTGCGTAAATAAATGTGATGAATATCTCTTTTTGTTGGCTATACTTGCGTCCCGTTTAAGCGGGAATTAGGGTTTAGTTGTTCAGGACCCTTACCCATACAAGCCGTCACATGGAGCAGGCCAAGCAATACGCTCGCCAGCAGTGAATGACCCCACGGACCGGACCAGCTACGTTCAATTGCTTGTATAAGGTAAAAATAAGATGTCGAACTATTCGTTCTGTCTACATTCTGGATCTGAAGGCGAGTTATCACTCGCTGCGTTGTCCCTTTCTTCTGCCAATTCCTTTGGCTCTTTTTTCTTTTTCAACGTTCAGTAGGTCCAGCTCATGAGTGTTCTATTTAGTCTATTTGGTATTGTTGCACTGCTAGGTTGTGCTTTCCTACTTTCTGAGGGCCGTTCTTCCATTAATTGGAAAACCGTATCTCGCGCCTTGATGCTACAAATGGGATTTGCTGCCTTAGTGCTTTATTTCCCATTAGGTCAGGCGGCGCTGGCGAGTTTAAGTAATGGTGTCGCGGGGCTACTCAGCTTTGCTGATGAGGGGATTAAATTCCTCTTTGGTGACCTCGCTTCTTCTGGCTTTATCTTCGCTATTCGTGTCCTTCCTATCATCATCTTCTTCAGTGCTCTTATCTCCGCCCTTTACTACTTGGGCATCATGCAAAAAGTGATTCAATTTATTGGCGGCGCTATCCAGAAGTTCTTGGGTACGAGCAAAGCAGAGTCTCTGGTTGCAACAGGTAACATTTTCTTATCTCAAGGCGAGTCCCCACTTCTTATTCGTCCATTTCTTTCGAACATGACTCGCTCTGAACTGTTTGCTGTGATGGCTGGTGGTATGGCTTCAGTGGCGGGCAGTGTGCTTGGTGGTTATGCCGGTTTAGGTGTCGACCTAAAATACTTGATTGCGGCAAGCTTTATGGCAGCTCCAGGTAGTTTGATGATGGCAAAAATCATTGTTCCTGAACGCCAAACGCCAAGCGATTACAACGATATTGAGCTAGATAAATCAGAAGAAAGCAACGTTATTGATGCGCTAGCAAGCGGTGCTATGGGCGGTATGAAAGTGGCCGTTGCTGTTGGTACCATGCTTATCGCTTTTGTTAGTGTTATCGCGATGGTGAACACGGGACTAGAAAACTTAGGTGACATACTTGGTTTCTCTGGTGTGACGCTACAAGCGATTTTTGGTTACTTGTTTGCACCTCTAGCGTGGTTGATTGGTGTGCCAAGCCACGAAATCCTTGCTGCGGGTTCATACATTGGTCAGAAAGTGGTGATGAATGAGTTTGTTGCGTTCATCGATTTTGTACAGCACAAAGCGACGCTCTCTGAGCATACTCAAGTCATCATCACTTTTGCGTTGTGCGGCTTTGCAAACATTGGTTCAATTGCGATTCAGCTGGGTTCTATCGGCGTGATGGCACCTGAGCGCCGCAAAGATGTAGCAAGTTTAGGCCTAAAAGCGGTTGCTGCTGGCACACTCGCTAACCTGATGAGTGCGTGTTTAGCGGGTATTTTCATCTCGCTCTAATTTAGATTGAAGATGCGCACTAAAAACCCGCCTAAATGGCGGGTTTTATTATTTCTAAGGCTTAGGTATTAAGCCGTAGGGTATTGATTTAAAAGCGTCAGGGTGCTCTTGATAAGTTGGCGCTTTATGTACCCCTTTCCAATCGAGCAGCATGATGGCTAGCACGTTACGGTGTTCGCCGTACTTGAGCTCAAAACTCCCATCGACCGATGGAATCATCCCTTTTTCAGCGTTAATTGCGTGACGAATGGCTTGGCGGGTTTTCTCGACGACCGGATCGTGATCCAAGCCTGCTAACAAAAACGAAATGCCGACTTCCGCAATCACATCTTCTTTGGCGCGCAGTAGGATAGTGTCGATGTTGTTGCGAAAGTAATCATAAATCCATTGGTGTTTCTTTTCGCTTACTCGTTCTTGATAGTACTGTGAGTCGGCAAAGATGATGTGCGTCATACCATAGAGTTTATTCCAATACTGCTGCGCTGAAAGCATCTTATCTTTATCGTCAGGGTAGGTGTTACGGAAGGTTTGAGTGAATTCGTCGACCACATCTTGCTCGCCTAGCTGGCGAAGCCAGTAGACTTGGTTTGCGAGCTGAGCTGCCCACGCCTCTATCATTTCTTTGTCCGTAACGTAACGCGAGAAATCGTAGCGCCTCAGGATCTTTCTTAGCGTTTTGTCTTGCTTATGTTTCAGACCATATTCGTTTGCTCTTGCCATTGCGCCAAGCAAATCCACGCCAAGATAAAGATATTCAGGATGGTGTTTAGTGACGGTATAGCGTCGTTGCCCTCGCTCACTTTCTTTCTCTTGATACGCGGTCAATCTTTGTGATGAATAAAGAATAATGTCTTCAGGTTCAACGACTTCATTAGCAAATCGGTTTAATCGGCTAGCTACTTGTGCCATGTCGGTCCAAACGGCAGCGAGATATTTCTCATCTAACGTCTGGCGGTACATGCGTAAGCCAAAGTGCCCCTCTTTAAACGCAGGTAAAGTGAACAGTTCCTGCTCGTAGGTACTACGAATCAACTGTGCTGATTGAGCATTATCTAGGAGCGGTATCTCTTCTTGTGATGCCTGAACAGCAAAGGTAAGTGAGCAAGAGAGTAAGACCGCTAAGCTAAGAGGTTTGATACGCATAAATCCATTCCCTATGAAGTCCTGAATCTAAACCTACCATCAATATTAATTAAGAATGTAAAAGCTGAGTCAATAGTTAAAAATCTGTCGAAAAGTCAGATTGATACGTTCACCTTTGGTTTTCGCGGTTTTTGGTACACAGTGTTTCCAGTGATGTTGGATCTCGCCAGCCATAACCAGTAAGGAGCCGTGAGAAAGCTCATATTCAATCTCAGTTTTACAATGTAAATTTCTGAGCAAAAATCGACGTGTTTCACCTAAATTCAAAGAGGCTATAACCGGGTTTCTACCTAGCTCTGGTTCATTGTCTTGGTGCCAGCCCATCGAATCTTGGCCGTGTCGGTATAGGTTGGCAAGTACAGAGTTGAAGGCTACATCCGCAATCGTCTCACAGCGCACTTTGAGCTGAGTTAACTCAGGAGTCCAAGGGTGAGGCTGCATGGTCAAGCCAGAGTAAGTATATGCTGCATCACCATGCCACGCTTGTAAACGAGGTTGAAGTACTGACTTGCCGAACATGGTAATGCGCTCTTGATGCCATGGCAGTGTTTTCAGAAGTTGGTCAAAGTAGTGATCCGCTTCTAGATGGCTAAGAAAATAAGGATCGTAATAGAGTTTCCCCCTTTCTACTTCTTGCCACTGAGTACCGTCAAATAAATCGCCTTGTTGATGCATCATCTCATACCTAAAACATAAAAAATTTTAATCACTGTTACCTTTCCGATTGGGATTGGTTATTCTTGTAATAATAAGAATTTTAACAATAAATAAAAATCTCGTAACGATATACGAGTTGTGGGGAGAAAATGCGTTATTTACCCAGAAAGCGATGCTATTTTGCATTGTTCTTCCTCAGTTTTTTCGCTTTATGCGTTGGGGTTATTGAGCTGTTGCATCGAAATCAGCAAGAGCTTCACCAAGAGCGAGTTCAAGTTGAGGCCAAAGAGCAACTTTCCACCCTCCGTTCCAATTTGGAAGCGGTACTTATGGCGGATATCTATAAAGCCAGTACCTTGGCGACACTTATTACTTTACTGCCTAAAAACCAAGAAGACGAATTGAACATTGCGGCTCACCGCATTCTGAACAAAAGCAAACATATTACGATCATTGGCATCGCGAAGAATGATGTTATCAGTCATATATTTCCCCGCCAAGGTAATGAGCGTTTAATCGGCCTCGATTACCGAACGGTACCACAGCAGTGGGTACAGGTGCAAAAAGCCAAGGATATACAAGAAATATTCATAGCAGGACCTGTCAACTTGATTCAAGGCGGCAAAGGCTTGATCGTGCGGGTTCCGGTTTTTCTTGATCCACCGTTGAACCAAGATTATTGGGGTGTGATCAGTGCGGTGATTAATTTTGATGCTCTGATGCGAGAAACTGGCGTGATCGATTTCTCTTATCGCTATCCTTTGATGATTCGTGGTTACGACAGTGGCGGTGCTTTTGGTGACGTTTTCTTTGGCGCACGGAGTGAAACCAAAACGCCATACGCGAAAGAAATGGTTCATTTTCCTTATGGTGGGTGGAGTATGGTGGTTTTCTCCGGAGACAAACTCGACCGTCAAATTCCTTGGCATCAGCTTTATTTAGCAAGGCTCATCGGTTATCCCATTGTTTTTGCACTGAGCCTCGCGCTTATTGCGATTTATCGCTTGTACACCATTGCGGATGATAGAGCACTGCATGATGAACTGACACACTTACCAAACCGTCGCTATTTTATGAAGTTTTACAAGCAGCAGTTTGAAATAGCGAAACGTTACAAAAAGCGTTACAGCTTCGCCTTAATCAATATAGATCTGGATAGGTTTAAACATATTAACGATACCTATGGTCATGACGCAGGCGACAAGGTCTTAGTCGCTACGGCTGAAAGAGTGAAAAGCTCTCTGCGTAAATCAGATATAGTGGCCCGAATGGGAGGTGATGAGTTTTTAGTTGTCGTTCATAACCCTGGGACGGAAGAAAATGTTCAGTCTCTACTACAAAAGCTCAGGTTAGCTTTATGTTCGACGCCCGTGATTTACGATGAAGCGCTCATTTACCTGAGAACCAGCATTGGGTACGCGATATTTGATCCGGACATGTCATCTCCAGAGCAAATGATGAAAATAGCCGATGAGAGAATGTATCAACAAAAACATGGCGGATGAACCTGAGCCCAGTTTCAATCAGGGCTTTGGAGCAGTGGTAAGGTTAAGAATCCGAAATCTCACCATCATTTGGGTATAAGAATATATGACTTTACATGTTAATAGACTCTTTGCTGAGAGAGTCATTATTAGAAATGCATAAAGTGGCATATTTGTATGTTATTGCATTTTGCAAATGCAGTTTGCGAAATTTATGGTCAATAAAGCAACGATATGCATCTGGATCTATTAAAAAACGGCCTTTTTAAAGTTGGCACGCATCGTGCTTTAGTTAGAGTGACCCTTATTAAGCCGAGGGTCACCTAGCCAACTGACGTTGTTAGTGAATACACATTGTTCACAAGTATATACCGCCAATCACGATTATTGTGATTGGCGTTTTTTCTTTCTAGAGACCAATAATATTCATGTTGTCACCTGTCTCATCGGTTTCTCCGCACTTACTGTAACAACTAGGCTGCCTTGGACAAACGGCCCCTCTTGAGCAGATTAGCCTAGCTTGGGTTTGAATACCTCGTTCTATCCAATTGATGTTTAATATCTTAGCAATGGTTGTTAAGTCTTTTTTGATGTGGGGAGGAATGACACTACTTCCGCCGGAAGCGACACAAAGTGACTTCAGCTCTTCCGCAATAGAAACCGCATCACCACCTTGCGCAGAAATCGCAGGGTTTAAATCTATCCCCGCGCACAACACTCGGTTGTTCCCCGCAGGGTCAAATACGTTGACTGATTCACAACAGTAAATACGTGGCTCGTCGCCCACATTCAAAATCGAAATTTGCGCTGAACTGGTATCCAAAGGTTGGGCTAGACGTCTAAATACGGCCCAGTGTTGGCAAGGATCGTTCACTTTGCGCATATTGCCCCAAGGAAGCGGGATGCCATTTCCACGATATACCGCTTTCAACTTGCCCGGACCATAGGCATCAAAGTAGTGCCAATGAGGGTACGGAGAAACCACGGTCATACGACGCATCGCAACGGAAGGAGAAACGCCGGCCTTTTTGTGAACATCAATTTCGTAACCGGAACGGTCAAGCAACTGACGAAATGGTACTTTGGGGCAAAGCAGGGCACCAGCAAAAAAGCTGGACTCAAAATCGCGCCAAGCTTGTAGGATATCTTGCGAGTTGAGCTCAGAGTTGGAAACTGGGCTGTCCATTTGCTCCCAGTTGTTTTGATGCCCAATAGATAAAACGTTATTCATTGCATCACTGCTATGGAGCACGCGATGGCCGATGTATACCGCCAAGTCATATTTCAATCGGGTTGGGTAGTCACGCATTCGTTTATTGAGATAAATGGTGCCAGGTGGCTCCATGAAAGACGTAATCAACTGTTTGGCGCTGACGCCCAGTTCATCAATCACATCCTGTGGTGCTCGGTCTACCCAGCGAATATCCAATCCCATGCTTTTCGCAATATCTATCAGATCTTCTACCGATAGATTCAGGCGTTTCAAGCCGACCTCTTCGGCTGCGCGTTCTAAATCAGGAAAATGGTTTTGATGGTTCTCTTGGTGCGCACGGATCAACAAGTGGGCGAATTGACGTCCAGTAATACCCGTTTGAGACAACATCTCTGGAATCGCGATTTGGAGAATATCATTGGAGAACAAAAAGCTCGGCTCCAATGCCATACCGTTGATACCGCCACGATTCCCTTTGTTGGGTGTAATGGCTTCTAATTCCGGTTCATCATCTAAAAACCACGCAGGATCTTTTTGAAAAACTTCCGCGATTACTTCGAGCATATCAATACTCGGAACGCGTTTTCCGCGCTCTATCATCGAAAGGTAAGATACCGACGGTGCGTACTCAGGATTGATCCTTACACAGCGTGCAGATAAATCCTCCATCGTTAAATGGTTGTTTTTCCTTAGGTTGCGAATTTTCGTACCTAGAAAATGGGACTGACGAATAAGGCTTTTTGACACAGACATTTTGTAAAATTCACATTGTAAAATTTTTGTTGTGAAATTGTAGTCAATATTTCGCTAGTCTACATAATAAGCAGGCAAGGAAATTAACCATCAACTTCACAGAATTGCCTGAAACTTAAACGAAGGAATTAAGTTTTTACTCTAGGACGAGTTTTTTTAAGTGCGAGGATATGACGATGAATATGCTGAACTTCGATAAAAAAGAGATGCAACAACAACAACGCCCATTTATCGCTGAAGCTGTATTTGCCGTCGAAGCGGTAAGTGCTGAGCAGCAGAGCGAGAAGCAAGTAAAAGCGAAGCAACTACTAGACCGCATGTTCCCATTGGAGAACGGGTCGCACCAAGATGTATCAAGTTACGTAATTGATTACCGCCATGTATTGGCTTACTTCAAAGACGGCACACACAGCGGCCTGAAAAGCCCAAAACACTTTGTGGCGTATACGGGTGAGAAAGAAGATCCAAAATCGATCTTGTTTAAAGACGATTCAGGTAACCACGTAGAAGTGCTATTTGGCTGTCATAAAGGCACCGGTTGTGTGGAGTTGATGGATATTGATGACATTCAACTGGAAACACGCACTACGTTTAATCCTGAACTAACGGGCAATGCGCCGACGGCGATGCGCCACTGGATCAGCCTAATCAAAGGCGACAAAAAAGGTAAGCCGATGGCATGCAGTGAAGATAAAGAATACACTGCGAAAAACGGTGACGACTATATTCTAAGCTACTGCTACAGTGTCGATTAAGATGTGAAGCGCCAGATAAATAGACCCCGCACTCAATAGTGCGGGGTTTTTATTCTATTTCGAAAAAGTCGGTCCTATTAACCAAGCTTACATAACAAATTGATTTAAATGGGCATTACGCGGTTACGACCGAGTTGTTTTGCCTCATAAAGTTGCTTATCGGCTTTATTGACCAGAGCTTCAGGTGTATCACCCACCTCATATTCTGCTACCCCAAAAGAAGCAGTAATGCTGTGAACTTGTGTACCAGAACGCTTATCTCTGATGCGCAGTTTTTCTATCATGCGGCGTAGTGTGTCTGCATATTGGCGAGCAATTCGCAGAGATTTATTGGGCACAATTAAAGCGAACTCTTCACCACCAAAACGATACGCGCATATTCCATCTCGACAGCTTTGTTGTAGTCGACGGGCAATGGCTTTTAGTACCGTATCGCCGAAAAGGTGGCCATAATTGTCGTTAAATGACTTGAAATGGTCGATATCAAGCATGATCAAGGTCATTGCTTGATTTGATGCGATAAGCGAAGACAGATCTTTATCAAAAGCTCGACGGTTGTAAAGGTTGGATAGACCATCAAACAATGCGTCTTGCTGTACTTCAGCCAGCTGATTTTTGAGGCGAGAAATTTCTTCACTCGCATTAGTTAATTGGCTATTCAAAAACTTTGTCGAGTGACGAATTTCGTGTGACTCTGCGACAAGTTGACGAATCACCACCATCACTTCTTCAATACTTAAGCTGTTGTCTTCAACTTTTTCTAGCTTATTAAAACTTTTGTCTACCATTTCAGAAAAGGAAGAAGTATCTGAAAGTGTATCGCTCATCGAGCTGGACACTTCATGCAGCAGAACTTCTACATTGGTTCTAAGATCTTCAAGGCTAGTTTCTGCTTTACTGGCAACATAGTTGTTATAAAGCTGTTTATTGGTTGCAGGCGGGCAGATACCGTAGTTTTCTAACACCGTATCCAACTCAAAGTTGAGTTCAGGAATGGTCTTGTCAACGTAGGTATACCAAAGCGCATAGTTGGCTGGCGTGGCAGCAACATGATTTTTGATCATTAGTGGGACCGCTTTTTTCAAATTAGCGGTCGATTTTTTAAACTCGTCGGTCATTTCTGCGATGGTACTAGCAAAATGGAATTGGACTTAGATTAACGGATATTAACCAATATCGCTTTAATTTTTATCATTTTTGCATGGTTTATATAAAAAATGAGTGATTAAGACCGTTATCAATATCGCCAAATTTTAATTTTATAAAATCTTAGTATGAAACATGTGCAAACGATGTTTTGGTGTTAAGGGCTCTAAGATGACCAGCCAATTGGTTTAGTGAGATTGTCAGTAACCTAATGATCGTAAAGCTCTATTGCCCGTACAACAACGAGTGGAATAAAAGACTTAGCGCTTAGGCTATTTGCAACAAGAACGCGGGACTCCGAGTTTACAAAAAACGAGTTTACAAAAAGAGGGTGCGACTTGGATAAGAAAATAGGACTGTATTGGTTCACTAATGACCTGCGTTTGCATGACAACCCGCTGTTGATAGACGCTTGTGCAGAAATGGATGAGTTAATTTGTTTGTATTGTCGCCCCTCGGTGACACCTTACTTGCAGCATTTTGCGCAGGAGACCTCTTTAGGGCGTGCGAAATGGCAGTTTCTCGAGGCATCGCTTAATGAACTTAATCAATCTTTAGCTAAATTGGGGCAACGATTATGGACGGTTGAACTGACGCCCTATCAAGCGATCAAATATGCCATCAGTCATTTCGGTATCACTCATATTTATGCTGATGCGTTTGCTGGTTCGGATGAGCAACAGGCTCTAGAGCGTGCAATTGAAGGCACTCCCCATGTGAACATCAAACAGCAAGCGATCCGCACTTTGTTGTGCGAAGAACAGTTGCCATTTGAATTAAGGCAACTGCCTGCGACCTTCACGAAATTTAGAAAGCAGGTCGAAGGTTTAGACCTCTCTCAACCTTACGAGAGCGTTCATGCTTTACCGCCAGTACCTTCAGGTATGAATTTTCCTACCGCCACGACATATTACTTTGACACCAAACCAGCATTTGATGGCGGAGAACTGAGCGGTCTTGAACATTGTCGACGCTATTTTGCTTCAAGTTTAGCGAGCGAATATAAACAGACTCGCAATGAGCTCGATGGGATGGAGTATTCAACTAAATTTTCACCTTGGTTAGCTCATGGTTGCGTCTCTCCTACAATCATTTATGCCATGCTCAAACAATATGAGCAGAAGAACGGAGCAAATGATTCAACCTATTGGATCTATTTCGAGTTGTTGTGGCGGGAATACTTTTATTGGTACGCGAGAAAGTATCAACAGAAGTTGTTTCGATTTGGCGGTATCGCCAACCAGCCACCACTGACCAGCTTTTATGCGCAACGCTTTAAGCAGTGGAAGAAAGGCGAAACACCTTTTCCAATCGTTAACGCATGTATGCATCAGCTTAATAACACGGGTTATATGTCTAACCGAGGGCGCCAACTGGTCGCGAGTTGTCTGGTTCATGAACTCGGACTCGACTGGCGCTACGGTGCTGCTTATTTTGAAACTCAGTTGATTGATTACGATGTCGGCTCTAATTGGGGCAACTGGCAGTATTTGGCTGGTGTTGGCGCTGACCCACGTGGCTCACGTCAGTTTAATCTAGAAAAGCAGACACAAACTTATGATCCAGATTTTTCATTTATCGACAAATGGCAGGGGCGATGCGTAGGCGTACATCTTGATAGTGTCGATATGGTGGATTGGCCGATTGCGCCAAAAAAAGAGAGCGGGAGATAACCAATGCATTACGAGACGGTTCGGCTCATTCTTGGTGACCAACTTAATAGCGAGCATTCGTGGTTTCAACGTGTAGACGACTCGGTGCTTTACCTTGTCGCTGAGTTGAAACAAGAAAATACTTACGTTACGCATCACATTCAAAAGGTGTGTGCTTTTTTCTCTGCGATGGCGAATTTTGCCAACGAGCTGCAGGAAGAAGGGCATCAAGTTTTGCACCTTACGTTGGATGACACACAATCTTTCGAGGATCTTGCGCAAGTCTTACAACACTACGTGAGTGAAGTTGGTGCAAGTAAGTTTGAATATCAACGCCCCGACGAATACCGTTTACTAGAGCAGTTAGCCAAACTAAAGCTTGATGGGGTCGTGATGCGCAGCGTCGATTCGGAACACTTTTTGTTACCGTTTGAGGAAATAGAATCGCAGTTTCCTCAAGGTAAACACATCATGATGGAGCACTTTTACCGCCGGATGCGTAAGCGCTTCGACATCTTGATGCAAGACGGTAAGCCTATGGGGGGAAAGTGGAACTACGACGCCAATAACCGAAATAAACTTAAAGCAAAAGACATTGAACAGCTGCCAAAGCCATTAATGTTTAGTCATGACGTCAGTGATATTGTCGAGCGCTTAGGTCGGCACAACATTCAAACCATAGGTAAATTAAATGGTGATTTACTTTGGCCAGTAAGTCGCTCTCAAAGCTTGTCTTTACTCGCGCATTTTTGTCAGGTCTGTTTGCCACTGTTTGGTCGTTTTCAAGACGCCATGACAGGTCAGCACGAGGCTAAATGGAGCTTGTATCATAGCCGGATTTCGTTCTCGCTGAACAGTAAGCTGCTGAATCCGCGAGAGGTGATTGACGCTTCACTTAAGGCATTTCATGCCAATGCCGACATCGATATTTCTCAGGTAGAAGGTTTTATTCGTCAGATCTTGGGATGGCGAGAGTACATCCGAGGCGTTTATTGGGCGAACATGCCTCATTACCCGAAAAAGAATGAACTGGAAGCGAGTAGAAAGCTGCCAGACTTCTTCTGGAATGGCGAAACCAAAATGGCCTGTATGCGAAACGCGATTGGCCAGTCTCTTGATTACGCTTACGCGCACCACATTCAGCGCTTGATGGTAACCGGTAACTTTTGTTTGCTAACCGAGATAGATCCAGACCAAGTGGATGAGTGGTATCTCGGTATCTACGTTGATGCGATTGAATGGGTAGAAATGCCCAATACGCGCGGTATGGCACTGTTTGCAGATGGTGGGATTGTTGGTACCAAACCGTATGCGGCGAGTGGCTCTTACATCAACAAAATGAGTGACTACTGTAAGGGTTGCCACTACGACAATAAGGCGAGGAGCGGGGAAGGATCGTGTCCGTTTAACAGCTTGTATTGGCGCTTTATGAACAAGCACGACAAGCGCCTCGCAACCAACCCACGAATCGGGATGATTTTCCGTTCTTGGGACAACATGGAAGAGCAGCAACGCCAAGCGATATTAGATACCGCTGAGCACTATATGGAAAACTTGGAGAGCTTGTAATGGACATACTGATCGTTGGTGGAAATGGCGGCATTGGATTGGCGATGGTTCAACAAGCGCTAGTTCGCTTTCCTCAAGCTCGCGTGCATGCCACTTATCGTAAGCATCAACCAGACTGGCAACACCCAAATGTAGCTTGGCATCAAGTGGATGTATCGCAGGACGAGCAGGTGACAGCGTTCAGTGAACAAATTGAACATGTTGATTGGTTGGTGAACTGCGTTGGTATGTTGCACACCCAAGATAAAGGTCCTGAGAAAAATCTTAGCTCGCTCGACGCAGACTTTTTTCAGCAAACCATCATGGTTAATACTTTGCCGAGTTTACTGTTGGCGAAATACTTCACGCCCAAGTTAAAACGCAGTACCAACCCCAAGTTTGCGACCATTTCGGCCAAAGTTGGCAGTATTAGTGATAATCACTTAGGCGGTTGGTACAGCTATCGTGCATCGAAAGCCGCGTTAAATATGTTCCTCAAAACCATGTCGATTGAATGGCGGAGAATGGTCAAACACGGGACTGTACTCGCTCTTCACCCAGGCACAACAGATACGGCTTTGTCGGCACCTTTTCAAGCGAATGTACCTGAAGGAAAGCTGTTTAGCCCAGAGCGTGTCGCGCGAGACTTATGGGGATTGATTGACAAAGCAACCCCGCAGGATAGCGGGGCATTTTGGGCTTATGATGGTGTCTTGTTACCTTGGTGAAGCGCTGCTTGGTCTGAGCCACGTTACCTTGGAAAATAAGGCTAGCAGTGCGACATAAAGTTTTTGTGGTTCTAACTTTTGACTGATTTGTTTCTTCGGCAGCGCTCAGAACAGTAAACGACTTCGTCCCAATTTCTTGCCCATTTCTTTCTCCAAGAAAATGGGCGATGGCAAACAGAGCAGATTTTGGTTGGTAATTGTGTTTTAAAACCTTTCATCTGGTCCTCCCCATTCGCCATCGTATGCCCTTGAAGTTGAATGAATACGAACTATTTATCAAAGAGATACAGATACTCTTCATACCCCTGCGTTTTCATTTCACTTACAGGTACAAATTTCATTGCCGCAGAGTTCATGCAGTAGCGTAATCCTGTTGGCTTCGGACCGTCTTTAAAAACATGACCAAGGTGAGAATCACCAAACTTACTGCGAACTTCCGTTCTTGGATAAATCAGCTTGTAATCGGTTTTTTCAACGATGTAACCTGGGTTGATTGGCTTAGTGAAACTTGGCCAACCCGTCCCCGATTTGTATTTATCGGTAGAAGAAAACAACGGCTCACCAGTTACAATATCAACGTAAATCCCCGCGTCTTTGTTGTCCCAATATTCGTTGTCGAACGGACGTTCGGTGCCTTCTTCTTGTGTTACGTAGTATTGCAACTCCGTTAAGTTTGATTTGATCTCGGACTTAGCAGGCTTACTGTACTCTTTCACTTTTGATAGCAACTTTTTTTCTTCGATCAACTGACGAAGCGTTTTTGGGGTCTCTTTACGATCATCACCAAATACTTCATCCAAGTATTTATCTCGACCAGACGCATAGCGATAATACTTATACTTTAAGCTGCTCTTTTTGTAATAGTCTTGGTGATACTCTTCTGCGGGATAAAACTTTTCAAACTCGATCAATTCTGTTTTCAACGGTTTTGGATAGATCATCGCCTTGTCGATTTCCATTATAAACTGTTCTGCGATCTGCTTTTGTTCAGCGTTATGATAGAAAATAGCAGGGCGATACTGTGGGCCACGGTCGACAAAAGAGCCTTTATCGTCAGTAGGATCGATATGACGGAAAAAGTAGTCCAACACTTGCTCGTAACTAACCACTTTAGGATCGTACTTAACTTCGATCACTTCTATGTGACCTGATTTACCTGATGAAACTTGGCGATAAGTTGGGTTTTCAACATGACCACCAGAATAGCCTGATACGACATCGACTACGCCAGTCAACTGTTCCAAATCCGATTCTGTACACCAGAAACAGCCGCCAGCTAGTGTGGCGATTTCTGCATTCTCTGAAGCCTTCATCTTATCCATCGTATCGGCGGTGCCTGTTTTACTCAAAAGTAGAAACAAGACAGGAAGTGCGAAAGAGAATCCGACCAATAACTTAGATATATTCTTCATAGCTACCTCAACGTTGTTTTCCGTAGAAAGTGTGACTGAAATAAAAAGTGTTACGTATAGAGAAAGGCAACCGAGCGAAAAAATTACAGCAATGTTGAAAATTCCGTTGCCCTTTTATGCGAGAAAGCTAAAGTATCGACACGAAATACACCGCTTGATAGGGCAACGATGTCTTCAACGAGCGATGCTAAATGAGGTAAATCATGCAAGCAGAAGTTAAATGGGTAGAAGATTTTAAATTCCTTGGGCAATCTCAGTCGGGTCACTCCGTAGTGATGGATGGCAATGGCGGTGCAACGGCACCAAGCCCAATGGAAATGGTACTAATGGCCGCTGGTGGCTGTAGCTCTGTCGATGTTGTCGACGGTTTGAAAACGGCAGGCCAAACGGTCTTGTCAGTTAATGCCAAGCTAACCACAGAGCGTCGTGAAACCGCACCACGTATCTTTACGCAAGTGAATATCCACTTTGAAGTTTCAGGTGACGAGCTTGACCCAGAAGTCGTAGCAAAAGTGGCGGCTGACTCGCTAGAAAAATACTGCTCGGTTTGCTTAATGCTAGGTGAAGGTGTTGAGATGACCCACAGCTGGGAAATCGTGTAAGTCGACAGACTCCACAAAATATAAAAACAGGAAAGAGAAAAGTGCAGGCTTTTCTCTTTTTTTATTCCGCAATTCACGTACCGTGTGATTAATCTGAAAGTAGTAATTGCAGGTTGTAGGAGTCTCCCAGTGACAGAACTCGAAAAAATGATGTCTGGTCAAATCTTTGATGGCATGGACAAAGAAATTGACGCCATTAGAAGTCATGCTCTTCAAGCACTTAGAGCGCTCAATAACAATACCGACGAAAGTCAGCGCGACGAATTACAAAAACAGCTGTTTGGCAAAGCGGGTCTTTGCATTGTTCAAGCACCTTTCCATTGCGAGTTCGGTAAAACCATCGAAATCGGCGAAGAAACCTTTATCAACATGAATGTGGTCATGCTTGATGGCGCTAAAATTACCATCGGGAACCACGTGCTAATCGGTCCAAGCGTGCAATTGTATACGGCTTCTCATTCTGTTGATTACCGAAGTCGCCGACGTTGGGAGACGTTTTGTAAACCTATCACGATTGAAGATGATGTGTGGATTGGCGGTAACTCCGTCATTAACCAAGGTGTGACGATAGGTGCTCGCTCAGTCATTGCGGCGAATTCAGTCGTTAACCATGATGTGCCGCCAGATTGTCTATATGGAGGCACACCAGCTAAGTTGATTCGTCGTCTCAACGAAGAAGAGTAGAGAGCTGTTGGCAAAACACTGGCGATTAGAGAGTTCTTCCTGAACTCTCTTCGTCGAGTACATCGTTATATTTAAGTGTTAATTCCTCACTCAATTGCTAAAAGAACGGCCCCAATTGATAAAGTCAGGGCAACGACAACAGAGTTAACAATGATAATAACTAGTAATAGAATCGACAAATAACGATACCATTTTGGTACTTCTCCAGAAATATTAGGTAATTTTCGCTTTTTACCTGAGCTAGGTTGGACGATTAAACGAACAAACATCAATGTCCGGAAAAATGCGTAAGGCCACCCCGTGAATAGAGAAAGCTCAAATTCATTAAAATATGGTTTTTTAAAATAGTTCCCAACAATCTTCTTTGGCATCAGAAAGTGCATGACACCGATAAAAATGGTTTGTAAGAAAATAATAACCACACCAGTCATTAAAGTGTAAAAAAGAAATGTGATTACTTGCTGCATATAGCTTCTATTCCAGTACTAGCGACTAAGTTTGGCTTGCTTTCACTTGAATTATAAAAGCCTTTTGCCACTTTGCCGGAAGCGTAGCCTACAGCCGTTGAACCTGCAGCGAGTACAATAGCAGTCCCCCAACCAATAGGATTTGATACTAAAAATAGACCGACTAACGCGCTGGTACCCATTCCTACAGCTGTGCTAGTTATTGACTCAACAAAAATTTCATTCTTCTCATGTTGGTCTTGTGTATTCGCGATCTGAATACAGGAAGCCGTTAGACCAACACCTACTAAAACATGTCCGCCAACTTTAGATGCCTGAGCTATTTTATTCAGTTTTTCGGCCTGTTTAACTATATGAGCATTAGCTGGTAATCCTCCACTTCGAGCAATACGAATAGACTGGTGAGTCGTTTTGTTGCCAAACAACAGCTTTTCCATAGGGCCAACATTTTTCTTTAGTAGGTCTAGATGTTTCTTACGTCGACCATCATATTGTCCTTTACTTATTACTCCGTTTTTATAGTTTGCGTAAAGGTCGTTGATATTCTCAATGAGCTTAATATTTCCTTTACTCATCAAGTTTCCTGTAGCACCCATCAAGGTACCTCCTGGAATAGTAATCATATTGGCGTTGTTTTCTAACCATGCTAACGCCCAAAACATATCAGCATGTTGTGGTGGAACTTGATTTGAGATCGATTTTGGAGGTTGATTGTAGCTGAGAATATTGGGAGGCAAAACTTTATGGGGCGGAGAACTAGATATTTGAGGTTTAGACGCTGGGTAAGTCCCTAGCTTCGCGATACTTTTAGGAGGTAAAGCATTGTTACGTTGAGTGTTAAGTTGGGTGCTTGATTTGGGTAGAGCTGATAACCAAATGATATCGCCTGCTTTAATGCGGTTAGGATCTGAAATATGCTTGTTCAATGTCATTATATGAGTCAGCACTCTCTGATAGTCCTTGCTACCATATGGAGCACCATACATGTTTAATATAATTGATGATAAGTTATCATGAGTTTTTATTCTATACTCAAATAATCCCGACATAGAGCGCCTCTAGCTAATAATTAATTTGCTCAGATACTAACAAAAAACTATATTTAGGAAGTTTATTTTTTACATTCTAGACTTTCATTTTAAAAATATCCAAATTGGATGATGTATTTGTCATTTACGTGCAATTGTTAGTGTCGTTATTTACATTTAAATTGTGATGTTGGATTTAACTGGATAAGTCAATATCATAAATGATCCGCTAGTGCTAAGAAACCTGCGATAAAAAATACAAGCGTTAACATTGTAGAGTTTATCATAATTACCCATATTAATATGAAGGATAATAGACGGTACCATCTAGGCACCTCTTGGGATACATCGGGTAACTTTCGTTTTTCACCTGAGTTAGGTTGAACGATTAAACGAACAAACATCAATGTTCGGAAAAATGCGTAAGGCCAACCTGTAAATAGAGCTAGTTCGAAAGTGTTAAAATAAGGTTCTTTAAAGTAGCTATTGACAATGTCTTTTGGCATTAAAAGGTGCATGATACCTATAAAGAATGTCTGGAAAAAAATAACTAATACACCAGAGAACATTAAGTATCCAATAATGTTCCAGATCAATTGCATATTACACCTATCCTTATAATAAACCGATGCTTTTTCAAGGTTTATCCTATTTATAGGATATCAATATCCTAATATTTATCATGAAGAAATAAAGAGACTAACAGATAGCCTATATCTTAGCTATGAATGGAAGGGCGTTTTAGAAGAATGTCGAGAATGAAAATAAGAACTATCTTATTGGTTTTTTGTAAATATAGGTGGTCGTATATAAAATTGATAACGTGTAATGGCGAGGTGTAAGCCTTGCGTAACTAACAAAGGTTGGTTAAACAAGGCTAATAGTCGGTTATGGATGAATAACGATTTGTTGATCCTCTGTCATCACAAGTGTCGCTTTGCTTTGTTCGATAAGTTGGGCAGCATAAGAAGGGGTAACGGCCTGCATATCACCTTTAGATCGAAGAGTTAAAGATTCCCACGCTTGATCTCGATATTTCCCTGCTTGGGTGTATTGAATCAGTACTTTCATAGCTTCACGCTCCGGTGTGGTTGACGTGCTACTTAAGTTAACGATCTTAGATTGGTTGCGCATCTGTTAAAAATGAAACATTAGTTTAACTAAATGTACCTTTCCAAATATCGCGCATTGAGCAGAGCAATTTAGAATCCTTGTGATGGAGGGATGAAAAACACTCAATCTTTCGATTCATACTGCGCAATATAATGTTTGAGAGATTTGGTTTCCGCACTCTGAAACTCTTCATCGTGCATACGCAGTGCTTGGATACGGTCGAGGCGGAACTGGCGGTAGTCATCGCGCAATTCGCACCAGGCAACCAGCGTCCAGACTTTGCCCCAAAAGAACTGGCCTAACGGTTGGATTTTTCTCTCGGTCACCTGTCCGCTTTCATCTTGGTAATCCAAACTGACCTTAAACTGATGATCAATCGCGTGGCGCAGAAGCTGCCCTCGTTTGGCAGTCTCGGATTGGGTGTGAGAATCGGGCACAATCAGCGGACAATCTTCCACTTGTTGTTTGAGCTTATCGGGCAATACCGAAAGTATTTTGGTGGACGCAGAGTGAGACGCTTCGGCGAGTTCAACATCCGACCAGGCTCGAACCATCCGCATACCCAGTTCAAGCGCCATCATCTCTTTTTCTGAGAACATCAAAGGCGGCAGATGAGAGCCAGCTTGCAATAGGTAGCCAACACCTGCTTCACCTTGAATAGGAACACCAGAACTAAGCAACGACTGAATATCGCGATAAATCGTACGTTCGCTAACTTCCATTCTTTCTGCGAGCTCTTTCGCTGTCACGGCGTAACGCTTTGCGCGCAAAAGCGTCAGTAGCTCAAACAGTCGTTCTGATTTGCTCATGATGTTCCTTATCTAGACCTACTGGTTGTTAGTAGTAGTGTGGCTGATTACTTCTCTAGCTCACTGCACATTTTTAAGTTGTGATGTTTAAGCTCGAAGCTTTCGCAGTCAATCATTGATAACAGAGGCTGAAATTCAGCGGCTTGCTTAAGCTGTTTTCCCGCCTGTTTGGCATCGTCCATTGAACGCCAGTAAATGATGTCTGTCCACACATCGTCCGTCGCTTCGTGACTGAGTGAGCGATACAAAAAGCCCGGCAGATTCTTCACAAACGTTTGTGACTGCTTGGCGGCGGCGATCACGTCTTGCTCTGTTGTGCCTGCGGTTAGACGAAATTGCACAGTTTCGATAACGGTTTCCATATTGTGATTCCTTATTGGTTTTGGCGGATTGCCTGTTGAGTTCCAAATAAGGTTACGCGGATGGAATGTCAGAACATGTCAGTAGTGAAATATCACTCACTTATCATCAATATGGTTATTTTTCTGGGCGGTTGTAACGATCCCAGTAAGGTAAATCTGTGCCGAGTTTTTCGCTGATAAAATCGATAAAGGCTCTTACTTTCAACGGCATGTGCTTGCGTTCAGGGAACACCGCATAAATGGCGTGTTCTGGTAGAGAATACTCTTCCATCACCGGTTTTAGATTTCCTGCGGCAAAGTCTCTTCCTGCAATAAACGTTGGCAGTTGCGCAATGCCCGAACCTCTTAACAGCAACTGGCGAATGGCTTCACTGTTATTGACGATAAAGTTTCCTTTTGGAAGCACCTTGTATTCGCTGCCGTTGTTGATGAACATCCATTCGACGCCGCCACGGAAATAGGAATAGCGCAGGCAGTTGTGACTGACTAAATCACTTGGTTTTTGTGGTGTTCCAAACTCCGCTAAGTAATCTGGCGAGGCACAAAGCACACTTTTACAAGGGGCGAGACGTTTTGCGATTAGATTGGAAGAGGTGAGTTCACCAATACGGATCCCCAAATCAAAACCGTCTTTAACCAAATCGACCATTTTGTCTTCGAGGTTTAAATCCACTTCAATTTTCGGGTAACGAGCGAGAAACTCGCTGATCAAAGGCGCGATATGCAGCACACCGAAAGACATCGGCACGGTAATTTTGAGCCGACCTTGTGGAGAGCCTTGCAGTTCCGATACCGCGTCCACGCCTTGCTGGGCTAGGTTGAGCGCTTGAGAGGCGTACTCAAAATAGCGTTCTCCCGCTTCGGTCAGGCTCAGCTTACGCGTAGTTCGATTAAGGAGACGAATGCCCAAATCGTCTTCTAGTTGGTTGATGCGTTTGCTGATCGCCGATTTCGTCAGATTCAGCTGTTTGGCCGCAAGGGAAAAGCTGCCGCATTCGACAACAGCAACAAAAACGGGCAGGGAGGCAATCGCGTTCACATCAATCTCCTATTATCGTGAAGCATTTATTGTTGAGCACAAGGATACAATTAATTTCCAATTATAGAGATTATCTTCAAGAAGAAAACAATCTAGACTATGCACCAGTATTACGACCTTGATTTTGGGAAGAAGAAAATGAAGTACGATTGGATCCTGTTTGACGCTGACGAAACCTTATTCCACTTTGATGCTTTCAAAGGTTTGCAGCTTATGTTTTCTCGCAAAGGCGTAGATTTTACTGAACAAGATTTTGCTCATTACCAAACCGTAAACAAACCGCTTTGGGTAGATTACCAAGACGGCAAAGTAACGGCAGATGAGCTAAAACATAACCGCTTTACCGAGTGGGCTGAGAAGTTGAATACCACAACAGCCGATCTCAATAGCGCATTTTTAGAAGCAATGGCCGATATTTGCAGTTTGTTGCCAGGTGCAAAAGAGTTGATGGAAGCGCTGCAAGGCAAAGCTAAAATGGGCATCATCACCAACGGTTTTACAGAGTTGCAAGCAATTCGCCTTGAGCGCACAGGGATGACTGAGTACTTCGATAAAGTGGTGATCTCTGAACAAGTGGGCGTAGCAAAACCGGACTTAGGGATTTTTGAATACGCGATGCAGCAAATGGGCAACCCATGCAAAACGCGCGTACTGATGGTGGGTGACAACCTGCATTCCGATATTCTGGGTGGTAATAATTTTGGTATTGAAACTTGCTGGTTAAATACCACAGGCGCAAGCGTCGATGAGCGTATCGCACCAAATTACACCGTTGAGTCTTTGAGTGAACTAAAGAACATTTTGGTGGCGTAACTGAATCGGGTATTATTCCGCAGTAACCCTCAGAAAAATCAAGGAATAACCATGCCAGACATCAAACAGCTAGACAGCAAAGTCGTTTACCAGAATAAGTGGATGACGGTGCGTGAGGACAAAATTTTACGTCCGAGCGGCGCAGAGGGCATCTATGGTGTGGTCGACAAACCTGATTGTGCTGCGATTCTGGCTATCGACAACGGGATGATTCACTTGGTTCAGCAGTACCGTTACACCGTAGGTCAACGTTGTTGGGAGATCCCACAAGGGGCTTGGGAATCAAACCCAGATGCGGATCATCTTGAACTTGCCAAAGGTGAGTTGCGTGAAGAAACGGGTATGCAGGCGAGCGCCATGGCGTATGTCGGCGCGCAGTTTATCGCATACGGCTTTTTGAATCAGACATGTCACGTCTACTTCGCCAGTGATTTAACGGACGTGGGCAATCAACTCGACAGTGAAGAAGAGGATTTGATCACTCGTGCTTTTTCGGTTGAGGAGTTCGAACAGATGATGATCGACGGTACGATTAAAGATTGTGTCACCATCGCTGCTTATGGTTTGGCGAAGCTGAAGAAATTCATTTAGTTATCCATGATGATTTTTTAATGAAAACAGCGGCCTAGTGCCGCTGTTTTTAGTTTGGGTGAGCTCGTTGAGCCATTGCTTACTCGTCGATTTTCTTACCTAAGATTTCCACTTGCGCTTTTTTGGTCACCCCCGCGACTTGCAGCGCAGTGCTGCCAACCGATTCATAGTTCAACTCGATTTTGTCTAACTTCGCGTTATCTTTTGTTGGTAGGCTTAAGCTTCTTGATGACATGCCTTTAGTCAGAACACCTAAACTGTCGAACGTCTTTTCCTGACCATCTTTCATGATTACTTTAACGCTTTTCAGATCGACCGTACCTTGCGTACATTTGATTTTGATGTGGCTGAAACGAGCGTTAGCAAATGGTGACAGTGGATTGACTGTGTCGGTTTCCGATTTAAAACTGACGGTTTTATCTGCAATCTTGTCCCAATCGTTGTCTCCAGCAACCGATTGGAAAGAGGCTACAGCCGCTAAAAGACAGAGTCCGATGGTGTTGAACAGTTTCATAGCTTTTCCTTACCTTAGGTTTAGATATTCTGTTTAATCAGTTCGATGACGTGTGTGACTTCGTCTTGAGTTAAAGCCCCTTCTTTCACGAATAAAATTTCGCCTTGTTTATTTTGTACGATAATCGCAGAACTTTCTTGCTGTAGATCCCAAGTTGTTGCTAATACGCCATTTTTGTCTAACACCATGGAAGACCAAGAGAATGTCTTTTTGCTGTCCTCTGCCGACGATTTCACAAATGTACCGGTTCCCCATATGGCGTCTTCCTGGTTGATCACGGTTGTGGTCTGATACTGATCTTCAGGAAAGTGAGCGGCAGTGATTGCTGACATCAGCGGCGCGTTCATCTCTTTAGCTTTACTACGACCTGCAATGGCTTGTATCACACGGACTTTGCCTAACATCTGCTGAGTTGCCCAAGGTTGATAAGCCACATCGTCTCCTCGCAGCGTCATTTCGCCATAGGTATCAATGCTGACGGAAGGGGTGGTTTGACCGACAGAAAGGTTATGAGGGAAGGCGAGTGTCGGGGCGAGTGCGAGTAAGAGTGACAGAACAGATGGAGTTTTCATTGGGGGTTCCTGTAACGAAGTGAGGTTAGAGCGAATTAAATCAAGGGGCAAATACGATGCCCCTTATCGAATGTGGCGATTAGTTAGAAAGTACAACGCGCGCATTTAGCGGTTGCAGCGGACGATTGTTTTGTCCCATGACTTCCATGAGTTTCGCGGCTTGATCTTTGGATAAGGTTTGAGTGTCTTTAAGCACAAACCAGCGCACACCTTCTGAACATGGCGGTGTGGTTAAAGAGCCGTTAAATCGATAGTAGTTTGCAGTTTTTGGCAGTAAGTCGTTAATCTCAAACGTATCTTTAAAGAAAGTGGTTTGATTCTCTTGTGGGATTGCGTTGATCAGTTTAGACAGCGCTGCGTTTTGATCGCCAGCATCAAACATCACCGAAATTACCGCCAACTCGCCGTCTGCGTTGGCGTGTACAAAGTGCGCTTCAAGTGGATATTGGCGGCCTTTGATTTGGTTTTCTGAAGGTGTGTGGAAATGGAACTGTTGCAGCTCGAACGTCTCGCCATCGATGGTGAAGCTGTTACGTCCGTTCACTTGCGCTTGCAGCGTATGACCATTGTTGGTTAAACCAATGACCTGACCAGTGTACGAAAGGTTCAGTGCTTCCAGTTTTGCATCGGCTGGGTTGTCGATGTTGATTGGGCTTTGGTTTTTCGTGGTTGCGCAGTCTTTGGCGATTTCTCCCCAGTGCTCTGGCCCGTGTTTGTCATTGCCATAGCCCCATTCTGAAGCCTGAGCCGCGCCTAGAGTGAGAAGTGAGAGTGAAAAAGCAAGTAGTGTTTTGTTCATAATAATGTCTCTGTTCGGTCGCTTTGATAAGCGTTGTTACAAGGCAATGACCTAGAGGTTTGATCACTGCCTGACAAATTAGAAACGGTGGCTGAGTTGGGCACCAATTAGGAACGCATTTGAATGGGTCACGCCCGTTACCATCGGTGCAGGAACACCTTCATACGCGTACTCTTCTACGTTGACATCTTCACCAATCAAGTACGTCATGCCGATGTCAACCGTGGTATCTGATGACCATTGGTAAGAGGCACCCGCAGATAACCAGTGACGGTTCGAATCTGGGATAGAAAGCGAAGTCAGCTCATCGACAGGTGTTTTGTCGAACATGTAACCCGTGCGAAGTGTCCAACGTTCATTGGCGTACCAAGTCGCACCGATGGAGTAGTGCGCGGAGTCTTGCCACTGAAAATCTTTTAGCAACTGATCATCAGCTTTCAAGCTGTCAAATGCTGACCAACCAATCCACTGCACAGAATAGTGCAGGGCAAATTTAGGTAAGACGCGGTGATAACCGGAAAACTCCGCAATATCCGGTAGCGGCATCGCAAGTGAGTCGTACGATTCGCCAGCAAAGTGGATGTCGCCCTTGGCATCTATGTTAGGGCTGTGCTTGTAGCTTAAACCTAAGCGATGACGTTCGTTAAACTCGTACATCATGCCAATATTCGCACCAAGCCCAATGCCGCCAGCTTCCACATCAAGTGCGTTGCCTTTTACGGATCCACAGCGTTGTTCTAGTTCGTTTCCAAGTATGTTCCCACCAACGCAAACACCCACGTCCATATCGCGGTACAGCTCACCAGAGCCGTAAATCACATCAATACCACCACCGATACTAAAACGATCGTTCACCTTGTATGCCAAGCTTGCGCCAAGGTTGACACTCGCTACGCTGGTGACACCGCCAAAAACAGGTGCGCCATAGTTTGGTTTAAACTCCATGTCGGTTCCGAAGTTGGAGTATGCCGATAAGCCTAGATACCAGTCGTCGTTGATAGGGTGAATAAAGTAAAAATTGGGTACAACGGCTGGTTGACCAACGCCATCGACGTCATCAATGTCGGTCACGGTTTGAGAGAAGGACGGGGTAATGTCAACTTGAGGGGACGGAGGAAAACCGCCCATACCAACATTGACATCCGCATTAATGTTAGCTCGATGATATTGCGCATTTTTAACGGTAACGTCAGGTTTGACGTAAGTGACACCGAACGATAAGGCATTTTGTTTAAACAGCGTCATCGCTGCGGCGTTGCGGCTGACTACAGACGCATTATCACCAATGACGGCATCACCAGCAAAAGCACGACCAAGACCCGTCGCCGAATGTTCGTTAATTTGAAAACCACCGGCATACGCCGTCGATGAGGCTAAACCGATTAATAAATAAATCGGTGAAAGAGTGAATTGTCGCTGCATGTTTTTTCTCATGAATTAATTAGAGATTGTATTGCAACGAAAAGCAGTAAAATAAACAAATCTGACCAGTATATTTAGGAGTAAAACTAACAGTATGTTGACAATAAATAAATTTAACTTAATAAATATTTATTGATGAATTTATTAAGGGTTCATGTCGTGAATGTGGTGATTATTTTACGTGTAAATTAAACTAAGAGCCTCTATTTTTATTTTTGCGGTATTACTTCTCTATTTTTATTGTGCTGACTGTTCCCTAACAAACAGAGGCAAATCCAGCGATAAAGTGTCCGTGATGGAAACTCTGAGTCATTTGTATTTCCATTGCATCCCAACGTTGGTAGTTCGAATCAGCAAGAGAACTATCGTTTTAAACCCACATGACACGCTCCTCTCGGTCTTACCTGTGTTATGTGGGTATTTTTTATTTAACTTGCCACTTAACTCCTCTTTAAATACATAATTAAATTTTAATGGATGGCATATTGAATAATTTTTTATTTTACTGGTTTATTGGTATTTAAAAGTTTTGTTTATAATAATTATAACTTTAAATTTTGTATTTAAATTACTGTTCATCTATATTTAAATATAAAAGTAGACTCATATATATTAAAAAATGACCACGAAATATCGTGGCCATTTTTAATCATCAACGTATTTATGATGATTAAGAGTTTAACCTATAAGAAAGTCTTATTAAAAGCGAAACTCTTCTAAGTTATTGCTGCTTTCCAACATTTTTTCAGCAACATAACGATGCGTGGCTGTGGTTGGGTGAGTCACATCCCAGAACACAAACTTATCTGCGCCAGATGCCGCACACTCAGAGCGTAATGAATGGGTGTACATGTAATCCACAGAAGATGAGCGGTTGATGTCCAGACAAGGATCACTTGCATTCACGAACCCGTGTTCTTCTGGTGCCGAGGTTAACGTCTCAAACAGCGCGTGCGTATCAAACAATGAAATGTTGTAACCTTGAGCTTTATAGTACATCGCTTGTGCTTTGATGAACTCGTTCATTTTCAATACTTTCGCGCGAATCGTTTCAATTTCTTCCTGCGTTGAGTATTTGAACTGTGGTGCTTTGGTTGCGTCTGGCAGTGTCATCAACATGAAGTTCTTCGCGCCCGCGTCTGTTAGACGAATCAGAGCTTCAGCGTAATCCGCTTTTACTTCCGGCACGCTACGGTTGTAGTTCATGAAATCATTTAAACCAAACTCCAACGTAAACAATGTGTTTGCTGGGTTGTAGTTTTTCGCCAGTTTTGTGTAGGTCAAGTAAGAAGAAACTTGTTCGCCGACACCTGTTAGCGCAATGTATTGGTTCTCACCTGCTGCGCCGCCAACTGCCCAGTTATAAAGCGGTAAGTTTTTGGCTTTAGCAACGTATTCCGTCCAAACAAAACCGTTCGAGAAGTGACCTAAGAACCAGCTGTTTGGGTTAGGGAAGCGCCATTGGGAAGCGTTAAAGATGTTGCCTGTATCAGACAAGCTGTCGCCCAAAGCCACTACTTTGTTGATTTGATCTGGTTGCATTGCAGCATCATTGCTCCAGATCGTGTGGTTATAAGAATAGCGATTGTCAGCAGCAAAAAACGTAATGTCTGCGTTCTCGTTCGCCAGATCTAGTGTTTCTTCACAGCGCTGGCGAATCACGTTTTGTGAAGTGTTGGTGTAGAACATGTTTTTAAATGAAATAGAGCTCCACCAATAACCGTCGATAGTGAAGTCACTACCATCTTGGTTTTTTGCCCATTTCCAGTCGGTAGCCGCATCATCCTTAGAGTGGCTCGTACGATACCAGCAGCGAACGTAAGTATAGGTTTGATTTTCTTGCGTGCTGACCACTTCAGACGCAGAAACCATTTCTGGTGATAATGTTGGCTCCTCTGCAACGGCAGAGGCAAGCGGAAGTAATGCAGTTAATAGTGTGATTGTTTTTTTCATCATTCACTCTTCTTGTAATGGTTATGGTTCCGAATACGTGAATACGCTCGGCTATAACAGTATTTAGATGAGAATTTTTCTCACTAAACCTTCTAATTCTGAGTAAATACTCAAGACAGTCAACAACTAAATATTCAATATTTCAGTTTTGGCACCACGGTCAAAAAATCCATTCAGCATAGCAATCGATTAAATGTGTATTATTTAGAATAATTACTCACTAACATTAATTTAACATGCACTTTTTGTTAATTAAGTGATTGCTTTATAAGGTTTTGTTTATGCTTTTTGATGTTAACTAAAAATGTTTATTGAATGATCTTTTGTACAAAGTTGTATATTCATGAAACAAATTGTTTGGCATTTTTGGCCTATAAACTATAGCTGAAGCTCTCATGCAAACATCATGGTGATGACTTTTCATGGGAATATAGTGAATAAAAATTAGCTCAAATAAGGAATAGGGCAAATGCACTACACAACAAGTAAAAAACAAGGCTTATTTTCGTTGTCTGCCGTAGCGATAGCACTGACCACTTCTATGTCAGCGTTTGCGGCTCCACCAATGGGATTTGATGAATCTAAGTTACCGACGAAGTACATCGTCAAATTCAAAGAAGATGCAGTCAGCCGATCTTCAATGGGTGGTAACTCTTTTTGGGGACCACGAATCGCGCAGGAGTCTGTTTTAGAACAGGTGAAGGCACGTAAGGTGGAAAAACTAGGTAATCGCGCCATTTACAGCGTTGAGTTGGATGGTGATGACTTAGAACCACTTCGTAATCGCAGTGATGTGGAATATGTCGAAGTCGATCCGCCTCGCTATTTGCTCAGCGAAACTACCCCGTGGGGTTATGAAGCGGTTAATGCTCAACAGTTAGACGACTTCAATGCTGGTAATCGCACTGTATGTATTATCGATTCAGGGTACGACATCTCGCACAACGACCTAAGCGGCAACCGTGTTGCAGGTACTAACGATAGTGGTACAGGATCATGGAGCGATCCGGGTAACAATAACGCCCACGGTACTCACGTTGCAGGTACTATCGCAGCGATTGCCAACACCGAAGGTGTGAAGGGAGTGATGCCAAACCAGAATGTGAATTTGCACATCGTGAAAGTATTTAACGAATCAGGTTGGGGTTACTCATCTGGACTTGTTAAAGCGATCCAAACGTGTGCAGATAATGGTGCCAACGTTGTGAACATGAGTCTTGGTGGTAGTCAATCAAGCCGAACTGAGCAAAATGCACTGCAAAACATTTACGATCAAGGCGTTCTGCTAATCGCCGCAGCTGGTAATGACGGTAACACCGCACACAGCTACCCAGCTTCTTACGATTCAGTTATGTCTGTTGCTGCTGTCGATAACCAAAATGATCATGCGGCGTTCTCGCAATCTACTGATCAAGTTGAGATCTCTGGCCCAGGTGTGGCGATCTTATCAACGGTTACGGTAGGCGAAGGTAAACTTTCTGATATTACCTTGAATGGCGTAAGCCAATTTGATCGCGGTATTGTCCCTCACAATCGTTTGATCAATAACGGTTCTTCGTATGTGCCAGATCCAATCGCTGGTTCAGTAACAGCAATGCTAGATAGCTGTGATGTATCTGGCGGTAACTTTAACTGTGGTGATATGTCGGGCAAAATTTGTTTGACTGAGCGTATTGGCAACCAGTCTTCAGGTAACTACCCAGAAGTGGATGCAGTTCAGGCTTGTTACAATGCGGGTGCGCGAGCGGCAATCGTATACAGCAACTCTGAACTACCTGGTTTACAAAACCCATTCTTGGTAGACACAAACAACGCTTATCGTATGGTTTCGGTAACGGTTGATCGTGCATTTGGTCAAGAGCTGTTGGGGTATGTTGGTCAAGAAATTACGGTTTCAACCACCTCTGGTGAAGATTACGAGTACTACAATGGTACATCGATGGCAACACCTCATGTAACTGGCGTAGCAGGCTTGGTGTGGAGTTACCACCCAACGTGTACAGCAGCGCAAGTACGTAATGCCCTAGTTCAAACGGCAACAGACATTGATGTCGCTGGACGAGACAACCGCACAGGTCACGGCCTAGTGAATGCGGAAGCGGCGAAACTGTTCTTGGATGCGGGCTGTAACGGTCCTGACGGTGGCGGTAGCTCTTCGGACTCTAGCTTCTCAAACACCAGCCCTGTTGCGATTCCTGACAACAAATCTTCTGGCGCAATCAGCGCAGTAGATGTGGATCGCTCTGGTGATTCAGGTACAGTAAGTATTGACGTTGATATTAGCCACACTTACATCGGTGACCTACGAGTGACGCTAACTTCACCGACTGGTGGAGAAGTCGTGCTTCACGATAATACTGGCGGCAGCGCTAACGATATCAAAGCCACTTTCCAAGCGGATTTCTCTGGTTTTGAATCACAAGGTTCTTGGGAACTAAAAGCGGTAGACAGTGCCAGAAGAGACACAGGCACAATCAACAGTTGGACTCTGACTTTTCAATAAGGAGTGGCTATGAAGAAGTTGACCTTACTTTCTTTGTCTGCGGTGAGTGCTACCGCACTATTGGCAATCGGACTAAGCTCGGCCAGCTTGGCGAACAATCAAGGATTTCCGCTCGTGGATGAACGTTCTGAACAAGCTGAGCAACAACCTACGCGTTACTTTGTTAAGTATCACAAAGGGAAAGAGAGCGAAGTGAGAGCGCTTCTTCGTCAACATAACCTTAAAGTGGTTGATGCGTTGGTGAAGCAACAGGTACTAGTGGTGAGCGGCGAACAAGCGGACGTCGATAAGCTATCTGGTAACGAATCCGTTGAATACACCGAGCAAGAACCAACGAGAAAGTTGTTGTCTCAATAAGATAGCCTCAATATGAAAAACGCCCCTCACGTGAGGGGCGTTTTGTTTGAGTGCTTTTCTTAGAGATGAATGCTGACGAGCCTAATTCTGCATTCATAAGAATAAAAGCTTAGCGCACAATCAGGCCAAGTAGGATACCTACAATGCCGAAGTCAGCATCACTGAATGTTGTGTTTGCAAAGCCAAGATCACCCAGTACTGGCATTAGGAAGACAGGTAGGAAAGTAATCAGTAGACCTTGTGCAAACGCACCTAGAATTGCGCCGCGACGACCACCTGTTGCGTTACCAAATACACCCGCAGCCGCACCCACAAAGAAGTGTGGAACTACACCAGGGATAATCACAGTAAGACCCATAACGTAAAGTAGGAACATGCCCACTAGACCGGCTGTAAAGCTAGATAGGAAGCCCACCAATACCGCATTTGGTGCGTATGGGAACACAACCGGACAATCCAGTGCAGGTTTTGCGTTTGGAACCAGTTTGTCTGAGATGCCTTTAAATGCAGGAACGATTTCTGCGATAACCATACGTACACCTTGCAGGATAACGTACACACCACCTGCAAATGTGATGGATTGCATTAGCGCAAACATAGACCAATGTTTACCGCCACTGACTTCACGGACAAAATCACCGCCAGCGAACAAACACGTCACCACAAAGATGATGCCCATGGTGAACGAGATCGCCACTGGTGTATCACGTAGGAACAGCAAGCTTTTAGGGACATTCATCTCTTCAGTAGAGTGTTCTTTGTTACCGAACTTGCTGCCAATAAAGCCAGCTAGCACGTAAGAAAGGGTAGAGAAGTGACCAATCGCAACGTCGTCAGAACCTGTAACTTGCTTCATGTACTTGTGAGCGATCGCAGGGAAGAACACCATTACAGAACCCACAACCACAGAGCCAAGCGCGATCAGTGGAACGCCTTTCATGCCGCTAGATGCCAGAATCGCTGCTACCATCATCGACATAAATAGTGTGTGGTGACCGGTTAGGAAGATGAATTTCCATGGCGTGAAGCGAGCGATCAAGATGTTCACTAACATACCGAAGAACATGATCATCGCCATCTCTTTACCAAACGCTTCTTGCGCGATAGAGACGATAGCTTCGTTGTTTGGAACCACGCCTGTAATGCCAAATGCGTGTTGGAAAATCGTCGCGAAGTCGCCTAGCGAGCTCACAACTAAGCCTGCACCTGCGCCAAGCACGATGAAACCAAGAATGGTTTTTACCGTGCCTTTAATGCACTCGGTGACCGGTTTTTTCTGGGCAATTAAGCCGATTAGAGCGATGAGACCGACCAGAACTGCTGGCTCTGATAGGACATCGTTCATTAAGAAACTGAAGAATTCCATAACGCCACCTTATAGAGCGCCAAGCTCTTGAAGTGCCAAAGATAAACGCTCTTTCATTGCGACTTTGTCGACCATGTTATCAAGCGCTACGATACGTTGTTCAACGCCAAGTGCTTCCAACTGTTCTGCAATATCTTTTGTGGCGATGAAAATGTCGCAACTTGTGCCTTTTGCTGAGCCAAGATCGATGTGATCCACAGCGGCATCGACGTTCAATTCTTTTACGATGCTTTTGATGCTCATTTCCATCATTAGGCTAGTACCAAGACCGTGACCGCAAACAACCATAATTTTCATAATTCAGACCTTTTCTTTTTTATAGGGGGTATACCCATTTGTGAATGGGGTATGTCAGGAGTAAAACTTAGTATTTGTCGATGATCGCAAGAACATCTTCTTTGCTTTGAGCGTTGCAGATGGCCTCTACATGCTCTTCATTCATAAACAATTCCGCCAGTTTCGAAATCGCATCAACGTGGCTATTACTGTCCGTTGCCGCTAGCGTGACCAGCATTTTTACTGGGTCATTTTCTTCAGAGTTAAAGTTGACGCCGTTTTGGATCACCGTGATCGCCAATGACAAGCGGTTAACGCCATCTTCAGGGCGAGCGTGTGGCATCGCCATGCCCGGACCTACCACGTAGTAAGGACCAAGCTCTTCGTGCGAGCGGTAAATTGCCTCAACGTAACTTGGTTCTATCGCGCCATTTTCAATCAAAGCTTCACAAGATTTGCTGATCGCATCTTTCCAGTCGGTTGCGTCAGAATGGATGCGAATGACATCAGAGGTAATCAGTTCACGTAGCATTGGAATGTTTCCGATTTGTTGTTTTGTTGCTGCGTACTTTATCGATCAATTTGCCATAAAAACCTGAGAGTGATCACAAATGGTAGCGCTATCTGATAGCGCTACCATTAATTGTGATAGCGCTATCATTTTTATCAGGCATCGAAGTTTCATGTGCTGGTGTTCGAGTTCTAATGCGCTAATATCAAAACCATTAAAGCGCTGTGATAAGATGTCGCAGCTGAAATTAGAGAACATTAAATAAAAACAATGAGCGAACCTCGCAAACGAAGAAGTACCGGCAATGTCACTTTGGCTGATGTCGCCAAACAAGCAGGCGTAGGCACTATGACGGTGTCGCGAGCATTACGAACGCCCGAGCTGGTATCCGATAAGCTGAGAGAAAAAATTCAACAAGTGGTTGATGAGCTCGGCTATATCCCGAACAAAGCCGCAGGGGCACTCGCATCTGCAGAAAGTTATTCCATCGCTCTTATCATTCCGTCACTGTTTGAAAAAGCATGCGCGCATTTCTTACCAAGCTTCCAACAGGCGTTAAACAAAGCGGGTTATCAATTATTACTGGGTTACAGCGACTACTCGATTGAGCAAGAAGAAAAGTTGCTTTCGACTTTTTTAGAGAGCCGTCCTGCGGGCGTGGTACTGTTTGGAAGTGAGCATAGTCAGCGAACGCATCAACTGTTAGAGGCATCAAATACGCCAGTGTTAGAGATTACCGAACTGAGCTCAAAGGCCAGTTATCTCAACATTGGCGTGGATCACTTTGAAGTGGGTAAGGCCTGTACCAGACACCTGATTGAACAAGGTTTTAAGAACGTTGGTTTTATTGGGGCGCGCGGGAATCACTCAACGTTGCAACGCCAGTTACACGGTTGGCAAAGTGCGATGATTGAAAACTATCTCACCCCAGATCATTTTCTAACGACTCATGAAGCGCCATCTTCACAATTGGGTGCGGAAGGATTGGCGAAGTTATTGCTGCGCGATTCAAGCTTGAATGCTTTGGTGTGTAGCCATGAGGAGATAGCAATTGGTGCGCTCTTTGAGTGCCATCGCCGCGTGCTCAAAGTCCCGACCGACATTGCCATTATTTGCCTTGAAGGCTCTTCTATGGGGGAGCACGCTTACCCAAGTTTGACATCGGCAGAATTTGATTACGAGCGCATGGGCACCAAGGCGGCAGAAAAGCTGTTGCATGCCATCAAAGGTGAGCCAGAAGAAAGACCAACCAGTATGGGCTTTAAGCTAAAGCGTCGAGCAAGTACTGCGATTAACTGACACCTCCGCTTTCCATAAATACAAAAAGCCTCTCAAGATGGAGAGGCTTTTTACATTCTGAATTCGCGAGCGAAAACTACGGACGTTCGCCCGCGGCTAGGCGTTGTTCGATATCTACGATCACCTCTGGCAGATCGGAGATGGTATCGATTAAGTAGTGAGGTGCACTCTTGATAAACTTCGCGCGTGCTTTTTCACGAGCTTTCTCTAAGGTTGCTTCGTCTGCGGCTTGGTATTCTTCAAATGTCAGACCCGCTTCGTTACCAGAAAGCAGCAGACCCACCGTCCACATGCCCGCATTGTGACCTTCAAAGATGCCTGGTGCTGAATCGTCCACTTTGACGCATGCTTTAACGTCGGTTACACCAAGCTCAATCACGTTTTTCAGTGCCATAAACGGCGCAGGGCGACCACCTTGGGGCAGATCGTCTGTCGCGACAACATAATCTGGTTGGTAGCCGTAATCCGCTGCAACTGGAATCAGTACGTCCATCACCTCACGCGGGTAACCCGAACAAGAACCGATCTTAATGCCTTTGTCTTTCAGACCGTTTACCACTTCAACTGCGTTGAGGATTGGTTCTGCGTGGTCAGCCACTTTTGCTTTTTGCAGAGGCATAAATGCCGCGTAGATAGTGTCGATGTCTTCGCTGGTCATTGAGCGACCAAACTTTTCATTCCAACGCTTATCAACCGTAGGAATACGACCCACAGCTTGGATGTGATCCCACTTACCAAGCCCCATTGGCTCACGTGCTTCTTCAAGGTCGATTTCAAAGTCAAAGCCTTGTTTGAACGCTTCCACAAAGATGCTGGTTGGCGCAAAAGAGCCGAAATCGACGATAGTGCCAGCCCAGTCAAAGATCACTGCTTGAATTGGTGATTTGTTCATGTTCAATCCTTTTTCTTACTTGCCAGAGCGCTTGCCAACACATTGGAACTGCGCTCTGGATAAATTGGTTTTGTCGAGGTTAGAAGTAGTTAAAGTCTTTACACACTTTGGCGATCGCTTCTTCGAAGATCGCCAATGCTTCTGTCAGTTGCTCGCGAGTGATGATCAGCGGTGGGCTGAGTTGAATCACGTTACCTTGCGATACCTTGAAGCTCACGCCGTTGTTGAGGCATTGGTACAGCACAGCTTCCGCTTCGTCATACGCGCGTTCTTTGGTTTCGTGGTCGGTGACCAGTTCAATGCCCCACAACATGCCGATGCCACGCACATCACCAATCACTGGGTACTTAGCTTTCATATCTAGCAGCTTTTCACGCATGAACTGGCTGTCGGCTTTGGCTTTATCTAGCAAGCCGTCTTGTTCAATAGCTTCCATGGTTGCCAGTGCTGCAGCACAACCGATAGGGCTTTTCTCATGAGTGTAATGACCCATTGAGATTTGCTCGGCGGTGTTGTATTTGTTTTTGGTTACCATGGCCGCGATAGGCACCAAGCCTCCGCCCAAACCTTTACCGATGCAGAGCATATCTGGCTCGATGTCGTAGGCTTGGTAGGTAAACCATTCACCGCTGCGACCCATGCCGTTAGGGATGTCGTCGATGATCAGCATGACATTGTGTTTGTCACAGATTTCACGGATGCGTTTCCAGTAGGCTTTGCTCGGCACTTGTACATCCGTGTTGCGAACCGCTTCTGCGATAAACGCGCCCACGCCACCTTCTTTTTCAATCACGTATTCAAGGTAGTCGGAGTAATGCACATCGCTGCCGTCCGCGACTGGGAAAGCGCCACGGTAAGGTACGGCTGGTGGAATGCGCTCAACACCTGCCATTAATGGCCCCATACCTTGGCGGAAACACGCTTCGCCGCCCACAGAGATGGCATCCAGCGATGCGCCGTGGAAGGAGTCCCACAGCGACACCACCTTGTAGTTGCCCGTGATATGGCGCGCTAGTTTAAGTGCCATGCCTACCGCTGATGTGCCGCCCGGAGCAAAAAGCACGCGGTTCAATTCGCCGCCACAGATTTGCGTGAGTTTTTCGGCGCATTCAATCGCGGTCTCGTTGGTAAAACGACGTGGTGAAAACGGCAGTTTGGCAATTTGCTCTTGCACTCGTTTAATCACATGCGGATGACCGTAGCCCAGCTGATGGACGTTATTGCCATGGAAGTCCATGTACTTTTTGCCCGTGGCATCTTGGATGTAGATGCCTTCTGCTGCTTCCAAGGTATCTAAGCAAGGCGTCGACATGGCTTGATGAAGAAAGACCTCCGAATCACGCTTCAATAATGCTTGCGTGCGTTCGTCGTCCATCGATGCATTCCAAGCTTGGCGCGCTGGTGTTGTGTTGACATCGCCTTCGCTGCGGAAATGGGTCGGTTTGATATTCTGAGTCATAACGCTCTCTCAATCAGAAGGCTGCTTTACGCAACTTGCCAGTACATTGCTTTTTCAATCGCACCGATTAAGCGCTCGATATCTGCTGGGTAAACTTCACCAATGTTGCCGATACGGAAGCAATCTGCGTTCGATACCTTACCCGGATAAATCACAAAACCTTGCTCTTTCAAACGTGTGTAGAACGCTTTGAACTGGTAATCACTGTGCGTCGGAGAGTAGAAAGAAGTGATGATTGGCGAGTGAAGGTCATCACTCAGTAGTGGCTCGAAACCCAGAGAACGCATACCAGCAACCAGTGTTTTCTGGTTAGCTTGGTAACGGTTATGACGCGCTTCAATGCCGCCTTCTTGTTCCAGTTCTAACAAGGCTTGATAGAAAGCGCGAACCGTGTGCGTTGGAGATGTGAAACGCCATTTGCCGTGGTTCACTTCCATGCACTGCCACTGGTCGTAAAGATCAAGACTCAAAGAGCGTGCCTGACCTTTGCACTTTTCGAGTTCAGTTTGTTTCGCAATCACAAAGCCAAAGCCCGGCACGCCTTGAATACATTTGTTTGCAGAGCTGATCATAAAATCGATGCCTAATTCTGCAATATCGATAGGAATGCCACCAAAGCTCGACATGGCATCGAGAATCACCACTTTACCGTGTGCTTTTGCCGCGGAAGCAAATGCCTCAATTGGATTCAGCATGCCAGTGGTTGTCTCACAGTGAACAATCGCCACGTGTGTGATAGCAGGATCCGATGCCAATGCAGTTTCCACCTCGTTCAAGTGTGGCTGTGATGTTTCGCCTGGGGAAACTACATGGCATGGAATATTTAGGTATTCAGCGATCTGAGCGATACGTGCACCGTACGCACCGTTGTCGACAACCAACAATTTTCCATCTTTGCCAATGGCGCTGCCAATCGTCGCTTCTACTGATGCGGTGCCGCTACCTTGCATGAGCACGCTGGTGTAGCCGTCTTGTTGAGTCGCCAGTTTTACAAGCTTAGTGCGGATCACTTCTACAATGTCTTTGTTGTATTCATCATCCCAAGTACACCAGTCTTTTAGCATGGCTTCACGTACCGTTTCAGAAGTAGATAGAGGACCTGGAGTCAGTAGTAGGTATTCGTTTTTCATCTCGATTTCCATCAGAATAGGCTAATTGGTCTACACCAAATTTCAAGTTCACTCTAGCGAGGAAGAAAAGGGCAGTAAATAGGCGAATATCCAATTTCATAAAACTTTAATATCCAGAAAATGGCGCATCAATTGAACGATTATTCAGCGCAAATTTTCGTAAAACTGCCATTTAATGGTCATGATTTCGTCACAAAGGCTCAGTAGGGTGTATATCGTCAACTGGTACAGACCAAATTAAAACTTAGCCAAATTAACTGGAGAAAATGATGAAAAACCGTTTGATGAAAGGATCGCTGGCTGCACTTGTCTCTCTGCTAGCTACGAATGCAATGGCAGCACAGGAAGTCACGGTTTACACCGCTTTCGAAACTGACATTCTTGCTAAATACAAGTCTGCGTTTGAGAAAGATAACCCAGATATCAAGATTAAGTGGGTTCGCGATTCAACCGGTATCATGACGGCGAAATTGCTGGCAGAAAAGAACAACCCTCAAGCGGAAGTGGTTTGGGGTCTGGCTGGCTCGTCAATGGCACTGCTTAAAGATGAAGGTCTTCTTAAGCCTTACACACCAAAAGGTTTGGAAGAGCTGCATGCGAACCTAAACGACCCTCAATCAAACCAAGCTTGGTTTGGTAACGATGCGTTCTTTAACGCAGTTTGTTTCAACGAAGCGGTAGCGAAACAACTTAACCTACCGAAACCAACATCTTGGGAAGACCTAACGAAGCCGGTTTACAAAGGTCACATTGCAATGCCTAACCCAGCGTCTTCCGGCACTGGCTACATGCAGGTTTCTGCTTGGCTACAAAACATGGGTGAAGATCAGGCATGGAACTACATGCGTGACCTAGACAAGAACATTGCACACTACACGCACTCGGGTTCTAAGCCATGTGTTCAAGCGGGCATGGGTGAAGTGGCTATCGGTATCTCGATGGCAAGCCGCGGCGCGAAGCTGAAAACACAAGGTGCACCACTAGCGGTTATCACACCAAAAGGCATCGGCTGGGAATCAGAAGCCGTTGGTCTAGTAAAAGAGTCTGATGCAGCGAAGCGCGTTGTCGACTGGTCAATCTCTAAAGCGGCAAACGAGCTTTACGTAGAAATGTACCCAGTGGTTGCACATAAAGAAGTGAAAGCGACAGTATCTAACTTCCCGAATGTTCAAGAGAACATGGCGAAGATGGACTTCGCGCAAATGGGCAGCAAGCGTGTAGAGATTCTAGCGGCTTGGTCTGAGAAGTTCGACGCTAAATCAGAGCCAAAGTCTTAATCGAATTTGCTTTGAGTGGAATACTGAAATCCACCTCGGTTGAGGTGGATTTTTTGTTTTCTCTGTTATTTCAAAGTTTGCTGCAAGTAGATTCCTAGTCTCACCTAGGTTCGCTGGAATGACGGACTTAAGAAAGTTGGGAGCTTCTATCTACACTCACAACGTCATTCTCGAGAGCGACGGAGGAGCGAGTCGGGAATCTCTAATTACCACTTAAACAAACCTCATCTCCCTTCATCGATTTGTCATCTTCTGGCTATAAATTTGTCATTGGAACGTAATACTCCAAAATTAAAGTTGGTATATACCATTTGGAGCGTGTGTTATGTCAACTAACCAACATTACCTAAATATCGAAAATGTAGTGAAGCAATTCGGACAGTTCACTGCATTAAAGAAAATCTCGCTAGCGATTGAAAAGGGCGAGTTCGTTTGTTTTCTTGGCCCTTCTGGCTGCGGTAAAACCACTCTATTACGTGCTATTGCAGGTTTAGACTTGCCAACGTCTGGTGCGATTTTTCAAAACGGTCAAGAGACCACATTCCTGCCACCAGAGAAGCGCGATTTCGGCATCGTATTCCAATCTTACGCGCTGTTTCCGAACCTTACCGTGCAAGAGAACATTGCGGTGGGTTTGAAGAACCAAGGCATGTCGACCAAAGAAGCGTTAGAGAAGGTGGATTACTGGCTAGAAACCATTGGTCTTCCAACCTCTGGCGAGAAATTCCCTAACCAACTTTCTGGTGGTCAACAACAACGTGTTGCTTTGGCTCGTGCATTAGCTTTGTCTCCGGGTCTACTGCTGCTTGATGAGCCATTATCGGCGCTGGATGCAAAAGTGCGTGTTCACTTACGTGACGAGATTTGTAAGCTACAACGTAAGCTTGGCATCACCACCATCATGGTTACGCACGATCAGGATGAAGCGTTGTCGATGGCGGATCGTATCGTGGTAATGAACCATGGTGTGATTGAGCAAGTCGGCACACCTCAAGAGATCTACCAGCAACCAGCAACGCGCTTTGTTGCAGAGTTTGTCGGCAGCATGAACTTTATTGAAACCTCAGTCGCAACGGACTCCCAAGTACGAATTGCAGAAACCCTGATGCCAGCGCCAAGCTTGACCAATCGTAAGATCCAACGTGGTGATCGCTTCGACCTTGCGGTGCGTCCTGAAAGCATCAAGTTCGTTGAAAACTACACCAACTCTTTACCAGTGCGAGTTACCGCAACCGAGTTTTTGGGGGCGTTTTTCCGCATTGATTGCGTATTGCAAAACGACAGCTCAACGAAAACCATCGTCGTGGATGTGCCTGTGGAAACGGTTCAAAAACTCAATATCAAAGCGGGCGATGTACGTTACATCCAGTTTGCTGAAGAAGGGCTGCATGGTTACGCCGTGCCCTCGGTTGATAAAGCGCTAGCGGCGTAGGTGTAAACATGGATGCGAAGACAATGACGATGAATAGCCTGACCACACAAGACAAAGCAAAATCCTTACTCGGACGTGTTAGCCGCGACAACCTTGTGTTGTTTGGCTTGCTCGCTGGCTTGTCGACTATGATGGTGCTGTTCATCTTAATGCCGCTTTGGGCAATGTTGACCAAGAGTGTGCAAAATGCCAATGGCGAATTTGTCGGATTGGCAAACTTTGCGACATACTTTTCCTCTTCAAGCTTGTGGGTGTCGGTGGGAAACACCTTCACTTTGGGCGTGATTGTGACCTCGGTAGTGGGTGTGCTTGCGTTTGGCTATGCCTACGCGCTGACTCGTTCATGTATGCCGTTTAAAGGTTTGTTCCAAATCCTAGGTACTGCGCCGATTCTCGCGCCTTCGTTGTTGCCAGCGATCAGTTTGATCTTCCTTTTCGGTAATCAAGGCATTGCTAAAGAGATGCTGTTAGGAAACTCGATTTATGGCGTGATTGGTATCTCGATGGGTTTGATTTTCTGGACCTTCCCTCATGCATTGATGATCTTAACCACTTCGCTGCGCACTTCAGATGCTCGCTTGTATGAGGCTGCTCGCGCACTTAAAACCTCACCCATAAAAACCTTCTTTATAGTGACGTTACCTGCGGCGAAATACGGTTTGGTCAGTACGCTTATCGTCGTCTTTACGCTGGTTATCACGGACTTTGGTGTGCCGAAAGTGATTGGTGGCAGCTACAACGTTCTGGCGACTGACATCTTCAAACAAGTTGTGGGACAACAAAACTTTGCTATGGGTGCAGTGACCAGCATTATGTTGTTATTCCCTGCGGTAATGGCATTCGGCGCAGACCGCTGGGTACAGAAAAAGCAGAAGAGCTTGTTCGACACACGTTCAGTGCCTTACCAGTCAGAACCTAACAAAGCGCGCGACAGCATTTGTTTGGTTTACTGCAGCATCATTTCTATCGCAGTGTTGGCTGTGCTTGGCATGGCAGTGTATGGCTCGTTAGTTACGTTCTGGCCTTGGAACAAAGCGCTGACGCTAAACAACTACAACTTTGCTGAAATGAGCACTTACGGTTGGAGCCCATTCTTCAACTCGCTAACGCTGGCAGGTTGGACGGCAGTGATCGGTACTGCCATCATATTTGTCGGTGCTTACTGTATTGAGAAAGGGCGTGCGTTCGGTCCAATTCGTCAGGTGATGCAAATGCTTAGCGTGGTGCCAATGGCGGTTCCGGGTATGGTGCTTGGCTTGGGTTACATCTTTTACTTCAATGATGCGAACAATCCTCTGAATGTGCTTTATGGCACCATGGCATTCTTGGTAATTAACACGGTGGTGCATTACTACACGGTGGGTCACATGACTGCCCTGACAGCGCTAAAGCAGTTGCCATCGGAAATTGAAGCCACGGCGGCATCGGTGAAGCTTCCTCAATACAAGTTGTTCTTTAAAGTGACATTACCTGTGTGTTTACCTGCGATTTTGGACATTGCGACTTACTTGTTTGTTAATGCATTGACCACCACTTCTGCGGTAGTATTCCTTTACTCAACCGATACGATTCCGGCTTCGGTCTCGATTCTGAATATGGACGATGCAGGTCAAACTGGCGCTGCATCGGCAATGGCTGTGATGATCATGATTGCTGCCGCAATTGCGAAGATTGTTCAGATGACTTTGGGTAAATTGTTAGAGAATCGCACACAAGCTTGGCGCAAAAGATAAGGACACTTCGTGCAATACGTAAAAATTAAAGATTCGATTGTTGAACAGATTGAAGCGGGCATGTTATCGCCGCGTCAAAAACTGCCAGCAGAGCGTAAGTTGGCGGAATCGTTCGATACTACACGCGTCACTTTGCGTGAAGCTTTATCACTGCTCGAAGCGGAAGGTCGAATCTATCGCGAAGACCGCCGAGGTTGGTTTATCTCACCTGAGCCATTGCGTTACGACCCAACCCAAACGTTGAACTTCCCAAACATGGCAAAAGCGCAAAATCGCGTGCCAAAAACAGAAGTGATAGCCGCAAAAGGCACCTTGGCTAATAAATTGGCCGCTCGTTTGTTGGACCTTCAGCCGTTTTCAGACGTATTTCGTGTCGACCGCGTTCGTTACCTAGAAGAGCGTCCGGTGGTTTATGTCACGAACTACATTCGACCAGACATATTTCCCAACTTATTGTCTTATGATTTATCAAACTCGTTAACCGACATTTATCGTGAACACTACGGTGTAACGTATCAAAAAATTCGTTACCGAATTTCGACTAGTACTTTGTTGGGTGAGGTGGCACAGGCATTGCGCGCGACGTCTGGTACGCCTGCAATGGTGGTTGAACGTATCAACTACAACCAACATGGCGAGTTGATTGACTGTGACATCGAATACTGGCGTCATGATGCCATCAGCATCGAGTCTGTCGCGGAGCTGAATTAATCTCTGTTTGCTGGGCATCTGTCTAGTTGGCAGCGAGCAATTTATATCTCAAATTCAAAGGCTCCATATTGGGGCCTTTGTTGTACCCAAGCACCTTGAGGGTATCTAAATATCATAAACAGGAAAACGGAATGGATCTCTTGGCAATAGCACTCGTTGTATTGTCTGCGGTTATGCATGCTGGCTGGAATATTCTTGGTAAAAGCAATGCTGGTTCAGGGCTCGCGTTTACGATGGCGGCAAGTTTATCTGCTTGCCTTCTGCTCACGCCCTATCTTATTTGGTATCTCTTTAACATTGGCTGGGCGACGTTGCCCAGCGTGTTTTGGGGAATGCTGTTTATCAGTGGTTTATCTCAAATCGTCTATTTGGTTGGTTTGATCGTGGCCTACAAGCATGCCGATGTGGGAGTGATTTATCCGATTGCGAGAGCACTTCCTGTAATGATGGTGGGCGCACTCACCGTCGCCTTAGGTTATGAGTTGAATGCTCAGCAGTGGTTGGGTTTCCTGCTTATTACTTTAGGTTGTGTCCTAGTTCCCGTGACCAGTTTTCGTCAAATTACTCTTGGGGAGTACCTGAATGTTGGTGTGTTTTGGGCCTTGATTGCGGCGTTTGGCACGACGGGTTACTCCGTTGTGGACAAGCAAGCACTGAATCTGCTAACTCAACAAACATCGACCATTCTTAACGACCACTATAGCGCGATTTTTTATCTAGGCGGGCAGTTTTGGGTTATGGGAGTACCGGTTTTATTGTGGTGTATTGTTTCGGGGAGTCAGCAAGAACTACAAACCGCTTGGATGATTCGCAAAAGTGCGAGCATGGCTGGCATCATGATGGCATCCACCTACGGCTTGGTGCTGTTTGCGATGACCATGACTGATAACGTCAGCCTTGTTGTGGCTTTGCGACAAATCAGCATTGTATTTGGTTTATTAATGGGCGTGTGGTTGTTGGCTGAAAAATGGTATTTCACGCGAGGCGTCGGGGTGCTGTTGATCCTGAGCGGAATCATTCTGTCATTGAGCCCTGCTTGAGCTATAAGGCACCGATGTCGATTCGGTGCCTTGGCACAGCTAAATTTTTAAAATCGCAATTGTGCACCAAACATCACACCGCCAGAATCAAAATCGCTATTCTTGGCGTAGTTGTACTCCAAGTTCAAACCAAAGTGTTTATAGGCCCAAGCGACACCAGCAGCGGCCTCGCCTCCAAGGCTGGACTCATCATATTCTTTGCTCTGACCATTATTTTTAAATGTATAACTTAACGTGTAGTAAGTGACACCGCCTTTCCCGTAAAGCTCAAAGCCAGCTCCCAGAGGGTAACTTGCGTAACCGCTGAGTCGAGGTCCGCCATAACTAACATCGGTGATTTCTGTTAAGGGACTGATAAGTACGGAGCCAATGCCGTTAAATGCGCCCTTATAGCCGGCTTCAATACCAAAGTTGTGATCGAACATGTAACGGTAATATACATCACCAAGGAACATGTCACCTTCATCATGGCTATTGTTCACATCGTAACTAACATTACCGTAGCCTAAATTTGCTCCAACAACATGTTGGGTTGGTTGTGCATGAGCCGTTAAGGAAAGTGCGGACAGTAAGCATGCAACGGCGTACTTGTAAGACATAAAAACTCCGAATCATAAAATGAAAAACAAAGCGTCATGTGCTGCGTTGGGTTAACGTAGCCTTGTTATGAACTCCGCTTTGGTATTGTCTAACCATTCGTAACGACGTCGATACATCGAACGCTTAGAACGCGACATGCCTTCGATATCACGACGCGGGGCATTCACATCGAGTGAGTAGAAATGACGGTTGTATTCGGTGCCGCCCAACTCTTGCCAGAGTGCATCGTAATCCGTTTTGATTCGTCCTTTACTGTAGCGTCGTGCAGCATAAGTATGGGATTGTGTTTTTACCGCTAGAATCGTATTCACTTCCCAAATTTGCGCGAGTAAAGTGAGCAAACTCACCATCAAGCTTTTTGGTCTTTGCCCGTAAAGTTTACGAGTTAACTTTTTAATTTTCGCGTTGTTCTCTTCACTGCTGCGTGGCCCTTGCAAGCCGCCAATCATAATGCTGCGTCCAGATTCTATGTGGCCGAGAGTAAATGAGAGCGTATAGAAGTTGCCATCCTCCGCGCTGTGTAGCACTAGGCTCATGTCGCCTTCTTTTTGGTAACGCGCTTCGTACACCAAGCGCACAGAGTACAATGTCTCGTCGATTTCAAATGATGTTAATGTTAAGCCAGTCGAATCGGTATAGATCTCTTCAATGGTCTGTTTAGAAAACAGCTCTGAAATGGTTTTGTAGTGATCAACCACTAGGTTTGAACGATCGAACGCTGAGTTATTTTTGATGATGTAGGGACGAAACGGTTTTTCTAAAAATCGGTGCGTACGTGCACAAAGTATCTCTAGCAATGACGATTCAATATTATCTGACAGGTGCTTAAACGCTCGTTTGTAGTAAAGTGCGCGCAAGATGAACTTAGCTCTGTAGGTCCAAATTGGCTTATAGACATCAGCATAATCATCTGAGTAAATTGATTTGCTATGGTAAAAAATGGATTTGTTCGCGGTCATTTTCACTCCAGATTAACGTGTGCTCAACAGCCACAATTAAGAACCGACGGACGAGCAGCGAAGAACCCGAAAAAGGGGGAAATGCAAAGCACTACTAAAAGGGGAGGTTTTGCTGTGCCCGACGTTTATATAAGGTTTTGAACACTGTTCTTTTGTTGGGATTCTAAGAGAAAATTGACCTTAGGTATTGTATGGGTTGGTAAGGAAATGTCAGTTTGGAAGCCACTTTGAACGTTGTGATTACGAGGTAGAAAAATGCTCGTGTTGGCAGAGTATGATGCCGTGTTGCTAAGTTAAAGTGAAATGAGTTGAACAAGAATTGAACGTTATTTGAAATTATTTTGACGTGTTTCTGGTCTTTATACGTACCTTATAAGTATCGAGCCAATTTAGGCCCGATATAAAGGTAAGTAAGGAGAGGTTTATGAAACGCTTAATGACTTTAGCAAGTATGATTGCTCTGACTGCTGCACCTTCTGTTGTTTTTGCTGGTGGCTATCAGTGGACAAACGATACCGAAACGATCCATGGTGATGTTATGGATAGCAAACAAGCGGCTTATGAAATGGGTCGTGACATGATTCAGAACTATCAAAGCAAATCACCAGGTCAGCTTCGTGACGAGTTTACAAGCCTTACAGAGTATGTTGATCGCCAGTCGTTTTCTATCACCGACTCAAAAGTCATGGTGAATGAGTTCTTGCAAAGTGACGGGCAAGTTGTATACCAGCCTATTCTCAATGTTCAATACGAGTACCGCATGCGTGAAACCGGTAAATACTAACCAGTAAGACGGTCTCGATTTTCCGATAGTTTATATCCTTGCTGTTTGTTTTGGGGAGCGCTGCTCCCCATTTTTGTATTCATTGATAGCAGAAACTTCCACTCTCTCAGCGCAACATTTGCTATCGCTCAGCGTTAGATATTCTTGCTCGTTGATTGTGCTCATCGTTTGCAAAGTGTTTGCGGAAATGGATGTAACGCACTAACGAGGATACCCGATGACACATCATTCATATTGGTTCAAGAAGGCAATTGAAGCTGAGCAACCAGAAACGCCGCAACCGTTACAGCAGAACATTAATACTGACGTTGCTATTGTCGGTGGCGGATACACCGGACTTTGGACAGCGATTATGATTAAGCAGCAATCTCCTGAAAAACAGGTGGTTGTTATCGAAAAGGGCTTGTGTGGCAGTGGGGCATCTGGCGCGAATGGCGGTTGTATGCTGACATGGTCTACCAAGTTCCCGACGTTGAAACGGTTATTCGGTGAAGAACATGCTGTTTGGTTGGTAAAAGAGTCGGAACAAGCGGTGTTGGAGATTGACGACTTTTGTCAGCAATACAATATCGATGCGCAATTATCGTTAAAAGGGGTTTATTACACCGCAACCAATCAGGCTCAGAAAGGTGGAATGCAGCTAGTTGTCGAAGAGTTACAACGGCTAGATGTGAACAGTTGGCGTCGTTGCTCGGTGGAGGAACTGCGTGCCAATGCGGGTTCACCTCGCCATATTGAAGGCTACCACTCTCCGGTTGCTGCTAACGTACAACCCGCCTTACTTGCGCGAGGGTTACGCCGTATTGCTATTGATCTGGGTGTAGAAGTTTATGAGAACACGCCAATGACGCGTCTAGATTATGGAAAACCTGCCACCGTCTGTACACCTAAAGGAAACATTCAAGCGCAGCAGGTGGTGTTGGCATTAAATGCATGGATGGTGGAGCAGTTTAAACAGTTCAAGAACAGTATCGTGGTGGTCTCTTCCGACATGGTGATCACCAAGCCGCTTGGTGATACTTTGTCTCAATCTGGTTGGCAAGCGGGTTCGAGTGTCTTGGACTCACGCATCTTCGTACATTATTACCGAGATACGCCAGATGACCGTTTGATGCTAGGCAAAGGCGGTAATCAGTTCTCTTTCAACAACCAAGTTGACGCGATGTTTAACAAGCCGACGCGTTATCAAACTCTACTAAAAAAATCATTCGACAACCTTTTTCCTCGCTTAAAAGGGGCTGAATTTGAGTACTCTTGGACTGGCGGTTCGGATCGCTCCGCAACTGGGTTTCCTTTCTTTGGCCAATTGGATGAGCAAAGTAATGTCTTTTACGGATTTGGTTATTCAGGTAACGGCGTTGCCCAAACTCGAATGGGTGGAAAAATTTTATCGTCGTTGGTGTTAGGGCTAGATAACGAATGGACGCGAAGTGGTTTAGCGCAAGGACCGCTTGGGTATTTTCCACCAGAACCAATACGTTGGCTGGGAGCAATGATGGTACGAAATGCTGTTCGCCGAAAAGAGGAAGCGGAAGACAATGAGAAACATCCGTTTGTTTGGGATAAATGGCTAGCGAAACTCGCAGGACCAGCAGGCAAAGCGGATAAGCTCGACTAAACTGAAGACTTTAGCCACAAACGAGACAGTTTGCAGTGAAAGTCATTGGGGGGCGATGTAGCCTTGTGTTAGCCTCTGTCTTTCAAGCTCAGATTTAAAAGGTGAGTAATATAATGAAAGTATTCAGCAACTTCGATAGCGGCAGCATTCACGTAGTGAAAGCGGACGACAAAAATGACATCCAACTTAAAACCCCTAATGACAATATGTCGGAATTCTACCAGTGGTTCCATTTCCGTCTAGAAACCGAAGCCGAGCAGTCGCACACGATCAAACTGCTTGATTTGGCTAAGTCGGCTTATCCAGAAGGGTGGCAAGGTTACGATGTCGCGGCGTCTTACGACCGTGAAGAATGGTTCCGTATACCAGCAGAGTTCGATGGCGACACGCTGACTTTCACTGTTATCCCTGAGCGTAGCTCAATTTACTTCGCGTACTTTGCGCCTTACACATACGATCGTCATTTAGACTTGTTACACATGGCACAAAGTGCGCACCACTGCCAACTAGAAACATTAGGCCACACATTAGACGGCAATGACATGAGCTTGCTAACGTTTGGTGAGCCGGAAGAAGGCAAAAAGAAAATCTGGATGATTGCACGCCAACATCCGGGTGAAACCATGGCTGAATGGTTCATGGAAGGCATGATCCAACGTTTACTGGATGAAAATGACACTGTTGCGCGTGCATTACTGGAAAAAGCAGTGCTTTACGTGGTACCAAACATGAACCCAGACGGTGGTATTCGCGGCCACTTGCGTACGAACGCGGTAGGCGTGAACTTGAACCGTGAATGGCAAACTCCGTCTATGGAGAAAAGTCCAGAAGTCTACCTTGTGCGTCAACGTATGATGGAAACGGGTGTTGACATGTTTTTAGATATCCATGGTGATGAAGCGATACCGTATAACTTCGTCGCTGGCTCAGAAGGTATTCCTTCTTACGATGAAAATCTTGCCGCTTTAGAGGCATCATTTAAGCAAGCGCTACTGACTATTACCCCTGAATTCCAAGATGAGATTGGTTATGATAAAGATGAGCCGGGTAAAGCGAATTTGACGGTAGGCTCAAACTGGGTCGCGGAGCAGTTCAAATGCCTGTCGTACACGATCGAGATGCCATTTAAAGACAACAACAATCACCCAGATCCGCTTTATGGTTGGTCACCAGAACGCAGTGTATTATTTGGGCAAGATGTCTTAGCTGCAACGCTTACCGTGGCGGATAAAATCTAGTTCGATAACTTAACGTCTGTTCATTATTTCGAAAACAGCTCATTTTAAATGAGCTGTTTTTTTATGCCTTCGATATCCATTCTCTCCTGTAAAAATTTGTTGCCATTCACAGGCTTAAATGTCGATTCTTAAATTTGAGAATATGGGTTTTTATGGTGATTTGCGTCACAGAAAACTGGCTATTTTGTGATATTCTCCGCAACGAATTGACTATGGCTAAACCAACGCAACGAGACTTTATTTCTCGGTTGGGTATGCGGATGAAGCTCATGAATAGATGGTCTTGAGGTTATCTTTCTCCGTTTTACGTCATTGGCGTTTGAATATCATTTTTTGATTCTTTCCTACGCTATTTAGCTATTTCTGTTCGAAGAAAAGAGAAAGTTACGGCTTCATATTTTACGGCAGTATGCTGCCTCGATGTGTTGCTTTGTGTACAAGAAAAAGGAAAAGAATAATGAAAAAAATCGCTATAGCAGTGGCTACTGTACTTGCTGGTGGTGTGATCTCAAACGTTGCACTTGCTGACACTTACATGGGCGGTAAAGTAGGTTACAACTCTCTAAATGATGCGTGTTACCTAAACGAACCTTGTGACGACGACAGTTTTGCAGCATCTATGCACCTGGGCTACAGCTTCAACGAGTACGTTGCAGCAGAGTACGGTGTTGATTACCTTGGTGACTTCACTGCAAACTTCAAAAAGCCGGGCCTAAACACCGTTGACGGTGATCTTTGGGCGTTGACTCTTGCTCCTAAATTCAACCTACCGCTAACGGATTCTTGGAATCTATTCGCGAAAGTTGGTGCTGCATACATGATGGCGGGTGACGAAAAAGATTTCGTACCAACAGGCTCTCTAGGTGCTGAGTACAAAATCAACTACAACTGGAGCCTACGTGCTGAATACCAACGTTACCAAGATATGTCTGATGACGTGATTGAAGATATGGATTCAGATTTCTTCGGTATTGGTTTTAACTACAAGTTCGGCTCTGAGCCAGTAGTTCAAGAAGAAGTGGTTGAGGAAGTAGTAGAAACACGCCCTGCAACACGTATTGTTGAGCATGTTTACCCTGCTCAAACAACAGCGACAGTACAATTCGACCTAGAAAGTGCAGAAGTGAAAGATGCATCGACCCTTTCTGGTACCGTTGATCTGATGAACACTTACCCACAAGCTCAAGTTGAGATCACGGGTTACAGTGATACGACGGGTTCTGCTGCGTACAACCAGCAACTTACAGAAAAACGCGCTAAAGCCGTTGCTGACGAGTTCCAAGCAAAAGGTATTGCGGCTGAGCGTATGACAGTGAAAGGCATGGGTGAAGCTAACCCAGTAGCAAGCAACGAAACACGTCAAGGTCGTCAAATGAACCGTCGTGTTGAAGTTGTTGTCCCTGCGTTTGAATACCAAACCACTGAGAAAGCAGAATAATTCCTGCTTAAGAGACAGTTCCAAAAGCCAGCGTGTATCACGCTGGCTTTTTTGATCCCGCTTAACAAACTCAGCACTTTCATCAATTTGTCATCACCAGTTCATACGATGGCTACTGAGTATTTGGGAGAGTGTTATGCAAAGTTTACCGCCGCTTAATTTGCTCCGAGCGTTTGAAGCCACGGCGCGATTACAGAGCTTCACTAAAGCCGCAGAGGAGCTAAATGTGACCCGTGCGGCCGTCAGTCAGCAGGTGAAATCGCTAGAACTGCAGTTAAATGCAACATTATTCGAGCGCAAGGGTACGCACCTTACGCTGACCAGCTCAGCAAAAGAATACTGGCCTGTGGTTAACCATGTGCTTCAAACCTTATCAACCTCGACCCATCATTTATTTACTCGCCCACAGAACAAGCAAATTACCTTACATGTCGCCCACAGTTTTTGCTCGCAATGGCTAATGCCAAGGCTGGCCGATTTTCAGCGTCAATTTCCAGATGTTTCCTTTAAGATCTCGACAACCGCGAATACGGTTCCAAACGCCAGTGCGATCGCAGATATAGAAATTATTAACGGAGATGGCGGTTGGCAAGAGCAACAAGCTATTCAGCTTACCCAAGAAAACTGGATCGTTGTAGCAAGCCCCGGCTTTATTCAGTTAAATCCGATTGATGACCTCACGAAGTTGTCTCAAACACCTAAAATCTGCACCGGCGGTTATCATGAATCTTGGCCGGTGTGGTTTGCGTACCAAGGTTATCAAGGCAAGGTGAGCAAAGTGATAGCCGAATTTGAACATACACTGCTTGCTATTCAAGCTGCAACCAATCAACTTGGTGTCTTGCTGGTGAGAGACTTTCTTGTTGAGGATGAGTTGCAACAAGGGATATTAGTACAAATCGGAGATTGGCGTATGCCCAGCTCCGGCGCACACTATATGATGGTTAGAGCATCAGAAAAGTCACACGTAAACACCTTTGCCCAATGGTTAATACAAAGCCTTTGATGTTTACGGTCTATTTTTACAGCGGTACTTATTCTTGCGATTTACCTAACAAAATGCGCGGTTTCTTATAGGGTCAGTCAACCTTCTCTAAAAGCTTTGAGTGTATGATGATCTAGCTTTACGTTATCTGATGCGCACTTAATCCACACAGGATACTGTTATGGAAACAATGCAAGGCGGTAGAGAAAATGCCATCTATCGAAAAGGGAATTTGATATCTCGTCCTGCCAGTTATTGGACGATGACTATCCATCAGCTACTTACCTATCTTCATTCACGAGGCTTTACGGCATGCCCTAAAGCGATTGGTATTGAGAAAGGAAAAGAGTGGGTTAGCTATGTCGAAGGAGAGACTTACAACTATCCATTGATTGGCAACATTGCTTCTGTTTTCGCGCTCCAATCTGCGGCAAAAATGTTACGCGATATGCACGATGCATCTGAGGGTTTCCTTAAGCAATATCAAAATGAAACGCTGCACTGGATGCTGCCACCACGAACACCACAAGAGGTGATTTGTCATGGTGATTTCATGCCATATAACGTGGCACTCCATGGAGAGTTTGTCGTTGGTGTGTTTGATTTTGATACGGCGCATCCGGCGCCAAGAGTTTGGGATGTCGCTTTTTCGGTCTATGGTTGGGCACCATTTAAAACCGATGAGCACGATAAAATGGGCTGTTTGGAGCAACAAATTCAGCGTGCAAAACTTTTCTGTGACGCTTATGGCTGTTCGAGATTGGAACGGGAAGAGCTGGTGGAGGTGATGGCACACCGACTCACCGTGTTAGTTGATCATATGAGGGGGTTAGCAGCTCAAGGTGATGATAGGTTTCAAGCGAACCTAGAAGATTGCCATCATACCGCTTACCTCAACGATATCGAGTACCTAAGAAAACATAGACAAGTCATCACCCTAGGACTTTTAGGTTAGGGCTGGGCGATATCTTTAATGACATTGAATAACCACTGGTTTATCGGGGCTTGCTGTTGTGATCGACGACAGCTCATCACGTAGCGAACATCAAGCTCTAACCCGCCAGGAAGCGCGATACTTCGGCAGCCCTTAGGCACATGTCCACTCATGGTTATACCAAAATGATCCGTTTGTAGGAGCACTTTTTGAATCATCGCAGGGTGTTCAATTTCTACCTTAGGTGTGGTTCGGAACCCCATATGGTTGAGCCTTTCCAACAACGGGTATCGGTAGTCGTTCCATCCCGGCGTTTTGAAAAGTAAAAAGGGATAGTTTTCTAGCTCTTGGAAATGTTGAGCGGGATGCTCATCTCGAACAAAAAATACGGCTTTTCCTCGACCTAGTTCGTTTTGAATAATTGACTGCGGAAGATCCTCATCAAAATAATGAATCGCAATAGCGTTTTCACCCTCAGTTAATCGCTTTTTCGCGTCGCTCCCCCAACGTAAACAAGAGAACTTTGCTTTTGGGGCGTGTTTTAGTAATTCTAAGTAAAACTTGTCACCAAAGTAATCCCAAAACAATGTGTTCGCATAAATAGTGATCGAGCCGTCAAAATGAGCGGGTGAAAAACTCTGTGGTTTGATGGAATCAATACTGGTGAGTATTTGTTCAAAATGTGGCATGTTCGCTTCGACAAAAGCGGTCGGTTCAAAGCCATTTTTAGTCTGAATGAACAAAGGATCATCGAGCTGCGCTTTCATTTTTGTCAGTTTTTTGCTGATTGATCCTGAGGTCTTTCCGAGTGAATCTGCCACCAATCGGACGCTACGTAACTCATACATCCGTTTTAGTACCAATACGTTTTGAATGTCCAGATTAATGCTCATACATCGTCTCATTTATCTTCTGCCGAGAAATCATATCTCTGAATTTCTGAATAAAAGACAACGTTCGGTCAATTTAAGCATGCTGTCGTATCTTATGGTTTATTGAAGGCGACGGTGGACAGCAAATAGGCTTGGTCATATCAATTTAGTGGTTTGGATTTCCATTTGGTAAATGATGACTTTCCTCGTATGAACATGTTTCTGTTGTTACAGTTTTTTCATCGAAAGAAAGTAAGAACAAAAACAGAGGTGACGTATGAAAAAATTAATCGCACTTGGTTTGATGGTTTGCTCAACAAACATAGCATTAGCTGGCGATGGGTCATACACGGGCACGATTGATATGACGATGGCTACGAAAAATCAGGTCGACGTCGAGCGCGCAGATTCTCAACTGACGCTGAAAGGTCGAAATGAAACGGCTTATGGCGGGGTAATCATTCAAACGGATGCTACTACACAAAAAATTGAACTTCGTGGTCGACGTGATTAATCGAACATGTTGTTGTTAAGAAAATGCCGCGAATATCGCGGCATTTTTTATATTTTGAGATAGGTAAATCATCAAACTCAGCTTTGAACTTCAACCCCAGCTTCGATCTCGACTGGTTGCGCTTGAGTATCGCTTTCTTTCGCCGCATCAAGCATCTTGCGAATAATGAGTGACGCTGCCATTGCGATAGCGACCATCACGACAGCAAGGACAGTGAGTAATTGGAAATAATCACCATATACGTTTTGTACAATGTCTTGTGTGATGATCTGTCCTTTCTCTAACGCGATAGAGGTTGAGAATGCAGCACCAATAATACCGCTCAATGCGATTGCCACAGAAAATAGGCTAACAGAGAAGTTTTCGATGTGCTTCGGCGCGACGGAAAGAATAAACGCTACGACCATCGAACCCACGATGACTTCTGCAATCGCCTGGAAGAAGTGAATAGCGAGAAAGATTTCTGGCATGATCACGACATCTTCACCCACGGTAGTCACGGCAAACGTCAAGATACCAAACGCTATCGCGGTCAGTACAAATGCCAAGGCGATTTTTGTCGCGGTAGAGAGGTAGATATCGCGCTTTTCCAGCAACCCAAAAAAGCCAGCTACGATAGGACCACCAACCATACACCAAAGCGGGTTCATTGCCATTGCTGCTTCTGGTTCGAGCGGAATAAAACCAAATAGAGAGCCTTTTAATGTGTTGATAGCAACCATGTTCATCGAGGTCATCATTTGTCCGTAGTAAACAAAGAAACAGGTTGTCAGCAAGGTCACAATTAAGATGGTCCCCATCTTCAAAGACTCAGCTTTGCTTGCTTTAAGCATCAGAGATATGAAGTATGCGATCGCCGCCCCTCCGATGGCGTATACGATATTTTGGCCAATATCCATGTTTGAAAACATGAAAAATACCAACGCGATCATTGCCAATGAAATCAATGCAAAAAGTACCCAGTTTTTTAAACTTACGGTTTTTTGATCAAGCTCAGAGGCTACGCCAACAAGATCTTTGCGGAATACCAATAGCATGATCAATGCCGCTGCTGCCATAACAGCAGAGATGGTAAAACCGCCATTAAAGCCGATCACAAGGACAATCATTGGGAACAAATATTGACCTAAAAAGGCGCCAACATTATTCACTGAATAATTGATTGGGTATCCTTTTTCAAAATCTTCTTGTGATTTGAACGTTCGTTTATAGAGGCTAGGGTAAGAGGGTGACATCAGGCCGCGGCCATAACTGGCGAGCGCAATACCACACATTGAAAGTGGAACGTTAGAAGCAGAAGCCCCCAGCACGAGTAATACGTAACCGGATGCAAAAGCGAAATATGCGATAGAAAGTGAGCGATAAGCGCCTAAAAACTTATCTGCAATAAAGCCGCCCGCAATCGCGAAAAGCGGCCCTATCGCCGAAAAAGCACCAACGATCATCATCGTATCGGCTTCGTTGTAATTTAGATCCTCTAGAAAAAATCGAGTTAGACTTACTAATACACCGTAAAATGATAAGCCAAACATCATTTGGCAGAACATCATGGATTTATTGAGTTTATTCCACATAATTTTGTACTCACATTAGCGGAGAAAGGTAGGTATTGTTATTTCTATTAAATAGTAATGAAACGAAAGATTGAGTATTGAAATAATTGTCGCATAATGTGGAAATGCTGCACTATATTTTCTAATGCTTAGGTGGCTAAATGCTAATGTGTTGTTCTAGATCAATTTGAATAAAGCAGTGCTTAATTCTGTTTTTGTTTAATTTTGTTGTATTTGTTACTGATTGAGACCGAAGGGGGTTTATAGGATTACTGGTAAATAAAAAGAGGTCTTGCGAGAAAGGAAATTGCTGACGAAGTGCATCGCCAGCAATGATATAGCGGGCTTATTTGACTATTCGCATGGCGGTGCCATATGAATGACGGCCAAGCCACCTAAGGAAGTTTCACGGTATTTTTTGTTCATATCTTTACCAGTTTGATACATGGTTTCGATAACTTTATCTAATGAAATAAGGCATTTGCTCGTACGCTTTAATGCCATACGTGAGGCATTAATGGCTTTCATCGCGCCCATGGCATTTCTTTCAATGCAAGGTACTTGAACCAAGCCGCCGATCGGGTCACAAGTCATTCCTAATGAATGCTCCATCGCAATTTCCGCAGCAATACAAATCTGCTCGTTACTGCCGCCTCTGAGCGCCGTTAAACCAGCGGCTGCCATGGATGAAGAAACCCCGACCTCTCCCTGACAACCCACTTCGGCGCCGGAAATTGACGCGTTAGTTTTGTATAAGATGCCGATAGCGCCAGCGACTGCGAGAAAGTCTTTCAGTTGTTTAATATCAAGCTCTTTGATGAAGCGATGGTAGTACATCAATACCGCCGGAATAACCCCTGCCGCGCCATTAGTTGGAGAAGTAACGACTTGTCCGCCAGCTGCATTTTCTTCGCTAACCGCAAAGGCAAAGAGGTTAATCCAATCCATGATCTCCATTGGATCATTCTCAACTGCAGCGTTGGCTTCGAGCTTTTTCAAAAGGTTTGGTGCACGACGAGTGACATTGAGACCACCTTCTAAAATCCCTTCCGTATCGAAACCACGTTGCATGCAGAGCGACATCACTTTCCAAATTTGTTCTGCTCTTTGGCTAATTTCTTCATCTGAGCGGAATGCCAGTTCGTTTTGTAGAATCATACCTCCCAAACTAAAACCGTTAGTCTCGGCTTTTTCCAGCATCTCATCCGCTGATGTGAAAGGAAATGGTACCGCGACTTCATCTTGTTGCGTGCCGTTTTCTAGTTCGTCAGCGGTGGCGATGAATCCGCCTCCGATGGAATAATAAATTTCAAACGCCACTTGGTCTCCCGCAGCGTCTAGTGCGGTAATCGTCATTCCGTTTTCATGCAGGGGAAGGTTGTCACTATGAAAGACGATGTCATGGTCGTAGCTAAACTCAATCTGGTGCGTACCAGCGAGTAGCAGCGTGTTGTTGTCTATAGTATTTTGTAGCGCACTTTTAGCGCTACTCATTTTGATGGTATCGGGTTTATTTCCCATCAAACCAAGGACAGTGGCTCGGTCTGTGTGGTGCCCTCTACCAGTGAGCGATAATGAGCCATAAAGGTCCACTTGCACCCGATGCACTTTCGCCATAGAGTCGCTAACTAGTTGAGTGAAATGGAATCCGGCAAGCATAGGACCATTAGTGTGGGAGCTAGAAGGCCCGACACCAATCTTAAATATATCGAAAATCGACAGCATAATTGACTTCCTTTAGCAGTGAACCTTTATAAAGGTCTCTAGAACAGTGTTGTTAACTAGATGTTAAAGCCTGTAGGCCGGGAGTGAAAGAAGATTTTTGTAACACTGCCAACTAAGCGCGAGATTTTGAAATGAAGTTAGACAATGTGGTCATCGTTTTAGGTAAACGCCTCGTCAATAGCAGATTGACCGTTGAGGGGGTAACAAGAGTCGAAGCGTTATCTAATGTGATTGCGTCATTGCCGACAGAGCGAACGGCGATTATTTTTTGTGGTGGATTAACGCAAGGTCAACGCATTTCTGAAGCAGATGCAATGTACAGTTATTTTAAATCTCTAAATGCGGCCGCTGTGCATCCGTTTCCTGAACATCAAGTACTTTTAGAAAATCGTTCTTTGAATACGTTTCAGAACATGCGTTACGCTTCTCGCATTTTGTGTGATAGTGGTTTGTTCCAGTTATGGTCAGCGCGCCCGGTTGAGGTCACCTTGTTGTCGAATGACTACCACCTTGAGCGAATCATAGAAATCCAAACCTTGATGGATGAGCAGGGATTATTACGAGTACTAAAATCTGAGTGCGCCTCCATGGGCGTTACTCTCAACTTACCCCTGGATATCAACAAACATATCAGCGTACCATACCCACATAAAGGGCCTGTGGCGGCGGCATTTTTATTACTGGATAAACTCACGACTTACCGAGTTTATTTAGAAGGGGTCAAGCAGGGAGCATTTTTACGAGACTTATCGGTTGTCCGAAAGAAGCCGCTTATGATCGCGAGACATGCCATTCAGCAATTGCTCGCTTTACCACTCGATAAAGATAGTTTGCAACAGATTGAAGACATGAAAAAGGCCATCGAAATGACGGCCTTGGATGAATCTGTAGGAGCTGCGGAACAAGCGTTAAGGATCGTTCATCCGATATTAACTGCATTGAACCGCCGCTTGGATCCTGAGTCTATTCATTAAGTTCGCGTTTTGTGCGGACTGCGCTCAATGCGATCAAACAGTAGCACAGGAGTTCCATGCCTTCTTCCGAAATATTTTTAACATCACGGATGTAGTTCTCGTCCATCACTTGTTGCCAAAAACTGCCCATGCCATACAAGCGAGAGAAGACCAACAATAGCATCACGGCACCAATTAACAGTTTCATGTGGGGCACCGTTAAGATAGTCGCCATTTCGTTCATGGTACCTTTACCACCGTGGTAAGCTTTGGCGCAAGCCAGTGCGGTTACAGCTAGCGCAGGAAAAACCCAAGAACCATGACGAATCATGTCTGTCCAATAGTCTGTTTCACGAATAATGAGCACCGCGAAAAAGCCGGCAATCAAAATGGCCGCATGCTTTAGCTGAGGCTGTTGTTTAGATAGGCTAAAAAATGACCATGACGCAATCGCGAGCATCACAAGCTGGAGTGTTTCTGTTATGGAAAGCTCACCAAGGCTTGAACCCAACACGACATAATCAAGGCGAAGACTGAGGTTAACGAGAATACTGATAGCGACAATCATCAATGCGCTTAAACTCGATTTATAAATGATGCGCTTTGACTCTTCAGTAACAACGTTGCTTGGGGCTGACTCGGCTTCTTTTACTATTTGTGTTTTCATCTTGCTCACCTGTTCCAGAAAATGTGGAAGAAATGTGAATTAGTGTGATCTGTGTTTGGGATTTTATTGTCCAAGTGGAAAGTTATGTCAGAGGAATGTCAAGAATAGAACACTGTTCGATATAGTGTCGATGTGCGGTAAAGTCAGAGGTATGTAAAAATGAAGTGAGAAAGTTTTGATAAATCAAATAAAAAAGGAGCCTAAAGGCTCCTAAGTGATAGAGGGAATCTGACGTGTCGACAAAAAAATTTAGTAGTCGCCACTCTCACTTTCTTTATGATTGTCGCGATAGTATTCCCATTGCTCGACACGATTATCGTCAGACAGCACGCAGTAAGTCACACGTTCGCCATTTTCCGAAACGGTATCCAACTCACCACCTTGCTGAACACAGTAAACGGCTGCAGGATTTGCGACGGAGGTATACTCAGTCGAGCGAGTGGCACCTTCGTAAGTTGAACAACCAGCCAGTACCAACGTTGCAGCCATAGCCATCATTAAATTTGTCTTTTTCATTCTTTATCTCCGCATGGGGTGGGCGAGTATTGTATTGATTATAGGCAACTTTCAGAGATTATTGTCTTATCGATGTTAAAAGTAAGAGGGACGTATAAGAATTTAGATATTCTCATCTTTTACTGGTTATCACGTCACACTTCTATTTGTTGCGGATTGTTACGAAGGTTAGAACCGTTGCGTTCAAACCAATGTATTGAACGCATTTGGACCGACAACGATGATTTAAAGCGTGAAGTTCGGTAATATGCGCGCAAAACATGACAGTGGTATTTTCGATGAGACACTTAAAATCGACCGTTCATCCGGACATTGAGCACTTGGACGACAAAATTATTTTCCAGCGCAATGCGGCACGCGCCATCGTACTAGATGGTGAAGATGTGTTGTTGCTCTATACAGAGCGTTACCATGACTACACTTTGCCAGGTGGTGGTATTGATGATGGTGAAGATGTGATTGCTGGACTAGTTCGTGAACTAGAAGAAGAAACCGGCGCGCAGAATATCCATGGTATTAAGCCTTTCGGGATCTTTGAGGAATTTCGTCCTTGGTACAAAGACGACGCTGACGTAATGCACATGGTGTCGTATTGCTATACATGTAAAATCGATCGTGAGTTAGGCGAAACGGCTTATGAAGACTATGAAGTTAAAAATGGAATGCGTCCAGTATGGATGAACATTCACGAAGCGATAGCGCACAATGAAAAGACCATGGCAGAAAGCCCGAAAAAAGGCATGAGCATCGAGCGCGAAACGTTTTTGCTTCAGTTGATTTCTAAAGAATTACTATAAATAACTTAGCTTGCCTCATAGTGACTTACCCACTCATTGTTCTGTTGATAGGTCAGCTTTTAAATCGATAAAAAAAGTCCGGACTCCCCCCCGGAACCCGGACTTATTCCAGACGCGCAAGCGAAGCGTCATCTTGATATTTTAAATTTGTTTCGAACTATGAAAACAATAGCTGTTTTACATTTAGTGTGTAAATAATTATTAGGTCCAACCATTGGTTTTCATGTTTTTTGCAAACGCAATGTGACGCATATCTACCCAATTGGCAAGCGCAATTTGGGTACCTTTTAATAAACCACTACTCTTTCTTATCTTTGAGATACCTTACCTCAACTTTTTTGCACACGTTTGCATAGAGATCACGAGTTTTCAAATTGGCCGAACACGATCTTGTAATTTTACGTTTTTCTGACATTGGATTTTGTCGTGATTTTTATCACAAATTGACCAACGGAGGTAGTGGACTAAAGTCGATCAGCGGTTGCGAAACCATCGGAGCATCTGAAGCAAATAAGAGTAAAGGTTGAAATGATGAGGATTGTAACTGACCGATATCTATCAACTTTTCCAGCGCGAAGAATCGACTAACGTATTGGCGAGTCTCTTTAGGTAGTGTGAGCTTCTGGAAGTCGTTACTGCCTGCTCGCTGAATAGCGCGTGCGACACGCCCTTCGCCTGCATTGTAGGCCGCTAATGTCAGCGCCATGTTTTGATCGAATTTGTTGTATAAAAACGTCAGATACTTGAGTGCTGCAACTGTGCTTGCTTCTGTATCAAAGCGATCGTCTTGTTTTGTATCTACAGTCAACCCGAATCGTTGAGCTGTTGCTGGTATCAGTTGCCAAAGTCCGGCGGCGTTGGCATGAGAAACGGCTTTGGGGTTGTAAGAGGATTCCAACATTGGCACTAAGGCTAGAGTCTTTGGTAAAGAGTGGCTTTGCAGTTGTTTGAAAATGTGATGAATCACCGGGCTGGATGAATCGAGACGCTTGGCAATTTGTGGCTTGTATGGCGCTAAAACTTGATATTGCGTTTGAATATCAGCTGAGCTTGGTTTCGCCTGGCAGGTGATTGAAAGGCAGGATAGTAAGGCGATAAAAATAAAAAGGCCTACAGTACTCAGCCGAGATGGCGACTGAATCTGTAGGCAAGACGAACATCGTTTAGAACGATTTATCTTCATAAGTGTGTTGCACAGGTTGTTTGAGTTGACTGACCAACTCATGGAACGCCGCAGAGCTGTGGCCATTGCTCTGATTGTATTGTTGGCACTGACTTACCAACGTTTCCAATAGCGCCCATTGTTTTCTAGCTTGCATACCTATTTGGGCAGGCAAAGCATTGAAAATTCGTTTTACGCTGGCGTCATTACACGCTAACCCCAGCTCTCGCATACACTGGCTTCTATCACTGGCTGAGCGGCTAAGTTTATTGAGTATTGGCATTTGTTTCTGAACATTATTGCTCAGTGCCTCACCATCAAACTTTAAGTACAACGTTTTTTGCTGTTGAAGCAAAGGGATAAGTTGTTGATAGAGCTTGATATCCTCAGGTATTGAGCGAATAAATTGTTGAATTCGCTGCGATACTGCGCTTGCCATGATCTCTTCCTAGTGTGTTATTACTCGTGACCTGTATGGAATTGCATGATCGCCTTTGATAGTGCTTTGGTATCTAGGCTAAGTTCGCCACGCGCTAATGCGTTACGTACTTGTTCTACTTTTTCCATATCAACATCAGGTAGTGATGCCATTTCAGCTTGAGCGCGATCTATCGCTACGGTATTCGCTTGAAATGCAGGCTCGTGTACTTTGCTCTGTTCGACGACGTCGACAGGCTGTTTGCTTGCTTGCTGTAATTTTGTTTGTGGGACATGACCGCCCGCGACTTTGTCGATTTTCATGCTGTGGTCCTCATCATCATGTTCTAAATTAAGTAGGCGGTTAGGATGTGATAAACATTAAATATTTTTTTTGTACTCGAAATTCAGCGTTACTGACGAGAGCCAAAATTAAAAAATGTTACTCTGAGTCCAAAATCAAAATTGAGTATGAACCTGGTTTAACCCGGTTACGACAGCTCTAATGACCTTGCCAGAACTTAGGTTTTCTACTTCAATTTGTTGCCCTTTCGCACCATCTTCTAAGGCGACTCCTTTCGTGCTGGCGCTAAATCCATTTTTGCTCGCAATCACTATGACTTCATTGCCTTTTTCGATTAAAGGTGGAGCCGATAAATTGGATGGGTTGACCACTTGCCCTGCACGTAAACGGCGAGAGGTTTCTAAGCCTATTGCTTGTCCTGGGCGAGTATAAAAATCGTCTTGTCGCGAGATGGTGCGCGTTTCCAGTTTAACGTGCTTGGCAGTCACAACTTCATTTCGACCGACCGTGGTTGTGGCAACCAAGACAGGCAGTGTCAGAGAAGATTTTATCGTGACGTTAATTCGCCAGGGTGAAGCGATGTCATCGCAACTTACTGAGCGCTTAAGGTTTCCAACTGGCAACGCTTGATTGTCGCGACCAGTGATGACCAGAGGCGACTCACACTCAGGTAGGTGATTCGCCGAGCCTGGCACCCACATGTCGAAATCCAGTTGGTATTCTCCCCACTGGTTAGAGTGAGCATTTTGGGCCACTTCTTGTTTGAAATGCTCTGCTACAACAGATTTTATCTCCTCAACGCTTAGGGTTCTGCCAGAGGTGTTGGCGAAAGTTTGTCCTGGTATTAGAGCAAGCAGAGTTAGCATTAATGTTGAGGAAGTAAGCACTTTCCCCTTGCTTTTAATGCTTTCCGTGAGCCGGAAGTTTGGCTTCCATCCTTGTTTGTAAATCATTGATATATATAGCTATTTTTTATGGCACGTATCTTGTTTGTATGTTGGCGTATTCGAGCCAACTGTAAGGAAGATGCATGGCGATCACATTTGAAAATGCTTTAGGTGTACATCCAGAGGCACTTAATTTTCGCGTTCAGCGTACCAAAGTCCTTGCCAGTAACCTAGCAAATGTTGACACCCCTGGGTATTTGGCGAAAGACCTAAGTTTCACCACCGTAATGAACCAGGTGGCTGCAGGCGGTGTGAACAAACCAGTGCCTAAGTTTCAGGTTCAGGCCCAATACTCGGTGCCTTACCAGAACAGCAAAGATGGCAACACTGTAGAACTGGGTGTTGAACAAGCGAAATTCACGCAAAACAACATGGACTTTCAAACTAGCCTGACGTTTCTCAACATGAAATTTAATGGCTTAACGAAAGCGATTGAGGGACGTTAATTATGTCATTCACTGATATTTACTCGATCACTGGATCCGCGATGACAGCACAAACTGTGCGTCTTAACACGGTCGCCAGTAACTTAGCTAATGCGGACGCGGTGTCTGCAAATCCAGATGACGCTTATAAAGCGCTGAAGCCCGTATTCGCGACTGTGTACCAAAAAGCGCAGTTGACAACGGAAAACGGGGTTTATCCCAATGCTGAAGTTCGCATTGTTGACGTTGTGAAAAATGCGGGAGAAGCCGAGAAACGCTTTGAGCCAAACAACCCGTTGGCCAATGGTGAAGGTTATGTGTATTACCCAGATATCGATGTCGTGGCTGAAATGGCAGACATGATGTCAGCGACACGTAGCTTCGAAACCAATGTTGAAGTGTTATCAAATGTGAAAAGTATGCAGCAAGGTCTGCTTAGATTAGGGCAGGGCAGTTAATGAGTCTCGCACAATATACACCTTTATCGTCTGATGCTCCGGTGAGCACTAAAGCAAAAGAGAACAATGGCATTGCACCAAACCCTAAAGATATGAACAGTGCTTCTTCATTAGAGAACGAATTCATTTCTTTGATGGTGGCGCAGATCCAAAACCAAGATCCACTTAACCCACTTGATGGCACGGAATACGTTGGTCAGTTGGCTCAATTCTCTCAAGTTCAAAGTACCGAGAATATGTCCAAGACAATGCAACAGAGCATGATTCTCCTCGACAACATGCAAGTGCTATCGACAGCGGGGCTCGTCGGACAAACTGTTTACGTCAACTCCAAAGAATTTGAGCTTGGTGAAGGCGTACAGAACGGAAAAATCGAACTCGCTCATAGCTCAAACCAAGTGACGTTAGTTGTGAAAGATGAGTTTGGTCAATCTACTAAAGTGCCATTAGGTGCTCACGGCAAAGGTGACGTCGACTTTTCAATTAATCCTGAAGAACTTGGTCTTAAACCAGGCAAATACTCAGTGGCAGTAGAAGTGCAAGAAGGGCAAGCAAGTCCAAATGTGCTCATGGCTGGCACTGTTGAGCAAGTGCGTATTCCAAATACTGGCGGCGCAGCATTAGTCAATGTCCATGGCGTTGGCAACGTTCCTTTCTATCAAATCACTCAGTTTGGTGCTTAACCAAATAGGGAAATCAGAGGTCTTTTTATGAGTTTTAACATCGCACTAAGTGGTCTGGACGCGACCAACACAGAGCTAAACACAATCAGTCACAACATTGCCAACGCATCAACGTATGGTTTTAAAGGTGGCCGCACAGAATTCTCCGCAGTATACAACGGCATGCAACCTGGTGGTGTAGAAGTCGCGTCAATTTCACAGAACTTCGACAAAGACGGCAGTATCTCAGGAACTGGCCGTGCGATGGACTTGGCGATCAACGGTGGTGGCTTCTTTGTCACTAAAGACAACATGGGTCAAACGCTATACACGCGTTCAGGTGTATTCGCGACAGATAAAGATAACTTTGTTACAGCTAACAGTGGCGCAAAACTGCAAGGTTACAGTGTGGATAGCAACAACAACCTGATGACAGGCTCTGTGGGCAATATCCAAGTATCTACGTCATCACTGAATGCAAAAGCTACAGACGGTCTTGATTTTGTTGCAAACTTTGATGCAAGTGCGTCTGCCATTGATAAAACGGTAACGCCGTTTAATCCGGACGATCCAAACTCATTCAATTCGTCTTACACCACAAAAGTCTATGACTCGCTGGGTAACTCGCACACGGTAACCCAGTACTTCACTAAGACCGCTTCTAACTCTTGGGAAGTGAATGTTCAAGTGGATGGTGGCGCAACACCAGTGACAACGGTACCAGTAACGTTTGACAAAGACGGTTCGCTTTCTTCACCGACGGCTCCGTTTAATGTTTCATTCCCTGCGGCAGGCGCAAACGCGATGAGTGTCGACATTAACTTGAAGGGCAGCACGCAGTTCGGTGCGAAATTCGGCGTAAGTACTAACAGCCCGAACGGCTATACATCCGGTGAGCTTGCAGGTGTACGCGTTGAAGGTAATGGCATGGTTTACGCGACCTACACTAACGGCCAATCACAGCTGCAAGGTCAAGTTGTACTTGCAGACTTCGCCAACACACAAGGTTTAGCAAAAGTGAGTGGTACGGCATGGACTCAAAGCTTCAGCTCTGGTGCGCCAATCACGGGTGTCCCTGGTTCAGGTACGTTGGGTGATTTAACCCCAGGTGCGCTAGAAGGTTCTAACGTTGACCTAACCAGTGAGCTTGTGGCGCTTATGACCGCACAGCGTAACTACCAAGCAAACGCGAAAACCATCTCTACCAGCGACAAGCTAACTCAAGCTTTGTTTAACGCGGTGTAATGGGAGTTTTGCATGGATAGCTTGTTATTTACTGCAACGTCAGGTGCGAGTCGAGTTCTTAAGGCTCAGCACGTGCGTTCAAACAACTTATCAAACGCTGATACTGCTGGCTTTCGAGCGGATATGGAGCGCGTGCGCAGTGTAGAAATGCAAGGCCCAGGTTTTGATGGTCGCACTATGGTTGTGACCAACTCTGCCTCAACGCGTTTTGATTCTGGCGACATTATGAAAACGGGACGCCCGTTGGATGTCGCCATCATGGGTGAGGGTTATCTTGCTGTTGAAACCCCTGCGGGTAACGAAGCGTACACGCGAGCGGGCAATATCCAAGTCGACACTTTTGGTGCCATGACCATCAACGGTTTTCCTGTTCTTGGTGAAAATGGGCCTTTGGTTGTGCCTGATTATCAAAAGATTGAAATCAGCGAGCGTGGTCAAGTATCCGTGATTCCGCCAGGTGGTGGCGCAGAAATCGTCGCGGGAACGTTGAAGTTGGTTAAACCAGAAATGAACCAACTTCAAAAAGAGAGTGACAGCCTACTGCACAGTGTAGATGGCGTGCCATTCGCTGCCGATGAAACCGTGCAACTTTCTCCTGAGCACATTGAGGGCAGTAACGTATCTGCCATTGATGAGTTGATTAGCGTGATGTCGTTAACGCGTAACTTCGAGATGCAAGTTCGCATGATGAAAACGGCCGAGACGTTGGCACAAGCTGGTAATAAATTAATGGCGGCGAGATAAGTCTCGCCCCGCAAGGAGTAATAAAAAATGCATTCAGCATTATGGGTAAGTAAAACAGGCATGGCAGCGCAGGACACGAAGATGACTGCCATTTCTAACAACCTAGCGAACGTAAATACAGTTGGCTTTAAGCGTGACCGAGTTGTATTCGAAGACCTTTTCTACAGCATTCAGCGTCAACCTGGTGCTCAAGTAGACCAAGTTAACGAGTTGCCAAGTGGTATTCAGCTAGGTAGCGGTGTTCGCGTAGTTGGCACGCAAAAAGTGTTTACGCAAGGTAACACTCAAAATACAACACAAGAGTTGGACCTTGCCGTTATGGGACAGGGTTTCTTTCAAATCGAAAACTCGGATGGACAGATCATGTACACACGTAATGGTCAGTTCCATGTCAACTCTGAAGGCTTGATGGTTAACAGCCAAGGCTTGCCGTTAGAGCCACAAATTCAGATCCCAGATAATGCCTCTTCATTCTCTGTTGGTGTTGATGGCACGGTAACAACAACGACGGCGGACGATCCAACGCCACAGCAGCTTGGTCAAATCACACTTGCAAAATTCATTAACCCAGCAGGCTTAGAGGCGGTGGGTGGTAACTTGTTCCGTGAAACGGAAGCCAGCGGCCCGGCAGATGAACTGATTGCTGGTGAAGATGGCGCAGGCCTCATCAAGCAAGGTGCATTGGAAGGTTCAAACGTACAAGTAGTGGAAGAGATGGTCGACATGATCACGACTCAACGTGCGTATGAGATGAATGCGAAAGTGGTCTCTGCTGCAGATGACATGCTGAAGTTTGTTTCGCAATCAATGTAAGTATGAAATTGGTGATGATGAAGGAAAAAGCAATGAAATGGCTTTCTAAGAGTTGGGCAGTAGCCGCCGTGTTGCTGGTGGGATGTGCCGGCCGTCAGGAATTTATTCCGCCTGAGCCAAATGCCGAGGAATACGCACCACCAACGCTCGATTACACGTTGCCGGAAACCCAGTCTGGTAGCCTTTATCGTCACCAATACACGATGACCCTGTTTCAGGATCGTCGTGCTTACCGAGTTGGCGATGTGTTAACGGTTCAACTATCAGAAGAAACCTCATCGAGCAAAAAAGCGGGTACTAAGTTTGGCAAAAGCTCAGCGGTTAATTTCGCGGCGCCGACCATAGGAACGAAAACGTTCGATGAGTTAGGGGTTAGTGTCGATGGCAGCCGCAACTTTGATGGCAGTGCTTCAAGCTCACAGGGCAATAAGCTGCAAGGTGCAATCACCGTAACGGTACACGAGGTGTTACCTAATGGTGTATTGCGTATCAGTGGCGAAAAATGGCTGCGCCTAAACCAGGGAGATGAGTTTATTCGTCTCACTGGCATTGTTCGTGTGGATGATATTAATCGCAGCAACCAAGTTTCTTCTCAACGAATTGCTGATGCACGAATTACCTACGCAGGTCGCGGAGCTCTGGCTGACAGCAATGCAGCCGGATGGCTAACTCAATTCTTCAACAGCCCATGGGTACCTTTCTAATGAAGACAATGCAATCTTTCTTTACGTCTTTCCTATTGGTGTTGACCTTGGGATTACCAACCACTTCACATGCTGAAGTGGAAATTCCGATCATGGACTTGGTCGATGTACGCGGCATTCGAGAAAACCAATTGGTTGGTTATGGTTTGGTGGTTGGCTTAGCTGGCCAGGGTGACCGAAACCAAGTGAAATTTACTTCTCAATCTATCACCAACATGCTCCGTCAGTTTGGGGTTCAAATTGATGACAGTATGAACCCTAAGCTACGAAATGTGGCTTCTGTGAGCGTGACAGCAACCGTTGATCCAATGGCGGGCCCCGGACAAACTTTGGACGTGGTCGTGTCTTCAATTGGTGACGCGAAAAGCCTCCGTGGCGGTACGCTATTGTTGACGCCTTTACGCGGTATTGATGGTGAAGTGTATGCCATTGCACAAGGAAACGTCGTGGTGGGCGGTTTATCAGCAGAAGGGCGAAGTGGCTCCAAAGTCGAAGTTAATACGCCAACGGCAGGTCGCGTCCCGAATGGTGCGACGTTAGAGAGAGAAATCAAAACTGATTTCAACCAGCGTGATGAAGTCACCTTAAACCTGCGTAAACCAAGCTTCACGACGGCAAAAAATATCGCGCGTGAAATTAACAATACTTTTGGGCCTAACGTTGCTGTTGCGATCAATAAAGCGCGCATTGATATGCGTGCACCAAAAGATACCCAACAGCGCGTAGTGATGATGTCGATGCTTGAAGAAATGAGCGTCGTGGAAGGCCGCAAGCCGGCTCGAATTGTCTTTAACTCTCGTACGGGAACGGTCGTGATCGGTAAGAGTGTCAAAGTGAGTGAGGCGGCAGTGAGCCACGGCAACTTAACCGTGCGAATTTCTGAATCACAACAAGTCAGTCAGCCAAATGCGTTTGCAAATGGCGATACGAAAGTCGTTAACCAAACGGATCTTGATGTGAACGAAGATTTAGCTCAAATGGTGATTTGGCCTCCAGGCACGGAGCTCAACACTATTGTGACTGCGGTAAACAGCTTAGGTGCCACACCTACTGACTTAATGTCTATCCTACAAGCACTGAGCGAAGCGGGTGCATTGAACGCTGAATTGGTCGTGATTTAAGGAGTTAAGGATGAAACTAGACAGTACCAATGAACAAACTCAACTGAATTCGATGCTGTATCACGACAACAGCGCACTTGCCAACATCAAGCAGAGTCGAGATCAGGAAGGCGCGCTTGAAGTCGTGGCGGGTCAATTTGAGGCGATGTTTTTACAAATGGTGCTGCGTCAAATGCGCAGCAGCAGCGATGTTCTAGCGGATAAAGACAGCCCGTTTGCAAGCCAGCAGCAAGGTGTTTTCCGCGATATGTACGATGGGCAACTGGCAATGGAACTGGCAAAAAAGCAGAGCTCAGGCATTGCCAATATGCTCATCCAGCAACTTAGCCCCTCTATGCGCGAAGTCGCCTTTGACGCTGCGCGTAACATCTCATCTGCAAACGATGGTAAAGGTGCGAATTCTGAATCTATCTCACAGCTTGATGCTAACGAGATTGAGGGGAACTCAAGCTTATTTAATACCGCCTCTCAAGCCGTCGCCTCTGTAAAACAGGTGCTCGGTGAGGCCGGTATGACTACCGCGTTTTCTCAGCCGTTGATCAGGAAAATGGAGCTGTAAATGAACCTAGTTAATATTGCCCTTTCAGGTTTAGGCGCGAACCGCGTGGCCTTAGACGTAACGGCACAAAACGTGGCGAACGTGAATACTGTGGGCTACAGCCGTCAACAAGCATTGATGGCATCAGTCGATGACGGAAAAGCTAACCGCTTAAGCCCTGGTCTAGGGGTAGAGGTCACCAGCATTCGCCGCGTTACAGACCAATTTCTGATTAAGCAAACGTGGTCCACTAACAGTATGGCGGCGTACGCTTCTGGTTACACCAGCAACATGAGCCAATTGGAAAATACGCTAGGGGCCGATGGCTTCAGTATTTCTGCTGGTTTGGACTCTCTAAACGCTGCGCTTAACGATGCTACGGTTAAGCCTGAGTCGATCCCTTACCGTCAACAAATCATCAACGAATCTGAAGCGTTGGCGCGCCGCTTTAATACGCTTACCGAGTCTTTGCACAACCAACATAAAGATATGAGCGACCAGCGTAATGCGGCACTCAACCACGCGAATAGCCTCATGGAAAACATCGCGAAGGTAAACAAGCAGCTGGTTGAAATGCAAGGAACAGGTGGCAACCCATCGCAACTTATGGATGAACGAGATAAATTGATCGGCGAGTTATCTCAAACCATCGAAATCAGAACAACAGAACAGCCTGACGGCAGTGTTCAGGTGACGTTGACCTCTGGTCAGCCACTTGTGATGGGCACGGACCATGGCAAACTCGCAGCCGTTCCAGACCCTAGCGACCCTTACGTAGCAGACTTACACGTAACATTCTCAAGCCAAAGTTTTGCGATTGGTGACTCTCTTGGTGGCAAATTAGGTGCGATTAACGATTATCAAACCGATGTATTAAAACCAAACCAATTGGCTTTGAATGACATGGCGAAAGCGTTAGCGGATGAATACAACGCTGTGCTCGCTACTGGACAAGATTTAAATGGTAACCCAGGTAAACCATTGTTCAGTTACGACCCTGCCAACCCAGCGGCAAGTTTGGATATCACTGAGTTAACTCCAGGTGAGCTTGCTTTTTCAAGTGATGGTACGCCAGGTAATGCGGATGTATTGCAGTCGTTGATTAATTTAAGCAACAAACCTGTTTCTGTGACTGGCTATGGCTCTGTGAGTTTGAATGACGCATTCAGTTCTATGGTGGGTCAAACCGCGATTAAAGCACGCCAAGCAGACGCCGATTATCAAGCTAAGTTAGCCATGAACAAGCAAGCACATGCGGCTCGTGACAATGTGAGTGCCGTTAACAGTGATGAAGAAGCGGCTAACTTAATGACGTTTGCTAATGCACACAATGCCAACATGAAAGTGATCAGCACAGCGAATCAGCTGTTCGATTCTGTATTGCAGTTATTCTAAAGGAAACCCAGATGCGAATCAGTGACAATCAATTTAGCCAAATGATGCTGCAAAGCCTGCAAGGTAACAATGCAGGTCTGGGGCACGTGCTACAACAAATGACGACAGGTGAGCGTCTAACTAAGCTATCTGACGATCCAATGGCATCGATTAAGCTGCTTAATTTGGATCGTGAAAACAGCGCTATCGCCCAATATCAAAACAATATCGCAAACGTCAAAACCACGCTTTCGAGTCAAGAAACGCATTTAGACTCAGTGAAAGAGAGCCTAATGAGCATGCGTGATATTGCATTATGGGGTGCGAATGGCTCACTGACTGATCAAGACCGTACCGGTATGATCACGGAGCTAAAGAGCTATCGTGATTCAATTGAATCGTCTTTCAATGCTCAGGATGAAGAAGGACATTACCTATTTTCAGGCACCAAAACTGACACCCCTGCTATAAATAGCGCAAGCGGTAGTTATGTCATCGAGGGCAACAGCGATAAACGTGTCGTGACGATTGCGAAAGGCGTAACGATGGATTCCAACATGACGGCAAAGGACATTTTGGACCTTGGTGGCGGCAAAAACGTACTGGATCAAATTAATAATCTAATTACAGAATTTGAGAACCCGAGTCCGAATTTCCAAGCTGAAGTGGACGCAAGCCTGAGTGCCATTGATGATACGTTGGCAAGCGTACTTGGCACGATGACGGAGATTGGTGGTCGACACAATAACCTAGATTTGGTTGGTGGTGCTCATGGTGAGAATAAACTGTTCGTCGACAAAGTATCAGGTGATCTCTCAGCTCTGGATTACGGTGAAGCATCGGTACGCTTGAGCAATTACATGGCGGCTTTGCAAGCAACGCAAGCAAGCTATGTAAAGATCAATGATCTATCGTTGTTTGACCGTCTATAAGGTTAGGAAGTTCTTTTATGGTAATGAGTACAGTAGAGGTTAGACCCCATAGCATACGCTTGGGTGGGCAAGAACAAGCCTCTATCATGCCGACCCGTTCTGCAGACTCAAGCACTGCAATTAAACCGCGTCCGGCGCAAGTTCAGGCTGACACTGCGTCAGCCTACTCTGTCTCTGGGATTCAACTGACCCAAGGTCAGCAGCAAGCGACGGCAGTGCAGATCGCATCGAAATCGTTGCAGGTGATTGGTAAAGAGCTGACTCAAATTAAACGTGGTTTGACGCAAGCGGTGAATCAAGGCGTGCAAAATGTACCTGGCTTGCAGGATACATTGGTTCGCTCTAAAGCCACCATTCAGAACGTTGTGGAGCATGCTCGTTTCGACGGCCAGAAAGTGCTCGACAACGAACTGCATTTAAAGCTAGATAAAGCAGACATTCGTCGCTTTTCTATTCCTGGCTTGAACGTGCATCGCTTAAGTGACAAGGCTGAGCAAATTCGTTTGGATTTCCCTCAGGGTCAAGCGGTAATGATTCAGTTCGATGGACAAGCCGATGGTGCTCGAACTGTCAAAATGCTTGACCGAAGCTTGATTGCTTTAGGGATGCGTGCCTCATTAGCTGACGATGGCAGCATTTTATTTGAAGCCAGAGACAACGCTTATCAGCAAATGCAGCAGAAAGTGATGGTCACGGGCGAAGGACACCGTTTTCCTGCGGGCCAGCCGAACGTTCTGAATCTAAAGTCAGAGCCAGATGGTATTGCAGAACTTGGGTTTGATTTGGCATCACGCGATGGCATGAAACAGACGATTGCCAAAGTGAACCAGCACCTAAGACAAGTGCAAACGAGCTTGCAGGAAGCGAAAGCATTTCATGGTGAATTGAATACTCAAATGCGCTCAATTCAAAATAAAACCGCGCAACTTTCTGTGGATGATGTGAATGCAAAACTGGATGGTTTTGTGCAGAAGTCTGGTGAGTTTACCTCGACTTTCCAAGCGTTGAATGCACAAGCAAACGTGCGTCGTCATACGGTTGTTGCGTTGCTAAAATAACGAACACTCCAATGATTCCCGGCTTTGCATCGCTATCGCCCCCCAATAACGATAACGGTGCATTGTCGGGAATCTCTCTTTAATTCGTTTATGGTTCGAGTGCTTTTGCCACCGAGCGATTCAATTTCTGGAATAACCACCCAAGCGCGATTAAAGATGCTCCTAAACCTAAGAAGCTGATTGCTCTCCAGAACCCATCCAGAGAACTAACATCCCATAAGAATACTTTTAGTGCGACAAAAGCTAAAACCACTAGACCCACGCGCTGCATCATCAACCCTCTGTGTGTCACACCGCGCCAAGTAAGCAATCCACCTACGAGCAAACCTGCTACTGAATAACTGAACAGTTCTGCCATGCTAGTCGGTTGGTACAGCATCATGGATGTGGTTTGCCAGAATTGACGGATAGACATACCTAACCAAATAGCAGCAAGTGCAAAGCCTAGGCTAGCAACCGCAAATCGATGAACCTGTAACGTATTCCAGCCTCTAAATGTTGCGATAAGTAGGATACAAGCTGGCAGCAACCAGCCGACGCTTAGCATATTAATAACGGGAAGAGCTTGGGCTGAGACGTTGTCAGTCACCAATGGCGACTCTGCCGTATTAAGCAAAATTATCAGCAATGCGAAGGCACACCAAAGCAGGTAGCTGTAGGCTTCATAGATGCGGCTTAAGCGTTGTGCAAATTGGCTACGGTAGCTGTACACCATACCCATAACCAACGCTTGGTTAGCAAAAACGATGGCGCTTGCGAAATCAATGTGTCCCAAATAGCCGTACTGCCCAGTTAACCAGTAGTTGGTTTGAGTGAATAGCGCCATTAAGAATACATGCAAAAATGCGCCTTCAAACCAGTTGGTCAGTTCGAGGTCCACTTGCTTTAGCGTTGCTCGAGCATAGAGCAGGATGATGAGAGACGGTAGGTAACTCACAATAACCCAAGCCCAATGTCCTGCTTCTACGGGTTGCCATTCAGGGATGAAGGGTAAAAGTGTGAGGCGGATGACCAGTATCCCCATCGCCACTTTAATCGCCCAACTTGCGGGGCGAAATAACCCTGATTGCGTCTGCAACGCCATTACCGCAACTTGTATCGAGATTGCTGTCGTCAACCAGGTATCGCTTAACCAAACAAAGGCGATGCCTACGATTAAAGCGTGCATGACGGCAGAACATTCCAATGCTAGCGAATGTAAGCGCTGACCAAGTACAACGTAATAAACGGTCACCAATGCGCAGAATGCAGTCCAGTGCCACAGGTAGCCTTGCATAAATTCGTCGACATAAAACAACGTAATCAAACTCATTGCTGGAGCCAGTACCAACAGAAGTACGCCGCTAAGTTGCGATCGGTCACTGAGTGACTGGCAATAAGTTCGACAGCAGATCAGTGCAATACTGGTGGCCAATGCGAGTAAGATACTGGCACCATGTTCTGGCATATACAAAGCGTCAAACGCGACAGTGAGGACAACAAGTGCGGTCGCAGAGACCAATATGGAAGGCAAAAATACGCGCAATGACCAACCTGTGCGAACCGCTGGGAGCCATACTGTCGCAACGAGCAGCGCATAACAGTACACCATTTGTAGTGTGTCCAATTCTGGCATTCTAGTGACAGCCGAAAAGGTCAATAACGCAATCGCGAGAGAGGTAGCGGTCGGCGGATTTGTCCACTTATTCTGGCAGTGATGAGAACGAGGATTGAGTGTCCAACCCAGTCTTGGAACGGCGAAAATAAGATAGAGCGTAATTGAGAGATAAATAGCCAGCCAAGAAAAAAGCGTCTCAAGCGGCATGCTTTCAATGAGCAACAGCATCCAAACAACATGTGGAAGCGCGATGCTTGGAGAAATCCATGCACTACGCACTTTTTGCATTAGCAATGTTGCCGCGACCGAGATCGCGCTGATATACCCAGCTAATAAGAAGTAATTAGGCTCGCTTCCACCAATCCATAACGGTGCGGTATATCCACCAATCAGACCAAGCACCGCCATCAACGGCCCTTGCTGTAAAGATAGAGCCAAGCTACAAAATGCAGCAGCGGCTAAGATGATAAGCGAGACACTAGGCGTCAGCATTTGATAAACAACAAACGCAAAGATAACCGTGCAGTAAATACCAGTTAGCCCGGTTCCGGTAACGGCGGCAGGCACATAAGTAAAGCCTTGGGCTCGTGTTGCTCGTTGAGGATTTTGTTGTTCTTTGCGGTGGAACCATTCTCCAACAAGCACCATAAGTAACGAGAGTACAAACGCAAAGGACACACGCATAAATGGCGAAAACTCAATGTGACTACCAATAACCTGTACGAGATACCCCCCACCAATTAGCATTGCCAGAGCGCCCACCCAAACCAACCAGTTTTCTTGAATGTTGCTAAACAGGCTCCGCACTCTACTTGGCAATATAGACTCTTGTTCTTGACTAAAAACGTCCAGTTGAACTTCGCTTGCCTGGTATTGAGCTTGATGTGTCGTGTTTGGATAAGATGCTCGGTCGGTAATCGGGTCATGCTCCTTAGAGGATGAGGAGTTTGCCTCTTTTGTTACCTCTTCAACGCTGGATTGTTGACGCGTTGGTTGGTTCGAGTCCTTATTTAGACTGACTCGCAGTGATGTTACCTCTTCACGAAGTTTGGTTAGCTCTTTTTCTAAAAGTGCTGCTCGGTTGGCGGCTTTCACTCCGATGAGGATGGCGAGCAACGCCATGAACAGTGCTAGTATTACGTACAATCCATTTCTCCTTGCGTACGTCGCGTGACACACGATTCTTAACTTTGAGCACGTACGCTAAAGCTTAGTCCAAGCGCTTTGCCTTAGCTTCATATAGTGCTAGGTTCCGCGCTTTCTTTAAGAATCATTCTACATAATGAAACTCAATGCGTAATGATGAATTCGACGAAGCGACATACTTGTGTGTCACTTTAAGATCTGATGAACAGAAATGAGTCGTTAAGTCATTGGGGTTCAACTATATTCATAATTCTGATGCGATACCCAAGTGACCTCAAAAATGTGCATTTCAGAGGCGTGCTGTCGAAGAGTCGAAGGTAAGCCGTTTAGTCTGCATGCCAAGTCATGCTTATTGAACCGCACGCCCGAGGTTATTTGGGTATAGCGCATTCACGCGAAAAAAGACAAAACAGGTAAATGATTAATGCAAGTGGGTAATGAAGCGCTGGTTCTATCAGCGGTTGGGGTCATTGGTTTAGGTTGTCAGTGGTTGGCATGGCGATTGCGCTTACCAGCGATTTTATTTTTGCTGCTAGCTGGGTTGATTGTCGGGCCATTTATGCAGTGGTTAAATCCAGATGAGATTTTAGGGAATTTGCTCTTTCCTTTGGTTTCATTGGCGGTTGCGGTGATTCTTTTCGAAGGCAGCTTGACCCTAAACTTTAAAGAAATTCGCGGTGTGAGTGGCTCAGTCTGGAGTATCGTTTCCATCGGGGCCATCATTTCGTGGGCAGTAACCAGTATTGCGACGCACTATTTCCTCGGTTTTACTTGGGAGCTCGCCATGTTGTTCGGCAGTTTAACCGTGGTAACAGGTCCGACGGTGATCGTGCCACTTCTTCGGACGGTAAGGCCTAACAGTACGCTTGCTAATATTTTGCGTTGGGAGGGGATCTTGATTGATCCACTCGGTGCGCTTTTTGTTGTGATGGTTTATGAGTTCATCGTATCGCACAGCGCGATAAATAGCGTCGAAGTGTTCGGGACGCTCATTGCCGTGGGCGTCATTCTTGGTGCGGCCTCCGGCGCAGCAGTCGCAACGATTATGCGCCGTGCGTGGCTACCGGAATACTTGCAGCCATTTGCGGTTTTGATGATCGTGCTCGGCGTATTTTCCGTCTCCAACCATATTGAGTCTGAAGCCGGATTACTCACGGTTACTGTAATGGGTATGTGGCTTGCCAACGCAAAGGGCATCAATATTCAACAAATTCTGCACTTTAAAGAGCACTTGACCATATTGCTGATCACCGGCCTATTTATTTTCCTTGCTGCACGCATTAGCTTGGATGATTTTGCTGCGCTGGGTAGTGGCGCGTTATTGCTGTTTGTATTTATGCAGTTGGTGTCGCGCCCGTTGTCGATTTTCCTCTCAACCATCCGCAGTAACTTGAGACTTAAAGATAAACTGTTTCTGTCTTGGGTTGCACCGCGCGGTATTGTCGCTGCCTCTATTTCTTCTCTTTTCGCGATCAAATTGACCGAATACGGTATTGATGAAGCGATTTTACTGGTTCCTATGACCTTCATGGTGATCATCGGAACGGTTGTTTTACAAAGTGCAACGGCACGTCCTGTCGCATTGATGTTGGGCGTCGCGGAGCCAGCGCCACGCGGCTTCTTGTTGATTGGTGCTAACCGAGTAGCCAGAGAAATTGGTCAAGCGTTGGCACGTTATGACCGCCGCATATTGATGACCGATTCTAACTGGGAATACATCAGTCAAGTTCGTATGTTGGGGCTGGATTACTACTACGGGAATCCGATTTCTAGTCACGCAGATGACAATTTGAACCTGATAGGGGTGGGACAAGTCGTTGCATTAACACCTGACCAGCATTTCAACATTATGGCTTGCATGCAATTTGTCGACGAGTTTGGTGAAGATAAAGTTCACTGCTTGCAAAAAGTGAAAACCAACGGCAATGGTAGCGAGAAGCACTCCGTGGCTCAGGAGTACCACGGTAAATTGCTGATGGGCGGTAACGTAAGCTATACCCAGCTGGCCAGTTTGTTGAGCCGCGGTGCAGAGATAAAACACACGAAATTGAGCGACAACTTTACGTATCAAGACTATTTAGCGCATCACAAAGGGAACTCGGTAGTGCCGTTGTTCCACGTTGAAGAAAAAGGGAAAATTCAATTCTGTGATGATCCTGAGCAGTTTGCTCCAACCACCACAAGCACCGTTGTGTCTCTGATTCTGTCAGAAAGCGCAAAGTAAATTAGAGAAGTATGCGGCCCATTTTTATCGTGGTGTCTCGCACGCTGATTACTTCAACTTGGAGAAACACTCGCCTGCTTGTTTAAAACAGAAGGCGAGTTTCTCTTTCTATAATGTCAGAGTAAGTCGTGATTCATTACTGGTTTCGGAAAAGTAATCTCGTGAATTCAGAAAATTCGCATTGACGTTACTGATAAGGATCGCAATACTGCGCGACTGTTTTACTTTAGGGTGACATTATGGCTCCGCAAACTAACCGAAAAGATTTACATCTAGACGCTGTTTTACATCATGACATGAGCATGAAGCATAAAACGGCGGGCTTTGAGTCTGTCGAGTTTGAACACTGCGCGCTGCCAGAATGTGACTTTCAGGCGATCGACCTGTCGACAGAGTTTCTTGGCCACCGATTGGCGCTGCCGTTTTTGATTAGCTCAATGACAGGTGGAGCAAAAGACGCAGAAGTGATCAATTGTCGTTTGGCTGAAGCTGCCAGTGAATTAGGCATTGCGATGGGCGTGGGTTCGCAGCGTATTAGCTTAGAAGAGCGCCAACACGCAGGTCTAGGCAAAACCATTCGTGATTTAGCCAAAGATGTGCCGCTTTATTCCAACCTTGGAGCCGCTCAATTGCGCGACAAAGGTAAACTTGATAATGCGCAGCGTGCGGTTGAATCCATTCAAGCGGATGCGTTGTTTGTACACGTAAACCCAATGCAGGAAGCGTTTCAGAAAAATGGCGACCATAATTGGATTGGGGTCTTACACGCTATCGAGCAGCTTAAATCTCGCGTGAATGTTCCGATCATTATCAAAGAAGTCGGTTTTGGTATTAGTGGTCACGTTGCGCAGCGATTGGTTGACGCCGGTGTGGATGCCATTGACGTAGCGGGCGCGGGTGGCACAAGTTGGAGCGCGGTTGAAGGCTATTGCCAAGATAACCCGAAAATGCAGCGTGCAGCCGAACTTTTCCGCGATTGGGGCATTCCAACGGCAAAATGTTTGACTCAAATACGAGCACAGCATCCTACATTACCTTTGATCGCCTCAGGTGGTGTCCATAACGGACTTGAAGCGGCGAAAGCCATACATTTGGGCGCAAATCTCGTTGGACAAGCGGGCGCAGTCTTGAAAGCGGCTACCATAAGCACTCAAGCGGTGGTCGAGCACTTTGAGCAAATGGCGTTAGAGTTACGTTTATCATGTTTTGGCACGGGGTCTTCTAAGATCAGCGCATTAACGCAAGCGCGCTGCCTATAGGTGTTTATGGTGTCATTTACGCAGCTTGGCTCAATAATTTTTCGGTGTCTTAACACGTAGACTGATAATTTCGTTATAGTTGATACAAAAGTCACTTCAACAAGTGACTGCTTAATTCAGACCGTTGAATGGGCATTTGTTGAAGCGATTGAGTTTTATTTTAATATTGTTTGCAACTGGAACCTTAAATTTATGAAAAAACTAGTCATGCTGATGTTGGCGGCTTCTGCTTTAACCGCTTGTAGTGATGAAGTGGGCACTGAAGGCTGGTGTAACGACATGCGCGATAAGCCAAAAACAGAATGGACAGCAGACAACGCAGTAGACTTTGCGAAGCACTGTGTTCTTCAAGATGGTGTGGGCAGCGAGCAATGGTGTGAGAACTTGAAAGATAAGCCAAAAGGTGACTGGAGTGCAAACGAAGCTACCAGCTTTACTAAGCACTGCATTTTCTAAGCACTACACTTTCTTAACAAGGCGTCTCTCATTAAGAGCGATGACTGTGTTAGACAAAATATTAAGAAAACACCAAGCGTCTTGCTTGGTGTTTTTGTATCGACAATTGCTTGAGCTCTCATGTGCTGAGCACACCTATCTTTCCTCTGAGTAGAGTGTTTTACATTTTCGTTTCATTTTTGAAAACCTGTATTACCTGCCTTTAATTTTTCGCATTGCAGTGGCAAGGTGTCGGTGTATTCGTCTAATTCAATTAGATTCATAACAAAAAGGGACTCAAATGGAAGTACTCAAAGGCTCATGTCTGTGTGGTAAGGTGAAATTGGAAGTGGCAGATGAATTCAAGTACATGGGAAATTGCCATTGCTCGGAATGTCGAAAATTTACTGGCTCTGACTATTCATCGGCGGGCGGTATTACTCTAGATAAGTTGCTCATTATCCAAGGAAAAGAGGATATTCAGACTTATCAGAAAAGCGAAAATACCATGCTATGTTTTTGTCGCCATTGCGGATCGAGCCTGTATTCGAAAAAGAACAATGGTATTGTCAATATTCGCCTAGGGGTCTTGGATGATGCACCATCCCACAAGCCAAATTTCCATATTTTTGTCGCGTCCAAAGCGCCGTGGCTTGAGATATCGGATAACCTGACTCAGTTTGAGGCCGGGCCCAAATAGAGTAGTAGCGGAAGAGATTTATTTAGTAACAGAGGGCGTTGCAATAAGTTTGCAACGCCCTCTGCACTTTTATTTTGAAATTAGAACAGAGATGATTATTTGGCGTCTTGCAGTTCTTCTAAGCCACCTGCATTGTGCAGATTCGTGAACCCTTGCGATTGCAAATATTGATACGCTTTACCAGAGCGGTTACCACTGCGGCAGTACAACACGATCGCTTGATCTTTATCGACGGCTTGGAAATGTTTATCAAGCTCAGATAGAGGGAAATTGACCGCATTGTCTAAATGCCCCTCAGAGAACTCTTGCGGCGTGCGTACATCGACAATCATTGCGCCTTTCTCAATCAGTTGCCACCCTTGCTCAGCACGCTCAGAAGCCGCCACGTTGGGAGAAAGCAAGCCAACGCACAATGTTGCAAGAAACAGAGATACGACCTTTTTCATTGTTTGATTATCCTTTTTAAGAGTATGTAACCACTCTAGATTTGATTGAACACATTTTCCATCATAAAGAGGTTTTAAGTGGTCGTGAATGTCAAAAGTTTCGATAGAAGATTTTATTCAATTCAATAAAAAATTTTTATGAAATCCACCTCTTGAACTCCAATTTTTCGACCTTATTATTCTCATCGAAAGCGAGCGGTCGACTCGCAAATCCATCTTGATGTTTATTCTGTCTTTTATTTTTGGTTCCAAGTAGGAGGCACTTAAAAATGAAAATTCGTCCTTTAAATGACAAGCTAATTGTTGAAAGACAAGAGGTGGAAAATAAATCTGAAGGGGGAATCGTTTTAACTTCTCAGTCGGTGAAAAAATCAAACCGCGGGAAAGTCATTGCTGTTGGTTTAGGTAAACGCCTTGAAAATGGTGAACGCGCTGCGATGGAAGTCAAAGTGGGCGACCAAATCATTTTCAATGACGGTTACGGGGTGAAAACCGAGAAAATTGACGGCGCAGAATACTTGATTCTGTCCGAATCTGATGTGTTAGCAATCGTTGAGTAATTATTTTTGTAGTAGTTTTTTGAGGAGATAATTATGGCTGCAAAAGACGTATTATTTGCTAATGACGCACGTCAAAAAATGCTGAAAGGTGTGAACTTACTGGCGGACGCAGTAAAAGTGACACTAGGCCCTAAAGGCCGCAACGTTGTGCTTGATAAATCTTACGGCGCGCCAACCATTACCAAAGATGGTGTGTCTGTAGCGAAAGAAATCGAACTGAAAGACAAGTTCGAAAACATGGGCGCGCAAATGGTGAAACAAGTGGCGTCCAAAGCGAATGATGAAGCAGGTGACGGTACAACGACCGCTACTGTACTGGCGCAATCTTTCATCAACGAAGGTCTTAAAGCGGTAGCTTCTGGCATGAACCCAATGGACCTAAAACGTGGTATCGACAAAGCTACTGAAGCGGCGGTTGAGAAACTACGTGAAATGTCTAAGCCATGCAGCGACAAAGAATCCATCACCCAAGTGGGTAGCATTTCTGCAAATAGCGATCGCGCGATCGGTGAAATCATTGCAGAAGCGATGGAAAAAGTGGGTCGCAATGGCGTGATTACGGTTGAAGAAGGCCAAGGTCTAGACAACGAATTGTCTGTGGTTGAAGGTATGCAATTCGACCGCGGTTACTTGTCGCCATACTTCATTACTAACCAAGAAAATGGCAGCGTAGAGCTAGACAACCCTTACATCCTATTGGTGGACAAAAAAGTCAGCAGCATCCGTGAGCTATTGCCAGTGCTAGAAGAAGTGGCGAAATCTTCTCGCTCGCTATTGATCATTGCTGAAGATATCGAAGGTGAAGCGCTAGCGACATTGGTTGTGAACAACATGCGCGGCATCGTGCGTGCGACGGCGGTGAAAGCACCTGGTTTTGGTGACAACCGTAAAGCGATGATGGAAGACATTGCGGTACTAACCGCAGGTACGGTCATCTCTGAAGAAATCGGCCTAGAGCTTGAAAAAGCAACGCTAGAGCAACTAGGTAGCGCGAAGAAAGTGACCATCACCAAAGACACAACAACCATCGTGGGTGGCGCAGCAGAAGCAAGCGCGATTGCTGATCGTGTGGCTTCGATTGAAAAACAAATCGAAACAACCACCTCTCAATACGATAAAGACAAGCTTCAACAACGTGTTGCGAAGCTTTCTGGCGGCGTAGCGGTGATCAAGATCGGCGCTGCAACCGAAGTTGAGATGAAAGAGAAGAAAGACCGTGTGGACGATGCGCTACACGCTACTCGTGCAGCGGTTGAAGAAGGTATTGTCGCTGGTGGTGGTGTTGCCCTAACTAAGATCGCGAAAGAATTAGCGGATCTAAAAGGCGACAACGATGACCAAAACGTGGGTATCCGAGTTGCGCTACGTGCAATGGAAGAGCCTCTTCGTCAAATCGCAACCAACGCAGGTGACGAAGCTTCAGTCGTAGCGAATGCTGTCAAAGCGGGTGATGTCGATTACGGTTACAACGCTGCAACAGGTGAATACGGCAGCATGATCGAAATGGGTATCTTGGACCCTGCGAAAGTAACACGTTCAGCGCTTCAATTCGCGGCGTCTGTTGCTGGCTTGATGATCACGACTGAAGCGATGATCACCAACCACGTTGAAGACAAAGAACTTGATATCTAACGTTATTAATCGTTAGTGATTAAGTAAGCGTTAAAACAACAATAACATTGCAAAACCTAAGCGGGCTCGCTTGAGCCCGCGAATCAGTCATTTGAGGTAAGTGTTATGACCCGTTTACCTGCGTTTTCTTTCTCAATATCTGAGCCGAGCGGTAATGAAGCTTCGTCAACGTGGCCGACGGCTATTCACTTCCCCCTCGTTCCAGCTGGGCCAGAGTTTTCGATCGAAAATGCTCTGCCTAAACGTCCGACAGTGACGATATTCACTATCGATTTGTCTCAGTTATTTAAAGGGGACGCACGGGTCATTCATTAACTGCATCGAAACAGCCAGCGTAAGTTGGCTGTTTTTTTTCATTTCTGGGTGTAGGTCAAATTATTGATAATGTGAATCGTTTTCGTTTGATTGTCGCTACTTGTTCAATGTGTTAGCTTAAATTGGGACTGTTCCCAAGTAAGGTGATAAAATAATGAATAAGAAAATACTGCTTCCCTTAATGTTAGGGATTTCCGCTACTGCCGCTGCTTCTGATAACAAGGTTGTAGAAAGTGTCTTGATTGATGACATCGCGCTAGAAGGTTACGTGAAGAAAAGCTATGAGGTCGTGATGCAAAGCGAGCCTGAGCTTTTCCCGTACGCGTTTCGTGGTAGCCGTGTGCAAATGAAGTTACTGGTTGAGTTATTCCATAATTCAAAGAACGACAAAAAAGCGGCTCGCGTGATCACTCTAGGGAATGGTTATGTACCAGGTAATCCGGGTGTAAAACACACTTACGATGCTGCGATTGTGGACCGTTTTACTCAAAACTACCCAGTCGCGTTCGACTACAGTATCTATCAAGCTGGTGGCACGCCGGTATTTAGTGAGGATTACTCACCGCAAAACGAAGCCAATGATGTTTCCGTATCGACAACCACGGTTGCTCCGTCTATCGGCTTAACCGCGACTGCAACACCGGGCTCAGCACCAAGTTTTTCTGGCTCGTTGACGACCGACCTGGGTGTGGCTTATACGTCTCGCTACTCAAGTAAGGATTACGTCACCGCAGCCAAACCAAAGGCTTCCATGGAACGCGGTATGGGCGTTAAGTGGACCACCTCTCTTAGCCAAATTTACACCAACGATTACCAGTACTACGGTAAATGGGCGGGTGTTTACCACTACACAGGTTGTTCAAACGAGAACCTATTACCCGAAGAGAACTTGCCGCGTTTGATCTACGGTTTCAAACCGAAATTCCAGTACGTGTTCACACCAGAATTTGAGCGCGGAGAAGAGCCAAAAACGGAGATGATCGCACGAGCTGGCATGAAAGAAGTTGAAGAAGGTTTCTCTCGCAATGCGTGTAACTGGTACGATCAAGGTACAACGAGCCACTACACTGAGGCACAAATTCGCTTCACGATTGATTGGGATACGCTAACCGTTATCACTCAATAAACGTTTCACTTATCAGACCGAAGGTTTGTGGATTGTAATGCGGCTCTAGTAGCCGCATTTTTTATGGTCGAAATCTGATCGCAAGCGCATTAAGTCTTTAAGCCCAGCATCGCGCCGAAAATGACCAATCCCGCCCCACATGCTTGGGCGGATTGGCAGCAATCAACACGTTGTAAAAACTTCAACGGCAACACTCAGCAATCATTTGCGCATTTTTATTTTTACATACAAGCCGTGGTGGATGGCTTAGGCTCGGCGATGGGATCGTATCCTTTTGTTATGGACGATATTAAGCGCGATAATTTGGTCGCTCCATTTGGTTTTGTGCTATCAGGTTGCAATTATGTTTTATTGAGCCAAGATAAAAAGCGTACAGAACTCGAACATAAATTCATCACGTGGTTACAAACGCAAATGGTAGAGTGTGTACCACTACCATCGCAGCAAAATACGCAAGGCGAATAGAAGGCGTAGAGCGTGATTACGTTAGTCAGTTTGATGGAAAAGGGCTTAGGAAATTGGAAATGGAAAACCTCAATATTGTTGAAATCAAATCATTTGTTCCGGCGAAAGATTACGCGCTGTCAAAACGTTTTTATGAGGCGGTAGGTTTTGATATGGCGTCATACTTCGGTGATGTGGCGTACTTCTCTCAAGGTAGTTGCGCGTTTCTTTTACTGAATTTTTATGAGCCAGAACACGGCAACAACTTCATGATGCACTTGCTCGTAGAAGACGCAGAAAGCTGGCATCAGCACTTATCCAAAGTGGGCCATGAGGAATTTGGATCGCGTTTGACTGAGCTGGTCGAGCAACCTTGGGGCATGCGCGAATGTTGTTTGTTTGACCCTAGTGGCGTTTTATGGCGAATCGGTCAGAACATGAATACTGACTAACGCCAGTCCTCTTTTCAGAACATCTATATCGCGCAGGTATTGATATCTTGATACCTGCGCGTTTTGTTTTTTGCTTAACCTTGCCAACGTTTCTCGCGCACTCACGCCTTTTTCGAGGTGGTGTGCGATGGACTGAACCCAAAAAGCTCCTCAAGCAGCATGGCTTTGAGTTCCGCCCGGACTTCTGTCCCTCCGATTAACGCCAAAAGTGCGAGTCCACCTGGGATGAGAATCACCATCAATATTGGTCTTAAAATATAAGAAAAGCAGAATATAGTCGGCAAGAAAATCAATCCTTGGCCTAGTTTGTTTAATACGTACATGAGCGATTCCTTTTGTTTTTATATGAAATTGAGCGTGCTCATTTTTATAATTGAGCGTGCTCAATTTGTCAATATCAGCCGCTCAAGGTATGATCCTTTCAGGCTCATTAAGCAGATACATCAATGACGAAGCGACAACAAACCAGAGACAAAATCCTAAAAGCCGCGTGGGCATCTTTTGCTCAGAATGGCTATGACATGACGACCACAAGGCAGATTGCGAGAGAAGCAGGGGTCGCCGATGGTACGGTGTTCAGCCACTTCCCGACCAAACTGTCGATTTTGCGCGAAGGGATGCTGACGCAACTGCAACAGATCAGCCAAGAGACGCTAGTCAGTGTGGAAGGTAAGACAGCTATCGACATTGGTTTGGCGTTGACGGAGAAATACTATCGCTACTATTTTGCGAACGTCGAGCTGAGCCGAGCCTTGTTGAAAGAGGTGATTTGGGATTTGGATTATTACCAGTCGTTTAACCAAGAGTTGTTTCAATCTGCGAGCGTAAGTTCTGTTCTTGAAGACAAAATGCCGTTGATTTTTGACTGCTACTTCATGACGCTAATCGCACATTTAAGCCGAGCAGAACCAGATGTTGAAGCCGCGCTTACAGATCTTCATGCTAAGTTTCAGCAAATCATTGCCACTACATAAAATGGCCCCAACGCAGAATCTGAAAGAATATACTGCCTGTCATTTTACTTGCTGGACTCCCATTTTCTCGTTTCAGTCGGCGTCTCACCAAATAGCCGCTTGTAGCTTTGACTGAACTGCCCGAGATGAAAAAAACCAAAGTCAAAAGCGATTTCTGCAATTGTTCGATTATCTTCAGGGCTTTGTAGCACTCTACGTACTTGATTCAGACGCATTCGGTGTATGAATTGCTTTGGCGAAGTATTACAGCAATGTTCAAAGGTGTACTGCAGTGTTCGGCGACTGACGTGCACAGCGTCACACAGTTCACTGACGGTGATCGGAGTTCGGTAGTCTAAGTCGTTTAGCTGTTGCTTTATGCGGCGCATCACATGCTGACGATGAGAGATTGATATCGGGTGGCTTGCGCTTGGTGAACTGATTGAGAACAGTTCGAGTACGATGTCTTTTAAAACCACCTGATGTGTGCTGTCAGACCATCGCGATTCAGTGGGACCGAGTAAAGTACCCAAGTAGAATTTAAGTTGTTGAATGTGCTTTTCTGTTAGTCCCGCTAAGTGCGGTGTGTTGCAGCCGATACCGTCTAACTCGAGCTGTTTTTCTATGATTTGAACCAGTTTTCTGTCGAGTACTATCCCATAGATAGAAAACTGTTCAGGTGTCATTAACTCAAAATCTGCACCACCTTGTCTAAGCAAAAGCTGGCTTGCATTAAACTGGCTGTGATTTAGGTGTAGCGGCTTATTTTCCGCACTCAAACCCAACCAAATTCCTCCCTCTTCAACCCTGCATTGCTGTCTTAGTGAGCGGTTACTGTCTTCACGAAATACATGGAAATTGGGAAATCGTCGTTCTCGAATTTGACCTAAAAATCGGCCGTCGCTGAGTTGATCGTATTCCTGTTGCCAGTTTATTAGGCTTGCAGCTTGTTGGTTTGCATCCTTTGTGTGATGGATGCACAGCATTGGTGCAGTTTGGGGTGTTTGGTCACTCATCCTTGTGATGCTCATTCCTTTTTTGTGAGTCATGTTGGAGCAGCTTTTATGTAACTCATTGTTTATTTTTGGTTTATGAATGTTGCCAGTTTTTGATAACGCTACGGAACACATTTGGCAATACTTTCTTAAAGCTTATTGATAGTTCAGCAAAAAGCGAACCAAATAGTGAAGAGGAAGAGCAATGACGGCAACTTATCGTCGGCAACAAGGCAGTAAAGTCTATACCTTTAAGTCATTAGCTGACTTGATGGCGAAAGCGACACCGGAGCGATCAGGCGATGCGTTAGCTGGGGTTTGTGCTCAGTCAGCGGCAGAACGTGTAGTCGCACAAATGGCGCTGTCTGAGTTACCACTTAAAACGTTTCTTAACGAGGCGGTTATTCCATACGAAAGCGACGATATCACTCGCCTAATTATCGATACGCATGACCTTGAAGCCTTTAAACCGATTGAGCACTTGACGGTCGGAGATTTTCGAAATTGGCTGCTGAGTGAAGAAGCCGATGGTGAAACGTTGGCTAAAATTCGTCAAGGTTTAACACCAGAAATGGTGGCCGCAGTCAGTAAGATTATGCGCAACCAGGATTTGATTCTCGTTGCTAAAAAATGCCAAGTTGTCACGGCTTTTCGGAATACGATTGGTTTGCCGAGTCGCCTGTCTACTCGCTTACAGCCGAATCACCCCACTGATTCTCTCAACGGTATCGCAGCGACCATTTTTGATGGTCTAATGTACGGAAATGGCGATGCGGTTATCGGTATCAATCCGGCAACAGATAATGTGCCTCAAGCTATCAAGTTAATGAACTTAATGGATGAGGTGATTCAACACTATCAAATACCGACTCAGTCTTGTGTGTTAACTCATGTAACGAACACGATCGAAGCCATTGAAATGGGTGCACCAGTCGATCTCGTTTTTCAGTCGATAGGTGGCACGCAAGGGACGAATGATACCTTCGGAATCGACTTGTCGATTTTGAAAGAGGCCCATGAAGCCGCGTTGTCTTTGAATCGAGGTAGCGTAGGAAACAATGTGATGTATTTTGAAACCGGACAAGGTACCGCGCTGTCTGCGAATGCATTTCATGGGGTCGATCAACAGACTTGTGAAGCCCGTGCTTATGCTGTCGCGAAACAGTTCGATCCTTTGTTGGTTAATACAGTCGTTGGGTTTATTGGCCCAGAGTACCTGTTTGATGGCAAACAGATCATTCGTGCTGGGCTTGAAGATCATTTTTGTGGGAAGCTGCTTGGTTTACCCATGGGTTGCGACATTTGTTACACCAATCATGCCTATGCCGATCAGAATGACATGGATAATTTGCTGACACTGTTAGGCGTGGCCGAGTGCTCTTTCATCATGGGTATTCCAGGGTCTGATGATATCATGCTCAACTATCAAACTACCTCATTTCACGATGCCCTTTACGCAAGAAAAGTACTCGGTCTGAAGCCAGCTCCAGAGTTTGAACAATGGTTAATGGAGATGCAGATTTTCGAGAGCGTGCAAGACGTTCGGTTAAGTGAGCAAGTCTCTCGCTCGTTTTCGGGAGCAATTAACCAACTGAATAAGGGGTATTCTCATGGGTAAAGTAATCACCATTGCTCAGTCCCCACAAGATGAGTCTGAAGTTGTCACACACAACCCGTGGGGCAAGTTACGTGACTTCACCTCTGCTCGGATCGCTCTGGGTCGCAGCGGAAACAGTGTACCAACCAACGAGTTACTCTCATTTCAGCTGGATCATGCCCAAGCTATGGATGCAGTGCATTGCAGTTTGAATACTGAGTCTCTCGTTGCTGGTTTGTCGGACTCTTACTCGATTCTTGAAAATACCTTAGAACCTCCAGTGGTAGTGAGCAGTCAAGTGAGTGACCGGCTTATGTACCTGCAAAGGCCCGATTTAGGACGGCAACTCGATGAATCTTCTTGGCAAACGCTCAACTTGATAGCAAATGAGCATAACACTGACATTGATCTTGCGATTGTTATTGCTGATGGACTTTCTTCCGTCGCAATTCAAAACCATGCCGTGCCTGTTGTTACTCGATTGATTTCTTTTTTAAGCGCTGATGATGAACATCAATGGAAATTCGCACCTATCACAATCGTAAAGCAAGGAAGAGTAGCGGTAGGGGATGATGTTGGTGAATGTTTTAACGCTAAGGCCGTGCTGGTTTTAATTGGAGAGAGGCCAGGTCTAACTTCTCCGGATAGCATGGGTATGTATCTCACTTGGGGGGCTAAACGAGGCTCTAAAGATTCCCAAAGAAACTGCATTTCCAATGTGCGCCCTCAGGGGCTCAACTACGACAATGCCTGTGAACGCGCATTTTACTTGCTCAAGGAGGCTCGAAAATTACAACTGTCAGGAGTGAACCTGAAAGATCGCTCCGATATCAATGAGCCAAGTGGCGCAAGCGTTGAAGATAAACACAGCGACAACTTTTTAATTTCATCAAAGTAGAAGGATTTACTATGTCTAAACATCAGGAGTACTTGGCCAAAAGGCAGCTAAAAAGAGGCACCGCAGGTTGGATTTTACTTGCTGGCTTAGGTGTCTCGTATGTTATATCTGGTGACTTCGCCGGTTGGAACTTTGGCATCGCTCAAGCAGGATGGGGAGGCTTTCTTATTGCTGCTATCGCGATGGCAGTAATGTATTTCACGCTAGTATTGTCTTTAGCTGAAATGTCTGCGGCTATTCCTGCTGCGGGTGGTGGTTACAGCTTCGCAAGGCAGGCTATGGGGCCGACAGGTGGCTTTTTCACTGGCTTATCAGTTTTGATTGAATATGCGCTCGCACCTGCTGCGATAGTAATTTTTATTGGCTCTGCAGTAAATGAATTGGTTGGTATCGATGGCCCTGTTGTTTACGCACTTTTCTACGCCGTCTTTATCGCTATTCACATGGCAGGTGTTGGCGAAGCTCTCAAAGTAATGATGGTCATCAGCGGTTTGGCTGTGCTAGCTATTCTAATCACTGCTGCTGTGCTTATTGGTCACTTTGATGTTAATAACTTATTCGATATTGCTCCGGCGACGGCTCAGGCAACAGAAATCTTGCCGTTTGGGTGGTATGGCGTGTGGGCGGCGTTGCCATTTGCAATGTGGTTGTTTCTTGCGGTTGAAGGTGTACCTTTAGCGGCAGAGGAAGCAAAAAATCCGGCAAAAGATGTTCCAAAAGGCATCATTGGTGCGATGTTGTTTTTATTACTAACCGCAACTCTAGTAGTCGTTCTTTTGGCTGGTGCGGTTGGTTCAAAGGTCATAGGCGATAGCGCGGTGCCATTAGTTGACGCGCTGAAGCTTACAGGCAATTCAACGATAGCAATGGCCGTGAACTTACTTGGATTGGCTGGTCTTATCGCTTCTTTCTTCTCTATCATTTATGGTTACAGTCGCTTGGTGTTTGCGCTTTCCCGCGCGGGTTATTTGCCGCAAACTTTGTCATTAACCAGTGACAAAAAAGTGCCTTCTCGTGCGCTTTTGGTTCCGGGCGTTTTTGGGTTCTTGGTTTCTCTTACGGGGGAGGGGGACTTAATCTTGGCGATGGCTGTTGTCGGTGCGACTGTATCGTACGCATTAATGTCCTTGAGCCATATTTTATTGCGAATTAAACAGCCGGAGTTAGCTCGCCCATATAAAACGCCTGGCGGGATAATTACTTCGAGTATTTCTCTGGTGCTTTCTTTGATCGCAATGACAGGTGTTTATGCTTTTGATCCCTCAGCCTTTTTCATGACAATGGGATTGTTTCTTATCGGTGGTGTTTATTATGGGTTGTACAGCCGCAACAAATTGGTTGCAGCAACCGCCGAGGAAGAGTTTGCCATGCTTTCTGTTGCAGAATTAGAGCTTGAATCAGATGTAGCACGATAGCCATTTCAATTCTTGTTCGCCACTATATCAAGGGAGCCATAGGCTCCCTTTGTCATTTCTATCAAAAGTGCATAGCGCACAAATGCATCACTTTAACTTTATAAGTGGTTAATCATGTGAAAGTCTAGTCTGGATAACTATGGCGCAGAGCCATCACAGGTAAAGGTTAAGTTTTCAAGGAAAGATCATGATAAACAAGGTATTTAATACACTTTTGGGAACAGAGTTACCGATTATTCAAGCGCCAATGGCCGGCGTGCAAGACAGCCAAATGACCATAGCTGTCAGTAATGTTGGCGGGCTTGGCTCGTTACCTTGTGGAATGCTGAACAAAGACGCCATCGTAAAAGAACTTCAACTTATCAAACAGGCAACCAACCGACCGTTCAACCTCAACTTCTTTTGCCATGAAATGCCGGAATATGACGCCAACAAGCACGAAGAGTGGCAAAAAACGCTGCAACCGTATTTTGCTGAAGTTGGTGCAACCGTACAGGCTCAGCCAAACGCTCCGACAAGAATGCCTTTCAATCATGATATTGCTGACGCGATTGAACCATTTGCACCGCCAGTGATTAGTTTCCACTTTGGTTTGCCAGACGATGAGCTGTTAGCTCGAATTAGAGGGTGGGGCGGGAAGATCCTTTCGTCAGCGACCACGGTGGATGAAGCACTATGGCTGGAAGCAAAAGGCGTTGACGGCATTATTGCTCAAGGCTTGGAGGCTGGTGGACACCGAGGCATGTTTTTATCGGATGATTTATCTACTCAATTAGGCTTGATGGCGTTGTTACCGAAAATCGTCAAGCGGGTGAATTTGCCCGTTATTGCTGCAGGCGGAATCGCTGATAGAAGTGGGGTGGAAGCCGCGTTGAGATTAGGAGCGAGTGCCGTTCAAGTTGGCAGCGCCTATTTGTTGTGTGATGAGGCGAAAACATCGTCTTTACATCGATATGCCATTGCCAGTGAACGCGCGCAACATACCGCTGTGACCAATGTTTTCTCGGGCCGACCAGCGAGAGGCATTGTGAATCGCGCGATGTCGGAGCTAGGCTACATCAGTGAGTTTGCGCCGAAATTCCCATACGCCTCCATTGAAATGGCTCAACTAAGAGCGCTTATGGAAAAGCAAAACCGAGATGAATTTACGCCGTTGTGGTGCGGACAAAATTCGTCGGGTTGCAAAGAAGTTTCAGCGGCAGAAATGACACTATCATTAGTGGAAGAGATTGATTGGAATTGACTTATTCGATAATAAATAGAGCCCTTTGGGGGAAAGGGCTCTTAGGGGGAGGAGCTTAAGGTTTAAGCTTTCACAAGAGTCGCTGCGTTACGCATCGCTTCTTTCGTTGAACACTCAACAACGTTTGCTTTTGCAAAGCGGTGAGCGTCTTTTACTTGGATATCGTGAGCTAGAATAACCAGCTTCGCGTTTGCTACATCTAGGTCAGTGATGCGGTTCTGGATACCGTTTTGACCTTGAGTTTCTACTTTGATTTTCAGACCCGCTGCCGCACCTGCTTTCTCTAGTGCTTTTGCTGCCATGAATGTGTGTGCTACGCCAGATGGGCAACATGTTACTGCTACGATGTCGTACTCGCCTTCGCCTGCTGCTGGAGCCGCTTGAGCTTGTGCAGGTGCTGCTTCAACGATTTCGTCTTCTGCTTCTTCTTCAGCAACTGGTTTCCAGAAGCCAACGATAACTGCTGTTGTTAGTGAGCCTAGTGCGATACCTACAACGTACATTGGGATGTTGCTTGATACAGGTGCTGTGATTAGACCGCCCCATGGTGCGTGTAGTAGTACGTCTGTTAGGAAGCCGAACACACAGCCAACGATACCACCAGCAACGATTGAAGGAAGAACGCGTACAGGGTCGTTTGCTGCGAATGGGATAGCACCTTCAGAGATACCGATAGAGCCCATGATTGCTGCTGCTTTACCTGCTTCCTGCTCTTGCTTAGTGAACTTCTTCTTGAATAAGAATGTTGCTAGTGCCATGCCTAGAGGAGGCGTACAGATTGCGATACCAACACCACCCATTAGCCATGGTTGAGTATCAACTTGAGTTTGAGCGAATAGCGTTGCTACTTTGTTGATAGGGCCGCCCATATCGAATGCAGTCATACCACCAAGAATCGTACCTAGAACCACTTTAGAGGCGCCAGCCATAGAAGCTAGGAATTCGTTCATAGAAGCCATGAAGATCTTGATTGGCTCACCGATACCCCATAGAACGATACCTGCAGAGATAAGCGTACCAACAAGTGGGTAGATGAAGTAAGCGCCCAACGCAGTCATGTTAGCAGAAAGAGGGATCTTCTTAAGTTGTAGAACTACACCACCAGCGATAAAACCAGCGACGATACAACCTAGGAAGCCGCCGCCCATGTCAGCCATGATGCCAGAAGAGATCATCGCTGGCGCTAGTGCTGGTTTGTCTGCAATTGAGTAACCGATGAAGCCACCAAGAATAATTGGGAACAACACCAGACCTTTAATACCGATATTAGAAATATCAGCCAATAACCCGTCTGCAGGAACCGCACCTTTACCGGATGCCATTACCGCCAGCGCCAGTAGTACACCACCCGCAACGATAAATGGAAGCATGTGAGAAGTACCGAATAAAAGGTGACCTTTCATGGTACTTAGGAGTTTTTTGAAATCGCTATTATTGCTAGCTTGAGCTGTGATTGCACTCATAATTTCACGCCTTATGAATTAATTAAAATATTTAGTATTTGGTTTTCGTCTTTTGCGTTATGAATATCTTCAATAAACTCTTCGCTAAATTTTCCGAATAATTCTTGAAGAACATAAATATGGTGGTCGGCACCGTTATCAGGTGAAGCAATCATGAAGAATACGGTTGGTTTGACTCCCTCTTCGTCGCCATACTCGATGCCTTCGTGCTTTACGCCAACGGCGATTGCAGGCTCTGTAACCGCTTTGCTTTTTGCGTGTGGGTAGGCGATGCCGTCCATTGAAGTCACGCTTAATGCTTCACGTGCTTCGATGTCGGTTAAAAAAGCCTCTTTGCTACTGATTCGATTATTTTCGAATAGCATCTGTGCTAGCTCTTCAAAGACTTCTTTTTTATTATTTGCTTGAAGGTTGCCGTTAATTAAATTGACGTTTGTTAGTTCTGTAATCATTTTGTGACTCATTGGTACTGAAGTAATGAGTCAAATTTAATTAATGAAGTGGTTTTCGGAAATAGTAAAAAAAAACCAATAACTATACTTTTGTATCACTCAATCTTAAGTGTGATAGCCGTCATTAATAATGCGGAATATTATAAAATTTATTATGTGATTTATATTCCAGTTATTTTGAAATAAATAAACTGGACATGAAAATGAACTGGAGGAGGATCAATAATCCTGGTTAGGATGCAAAAAGAGGCGTTGCGCCTCTTAGTTTTGAGATAATAGAAACAGTGATAAAAGCTGGCCATTAATTTTTATATTTATGCAGCAAATCTAACGGGATATGGCAGTAGTCGTTTGGAAAGCGCGTGAGTCGGTCTTGGTGCTCATCATCACTTGGCACGTAGTTTGTGAGTGGCAGCACTTCTACGGCGATTTTATCGGCATCCGGTCTTGCTGCGATAAACGCTTTAGCAATCGTTAGGTGTTGCTCGTTTTGACTATAAACACCGGTACGGTACTTTTCACCTACGTCTTCACCTTGCTTGTTAACACTGTGCGGGTCGATGATCTCAAACAGATACCCCATTAAAGTTTCAACCGAAACTTGTTCAGGGTCGAATTGGGTTTTCACGCATTCTGCGTAACCATCGTATTCGGATTGAGTGTTATCCGTCGTGCCATTTGCTCGTCCTGCTTCGGTGCCAATTACGCCCGGAAGGTGGCGCATAAATTCTTGCACGCCCCAAAGGCAGCCGCCTGCGAAGTAAATTTCTTCCATCATTCTGTCCTGAAAAACTTTGCGCCATTATGGACATCACTTTCGCTCAAACACAACTCCAACCATAGATTTAATGACTCATTGATGAGCAGTTCGGACATAAAACAGGAACAACTCGGTGGTGATTTGCTCTCTTTTTTGTGCTGCTTTTCCTCGTTAGATTGAGCGCAGTTAAGAGCTAAGGGGAATCCTAATGAAAATTGAACATATCGCGATTTGGACAGAATGTTTGGAAGAGTTAAAAGCCTTCTATGAGAAATATTTTAACGCGGTGTCTAACGATAAATACCACAACCCAACTAAGCAGTTTTCATCTTACTTTCTTTCGTTTGAAAGTGGATCACGATTGGAGTTAATGTCGATGGAAGGTGTGACCGCTTGTGAAAAATCTCATGCGAAGCAGGTAACAGGATTAGCACACTTTGCCTTCGCTTTAGGATCAGAGCAGGCGGTGGATCAATTAACCAAAACCTTAGTAGATGATGGCTACCAATGGATCGACGGTCCGAGACAAACGGGTGATGGTTACTACGAAAGCTGCGTATTAGATCCGGATGGCAACCGTCTAGAGCTTACGGTGTAACGCAGCTTCGCTTATTTCTATCGTTCACAGGCTGCTTTCATATGAAAGTATTCGGGCGTATACTGCAAGCTCATTAATAAGGAGTGAGCCTGTGAACCCAAGACAAAATGAAATCCTGCAATTAGTGAATGATCGTAAACGCGTTCAAGTCACGGAGCTTTCTGACATTATCGGCGTGTCGGGCGTGACCATCAGGCAGGATTTGAATTTTCTGGAGCAACAGGGCTATCTAAAGCGCGTACACGGCGCAGCTACCGCATTGCAAAGTGATGATATTGATACCCGATTAGAAGTCCGTTTCGATATTAAACAATCACTTGCAAATAAAGCGGCGGACTTGGTATCACCAAACGAAACCGTATTGATCGAGGGCGGCAGTGCTAATGCGCTCTTGGCTCGCACTTTAGCTGAACGCGGCGATGTGACCATCATTACCCCATCGGCGTACATCGCCCATCTCATCCGTAACACCTCTGCCAACATCATCTTGCTTGGTGGTGTGTATCAGCATCAAGGTGAGAGCCTCGTTGGCCCGCTCACCAAACTCTGTATTGAGAACATTCACTTCAGCACGGCTTTCTTGGGTATCGACGGATTTCACCAAGACACTGGTTTTACTAGCCGAGACATGATGCGTGCCGACATCGCAGAGGCCATTCTGGCAAAGAATAGACGTAACATCGTACTGACGGACTCCAGTAAGTTTGGACAGATTTATCCTTCTTCAATTGGCAATACCAACGAAATATCGGTGTTGTTAACCGACAAAGCCGCTCCGAAAAGCGACCTTGAGCAAATCAAAAAGCTAGGTGTGGAAGTGGTGTTGGGGTAAGTACTAATGGCTTTCCGACCATACTGCGAATTCATTTCCACTTGGTTCGGTAAAGTGGAATCGGCAGCCGCCGGGAAATTCGAAAATAGGGCGGATAATTTTTCCACCATGCTGCTCAACTTTTATCTGCGTGGCCTGAATATCTGAGCTATAAAACACTAAAAGTGCGCCACCATTTGCGGTTTGGTTTACAAACTCAGATTTGAAGAATCCGCCATCTAACCCTTGTCCTGAAAATGCAGAGTATTCAGGACCATAATCGATAAAGGTCCAGTCAAAGGTACGCTCAAAAAATTGTTTTGTAGCGTTAATATTGGTGGAACCAAATTCAACGTAATTCAATTTTTCATGTTGATGCATGGTGAAATCCCTATCCATTTGTTTCATGCCTCTAGGCGAATTTTTCTACGATGATGTCATCCGCTTTTTCGACAAATAATGCGCCTTGATCCTTGAGCTCTGTCAGCACATTTTCAATATTATCAGGCAGCACTGCGCGAGTTGAAGCAAGGTTGACAACCACATTGTAGCCAAGATCCAGTGCTTGCATGACGGATTTCTTCACACAAAAATCTAGCGCGAGACCACCGATCACTAGAGTATCAATCCCGTTGAATTTTAGAAATTCATGTGCGCCTGTCGTTTTAGTATCGGCAATATCATGGAAAAAAATACCGTAAGGGTGCGCGTCAGGATCCATGCCTTTATTAACTTGAAAATCGTAGTCCAACACGGGTGGTAAACCGTCTAGCAGTTCAGAACCTGTTGTGCCAAGCACACAATGGCGGTTCCATTTTATATCCACATTGGGTAGACCGACGGGTTCAAGCATGTTGGCTGGTGTTTCTGCATCCCATTTTGCTTTCGGTGGGTGCAAGTCACGGCTCACCAGTTTTAATCGGCCTTTGGCATGATTACTCAGAAGCTCCGGTACGATTTCCAACGCACCTGCAACGGGTAGTTCATTTGGACATAACTCACTAAAGCCTTTCTCTGGGTCAACGTCGATCACCGCCGTGGTTTGATAGTTTACTCGAACAGTCATGGCAGACTCCTTGTCTGTCTTATTGTCTGCGTTTATCCACGCAAACAGTTTTGAAAAAAGGTTACTTCGTCGCTAGTCAGCGTATACACCATTGCGGGTTTTCCACCTTTGCCTTTGTTGGTAGAAGCGACTTTATTGGTGGGTTTTAGTACGCCTGAATCTATCAAGCGGCGCTTAATCGTCATTCGGCTAATATCAATACCAAACTCTTGATAAGCAGAAATGATGTCGGCAACCAAAAACTCTTTGTCTAATGCAAACAAAAGAACCGATGTGTATTCAATGGATGCACGAAGCTTCTGCCACGCTTTTTCAATGGTTTTTTGATGGTCAAACGCGAGGGTCTCTTCTCCATTGAGTATAGCCTGTAGCGAAAACCATTTAAGTTGGCACTCTGGTACACCTGCATTGTTGATTTGCTCTACATTGTTACGATCGACCAAGGCGTAGTGCGTAATGTTTAAGCTCCAGTCTTCTGGATCACGCTTGGGATCGCCGTCGATAAAAGCTTCACTAAAGTGACGAGGGTAAGTATGGATTTTCTCGCGGCAAATTCGGCGGCGCGCCGCCTCAAAGTTTTCATCGGCCGGGCGTCCTCCTTCACTGGTTAAGTCTTTATCAAAGACAAATCCGCCCGGTAGTGCCCAGACTCCATGGTATGGCCGATTTGGATTTGAACGTTTAATCAACAACACTTCCAATCCCTTATCGGCACAGCCTGATAGCCTGAATGGAATAATGTCGACAGATACGATCATGGTTGGGTCCTAATATTGATTTGTAAGTAATCTAGCGCATAACAAGTGGTCAATCAATGGGTAAGTAACGAGTTGTGCGAAACGTTTTCGGTAGTGCTTCATAGTACGCCTTGAGTATAAATCTACGAATAAATCTGACTTATTCACAATCTGTGTGCGAATTCTAGACAGAAAAACCTTATAAAAATGAGTGGTTAGTAACAAAAGTTGACAAACTATAGATGGGTGTTTATTGTTTACGCAAATTAGTTAGTAACAAAAAGTTATATACCCAGGAAGGGCGTGTAGAAGGGCACCTAATGACCACCAAACTATTTTCTTCCCGCATCATTCAAAGCGCTTTGGATTTTGATGTCTACAAAGTCAATATGATGAGCGCAGTAACAGCGCTTTACCCTGATGCGATGGTGTCATACAAATTTATTGTGCGTAGCGAGGAAGATCTCTCTGAACTGCTACCAGAGGTAAAAGCAGAAGTTCTTAAACTGCAAGACATTCAATTTACGCAAGAAGAGATCGAATACATCAAGCGTGTCGCGCCTTACCTGAATCCTGATTTTGTTGATGCATTGCGCCATTTCCGGTTTAAGCCGCAAAGTGATGTCTCTTTCCATAATAAAGCCATGGCTGATGGCTCAAGCCAGTTACGCATTACTATCAATGGTTTGTGGCGAGATACTATTTTGTACGAAACGATCATCATGAGTATCGTGTCTGAAGTTCGTAGCCGTCAGCGTTGGTCTGATATCCCTGTAGCGCAATTTACCACCGTTGTAGAAGAGAAAGTTCGGTACCTAAAATCCGAACTAAAGCGTCGTAACATCACTAACTTTAAGTTTTCTGATATGTCGACGCGTCGACGTTTCTCTTTTCAAGCTCAGCGCACCATGCTGGAGTTCTTGTGCCAGGAAGTGCCGGAATGTTTGACAGGAACAAGCAACTACCACTTAGCAAAAGAACTGAATTTAACGCCTATCGGTACCGTTGCTCATGAATGGTTTATGGGCCATCAAGCTCTGGTGAATGTGCGAGATTCGCAAAAAGTGGCTTTGCAACGTTGGCAAAAAATGTTTAACGGTGCACTAGGTATTGCACTTACCGACACGATTGGTATTGATGCCTTCCTTAAAGACTTTGATGAAGAGCTAAGTAACGCGTATTTCGGTGTACGTCACGATAGTGGTTGCCCTTATAGCTGGGGTGAAAAAATGATTGCACATTACCAGTCGCTTAATATAGACCCATTAACAAAAACACTGGTGTTTACCGACGGACTTAACTTCGAACAAGCGTTAGATATTTGCGAGTATTTCCAAGGACGTATTCAGGTGAGTTTTGGTATCGGTACTTTTCTTGCGAACGATATGGGTGATTATGTCAATAAAGAGGGTGAAGCCTACCAGCCACTTTCTATCGTGATCAAAATGGTCACGTGCAATGGTTCACCAGTCGCAAAAATCAGTGACGAGCCTGAGAAAGCCATGTGTGAAGATATCTTCTTTTTGATGAACCTCAAGCGCCGCTTCGAGCAACCTCTTGATTTAAATGAGTGTCGTAAACTGATTGATCGTCTAGAAACTGAAGGTCAAAACTATCTCATCGACGCGTAGGCGTTATCCCTCCTTCTTGATAAGCACCCTCTATCGTTACGACAAATTTATATAGACAAACGTAGAGGGTGATTTCGTTATAGTAATACGCAGAAGTAACCAGATACAGCGTAGGAAAGCACTCGAAAATGAGGTTGTTTTTTTGATGTGCTATGTGCCTATGATTGGTGTAAATCGATACGTTACAGCATCGTGGAAGGTGTATTTTCATCGGACACTAAACTCAGTCTAATCACGTAGTTTATTCCCATGTACCATGAGGTCACTCGGGTATAGACGTCTATCTGCTTTTATGACTTTGGGCTTCGCGTAATTGCTTGAATCAGGAGTCAAAATGAACCTAGTAGTACATTTGCAAAAGAAAGCGATCCGAAAATATGGCTATGAGATGGCCACTCGTCAAGCATGGAAATGTGGCATCAAGGCAAACCTTGTTAAGCGCGTGATCGGCCTTTTTAAAGGACAAATTGTTTGTGTGGTTGAAGGTTGTCGCGCAGAGTTTTCTTCTCCTCTTAATAACCCCCTTCATGAAGATGACAAGCAAGGGCGATATGTGTTTGTTGGCGGTGTATGCTGGGAACCAAACAACATTATTGCTCCTGGTTTTCCTGACTTTATGTTTATGCACGTGCGTAACCTGAGTCACCGTCATAAGTATTTAACCGACGACGAACTGTTTTTAAGCTTGGCTTAAAAATAAGCCTCATAGGTTAATCAAGCCTAATCATAATCAGTAATGATACGGTTTTAGCTCAGTTGACATTCTGTTGAGTGTTTCTTGACGTACCTTTTATAAAACAGTGTTTCTTTACTCGTTAATGACAGAGGGTTTGTTTTCGCCTGATGTGATTTCCTAATTGCGATTTACTATACCGCTCATCAAAGCAAACCATACTGGGATGTAAATCATGAATATGAAATCTATCGCAATTGCAACGGCAGTTGTTGCTGTACTAGCAGGCTGTAAAGACAAAACGCCACCAGCTCCAACCCAAGCAAACATTACTTTGGTTGAAGCGGTGACTGAAACGGTGAAAAATCCACACCAAGTATGTAAAGACGTGGTAGTAACGGAGCAAGTTGCTCCTACGGATGATAATAAAATAATTGGTACGGTCGGCGGCGCAGCAGCTGGCGCGGCATTGGGTAACCAAATCGGTGGCGGCTCAGGTAAAGTGATTGCAACTGCAGCTGGTACGATCGCTGGTGCATTAACGGGTCGTAAGATTCAGGAGAACGTGCAACAAGGCGATGTAGTGACAACGACGAAAAAGCAGTGCCACACAGAATACACAACATCTGAAAAAGTAGTGGGTTACGATGTCACTTATGAAGTTTCAGGTGCGCCAACGACGGTTCGCTTAGCGAGCAAGCCTGCGACAAAAACGTTCCCAATTCAAGATGGCAAAGTTGTTCTTCCGCAATAACTAGCCTCTCAACTGAAGTGATTAACAAGCCCTTTTATCTTGAGATGAAAGGGCTTTTTCACATAAGCGGTGTTTTCATCTATTTTCCCGCGGGAATGTGCAGCCAGAATTACCAGCTAATTTCAGCGTTCGATACAATCACTTTTCGAAAAGTACGAACGGAAAAAACATGGAAGATTTTTACCTGACCGATCGCGGTTTAGCTGGTTATTTCGAAGCGCAATGGTTCGACAAGTTCATCGAAGATAAGCAGATTGAGACGATAAACAGTCGCTCAAAACAAGTCCCACTCTCTTTTTTGTCATCACCTCACTGCTCCCAAGTTGCTGATTTTATTGCGCAGATGGCACTTGAGAGCGGCGTTCAGCCGTATTCCCTACTTGAGGTTGGCGCGGCGCTGGGAAGAAACTATTATGAGTTAGTGCAACGCTTACCTAACCTTAAAGAAGCGACGCTTGTGGAGCCTTCAAATAGGTTGATGGATGGCTTGAAGCAACTATTAATAGAAGAACAACGAGTCGAGCTAACTTATCTTCACGATGTGAACACCTTAAACGCTTTAGAGGTAGAGAATAGAGATATCGTACAGAAATGTGCTCATGTTGATTTGACGCTGATTAACCAACCTTTTGAGCACGATACTCTCCAGTCTAGCTTTGATTTAGTCGTATGTTTGAACGTGGTTGATCAATGTGAGTCGCCACTTAGCGTGATCAACGCTCTAAAAGAAGCCACCAAGGTTGGCGGGCTGATGGTTGTCTCTTGCACTTATCAGTGGAACGCGAAACACATCAAAAATGAAGACGAAGCGGTCGATGATATCAAAGAGTACTTTGCTGAAGGTTGGCGTTTAGTATCGGAAGCCGATCATGAATATCGCATCCGGTTTAATGATCGTTTTGCAAGGCAGTTTTTATCTCATGTGGTCGCTTACATCAGAATGGATTAGAGCCACATAAAAAAACCGAGTACTTACGACTCGGTTTTTTTAGTCTTTGAGATTTTGAGATAGAGCGCGATTTTAAGTAACGTGCGCCTCTTTTTGTTCTCGCTCTTGCTGAGCTTGCAGCTTTTTCTTGCGACGTTCTCGTTTAGAAAGCCAAACCAGCGGCACAACAATCATTATTGTTCCTATAGCCATAAATATGTCTGGCACTTCTCCAAACCAGATTAATCCCACAAACACGGCACCAATTAAGCCACTGTATTCAGCGCTGGCAATTTTGTTGCTATCAATCGAGCGGTAAGCGATCACACATGTTGCCGCATAAATCATGATGAACAAACTTGAGCCAGCAGCGACAGGGAAAGCACTCCAGTCCCAAGGTTCCGCTTCGATCTGAACAAGTAAGAAAGCCACGGGAATACCTGCCAAGTTTGTCATTAATAGCGTTTGCATGACGGACTGATTTTTTGGCAGTTTTCTAATAAGCAAGTTATTGATTGCCAGGGTAATAGCCACAACTAAAGCCGAAATCGCTGCCCAGTCGATTTGATCTGGACGAATGATGACCAACACACCAGCAAAGCCCATGATCGCAGCCGCGACCGATTGTTTAGACAGCTGTTCGCCAAAAAATATCGCGGCAAGCGGCAGCATGATTAATGGCGCGGCGTAGAAGATTGCGTTCGCAGTTGCGAGCGGTAAAGATGAAATCGCCAAAACCATAAATATAGCACCAAGCAACCACACGTGAGCGCGGACAGCATGCCATTTAAATCCTTCAAGAAAATGAGTCTTTTTTGTCAGCAAGCAGACAGGCAGTAGGAAAAGCACTGCGGAAATTTGTCGGAAAAAGACAAACTGAAAAATAGGCACTTCATTTCCGACACTTTTAATTAAAGAGTCCGAAAGCACCGCAATGAGATTCCCAACAATTAATAGCAGCATAGCTGCGCCGACCGATGTAACTTTCACTTATTTCCTCTCCTCTCCTCTTTCTTTGCCAAAGAGTAGGTGATGTCATAGGATGAAGTGAAGTGATATTTATTAGTTTAAGTATGAGATTTTTAGATAATGAAATTGCCACCACTCAGAGCGGTTCACTGTTTTGAATCTGTCGCTCGAAACTCTAGCTTTTCGCTTGCGGCTGAAGAGCTCAATGTGACGCAAAGTGCCGTTAGTCATCAGATACGATTATTGGAAGATTATTTGGGCGAGTCATTATTTATTCGTCAAGGAAGAAAGCTCTCTTTATCGGATACTGGTGCTCGTTATTTAGAGGATATTAGCCCGGCAATTAGCTCTATTGCGATGGCCAGCCAAAAGGTGAGAGAAGGGGACAAAGGCAGCATACGTTTAGCGATTTATAGCTCGCTTGCCGTAAAGTGGCTTATTCCGCGTTTGTCTGATTTTAAGCGGTTACATCCGGAAATCGATCTGACACTCAATATGGTTGTTGGTGATCCTGAGCAGACAGATAGCGTTGGTGATTGTTTTATCACGGTAGAGAAGCCAAAGCGCAACTATATGTCGGTGAAGTTATATGCGGAAACGCTGTATCCGGTATGCAGCCATAAAATTTGGAAAGAGTTACAAGATCAACCCATTCCAGAAGCGCTTTGGCGATATCCTATTTTGTCGACAGACTCTATTTATCGTGAGAGAGGAAAAGACTGGGCAGAGTGGTGCAGAGCGGGTGGTTACACTTTGCCAAAAGATGTCGATGTTCAACATTTTAGTCATATGTTGTTGGCAATTGAGGCTGCACGTTATGACCAAGGCATCGCATTTGCGAATGATTTTATGCTCAATGAAAGAGATAAAGCGCATGATTTGGTGTATATCCCTTCTCATGGATTAGAGACGGGGGACAGCTTTTATTTTATTCATAAAAAGAGCCGAGCCAAGCAGGCGGAAATCATCAAACTCACCAATTGGTTGAAGCAACAGTGCTTGTAAAATGACTAAATTGTCATAATTAAGAAAGAAAGTGGCAAAGTTGTGTTTAAATATTTCATGTTTTATTGAGTTTTTATTCATTAACATCAACTTGGTTTTGAAACCGAGTGAAATGGATAGCATGACGTGCTTAAGGATGGGCAAAACACAACCTCAATAATTAACAGGCAGTGAAATACAATGTTTAAAAAAACATGGCTAATGACAGCCCTTCTAGCAACATGTTCTGTTGCAAACGCAGCTCCTTACGTTGGCGCATCGGTAGGTCAAGCATCGTTTGGTGATGTTAATGGCTCTATCAATGGTGGTGGTACCAACGCTAGCACTAAGCTTAAGCTTGAAGATGACTCAAGCCTTTCAGGTAAAGTATTTGGTGGTTACAAATTCAACGAATACATTTCTCTAGAAGCAGCCATTGGTGGCTACGACGCTTTAGACGGCAAAGTTGTTACTGTTGGTGATATGAAGTATCTATCGATTCAACCAAAGGCGACTCTACCTATTGGTGATCGTTTCAACCTTTTTGCTAAAGCTGGTCTTTCTTACTTCAATGCTGAATTCAAAATTAGCAACTCTGTGATTGACGGTAGCGCAGGCCATACCACCATTTCTGACAGCACTGTGACAGGCATGTACGGTTTAGGCGCAGAGTTCGCTATTACAGAAAACTTTGCTCTGCAAGTTGAATGGGAATACATGATGCCTGAGCTAGACATTGCGAAATTTGGTAATGAAAAAGTAACGGTTGATGCTGACATCAACGTGTTCTCTGTAGGTATGAGTTACCGTTTCTAAGAATACTTATTCAAGTTACCTCTTGGCTTAGTACACGTTTTTGACTTCTGTTGGTCGAGCTGAGTCCAAGCTTTGAATATGTTTAGATATAGCACAGGAAGTTTAGTTGCTAAGCGTCCTGTGCTATTTTTTGCTTTGGAATAACTCTTAGGAATCTTTGTGAACGATGTCAATCTTAGGTATCTGGATCTACTGTTAAAGCACTTTGAACCTCATCAATATCACTTCGTTACGCTGTCGGAGCTTGAAGTGGTAATTTGTACGTCAAGGCGCAATGTTTCTATTGTGATGAAAAAGCTTGCCTCTTACGGTTGGGTAGATTGGAAACCTGCAATTGGCAGAAGTAACGCCAGCCGTCTGAATATTACTATTTCCCTTCAACAAGCGATGACCGAATTTTTGGTTGAGGAGCTTGGTCGGGGAAGAATGAACTCGATAACAAAACTTATCGATTGGTTCGGCCAAAGTGCTGTCAGGGCGCTGACGATTGCCTCTGAAAAAGTGAACCAGTTGAATGAGTCAAATAACGCTATTTTGATCTCCTCTTATCCTTGGGTGTCTAAGGTCGATCCTGCGAACACTTATCGTCATACTGAACTGCATGTGGCGAAAAGTGTTTATGATGTTTTGCTGACTCAAAATTCCAATGGTGGCATTGAGCCTTCGCTAGCACATGAGTGGAAAATGGAAGGCAATGTGATGACGTTATGGTTGAGGCCTGGAATATATCGTCACGATGGCGAACTTCTCAGCATACAAGATGTTGTTTGGAGCATCGAAAGACTTAAGGAAATAAAAGGACCAGTACACGAGCTCTGGCAGTGTATTGACAGTGTGATTGCCGAAACATCGAGCTGCTTAAAAATTACATTGAAACATCCGAACATGTTTTTTCCATACATGCTAGCCACTCCTCACGCTTCTATTCTTTGTCGAGATGTTGTTTCTTTCGGTTCTGGTTATTCTTACCACATAGGCACCGGACCATTTAAAATCAGTGGTTGGAACCAAGAGAGTATGCTTCTTCAAGCACACAAAGAATATTTTTCAGCGCGCGCATTATTAGACCAAATTACGCTGTCTCATGGTAATGTTAAGACTCTGAATATGTTGAGTTTTAACCAAACTTCTGATCACGTTGAAGTGGAAAAAATCAGCGCATTTTCATATTTGACCTATCGGGAGCGCGCGGACTCTAATCTCGCAAAAGAAGATTGGCATCAACTCGCCGATTACATCAATGCGCAAAAGAGAATCTATGAGGCGCAAAGTGCCGTTGACAGCATTCAGTTAGCGACTCAAGAGCAAGATTTACTAATAGCAGAGGCTGTTGTGACGCCTAAGCTACAGGGTAAAGTAGCGCTAGCCGAGCCAATCTGGACGATACCAAGTTTAATTCGTCACTCTGAGTGGTTGCACCGTGTGATTCGTGCGACGGGATTAGAGCTAGAGATCGTCATTATTGATGACATTAGTTTTCCTGAAGTCGTATCACATCGAGCGGACTTGCTCCTAATTGAAGAAGTCATGGAAGCGCCGTTTGAGTATGGCGTATTTGAATGGCTATCGATAGCAACAGGTTTGCGTTTTAGTTTTGATCAAAGCCAGATGTTGATCCATCGAGAAAACCTTCGCGAAGCCATGACAAATGCTCAATCTTTACAATCTCTTTTAGGCGTAGAAAAAGCGTTACGAGAGCAGTATCTTTATTTGCCTTTATTTGTTGGCTATGAAGAGGTGACAAAAACACAGCAAGTGCGCGGTGTTCAGGTGAAAAATACGGGTTATAGCGATTTGCATCGTCTCTGGATCGCTCACTCTAACTAGCATATTTCGATACGGTGAGCATAGAGTATGAATACATAAAGCCATCGCAATGATGGCTTTATGTGGAATGTAGAGTTAGAAGTTGTACGACACACTCGCACCAACAACCCATTGATTTGCACTATCAACAATCGAGGAATCGCTGATACCGCTGCCTAGGCGAGTGTATTGTGTCATTTGGCTCACTTGCCAGTTATCGTTGATTGGCATGACTAGCTTGTAGCCTAAACCATAGCTTACTGTTGAATCACCTTTGTACGCTTTGCGGTTTGCATTTGCTTCGCGTTGTTTTACGCCAAAGTAGTAATCTACGTAGTCTTCACTTTGATAAGTTAGGTTAGCAAAAGGAACAAAATCAACACTACCGAAGTTCATAATGTGGAAGTAAGTCGCGCCCGCTAAGTAACCTTTGTAAGCACCACTGATATCATGTTGAAGGTATGTTGAAATCACATTGTGTTGATCTAACGTAAAGTCAGTGTTCAAACCTAAATCGACAGCAAAGCGACGTTTATCCGTGCCTTTCAGGCTCTTTGCAATATCACCGTCACGCATGACACCACTGCCAACAAGGTAAGCACTCATGTTGATTAATTCATTGGTGTTACCGAAGAAACGGTAGTTAATGCCACTTAGATCGGCGTTAAAGTCGTCACCATGGTAACCGCCATTTAGAATTGGAGCTGTATTGTATTTTTGATCTTTGAAAAGATCGCTGCCATGAGCCACTCCGACTTCCGCGTTCCAGCCACCTTCATTGTTGTAGATGTTACCGTTACGAATATAAGTATCACCAGCAACCACTGAACCAGCAGCAGTCAGAGTTAGTAGTGCAATTAATGTCTTTTTCATCATTTTTCCGAGTTGTTCTGATTTGTTTTGAACACTGTACAAAATGAAGTTGTAAGCCTCTATCAGCAAAGCGTATGGAAATGTAATGAACCATCAGGATAAGAAGCGGAATGTAAGATCATAGAAGGACGATAAGAAAGGCAACCGCCGTCGATGGAAAGAAAAAATCCGAGCTGGGGTAGCTCGGATTTAGATTATTTATCAGGTATCGATACTGACTTATTGCTGTTTCGTTAAGTTGTATAACGGTGCTAGGTCACCTGTTACTTTTTCGCCATTCATGTCTAGCTTCATAAGTACATTTTCACCAACAAAGTATTGGTTTGGCGCATCTTCGTTTGTCAACGTTACGATGCTGCCGTTTGCATCCCAAGTGAATTGGCCTTCAGACTTTGACTGACCGTCTTCTTTGTCTTGGTAGCTTTCTTCAAGTACGTAAGTGCCATCTTGATTTAGTGTGATGGTCATGTCGATACCTGAACAATCCGCACATGGAAGCGTACCTTTGTATGTGCCGTTCCAGTCCAGGGCATTTTGTGCGTTATGCTCAGAGTCTACAAATGTTTCTTCAGTGATGACTTGTTCTTCTGCTACTGGCAGCGTGTCAATTGTCTCTGTAGTAACTTCTGCGCTAGTAGTGACTTCAGTTTCCGTCGCTTGAGGTACTTCAACTGCGCTTGTTTCGGCAGGTTTCTCATCTTGACAGCCTGCAAGAATGATTACCGCGCCTGTTAGTGCCAACATTGTTTTTTTCATTTTATCCCTCTTTAAATCAAGATTTTGTATGAGAGTAATAGTAGACATTTATCAGGTATTTGCGTCATCAAAAAGCAATAGAATGATCTATCTATGTCAATAAAACCGAATATGAGCATGAAATTGTCAGGAAAATCAGAACAATGTAAATGTTGATTGGGATATCAAGCTTGAGTCTACAAATAAATATCTAGAGGGGCAGAGATAGTGAAAACAGCCCACATTGCTGTGAGCTGTTTTATTACATCAGTTAAGAGGCCTTATCGATGTTTGAACGTGAGGTGCTTCGTTTTGTGCTGTCTTCATCAGCGAATAAACCAGCAACAGTACGACGCTCTAATTCACCTTTCAAATGGCCATGCTCATCGACAACGGGCAGTGAGTATTCGCACGACATGGTTTCAGTCAATATTTGCTCAATGGTTGAATGGGGAGAGATGATAGGCACTTCTTCATAGATATCATCATCCCAGCTTGGGGTTTGGGCTAACTTCGTCGCGTCTAGTAACCCTTGTTGCGTTATCACGCCTTGATAGCCTGCATCGGTCACATGATAAGCATAATCACGTTTTACACGTTTCATCTCACTGAGCGCTTCTTCAATGGTTTTAGCGGCAATGCGATATGAAGGTGGCTGCATCACAGTCTCAACCGTCAATGCTCGCGCTCTATTGACGTCTTTTACAAAGGCTTCAACGTACTCATCGGCAGGATGCAGCAATATTTCGTCTGATGAACCTTGTTGCATAAGCTCACCGTCTTTAAGGATCGCAATGCGATCGCCAAGGCGCAGTGCTTCATCTAAATCATGAGTAATGAAAATAATGGTTTTGTGCAGCTTCTGTTGCAGCTCTACCAGCTGATCCTGAATTTCGCTCCGAATCAGTGGGTCCAGCGCTGAAAATGCCTCGTCCATTAACAGTATTTCGGCATTGGTTGCCAACGCTCGTGCGAGGCCTACGCGTTGCTGCTGACCACCTGATAGCTGAGCGGGGTATTGGTTCTCATAACCCGTTAATCCAACGGTATCCAACCATTCGTTTGCTTTTGATAAGCGCGCTTCTTTACTTATTCCTTGAATTTCCAAACCGTAAGCGATGTTGTTGATAACAGTGCGATGAGGCAGTAAGCCAAAACGTTGAAACACCATCGACATCTTATGACGACGAAACTGCTCTAACTCTTTGTTAGAAAGTTGCATGACATCTACCCCTTCCACCAAAATCTGTCCCATGGTTGGATCGATTAGGCGATTGAAGTGGCGAATCATGGTGGACTTTCCTGAACCGGATAAACCCATGATGACGAAAATCTCGCCCTTTTTAATTTGGAGGTTGATGTCTTTTAGCCCGACCGTGTGGCCCGTTTCCGCTAACACGTGTTCTTTACTATGTCCCAACTTGACGCGCTCAATCACGCTGTCGGGTTTGGGTCCGAAGATTTTATACAGACCGCTGATTTCGATAAGTGGACTAGTCATGCTTTAAATCTCCTAGATGGGCTTGAGTGCGTTTTGCATACGCTTGTGAAGCGCGGTCGAAAAGAATCGCTAGGGCGACAATGGCTAGACCATTTAAAAGACCAAGAGTGAAATATTGATTGGTAATCGACTTAAGAACGGGCTGGCCCAAACCTTTTACCCCAATCATCGATGCGATGACGACCATCGATAGTGCCATCATGATCGTTTGGTTGATTCCTGCCATGATGGTTGGCATTGCGAGCGGAAGTTGGACCCCAAAAAGTCGCTGCTTACTGCTGGCTCCAAATGCAGTTGCGGCTTCCAACACTTCTTTATCCACCAAACGAATACCCAAATTAGTTAAACGAATAACAGGTGGAATCGCGTAGATCACTACTGCGATGAGGCCAGGAATTTTCCCGATCCCGAGTAACATCACAACTGGGATGAGGTACACAAATGCCGGCATGGTCTGCATGACGTCGAGTAATGGTGTCACAACTGACTGAATACGATTAGAGCGCGCCATGGCGATGCCGATAGGGATCCCGAGTGTGATTGCCAGCATGGTACACACCGTGATAATACTGAGCGTGCGCATTGTGTCTTCCCACATGCCGAAGTAGCCAATCAGGATAAGTGAGCCAAAACATGCGATGGCCAGTTTCCAAGAGCGACTAGCGGCATAAACGAGGGCGGTGCAGACGCCTAAAACAACGACCCAAGGTGTTGAAATAAGCAGTTTTTCAAACCAGACAAGAAATGAAAGGAGCGGATCAAAGAGAGACTCGATAAGTTCACCATATTCACGAGAGAAATCTCGGTAGGCGCCATCGAGTGTTTTGCGAATCGCTCTAAGATCAGAGCGATCCATTTCTGGGAATTCGCTGAGCCAATTCGAGTCAGACATATTTACTTCCTTTTCTGATATATCTAGGTGCCCTCAAGAGACGTGATTCAGCAAGAATGGCTGGGATCGTAGACCAAGTAATGATTGGTGGTTCGATAGGTCCTCCATCTATTGTTTTACCCTTTAGGCTCATTTCAATGCGGTCGACCTGCACTTTATAGTTACTTAGGTAGACACCCTTTTAATAAAATAATCATTAGTGTTCAAATGAATGATTTGATCGGATTATAGTTTTTCTTCTCCAATAAAATGAATACATTAGCGCGTATTTGTATGAAAAGTCTGCGCAAACTAACGTTTTTATTATCTAGATAATTAGAATTGATCTTTTTGCTCGTTTGTCACCAAAGTTTGTCAATTCTTAGATATCTAATTAATCCTGATGTCTTACGTATTTATCGTGTCGATTTTTGCAAACTTAGTTTATTGGCATATGCTAAAAATGTTATTGGCATATGCCAGTTTAAGGCGTAATTTGACCCTGTGTTTTCGAGGGATAATGATGGCAAGACCAAAGATAGAAAGACGAATATGCGGACGTGCTGCACACCATTGTTTCAAACCCAATGGCGTGCCATTTCATCAGTTGGAGCAAGTCGCCATATTACCAGAAGAGCTAGAAGCACTGCGTTTGGCCGATTTAGAGGGTCTTAGCCAGCAGCATGCTGCTGAACAGATGGGCGTCTCTAGACAAACTTTTGGTAACACAGTAAAAAGTGCAAGATTGAAAGTCGCAAAAAGTTTAGTTGAAGGTCATGCATTAGTTTTTCCGGATGAGGAGTCAAACTTATGATTTATGCTATTCCTAATGATGGTGAGCGGGTTGCAAACCACTTTGTTAAAGCACCATATATTGCTATTTATTCTGATACTGACGGTATGCTAAAAAACTTAGCGAACATTGCTTCGATGCCACAAGCAGGTTGCAATGCGAAGTCTCAGTTAATTCAGTCTCTGCAAGAGTACAATGTGGATGCTGTACTTGTACGAAATATCGGTGAACGCGCACTAGCCAAATTACTTCGTAGTGGCACGCAAGTATTCAGGCTTTCTACCCGTAGCTCATTGGAAGATGTACTTGCGGTTCCAAGAGAGCCTCTCATTGAGCCGTCTCAAGGTCGTCCCTCAAACAATCATAAGAAAAATGCTCACAAGCCAAAAGGCGGTTGCGGTTCCTGTGGTTGTGGTGGCAAAAAATCCAAACCCTCCTTGCTGGCAAGACCGAAAGCACCAACAGGGCTACTTAAAGTGACATCTCGCCCTGCTATACTTAGGCTAAAGACGATGGCTAATAAGGCAGGTTAATATGGTTTGGTTATTTACCTTTCTTGGTTTTCTCGCAATCATTTTGTTGATGTCGCTTGGCGTCATTTTCCACAACAAGCGTATTCAAGGGAGTTGTGGCGGATTGAATAATGTCGGTGTTGATAAGGTGTGCAATTGTGAAACCTCTTGTGCAGAGCCTGAAAGACGTTTGTATCAAATATCCGAACCTAATTCGTCATCTGAGCGCTAAGATCTTTTGCCCATTTCGGTAAGGTTTGTTTAAACCAGTCAATGTATTTACTGGTCTGAGGGTTCCGTCTCGAGACCAGTATATTCACCACTTCTACCACCATCCACGTTTTAGCTATTGCAATCGTTCTTGCTAAATTACTCGCATCGCCTTGCTTTGCCGTCTTGGTATAGGTATGCGCCACACCAAGATAATCTTCGAATGTGCCCATGCCTTTGACTAGTGGCGCTAAATCTATCGCGATATGCCCTGTCGAAAAACGTTCCCAGTCGAACAGCACCAAATCGCCATTATCTCGTCGCCCCCAGTTCCCGGCATTGGTGTCTCCAGAGATCAAATTTTTGGCGTTGAAAAGCGGGCCGGATTGCTCTTGTAGCTGATAAAAGAACCGCTCTGTTTTTGCGTCTAGTTTGAGCGTGTTTAAAGCTTGGGAAGTGGCTGGTTGTGTCCACTGATGAGGATGATAAACACCGTCTGATGTCGGAGATAGTCTATGTATTTTAGCTAGTTGTTCTATCACGCGCGGCTCTTCAAGCAGGAATTCTTGATTGACAGAGTGCGGGATATACTCGATTCGTAACGTATTTTGTTGGTGATCGTAATCAATGAGCTCAGGTACAAGAATGCCAAGTTCATTGAATGGTTTAGCCTGGTGTTGATAAAAAGCGACCTCAACCTGTTCTACCTGCTGCTTTTCAATGAATGAAATGCCGTGTTTTTCTACCAGATAAACTTTGGCACTGCCCATCTGGTTAAGCTCTTGCTTTGACATAAGACATCCTGTCTTTTGATGGTGGAACCTTCACTTACCTTAAACGCGAAAGGTGTGTGCTCCAAGAATACTTAAAGAGAACATTGAAACAAAATAATGCAATGGTTTGAGTATAAAATTGTCGCTAGTGTCTAAATTTTACACAGTGGCTTTTACGCATCATTAACCACGTTCTACGCTTAATATTCGATTTAAACAAGGAGAACCAATATGGCTGTAATAAAGCAGGATATTCCAAATCGTGTAACGGTTTATCATGACAATGTCGATCAAGAACAAGAGCTGAAAAATGCGATGCTGCCAGAGAAACCGCGCTACTTTAACGGTGCTCCGACTTACAAAGCGAACAGCATCGAAGAGTTTGAAAATAAAATCAGTCAGATCGGTTTGTCTCTCGATAAATAAATTTTAATTTACCTAAAAGCGCCCTCATTTTGAGGGCGCTTTTTTATTTGATTGATTTGAATCGTAGGGAATTAACCTTGTTGAGCACTGCCTTGGCAGACTTGTTTTTGCACTGCTGGTGGCGCGGGCTCGTAATGGCTTAAAGTCATACTAAAACTGCCTTCACCACCCGTGATAGCTCGCAATCGACGAGCGTAATCTTGCAACTCGTTTACTGGCGATTTGGCTTTCAACAACGTGAATTGGCTATCAATCGGTTCGGTGCCTTCTATTAATCCTCGATTACCTGACAAATCCCCAGACACGTCACCGACGTTTGTGGTTGGGACGTGTAACTCCATTTGGACAATGGGCTCTAACACAATAGGATCAGCGTTGTTGATCGCGTCTAAAAAGGCTTTCTTACCTGCGATGACAAACGCAATTTCTTTTGAATCGACAGAGTGATATTTACCGTCATAAACGGTGACTTCCACATCCTTGATTGGGTTGCCAGAAATCGCCCCTTCTTCGAGTACTTGTAAAATACCTTTTTCGACCGCGGGAATAAGCGCGGTTGGAATGGCGCCACCCACCACTTTGTTGATGAACTTAAATCCGGCGCCACGTTCGAGTGGACGAACCTTCAATTGCACTTCACCAAACTGGCCTGCACCGCCACTTTGTTTTTTGTGTCGATAATGCCCTTCGGCAGGTTTGGTGATGGTTTCAAAGTATTCGACGCTTGGTTGGCAGGTTTCGACGTCCAGCTTGTACACGTTCGCCATCTTTTCTAATGCGACTTTGAGGTGAAATTCCCCTTGGCCGCTGATGATGGTTTCGTTGGTGCGAGCGCGATGTTCGATGCGCAGCGAAGGATCTTCGCTGGCGATTTTATTCAGTACATCGCCTAATTTTTGCTCATCTCCACGCTTAAGAGGCTTCAAGCACAAAGAATACATGGAGTCAGGAAGGTCCAACGTCTTGAGTTGAACACCATCTTCTTCGTGAGAATCATGAACGATTGAATCGAATTCGAGATCATCCACTTTGGCTAAAACGCAGAAGTCGCCGGCAAGCGCGCGAGGGATCTCGGTTCTATCTTTGCCCTGCAGTTGATATAAGTGCCCAACTTTAAATGCCTTGTTGCTTTCGCCAATATAAAGCTGGCTGCCCGCATTGATTTCACCCTGATACACACGTAAGTAGGCAAGTTTTCCCATATATGGGTCGACGCTGACTTTGTACACGTGTGCGACGGTGTGCTCTAAGGTTTCGCAATTTACTTTGATTTTTTTGCCGTTCTTTTCCAATAGAGGAGGGTTACCTTCGTTTGGCATGGGCATGATCTCCGCCAAGGTACGAAGCAGAAGCTCGACGCCCGCGCCGGTTTGTGCTGAGACAAAACAGACCGGAATCACATGTCCAGTTCTCAGTGCTTCTTCAAACGGATCATGCAGTTGCTCTGCGGTGAGTTCGGAACCTTGTTCCAGATACAGTTCCATCAGTTCTTCATCGACTTCGATAACTTGGTCAATCAAGGTCTCATGAGCTTCATCTACCGTTGCAAGTAAGGTTTCTCGTCCCAATTCTGGTTCGAAATAGCAGTCAACTACAGATTCCCCGTCAGCCGAAGGTAAGTTGATCGGTAAGCAGTGGTCACCAAAATGCTCAACGATGTTCTCCATCAATCTCTCTAACTGATGACCGTGGTTATCGAGCTTATTGATGATGATCATCTGACATTTTTGCTGCTCTTTAGCAAAGGTAAATAAGCGATCGGAAGTTTGGTTTAGTGGTGTTTGAGGGTCGATGACAAGGGCGGATGTTTCAACGGCAGGAAAGACGCTGATCGTACGGCCAAGTAACTCGTTTTGTCCCGGAGTGTCGATGATATTGAGCCGATGTTTATTCCAGCGCAGTGCGACTGGCGTTGCTTCAATACTGTGTTGATATTGGATGGATTGAGGGTCGAAGTCGGTAACGGTATCGCCTTTTTCTACGCTGCCTAAATGGTGAGTGGCATCGCAGGTGAAGAGCAGTTTTTCTATCAGCGTGGTTTTACCGGTCCCGGTTTGGCCGACGAAAGCGATATTGCGTATTTTGTTTATAGGCATAGAGCCTCCTTGCAAGATGGCGTGAAAAACCTACGAATTGCTAGGAAGTGGGTTGTTAGAGAAACCCACGCACTGCATTGGAGTAGGGCGGGATTACCGCCTATTCGTCTTCCATGTCATTTTCCGGATGACTCGATGCATAAGACCACCTTATTGGACTGCTGTAATCTTAGCATGCCGTAATAACCATATAATTTATGTGACTTATTTCATGATGGGGCTGATTGTTTTTTAATCGAGATCATAAACTCAGAGGTTCTGACTTTTGGAGCAAAACCTCTGGATTGTTTAGGCTATTTGGAAAGAACGATTTCGCCGTCGCGATAAACTAAGCTCGGCGTTATATCTTGTCCGAGCAACACCGGGCCATCAAGATCGACAACGCTCGCCTGAGCAGCAATGGGTAACGCAGCACGCATCGCCAGCGACGTCCCCAACATACAACCGGACATGAGGCTAAAACCGAGTTCTTTTGCATCGTCGGCCAGCAATAATGCTTCACTGAGCCCGCCCGTTTTATCTAGCTTAATGTTCACCATCTCGTATTTGCCAAGCAGTTGATGCAATTGCTCCCTGGTGTGACAACTTTCATCGGCGCAAAGTGGAATGGGGTGCGGAATGCTGGCGAGTACGTCATCACGGTCTTGTGGCAGCGGTTGCTCGATCATGATGATATTAAACGGTTCGAGTTGATCAAATACCGTCGCGAGGTCGAGGTTTTGCCACGCTTCATTCGCATCTAAGACAATTTGTACGTGCGGCGCGGCATCGCGTACTGCTGCAACGCGCTCAATCACGTTTTCACCATCCAGTTTTACCTTAAGCAGTTTTGCGCCTTGGCTAAGGTAAGCTTGCGCCTGTTTTGCCATCGCTTGCGGCGTGTCGATAGAAACCGTCATCGCCGTCACAATCGCCTCGGGTAACGTAAAGAGGTCGTGAACTTGTTGCTTGTGGCTCAAAAGCGCGTGAAGATGCCAAAGGGCGCAATCCAATGCATTTCTTGCCGCCCCTGCGGGCAATAACGATTGAAGCTGGCTTTTGAGAGCCATCACATCAGCGTCACCTTTGGCGTACAAACTTTGCAGTTCATGCGCGGCGTGAGAAATCGCCTTAATTACCGATTCAACTGATTCACCATAACGAGGGTATGGCGTGCATTCTCCTTGGGCGATCATGCCTCGGTGTTCAATTGTCACGCGGACTACGTGGCACTCTGTCCGACTGCCGCGAGAGATGCGAAATGGTGTCGCCATAGTAATCGTGACGGGTTCTACATGAATTTTCATCTCACTAGTTTTCCCTAAACCGCAGTTATTTTCTAAACCGTAAATGTTTCCTAAATAGTAAGGATCTTATCTGCAACCGCATCAACGCCAAAACGCACAGGGTCGGTGACGGGCACCTGATATTTGTCGCTCCAATCCTGGCATAACTGTGCCGCATCTTCTTCGCTGATCGCCGAAGTGTTTAAGCAAATACCCACTAATTGAGCTTTTGGATTTGTTAGGCGAGCAGCGGCCAGATTCGCTTCTATCGTTTGTTCAATGGTTGGCAAGCTCGCATGTGGTAAGTTGCGGATGTGCGGGCGACCAATCTCATGGCACAGTACCAGAGCGTCCGCTTGTGCGCCGTGAAGTAAGCCCAAACTTACGCCAGCAAACGAAGGGTTAAATAACGAACCTTGCCCTTCGATGATGTCCCAATCGTGGTCGGTGAAGTCGGGGCTGCTCGCTTCTACTGCGCCGGAGATAAAATCGGCAACTACGGCATCAATTGAAATGCCACTGCCTGCGATGAGAATTCCAGTTTGACCCGTTGCTTTGAACTCTGCGCGACAGTTTTTACGCTTTAATGTGTGTTCAATGGCGAGGGCAGAGTACATTTTGCCAACGGAGCAATCTGTTCCTACAGTAAGTACTCGCTTGCCTGCGCGAGCTTTGCCATTGCCGACCTTGAGCGGGGCATCATAATGGCGAACATCATACAGTTTGGTTAATCCGCGTTGTTCTAGATCGGCAAGAGAAGTAAACTCCGCCAAACGTTGGTGCATGCCCGATGCAATTTCAAATCCCATTTCTGCCGCTTCAAGTAAGGTAGCTTGCCAAGTTTCGGGAATGACTCCCCCCGGGTTTGCTGTGCCAAGCACCAGCGTTTTTGCTCCTTGCTGCTGCGCTTGTTGTAGTGTCATGTCGGTTAAACCAAGTGATACGGTTTCTGGCGTCAGGCGGATTTGGCCAAGACAAATCTCAGGTCGCCATTGGTAAATGCCACGCGCAGTTTTTGCTGCGAGTGGATCGGTTACATCGCCAAGAAAGAGTAGGTAAGGTTGAGCAATTTGCATGATGGTTCCCTTCGTCATCGTTATTGCTCATTAATGTAGCCAGACTGATTTAGGAAACCGAATGCTTATTTGTTAGGCAGGTATAACTTCAGGTTATACTTTTAAACCATCTGTTGTTTTAGGGCGGTGATAAATTGCTTTGTCGCAATTGATTGAGGCGTGTGCTCTGCGAATAAAATAGAGACAGAGAAGGACATATTTGGCTCCAAAGAATGCACGGAAACGGCATTATCTTGGCGATATTGTTTTGCAGTCCAAGGGTCTACAATGGCGAATCCTGCTTCGTTTTTCACCAGTTCAGCCGCCGCGGAGTAGCTGCGGACGGTAATGGCATGTTGATAATGCTCGTCACGCGCCGATAAGGTTTGATGCAGCAATAAGCCCAGAGGATCTCGGCTATCTAAACCGATAATGGGTAAATCGTGACTGATGAGTTCTTCTAAAATGACGGTTTTTTCTGCGGGTATCGCTGCGCTTTTAGGGGCGATTAGCGCCAAGTTTTCTTTTAATAACATGTGTCCCATGATCGCTGGTGGCGTTTCTTCACCGAACGCAATGGCGACATCCAGTTCATGTTTCAGCAATCCTGAGCACAGCTCATCGCGATTGGCCGTTAAGAGCTCAAAGGAGATGCCGTGTTCTTTCGACAACAACGCGACAGTCGGTGCTAACAAGTGCGCGGCCAAAACAGGCGGAGCACCGACTCGCAAATGTTGAGTTCCCTGCTTGACTTTGTTGGTCAGAGAACGAAACTGTCCGAGTTGTTGATAGACTTTTTCTGCCTCTGGCAATAAGGCTTTGGCTTCTTTAGTGGGAACGAGACGACCTTTTACACGCTCAAATAAAGCGAAGCTCAGTTGTTGTTCTGTATGGGCGAGAACTCGAGTGACATTGGGCTGGGAAACGTGCAGTAAGCGAGCCGCACCAGACACCGTTCCTGCTTGCATAATGGCGTAAAAGACTTCCAATTGTCTTAAGTTCACTGCGAATTCCTTCTGCTCATGTTGGTCGCCTCAGAATACCCAACCTTGCTGATGAGCGATAGAGAAAAAAAGTACTGGTGTAGAAAATTAGGAAGACGATTTTGGTTATCTTCTTATCTCGCTTTTTCAATTTCTCAACTTCTCAATTTCTATGCTTCACTTTGCCGCTGCATGAAGGGGCAGGTCGTTAAACGGCTCGACGTCTCGGCTGAGTAATCCCATCAATACCACTGCTAACACCATGACAACAGCTGCGATTGCAAAACCGTATTGTGTTAGCTCGTAATGACTCAACATCGCGATTAATACATAACTGAGAGATTGAATGGTGGTGGAAAACATGCTGATGCCGCCATCAACACGACCACGTTGATGAACCGCTACGGTGTGATGCATCCAGTTGACTCTCGCAATGCGATTTAGCGCGTTAAACACACCAAACAGAGCCGTAAACAACAAGATTATGAGAGGACTCATTGCAAAACTCATCCCGATAAACGCCAGAGATACCATGACCATCGAAGCAAACATAATGTGGCTATGGGAGGCTCGACTCAGCACTTTGGTGACAAAGAAGCCAGTTAGCAACGAGCCGAGACCAAAACTGATGTTGAACCCTGCAAACCAATCGCCAGAGATGCCTTGTTCAGAAAACCAAATCGGCACCAATTTGCTCAAATACGTCAATGCAGGATAAGAGAGGCAAGAGAGCAGAATAAAGCCATAAAAGCGGGGTTCGAGACGGAATATTTGTTGGCTCTCTTTGAGTTGTGCGATGAAAGCAACGGACTTTGATGCCCTTAATTGTTGGCTATACGGCGTCAGAATATAAAACATCGCTGCTAACGCAGAGGCGCTGGCCGCAAACAAAGCAAACTCTTTCATGCCCCACATTTCAAGCAAAACAATACCCAACGCGCCAGCTCCGAGGGTCGTGGATTGCATTACAATTTCTTGCTGACCCGAAATTTTCGCATACTCATGGTGCTGATAATTTTCTTGGGTGAAGGCGTTGTTGGTCGTCCATGCAAAATTACTCGAAACCCAATACACCAATTGCGCAAAAGCCAGCAGCCAGTGGGACTCAAACCCTAACCAATAAGCAATGAACACCACCAAAGCCATTCCCGATTGAATCCATTGATTGAGTACGAGGAGTGCTTTGCGTGAGTGTCGGTCAACTAAAGTGGAAAAGAAAGGCGTTGCCAGAAAAGAAATCGCGGTGCAGCTCAGAGAAACTAAAGCGACGAATGTGCCCATTTTGGGCTCGGAAAGCATGACCCATGGCAGTGCCATCATGAACAAGCCAGATGAGATACTGTCGAAGAAGCGGCCAGCTAAGTACGGCTGAGTTTTATTTTTCATTATGTTTGCCTCAAGTTCCCTTTGGATTTCAAAACGTTGGCTTATAACGGTGCTGTGTTTGTCAACCAACTTGTTCATTCCGAACGCATTATTTCGAGACCATCTGGGTTTAGCGTTAATTAAGATGGTGAAACTTTAAAACCTCAAGTAAACTTGAGGTAAAGCATTTTTTTAACAAAATTGATACACAGGGAGTCAAGGATGGAAATCAGCGTAGGAGAAGTGGCAAAACGTTCCGGAGTGAAGGTCTCTGCCCTGCATTTTTATGAACAAAAAGGACTGATTTCGAGTTGGAGAAATCAAGGGAATCAGCGTCGCTATCATCGAAGTGTGTTGCGCCGTGTTGCGGTTATTAAAGCGGCACAGCAAGTGGGGTTGTCGTTAGAAGAAATCAAACATGCGCTAGATGAGCTGCCGAAACATCAAGCGCCAAACAAACAGCAATGGGAAGTCATGGCGAGTCATTGGCATGAACAGTTGGAGCAAAAAATTCAAAAGCTCAAAGCTCTGCAAAACGATTTGGGTGGATGCATTGGCTGCGGGTGTTTGTCGTTAGAAACCTGCGCGCTGCGAAACCCAGAAGATGTGTTAGGCAAAGACCACTCGGGTTCTAATTTAACGTTAGAAGAGTAGGTGCTATTCCTATTCTTTGTCGAAACTGTCCACCACAATCGCACCCATTGACGCCGGCATTGTGATGACGATGACCCGTTTTATCGCAACCAAAGGCTCATTCATTAGTGGCAGCTTATCAAGACAGAAAAGAACTAACGCCACCACAACGGCCGCAATGAGGTATGCGATAACCACACGAAAAATAAAAATGGATACGCGATTTTTGATGTGGCTTTGGAATACGCTTTGATAGGCGAAAAAACTGAGGAAAATGACAGAAAGGCTTAACAGCATGAGCAGGTTTGCCATTGGCAAGCTTTCACCTAGTCGCCACGCCTCTTCAGAAAAAGAGATGGGTACGGCGAGGGCAAAAGCGCCAACCAACACTTGGCTGGCGTCTTCTAAGTTAAAGTGACTACTCATGCTGCTCATTCCATTATTCGTTTGCTAGGTGTAAGAGCTTTTCAAAGCGCTCGTTACCATGCAGCAATTCGAGGTCTCGCTCTTCGGCAAGCAAGTCACGAATAGATGGGCTGTATTCAATAGCGCGTTCCAAGTCTTCAATGGCTTGCTCTTCAATGCCAAGACGAGAGTATGCACAAGCACGTTGATACAGTGCCGGACCATTGGTGTAATCGACTTCAAGTACGCGGTTACAGATGCTCAGTGCCCAGTGGTATTCGTTGATTTCCATCGCGGCGTCTGCTTTGTAAGTCAACGCTTCTAAATCACCTGGGCGAATCAGCAAGATCTCATCATAGATTTCAATACGTTGCTCTGGTGTTTGTGAGCTTTGTGCACGCAACCATAAGTTATGGATCTCGTTGATTTTCTCAATTTCTTTATTGTTTTCACTGATAATTCGAGTTTTGCGTTTTAAATCTCGCTCCAGTGCGACAAATTTCTTCTCGTATTCTTGGGCGATCTTTTCTAATCGTTTATCCGCCATCTCTTTGGTGTTGTGTTTAAACTCACGCAGAGATTGCCAGCCTACAAAGGCGATCAGCGATGCGACACCTGCGATGATGTAGAAGAAGTAGGTTACGGTCACGTTGGCATAGTTCAACGATTTATCCGCAACCGTCAACTCGCGGTCGGTGATCTCTGTGATCATTCGTTTTTCTAGGCTCTGATAGTCCTGACGCAGTGCTTTTAGCTCATCTAAAATATAGCGTTCCATTAATGGTCTATCTAACAGATCCGATTCTGAATACTTTTCGTCCGATGCCATTGTCGGCAAGGCAAGTATTAGCGAGAAAAAAATACCAATAAATAAGCGCATAAAACGTCCTTTCACGAGAAGAGTACAGATAGACCATGCAACAATAGCAAATAGCACAAACGTTTAGCAAAGTTATTACAAAAGAAATAATTGTCGTCTACGTAAAAGTCATATTCTTGTTGTTTTTCAGTTTGTTCCTGGTGGTTATTTGCCGTGATATCTTTTATCCTCCTTGCGAATTTATGATTAATGGAGTGAGCATGGACGCGCGAGCTAAGGATTACTTAGAGCAGTATCTAAAATTATTATCACCAGAACAAAGAGCTGCCGTACCATCAGTTAGTGCTGACTATTATTGTGCCGATGAATACAACGCCAATGTATGCGCCGATTTGGTTCGAATTGGACAGAAAACCGTCTCTTGCAGTATGGAGCTTTGGTATCGAGAGCATGGCGAAAGCATGCCACAAGTCGGCCATTTACAAGTCGTCACGAATTGGAACGGTGACCCCGTTTGTGTGATACGAATTACTGACGTAAGTACATGCAAATATGAGGATGTAACCGCAGAGTTTGCCTACGCAGAAGGCGAAGGTGATAGAACCTTAAACTGGTGGCGTGACGCGCATAATGCATTTTTTAACGCTGAATGCGATGAGTTGAACATAGATTGGCATGAGAAACGTACGCTAGTTTTGGAGCGTTTTGAAGTGGTGTATCCAGTCAATTAATCTCTGATAGCAGCACTTATTTGAAGTGCTGCTTTCTTGAGAGACCGCTTTTAGCGCTTGCGAGCGGTCACACTAAACATGTGCCAGTGTTTTGGGCTTCCGACTACCGTGGTTCCGTCTTCATCTCTTTCATTCAATGAAATGAGTTCGTAATCCTCGAATAAACTTTCCACTTCCTTTTTCGTTAATGCGGTAATGTTCGGATGCATTTCTGATGCAACCCAGGAGTCTTTTACTCCTAAGAAATCACCGCAAAAGATACCGCCAGGTTGTAAGGCACTGCTTATTTTGGTCCAAACTTGCTCAAAGCTTTCGTCCGGGCAAAAGAACAAACTGGCATTCGCGATAACCAGGCTGCATTGAGGGTAGTCAAACTCAGTAAAACAGCACTGTGAAATTGAGAAACGCTTCTGGCCTTCAAAGCGTGTTAAACAAGTTTTTACTGCATCTTCATGGCTATCAAATGCGTGAACGTTAAACCCCTGTTCGAGGAGGAAATGACTGTCTCGACCTATTCCGCAGCCAACATCAAGAGCGACTTTGCTCTCGAGTTTCAGTAGGTTTACGGCATTTTCTACGTTTGGGCGGTGAGGTTGGTTTAAAATTTTCTGATAGTACTCGTTCCACTGTGCTGACATTGAACTTCCTTGTATTATTGTGTTTCCCCAAATCTAGTGTCCATTCTTGTATTGCTTTATCGGGGAGGTTTTGAAACATTGGCAATTGTTATAGCTGATCTTCAATTGGCAATATGCCGGAGAACCAAGCGCCCATTTTTCGCCATACTCCGGCCTCTGGTTCAGAATCATATTCTTTGCCTGTTTTTATGTCAGTCCAGACAATGTCTCCGTCGCGTAGAGTTAAGGCATAGGCGTTATTCGACAATTGATTCGGCAGTTGTTCTAGAAACATTTGCACATATTCTGGCTGTTCGATAACAACGGCCATTTCGGTATTCAAAGCGGCTGAACGTGGATCCCAGTTCATCGAGCCAACAAACAGCGTTTTGTCATCAATCGTCATTGCTTTTGCGTGTAAACTTGCTCTGCTGCTCCCCGTGAGGCTCCACTTGCTTTTGAGTTTCGCGCTCGCTTTTACTTCCCATAGCTTGACCCCAGCTTCGAGTAGGTCTGTTCGATATTTTGCGTACCAACCATGCACGGCAAACACGTCGTTAGAGGCGAGACTATTGGTCACAATCGTGATATCAACGCCTCGCTTGGCCGCGTTACTCAATGCTTGTGTGCCGACTTCGGTTGGGACGAAATAGGGGGAGATAAGAACAAATGAATGTTCAACACTTTTAACCAGCTCCGTTAAATTATCAATAAGTTGGCTCTCTCGGGTCGCAACTTTATCGGGTAAGTCAAACCATACTTTTGCTTCTCCCCAGTAGAGCTTGAGATTGCCTTGTTTGAGAGCTTGGTACATATCCAGTTTAGTGAAGTCATAACGACCGGTTGAGAACTTTTCCTCTAGCTGGAGTTTGTCGACCTGCTTTTGAATCGCCAGGTCGGTAATTTGCTGTGAGTCCGGTGTTATCCATTCCATTGGTATCGCATAGGCGCTATTCCAATAGAGGTCGAACTGATCTGCAGTTTGTTGTACCGCCTCACCATAGAGCAGTAGATCAAAATCACCAAATTCGACCTGTGATTCAAAAGAAAAGTACTCATTGCCGATATTCCTACCCCCGACAATGGCAGAAACACTGTCTGCAATCAAAGACTTATTATGCATACGACGATTAAGACGTTCAAAATCGCTAGCAAGTGCGAACCAGCGGGAATCGCGATACTGATGCGGATTGAATAAGCGGATTTCGATATTAGGATGTGCATTGAGTGCAGCCATCACGTCGTCGTTTCGCTTTTGCATATCGTCAAGCAACAGCCTTACTCGGACTCCACGCTTTGCAGCTTCATACAAGCGCCACGTTATTAGCTGACTCGTTTCGTCACCACGGTAAATATAGTATTGAAGATCAAGGCTTTTTTGTGCGGACTCGATTAGAGAGGTGCGAGCAAGAAGGGCATCGTGTCCTTGATTTAAAGGAGAAAAGCCAGTGATTGACTTTGGGTCTTTCCCGTAAGCTTCAAAGTACTGTGCAAGCACAGAGTCACCTTGATACCCAAGTTGGAAGCTAGTGGATTTTTCACTGGGATCGTTCAATGACACGGATGAACATGCCGATAAAATTGTGAATAAAGAAGGGAAGAGCAGCTTAGCGAGTGTATGTAACAAAGTACATTTCCTTGTCTTACAGAGTGTTACTTATCAGAAATTATAGACCTAAGTTGCCGCAGCGTGCATCCAACAAGGTTGGATAACGGGCTATTAATCAATGAATTGTCATGTTCTCAGGATTAAGTTCACCTTTTTGAACGCAGATAATCATTTATTTTAATTATGATTGTGTCTGAATTGGTCATAATCACTAATATCTGGTGATTATGACCAATAGCACACTGGTTAAAATAGTTGAGTAATAATAACTATTTGAATTTTAATAAATAAATGCCTGGCACGTCCCTTGCTATTTAAAAGAAGAGTTAAGTCAGGGCAACTTGCGAAGTTAGTTAATTTTTTGTTAATTTTATTAACTTTGAATTGGCAATAACTCTGTAGTTAGCAACCGAAAAAGCAAGGTACGCGCTGCTTTGACGTCTATTCAAATGTAATTCCCTCACCATCATGCTTACAGGGAGTCAAAGATTTAATAAAAGCATGGTGATGAAAACAACAATAAAAAAGGATTTTCGATGTTAGCAAAACCCGTATTACGTTGGCTTTTACCTTTCGTTGTCGTTGGTGGATCTTATGCAGGATATGCCGCAATCGCCGCGACAGCTCCGGAAAAAGAGTCAACCAAAGATGCCATTACAGAGCCTACCGTTCAGGCTTCTTCTCTTTTTCCTACCGATCATAAAGTGGTGATAACCAGCCATGGTGAGTTAGTCCCTTTTGAAAAAACACACCTTTCCGCGCAAGTCAGTGGTGAAGTGATAAGTTGGCACCCTAATTTTGTAACGGGTGGGATCGTGAAACGAGGAGAAGTGCTGTTCACGATTGAAAGTGACAACTACGAAGCGTCGGTTTTGCAAGCCGAAGCCAATTTAGCTAGCGCACGTGCGAGCTTGATTGAGGAGCAAGCCAAAGCGGAAGTGGCAAAACGCCAGGCCAAGAGACTGAGCGATAAGCAAGTGACAGACCTGTATTTACGTAAGCCTCAGGTTTTGAGCGCGCAAGCGCAAGTGAAGTCGGCTCAAGCGGCACTCAAACGAGCAAAAAGAGATTTAGAAAATTGCAAAGTCGTTGCACCTTACGATGCGCTGGTTGTTGAGCGTGATATTGGTGTTGGTCAATTTGTTACATCTGGCTCTCGAGTTGCCACGCTAAACAACATTGAAGTGGCGGAGGTGCACGTACCAATTGCCGGTTTTGATAGTGCATTTTTACCCGAATCCATTGGTGAGCTCACTGCGACAGTAACGCAGCAAGGTGTGTTTTCTACCACTAGAGAAGGTCGAGTTGTTCGTGATTTAGGCATGATTGATAGCGCTACCCGAATGATTAACATGGTCATTCAAATCGCTGACCCATATGGTATTGATAATCAGCAGCCTCCAATTAAATTTGGCTCCTACGTTGAAGTGAGCTTCACAGGTAAGGAGCTAAAGCATATCTATCGCCTGCCACAGGAATTAGTCAAAAATCGCACAGTATGGGTAGTGAATGGTGAGAATCAACTTCAACCTCGGACGGTAACGGTCTTGAGAGCAGAAGGTGAATTTTTACTTGTGGGGGAAGGCTTAGAGCAAAGTGATAAGTTGGTACTTACCTTGCCGGAGTACCCTCAAAAAGGCATGGCGGTACAAATCGCAAAAAAGAGTGACGACTCCGAAACCGTCGTACAGTAAGTAGGAGTTTGTCATGGAAGATACTAAACAAAAGGGCTTAATTGCCTATTTTGCGAATAACCCCGTCGCTGCCAACCTTTTGATGGTGTTCATCATCATCATGGGTGTGGTGAGTTTTCTCTTTATTCAAAGGCAGATGTTTCCGAACATTGAGGTGAACTACATTGATGTTCGTGCGACTTATCCTGGCGCTTCACCTCAAGAAATTGAAGAAAGTATTCTCGTTAAGGTTGAGGAATCGATTAAAGATGTTACCGGGATTAAAAAAACGGTCTCAACGGCCTCTAGAGGTAGCGCGTATGTCTCTATCGAGGTAGACGTTAATACTGATATCAAGCGTGTCTTGGATGATGTAAATCAACGCATTGATACTCTATCCAACTTACCTGCCGGTATGGAACCGATCAATGTCTACCAAGTTGAGTGGCGTCAAGATGTGATAGAAATGGGGTTAGTTGGGGACCGACCGCTTGAAGATCTCAACCCCATTGCTAAGCAAGTCGAGGATGAATTACTTCAACTCAAAAATGTCATGTTGGTGTATTTGAGTGCACCAGAGGAAGAGATAGCGATTGAAGTTGATCCACTCGTTCTTCGTAAATACGACTTGACGTTGAGCGATATCAGCAGCGCGATCAGTCGTTATTCTGCCAACTTTTCTGCGGGCGAAGTCAAAACAAACTCAGGGATGATCGCAGTAAGGATTGAAAATCAGTACTACCGTGGTGATGAATTTAGGAATATTCCTGTAAAGCTTGGCGCAAATGGTGCGAAGGTTTTACTGCAAGATATCGCCACGATCAAAGATGGCTTTACGGAAGAAGAGCGCTACTTTGAGTACTCAGGGCAAAATGCGATCTACATGTCTGTTGAAGCGACTCGTGATCAGAACATTATCCCTGTTGCCGAGTCTGTTCGTAATTATATCGAAGCAAAAAATAAGACATTACCGCAGGACGTTAAGCTCAAAGTCTTAGTGGATACGACCTATTATTTAAATGGTCGTCTCGACATGATGTTGAAAAACTTGCTGCAAGGCGCAGCTTTAGTGGCGATTATGCTGACCATTTTCTTGCGCTTTCGCTTGGCAATGTGGGTAATGATTGGGCTGCCAGTGTGTTTTCTTGGCGCGGTGATGATGATGCCTGCATTAGGGATCACGGTAAACATCGTATCTCTTTTTGCCTTCATTATGGTGCTCGGTATTGTGGTCGATGACGCCATCGTGATGGGAGAGAGCGCCTACAGCGAAATTGAAGAAAAAGGCGGTGGCGTCGAAAATGTGGTTCGCGGTGTCAAACGTGTTGCCACGCCAGCTACTTTTGGCGTTTTAACCACAATTGCCGTGTTTGCCCCTTTCTTGTTGTCTAGCGGTATTGACAGTGCTTTCTTCTATGGTATTGCGGGCGTTGTGATTCTTTGTTTGATCTTCAGTTTGATTGAATCGAAGTTAATCCTTCCTGCTCACCTCGCACATACCCACTTTAAGCCAGTTAAACCTGGTGGCTGGCGTGACCGATTTAACCAACGCTTTTTTGGCTTTGTAAACGGCACTTATCGTAACTTTGTCACGACATGTACGCATTGGCGCTGGACAGTGTTTGCTGTGTTTTGCGGTTTACTGCTGATCAGTGCGGCTTTGATCAACGCGAATTATGTTCGGGTGATCCCTAACCCTAAAGTGCCTACTGATTATCCTGCGATCACTATTGAAATGAACGATACCGTTTCAAGTGAGCAAACAATCAGTGCTCTTAAGACCATCGAACGTGTGATGCAAAAAATTGAATCAGAGACCATCGCAGAACATGGTCAAGGTATGATTCGTGATGTGCTTTCATACAACAGAAGTCGTACCGAAGGCCGTGTTTTGGTGCCATTGGTTGATGAGGAATTACGCCCGTTCAATACATTTGAACTTGCTCGACGTTGGCGTGAAGCTATGCCAGTTATTCCTGGAATGAAGAGCATCAAAATCCGCGAGCAGAGCGCGGGTGGCGGTGACAGAGATGAGTTTGGTTACTTGCTGTTTGGTTCTAATATTAATGAATTGAACGAGGCTGGGCGTTACTTGATAGAGCGTTTACAGCAGGAAGAAGGGTTATACGATATTTCATCTTCTATTGATTCAGGAAGCAAAGAAGTACTCCTCTCTCTTGCGCCTGTAGCGTACGATCTCGGACTGGATCTCACCATGATCGCAGAGCAAGTGGGTGGCAGCTTCTACGGTGGTGAAGCACAGCGTCTTATTCGTGATGGTGAAGAAATCAAAGTTATGGTGCGTTACCCGCAACTGACACGTGAAGCATTCTCATCATTACGTTACGCTGTGATTACCACGCCAGCAGGTAAGAAGGTCATGCTGGGTGATGTGGTTAAGATCAACGAGCAGCCGGGCGTGAGTAGCATTCGACGTGAAGGCGGGTATCAAACCGTTTATGTCTATGGTTCGATAGACGAAGAATTGGTTGAACCTCAAGAAGTCGTGAAGGTCATCGACGACAATATCTTACCGGACATGAAGCAAGTCTTCCCGAGTGTGAAAACGGAATTGGGTGGTGATATTGAAGAGCAAGCAGCGCAGCGTAATGAACAGATTCTGTTCTTTATTGCAGGCATGATCATCGTCTACATCTTGTTAGCCGTACCGTTAAAAAGTTATACCCAACCTTTGATTGTAATGTCAGTCATTCCATTTAGTCTGACGGGGGCGATTTGGGGCCACTTCTGGCTAGGTTTGGATATCAGTATGATGTCGACATTTGGTTTGATCGCCGCTGCTGGCGTGGTTATCAACGACTCTCTGGTTATGACAGATTACGTAAACCAAGTGAGAGAAAAGGGTATGAACATCAAACAAGCGGTGGTTGAAGCGGGCTGTGCACGCTTTCGAGCGATCACGCTCACCTCCATAACGACGTTTGCGGGTGTATTGCCGATTATGTTTGAAACGAGCTTGCAGGCGCGTTTTGTCATACCAATGGCTGTAGCTTTGGGCTTTGCGGTGTTGTACGCAACGGTTCTGACTTTAGTGCTGGTGCCTTGTTTGTATTTAATGCTTGAAGATATTAAAAATATTTTCAGATCGATTAAGGGGTTTATTCATCGCTTTATCAATCGTTTCAGAAAGTCGCCAGTGACGTCGAGCGTTGAAGTAAATATATAGAGTTAACAAGCTTGATGTTAACTATTAGGAGCAGCCTTCGGGCTGCTTTTTTAGTTCTGTATTTTGATTCAAAGCAGTTCTAGAGTGGGTTGTTACGTAATTTATTCGATGAAAGAACAGCGAGAAAATCTCCTGATAAATCATTCTTTATATGAATACCTTTTGCGTGTTTGATTTTCTTGGTTAATTTAACACTTGGTTAGCGAAATTTACCAGATGGAGATAATGATGAACACATGATTCTGATTAAGTTATTGAAAAATAACAAAATAAAAGTTGGCACCGTATGTGCAATATATAAATTGTAACTAAAACGAACTGCTAATCCTCAAGGAGCTTATTATGAAAAGCGTATTTCTATCTACTCTAAGTCTTATTGTTGTAATGTCATCACCAATCGCTGCTGCTAACACTTTAGACAAAGAGGAGTGGAGCTCAGATTTACGTCAGGACTTTTCTGAAATGAAGCATGAAGCTGTAGCAGATATTCAGCAAATGAATATGGATGCCATCCACGCACGCGATGAGCGTATCGTGAAAAACATTAAAGATGAGCAAGAACAGTTAGTAAAGGTAACGTGCCACAAAGAGAAAGCAAGCAAGTCATAACCGCCGATAAAGAGACTAACAGACGAAAATGAATCCAATACGAGTTTAGTGCTAGTTAGCAGTAAGCACTGACCTTGTTGCTCTACTTGCCAGCCTTTTAAGGCTGGCTTTTTTGTTTTTACTGCCAGACCAATAAAGCTGGAAGAAAAAAGCCCGCAAAGAATTTCCTCTGCGGGCGTAATAAAGGGCACCAAATTGGGTGTCTATTCATTTTGGAGGTGGTCGAACGTCCATATAAAACTGACAATAGGCTTGGTGAGAGGCTTACCACCAGCGCGACCAACGGAGCTAAAGTTAACATTGTTGCAATGATTGTTAAAATGTTAATTCTTCAATCAATGTTTTCATTATCGTTAGTCTGGGTTGTGAATATGTTGTTCTATTGCTCCTGGAATGCTTGACTTTCGAATTTGAACACATATGGAGATATAGATGTTCCTTTCTTTATCCATTTTAGTTATATAAATCTTTTCATATAACGCTGCTAAATCTTCATTATTTTTAATAATTCGACATGGCTTACGCCGTTTTGTTACTGGTGTGTTTGTTTTTCGACGGTCTCAAATTTGAGTTCACGTATAACCAGGCAATTAAAGGAAAAGAGCAGCAGTTAGCTGCCCTTTATTGCTATAAAGACCGAAGGCTAATTCCAACGTAATAGCGTCCAATTTGATCGATTCGCGTGTTCTTTTAGGCGTGAGCATGGATTTACCAGGTAGGTGTAATCTGCGTATTCACATAAAGGCAAATCGTTGATTGAATCGGTATAGAAATGGATTTCAGAATAAGGATCAGGCTGATTTTCTAGCCACTGTTTTAAGCGCGTGACTTTACCTTCACGATAACTAGGGACACCGTCGATTTCAGCAGTATAACGGTTGTCTTTCTCGATTAAATCGATGCCGAGTGCGGTTGGAATATTAAGACGGCGACCAACGGCTTCCACCAAAAAAGTGACGCTGGCAGAGATGATAACCATATCTATACCATCACGAGACAGTTGCTCAATCAGGGTTTTGGCTTGAGGAAACTGTTTAGCCAGAATATGGCTTTCAACACATTCTTCAACCAAGGCGTTTACTTCTTCAATCGGCATGTTTTCTAGTGGCTTCATGGAGAATGCTAGGTAATCTTCCATGTCCATTTTGCCTTCAGAGTACAAGGCCATTAGACGCTGATCTTCCTTAATAAATAAAGGATCAGTAGCGATGCCTCTCTCAACCATAAACTCGTTCCAAATCATTGCGCAGTCAGCGTTTATTAGGGTTTCATCCATATCAAAAACATACAAAGGTTTGGACATGTTTAGGCTCTCACTGGTTGAATTTCGTTTAGGTTAAAGAGTAGCTCTAGTTGGCTGCCATTCGCTAGTAAGCGTTCTGAAGAGCGGTTAAGCAAGTCAACAGTGAGCTCACACTCTTCAACGTTCACTTGATAGCGAATAACATTACCTAGAAGCTGGTGGTTGGTGATCGTACCTACTTGTGGCGCTGAGATGTGGCTATCATATTGACGACCTTGCTCTTTTACATATATAGACTCTGGGCGAATCGCTACTTTCCATTCAGTATCAATGTTAAAGAGTTGCTTGGCTTTATTGGCTTCTACAAGGTTGTAGTGTCCCATGAAACCGGCCACAAACTCGTTAGCAGGATGAGTATAAATTTCTTCAGGTGTTCCTGCTTGAACAATTTCCCCTTTACTCATTAGGAAGATACGATCAGACATAATCATCGCCTCTTCTTGGTCATGAGTTACGAAGATAGTGGTGAGATTCATCTCTTTCTGAATATCTCGGATTTGCTGACGAAGATGTTTGCGGATTTTGGCATCAAGCGCAGAAAGTGGCTCATCAAGCAATAATATGCGAGGTTTAACCACCAACGCTCGGGCGAGTGCGACACGCTGGCGCTGACCGCCAGAAAGTTGATGCGGATAGTGTTTTTCTTTACCTGCCAGATCCACCAGTTTGATGAATTTAGCCACTTCACGTCGAATATCATCATTCGCAAGCTTTTTCATTTTTAAGCCAAATGCAATGTTGCCTTCGACGGTCATATTGGGAAACAGCGCATACGATTGAAAGACCATCCCAATACCACGCTCTTGCGGGACTTGATGCGTGATATCTTCTCCGTTTACCCAAATCTCGCCTCCATCGACAGGGTTAAGCCCAGCAAGGCTGCGAAGTAGTGTCGATTTACCACAACCGCTAGGGCCCAAAAGCGTAATGAATTCACCTTGCTCGATGTTAAAGTGAATGTCCTCAAATACGGTGTTATCACCAAAACGTTTAGTCAGATTTTTCGCTGTTACGTAGCTCATTGTTTGACTCCTTGGCTGAAACGACTTGCCAACCAAGTCAGTAAAAAAATAAATAGGAAGTAGGTCATCACTAAGGCAGACGTAAAGTGGCCGCTCGTCTGACGCATGTTATACAAGTAGATTTGCAGGGTTTCATAACGTGTGCCGACTAAAATATTGGCGAACACAAACTCTCCCAGTAGAAATGAAAATGAAAGGAAAAGCGATGCCATCAGCCCTTTCTTGAGGTTAGGTAAAATGACCATCAAGAACGCTTTGGTTGTGCTTGCCCCTAGTAAGTGTGCCGCGTCCATTAAATCATTGAGGTTAATTGCTTCGAAGCTATTGGAAATCGCACGATACATGAACGGTAACGCGATGGTGAAGTAAGTGCCTATTAAAATCCAAGGGGTACCGATAAGAGATATTTCACTGTCAGCATAAAGTTGAAGCAAGCCGACGGACGACACGACTGGTGGTACAGCGAATGGTAGCAAAATCAATACGTTCATCAGTTTATCGAGCTTCGGAAAGTAGTAAAACACCACGAATATCGCTGGCAGAACCAGAATGACACTGAGGGTTAGCGAAGCAATACAAATAAACAGCGAACGCTCAAACGCATGCAAGAAACGTGGGTCGGTCAGCAATTTAACGTACCAATCAAAAGTGAAACCATCCGGAAGCACCGTGGCGCCCCAGCGTGATGAAAGCGAATAGACAAAGGTCGCTAAAATCGGGATGAGCATGATCCCAACAATGGAATAAACCACCGTTTTATGGAATCGAGTATTAACGTTGTGCATGACTACTTCCTACCTGCATAGCTTTTCGAAATGAGCCATTGGTTAATCACTGTGATAAAGGCAAGTAACGCCATTAGAATCACCGAAATCGCAGCGGCGAGATTAGGTTCAAGGAACAGATCTCCCGATACCAGACTCGCGATTCGAATTGTGATGACGTTATAGTTACCGGAGGTCAACGCATAAACACTCGCATATGCGCCAATCGCGTTGGCTATTAAGATAATAAAGGTACCGAATAAGGCTGGTGAGAGCACTGGCAGAGCGACTTTCGCCCAATACTGCGATGTTTTGGCTCCCAATAGCGCAGCAGCTGCTTGCCAATCATCACTCAACGCGTCGAACGCAGGGTAGAGCAACAACACCGCCAGCGGGATTTGGAAGTAGATGTAAATGGCCAGCAGGCCCCATTTACCATAAAGGTCGAAATCACCGAGTAAGCCATACTGCTTGAGCAAAAGGGTAATCGCTCCATTGGTGCCCAAAATAATAATAAAAGCGAATGACAGAGGTACGCCTGCAAAGTTGCTGCTCATGTTCGTAAACGCAATCACACCGTCGCGGACTTTAGAATCGACTCTGCGTAGAGAAGAGACCAACAAAGTCGCAATGGCTAAGCCAAAAATGCTCGACCACACAGCTAACCACAAGCTGTTGCCAAACGCCTGCATCATAAAGGCGGAGTCGAGCACTTCAATGTAGTTATCTAAGGCAAACTCGCTATCGTAGATAAAGCTGTTTAACAGTACCCAAATCATCGGTGCGAGTTGAAATAGGTAGAAAAACAGCGCGAAAGGCACTAACCAAATGGCTGGCTTTAAGCGCTTTAACCAAGTGCTTGCCAAATTTGAGCGTGATTCGCTAGAGCTTGGGGAGAGGACAGAACTGCTCATAGTGCTAACAATTCCTGAGTGTATGGCTTCGTGTGGTCAAGGTTTAGCAATTGACAAACGGTGCCACAAATATCAGTTTGCTTAATATGACAATCTTGATGGGTAAACTTATCACCAATGACAAACAGGGGAACTTCTCGCTCTTCAGGTAAAATCCCACCGTGAGAAAGATCGTTGTTCATGCCATGATCGCTGGTCACAATGATTTGATACCCATCAGCAAGCCATTGTTCGATGTAGTTGGAAAGAATAATGTCTGCACCTCGCGCACAATTGCGGTATTGGCGAGAGTCTAGGCCAAACTTATGTCCTGTATCGTCGATATTCATCGGATGGATCAGTAAGAAATCAGGTTGATAGTTGCGACGTAAATACTCTGCATCCAGGAACAAGGCTTCATCAGGATAATGATCCCAATGGTAAAAGCAGCCGTGTTGGATATTCAAGGTTTCATCATGCGTGAAACGATCGCGAACAGGTTCAAATGGTGCGCGATTATAAAGCTCACTTACCCAGTGGTAGGCAGCCGCAGCGGTCACTTTGCCTTGGGCTTTTGCCAAACTGAAAATGGAATCGTGTTTGGATAGACGAACGATATTGTTGTTTACGATGCCGCTTTCTACAGGGCGAACGCCCGTTAAAATGCACTCATAAAGTGGGCGAGACATAGAGGGCAGCTCACACTGCACAGGATAAAGCGTTGCGCGAGTTTCTTGTTGGGAACGATTTTGTTCTAGAAGACCATTGAGGTAGCCCATGCAATCACGGGCTACCTGATAGTTCAGTCCATCTAGAACAACAAGGATGACCTTATTGCTCATAACGACTTACTCTTATTGCTGGTGGATTAAGACACTTTCTTGCCATTGACGAGGCAGCTTACGTGCGGACTTTTCCCAAGCTGAGAAGTCAGTCACTGGGTGAACATTGCTGTATTGGTCGTTAGCTATTAGCTTGTCTTGTACCGCTTGAGGCAGTGTGATGTTGGTGCGGATTGGACGCGCATAACCTTCTGCTAAGTTGATTTGCCCTTGATCGCTGAAGATGTACTCACGAGCAAGCTTTGCTGCATTAGGGTTCTTCGCATATTTATTGATTATGGTTGTATAACCAGAAATCACAGAGCCATCTTGAGGAATGCTCACTGTAAAGCGGTCGCGGTCAATTTTGTCGCGGTAGTTCAACGCATTGAAGTCCCACATGATCGCCACTTCAACTTCGCCTTTTTCTAAGTTGGCGATGTTCGGATCGGTAAATGAAAGACGACCTTGCTTCGCGAGTTCAGAAAAGAACTTGAGCGCAGGTTTGAGGTTGGATTCGTCCCCACCGTTGGCGAACGCTGCGGCGAGAACCGCGTTGTTTGCCTGTGCTGCTACGCCGACGTCACCTACGGTCACTTTGTAGTCGCCTTTTAATAGGTCATCCCACGTTTTTGGCGCGTCTTTTACGAGGTTATTGTTGGAGATAAAAGAAATAGTGCCAGTGTAAGCAAGTGCCCAATGACCATCTTCGTCTTTTGCCCAATCTGGAATGTCATTCCAAGTTGTTGGTTTGTATGGTTGAGTGACGCCTTTTTTAACCGCTACACGTGCGAAGGCAAAGCCTACGTCACCAATGTCTGCGGTCGCGTTTTTCTTCTCAGCTTCGAATTTTGCGATTTCTTGAGCCGAGCTCATATCCGTGTCTTGGTGCTTAAGGTTGTAATTTGACTTTAAATCAGCCCAAGTGTCTTTCCAGTTCGCCCAACTATCGGGCATACCTACACTGTAAACCGCCCCTTCTTTTTGTGCTGCGGTAACCAATGACTCAATATCGGCTTCTTTCGCTACTGTTGGTGCTGCAAGCGTTACCGCGATGATTGCCGCTGGTGCGGTAATTGAACGACTTAGCAAAGTTTTCATTGTCTCCATCCTTCTGGACTAGGTCAGTAAGTTCGCTTTGTATGCTATGGATGGAATGTGACGATTTAGCGCAAGTAATTTGACAGTTTTTATGAATTTCTATGGCACTTATATTTCATACGCTCAATATATGTTCTGTTGATTAATGTCATATTTTTGTTACGTACACGCCTTATGTTGTTCATCAAATTATCGTTGGACTAGATCAGAATGAGAGCGACAGGCACCAGCCAATTTGGTACCCAATTAGGAAAAATTAGAAGCAGCTTAAAGCAGCAGATTCTTTCCGGCATCATGTCGGAAGGACAAAAACTGCCATCAGAAAGGGAGCTCAGTGAGCTGTTTTCTACGACTCGAATCACTATCAAAGATGCGTTGGTGTCTTTAGAAACTGAAGGCCTGATCTACCGAGAAGAGCGTCGTGGTTGGTATGTATCTCCAGAGCGGATCTGTTATAACCCGTTGTCTCGTTCTCACTTCCATCAAATGATTCGAGAGCAGCATCGTATTGCGGAAACCAAATTACTCAACGTACGAAGTGAAATGGCCGCAGGTGAGTATGCAAAATCGTTAGAGGTTGAGCGAATTACCCCAATTTATGTGATTGAACGGTTACGTTTTATTGATGGGCGAGCGGTATTGTTTGTTGAAAATATACTCAAAGCAGCACTGTTTGAAGGTATATTGTCCGAGAACCTCACCATGTCACTGACAGGTATTTATCGTGAGAAGTATGGCTACGAGACAAAGCGCTCTCGTTTTGATGTGATTCCAACGTCAGCGCCTGCTCATGTCGCTAAGGCGTTGAACCTAGCTGAAGGACAACCCGTCCTGAAAATTCGTCGAGTAAACTACAAACAAGATGGCAAATTAATGGACTGCGAATTCGAGTATTGGCGTCCAGATGCAGTGATAATTCGCATTGATAGCGTAGGATAAAGCGCAGAATTAAAAAGAGCCCAATGAAGGGCTCTTTTTCGCATATTTGTTAGAGAGGCGGTTTAAACGAGGCCTTGCTCTTTTGCCATTTTACTTGCTATGCCAGGCGCTTTCCAAATGCTTGGCAGCAAAATGAAAGACACAGGTACGGCGGTAATTACAATGAAAGACTGCAATGCAGAAATACCACCAGAGCCCATTGAGATAAGCGCAATAGCGACAATACCCATCATCAAGCCCCAGAATGAGCGAATCACTGCGTTTGGTTCCGTAGAGCCCGTCATTACCACACTGATTGTGTAAGTCATCGAGTCACCTGTCGTCACGATAAATGTTGTCGTTAAGATCAGGAACAGAACCGAAATGATCATTGGGTAAGGTAATTCACCGGTAATCGCTAGCAGTGCTGCAGGCAAGTTAAAGCCTTCAAACGCAGATGAAATCAAGCCAGGGTTATCAAGCTCAAACGCAAGGCCACTGCCGCCTACAATACTAAACCAGAAGCAAGTAATCAGCGGTGCTGCGATGCTAATAGACATGATCAGCTGGCGAATTGTACGACCACGAGAGATACGAGCAATAAAGATCGCCATCATTGGGCCATAACCGATAAACCAACCCCAGAAGAATACTGTCCACCAGCTTAGCCAGCCCGTATCACCACGGTAAAGCGCCATTGGGAAGAAGTTATCTACCATGCGACCAACGCCTTGTACGTAGCCATCAACAATAAAGCTTGTCGGTCCAAAGAACAGGATGTAACCAATTAACAGCACAGACAAAATAATATTGTAACGACTGATGATTTGAATACCTTTGCTCAAACCGCTTAATGCGGAAAGGGTATACATCAGGATCGCTGCCATGATAACCATGCTTTGCGTTACGAACGTATCTGGCAGGCCAAACAATGAGTTTAGCGCGTAGCTAATTTGTAAACCTAAGAAGCCTATAGGGCCGATTGTTCCTGCTGCTACGGCAATAATGCTACATGCGTCAGCAACATCACCAATCCAGCCTTTAATGGCTTTATCGCCAAACACAGGGTAAAGCAGAGTACGCGGCTTAAGAGGCAGGCCTTTATCGTAATGCAAGTGCATTAAGACAATGGAAGATAGGCCACCAAGGATCGCCCAAGCTAAGAAGCCCCAGTGCATAAAAGACTGAGATAGAGCATTGATTGCGGCAGTTTTCGGTGAAGCTTCACCGTATAGAGGTGGGGCAGTCACAAAGTGCGCGATAGGCTCAGCAGCGGCCCAGAACACACCACCACCTGCAAGTAGGGTACAGAGTACAATTGACAACCACTTAAAGTTATCAATATCAGGTTTCGCTAGACCACCTAGACGCACATAACCAGTGCGACCAAACGCAAGAGCCAAACCAATAAGGAAATTCAGAAGAAGCAGTACTTGCCAGTAAGCTCCGAAATATTTAGTAGCAAAGCCGAAGCCGGTGTTAACCATTGCGGTTAGAGAGTCGGTATTCGTTAGGGCAAGTAAAACGAATAGAGTGAGGAAGCTACCACTTAACCAAAAGACAGGATTGGTGAGTTCGAGGCGCTTGAGCAGAGATGGGGGATGAATAGCAGAATAGTCAGCATCCTGAATAGGCGCTGTGTGGGAGGCGGCATTCGTCATATTTGACATAATTACTTCGCTTTTTAGGGCTATGAAGCCGTGCATTTCCCCTCACATCATTTCGACGAAAAGTGTGAGGATGTTCAAAAAGCCGATGATGTTAACATGTCGAAGTTGCAAATATAACCTTAGATTTCGATTAATTTTTAACAGGTTAGCCAAGTTGCTGATTTTTGGGTAGAGATCAAAGGAAAGTGTTTTTACGTGAAGTGCACCGCATTTCGTATGTAAATAACATTTCCCTTGTTTTTGCATGGATTACTCAGGATTACATTGAGCAAACATGTTTCTTCTCCAAACTGAGGTTTACTCAATGGCTCACTTCGAACTTAATGGACAGTGGTTACTTACCTCGCCACAGCGTCTCGATATTGAAATTCCAATGTCTATTCCGGGAGATAATGTTTCGGCGCTTTTACAAGCAGAGCAGATTCCAGATCCTTATTTTGCCGATAATGAAAACAAAATTCGTTGGATTGAAGAGTGTGAGTGGCATCTCTCGCGTGATTTTGAAGTCGACGCGTTTACGTTGTCTGCCAAGCAAGTTTGGATGACGCTAACTCGTGTCGATACCTTGGCAACTTTCTATATTAATGGTGAGTTAGCACTAACTTGCAGCAACATGTTTACTCAACAACGAGTTGATATCAAACCTTATTTAAAACAGGGCATAAATACTGTTCTTGTTCAATTCGCCAGAGTCGATATAGAAGGTGTGGAACGCGCCAAAAAATTGCCTTTCCCAATCCCTTCCGCAATGGGAAATAATCAAATTCCGCATATGAATTTGATCCGAAAAACGCAATGTCATTCAGGATGGGATTGGGGCATTTGCTTGATGGTATCGGGTATTTACGACCCCATTCAAATCGACATTGTGAATGAGCTTTGGCTCAAAGGCTTTTCGACAGAGCAGCAATGGCAAGCCGATGAGAGTGTGTTTCTTGATGTATTAGTTGAAGTGGAAACGGACAGTCAACGCCATGAAATGATGGTTGAATTTAATGGCGAGCGTCAATGCATTCAAACAAACGGAAGTGGTCACTATCATTGCCAGTTCCACATTTCGGAGCCTCAACGCTGGTGGCCATCGGGTTATGGCGAAGCTTATCTTTACCCCATTACCATTTCTTGCAGAGAGCAAAAGTTAACGCGCAAAGTTGGTTTGCGTCAGTTAACCCTAAATAACCAAGCTGATGAACATGGCTCTGCGATGGAATTCATCGTCAATGGCGTACCAATTAATGCCAAAGGTGCCAACTGGATCCCTGTTGACGCAATGCCGGGGCGAGAATGCGAAATACGTTATCGCAACCTTTTGCAAAGTGCGGTTGATGCTAACATGAATATGATACGTGTGTGGGGCGGAGGTCAGTACGAGAGCGAGATCTTTTACAATCTGTGTGATGAGCTCGGCTTGTTAGTATGGCAAGACATGATGTTCGCATGTTCACTGTACCCATCTGATAATGACTTCTTAAAAGAGGTCGAAGGTGAGCTTCGATACCAAATCTCGAGGCTTAAAGAGCACCCATCAATAGCACTTTGGTGTGGTGATAATGAAGTGATTGGAGCTATTGGTTGGTACGAAGAATCTAAGCACAATAAAGTCAAATACACGGTTAACTACGATCGCCTCAACCGCATGATTGAGCAGGTGATTACTGAGCACGATAGCGCTCGTCGTTTCTGGCCAAGTTCCCCGTGTAATGGTGAACTGGATTTCGGTGACGCGTGGCATGATGATAGTAAAGGTGATATGCACTTTTGGGACGTTTGGCATTCAGGAAAATCATTCAATGCCTACCTTGACGTGAATCCTCGTTTTTGCTCTGAGTTTGGTTTTCAATCTTGGCCATCTTTTGCAGAAGTTAAGCAGTTTGTCCCGGAGCAAGATTGGAATATCACGTCCCTAACCTTTGAACAACATCAGAAGAACCCTCGTGGTAACAGTATCATCACAGAGATGTTCACGCGTTATTTCCGTTTTCCCTCTGGATTCGAGAACATGTTGTATTTAAGCCAAGTTCAGCAGGCAATCGCGATCAAAACTGCGTGCGATCATTGGCGTGCCATTTCTCCAGTTTGTCGCGGCATGCTGTACTGGCAACTCAACGACAACTGGCCTGTCAGTTCTTGGTCTAGCTTGGAATACAGTGGTCGTTGGAAGCAGTTGCACTACCATGCAAAACGCTTTTTTGCGCCGCAGTATTTGGTATTTTCCGAGCATACAGGCAAGTTGAGCCTGCATTTGCTCAATGATGCCAAAGAGCCCGCAAGCGTCAACGCAATGCTCAAGTGGGTAGATTGGCAAGGGGAAGAAAAGCAATGTTGGAGCTTAGAACAAACGGTCATAGCAGACAGCAATACGATTTTGTGGCAATTGGATGAATCGGTTGAGAAGGATGAACTTACGTCAGGCTTCTTCTATGTTGAAGCGCAAATCGGTGAAGACAGAATAAGCAACACATGGTTTTGCACTCATGAGCTGAAAACTTTGCCTATGGCAAAAGCCAATATTGATGTCTCTATTGAAGGAAGCCAAATTACATTGATTGCTGACAAGCCTACGTTTTTTGTTCATTTGGAAAGTGATGTTGATGGAAGGTTCAGTGACTCCAGTTTTACTCTGCTGACCAACGTTCCAATGACGGTTGAGTATTTAGGTGATGATGTTTTCGGCATGCAACAGTCGTTGAGGGTATACCACCTTAATGATTAAAACGGGCATAGAAAATCTATATGCTGATATCTGAGAAGGGGGCCTTTGCTCCCTTTTTAGTTATCAAGTATCCGTTATTAAGCTCAGGTTGAGACAGAAGGTTATTTAAGTTTCTGATGAATACGGTAGCCAACAACAAAACCTATGTAGAATAGCGCTGCGAGAGTAAGCATTGCCGTAGCGTACGCCAGTAGGCTGTTTAACCCTAAACCAAAAGCCAGAGTGAAGGCGATACCATGAATGGCCTCCGCAGGGATTCGGTACCAAGCAGCGTGGACGGAAGATCCGAAGAGGATAAAGGTACTAAGTAAGACAATCGTGCCGCCTATAAAGCCGACCCATCTGCTGTTGTTCATGTTGTAATCTCAGGTGTTACCGAGGTAACGTAACAAAATATTTCAGAGCATGCATTATACAACCGAGAGAGGATATAGGTGGTAGAAATATTTGCCTCACAAACTAAGAGGCCATCTAAGTGGCCTCTTTTTAACCGATTTAACGGCATCCGTTATGACGCAAAGGTGTGAGGCTTGTAAGAAACCTAACCTTTGGCATTCGTGTCGGGTTGTGCTTCTGGTTGTAGCATCCAATCACCACCAAGCGATTTGTAGAGCGCAATCGTAGCGTGTGCGGTTTGTAACTTTGCCGCGACTCGCTGATCTTGCATCATGCGTTGCTGACGTTGCGCATCCAAAACCGACAAATGATCAATCAAGCCGGCGCGGTACAGTGACTTAGCTTTGTTGACGGCGTTATTGGTGGCTTTCAATGCCTCATCGATTCGGCGCTGATTTTCTTGGCTGCGGCCATAAGTAAACAGCGTGGATTCGGTTTCCGCCAAAGCCGCCTCTACCGTATGTTGATAAGACAATGTCGCCGAATCAAAACGCGCTTGGTTGATGGCTTCAATCGCCTTGCCACGCCCCCCATCGAACAAGTTCCAGCTTACGCCAGCCGCGCCCATCCAACCGAAAGAATCGCTACTGAAGAGATCGTCAAAGCTTGACGCCGACAACCCCGGAGCGCCCGTCAAAAAGAACTTCGGATATTGATCAGCAACGCTTGCTGCTAACTCTTCATTGAGCGCGGCCATTTCGCGCTCGGCTAAGCGAATATCGGTACGACGCTTCAACAGATCGGAAGGTAAACCGACCGGCACCATGTCTTGCATGACAGGTACACTATGTTGCTTAGACAGACGGATTTCGACTTGCGTTAGCGGCTCGCCAAGCAGCACCGCTAAACGATGTTTGTGCGCTTGTTGTGCAATCTCTAACTGCGGAACGAGCGATTCCATCGCCGCAAGCGTGGCCTTCGCTTGGGCTAAATCGAGATCAGAACCGTAGCCGCTGCGCACGACTTTCTCGACGAGATCAAGTGTGCGTCGTTGATCTTCTAAGTTCGACTTTGCCAATTCAAGGCGCTCACTCGCGCCTTGGTATTGCAAGTAGTTGTGAATCAAATCCGCTGTGATCACCGTGTTCAAGCCGCTTTGATAGATCTGAGCTTGTTCGAGACGAATTTGCGCCGCGTTCGCTTGGCGGTCGATGCGCCCAAACAGATCAGCCTCCCAAGCGATACTCGCGCCTGCAAATACGCCATCGTGCTGATTATCCATTAGGGTGATGTTACCAATTTGAGGTGGCAGACCCGACACAGAATCACTGAGTGGATTCAATATCGGAGCGAGTGAAGAGTCATTTTTACTGAACTGATAGTTCATGTAACCCGCACCAAGATTAATTGTCGGTACCTTGAATGACTCCACCATGGTTTTATAGTTGTTGGCTATTTTCACCCGCTCGGCCGCCACTTTCAGCGGAATGTTTTGGCTCTGCATGTCTTGAACCATTTGATTCAACACCGGATCGTGAAACTTAGTCCACCAAAACTCAACGTGTTGTGAATCGGTACTCAACCCTGCATTTTCGGCGTTCAAGTAGGTTTCTGCCATGCTGGTGGTCGGTGCTTGGTAGTCTGGCCCCACTGCACAGCCCGCTAAACTTAGGGCTAGAACGACAGGCGTTAGAATGAATTTTTTCACGATGACTCCTCCTCTAGCTCAGCGTTGGTTTGTGTGGATGGTGCTTTTTCTTTGTAAGCAAGGCGATACAGCGCAGGCATGACAAACAGTGACAATATGGTTGCGGCTGCCAAGCCTCCGATGATGGTTGCCGCCATTTGGTCAAACAGCAGATCTGACAGCAGCGGGATCATGCCGAGCGCGGTCGTTAACGCACCCATAGAAATGGCCATAGTACGGTTGACCGTGGCTTCTTTGATCGCGTCAGACAAGCTCATGCCATTTGCGCGTTCGAGCTCAATTTGATCCATTAGTACGATGCCATTTTTGATGATCATCCCGGTCAATGTGATAGCTCCGATTAGCGCCATAAAGCCAAATGGTTTATCGAACCCAAGCAGAGCAAACACGGCCCCTGATGCTGCCAGTGGTAGCGTTGCGAGGATGATGATTGGCTGCTTAAAGCCGTTGAACATCGCGACTAGGATGATCACCATGATCAGCATTGCTTTTGGTTGCTGCTTCATGATGTCGGTGACCGCTTTGTCTTCATCGTAATATTCGCCGCCCCATTCCATGCTGTAACCCGCCGGAAGTTGGATAGATTCAACCTGATCTTTAATGGCGTTTCTAACGTTTGCTGGTGTGGTGTCTCGGCTCACTCCCGCTTGAACCGTGATGGTTTTCACGCGGTCGCGTCGCCAAATCATGCTCTCTTCGGTGACCAGTTCGAATCCATCCACCACTTGACCAAGCGGAACGCTGTTAAAGCTAAGTAGCGAGCGAACAGGTAGCGTTTCTAGTGAAGCCATGTTTTGCGATGTGCCACGTAACTGAATTGGAATCAACTCATCATTCAGGTTCATTTGTCCGAGCGGCATGCCGTCTGATGCACGTTTTAGCGCGAAAGCGACATCGGCGCGGTTAATGCCTGCTTGACGCATTTTGTCTTGGTTTAGAATCGGCTTGAGCACTTTGCTTTCTTGGCGCCAATCATCGCGAATGTATTTTGCATCAGGGTTTGAAGCAAAAATCGTTTTCGCTTCCGCCGCTAGTTGATGCAATACGGTTTCATCCGGACCAGAAAAACGCACTTCAACCGCGAACTTATCTTTGGTTGCCAACTTCAGTGCTCGAAAGCGAGGTTCGGCATCCGGAAACGCCTCTTTCAGCCAATCATCACCACGCGTCACCAAGTAACTGATGCTCTCGTAGTCTTTGGTGTTGATCAGAATCTGCCCGTAGGCAGGGTCGAGCGGCTCAGGCTCTACCGTTACCGAGAAGCGAGGTGCACTGGTGCCGACATAGCTAGAGATACTTTCCACTTCTGGTTGTGCGACCAACCATTCTTCAACTTTACGCATGTCTGCCGAGGTTTGTTCAATCTTGGCACCATTGGGTAGCCAGTAATCGAGAAACACAATTGAGCGATCCGACTGAGGAATAAAGTTCACGGCCACATACGGGATTGCCACGGCAGTGACTAAAATCAACGGAACCAAAGCGGCTAACGCTTTACGCGGGTTGTCCACCGTCCAGAATACCAACTGTTTATAACGGCTCGGTTTGGTCTCTTCGCTGTTAGCTTTTGGCTTGATGAACATCCACGCCATTAATACCGTAAACGTCATCGCGACGATCCATGAAAGCAACAGTGACGATGCCACAATGTAGAACACAGAGCTCGCAAACTCGGCGGAGTCGGTTTTGGAGAACAACACTGGGCTTGCGCCCATAATCGCGATGACAGTTGCGCCTAAAAGTGGCACAGCGGTTTCTTTGACGGAATCAATCGCGGCGCGAGTTCGCTCGATACCTTTGTTGAGCTTGGCGATCATCATCTCGGTGATCACAATGGCGTTATCCACCAACATGCCCAGTGCGAGGATAAACGTACCTAGCGAGACACGGTGCAAATCGATGCTGGCGATGTTCATGTATACAAGCGTGAGCAAAATAGTCAGGAGCAAGCTTGCGCCAACGATGGTTGCACTCTTAAAGCCCATGAAAACCAACAACACCACAAAAACAATCGCGACACTTTCAAGCAGGTTGCCAACAAAGTCGTCGATAGACTTTTGTACTTCTTCAGGTTGATAAGCAACGGTCGAGATGTCGACACCCAGCGGCAGCGTTGCTTGGTAGTCAGCGATGATGTCTTGAATCGTATCGCCAAGTGACACCACGTTAATGCCTTGAACTGGACTCACCGCCAAGGTGACAGCGGGCTCTCCGTTGTAGCGGTTTTCTGCCAATGCTGGTGTTTGATAACCCATGGTGATGTCGGCGATGTCACCAAGACGAATCAACCCCGAGCCAAACTCGCCGGTGCCACCATTGATGATTAAATTGCGAATGTCTTCTAGAGACTGAAACTCACTGGTTTGCGCAATACGAATACGCTCTGTACCGGCATCGAATTTTCCCGCTTCGAACGTGCTGTTTTGTGTGCTCAGTTGGTTCCAAACTTGTGCGATCGACAAACCATATTGAGCCAAGCGCTCGTCTGGCATATCGATGTGTACAACGCGAGGTTGAACGCCGTGTAGCTCGATCTTTTTGATGCCGTCGACGGCTTTGATTTGGCGTTGCAGCTCTTCGGCGTAGCGACGCAACTCTTCTGGTGCAGCATCTGTGCTGTGGATAGAGAAAAGCATGCCGTAGACTTCAGAGAACTCGTCTTGTACTACGCTGATCTGCGCACTGGAAGGCAGCTGCAGTTTTACATCGTCCACTTTGCGTCTCAATAAGTCCCATTCCTGCGGAAGTGCTTTGGAATTAAGGCTCTCTTTGAGGTCAACAAAGACCATAGACAAACCGGGGCGAGACAATGAGCGCAAGCGATCCAACTCCGCCATTTCCTGCAATTTAGTTTCCACGGTATCGGTGACTTGGTGTTCGACTTCTTCGGCAGATGCACCCGGATAAAGGGTCACGACTACCGCAGTTTTTACTGTAAAGCTCGGGTCTTCTAACTTGCCTAAGTCGAAGTAAGAATAGATGCCAGCGATCACGCTCAATACGATAAAGAACAGAACGAACTTACGTTGGCGAATCGCGAATTCAGCTAAATTGATCATGGATACGCACCTACAACGTCTTGATAGTCAGGTTTGGGGCGGCATCGCCCTCGCTCAGATAATGGCTACCGCTGATCACCACATAATCGCCTTGCTCAAAACTTCCGGTCACACACGCTTGGTATGCGTCGATAGAGTCAAGATTGACCGGCTCTGAATGAATAACCGCATCACGAACCACATTCACGTGCAGAGTTTGTTTCTCCCCCAAAATTGCAGAATAAGGGAAGCAATGGCTTGAGTTGCTGGTGTTGAGCGCGGTATTTACCGTGACTGCTTTACCGTTGAATAGCGCGCTGGAAATGGAATCGATGTCTAGCGTGACGGTATAGGTTTGTTTGAGCAGGTGCTTTTTCGGCGCGATTTCTGCCACGGTTGCTTGGTAGGATTGCTCCGAATCATACCAAGTCAACGATGCTGGCTGACCTAGTGCGAATTGCGCAATCATATTTTCCGGTACGTCGATGTCGACTTCCCAACTGCCTTCTTGCTGAATTGACACAACACTGCCGCCCGGCAAGGTTTGTTCATGTGGATCAACAGAAACGTCGGCAACAATGCCAGTGAATGGTGCACGTAGAGTGGTGTAACGTAGGGCATCTTTTGCACGTTGGATGTTTTTCTCAACCACTTTGACGGCAGAGACGCTACGTTCGTAGCTGCTGATGGCTCGATCTAAGTTTACGCTGGCAATGGCATCATCAGAAGTTGCTTGTTTTACGCGCTTTAACTCGGCTTTCGCGAGTTTGTGTGCTGATTGCGCTTCTAACATGCGCGCTTGTAATTCTTCTAGTGAGACTTGGTAATCGTGCTTGTCCAGCGTGGCAATGACTTGGCCTTTTTCTACCACGCTGCCTTTATTTACGAACACGCTTTCCACGGTGCCAGGTACACGAAAAGAGAGTGAGGCGGTTTCTTTTGCTTTTACGATCCCGCTGAATGATTTGTTGAGTTCTTCATTCCTTTCATTGACTTCAATCACTTGAATGGGTCTGGATGCGCTTGGCTCCTCAACCTGGGGTTGAGCTTGATTACAGCCGAGTAGAGAGAGCGCGATAGTGCTCAGCGCAGCGGTTTTGATTTGATGATTCATAAGATGGCTCCATAATTTCGGCGCCATCTTATAATTCACAGATGTTCAGATAATCATGCGTACGCATGATTCAATGTCACAAAATTTATGACAATAAATGTAAACTACAAAAGTTTTGGTATTTTATTGCACAAGTGTTCAATAAGTAACCGGCTAGCTTGGTTCAGCGTTTTCGGCTTAGGGTAGAGCAACCACCCCGTTTCTTCTGTGACGGCATATTGAGACAATACTTGCACCAATGCACCGGATTCGAGCTCATTTTTTACCAACAGTTTTGGGATATAACTAATGCCGCGGTCAAGCACTGTGGAGCTTTTGATAAAGCCGATGTTGTTGGAAATGAGTTTCGGTTTGAGCGCTACGTTTTGTTCCTGAAAATGCCAAAGGTTGTCGACATTGCCATTTGGCCAACGAAAACAAATGCACTGATGATCGCTCAACTCTTCTAATGTAGCTGGTGTGCCGTGAGTTTGAAGATAGTTCGGTGAGGCAACGACACATCGGTCTAGCGTTAAGATCTTTCTGGCGACAATGTCTGAATCAAACAGCATGCCGCCGTGCAGCGCGATGTCCAACCCCTGCTGAAACATATCAATAAAGCCATTGTTGATATTGCGAATGTCGAGCTCAACCTGCGGATATTGATCCTGAAATTCAAACAAAATGGGTTGAAGAGGTTCATAGGTTTCTGGCAGAAGGCCAAGTTTGATTTTGCCTCTGACTTCGATGCTTTCGTTACTGGCTTGCTGGTTTGCCGAATCAAGCAAGGTGAGCACTTTTTGCAGATCTTGGTAGTAGGCATCGCCTTTGTTTGTCAGCGAAAGACTGCGAGTGGTGCGGTGAAAAAGTTGCGTTCCGAGGTAACGTTCCAGTTCTCCAATGCGTCGGCTAACATTTGCTCGTGGCAAGTCCAAAGCATTTGCTGCCGCTGTAAAGCTGCCAAGTTGGACGACTTTGGTGAACAGTTTTAGATCGTCAATTTTCACTCTTGAACTCCATACTCTTTGAGCGCCGTGCTAAACCCTGACACTCTAGAGTATTGATGTGTGGTATACAAAACTTATTATTAATTATCGAAATATAAATAAGGGCTTCAACATGTTGAGATTTATACAACGTCGCCGCATTAAGAAAGTGATTAAGCTAATGAGTACCAGATTGGTGGTGGGATACGGCAGTCGTGAGTACTTTTCCGTCGGTCAGGTAAAGACGAGCACCAGTGAGTTAAGCACGTGCCAACAAAAAATTGCGTTGGCGTTGTACGCGAATCCGCAAGATCTTGATTTGGAAAATCAACCAGAGTTGCAAGCCATCCGCTCTGATGTGGCGAATGACTTCTTTGCTGGTGCCGATTATACCGCTCAAGATGTGCTTAATTTATTCGGTGCTGGTGGCTGGAAAGGCGGCCGAATGGAAGATGGAATGTCTCATCATTTTGGTATGCACAGCCGATACTAGAGCGAGCTAACCTTATAAAGTCTTGCCAGTTAACTCGCTATATCACTTTGCCTTGTGAGGTGTCATTCCGATGCTTTGTTAAGCGGCACGCTTTACGAGGCAGAAGTGCTTTTTACCGCGTTGCAGTAACCAGTATTGGTCAAACAGTGGGAAGCTTAAACTCGGGTTATCAGCCGACACTTTTTCACCGTTTACACTGATGGCGTTGTTGCTGATGTGTTCGCGTGCAACACGTTTCGAGCTTGCTAAGCCCGACTCAATCAATAGCTCAACCAAATCTTGTTGTGTGCTCTCAATGCTTGGTAAACCATCTAACTCCAACTGTTTTAATTCACCCAAACTCAGTTGTTGCACATTACCGCTGAACAGTGCTTGAGTGATGCGCTCGGCACTAGATAGGCCGTCTTCGCCATGAACAAATCGCGTCATTTCTTCAGCGAGAATACGTTGTGCTTGTGGCTTGCCTTGGCTTGCTTGGTCTTGCGCTTGAATGCTGGCAATTTCTTCGCAGCTCAAGAACGTGTAGTAACGCAAGAAGTGGTAAACGTCGGCGTCTTCTGCGCCAAGCCAGAACTGGTAGAAGGCGTAAGGAGAGGTTTTGCTAGGATCTAGCCATACTGCACCACCTTCAGTTTTGCCAAATTTGCTGCCATCGGATTTGGTGATCAGCGGCAGAGTTAAGCCAAATACTTGCTCACCATTTTGACGACGAGTTAAATCGATCCCGCTGACGATGTTTCCCCATTGGTCATTGCCACCGATTTGCAGACGGCAACCGTATTGACGGTTTAGCTCGGCAAAATCGTACGATTGCAGCAGAGCGTAGCTAAATTCGGTGAAGGAGATACCTTGGTCAGGGCGTTGCAGACGTTGTTTTACCGATTCTCGGTTGACCATAGTATTGATCGAGAAGTGCTTACCTACATCACGGAAGAAGTCGATGACGTTGATCGCTTTCATCCAGTCAGCATTGTTCACCATGATCATTGGCTTGGTCAGTTGGTGATTCATCAACTGCTGAATTTGATTAGAAAGATCGTTAACCCAACCTGAGACGATTTCTGAAGAATTCAGGCTGCGCTCGGTCGCTTTAAAGCTCGGGTCGCCAATCATGCCCGTTGCACCGCCAATCAAGGCAACAGCCTGGTGTCCCGCATCTTGAAAGCGCTTAAGCATAATCAAAGGCACAAGGTGGCCGATGTGTAAGCTGCCTGCTGTAGGATCGAAGCCGCAGTAAACGGTTTGAGGCTGTGAGAGAAGTGTCTGAATTTCTTCCAAATCGCTGGCTTGTGCAATCAAGCCACGATCTTGTAAATCTTGCAGTAATGGTGTCGTCATTCTTTTTGTCTGTCTTGGTGGTTGTTGTATTCAGACTAAAACGCGACACCTTTTCTCCATATATCCCTTAAGGGACAGTTTTTTATCTTGAATGGAGAATAAGGTGATTGAGGAAAAGCTGGAATAACTCACTCAATGAAGACACATTTAACTGCGAGTAAATGCGTTTTCGATGATTTTTGACCGTGCCTTGAACTAAGTGTAACCGCGCGGCAATTTCTTTGGTGTCAAACCCTTGAGCGAGAAGTGAAGCCACCTCTTGCTCGCGACGAGTGAGTGATTCTACGCCAAATGTTGCTAAAGCTTGCTCAATGGCTAATCGCATACTGCCAGAATAAGCACTCTGGGCAAAAACAGGCTCAGAAAAGGTAAACTCCGTTTGTTTCCAGTGCTGCTGACAAAGCGATTGAATTATCGGGAAGTAGGGCTTTAATTTATTGATTTGCTGTTGAGAAAAGTATTTTCCATCATTCATATACCCGAAGTACAGCATGACCCAACGGCCAGGTTCGACTTCGACTAGCATGCTCAGTTCGTCTTTCCACCCTGTCTGATGGTAGAACTGCTCGCAGTATGAGGTGAAGTCAACGCCTTTACGCGCCACGTCTTTGAGCGTAAATACGCCTTGTTGCTTTGTCTCGTTTAGTTTGAGAAAAAAAGGGTCATTTTGAAATGAGTCAGTAAGGTAGCGTTGAAAAAGTAACTCTCGCTCGTTCTCAATCGAGTCGTAGAGATAAATAGGATGTTTACCTTCTCGATAACCTAAAATAACCGCGCAATCAAAATGAAAAAGAGTGCGAATGACACGCATAAGCTTAGGAGTAAAGTTAGGCGTATTAAGAGCAGAAATTGCTTCTGCCAGCAGATTATTAAAGTTATTGTCAGGCATGGGATACCGAATCGCAGATGGTTTTGGGCAAGCATAACGAAAAGCCATCCAACGAGAAAGGGAAGTCACCATCTTCTGGTGACTTCCCATGAGAAAGTTGCACAAGTACTCAGTTTTGAGGAGTCATAGCTGCGTTAACTTATTGATAAGGGTGCATAACAACCGTTCTGTTTAAGCAATTAGTTGCTATGCGTTACTGCGAGTTGGTGAGCTCTTCGTTAACCCAATATTTAGAACCAGACACGTTGGCATCGATGAGCAAGCCTTTTGCATTCAACTGATAAACGGCGACGCCACTGTTAAATTGCTTTGAAAGTTGCTCAGAATCTTCGCCAGCTACAGCAGAGGCTTCACTGGTCGCTTCCCATCCTTCGTTGACGAACGTATCAAAGTCTTCTTTGCTTTCAAACAGAATCACTTGTTGGTAAAACTTGCCGCCAGCCCCAAGTGCGACGCCCAAACCAAACATATTCATATAAGTGCGTTTTTCTGTTTCCTTATTGACTGCGACACCTGACCCTGAGTTGGTGTGAAACAATAAAGACAATTTACGAGAATCAAAGACCGCGTAGCCGTAAGCGTTGTCGTAAATGGCTTTGGCCTCCGGCTTTTCATTAAACAACTTGAGCAAAGCACTATCCGCCATTAAGTCTACGGCTTGGCGAGCTTCTTCTGGCGTGTCGCCTTCCATCAGTTCATCAATTTTCTTGTCGGCTGCATCTATCCATTCTTTGCTTTTCTCGATACTAGCTTCTGTCCACTCGCCCGCGGTATTGATTGCTTCCTCGGACCAGTTCGTGAAATCTTGCCACGCTTGTTTTGAAAAGGCTTTGGTATCGTCCCAAGCATCTTGCGCAGTATCAGAAACCGCTTCGCCTAGCTCAGACATTTTGTTGGAAATATCATCCCAATCTGCGTAAGCGGGAGATGCTAGGAGCATCAATGTGGTAATGAGTGCGATAGACTTTTTCATCAAATTCTCTCTGGAGTTGTCGATACATCATTCATTCTAGGTCATCAGACTTTGATAATGAAATTGACTAAATGGCGATCTTGAGAGAGGAATCACGAACTGATTGCGAAATGACGTATGAATAACAAAGCCCTCACAAGGGGAGTGTGAGGGCTTAAGTTTTTAGCGCGTTACTTGCTGCTAACTTTACCGAGCTGTAACCAAGTATCGATAACGGTGTCTGGGTTTAGTGAAACAGAGCTGATGCCTTGTTCCATCAACCATTCCGCCAAATCTTCATGATCTGATGGGCCCTGACCACAAATACCCACGTACTTGCCAGCTTTGGTTGCTGCGTCAATTGCCATTTTCAGCATGATTTTCACCGCCGCGTTACGCTCATCAAATAGGTGAGCAACGTCGCCAGAGTCACGGTCCAGACCAAGCGTTAGCTGAGTCATGTCGTTTGAACCGATAGAGAAACCATCGAAGTACTTCAAGAACTCGTCAGCAAGCAAGGCGTTGGATGGCAGTTCACACATCATGATGACTTTAAGACCTTGGTCGCCACGGCGCAGATCAAACTTCGCTAGCAAATCAATCACTGATGCAGCTTCGCTTGGTGTACGCACGAATGGGATCATGATTTCAACGTTTTTCAGACCCATTTCGTTACGAACGCGCTTGATAGCTTGAGTTTCTAACTCGAAGCAATCTTCAAACACTGGAGAAATGTAACGAGACGCACCACGGAAGCCAAGCATTGGGTTTTCTTCATGCGGTTCGTAGGCTTTACCACCAACCAAGTTGCTGTATTCGTTCGACTTAAAGTCAGACATACGAACGATGACGCGTTTTGGCCAGAAAGCAGAAGCGATAGTCGCGATGCCTTCAGTCAGTTTGCTTACGTAGAAATCGATAGGATCTTTGTAACCACGAATGCGCTGTTTGATTTCTGCTTTTAGCTCATCGCTTTGCGCATCAAAGTTAAGTAATGCTTTCGGGTGAATACCGATCATCTTGTTGATGATGAACTCTAGACGAGCAAGACCAACACCTTCGTTTGGAATCTGAGCAAAGTCGAATGCGCGATCTGGGTTGCCCACATTCATCATCACTTTGGTCGGCAGTAGTGGCAGTTCATCAACAGAAGAGCGTTTTACATCAAACTCAAGTTCACCTTGGTAAACGTAACCCGTTTCGCCTTCTGCACAAGATACTGTCACTGTTGCGCCATCAGTCAGTTTGCTTGTCGCATCGCCACAGCCAACGATTGCAGGAATACCAAGTTCACGAGCAATGATTGCTGCGTGACAAGTACGTCCGCCACGGTTGGTAACAATAGCAGAAGCTTTCTTCATCACTGGTTCCCAGTCTGGGTCAGTCATGTCTGTAACTAACACATCACCTTCTTGAACCAATGACATTTGGTCCAGAGAATCAACCAAACGTACTGCACCTTTACCGATACGTTGACCGATTGCACGACCTTCAATCAAAACATCTGCTTTGTTCTGTAGCTCGTAGCGCTCAATCACGTTTTGTTCCGTTTGTGAACATACGGTTTCAGGACGCGCTTGAACAATGTACAGCTTGCCGTCGATGCCATCTTTTGCCCACTCAATGTCCATTGGACGCTGGTAGTGCTTCTCGATGATCATCGCTTGTTTGGCGAGCTCTTTGATCTCTTCGTCGTTCAGTGAGAACGTGTTGCGCTCTTCATCAGAAGTATCAACGATATCAACTTGTTTGCCGATCTCTTGGTTGTCAGAGTAGATCATTTTGATCAACTTAGAACCAAATGTTTTCTTAACGATCGGGTGCTCACCTGCTTCAAGCATTGGCTTATGAACGTAGAATTCATCAGGGTTTACTGCGCCTTGAACGACCATTTCACCTAGGCCCCATGAAGAGGTGATGAAGACAACTTGGTCGAAACCAGACTCAGTATCAAGCGTAAACATTACACCCGAAGAAGCTTTGTCTGAACGCACCATACGTTGGATACCCGCCGATAGCGAGATACCACGGTGGTCGAAACCTTGGTGTACACGGTAAGAGATCGCACGGTCGTTAAATAGAGAAGCGTAAACGTGCTTAGTTGCTTCTAGTACTGCGTCGATGCCTTTCACGTTCAAAAACGTTTCTTGCTGACCAGCAAAAGAAGCATCAGGCAGGTCTTCTGCCGTAGCAGATGAACGAACTGCGACTGAAAGCTCAGGGTTGCCTTCAATCAGTTCTTGGTAGTTTTCACGGATTTCTTGTTCAAGGTCCGCAGGGAAAGGGGCCTCTAATACCCATTGACGGATGGTTGCACCTGTCTTACGCAGAGCTTCCACATCCTCAACGTCTAGTTCATCAAGTAATTGGTGAATACGCTCATCCAAACCTTCGTGGTCAAGGAATTGGTTAAACGCGTATGAGGTTGTCGCAAAACCATTTGGTACAGAAACGCCTGCGTTCGCTAGGTTAGAAACCATTTCGCCAAGTGAAGCATTCTTACCGCCGACTTTGTCGACATCATCCATGGATAGGCCATTGAACCAGAGGGTGTTCTTTTGCATGTCTTTCTCCAGAAACATTGCAGCTTAGTAGGGGGACTTAAATCGCTCTAAACAATCGCATGTTGGCTGTTATTACACGTTGACCATACATTGCTTCATTTAGATTGATATCAAAGGCAAACGATTACGTTCTGGCTGAAAAAAATTCAAAAGAATTTTTAAAGCTGTGGTGAACCTAACTGAAAGCCAAACTGATTTATTAATATTATGTTTACCATCCTACTCAAAAGATTTTGAAAAATTAAACAGAAATGCAAATAAATAACCAAAGTCGTGATGTGTTCTATGTTTCTGACGGTACGGCGATAACATGTGAGACATTAGGGCATGTTGTTCTCGGTCAATTTCCGTTCATTCCTAACGAAAAAACCTTTCCGTTCGTAGAAAGCCAGGACAAAGTTGCTGACGTTGTAAAAGAAATTGAAACTTCCTACCAACGCAATGGCGTCAAACCTCTGGTGTTTTTCTCTATAGTGGTGCCAGACGTACGTGAAATGCTGCTGGAAGCGCCTGCATACAGCTACGATGTGTTGGAAAGCATTGTACAGAAAGTGCAAGACGACATTCAGATGGCGCCAAAACCCAAGTTGCAACGTTCTCGCAGTGTGGGGAAAGATTCCGATACCTATTTCGATCGTATCGCGGCCATTGAATATACATTGGCGCATGATGATGGCATCACGCTAAAAGGGCTGGAACAAGCCGATATCATCTTACTTGGAGTATCGCGCAGCGGGAAAACCCCCACCAGCCTATATATGGCGATGCAGTTTGGTTTACGTGTCGTGAACTATCCGTTCATTGCGGAAGATGTGAAGATGATGCGTTTGTTGCCTGAGTTTGAGATCCATCGTCATAAATTATTCGGGCTTACTATCGACCCTGAACGTTTGACTGAAATCCGTGAGAATCGTTTGTCTGGAAGTGATTACGCCAGTACTGAGCAGTGTAAGCTGGAGCTAGACACCGTAGAGGCGTTGTTTAGAAGAGAGGCGATCCCATATATCAATACGTCCTCTCTCTCTGTGGAAGAGATCACCACGCGTATTCTTGAAAAAGCAGGGATGAAGCGCCGTTTGTTTGGTTAACAAGGGGCACCAACATCGTCGTGTGCAAGAGGAGGCGAGTAACTCCTCCTCTTGTGCATCTAAAGATGCCTTACACAGAATGATTTAATAGTATTGGAACATCTTTTGGATGTCTTGATAGTTTTTGGTTTGAGTAAGTGACAGCATCAGTAAGATACGTGCTTTTTGTGGGTTTAGTGTGCCTGAGGCAACAAAGCCATATTTGTCGTCATCAATTTCAGCATCCAAAGTGGTTGAGCCGGTTGGTGTGCGAGAGCTCCTTACAACAACAACACCATTTTTGCTCGCTTTTTCTAGCTCATCAAAGACCGTGTGGTACAAGTTACCATTACCCACACCAGCACTTACAATACCGTCAAACTTCGCATCCACAAAGGCTTTGACTGGTAAGCTCGACGCATTTGCATAGTTATAAACAATGCCTACTTTAGGTAGTGTGTTGAGTTTTGATACATCGAATGGTGTTTCTGTGGTGTGTTTACGCTCTGGGCTTCGTTGATATTTGGCATCGCTATTATGAATGTAGCCGATAGCACCAAAGTTAGGTGACTGGAAAGTGCTGACGGAGGTTGTATTGGTTTTTGTCACATCTCGCGCATCGAAAATCGTGTCATTCATTGCGACCAGCACGCCACGTCCTTCAGAATCTTCATCGGTTGCTGTCACGACGGCGTTGTATAAATTAACTGGGCCATCAGCACTCATTGCGGTGGAAGGACGCATTGCACCGACAATCACGACTGGCTTTTTGCTCTTGACGGTCAGATCAAGGAAGTAAGCGGTTTCCTCTAATGTATCGGTACCATGAGTAATGACGATACCGTCAACATCATCTTGAGCGAGCAGTTCGTTGACTCGTTTGGCTAATTTAAGCCATACCTCATCATTCATATCTTGTGAACCAATACTGACCACTTGCTCTCCGGAAATATCGGCAATGTTGGTCATGCTCGGAACGGCAGAAATCAATGATTCGACACCGACTTTACCTGCGGTGTAGTTTGACTCTGTCGCAGATTGACCTGCTCCAGCTATGGTGCCACCAGTGGCAAGGATTTTAATGTTTGGAAGATCGGATTGCGCGAAAGAGAACGAACTGATGCATAAACCGAGAGTTATTGTACTGAGGCGGAAAAGATTTTTCGTCATGGGAATCACCTGCTGTTAGGTTGGATGTTGGGGGACTCATCTATCCTAAAAACAGCGGGTTAGATTTTTTGAGCACTAGTTCAACAAATTGCAGATGAAGATCGTGATCAAGCAATCAGTTAAAGAACATTAATTCAAACAATTAACTTAAATAACGTGCTTCTTTAACAAGTGAGATGTACTAATAACGTGCACAATGCGTTATATGCTTTAATCTATTGATTGGTAAATAAAGAGGGAAGGGAGGCGCGATTATGTTACTAAACACGAATTGAGAAGTGCAATTTCTTCAAAGTTTACAGTGTAAAAAAAAGCGGCTTTACCCCGGAACAGATAAAAGCCGCTTGCCAATGATGTGTTAATTCACATCTTATCGCATAATCATTTGTTCACGGCCTGGACCCACAGACACCATTTTTACTGGTACGCCCATCAGTTCTTCAATGCGTAGAACGTATTTCTGTGCTGCTACTGGTAGCTCTTCAAACTTACGACAACCTGTGATGTCTTCGCTCCAGCTTTCCATTTTCTCGTAGATTGGTGCTAGTGCTGCCGTTTGAGGCCAGATTGGGTTTTCGCTGTGGTCGCCTTCGTAGCCAACACAGATTTTCAGATCGTTAAGACCAGTCAAACAGTCTACTTTAGTTAGCGCAATTTCAGTTGCCGCTTGCAGTTCAACGCCGTTCTTTGTAGCGACTGCGTCGAAGTAGCCCATATCGCGCGGACGACCTGTAGTTGCACCGAACTCGCCTGCAAGTTCGCGGAAAGCATCTTGCTCTTCCATTGCAGTGATCAACGTACCAGTACCTACTGATGAGCTGAATGCTTTTGCAACCGCAATAACGCGCTCAGGACGAAGAGCCGGAAGACCACTACCGATACCCGCGTACATTGATACAACGTTAGAAGACGTTGTCCAAGGGTACTCACCGTAAACAAGGTCACGACCCGCGCCAAGCTGCGCTTCGAACAATAGAGTTTTGTCTTTTGCTTGTAGCGCTTTCAGAGGAAGCGTTACGTTGCAAATTGAATCGCGCCAAGGTGCAGACACTTCTAGCAACCAGTTCGCCAGTTCTTCAGCGGTTTGTTCAAACTCGAACGTTGGGTAAAGCGCACGCAGTTGCGGAAGTTTCCAATCCATCATGAATTGAAGGCGTTCAACTAATACTTCTGGTTGCTTCAACCAACCAACTAGGATGCCTTTCTTCATTACGCGGTCACCGTACGCAGGTGCAATACCTTGACGAGTTGAGCCGTATGCTTTGTCGCCTAAACGTTGTTCTTCTAGCGTATCTTCTAGTGCGTGTAGAGGTAGACACAGTGTTGCGCGATCAGAGATGCACATATTCACTTTTACGCCCGCTTCTTCAACTTCCGCAATCTCCTGAGACAGCAACGCAGGGCTGATAACCATACCCGGACCTAATACTGCCAAACAGTCTGGGTTGAAAACGCCACTTGGTAGCTGGTGCAGCTTGAACGTACCTAGGTCGTTAACCACGGTATGACCCGCGTTGTTACCACCTTGGAAACGAATGCTCGCAGAAGCTTGCTCTGCCAAAAAGTCAACGATGCGGCCTTTGCCTTCATCACCCCAGTTTGCACCCACAACAACGATAGACGACATAATTTAATCTCCAAAAACAGATGCAAAAATCTTAAGGTGTTCGCCATAATAAGAGAAATTAATTATACTCATTAACTTGATAAGAATCTCATATCGGAATTGGCAATGTTAGATTTGAACTGGCTGCGAACCTTCGTAACTCTTGCAGAGGTAAAACATTTCGGCAAAACAGCGACGGAACTGCACATGACGCAACCGAACGTAAGTTTGCATATCAAGCAGTTGGAGCAGGCCACGCGCACGAAATTGATTGAGCGAAATCCTGTGCAGTTGACGCAAGCGGGAAAGCGTTTGTTAGATACGGCTCAGCGAATGCTCAATGAGCTGCAAATTTGCCAGTCGGATCTCAATGCCATCAACGATCTTACGCAGGGGACGCTTTCTATTGCGGCGAGCGATATCGTTTCACGTTTACTACTTATCAAGCCGTTCCAGCAATTCAAAAGTGAATATCCGGGTATCGACTTGGCATTGTTCAATACCACATCTTCTCAAGCGGTGGATTTGGTGAAAAGTGCGCGTGCCGATATCGGCTTTGTTATCGCACAAAAAGAGAGTCAACCGTTGCATTTTACGCCTCTCACGCAAATTCACTGGTGTGCGTTTGGCGATAACATTTTTGAGTGGCAGGACAATCGAAAAGAGAGCCAGACGTTGATTCTGCTAGGGCACGACACGCGAACCCGTGAGCTGATAGATGCGTCTTTACCTGAGTTAAATCTGCCTAAGCATCGCGTGATGGAAGTGGGCAGTGTGGAAGCACAAATCGACTGGGCAGAAGCAGGATTTGGGACCGCCATTGTGCCGGATTTTTCTCTTGATCCGAGGCTAATGCTTTCCCGAGAAGTCACGCCTTTGCCTAGTTTTCCAAACACCGATTTCGGCTACATTGTGCGCCAAAATCAGGTGCTCTCCAAAGCCGCCAAACAGCTACTCACTTGGGTTGGAGAGAATGTGTCAGTGGTGGGAGAGTAACGGATGAAAGATGACGACATTATTGTTTCGCTGCCTTCTCTGATTCATCGCATTGGCGGTGAGAATGCTAAACGCATTAAAGTCATTGCGGCGGATTGCGGGTGTGACGTTAAGCGAGTTAGGCGCTCACGTCATTGGCAAGTTTCTGGAAAAGCTTTGAACTTAAAAGCGTTACTTGATCAGCTAAAAGCAGGGCAGTGTGAAGAGCTAAGGTTTGTGATGAATAAGCTGGAGAAAGGGTTATCCGTTCATCAGGACAAACTGGAACCGTTGGAAGAAAAACTGATTCGGTTGGTGGTGCAAAACCCAAATATCACCTTGGCGGAGTTGATGACAGAAACGCACTGTACGATTGCGCAAGCCAGAGCAGCTCGGTTTGAAGCGGAAATGCTTTAGCGTAGAATTTTTATTTACTCATTCTAGCAGCCAATGTTACGGTGCGGGTTATTACTAAAAATTAAGGCCATTTTTTATCATGGATATTTGGAAGCTTCTCCTTTTTATTCCCGCTTGCTTTGCTCTGAATATGACTCCAGGCCCAAACAACTTATTGGCAATGAATAATGCGCGTTGTTACGGTTTTCGTGCCGCGTTTGTCGCTAGTTTAGGGCGTATTACGGCATTTTCTGGCATGATCGCGCTGTCTGCCTCTGGGCTCGCCGTGATTTTGTACACATCAGAAATGCTGTTTTTAGCGTTAAAGCTGGTGGGGGCGTTGTATCTATTGTGGATTGCATTCAACCTTTGGCGTTCGGAATCGAGCCCGATCTCTGAGTTAACGAACTCACGCAACTATGCAGGGCTTGCGAAACAAGAGTTTACGCTTGCCGCCGGTAACCCGAAGGCGATTCTTATTTTTACTGCATTTTTGCCGCAGTTTGTAGACGTGAACGCCAACGTTCAAGAGCAGTTTTTTGCCCTTGGCTCCACGTTTTTGATTTTAGAAATGGTCGCCATTTCAATTTACGCGATTTTTGGTTTGTACCTTAGACATTGGTTTTCAAATCCAAAAATGGCGAAACGTTTTAATCGCGGATGTTCGCTGTTTTTAGCCGCATCTGGTGTGAATTTGCTACTAAGTAAGCAATAACGCACATCATTTCTGTAGCGTATTTTTTCTATTAAAAAAAGAGCCGCTGATGTTATATCAGCGGCTCTTTTCGTTGATGCATCTATTGTTTGTTGTTACCACATCAAGTCATCTGGCACGACGAAATCTGCGTATGGATCGTCTTCTGCTGGAATGTCCGATTCTGGTTCTTTCTGTTCGATGATGACGGATTCATCACGTTGAGCAATTTTATTCGCTACTCCGCGTGGAATGACAACGTAGCTTTCACCGACAATCGCAATGGCTAGAATGCCTTTAATCAACTGTTCACGGATGAGAGCATCAACATACAGTGACTTAACCAAGGTGCCATGGGTGAAGTTGTATTTAATATCGCCATCTTTTAAGTCGATCTTGTTCATCTCAATCAATTGATTGATTTGCGCTTTGATCTCTTTATTCAAACGCTCGGCATTTTGCTGTTCGCTCAATTGTTTATCACGCTCTAACTGTTGGCGTTTATTCTCTTCAACCGCCGCTTTTACTTCGCGTGCTTGAACGCGTGATTTTTTAGAGCCTTTCTTCGCTTTCTTTAGTTTCTTTTCATTAACTAAGCCAGCTTTCAGCATTTGTTCTTGAAGGGTAAGTTTTGCCATGTTTCATCCAGTTAGTGCGCAATTTTGTGCATTTTAGCGAGTCCTTATCAGCAAGGAAAGGGCGATGATGACACGTCGGAGAAATTATCGGACTCAAGCAAACGCAATGCGTCCCAAAGCATCACTTGGTTGGAGCTTAGTACAGGAATACCAAAGCGGCTTGAGAAATAAGGCAGTAGATGCATGACTCGCATGTTCGTGCATGAAATAAATACCGCGTCCACAGTGCAATCAATCGACTCAAGCAGCTGCGCTAAGGCATTTTCTACGTCTTGTCCTCCGATGGTTGGGATATGGGGGTCGTAGTCGAGATTGAAATACCCAAAGGCCAGAACGTCAATGCCATGTTCGGTCATGGACTCATAAAGTGGGTGATTGACGTCATTGGTATACGGCGTCAGCATAACGATTCTTTTAGCTTGATGGTGTTCAAGCGCTCTCAGTGCGGCTTGCCAAGGGTTAGTTGTTATGGCTTCGGGTCTCTCTTGACGAATTAAATCAGTGATTTGATCGGAGCCAATGAGCACACTAGCTGACGTACAGCCAAACGCCATGACGTTGATTGGCCACATTGGCACGATGGTGCGTACACACTCGCGGATACTGTTTTGCATGTCTGTTAAGTGCAGAGGATCGACAGTACCTGTGGTGAGAAAGCGTGAAGTGTATAAGCGGACATCTGCGGGTAAATGCTCGCGCCATTCGTTTTCTAGCACATAGTCGGTCGCGAGTTGAATGAGTCCGATTGAACGTTGATAAGCGGAGACATCCGCCGAAAACTCAAACTGAGTGGTTAAAGATTGAAACGTACAGAGCTCTGGCATGTTACGGCCCTCAAAAAGTGCGGTGGTTGCCCACCGCCAAAGTCACAGGGAATAAGTTACATCGTGGATTGAATGCTGGTGAGTTGTTGAGCGGTATAGTCAGCGATTGCGGTGTCTTGAACGCCAGTCCCCGTTAAATCACATACCGAAACATCGTCAACACGCCTTGAGTAGGGGTGCTTGCCGCAAATGATGTCGCCAAGTTCGACTAGGCTACGGGTGAGCGGTTTGTCTACACCACGTAATTCGCCAAGTGATTCTGACTGACTGATTCGATCAACCACCAGATGCTCAGCGTTTAGGATGACTGAGGTGGCAAGCTCACGTTTATGAGGGCTGTCTGAACCCATAGCGATTACGTGTGCTCCGGATGGGATATCTTCCCAATTCAGCAAAGGTTCTTTTGATGGTGTTGTCGTGACAATAATGTCGGCTTCTTGGCATGCTTGCTGGATAGAGGAGTGTACGGATACGGATAGATCGTATCGTTGCTCCATACGTTGTTTGTAAGTCTGCGATTTTGTGTTGTCTCTTGCCCAGATGTTCACTTGGGAGATTGGCCTAACTAATTTTATCGCAGCGACTTGGAGTTCTGCTTGAAGCCCACTGCCAATAACCGTAATTTTGGATGCTTCTGAGTTCGACAGGTATTTCGCGGAGATAGCGCCGGCGAGAGCAGTACGAATGTCGGTTAGATACCCTTCGTCAAACAATACGCTATCAACCAGCCCTGTTTTCGCGCTAAAGAGCACCATCAAACCATTTAGGCTGGGTAGTCCCAGTTTTGGGTTATCAAAAAAACCTGGGCTGATTTTTATCGCGAAGCGCTCATTGCCTTTGATATGCGCCGTTTTTACATCCACTTCGCCGTTATGTTCTTCGATTGCCATACTAAGAATCGGAGGCATGGTGACGTTGCCTTGCCCAAGTGCTTTGAAGCCATTTTCCACGGCCGCTAACGCATTAAGATCTAACTGAGTCACTTGCTCTATCTGAGATTTATTATAGATTTTCATTCGCACGACCTCGGTTATTCTTTGACTTGGCGGCCAATTTTTAATGCCGTCTCAAAAGTGTCTGAAGAGACGTTTTTTCCACTGAGCACCAAAACGACTTTCTTACCGCGTAAGTCCAGTTGATGCTGGTGAATGGCGGCAAGCCCCACTGCGGCTGCGCCTTCTACGGCAAATTTTTCTGCATCGAAAATATCTGCCATGCCTTTGGCGATGTTGTGTTCACTGACTAAAAACGCTTTATCCATGACTTCTTGCACGAGTTTGAAGGTATAGCGATTGTCTAAACCTATGCCGCCACCTAAGCTGTCAGCAAACGATTCGTGCTCTTCAACTTGTACTGGTTTTCCTGCTTTAATGCTTTCTACCATCGCAGCGCCTTTGTCCATGGAAACGCCATACACGTTCACTTTGCTGCTGTTTGATTTTGCGGCTAAGCCAATACCACCAATCAATCCGCCGCCAGATAGCCCGGCGAAAATGACGTCGACATCAGGAAGATCTTCAATGATTTCTAGCCCAATGGTCCCTTGTCCGGCGATGATGTCTGGGTGTTCGAATGGTGAGAGATAGGTCATCGACTCTTCTTCTGTTAGCCTCAATGCTTCTCGCTCCGCGTCGTCTTGAGCTTGACCAACTATTCGAACTTCTGCGCCTAATGCTTTAATTGCGTCGACTTTGTTTTGTGGCACTAAATTGGACATACAAATCACGGTACGGACTCCTAGTCGTTGCCCAGCATAAGCCACGGCACGGCCATGGTTACCAGTAGAGCAAGTGACGACGCCATGTTGTTTTTGTTCCTCACTCAGTTTGTTCATGGCATGAGTCGCTCCACGCAATTTAAAAGCACCAATAGGTTGTAGTGTTTCCAGTTTTAACCAAATTTCACATTGATATTGTTGCGATAACAGTGGTGAGTGAAGTAATGGTGTGCGACTGACTAATCCGTTAATCGCTTTCTTTGCGGCAAAGATTGCTTGTGTTTCCATGTAGTACGTCTCTTAGGACCGCCCCCTCTAATTTGGTCAGAGGGGGCGGTAATCATTGGTAGGTTTGTGAGTTGGTTAATTCGCGGCTATTTTGGCTGCCACTGTTTAGACGTGACGAGGTTATCCATCACTTTATTGACCGCTTGGTGCGCTTTGTCGACAATAGTGTCGATGTCATTACGATTCGCGATAAGCGGTGGAGCAAAGCCGAGGATGTCACCATGTGGCATGGCGCGAGCGATTAAGCCTTGCTCTAAACAGGCTGCCGCGATTTGCGGACCCACTTTCAAGTTTGGATCAAAGTGTGCTCGGCGGAGTTTGTCTGAAGAAAACTCCAACGCATGCAACAAGCCAACGCCACGAGTATCACCGACCAATGGATGATCGTTAAACGTCTCCGCCATACGTTGCTGCAAGTAAGCGCCGACTTCGGCTGCGTTTTGCACCAAGCCTTCACGTTCAATGATATCGAGGTTGCAGTTCGCGGCTGCCGCTCCCATTGGGTGACCGGAGTAGGTATAACCGTGTCCGATAGCGCCCCATTGGTCGGTGCCGTTTTCTAGCACACTCCAAACTCGTTCACCGACGATCACGCCAGACAGCGGTTGATACGCTGAGGTTAACCCTTTCGCTACCGTGATGAGATCCGGTTTCATGTCGTAGTGCAGTGAGCCAAAATCGGAGCCGAGGCGACCAAAGCCACACACCACTTCATCCGCAATCAAGAGTACATCGTATTTGTCGAGTACTTTACGAATCGCCTGCCAGTACCCTTCTGGTGGTGGCACAATACCGCCAGTACCAAGCACTGGTTCCGCAATCATCGCTGCCACCGTTTCAGGGCCTTCTTCCAAGATCATCGCTTCGAGTTGATCCGCACAATATTGAGAGAATTCAAGCTCAGACATACTCTCGTCTTCACGGCGATAGTAATACGGCGCCATGGTGTGCTTGATGCGCTCAAGCGGTAAATCAAAATGTGCGTGGAACAGAGGTAGCCCTGTCATTGAACCCGAAGCGATACTTGAGCCATGGTAGCCGCGATCACGGGAGATAATTTTTTTCTTCTCTGGTAGACCACGAGCATTGTTGTAATACCATACCAACTTAAGTTGAGTTTCGTTCGCATCGCTGCCTGACATGCCGTAGTAGACTTTACTCATGCCTTCAGGCGCCATTTTGATGATGCGATCTGACAGTGTCACTAGTGCTTCGTTCGTGTGACCGACGTAAGTGTGGTAGTACGCCAGCTCTTTGGCTTGTTCATAAATAGCATCGGCCATTTCAGTCCTGCCATAGCCAATGTTCACACAATACAACCCGGCAAAGCCGTCTATCAGCTCGATGCCTTCTGAATCGGTGATGCGTATTCCGCTTCCGCTCGAGATAATTCTTCCCGAAAGCTCCCCAGCCGCATACTGCTTCAGGTGGGTTGAGGCATGAAATACTCTCTGACGGTCGATCTCTAAAAGTTGTTTGGTTTTGTTGCTCATGATCCTTCTCCTCGAATAATTGGATATCCATATTTCGTGCCTTAACTGCCACTGACGGTTGGTAAAGCGCCTAAGCAGCAGTATTTGATTTCACTGTATTCTTCAAAGCCGTGGCGACTGCCTTCTCGTCCAAGCCCAGACTGTTTCACACCGCCAAATGGGATAGGGTGGCCAGTCATCTTGACGGAGTTCACGCTCACCATGCCAAATTCCAAACCACGCATGCAGCGCCAAATTTGGTGAATATCGTGACCATAAACATAGGCAGCTAAGCCGTACTCAGTGTCGTTGCTCATTTCAATCACGGTATCTAAGTCTTGGTAAGGCAATACGCCTGCCACAGGACAAAAATTCTCTTCGCGATACACCGCCATATCAGGGGTGACATCGGCTAGCAATGTCGGCGCGAAGAAGTTTTCGCCTGGTACGGGCTGGTGGTATCCCGCTACCAATCGCGCGCCTTTGTCGAGTGCGTCACGCACCAAATCATGCGCTTTATCCACCGCAGCGCGATTGATCAGCGGCCCCATGGTGGTTTTTTCATCTAAACCATTGCCCAAAACAATGTGGTTCATTTCTTTGGCAAACGCTTCCAAAAACGCTTCGTACTTATCTTCGGGGACGAAAATACGGTTTGCGGCCAAGCAGTCTTGTCCTGCGGTTTGAAACTTGGCATCCACGGCGGCTTTGGCTGCTTGCTCGACATCCATATCTGGCAGCGCGATGAAAGGGGCATTACCGCCGAGCTCCATACTGCACTTCTTCACGGTTTGTGCCGCGTCGCGCAGCAGCAACTTACCCACTCGAGTAGAACCTGTGAATGAGAGCGCTTTGACTTTATCGGAGTGACACAAGGTTTGTGACACCATCACCGCATCGCCAGTGATCACGTTAAATACACCAGGTGGAAAGCCAGCTCGGTCTGCTAACTCTGCCAAGGCCAATGCGGAGAAAGGCGTTTCGCTGGCAGGTTTGATGAGCACCGGACAGCCTATCGCTAGTGCTGCGGCGGCTTTACGGGTGACCATTGCATTAGGAAAATTCCATGGTGTAATCAGAGCTGCGACACCAATCGGCTCGCGTACCGTCGATAGCTGCGCATTCGGAATATGACTTGGGATGGTTTCGCCATAGCTACGGCGTGCTTCCTCTGCAAACCAACGAACAAAGGATGCGCCGTAGTCGATTTCACCCAAAGCATCACCTAATGTTTTGCCTTGCTCCATAACCATCAAACGAGCAAGATCTTGTTTTGATTCTAAAATCAGATCGTGCCAACGCATGAGAATTTCAGCGCGTTCTTCTGCTTGCATTTTTCGCCATTGACGAAAGGCTTGGTCGGCTTCATCAATCGCTTGATAGAGTTGTTGCTGAGATAGTTTGGTAATGTAGCCGATGACCGTACCATCCGCTGGATTATCCACCGGATGAAATTGGTCACCAGTTACCCATTTGCCATTTACGTACGCTAAACCTCTCACCAAACGTACGTCTTTCATTATCGCCATCATGTCGTGCGAGGCTTTTAATTCCTCAGCATGTAAGCTGTGCAGTGCTGTCATGAGTCCTTCTCCCAGCGTCGTTGTCCATAGTTAAACTGTAATGGAGAAGTGACCGAAATAATTTCTGATGCCGAGGTTTAAACCATCAAAACTTTCTTTTCCACACCGTTAGATATGGTGATTTTTCTGGCCGTCTTTTAAGCGTGTTTTCCCTTTTAGAACAAGGCGTTTTGGTTCACTTCTAATGTGCCTGCATCACGTTTGATTGTTTTCGTCACGATGTAAGTAAAGTAGCGCTCAATGCCCACTTCTGACTCTAACCAGTTGTCGATAAGCCGCTGATATTGATCAATATCTTCCGACTGAATTTTGAGGATGTAATCGACACCGCCGCCTGTGGCATAACAATCAGTGACTTCTGGTGAGTGTTGAACCAGTTGCTCGAAACGTTTGAACGCTTGGGCGCTGTGCTCTTTGAGCGTAACTTCAACCATGACCGACGTTCGTTTGAACAAAACATCGGTATTTACTTTTGCCCCGTAGCCTTCAATGATGCCTGCTTCTTCCAGTTTTTTGACACGCTCCCAGCAAGGGCTCACGGATAGGTTAATGGCCTCGGCAAGGTGAGATTTGGTAATACGGCCATTGTCATGAAGTATTTGTAGAATTTTTACGTCGTAGCGATCGAGGCGCATAATTGGTCTCCCTGTAAAATACCAATCAGTTCAGAATAGTTGATGACTGGTCAACCGCTATAAGGTGGCCCGAAGGCCACTCCTTTTTCTGTTATTGATTCTGTTATTGATTGAACTCTTGTTCCAGTGAGCTCAGCACCGCTTTACCGCTGTCGCCTGTAAGCTCGATGTATTTGTCCCGCATTGGCATAGAGGCTTGTTTAAATGCTGCACGTTCGTCACTGTCGAGTTTGATCATCTGCATATCTGGTTTTGCTTGCTTAATTTGATCAAGACGTTTTTGGTTAAACTCATCCTGTTTTTCAAATATAAAGTCAGTCATACCAGCGATGACTTTATTGACCTGATCTTGGCGGGCTTGTGGGAGGGTTTCGAACCAACTGTTGTTGGTAATGACAGTAGTAGTAAATTGTTGTTGTCCTGCCCAGATCATGTAGTCGTTCACTTCGTAGAACTTCATTTCTTCGATAGCAAAAACGGGGTTTACTTGACCATCGATCATTTTAAGTTGCAGAGCACCATAGACTTCTGAGTAGGGTAAAGGCGTAGGGTCGGCTCCAAACGATTTATAAGCCTCAACCAGCATTGGCGATGCCATCACGCGTATTTTGAAGTTATCAAAATCTTTTGGAGAACGAATCTCACGGTTGGTCGTCCACACCATTTCACCTTCTGGATACATAGTGAGAAGTTTGAGGTTTTTCTGTTCTAGCTTTTTGCCGAGTGTGTCATAGATAGTAGGGCTTGAACTCAGCACTTTTTTATTCACATCATTGTCTTGCGACAAAAGGTAAGGGATGGAGAAAACCTGCATTTCGGGCACGAATGAACCAAAAATACCTGGCGATGCGTTGGTAAATTGGATAATACCGTTCGCAGTAAGCTCTGTAAGATCTTCTGACTGACCTAATGTGCCGTATGGATAGACTTCCACTGTGACGTCGCCATCGGTTGCATTTTCGATGCGCTTTTTAAACTCTTGCGCATAAGCATCTTGCACCGAGCCTTTGACTTCTTCTAGAGCGAATTTCCACGTTTCTGCATAAACATTGCTGGTGGCAAAGCTGGCAGCGATCAGTACGGCACTCGTTAGGTGGCTGTGTTTCATCGGATTCATCCATTTCTTCCTTAATCAGTTTGTGAGTCAATTCACCAACGGCAGGTGATACACCAGACCCGATGTTGTGTCGTGTTTAGGGCGTGTTGACCTTTCGAGCTGATTTTTGCAGCGATTTGTGGGTGGCCTGCATAAAAAGCCGATAACGCAGTAGAAATGAACCACAAAGGCTGCCCGAAGGGTTCGAGCTAGGCGCCCCCGCAAAAATCGTTTTATGCTTTGTTGAAGACCATTTGCTTAGAATGACTAGGCTGCATAGTCTTCGCCGCGCCTAAAACGATTTTACCTCGAACAAAGTTTAACCGCGAAAGGTCAATACGCCCTAGTAAGAGTTAGTTTAATTCGCCACAGTCTTCGGCAATTACGGCGACCGTGTCACCAATGTTGACCATGGCAGGGAAACGACGTGCAGCAAAAATCCCACTGCGCTGCGCTTTGTATTCGATTGGGTCGCTCCCTGTACGCTCGGTTGAATAGATTCTTGCCAGTACATCGTCTTGTTTGATGGTATCGCCAAGCTCAAATAAGTATTCGGTGATACCGTTGTGCTGGCTTTGCACGTAGCAACTTGCATCGGGCATATCAAGCAACCTAGTTGGCAGGGTTGGTTTTTCGTAATCACCTGATAAGTTGCCCGAAAAACGCAAGAAGTTACGAATACCACGGTCGGCATAAGCGATGGTTTCTGGAGTGCTGGTTCCGCCACCTCTGAGCTCTGTGGTGACGAAAATTTTGCCTTGAGATTCCACTGCGGTGTCGTACAGGCTGGTGGCGTCCATTTCGAGCAAGATCATGGTGTAAGGTGCGCCAAACAGCTTTGCACCTAAGATGCATGCTTCTTCTTGATCGAGGTTGTCGAGGCGATGGGCTGCGGCGAAAGGCACGATGTCTAACGTTTTACCACCTGAATGAATGTCTAACGCAAAATCGCACATGGGTACTAAGTAACGAGTAAAGTAATCCGCGATTTTTTCGGTCACTGAGCCTACAGGGTTTCCGGGAAAGCTGCGATTTAAATTCCCTTTATCGATAGACGATGTGCGCGAGGCATTTTGTACCGCAGGTAAGTTCATCATTGGCACAATAATGACGCGACCTTGTATTTGCTCTGCTTGCAGCGAGTTTGCCAATTTAAGCAGGCTGGTAATACCTTCGTATTCATCACCATGATTACCGCCAGTAAGCAGCGCCGTTGGCCCGTGACCATTTTTGATCACGGTGATAGGTATCATGATGCTTCCCCAAGCGGAGTCATCATGGGAATAGGGCAGCGCTAAAAAGCCGTGCTGCACGCCTTCTCGGTCAAAGTCTACGGTGGCTGTGATCGAGCTCTTTTGCATATCGAGTCCTTTTTGTTCTTAAGCCTAGTTCAACAGAACTTACGGTTTGAAAAGTTAGTGTTTAACAAATAAGTGGCGTGGGAAATCACACAGTGTTTTTGCACCATCACGGGTGATCACAATGCTTTCGGTGGTTTCTAACCCCCAATCTTCAAACCATAGCCCCGGCATAAAGTGGAATGTCATGCCTTCTTTTAATACGGTTTTATCGGTGTCTCGCAAGCTCATGGTTCGTTCGCCCCAATCAGGAGGGTAGCTCAGACCAATTGGGTAACCACAGCGGGCGCCTTCACGTGAGAATCCTGCTTTATCCAGAACTTGGTTCAATGCGTTGGCGATGTCGGCGCAAGTATTGCCTGGTCTTGCGACTTCTAAGCCTGCTTCGAGACCTAAAGTTAATGCTTCATCTGCACGTTTGAATTTGTCGTCCGGTTCTCCAAGAAAAATAGTGCGAGAGAGTGGGCAATGGTAACGGCGATGCGCGCCAGCGATTTCGAAAAAAGTACCTTCGCCTTTTTTGAAAGGTCTATCGTCCCACGTTAGGTGAGGTGCAGAAGCATCAGAACCAGATGGCAAAAGCGGTACGATCGCGGTGTAATCGCCAAAGTGATCTTCATGCCCAAGTACTGCTTGGCGGTTAATCTCGGCGACAAGGTGATGTTTCGGCAATCCTGGCTCGATCATATCGAACGCGACGCGATGCATGTTTTCAACAATGCGAGCTGCGCGGTACATATAAGCCAGTTCTTGATCAGATTTAACGGCGCGACACCAATTGACTAGCCCGGTTGCATCGAGAAGTTGAGCATTCGGTAAGTGCGTGGTGAGTGACTCGTAAGCGGTGGCACTAAAGTAATAGTTATCTTTTTCCACACCGATACGGCCGCGATCCCAAAGACGCGGGGCGAGTACCGCTTCTACCAAAAAATCCATTGGGTGTAATGGTGGATTCATTACATAATGGTCTGGGTAGTAAGTGATATTTTCTGCCGACATATACGCAGTTCTGTATGCCCCATTGGCATCTTGGCAGCGCCCAAACCAAACAGGCTCGCCAGATGATCCTACAACGACACATTGTGGGACATAAAAAGACCAACCGTCATAACCAGTCAGCCATGCCATGTTAGAAGGATCGTGAATGATAAGGACATCCAGCTCTCGCTCTTCCATCGACTGCCGAACTTTTGTTAATCGGTCCTGGAATTCATCCAGTGTAAAATGCAAAGCAACGCCTCTCATATTTTCTCCTTGTTAAAAATCCGACGCCTTATGGGCCTTCGGAGACGTTGAGGTATTTCTACCTTCCACCAGGTCAGCCAGACCTGCGTTTAAAACTATTGCAACTCACCACTGCGGCTGGGTTTGGATTAAACGATGCCATTTAACATGTTTGTTGAATCTATATTTCTCATGTCAATCATTACAATTGTGGCTCATTTTTGTGCATTACACCGCATTTGATGGCTAAAAACTCGCCATTTGTTAAATTGAAGTTACAATGAGCATTAAAAATGAATCAATTAAAATATTGTGTCATGACAATTTCTTTGAACCCGATCATTCGCCCAGGCACCGCTAAGTACATCTCCATTGGCAATTATCTTGTCGAATGTGTCCGCAGTGGTTACCTAAAACCCGGTACTCGACTACCCACACATCGTGAGTTTGCGGAGCAAATTGGCGTGAGCGTACAAACCGTCAGTCATGCATATGGTTATGCAGAGAAAAAAGGTGCGCTCGAGTCTTGGGTGGGAAACGGTACGTTTGTAAAATCAGGCTTTGTGGATGAAAGCACGGACACGGAGTTCATGCTGACGCAAGAGATGAAAGAAACGCCGGATGAAATTGATATGTCGATCGCTCATCCGGTAGTAACCGATCGCCACATTACGCTTTTTAATCAGGCGTTAATGGAAATTGCTGGGCAAACAAACAATCGCAGTTTGATCAGTAAAGCAAAGCCAGTAACAGGTCAGCCTCATCATATTGAGTCCGGAGCGCGATTTCTCAGTAGCCAAGGGTTAGACGTTGGTACCGATCAAATATTACTCACAAACGGTGCATGCCATGGCTTGACCTTGGCTTTAAGCACCGTTGTTGAACACAGTGATTTAGTCGCTTGTGGCCACTTAGTCGATCATGGCTTGATCTCTCGCTCGAGAATGCTTGGATTTAAGTTACAGCCGCTTGAGATGGATGAGTTTGGTATCACGCCGGATGCATTTGAATGGGCATGTAAACACAAACCAATCAAGGCGCTGTGTTGCACACCGAGTATGGCCAATCCGAATAGTGCGCATATGGATATTTCGCGCCGAGAGGCGATAGCAAATATTGCGAAGCAGTATGAGATCTACGTGATTGAAGATGACGTGTATGGGGCACTAGAGCCCAATCGTGTCCCACCTCTCGCCGCACTGTTACCCGAGCAGGCTTTTTATGTCACCAGTTTAACCAAAGTCGTAGCGCCAGGTATGCGTACGGGCTATTTAACGGTCCCACGTCATTTTTTGCAGCATGCGATTGGCCGTTTAGCAGCGACGAGTTGGTCTGCGACCCCGCTACCGTTTGAAGTCGCTCATTTGTGGATCGAAAACGGTACATTAAATCGACTTGTTCGATTTCAAGTCAATGAATTTGCCAAGCGCCAGCGAATAGCAAAAGCTACCTTAGAAGGGCATGTTTATAGCTCACACCCGAATGGTCAGCACATTTGGTTGAGGTTACCTGAGCAGTGGAGCAGTGATGATCTGGTCGCTTCGGCTAAGCGTTCTGGGGTGCAGATCACGGGGTATAAACCTTTTGTTCTCGATACTAATCAGCCAATGCCTTATGTGCGAATCAGTTTGGGAGCAGAGACTAATCGAGGCTACATCAAGCATGGGTTGTCTGTTATTGCAGAAATTCTCGATACAAACCCTCCAACCTCTCACTTTTTGGTCTGAGCAGTATGCTCTGACCAATTTTTTCTGCGAAAGCGCCAAGTTCAGAAAATCTTTCTTATTCACCTGATTGACTTGATTGTCATGAAAAAGATAACGTTTCATTAACATTTTTGTTGATCAGGAGCAGCGCGGATGAAAGGGATTTTTCAGTGGCTAGATAAATATATACAGAAAGCGGAGGCGGCACTGCTCATTGGCTCGGTGCTTCTTATTGCGTTGAACTCAATTGCTAACGTATTAGGGCGCTACCTCTTTAGCCAAAGCATCTACTTTTCAGAAGAACTCAATTATTTCCTCATTATCGCCGTCACGTTTATTGGTTGCAGTTATGCTGCCCGCCAATCTCGCCATATCCGTATGACGGCATTTACCGATATGCTTCCAAAGCGTATACAAACTTTAGCCAACGGCATTATTTATTTACTCACCGCTGCATTGGTGGCGGTACTAACTTGGTATTCGTGGCAATACATTGGCAAGGTGAGCCAAATGGGGCGTCTTTCTCCTGCAATGCAAGTACCTTTGAGTTGGGTGTACTTAATCGCACCGATTGGCCTTTTCTTTAGCACGGTTCAGTTCGCGCGTGTGGGTGGTCGCCATATCAAACGTTTCATAACGCTGACAAAGCTTTCACGCTCATCTCGACCAGATGGCATCGGCTCTGCCACTAAGCAGGAGAAAGCGCTATGACGACCGCTCTTGTTGCAACGATGATCACGTTGTTGGCTTTTGGCTTTCCGATGTTGGTACCGCTATTAGCGGCGACCATGTTGGGATTTATTGTTTTTCTTGGCTTGGGGCCAGATTTTATGATCCAGCAAATGCTTGCTGGCATCAAACCCGCTGCGTTGATCGCAGTACCGATGTTTATTCTCGCGGCAGAAATTATTACCCGAGGCGTCGCAGCAACGCGCTTGCTAGATGTCGCAATGGCGTTTGTTGGGCACGTTCGTGGCGGTCTGGCGATCACTTCATCGCTTAGCTGTGCGATGTTTGGTGCGGTATCGGGGTCTACACAAGCCACCGTTGTTTCTGTTGGCTCTATTATGCGACCGAAAATGTTGGAGTATGGTTACAAAGACAGTTTTGCTTTGGCTTTGATTATTAACGCCTCTGACTTAGCGCTCCTTATTCCACCGAGTATCGGTATGATCATCTATGGTGTGGTGTCTGGAACATCGGTTGCTGAGCTGTTTATTGCTGGTATTGGACCGGCGATCGTGATTTTATTGATGTTTTCTGCCTACTGTTATTTTTATGCAGGCAAAAGCTCTGTAGAAAATGCCCCGCGAGCCAGCTGGAAAGAGCGTTGGACCACAATACGTAAAGCGGTTTTACCATTTGGTTTTCCGATCATTACTGTTGGCGGTATTTATGCTGGAGTATTTAGCCCTACCGAAGCGGCGTCGGTTTCGGTGTTGTACGCTGTGTTATTAGAAATGGTTATCTTCCGTAAAGTGAAATGGAAGGAGCTTGGCGAAATCGCGCTTTCTACGGGCATGGTTACCGCGGTGGTATTTATCTTAGTCGCAGCAGGGGCTGCTTTTTCTTGGGTAATTTCATTTGCCCAGATCCCGCAAGAATTGTTGGGTATGATCGGGATTAATGATCTTTCGCAGACCGAGTTACTGGTCGTTATTTCAATTGCGTTCTTTATTGGTTGTATGTTCGTTGATCCAATCGTAGTGATGCTGATTTTGATCCCTATCTTTGCACCTGTGATTAAGTCCTCTGGCATTGACCCAGTACTTGTCGGCACCATCGTGACCTTGCAAGCAGCGATAGGTTCTGCAACGCCGCCATTCGGTTGTGATATTTTTACCGCGATTGCCGTGTTTAAACGTCCTTATGTGGAAGTGATTCGCGGCACACCACCGTTTGTGTTCATCTTGCTTTTGGTCTCTGTGATGCTGATTTTCTTCCCTTCGATTTCACTTTTCTTACGTGATCTAGCGTTTCGATAGTATCGACTAAACGCTCAAAGCCGCTGAATATCAGCGGCTTTTTAATCTATGCTCTCAAACTGGTTCAACTTATTCTTTTCTCCAGTCTCCATTGGCTGGGAGACTTCCCCGTCCAACTGCGAAAGTGACGGCTGAATACCGCGGGTTCTGCATAGCCCAGTTGCAATGCGATATCGGTAATACTCTGAATATTTTCACTTAAACGCTGCTCGGCAAAATCCTGTCGTACTTGTTGTAACAACTGTCGATAATTTGTTTCCTGTTGTTTTAACTTGCTTTGCAGCATTCTTGGGTGTAAATCCAATGCTCTGGCGACACGCTCCACGCTGCATTCTCCCGTCGATAGCAAACGACCAATCATATTGGCCGCTTGGTCACTGAGATTGTTGGGATAGCGAGTTTGCAGCTCTTTGAGGTGCTGCTGAAAATGGCGCTCTAGTGCGTCTTCATCTTGGTGGTTCTTAGCGTTAAGCAGACTCGCTTTAAGTAGGATACCGTCAAACTTATCACCAAAACGCAGTTTGTTCTGCTGAGCAAACTTGCTTTGCTCTACTTCCAAGGTTGCGTGTTGAGTCAGATGTAACGCGAAGTGGCTTGCTTCAATATCGAGCAAACTGGCGATAAACATGGCTAAGTGTGACACACTGAGCTGCATCAACTGCGCAATACCGCGGTCACTATTCACATCAATATTGAGCGACAATCGTACCCAATCATCTTGTGGCGTCATGTTGAGAGTAACGCCTGACGAATGCAGATAGAGATAATCATTCACCTGCAGCAAGGCATCACCGACCGTTTCAGCACGAGAAACCAGCATCGGCAAATCGCCTAAACTTTGCAGGTTTTGGCGCTCGGCGAGTAACACACCAAACAACGGTTGCTTACAACGAGCAGCCGCTTCCTCCAGCAATTCAGCCAACCTAGGGTAGGCGAGATAGGTATCGGGATCGCGAAACTGCGCGGCAGACAGGCCAACAGCGGCCATTATCTCTTGCGGATTCTGACCTAATTCTGAAACCAAGCTATCAAATTTATCGGCAGCGCCACTTCGTACGATATACATGTCTCGATTTTCAAATGTTAACAGGTTGTAAATCGCAATATATCAAATTTACTTCGTAAAAGGTCAAGTGAGTGCCAGTGAGTTGATCTAAGTTACATTTCGATAACAACAACGCATGGATGAGAAGCTGTATGGAACTTATCAATAAAACTGCCATCGTGACTGGCGCTGCGGGTGGAATTGGGCAAGCTATTATTGCAAAGCTAAGAGAGCAAGGAGCCAAAGTGCTTGCTGTCGATATTTCAGAGCAATCACTGCAAATGTACGCAAGTTTTGGCTCTAAGCAGTTGGAAACCTTTGTTGCGGACGTCACCGATTACCAACAAGTCGAAGCCATGGTGAAGTACGCGGTCGAACAATTTGGCTCACTTGACATCATGGTCAACAATGCAGGCATCGGCGCACCGAAACCTCTGCTTGAACATGATCCTATCGCCGACTTTGAGCCTATCTCTAAAGTCAACCAAAACGGCGTTTACTATGGAATTCTCGCCGCTGGACGACAATTCCAAGCGCAAGGAACACCGGGCGTGATCCTCAATACCTCTTCCGTTTACGCCCAAATGGCCTCCGAGATGACGTTTACCTACAACGTCAGCAAAGCCGCAGTCGATATGATGACCAAATGCGCCGCTTTAGAGTTAGCGCCTCTGGATATTCGTGTGTGCGCGGTCGCTCCGGGACGCGTTGATACTCCGATGTTAAGGCAATACGAAGAGATTGGCTTGTGGAACCACATCCGCAAAGAACAGATGCGTCAAAACTTCACGCAACCAGAAGAGATTGCCAACGTGGTGGCGTTTCTTGTCAGCGAAAAAGCAAACTGTATCAACGGCTGCACCATTAGCGCATCTGACGGTTTCGAGAATTTTAAGTACCCACTCATGGGATAGATGGAATAGGCGAGCACGCCAAATTACAGCAATAGTGAGGATGTAAGTTATGTCATTACCAGAAGTTATTCAGCATCAAGATTTCCTATTAACTCTTAATACTAATGAAGAGTCGATCATTAAAGACGCGCTACCGGGTGTTGATGTTTACCCACTTTTTCTTGATCCAGAAAACGGTACGTGGGTGATTCGCGCCAAGTTCAAACCGGGCGTGACTCTACCTAAGCACTTCCACACTGGTGTGGTGCACTTCTATACCCTAAGCGGTGCTTGGCACTACATTGAATACCCAGACCAAGTTCAAACCGCAGGTAGCTATTTATATGAGCCAGGTGGTTCGATTCATACCTTCCATTGTCCAGAAGAGTCGGGTGGTGCAGATGGCTTTATGGTGATCCAAGGTGCGAACATTAACTTTGACGAAGAGGGTAACTTTCTCAACATCATGGACGCAGGTTGGATTGAGCAAGTAGTGGTTGCCGCTGCCAAAGCGCAAGGTTTTACTGCACGCTATATCAAACCGGGTGCGATTGCTGCCCTGAGTTATGAGCTAGCGGAGTAACCCCATGCAACAGATGAACAGTATCGTAATGCAGGATGGTAGTGTCCGCCTGAAGCAAGTCGAAATCCCCAAACCCGCAGCGGGACAAGTCTTGGTTCGTAGTCTCGCCTGTGGGATTTGTGGCTCCGACCTACACATTACTCGACACGCGGATGAGGTGTTTGATGTATTCTACCAGCTCGGGTTGATGCCTGATGAAGTAGGTGAGCACGCTCAAGTGATGTTGGGACATGAATTCTGTGCGGAAATTGTCGAATACGGTGCCGATACGCAGCAAACGTTGCCTGTCGGTAGCCGAGTCACCTCTGTGCCGATGTTGCTCAGCCAAAATGGCGCAGGCGTTGGTGTCACTCCGGGTACTTACGGCGCTTACTCTGAGTATTTCCTACTTGATGAAGCGCTCCTACTGCCAGTGCCCGACGAAATACCGTCTGAAGCGGCAGCGTTAACCGAGCCGCTGGCGGTCGGTTTGCATGCGGTCAATCGCAGTGAAATCGAAACGGAAGACACCGCGCTGGTTGTCGGTTGCGGCCCTATAGGGCTGGCGGTGATTGCTGCACTGAAACAACGAGGTGTGAGCAACATTCTTGCGGTCGATCTTCAGGAAGAGAAGCTGCAACTTGCCAGCGAGTTTGGCGCAAATAGATTGATCAATCCGACCAAGGAAGACGAGATCGCCGTCGGGGCACAGTATGCAATGAATTCACGTTTGGTCATCTATGAGTGTGTTGGCAAACATACTTTGATTGACGATTTTCTGCGCCGTGCTCCTGCCCGATCTCGAATCGTTGTATCAGGCATTCATACGGCTCCAGCGACCATTAACTACGCGTACGCGACGGTAAAAGAGCTCGATTTGAGATTCTCTTATTACTATCAACCGCACGAGTTTGAGCAATGCCTACAAGCGATTGCCGAACACAAGTTGCCTTGGCAGAAAATGCTTACCGCCAAAGTGGGAATCGATGGTGTGGAAGATGCGTTTAGACAGTTAATGACGCCAAATGACCATATTAAAGTCGTTATCGAACCATGGCGCCGCGGCGCGTTAGAAGTGATTTAACTCTTAGCCAGCTTAAGCCAGCCAAAAAACATTTTAGTTTGGTGACAGCCCCAACCGTAGCAGCTAGGTTGGGGCTTTTTTTGTTAGGCCTGTTCTGCGCATTTCTGTTGCAGAGCAGGGTAATCGGTGTAGCCTCGTTCGTTTCCGCCAAACAACGTTGAGCCATCGAGTTCTGCCAACGGATGGTGATGTTGCAAGCGAGAGACTAAGTCTGGGTTTGCTACGAATGGCCGTCCGAATGCGACAAGATCCGCGTAGCCTTTCTCTAATACTTCGTTTGCTCGTTGAGGATCGTAGCGACCTGCAACAATAATAGCGTTGCGAAAGCGCTTTCTAAGTTCGACTCGAAACGCCTCAGGAATCGTTGGAGCATCGGCCCAATCGGCCTCGGACAAGTGTAAGTAGGCAATGTCGCGCTCCTGTAGTTGCTTTGATGCTTCTAAGATCGTTGGCACGATATCTGGGCAGTCCATATCTTTAAACGTAATGAATGGTGCCAATCTCACTCCAACTCGATGCGCACCAACAGCGGCGATAACTGCATCCACTACTTCGATAAGAAAACGGATACGATTTTCTCGTGGACCGCCGTAGTTGTCTGTTCGATGGTTCGAGTTGGTTCTTAAGAACTGATCGATCAGATACCCATTCCCGCCGTGGATTTCTACCCCATCAAAACCCGATTCAATGGCGCGTTTGGCTGCGTTCGCGAAATCACCGACAACTCGGTTGATGTCCGCTTGTGTCATGGCGCGTGGCTCAACACAATCGACCATATTGCCGTTGCCTTGTTCATCCGCAATCCAAACTTGCGTCTCTACCGGAGCGAGCGCAGATGGTGCGATAGGCTGTTCACCATTTTGGAATGTTGGGTGAGACACTCTGCCCACATGCCATAGCTGACAAAACATCGCTGCACCTTGTGATTTGACCGCTTGGGTCACTCCTTGCCAGCCCGCCACTTGCGCATCGGTGTAAACGCCAGGGGTGAACGAATAGCCTTGAGAATCGTCCGAAATTTGTGTGGCTTCGGAAATGATCAGCCCGGCAGAAGCGCGCTGTTGATAATACGTTGCCATCATCTCATTCGGGATGTTGCCCGGCTGAGTGGTGCGTGCGCGAGTCATTGGTGCCATTACAATACGGTTTTGTAGTGACAACGCTTTCAGTTGAGCTGGTTCAAACAGCTTATTTGTTCTTTGTTTCATGTTGCGCTCCTCAGATAAGTACTGGCACGTTGGTCGCTTTACGAGCGGTTGCCATCCAGTGAAGTACGGCTGGATCCCATTGCACTTCGGGCGCACTGAAAAAACCGCGTAGAATGGAGAACATAATGGCCTGATCAACCAGTGATGTTTGCTTTTCTGAACTTAGGTTGAGCAAGGGTTTGGTTTGTTCTATCAAAGCGGCGACTTCTTTCGCAATCGCAGGTGTATCGTTAATCAAAGCTTCAAAATTTAACGCTTCGGTTTCTTTTTTTTCACGCCATGCTTGTTTAGCGGTTTCTGTTGCAAATTCCGGTAATGTCATGTTTGACCAACGCGGATACCCGACTTTTTGTAGCGGTAAAAACGCTTGTTTTTGCCAGTCTAAAACCGGTGCTGAGGGTTGGCTGCTTTCATTGGAAGATGCCAATTCAAGGAAGTAGTTGATGATGTCTAAGCTTTCCGCCATGGCTTCACCATCGTCTTTGATCAAAAGAGGAACTTGTTTTGCGCCGATGAGGTTTGTGGTGGTGCTCTCGTCGTCATAAGCAATGTTGATGACATCGAGCTGAATATTCAGCATGCCTGCAACAAAACGGACGCGGGCGCTAAAGGGGCAATGTTCATAAATGTACAGTTTCATTTTTTGTTTCCTATCTCTTGGCTGGGCAGGGCGTGTTGTTGTGCGTTGTACAGCGTTACGGCGTTTAACTTTGCCCTGTCACATAACGTTCTGGGTCTAAACAATGTCGATAGGGTCAGTATATGGATTCGATTTAATTTGATAATTGGGTAATATCTGAATTGATTATTTAGTTTTTTCAAATAATAAGGGCGCGAAGATGGATAAGTTTTCGGATATGACGTTGTTTGTCAGCATCGTTAAACATCAAGGTCTGGCAGCGGCGGGAAGGGAGTTAGGTTTATCTCCGGCGACGGTAACGGCAAGGCTGCAAGCGATAGAAGAACGCTATGGCGTAAAGCTGCTCAACCGAAGCACACGCCACGTATCACTCACGGACGCAGGGGCAATGTACCATCAAGCTTGTCTGAACATCATTGATAGCGTGAAAGAGACGGAAAACTTACTTCAAACGGGTATTTCGGAAGTGCGCGGAACGTTGAAAATTTCAGCTCCACGAGATATTGGCAAACAAATTATTTCGCCGATGGTGTCGGCTTTTTCTGAGCAATATCCGGATGTGACGCCTTATCTTTATCTTAATGACAATTTGTCGAACTTGGCTGAATCGGGGCTCGATTTGGTGATTCGTTACGGCGAGTTAGCGGACAGCAATCTCATTTCGCGCAAGCTGGCGTCGAGTCAACGCGTGCTGTGCGCGTCACCTGATTACTTGGCGAAGCAAGGTGTCCCAAACTGTCCACAAGATCTCGCGGATCATCGCTGCTTAGCCATGGTGCGCAGCAATGAAGAATTAAAAACGTGGCACTTTAAAGATGAAGAGTCTCACCAAACGATCACGGTCACGCCAAAGCGCTTTTCTGATGATGGTGAAGTGATTCGACAATGGGCGTTGGACGGTGCGGGGATTGCGTTGAAATCGATTTTAGATATTCAGCAAGACCTAAAACAACAACGTTTAGTAACGGTTTTGGATGGGTATATGAAAAACTTCAGCGCCTTTTCGCAAGGCGCTGAAGCGGATCTGCATGTCATTTATCAAAGCCGCCAATATCAACCGAAAAGAGTTCGCCTTTTTTTGGACTTTCTAGTTGAGCAATTTAGCGCGCTGAGTGATACCAGCAATCAGATCTAGATGCGATTCAGAAGTTTCTCGGCGGTGGCGATAAATCCCGACGGTGCCAGGGTTTGGTTCGTTTTCCATGGTTAAGCATCGTAAGCCAAAGGATTCCAAATACGGTTTCAGGTGGCCGGTATAAGACATCACCGCGACGCTTTCTTTCAGTACATCAATGCTGGCGAGCAGAGAATCCACTTCGTAAGTCGGTCTGTCATCCAGTTGCTGCCTTTCGCGTTCATTTTGTTTCGGGATTGGGTTATCGATGACGTGAGCGAATTTCTTAGCGTCATAAGTGACCGAAAGAGCGGGGTATTCGTGCAGCATCTCTTCGGTGACGGTTTTCCCTAGAAGTGGGTGGCTTGGGGAAACAAAATAGGCATCAACCGTTTGAAATAGCGGAATAAACGTAACATCGCATTTAGACGACAAGCCGACAATCTCGTGGCCGATGAAGAATTCAATCTGTTCGTTGATTAATGAATCCATCAAGCCTAAGTGGTTGCCAAATTCGACGTGCGTAGATGCCGAAGGCTGCTTGGTCAGATGTTCATTGAGTGCTTGCTTGACGAACAGCGGCCACCACGCATCGCCAGTACCCATTTTAATTTTTCCGACTTGGTACTGTTTCCGTTCATCAATGCTTTGCATCATTTGGTTGTATTCATGCTGCATCGCGTTGCTATGGCGATAGAGGATGCGTCCGTATTCGGTCAACACCATGCCATTAGGATGACGTTCAAACAGCGTCACGCCGAGATTCTCTTCCAGCTTCTTTAAATTGCTTGTTACCGTTGGCTGGCTTAACCCTGCCATTCTTGCCGCAGCGCTGATGCTTTGGCAGCGTGCAACCAGTAAAAATTGCTGCAGAGATTTGTCCATTTTCTTTCCCCTCTAAGAACGAGGGGTATTTTGCACAATTTCATTTATAAATCACAAATCTGTAATCTCATTTGATTGAAATTATGCGCATTTCATAGATCTACATCACTGTTGGGGTTTGACGTATAGATGTTATCTATAGCTCGCTCCTGACTTCCTATTTTCCCCTCAAAAGGGGGTTCTTTAGACTGTCGCCAAAACAACAATCTAAGGGATGAACATGAAACCGAGTTTTATTGCGCTTGCTGTCGCGTCTTGTATTGGTCTTGCTGGATGTGGGTCAGATTCCTCTGATGCGCCTGTGCCGGTCGACAAACCAATTATTTCAGCCGACTTATATTTACGTGGTTTAAATGGGGATTGGGGCACGGCAGAGCATGCCAAGCTAAACTATTTGGGTAATAACGAGTACGAAACCGTACTGCGCGTCGCTCGAGGTAGCAATCAGTTCAAGATTGCTGATCCGGGTTGGCAGATCCAATACACCTATTTTGAGGAGCCCGCGGCGTTCGATAAAGCTCAGGAGTACCTGCCAAAACCAGACACGAATGAAGCGTGTATGAACGATGATTGCAACTCTGAGATCACGTTTGAAGACAAAGGGTATTACAAGTTTTCTGTGAGCTTTGCCGATGAAAGTCGCGCGACAATGACTGTGACGAAAGCAACGCAAGAAGAAGCGGAAAAATACTACTCTGATGCGATTCTCGACCCTGCAATGGTGCATGAAGGGCATCTGAGTAAAGAAGTGAAACTGTTCGCCAATTACGATGACTCGAGTGATACCGTGATTTTCTCGGTGAAAGATCCTAAAGCTGAGCTGCGTGAATTTGGTATTTCAACGACGACAGAATTGCGTGATGCGCTCGACCAAGGCTTAGTGATTAATGAACAAACAGGGCCGCGAGTGGTGTCGGGTGATGTCGCGTTTGACGCGTTGTTTGCGTTGACGATGAAAGAGCTAGACCAGCTTGCCGTTTCTGAAATCAAAGACGGCAATTACAACTACAACAACCCAATCAAAGCGGAAGTTTTTGAGACGGGCGCGAAGTGGCATTACGTGTGGACGCGTGATTTGGCGTACGCAGCAGACCTTTCGCTTGCATTGATGAATCCAACTCGCGTGCAAAATGGTTTGAATTTCAAATTGTCCGCTTTCCGCGATACGACCGATCAGCAATACGATGGCGAGCAGATTGTGCAAGACACGGGCACTGGCGGCAGCTGGCCAATCAGTACCGACCGCACGACTTGGGCGCTTGGTGCAGAACGCTTACTTTCGGCATTGGATGGAGAAGAGTACAACCAGTTTGCTGAGCGCGCATATAAAGCCATCAGTAATACACTTGAAGCCGATCGCCTGGCGGCTTTTGATGCGAAATCTGGTTTATACACTGGTGAGCAATCATTCCTCGATTGGCGTGAGCAAACGTATTCAACGTGGACGCCAAACGATGTCAATGCGATTGGTAGCAGCAAAGCGTTATCGACAAACGTGGTTCACTACCGCGCGATTCAGCTCGCGGCTAAGTTGGCAGAGAAGTACGATTCAACCAACGCGGTCAAATACACCGATTGGGCTGAGCAGTTAAAAACCGCTATCAACGAGCAGTTTTGGAATGCCGAACGCGGTATGTACGTAAGCTATTTGTTTGATAATGGCAAAGACATCGCGGTCGACAAGTACGACATGTTGGGCGAAGCACTTGCGATCATCAGTGGCGTGGCAAGTGATGCGCAGGCGAAACAAATCATGGCCAATTACCCACACAGTGAGTTTGGCGTGCCGGTTTATTTCCCTCAACAACCGGATGTGCCTGTGTACCATAACCGCGCAATTTGGCCATTTGTTACCGCGTACAGCTTGCGCGCCGCGCATCAAACACAAAACGTGGCTGCGGCGAACAATGCCATTCAATCGTTGGTTCGTGGTACAGCGACCAATTTATCCAACATGGAAAACTTAGAGTGGCTTTCTGGTAAGTCATTCATCATCCATAGTGATCATGGCGAAGATCCGAGCTTGGATGGCCCAGTGATTAACTCTCAGCGTCAGCTTTGGTCTGTGGGTGGCTACTTGAACATGGTGGTAGAGACCCTATTTGGCATCCATTCCGAAACAGGTAAGTTGGAAGTGAAGCCATTTATCACAAGTTGGGTGCGCAATAACTTGTTGGCTCAGTCTGAACAAATCACGTTGGAAAACTTTGCCTTTAAAGGAAAGAACTACTCGGTAACCATTGATTTGCCTGAAGTAAGCAAAGATGAAACGGGCTACTACCCAGTTGAAAATGTCACGATGGACGAAGAGGGGCATTTCCACGTGACACTGGGCGCGCTTGTGAATGTAGATAGCAGCATTACTTTAGTTTCTGGTGTGAAACCGTATGTGAGTGAAGACAGCCGCGTTTATTCTCCGCAAGAGCCAAAACTGGTAGTAAAAAGCGTTGATAATTCGGTTTCGATTGACGTGACGAGCAAGTACAACGTGAACTTGTATCGCAATGGCGAGCTGATTCAAAAGAACGTGATTGCTCAATCTTATTCCGATACGCCAACAGGTTTTGCTTGTTATTTGGCTGAAAGCATTAACGATAAAGGCTTCCGTTCTAACCCAAGCCAACCAGTTTGTGTCGGTGAAGAGAGCCGCATCAAACTTGCTGGCGAATATCAGCCACTCAAAGACAATGTCTCAGTGGTTACGGTGAGCAAAGACAGTGGCATCGTAAAGGGTGCAGAGTCGTTTACAGCTCCTGTAACGGGCACTTACCAGTTCGATGCTTGGTACAACAATAACCTAGGGCAACTTAATACTGGCATCACGAACACCGTGAAATTGTTAGAGGTATTGGATGATGAAGGTAAGGTGGTTGGCCAAGGTTACTTGCAGATGGGCCATATTGGTGAAAACCAAGGTATGCGTTACTCAACGCCAATTGAAGTAGCGTTGGAGCAGGGGAAAACCTATCAGATCGCGCTGAAGGACCACTTCAATATGAGTTACCTCACATCGAATGAAACCTACATCTACGCTGGTGGTATTGAGGGTGAAAAGAACGAAGCGCAAATCGCAGATATTCGAATCACACCTTTAATGTAGGCTGTTTTAACAAAGCTGTGTTCTAAGAAAAACAAAGCCGCTGAGATTATCAGCGGCTTTGTTGTATTTGCTATCGGAGGCCGTTTACAGATTAGTTTGCCGCCTGCGGACGAGGCTTACGACGCTGACCTGATGGTTTGTTTCCTGCTGGCTTAGCATTGTTTGGCTTGCGGTTACCTGACGGTTTACCAGCGTTGCCACTCTTATTACCGTTTAGTTTATTTCCATTCGGTTTATTGCCATTTGGCTTGTTGCCGTTAGGTTTGCGGTCATCTGGTTTGCTGTTTGCACGACCTTGGCCTTCACGGTTGCCTTTAGGCTTGCCCGCACCACCTTGATTGGTGCTGTTTTTGTTGCCGTTGTTACCACCGTTGAAGCGACGTTTAGGTTTGTTTGCACCATTGCCTGCTTTCTTTTCGGTTGCTGGAGCGTTTTCACCCGCAGCATTTGGCGCTTTTGGTTTTTTCGGCTTCTTAGGCTTTTTCGGTTTGATTGGACGAGTATCCAGTTTAGATTCTGGTACCACATTGGTTGGCGCAAAACCTTCCAACTCTTTACGTGGTAGCACTTCTTTAATCAAACGTTCAATCGCAAACAACTCAGATGCTTCTAGCGCACATACCAGTGAAATAGCTTTACCTACTTCGCCCGCGCGGCCAGTACGACCAATACGGTGAACGTAGTCTTCTGCCACTTTAGGTAGCTCAAAGTTCACCACTTGTGGTAATTGAGGAATATCGATACCGCGCGCAGCAATGTCCGTCGCGACCAACACACGAATTTCACCCGATTTAAAATCCGCCAGTGCTTTGGTACGTGCGCCTTGGCTCTTGTTGCCGTGGATGGCAGCAGCAGGTAGGTTTTGTTCTATAAGGAACTTCGCCAGGCGGTTTGCGCCGTGTTTCGTTTTCGTAAACACCAGCACTTGCTTCCAATCGCCGTCTTTGATCAATTTAACCAACATCGGTGCTTTCTTCTTCACGTCTGCTGGGTAGATGCTTTGCTCAACCGTTCTCGCCGTCGAGTTTGCCGGGTTAACGGAAATCTCAACCGGATTGTTCACCAAGCCTTTCGCAAGGTCGCGGATTTCATCCGAGAAAGTTGCAGAGAAAAGTAGGTTCTGACGCTGTTTTGGTAGCAGAGCTAGGATCTTACGAATGTCACGGATAAAGCCCATATCTAGCATGCGGTCTGCTTCGTCCAGTACTAGCACTTCCAGTTGGTCGAACTTCACTGCATTTTGGTTGTACAAATCCATCAGGCGGCCTGGTGTCGCGACCAACACATCCGCACCTTTGCGAAGACGCTGCATTTGCGGGTTGATCTTCACACCACCAAAAACAACCGCACTGCTTAGTGGAAGATGACGGCCGTACATAAATACGTTTTCTTGCACCTGAGCCGCAAGCTCACGTGTTGGCGTTAGGATCAGTGCACGAACTTGGTTAGCACGAACGCGAGGGCCGTTCGATAAACGCTCAAGAATCGGTAGCGTAAAGCCTGCAGTTTTACCTGTACCAGTCTGCGCTGCTGCCATTACGTCTTTCCCTTCCAAAATAGCAGGAATTGCTTTTGCCTGAATTGGCGAAGGGGTGTCGTAGCCTTTTTCTTGAATAGCTTTAAGGATTGGAGCAGATAGACCTAAAGAGGTAAAACCCATATGTATGATTCTCAATTGTAGAGTTAGATAACAACGCGCCGAAAACAAATCGGTACGAAAAGTGCGACATTCTGAGGCTTTTACGCGCTGGCTTCAACTAATTCTGTTGTGGATAAATATTTGAACTGGATCTCATTTCTTTTTTGAACAAAAAAGAGCATAGAAAAGTGACGTAGATTCATTCTGTAGTTTGAATGTGTTACGTGTTCTTTCGGAAAAAACAGCGAGACAAATGGTGATTATTAATCACTCAAACGGCTTAAAAATACTTGTTTGATAAATAATCAGAATAGTTGAATGTTATTCAGTGTTTTGCCACTCAATTTTAATGGAAATTAGTTAGTAAAGTATTATCAAGTCTCAGATTTGATACATGTCGGTATGGTTAAATGCTGAGCAGAAAGGAATCGACTGATATAAAACAATGAGCTTGATGTGAATGCAAGGATCTCATTCTGCATCAAATCGCACTATTATCCCAGCTTGCTAACAAAAGGTTGTACTATGCGCTTTGCTATCCGATTTCTCTACTCACGGCCTCCTTCACACTTTATTCAGAGATCTTTCTGCTTTTACTGCCTGAGTTAAAGCTCTCTAAATATTTGTTCTATTGTTGTATTTAACGGTGGCAAGGCTTGTCTACCTAGAGTGCTTTGTTACTGCAAGTTCTATATTTCTGATGTTATGAATTAATTTTGTGGTTGTGAGAACTAATAAAATGTCGTCAATAAATAACAATTTCTACTGGGTTGGTGAACAGCCTGTCAGTGAGTTAGCTGAAGATATGGTTTTGGTTAATCATATTGATGAGGTGGCAACGGGACTCGGTGGCATGGTGTGTATTGCTTATCAAGATCCACACCAAATAGATACTGCTCTGAAAGCGTTTTATCAGGAGAAAGGGCGTTGGTCTTGGGCGGTTTATGTCTCCGTGGAAACCCCTTATTCTCGATGCGTTACCGACGGTGTATTTGAAGTTAGAGAATCAATAAAAATTTGGCGATCTATTAAAAATAAGCTCGATGCCATTGATGAACCGGAAGTGTTAGACCCTTTGATTGGTTGGCTTGGGGTCAATCGTCAGCGAAGAGTGACTGCTTTAAAAAGCTTAGAGTCTATGTCGGTTTATTCGTACCCAATCATCGATATGTTCTTTCCTGATATTTATTCGACTTATCGATACGTGCTCTCAGAGCAAGGTCGCGGAGTATTAGAAGCGGAAGTACTGATCGACAGAATTCGTGTTTGTTCTCAATGTAATAGCGGGCACTTGAATTATGTAGAGGTGTGCCCGGATTGCAGCAGCATCGATATCGACTCTCAAAGCTCTTTGCACTGTTTCACTTGTGGCCATGTTGGTGAACAACACAGCTTTCAGCGCCGTGGAAAGCTTGAGTGCCCTAAATGTTTGACCCAGCTGCGCCATATCGGCGTTGATTATGATCGCCCGCTTGAAAACCACGTTTGTAATAGTTGCTCCAGTTTATTTGTTGAAGCTGCGACGATCAGTCAATGTTTAAGTTGTGACTCAAAGATCAAAGTCGAAGAGCTTGTTGTCCGTAAAATTTACCAATATAGACTTGGTGAAGTGGGTGAATACATTTTCCAACACGGCAAGTCCATTCAAGCTCCTGAACTCTCGATCAAAGGCAAAGTGGAAGTCAGCTTTTTCCAAAATTTGCTTGCATGGTTAAATAAAGTCGCGCTGAGACACAAAGAACAGCACCTTCTACTTGGACTGCATTTACCGACGATCGATGAATACGGTAAGCAATATGGCGATGCAAAATTATTCTCATTGATGGATCAACTGACGCGTCGTCTTAGCGGCTTGTTTAGAGATACCGATATCTGTTGTCAGTACAAACAGGATGTGTTGCTTGTCCTAATGCCAAATACGACCAACTCGAGCCTGTCCATTTTACAGCAAAAATTATCGGATCTGGGTGAACTTGTTGAAGACGAAGAGTTTGAGTTGGATGTCTTTGCTTGGGACCTGCCCGATCCGATCATTGAAGACGGTGTTTCTGTTTGGATGGAATCGCTGATGGGTGAGATTTATGCTGCAAGATAGTCTCGTTCTGCTCGACTATCTTCGAGGTATGCTACTTCACAATGAAGAGTTATGGCTATTGCTGTTTCCCGTCATGATCATTATCGAGCTACCTCTATATTTGCTGGTGCTAACAGGGATATTTCGTTGGTCATATGCGCAAGAAGACCCAGAATTAAAGCGGTTTCCTTCAGTGAGTTTCGTTATTACTTGTTATGGTGAAGGTGATGCGATTGGGATCACTATCGATACGTTAGTTGAGCAAGTTTACCCAGGTCATATTGAAGTACTTGCTGTGGTTGATGGGGCGGTACAAAACCAAGATACCTATCATGCCGCGTTAAATGGTGAGAAAAGGCATGCAGGCGTTCGTAATCGTAAAGTACGCGTGTTGCCAAAATGGCAACGAGGAGGCCGGGTTTCAACACTGAATGCCGGCTTATCAATGGCTAGCGGTGAAATCGTCATTAACGTGGATGGAGATACGTCATTCGATAACGACATGGTCTTCACCATGATGAAACAGTTTGCGGATAAAAATGTGATTGCGAGCGGTGGTGCGTTAAGAGTTCGCAACCATAACGCCAACTTGTTGACCAAAATGCAATCCTTGGAGTACATGCTGTCGATGCAAGCCGGTAAAACGGGGATGGCGACATGGGGAGTGCTCAATAACATTTCTGGCGCATTCGGAGCGTTTCGGAAGAATCTGCTTAAGCAAGTGGGGGGCTGGGATACGCATACCGCAGAAGATCTCGACTTAACCATGCGCTTGAAGCAATACAAACGTCGTTACCCTGATAATAAATTGGCCTTTTCGACGCACTCCATCGGCCATACTGATGTACCAGATACGTTGAAAGGTTTGGTATTGCAGCGGCTGCGTTGGGATGGCGATTTATTGTTTTTGTTTTTGCGTAAACACAATGAAGGGTTGTCTCCACGGTTACTTGGTTGGGGAAACTTCTTATTCACTTTGGCTTATGGCGTGATTCAAAACGTTTTATTGCCGCTGCTTGTGGTGATATTTAGCGTGTACATGGTGATTGTCTATCCAATTAAATTTGTATTGGCGTTGATGCTAATGCTCTATTTTGTCTACCTCTTCTTATCTGCTCTGATTTTTGTTGTCTACATTGGGCTTGTATCAGAGAGAAAAACAGAGGATTTGAAGTCAGCGAAATGGTTATTTCTTTACCCTGTCTACCAGTTTTTCATGCGTCTGATTACCGCTTTCTCAATGGTTAATGAAGTTGTGAGGAGAAGTCATGAAGAATCGAGTATGGCACCTTGGTGGGTATTGAAGCGAGGTAAAAAGTTTTAGTATGAAAGTTAACTTTCACTTAGATAAGAAAAACAAGCCGCAGTCTGAGAACGGGATGAAAGTCGTCTACGGACAGGCAAAGCGTGGCGGTTATCGTCTCCGTTGGTACTTGATTTTAGCGATTGTAATCAGTCCGCTTTTGTTTATGGCTTATTACTTGTTTAGAACGCAAGTGTTAGTGACGGCGCCTGCCGTTATCACGTCACATCCACTTACGGTGACGGCAACTCGCTCTGCCATTGTTGGGCCAGTGCCTGTGAATGTCGGTACGGAAGTGACTCAGGATCAAGCGCTGCTGTTGTTAAAAGATAATGCGTTGAACAAAGAGATTGATTTCATTAAAGATGAGCTGGTGAAACTGTCTAAAAATCAGGTGCAAAGTACTGATGAGCTATACAAAAGTGCTATTGAAAGCTCAGCCGAAGGCTTGAAGAAGGTTCGTGATATTCAGAAAAAATACGACCTTTACAGAAAGAAAGGGCAAGTGTCTGAGGTGGATTACGCGGCTATTGTGAGTGTGAATAACTCACTGAGTAATCAGTTAAGCAGTCAGAAAATTGCTTATGTGGATGCGATGCGTAACTTGGAAGAGTTAGAGTTGGCTGGTCCAGTGACACAAGAGTATCGTTCTTTAATGCGTGAGCTGGTAGTAAAGCGTGCTCAACAAGAAGATCTCACCTTCCGTTCTCCTATGAACGGTCGTGTACTCGATATTCATGTGCATGAGGGGCAAAATGTATCGGAAAATACGCCATTGCTCACGATTGCTCGCAACGTGACACCTGAAATTACGGCTTTTCTAAATCCTAAATACCTCGAATACAGCAATATGGAAACCAAAGCAAAAGTCGTATTTCCTGATGGTCGAAAGTTTAATGCGACGGTATCGAAGCCGGTTGAGGTTGTGAACAAATTGCCTTCAGAACTTCAAAGCCCATTTGAAGGGCAGCCGGCCTATTTAAAAGTCACACTGAGCTTTGATGAGCCGTTGGAAAAAAGTCGATGGATTGAAGGGGTCGAAGTGGAAGTTCGCTTTTAACGTTGGTTGATTGAGTAGGAAAGGAGCGAAAAGCTCCTTTTATTTTGGTTGTTAACGCGCCTTTAGTGGCCTTTAGCATGCATTAAAAACGCGCTAGTCAGTTGCTGAAAGAGTGAATCTATCGAGGGGCGGTCGGATATATGATTGAAGAGCGGTGTGTGGACATCACCACGAATATCATCGTTGTGACCGCACAGTTGATTACACAATTTTACCGGTGCGACAATCTTTTCAACGTCGGCATCAATCAGAATGCATGCTTGTGATAACACCACTTGTCCACCGCCTTTTTTCAATAAAACGCGCTGCGCGGTTCCCACAACTTTTTGACCACCAATATTGAGGTTGTACTCGCCGTCACAGTACGAATAAGGCGTAGCATGGACATCTACTTTCACGCCCAGTTGCTCAAAGAAAACTGTCAAAATCGCACACAAATCGAGATACGCTTTCTTGATGTCGTAAGGCTCACCGTCTGGCCAGTGATAGATGTGGGATAGATTAATAATACCCGGTACTTGAGGGACGGGGGCACCACCAGTTTTACGGGAAAAGAGTTTCCAGCCAGACGCATTTAACGCATGTTCTAACTCGTTAGAAATAGGCCACTTTTTACCTGCGGGAAGCACGAGCGTCGGGTTTTTTACTTGCCAAAGTAATAGCACTTGCGAGAGTTGGTTGGACTGAACTTGTTTAATGAGCTCATCTTCTTTTTCAAATGCATCAGCGACTTCCGTAGCCGTATAGCGAATTAGCTTATTTTTAGAAACCAAACTCTATCCCTCATCCGTATATTATCGCTACTGTTTTATCTTAGATGCCATGTGATTACTAGCGGTATACGCTGCCTTTAGAGTTTTCTTCGCTTCCATTATTTCTATTTAAAGGGGCGATAGAAATATTTTGTTGGTCATCACATAAGCAATTCATAAAATCCGCCATCTAAATAATTTTTAGGCGATATGACTATGAAAAAGCGAGTGATGTGTCTTGCGTTAGCGGCATCATTGACGGGATGTGTGACGTTCCCGACCCAAGAATCTGAGCAAGTCCAAGTGCTTTGGGATAACGTGAATGCGATTGAAAACTGCGAGCTAATGGGAACGGTAATTGGCTCGGAAGGGCACTTTTATGATTATTGGCTGCACGCAGATAAAGACATGGTCTGGGGTACGTTAAACCAAATGCGCATCAAAGCGGCAGATTTAGGCGCAGATACATTGTATTTATATGAGCCGTTGGACTTCTCCACATCGGTTACCATGTTTGCTAATGCTTATAAGTGCAAACAGCCATAATTTTACTTTTCCGAAAGCAAAGACAGGCGAAATGTGCCTGTCTTTGAGCTTGCTGCCAAACAACAAATTTACGTCTGTGCGCGTTGTGATGAGCGCTTTTCCGTTAATTTACGTTCGCTGTAGCCACGGCCGTCGTGTCAGAAAACGACAGCGTGAAGTCTTGTTCGGTATTTAATACTTTGGCTGGGAACTCTAAGCTTAACTGCGTATGTGGCGCGACTTCTGAAGCAATGCTAGTAACGAATTTTCGGGTTTCACCCGGAGAGATTGACAAGTTGTTTCCCCCTCGTGATGAGAGCTCTGCGATTCCCATGGTTTCAAGCGTATTACCCGCAGTATCTGCTAAGTTCAACAAAGACTCCGATTTATACACTAGCTCTCCGCTTTCGGTGCGATAGGCATTAAACGTGTTGAAGTTTGGCTGTAATGAACCTTGTGAACCGACGTTAGTGACGGAAAACGTCACATTAGAGCCATCAAAATTCTCGACTTTCACCAACACGTTACCGTCTTGGTAACGTGCTGCTGCGGCAGCACTGGCTTGCTGTTTCTGTCTCTGTTGTTCTTTCTCGATGTTGCTTAACTGTTCCTGCTCGCTAGCAATTCTATTTTCTGCCATGGCGTAAGATTGATCTACCATTGCTAACAAAGCGGGGATTGAATACAACGTGAGACCTTCCAAATGGTCAAAGTCGATTTTGGCATGCTGAGTAAGTTCGTGGTTCGAGAACTGGCAGTAACCATCAATCAAGCTAACAAATGCGACTTCAAAAGTACCTTGTAATCGACTCACTTCCTGTGCGGCTTTTTCTAAATCTGAGCGTACTTTTCTGATCTCTTCCAATGTCTTTTGTGGCAAACGTCCATTGGGTGACACATCGTTGGAAACCGAGACCAGTGCTTCGGTCACAAATGGATTGTTTTCGGCTGGAATCACTGTGGTGATGCGGTTGGATTTAGTGATGTCTTCGCCCAGTAAAACCATCATTTTTTGCGATACGGCAGTTGTGTTGCCCGCTAAAACATCACTACAGTTTGGAGACGTATTCGCATACGCGGCGAATGCGGTAAAAAGTGAAAAGATAACGGACCAGCCAGTGGTGACGAGTCCTGTCGTGGTTCGAGTGTTCATCCTGATAACCCCTCTGTCATTTGGTGCGATTCACTGACGTAATTGCCAATCAAAAGACTGGCTCGCGACATTCAGAATGGTTCTGGTCAATCCTTCGTAGTGGGTATGCCCGCAGATGCTTTCTAGTCGTTTACTCAATCGCTAAGCCACGACTGAGTAAAGTGTCTGAAATTGAGAACATTAATGCTGCGAAGTTGATGTCTTTTGTTTGAAAGATAGACGTAACTTTTCTAACCATCAAATACGTGATTAGGTTCTCATTTTTATATGAGTGAGAGGATCAAGAGAAAACAGGCACTTACTGTAGAGAGTTGATTTGAGAGAAAAATATAAAATTTTTTGGGGAACTTTTTTGATGCTGCCTTTGAGACTTTTTCGAATCTCAAAGGCAGATTCTAACGCATGAGCTTAATTACAAAGCGTTGAGTACATCCGCAAGTCGAGTGACAGCAGTCGTCAGTTCTTCTGGTGTGGCATTGGTAAAGTTAAGACGCAGAGCGGCTTTTACCTTTGAACCTTCCGGATAAAATACCGGGCTTGGCACTACAGCAACCCAGTTTGCGAGAAGGGTTTTCGCAAGTTCGAACGTGTCACATTCTGGAATTTCTACCCAGACAAACATACCACCATCGACAGGTTTGAGTACGCAACTTTCCGGCAGTTGTTTTTGCAGCTCAGTAAACATGACATCGTAACGCGATTTGTAAAGCGCACAGATGGTTGAAATGTGCGTTTCGAAGTTGTCATGTTGCAGTAGACCATGCAGCAAAGCTTGCATTGGAATACTAGAGTGCAGATCGGCACCTTGTTTGATTTTGATGAGTGGCTCAAGGTAACTGCGTTTGCCCGTTACCACACCAATACGCAAGCCTGGTGAGGCGATTTTGGAGAAAGAGCGCAACACGATGGAGTGCTGCGGGCAGAAATCCGAAACCAGCGGCAGTGCTTCACCAGAAAAACGCAGCTCGCGGTATGGTGCGTCTTCAATGAATGCCACGTCGTATTGGATACAAAGCTCGGCAACTTTTTGGCGAGTCTCTAGCGCCCAGCATACGCCCGTTGGGTTGTGAAAATCGGGCACGGCGTAGAACATTTTCGGTTGCTGCGTAGCAAAGCATTGCTCAAGTTCTTCAAGGTTTGGGCCACACTCGGTTTGTGAAACGGTCACGATGTTGGCTTGCACTAAACCGAATACTTGCATAGCACCAAGGTAGCTTGGTGCTTCCATCACCACTTTATCGCCCGGATTCACGTACGCACGCGCAATCAAATCTAGCCCTTGCTGAGAACCCGTTGTGATCATCGCCAAATGAGATTCTGGTAGCTGGTAATAATCGGTCAAAAAGTTAAGTAGCGGTGCGTAGCCTGCTGTTGCGCCGTATTGAAATACCTCTGGCATGTTCGCGAGGTTTTCGAGCGTCGGTTTCATTAAGTCGATCGGGAAGGTTTTTTCGTCCGGTAAGCCACCCGCAAGAGAAATGACGTTCTTATCGCTCGCTGCTGCGAGGATCTCTCGAATGTAGGATGACTTAGTTTGTTGTAATGACTGTGCGATTTCCATGTGCTGTGCTTCTCGTAATTGTCTTTTTTTATGTCAGAAATAGTATAGGTAAATTGCCAAGCTTAGTGTGTCCATTTATGCTGTTAAATATGTCCATTTATGCTATTTGAGCGAAAGTTTACGCCGTGAGCCATCAACAAGTTTCCAGAATCAATGACGTGTTGTTTTACATTCATCAGGACATTAGCAGAGAGTTATCGGCTAAAGAGCTAGCAGATGTAGCAGCCTATTCTGAACAACACTTCCATCGTATTTTTAAAGATGTCGTAGGGGAGTCTGTCCATCAATATATCCGCCGCACAAGAATGGAATACGCCGCTAATCAACTGATGTTTGATACCAGCTCATCGGTGTTAGACATTGCTAACAAGTGCGGATTTAGCTCGGTATCTTCTTTTAGCCGAGCGTTTAAAGCAACGTTCGCTATGTCACCTGGTGCGTGGAGAAAGCATGATTTACAAGTCGCAGAAAAACCGTATTTGAAGGATCCGGAAGTGGCAGCGGGTTATCATCGTGTTGCTAAACGCGAGTTGCCAGAACCTAAAATTATGGAGGTTCCACAACGCTTTGCGGCGTATGTGCGGCATAAAGGCTATAACCGTTCCATTCGCAATGCGTGGCTGATTTTGAAAGCGTGGGCAAGTTCTGAGAATCGGGACTTTTCGGTTCAATATGGTTTGCATCACTCCAACCCTGCTTGGGTCGAACTCGACAAGTGTCGTTATGTGGCTTGTATGGCGATTGATACGCCGCTCAAAGTGCGCGGCGTCGTGAATCAAATGACGATTCCTGGTGGTTTACATGCCGTCTTTCGCTTAACGGGAGTATATGGTGAGCTTCTTCCTCAACTCAGTATGGTACTAGAGAAGTGGTTGCCTAACTCTGGCTTTAAACAGCGTTCTACACCCGCTTACGTCCATTATCATAAAAATCATTTTCTCAGCCATGATGAGGCGTTTGAGCTGGATTTCTATCTGCCCATTAGCTTCTTCTAAGGATGAAAACGAACGTATTATCTTGTGAGTCGATTTGTGGTGAGCAAAGAGCTGACCAAGAACGCCATGAAGAAAAGGCAGAGCTTGTGCTGACTCTGCCATTTCTAGGGGATCTTAAAAGTTTGCGTCTGTATCAGTACCAACGGATACGTTAAGTCCGCTAGTTGATTGATAAATGCTGAAAGTTTCGCCAGCGACAATACCTTCTTCAGAATCGTCATTTGCCGTACAGGTATAACCGACTGAGTAAGTACCAGGTTCTACAAAACCGAATTCGTACTCGTAATTCGCATCATCAACGTCTTGAACCACGTTCGCTGCTGCGATTGGCATTGCTTGGCCTTCTGCGCCGGCAAATGGCCCCATGTTTTCTTCGGCGATATTTCCTTCATATAAGTAGATCGCGTGCGCATATCCATTTGCACTTGGGGTATCCGTTTCGCAGCTTTGATAGGTCAATGTTGCGACATCACCCTGAATCTCCCCCGTTGTAACCGTGTTAATTAAAGTGACGGAGGTGCGTTGAATGCTGTAGCCTTCGTTTTGGCCTGTTCCGTCTTTTAAGCCACGGCGCAGATCAAATTCAACTACGAACTCATTATTGTCAGGGTTGACTGCAAAGGTGTTGTTAAAGAACAGTACTCCAGAGTCAGGATCCTTTCCGACACCTTGTGGGCAAGCACCATCACCTTTGACGGTCAGTGGGATTTGATTTCCTGTCGCTTCGTCAATCACATACGATGGGTAGTTTGGATGATCGCCATCATTAGCAAACACGCAGAGTTTATAATTACCAGTTGGTATCAGTTCATCATCCACCAATTCTTGCGCGTCACTGCCTTGGAAGTTGAGTAAGTTAACACTTAGTGGGAGTGGATCTTCACCTTCGGGAAGGGGGGTACCATCTTCGTCGACCAAATTGCCTTCTTCGTCTGTTTTATACACATCGAATACTTGTGGTGTGCCACCATCCAGAGGAAGAAATGCAACTTTGTTATATGTGATCACCACTTCTGATACGTCATCAATAGGGGCATCTGATACAGACAAAGTAACAGGAGTCATTGTACTGACAGAGTCACTGCCTGAATTACAGCCAATAAGTGCAACGGCTATTGATGCACTGATTAGGCCAATTTTCATGCTGTTCATTAGATGTACCTTTTTATGAGAAGTGTATTAAATGTAGCCGATTATTGACAAAATACAGAATAACAACGAGCGGAGTTACCGGGTCGAAAACAGCGACGAACCATCATTAAGACGTTCAGTAAAAGTGTGCTCAAATCGACGATATTGTGCTCAATGAAGTGCTATGGTTAAGAATGTGTCGCTCAAAAAATGAGCGGAGATATACATCAATAACTCTAGCCAAGAGGTCTCTATGTTAGGTGAAAATCACTCATTAACTCATGAATTCCCAGAACATTTGGATACCATTACTCAGCTTGCCGAAAACGATGCATCATTTGCTGAAACCGTTAAAAACTACAATGCTTTAGATAAGGAAATCCGCGTACTAGAACTGCAAGGAAGCCCGATTGATGATCACGAAATGAACGTGTTAAAACATAATCGAGCTGAGCTCAAAGATTGGCTCCACTCGAGAATTATGGGCTCTTAGCGACGCAATGATCATCGGCTCGTAATCTACGAGCCGATTTTAGTTTCAAGGGATGATGCCAAGTATTCCAACATTAGGATTGCTGAGCAGGAGCTTGGAGTGGCAGGTGGCCTGTCTTTACCCAAATGATCGTTTCTTGCTCTACAAAAGGAAAGTGCTCACTCATATGCGGACTGCGTATCCAAGAGTAGGGAGGATAGGTTCCTAGCTCGTCTTTAAATTCCCCCGATAACACAAAAATTTCTTCACCACCAAAGTGACGGTGTGCTTGAAACTTCTCGCCTTTCGGCCATTTAACCAATGCGACATGTTCATGCTGAAAATCATGCAATGGCATGACTTTCAGCCCACCGATGCCAGGTAACCAATTCGCTTCGTTCGTGTTGATGCGAACTGTTTCAAGATCATCAGAATTGAATTGATTTAGTTTAACTAAAATCACACAGCCTTCTTTGCTATAGGGCGCATGTTGACTTCCAGGAGGGTTACGCAAGTAGGTTCCAGCAGGGTAGTCACCATCTTCGTCAGAGAACACTCCTTCGAGCACTAATATTTCTTCTCCGTGAGGATGAGGATGAGTCGAAAAGTGCGAGTTTGGCTCATACTTCACTACGCTGGTGGTGTGCCCTGATTCTTTGGCTTCTCTTTCCAAAGGTTTACGCCACACGCCTTTGGAAGGGCTGGCGATCCACTCCTGTTCCCCCGTTTCTATCACGATTCTTTTCGAGAAATCCATATTCAACATACTGAAATTCCGTTACTTATCTAATGATTGACTCTCAATAGTATACGTATAAAAAACATCAATTGATTCACTTGTTGATAGTCAAAATCAGGGATTGAATACGAGCTATCAGTCGGAACCGAGTTAAATTTCTGCTTGTGTAATGATAATTGTTATATTATAACATCGCAAAATTAAATGTTATAACATAACAAAAGGAAAGAAGTAGTGAATAAGAAATTGGTTTCTCTCGCGATCGGTAGCATTTTTGCGTCCCCTGTTTTTGCCGATACATTATCGAACCCACAGATTGGTGTTGTTGTTGATGGCTACTACCAAGATGGTCAACGTCATAATTCTGAGCGTGAAGAGGGCTTTGGCCTAGGCCATACGGAATTGAACTTATCATCAAATATTGACGACAAGTTTCACGGTGCGTTGACCGCTGTTCTTGAAAGTCATGGCGATGAGACAGAATTAGAGCTTGAAGAAGCATTCATCGAAACTTTGGCATTGCCTTACGGTGTAAACGTGCGCGCAGGCCGATTCCTATCTGACTTCGGTTACCTCAACAATCAACACATGCACACTGACAGTTTCGTTGAACGCCCAATTGCTTACCGTACTTTCCTTGGTTCGCATTACTATGATGACGGTGTACGCGCAAACATCGTTCTGCCAACCGATCTTTACGTGAAATTTGGTGTAGAAGCATTAAGCGGCAACAAGATGTCTTCTGTTGAAGATGGCTCTAAAGTTGGTGTTTACACGACAACGATGAAGCTTGGTAATGATTTCTCTGAATCTTCAAGTTGGCAGTTTGGTTTAAGTTACCTGCGTAACGAAAATGGCAAAGTTAAAGAATTCGAAGATCACGACCATGGTCATGGTCACGAAGAAGAACATGACCACAGCCACGCTGCGGCTGTAACGGGTGCGAACCTATACGGCGCAGATTTTGTGTGGAAGTGGGCACCAGATGGTAACTACAAGTACAGCAACTTCACGCTATCTGCGGAATACATGTTGTTAGACGGAGTAGTAGACAGCAAATACAAGAACGATGCAGAGTCACCAGACAACCTAAGCGCATACTATGTTTCGGGCGTTTACCGCTTCAACCCAAGTTGGTCTGCAGGCCTACGCTACGGCGAAGCAGAAAGCTATGATGGCCACGCACACGGCGATCATATGCATTTCACAGCACTGAATGATAAAGAGATGGATGCGATGATCGCATGGGATTCTTCTCATTTCGGTACGATCCGTGCGCAATACACTCGCATTGATAACCAAGACAGCGAAACAGACAACGTGTTTACTCTGCAATACGTGATGACATTTGGAGCGCACGGTGCACATGCGTTCTAAACTTGCGATAAGTAAATGCAGTTTAGTGATGATGGCGGCGGGATCTGCCATCATCTCTTCGCCTGCTTTGGCTCTCAACATTTTCGTTTGTGAGCCTGAATGGAAAGCTTTTCTTGAAAGTCATGCCCCAAACGCCACCATTTACTCAGCAACCACGGCTAAGCAAGATCCGCATTATGTTCAAGCTCGTCCGTCTTTAATTGCCAAGATGCGCCAAGCTGACATGGCGATGTGCTCTGGCGCTGAGTTGGAGGTAGGTTGGTTGCCGATGCTTCAAAATCGAAGTGGCAATAGTGCCGTTCAAAATGGTGCTCAAAGCATGATTTATGCGACTGATTTCGTGCGTATGTTGGACTCTCATGATCATGTTGACCGCAGCATGGGGGATATCCATGCGCACGGAAACCCACATGTTCAATTTGCGGCAAATGACATGATTCCATTATCTCGCAAAGTAACGGAGCGCTTAAAAGCGATTGATCCCGACAACGCACAAAGTTACCAAGTGAATGGTATGAAGTTTCGCGCGCAGTGGCAAAAAAAACTCAATGAATGGAATGAGAAAGGCGCGGCTTTAAAGGGTAAGCAAGTTGTCGGTTATCACGCGACGTATCGTCATTTGTACGATTGGCTCGGAATGAAGCAGATTGCCGATCTCGAACCTAAACCGGGCATTTCACCGACCACATCTCACCTGCAATCACTTACCAAGTTAGATGCCGACAGTTTTGATGCGATTGTTTACTCCTCTCATCAGGATCAGCGTCCAGCGAACTGGTTGCAGGAGCATACTGATAAACCTGTGATTCAACTGCCATTGACCGTTTCTGAGGGTGAAAGCTTGGATGAGATGTACGATCAGGTCATTGATGATTTACTGGATGTGTTAGTGCCACCCGTTCCAGTGAAGATCTAAGTCATGGCAGATTATGCATGGCTTTTACCTGCGGTTTTGTGTGGCTTAATTGCGTTAGTTGGCAACATCGTTTTGGGGCAACAAGTTCTTAATCGTCAGATCATCTTTATAGATTTGGCGGTGGCGCAAGTCGCGGCATTGGGGGCAGCACTAAGCCACTACTGGTTGAGCCAATACGCGCTGTTCTCAGGCTCATTCTTTGGTGAAATGATTGGCCCTTGGGTTATGTCTTTGAAGCTTTGCGGTTTGATTGCCTTAATGGAGAAACGATACCAGCAACATTTAGAGCCCATGATTGGCAGCTTGTTTGTGGTGTCTGCATCGCTGGCGATCCTGCTGGTGAGCAAAGACCCACACGGCGGAGACTTTATTCAAGGCATTCTTAATGGGCAACTGTTATGGGCGACTTGGGCAGACGTTTGGCCTTTGGCACTCATTACCGCTGCGATGTTGCTATTGGTTTGGTTAAAACCTGCGTTTATGCGCGGTAGTGGTTTTTATCTGATCTTTGCTATCCTGATGCCCATTACGGTCAAGTTAACCGGCATTTATTTAGAATTTGCTTTGTTGGTGATTCCAGCTTTATGTGCGGCAGCATTGAAGGGAACTCGATTCTTTGTCGCCAGTATCAGCATCGGTATTGTTGGGATTTTATCGGGTATTGCCGCATCGGCTCGCTACGACTTACCAAGTGGTGCGAGTATTGTGATCACCCTGTTTATTACTGGAATGTTGTTTAATCTTTTGCTTCAACCTTTTCTGGTGAAAATAACAAAACCAGCTTTTGTAAGAGATTAAGAGACAAGTAATATTGGTCTGATGAAGTAGTATTTGAGTCATCAGATCAATACTTTTCTATCCAAGTCCTCCAATCGTGTAACTTTGCTCCTTCCAACACACTTTCTTAAGTTGATCTTGCCATAGTCATCAAGTTGCCTTGATTAGTTCACATCCGACTCCCAGACTGTTTCTATAGTTTTTATAAGATATAAAAGACCCTGCGTATGAGAAGCGCAGCTGTAGCGCGACTAGGCATAAAAACAAAAAACGCTAGGGATACAAGCGAATTTGTACTCTCAACATTTAAGGAAGACCAAGATGAAAGACGAAAAAGTCGCCGTCGTTACAGGGGCTGCTCGCGGTATAGGGCAGGCCATTTGCGAACAATTACTCGAAGATGGATTTCACGTCGTGGGGCTAGATATCTCGCCTGTGGAGTGGAGTCAGTCGCCAAACCTTTCAAGTTATCAAGTGAATCTCTGTGAGGCCGCAGCGGTAAGTGAAGTGGTCGACAGCATCGTCGCGAAACATCAACGCATTGATGTTCTGGTCAACAACGCCGGGATAACGAGAGATGCACTGCTGCCAGACATGTTAGAGCAAGACTGGGACAGCGTTATCGACGTGAACCTAAAGGCGGTGTTTTTACTCACCCAGCGCGTTGCACCTGTCATGCTAGAGCAAGGCGCAGGCAGTATTGTCAGTATTTCGTCTATCGTGGGAACGGATGGCAATATTGGTCAAAGTAATTATGGCGCGAGTAAAGGTGGCGTGATAGCGATGAGCAAAGGCTGGGCGAAAGAGTTCGCAAGAAAAGGCGCTCAAATCCGAGTCAACTGTGTTGCTCCAGGTTTTATCGCTACCGACATGACAAAGAGCTTGCCTGAAAAAGTCATTCAAATGATGGAAAGTAAAACGCCTCTGGGACGCATGGGCTCGGCGCAAGACATTGCGAATGGCGTTGCGTTTCTAGCGTCTGATAAAAGTGCGTTTATAACCGGACAAGTGCTCAAGATTGATGGTGGGTTGGTGTTATAACTCGCTAATCAAAACATCAAATAACAAACGCCCTTTACTTATGTGAAGGGCGTTTTGTTGGGTAACGTTAATTGCGCTGCTGGCGCGTTTTTTCCTCATTCCAATTTAGCTCGTTTTATCGCAACTTTCTTTATAAAATTACTGTATATACAGACAGCGCTTGTTACAAATCTCGACGTAATTGTTTTTAACTTTCTAGAACAACTTAACCCAAAAAAATAAGGAATAAAAATGCTCGAAGAAGTTTTTAAAACCGTTAAAAATGACCTATCTGAAATACGATGATGTGATTGGTATTAGTATTAGCTTTGCTGAAAAGTAGAGATGGTGAAAGCTAAGAGCTCAGTTTCAGGTGAAGAGGCAGATGCAGAGTTTTTGCGCCTTATGGAGCTATTCCGTAAGATCGGGAATCGTAATATTTATGGCAACAACTGTACTATATTTAGACCGCCTTCAGGCTTTAGATTTACCGATGAAGTAGCTTATACTTACTATCACATGTATGAGGGTGCTCTTAAGGTATTCGAAGCTTTGAGCCTTCTAGAAGCGTTTTTTAACGCTAGTCTAGAGTACGCAGTTGGCGGTGGTCCAACGAGCATGATTCGATGGATTCTCGAAGTTGGCCGCGCTATTGCCATGCAAGAAATTGAGAACCAAATGATGTTCTTAATCCTACGCTAACTTACCTAGCAAATCAGTCATATCAAAGCCCTCTGACAACAGCATATATCTTTGGTTAACAAACTAGGAAAAAGTGGGTGTGTTAACACTAACTTTTTTAACAGGTTTCATTCAAAAGTACCTTGTAGTATTTCGGTAAGAACAACTCACCTTTTTGCCATTCTAATTGAACGTGTTGGCATCGGCCTTGGTAAAGATAGTTACCGTCGGCGTAGATTGACTTGCCTTTATCTATCACCTGATTAAGGAGCACAGCTTCTTCTATTTTATCGTCCACTCTGATTTTTGTTTGCAAGTCTCTATCATCATCTATTGCTATCGTCAGAATCCTATTTTTGGCGCTGAACTCTACAGATCTAAGATTATTAATTTTGTCTTCATCGCCACTGGTGTAAAAGTAGAACGCTACTGCAATTAAACCCAGAATAACAAATATTTTCATTTCATCCCCATAATTAATGCGTTGTATAATCAGCTATTTTAACACGTTGTTTTAGAGAGAAAAATTGATTGAAACGGCAGTCTTGTTGGAGTATTCAATAAAGAAAGATGTTTCAAAGGCCTTAGTAGAGTAAGAGAAGTTTCTTCACGTTAGGGCGTTTGACTCTAACGATCGTAAAGAGGTTGAAGACGGGGCTGCTGAAGATTACATGAAGGCAAACCAAATGGAGCCAGTCGAAGTTGCGGTATACGATGTGATTTTTCCTGTACCTACAGACAGCACAATGCCACCAACAATGCTACTAATTAGTTCAAGTTATAAGGTACTAAATAACAAGTGGTTGCATTAAATTAGCACATAACAAAGCATTTAGAGTGATTTGCAACGCGTGGCATTTTCACTATACATTGGTTTTAGTGGTTGAGGTGTTATGCGGCAGCATCAGTATTGCGTTGATCACCTCAACAGGGCGTTAAAAGCCTTTTATGTCGTTTGAACCAAGGTATCGAGATCCGCTTCGCTCTTAGTCACTTTCAAGCTTAGCCGCTGATCTTCTAGAGGTGCGTCGTCACCAAGTAGATTGGGGAAGTGAGTGATTATCATTCCCTCAAGCGAACATCAAATTCCCATTCACAACCTGATATCTTCAAACTAATTCCGCTAGAACGAATAATTTAACTGTGCGCTGGTTAATGATTTTTATGTAAGTAACACAATTGAACGTGATAGAAGTAACAAATTCGCTTCCTTGCGGTAACGTTCCCGAAAATTTTATATATTATCGCCCCATTGACAAAAGTGGTAGAGACGCTCTGTATCTGAGCGCTCTGAAATTCAGGCTTTAGATGGACATTTAAAGTCACCATAAGTTTGCAATTTTTCTTGGGAACGTTTGCAAGTAACCTAAGTATAAATTTACGTGAGACTATGGAAATGAAACTACACACTTTGACGATGGCAGTAGCGCTTGGGCTGGTTACTGCACCTGCATTCGCAACAACAGATGTTGACGCTCTTGAAAAGCGAATTAATGAATTAGAACAGAGACTTGAACAGACAGAAAAAGTATCCACAGAAGCAAATGAGAAAGCCTCAAGCTTTGAGTTTCATGGCTACGCTCGTTCCGGGCTGCTCATTAATGATGATCTGAATGGTGCAGTGGGTACTGGTCCTTACATGACGGCAGCTGGTGCTATTGGCGCTCCAATTGGACGATTAGGGGTTGAGGATGATCATTATGTGGAAGCAAACCTTATTCACAAACGCTTTGCAGATGATGGCTCCAGCGCTTTGTTCCGAATCATGTTGGCAGATAGTACGGAAACCAATAACGAATGGACGGTGAGCGAGAGTCAATTAAACGTTCGTCAGGTATATGCTGAGCTAAACAAGTTGAGCATGTTCTCTGAATCAAGTGCGTTTGCTGACGCAACTTTTTGGGCAGGTAAACGATTTGACCGTGATAACTTTGACATTCACTTCTTTGACTCGGATATCGTTTTCTTATCTGGTACTGGTGCTGGCGTGTATGACGTCCAAATGAGCGATTCGTGGAAAGCAAACTTCTCGATCTATGGTCGTGATTTTGGTGAGATTGATAGCTCGTCAACGGATGTTGAAAACTATATCGCGACAATGAACAACCGCTTTGGTAATTGGCAATTGATGCTGAGCGGCATGACGTCTGCTGATAACAATGATCGCGTAGAAGGTGCAGCGGACAAAGGTTTACATGCGATGTTTGCTTACCATGGCGATAACTTCTTTGGCATGAGTGAAGGCTTCTCTAAAACTGGTATTTTGGTGGGTGATGGACTGGGTGCAGAACTTAAAGGCATTGGTTCAAACGGTGATTTGCTAGAAGACGCAAAAGCCGTACGCTTGTTCAGTTATGGTGTAACACGCATCGGCGACAACTGGCGTGTAGCACCTGCGTTGCTAGCAGAACACAGCCAAGATCGCTTTGCTAAAAATGATGAATTTACGTGGGCATCGTTCAACATCCGCTTAGCGCAAGAGTTTACGCAGAACTTTGAGATGGTTTATGAAGGCTCATACCAATACATGGACCTAGACAATGCGATTGATAAAGCAAGTGGCAGTTTTTACAAAGCGACAATTGCACCAACGCTTAAGATGTCTACCGCTGCAGGTTTCTTTGACCGTCCGGAGCTACGTTTTGCAGTTAGCTACGTTGATTGGAGCGAAGACTTGAATGGTTACTCGATTAGCCAGGATGCGGGCGCTGCAACGATGGGTGATGGTGGTGAAGTTCTGTTTGCACTGCAAATGGAAACTTGGTTCTAAAGGGCTCTAACCGAGAAAGAGTAATAAGAAAAGCGCCAACTGATTTCAGTTGGCGCTTTTTCATTAACAGGACTGACGCTCAATTGTTTTGAAGGTTAGCACCATCTTACTCATTTCAAAACTTCTGTTGGCAATTCTATCTAGCAACAGTTTCGCACCATTTTCACCTGCTTTATCAAATGCATAGTTAAATGTTGATAAGGTTGGGGTGCACACTGATGCGAGCTCATCATCACCAACTCCTAGCACTAAAACGTCTTTACCCGGTGTTAACCCGAGCTCTTGAATAGCTCTCATCGCACCGATAGCAATACGGTCTGTCGCACAGAACAAGCCATCTAGCTTAGGGTTCTTTGTTAAGTGTTGTTTTGCCAATGAATAGCCAGAATCGATTGTAAAGTCACCACGAGCATGGAAGGCGAGCTCAAAACCATGGTGTTGTAGTGCTTGAACAAATCCTTCAGAGCGTTGCTTATCTACCGCGATATCGTCACCTTGCACACCAATAAAACCCATGGTTTGGCAACCTTTTGCAACCAGTCTATTTCCCGCTTCAAACCCTACTCGTGCGTCATCATGAGTGATGCTTGGAATATTAAACATGGAACCATCTTGACCGACGAGCACAACTGGGACAGCTGAGTTTTGAATTGCTTTTACCAGCTTGGAATCGAGGTGGGTGGCGTAAAGAATGATCCCTTCAACCCGTTTTTGGTTAAAGATCTGAATGTATTCCAGTTCTTTTTCGTGGGCTTGGTGAGTGCTAGCAAGTAAGACGTGTTTCCCAGCTTTTTCAAGGACATCGGTTAATCCATCGACACCTTGGGATGTGGCATGAGAGGAAACCCGAGGAACAATGACACCAACCAGATTGGTCTTTTGAGATTTTAGATCTTTAGCTACTTGGTTCGGCACATAGCCACACTCCGCTACTGCTTGGCGGACCTTCTGTTTTGTCGCTTCTTTTACGCCATACTCATCGTTTATAACCCGTGACACTGTTGATTTTGATACGCCAGCCAGACGGGCGACATCATGCAGACTCGCCATTGTTCCTATCCATTCTGTTTTTCGTTTTTGGGATTGTTTGCAAAGAGAAGATGAAAAGCTCTTTGATAAGTAGCGATTCTAACCTCCTATACTGCTCTTAGGGAGAGAATTTGACGATCATTCTCACATTCTCTCTGCTTTATCTTTGATCATTTGGTCTTATTGAGCAAAAATCTGTTTTGCAAACGTTCCCGAAAATTTCGCAAGCTCAGATAATAATCCAATGGGGTATGAAATGAATTATCCGGCAGTAGCAAAAGAGTTGTTAACTCTATTAGGTGGTAAAAGCAACATCACCGCACTTGCGCATTGTGCGACACGCTTACGCCTTGCCGTTGCAGATGAGCAAAAAATAGATGAACAAGCGATTGATAGCCTTGAAGGGGTAAAAGGGCAGTTCAAAGTTGCGGGTCAGTACCAAATCATTTTTGGATCAGGCATCGTAAACCAAGTTTATGCAGAAATGGCGAAGTTGACGGGGATGAGTGAAATGTCCACCAACGACGTTGCGTCTGCTGGCGCAGAGAAACAAAACATCGTTCAGCGCGCGGTGAAAGGGCTGTCTGATATTTTCGTCCCAATCATTCCAGCAATCGTCGCTGGCGGTTTGTTGATGGGTATCTATAACCTATTGACTGCTCAAGGCTTGTTTATTGATGGCAAATCTTTGATTGATGCCAACCCAGGACTGACAGACTTGGCGAACATGATCAACACGTTTGCGAACGCTCCGTTTGTTTACCTGCCTATTCTGCTGGCATTTTCAGCCAGTAAGAAGTTTGGCGGTAACCCTTATTTAGGGGCGGCGTTAGGTATGTTGATGGTCCACCCAGAATTACTTAACGGGTGGGGCTTCGGTGGGGCTGCGGTATCTGGCAACATTCCGGTTTGGAATATTCTTGGCTTTGAAATTCAAAAAGTGGGCTACCAAGGTTCGGTGTTACCGGTTTTGGTATCGGCATTCATTCTTGCGAAGGTTGAGTTGGGTCTGCGCAAGGTTATTCCTTCTGTTTTAGATAACCTTTTAACGCCGCTACTTGCGATTTTCATCACGGGTTTATTGACGTTTACTGTCGTCGGTCCATTCACGCGAGATATCGGTTTCCTATTGGGTGATGGTCTGAACTGGCTATACAACACAGCTGGCTTTGTTGGTGGTGCGGTATTTGGTCTTATCTATGCTCCGTTTGTTATTACCGGTATGCATCACAGCTTCATTGCGATTGAAACGCAACTTCTTGCGGATATTGCGACGACGGGCGGCACCTTTATCTTTCCTATTGCGGCAATGTCTAACGTTTCTCAAGGTGCTGCAGCGTTGGCGGTGGGCGTGATGAGTAAAGATAAGAAGATGAAAGGTATTGCGATTCCATCGGGTGTCACGGGTTTGCTGGGTATTACAGAACCAGCCATGTTTGGTGTTAACTTAAAACTACGTTACCCATTTATTGCGGCAGTTTGCGCTGCGGCGTTATCAAGTGCGTTCATCACAATGTTTAATGTGAAAGCTCAGGCATTGGGTGCAGCTGGTCTTCCAGGCATCATTTCCATCACGCCAGATAAGATTGGTTACTACATCGCGGGTATGGTGATCGCGTTCTTGACCGCATTTGTTCTCACCATTGTTCTTGGTATGCGTGACCGCGCTAAAGTCGGTAAAAAAGCAGCGGCTTAATCTGAACTCCTTAAGGGTGGAGTCCCCCAAAATCCACTTCTTTTCCTAAATGTTTGGGGTGCTAGCCAAGCACTCATGGTTTGGCTAGCCTTTTTCAATTTTTACTTGGTAGTGAATGTGTTCAACACGTTGGACTATCAGGGCTTTAATTTTAAGGTAAGCAAGATGAATCAAGTGTGGGTAACTGGTGATGCTGTTGTCGATCTAATACCGGAATCTGAGACTTCTTTACTCAAATGTCCCGGAGGTGCACCAGCGAATGTCGCCGTAGCAATTGCTCGTCTATCTGGTAAGAGTGCGTTTTTTGGACGTGTGGGTGATGACCCATTTGGTCGCTTTATGAAATCAACTCTGGATCAAGAGGGCGTGTGCACGGAGTTTCTCGTTAAAGATCCTGAGCAAAGAACATCAACAGTGGTGGTGGATTTAGACGATCAAGGTGAGCGCAGCTTTACGTTTATGGTAAAACCGAGCGCTGATCAGTTTATGTCTGTTGAAGATATCCCAAACTTTAAGCAAGGTGACTGGCTGCATGTTTGCTCGATTTCACTGGCAAATGAGCCAAGTAGAAGCAGCACATTTGAGGCGATCAAAAGAGCAAAAGCCGCTGGTGGTTTCATTAGCTTTGACCCTAACCTGCGTGATGAAGTGTGGCAAGATCAATCAGAAATCCAAGCTGTCGTAATGAAGGCTGTAGCGATGGCTGATGTGGTTAAGTTCTCTGAAGAAGAGCTTTTGTTCTTAACTGACTCAACATCGATAGCGCAAGGTTTACAACAAATAGCCGCTATGAATATTGCTTTGGTCTTGGTGACACAAGGTGCGAAAGGCGTTTGGCGCGTCTTTGAAAGTCAGAGTGAGCTGATCACCGGTCAAGTCGTTAGTCCGATTGATACCACAGGTGCGGGTGATGCTTTTGTCGGAGGGCTACTGGCATGTCTGTCTCAACATGACGATTGGAAAAATCATCCTGTTGTTAGCTCTGCGATTCAATGGGCAAATGGCTGTGGTGGATTAGCGACGACGCAAAAAGGCGCAATGACTGCGCTTCCGACCCAGACAGAATTGCTGCAATTTATTGGGCAATGATCTCCAGATCCAATTTCAGTTGAGAAAAATTATGAGCTTAAACAACCGTTGGACTGTAGAGCAAAGATATCGCCGACTTGAGCAAATACCTCAGTGTGATATCGAAGAAATGACACTTTTACGTCAGCAAGATAAAGGCTTTCCTAGTTTTCATATCGCCCCTAGATTTGGGCTGTTAAATGACCCAAATGGGTTGTGCTATTTCAATGGTGAGCACCACATCTTTTACCAGTGGACGCCAGTGGGACCAGTCCATGGAATGAAGTATTGGTATCACCTTTCTACTAAAGACTTCATCCATTTTACTGATCATGGCGTGGGTCTTCATCCTGACCAAGACTACGATTCACATGGTGTCTATTCGGGCGGCGCTTTGGTGGAAAACAACCAGGTTTTGCTATTTTTTACTGGCAACAAGCGTGACCAAAACTGGAATCGAATCCCAACACAGTGTTTTGCCACCATGGATTCAGACGGCAGCATTGAAAAGCACGGTGTAGTCATTGAGAACGAACATTACACGGAGCACTTTCGTGACCCAAAAGTTTGGAAGAAAGGCGACGACTATTTGATGGTGGTGGGTGCTCAAACCAAAACCGAGCATGGCTCAATGGCGCTCTATCAAAGCAAAGATTTGAAAACGTGGCAGCATAAAGGTCCTATCAAGACCAAGTTTTCTGACCTTGGGTACATGTGGGAGTGTCCTGATTTCTTTGAGATTAATGGTCAGTCGGTGATGTTGTTTTCGCCACAGGGCGTGAGCAGTAGTAATCCTTATGATTTCAAAAACATCTATTCTGTCGCGTATATCGTGGGTGATCAGTTGAACCTAGAGTCGATGACTTTAGAAAACCACCAAGATATTTTACAGCCAGATTATGGGTTTGATTTCTACGCCCCACAAACCTATTTAGATGAGAGTGGGCGTCGCATTCTTATTGCATGGATAGGGTTGCCAGAAATCGACACGCCATCGGTCACACACCAGTGGGCAGGAATGTTGTCTCTTCCTAGAGAACTAACGTTGAAAGATGGTTTTCTTGTTCAAACTCCACTCCCTGAGCTGAAGAGTTTGAGAAAAGAAGAGGTGGTCTTTGCACAATCCCATACACTGGAAAGCACCAATTGTTTGATCCAATTAGACCTTGAGGGCGATGGCTTTGAACTTGAGCTGAGTAACCTCAAAGGTGACAACATCGTCTTTAGTGCGACAGAGCACGAGTTTATGCTGGACCGTCGTTACATGTCTCATTTGTACGCAGAAGAATTTGGTGGCATTCGAAAAGCACCAAGATTGGACGCTAAGCAGACGATTGATATATATATCGACAACTCTGTCATCGAGATTTTTATTAATGGTGGCAAACACACGATGACCAGTCGTTTCTTTATCGATGACCTCAATAAGGTAACGTTGAAAGGGTTGGAGCAAGCAAGGCTTTTCCCTTTGAAAGGCATCACTGGTTTGTTTGAATCAGCTAAGTAACGGTTTCGATTACAAAGATATTAAAACGCCCTTCATTGACTCAGTGAAGGGCGTTTTTCTTTTTTAACTATCTAACCTAACTATCTTTCACGCACGTAAGTGGTTTGAACTAAGGTATCCAAAACAACTTCACTCTTGGTGACTTTAAAGTTCAATGGTTGTGCTAAATCCCCAAATAGTGGCGCGCCACCGCCAAGTAAGATAGGGAAACGCGTGATCATTATTTCATCAATAAGATCTTCTTTGAGGAAGTTCTGAATTGTCACTCCGCCGTCGATGTAAAAGTCGTTAAAGCCTTTTGCATTCAGGTCAGTAAGCACATCTTTTAGCTCACCTTTTACTAAAAAGATTTTGTCTTCGTAGCCCTGTGGTACTTTTGTCATGGTATTGCTGAGTACGAACACAGGTTTGCTGTATGGCCAATCGCAATCAAAGCTCAGCACGACATCTAGGGTGTTGCGTCCCATTACCAAGCCATCAATACGCTCCATCAGTGAGAGGAAGCCAGTATCAATGTTGTCTGGATTTGGTACTGAATGTAGCCAGTCGAGTTTGCCCTGCTTATCTGTAATGTAACCGTCCAGACTGGTTGCAATAAATACGATATTTGCCATGAGTACCTAATCAAAATGGTGATGCTTGAGCCAAGCTAAAGTATGGTTTAAAATTAATTCTACAATGTAGAATAATTCTGAGTTTATAGGGAAGATCAAATGTCTGTCAACGAAAAGAAACGCGGGAGACCTGCCGCCAAGCTGTCGCAGTTAAGCGCAGAAAGCATCCTAGATTCGTCTAAGTCGTTGATGAAAAAGGATGGCAAGGTACCAAGCATTCGCTCGTTAGCGACGCAACTAAATGTGGATCCTATGGCGATCTATCACTACTTCAAAAACAAGAGTGCCTTGCTTGAAGCGTTAACCACATCGCTGGTGGAAGAAATTTATCAACCGAAAGTGAATGAAGATTGGCAAGGCGAACTCAAGAACTTGTGTGTTAGCTATATTGAACTGCTGCGTGAGTACAATGGGTTATTGCAAACCATGCTGAACATGACATCTCATGGCCCTGCCCAAGTGTTTACCGAGCGTTATCAAATCATTGTTCAACCTTTGGCGTTGTCTCCGCAAGTGGAGAGAGACAGTTTGGATCTATTGGCAGATTATCTACACGGGTTCGCGCTTTCGATCAGTTGTTGCCACGATACGAGCTTGATTAAGACGGAGATGATGGATGGACCGTTGAATCTGATCTGTTCTTCGTTATTGGCATCTCGAACCTAGTTCACATTACCGCGACGTTTTTCCTTATAGCGTGAAAGAAAATCCCATAACCAAAGGTTCTAATTAAATGAAAGGTCAGGACTTTTATTTGAAGATTCCGGCCTAATATCTTGGATATGCCCATTTATCGAATGCGGTGGGTTACTTCATCATGCTTGCTGGCGCACTGAGTTTGCCAGTTTGATAATGCATTCAAACACAATAAGGGATAACAATGGCTAACGAATACATTCCACCAAAAGTTTGGACAAACGATAACGAAAACGGTGGCCAGTGGGCGAGCATTAACCGCCCGGACTCAGGCGCTCGTCATGAGCAAGAATTGCCTGTTGGGGAACACCCATTCCAACTTTATTCCATGGGGACTCCAAACGGCCAGAAAGTAACAATCATGTTTGAAGAGCTTCTGGCGGCAGGCGTAAAAGAAGCAGAATATGATGCATACCTGATCAAGATTGGTGACGGCGACCAGTTTGGTTCTGGTTTTGTTGCTGTGAACCCGAACTCGAAAATTCCGGCACTGGTTGACCGTTCAGGTTCTGAGCCAGTGAACGTGTTTGAATCAGGTAACATCCTGTTCTACCTAGCAGAGAAGTTTGGTCACTTTCTACCAAAAGAAGGCGCTAAGCGTGCTGAGGTAATGAACTGGTTATTCTGGCTGCAAGGTTCTGCGCCATACCTAGGCGGTGGTTTTGGTCACTTCTACGCGTACGCACCAGAGAAGTTCGAGTACCCAATCAACCGTTTTACAATGGAAGCAAAACGTCAGTTAGATGTATTAGACAAGCGCCTCGCAAACAATGAATTCCTAGGAGGCGATGAGTACAGTATCGCAGACATCGCTACTTGGCCATGGTACGGCAATTTGGTACTGGGTCGCGCGTATGATGCTGCGGAGTTCTTAGATGCGGAGAGTTACAAAAACGTTGTACGTTGGGCGAAAGCGATTGATGAGCGAGAAGCTGTCCAGCGTGGTCGTATTGTGAATCGCTCATGGGGAGAAGAGTGGGAGCAGTTACCTGAACGTCACAGCGCAGAAGATATTGATAAGGTATTGAAGCTTAAACCATAAGCAATCTTGGCTCAGTCACTTCAAGTAAGTTTGTTTTCATCCGAACTCATACTCCAAAACTGATCAAATCCATAGCGCATCTTACTAGATGCGCTACTTTTATTTGAATTGTAACCCCGTTGAGGATTATTCAATCTATAGATAGTTCTTTGCTTCTATTTGTCGTTTTCATATTCAACAAGCCCTCTGTATTTCTATTAACTATTAGCTGATGGCATTCTAAAAATTTATACTTTAGATAACCTTAAATTTATAACTTAATTTTATATCTAATATAAATAAACTTAATGATAATTAATCTTTGACATAACCTTTTATTTTGTGTGGAATGTGCGGGTTAATCTATTTAAATCAAAATTTATAGATAAATAAAATTTAAATAATTTACTGAATTCTACATCTAGCTTTGAGCAATGTTTAGTTACAACTGCTTATACCATGAAAGAGGATATGTATAATGTCGTCGTTTGAGTCGTACTGGGTTGGGGTACGTGAAAGAATTGCTATACAAACTGAAGGTAACCGAAATTTAAAGTCTTTAGTGATAAAAAAGCAGAGAGTGAACTTAAATAACAGTGGCTTATCTTTTCGCGCTAAAGCCGGATGCCTTATCCCTCATTGTTACACTCAGTTTACTGATGACGATACAAACTCAAAGGCATCGAAAAAAGCCTCCCTTAGTTTTAAGAAAGGGAAATTATACTTTTCTCCTGTCTAGTAATAGATAATATTTAGGTTATATATAAATTAAATTTTTATTTTTATCTTAAATTCTGACAATAAATTATTATGTTGTTATGACCGAGATAAAGCATTGGTTAGTCAATTATTAGTTCGGATTATTAATTGAATTGTAGATTTTCTTAGTTGCCCCTAGTTAGATAGTGATAAAATTTTTAGCTATCTTTTCCCGTACAAGCTTAGTTTTAGATCTGGCTTGTACGGTTTTTTCTCTGAACACTAATTACATAGCATAACGGCATGATTTCTCGCCTCTTGTCTCATCTTTCTAGACGAAAGCTCTACCTACCTCTCATTATTCTCGACAAACATTGAGTAAAAGTAACTAATCGTAACAAGGTGGCTGTAACTGAGCGCCGTTTCAATATACTCGCTCTTTACCTAGGTAACCCTGCGCTTTGAGTTCATTCGGGTACCGTTTGTAAGCCTTAAATGCTACTAAGATAAGATGTCATGATGAGAAAAAGTACTATATTAAACACAGTGTTAATTACAGGGTTCGCTGCTGTATCTTCGTTGGCTTATGCAGCACCAACGGTTGTGCCAAATGCACCGGAACTCAGTTCTCGTGGCTATGTTTTGATGGACTTTCACACTGGGAAAGTGCTGGTTGAACGTGATGCACATAAACGGCTAAATCCTGCGAGCTTAACGAAGTTAATGACGGCTTATGTGGCTGGTCAAGAAATTAACGCAGGTAATATTACTTTGGATGATGAGGTCGTCATTAGCCGAAATGCTTGGGCAAAAAACTTCCCAGATTCCTCAAAGATGTTTATTGAAGTCAATACTTCCGTTTCTTTATCTGACTTATACCGTGGCCTGGTTGTTCAATCAGGTAATGATGCTAGTGTGGCCATTGCTGAACATGTCGCAGGTAGTGAGTCAGGGTTTGTAAGCTTGATGAATAGTTGGGCTGCTAAGCTTGAATTAAATAACACGGCTTTCACCAACCCTCATGGTCTAGACAGTGACGGTTTATATTCAACACCTTATGACATTGCCAAGTTGGGTCAAGCTATTATTCGTGACTTACCTGATATCTACCCACTGTATAGCGAAACCTCGTTTACCTACAACGGCATTACGCAATATAACCGCAATGGTTTGCTTCGTGATCGCAGTATGAATGTCGATGGTATGAAAACTGGCTATACAAGCGGTGCTGGTTACAGTCTAGCGACGTCAGCGACTCAAGGTGACATGCGTTTAATTGCTGTTGTGATGGGAGCAAAAAGTGAGAATATCCGTGAATCCGAAAGCAAACAACTGCTAAGTTATGGCTTCCGCTTTTACGATACGGTAATGCCAACCGAGGCAGGAACGGAAGTTGCGAACGCTCGAGTTTGGATGGGCGAACAAGATGAGCTTAAAGTAGGCGTGGCCAATGACGTTTATCTCACTTTACCAAAAGGGGATGTGAAAAAGCTACAAGCTGAAGTTGAATATAATGGCGATTTGGTAGCGCCAATTTCTCAACAACAAGTGGTTGGTAAAGTGCTTTACAAAGTCGAAGGTAAAGTTGTGAATGAAGCCGAACTTGTTGCGTTGGAATCAGTGGAAGAAGGCAGCTTATTCAAGCGAATTTTAGACTGGTTTAAGCAATTGGTCGCGAGTTGGCTCTAAAAAACAGCTAACTTCTGCCATTATCACTCTATCTTGTTATTGTTCTATTAAATCAATTTACTAAGGCGGCCAACGTGGTCGCCTTACTTTTTTGGAATACTCGTTGCGCTAAAACATCGAATCTTCTCGTATGGGTCTATTTTCGCCTAATTAGAAGCGTTTTTGTGTTTTTGAGTGCGAGAGAAAAGAAACTAGAACAAAAATGGAGTGACACGTGCACAAGATTTTATCTTTGACATTGATTTTATCGCTCATGGGCTGCGCTATGCCTTACCAGCAGCAGGTCGATAGTGGCCAATGTGTTGGAGTAATGACCTCTCAGGATGCGTATGGTTATTTAAACCCAAACCATTACACGATGCAGGTACTCGCGCTAAAGCAAGAAAAAGATGTGAAAGATTACATTCGTTATATCGATCCTAAGCATCCGGTTTGGGTTAACTGGAAAAACAGCCGAGGCACGCGTTGGTATACGGTAACTGTTGGCGATTTTAAAACGAAACAGGATGCCTACAATGCGCTTTCTTCACTGCCGAGCCGCGTAAAGCAATCATCCCCATTTGTGCTGACTTTTGCGGAAATGCAGCGTAAGCAACAAACGAGTGTTGTGAGAATGCGTTAGCCAACAAAAAACGGAAGCGATGGCTTCCGTTTTTGTATCTAAGGGTAAGCTTAAAGCGCCGCTAAAATCGTTTCTGCTTTGCTTGCTTCAAACTCTTTTGGTTCTTCAACGTTAAGTTTGGTCACAATGCCGTTTTCAATGATCATGGCGTAGCGTTGTGAGCGAATACCACCAAAGCCGCCGGTATCCATTTCAAGACCCAATGCTTTAGTAAAGCTTGCGTCGCCATCACCCAACATCAGGATTTCTGAAGCGTTTTGAGCTTCGCCCCAAGCTTGCATCACAAATGCATCGTTTACAGAAACACACGCAATTAAATCAACACCTTTTGCCTTCAACTCGTCGGCTAATACCACATAGCCTGGTAGGTGAGCTTCCGAGCACGTTGGGGTGAATGCGCCAGGTACAGCGAAGAGTACGACTTTCTTGTTTGCAAACAGCTCAGTAACGTCGTGGTTAACCATACCATTGGCAGTCAATTCGCTTAGAGTCGCAACTGGTAGAGCTTGGCCTTGTTGAATCATGATTTTATTCCTTTTTGTGTGCTAGTTTAGCTTTCTCAGTCTAGCGCTTATAAATGCGGTTAACCACAGAGCTTTTGTAAGGTTTTAACACCTAAGTGTTTGACCTAAGATGTAGCACTGATGGCTTTATTACAACGCTTCATGCTGACTTACGTATTGACTAACGAGATGGCGATACTTCGCTTTCAACTCATTATCGATGAAGCTAGCATCAATCGCATTCATTGTGAATTGAGCTAGTTCATTCTTACTCATTGGGTGTGCGTTGTTGACGGCTAAAAAGTTATCTGTCATGTAACCACCAAAGTATACCGGATCGTCCGAATTAATCGTCACAGCGACACCTTTGCGCAGTAGCTCGACAATATTGTGATCTTTCATATCGTCAAATACACACAATTTAAGGTTCGATAATGGACATACCGTTAGTGGCATTTTGCTTTCAATTAACGACTCGACTAATGCTTCATTCTCAACACAGCGAACACCATGATCCACGCGGCTGACGTGAAGCATTTCAATTGCATCGGTAATGTTTTGTGCGGGGCCTTCTTCACCTGCATGAGCAACAGTCAGTAAGCCTGCTTCTACCGCTTGTTTAAATACTCGTTTGAACTTAGCTGGTGGATGGCCTTGTTCTGAAGAATCTAGACCGACACCAATGATCTTATCACGGTGTTTCAGAACGGCTTGCAGAGTCTCCATGGCGCTTTCTTCTGAAAGGTGACGGAGGAAACACGCAATGATTTGTGAAGTAATGCCGAGCTTCTCGTGCCCATCTTTTAGTGCGCGAGCGATCCCGTGGGTCACGGTGTCAAAGTCAATACCGCGCTCTGTATGCGTTTGTGGGTCAAAAAAGATTTCGGTATGAATAACGTTATCCGCTTTACAGTGCAGTAAGTATTCCCAAGTGAGATCGTAAAAGTCTTGCTCTGTACGCAAAACATCCGCCCCTTGGTAATAAAGGTCAAGGAATGACTGTAAGTCTTCGAACTGATACGCGCTGCGTAGTTCACTCGGAGAAGAGTAAGGAATGTCGATGCCGTTTCGTTGCGCCAGCTTGAAGAGAAGTTCTGGCTCAAGTGAACCTTCGATATGTAAGTGCAGCTCTACTTTTGGAAGACCTTGAATAAATGCGTTCATATTCCACCTTATGTGTATTGTGGATGCAGTTACTCTAAGAATAGGTATAGATAAGAATAAATCGAACGCTATCACAAAGAGTAAGACCCACGATGATCTCAACTCTTCGTAATCAGCACTTTGCGGGAACTGGTAGAGACCCCCAAACCATATCATTGGGGTTATACGAAGCAAACGAGGCGATTATACGCAAAATTCTCAATTTGGCTATACGCAAATAACCTAGTTGTCAGTAGTCGAAGGATTTTTCTAAGAAAAGTAACTGGCAACCGTATAAGTCACTTGGGTATAGAGGAGCAAATTGGTTTTTGAGCGTGAACGAGGCTTATCGTGTTGTTATAAGCGAGGAAAAGAGTGAGGCTTCGTTTGAGCAAAGGTAGGTGGCGGTACCTTGCACAACGATGGAGCAGAGAGAGAATTGAAAGAGTCAAGGATAGCTTATAGATCAAATAACTTGTCAAATTCTCTTTGTTCCATAATGTCTTCTATACGGCGTCGCGTTTTTTGTTTTACCGCCGCCGCGTTTTGCTCAGACTCTTTTTTGTCTTTTTCTGCTTGCTTCTTACTTTTTCTAGCCATTGGATACCTTCCAAATTAGTTGCATCATTCATTAATGCATGAAAACTGAATTAGTTAACAGTAAAACTTCCTAACTTTGAACCTGAATCACAGAGAATAGTTCCAGATTGCGTTTTCTCACAATATTCAAAATCGATCATGTAGCTATGAGAATGAAGCTTAGGTAATACGTGCCTTCGTAAAATATCACCATTTAATTGATGTATTTTAGCGTTCCAAGAGGTGTGAGGTTGTTCTAGATTAAATTCAATTTCTAACATTTATTCTCCTGTTTCTTAGTGATTTTGTCTTTGTTAAGTAATTGATACCAATGCCTTTGACGGCCTGTTCTTTTTGAGGACATGATTTTTCCTATAAATAATAAATTAAGCAGTACTATCCTATTTATTTTAGGTAGCACAAAGCAATGCCTGATATTAGGCTGAGTGATTAAAGTGAGAATATTTTTGAAGGAGAGAGATTTGGTGCAGCATGGGCATGCTACACCAAGAAAAAGCAGTCTTATAGAGGAGTTACTTCAGTCGCTTGAGGACCTTTTTTACCTTGCTCTACGTTGAAGCTTACTTTCTGACCTTCAGTCAGTGTTTTGAAACCGTCAGAAACGATAGCGTTGAAGTGTACGAATACATCTTGACCACCGTTGTCTTGAGATAGGAAGCCAAAGCCTTTAGTTTCGTTAAACCATTTTACTGAGCCGTTTACTTTAGACATAAAAATACCTTTGAATTAAACATTAAAATTTGAATTTGTTTTGTGGATCTTTTCTAAGCTATTGAATGTTCAATCAAGAGGAAGTTGTACGCAGGTGTCTGAATTGGGGGATTCAAGATTTTACTGAGAGGAAACTTAAACTAAATGTTGCATTAACAGCTCTCTTCTAAGAGCCAAGGCCTACTATACACCTTGTTTAGGAAATAGCTACACTTATTTTTAAATATATGTCGACAGCTTGGATAAGTGGGCTGTTCGAAAAATTTGAATAAGTAGCTCAAATAGCAAGGCTCATGATTATTTTTCTTAAATCTAAAATAGAACCATATCGATAGCCATGGCTGAACATGCGGTTTGCAAGCGGCCACAAAGGTAAACGAGGAGAAATAGTATGAGCACATTCAGAGAAATTCGTCAGCTTATTCACTCACAACCCACTGCTGATGGTGACGGAGTGAAAATTCGTCGAGTAGCAGGGTTTAATAATGCGAGCTTTTCTCCATTTTTGATGATGGATGAACTTAAGTCTGACGACCGTGCTGATTATGTTGGTGGCTTTCCTCCTCATCCGCATCGCGGCATTGAGACGCTTACTTACATGTTGAAAGGTCATTTCCAGCATCGTGACCACATGGATAATGTTGGTGAGCTTCGTTCTGGTGGCGCTCAATGGATGGCGGCAGGAAGAGGCATCATTCATAGTGAGATGCCTATTATGCAGGAAGGTGAATTGCATGGTTTCCAAATTTGGATAAACCAGCCTGCGAAAAATAAGATGGCACCGGCTCAATATCATGACTTTCAACCTGAAACGATAACGGAATTCGAAACTCAAAGCTCGGGCGTTGTGCGCTTGATTGCTGGTCATCTGACTATAAACAACGAACGTATTCAGGGGCCTCTAACAGAAACAGGTGTTGCTGCCACGGTAGCCGATTGGAGAGCGATGGTTGGTCACGCTTTGAATTTGACCACGGAGCAAGACCACAACATGATGATTTACGTTTATAAAGGACGTATTCAGGTAAAAGATCGTGAGATCAATCAAGGCGAAATGGCGATTCTATCGAAAGGTGAATGGGTTGAATTACAAGCCGAAAAGGAGAGTGGTGCTCTGATTTTTATTGGCGAACCAATCAATGAACCAGTGGTTCACTATGGCCCTTTTGTAATGAATAGCATGGAAGAAATAGAACAAGCAATCCAAGACTACAATTCAGGATTGTTTGAAAGCTACTAGCATCAACATCCTAACTCCCTTTTCTGTGAGTAGCGCAGTTATCAACAGTTTTGAGCCTGACCATTGGGCTCGACCAGAAGCAAATACGATAATCCACTGCCATCGAATTTGCGTTAGCCACGTCTAATCCACGTGGCTTTTTTCTACTTCTGATTCCATCGCATGATGGCTTCTTTTCCTGCTTCAATACCTAACTCATAAGCTTGACGCAATGGTGCTGGCGAGCGACTCAATCGTTTTAATTTAAATGATTCAGGAGGACAAACTTGGATGATTTCGACTCCCGATGGTGGATTGTCGATCAGTGCTAAAGTTTGATTGTAGCGAACTTCACGCGTCAACATCGGCTCAATTAATCCTGGCGTTTCTTTCAACATCCGTTTGGTTAGTGCGCTGAACTTTCCTTTCGGCTTTTGATAGCTAGAGGGTTGACTGCGTAAAACCATAATCTTTTTGGCTCCTCGCTTTATTGCTTCTGCGACAGGAAGTGCATCAGAAACCCCACCATCAACGTATCGGGTGCCGTTCAGTAAGACACCATTTCGGTAAAGCACGGGAAGCGCGCTGCTGGCTTTCATTGTTTCTGCGAGCTCGTCGACATTAGGAGTATGGTACTCGGCTTGGCCATTGTCTTGACGTGTTACGCCTAAAAAGAAAGGTCTCGAATCCGCTTTTAGTGCGGACTTGTCGATACCAAGCTCTTCGAGAGTGACGTTCCACATCCAATCTAAGTTCATCATATCGCCGCCACGTAGAATCTGAGATGGTGAGATGAATTCTTTCCTTAAACTGTAATCGAGATAGATTTTTAAGTTGCGCCCGGGCATTTTAGCTAAATACGCCGCCAAGTTACTTGCGCCCGCCGATACGCCCCAAAAGCTATCAAATGGAGAGAAATCGTTAGCGAGAAAATGATCGAGTATGCCGCAAGAAAATACACCTCGCATCGCACCACCTTCGACAATCAACGCACGCTCTCCTACTTGTTCCATCACTGTGTTCCATTCTTTACCTATTGGATGAATAGAATGCAGCTTAACGCATAACGGTTTTATACCCAAGTGGCCCTAAGTGCTAGGGCATCTCCTTAAGTAAAAGAAAAGGGCATCGATGGATGCCCTTTTCATATTAAGCCTAGGGAGTTACAGGTTATTGAGCAGCTCATTTAGTGAAAGCGCACTGAATAAATATGTCACTCCCACACAGAAAGCGGCGCCTGTAATTCCGATACTGATCGTTGTTGTAATTAAAAGAAGTGTCATCTTAGACATACAAGATCAAACTCCTTTTTTATATTTAAGTGGGGCGTTGTGCGTCTGGTTATCGTTTTGAATCATGATGCAAGCGCCCTAAGTTTATTGTTCTAATAAAAGTGATGATCACTTGTCAAAAAAGCAGATAAATAGCACCCAAACTGTCGTTAATGCGAGCAGCGGAGTGAATACTTTCTGTATAGAGGCGCCATCGGTTAGGTTGTAGATTTTGATGGATTCGTTATAGAACGCCCGCTTGAACGCCTTAAAAGAAATATCATTTTTCACATGAGATTGTTCATAGTGTAGGTGTGCTGCGTCTGATAGTTGGTATTCTAAGTCTTGGAGTTCGTACTCTTTGTTAAGAAATGCCTCCCAAGCCGAAAGACGGGCTATCGTTTTTGGAGATTGATTACCCTTTAACTTCTCTAGACGTTTGGCATAAGCAGCTTGATATTTATCCACGGTGTATTCCTGTCTGAATAGACGTTGAGTTAGAACATTTGTAAAAAGAAAAACGAGCAAAAAAGGGGCTTTACGTTCTATGTCTGTGATAAATGCTAAGGAGCTCAATGGTCTATTTCTCTGATGTCGCGAATAATATTGATTGAACTTAAATGCGACAAACAAAATAATTTACTCAAGATAACAACGAATATTTGTTGCCTTTTAAAGAAAAGCGATAGTGATGCGAAGTGGTGGCTTTGATCGGGAAGAAACCCGCTTTCGTAACGGCTTGCGTTTACTGAGAAAAAGTAAACGCTGGAACTATCGCTGGATTGGTGTGAGTTATTTATCGTCAAAAATCATTAATATCAACTATGCTTATAGTTCGACTTTTCGTAAATGAACTCAATTTAGATGAGCAGAAATAATACTTATTTTTGAGCGTGGGTGAGCTTGGAGAGTTAAGCTAATCCATTGATTAATAAAAAGTAAAGTAGTGCAGAGCTAGGGTGAACTTCAACTTAAAGGTGACGGTATGGATATACAATCAACCATTATTGAATATGCGATAGCGATAATAGGCTTACTTTTGACGGGAGTTGCCCTCTGAGCACGACGGCCCAGAGGATAGAAAGTATATTGGCTGTTTGTTAGCGGTTGATATTGTACCGAGCCATTGCAGCTTCTTCTGACGACACAACCGTTTTACCAATTGGTGCGAGTGAAATAACCGCAAGCTTCAGGTGTTGGAGTGCAAACGGAATACCAATGATGGTTACAAAACACGCTGCGGCGGAAAGTACGTGACCGATTGCCAACCAAAGACCTGCAAAGACAAACCAAAGGACGTTACCGATAACGCCTAGAGGGCTCGTACCAATGTCCATTTCATTGGTCAATTCATCGCGTGAAATGGCTTCTTTTCCGAATGGGAAAAAGGAAAAATTACCCATAACGATACACGCACGCCCCCAAGGTATTCCGATGATGCTAATAAAGGCTAAGATACCGAAAAACCACCATAGCAACCCCATAAATACGCCACCAAATACAAACCAAATGATGTTACCGAGTGTTCTCATTCTATTTCCTTTACTCTTGAATATGACGATGCAGGTTCCTGAGGGTATAGTAATGTAAAACTAGAACCACTCCGTTAATAAACGTGATCCGTTCCCTCATTCACTTGCTTGATAGAATAGCCGCATAAGTATTAACAGAGAATGAATGACTCTCTGAAGCTACGTTTGTTTTAGTATAGAGCGTAATACTCGATTAAGCACATAGCCAAGAATTAAGCTACCTAGAGGTAACTTTCTCGATATATTGACAAATTTGCTCTGCTAACTGATGGCTAGCAATGTTGCGTTTCACTACTTCACTAGCGATTTTTCCAGATTCAACGACGCTAAACCAGTCGAGCAACATCGCATGAAAACCTTTGCTCGTCAGCATTGGCGTCCAATCTTTCAAATTGATTTTTTGCTCTTGGTTCGCTTGCCATCGTTTCCCTTCAACGAAAGAGTCGAATTCCATTGCTTTGTTTGCATAACAAGCTTGAACGCGCTCCACAGTCACACCGAAGTGACGATTCATCGAAGCGTGGAGTAAAGTATCTCCGTGTTGCCACTGAATATCTAAACGCGCCAATTGGTCACCTTCAAGCTGATGCGTTATGTAAGCCTCTTTTAAATCGGTCTTGGCTGTCACGTTAATACTGTCTAATGGATGAATAAAATCATCAAATATAAAGGTACGAATATCGCCTGGTAGTTGGTGGCGGTTCTTTTCCCAGCGTAGCGATTTTAGGTCAGAAATGTTGCCTTGCTGTACCTCTGGCATGTGTTGGTTGTAAAGCGGAATATGACGTCGGTTGAAGCCCACATAAAGTGGTTGTTTTTCTTTTTCGGCAATATCGTACAGTTTTTCCACGTCATCAGCGTTGTCCGCTAATGGTTTGTCGACAAAGGTTGGGATTCCATTCTGCAAAAAGAATGCTGCGATTTGAGGATGTACGCTTGTTGCCGCATGAATCATGACAGCATCTACGCCAAAGTGCAGAAGCTGCTGGTAGTCTTGACAGGTCTCTGAGATTCGATATTGCTTAGCCAGACTCTCAAGTGCATTTGCGTTGCGGGTACAAAAAACAAGTTCGATATTTGGAAGCTGAGTGATAACGGGAAGGTATGCTTTCTGAGCAATATCTCCTAAACCAATAATACCAATTTTCATCCTAGTCCTTATTTCGATGTATAGATGGCAGGTTGTAGTATAACGCTTGGCAAGCTGATGAGTTTAAATGCCTTGTTAGAAAAGAGCCTGACTCACATTTTGAGTCAGGCTTTATTGGTCCACTTAGGAAGTCGTGCGGCAGTCTTTGAATATATCTAACTTGCCGTCGTAGGCTTGGGTTTGTACATCCATAACGCCTAATAAAGAGTGGAACACGTTATCATGTGAGTACTGGCCTGCCTTTTGCGCTTCATTCGACAAACAGTCGGTGTTGATTTTTTTCGCTTGCTTAAAGCCGGAAGATAGCCACATGAGCAAAGGTACACGTTTTTGGAAGTCTGGTGCAAGGCCGTAAGGCATGCCATGTAAGAACAATCCGTTTTCGCCTAATGATTCACCATGATCTGATACGTAGATGAGAGCGGTATTATATTGAGACTCTAATGCTTTGAGTTTGTTGATAGTTTCTGCCAACACAAGATCAGTGTAGCGTATCGTATTGTCGTACGTATTCACGATTTGTTCGACGCTACAGTTTTCTATATCTGCACGTGGGCAGTCTGGTTTGAAAAACGCTTTGTCTCTAGGATAACGCTGGAAGTAGGTAGGACCATGGCTTCCTATAAGATGCATGGCGACAACGCGATTGCCGTGCATATCCGCAACTTCTTGATCAAAGTGATCTAACAGCGCCATATCGTAACAGGTTTGACCGTTACACAGAGGACTTGCTTGCTTTCGGTTCACTTCAATTTTCTTGATCTTGTGGGCGACTTCTTTGTCTCCGCCATCATTTTCTTTCCAGATGAGGTCAACTCCAGCGCGCTGCATGATGTCGAGAGCATTATCTTGGTTATCTGCCTTGGTCCGTTCAAACTCGCTTCGCGTGAGCTGAGAAAACATGCAAGGCACAGATACTGCAGTTGCAGTGCCACAAGACGCAACCTCTTGAAATGAAATCACACCCAGCTTACTGGTGTAAGGGTTTGTCTCTCGCTTATAGCCATTGAGTTGGTAGTTCTGCGTTCGAGCGGTTTCTCCGACAACAAACACCAGTAGTGTCGGCTTGTTCTGTGCTTGCTTTACTGCGCTATCTGACTGCTTTGCATCGATTCCAATCTCGCGGTACGGTTCTGGCGTGGTGAAGTATTTCTCCTTTACATACCCAGTCGCGCTGTAAACGAATTGAGTGGGAATAATGATTTTTTTCAGATAGCTGTTATTGCGACCGACAGATGCATAGTCTTGGTAGTAAACACTGGCAATAACAGCAATTACTGCAAGAGATGACAACATCGATACCAACTTCGTGAGAGAAAAATACAGCAATTGGTGGCGCTGAGATTGCAACTTGACCTTATAGACAATCATCGCAGGGACGCCCCCCATAAGTAGCGTCCAGATTACAGAATAAGTACTCAGGTAAGAGCTTGCCTCGCTCGAATCGGTTTCAGCAATATTAGCAATCATTCCAGAATCGAAAAGTGTGCCATAGTTGTAACTTGCGTAGCTAACCATACTCGAAATTATGAGCAAAATAATAAAGAATGGCTTTCCAACCCAAGGCCAACTAAATAAGTTAAAAAGGAAATTGAGCGCGGCAAGAAAGAAAATGGGTATCGTAATAATAAAACCAATTTTGACATTATCTAGGCTTGAAAAAATACCATTCAGCTCTTTGTAAATAGGAATGTTTACAACCAGCGCGAAATAGAGTGCCAACAAGAAAGTAAAGGTAACGTACGAGATACCTTCTTGTTGCAAATTATGTGTCTTCATAAGTAAATGTCTTGAATCAAAATTAGAGCAAGAACGAAGCCCAAACAAAAAGGGCAAGAGTGAGCGCAACAAATACTGCAGCCGAGCCGATATCTTTGGCTCTACCACTGAGCTCGTGCCAGTCATCGCTAACACGGTCGACAATCGCTTCTACGGCGGAATTAATAAGTTCGACGATCAGGACCAATAACAGGCTACTGATCATCAGTACTCTTTCAAATGTGGTGACTGGAAGGAAAAAAGCACAGACGGAAAGCACTAAGGCTAGAATCAATTCTTGTCTGAAGGCGGCTTCGTATTTCCATGCGGCTTTCAATCCCTGAAATGAATAGCCGGTCGCATCCATGACACGGCGTAGACCTGTTTTTCCTGGCTTCAAAATATGACCTTACTACAGCTTAATAATTTAGATTGTGCATCTATCCAAACGATGAAATGAGACTAATCGTTCTTGCGTGAAACATTTGTGAATGGCATTCATCACACAACGATATAGGGTTTGAATAAGAAAAAAGAGTTGAATTAATCAAGGTCGTAGACGGTATAGCCTTTATTCTGAAGGCATTTTCGCAGTACGAGAGATTGTGTCTTGGTGGAGTCATTGCTTCCACTCAACGCTCCGGCCCCTGCTCCAACAGTACCGCCTGCAGCGGCACCAACAGCAGCTCCACCTATCCCGTTTTCCAGCGCACCAGCTGCTGCCCCAATTAGTGCACCTGTAACTGCGCCATTCGCGGCTTCAGATTTTGCAGCTTCCGTTTTGTCTACGTTTTCCGCATACCCTTGGCAATAAAGAAAATCTTGTTCATATTTAGCAGGATCAACATTAGTCATGTCGACAACAGGCTTTTGATTATAAGTACAAGCGCTAAGAGTAGAGGCAAGCGTCATAACCAGAATAAAAGGTTTGTACATGAGTATTATCCATTTGTTCTGTGAATTTATGGATTAAATGTACACTGTTTTATTGTTGGGCTCTGTCGCTGGAGTGTATTGAAGTGTCGTCTTCTGTAAAGGAGGAAAGACGTTAACTTAACTGTCTGATTTTGGAAGACGAAGTGTGAAGCAAGCACCACCAAGTGGGCTATGAGAAATCGAAACCTCACCATGTTGAAGTTCCATTATCTGCCTGACGATCGCCAAACCAAGCCCAAATCCACTCGTGTTTTTGTTTCGGGACTCATCCGCGCTATAAAATGCTTCAAAAAGGTGAGGCCAATGCTGCTCTTCTATACCTATACCATCATCATGTACATGGATTAAGCAGCTTTGCTGATCACTTTTTATCTCAACCATAATTTGAGTATTTGCGTATCGCATTGCATTGCGTAGCAGATTATCCAAGGCACGTTTTAGCAGTTTTGGATCGGCGAATGCGCGCGCGTTTTCAGAGTTTGTTTCATTGAGTGAGATTGATAATTTGGTCTCTTTTTGCCATCTCTGTTTTAACTCACTAACTAACTTGGCGAGTGCTACGTTTTCTGTTTGCAACGCCGTATCTGGGCGTTCCATTTTGGCGTAATAAAGCAACTCTTCAACCATGTCTTCCATCTCGTCAATGTCCTCGACGATACTACGTACATGCTTTTTCTGTTGTTCGGTTAATGTAGAGTCCGATAACAAGTCAGCTTGCCACTGCAAACGAAAAATAGGAGTGCGTAATTCATGCGCAACTGCATTGGTCAGCATTTTATTGCTAGTGATCAGGCGAGAAACTTTGTCAGCCATCGTATTAAAGCTTTTGTTCAGCGTTCCAACCGACTTAGCGCTTGAGGTGCTTGCTCGTGCTTTGAAGTTGCCTGAAGCAAACTCGACCGTGACTCTTTCTAACTCACGAATTCGACGGCTCAAAAACCAGATCAGCAGTATGCAATACAGAGCAAATCCGGCTAAAAAGAATAACCATACAATGTTGTCATCAAAGTTAATTGCCTGAATAACTGAGCTATCCGGATCATCGATCATTTTGAAAATAGGGGTGTCCGCATCTAGGCGGAACCATATATCCCTTTCTTCGTCGTAAGCAACGTTAACAGAGGTGTCACTTTCAAATGCTTTTCTGATGTCTTCTGGAAGTTCTTCGAGCGTGTGAGGAATCAACAAGCGATGGCTGGACGTGGCAAATTGCTCAAGCTGTTGCTGAGTGTATTCTAGTCCGTGCTCTTCGTAGATAGGATAGATAAGATCGTGGAAAGCTTGACCTTCTTGCTCTTGTAGCAGGTAATCGTAATCTGTGTTGATCTCATAGACTAAGAATTCGTAACCCCACAAACTCACCATAAATAGAATGATAAGACCGACAAAGCTTTCCAGATAAATCCGTCTCATTATTCATTCCATGCATCAGGCATAAATAGGTAGCCTTTGCCGCGAACCGTGATGATTTTTTGTGGAGAGCAAGAGGCATCGCCTAATTTTTTTCTCAATGTCACAATACGGTTGTCAATGGTGCGATCTGTACCGTCGTACTCAATACCACGTAGTGTTTTCGTTAACCACTCACGTGAGAGTGTTTTTTCTGCGTGTGTTGCGAGAACCCATAATAAATCGAACTCACCGTCAGTCAGCGCAATTTCTTCCTGGTTCATGACGCATGATTTACGTAATCGGTTTAAACACAGCACTCCAATTTGTAGACCGTTTTCGGACTCGGTAGAGGCTGCCTCTTTTCTTCTCAATAGCATGCGAATGCGTGCCAGCAGCACGCGAGGTTTGATAGGCTTGGTAACAAAGTCATCGGCGCCAATTTCTAATGCGGCGACGTGATCGAAGTCGTCATCACTCGCTGTCAGCATCAACACTTTGCCTTTGTAGCATTCACGGATTTGACGACATACGCTCAGGCCGTCTTGTCCAGGTAGCATCAAATCTAACAAAACCACGTCTGGCTGTGTGTCAATAATCGCTTCCGGTGCGTCTGTCCCGTTGTCGATACATTTGACCTGGAAACCTTGTTCAACAAAATACTCTCCCAGCATAGCTTGTAATTTGGGATCGTCTTCCACAATGATTAAAGATGGTTTGACTTGTTGTGCGTTCATTTGAGTGATGTATACAATATTTAATATCACTGGAACTTAAACAAATTTACGAATTATTTCAAATAAAGCTTTCTCAGAATAAGGTTATCGGATGAGTTGATTCGATAAATACCCCAAGTAATGATTCAAACTTAATCATTAATCACATTTTGAAAAGTCTAAAAAAGGCGCAACTGTTGCGCCTTAATATGGAATATTAGGGTGAACTTACGTTTTATTCGGTGGTGCACACGACGCTGTTGTCGCTGCCAAAAGCATTGGGAACATAAGCGTCGGCTTGAGGATCGTTTTCCCACTTTGCATCATTGAGCAAGTAGCGGAACTGAACATTCTGCTCTTTAGGTAAGCGCGTTTTAAATTTAAATTGACGGCTTTTCTTCACTAATTTCATCGGTTCTGGCTGCCAGTTGTTAAAATCCCCAGCAATATGGATGGAGTCCCACTGGTCTTTATCTAGCTCGAACGTGACTTCAACTTCATCTTTTGTCTTAAAGAATCTCTTTTTAAGCATTGATCTTTCCTTGTTCGTACAAAAACTGCTCTAACTATTACTCATGTTTCATAACGATTTCAAGTTTTATCGAATTGTCGCTGGTATCATGTGAAGAACTATCTGAATGATGAATAGCTTAATCGCTATGAGTTCGTGTGAGAGGGGAGCGGTATTGAGACGCCTCAAGGATATGGAACCGTTAACGTACCAAGTTTTTAGGCGAGGCTGAACTCAGAGTCCGTATCTTGAAGTCAAACCGTTATCATGTATTATCTTAAATCACCATTTTTGTTGATGTAGCTATGTTGAAGTTTAACCGTACATTGTTGACCGCGATAGTTTGTTTAGCCGCTATGCTTTTGAGCAGTGTCGCTCCTATGGCGAAGGCTTCAGCCCCGGTGAAAACAATTGAAGTACGCGATATTATTGTTCAACAGGCTGCTCTGCACAAACAACTTGGCGTCAATGACGACTGCGTAGAATCACATCACGATGAGTCAACTATCAATAAGGTGCAACAGTCTCACACGAGTTGTAGCTCTTCCTGCATGGTCAAAATTCCCGCCAACTTATCTCAAAACGACTTACTGCTTCTTCCTTATAGCCTTGCATTGATTGATAGGCCTCTAGTCGAAAAAGTAGTGACAGTGATCACCAAGCTTTATCGCCCTCCGATTGTTTAATTTCCCATCTCAAATTACTTGGGGTCCCCCCTTTTTACCAAATGAAATGATTTGGCATTTGAATGCCACGAGGAAATAAACAATGAAAAAACTACTTGCCTTATGTAGTGCACTTTTACTGACTTTTACCGCTCACGCAGCGCAATTTGAAGAAGGGAAGCACTACAAAGTTCTGGATGTTAAGAAAGCATCGAAACCTGTTGTGACGGAATTCTTTTCTTTTTATTGCCCACATTGTTACAAGTTTGAGTCGCTTATTGAGCGTTTAAAACCTGCTCTGCCAAAAGAGGCAAAGTTTGAAAAGGTACATGTGGGGTTCATGGGCGGAGATATGGCGATTCCGATGGCCAAGTCCTACGCGACGATGGTGTCGCTCGGGGTTGAAGATACAATGATTCCTGCCATGTTTGCCCAAATTCATCAAAAGCGACAAGCGCCAAAAGATGAAGCTGAGCTGAAACAGCTCTTCGTTGATAATGGCGTAGAAGGTAAGAAGTTTGATGCTGCTTACAATAGCTTTGCCGTAAACTCAATGCAGAAGGGCTTTGATAAGCAATTCTCTGCCAGCACGTTAAGAGGGGTTCCGGGTGTGGTTGTGAACAATAAATACATTGTTTTGGCCAACGAAATTCGTACTTACGACGAGTACAATCAATTAGTTAATTACTTATTGACGCTGTAACTGTAAATAGCATTGATGCTTAAAAATGGCGACGGTAGAGTCGCCATTTTTTATGCTTATCACACTCGTATTATCTAAGAACGCTTGTACATGCTTGAGTCGGAACACTAGTCATAAATATGGCATGCGGATAAAACAAGCTAGCAGCAGTGATTGCAACATTACATGGCTGAGCAATCGTAGTTTTAATCACATTGGTAAGCACGGCTCCTGTATTATTTACTGTTTGAGCGGCGGCTTGTTGTGCCTGGTAAGACACGCAACCTGTCGTTGCATTGATCATAGCAGTGCTAAACAAAAGTTTGCGAAAAAACATATTCATATCCTTTGTGAATGCTTTGAATTACTTATATGTGGATTGATTCATAAATGAAACAAAACAGTGTTCAAAATATGTGTGCATTCACGAAATGAACATTGTTTTATAAAAAGACGTTTTTTTGTGATCTTAGTACTGGACAGACCAGGTTATGAAACTAAAGCCAATCCGTGCATTACGATTACGCCGAAGGTCAGTTTGCTCCTCATTCCTTGATATCCCTTGGGCTCGGCGTCTTGTTCGACTTTCCTCACGAGTTTTTCTGCATACCAAACAGCAAGATACCCAATTGCTAAGAGTAGGGTAGCGACCGCGTAATGTTTGTGACCCTGCAGTAATGCGCCCCAAGCAAGTAAGACAAAAAGGTTGCTGAGAATTAATATATTTCTGCTAAGGCGGTGGTAGTAATGCTCAATGCCGTTACCCCAAAGGATGCCGGATAAAAAACTTAATATAACGGCGCTGTATGCGATGAAAAATTGCTGGCCACTTAAATTGAACAGTGAGATGTCAGTGAAAATCAGCCCTAAACTAAACACAAATGGAACCAGACCTAAGTAACCGAGTTGTAGCATGGTTGAGCGTGTTGTCATGGTCGTCACCTTACAATTGTTGCTCTATCATATTGGTAAGCGTAGTACTTGTCGGTGATGTGGAGCTTGGAAAAGTGGCAATAACTTTGCCTTCAGAGCTAATTAGAAACTTATAGAAGTTCCATTTTGGTTTGATGCCAGCTTGGTTAGTAATCTCGCTGAATACGGGGTTTGCATCTACGCCTAATACTGAGGAGCGAGCCATCATTGGAAAGGTGACCCCGTAATCGAGATAACAGACTTTCGCAGTGTTTGTTTCGCTTCCTCTATCCTGTCGGAAGTCATTGCTCGGGAAGCCTATAACGGTGAAGTTTTGGTCTTTGTAAGTTTGATAGAGGGTTTCTAACTGTTCGAGCTGAGGAGTGAAGCCACACTGGCTTGCTGTATTGACGACTAGTAGTGTCTTTCCCTTAAAGCTTTCGCATAGATCGACTTCTTCTATTGAGTTTAACAACCTTTGCTTACCTTGAAGAATATCAGGGCACTCAGATGCGAGAGCAAGCGAACTCATGGAGATAAAGCTAACGATAGCGGCGAGTTTCAGTAATCCTTTCATGGTGTTGTTCCCCTTGTTTCAATAAGTATAACTACTCAAGTGCAAAGAGGATCGATCAAAAAAGCCGCACAAATGCGCGGCTTCTGTCACGAGCTGAGATCTGATTATGCCAGTTTCAACTCGAACTGGTTGCGGTACATCACCATGTCTTCAATCGTCAGCACTGGCATGTTGTGCAGGCGACCAAACGCAACGATCTCTGGTGCTTTTGCCATCGTGCCATCTGGGTTGGTCACTTCACATAGTACGCCAGCTGGTTGAAGCCCTGCCATTTGCATCAGGTCAATCGTACCTTCTGTGTGACCACGGCGAGTCATTACACCACCTGGACGTGCGCGCAGAGGGAATACGTGGCCCGGGCGAGCAAGATCTTCAGGTTTCGCATGCGGGTTTGCCGCCGTTTTAATGGTCGTCACTCGGTCTGCTGCTGAAACCCCCGTTGTTACACCAACTTTCGCTTCAATAGAAACCGTAAATGCGGTTTGGTTTGCGCTGTTGTTGTTTACTACCATTGGAGGCAGTTCCAGTTTGTCCGCTTGAGCATCTGTTAAGCACAAACAAACGATGCCGCTACATTCGCGGATCATCAACGCCATTTGCTCGTTGGTGAGGTGCTCGACTGAATAAATGATATCGCCTTCGTTTTCGCGATCTTCATCATCAAGAAGAAGTACGCCACGGCCTTCTTTTAGAGCGATAAGTGCGTTTTCAACGCGAGTAATTGGGTCGCCGAATTCGGCAAGTAGTGATGACTGATTCATGGTTAACTCCTAAATTTCACCAGAATCAGGGCGGTATGAGAGATCGTCGTAAAATACGATCAAAAAGAAGTGCACCAGCATTCAACGCGATCTTACTCGCTATGCTGGTGTATTCTTATTCTCTTTCATCCGGACTATAACCGTCGGCTCTGGCATCTCACCAGATCTGCTGACCTCGACGAATCGAGCGCTCGCGGGCTCACTTGAAAAGTATACCGCCGGTGGGGAATTTCGCCCCGCCCTGAGAACAATTAAAAATGTGCCACTTCATTCAAGTTGTGAAGAAGTGGAGCTAGGATAGTACTGCGAACTGAATAGCTTGGAAAGTCGATTCCATCTGTATGATGGAAAAGTGTGCTACCGACGGAAATAATCTGTGCGAATAAAGTGATCAATCTGCTGTGGCACGAAGGTGTTGTAAATCAGACTCGTATGCGTTTGCTTCACTTCGATATGATCTTGCATACCGTCCAGTCTTGTCTCTTCTACGGTAACCGTACCGTCCGACATGGTGTTGTCATTACGGATCAACAATGGGCGAGCACCAATCGGCATCGTTCCTGCGATACTGCCGAGTTTTTGCGGAAAAGCCCAAGCGTCATCATGTCTGTTTAATCCGTGGTGTGGCGAATTGCCTAAAATGGCACCCAATCCGAGATCTTGAATCCTACCTACTATGGACGCGCCTTTAAGAGGCGAACCGATAGCGACAACATGAGAGATCAAGCTGGTGGTTGGCTTTCTGTTGGCGAGATAGCGCTTAATCATCAAGCCTCCCAAGCTGTGCCCCACGAGCACGTTTGTGGTCAGTGGATTAAGCGAATGGTCAATAGAATCAAACAGTGAAGATTCATCGATAGCAACAGTGTTATAGCTGAGTACTTGCGTTTCGTATCCGAGCTTTCGCAGCTTTTGGCTAAGAGGCTGCATGACCAGCCCATGCATATAAAGACCATGTAAGATGATGATTTTCATAATACCTCCTAGATTTATGACGTTGTAGATATCCTACTCTAATTAACAAGGAACTACTTGTGCTTTATGGTGCATATTTACGTTTTGCTGCAAAGTTTGATCGGTAAAGCAAGCGTATCAGCCCAGTAAATTCTGTACTTGTTGCTGCAATTGATGACGATTTAAAGAAGCTGGGCTTAACACTTCACCAATAACAACGTCCACTTTTGACCAAAAACGAGTCGGTCGTTTTGTGAGAGCATGTCCGCCTTTGTGGCTGAAAAAAGAACCCCAAAGCCCTTTTAGTGCCATCGGTATGACAGGTACAGGATTACGTTCAAGGATTTTTTCCACACCAGGGCGAAACTCACCCAATTCACCGTTAGACGTTAAACGACCCTCAGGGAAGATACAGACAACTTCACCGTCGTTAAGTGCTTGTTCAATCTGTTCAAATGCTCGTCGGTAAGTGTCGGCACACTTACGTGGAGAACAGATAGGAATAACACCGGCATGACGGAAAACATATTTAAGAACAGGTAGCTCGCTGATGGATTTGTCCATCACAAAACGAACTGGGCGAGTAGAGGTTCCCATCAAAATCAACGCATCGACATAGCTAACATGGTTAGCCACGATTAACGCAGCACCTTGTTCAGGAATATGTTGGCTCCCCGTTACTGACACACGATACATACAATGGCTGAGTAAATAACTGATAAAGCGTTGTGTAAATTCCGGTACTTGACGATAGACATAGATTGTCACGAAGAAGTTACCTATTGCCATCATGGCAAACAGTTCCGCAATAGAAAGCTCTAGTACGCTGAGTACAACGATCGAAACCAAAGCAGACACCACCATAAACAACGCATTCATGATGTTATTAGCAGCAATGGCACGTGCACATTCCCCTTTGTTTGAACGCGATTGGATGAACGCATAAAGAGGAACAATAAAGATACCGCCACTGACACCAACAAGGAACAGGTCAATCATGACGCGCAGATGTTTGGATTCAGCAACGAAGCTTTGCACATCATAAAAGTGCACCGGAAGTGATAGATAACTTGGGACTGCCCATAGCAAGTCGACGCCAAAGACTGTCAGACCAAGGATACCGAATGGCAAAATACCAAGCTCAACGTGGTTGAAAGAGAGCTTTTCACACAACCAAGAGCCTGTCGCGATACCAATGGAAAACAATGCCAACAGTAAAGAAACGACAGTACTGTCTGCAAACAAATGTTCACGCGCAAAGTTAGGGAATTGAGTCAGGTAAGTCGCACCCATGAACCAAAACCAACTGATGGCTAGAACAGACATCCAAATGCCTCTCTGTTTTTTTGCCACTTTTAACGTGTTCTTTAAACCAGAAATCGGTTCAAACTTCGCTTTGTCAGTCGATTGGCTAGGCATCGTTGGAATATTCACACTGCTCATAAACCCAAGCAAAGACAAGGCAATCACGACACAAGAAGCAATCAAGGTACCATTAGGAATGGCTAGCAGCAGGCCTGCGCTAAGCGTACCTATAAGAATCGAAAGGAACGTGCCCATTTCAACCCAAGCATTTCCTTTAACAAGCTCATTTGGTTTGAGTGCTTGTGGTAGCAAGGCGTATTTTACGGGACCAAAGTAGGCCGATTGAGTGCCTGTCATAAACAGCAGAACCAGCATCAGCATAGCACTTTGGGTCGCAATAGCGGTTGCTGCGCAAGACATGATAGCCAGCTCGATGAGCTTTAGACGCCGGATTAATTTGGCTTTTTCCATGCTGTCAGCGACGGCACCAGCATGCGCAGAGAATAGAAAGAAAGGTAGGATGAATAAGCCTGCCGCCAAATTAACGAATAGATTGACGGATATTGGTAGGTTATCAATTTGGCTGTATGTCACCATCAACAACAGGACGTTTTTGTAGATGTTGTCATTGAGTGCGCCAAGGCATTGCGTCACAAAGTAAGGAAAAAAGCGTTTTGAGAAAAACATGCTGGCCTCGAGTAAACAAAGTCGAATGAGATGGGAGCACTTTATGCTCAATGAACGATTAAACCAGCTTTCTCTCTCAAGTGACGTTGCATGCCACCAAAAGTAACGAAATTCGTTACTTTTATTTCAATTTGCTTATTGAGTTACTAATTTTGAGACTTTTGAGTAGATTTTCTTTCCCATGGTTCAAACAGAGGGAACGTCCAGCGACGCATCGCAATAATGAGAGAGGTGCCGTGTTTCTCGTCCATATCGAGAGAGCTATCACTTTGGCAAGCCTGATAAAACTCATCGATGACCTTTTGCAGTTTCTGTTGCAGCTTCTTGTTGGTTGGTACGCTCATCAATCCTGTTGCCATGGACAACTGTTCATCTTCACCGGAAAAGTAGCTTTGGAAAAAGGCGTCTTGAACTTGCTGTTGGAAGAACCGTTGAATAGGGCCGCCCATCTGCCACTTAAATGTCGGAGATATACGCAAACGAATTTTGTTATTTGGCTGCAAGTCGATGATGTTCAGACGATCCAACTGAGCCAGCTTTTGCACCAGTTCCAACTCATTGAAGGTGTATTGCTGAACGATTTGTTCAAACTGATAGCCATTTACAACACAGATCGCCACGAGTAGCAGGGCTTTATCGTCAACCAACTGCTTTTCTTGCTCTAACGTTAGCGACTCTAGACCTTTATTGTGCGCAGCCGCGAGCTTAAACAGTTCCGCCATTTCTAAACCAATCAATTGGCAAATGCGTTCTAAGCGTTCAAGGCTAATGTGTTGACCTTCAGCGAGTAAACGTTTGACGCTTCCTTCACTTAAATCAAGGTGTTGTGCAACATCGGCATAATGCAGCCCAGCTAACTTTAGTTGGCGTTTAAGCTCTTTAATTAACGTATAGCTTTCTGACATTTATACTGTCACCTCGTCGCGTAATTGCTCTATATACGCTTGCATAAAGGCTTTGCGTTTTTGCGCTTCGCGTCTCGCTGACTCCGTGTTCATAGTTTCAGCGATTTTGAATAACTTGGTCTGAAAGTGATCCAGAGTGAATTGTTTATCGTCGAGCTCTCGCTGTTGAGCAAAGATGTCTTTTTCATCGTAAAGTTGCGCATCAAACTCAGTGCTCACTTGTATACAGCGAGTAATGCCAATTGCGCCTAAAGCGTCCAGACGGTCGGCATCTTGAACGACTTTTGCCTCCAATGTGTTGGGTCTGATATTAGCGCTAAAGCTGTGTGCTTCTATCGTATGGGCAATGGCATCATGGTATTGCTGCGGATAATCGATACTTTCTAAAAACGCGACCGCTTTTTTGGCTGCAATGATTGAGCTCTGCTTGCGGTTTGGATGATCTTTCGGATAGGTAAAACAATCATGTAAATAGGCGGCGGGAAGCACAATAGATAAGTCGGCGCCTTCTTCTACAGCTAGTTTTTTTGCAGTGTTTACGACCCGTTGAACATGGCTTATGTCATGCGCTGCATCGACTTGCATCTCTTGCTGCATAAATTCCAAAAATTGCGATTCTATCTGGCTTAATAAGGTCATGAGTTATATCTACAACTAAAGTGAAGGCAGAAGTATGCCGAACGCAGAGAGGAATTTCCAAGTTCAATAGTGTAATTGAGATTTAGCCATCAGAACCTTATGCAACTTAGTGAGTTTCGGGTCATCTTAAATAGCATTTTTGTGCGTTCGGTTGGCTACTAAGGTGGTAAGACACAGAACAGCAGTGACGTTTGCCAATAGCAAAAGGGCCTGATGATTTCGTCAGACCCTTTTTCGTTTTAGTCGGTATTTTTACGAACCTTAGCGCTTGAACGTTACTTGCTCTGCTTGTTCAAGATGAATATGAGTCGTCGAAGGCTGTGTTTCTGCAATGACTTTACCGTGACGAACAGAGTAGCGAACCGGCACTTGGCGACGTACTGCGTCAAAACCATTTTCTGCGGGAAGAATCAGAAGACTACCTGGTTTGCCTTCTTCAATTCCGTACTTGTCTTGAATGTTCAGTGTGCGCGCTGAGTTGGTACTGATGAGATCTAGTGAATTATTGATTTGCTCGTAACCCATGACCTGACATACATGTAGGCCCATATGCAGCACTTGCAGCATGTTTGCAGTGCCTAGTGGGTACCAAGGGTCAAATACATCATCGTGTCCAAAGCAGACGTTGATGTTGGCATTCAGCATCTCTTTCACTCGTGTTACGCCGCGACGTTTTGGGTAATCATCAAAGCGGCCTTGTAAGTGAATGTTCACCAATGGGTTTGCCACGAAGTTGATACCGGACATGCGTAATAAACGGAACAGGCGAGATGCGTATGCGCCGTTGTAGGAACCCATCGCTGTGGTGTGACTGGCCGTGATTTTATTCCCCATATCAAACTTGTGCGCTAATGCTGCCAGTGTTTCAACGAAGCGAGATTGTTCGTCATCGATTTCATCACAATGCACGTCGATCAGGCGGTCGTATTTTTGCGCTAACTCGAATACGTAGTGCAGCGATTCAATGCCATATTCGCGTGTGAATTCAAAGTGTGGAATCGCGCCAATCACGTCCGCACCTAATTTGACGGCTTCTTCTAGCAGCTCTTTGCCATTTGGGTAAGAGAGAATTCCTTCCTGCGGGAAGGCGACGATTTGGATGTCTACCCACTCTTTCATCTCTTCACGCACTTCTACCATCGCTTTTAGGGCAATTAGGGTAGGGTCTGAAACGTCTACGTGAGTTCGAACGTGTTGTACGCCGTTTGCGAACTGCCATTTTAAGGTTTGTTTTGCGCGCGTTTTCACGTCTTCAATCGACAGCATTTCTTTGCGCTCAGCCCAACGTTCAATACCCTCAAACAATGTGCCAGAGATGTTCCAGCTTGGCTCGCCTGCGGTTTGCGTTGTATCTAGGTGGATGTGCGGCTCGCAGAAAGGCGCCACCGCCATGCCCCCTTCAGCATCGATGGTGTCACCGTTATGATTAAGCTCCACATCGTTGCTTTCAATGCGCTTGAATTGACCATCTTCAATCAAAATTTGCTGCAGACCTTCTTGTCCTTTTAGCGTTACGTTTTTGATCAGTAGTGTTGTCATGATGGTTCCTTACGCTGGCTGTGTAGCCAGTGCTTTTTTGTTGAGAATAGGATTAAGAATCAGGAAGCTAATTGCGCCGCCAAGTACAGCGTTAATCGGTACTACGCCAGGAAGGAAGTGTCCCGCACCAACGCCAATCGCTACAGCGATAATGCCAGCCCAGTTTACGCTTTGGAACTGGGCGGCTTCAAAGTTTGCGTAGCGCTTACGGTTCGTGAAGAAGTCAGCGATGATCACGCCACCAATCGGTGGAATTGCCAACGATAGGAAGGTTAGCCAGCCAACAAAGTTATTGTAGAGCCAGAGAGCGCAAAGTGTGCCAACAAGCCCGTTCGCCATCGAGATGTATTTACTTGGTAAGCCTGTGATGTTGGAAAATCCAAGACCCGATGCGTAGAGCGCGTTGTCGTTAGTCGTCCAAATGTTTAACCCAAGTACGATGATGGCAGGAATCAATAAACCTTGCGCAATCATCACTTCAGATATGTCTGATTGACCCGTCACGGATGCACCTGCCGCGCCAAAGATAAACATTAACGAGTTACCGATGAAAAATGCCACCATGGTGATCATCACGGCGCTGCGCGGCTTTTTGCCAAAGCGCACGAAATCTGCCGTTAATGTACCAGCACTGACAAAAGAGCCAACAACCATCGCGAGAGCTATTGAAAAATCGAGTGGCTCGGTTGGTTGAACTTGTTGTAGTTCGCTAATACCGCCAACGCTATTTACTGCCTCAATGACAGAGTAACCGCCAAGTAGCGCAATGGCAGGAACGGCGATTGCTGACAGCACCATCAGTGCGGAGATGCCAAAGTAAACGGTCGCGGTCATGAGCAAACCGGAGACGAGGATCAACGTGTTGGTATCGATGCCCGTTGCTTTATGCACCGGAATCGCAAACATCGCGACACCAACTCCAAACCACCCAACTTGAGTACCGCCAAGAAGAGCGGAAGGAAGCCAAGAGCCTTTAGAACCAAAAGAGAAACGAGCAAGAAGGTGAGTAGAGAGACCAGTAGAAGCGCCGATGTAACCGAGGAAAGAAGTGTAAATACCGAGGATTAGGTTACCGATGAGAACAGCGAGGAAAAAATCATTAAAGGAGAGCCCAGTACCGAGAGAACCCCCTGTCCACATACTTGCGGAGAAAAAAGTGAGTCCTAACATCACCATGGTTAGTGATGCCACGCCTTTTCTGGCCGTGTTGGGAACTGGTCCAAGACTGTAGTTATTGTCTCCAGCCATTATTACCTCCGCACATTGAAATATTAAATTATAGCACCTGGTTTTCAGGCAAACGGCGCGTATTATCGTGATGTAAATTTAATAGTCAATGATAAAATTGCAATTTAAACGTTTGCTTGGTTTTGGGTGTCTATTTTTTCTTTTAATAACAATGGTTTGGTTTTTAAATTCTAAAGGTGAAAAGTTTATTTTTACGTATTTTCTATGATTAATAGACAGGTTTTCTATGTGAAATGAATGTTTTGAATTGCTATTTGTTTTTATGGATTAAATTTATCTATAACTCTGGATTGTTCAGTCGATTTCTATGAAAAGAAAACGATTTCATGATGAGATTTTTGGTTTGGACGTCATTTGTTCTTTTTTTGGGTGTGTTTTCTTGGTTTTATTTTATGTAGGTGGTTTGTTTTTGTTGAAGCTGGCATTTCTAATGGTTTAGTGGGCGAATATTTGAATTTTATAAACAGTAAACAATCTGTTGTGGGCAAGAAAAGTACAACCGAGCTCGGTCAGAGGATAAGAGAGCAATAGCCACATAAAAAAATAGCCAACCGCAAAGAGTGCGATTGGCTTATATACATGTGAACAAAATCAAGTTCACTAACAACGTCAGTTGGCTAGGTGACCCTCGGCTTAAGAAGGGTCGATTTATATAATGCAGTTACTGTGCCAACTTTAATATGCCCTAAAATACGTAGTTTCTGTGACATGCGTTGCTTAAAGTTTGAGTTTGTTTGCAATTTGCAACTGCGTTATGCAATTTGACTCTATTATGCTAATGATTGATTAATAAACAGTGGACTTTTTAGAGCATGACTAAACTCGCCGTCCCTAAAAAGGCGAAAAAACCAACCACATCTGTCACTGTTGTTAGAATCACCGAGCCAGCCAAAGCAGGGTCCAATTTAAACTTATCCAAAATAATGGGTATCAACACACCAAATAAAGCAGCGGTAATAATGTTGACGATAATGGCCAGCGCGATGGTTCCGCCTAAAACTGGCGATTGGAACCACAATCCGGCTAACCCGCCGATGATTAGCGCCCAAGCAATGCCGTTCAGTGAGCCTATGCCCAACTCATTTTTTAAGAATTTGAATCGGTTACCTGGGGTAATCTGATTAAGCGCCATCGCACGAACCATTAGAGTCAGCGTTTGGCTGCCTGCAATGCCACCCATCGATGCAACAATTGGCATTAGTACGGCCAAAGCCACCACTTGAGCAATCACGTCTTCAAATAGCCCGATAGTGACAGACGCTAAAATTGCAGTCAGCAAATTGATGCCCAGCCACACGCCGCGTTTTTGTGAGCTTTTTAATACTGGCGCAAACAAGTCATCGCCTTCATCCATACCAGTACCGGCCATTAAGCGCGCTTCGTAGATTTCACGCTGTGTACTCAATGCAAACTGCCAATCGACTTCACCGATCAGTGTTTGGTCTGCATCAGTTACAGGGAGAGCGGGCAGTGTGCTGTGTTCTAATGCCTCTACCGCTTCAGGAAGCATCATTTTACTGTCTAGCACCGTCACAGCCTCAATAACGAGTGTTTTTAAGCGAGTATCGGGGTCACCACGCAAGATATCGAAGTAGTTGACCGTTCCACGATACTGTTTATTACGATTAATCAGATACACCTGTTGAGGCGTGTCGTAGCTATAGCGCTCCATTAACTGCTTAGCTGTCCCAATCGTAATGTTGAAGGGCAGAGTGATGATCTTACGTTCAGCCCAGTGGCCGAGTTCTTCATCAGCATACTCGTTTGCTTGATCGTAAAGTTCCAACTCATCTTTTTCGATCAACGAGAGCGCTTCGTTGATGATCGACTCTGGCAACGAATCGGCCCATTCGATGAGCGACAAGTTGTCGAGTTTAGCGAGAGTGAGTTTTAGCTCGACTTCAGATAACGCGTTGATGATAGAGAAACGTACGTCCGCACGCATTTCCGTTAACACGTCGATATGCAGTTCTAGTGGCAAAGCTCGCCACAAGCGAACACGATCATCGATTGGAAAGGCTTCCAGAATTAGGGCGACTGCGCCAGGTTCGAGACCCACTTCAATAGATTCATTGAGCGTTGCGACTTGATCCGATTCTTCGGCTTGGCCAATTTGCTGGATTAGAGTGGAGAGATCTTGAAACTTGCTCACCGAGTACCCCGATAGTTAATTCGTTTTATGGAAGTATGGCATGTTATTGAGATGCACAACTATGCATCTTAACCTTGCTCAAGGTACTTGAAAGTAACAGAAAAACAATAGGCTATTCGCTGTTGATAGTGAGATATGGCTGTACCAATTGGCGAATGTTCACTTTTGCGCCAATTCTCGCTGCGAGCAAATACATGCCACCAATTTTACGATGTAAAAATAGGGCATTGGCAGGTGGGGTATGCCAGTACTCTTGTTCCATGCTCAAAATAGTGCCAGCTTCGCGAAGTTTTTGCGCTAAGCCACTGGCTTTAAAATCATATGGCTCATCGACTAACATGGGTTCACATGCCATTTTTACTAAATCGAGAATCGCTTGGCGCTGATCAGGTAAGATGGTTTGGCTGAAGAAGCCAATTTGCTCAAGCGCGTCATTCAAGCATTGTTCGTCATTATTCATGACGGACGCAAAGGCTTGGCGATAGCCGGCACTGAATCGTTCGCTGTATTCGCGAGTTGCACCGAAATCTAACAAGCCGATTTGGCGAGTACTTTCAATGTACAAGTAATTGGCGAAGTTAGGATCGGTTTGCACCATCTTGAATTCGAACAGCTCTCTGAACAGCAATTCGAGCAAACTGTGCATGACAAAATCTCGCGTACTTTGATCATAATGTTCGATGTGTTCAATGGGTACGCCGTCAATAAATTCCATGGCGAGAACGGAGTCTGAGCAACTTTCAGTGTGAATCTTTGGTACGACAAAGTGAGGATGCTCCTTCAAAGCATCATGGTAACGAATCGCAAATTGCGCTTCTCGGGTGTAATCGGCTTCATCATGCAGTTGCTTTTTGGCTTCTTCTAGTAGCCCTTTGTAGTCGACGGATTCTGGAATCAACCCAACCACTTTAAGCAGCGTACCTACGTTGTCTACGTCGCTATCGATACTTTTTCGTATGCCCGGATATTGCACTTTGACGGCTAGGTTATCGCCCGCATCGCTGTAGGCTTGGTGCACCTGTCCTATTGATGCACTGGCGATTGGTTTGAAGTTAAATGATAGAAACTCAGCTTTCCAACTCGTTCCTAGCGAACTTTCCATGACTCCGTTCAGTTGCTTTGCAGGCATTGGGTCTGCGTTGGAGCGAAGACGGGAGAGAATATCTGCGAGTTCAGGTTCTAAAACATCACCAGCATCCATTGAGAGCATTTGACCAAGCTTCATTGCAGCGCCACGTAGGTGAGCAAGTTGGTCTGTCAACCGTGCGATGTTTTGTGGCGTCAGCAAGAGGTCTTTCGCTTTTGGTTTATTGCCTTTGGCGATTTGTTTCGTGCCTTCTGCAATCACATTGCCTGCGACACGGGTAGCAAGTGAAGCGAACTTGCTGAACCTTGAGATACGATGGGTAGGTAGGCTTCTTTCCTTTGCCGACATGAATCTTCTCCGCTGTCTACTAACTAATTGTTATACGGGAAAAGGATGTGTTTGGATACAAATGAAAAAACCGCCAGCGAAACTGGCGGTTTGTGAGTTTAGATGGAGTAGAAGAAGTACAGCTGAGACTTCATTCGAATGATGATCCCGCGAATCACATCTAAGAAGGCCATGAAGCCTATCGGTTTTTCACCGCTGACCCATGCGAGGCCAACAGAGCCAACAGGAATGTCGTAGCCTTCTGGCTCATCAATCTTAAGACGAACAAAGTGGTGTTTGTTCTGTAAATTCTTTCCAGTGGTGATACGTACGGAATCATCGAAACCCAGCAGATTACCTTGTGACTCACCTGTTGCTTCAACAATGCCTTCGACGGTCGCTGAGAAGATCTTACCTGGGTAAACGGACGAAGAGAATTCCGCTGGCTGACCCGGTTTGATGTTACGAATCGCCTGGTGGTTGACTCGCATCAGCACATACTTCTCGTTAGTGTACATGTTGATACGCGGCATCATCGATACACGCTGGCCTTCACGCAGGATAAAGTTGGTGACAAAACCATCTGTTGGGGCATGAACTTTTGTGCTATTCAAATCCCATTGCGCTTTTGCAATTTGCTCTTCAGCTTGGCGCAGTTCGGCTTGTTTGGTTTCAACTGCAAGTTCCGCTTTATGAATCGCCAGTTTTGCACGGGAAATATCGACTTGTTTCTTCTTAATTTGAGACTCAAGGGTAAACACGTTGTGACGTGCCATATCAACCGCACTCGATTGTTTGTCGATGTCGCTTTCCGTGATGGTGTTTTGCACCACTCGGTTTTGCTCAACATAACGATCTAGCATCTTTTTCTGCAATTTGTAGTCAACTTTCGCCGCTTCCAATTGGCTCTTTGATGTTTCTAGATCTTGCACCAATGCTTGATGATTCGCTTCTTCAATCTCGATGTCGCCTTTTGCCGTAGCTAATGCGACTCGTGCAGAATCGGCGGATACGTTCGCCTGATTTAATGCGATTTCGTATTGCGTTGGGTCAAGTTCATAAATGAGCTGACCCTCTTTAACTTGCTGATTTGGCTTAATGTAAATGTGGTCAACTTTACCTTTTACATTGGTTGAATCTGGACGCAATTGGATGTGTGGTGACTGCACGACAGAACCACCGGATAAATCCATCGGGGTGAAGTTAATCAAACCTACCCATACGAACATCAGCCAACTCAAACCGCCAAGATAAGCGAACGATTTGGTTGCTTTGTTCCAAGGCATGCCAACCAAACGCAGCAGATAGATGAAGAGAGCCCATACCGCTAAACCTTCTAACATTACGCTTCCTCTTTTGGCTGTGTTTCTGTTTGCGGTTTACTTCTCCATGTATCACGCAGATTGATGATGGCTTTTTCCATATCAACGAATGCAAAGATAACAGCTAGCACCCAAACCCAGTGCCAGACAAACCCTATCCAGGTGAGCGCAGTGATGAGCCCTATCTGATGATGGTCTTTGCTGTGCGCCTTATTAATTGGCAATTCATGGATTTTCCAAAAGCCGTAACACGCGCCCGCGACACTCGCGATTAAAACGACAGCAGCGACAACATGTAACGCTGTATCTGCACCAGTTCCGACAAATGGGACACTCAGTAAACTCATTAAACACTCCTCTATCAAACGGTTGGCGTATTGTGATCTGGATTTGATTTAGGTCTTTCTTTGTGACAGATTCAATCAATAGAGGATTAAATTTGATGTGATTGGTAATGAAGACGGTTCGATTTATTCGCGCGATGGGCATTCTAAACATGCATAACCTCGCGTTATCTAAATATAATTTGGGCTCGGATGAACTGGGGATTCCGTCGTCGGTATTTCACAACCCAATGACACTGATCCCGCTAAAAGCCGTCGCAGAATGGTATCGTTGTGTTGAACAAGCCAGTAGTGATCCAGATGTGGTTTTGAGTCTCAGCCGAGGTATTGAACTGCAAAAGCTTGGGCCTGTGGGACGCTGGCTATTTTCTGGGAATGATTTAGCCAGCGCGATTCGACGCGTTAATTATGGTGCGAGTAACTTACAATCTGGGGCATTTTTTGCTGGCGAACAGTCGGGCAAAATCATCAAATGGACTTACCACAATCCGTTTATAGAAACGTCAGTAAAGGTGCACGATAGTATCCGCTGTGCGGTATTTATGATTAAAGTGCTACGCGAATTTCTTGGTAAAGACTATCAGCCTTTGCGCGTCAAGATTTCAGGGTCGAGAAAAAATACTGAGCGATACCGGGAATATTTCGGCTGCGAGGTGGAATGGAGTCAGCCAAAAACAGAAATATGGATCCCGGGAGATGACCGATTAGCTTCCCGCCAAGTGAGCCATCGCGAAGACAGCCGTCTAGCGATGAGTTTTTCCGATTTGGATGATTTGCTTAATATGCCCGACCCAGAAGATGAGTTGAAAGTGATTTATGAAGTGGTGAACTACAGCAGTCATTATGGATTGCCAACGTTAGACCGCGTTTCTTCTCTGCTTGATTTATCTGAACAGCAGTTTCAACGTCGTTTGCACAAATTAGGCCTCAACTTCTCGATGGTATCCGGCTATGTATTGAGTAATGTTGCGGCTGGGTTATTGAGTAAGCGCGTGAGTATTGATGACATAGCCATGCGCCTTGGTTACACCAATGTGGCGAGCTTCAATCGTATGTTTAAGAAGCATCGTGGATTAACGCCCAAGCAGTATGCGGGAAGATTAGAAAAGTAATGCTTCACTTGTCTTTATGAAAACAAGCAATAAAAGCCCTCAAGGTAGAGGGCTTTATTATTTTTTGTGTGGTGTTGTTTAATGTAATAGCTATTTCTTAGGGCGCCAGCTTAGTGCACTTGCAACAGCGCCGATGGCAATCACATCCTTTTTTTGTTCACTAAGTTCTGGGAGCATTTGTACCGCAATGGTACCGTTCGTCTGTACGGCGGCAATTTCTTGTGTGCCTTCCTTAAAGCTATAACCCAATGGAATGTCTACCGCCATCATGGCGTCAGGACTAGTATGTACAGTTTCTACATTAAAGTGGGTGCTGCCGATACGCACTACGCCAGTCTCTTTTTTCTCGAAGCTGATGTCGATGAGAGCGGATTTTGGCTCCATAGCAAATTCTCCCACTTTGACGCCATCTTGGGTGATATCACAGGTGTAAGGATCATTCCCACCAAAATCGACGCCCATGTAGTTAACCGACATACCGCCTCCAGAGCAGCTCAGAAGCCAAGTTTCCCCGTTGTCGATACGAGTAACTTCTGCGCCCATCGTACCTTCTTTGAAAGAGATATGGTTAAACCAACTTGAGTTAGAAGCACTGCGTGAATAGTTGCCTTTGTACTTACCAGCAAAATCAAAATGACCATCTGCACCGAATCCCCAAAAATCTCCGTCGGTTTTGATCAGCATTTCTGGTTGTGCTTTTACGGCATCAGTACGATCCATGACGGCTAGGCCACCACAACCTGCAAGGAGTAGGGGAGCGAATAGAGTAAGTTTCTTCATGTTTTTCATCGTTTATAGCTCGGTTACATCTAAGATTTGGTCGGTGAATTGGATCTTTTGAATGTCGTACAACTCGTCAGTGCCTGTACTCGGGCACTCAACAGAAACGCTCTTTGCTTTGATAACGGTACATTCTGCCAGTTTGTGTGGCACGATATAGGTGTTGACGCCGCCTTCACCATAAATGCTGTTGTCTTTGCTGTTGCCTTCAAAGGTATTGTCTTGGTCATTACCGATCACATTCATCGCGTCGTCGCCAATGATCTTCACTTTTGTCAGCCACTGAGATTTGTAGGTGTATGCTTCTATCAAGCCGTCTTTGTTGGGAGCCATACGAAAGGTAGGCACTGTGCCTGGATTTGTCTTTTCTGTGTAAAGTTTGACGCCCGCAGAGTCGATGTTCGCGGTGTATTGCAAGTATCCGTGGAATAAGCCGCTGATCCAATCAACGGCTTGTGGATCTTGAGTTTGCATTTCTTCACGTGTTAACGCTTGGTAGCCATCTAAACCTTGTCCGTTTGCTTTTGCTACACCCATGTAAGCTTCAAAAGCGGCAGCAAAGTATTCGTGAGAATATGAAGGGCCCGTTTGTTTAACACTTTCAGGATCGAAGTCGTCCGATTTCCAATCGTCCCAGTCATACTGAGTTGGGCGCCACACCGTCGGTTTGCCCGCTTGAATATCGTTATAGATTTTTAACGCATGAGCTTGAATGTCATTTTGCAGTGCCGCAGTCCCCGTGTTAGGTGCAATACCTTGCGCTTGGACCAAGTGTAAAATTTCTTCAAAAGCGGCGTCTCGTTCGGCTTTTTTACCAAGATTGGCACAGTAATCGGCAAAATTACTCATGTAATGGCAATCGCCTTCAACTGTCAGTTCTCGATACATCAAAGATTGGCTGTTCCTTAGCCAGTTTGGTGTTTCTTTACTATTTACTAATGTTGCCACGATAGATGTGACAAGTGTATCCATATCTTCTTCGTTAAGTACCATCATGCTTACAACAAACTTTTCTAGAGAACTCGTATCAAAAGAGTGTGCTAAGCCCGAGTTTGTCACTGCATCGTTCAGTTTGTCTTGGCGAATCAGTTCGTTGATAAAGATTTTGGTTAACATCTCATCATTCTGTTCGTCGTTTTCGGTCAGCATTAGTGTGGCATCACGCTCGGCTAATGTCTTAGCGATACGAGACTTGTCAGCGCCGTACTTAGAGTCTGGTTGGTTTGTGAGAAGGTGTTGGATGATTTTGGCTGCACGAAAGATTTTTTCATTATTCGCACCGTCATCAACAGCCACAATGTGAAATGCATCATTGTTATTTGCTTCAGAAAGGGAGATTTTCACATAGTGGGTGAAGCCCGCATCAGCAGCCACTTTTAACTTGGCTGGAAGCTCTGTAGAAACGACAGTTGGGATTGTGACAGTGCTCAATGTTGGCGCTGGTGGTGTTGGAGGTGTCGTTGTCGATGGTTTCGAATTAGATTCACTGCCGCCGCAAGCAGTTAGACTTATCGCGCAAAATATGGCTAAAGGTGTTAATTGGGAATATCTCATTTCATGTTACTCGTAGACTTTATTAGAGCAAGAAACTTAGAAGCAACATAAAGTCCTGTCTATATAAGCAAACCAAGTCATATATATCGATATTGTTTTTTGGTAAGGACTATCATTCGATATATTTAAAAATATAGTAGATTTTTATTCCGAAATTTATTTTTATGTGAAGCTATATTCTGCCAATAGATAAAATATCAGGTTATTGCATGGTTTTAGGGGCGTAGAATGATTAGGATTATCGTATATGTATGGTTTGTAAGCGTATGTAAGCCTGCTTTTTATTAAAATTATCACTTAAGTGGTTTGCGCAGTATAGGACGAGCGATATACTCCCTCCATCATATTGGTGGAGTAAATGATTCATGGTGGGCAATACAATCTTACTGGTAGAAGACGACTCTGAGATTGCTCGATTAACCAAAATGTACCTCGAAGCCGAAGGCTATACAGTAACTGTTATCGATAACGGTCAAAATGCATTAGAAACGATTAAGGAACTCAAGCCGGACCTAGTGCTGTTAGATTTGATGTTACCAGGAAAAAATGGCGCAGAAATATGCCAAGAGGCACGTAAATTTTATCATGGGATTATCATTGTTTTGACTGCAACCGATGATGAAATGAGCGAGGTGAGCTTATTTAAGTTCGGTGCTGATGATTACCTTACCAAACCGATAAAAGGCAACATCCTTCTCGCCCGTATTGAAGCGGCGTTGCGTCGCTATCGTCGTCAAGTTGATACCGTTGAAGAAGAAAAGCTGAGCCGATATGGCATTAGCCTTTGTCTTCGTCGCTCCCAAGCATTTTATTTGCAAAAAGATATTGGTTTGACGAGTTCTGAGTTTGAAATTTTAGAGCTCCTGATGCTGAATGTCGATAAGCCAGTATCTCGTGAATCATGTTGCCGTCTTGCCAGAGGTATTGAATACTGCATTACTGATCGTTCGATTGATATGCGTATATCCTCACTAAGGAAGAAATTCTCTAAGGCTCATATCCATACTGCTACCATTAAGACCATACGTCACCACGGCTATATGCTGACCGGTAAATGACGCATGTTTTCCCTGTTTACTCGTCTATATGTGGGGTTAGTTACTGGCCTTGCGCTGACTGTTGCTTTGTTTCTCTTTATGGGGGAAGAGTACATGCGCAAAACAGAAGTCGGTGTTTTTTTGAGTGATGGTGCTTATTTTGTCGATCAATACATTGAGCAACGAGGCACTCCGGACTCTCTCTATAAGAAGTTAACCGAAAACGGCAAGCAAGATTTCTTTATCTTTGATTTAACATTGGTTGAAAACTGGGACGGATCACCGCCTTGTCGAGATTGTAAGCTGCTGTACCGAATACAAGGGATACCTGTTTATCTTATTGATGGCAGTACCTATGCCGCGGTATTCCCTTTACCTAACACCTCGAAGAGTTTAGTTTTCAAAGAAAAAACGGATTTCTTTAGCCCAGATGTTGATTGGAATGAAGATTCTGAGATTGTATTTATACTGACTCTACTTTTGGTTGTTGTGTGCAGCTTAGGCATTATGGTTTACATACCTGTACGACGTCTTGACCGCCAAATTCGACAACTAACGGCTGCACAACAACAATTTGGTTATGGTGAGTTGAATACGCGAGTCGATCTAAAGCAATTTTCGCAACCCGTGAAAGAGCTCGCCCAAGGCTTCAACAACATGTCTGAAGAGATTGAGAGACGAGTACGTCAAACACACATCTTTACTCAAGCTATTCCTCATGAAGTGCGCACTCCGCTGAGTCGTATTCAGCTAGCGACGGATTTAGCTAGGCGCACGAGTGGTGAAATGCAGGCAGAGTTACATGACGATATTGAACGATACGTTGATGTAGTGACGGATTTAACGTCCGACATTGTCATGCTGTCTCGCTTGAGTGTGAAAAACCATTCTTTGAGCGATTCTGTTGAAACCATGGAACTGCCTCTTTGGTGTAAAAGCCGCATGAATTACCTAGGCTTAGAGTCCACCATGTTGAGAGCAGAAAATGAACTCGCGAACCAATTGATTCACTTTCAGCCTACTTTGGGTAACCTCGTCCTCGATAATTTACTGCAAAACGCCAAGCGTTACGGTGAATCCTGCGTTGAGGTGACGATTCGAATGGTAGCGGATTGCTGGAGCATCGATATTGAGGACGATGGTCCGGGCATCCCTGAAGCGATGCGAGAAGAAGTATTTATGCCATTTTCGCGTTTAGACAAAAGCCGCAACGCCGACATGAAAGGCTTTGGTTTAGGGCTTGCCATCGCTACCAGTGCAGCGAGGCAACTGGGTTGGGAGCTTTCCGTCGGCGAGAGTCACTTAGGCGGCGCACGTTTTACGGTGCTTATTCCTGCCAACGATTAGAGTAGGCACTGCGGTAGTCTGGCTCAGCGATACCTTCATACAAATCGTCACAAGCTTGCAGTGGACCTACGACGGTTCGGTAGGGTAGGACACCTGCCCAAACAGCAATGTCCATGTCTTCCGCATCGTCGTTGACGCCAAAATTACTGATTTTCACAGATGCCTCTGTGAGTGGGATACGCAGCAGCATGGTGGCTTTGAGCTCTTTTTCATTGCTCAAACGGACTTGTTTTGTTCTCCCTGGAGCGATCTGTTCGATAAAGTGATTCAACAACCTGTCTTTCTCTTGGTTATCCTCCACCATCTCAAACTGGCCAAAGACCACTGCACTGCGATAATGCGCACTGTGGTGAAACGCACTTCGAGCCAATACCCAACCATCAAACAAAGTAAAGGTTAAGCACGTTTGCACTCCTTGTTTGAGTGAGCGTAACAGTCGACTGTTGTTGGCACCATGGATATACGCGTAATCATCGACACGCCATGCCAGTATAGGGATGACCACAGGGCCTGACTCGTTGGTTATCGCAATATGAGCGATTAGGCTTTCATCTATGATGGCGTGCAGTTTGCTAACATCAGAGACGGCTTTATGTGCGCCTTTCTTAATTTCCGTTCTATTGGTGTTGGATAGCATTTTCTCTCCTTGTTTACTCACGATTATGAGCCATTGATCCTCACTCTTTGATTGCAATGTAGCGTTTAACTGGTAGCTTAAAGAGAGCCAGTTTTAACTAATGGATGGATCCAGTTTGTCTTTGATTGATATCGGTGACCTGCATTTAAAAGACAGTGATGGAACGCGTCAGCAAGCGTTGTTTTTTGCTATTCGCAAGAAAATTGTTCAAGGATTGTGGGTGAAGAATGGGAAGTTGCCTTCTACGCGGAAGCTTTCACAGGCGCTTAATCTAAGTAGGAATACCGTGATTTCTGCCTACGAACAGTTAGTGGCGGAAGGGTACTTGAACAGCCAAAAAGGTTCTGGCTTTTATGTTGCCGTAGAACTGCCGGAGCAGTACTTGCCTGAACCTAATTCAGTTCAGAGAGACTCATCACCGAAAACCAACTTTGACATCAACCGAGCATTTGCACCGGGTGTGCCGGATTTGGACGCATTTCCGATGGCGCAGTGGCAAAAGCTAGTTGCTCGCCACATGTCTCGTACTTGCTTGTTGGGGAATCAAGATATTCAGGGTAGTTGGGCATTGCGCTGTGCTTTAGCTGACTACCTCGCATCAAGTCGTTCAGTGAATTGTTCCCCAGAGCGCATTATTATTACCTCTGGGGCGCAGCAAGCGTTGTCAAACGCGACGATGGTAGTGCTCAAACAAGGTGATAAGGTTCTGATGGAGCAACCAGGTTACGCGCAAATGCGGAAGTTGATTCAGTTCCAAAACTATCAATTTGAGCCTTTGTTCGTAAGAGAGAAATTAGGTTTTGATGTGGAAGCTGTGACCTCAAGCGATGCCGATGCGCTGTATATCACACCAAGTAATCAATATCCGATGGGTACCACACTCAATACCGAGCAAAGAGGGAAGATCATCAACTGGGCGGTCGAACAATCAAGTTGGATAATCGAGGATGATTATGACAGCGAATTTCAGTTTGCTCATCGTCCCTACACCAGCTTACAGGGGCTAGCAGCTCAAATGGGTCGAGATGATCGTGTGTTGTATGTGGGTTCCTTCAGTAAAGTAATGTTTAACGGGTTGCGGCTTGGCTACCTTGTGGTTCCTGAACGTTTAGTAGAGCAATGTTTGGTGGTTAAAGATGCGTTAAGTGGTGATTCACCGACGCACACTCAAGAAGCGTTGGCAGATTTTATTACCGAGGGTGGGTTGTTGCGCCATATCCGAAAAATGCGCCGATTATATAAAACCAAGCATGAACAGATGCATTTATCCATTCAACAGCATTTTGGCGACAGTGTTTGCGTCGTTAGCCAAGCGGCGGGGCTTCATATTACGTTGAAATGGCAAAACGGTATAGATGAGCTGCGTTTGACAAAACTGGCAGAGCATGAAGGGATCATCTTGCGACCTTTGAGCTATTATGAACATCCAGGTTTCCAAGCACGTCACTGGCATGGTGCCGTGCTTGGTTATGGCAATATCGCGTTAGAGAATATAGACGCTGGTATCCAACGTTTAGCCCTAATTTTTCGACATGGGAAGCAGTGACTATTCAACTGCGCGTGTTTGTCGTTTATGTCGCCACTGTTTCCAAGGCAGTAAAAGTAGAGTGAAAATGCCAAGTGCATAAAACATTGACCAGCCTAAACATATAAAAACACCGGTACAAAGCAGTAGAGAAAGTCCCGCAAGCGCTTTACCAAACCCACGAAGCAATTTATAAGCGGCTAACATCGCCAACATGTAAACCAAAACGAATACACTATTTGCTAGTTTTAGGAAAAACTCCAGATCGAGCTGCGATAGCGTTCCTATCACGCAAGATATTAGCAGTACGCCGCCAACTAATAAGGTGGCTGAGAAAGGGACACCACGACGCGAAATCTTGGCTAGTGGGCTGTAAGGACGATGTTCCCGAGCTTGAGCCCAGACCATTCGCGCTAGGCTCTGTGTGTATAAGTTAACGCTCGCGAAACAAGCGGAGAATCCGATCAAACTGATTATCCATTTGGCCCCATCGCCAAGTAGTTGAGCACTCAACCATGGAATCGATGCATTATCGAATTGAGCATTACCATATGCACCAAACTTTAAAATAACAACAGAGCAAGCCCAGTACGTAGCTCCCGCTACAAAACAACCGACAATAATGGCAATAGGGAAGTCTCTTTGAGGGTTTTTGAATTCTTCCCCCATATGAGCAAAAGCCTCTATGCCAACAAAACACCAGAACATCACGCCTAGCGCTGCGGTAATAGGCCAAATTGACTCTTGTGTGATAGCAGGCATCACGAGATCGGCGCTGTTAACGTCGCCTTTCCATAAAAATGTGCCAACGAGCGCAAAGACACTCAAAGCAATAAGAGTTTGTAAATGACCTGATGACTTAGTGCCCATCAAGTTGACGAACACAAGAAGTAATACCGTTAGAATTTGTGCAAACAGATTATTGCTAATAGGCTCTGGCAATATTTGCTGTAGAAAGCCTGCGGCGAGTGCAATCGCGGCCGGAACCCCTACCGGAATGACACTAACAAATAGCCAAGCGACACTACTTTCCAGTTTGGCGTTAAAGGCTTTGCGTACAAAAAAGGCTGTTCCGCCCGCGTTGGGGTATCGTTTACCCAGTTGAGCAAAAGTCAGCGCAATAGGACAAATCGCGATGAACAATAAAATCCAAGCCCATAGTGAAAAATGGCCAGCTATACCTGCTGCGATAGCCGGGATCATAAACAGCCCCGTTCCCATTAATGTTGTAGATAGTTGGGCGATACCGGATGTGAGTGAAATGTCTTTTTTGAGCTGTTCCATGCTAATTGATTCATCCAATGTTGTAGGGCTTATGACGAAAACGCTTGTGGCTTCTAATTATCTCATTTATTGGAGTTTAATGAGCCCGCTAGTGCGCTGAATACATAAGAAGCGTATTTGATTTCAATGCGTTATCGCTCTTTTATTTGAATGGATAACGGTGCTCATCTCATGCTTACCAAATAGCATATCCAAAATCTTAATAACAAAATGATTTACTGAGCCGTCAATATGACGGTTGTTTTAAATATTTCCAACAAAATGTTGGTTTCTTATGCAGTTAGAATCGGTATAGAATGAGAAAAATAAGGAAGGCTTGGTAAGTATATGGACAAGTTTGATCACAAGATTGTGGATCTTCTCCGACACAACGCTCGGCTGTCGGTGACTGAAATTGCGGATAAAGTGAACCTTTCTCGTTCTGCGGTGACGGCTCGTATTCGTAAGCTAGAACATGACAAAGTGATTCTCGGGTATCACGCTGAAATTGCCTCTTCAGGCGGGGACTCGATTTGTGCTTATTTTGCTCTAAAGTTCGATAAATCTACATCCACATATTATTGCGAATCATATGCCGACGAACTATACAAAATCGATGGCGTAAAATGGTGCCATGCAATCAGTGGTGAAACGGATATGATGGTTTTTGTCGAAGTACCTACGATGACTCGTTTGAACGAAATCAGAGATCAAATTCAACGTTACCCAGAGCTAAGGCACCTCATGACTCATACCGTTTTAGCTGAGTTCTTTAATACAACTGGCAACCAGTTTGTGAAATAAGCTTCATGGGTGCCATTATTTATTAAAACCTTCTTGAGCCAGTATGTTAAACAACATCAATTTGAATCTACTTAGATCCTTGCATGTACTTTTAGAAGAGTGTCATGTCAGCCGAACTGCAGAGCGTTTGCACATTACGCAGTCTGCGGTTAGCCGACAGCTTGCGCAATTGCGCGATCTGTGTGGTGACCCACTGCTTATTCGTCAAGGTAATCAGCTGATACCAACCCCGCGAGCAATAGCATTAAAATCAAAGCTTGATGCGTTGCTGGCTGAGTTTGACCATTTACTCGATGACAAACCTTTTGAGCCGCAACTGTGGCAAGGCGAGCTGGTTATTGCCTCAAGTGATTACGTGGCACAATACGTTTTGCCCGATATTGCATCTCACTTGGGTGAACAAGCACCACAATTGGATTTGGCGTATCGACTGTGGCAGCTAGATTTTATCGATAAGCTTCACGAGTTAGGAATCCACCTTGCTTCTTCTATGTATCCCACTCAGCCTGAAGGTGTATCTAGCATCAATATTGGTTCTGATAAGTCAGTTTGTTTGATGAAGGCGTCTCACCCTTTAGCTGGTAAGGCTTCGATTTCTATAGAGGACCTCATCAGTCATTCGCATATTCAAGTGACGGGTGGGGGAGACAAAGACTCAAGTACTGATATGGCACTAAAAGACAGGGGGCTGATGCGTCATGTTACCTTTAAAGTGCCTTTTTTCTCTGCGGCGGTAAATCGTTTGGTCTCAAGTGAGCACTTAATGGTAGTACCGGAGCACATTGCAAATAATTTGGCCAAGCACTGGCCTTTGGTTCATAAAGCGCTTCCTTTTGAGACACCTACTCATGAATATTGGCTGATGTGGCATCCTAAATACGACAATGATCCAGCTCATCAGTGGGTGCGAGAGCAAATCCACGCGGTGATGAAAATATCGGAATACTCCATCCATTAGGCTATGATTTTAAATCATGACTTTTATGCGAAACTTTGATTTCAAATTATAGCTCTTCAATTGATAGATTGAATTCAAATGGAGAGAGGTTATTTATGACACTAACAGTTTGGTTATCACTTTTTACCGTGTGTTTACTCGGCGCTATGTCACCTGGGCCTAGCCTAGCAATTGTGGCAAAACATGCCTTGGCTGGTGGACGCATCAATGGTTTGGCAACGGCTTGGGCACACGCTTTTGGAATTGGCATTTATGCGTTTATTACGCTGATTGGCCTAGCTGTTGTTTTGCAGCAAAGCCCGATGTTGTTCAAGACGATCAGCCTTGCAGGCGCGGCATATCTGGCATATTTAGGGTTCAATGCGCTGCGTTCGAAAGGCGGTGTGGCGGCGAAGTTGGAGTCAGGCGAGGAAACAACGGTAAGCCAGTCTGCTCGAGAAGGTTTTTTTATCTCGATTTTAAGCCCCAAAATTGCCTTGTTTTTTATCGCACTATTTAGTCAGTTTGTAGCGCTAGGTAATGATTTGAGCAATCAAATGATCATTGTGGCTACACCATTTGTTGTGGACGGGCTTTGGTATACTTTTATCACCCTAGTGTTATCGAGCTCTAAAGTAGTGGACAGAATTCGTTCTAAAGCGGTGTTAATTGATCGTTTGTCAGGGATTGTTCTCATGCTATTGGCACTTCGAGTGGTCGTAACCGTATAAATTTGCAAAGACAACAAAATATTAAAGGCAGCCCGGATGGCTGCCTTTTTCTGCTCTCAGTAAACCCTCATATAATTTACGTAATCTTGACGCTAAATGCTGCTAAAGTTAATACTATCAATAGTGTTACTTTGGTTCACATTATCATTTGTAGTAAGCGCAGCTTTCCAACGCACTGTTATAATTAGAACGAGAGCCACTTAACGTTAATACTAACAGTGTCGCATATTAAGTCGAGAATGCTTTATTGGGTAAAACGGACTTTCTTCTTACTTATCCTATGAAAGGGGTAGAGACTTCATGACCGTTTAGAAGGTGAGAGAGCAATATGCAAAGAATAGTAAATCTAGCTCTAGTAGTAATTTTGACCAGTGTTTGCAGCGTTGCTTGGATATTTCTTTCAACAAAGAGCATATGGGTGTTTTTTGAACTATTTGTATTCACGATGCTTGGTTTTGGGCTTTTGTACGCGCTACTACAAAAGGTTGATCCTCAGCACTTTGACTTCGTTTTAAATCACATAGAAGAAATAAAGAGAGAAGGCAGAGAAGCTTGCCAAAATGGGACCCCGAAAGAATCTAACCCATACTCTGGTGTTGATGGTGATTTGTGGGAGGCTGGCTACACAGCCTCTCACAACACAAAGATAAAACAATAAGCAGCTAGTTGCTTATTTGACGTTGTGCTTTTCAAAAAAAGCACCCTGCCATTGTAAAGACAGGGTGAAAGCAAGAAGTTTCTCAGGAGCAGTCGGGGGAGAGAAACTTATATAAATTCTATTTACTTATCGGCGAACCTCTTCGAACTCACCTTCAATAGCATCGGCTTTACCAGTATTGAATTCATACTCTTCATGCATTTCTTTCTGCATTTTCTTCACGCGCTTCTCAATACGTTTGCCTGTAATTAATGCTGCGATGGTCAACGGAATCGCAATGATCAAGCTAAAGACTAATGTAAAAAAGCCCGTAATCAGTGCCAGTGCGGTAACAATAATCCGATTCATAATCATGACCTCTCTGTAATTCATGTGTTCAGATTAATGCTGTGAACATGAACAAAACATGAATGATAGTCTTCACTTTGTCCGGAGAGTGTCAAATGAGCGAAATGAAAAAACGCCTGAGGGTGATCAGGCGTATAAACGGGGAAAAATATTAGTAATGCGCTTTGCGCTTATTATTTAGAACAAATATGAGATATTGTCCGTTACGCTATGTGGTTAACGTTGTGGAGCAAAGTTCACCTATCGAGGGAATGTTTGGTAACGAACACCCATCATTTGTTCCATACAGTGCACAACTTGGCAGCTGTAACCGAATTCGTTGTCGTACCAGATGTAAAGTACACAACGCTTGTCTTGTGCGATAGTCGCTTGACCATCTACGACGCCTGCATGGCGAGAGCCAACTAAGTCAGTTGATACAATTTCTGTTGAATCGGTGTAGTCAATCTGTGCCGAAAGCTCAGAGTTCAACGCCATTTCACGCAAGTAATCGTTCAGTGAATCACGGTCTACGTCTTCACCTAAGTTTAGGTTAGCGACTGCCATCGAAACGTTTGGTGTCGGTACGCGAATTGCGTTACCTGTTAGCTTACCAGCTAGCTCTGGCAGTGCTTTTGCTACTGCTTTAGCTGCGCCAGTTGAAGTTAGAACCATGTTCAGAGAAGCACTACGTCCACGGCGGTCACCAGAGTGGAAATTGTCGATCAAGTTTTGGTCGTTTGTGTATGAGTGCACGGTTTCGATGTGACCAGAAAGGACACCATATTTATCATTCAGCGCTTTAAGAACCGGCGTGATTGCGTTTGTGGTACAGCTCGCGGCAGAGATGATGGTGTCATCTTCTTGAATAACTGATTCATTTACACCGAATACAACGTTTTTGATATCGCCTTTACCTGGTGCCGTTAGCAGCACTTTCTCTGCACCTTGACACGCTAAGTGTTGGCTTAGGCCTTCAGAATCACGCCAAACACCTGTGTTATCAACAACAAGCGCGTTGTTAATACCGTAAGCAGAGTAGTCCACTTCGCTTGGATTGTTTGCGTAGATGATTTGGATGTAATTACCGTTAACGATCAGAGCTTTACGTTCCTCATCGATCACGATGCTGCCGTTGAACTGACCATGGACTGAGTCACGACGCAGTAAGCTAGCACGCTTCTCTAAATCGCCTTTTTTACCGCCACGAACCACAATCGCTCGCAGTCGTAGTGGGTAACCTGGGCCACTTTTCTCGATTAGAAGGCGAGTTAGTAGTCGACCAATGCGACCAAAACCGTAAAGAACTACATCACGCGCTTTCAATGAAGAGTCTGCATCGCGTGCGCCATCAAGTGCAGTGATAAGGAAATCATTTAGAGATGCAGTATCGTCATGCTCATTCCAGTACTTAGTTGCCAATTGGCCAACATCGACACGACACGAAGAAATGCTCATTTCACATAGCGCTTGAATGATAGGCATCGTGTGCTCAAGTGAGAGTGGGCTGCCTGTATAACGTCTTGCAACGCGATGAGTTTTGAGAATGTCTATAGTAGTAGCATTGATAAGCGTTTTACCAAACAGAACCACTTCGATTCCTTTTTGACGATATAGCTTACCAATTAGAGGGGAAATAGATTCAGCAATCGTTTGGCTAGTTTGCCAGTCTTGGAGATATTTCTCTGGACTCATTGTTGTATTAGACCTTTCACGTTTTGGGGGCTAACCATACTCTCTGCTGTTGCCTCTTCGGCAGCGTGCAAGAGTGTGGTGGGTTATGTAATCGGGTTGTAATAGTTATGTGTGCGGATTCTAAGGTCGGAGCCCTTATTCTGCTAGGAAAATTAAATCCAGTGTAAAACACTAGTTAAGGTCGTGTTAGTGGTGAATTAATGTGACTAAAGCGGTGGTTTTCACGTATTGACATTTAAAAAGTCATCCACTTTTTTCGCGATGATAATGTGTGTTTTCAAATTAGTTTTGTTGTCACTGTGAATTCGTTTGCATTTTTGTGTGATTTGTCTCGATAAGGCAACGAAATAGGTGAACATATGGTTTGGAATTTTATGAAAAGTGATGTGCATCTTAGGTATGAGTGAAACTTAACTGTTTGAACTCAGCTTGAAGATCAAAAAGTATGATTCGAGTCACAATTACCATTTCATTGACCGATGGCGAAATAAGCGGAATGACCATGGTTTTGGTAGGTGAATGTTGTTTTAAAGTAACCATGTCGTATATGCCTTTCAATGCTAGAAACTAGTCTAGTATTAAATAATCGGATGAGATCAACCATTGGGCTGATGGATGTTGAGATTATCAATAAAAACACGCTTAGCACTCCTCGCACTATTACCCACGGTGGTGATAGTGGTTTTTGCAGTTCAGCAGTTTTCTGACAATGCGTTGCGCGTAAGCCGTCTCAATCAAACGGTAATCAATATCCAAGGTTTCCAGTTGATATCCCAAGCCTCTCATTTTATATACTCCATAGAGAAAGCACGCCGCCAGCCTACGCTTCAAGCATCAGCCGCACTTAATATAGAAGAACAAGACGGTGTTATTTTTTCCATGCATCAAAAATTCGTCAGTAACCCCAATACCGCTGAATATGCTGATGAGCTGAAAGAGGCCATGCTAGGGGTATTATCCGGTAGGTTGGACGAGATGGATGACCTTGGCGATTGGGCATTTCAACTGCTTCAAAATATGTCGCGCTCTTTGCTACAAAATCATCAGTGGTATGGCAGTGAGGACGGTATTCGAATGCAGAATTTTATTGCTTACCTTGCTCAGCTGTCTTTTTGGACACAGAAAGAAGCCTGGTTGACACATCGCCTAGTTCAAGATCCTAAGAGTCGGTTGAGTCAGAGTCTGTTTTTTCAGGCTATTGATCGACAGCAGCAAAATTTGGATGCGTTTTTAAATTTAGGAGGGTCATACGATCAAGTTGATAAATTGCTAGGCTTGTTTACGTCGCCGAGATATCAGAGAAATTTGGCATCTCGTGGGCGATTAATGTCAGGGGACATGTCACGTAGTGACTATGAAGCGTATTTGAGAGAACTCGATTTCCGTGTGCAACGCTTGCAAGTACTCATTGATGGGTTCACGAAACAAACAGAGCAGTCGCTCCTAACACAAGTTCATGAACAAAAGACCAATATTGCGATGATTACCTCTGGCGTTATTTTGGTTATCGTCATGCTTTGCTGGCTTGGCTTTGGCACTTGGTTTCGGGTTAATAGCAAACTAGATGCGATTATTCATACCTTAACGGCGCTGATCAACGATGAAGAGAAACAGACGAAAGTCAAAGTCGATGGCAGTGATGAACTGACGATTTTCGCTCAGCAAGTGAATCGAGTGGTTGAAGAAAAGCAGAGACAAACAGACGAAATACTCCATGCTAAAGAGTCAGCAGTATCTGCTAATCGCGCTAAATCAGTATTTCTTGCCAACATGTCGCATGAAATACGCACCCCCCTAAACGGTATTATGGGCATGACGGAGATACTCTCTCAAAGCGAATTATCTTCCCATCAACAAGAAGTCGTTGATGACATTGACTCTTCATCCCAAACTTTACTTACCTTGCTTAACGATATTTTGGATCTTTCTAAAATCGAATCTGGTCGACTGGAGTTGTCGTTAGTCGAGGCCGATATCCGAGAGGTGGTGTACCAGTCGATGGTTTTATTTCAATCCAAAGCCACATCTAAACAGCTAGAGCTGGGGATTAACTTAGCTGAAAACATTCCAACTCGAGTGATGGTTGATGATCATCGCATCAAGCAGGTCATCACGAATCTGGTATCGAATGCGGTCAAGTTTACCGAAAGCGGGCATATACGTGTTGATGTCAGTTATGACGAGTCACCTGAGAAAGAGCGCGGAGTACTGATGTTTAAAGTCGAAGATACCGGGATAGGTATTGAACAAGATAAGTTAACGACGATTTTTGAACCCTTTACTCAGGAAGATGAAGGGGTGTCGAGGCAGTTCGGTGGAACGGGACTGGGATTGGCAATTTGTCGTCAACTGGTATCCATGATGGGAGGGCAGCTTATAGCGACATCCACAAAAGGAGTGGGCACATGCTTTGAATTCTCTATTGAGGTTGACGTTATTCCGGTGTTTGGCTGGCGTTCGGACGTGATAAATAAAGGGCTCTTGATCTGCACAAATTACGATTACGCTGATCAACTTTTGAAAGAGTGTCGATTAGCAAAAATCAATCTCTTTGGTGCGAATAATGTTAATGAAGTAAAAGCAATAAACGATGACTTTGATGTCATATTTCTGTGCCATAGTGACGACTCCAATACGGATGAAGCCTTAGATGAATTGTCACTCAAATATGATCTTCGTCGTGTGATTATTTGTCAGCATCATCTATCCACTCCCTACGACAATGCAGAAAGAGTACATGCTGTACTCACATTGCCTTTTCTTGGCAATCGATTTAAGCATGTCATTGACGACTTAGCGAAGGTAGAAAAAACTATATCAAGTGACACTGTCACTAATGATCTTCCAAAGTCTGAATATCGAACATCGCGCTCTCACAGGAGGATCTTAATCGCGGAGGATAACTTGATGAATCAGAAAATCGCGAGTTTCTTTCTGGATAAAGCAGGGTATGACTATTTGATAACAAGCAATGGACAAGAAGCGTTGGAAGCCATCACAAAGGGAGAAGAATTCGATGCAATTTTAATGGATTGTATGATGCCGGTGATGGATGGACTGACCGCGACGAAAGAAATTCGTCGTTGGGAAAAGAAAGCCGGGCGTGAGAAAACGACCATTATTGCGCTCACCGCGAGTGTTTTGGAAGAAGACATTCACAACTGTTTTGCTGCAGGTATGGATGCTTATTTACCTAAGCCTTATAAATCGAATCAGCTATTTGAGCTCTTCAATGAATTAAAACTCGCCTAAATCGATAACATTTCAAGACGATAAAGCCCCAATCAAAGGGGCTTTATTTTAACCATGCATTGTTATGCGTTTGCTTGAGCGCCAGCGAGTTTACGTATGGTTTGTCGGTAGGTTAGGTAAGCGGAAATGCCCGCCAGAATGTTGCCCATACAAGCTCCTAACAGTAGACCTCGGATTCCCCCCATTTGAGCGCCAACCCATAAGCAAGGAAGGAAAAAGACAAACAAGCGTAGCGCTGAAATGGTGAGCGCGGTGTAAGACTTACCTAATGCATTGCAAAGAGAAACCATCAACATACATACACCTAGTGAACCTAAGCTGATAGGAACAATCAGCAAATGCATTTCTAATACTTGCTCTACTTGAACATCACTGGTCATCAGTAGTGCAAGTGGGTTTGCGACGGCAAACGTAATGGCTGCGATCAAAAGTTGAAAGCCCAGAATGAATTTTACGGCAATACTGACTAGCGATTGGATATCTTGGTAGTTCTTTGCGCCAAGTAAGCGCCCGACCATTGGGGGCATAGACATTGTCAGCGCTAACACCGAAACGATAGCAAAGAATTCGTAGCGTGAACCGAGCGCCCAAGCGGCGACTGCTGCGGTCCCGAAGCTTGCCAACAACTTTGTTGCCAACATGGACGACAACGGAGGCAGCAGTTGGCTGATCATCGCAGGTCCCATGATGTTACCGATAGACGCAACACTTTTAGCTACGTTGAGGTCTTGCCACTGCGTTGTTGCCCAGTGATTCTTCTTTACGCGAGGCGCGACGACTAAAATACCAAACCCAAAAGCAACGATGGTTGCTATTGCGGCTCCGTTAATACCCAAGTCAAACGTGAAAATAAATAGTGGATCGAGCACAAGGTTCACACCGCTGGTCACCATCATCATTGTGCCAGGCAACATGGTGTTGCCGTTAGCTCGGCAAATACTGTAGTAAAAATATAAAACCGCTCCAGTCCATGAACTTAGCAGCCACCAAGGCCAGTAGCTGTCGATAATCGGCATCACAGATTCTGGAGCACTTAATAGAGATAAAATGGGGTAGCGCAAAAGCCAAATTAGCCCTCCAAAAACGGCTACACCGATTGAGCCAATCATCAAAACTAAGCCACCGAGCTGTTTGGCATAACGACTTTCATTCGCACCAAGCGCTTTAGAAATGACAGCGGTCGTGGCGATACCTAAACCGACTTGAATGCCGATAATGACCATTTGCAACGGAAGAGTAAAACCTTGAGCGGCCAAAGGTAAAACGCCGAGCTGACCGATAAATGCACTATCTACAAGCTGAAAGCTCATTAAAGATAGAACGCCAAATAGCATTGGCCAAGTCATCGTAAATAATTGTTTTGCAAGTGTTGGTTGTGTACTTGTCGTAGTTGAGGACATAGAAAGCTGAATGCGTTAGGAATAAGAGTTGGATTGATTGTACACGGCGCTTAGTTTAGAGACAAAAATAAACCCCGAGTAAGGTAGCCTTACTCGGGGTTGGAAAATCTAGCTTAAGCGTTTATTTTTTGCCGCTAGTTTGCTTGTCTTCTTCAGTCAGTTCGCGAATACGACGGCTGATGTCACGACGTGCTTTAGAGATTTCTGCACTTTTGATGATGTGGTCATCAACACGATCTTCGTAGTCTGCTTTCATATTTTTGATGATTGCGACGATTTCATCGTGAGTCATTTCTGGTTTGATGTAATCTAGAAGGTTTTCTAGAAGGTCAACACGTTTGCGGTTATCACGAACTTTCTTTTCGTTATCAAGCAGCTCACGTTTTAGTTTGTTTTTACGACGAGCTTGGTTAACGATTTCAAATACGCTACTCATAGTTCTCTTTCCTAATTTTATGAATATCTCCCTCGATTAAAGCACAACATCCAGTGGCATAACAGTCTTTAGATCAATCACAATGCAGAGTTGAACATTTCTCAACCAATTGCGATGTGTCTACATAATCACGCTTCTTTAATCGAGTTTTGGGCAACATCGTAGAATCCATCGATGCATTGTCATAACGTGGCCTTCACTATATTATCAACACCATTGAATGCAAAATGATGAACTTGATATGGACTCTGGGAACACTGCGGAGCAAGTAAGTAGTCAAGATAATGAGCAAGCCACTCGCTCTGTGGCTGAAAAGTTAAAAACAGCGTATATCAACGCTCGCGAGCAACTCGAAATCATCGAAGTTGAGCTGAATCGTTCAAAAATAATGATGGTTGATCAAGATGGCAATTTGACGAAAGTGCCAATTCTCTCGGAGCATTGATACCTGACCCGATTCGCAAAGGGTGCCAGGTCTTGCGCTATGCTTTAGCCTGACACCGACACCTGAATCGTTAACGCTTCTTGCATCTCTTTGCCAATGTATGATGCATGATTTCGAAGCGATTTAGGTACCAAGTCAAATGCAAAAATAATAAGGAAATGCATTATGAAAGTTGAGCTAACGGCAATTGAAGCACGAGTCATTGGTTGCTTGATCGAAAAAGAAGTCACCACCCCAGATCTTTACCCCCTCAGCCTAAACGCTTTAACCAACGCGTGTAATCAAAAAAGCAACCGTGATCCCGTAATGTCGCTCTCTGAGTCAGACGTTCTCGATGCCGTTGATGCTCTAATTGAGCGTAGGCTCGTCAGTGACGAAAGTGCGTTTAACAGCCGTGTTAGCAAGTATCAGCACCGTTTCTGTAATACGGAGTTTGGTGATTTAAAACTGACAGAACAAGAGAAGGGAATCGTGTGCTGTATGCTTTTGCGTGGTGCTCAAACGCCTGGGGAAATTCGCACTCGTACCAATCGTCTCGCGACATTTCATGATGTAAAAGAAGTTGAAACGGTTCTGGAGCACTTAGCAAGCGAAGATAAAGGGCCATTAGTGGTCAAGTTACCGCGTGAAGCCGGAAAGCGAGAGTCACGCTATATGCATTTGTTCTGTGGCGACGTTGACGTCTCTGAGCTAGCAGTGCCAGTGTCAGCGGCTGGCTCTAATTCTGATCGAGTCAGCCAGTTAGAGCTCGAAGTTGCTCAGCTTAAAGAAGAGCTCGATGAACTAAAAGCTAAGGTCGAGTCACTACTTTCATGATTGAAAATACAGCGCAGCGTTGGAGTGTCTATTTGATACGAAATAACCGCAATGCGCTGTATTGCGGTGTCACAAACAATGTTGAGCGAAGATTCAATCAGCACCAAACGGGCAAAGGAGCGAAAGCTTTAAAGGGAAAAGGTCCCTTGATATTGGAGTGGTCTTCGGATTTTGATTCAAAGACACTTGCCATGCGGGCTGAGTATTATATTAAGCAACTAACAAAAGCTAAGAAAGAGCTGCTTGTTACGTCAAAAGCAAGTATTGTCGTTGATGAAAATCAGCAGATGATGTTAGAAATGGCTTTATCGAAATAAGCGTTCGCGACATGCCGAATAACAAAGAAACCGTCCACTGAGGCGGTTTCTTTTTAGTTTTGGAGTACCATGTAAGAACAAACTGACGCATAATGGGTTGGTGTTCTGTTTAAACACTCAGAGTATGAAAAGGAGAAATGATATTTTGTGACCTTACAATTAGGTACACAATAAACGTTTATTCGTTCCAACTCAGACTAAGAACCAATTTATTATTGAAACAGGCACTCAGAGGAAGGTAGATTACAAGAGTAAAGGATGACTCGGCTAGGTAACGAATAGAGCTGAATTAGGCTCATAAAAAGCTAAAAGAGCAGTAGATGAAAAAAGCGTTAGTATTCTCCCTGATGTCAATGGCCACTGTCGCGCCGATAGCGCAAGCCACTCAAGTCCTCAATGGGTATTGGGCATATCAAGAATTTTTAGACCAGTTTCCAGAACAGAAGCAGTTAACGAATGCGTTGGCTGACGCCGTGCGAGAGACTCCTGTTCCGGTTGAAAGAGACAAAAAGCGTCCGTTAAAAATTTCTGTGGTTTATCCAGGTCAACAGATTTCGGATTATTGGATTCGAAATATCGACGCATTTGAACAGCGTTTAGATAAACTCGATATCGACTATCAACTTAATCAAGTATTTACCCGTCCCAACGCAGATATTAAGCAACAAAGTTTGTCTTTAATGGAAGCGCTGAAGAGCAACTCCGATTATCTGATTTTCACTCTCGATACCACTAGGCATCGTAAGTTTGTTGAACACGTCTTAGACTCAAAGAAAACCAAGTTGATCTTACAAAATATCACTACACCGGTAAGAGATTGGGAGGATCACCAACCGTTCCTTTATGTTGGTTTTGATCATGCTGAAGGCAGCCGTGAGCTTGCCGTGGAGTTTGGTAAGCGTTTTCCAAAACAGAGCCATTATAGTGTGCTCTACTTTTCAGAAGGATATATCAGCGATATCAGAGGTAATACCTTTATCAATCAAGTCAACCGTGATAACAACTTTGAACTACAATCTGCTTACTATACCAAAGCGACAAAGCAGTCTGGGTATGAAGCAGCAAAAGCGAGTTTGGAAAAATACCCTGACGTCGATTTTATTTATGCGTGTTCTACAGATGTGGCGCTAGGGGCTGTTGATGCGCTGAAAGAATTAGGGCGTGAAGATGTCATGATCAACGGCTGGGGTGGCGGCTCTGCAGAATTAGAAGCGCTTTCGAAAGGGGAGTTAGACGTTACTGTTATGCGTATGAACGATGATACTGGCATTGCAATGGCAGAAGCGATTAAGTGGGATCTTGAAGGGAAACCCGTTCCAACCGTTTATTCTGGTGATTTTGAAGTCGTCACGAAATCTGATTCTCCAGAAAGAATTGAAGCATTAAGAAAACGCGCATTTAGATACTCAGACAATTGATGACAACTACATCAAAAACAAGAAAGCGTCGCTCATTGTCGACGCTTATTACGAAAATAATCATTCTCGTACTTGCTCCGATCATTTTAGGTATCTTCGTTCAGAGTTATTACTTCTCGAAGCAAATTATTTGGCAGGAAGTGGACAGAACTAAGCAACAGACGTCAGCGCTGATTCTTAATATTTTTGATAGCCATTTTGCTGCGATTCAGATTCATCACAACAGTAACTCGAAGAGTGATGTTGTTTTAGATTTTTATACAGAACGGGATGAAGAAGCTCTCAATTACTTTTTCATGAGTATTGACCAGAGTGATCCTTCTCATACGCCAGAATTTCGCTTTCTCACCGATCATCAAGGCATTATTTGGGACGATGGGAATGCGCATTTCTATGGCATCAATAACTTGATTCTCAATGACCTCGCGAGCGAAGTGACTTTTAGCAACAATTGGTATTACCTTCCTTCACATACCCCAATGGGAACTCGCCACCTGTTACTGCGTCGTGTACCGGTTTTACAACCTAAAACCGGTGAAGTGATGGGGTATTCTTACAATGTTGTTGTTCTAGATAACAACTTCGGGTTGATGGAAAGACTAAAAAACGAAGGGAACGTTGATAATGTTGTTTTGGTGGCCAACGATACGCCACTAGCTAGCTCACTAGTCGGAGATGAAGCGTACAAGATATTTGATGTTCTGAAGCGGCGAGAGTCTCAGCAAAAGCTTGACCAGTTGTTGATCATTAAAACCCCTATCGAAGTCAATGCTGCCACGACGGATTTGTGTTTACTAACCGTGCAGGACAATCAGAGTGTTGTGACGCTGCAAATCCAGCACCTTTTAGCGATGCTGGCTTCGGTTATCGGGATGGTGATGATTGCGTTGATGACCAAAGAGTGGATTGAGAATCGAGTCGTCGAAGAGCTTGGTTCGTTGATGGCATACACTCGTTCGGCTCGTGAAGAAAAAGGGTTCGAACGATTTGGCGGATCGGATATCGAGGAGTTCGATCATATTGGTTCGACACTAGAAAACACCTTTGAAGAGCTGGAAGCGCAAAAGCGTTCATTCCGCGATCTGTTTAACTTTGCGTTATCGCCGATTATGGTGTGGTCAGAGTCTGGCGTACTCATCCAAATCAATCCGGCAGCCCGAAAAGAATTGGTCATGGAAAACGACATTGAAACCATGCACCCAGTGTTTAAAGGCTTCAAAGAAAAGTTGATGCCGCACCTGCGAATGGCAGCTCAAGGAGCCACATTAACTGGCGTCAATGTACCAATTGGAGACAAGGTATATCGCTGGAACTTATCGCCGATTCGAGTGGATGGTGATATCAGCGGTATCATTGTTCAAGGTCAGGATATTACGACGCTTATTGAAGCGGAAAAACAAAGTAACTTGGCACGTAAAGAGGCAGAAAAATCCGCCCAAGCACGTGCCGATTTTCTGGCTAAAATGAGCCATGAAATCCGAACGCCAATCAATGGTATTCTAGGAGTTGCTCAATTATTAAAAGACTCGGTCGAAACGGAAGAACAGAATAACCAAATCGACGTACTTCGACATAGTGGTGAGCACTTACTTGCTGTTTTGAATGATATTTTGGATTTTTCGAAGATTGAGCAGGGTAAGTTTAATATTCAAAAGCACCCGTTTTCGTTCACTGACACGATTCGGACGTTAGAAAACATTTATCGTCCAATTTGCGAAAATAAAGGCGTTAACCTCGTCATTGAAAACAAGATTGATCCCAATGTTGAAATCTTTACTGACCAAGTTCGTCTGAACCAAATTTTATTCAACTTAGTCAGTAACTCAGTTAAGTTTACCCCCTCGGGCAGCGTACGCTTGCATGCTGAACTGGAGCAGTTCTACGGCGCTGAAAATAGTGTGTTGGTAGTGGAAATTACGGATACGGGCATCGGCATAGAGCCCGATAAGCTTGACCAAATGTTCGAACCTTTCGTTCAAGAGGAAGCAACGACCACTCGAGAATACGGTGGCAGTGGCTTGGGACTGACCATTGTGAAAAGCCTCGTCGATATGCTGGAAGGTGACGTTCAAGTACGTAGTCAAAAAGGTTTAGGCACGACCTTTGTTATTACAATGCCAGTGAAAGATCGTGAGCGAGTGCTCACCCCTCTTGATTCAAGCTTGAGAGTTAAACCTGGTGAGTTATTCGCAGAGAGTCTAAAAGTACTGTTGGTAGAAGATAACCATACTAATGCCTTCATTCTCAAAGCATTTTGTAACAAGTACAAAATGCAGGTTGATTGGGCAAAAGATGGATTGGAAGCGATGGAGTTCTTAAAAGATCATACTTACGATTTGATTTTGATGGACAACCAACTGCCGCATCTTGGAGGAATTGAAACAACCAAAGAGATCCGACAGAAGCTGAAGTTAGGCACGCCAATTTATGCTTGTACTGCCGATACGGCGAAAGAAACCAGTGATGCGTTTATGGAGGCGGGCGCGAATTACGTATTGCTCAAACCGATTAAAGAAAATGCGCTGCATGAAGCCTTTGTTGACTTCAAGCAGCGATTCTTAATTGAACGAACGTGATGAACTCATTCGCTATGAGCCTTAATTGATAATTCAATCGCTCACTAAACCGAAAAGCACAACGCCATAACTTAGGGTTGTGCTTTTTTTGTATCTCAATGCTTCACTTGTTGATAAGCCAGGAGTGCTGATATCACCTTTAGTGTCGTATATCACTACTATTCAACCCAAGTACTACGTTGCGTTACGCAAACTTGTTCCCCAATGGCATATTCTATGTGATTTAAATCACAAAAACTTATTTACTTAGCGTGCTAACTATTTTATATTACTTAGCAAGCTAAGTAATTGAGTAGATCTTATGATTCAAGACATCAACAGTTTGCGCGACCTTTCTCTGGCTGAAAAGTTATCTCGCGTTGCCCGTTTGTGGAAAATGGTTGCAGATCGCGAGTTGGAGCCTTTAAACCTGACGTACCCGCGTTGGACTGCGTTATGGAAACTTTATCGAATGGGCGACAACGTTAGTCAGAAGCATTTGGCTGAAGCGCTTGAGATTGAGTTGGCATCGCTGATGCGCACATTAAAGCTATTAGAAGAGCAATCTCTGATCACTCGCCATTGCAGTGAGCATGACAAGCGAGCACGCATTGTTAGCCTTACAGAAGAAGGTAAAACCCTACTCAAGCAAATGGAGACTCGAATTCTTCAAGTACGGAGCAAGCTACTGACAGAAATCAATGACCAAGAGCTTCAAAAGCTTTCATTGATCCTCGATCAGATTGCTCACAATGCACTTGATTCACTTAGCGAATAAGTCAGAAACCCGAATTAAAAGAGAAGTAAACGCCTATGACTCCAGATCAAAAATTCGCACGTTGGATCAAGTATTCTTGCGTCGCGTTTGTCCTTGTCTTTGCCTATTTTCTAGTCGCAGATCTCGCTATGCCACTGACGCCCCAGGCAATGGCAACGCGAGTAGTAACGAAAGTAGCTCCCCGTGTGAGTGGACAGATTACGCATCTTTATGTTGCCAACAACCAAGAAATAAGCCAAGGCGATCTACTATTCCAGATTGATCCACAGCCTTATCAGCTCGCGGTAGAAAAGGCTCAACTTAACCTTGAGCGTGTGATTCAAAATAATGAACAGCTTGATGCCTCTATTGCAGCGGCAAAAGCGGACGTTGAAGCGAGCAAAATTGTCGCCGAGCAAAAAGTTCGCGAAGCCAAACGTCTTGATACATTGTTTCATCGCAATGGCACCTCGCAACAACAGCGTGACGACGCACAAAGTAGTGCAACGGCAGCCAGAGCAAACTTACTGGCCGCGCGCGCTCGTTTAAAAGAGTTGGAAGTAAACCGAGGCGATTTAGGTGCGACGAATGTAAATATCCGCGTGGCACAAAACCAGCTAAAACAAGCGGAACTTAATCTGTCTTACACTCAAGTAGTGGCCGAACATGATGGCGTTGTCGCTAACTTGCAACTGGAAACGGGTGCCTATGCAGCAGCTGGTACACCTCTCGTGGCTTTAGTCTCGGATGACGTGGATATTATTGCCGACTTTCGTGAAAAGAGTCTGCGACACTTCAATCAGAACAGTCGGGCGTTAGTGGCCTTTGATAGCTTGCCAGGTGACGTATTTGAAGCTCGTATTACGAGTGTGGATGCAGGGGTAAGCTCAGGCCAGTTTGATGCAGATGGCCGCTTAGCGACACCGACTGACTCAAACCGTTGGGTGAGAGACGCGCAGCGTTTACGTTTACATTTAGCTATCGATGAGCCTCAACAGCGCGCATTTCCGGCCGGGGCACGTGCGACTGTGCAACTGTTGCCAGAAAACTCGTTATCTGGCTGGTTAGCGAGATGTCAGATCCGATTTTTGAGTCTTCTTCATTACATTTATTAACGGGGAGGCGATATGAAGTTATGGGATCATCCCATGTCTGAAAACGACTTCCGTCAGTGTTTGCGCATTGCAACTGGCGCGACCATTGGCTTCACCTTATGTAAGGTCTTTGGCTGGAATTATGGCGTATTTTTTACCGTAACACCGATGTTGTTACTTGGAATGGTACCAGTCATGAGCCTGCATGCTGCACGACAGCTGATTTTTTCAGCGGTCGTATGCGGATTGGAGGTCGGTATTCTTGGTGGGCTATTTGGTGGACATCCTGGCATGATGACGATCATCGCCTTCGGGTTGTTTTTGTATAAGTTCGCCTGTATGTCAAAAGGGAGCTTATTCCTGTTTGGGGCAAATAGCGTGCTGAGCTTGAGCATCATGCTGCATTTTGCGAGTTATCCAACAACCGACTTAAATGATCTGATATTCAGCAACCTACAAGCGAATGTTATTTCAGTGGTCGTGGCCTACGTCGTGACATTTTTGATCCCTGATGCAGAGCCTCGTCAGCCACCGGCAAAACCATCTCAGCCTAAACAGAGTCACCGCATGCGTCATGAAGCCCTTATGGGGGCGAGCATCGCTACAATGTCTTTCCTTGTATTCCAGCTATTTGACCTCAGTGATTCTATGTCCGCTCAGGCGACAACCTTGCTTTTATTGTTTCCTATGCATTGGAACGGTGCTTTAGGGTATGCGCGCAAAAGAGCAATGGGGACCTTGATGGGGGTAACCTTTGGTATTGCTGGGCAGCTCGTACTATACGATTGGTCGGATACCTTGCTGTTTATCGTCCCATTGCTGTGGATTGGCGCGATGATGTTCAGCTATATGCATGTAAAAGAGTCTAGTGGGTCAGGAGCTGGGTTTGGCGGATTAACTACATTAGGTATTTTATTTGGCCAATACCTTACTCCGGATGGCGATTTAATGTTCAGCGCGCTGTATCGCGTGAGTAGTATTTTGTTTGCTATTGTTGTCACTCTGCTCGTGACCTATGCGGTGCACAGAGTGCTCAACAGCTTTGAGGCGACGCGCTTTAGCCAGCAGTAAGTTCAGACGTTACTGGTTAGAAAGGACTGCTCCAGTAACTCTGTTTTTAGCTCGTGACTCATCGCTATTGGGCTTTCAAACTTAATTCCTATTACCCAGCCTTTCACCAACTTCTTAATGTTGGCAATGACACACCGATTTTCTTCTCCGATATAGTGACTTAGAGAAGAGTCGATAGTGACACTTTCACCAACGTTGAATTCAGGCTCTATAAAGGTTGAGATACCAATACCTGCCAGTGAGAAGTCGATAAGGCTACCGTCGTAAACATTCCCCGCATGAACAATCTTACAATCCATTTGCAGCTTATATCGTTCGTGTTCCCGGACTGGTTTGGTTGCAAATGTTCCTGGAATTCGAATAAATAAAAGGGGCGAAGGACGAACCGCAGTTGTTAGAACACTGGATTTAAATGCAATGACATGGCCTAACTCCGTATCTGATACACCGCGCACGATGACATCGGCGTTTGGGAGTTTTCTCATCACTTGCTCTTCAAGCAAACGCATCGGTATATCAAGAATCAAATACGCGTTCTCTTTCATCCCAAGATAGGTGGTGGAATACGTATACTGGTCCTTAGGCCCAAACTCGAAATTAGTCGAAAGTTTCATTCCCGGTTTGAGGAATCTATGCAGTTCATCTTTAGTATGAGTGGCAGGCATTACATTGGCGTTTTAATTATTGGTTAAATCGAGGCTATCAAAACGCCATTTTGTTATTCAAGATAGTAGGACAAAAGTTTTTGTAAAATTATCGCTATCTGTGAAGTGGTGGGCGATAAGATTGGCTCATTCCATCTTTCATAAAGATTTGGCTTGCCACAATACTGCCGCAGGTTACCAGCATCAGCGCTAACCAAGTAAGTGAATCTGGTTGTTCACCAAAGATTGGAACGGCAAGAAGTGTCGCGACGACTGGAGTTAATGACCCAAAAGCAGCACTGGCTTCGGCGCCAATAATTCGGATTGCATAGATAAAAGTAAAAGAGGCGATTAAGCCTGCGCCGACACCTTGCAACATCGCGTGGCCAAATAATTCTTCCCACGGCCACTGACTGATCGGCGTTATCGCTAGGTAACTATCTACCCATCCGAAGCCAACCGCAATGATGAGCAGTGCCAAAGACGCGATTGCAACGAATCCAGCACAGACATGCGCATTAAGGTTAGCAACACGAGCACTGATGGTGAAAACAGCCCACATAATGCTACCGGTTAGAAACAGGATGTGGCCTTGTAATTGAGACCAGTTGTACTCTGCACCGCTATTAGAAAGAAGAAATACGAAAATCCCTAACAGCACCGTAGAAAGCCCGATTAAGCGGTGAGCACTCAGCGACTGTTGATAGCACAACACCGCGATAGCAGAAACAAATAATGGCAAAGTACCAGGTACTAATGCACTGCCGTGCGCCACGGGAGCGAAGTGCATAGCTGTGCCGACGACCAGCAGGTAGGGCAGGCCACTCCCTACCACAACACCAGTTAGGTAGCGTTTAGGCACGACGCGAAGCGCCTGCTTATGCTTAATCACAAATGGTAATAAAATTAAACTTGGGATTAGAAAGCGAACTAACGCGATATCGGCTGGCTGCAAACTAGAAATTGCGCCCCCTTTTAAAGAAATAAAGAAACCAGACCAAAGCAGTAAGGTCGTTAATATAGCTGCGTATCCCAATATCATTGTCGGCATGTCCATTTGTAAATGATGTGTTAATTGTTGAATAAAACTCGTGCCAAAGGGAGGCAAAGTTTGACGTAATTAAGCTTGATGTTGGTGATAAAGCGCGTATAAATGTTAATTGTTAGTGATTATTGGCATGGAAGGACAAATGGACAAAATTGACAGGCAACTGATCAACTTGATGCAGAAGGATGCGACCCTGACTACGGCAGAGCTCGCTGACAAAGTAGGATTATCGGCATCACCTTGTGCAAGACGCATTAAGCGTTTAGAGCAGGAGGGCGTAATTAGCGGTTATCGAGCCATTGTGTCCAGAGACACGGTGGGTATTGCGATGACCGTATTTGTTGAAGTCAGTTTGAACAACCACCAAGCTTCTTCGATTGATGAATTTGAACATGCTGTTGTTGAAATGGACGAAGTGATCTCGTGCCATGTTGTATCAGGGGCTTATGATTATTTGTTAGAAGTGGTCAGCAAAGATCTCGCTGGTTATGAAACATTCACTAGAAAGCTACAACGATTAGAAAACGTAAAAGATATCCATACGCACTTGGCGATTAGACAAGTGAAAGGAAATGGAAGCTTGCCGATTTATGCATAAGAAAGATGAAATTTCTCGATAGACTTAAGATTGCTCACTATCACCGAAAGCGATACCGACAGTTCGGTACAGACAGAGCGCGAACGCTGGGATGGAGAGATAAGTACAGCCAAATCAGTCGATTTGAAGCTTTGTGCCGTGGGTTAACGTTAGACGGTTCAAGTCTTTTAGATATTGGGTGCGGCTACGGAGACTTATTAGCGTTTATTGAGTTCAACAATCTGCGCCCCCAAAGTTATATTGGCATTGATCAGCAAAAACAGTTTATCTCTGAGGCCAGAAAGCGGGACTTTCGTACTCAAAGTGAGTTCGTATGCGGTGACTTTTCAACGTTGGTATTGCCCCGTAGTGATTATGTCTTTGCTTCTGGATCATTGAATTATCAATCCGCGAATCCAAATCATACCATTGAGATGATCGAGAAAATGTACCGGGCCGCAGAGAAAGGGTGCGTGTTTAACTTATTGGATGAAGAAAAGCTGCCGAGCATGAGAATGCTCGCATCGCATAATAAAGTTGGGGTGTTACGCTATTGCCGATGGTTATGTCCAGACGCACAATTGATCGAGGGTTATTCCGATCACGACTTTACGATCGCGATGATCAAAAAAGCGGAATCAGTTTCCTGACTCCGCCTTATAAATTCTTAAGCCTTATTGGTGCTTGTATTGTGAGATTTCACAGTTACCTGTGTATCTATCAACCTTGAATGAGAACGCAGCTGAATGGTATTCCCTCCCATCACTCCAAATTGTTTCTCCGAAGATTTTACAAAGGTCCAAATCGCTGATTGAACCAAACTCTTTTACGTGCCTAACTACTGACAAAAACTTGGCTTTGGTAGCATTAGGACAGTCCCTGTTACTTAATCGATTGATAACCATGGTTGTAGCATCATCTCCAGCCAAATGTGACTTTTTATTAAATTTTATTAATGGGTAAATTAACCAAAAATTGGCCATAAGTAAAGCATTATTGTGACGTATGTCTCTATAAGTTGCCTCTCTTGGTCATGGTTTAGTCAAGTTTGTAAAAGGGAACAGTCCCATTTTTTACATATAATGTTGGGATCACTAAAAGAGGGAATTAAAGCACGAATAACGTCCAATATTGGAGTGAAAACCCGACATCGTCTTTTCAAAACGGGCTCGATTTTTACCTCGAAACATCTTGAGCGTATTGAAGCGATCTCGCTTCTTTATCATAGAGTTGCGCTAGTGCTTGGTACTGTGAAGAAAGGCGTTTGTAATCCTCGGTAAGTTGCAAAGCGTTGGTGTTATACCACTCTGCAGTGATTTGATTGGCAGTTTCGTTTGACTCACGGCACTTTTGGGCAAGTTTCTTCCATCCATTTGCTGACCATTGAGATTGTGTGCTCAATTTAATCAACTCATTAGCTTTAGTCGTGAGTTCTTCTTTATATTGAATGGAGGCTTTTAATTGAGTTTTGAACGCATTTTGGTTCGAGCGAGCGCGCCAAAGTAACACGAGTTCATGTAGGGAAAAGGTTTGGGACAATAACTGGCGCTGCTTATGTTCGGCTAAAAGTGCATTGAATACCTCAACATGCTTATTGTAATTGGACTCTAAACGATTGAATTGGGTAAGATTGTCATTCCACGACGATGGGTTACATTGAATATTGGCGTGCCCCATAATGGGGAACAGAAGAAACAACAGTATCCAATTGAGTTTGTTGATCATTATTGCTCGCGTTAGTTGACCGACCCTTTTGAGTATATACCCAAATTTCCGCGACATGCGTGTTGCCGGTGAGATAAGAACAAAGAATGAAAAGGAAAAGTACATGAAGAAAATTCTCATCGCATTGATTGTCATACTGTTGCTCGGTGGGGCGGGTGCTGGATACTATTTCTTCTTTATGCAAAAAGATGAACCTGAAGTGCCAAAAGCTGCGCAAGTGGAGCAAGCGCCCGTGGAAGAAGAAACATCCAAACCGATTCTGGATTTAGAAACCTCCCCTCCTGAAGTGACCGAATACTATGTCATTGAGCGTCGAATCAATGTTTACAATAAGCCAAATGCTAATGCTTTGGTTGTCGATACGCTCTATAAGGGAGAAAAAGTATCGGTGTTAGAAAAAGTGGATGGTTGGTATCGAATCTCTGGTTACCTTGTTTATGAAGAGGGCGGTGAAGAAAAAGCTGAGTGGTTGAATTCCGAAGGATTATCTGATGCAGAGCCAGTTATTAAAGAACAAGAGCGTTTAGAAATACTGGATGGATATTTGCAGAAGTCGGATGATTTAAAAGTCCACTTGGACATCTTCCGCAAGAAAACCCAGCAATTGTTAGACGATGAAACCTGTGATCCGAGTGATTTTGAAGAGCTCGGTGGCTGGGTTCGTTCGGTTACTTATGACAAGCGCAATGTGTACTTCATTTATTGTGGTGGTTTGGAGCAAGAGAACAAAATCTATTTAGATGTCGATAAAGGCGATATCTTTTACCGTTAACAGAGCGCCTTTAGTTTAAAGCCTCTAGAGATTTATAACTTTTTAGTTGTGAACCATAATTAATAGGAATACTATCATCGAGTCGAGTGAAAAACTCGACTCGTTTTGTTTTTAGTGAGTTCTTATGTCTCAGATTTGCTTGAAAAAATTGCTTTTTATGCTGCTTGCGATGGTATTGCTACCAGCGCATGTTTTTGCTGCGCAAATCGATCAGAAAGCTCATTTACCTTACTTTTCTAAGCTGCAACCATTTGTTGCGAGTATTGCTTTTGCAAATACCTCAATCGATTTTTCTGAAGTCTCAGAAGAAACGACGCAGTCTCCGATTTCTGAAAGTCATGCAAGACTCGATACGCTAGCTCTATTTAACACTCAACGTTGGGTTTCTCACTTACGTGAAGGCCTTGATGATGAGCATGTTGACGTTGTTGGTGACCTAAACACGCCTTTCTATGCTGACGCAGGTTATGCCTACAGCCTGATGGATATCAATTGGCGTCAAAACCAGTACACTTTTTATCATTTCACAAGCGATCATCGCATTTCTGGTTGGAAAGAGACCAACGCAATGTACGTCGCACTCAATAGTCAATTTTCTGCCTAAACACCATCTATTTGCACCATTGTGCACTCTTAACACGACGATTGTATTCAACAGGGCGTAACCGTCCTGAGCATTTCATACCCTGAATTTTTTTCTGGGGGCATCTGTCGTGTGTTAAGCCTTGTTATTAAAAGCTTCACTTCGTAGTGAAGGGATGATGTTTACATGAAAAAAACAGCAAAGCAGCAAAAGAACAGAAAGCTGATGAATCACTATTCAGCTTGGAAATATGTCGTATTAATCACGACGGTCATTATCTTAACGTTAAGCGCGATTCCGACTTGGTTCGGTGAGCAACCATCGATCCAGCTAACGTTTTCAAACCAAAACAGCAGTGAAATGTCGGTTGTTCAGTTGAATCAACTACTGAAAACCAATCACATCTCAGCAGACAAAATCATCGAAAAAGATGGCAAAACGACCATTGTATTCGATGATGAAAATGCGCAAAGCAAAGCTCGTGCGTTACTAAACAATGAGCTAAATAAAGAAGACAGCATTACCTTCTCATATGTGTCTGTTGCTCCAGAGTGGCTGAATGAGATGGGGTTTAGCCCAATCAAACTCGGTCTTGACCTTCGCGGTGGGGTACAGTTCCTCTTGAATGTCGACGTAAATAAAGCATTTGAGGAGCAACGTAATGCTTTGATCGATGAGATCAAAGCAAGCCTGCGAGATCAGCGCGTGCGTGGTGTACAAATTCGCGCAGAAAGTGGTAACCGCATTGCGGTAAACAGTGAGAGTGATACCGCCCTGGCTGAAGTAAATAAATTCTTGCGTCAAAACTATCCAGGTTGGGTGGCGAAAAGCTCGTCTCGCGGTTTTGTTCTTGAGCCAAGTGAGCAGAATATTCAAGAGTTCCAATCAACGACATTGCAACAAAACTTGAAGATTATGCGTGGTCGTATTGAAGAGCTAGGCATTACGGAAGCATTAGTTCAGCGTCAGGGTAAAGACAGCATTCGTATTGAGCTCCCAGGTGTACAAGACCCAGCACAAGCGAAAAACGTTATTGGTGCCACTGCGAGTTTGGCATTCTACGAAGTGAAAGATGCAGGCCAAGCGCGAAGCGGCCAAGATCTTGTGCTGAAAGATAACGATGGCCGAACTGTTATTCTGGAGAAACGACCAGTCCTAACGGGTGAGCACATTGTTAACGCTCGTGCAGGCGTCGACAATATGGGTATGTCAGAAGTTAACATCTCGCTTGACCACGCGGGCGGTAAAAAGATGAGTGATTTCTCTGCAACGCATATTGGCAAACCAATGGCGACGGTTTATCGCGAATACAAGACAAACGATCGTGGCGTAACAGAGCGCAGCGAGCGCGTTATCAGCGTTGCGACTATTCAATCTCAACTTGGTAGCCAGTTCCGTATTACCGGCGCTGGCAGCATGGACGAAGCGCAGCAGTTAGCGCTATTACTTCGTGCGGGGTCGCTAACAGCCCCGGTTACTATCGTAGAAGAGCGCACTATTGGTGCTTCTTTGGGAGCTGAAAACATTGAAAATGGTTTTGCGGCACTTGCTTTAGGTATGGGGTTAACACTGACCTTTATGGCACTTTGGTACCGCCGCTTAGGTTGGGTGGCGAATGTGGCGCTTTGTGCCAACATGCTTTGTTTGCTTGGCCTAATTGCCTTGTTACCAGGTGCGGTGCTAACGCTTCCAGGTATTGCAGGTTTGGTGTTAACCGTTGGTATGGCAGTGGACACCAACGTTATTATCTTCGAACGTATTAAGGACAAAATGCGTGAAGGCCGCAGTTTCGCTCAAGCGATTGATCTGGGCTTTGATAGCGCGTTCTCGACCATCCTTGATGCCAACATTACTACCATGATCACCGCCGTGATTTTATACGCCATCGGTAACGGTCCAATTCAAGGCTTTGCCTTAACACTCGGATTAGGTTTGTTAACCAGTATGTTTACAGGCGTATTTGCCTCTCGAGCAATGATCAATTTAATTTGGGGCCGAGATGCCCGTCGTGATGTGAGGGTTTAATCATGGTCGAAATGCTAAAACAAAATATTCGTAAAATTCGCCACTTTACTACGCTAGTTTCTATCGTTTTGACGGTGATCGCACTTGGTGCTCTGGGCTTTAAAGGGTTGAATCTCGGCTTGGATTTCACTGGTGGTATGGTGACAGAAGTGAAAGTCGATAAGTCGTTAACCAACCACGATCTGCTTGATGCACTACAACCAAAACTTGGTGAATCAACCTCTGTCACCCGCACAGGTGAAGATGGTCGTTGGCTCATTCGCTACTCCGCCCCTGAAGAAGGGCAAACTCTGCCAAGTGTGGAAGAGGTATTAAAGCCAGTTTCACATCAAGTTGATGTCGTCAGCAACAGTATTGTTGGTGCTCAAGTTGGCCAGGATTTGTTTGACCAAGGCGGTTTAGCACTATTGATTTGTGTGCTGAGCATCCTTGGTTACTTGTGTTTCCGTTTTGAATGGCGCTTAGCGAGTGGCTCTGTATTTGCTCTGGCTCATGACGTAATTGTCGTCCTCGGCTTCTTCGCCGTTACCCAAATGGAATTCAACTTAACGGTTTTTGCTGCCGTATTGGCAATTTTAGGCTACTCATTGAATGATTCGATCATCATTTCAGATCGAATTCGTGAGCTACTGATCGCGAAACAAAGTTGGAAAATGGAAGACATCAATGACCAGGCTGTCATCGCGACGTTCTCTAGAACGATGGTGACTTCAGGTACAACACTGATTACTGTTGGTGCACTATGGATTATGGGGGGAGCACCGCTAGCGGGTTTCTCAACAGCGATGTTTATTGGTGTGCTATCAGGTACATGGTCTTCCATTTCCATTGGTACCGTATTACCTGAACTGTTCAAGCTCGAACCGAAGCATTACTTGCCTGTTGAGATTGATACCGCGCCGTAATACGAGGTGCTGAAGGTAAAAAGTGCTCGCGCCACTCAGTTTGAGTGGCGTTTTACTTTGTGCTATTTCACACGCATCAGGCGGTGTTTGACGTGACCTAAATCGAACTCAATGATTTGAGAGCGCTTCATCGATTCAACCAGGCGCAACATGGATGTGTGATAACCTTTCTTTTTCATCCATTGCAATGGCTCGGAAAAGCTGTCTTCGTTTACAACGTAAGATTCGCCTTTGTGTTCTCCAGCATAAACGTTTACGACCCAAACCCGGGCCTGAAAATCTAATACTTCACTTATGTTTCGCGTAATTTTTCTTAGGATATTTTTCATCATTTCCAGCGTTGCTTTAGCTCAGTAATAGCCAAACACCAACCCCCATCATTAAAGTGCCCGCGATACGGTTCATCAGGCGCACATTCTTTGATTGACCCAACACGCGTTTCAGTCCTTTACCACCCGTGGCATACAGAGACATACAAATGAACTCAAAAAGAAGGATGATGGAGACAAGCACGATCAGCTGTGGAGCAAGAGCCGCATTTTGATCGATAAAAGGCGGCAGCAGAGAAATCATAAATGCCCAGCCTTTTGGGTTTGCGATAGCGGTAACGAAGCCTTGCATGATGAGCGCGACATTACCACTTCTGGGTGTCTCCAAATTATCGACATTTATTGCTAACTTACCTCGAGATCGCCACATTTCTACACCAAGATAGAGTAAGTAGCCGCCACCAATAAACTTTAGTGCGATAAACATCCAAGGATAGTTGAGCATGATCGCTGCGATCCCTAGTACTGCCGAGACTGAAACCAGCGCGACACCGACGAGTTCACCAATCATCATCCATAATGTGCGGCGATAACCGATACTCATTCCTAGCGTTAAGGCGAGCGTCATGCACATTCCTGGTGTAATTGAGACAAAAAAGAAGGTAGGGATGAACATACTGAGCAATGCAAGATTCATGTTTGTTGATAACTAAGTGATTTGATAGAAGCCACAAAGATAGTGCAAATTGATAAAGGATACTATCCCCAAATATCCCCAAATAACCTCAAGGTGCTAGGTTCAGCGAGAATGACTTGGCTCACAGGCACGGCAACGATTTGAAGATCTAGTGGTTCTAAATCAAAAATCGTTAACAAAGGCTGTGGGATAAGGAAACTCGCCCTGCGGAGCATGTCACTGACACGATTTCTGCATCTTGACGTCATTTGGGTATAACATCAATTTACTGGGTTAAAGAATCTAGATGATTGCTTTAGGAGATGGCACCATCGAATATTGCACCGTACCGGTACTTCAATAGATAAAAAGTGATTCGATACGTTAAATGCTAGTTAATTGATGTTATTTGGATATTTAAAATAAAACTGAAATTATTTTTTAATTGCTGCGTCATAATAGTGCGAACTGCACCAAAATGAGACGTTTTCTTCTATTGTTTACATTCTAAATATACCACTTTTCATAAGCGAAACTATAAATATAAAATTAAGTTTATACTGTCTTAAATATCATTTAAGTTAGTAATTAAATGATATTACTGACAATTGCTTATATTGATATTTGAATTATTATTCTAATCGTATTTATAGAGAACAACTCTGAGCATGAGAGTGGTATCTGAAATCATGAGATGATGTAACGTCCACTGTTCGGTATGTAACCTATTGATAAATAATGCTTAAATTTATGTTCTGATAAGCTTGTGTTTAACTTTATTTTATTTAAAACAATGACTTATAAAGAGTTAACCATTTTATAACATTTCATGTTTAATGAGATCTAAATCAATCTTATGCAAATGGATTAGTTTTTTATTTGAAATGTAATATTTCTGGTTTAACTTAAAATAAAAGGCATCACAGGATTGATAGCCAAAAGAATAAATAAACACGTCAGTTGGTGATTTATTTCATCAGTGTATTTAGTTTGCTTTTTTAAATGCCGTTAAGAATGGAGTCTTCGATGAAGAAAGTCGCTTTGATCACCGGATCAAAAGGCGGAATTGGTTCTGCTATTTCCTCTCAATTAGTGAATGATGGTTACCGTGTAATCGCTACGTATTTCACAGGCAACTATGAATGTGCGTTGGAGTGGTTCAACAGTAAAGGGTTTACCAAAGATCAGGTTCGCCTTTTTGAGTTGGACGTAACAAACACTGCAGAGTGTGCAGCAAAGTTAGCGCAATTGCTTGAGGAAGAAGGGACCATTGATGTCGTTATCAACAACGCAGGTATCACACGTGATGGCGTGTTTAAAAAGATGACTGCGCAAGCTTGGAATGACGTCATTAATACCAACCTCAATAGTCTATTCAACGTTACGCAACCTCTGTTCGCTGCTATGTGCGAAAAAGGCGGTGGTCGTGTTATTAACATCTCTTCAGTCAATGGCCTAAAAGGGCAGTTTGGTCAAGCAAACTACTCGGCGGCGAAAGCTGGGATGATCGGTTTCTCTAAAGCCTTAGCATACGAAGGTGCTCGCTCGGGTGTGACAGTTAATGTTATCGCTCCGGGTTACACGGGTACGCCAATGGTTGAGCAAATGAAGCCAGAAGTGCTGGAATCCATCACGAGCCAAATTCCAATGAAACGTCTTGCGACACCAGAAGAAATTGCAGCATCAGTGAGCTTCTTGGTCAGCGATGCGGGCGCCTACATCACCGGAGAGACTTTGTCGGTGAACGGCGGCCTATACATGCACTAAGGAGAGAAGATGATGGAAAAAGTATTTATCGTAGCGGCGAAGCGTACTCCAATTGGTGCTTTTGGTGGCAGCCTGAAAAATACTTCTGCTGGCGATCTGGCAGCAGTAGCGATTAAAGGCGCGTTGGAAGCGGCAAAGTTGCCTGGCGACAAGGTTGACGAAGTGATTGTTGGCAACGTTGTTGGTGCAGGTCAAGGAATGGGTGTTGGCCGCCAAGCGGCACTGTTTGCGGGGATTCCTGAATCTGTTCCTGCATATGGCGTAAACATGGTTTGCGGTAGTGGCATGAAAACGGTCATGGATGCCGTGTCCCATATCCGTAGTGGCGATGCTGAGATCGTTGTTGCAGCGGGTGTTGAAGTCATGTCTCAGATTCCGTTTGCCGCACCAAGCAGCATTCGTGATGGCAACAAAATGGGCAATCTGGAGCTAAAAGATCTGCTCGTAGCGGACGGTTTAACCGATGTTTACAACCAATATCACATGGGTGTGACGGCAGAAAACGTAGCAAAACAAATCGGCTTAACTCGCCAGCAGCAAGACGAATACGCGCTGTCTAGCCAACAGAAAGCGGTAGCCGCTATCGAAGCTGGCAAATTTCAAGACGAAATTGTGCCAGTGGAAGTAAAGCAACGCCGTGAAACCGTGATGTTTGATACGGATGAATACCCAAAAGCGAACGCGACAATGGAAGCCTTAAGCAAGCTACGTCCTGCTTTTGACCGCGAAGGCACTGTGACTGCGGGTAATGCATCAGGCATTAACGATGGCGCGAGTGCGATTATCGTGGTGTCTGAAAGCGCAGTTAAAGCGCATGGATTAACGCCGCTTGCTGAGATCGTAAGCTACGCGCAATCGGGTCTTGATCCGAAGGTCATGGGCCTAGGTCCTGTTGAGTCGGTCAATAAAGCACTCGAAAAAGCGGAACTCACAGTAAATGATATCGACGTTTACGAGTTAAACGAAGCATTTGCAGCGCAAGCACTTGGCGTGATTCATCAGTTGGCGGAAACAAACCAAGTTCCAGTTAACGCGATTCAAGATAAAGCGAACTTTAACGGTGGTGCTATCGCGCTAGGACACCCGCTTGGTGCATCTGGCAACCGAATCTTAGTCACGCTGGTTCACGAGCTGCATAAGCAAAATGGTCAATATGGCGTTGCTTCACTTTGTGTGGGCGGCGGCATGGGCACGGCTGTGGTTGTAAAGACAGTTAAGTAATTATTTAAACGGACATTTTTTAATTCTTTCTCTAGGAGACAAACCATGTACACAGATTTCTTCAAAACATTTAGCGATCAAACTGAAAAAAATCTAGAACCTTACTTGAAGTTCAACAAGCTAGTGACAAAAAACGTAGAAGTGTTGACCGAGCTTCAATTGAACGCCATTCGCACATACAGTGAAGTGGGTCTAAACCAGATGAAAGCAGCGACAGAAATCAAAGACGTAACGTCATTGACTGCTTTCAACAGTCAGCAACTAAGCGTACTTACTAAACTTTCTCAACAAATGATGGATGACAGCAACAAGCTTCAAGCGATTGCAAAAGAGTTCAAAGAAGACGTTGAGAAAATGACTTCGGAAAATCTAAAGACTGTTACTCCAGCGTAATTTGTCCGATTCTCGCCGCCCCTAGATTTGGGCGGCGTTGTTTTTTCCGAATATAGGAGTAAGACTATGTTTCAACACTTCTTTTCGGACTATCTTGTGAAGCTTCAGGAAACCAATCATCAGTGGTGGCATGATTTCGAAGTGAACAAGGCAGTCGTGAACTCTCCTTTAAACAAGGCCATGCAAGAAGTGAACTTTGAGGATACTGCCAAACTGTTCGAACAAGCTGCGAATCAGCCTGCTGCGATTTTAAAGCTGCAAGCACAGTGGTGGGAACAGCAGCTGCAAATTTGGCAGAATGTTGCATTGGCAGGGAACCAAGCACAAATCGTCGAAGCTGAAAAAGGGGATAAGCGTTTCTCAAACGAAGCGTGGCAAAATGAAGCCATGTATAGCTTCATCAAACAATCCTACCTTTTATTTAGTAAGACCTATCTGGACACCATCGAGTCTTTGGAAGGCTTAGATGAAAAGACGAAAGAACGTATTATTTTTTTCTCTCGCCAAGCCATTAACGCCCTTTCTCCTTCCAACTTCATCGCCACTAACCCAGAGCTTTTGAAGCTGACACTTGAGCAAAACGGTCAAAACTTACTGGCAGGCTTAGAGCAGTTGAAAGAAGACGTTGAGTCGAGCGCAGACATTTTAAAAATTCGTATGACTAATAACAATGCATTCCGCGTGGGCGATGACGTTGCGACGACACAGGGCAATGTGGTTTTTCAAAACGAATTGTTTGAGTTGATTCAATATCGACCTCTAACAGAGAAAGTGAATGCGACGCCGCTGCTCATCGTCCCACCTTTCATCAATAAATACTACATCCTTGATTTAACAGCAAAGAACTCAATGGTTCGATGGTTGTTAGAGCAGGGGCACAGTGTATTTATGATGTCTTGGCGTAACCCAGGCAAGGCACAAGCGCACATAGAGTTTGGTGACTACGTGACAGAAGGCGTGGTGAAAGCCGTCGCTGCAATTGAAGATATAACAGGACAAGAGCAAATCAATGCGGCTGGTTATTGTATTGGTGGTACTGTTTTAGCAAGCACGGTTGCGTACTACGCTGCAAAACGTATGAAGAAGCGCATTAAGTCTGCCACTTTCTTCACCACGTTGCTCGACTTCTCTCAACCAGGTGAAGTCGGCGCGTATATCAATGACACCATTGTTAGTGCAATTGAAGCGCAAAATAACGCAAAAGGGTATATGGACGGCCGTTCCTTAAGCGTGACGTTTAGTTTACTGCGTGAAAACAGCTTGTACTGGAACTACTACGTAGACAACTACTTGAAAGGCAATAGCCCAGTCGATTTTGACTTGTTGTACTGGAATAGTGACAGCACCAACGTCAGCGCTGCATCTCACAATTTCTTGCTTCGCGAGCTCTATTTAGAGAACAAGCTGGTGCAAGATAAAGGCGTCAAAATTGGTGGAGTGTGGATTGATCTAAATAAGATCAAAATTCCTAGCTATTTTGTGTCAACGAAAGAAGACCATATTGCGTTATGGCAGGGAACTTACCGTGGTGCGCTGAACACGGGTGGTAACAAAACATTTGTCCTCGGTGAGTCTGGTCATATTGCGGGCATCGTGAACCCGCCAGCTAAAAATAAGTATGGTTATTGGTTGAACGATAATTTGGATGACTCTGCTGATGAGTGGTTGAATAACGCGGAACATAAAGAGGGATCGTGGTGGACACACTGGAACGAGTGGTTACTCCAATTCAACCCTAAAGAACAAGTTGAGCCTTTCCCTATTGGCTCAGAAAACCATCCGGTTATTGATGAAGCGCCAGGACAATACGTCAAACAGGTTCTGCCAGTAAAAGAATCTTAAACGACTCCCTATAGCAGTAAATCTTAGCGGCCTTTATGGTCGCTTTTTTTATGTATGATTGCTTGTTTATTTATTGTTGGCAGTACCATTGAGCAATAAATAAAAAGCGCCGAGCATTTGCTCGGCGCTCAGTGTCAACAAATAGGCTAGTTGACGAGTAGAGATGCGTTACGTTACACCTCTTTATCCTTACCAAATGACAGCAGCCAGAGAGAGATTGCTGCTACCGCCACAAAGCCGGAAAGAATAATCACTGGCATAGCACTGTAGCCAAGGATATGCCAAATTACAGATTCTAATGTACTCATGGTAAGTCTCCTTAGTGCCAGCCTTCAACGCCGCTCATGTCTGGTAGTTTGTGCGCAATACCTTTGTGACAGTCTACACATGTTTTCTCGCCTGAGGCTAGAGCGGTGGAGTGCTGTTCTGCCGCACGTGATCCTTGCTGAGAGTAATCCATGAAATCAAACTCATGGCAGTTACGACATTCAAGAGAGTCATTCTTTTTCATACGTGCCCACTCTCGCTCTGCGAGGTGTCCACGACGCTCTTGGAACTTCTCTGGCGTATCGATCGTCTTCGTTACGAAGTGTGCAAATAGCTCTTTAGATGCCTGTACTTTACGAACGATCTTATCCGTCCATTCATGAGGAACGTGACAGTCTGAACAAATCGCACGAACACCAGATCGGTTGGAGTAGTGAATTGTTTCTTGAATTTCAGCAACGATCGGCGCGTGACAGCCAGAACAGAATTCTTCTGTGTTGGTTGCTTCCATACCTGTGTTGAATGCGCCCCAAAATAGAAGGCCACCAGCGAAGCCTAGAAATAAAACCACACCAGCGGCAGCTTTACTCGGGCTCGACAGTCTCTTCCAAAACGCTTTAAGTATTTTCATAAGTAACCTCTTAGTACTCGCGTTTCAATTACTGAAGCGAATCGACTGCCTTAAACTCGTTTTCCACTAGTGGTTTTGCATCCGTTTGTGGAACGTGACATTGCAAACAGAAGTAACGACGTGGAGACATATCTGCCAGTACCGCATCTTCTCTGTTTACATAGTGCGTTACGCTAATTTTAGTCGCACCTGACTCTTTTGCATTTTTCCAGCTATGACATGCAAGACACTTGTTAGCATTTAACGAAATTTCGTAGTGACGAATGCTGTGTGGGATCAACGGTGGTTGATAAACATAGCTGTCTTCAACGATTTGATCTTTAGGGAAGTCTTTGAACTCGTCTGCTGGACGCGTATCTTCCAATTGAGACATTCCACGTAAAGATTCTAGACCACCAATACCACCTGGATTATCCAACTCAGCTTGCGCAATGCCTGTCACTAACGCACCTACAGATAAAACTGCGACAAGTAATTTTTTCATCATTTCATCTCCGCCTTTATGGCTTAAATTCTTTATTAGGCCGCCATAATGACGGCCGTAGCATTCAGTATCTGAAGGTTAAGCAATCTTAGTGATTTTGACTGGGCACTTCTTAAAGTCTGTCTGTTTAGACAGTGGATCAGTCGCATCTAGGATAAGCTTGTTAATCAAAATACGTGCATCAAAGAACGGTACGAATACCAAACCTTTTGGCGGACGGTTACGACCGCGAGTTTCAACACGAACGCGTACTTCACCGCGTTTGTTTGCCATGAGTACTTCTTCACCACGACGAACATTGCGTGCTTTTGCGTCTTCTGGGTGCATGTAACACACTGCGTCTGGTACTGCTTTGTATAATTCAGGTACACGACGAGTCATGGTGCCTGTGTGCCAATGCTCAAGAACACGACCAGTACATAACCACATATCAAATTCATCGTTCGGTACTTCTGGTGGCGCTTCGTATGGCGCGGAAATGATCTTCGCTTTGCCATCAGCATTGCCGTAGAAGTCCCAACCAGAACCTTCTTTTGCGTATGGGTCTGAACCTTCTTTAAAGCGCCACTGTGTTTCTTTACCATCAACAACAGGCCAACGTAGACCACGTACTTGATGGTAGCGGTCGTATGGAGCCAAATCATGCCCGTGACCACGGCCAAATGTTGCGTATTCCTCAAACAGACCTTTTTGGACATAGAAACCGAAGTGGTGAGCATCGTCATTCAGTTCACGAGCTTCTTCGATAGGGAATTTGTCGACGTTACCATTGCGGTAAAGTACGTCGTACATTGTTTTACCACGGTATTGAGGCGCTTTCGCTAGAAGCTCTTCAGGCCACACTTCTTCCATTTTGAAGCGTTTCGAGAACTCCATTAGTTGCCAAAGGTCCGATTTTGCTTGACCGACTGTGCCCACTTGTTGGTACCAAGCTTGGGTACGACGCTCTGCGTTACCGTAAGCACCTTCTTTTTCAATCCACATTGCGGTAGGAAGAATAAGGTCTGCTGCTTGTGCTGTTGCTGTCGGGTATGGGTCAGACACAACGATGAAGTTTTCTGGGTTGCGGTAACCTGGAAGACGTTCTGTGTTGATGTTTGGACCGGCTTGCATGTTGTTGTTACATTGAACCCAGTAACAGTTCAGAACGCCGTCATTCAGCATACGGTCTTGCAATACGGCGTGGAAGCCAGGTTTTGGTGGAATCGTACCTTCTGGCAGTTTCCAGATGTCTTCTGCAATCTTACGGTGTTTAGGGTTAGCAACCACCATATCCGCTGGTAGGCGGTGAGCAAACGTACCAACCTCACGAGCGGTACCACATGCTGATGGTTGGCCCGTTAGTGAGAATGGGCTGTTACCCGGAGTCGAGATCTTACCGGTTAGTAGGTGGATGTTGTAAACCAAGTTATTCATCCATACACCACGAGTATGCTGGTTCATACCCATCGTCCATAGAGACATCACTTTCGTGTTTGGATCCGCGTATTGCTTCGCAAGCTCGATAAGCTTCTCTTTCTCAACACCAGAGATTTCAGATGCTTTCTCTACTGTGTATGGCGCTACTGATTTCTTGTACTCTTCGAATGAGATAGAAGTGAGTTTGCCAGAGTTCGGGTTCTTCGCTGCTTTTTGTAGCGGATCGTCGTCACGTAGACCGTAGCCGATGTCAGTGTCTGCTTGAGTGAAGTTCGTGTGTTTGTTCACGAAGTCCCAGTTTACTGCATCGTTTTCGATGATGTAGTTTGCGATGAAGTTAGCAATTGCAAGGTCAGACTGAGGATTGAAAATGTAGCCGTGGTCTGCCAACTCAAATGAACGATGGTAGTAAGTAGAAAGCACGTTCACTTTAACGTGAGGGTGGCTTAGGCGGCGGTCAGTAATGCGAGTCCATAGAACCGGGTGCATCTCTGCCATGTTTGAGCCCCAAAGAACGAAAGCGTCTGCGTTCTCAAAGTCATCGTAACAACCCATTGGCTCATCGATACCGAATGCGCGCATGAAACCTACAACGGCAGAAGCCATACAGTGGCGAGCGTTTGGATCAATGTTGTTTGATCGGAAGCCTGCTTTCATTAACTTTGATGCAGCGTAGCCTTCCATTACTGTCCATTGGCCTGAGCCAAACATACCTACGCTTGTTGGGCCTTTTTTCTCGAGGGAAGCTTTCCATTTCTCAGCCATGATGTCGAAAGCGTCATCCCAAGAGATAGGTGTAAATTCACCATCTTTGTGGAATTTGCCATCTTTCATTCGTAGCATCGGTTGAGTTAGACGGTCTTGACCGTACATGATCTTAGAAAGGAAGTAACCTTTGATACAGTTCAGACCTTTGTTTACTGGTGCTTCTGGGTCACCCTGTGTTGCTACCACTTTGCCGTTTTGAGTGCCAACAAGAACAGAACAGCCTGTACCACAGAAACGACAAGGTGCTTTGTCCCATGTGATTTTGGTTTGATCAGAGCTTGCAATCAGGTTGGCTGCAGATGCTGGTAGTGTCACACCTGCGACAGCAGCAGCTGATGCAGCCGCGTTTGCTTTCACAAACGCACGTCTTGTCATTTTCATACTTCACCCTCGATTTGGGAATGTTGTGTTCCAGTGTCTTCTTCATCCGTTTCTTCAAGCCCAGTTTCGATTTGGTGATAAACCAATACCGTGCTTAAGACGTTCGGTAAATTGTTAATGGCATCGATAGTGTCTGTGATGAAACCTTGGTTCTCAGTTTCAAGTACGACGATAATCTTGCCTTCAGGACTGTCACCATAGATTTCCGCATTTTCGTGTGCTTCTATCTTTTGTTTGATTTCGTCCAAATGTTCCGGCAGCACATGTACTACCAAACTTGAAATATGCACTTCATTTAGTGACATATAGCTCTCTCATTTATTTTTATTGCCTTTGGCCGACGACATTCGGCTTAGGCTGTTATATTGCTCACATTGATGGATGAAGTCGGGCACACTGAAACACAGGCGCCGCAGCCGTTACACTCATCAAGGTCTAAATTGGGTTGTGCTACTTTCCCCAGTTCTAATTTGAACTGAATTGCCATCGGGTCGCACATATCCCCACAGCTTCGGCATTCGACATTTTGTTTTGCTAAGCAGTTATCGTTGATACTTGCTTTTGCTTGCCAAGGTTGTTCTGTTTCTGGCAAGAAAAGGGGCTCAGGACAGGCGTTTGCACATTGATAGCAAAATGTGCATTCATCGATGGAAAAATCGACCGAGGGGAATCCGCCATCACTTTTGGTTATAATCTTTGTTTCACAGGCCTCAATGCATTTACCGCAGCGAGTGCAATCGTCCGTAAACTGTTGCGGTTTAGTTAACCAAGGCAAACGTACGGCGTTGTCGGGGTGCGCTTTTCTTGCAAAGAGTCTTCTTCTGGAAAGGTCTACCACTTAGTCACCTCGAAACTTGGAACCCAAACTAAGCATAGTCCACAATTTTCATTAATAAACTGTCATTTAAACTAACGAAATTGTAGTTTTTGACATATTTGTATAAATACCTCTTAGGGGGTAAATGGTATGCAATATTGTTTTGGATCAATAAATTCCGTCGCAGGTGATCACATATTGATAAAGTTGAAAGGTAATGGGTTCATTGCACGTACAAATAGGATTGTTAATGGGCGAGGAACTCAGATTGTTTAAAAATGTGAAAAAGTCGGTGACGCGCACGATTGCGTCCGCGATGCTTCTTATTTTGCTGCTCTCAGTCGCTACGACTGGTTTTGCGATTTTTACGTTAGCGTCCAGTTTGAACGATGCTGAAGCCGTCAATGTTGCTGGCTCGATGCGAATGCAAAGCTACCGTCTGGCGAATGATATTCAGGTTAAATCTGTTGACTATTCTTCACATATTGACGCATTTGAACATTCGATATATTCACCTTCAATGAAAGCGCTTCAGCATTGGTCTGTGCCAGAAGACATCACTCACGATTACTACCGTCTTATTATGAGATGGCATGAGCTCAAGTCGGTGTTGAGAGGAGATAATCCGGCGGAGTACCAACTCCTAGTGGCTGGTTTTGTAAATCAGATCGATGAGTTTGTATTTAAGCTGCAAAGCTTTTCGGAACAAAAGCTGATTAACTTAGCTTGGATTGGCGGGTTGGGGTTAGGCGGTATCCTTTGTGTCAGTATGTTTGTTGTCCATTTTGTGCGCCTCGAAGTTGTACGGCCTTTGCGTGCTTTAGTTATTGCTAGCGAGCAAATTAAAAATCGCTCATTCAATATATCGCTCAATGTATCCAGCGATAATGAAATGGGAATACTGACTCGAACCTTTAATCGGATGGCGACAGACCTTGGTAAGTTGTACCGAGGATTAGAACAAGCGGTTGATGAGAAAACACGTAAATTGCAGCATGCCAACCAGTCTTTAGAGGTGCTGTATGACTCGTCAAAAGAACTCACGGCGTCGCGTATTAATCAAGACAATTTCCAGGCGATTTTGCAGCATATCGTCAGTCTTGAGGGCATTAAAGCGGTCAAACTTGAAATCGAGCAGCTGGGAGAACCGAGCTGGATATTGATGGAAGGAGAAGAATGCTGCCAAGATTGTGATGAAGATTGCCACGGTAAAGCCCTGATGCTAGATGGTGAGCACTTGGGTTATTTATATTGGAAAGCAGGGTTACCTTGTCCGAACGAGGCTCTTATTGACAACTTTGTGCAGATTTTATCACGTGCCGTGTATTACAATCGGGCGCAGCGCCAAGCAGAACAAATTCTGCTGATGGAAGAGCGAGCCACTATTGCTCGGGAGTTGCATGATTCATTGGCTCAAGCACTCTCTTACTTAAAAATTCAGGTCGCTTTGTTAAAGAGAAGCGTAAAGAACTTGCCTGACGAAAAGGCGATCGCGCAGGCTAATCAAGTTATTGCTGAGCTAGATACGGGCTTATCTGCGGCTTATACGCAGTTACGCGAGTTACTGACGACGTTTCGTCTTACGATTAAAGAGGGCAGTTTTGGCCAAGCATTGCAAGACATGGTTGAAACGCTCAGTGAACAAACTGCTGCGGACATTACGCTAAAAAATAGACTTTCATCAACTGAACTGGATGCACATCAGCAGGTTCATTTACTACAGTTGATAAGAGAAGCGGCAATTAATGCAATCAAACATGCGCAAGCAGATAATATTCACATTCAATGTCTCGATAATGATGGAAAAGTCACAGTAACCGTTAGCGACGATGGAATAGGCTTTGAACATCAAGACGAAAAATTAAATCATTACGGTATGAGTATCATGCAAGAGCGGGCCGCTAGACTGCATGCCGATCTGCACATCGAAGCATCGATAAACAAAGGTTGTACCGTAAAATTAGAATTCCAACATAGTAAGGAAGTAAACAGTGACAGTGTGTAAAGTAATGCTGGTGGATGATCATCCACTCATGCGAAGAGGTATCCACCAGCTTTTAAGCTTTGAGCCTGAGTTTGAGGTTATTGCAGAAGCAAGTAATGGCGCGGATGCAGTAGCGAAAGCGCATGAGCTGGAACTGGATCTTGTACTTCTTGATCTTAATATGAAAGGCATGTCTGGCCTTGATACTTTGCAAGCACTGCGTGCAGATGGCTGTGAAGCCAGAATTGTCATTCTAACCGTTTCAGATAGCCCAGCAGATATCGAAGCAATAGTTCGAAGTGGTGCCGATGGCTATTTATTGAAAGACACTGAGCCCGATGAGTTGGTTGAGTTGCTAAAACAAGCGCACCAAGGGGACAAGGCATACAGCCAAGAAGTTTCTAAGTATTTGAGTGAACGTTCAGAGCAAGAGGACGTGTTTGATACACTGACCGATCGTGAATCGCAGATCTTAAGAGAGGTGGCAAGAGGTTTCCGCAACAAGCAAATTGCCGATCGTCTTTTTATCTCTGAGTCTACGGTTAAAGTACATATGAAGAGTTTACTTAAAAAGCTTCAAGTTCCTTCTCGTACTGCAGCAACCGTCCTTTATCTTGAGCGCTTTGGCGACATCAAATAATACAGTTGAAGAACAATCCCAAACCACCAATGGAATCAATCGTTTAGCGTAATTTTAATAATAAAAAAACCGCCTTTAAGGCGGTTTTTTATTTGTCTGGGCGAATAGAGTACAAGTCACTGTTGTGCTTACCGCACTCTAAATAGTACTGATAAGCCACTTTTTTGCTTTCAGCAATGACTCTCATGCAGTGCATTTTCCCCTGTTCAAAATATCGAATCTCATATTCTACACTGGTATCAAGTTGCTCAGCGGCTGCCATACTTCGCCTCCATAAACCATCCAAAAATATCCATGCAAATTATATGCCGTTGTAGGGAGCGTCGTTCGGTGTGTTTTTTAGCCGATAATTGCGCTCTAACTCACTTTTTTGCGGATAGTTGTGATCAAAAAGTTAATTTCAAACTCTATATATTATTAAGGTGGCAATCAATATTTGTCACACTGGTGTAAGTTTGCCGCAATATTAAGTGATACAAGTTGAGTATAGAACTTAATCAATAGAAAAGGGAATACGAATAAGTGACTAAATTACAGGGTGTATCTAATAAGGTGCTTGGTTATGGCCTTCTATTTTGTTTCGTATTTCTTCTTGCCGGATGTACGAAGAAGTTTCTATACAGCAATATCGATTGGTTCGTTATCGATTACATAGAGGATTATGTTTCTCTGCAAGGTGAACAAGAAGTCTTGGTCGAAGAACGCTTATTATTGTTAGCAGAATGGCATAAGAAAGAAGAGTTACCGTTATATATCGATCATTTAAAAGAGCTTGAGAGATTAAAAGCGAGCGATATCACCCTAAATTATTTGCAGGAAAATCGAGATAGAATGCGAGCGCATTACGATAGAGTGGTAAGCAAAGCGGCACCAGACCTTTTTGCTTTGAGTTTACAGTTAACGAAAGATCAAGAACGGGAATTTCTGAGTAATGTACAAGAGCATTATCAAGAGCGAAACGCAAAATATGCGGATAAAACGGAAGATGAAATACGTGAAATTATTCTAGATAACACAGAAGAATGGATGGAAGAGTGGTTGGGAAGCCTATCAGAAAGTCAGCGCCAATTAGCTCAAACGTTTTCTCAGCAAGTCACTCTTAACAGTCCTTTATGGAGAGGTTATCGAGCAACGGTATATCAAGAGCTCGAATATCTGTTCGACAACAAGTCCAATGCTGTCACTTATCAGGATATATTTATGCGCCTGTTGTTCGAGCCAGAGAGCTATTACAGTGAGCAGCTTTCTAAAAATATTGATTCTAACTTTGTGCTGGTCGATCAACTGACATTAGATATTTCTCAATCTATGACCGATAAACAATGGCGTCATTTTCGCGGTAAGGTAAAAGAGTGGCGAGTACTAGCTGAGGAATTATTAGATTAGATTCATGCTTCAATTGACGAGGGGATGTGCCGTAGCCTTTCTTATGAAAAAATGATTCAAAGCAAATTCTTATTGAGCTAAGAGCGTAACATAGCTTGAGGTTTGATGAGGTAAGGTCAGCTTATTGATGGTTGATAAAGCCTCATCGTATAAAAACAATGAGAATAAATATGAAACATTTAGTTGAAAGATTTCTTCGCTACGTCACGTTCGATACCCAATCAAATCCACATGTTACGCTTTGCCCAAGCTCGCCTGGTCAGCTTGTGTTTGCTGAGTTGCTTAAGAAAGAGATGATTGAACTTGGCTTAAGTGATGTGACATTAGATAAAAATGGCTACTTGATGGCTAGACTGCCAGCTAACGTTGATTATGAGGTGCCACCTATAGGCTTTATTGCCCATATGGATACCGCGCCTGACGCCTCAGGAAAAAACGTAAAACCGCAATTTATTGAAGATTACCAAGGCGGCGATATTGCGCTAGGGTTGGGGGATGAAGTGCTATCTCCGGTGCAATATCCAGATTTACATCATCTACATGGCCACAATCTTATCACTACCGATGGCACTACATTACTTGGCGCGGATAACAAAGCTGGTATTGCTGAGATTCTCTCTGCAGTCGCGCTGTTACTAGAAAATCCAGACATTCCACACGGCGACATTTGTATCGGCTTTACACCAGATGAAGAGATTGGCCGGGGCGCAGATTTATTTGATGTTGAAAAGTTTGGCGCGAAATGGGCATACACTATTGATGGTGGCCCGCAAGGTGAACTGGAATACGAAAACTTTAATGCGGCAAACGCCGATGTGATTTTTCATGGTGTTAGCGTTCATCCAGGTACCGCAAAAGGCAAAATGGTCAATGCGATGAACTTGGCTGCGAAATTTCAAGTTCAAATGCCCCAAGATCAAACTCCGGAAACAACCGAAGGCTACGAAGGGTTCTTCCATTTAAAATCGGCAGAAATGGGCGTGGCGCGAAGCGAGCTTGGTTACATTATCCGAGACTTTGATCGTCAGGGGCTTGAAGAGCGTAAAGCCTTTATGCAGAAACTCGTTGATGATATGAACGCGGGCTTACGCCATGGTTCTGTAGAACTGAAAATAACAGACAGCTATTACAATATGAGAGAAATGGTTGAGCCTTACCCGCATATCATTGAGCTAGCAAAGCAAGCGATGGAAGCGTGTGATGTGGAGCCAATTATAAAACCTATTCGTGGTGGTACAGATGGCGCTCGTTTATCTTTTATGGGGTTGCCGTGCCCGAATATCTTCACTGGTGGTTTTAACTTCCATGGGATTCATGAGTTTATTTCGGTTGAAATGATGGAGAAGTCAGTGCTTGTCATCGTCAAAATTGCTGAAATCACCGCGAAAAAACACGGTTAACAGATCAGGTCGAGCGGTTCTTGTCGATTGAATGGGGAAAAATAGCCCAGAGTCATCTGGGCTATTTTTAAATTCAAAAACGAAACATTAACGTACGTCTTTGTCTTCAATTTCAATGTCTTCTAGTGGTAGCCAGTCGACTTTCACACCCGCTTGATCGAACATGTCTTGGCTGACTTGGATTTTATCTCCCCAGCGAGATAGAAAGTCTTCAGATTGCTCAGGGCAGTGCACGTGTGAGATCCCTGTTTGAATGATCTTTGCCGCGCAGTTAGGACATGGAAAATGCGTCACCCAAATATCACATCCGTCTAAATCACGTTTTGAGAACAAAATTGCGTTCTCTTCTGCATGCAGTGTTTTTAGATATTTCAACTCGCGTTCATCGGTATCGACACTGTCAGAAACACCGTGCGGGTAGCCATTAAATCCAACAGATACAATGCGATTCTGTTTAGTGATAACTGCACCGACTTGTGTTGATGGGTCCTTACTCCAAGACGCCACTAGTTCTGCCATCTGGTAAAAGCGTTTTGCCCATTTAGAAATCATAGTCATCCTCTCTGTCGAAGGCGTTGAATTAATTGAATGATAACCCATTTATATTAAAAAAATAGTCAAAATCGGGGTCTTGAGTATGAAGGCGTCATTTTTTGTCTTTTTAACCATAAAACGTTCTTATCTTGAGCACCGAATCTCACTTCCGTCTTTATACGATATCTTAATTCGCGTTTCCTAGCGCCTCTAAATGCACGATGCTTTAGATTGTATATCAAATAGTTATGATTGAGCTGTTTGTATATTGTTCATTAAATATCACTGTTAACTAAATTACTTTATTTTCTTTTTGTTTCTCATGTTTACATTTAGAAACATTTTGGGGGCTTTTGAGTGAAGTTTTCAGTTGCAGCAAGGAGTAAGGTTGATGGGAATTCAACAATATCCTGTTCTATAAAGACGGTAAATACATGCAAAAGAAACCACTTGTCGCACTAATGGCGGCTACAGCAATCCTCGCTGGATGCGGGGAAGCTAATAATGCCCAAAGGGAAGGCCAAGCGCCTCTCGTAGTGACTCAGGATGTCACGGTTATCGACTACCAACCGAGCAAGTCTTATATCGGTCGCATTGAAGCAGTAGAAGATACCAATATTACCGCGCAGATTTCTGGCTATTTAAAAGCTCGTCACTTTGAAGAGGGGCAAATGGTAGAAAAAGGGCAGCTTCTTTATTCTATCGAGCCATCTTCTTTTGAAGCACAAGTCGCGAGCGCTAAAGCGGCACTTGCACAAGCAAAAGCCGCGCTAAAAAAAGCGGAACTAGACCACACCCGAGGTAAAAACTTGTTGCCTCGCGGTAGTATCTCTCAATCTGAGTTTGACGCCTTAACTGCGGCACTTCTTGGTGCGAAAGCCGAGCTAGAAGCAGCAAACGCTCAGCTTAAGCTTGCTGAAGTTAACCTTTCTTATACTCAAATCCGAGCTCCGTTCAGCGGTCGTATTAGCGATACCAAAGTGAGTACCGGTGATCTTGTTTCCCCTTCATCTGGCGTGCTGACGACATTGGTGAGCTTAGACCCAGTGCATACTTCATTTAGTGTGAGTGAGCGCGAGCGTTTAGCCATGGGGATGGATCAAGTCAAAGGCGACGGCTCAGCAGAATCAAACAGAGTTGAAGTTCAGCTTGAGCTGGAAAATGGCCAGTTTTTTGAGCATCTCGGTAAGCTCGATTTCTTAGGTAATCGTATTGATACCAAAACTGGTACGATTGCAATGCGTGCGCTAGTGCCAAACCCAGAGCAGAAGTTACTTCCGGGTCAGCACATCAAAGTGAACTTGAGAGATAAGAACACGAAAGACGTTATTGTTATCCCACGACGTGCCGTACAGACTGACTTAGAAGGTGACTTTGTGATGGTGATGGCTGAGGGAAGTGTGGCAGAGCGTCGTAACGTCGAGCTTGGACCTCAGGTTGAACAAGGCATTATCATTCGAGAAGGCCTCGATCAGGAAGATACGGTTATTACACAGGGCCTACAGCGTGTGCGTAATGGTGTAGAAGTGCGCATTCAAACACCTGCTGAAGATAAGCAGTAGGGGGCACTATGTTAAGTCGTTTCTTTATTCAGAGACCTAAATTCGCGCTGGTTATTTCGATCATATTAACGCTAGCAGGCGCGATCTCACTGGCGATTTTGCCAGTGGCGGAGTACCCACAGATAAGTCCGCCATCAGTCAGCGTTTCGGCATACTACACCGGTGCGAGTGCGGAAGTTGTCGAGCAGGCCATTGCGGACCCCATAGAGACCTCGGTCAATGGCGTTGAGGACATGATCTACATGTCTTCAAAGAGCGCGAACGATGGCTCATACAGCCTAAACGTCACGTTCGATGTCGGGACCGATCCAGATATGGCGCAAGTAAACGTGCAAAACCGTGTGTCACAGATCGAGTCAAAACTGCCTCAAGAAGTGCGCATGGTTGGTGTGACGGTGAAAAAGCGTTCACCTGACTTGCTGATGGTACTTAACTTCTATTCACCTGATGGCAAATACGATGATCAGTTCTTGATTAACTACATTAACTTGAATGTAAAAGATCAGCTCGCTCGTGCGAAAGGTATCAGTGAAGTTAACGTGATTGGTGGTGGCGAATACGCAATGCGTGTTTGGTTAGACCCTGAAAAAATGGCCAACCTTAAGCTAACCACGTCAGACGTATACGCCGCTTTGGCTGAACAGAACGTTCAAGTTGCGGCAGGGCGTGTAGGTGCAGCACCATACAACAATCCACAAGAAGTTCAGTTTAACCTTGTGACCAAAGGTCGCTTGGAAAGCGTGAGTGAGTTTGAGAACGTTGTCCTTCGAGCTAATCCAAATGGTTCCACGGTTTATCTGAAAGATGTTGCTCGCGTTGAACTAGGCAAAAAGTTCTACGATGGTAACGGTAAATTCCGTGGTCAGGACGCGTCAATTGTTGCATTGTCTCTTCAATCAGATGCGAACGCGTTAGAAAGTGGTCAGGCTGTCATGGAGCTGCTTGAGGACTTGAGTAAAAACTTCCCTGAGGGCATGGCGTATGAGACCAGCTACGATACAACCGTGTTCGTATCTGAATCGATCAAAGGGGTAGTGAAAACGCTGATTGAAGCGATTCTATTGGTGATTGCTGTAACTTACTTGTTCTTGGGTAGTGCGCGCGCAACGTTGATTCCTGTTGTTGCGATCCCCGTTTCTCTGATTGGTACGTTTGCCATCATGCAGGCGACGGGCTTCACCATCAATACGGTCACTTTGTTTGGTTTGATCCTCGCGATTGGTATCGTGGTGGACGATGCGATTCTGGTTATCGAAAACGTCGATACCACCATGGCGAAAGACCCAACCATTTCACCGCGTAAAGCGACATTGCTAGCGATGAAAGAAGTAACGGGCCCAATCATCACGTCGACCTTGGTTTTACTTGCGGTATTCATACCAGTCGCGATGCTGCCGGGTATCACTGGTATCATGTATCGCCAGTTCGCTTTGACCATCTGTATTTCGGTTGTGATCTCATCCATTAACGCATTGACGCTGTCTCCAGCACTTTGTTCTTTGGTATTGAAGCAGGGTGGGGGCAACACGGCTAACTGGTTCCAGGCTTTCAACCGAGGCTTAGAGCGTATCACAACGCGTTATGGTCAGGTCGCTGGTTTCTTGGTGAAGAAATCTTTGCTGCTCGTGACGTTCTTTATAGTCGCTATCGCGGCGGTCACTTTCTTTGCGAAAACCACCTCAACAGCGTTTGTTCCTCAAGAAGATAAAGGCATTTTGCTGGTTAACGTTCAGCTACCAGATTCAGCTTCTTTATCTCGTACTGAAGAAGTCACCAATGATTTAATGAACATGATTGGTGAAGAACCTGGTGTGGATGGCGTGACGGTTGCGAACGGTTACTCGTTTATGACAGGCGCAGCAGCATCAAACGGTGCATCTGTGTTTATCAAACTGCATGACTGGGATACTCGTAACTCGTTGCAAGGGGAGCACTCTGCCAATGCCATCGCGGCGCGTATTAACGGTCGTGCTGCAACAGAGTTGCCTCAAGCGGTTGTGTTTGCGATGGGGCCACCAGCGGTTCCTGGTATGGGGGCAGCGTCTGGTTTTGAGTTTGTGCTTGAAGATACGCTAGGGCGAAGCCGTACCGATTTGTCGATGGTCATGGGAGAAATGATCCAAGCGGCCAACCAAGCCCCTGAGATTGCCTACACGTTTAGTACGTTCCGCGCGAATGTCCCGCACTACTACGTTGATATCGACCGTGAGAAAGCACAGCAGTTGGGTATTTCGCTATCGTCTATTTTCCAAACCTTGCAAGGCAACTTAGGTTCGCTTTATGTGAATGACTTCACCATGTTTGGTAAGAACTTCCGCGTAACCATGCAAGCTGATAGCCAGCACCGTAGCAGCATGGAAGATCTAGAGCGTTTCCATGTTCGTTCTTCGAACGGTGATATGGTTCCGTTAAGTACGCTAGTGAGCTACGAGCAAGTGTTTGAGCCTGATGTGGCATGGCGTTACAACATGTACCGCAGTGCTATCATTCAAGGCCAACCAGCTCCGAGCTACTCTAGTGGTGATGCGATTGCCGCAATGGAACGCGTTGCTGCTGAAGTTCTCCCGCAGGGATACACGTACGAATGGACAGGCATGGCTTATCAAGAAGTGCTTGCGGGTAACCAAGCCATTTATGCGTTTGCTCTTGCTTTGATCTTCATTTACTTGTTCATGGTGGCACAATATGAGAGCTGGAGTATTCCATTAGCCATCATTTTGGTGGTGCCAGTAGCAACGTTAGGCTCCTTCTTGGCGTTGAATCTGACTGGGACACCGCTTAACTTGTATGCGCAAATTGGCCTTGTCTTGCTCATAGCCTTGGCGGCGAAAAACGCAATTTTGATTGTGGAGTTCGCCAAGCAAGAACGTGAAGAAAAAGATGCTGATATCGATAGTGCAGCGGTTAAAGGAGGCACGTTACGTTTCCGCGCTGTGAATATGACATCTTGGTCGTTTATCCTGGGTATCTTCCCGCTGATCTTCGCCGCAGGTGCAGGGCACGTGAGCCAAAACTCGCTCGGCGTGTCGCTGATTGGTGGTCTATTGTGTGTGCTTCTAGCAGGTACATTCTTGATCCCAGGCTTCTACGCTCTGGTGCAAAGACAGCGTGAGAAAGTTCATGGCGGCAACACCAAGCTGGTTCCTCTTGATGATGAGTAATCACACCCGCTGCGCACAGTAGAGCACGAAGTTAAAGTCGAAAAAAAGCCCGAAGCAATGATTGCCTCGGGCTTTTTATTTGTCGGGAAGGTTATTTTAGCGCGGTTTTAAATTGTGCAACGGCTTCGTCCATATCATGAGCTTGAGCAGAAACAGAGTTCACTTCGTGCAAGCATTCCTGAGCGGATTGCATGTTGTTTTCAGATATCGCGTTAAGCTCGGTGATTGAGCCACTAACTTGGTTCATCACGATACCTTGCTCTTCAATCGCAGAAGCAATGCGCTCCGAATTGCCCTGAATTGCATGCATGTCAGTGATGATCTGTTGCAGGCTAGAATCCAGTTTTTCAGAGGCATTAAGCGTTTGTTGTCCTTGATCGTTACATTGATCAATATCCGCCACGACCGTCGACATTTGAGCTTGAATATCAACAACAACTCGCGTGATTTCCTCGGTAGATTGATGAGTTCGGCTAGCTAGGGCACGTACTTCATCAGCAACAACGGCGAAGCCACGACCTTGTTCGCCTGCTCGCGCGGCTTCAATTGCTGCATTGAGAGCCAGTAAGTTAGTTTGTTCCGCAATTTCTTGGATGATGTTCACCGCACCACCAATTTTATCTACATGTTGGTTCAACGAGCCAATCGACTGCTGACTGTTCGATAAAATACTGGTCAATTGACCAATGTTGGTTACAGTGGTTTCAACAACACTTCGGCCTTGTTCGGCGTTATTCGCGGCTTGATGTACACCCTCTACCGCAACCGACGTGCTTTCCGATATTTCACCTATCGTTGCCACCATTTGCTGAACCGCAGTAGCCATCGATGCAGTGTGGTCAGTTTGAGTATGGAACTGCTCCATAACCCCTTCTAGCTCACGATGCATATTATCGGTACTGGCCGTTAACTGCGCCGATTTTTCTTGGGTGCCACTAATTAACTGCTCAAGCTTATCCAACAGATCATTGAGGTGGTGGCTGATATCACATAGCTCATCTTTGCCTTTCAAGTCAGAGCGCAGTCCCATGTTGTTTGTTTCGCTAATGCTTCGAATGGTGCCAAGCAAGCTGTTTACTCGTGTATTGATTGAGCGAGAGATCTGCCAAATCAATGCGAAAATAACACCTAAGATCAGAGCAGTAATGACTTGCTTGATGGTCGACATTTGCTCATCACGCTTTGCAGCAGCAGAGCTAAGGGCTGTCGAAAAGGTTTCAAATTGCTCTTCTACGGCATGAGACAATGCGCGAGTTTCACCAAGTAGGCCTTGGTCGTAAGCGACCCCTACAACTTGTTTTTGTGCCGCTACTAGCTTACCTGTTTTGATGAGCTCCGGAGCATATAGCCCAACAAGCAAATCACTATTGAATTGACCTGATTTGACCGCAGAGTCAAAACGAACCAACGCCAGCAATTGCTGGTGGTCGGAGCGTTGCTTGGCTTCTAACAGTGCTTGCTCGTAACCAGCAAGAAGGCCACTCTTTGCATCAAGTCCGTAGCGTTGGTAAGCACTGACCAGATTCTGAAAGCCCTTTTGGTATGCAAGGAGGTCTTGCTTGAATCGTTGACTGGAAGGTAATTCATTGCTCGTGAGTATGCTCGCAAGCTCTTTTTCTGTATTTAGAAACTTATCAACATTCGCATCAAATTTGTTTAAGTATTTGTCATTACTACGCAGTAAGAAATCTTTCTCGTTTCTGCGTAAGTTGAGTAAACGTATTTCTAGATCGCCAACGAGTTTGATGGCGTGGTTAAGTTCATTGCTCTTATTGGCGAAATGGGATGACGTACCCAAAAGGGCCACGATGCCTAAAATGGCGATAACTCCGAGGAAGTAGAGTTTTTGCCTAATAGTCATATTGTTGTTTCCTGAATAAGTAACTAAAAAGAGAAATCCAATGAGATTTCCCAAGGGCTAGCAAACGTTGTTCAACTAACATGTCGAGAAAACGACATGCATTAATACAGCACTTTCTTACGTTGCTGCTTTTTCGCTCCATGCTTGTTCTTGGTATCAAGTCTTCGGCGTTGAGAAGCGCGGGTTGGTTTCGTTTTAATACGCTTCTTCTCCTGTAAGGCGGCAGCTTTAATTAAAGCTTGAAGCCGATTCAGGGCGTCTTCCTTATTTTGTTCTTGCGTGCGAAATTGTTGCGCTTTGATGATGATCACGCCATCTTTAGTTATACGACTGTCAGAAAGAGCAAGTAATCGTTCTTTGTAGAAGTCAGGTAAGCTGGAATGTCGGATATCAAAGCGTAAATGTATAGCGGACGCTACCTTGTTAACGTTCTGGCCACCATTTCCTTGAGCTCTAATTGGGGATAATTGAATTTCCCACTCTTGAATTGTGACGGAGTTCGAAATTTTGAGCATGATAAGTAAATGCCGGTAAGGACGATTGAAAGAGCTGATAAATTAACATCACAGATGTACAAATAGAAGAAAAGACATGAGCACGATTGATTTTAGGCCCTATGAGGGATTCATATTTGATATGGATGGTACTTTAATAGATACCATGCCAGCCCATTTGGCTGCTTGGCAAGCAACCGCAGATCGCTTTGATTTTCCGTTTTGTCAGGAGTGGTTTCACAGTTTAGGGGGCATGCCGAGCTTTAAAATTGTTGAGGAGCTAAACCGTGTGCATGAGCTTTCATTAGATCCTAAAACCGTCGCTACATTTAAAATGGAAACGTTCGCTGCTATGGAGCTGCACGGGGACGTTATTCCGTGCACTAATATCGTGTTAGAAGAATATTTAGGCCACAAGAAAATAGCGGTCGGAACTGGCAGTCAACGAGAAAGTGCAATGCGCTTACTGAGCCACTCCGGTTTATTGGACAAGTTGGATGTTGTGGTAACAGCAAGTGATGTAGAGAATCATAAGCCTTTTCCGGATACCTTTTTGGTGGCGGCCGAGCATCTCGGGTTGGAAGCGTCACAATGTCTTGTATTCGAGGATACCGAGCTAGGTAAACAAGCGGCGCATGCAGCGGGTATGGATTGCGTTATGGTGCAAGATAACGAGTTAATCTTTTTTCCAAAACCATAGTAAAAAGAGCGATAAAGCGAGATCAAAATGGGGTGCAAACGCACCCCATTAACTTTTACAACATCATAGATAAAGTATCATAAATGTTTATTCAGGTTGAACTAGCTCTTGGTATTCAAACGAAGGAACCACAACCTCTACGCGACGGTTTTTCTCACGACCTTCACGAGTGCTGTTGTCAGCAACTGGGTTTTCTTCACCCATGCCTTTCACAGTTAAACGATCTGAGTCAATGCCTGCAGCAGTTAGGTAATCCGCAACAGATTGAGCACGACGCTCAGACAGTTTTTGGTTGTAAGTCGCAGGACCAGAGCTATCTGTGTAGCCAGTGATCTCTACTTGAGCTTGAGGGTATTCGTTCAAGAATGATACGAAGTTGTCTAGACGCTCCGAAACAGAGTCTGTTAGCTTAGCACTGTCGAATTCAAACGTACCTGTACCGTACTCTTCTTTGTGCACTTTGCTCATCATCACTGGTTCTGGATCTGGCTCAACCACTTCTTCTGTTACAACTGCCGCAACCACTGGCGCAGCCGCAAATTTGTAGTTAAAGCCGATACCGAAGAAGTTAGCGTCCATGTCGTCCCATACGTCATCAGACAGATCTTGATAGCGTTGATATTCTGCGCGTACGCTCCAGTTTCTGTCGATAGTGTATTCAGCACCTAGCGAGCCAGTTGGAACGAAATCTTTTTCGTCATCAGACATCATGTAAGCACCACCGATCTTAGCGAATAAATTCCAAGATTCGTTCAAGTGCCAGTTGAATTTAGGTGCGAGAGTTAAAGCCGTTAAATTGCCGTCGATCGTATTAACTGTATTAGCCCCTGACTTAAAGTTAGCTTTGTAATCGCCTAAGAAGTCGACACCATACTCTAGCCCGATGATATCGGTGAAGTCATAACCGATATGTAGTCCAGCACCAAAAGCTTCATCATCACAAGGGCTATTTAGATAGCAAGCATCGTCAAGTGTAGTCATGCCTACTTTGCCCCCGATATACATTTCAGCTTGAGCAGAGTTTAAAAGCGCGCTACTACCAGCTACCACTGCTGCTACTGCAATTGCTACTTTGTTCATAATGTTTCCTTGTATTGATTGCATATTAACTTCTACTTCGTTTTATCAAAAAATTAGAAAAAACCAGCGTTTATAAGAAATTAGTTTAATATTCTAATCATTTCATATCAAGCAACAATATCTTTGAACTTGATCAACATTTACTAACCAATAACACCTCACAAACTTCTGATATTTCTTACATTGTAGTAAAGATTTTTAGGGTCATAAGAAAATTGATGATTATTTTGAACTTTTTTTCGTAAACTTTATTTTACATTGTGCGCGGTGGTTAACAGGTGGTTTTTATTTGCATTTATTTGCAAAAACTGATTGCAAGTCTACGCCTAAGCCGATAAGTTACTTAAACGCTAGACAGAAAATGACCAGAGCCCTTGATGCTGCTCGCTTTGTGAACAATGTTGCAATGAGTTCAGTTGGCAAAAAATTGGGTCGGAAATAAAAACCAGGAAGTAGAAGTAATGTTTCAAACTGATGATGTAAGAATAAATAGAGTAAAAGAGTTATTGCCACCTGTAGCAGTATTAGAGAAGTTCCCAGCGACTGAAACCGCTTCTTCGACCACTTTCGATTGCCGTAATGCCATTCACAATATTCTTGAAGGAAAAGATGACCGATTGCTTGTAATTGTTGGCCCGTGTTCCATTCACGATCCTGCTGCTGCGGTTGAATATGGTAAAAAGCTAAAAGTATTACGTGATGAACTTGGTGAACAACTAGAAGTTGTGATGCGAGTTTATTTTGAGAAACCGCGTACAACGGTAGGATGGAAAGGTCTGATCAACGACCCTTACCTAAATGATACCTACAAGCTGAATGATGGTCTGCGTATTGGACGTAAGCTTCTTCTTGATCTTACCGATATGGGCTTGCCGACCGCGAGTGAGTTCCTAGATATGATCACGCCTCAGTACGTGGCGGATCTGATTAGTTGGGGGGCTATCGGTGCTCGTACGACAGAATCTCAGGTTCACCGTGAGCTTGCTTCTGGTCTTTCTTGCCCTGTTGGGTTTAAAAATGGTACAGACGGGAACATTAAGATCGCGAGCGACGCGATTCGTTCTGCAAGTGCTTCTCACCACTTCTTATCAGTAACAAAATACGGTCATTCTGCGATCGTAGAAACCGCTGGCAATCCTGATTGCCATATCATTCTCCGTGGTGGTAAAGAGCCAAACTACAGTGCAGCGCATGTTGCTCAAATTAAAGACGAGTTAGACGGCGCAGGGCTACCGAAAAAAGTGATGATTGATTTTAGCCACGCTAACAGCTCGAAGCAGTTCAAACGTCAAATGTTGGTATCTGATGACGTATCAGAGCAAATCGCTGGTGGCGAAGAAGCAATTTTTGGTGTGATGATTGAGTCTCATTTAGTTGAAGGTCGCCAAGACTTAGTGGATGGCAAAGCGGCCACTTATGGTCAGTCGATTACCGATGCATGTATCGGTTGGGAAGATACGGAAACCGTACTTCGTCAGCTTTCTGATGCAGTAAAAGCGCGCCGTAACAAATAAGCTCAACAGAAAGAACTTTTTTAAAGAGCCAGAGGCATTGTGTCTCTGGCTCTTTTTATTGAGAATTACTCGCATCTCTTTCTATTGTTTCTGCTTTCCTATATGTTATCTGTATGCGCTGTAACCAAAAGGAATTTGGAATTGAATCGTAATGTATGGCTATTATCCCTTTGCCAAGCCCTATTAATGACAGGGAATATTTTACTCATATCTGTTATTGCCCTTATTGGCAAAACACTTGCGCCGTCATCAAGTTTTATTACGTTGCCCGTTGCGCTGCAATTTTTAGGACTGATGGCTGCGACGATCCCAGCATCACTGATTATGGGCAAGTTAGGACGTCGCCTTGGGTTTAGTCTCGGTAATGTTATTGGCATTTTGGGTGCCAGCCTAGCGACGTATGCGTTAAGTCAACAGAACTTCTATCTATTCTGTGTTTCTACCTTTTTGCTCGGTGTTGGTATTGGCTTCGGTACGCTATACAGATTTGCTGCTATTGAAGTGTGTGAAGAGTCGGCAAGACACAGGGCGATTTCGATATCTATGGCGGGAGGGGTGCTAGCGGCGATACTTGGCCCTAATTTGGCGGTGTATTCACAGCAATGGTCAGATGATGGTTTGTACATTAGTGCTTTTGCCGTGCTTATTGGACTTTATATAACTGCGTTGATCGTGCTGCAAACGATTCGTTTTCCACCAGCACACACGCAAGTTCTACATACTAAAGTGGATAAAGTGGGGCATATTATCCGTCGACCTAATTTCATGCTAGCGGTTATCGCCGCAATGGTTGCGTATGCGGTGATGAACATTTTAATGACAGCAACGCCTCTGGCGATGATTGGTTGTGGCTTTGATTTTGACAAAGCGGCAGGAGTGATCGAATGGCATGTGCTGGGCATGTTTGCACCGGCGTTTGTCACGGGACGGTTGATAGAGCGGTTTGGCGCGAAGAATATGATTTTAGCCGGTGGATTGCTATTTGTTGCTTGCATTGGAATTAACATACACGGAGTGTCCATTTGGCACTTTAGTCTTGCTTTAGTTCTGTTAGGCGTTGGTTGGAACTTTATGTTTATCGCGGCAACTGGGTTATTTAGTCAAAGCTATGAAGCGAAAAACAGGAGCAAAGCTCAAGCATTTAATGAATTCTTTGTGTTCAGTTGTGTCACTATCACTGCATTACTATCTGGCTGGCTTGAATCCACCGTAGGTTGGCAAAACCTTAATTTGTACGTTCTTCCTTTTGTGTTACTCGTCATCGTGATGTTTGCTTTGAAAACGAACAAAGAAACGGAATCCCAAACTGCTTGATTAGATCTTCTATACATGGCCCGGCATAACGTGTCGGGTTTTGTTTATTAGCTCAACTCCACAACTGCTTCTTTATATTTTTATTGATAATGTGAATTCCCACACTAAAAATGTCGATTTGATAAGACTTTTTATCTAACTTTTTGTAATAAAAATAAAAATCCTGTATATATCTTGCCGAAAATCAATAAAAACTACAGAAGTTTCGTCTATGTCAGCCAATATTTCTCATAAAGCTCAAGAAACTCTCGTGAGGGAGTCTGAGGAACTCGTCTCAACAACGAACCTACAAGGTGTTATTACGTATTGTAACGAAGCCTTTTGCCGTGTTGCTGAGTACACTCACGAAGAACTCGTCGGTCAGAACCACAATATCGTTCGCCACAATGACATGCCTAAAGCCGCTTTCGGCGATATGTGGGCACGTCTTAAGCAAGGCAAAGCCTGGCGCGGCATGGTTAAGAATGCCACTAAGTCGGGCGGTTACTATTGGGTTGATGCCTATGTCACCCCTATTTATGAAAATAACCACGTTGTTGGTTATCAATCTGTGCGCGTGAAGCCAAAGCGAGAGTGGGTTGATATAGCCACGAAAGCCTACAAGAGTATGCGCGCCGCCGAGAAATCAGGTCGTACTTGGTCGTTGAAACTCAATGAAACCATTCGCTATGCGATTCTACTTGGCGCATTGACCGCACCTGCTGCCGCATATGCATTGTCTATTGAAGGTCCATTGGCTTGGCTTGCAAGTGCACTACCTGCGAGTGTTCTAGCGTTGTTATTCCGCCAAGAATTAATTGATACGCCTCAACAACTGAAAAAGTTACAAAAGCAATACGACAGCGTGAGTCGCTTGATCTATTCCGGCAACACGGCGTTTTCGATTGCTGATTTCCATATCAAAATGCTGTCCGCAAGAATTCGAACCGTGTTGGGAAGAATGACAGACTCCGCACTGCCGTTGCAGCATTGTGCTGAAGAGTTGAGCCAAACCACAGCAGAAGTTTCGGCTGCATTAAATCAGCAAAACACCGATATTCATCGCGTACGTGATGCGACTCAAGAGGTGGAGTCTTCGGCGAATTCAGTCTCTTCTAGCACCAATGATGCCCATATGCTAATTGATGATACATTGAAGTCATGCTTGATGGCGAAGGAGACCATTGATCAAACGCACACCAATCTAGCGCAATTAAGCCTTCAAGCTGAAAAAGCGACGGAAACGACGTATCAACTGAGTGATCAGGCGCAGAAAGTGAATCATTTGATGGAAGAGATTGGTGGGATCGCAGAACAAACCAACTTACTGGCACTTAACGCGGCAATTGAAGCGGCGAGGGCGGGTGAGCAAGGTCGTGGTTTTGCTGTTGTTGCCGATGAGGTGCGTGCGCTCTCTGGGCGCACATCCAATGCAACTGAACAAATCCAAGCGTCTATCTCTGCTATGTTGGCGACGATACAAAGTTGGCAAAAAGACATTCTGGCAAACAAAGAGCAAACGGATACATGTTCTCAGGTTGCAGAACAAAGCGCGCTTCGCTTGTCTGAGGTTGAACAGATGATGCAAAGCATGAGTGGGTTGATGGTCGATGTGGCGGAAGCGGCGAACAACCAGCTGAAGCTATCCAGCGATGTAAATCAGCATATTCACTCTATTGCTTCTACGGCAGAGCAAAACTTGGCAGCAACGCACTCCGTAGAGCAAAACAGCCGTCAGTTGAAAGAGCAAGTACAAGATTTCTATCAGCTCGCGCTTCGATTTGAAGACAAATAGCCGTAACGAAAGTTGTTGTGTTCACTTTCTGGCTGTGTTTACACAAATAGGAGCCAGATAAAAGAAAGCCCCGCCAGCAATGGCGGGGCTTTTCAGTTTTCACATTCGCAATAGAGAAAACTGATTATCTTTTTACTGCAATTACGCTAGTAGTTCTTTTGCTGTATTTACTACGTTTTCCGTAGTGAAACCGAACATTTTGAACAGTTCACCAGCAGGTGCAGATTCACCGAATGAAGTCATACCGATGATGCGACCGTCGAAGCCTACGTACTTGTACCAGAAGTCAGCGATACCTGCTTCGATAGCGATACGAGCTGTTACGTCTGATGGGAGAACGGCTTCACGGTAAGCGGCGTCTTGCTTGTCAAATGCATCTGTTGATGGCATTGAAACAACGCGTACTTTCTTACCTTCAGCAGTTAGCTGTGCTGCTGCTTCTACTGCTAGTTCAACTTCAGAACCTGTTGCGATAAGGATTAGCTCTGGCTTGCCTTCGCAATCTTTCAGGATGTAACCACCTTTCGCGATGTTTGCTAATTGCTCCGTATCACGCTCTTGTTGCGCTAGGTTCTGACGAGAGAAGATAAGCGCAGTTGGTGCATCTTTACGTTCAATCGCTAGTTTCCAAGCCACTGCTGATTCAACTTGGTCACATGGACGCCATGTGCTCATGTTTGGCGTTAGACGTAGCGATGCCATTTGCTCAACCGGTTGGTGAGTTGGGCCATCTTCGCCAAGACCGATAGAGTCATGCGTGTATACTTGGATATTCTGAATCTTCATCAGAGCCGCCATACGCATTGCGTTACGAGCGTATTCCATGAACATTAGGAATGTCGCGCCGTAAGGAACGAAACCACCGTGTAGCGCAATACCGTTCATGATCGCCGTCATACCGAATTCACGTACACCGTAGTGGATGTAGTTACCAGAGAAGTCGCTTGCTTCTAGAGACTTAGAACCAGACCACATGGTTAGGTTAGAAGGCGCTAGATCAGCAGAACCGCCCATGAACTCAGGTAGTAGAGCACCAAATGCTTCTAGAGCATTTTGAGACGCTTTACGTGACGCAATGTTTGCTGGGTTTGCTTGAAGATCAGCAATGATTTGGCTTGCTTTCTCTTCCCACTGTGCAGGAAGCTCACCGTTTACGCGGCGTTTAAATTCAGCTGCCAGCTCAGGGTACGCTGCTTCATAAGCTGCAAATTTCTCGTTCCACGCTGCTTCCTTAGCTGCGCCTGTTTCTTTCGCTGACCATTCTGCGTAGACTTCTTGCGGAATTTCAAAAGGACCGTGCTCCCAACCTAGTTCTTTGCGTGTTGCTGCGATTTCTTCTGCACCTAGTGGTGCACCGTGACAATCGTGTGAACCAGACTTGTTTGGTGAACCAAAACCGATGATTGTCTTAGTACAGATGAGTGTAGGGCGAGGATCCGCTTTCGCCGCTTCGATTGCTGCGTTGATCGCTTCAGAATCGTGACCGTCTACTGCTGGGATTACGTGCCAGCCGTAAGCTTCAAAACGCTTAGGCGTGTCGTCAGAGAACCAACCTTCAACGTGACCATCGATTGAGATGCCGTTGTCATCCCAGAATGCGATCAGTTTGCCTAGACCTAGTGTACCAGCTAGAGAACATGCCTCGTGCGAGATACCTTCCATTAGACAGCCGTCGCCCATGAACACGTAAGTGAAGTGGTCAACGATGTCGTGGCCTTCTTTGTTGAACTGTGCTGCTAGCGCTTTCTCAGCTAGAGCCATACCAACCGCGTTAGTGATGCCTTGACCTAGAGGACCCGTTGTTGTCTCGATACCAGGCGCGTAGCCGTACTCTGGGTGACCAGGAGTCTTAGAGTGAAGCTGACGGAAGTTTTTCAGATCATCGATAGATAGCTCGTAACCGCTCAAGTGCAGTAGAGAGTAAATTAGCATTGAGCCGTGGCCGTTAGACAATACGAAACGGTCGCGGTCTGCCCACTCAGGGTTTGATGGGTTGTGGTTTAGGTGAGAACGCCAAAGAACTTCAGCGATATCAGCCATGCCCATAGGTGCACCTGGGTGACCAGAGTTAGCTTGTTGAACACCATCCATGCTTAGCGCACGGATTGCATTTGCTAGATATTTACGATCCATAGTGATTACTTCTCGATAAGGGTTTAAATAGAGGGAACTCGTCGAAACAAGTTCAAATAGAAAATCTTGAATAAGCGCTGATGGTAAAAGCGAGTAGACGGGCTACTCGCTTTTGGTAAGCAATTAAAGCTTAGCTTCGATCATCGCTTCTAGTTTACCTTGGTCAACGGCGAAGTTGCGGATGCCTTCAGCCAGTTTCTCAACCGCCATTGGGTCTTGGTTGTGTTCCCATAGGAACTCAGAATGAGTCATTGGTGCAGGACGCTCAGCTGCGCCTTTAGAATCAACTAGCTTCTCAACCACTTCACCTTCTGCAGCTTCTAATTCTGCAAGTAGAGCAGGAGCGATAGTTAGACGGTCACAGCCAGCTAGTTCTAGGATCTCACCGATGTTACGGAAGCTTGCGCCCATTACGACAGTTTTGTAGCCGTACTCTTTGTAGTAGTTGTAGATCTTAGTTACAGACAGTACGCCTGGATCTTCTGAAGCTTCGAAGTCACGGCCTTCTTTCGCTTTGTACCAGTCCATAATACGGCCAACGAATGGAGAGATTAGGAATACGCCAGCTTCTGCACAAGCACGCGCTTGAGCGAATGAGAATAGAAGCGTTAGGTTACAGTTGATGCCTTCTTTCTCTAGGATTTCTGCTGCGCGGATACCTTCCCAAGTAGACGCTAGTTTGATAAGGATGCGGTCGTTAGTGATGCCTGCATCGTTGTACATTTTTACTAGTTGACGTGCTTTCGCTACGCTGCCTTCCATATCGTAAGATAGGCGCGCGTCAACTTCTGTAGAGATACGACCTGGAATAGTTTTTAGGATTTCTTTACCGATGTTTACTGCAAGCATGTCACAAGTGTCTTGAACTTGTTGAGCTTTGTCGTTGCTCTGTGCTTTAGCATATTCGATTGAAGCATCGATTAGAGGTGCGTACTCTGCGATTTGAGCGGCTTTCAGGATAAGAGAAGGGTTAGTTGTTGCGTCTTCTGGTTGATACTTTTTGATTGCATCAATTTCGCCAGTGTCTGCTACTACAGTCGTTAGTTTACGAAGTTGCTCTAACTTGTTGCTCATAATCGATCATCCTATTTAAATGGGCTTAAGCGTGATTTTTGTTATCACAGCTTGTGCATTTGCAAGCGAGTTAGCTAATCGTCTCATCGCATTTAATGAGACATCTGCTCAGCCAACTACGGAAAATTTCGTTACCGAACAAATGCAATGAACATTTGATCGATAGCTGAGTAAATGATGTGTCCATATTTATCCTATCTATGCTGAAAGTCAATCGCTGAAATCGACTTATAGTGAACTTCATCAACGTTTTTTTACTGTGTGTTTAGTGGTTAACCCAAATAAACGTTTGCCCTTATTGTTCAAAGGTTGAGCGTTGTACGCTAGGGTAAAAAATTGTAGTGAGAAAATGTTATTGCGATGAGCAAATGTAGCGTTTAAATTGATAAAGAACATATGCTAAGTCAATGAGCATATGCTCACTTATTGCATACAATATCGATCCTCTTAAAGGGCGAGAGAAACCATGAGCAGTTCTAATCAAGATATTTCCATTGAAAACACGGATTTGTTGACAGAGATTTCCGTCGCGTATTATCAAGACGGTGCGACTCAGGAAGAGATATCGAGAAAATTTGCCATATCACGCGCAAAGGTCGGGCGAATGCTCAAGCAGGCGCGTGATGAAGGCATCGTTGAAATCACCGTTAAATACCACCCGGTGTTTAGCGCCAAGATTGAGCAACGTTTGATCGAGCGATTCGGCGTTAAGCGTGCGCTTGTCGCTCTTGATCAGCCAAATGAAGAGGCACAGAGACTACAGGTGTCGGGATTGGTGTCCAATTATCTCACCAGCACGCTTAAAAACGGCATGGTGGTGACCGTTGGACAAGGGCGTAACGTATCTTCTGTTGCTCATCACATTGGGGTGATCACCCCGCGCGACTGTAAATTTGTGTGTGGTATCGGCGGTATTCACCCACGTGGTGGTATGTATAACGCCGACCACATTTGTCGTCAGTTAGCTAAAAAGTACGGCGGAACGTCCGAAACGCTTTACGCGCCGGCTTACGCAGAGAACAGAGAACAGAAGTTGGCTTTCATGCAAAATGCAACCGTCAAACAAACGCTCGATTTGGCACGTAAAGCCGATGTCGCTTTGGTCGGTATTGGTGACATGAGCGAAAACAGTTACATGGTGGACTTAGGTTGGTTTACGCCTGATGAAGTGGTTCAGTCGAGACTTCAACAAGGCGTGGTCGGGGACTTTGCAGGTTATGATTTCTTTGATATTCACGGTAATGTTGCCAACACCGTAATGAGTGACCGAGTGATTGGCCTTGGTATTGAAGAGTTTCGCCCAATATCGGAAGTCATCGCGATTGCAGCGGAGAACAGTAAGCCGCTCGCCTTACTTGGAGCATTAAGAACCGGAGCTATAGACGTGATCGCCACAAGCGTCAGCAACGCATTAACGGTACTCAACTTAGATGAGCAAATGCACGGCAACGCGGCATCTGAGAGTTAGCACAAATAATATGCAATTTATGTAATCAGGCTGCGAGGAGTTATAAATGACTCGCAGCCTGATTTCGTTTTCAAGTTAAAAATATTCTCTAGGAGTAGCTTTAAATTTGTACATCTACTCTGGAGAACACAATGAAAAAGACACTTCTTGCTGCACTGATTATGGGGCTAACTGGTGCGGCGCACGCCGAGCAAAAAGTCGTAGCGGGTTACTTTGCGGATTGGCAGTACGCAAATGCAGAAAACCCATACACGGTGAACGATATTCCCGCCGATAAACTGACGCACGTGATTTACGCGTTTCTTAGTATGTGCGGCCCTCATACCGGTGCTTCTGAAACGGTACAAAAACTGGTTGCCGAACAATGTGAAGGAAAAGATCCGTATACGGCGATCATTGTCGATACCGAAGCAGCATTAGAAAAGGACTTTGGCGATGTCTCCGTTAACGTGCCATACAAAGGCCACTTCGCTCAACTTGCTGAAATGAAGAAACAACATCCTGATCTTAAAATTCTCCCTTCTTTTGGTGGTTGGACAATGTCCGAACCGTTCCATGCTATGGCAAAAAACAAACAAGCGATGGATCAATTCTCAAAAACTGCCGTTGAGTTGATTGCTCAATATGATTTCTTTGATGGTATTGATCTGGATTGGGAATACCCTGGTGGTGGCGGTTTAACAACGTCGCCTTGGAACCCTGACACCAAGCTTTCTGATGAGCAAAAAGTATCTGAGCGTGAGGCCTTTACCTATTTGGTGAAAACCATGCGTGCAGAATTAGATGAACTCACAAATCAAACCAAACGTGAATACGAGCTCTCTACTGCTGTTGGCGTTGGTCCAAAAGCAGCAGGTATCGATTGGAAAGCCGCGGAGCCGTACCTAACTAACATGTTTGCGATGACGTATGACTTCCTTGGTGGTTGGGGGCAGCAAACCGGGCATACTACCAACTTGCATGCGACTGAGCGAAGCTGGTGGGGCATGGGCGCAGACGTGTTTATTAATCAGATGATTGAGCTCGGTATTCCAAGTGAGAAGCTGGTGATTGGCGCTGCGTTTTACGGGCGTGGCTGGCAAGGCACCAAAGACTTCTCGGGTGGCTTACCAACGCAAGATCTTGTATCCGAGCAAGGAGCGCAGTTTGGTACGGGTGAGAACGGCTATTTCATGTTTTGGGATTTGGTGAAGAACTATGGAGCGGAGCAGGGCTACGAGTACAAGTATGATGAGCAATCTCAAGCGCCTTACTTGTGGCATCCTGTAAAGAAAGTCTTTATCTCTTACGAAGATCAACGCTCGATCAAAGCCAAAGCAAATTGGGCTAAACAGGCGAACTTAGGTGGCATTTTTACCTGGGAATTATCAGGCGACCCGAAAGGCGAGTTGGTGGAGGTGATGTACCAAGAAATGAATAAATAAAACCTTCTAAGCAAAGCGATCGTAGTTATTCAACTACGGTTTCTTTGCTTTGGTTCTGCTTCGTAAAAGCGATCAAGTCTTCAAGCGATAAAGGTTTAGAGTAGAAGTAGCCCTGAATCAAATCACAACCGCAAGCTTTTAACTCATTCAGTTGTTGCAGCGTTTCTACTCCTTCAGCCAGTACTTTCATTTCAAAGTTTTTGCCGATAGAAATGATATTCTTAACCATGTTCAGCGCTTTTTTGTCATGCTCAATGTGATCGACAAAGCTCTTGTCAATCTTCACCTCGTCAATAGGTAGCGTACGCAACATGCTTAATGAAGAGTAGCCAGTCCCGAAATCATCGAGCGAGATTTTAAAGCCAAGAGCATGCAAGCGCTCGCAAATTGGTGCGAACTTTTCAAGATCTTCAATAAACAGGTTTTCGGTGATCTCTAGGGTAATCTTTGAACATTCGATGCCGCGTTTCTCAATAGCATTCATAAGATTAGTAATGAATTTGGCGTGAACAAACTGTTTGACCGAGATGTTAATAGACATCTGGATAGATGTATCAATATTACCAGTCAGTTTAGCCATATCTGTCAGGCTATTTTCAATGATTTGTTCACCAATACGAACCATCAACCCAGTGCTTTCTGCGACGGGAATAAATTCACTTGGTGGGACTAAGCCGAGCTCATCATCACTCCAACGAATAAGCGCTTCGACACCATAAATATCGCCTTCTAGGTTTAACTGAGGTTGATAAACCATATGAAGCGCTTGCTTATCTATCGCGAGCCTCAGGCGTTGCTCAATTTTCATTTTACGCAGGTGTGTAGCTTGCATCTGCTGATTGAACAGGCTGTATACGTTGCGTTGTTTTTTCGCTTGATACATCGCAATATCGGCTGACAGGAGCAGTTCATCTAATGTTTCACCATGGTGTGGATAGCAGGCAATACCAATACTGCAACTGAGCAGGAACTGACTGTCATTGACTTCGTAGGGTTCTGATAGCGCCTTTATTAAGTCGCTCGCTAGTCTTTTAACGCTTACTTCATCAATTCGATTTGTTAGAAAAATAAACTCGTCACTGGCTTCACGGATGATTAATCGGCCATCGTTAACAAAGGTGTTTAAGCGGATAGATATTTGTTTTAGAACTTCGTCGCCAAAGTCATGACCATGTGTGTCGTTGACTGATTTGAAATTATCAATATCGATAAACATCAAAGAAAAAGGATTCCCTTTCCCTGAAAGCCAATGTCGAATGTTTGCGCGTAGGTACTCTCGGTTTGGTAATCCAGTGAGATGATCGTGGTTCGCTTGATAGAGCAAACGCAGTTTTGTTTTATGTTCATTGTTCGCAATGGAGCGGAATAAAGCGTAAAAAGCACCTTGGACGATAAGAAAAACAATCGAGTACAGTGCAAACTGTTCGTAAAATCCGCGCTTAATAAAATTCAAATCTGTCGAGGAAGAGGCCCAAAGATGATAATCAGGAAGGTATCTCAATGTGATTAACTCACTCAGGCGAGAATTGTCGACAACAATATTTAGCGCTCGTGTGAGCTCTTTTAGTTGCGCCATATCCCAGCCTGAATCTTTTGTTATTTGAGCCATAACGGCTTTTATATCTAAATCATTGGCAGGTTTTAGGTAATCTTCTAGGGTTGTATCTTCTGACGAGCTAAAAGTAAGGTAGCCATCACTGCGGATCAATGTGACCCGATTGTGTTCATTAGCATGGATGTCGTTACGAAAAACCGAAGATGAATTCATATTAAAGCCAGCTGTCATCACTGCTTGTACAACACCATCTTTATTTGGAATTGCTTTTCGGATCGGAATCACAAGTGAATCTTGAGCTGGCATAAAATACGTTCGACCTATAATCATTCGGTCGGAGTTGAGCGCTGCCAAAAAGGTATCACGAGTCAGTGGATCTTGTTTTAGATTATGCAGCTTTGCCAAGATCAAATTGGAGCTTACGGCGATGTAGTCTCCATCGGGGTTAGTTAGGCCGAACCCAATAATCGCCGGATGGATACTGAGCAGTTTGTCCAGCATCGGGCGAGTTTGAACTGCTGCTGTACGAGTAAAGTCATTTCTCTCGACCAACTGATGACCAATGACTTCAAGTAACGATTCTTGTCCTTTCAGAAGTGATTCGACAGAAGAGGCAAACAGCTCCAATTGTAGGAGCTGCTTATCTTTGTACTTATTCAGGGTTGACTCATAATGGTAGCGGCCAAACAACACGAACAGCACGGCACTTATCGTAAGTAGCGCCATGTATAGTGTCCAAATGTTCTTCTTTAACCTGACCATGCCGCTTCGATAGCTCCTAGATTAGCGAGTAATGGGTAATGAGTGGTCTGCGCCCCATTCTGTCCATGACCCGTCATAGACCGATAAATCACGCCAACCTAACTGGTATGCTGCTAGCAGCAAAATACAGGCCGTTACACCTGAGCCACAACTGAAAATGATTGATTTATCATTATATAACGTTAGTGCACTAAATGCTTGTTTCAATTCCGAGTCTGCCTTTATAAAGCCATTACTCAATAATGTTTGGAAAGGGAGGCAAACAGAATTAGGAATATGACCAGAACGCAGTCCTTCTCTTGGCTCTGGTACCTCGCCTAAAAAACGTGCACGTGAGCGAGCGTCAACAATGTTTGCACTGCAATTGTTTGAGTACTCTAATATTGCATTTGCGTCCAAAAAAGCATGTTTATTTAATTTCCCGGTAAAGTTTCCAAGCTGCTTAGCTTCTGACAAGACATCCGTGACAGGCAGTCCAGCCTCAATCCAAGCCGGGAGGCCACCATTAAGCACTTTGACATTATCGTGTCCCATTGCCTTAAACATCCACCATGCGCGTGGAGAGGCGAGTGTTCCTGAGTTGTCATAAACAACAATAAGGTCTTCGTTGTTCAGGCCAAGTTTCTGAGCGCTGTTATTAAATCCTTCTTCTGTTGGCATCATATGAGGGAGATTGGTATCTGGCAGACAAAAGTCATTGTCGTAGTCGAAACGCAATGAGCCTGGAATCCACTTATTGGTGATCTTTTTCCCTTCGGAAGGAATTTGAAAACGAATACTCGCGTCTAGAAGTTTTACATTTGGTTGGTCTAATAAAGCATGAAGTTCTTTGGCATCGATCAATGCTTGCATGGTTAAATCCTTCTGATTTGGGAAGTCCGCACAGTATCTTTACTCACAGCGAATGAATGAAAGGGATGAGTCAAAACTTGAGTGGGATGCTTGGTGGAATAACGCAATAGAGCCCACTGGACAAGATGCGGACACTGGAACCGTCACTCGTTGTTGCTCTATCTCAGGTGAATTGATAGTGAGGTACCGACGTTGACCATCAAGGGACTGAGTTAAAGTGTTGTTAATGACGGTGGCTGAAACCGTGTTCTCATCCGTCTGCTTAATGAGCAACAAGAGCACAAGTAGGGCAATGAAACCGCTGAAGACCAACATATAGGTTTTGGGATTATCCAATTTGCGCTCCATTGCTATTGTTTCAAGTAATCATTTTGTTTTACAACAAAAAAATCGCATGTTCAAAGAACGATGCGATTTTGTCTTAAAACCTGTGGCTTGCGCCAGTCCCGAGTATCAATGCTCACCAATAGAGCATCTTACATGCGCCATGTCGCATTTCCGGTTGAGACGACTTTTTGCAGAGGTTCTGAGCCATCGTAGAACCAAATTTCGACTAACAGGTTATCTTGGCTGTCCGAGGTGGAGAAATCTAAGATAGCTTTCCCACTCGTCAGCGCAGCAGAAGCAACATTGCTCGAATATTTTGCTTGGTAGGTTCCAGACGCATCTTCACGGTACTCCTTATAAATGCTCAGATGTGCGCGCTGTAAAGAGTAACCACTAATATCTACCGCAAGTGAGCTTTCTAACCTTGGGTCATAATCGAACCCATCTGGTACGTCTAAGTTTTGCATGCTTGGCTCTTCAACAATAACGGTAGTTTGAGCTGGAGGTGGAGTAGCGTTATCGTTGCTTTTGTCTCCACCGCCGCCACCGCCGCAGGCTGTTAACGTTAATCCCATGATGATTGTGATTAAGTTTTTCATGATGCTTCTCCTATGGAATGTAACGTTTGTTTGCTTTAGGTTGGGTATGCCAGTTTGCTCCTTCTCGCCCACCAGACTCGGCGTAGGTGGCAAACTCTGGGTAAGCGTCAACTAAGTCAACTTTCTCTAGCGGCCAATTCCACTCTTCGACAATAAGCAATGCCCAAGGGAGGTTGTTCGCTGTTTTGAAGTACACGCCTCGAGCCGGGTCACTTGCGTCTACGCCCACGCCATATAGGTTTGCGTCATCAAACTGCTCAGTTGGTGCTTGGTCTGGCAAATGTACTTCCCATTTTCTACCTGGTTGAAAGGTGATGCCATCGCCGTGATATGTATTGGGTGTGGCAAAGATAAATGGGTCATAAGGCATGGCCTGTAGCGCTGAGCGGTCGGAGCCTTCCTTAAAGTAGATGGTCAGTGTGAAAGACAACGCGACGTTATCATTACAACCCGTTTGGGTTCTAAAATACGCACATTGACTTTGCGCATACTGACTGAGGTCGTCACTGATAATGAAGATGGCTTCTTCTGATATCGCTTCTAGACCGTTGGTCGGTTGTTCTTTGCCATTAAACGTTAGCTTTGTTAAGCCGTTTTCAATGCTCGCTTTCGAAACGCCAGGTAGACGAATAGCAAAGCCATTTTTATAGCCAGCCCCATAGGCGGCCAGATCTCCGCTAATTTGGATATTTTCCACCGTGCCGTCCATACGTGTTTCAGTCATACGGAACTTAATGACTACGTCATTCATGTCGTAGTCAGCGGTGTAAGGCCAGTTGTCTTCATACGCGACCGTTGCGTAGGAATCGGCACTTGGGAAGTGCTGTACGGATACGCCGTTTTCAGTGATTGTGATTGGGTAATCTTCTACTTCACCTGATGTTGATCCGCCATCGAAGTTCAGACCAGTTTGTTGGCTAAAGCGGAATCGGCTCCAGCTAGGACCTGCGGTTGCCAGTTCAGAGACGACAAATGGAAGCGTATTGCTGCCTGCAGAGAGTAACTCATCGGTGAATACTTGCTCACCTTCGTCAGCAAAGTCACCATCTCGGTTCCAGTCAAACCAAGCTGACAAGTAGCCGGATGTTGATGCAGTTACGCTCACTAGTGAACTTAACCCTGGGTCGAGTGCGGCAACAAAGCCGACGCCATCTTCATCTGCTGTACCAACTTTGTTATCTCCAGACGGAGCCACTTGTCCATCGGCATCACCATCTGGCGCAATTGTGCCAAGCCAAGTTACACCATCAACAGCGTGGCGTGGTCCGTTAGAAGAGAGCAAGGTAGCGTAAGTGTCAGGTGCGTCACCAAAGTCAATTGGCTCGTCTTCGTCAATAACAGGAGCGTTCGCGCATCGGGCACCGTCATTTTGGCTGGAACTTGGACCGTTAGACACAAACTCTACAGCAGGAACAATGCCCGCAGCGATATTGGCGGCATTATTTTCTGATAAGTCGACGCGATAAATTTTGCCGTCCTGGTTACGCGATACGTAGTAGTTTCCGTTTACATCAAAGTAGCCTGCACCAAAGGTACCCGTTTCCCCTGTATTGCCGATCGCGGTTGCTTGGCCTGTTTTTGTATCGAATTTATACAATACGCCAGACCCATTATCGATACCATAGAGCGCACCGTCGCCAGGGTGGAACGCAAAATCGGTTAAACTCACACTTGCATTTGATGTGATTTTATTCAGGGTTAAGGTAGCATTTGGGTCCGTATCTAACGGCGACAGATCAATGGAAAACAGCCCTTTACCTTTGCGATACAAGTAGTATACGTGGTTGTACACGTCACCGACATAAAACGTATGGCTAGGAAGCCCTTGTACGTTGAGAGTTTCTGCTTGAAAGTCCTGGCCTAAACGTACGATTTTCAAGTTGGTTGTATCGTAACCATAGATGTATCGATCAGTGAAGTTGAAACCGACGCCGTTAATACCAGATGCTAAGCCCACATCGTCGGTCAGTAACTTGGTTGATCCGGTAACCAGATTAACGCCGTAAACTTGCACTGGGGTCGATTGGAATAAATATGCTTTGCTCGGACAAGTGTCGAATGGCGCTGCGCTTACGTATGCGCTTGCGAACAGAGATCCAAGTAATAGTGATGTCCTTTTCATGATTCGCCCTCTCATTGGTTTGTATGATATGCAATGAAAGGAATGTGCCAGTTTTTAAATTACTGTTTATAATGAATTTTATATCGATAAGTTATTTGGTTCGAAATATGAATCTCAGAATAAGAAAAAGCTCAACGTTACGTTGAGCTTTTTGAGAATCTTCATTGATAAGCTGACAGCGTTACTTAGCCACAAACAGGGCAGGTCGGCATTTTCATCAAATTCATTTCCCGCCAGGACATGCTAAACGCATCGAGAATGAGGATCTTCCCTTTTTTGGGTTGGCCGTAATTTGCAATCACCTTGATGGTTTCCATCGCTTGTACAGCGCCAACAATACCCACAACAGGCGCCATTACGCCAGCTTCAACGCAACTCAATGCACTGCTGCCGAATAGCGCGCTCAAACACTGATAGCACGGTTGAGTTGGGTCGTCGTACGTAAACACACTCACTTGGCCTTCCATACGAATGGCTGCACCAGAAATAAGCGGTGTTTTTGTTGCAAAGCAGAGTCGGTTGAGTTGATTGCGAGTGTCGACGTTATCTGAAGCATCGACCACCACAGTGTGTTGTTCAATCAAAGCTTGAAGCTGAGTGTCGTCTAGGCGTTTAGCGACGGTGTTTACTTCGATATGAGGATTAAGTTCCCGCAATGCATCCGCCGCGGAGTCAACCTTTTTACGGCCAATATCGGCGTCGTGGTGCAATACTTGGCGTTGTAAATTGGAGAGCTCAACAATATCGTCATCGATAAAAGTAATATTGCCAACACCAGCCGTGGCAAGGTATTGGCTAGAAGCGCAACCTAAACCGCCAGCACCCAAAATAAGCACCGAGCTTTGTTTGAGTGCTTCTTGCCCTTCGAAATCGAACTGACGAAGAATGATCTGGCGGTTATAGCGCAGCATCTCCTGATCGGAAAGAATATCCACGGTATGTTCCTAGTATAACGTTGAGTTAAACAGTTGGATTTGAACCGTTTCGCCAACTTCCACACGGCCACGCTCACGTTCCAACACAACAAAGCAGTTTGCCAAACTCATTGAGCGGAAGGCTCCTGAACTTTGGTTGCCAGTGGTTTCAACGACAAATTTACCGTTTTCTAGAGTATAGATACCGCGTTGGTAGTCTGTACGTCCCGGCGCCTTCTTAAATGCGGTTTTAGTCGTCGCAGGGATAGACTCAGGTGCTTTCCATTCAGTGTGGCCTGCCAATTTAGCCAACATTGGTTGAACAAGTACGTACATTGTTAGCACCGCAGATACAGGGTTACCTGGTAGCCCACAGAACCAAGCAGTACTTAACTTGCCAAATGCGAAAGGTTTACCCGGCTTGATTGCCAGTTTCCAGAAACCGATTTCGCCAAGTTCTTCAAGAATGTCTTTGGTGTAATCTGCTTCACCAACGCTGACACCGCCAGACGTTACAACCACATCCGCAAGCGTTTGTGCTTTTTCAAACGTTGCTTTTAGTGTTTCTGGGCAGTCAGGGATAATGCCAAGATCAATCGCTTCACAACCAAAGTTTTCGATCAGCGGCTTAATACCGTAACGATTACTGTCGTAGATTTGACCCGCCTTGAGTGGCTCACCCAATGGTTTAAGTTCATCACCTGTGGAGAAAAATGCCACCTTTGGCTTACGCACGACGGTGACATGGCTGACACCAAGAGAGGCAATCATTGGAATATCGCGCGGTGTCAGGCGCGCGCCTTTTGCCAATACAATATCGCCTTGCTTGATGTCGTCACCCGTAGGGCGGATGTTATTTTGCGGCTTCACATCCGTTTGGTTGAACTGAATACCAGCGTCGGTCACTTCCGTATTTTCTTGCATGATAACGGCATCACAGCCTTCCGGAATTTTCGCGCCAGTCATGATTCGAACACAAGTGCCTGCCGGCCATTCACCCTCAAAAGGCTGACCTGCGAAGGATTTACCTGCCAGAGGCAACACTGTAGACACTTCTAGGTCTTGAACACGAATGGCATAACCGTCCATCGCTGAATTGTCGAAAGGGGGCACGTGAATTGGCGATAAAATGTCTTCAGCCAGCACAAAACCCAGAGCGTCAGCAAGAGGAAGAGAAAGTGTCGTTTGGATAGGTTTGATTCGCGATAGCATCTTATCCATCGCTTCTTCAATTGGCATCAAGCCAGGTGCGTCGCAGCAGCCCATTGAGATAATCCTATGTTCTTTTGTTTTGTGGCAACTCTACCATAAAAGGGGACCGAGTAAGAATGTCCACCTATAAAATATGGGTGTAATTATTCAAAAATCCGAGTATCCTTGTCACCCATCCGAAAGGGGTAAAGTTCCTACGGAGCATGAGAAAATAGCTCAGTGTATTCTTGTTATGTGCCTTGGCGTTATAAACATCGGACTGAGCGACTTTAACGCTACGGGATGAAAACACGGCAATTGTATTTCACACCGAGAGTGGTAGTTACAAAAGAGGAAGTGGAATGTCAGGTCTTAGCGAGTCAGCAAAGTTAGTGAAAGAAGCGCTAGAGCAACGCGGGTTAGAAACACCAATGCGCCCTAATGCCGTTAGCCGTGAAGAGAAGAAGGAAAAGATTGAATACCACATGCGTGAGATTCTTGGTCTGCTTCAGCTCGACCTTACGGATGATAGCTTAGAGGAAACGCCACACCGCATTGCAAAAATGTACGTGGACGAGATTTTCTCTGGTTTGGATTACTCCAACTTCCCCAAGATCACAGTTATCGAAAACAAGATGAACGTGAGCGAAATGGTTCGCGTGAAAGACATTACTGTGACCAGTACGTGCGAACACCATCTTGTGACAATCGACGGAAAAGCCGCTGTTGCTTATATTCCTCGCGGTAAGATCATTGGCCTGTCTAAGATCAACCGTATTGTTCGTTTCTTTGCGCAACGCCCTCAAGTTCAAGAGCGTATGACCCAGCAAATCCTTGTTGCTTTGCAAACATTGCTTGAGTCTGACGATGTAGCGGTGACTATCGACGCGACGCATTACTGTGTGAAATCACGCGGTGTGATGGATGCCACCAGTGAAACCACGACTACAGCGTTAGGTGGTATTTTTAAGAGCAACCCAGCGACCCGTGCTGAATTTCTGCATGGCCTGCGTTAATCAAATCGACAAATAAAATTGAGAGAGGATGGCGAGTTGCCATCCTTTTTTATATCTTTTATATCCAAATCATAGTCAAGTGAGTCGCAATAAATAGTAATTATGCAATTGTGTATTGACAGTCACATTCGTTGCTCTTAATATATGCGCCCAATGAACGACTACAACTTGTAATCGTTTGTTTTAAAAAGAGATATTTCTCTAAGTTCAGCTGATCTCGGTCAGTTGTCTTTCTTTTTTCTAATAATAGAAAGACAACAAATTTGGGACTCGGCATGACTACACAAAGCACTATCAGCACCTCCTCTATTTCAGCTCCAGTTACAGAAAGCAGTTGGCAAAAGAAAGCCATGCTCAGTGTCGCTTTTTTGATGGCGACAACCTCTGTGGGTCCCGGCTTTTTAACTCAAACCGCAGTCTTCACAAATATCTACAAAGTCGACATGGCATTTCCAGTTTTGGCTTCCATTTTTATCACGTTTGGTATTGTGATGAACTTGTGGCGTATTGTCGGCGTTTCTGGCATGCGAATCCAAGACATTGCGAACAAAGTGGCACCCGGCATGGGTTATGGTGTTGGTATTCTCCTTGCGCTTGGTGCAGTGGCGTTTAACTTTGGCAACGTGAGTGGCGCAGCGTTAGGCATCAATGTGCTAACGGGCGTGGACACAACATGGGGCGCACTGTTTACCGGTGTCGTTGGCTGTTTGTTGTTTGTGGTTCATAACGCCTCCAAACGAATGGACCAAATGGCCCGCTACCTTGGCTTGTTCATGATCGTTCTGATCGCATACGTGGCTATGACGAGCTTACCTCCGATGGGAGAGACACTAAGTGCAGCGGTGATGCCTATGGATGTTGGTAGTTTGCTTCTGCCTACGTTGACTATCGTTGGCGGTGCAGTTGGCGGTTACTACACGGGTGCACAACGCCTAGTAGACATCGGCTTGAAAGGCAAAGAGAACGTGCCTTCCATCACCTCAACAGCGTGGGCTGGTATTTCTATCGCGGTGGTTATTCGAATCCTACTGTTTTTGGCGGTGTTTGGCGTTATCGCGACAGGCGCAACGCTGGATACGGCTAACCCTGCGGCGGATGCTTTCCGTCAAGGTGCTGGCCAGCTTGGTTACTTCATCTTTGGCTTAGTACTGTTTGTAGCTTCCATCACGTCTGTGGTTGGCAACTCTTACATGGCTATATCATTAATTAAGACGCTTTTCCCAGTTGTGGCGCGAAACGAGAAAGCGTGGTGTGTTGGTTTCATTATCCTAACCTCGCTAGGCACGGTAACCATGGACATGCCAATTCTTCTTTTGATGCTAGCGGGCCTAGTGAACAGCATTATTCTTCCTATCGTTTTGGGCACTGTATTGGTTGCGACAAAGCGCAAAGATATTGTCGGTGACTACCAACACCCAATGTACTTAACGCTAACTGGAGCAGCGATTGTTATCGTAATGGCGGCATCGAGTTTGACTAACATTGGGAACTTCATGGCGAAGTTTGTGGGTTGATGTCTTATTGATGAGATGAACAGCGGCCTCAGATGAGGCCGTTTTTTATGCTTGTTTAGAGGGCGACTTAACGATTTCTGGCCAATACATTTTGACGTAACCTGCCGATACCCAAACCACCAACACAGTCGCAATGCTGAGCTCTAAAAAGCCAAAATCGTGTAGCCAGTGCCAATGTGGATGCGATTCGGCAAAAAAGGAGGTTAAGCGGTGCATCGCAATGGCACTGATCACGGAAGGAAAGGTTACCGCCGCGATAGAAGGTTGAAACTTCAATCGAAGTAAGCGGAAGTAACACAGGTAGATCAATAACGTCATTGTGATAGCAATCCCTGCTAATGCGCCAGTCAGTATCGGATCGGGCAGGGGAAAGTTCACCAAGTATGCCGCCAATGACAAGTTTACCGGTGCGGCCATAATTGCGAGGGTCGGCCTGGCTCGTCTCGGTAGAGATCCGAAAAACACCAAACGATAGAGCACCAGCGGTAACATAAAGAAATAAATGCCAATGCACATCATCGCTAAGGTTTCAGAGAATAGGTTGTGACCCAATTGGGAGCCAGCTAATGAGCTGCTGATCAGTCCCACTGGATAGAGAAACCAGCTAGGTACGATATTCGACATTTTGAAGTTCATTAGCTGAAAGCTAAAAAACAGTACCATCATAGTAAAATGCAGCAAAAGTGCCATAAACCAGAGTGGATAAGCAATGATTGGCGCTACAGAAGCAAGATAATCTGCAAGGATCAGTAACGCCATACTCATGGGTGCCATTAGGCTACCGCTCAATGGGTGACGAATGTCGACCATAAATAATCGTGGATTCGTGGCATATTTTATCAGCACAGGAGCGAGTAAAAGCGCGCCGAGTGACGCTAAAAATGGGCGTATTGGTTCACCAATTTCAGGGACATAGAGTGCCCAAGCTTGTCCTAAACCTATCATACCTAGCGCTAACGCGGCTTGAGACGGCGGAACGCTATAAAACTGCACAAGTCTTCTCCAGTTCAAATCTACTCCATTTGATTTTTGCCTGAATGAAACGAAACGTGATGATTTGGATGAAATGCTCTATTTGAGTAGCGAATACTAGCAAGTTTAGAGAGTGCTTACTCATGAAAGGTGGTGAGGAAATATCAGAGAATGGTATTTTTGTGAGTTTGGTATCGAATATTTGGGAAAGGATGTAAAAATGTAGAGTTTATCGCTCCAAACCCTTCGATAGTTTGGAGCGAAATAATAACAAAGCGAGAATTATGTCGATTGGTTTTCAGGAAGATCCTGCTGACGTAACTTATCGTTTTTGATTGTACGATGTAGCAACTGGCTGTAAATCGGTTGTCCGCCAAACAACTGAGCAATAATCACGGCACCTAAACAAGTAATGATAAGTGGTAGAATTAAGTAGTAGTTATTGGTCATTTCAATCACCAACAAAATGCCCGTGATCGGTGCGCGTACCGTTGCAGCAAACAGGGCCCCCATGCCCGCAATGGCAAATACGCCAGGTTCGATATCAAGTGTAGGAAGCAACACATCAGCACTCGCTCCGAATGCATAGCCAAACAAGGTCCCCAGAGCAAGCATAGGTGCAAAGATACCACCCGGCGCACCAGAGCCAAAGCATAGCAACGTCGTGATGACGCGACCAAAGAAAAGCAGAACTAAAACGGATACCGAGTAGTTGCCATTGGTAATATCAGGAATAAGGCCGATGCCACCGCCAGTTAGCTGTGGCACGTATAAGAGAAGCAGACCAAAAATGCCACCAAGTAGTGAGCCCACGATTAAATAGCGTTTACGATCGTTTTTGTGAATTGCGACAAAACTGTCTTGTGCCACGGTAATCAATTTATTGAAGATCACTCCGAATACGCCAAACAATGCGCCAAGCAATAAAAATAACCAAAGTGACTGAAGCTCTGGAGAGTGATATTGCGGCATTGTGATGACCGCGTCTTGCCCGTTGATGGCGCGAAACACAATGTTGGCCATAATAGCAGAGATGATCACCGCGCGAATTGAGATCAGAGAATAGCGAAACTGAGGTCGCATTTCCTCCACAACGAACATAATGCCTGCGAGTGGGGCATTAAAGGCGGCAGCCAAACCACCAGCGGCACCTGAAGCGAGTAGGGAATGACGAGTATCGTCATCTTTCACACGGAAAATATCGGTCACCATTCGACCAACTGCGCCGCCCATTTGAACTGTCGGACCTTCGCGACCAAGTACCATACCGGAGCCAAGTGCACCCATGCCGCCGAAGAATTTAACAGGTAGAACTCGCCACCAACGCACTGGACGAATGTTGTCCATCGCACCTTCTATTTCTGGGATGCCTGATCCCGCAGCCTCTGGAGCAAAGCGGTGAACAAGAAAGTAACCAACAAAAGCAAGTAGAGCACTGATCAGTACAGCAGCAAGCCAAAGAGGAAGTACGCTACCGATTTCGCTTCTTAGCCATTCGGTACGGGTTTCAGAAACAAAATGAACCGCAAGTTCGAAGTAAGTGCCGACAAAACCAGCTAGTGTGCCAACGATTGCGGCCATAATCAGGACAGAAAATGGTGTGGACCCTCGAGAGACAAACTGGTTAATCGCATCTTTCGGTACGTGCGCTAACACAGATTTCACAATTCTCTCTCGTTTGGTCATTAACAAGTTCTCCTGTTGCTGGTGGAAGGGACGCGAGAAAGTATACGCTTCGCAGAGTCTAGACCTAATCAATAAAGATGCAATTTAGCTTTTCACTATTGAGTGTTCGAAGTGTCGCGATGTCATTCATTCACCAAGACTGTGCTATTGCTCTCATAATTTGGGATAAAAAACTTGTTTTTTGAGCAAAATGAACCATGCTTTAGGTGTAAAGCAACATGACTGCTTCAGAAGGAGGGATGTGAGGTTTTACACACAATTTGGATGGATTCAAACCCTACGGTAAGTCCTCGTTTTATGTTCGGGATGCATCAATAGACATCTCCGATTCGCACACTCACGATTGAGTAACGAGGTAGAGGCGCACGCAAATGTGCGCCTTCTTAATTTCTGCTCTACAACTTTCCGCACTACCTGCCACTATTTTTATCTTGAACAATTTCTACTAGTCGGTAATGTCTGGGTTCGATGCTAATCAACCAGAGTAATTCATGCGCTTTTATCCTCGAGTCCTGTTTTCTTTATGTTGTTTTTCGGTAACGTTTCCAGCATTTTCGACGCCGAGTTGGTGGCAGGACACGTTGTCTGCAATGCCGTACTCCAATTTAAAAGAGCGTATAGAAACAAGGGGAGGCTGGTATCGCTGTGACGTGCAGCAGCAAGATGCTTCAACGTATTTCAGCACATTTTGTTTGGACGATTTTTCGTACTATCAGCAGCATCTGTATGGTGAAGTTGTGTTGGGAAAGGACAGTGCTCAGTTCTCTTTTTTGACCGAATATCAATGGCAAAGTCTCAATGGCTTAATCCTCAATTTAAGAAAAGACGGATTAGTTTTACGCAACATAACTATCGGACAAGAACACTATGACGTCTTTGAAGCGCTGGAAAAGAAATCTTCTGAGCTCGTCGATAAAGAAGTTATCTTGTTGATAAACCGCTATCCGCAAGAAACGATTCGAAGCTTATTTTGGGTAAAACCGGACGAGTTTTCGTCGCCATCACCGTCTTTAAATGTGGAATTGCACAGCGATGGCGAAATTATCGATGTTAAAGTGACTCGTTTTTAGATTCTTTATGGAGAGATAGGAAGGTCGCCATCGCAGACTCGTCCAAAAATCCATCCGATTTTTTGTGCGCGCGCAGGTATTGATAGCCAGCGATGAGCTTACGGTGCTGTTCTTCTGCCTCATCTGGCAACGGCTGATTCATAACGTGTTGAAATGCAAGTTTGTACGCATCCATATCTACGACTTCAGCGCGGCGATATAAATAACCACATCCGGTCGCTAACCATTCAAGAGAGCAGTTGGCTCGCATCGCAATTTGATTTGCTTTCGTTAGGCTCGGTTCACTGCCTTTTAAATATTTGCGTATTAAAGCTTCAGACACATCAACGCGTCGTGCAAATCCGCTGATGCTTTCTTCTCCGATCAAGGTGGCTAGGTGTTGGGCAAAAGACATATTTCGTACTCCAGTTCGAATTGCCAAAGTTTACCCGTTGAGCCGATGTGAAAACAAGACTACGATGAATGCAGATCAATTGAAGGAGAAAAACCATGGTTGCAAAAGTTGTGACTGCACCAAAAGGCCCTGAGTTCTCAGAGCTGGTCCAAGGATATTGGCGTGCAGTTGATTGGGGCATGACTGCTCAAGAGCGTTTGTCATTCCTCAAGCAACATATTGAGTTAGGCATTACCACGGTCGATCACGCAGACATATACGGTAATTACGAGTGTGAGAAGTTGTTTGGTGAAGCACTTGTTCTCGATAAGAGCGTGCGAGAGCAGATTCAGATCGTCACAAAGTGTGATATCAACCTGTGCGGAGATAAAACACCAGAGCGTAAGATCAATCACTATGATACGAGTTCCGCTCACATCTACCAATCGGTGAATAACTCGCTTGAGCGTTTGAATGTGGACGAAATCGATGTGCTTTTAATCCATCGCCCTGACGTGTTAATGGATGCCGATGAAGTGGCTGAAGCATTCTCAGAGCTACACAAAGTGGGTAAAGTGAAGCACTTTGGTGTATCTAACTTTACTCCACGTCAGTTTGAGCTGTTGCAATCTCGTTTAGGTAAGCCTCTTGTGACTAACCAAGTGGAAATCAACCCGCTTAATTTTGAGGTTGCACATGATGGAACGCTTGATCAAATGCAAATGTTGCGCGCGCGACCAATGGCTTGGTCTTGCCTCGGTGGTGGCTCAATCTTCAGTGGTGACAGTGAGCAAGCCGTTCGTGTTCGCAACGAATTAGAAGCGATTCGAGAAGAAGTGGGCGCGACTAGCATTGACCAAGTGATTTACGCTTGGGTACGCCGTTTGCCATCTAACCCAATTCCAATCATTGGCTCTGGTAAGATTGAGCGTGTGCAAACGGCAGTAAATGCGCTGAATATCGAATTGACTCGTGAACAATGGTATCGCGTATGGGTGGCTTCTAAAGGTCACGGTGTGCCATAGAAGTGACACTTTATTGATGAATACATTATTCAAGGCACCCTATGAAAGGGTGCTTTTTTATTGCTACGCGATACCGATTTACCCAGTACTCATACTGAGCAGATAGAGTGGGAGTAAAAACGGATTTTTAATTTAAAATGCAACTTTGTGCTTATTTTTAATGGAGGCGTTTTATCCATGTTTGTTTCATGTCACTAAACAGCGAATGGGATGTTTGCTTTTTCGCCATTTTGTTCACTCATCTATTCATATTGCGTATGCTTATTGAATAAAAAAGAAATAAAAACTCGTCAGTTTTCTCGTATTACATGCTGTAACAATCTGTTAGACTCCGGCGCAGATTGTGGAATATAAAAAGGTGATTGAATGTCTTTTCCCGTACTCATCTGTGATGATTCAGCGTTAGCACGCAAACAGATGGCGAGATCACTACCAGCCACATTGAATGCCGATATTACGTTTGCTATCCACGGAAAAAATGCGCTAGAAGAACTCGAAAAGAATGAGTTTAAATTGATGTTTCTTGATTTGACCATGCCAGAAATGGATGGCTTTGAAACACTAGAAAACATGCAGCGGTTAGGGAATAAAACTCCCGTGGTTGTGGTGTCGGGGGATATCCAACCTAAAGCGAAAGAACGTGTGTTCGCACTGGGTGCAAAAGCGTTTATTCAAAAACCGATCGCCAAAGATGAACTCAAGAATGCGCTTAAAGAGTTGGTTGAGCCAGAGCCTCGTCCTCAAATTATCACGCCTGTTTCTATTGAGTTACCGATTTTACGTCGTCGCGATATTTACATGGAAGTGGCGAACGTCTCTATTGGTCGAGCCGCAGATGCATTGGCGCGTCACTTTGATGTGTTTGTGCAGTTACCGCTTCCGAACGTTAATATCTTCGAAGTGAGTGAACTACACATGGCTCTCCGTGACTTAGCGTCGCATGACAACGTATCGGGCGTTTGTCAGGGCTTTTGTGGCGAAGGTATTGCGGGTGAAGCTCTGGTGATTTTGAGCGATTCGAGCGTCTCGGATCTCAAGAAGTTGATGAAAGTGCTGGCAGACAGCGACGAACTGGAAGAGCTTGAGCTGCTCATGGATATTTCCAATATCTTGGTGGGGTCATTCTTAAATGGCTTAGGCGAACAATCTGAAGTGCGATTCTTCCAAAGCCCTCCAGTGCTTCTTGGTCAGCATATATCAATTGATTCGATCATTGAGTCTACGACGGGCGCATTCAGCCGCACCATGACATTCGAGGTGAGCTACAACATTGAGGGAACGTCAATCCGTTGTGATTTATTGTTTATGTTCGTCGATGAATCTTTGCCGCTGCTCGATAACAAACTGTCATATCTAATGGAGGAGTTCTAATGTTGAATATGCCAGCAGAGTTTGAACAATTCCATTGGATGGTCGACATGGTACAAAACGTCGACATGGGGCTCGTCGTCATTGACCGAGATTATAATGTGCAAGTGTGGAATGGGTTTATGACTCATCACAGTGGTTTGCAATCTCATGATGCAATTGGTCGTTCTATCTTTGATATTTTCCCTGAAATCCCGCAGGAATGGTTTAAGTTAAAAACAAAGCCAGTGTATGATTTAGGTTGTCGCAGCTTTATTACGTGGCGCCAGCGTCCTTACTTGTTCCGCTGCCGTAACGTACGTCCTGTTACTCAGCAAGCGGAGTTTATGTACCAGAACGTTACGCTGAACCCCATGCGTACCCCGACTGGGAAAATCAATTCGTTGTTTTTATCTATACAAGACGCGACGGCTGAAGCATTGATGTCTCAGAGTCAGTAGCGATAAAAAACTTTCTCAAAAGCCAAGGTTCGCCTTGGCTTTTTTGTATACTTATAATTGTGTTTCCTAATGCGCAGAACGTGAAGATGGACTTTAATCTCGCCCTAAAACTCTACACCGCAGAACAAGTAAAAAACGGTGAAACGCTGGCAGCGCAAATGGCTGGTGTTTCTATGTATAGCCTAATGCAACGCGCAGGTATGGCTGTGTATGAGCGTTTTTTACACTTATATCCCAAATCAAAAAATATCTTAGTCATTTGTGGCAAAGGGAATAATGGTGGTGACGGATACGTATTTGCCTCGCTTGCTAAACAAGCGCAACTCAATGTACAGGTTTTCCAACTTGGTGATGTGACTGCGCTCAAAGGTGATGCTTTACGCGCATATCAAGATTGGCAGTCCATCGATGGTGTTAACAATGATTGGGATGAGTGGAATACCGCATTGCTAGAAGCCGATGTGATCATTGATGCCATGTTAGGCACTGGTTTAAGTGGTGAGGTTCGTTCGGAGTACCGTCGCTACATTGAGCAAATCAATCAAATTCACACCCCAGTGATTGCAGTCGATATTCCTTCCGGGTTGTGTGCAAATACAGGTGCTATTTTAGGCGATGCCATTCATGCTGAGCATACTGTAACCTTCATTGGTGTTAAGCAAGGCTTGTGCACCGGACAAGCGAGAGATCGAGTTGGTGAACTCCACTTTTGTGGATTGGGTGTAAATATTGAGTTTGATTCTATCGAAGTAGAAAGTGCACTAGGTATTGATCATCAGGTTGTTTCAAGGTTAATGCCCAAGCCAAATCCGACAGCACACAAAGGTGACAATGGCAAACTACTTTGCGTCGGTGGTAACCAAGGTATGTCAGGAGCGATTCGTTTATGTTCCTCCGCTGCGGTTAGAGCCGGAGCGGGTTTAACTGCCGCAATTACTCACCCGAGTAGCCTTATTCCACTACAGATTGGCTGCCCAGAAGTAATGAGCCAAAGCATCACCGCTGACTTACTCAGGGATACTGAGAACGACTTAACCAAACGCATTCGCTGGGCTGAAGTATTGGTGTTTGGTCCCGGTTTTGGTGATGATGAGTGGGCTTATCAAGCCTATCAATATCTGGCTCAAGAACAGAAACCTAAAGTTGTTGATGCTGATGGGCTCAATATTCTAGCGATGCTAAGCCAACGATGTGATGGCACTTTGGTGTGCGACAACCAGCGAGTGATCACGCCGCATCCTGGAGAGGCAGCTCGACTATTAAATGTGACCACTCAACAAATAGAAAGTGACCGATATTCTGCTGCAAGACAACTGCAAGAGCGTTATGGCGGTGTGGTGGTTTTAAAAGGCGCGGGAACACTTATTTACGATGGAACGAGAATGTACGTCTGCCTAGCGGGTAACGCCGGAATGGCGACGGGCGGAATGGGAGATGTGCTATCTGGTGTTATTGGTGCGTTGCTAGCTAAAGGGTTACCCATTTCCATTGCGGCACGTTTAGGTGTGGTACTCCACAGTCATGCTGCGGATATAAACGTGAGTCAGCATGGTCAAATTGGTCTTTTGGCAAGTGATGTTATAGGCACACTTCGTACCGCTATTACTCAACAAATCGATAGGACGTAGCTAGATCTCGCCCATCACTATGAAAAAATGATCGATTTTTTTGGAGTACTTTTTCCGAATTAGCAGCGCATCTTAGTATTAGGTGATTGAGTTTTAGGCAGATTTGAGAGGTGATGCGTTTTCATTTTAAAGGTATGACGCAAAGGTTTGCGCAATAGGTTAACTTAAACGTTTTCTTAAGTTGTTGATAATTATAAATAATGAGAAAAAATAACGACTTGAGGAGTGTTTTTGATATGCGATTATCAAGATGGTATCACAAAAAAAATTCAAATATCAGACTTGTAGGAAATAAATCACAGCCTATAATGCTGAAAACCGGAGCGTCTGCCAACGCTCCGGTTTTTTTGTGTCCGAAGAACAGTGAACTCGTCTGCCAACGAAATCACTACGCACTCTGAGATGACACATATACATATGAATCAAGGAATTACACAATGCGTATCGAACAAGAACTTAAGTTAGGTTTTAAAGATGTACTGTTTCGCCCGAAACGTTCTACCCTTAAGAGCCGTTCTCAAGTAAATTTAACCCGCGATTTTACATTCAAGCATAGTGGTCGTCAATGGTCTGGTGTGCCTGTAATCGCAGCAAACATGGATTCGGTTGGTAGCTTTGCAATGGCTAAAGCGCTAGCTGAGCATGGTGTAATGACTGCAGTTCACAAACATTACACGGTAGAAGATTGGGCTGAGTTTGCTAAATCAGCTGATAAAGCAACCCTGAATAACGTAATGGTGTCTACGGGAACATCTGACGCAGACTTCCAAAAAACCAAAGATATTATGGCGCTTTCAGATGAATTTATTTTCATCTGTATCGACATTGCAAATGGTTACTCAGAGCATTTAGTCGAGTATGTTGAACGCGTGCGAGCAGAGTTCCCAGACAAGGTGATTTCTGCGGGTAACGTGGTTACTGGTGATATGTGTGAAGAGTTGATCCTCGCTGGTGCAGACATCGTGAAAGTAGGCATTGGCCCTGGCTCAGTTTGTACAACTCGTGTAAAAACGGGTGTTGGTTACCCGCAGCTTTCTGCAATCATCGAGTGTGGCGATGCAGCGCACGGCCTTGGTGGCATGATCATCGGTGACGGCGGTTGCTCATGCGCAGGTGATGTATCCAAAGCATTCGGCGGCGGTGCGGACTTTGTTATGCTAGGCGGCATGTTAGCGGGCCACGAAGAGTCAGGCGGCGAAGTGATCGAGAAAGACGGCGAGAAGTTCATGAAGTTCTATGGAATGTCGTCGAAGAGCGCGATGGAGAAGCACTCAGGTGGTGTTGCTGGTTACCGCGCAGCCGAAGGAAAAACCGTACTATTACCTTACCGTGGAAGTGTTCACGGCACTATCCAAGACATCCTTGGCGGCGTTCGCTCAACTTGTACATACGTGGGTGCAGCAAAGCTTAAAGAGCTAACCAAGCGTACTACATTCATCCGCGTTCAAGAACAAGAGAACAACGTGTTCGGTAAAGAGTAAATCGACTGAATGGCGATTATCTTGTTTAGTTCCAGATAAATTAAGAATAGTGAATTTAGCAGTTTGTCTTTTAAAAGCCCCGCTTAGAAAGCGGGGCTTTTTGCTTCTCATTTGTTTGCGCTTCAAAATTAACTCTAAGCGATTTTAATAGTTGGTCGAGATTCGACTTGTTCAAACGGTAATGATGTTGTAACTGGCATGAGCTGTAAAACGCTTGAAATCTGACAGTCTCTATTTAATCCAATATAGTCTTTGACATTGGCTACTCGCCAAGTCATGTCTCCGTAAGTACGCAGATAGAACGCGGGTGACTGATGACTGTTATGTCTAATAACGCTCCATTGGGTGATATCACTAAAAAAGACTTCAGGGTTATCGGATGTCTCAAACTCATTCGCCATGATGCCCAAAGGTATATCAACGCGATTAAGTAGCTTTTGTCCGAGTGAGAAGGCTTCGTCGAAGTTAGTTGGTTGTTCGCTTAACTGCTTAATTGCATAGGTTTGTACAAATCGAGACGGCGGTGTTGGGTCGGCGGGTAGGCCCATCAAGCCAGCGCCATTGATTGATTGAAGTGGGCCAGGCACTTGGACATGACGTTGCATGGTTACTTCATTGTTCGGTTCTGGGTTGTAGTTGCGCAAATTGGAAAAATAAGAGAGGTGATTGACATGCCAATGGTAATTTGGGCAGTTAGTCATTATTCCAACGTAGGAGTGGTCCACAACCACTTTATAATCATCAAAGTCGTATTCGGTACATTGATAGCGTGCTTGCTGATTTTCCTCTTTGCTGAACATATCGCTTTCTTTGAATGCTCGATAGATATGCATATTACCGTTAAGAAACTCAATGACTGCACTGTCATTATTTGCGTCGTGAATCACGAAATGCTGGTCCAAAGCCATGTTGTCACTCTCTGTTTCACCAGTTGAAATAGTCGAGTTAAACACGTAAACGGGGTGAGTAGTGAAGTACGTCACCATCTCGTCCACAGTATTAAACCTAGACAGGATAAAAGTACCAAACAGGCAGCTGCCTAATGCAAAGGCATCATCAGGGATGTGAGAGGTCGATACATTTTGATTGAGAATGGGCAAGTACAGTGACCCAACAGAAAGGCCGGATTCATTAATGCCATCAGCTGTTAAAAGAGGGTTATTATATCGGGTAATGCCGTTGCAGTGGATGAAGCTTAATTTTCCCTTCCAACTTGCTTTAAACTCACATTCTTTACTGTGACGTTGTGGCGGCTGACCATTAAAAACACGGTCGGCTTTTTCGTCGGAAGTAAAGGTCGTAATTTGGTAAGTTTGTTGGGCTCTAAACTAAATCTCGGTCTGAAGGTTAACTGCAAACTCCATGGTTCTAGCGGATAAGGTTTGGTTGTTGCAACCATAATTGATATTCACATCTGTACACATAGCCATGCTTTCCGTTGTTTATTTTGAATAATGCATATCCAAGAAACTCTCTGAATCAAATGCTTAGAGATTACGTGGATATAGAAGAATTGCGCTTTAATAATGGTTTTAGCCATTGAGATAAGCGCATGCTATTAAGTTAAGCATTCAATCAAAAAACGTCAGTAGCAGTTTAGTATCAGTTGATAGAGTTAAAATAAAAAGTGATGTATTAAGTAAAACTCTTTGATCTTAGAACTCAATAATATATTTATTTTTTCAATCTTGGTTACTCTAGATTTAAAGTTGATTTTAAAAGTGATTTGTATTGATTCGATTATCTTGCAGTGGTGATATAAAGTGAGAACATAAAGTTAACAATTTCAGATTGTGATTGAAAATGGGGAGGGTTTTCAATCCAAATACCGAGAAATGAAACTGCCCGAGAAGTTGTGCAACTGTCTCGGGCGAAGTGATGAATCGGGTAAGCGGCTATAAAGTTTTCTCACAAGAACCGCTAAGTGGTGGAGATATTTTTAAATTATCATTAAAGATTTCCACAGCGACGGGGCCTTTATTTTCGTCTTTTGCATAGTATGCACAGGACTTGTCCCCAGTATAGGTTTCACCTGCCTTTTTGAAACTGTAGTACCAGGAGTCATGGGTAGCGGCACCGGATTCAAAACTAGCAGATTCAGATTGTTCGCCAGTATTCAAGTCGAAACGGACCTCCATTTCCGGAGAGTCTTTAAATCTCACATATCCGGTGATTTTATCGCTGGAGTTATTTTTAACGTAAAATGAACCCTTAGTTGTCATAATTTTTCCTCTTTTTTAATTTCTATACGTGATAGAACGGCCAAATGACGGTCTGTTAATATATGCTTCTTAAGATGCATATTGATGTTAAATGATGGTCTTATTAGTTCTAAGATGATTAAACTTATCCTTAGCGTATTTCTCTTTTATACCGATTAAGTCGCGGTAGCTTCGATCAAAATAAACGCTTGTCGGAATTGCCGGATCTTTAAAGCTGATGAAGGCACCATAGGTTCCCGGTATATCAGCTTCTCTGGCTTTATCAATCCAGTCCATGGCTCTGTTTACATCAACAAGTACTGGGTTATTTTGTAGTTCTAGTTTTTGTTTGATCTCTTCATTCCACCAGGTTTGGTATTGGACTGTATATTGACACTGGCGGTAGGGGAAAGATATGTCTTCAAGATCGTCTAAGTGATGATAAAAACCGCCAGTGATCGCCCCTAAGGTTACGTAACTAAATAGCCCTTGATCGCGGTTTTCTGGCTTTATCAAAGGTGAAGTTAAGCTTTGCAAAAGTGCAGTATAGCCTTCTGCTTTAAGACCTCGCTCTGACACCAATCGCGAAGTGATTTTGTGAGGTGCTGGGGCGTCATAATCGGGAGGGAAAGGAGAACCGCTTTGACACAAAGAATCGCGCCCCCATGTGCTCATCAGGGAGTGATCGTATTTCTTCCCGTCAAAGTCAGTGCCATGTGCTTCATAGACTTGAACTAAATCAGGGAAGCAAGCGCCAAATTGAACGGCTATAAATTGGTGAAGATCTTGTTCTGTTCCTTCCCAGTAGCCATACATGGTGCAGTGATGGCTGATGGTTTCGAGATCACAGTGGTTAGATGATTCAGGCAGAGCATCAATTTGCAAGTTGGTGCCAAGAAGTTTAGGCGTATCAAGGCTTCTTATAGCCTGCTCCCAATTTTTTAGCACATCTATGGTAGGGTGCGTTGGTATTGGCTGAAGCATACCGTTGATTTTTGGATAGAGGTTCCACTGAAGCTCGAAGCGGTGGATCTCTTTGGGTAAAGGGAATGTTTTTACGCGTAGCTCGGTAACAATGCCATAACTCATGCCTCCGCCGCCTCTTAGTGCCCAAAATAGGTGAGGGTTGGACTCTGCTGAGACTTCTGTGATCGTACCATCACCCAATACCACGGTTGCACTCACTAGGTGCTCACAACACATGCCGTATTTTCGCGTCCAAGGGCCCCATCCTCCGCCTTGAATATAGCCAGTCAACCCAACTGTGGCACAGGTTCCATGTGCAATCATTCGATCATGCTCTGCAAGTTTTGGTGTCAGTTGATAGAAGCGATAGCCAGCACCAATGGTGGCAATATTTTCACACAATTGGAAGGTCTTAATTCTGCTCACGTCAATCAAAATGACGTTGTCACCACTGCATTCACCTGCGTGATCATGCCCTCCTGAGCGAACACGAATCGGGAGACTGAATCGAGTTGCTGTTAGATAGGCTTGCTGAACTTCTTGCGTACTTTCGCACATGACAATGACAAAGGGTTGGTGTTGATAGCGAGTATTGAAGATGAGTGACTCGACTTGATATTGGTTCAAACCGGGAACCGGTGAAACCGTGTTTTCAAGAGGTGTCAGTAGTCGCTCTTTAGGAAAACCGCATTTATCCATTTTCTGAATAAACAGTTTGGCATTATTGATTGAGATTGAGTACGCGTTAAGTACAGCGAGGCGTTGTATTTGAGGGTTAGGGTGCTGTTCTACCACTTGGTTTTCTTTAGTTCCCTGCATCCATTCTTGTTCCATTATTTTTTCCATTTGGCTTATGTATTGAATAGTTGTTTAAATATTAACTCGAATGCATATGTTCGCCATATCAGTTTGGTATCAGTTGTTCTGTACAAATCGCCAAAAGCATCAGCGAGAGAGCAATAATATCTGGTTGATGAAAAGAACGAGCGGCATCTGCGTGACCGTAGATAATTTATGTAGTCAAGTAGATCTGAGCCTAAAGTGATACTGAACTTAAATGACGTGTTATCTACATTGAATGGGTCACTAACGACAATAAATTCAGTTGGAGAACACAATGAAAATGGAATCAAAAGAATCACAAGCAATTTTTACTGCTCATTATCAAATTGGTAACGGCTTACCTGGAGGAGTGAACTTCGATGTTAATCTACTCGTGGCCAGCGAAGACAAATCAATAGTGGGTAAAGGACATATCTTCCAGGCCATTAACCCACCGTTAAATGTGGTGTCTGATCTCAATGGCAGTTTCAACTATCAATGCACGATGCGTGATTGTCATATCATGGTGACGTTGCAGGGCTACCAGCCTTACCTAGGCATTGCTCCTCTAGGAGCAGATCTTCACAACGTAACGCTCAACATCCTACTTAATGATGATTGGAAGTCAGGCGTGGCATTCTATCGATATAAAAATAGTTCAGGTAAATGGGTTGAAGTAGCAAATCAACGCGTTACTCTACTTTTACCTGAGCATGTTCCTAGCATCGAAAACTTTAAGGTGGAGCAAAGTGATCATGCACCAGCATAAATCTAATCAGCGATGACACTGTGCCAAAACACAGATATTCGATGGTTTCGAATATCTGTGTTTGACGAGGTAAATCGAGCAAACAAGATGATTTGACAGTGCAATTAGTCGACTTTCTTCGTTTATTGAATATTTCATGGTTGAGTAGATGTGAAGAGCCAATGGTCGAGCTCATCAACACTTATTTGAGCCTGGTTCAGTTGATGCTTACGCGCGGCCTGATTGAAGTTTAACAACTCAGAGACGGAGCTGGACTGGTCGAGTAAGGCAAGCATCAGATTCGCTTGTTCAATATAAAAATCACCCCATGGATGCGGATCTTCTCGGGTGAAGTTAGCAAGCTTATCGCGATATTTTCGAAGTAGCGTAGGCTGCTTATACTGCCACGCTACTTGGATTCCTTGTTGGTAAAAGCGTAAATAGTTATGACCAACACAGGTAGATTCTAGCCAAGCCTCACCAGTGCGCAAAGCGGAGAGGGCCGTTGATTCATCGCCACAAACAAGTGCCTTGGTAGATACGAGCCAAGGACCAATAAAATTGTGTAGCTTATTGATATGAACAAGATCTAGAGCCGTGTCGATGTCCGAAAGGGCTTTCTCCTCTTTTCCCTGATACCAGTGCAATCTTGCACTGGACTCCAAAAGAAAAGCGACAAATCGATGAGCATTAAGCTGTTTTGAAAGTTGCAGAGCGGTCGAGATTTCGTTTTCAGCTTGCACCAATACATTACGGTCGAGAAAGATCCATGCTGCCGTAAGCCTGGAAACAATTTCTGCTCGGCGGTTTGCCGTGAGATAGGCAAGATTCGAGGCATGCTGAGCCTGTTTTAGTGCTTCGTCAGATTGCAGTTGATAGATCATCACTGTTGCCAGCATGTAGCGATTGGCAGTTTCAATCGAAAGCAACTGATGCTCTTCACACAGTTGCAAACACTCGGTTAAGTGCTCGTATGAGCGAGCCATTTTTCCTTGTGCGTAGGCACAATCACCGAGGCCGCCAAGCGATTTTGCTTTCGCGCGAAAACAGTTTGCTCGCTGACTGTAATCTAATGCAAGTAAATGTTCTTTCTCACATTCGTCTAGCTGCCCAGTAGGGAACAGCATATTACCTCTCATCGAGTGGATTTCACACAAAGATTTATTTAACGTCAGCTTTTCGCACAGGGCTTGGGCTTGGTCTAAAATCGACATCGCTTGTACAAAGTTGTCGGTTAAGCGGTAGGGGTTAATGAGGTCTAAATAGTATTGAACACGTTCAGGATCATTTTCTGTGTGATGAACCGCTTGCTCAAGAACCTCAATACTCTCTTTGATGCGTCCCATCGAATACAGGCAGTTTCCTTTCATATTTAGTGCATACGCCATCTGTTCTTTAGGTGACTCTTTAATAGCGAACTCAATAAGTGTCAGTGCTTTTTCAAACTGATAATTACTCAGGTAATGTTTGGCGGTCTGTTCAAGAACAGTAAATACACCTTCGACCTTGGCATGATTAATATGGACGGCATATAAGAATCGATCTCGGTTCTCATACCATTTTGCACAGGCCATGTGTATTTTTGAACACTGTGACTTGTCTATTTGACGGAAAACAGCATTACAAATCAAATCATGATGGAAAAGGTATTGATCGCCATTGAGTTTTACTAAGCCAGCGTCGACTAACTTATCTGGTACGTAGCCGGGAATTCGAGTGATTTCACGCAGTTGCTCCAGTTGAAAGCACTGCCCCAACACAGAGGCAGTACAGAGTGCTTGGCGATCTTGGGCTGGAAGTTGAGCTAATTGTATCGAAACTAAATGTTCCAATGACTCCGGAACGTCTTTATCAAACTGAGAGCAAAGCAGTGTTTGGCGCAAGTACAGAGGATGGCCTTTCGCAAGCTTTATACAGTCATTGATATGTTTATTCTGTTGGCATGTGATTGAGCAAGCTAACTCGTAAGACTCTTCAGATGACAACTCCCTAAGTTCGATTAGGTTCACGTTGGTAAACCAAGATTGTTTGGAACTAAGTCGTTTTTGCTGCCTAAACGTCAGAAAGAGCAAAATATTGGTGTTTGTAATATGAGGTAGCAGTGTCTCAAGAAACGCCAACATTACCTCGTCGGCCCAATGGACATCTTCAACAATAATCAAGTGCGGTTTGCTGGTCTGCCGTTGTTGAATTAAGAAAGGGATAGATTGCTCTATCGTTTGTTTCAGCGTTTGGAACTCCATTAAGTTCAGCAACTGCTTTTCTGATTCGTTGAGTGCTACCCCCATTAACCAATAAAGGCAGAGGTGGAAAGAAGAGGGAATTGATGACTCGACAGTTTGCTGACGAATAGAATCATCGGTATCTTCACGAGTAAATGAACAAATTGCCCGAGTGAATATATTTTGAGGGGACAAGAGATCAGCACTGCCATGATTCAGGATTTGAATCTCAGTGGTTAAACACGAAGATCGATTCAAAGACGCAATGACCTGGTTGAGTAGGCTGGTCTTTCCTATCCCTGCGGTACCAGTAATACAATACGTTTGGCCTGCTTCTTGTTTTTGCCATCGCTTGATTCCGCTATTCAATGTTTCTAGTTCAAGTTTACGCCCTACAAAACAGTCAGTATGGCTTTGGTGTAAGGATACAAGATGCCAGTTTTTGAAGTCTGGCTCTCCTGTTAGAAACGGTTTTATTGGTCTGGCACAATTGGACGAGACAAAGCAAGGACAAGCAGCTATTTCTCCCCAAGGGATTTTAACTAGGATTTCATTGATTGGGGTTATCGCATTCGGATGTTCCGATAGCTCAGTGACTCGATGCTTGTATTTCGCATTGATAAAAGACCGAATCGAAGCCGAAAGAGCAACCTGTAATTGAAGGGCTAGTTGTCGAATTCGTTCAAAAACATATTCGTCCGATTCCTGTAAAGACCAAGTAAGAACAAACGTCCGGTTTTGTATTATGGGTGTAGTGTTTTGGCTGAAAAGTAATGTTTGCAGAGTCTTTGCGGTCAAATCACACTTTGCTTCGATTGCAAAAATAAAAAAATATGGTGGTGATGAAGACACATTTGTAAGTAATGGTTCTGAGGCGCGATCTATTAAGAGGTCCTCTAGGGGGACAGAAAAGTATTCCGCGAGATTGGATGCGGTACGATACAGCACATTCGCCCCAGACTCTGCTCGCTTTATGGAAGCAATAGATACGACAAAACCCTGTTGAAAGCATTCTTCCGCCAGTCTTTCTTGGCTCAGTCCTAATTTCTTTCTCAGTTCTTTGAGTCGTAATACGTTGAGTGGAATTCTTCCATCCCTATTTGCCATATTTCACTCCGTTGTAACGTATAGCTTTTTCCAGTAAACCTGAATCGATTGGATATGTTGAGTGAATAAATTTATCTTATTTCACCACATATAATACTAGTAGTTAAAATGTTATATACGAAAATGAAATGGGAATTTTAATCTTCAAACTACCTTAATTAATTGTTGTATTAGTGGTGTTTTTGTTATTAATAATTTTGATATTTATTGTTGTGAATTCATTTTTTCTTAATAAGTTTTTTGAAATATCTTTAAATTTATATCTTTTAAAAGATTGCACACCTTCAACTTATATTGGACTGCATTAAACTTTAAAAATTAAATTCTTTAATTTTAGGGATATAAATTGATAATCTTATTTTTAGTGTTTTTTTTATTCCTATTCTGGCGAGTTAAGTTTTTCTAGTCTATAAATTAAACATCGGCATTTTCTAAATAACTACCGATAAAAATAATTTTAATTTCAATATTATAAATAGTTGGCTTTATACAATGGATATTGGCTTTTTCTGCCTGTTAAAAGGATTTCATATTACACCACACTTGAATGCCGCGCTTACCTCTATCAAGGAGACTGCGTGGCTGCCACATGTCAAACGATCTTGTTATCGAGGGGATTGGCAAGCGCTTGCTTTAGAAGAATCCTATCGAAAGGCCTATTACCCTAACTATTTACTACTCTCTGAATTTCCAGAATTGGAACTGTTCTTATCTCAGTTTTTCTGCCCAATTTTGTCAGTACGGTTTGTGAAATTAGATCCGTGAGCTCAGGTATTATAACGCCGAGCTTATGGCGTATGTTTTTCTCAAGTACAGGCTTGTTTACATCATTAACTACTGCTACAGCGGCAATTGAGGTTCATGAATTATGCAAAAGGGCTCACCTATAGAATTCTACCAGCAACGTCCTCAATCTCGTGAGACGGTCGGTGTTGAAGAAGTGCAGCAACAAACTCAACAGTTTGGTTTTGCTGAACCCGAAATGGATGAGCTGCTTAAGTACTCATTACGGACTCAACTTGAGGCTATGCTCCAAAACCAACTCAGCACGGCTGAACGCCAACGGCAACTGAAAGAGAGTTTCGCTGCGGCAGTTGAGCTCGTATTGAAGGAGACAAAAGTTGAGCACCGAACACTGGTGCAAGCCTTTCAGACCATGTATGGCAACGCTTGCCAATCTCTTTCTCTGGCTAAACTCACCCAAGAGGAACTGACCCGACAGTACATTTCCACATTTGGGCTGGTGATGTCTCCACTTAACTGTAAACACACCATCAAAGATGTGTACCGAATTAAAGGCTTTGCGTGTGGTACAAACAAAGCTATCCAACAAATGCTTGCCAACAAGCCACAGGTTAAAGTGCTTTATCCAGCTTGCGGCCCCTTTGCACCATTGCTGCTGCCTTTACTTGCTCACTACAAACAAAGTGATCGGATTAGCGCAGAGCAGCTTCAGGTGACACTAGTAGATATTCACCCCGGAGCGATTAAAGCACTCAATCAATTGATCGCGGATCTCGATATCGCAGACTACATTGAAGCCTTAGTGGAAGAAGATGCTACCCAATTTTCGCCAACTCAAACGTTTGATCTCCTGATACTTGAAGCGATGCAGCATGGATTTAGTCGGGAAGGGTTTCTCAGCATCGCGAAACATTTGGTTCAATATTTACATATTCAAGGCGAAATGATCCCCAAGCAGGTATCTGTGCGCGCCATGATGGTCATCGGGGAGACGGAATTTAATCAACAATGGAAAAAAGCAGAGTATGCACATTCCAACCATTGCCAGCCGGAAGCGATAGATGATCGAATTGATCTGGGAGAAATTCTTAACGTCAATAAAGCCATGTTGCTCAAAAACGAGATTTTTGAGCTAGATGGTGGAATAAAAATGCTGCAAGGCAACACCATTGAGCTGCCGAAAGATGTGCCAGATATGGCAAAACGTATCCTCGCCATTTACAGCCATATCGATACTTACGGAGATGCGATGGTCGGACAATACGACTCTGGTATTACCCATCCTAAACCCGACATGACTTTTTATGTGGATGCCAAGCCCAAAGCTGTTGAACACCATTACTTTGAAGCGAAGGGAGGGGATAAGGTCAGTTTCTATTATCAGTTAACCGGATTGCCAGGTTTTGTCGCCACCCATGGATGATTTCGATATGCAGCAAAAATACGTCGTTTTTACAGGAAGTTGTTACGCCTTGCCCATCATTCAGTTGTTGGCACAACAGCATAAATTGGCGGGCGTGGTAGTACCGGAAGGAGAACTAAATCCTGACTTACAGCAGCTACAGAGCTATCTGAGCGCTCAATCGATTCATATTGCTCAGTATACCGCCAATGACAGCAGTGCTTTGATGGCGCAACTCGATGCTTGGCGAGTCACGGATGGCGTCATCTATTTGTTCAGGCACATAGTTCATTCCTCGCTGTGTCAGTTTTTCAACGGAAACTTGTACAACATTCATCCGGGAAAGCTGCCCGAGTATCGAGGCCCGATGCCTCTCTATTGGCAATTAAGAGACGGTTTAGACACCTTTAGCCTCACCCTGCATCGTCTTGAGGCATCGGCTGATTCCGGCGCTATAGGAATGGAGTTAGAGGTACCATTTCACCCGTTTGAGACCTTAACCAGTGCTCAGCAAAAAGCGTCACAAATGACGGCTAAGCTGATGTATGACTTCCTCATCGCGCAACAAAAGCAAGGGCTGGTTTGGCATAAGCAAGTATCAAACACCAACGAAGTGGCACGAGCAGTAAACCAACATGATCTGCACATTCGTTGGAACGTGCAAACGAGTCGCGAAATCGTCAACTTAGTGCGAGCAGGCAATCATGACTTCGGAGGTGCGATGTTGAGCTTGCCAAATGGTGTCGCCAATGTTTTGCAAGCAAGCGCAATGGAGACTTCTTTAGCCGGTGTTGAGGCGGGGAGCATTCTCGAGATCAGCCCACAACATGGGTTACAAGTGAAAACGTTAGATAGCGCCATATCAATAGATGTTATTGCTACACAGCAAGGCGTGTTTTCGGGTTATCGCTACGCGCAAATGGCTGGGCTGGACGCTGGGATGTCATTGCTTCAGCACGCTTCAGCCTGCGAGTAAAGAAATATCTCAACACGGCTCTTTGCGGCATTAATGAAGCCCGCAACGGTATTTAGTAATGCGAGATTGGAAAGTTTTACCCAACCACACCAATTACGTTATGGGTTGGTTTTAACTTAAGTGTATACGTTAAAAGGAAGAACAGTATGGCTACAGAACCGTATCTTGGGACACTAACCGCATTTGGCGGCAATTTTGCAATTAGAAATTGGGCAATGTGCTCGGGGCAAATGCAGGCAATTGAAGATAATCCAGCACTCTTCTCTCTAGTTAGCACTCTATACGGAGGTGACGCCCGAACTACCTTTGGTTTACCTGATTTGCGTGGCCGCAGTCCAGTTGGTGTAGGCACACGACCTGGGGGGATGGATTATCATCAGGGAGAAAGATTGGGTACTGAACTGGTAACTATTGATATAACCCAAATGCCAGCACACTTACATACGGCAATTTTTACCCCTCTTGGCACTTCTGCACCTGTAACAGGCAGGATGCAGGTTGCTACCAATGCTGCAAATACGCAGGTACCCGAAAGTAATTCGTATATAGCGCAAAACTCTACCCCCGGGTTCTATAAACCGACGTTTCAGCAACCAGATTTGACTGAGATCGAAGGCTTAAGTGTGTCTGGTGGTGGCTCGGAAGGAGGTACTGTAACTGTGACTGAAACAGGCGGTTCAGAGCCACTTAATATTTTGAGCCCGGTATTGCCGATTAATTGGTTAATTGCCACTGCGGGAGTATACCCACCGCGTAGCTAATCAACCAAGAAAGAATTGGCTGAAACTTTCGCTAATCCTTTCCTATAAAAAAATTAAATATTTAAGTTGATTATGATAACCCGGCTATGTTGATAAGGCCGTCATCTTCAGGAGAGGAAAATGAGATTACGTCGTCAGGTAGCGATCGCAATTACAACAGCATGGGTGTCCTCAGCGTTTTTTTCCGGTGAAGCCTGGGCCGCACAGCAAACCATTAACTACTCTAATGGTTCAGGTTCCAATTTTAGTGAGGTGGAGACAGGCGTCACTGGGGGTATGCCCTCGGTCACTCTTACCAATACAGGTGCTGTGTCTATGGTATTAGATGCAGGCAATAGCACTGATAGCACTCCGTTTACTGGCCTAAATGACCTCGGGTTTGTAGCTGGTGTTTTTTTCTCAAATACCATGATTAATGAGTTCAACAATCGTGGCTTCCGCTTTTTTGAGCGATCAAGTACTAACTTCAGTTTCGACGAAATTACCTTTATGCAGGGGTCGGCCCGAGACTCAGATAAAACGTATCAACTTGTGTTAACTGGCTTCTCTAATGATACTCAAACAGTGACCGAAACTGTCACCTTGCCAAAAGGTGGTGAAGCAAACTCAGGGTTACAGGATTTGTTTACCCTGACCCGTGGTACAGACTTTACTGATTCTGCATGGCAGGACGTTGATACAGTGACTATGGCCTTTACCCGAAGTCCGGGTGCTGACTCTCGTTATCTTATCAAAAGTATCAAGATTGATGACGCTGCGGTTTCAGACTCAACCGCGCCTACTTTTGTCAGTGCGAGCTCAACCCCCACTGATGATGCAACCAATGTTTCTGTTAGCAACAACATCGAGATTGCCTTTGATGAGAATATTGAGCTGAAGAGCGGCAATATTACCATTCGTAATGTTACAGACAGTCGCGATTTTGAAGTATTTAATGTTGCCACCGAAAGCGATGGCACAACAACTTCACCAGGCGCTGGCCGCATCAGTGTTACCAACGATAAAGTTTACTTAAACCCAACCAGTGATCTGATAGGAAACCGGACTTACGCCATTCATATTGAATCTAGTGCCGTGGCTGACACCGCAAATAATAGCTTTGCTGGGATCAGCGATGATGCCACATTTAACTTTACTACGGTCGATACCACGCCAAATGCGCCATCTACACCCGATTTAGATGCTAGTTCGGATACCGGATCATTAAATACTGATAATATTACCAGTGACACTACTCCAACGTTTAGTGGGATTTCTGAGAGTGGATCGATCGTTACTTTATACAGTGATCAAGTCGGTGGAGGTGCAACGGTTATTGGCACAGGCACTGCTACTGGAGGAAACTGGCAGATAACAACCAATGAGTTGGCGTCTGGTATTACACATGCAATAAGTGCTAAAGCGTCAGATAGCGATGATAATGTTAGCTCGGCATCCAACGCGTTAAGTGTCACCATTGATACAGTAGCACCATCCGTAGTGAGCATTACCACGCCGATTGAGGCTGACAGTATCGTCAACGCTGCAGAAGACAACGATGTGCTTATCGCTGGCTCCGGCGCGGAAGCAGGCAACAGCGTGACCGTGACTATCACAGACAATAACGGCTCTGTCAGTCGTACGGTGACGGCCGACAACTCAGGCAACTGGACGTTGAGCGGCAGCGAGCTGGATATCAGTGGCCTGAACAATGGTACCCTGACTGTGTCTGCAACCCAAGCTGATATAGCAGGTAATATCTCCACCGCAGCCACACAGAGCATTACCCTGGACAATGCTGGCCCATCAGCAGTGACCATCACCACGCCGATTGAAACCGATGGTATTGTCAATGCAGTGGAAGATAACGATGTGTTGATTGCTGGCTCAGGCGCGGAAGCAGGCAACAGCGTGACCGTGACCATCACGGACAATAACAGCTTTGTCAGTCGTACGGTGACGGCCGACAACTCAGGCAACTGGACGTTGAGCGGCAGCGAGCTTGATGTAAGTGCGTTTAACAATGGCACCCTGACGGTGTCTGCAACCCAAGCAGATATAGCAGGTAATACTTCCACCGCCGCCACCCAGAGCATTACCCTGGATAACGCCGCACCATCAGCTGTGACCATCACCACGCCGATTGAAACTGATGGCATCGTCAATGCGGCAGAAGACAACGACGTGCTGATTGCTGGCTCCGGCGCTGAAGCAGGCAATAGCGTGACCGTGACCATCACGGACTACAGCAATTATGCCAGTCGTACGGTGACGGCCGACAACTCAGGCAACTGGACGTTGAGCGGCAGTGAGCTTGATGTAAGTGCGTTTAACAACGGCACCCTGACGGTCGCGGCTAGCCAGAGCGATGCTGCGGGCAACACCTCCAGTGCAGCTAGCAAAACATTTACGTTAGATAACGTGCAGCCAACTGTTTCTTTGAGCAGTTCAGACCTCGATTTGATCTCTGGCGAAACGGCGAGTATCACGTTCACCTTAAGTGAGTCATCAAGTGACTTTGCTGAGTCAGATGTCACCGTCACTGGCGGCAGTTTGTCCAACTTTGCGGGCAGCGGTAGCAGTTACACGGCGACCTTTACACCAACGGAAGAGAGTGTGGCGAGCGGCACCATTGATGTTGCCACCGGCACATATACCGATGCCTCTGGTAACAGCAATAGTGCAGCAACACCACTTTCCATCAGCGTCGATACTATGCTTCCAACCGTCAGTATCACTAGCTCCAGCGCTGCGCTGAAAGCGGGTGAAACGGCAACACTCACGTTTACCTTGAGTGAAGCCGCAACTGATTTTGCCGAAGCCGATGTGACCGTTGCTGGCGGAACTCTTTCTAACTTTGCGGGCAGTGGCGCCAGTTACACGGCTACCTTTACACCTGCAGAAGAAAGCACTGAGGATGCAACTATTAATGTTTCAGCTGAGCAATTTAGCGACGCTGCAGGCAACCTCAATACTGCAGCGACTCAGTTGTTGATCTCAGTGGATACGGGGATCCCGACTGGACATAGCATCAGCATTGATCAGGAGAGCATTAACAAAACCAACGAACAGGCGATGAGCTTTACCTTCGCAGCAGCTGAAGTGAATGCGATGTTCACTTATCGCGTGACCGACGGTACCACGACCATTGACGGCGCTAGTCAAACAATCTCCTCGGAGACCATGCAAGTAACGGGCATTGACGTCACTGGTTTGCAAGAGGGGACGTTGACAGTAAGCGTGGTGGTAACCGATGCCGCAGGCAATGCATCTGATGCAGTGACGGATACGGTGACTAAACGCTACGATGTCGCGCCAACGGCAGTTGATGATAGCTTCTCGACTGAGGAAGATACGGCGAAACAATTTGATCTGTTAGCCAACGATTCCGATATTAATGATGACATGGTCGCTTCTTCTGCAACGGTTAAAACGCAACCAATTAAAGGTCAGGTGTCGATCAGCAACGGCGTTGTTACCTATACGCCAAATAGTAATGAGACAGGCACAGATAGCTTTACCTATACCGTGAAAGATGCCCTGTTGCAGGAGTCACAAGACGCGACAGTGACCGTCACTATCATGGCTATAAATGATGCGCCAGTCGCGAAAGCGCTGACCATCAACACCGACGAAGATACCGCAAGCGCAGCAGTCAGCGCGCGTAGTCAAGCGGAGGATGTTGAAGATGGCATCCCAACGGGTGATTTAGCGTTAGTTAGTTTGCCTCAAAAAGGACAAGTCGCCATTGATCAAACTGTAGGCACTTTTGTATATACGCCGAATGCGAATGAAAATGGTAGCGACAGTTTTACTTACACGATCGCAGACAGTGAAGGCGGCGTTTCTCTTGCGGCCACGGTCAGCGTCAATATCGGTTCCGTCAATGACTCACCAGTGGCGGAGGCAGATAGTTTTACTTTTGATGAAGATGTCACATCGACACTCGATATTTTAAGTAACGACAGTGATATCGAAGATGGGTCATTCACCCCGAGTAGTATTACCCTGCAAGATCTTGGTCAAGGAGAGGGGGGATACAGTTTTGCCACGGTCAGTGTCAATGCCGATGGGACCTTAAAGATTGTGCCAACAGCGAACGTAAATGGTCAACATAGCTTTACCTACACGTTAACCGATAGTGGTCAAGCTGTCTCCGTGCCAGCAACCGTCACGCTCAATATTACGCCAGTGAATGATGCCCCCGTTGCTGTTGATAACAGTGCGCAACTGCTGGAGGGAGGCTCCTTCGAAGTCAACGTATTAGGCAATGATAGTGATGCCGATGCTGGAGACAGTTTTGAACTCACTAGTGTCACAGTCGTCGATACGCCAGCACATGGCAGTGTGAACGTGACGGCGTCAGGAGCGATTGTTTACAACCCCAATGAAAACTACTTCGGTGAAGACAGCTTCACCTATACGGTGGCAGACTTAGCAGGTGCTGTATCTAACGTCGCAACAGTGACCATGACGGTAACACCAGTCAACGACGCACCAATGGCGCAAGCACAGTCACAAACGCTTGATGAAGACAATAGTTTGGTGATCACGCTGGTTGGTTCAGATATTGATAACGATGATGACACTCTGCAGTATCTTATCACTGAGCAAGTCAGTCATGGCGTTCTAGAGCAGTTGACCAATAATAGTTGGCGCTATACACCAGAAGCGAACTTCAATGGCTCCGACTTTTTCTTGTTCAAGGTCAACGACGGTGATCTAGACTCGACAGAGGTTCGTGTCGATTTGACGGTTAATGCAGTCAACGATACACCAACCGCGACCGATATCAGTGCTACGGGAGAGGAAGAGATACCGCTGACCATTATTTTAAATGGTAACGATGCAGAAGGCTCATCTTTGAGCTATCAAATTGTAAAATCACCAGTCAACGGTAATGTTACCGTCACAGGCAATCACGCGGTTTATACGGGTAACAGTAACTTCTTTGGTCAGGACAGTATCACTTACAGCGTAAGTGACGGAGAACTTACCTCTGGAGTGGCGTTAGTGACCATCACAGTGAATAACGTTAATGACTCGCCAGTGATTACGGGTACTCCATCGGCACAAGTGGATGAAGATAGTGTGTATCAGTTTGTGCCCGCCGCATTGGATAATGACCCAGCGGATACTCTGACCTACTTGATAGCTAACAAGCCACCTTGGGCTACATTTGACAAGACAACAGGAGCACTTTCTGGTACGCCAAGTAACAGTGATGTGGGGACTTATCCAGATATCGTGATTAGCGTATCCGATGGTACTATTTCTTCCTCATTGTCAGCGTTTTCGATTACTGTGAATAACGTGAATGATGCACCTGTTATCTCTGGCTCACCAGCAACACAAGTGAATGAAGACAGTACCTATCTGTTCACGCCACAAGTGTCAGATGTTGACAGCCAAGCCTTCACCTTCAGTATCGTGAACAAGCCATCTTGGGCTAGCTTTGATGCATCAACAGGCACGCTCAGTGGTACACCAGATAATGGTGATGTTGGCAAATATCAGGGCATTGTTATCTCGGTTTCTGATGGTCTCACGACCACAATGCTCAATAGATTCAGTATTGTGGTTAACAATGTCAATGACGCGCCAGTGATCAGTGGCACTCCTGCTCTTACTGTCAACGAAGGCAGTACGTATCGCTTTGCGCTGCAGGCATCGGATGTTGATAGTAGTAGCTTGAGCTTTTCAATCCGCAATAAACCATCATGGGCAACCTTTGATAGAGCAACTGGGTTGCTAAGTGGTACGCCGGAAAATGAGCATGTTGGCAGCACCAATAATATTGTTATTAGTGTCTCTGACGGTGAGTTAAGCGCTTCTCTAGCAGCGTTTAGCATCACGGTAATCAACGTCAATGATGAACCAATGGCAGTTAATGATACCTATGTCTTTACCGAGAGTAACGATGGTAGCTACTTATTGGATGTACTCAGCAACGACAGCGATATTGATCTAGACACATTACAACTGGAATGGGTTAAACCTACATCTGGAACGGCAACGATTGTGGGCAGTCAAATCCAATTGGCAACGACCTCAATTGGTACAGTGACAGTGCAATACAGTGTGAAAGATGGTAATGGTGGAAAGGCCACCGCGAAAGCAATCGTGACAATTAAAAGTGCGAAATTGGACGCACCAACAATAACCGCACCTTCAGATATTGAAGTGAAAGCAACTTCGCTCTTTACTAAAGTTGCATTAGGCTCTGCCGTGGCCCGAGATAGTACAGGCAAGCTATTACCTGTTTCATTGGTCGACAGCACGACCTTCTTCCGACCTGGAACTAATACGGTCTATTGGCGTACTCAAGACTCTGATGGAAACGTCGCTGAGGCTAGTCAAACGGTAACAGTGTATCCACTGATAAGTATCTCCAAAGATGCGCAAACCACGGAAGGCACCAACCATAGCGTAACGATACACCTTAACGGCCCTTCGCCGAGTTACCCAGTAGTCGTACCTTACACGGTTTCAGGAAGCACAGACAGTGATGACCACACACTCACCTCTGGCGAAGTGGTGATAACTAGTGGTACCGAAGGCAAACTTTCGTTCGAACTACTTAATGATGGACAAAGTGAAGGCGTTGAAACCTTAGTGATTGATTTGGACAGCACCCTTAATCTAGGTAGTAAGCGTCGTTACACCTTGACAATCTTTGAAGAGAATGTGGCTCCGAAAGTCTCGGTAAGTGTATCTCAGGCGGGGGAGCAGCGGAGCCAAATTGAAAATGGTGTTGAACCGGTCACAATCACAAGCAGTGTTAATGATGCAAATATGTCAGATATACACAGTTTCAGATGGAGTAGTGATAGCGATGTACTTAACCAAGCGATTGCGGGGCAGATGTACAGCGAAACATTGACTTTCTCTCCGCAATTACTGAGTTCAGCGATTTACAATTTGCAATTGACAGTTACTGACAATGGCACTCCACCATTATCAGTGACACGGAATGTCTATTTAGAAGTGGTACAAACATTGGCGGAGCTCGGAAGTGAAGATAGTGATGGCGACTTAATCCCGGATGATCAAGAAGGTCATAATGATAGTGATGGTGATGGCATTCCTGACTATCTTGACGCAATTTCTGACTGTAACGTAATTCAACAGGTTGTGTCAGAAAAAGATCGCTTCCTCATTGAGGGGCAGCCAGGTGTCTGTTTACGCAAAGGAATAACCATTCTGACTAACACAACAGGAGGAGCTTTATTGCTAGATGAGGAGCTTCCTAAAGATATCAACATGAAGAGCATCGGGGGAATCTTTGATTTTGTAGTAATTAATTTGCCGCTGCCCGGCCAAAGCTATCAATTAGTTTTGCCTCAGCGTTTACCTGTTCCAGCAAATGCAGTGTACCGAAAGTATAACGCTGAACAGGGGTGGATAGACTTTATTGAGGATGCTCAAAACACAGTTTCTTCTAGTGCTGGCGAGGCTGGTTATTGTCCGCCACCAGGGCACAGTTCATGGTCACAGGGTCTGACTGAAGGTGACTGGTGTGTACAACTTACCATTGAAGACGGTGGTCCGAACGATGATGACGGATTGGCTAATGGCAGTGTCGTTGACCCTGGCGTCGTTGCCGCTCGTGTAAACAATAATGCGCTCCCTCAAGCGATTGACGACAATGCGTTTGTTAGTCTCAATGGTACGGTGACGCTCGATGTATTGAGCAATGATACCGATGCTGATGGTGATGGGCTGAAGGTAAGTCGCGCTTCTGTAGATATTGGTAGTGTTAGTGTGGTTGATAACAAACTAAGTTATGTCACTCAACCACAGTACTACGGGGAGGCTTTGATCACTTATAGCGTAACGGATGGTAATGGTGGAACGGGATCGGCGAAGGTGACGGTGAATGTGGTAAACAGTCAGAATCCGAATGCGGTGGACGATAATATTACCACCGATGATCGTACCCCTGTCACGGTTTATGTCCTTGCTAACGATACCGATCCGGATAACGACACATTGAAGTTGGTTTCAGTCCAAGCGCAGTATGGGCAGGTGGTCATGAATGCAGATCAGAGCGTGACCTATACCCCTACCTCAGGGTTTGAAGGCAATGATGTGTTGACATATATCATTCAAGATAGCCAAGGCCTGCAAGACACAGGGAAAGTTATAGTGACAGTTAAGTTGGTAAGAGATGTAAAGGTTGAAAATACTTCAGCAGGATCATTGGGTAGCATAGTGTTGATGCTTTTGATTTTGTTAGGAGCCATGAAACGTTATGGAAGAAACAGTGCTCTAGCACTAATTGCTGTGTTTAGTTTTAGTAGTCAAGCGGGTTGGTATGTTGATGTTCAAATGGGGTCAAGCCATGCAGATGAGCGTGATGCTGTTAAAGGTGATAACGTAATTTCTACTGACAACACCGGGCTCTACCGTTCTATTGGGTTTGGATATGCTTTTTCTGAGCAATGGTCAGGAACTATCCGTTATATTGATATGGGTGAAGGTAGTGCAACATTGCGTAGTGCGACTACTTCACCAGAAGACTATCACACCAGTGTCGCATCTATAGCACCGCTCCTTGTAAAGGGCATAGGCTTCGACATCGGTTATAAGTTCTGGCAATACAATTCATGGTCCGCAAAACTGAGTTTGGGGGGCTTGTTCTGGGATACCGATATTGAAAGTACGTATCAAGGCAGCAAGATAACGACGGAAGTGGATGGTTTTGATGGATATATTGGTGCAGAAGTTGGCTACAACCTCTCAGATAATTGGGAGATCGGTGTCCAAGGCGCTCGTTATTTTTTACATGAAAATGATGTTGATATAATTGCGCTACAACTTCGTTATTTTTTTGAGCCGTTAGCAGCGTATTAACTTATGGTTTGGTATTTTTCGATAATTTATATCCCAATTGCTCATGAAGCGGTATGGTAAATCACTGGAGATTAATGTCGTGATTGTGCTCTTTATTATGTAGATCAATAGTCCATGAAAAATCCTTAATTATCTTGAGGTCTTTTCTTCTTTAACATCTAGGGAAAGATAGTGATTGATAGAGTGTTAAGCAGAACTTACTATCCGTTCGATATTAGAAAAATAAGGTTCATTGGAAGCTCGATGTGAACTTAAAAGAAGATGATTTACGTAATAGGGTTGCTGGTGGCGCTGAAAATGTCAGCGTGATACGTCGCTTTACTTTGAACCTAGTACGTTTACAGTCGAAGAAATATAGTGTTTGGGCTGAAGCCAAACAAGCGGGTTAGAGCGACACAATTCGCAGTGAACTCTTATTGGGTTAAAAAGCGTTCCAAGCTCGCTGTTGCCCTGATGCTGATAACTACGACGATAAATTGATACCGAGCAAAACGATAGTTTGATATTGCCTCTTCATAAATCTATGACTCTTTAAGTTTATGACATTTTTGAAGGGGCAATTTTATATCTGCTTTAGGATGAGATACTTGCTACTATCTCGGTTTAATCCAATACTGATTGAATAATATCAAATGCTTTTTCTATTTTTTTGGTAGGAATAATGCCAAACCCAAATAAGAGGGCATTAGAATGATTGTTGATAGAAAAATGCGATGATGGATAAACCGCTACATTGGATGAAGCAAGCTTATTCACCATTTGTGTCGCGCACCCCGATACTTCAGCTGCTATATGCAATCCACCTTGGCTTGGAATACGTTGTAAGCAATCTACGTTGTCAATTAATTGAGTGAGCTTATGATACCTTTCGCTGTAGATTTTATTCATATTGAGTAAATGATGAGAGAAATGACCGTCACGCATGAATTCGTCAAGTAGGATTTGAGACACTACAGATGTACTTCTTCCCAAGTGCCATAACATATTTGAAATTGGCTCTATTAAAGACTTTGGTGGAATCATATATCCAATGCGTATGCCGGGAAATAGTATTTTAGAGAAACTGCCTATCATTATGACGCAGTCATTTTTGTCTTGTGACTTGAGAGCTTGCTTACTGGTATTGAGATAGTGATATTCCGCATCATAATCATCTTCGATAATGATTGCGTTATTAACTTCTGCCCACCTCAACAGTTCTAACTTTCTTTCGACGGAGTAGCTAAAGCCTAAAGGGAATTGATGACTAGGCGTTGTATAAATAATTTTGGTATTAGAAGGGATTGATTCAACGACAACGCCTTGGTCGTCCATCGGCACGGTGCCTATTTGCGCGCCAAGCAATCGAGCTTGATTTCGAAAAACAGGATATCCTGGATCTTCCGTCGACACGAGATCCCCCGGAGAGAGTAATGTAAGGAGAGTCGTCATTATTGCCTGCTGGCACCCTTGCGTAATGATGATGTCTTCAGGATCACAGATTACGCCTCTCGAATGTCTTACATACTCGCAGATAGACTCTCGTAAACAAGCTAGTCCTTGCAAATCACCACCATGTGCAAACTCTGGAGTTAATGCATTGAGCCTACTCAGTCTTGAGTGTCGCCAAATATGCTTTGCTATTCTCTGATGATCAGGAACACCTAAAGTGAAGTCATAGTCTAGATTCTTTGGTGCGATGATCTCTGGCTTTTTCGCTGCGTTAGTGCCAAACATCCCTAGTTGGTAGTGTTTTATTGATCTCTTATCTTGATTCACCGTTTGTTCTAGAGCATTACTTACGTACGTGCCAGACCCTGCCTTTTTTACTATCCACCCCTCGAACTGAAGTCGCTCATACACCGAAATGACAGTGTTTCTTGCTATGCCTAACTTTTTTGACAACATGCGAGTCGACGGTAATCTTTCATTTGATCGTAATCTGCCTTCTAATATCCCTTGGTATATCTCGGAATAAAGCTGTTGGCTGGTGACTTTTCCAGTTTCGAAGTGTAGTGAAAATGGCATCGTTTTCTCTGTAGACGTTGAAAAGTGGTTCTAAAGCGTTGTGAGGATGTGGATCTGTATATACCAAGTATATCTACCTAGTATACCGTTATCTTGGTATGGAGAAAGCGCATTTGAGTACACTATTTCCCCATTTTGCAAACGGATGTTACTTACATTCGTATCTAATCGGCCTACCTATCAACGGTGATCAGGTTTAAACCTGTTTATATCGCACTAAAAATTTGAAGGCACAGTGTTATTCAACGGGGGTTAACGATTGGAGTTCTTCAAGTCAGGCTTACTTTTATATAAAAAGTTAAAAGCCTTGGAATAAACTAGAAATTAATTATAAGTGAAAATTAAAAATAGAGGGTTCAATGAAATTAAACAATGCCTTGGTGGCTATTTTATCGCTCACTTCTTTCGTCACGTTTGCGAATACGGAGTTAACGGTTAGCAGTCAATTAAAGAGCGTAGTTGATGAATGTGCTAAAGGATTAATGAACGAATACGATATTCCGGGGTTGGCTATTGCAGTAACGATTGATGGTAAGCGTTATTTTTACAATTACGGTTTCGCTGACGAAAGTAAGGGGAGTTTAGTCACTAACGACACAATTTTTGAACTCGGCTCTATCAGTAAAACTTTTGCCGCTACTTTGACTGGGTACGCCCAAGCAAAAGGTAAGCTGAACATGGATGACAAGGTCAAAGATTATATTCCAGAATTAGAAAATAGTGTCCTGGGTAATACCAAGCTAGTTCATGTCGCAACCTACACTGCAGGTGGTCTACCATTGCAATTCCCTAGCGAAGTAACGAACGACGCTGAAATGATGCAGTACTACAAAACGTGGAAACCGGAGTACGAAGCCGGTACTAAGAGGAAGTACTCAAACCCTAGTATTGGTCTATTTGGCTACATCGGTGCCTTGAGTATGAAGTCAGACTATACGGAAATGATGGAAACCCTAATCCTGCCTAAGCTCGGTATGACCAATACGTTTGTCGATGTACCAAAGGATAAGCTTAACAACTATGCTTTTGGTTATAGTTCTGAGGGAAAACCTGTTAGAGTTAATCCAGGTATTCTTGATGCACAAGCCTATGGTATTAAATCAACAAGCTTAGATATGCTTCAATATATCGAAGCAAATATGGGTCAAGCGCAACTTAATACTGATATAGAAAATGCGCTAGAGCGAACTCATACTAAGTATTTTGATACCGACACGTTTACGCAAGCCGTAGGGTGGGAAGGTTATGATTACCCCGTTTCACTTTCGCAATTATTGAAGGGTAACTCCAGCGACGTAATTCTCAACGCTAAACCGGTTCAAGCAAGTGTATCCGGTACTCTCGGTCGTGACGTTTGGTATAACAAAACGGGCTCAACAGGTGGCTTTGGGGCATATATCGCATATGTACCCTCTGAAAAAATAGGCATAGTGATTCTGGCGAATAAAAACTACCCTAATGCAGAAAGAGTAGAGGCTGCTTACAATATTATTAGCTCGGTAGTGAAGTAAATTTTAGTGGTAATAGGCACTACGTAATTATTAGCGCTTATTTAGATACATACTATCTGCATTGTTTTATTCGATAGTATTTATAGGAGTATTCATGAAAACTAAGCATTGGTCTAAGGTGACTTTGCTACATGAAGCTGTTACGAATCCAAATATAACGATTAAAGGTAAACATAGTTATTACAGTGATTGTTGGGACACCGGTTTTGAGGAGTCCGTTGTAAGATATCTACAAGGCGATGAGTTCAGCCGAGATTGGGAACCAAAATGGAAGATTGATAAGTTACATATAGGTGACTTTGTCTGCATTGCAGCGGAAGTTGTGATTGTTATGGGGGGAAATAGTACACATAGAGCTGATTGGTTCTCCTTGTACCCATTTATGGACTTTATTGAAGAAGCGTACGTCGGGAAAGGAGATACTCATATTGGCGATGGCGCCTGGCTCGGTATGCGATCCATGATAATGCCGGGTGTGACTATCGGAGAAGGAGCAATCGTTGCGGCAAACAGTGTGGTGACGAAAGATGTTGAGCCTTACAGCATGGTTGCAGGCTCACCAGCTAAGCATGTCAAATATCGCTTTTCTCGCGAGACGATAGACGAACTGCTCGCCCTTAGGATATATGATTGGCCTGATAAGAAAATCGACAGTCTGAAGAGGTTGTTATGTTCAGACGATTTAGAAGGGCTGAAAAAGGCAAGCGCTGAATACGATAGAAACCATTCAGAAGAGTGACGATGTCACTATTTTAAAAAACAGAAGAGGCTCATTATAGAGCCTCTTTTTAGTGTGATGGATCTCTGCAACCACCACACTTCCTTATCAACTCATCATTCAGCAAGTCGCCAACTAGAATCGAAAACCTTTTAGTTTCATCTTTGCAGGGAAGGTTACCTCAATAGCTGGCTCTTTCAATCGTTAGCAGAGACGCTCATAACTGTTTTGTTTGAGCAATTCGGTTAAGTCGCCTTGACCATATTTTAGAGTTGCTTGGTGTTTTTGATGTCGAATGACCTGATCAAAAGTAGGTCGAGTCACTGAACGAAAAACGCCCACGGGTACGGGAAAGTCTGGATAGCTCAAGTTAGCAAGCGCATAAGCATAGTATGACTCCTCGCATTGACTGGAGTGGAGCAAAAGGTTCGGGGCCTCTGATTCGACAATCTCGAAACCAAACCCTCTATTGATCAACGCTTTTGAGTGTGTTTTACCAAACAATAACGGTTCATTATCTGAGAGATAAAGTAGATGTTCGCTTCTATTAGCTGGGCCGTTGTAAGGTTCGTGCACTTTATCGTTAAAAATGACACAGTTTTGCAGGATTTCAACCACAGCAGTGCCCGAATGCGCGGCGGCAGCCTCTAACACCATCGTCATGTGTGCAGGATCATTGTCTGATGTTCGTGCTATGAACGTAGCACCTGCGGATGCTGCCAATGCCAAAGGTTTAAGCGCTTGATCGGGAGAGCCTTCAGGACTCGACTTAGAAATGAAGCCCTGTTCGCTTGTCGGGGAAAATTGGCCTTTGGTCAGTCCATAGACAGCATTATTAAAAAGCAAAATTTTAATGTCTTGGTTGCGTCGAATCGCGTGAATAAAGTGATTTCCGCCAATACTCAGTGCGTCACCATCGCCGGTTACGACCCAAACATCTAACTCTGGATTGCTCGCTTTTACACCAGTAGCGATGGCAGGGGCACGGCCGTGAATCGTATGAAATCCATAAGTATCGAGATAATAAGGAAAACGAGATGAGCAGCCAATCCCTGAGATGAATACGGTGTTCTCTTTAGTTCGACCTAATCGTGCTAGAACGGATTGCATCGTTTTTAATACGTTAAAATCACCACAGCCTCGACACCATTTGACTTCAACATCAGATGCGAAATCTTTGCGGTTGAGTACCTTAGTCGTCATTTTTAATATCCTTCAGGTGGTGGTTAATAGACTCAATGACCTCGTGAACTTTGAATGGTAACCCCTTAACTTGGGTTACGGAGCGTGCAGAAATGGCATATTGTGAGCGAATCACTTTGACGAGTTGTTGGTTATTCAACTCAAAAACAAGCACATGTTTGAATTGGCTAATGATCTCTTCCAAATTGCTTGGAAACGGGTTTAGATACTTAATATGGGCGTGGGCAACCGATGCGCCTTGCTTTCTCAGATGCTCAATTGCGGTCGACACAGAACCTTGCGTGCCTCCCCAACTTAGCACTAGCAGTGAGTCTAGAGTACTGCCTGTTAGTGTTTGTTTAGGGATGAAATGGCAGATGTTATTTATTTTTTTTGCTCTTTCATCAGTCATGCGCTGGTGGTTTTCAGGATCATGAGAAGGGTTGCCTGTAATCGCTTGCTTTTCCAATCCTCCAATGCGATGCATTTTCTCTTTTGTACCAGGCGTGACCCACTCTCTGCTGTAATACACGTCATCACGGGCATAGGGATAAAACGGGCTTATGTTTGCTTTTGCTGCCTCGGCAGTGAGCTTAATCTCATCAGGGTTGGGCACGAGCCAAGATTCGGAGCCGTTTGCTAAGTAGCCGTCACTCAATAAGATCACTGGCGTCATAAATGTAGTAGCAATTCGACAGGCCTCGATTGCCATGTCAAAGCAGTCTGCGGGAGAAGCAGGAGCCAACACTGGGAGTGGTGAATCCCCATTTCTACCATACAAAGACAAAAGCAAGTCTGATTGCTCTGTTTTAGTCGGTAGGCCAGTTGAGGGGCCTCCACGTTGTACGTTGATAACAACCATTGGCAACTCCGCCATCACGGCAAGGTTAATGGTCTCTGCTTTCAAACATAATCCAGGGCCAGACGTTGATGTGACTCCTAAACCGCCAGCATAAGATGCGCCTAAAGCTGAACAAGCAGCTGCAATCTCATCTTCTGCTTGGAATGTCGTGACCCCAAAGTGTTGATAGGTTGATAGCGTGTGTAGAATATCTGAGGCGGGTGTTATGGGGTACGAGCCCAAAAATAGCTGGCGTTGGAGTTTTTCTGCTGCGCATATTAACCCAAGCGATAATGCTTCGTTCCCTGAAACAGTACGATACAAGCCAGTTTTATCTGCTACGGGAGCAACCTGAAAACAGTCGCTGAATATTTCGGTTGTTTCAGCATAATTAAATCCCGACTTTATGGCTAAAGTGTTTGCCTCTCTCACTTGCGAATTGTCAGCGAATTTATTATTTAGCCATTCAATGGTCGGTTCTAGCGGACGGCTGTAAATCCATAAAACAATACCAAGCATAAAAAAGTTTTTGCTTCGCTTCACTACTTTAGGCGCTATGTTTAACTCAGAAAGAGATTGAACGGTTAAACGCGTAAAACTGTCACTAATCACTCGATAATCTGCGAGGCTACCATCGCTCAATGGGTTCGATTCATAGCCAGCAAGCTCAAGGTTTTTTTTATTAAAACCATCGAGATCAATAAGCACCAAACCGCCTTCAACGAGTTGTGAGATTTTGGTTTTTAATGCAGCGGCATTCAAAGCGATTAAGACTGAAAAATCGTCGCCAGGAGTATAAATCTCTGTTGAGGCAAATTGCATCTGAAAAGCCGATACTCCAGATGTGGTTCCTGCCGGAGCCCGTATCTCAGCTGGATAATCAGGTAACGTCATGACATCGTTTCCTTGTTTCGACGAGTTGTCTGAAAAGCGTTCTCCAAGTAATTGGATACCATCGCCAGAATCGCCAGCAAAACAGATCACTTCGCGTTTAAGTTGAATTATTGTCATTAAAACCTCTTACCGTGTTAGAGCAAGTTCAGTATGTTTCATTGCACTTAATGAGATGCAATGGAATTAAAGGTTGAAGAAAATGCCGTAAGCCCGAGCATTCTGAGTGTAGAGTTAATGGTGTTGGCTTTATTTGTCGTCTCTGAGGCAGTAGAAATATCCATAGCTAGGTATGCTTTTCCGAAATACTAGAAAAGTTTGCATGACACAAAAATACTTTTTCTGTCATATTAGATGTGATTATTTTTCATTAATTGTGAGCGTTATGGATAAGCTGTCATTAATAAAGTTGTTTGTATCTGTTGTGGACTTAGGGAACTTTACAGCAGTCGCGAATCAATTAGGGCAGTCGCCTTCTACTGTTAGTAAAGCGATTGCTCGCCTAGAACAGGATTTGGGTGTTCGGTTAGTTCACCGCACAACACGTCAACTCCAGCTCACTGAAGCGGGGTTTAACTACCTTGAGACGGCAAGAGAAGTGATCAACTTGCTCAAAAGTAGTGAAGAGCAGCTTCATCAAAGTATTGCATCTCCGTTTGGTACACTTCGTGTCAGCCTTCCTTTATCGTTCGGGCAAAACTATATAACTCCGCTGATTCCAGAGTTTTGCGAACGTTACCCTGAAGTGAAGTTGGATCTTAGCTTTTCCGATGAATACACCAGTATATTGGAGAGTGGGATGGACGTTGCTATTCGAAGCGGGAGACTAAATGACAGCAACCTGATTGCGAGGCGATTATGTCCTATTGATATGGGTATGTTTGCCAGTCCGGAGTACATAAAGAAGTTTGGTCGGCCTCAGAGTGTTGAAGCGCTTAACCAGCACAAATGGATAATGTACCGCTATAAACAATCGGGGCGCTTGCTTACCTTGACGATGCCTTTAGATGGGCAATTAGTAGAATTTAGTCCTACACATCAAGTGACAGTAGACAATGGTTATGCGATGGCCTCTTTAGCGAGTTTAGGAGCAGGGATTGCACTGATGCCCCAATATCTTGCTCGAGACTTAGTACAGCAAGGTAAACTGATGTTGGTTTCTGAACCTCAAAGAACCGATGGTCAAGGTGTCTATATATACTATCCAAGTCGTAAGTTTGTGCCCGCGAAAGTAAAAGTGTTTATCGACTATATTATTCATAAACTTGATGAGCAGGGAGAGGCGATCAACAGCAGTTGGATGCTGAACCATTAAAGCTCTTGCTGGAGGACGATAGCTTTTTCTGAAGTCTAAGCGTGTTACGTGCCAGCAAGTTTGCTACATTCAGTTGTGCCCACAAAAATATTAACTCATGGGTCTGTAAACAAAGATTCGCATCATTAAGAGCCGCATATAGCGGCTTTTTTTGTCCTGAACTTGGAAAGTGGCGACAGGTCTTGAAGCGCTCAGAGGGTTACGAGGACTCGCTTCAGATAAATGAAGAAAGATCGAACCGAAGTATTTTATTGCCAGTTTGACTGCCTATACCGTTGCCATTCCGCTGTTAATTCAGCTTTTTCTTTTCTCGCTGCAATCAGCATTTCTATATTAACGTCAGTGTTTGGGTGCTTTTGAATGTATCGCTCGTAATCAACCGGAATACCATTAATGTGCAGTTCAAGGTGTAAATGCGGCCCTGTTGTTCTTCCTGTGTTACCCGTTTTTCCTATCACTTGTCCTCGGCTGATCTTCTCGCCAACGTGGACGTTGCGTTGAGATAAGTGTAGGTAGCGTGATACAGAGCCATTTGTGTGGCGGATATTAATGTAGTTGCCCGCAAAACGGTTGTAACGAGACTTTAAAACGATACCATCAGCAATACTACGAATCGGTGTACCTACTGGTGTTGCATAGTCAGTGCCTAAGTGCGGAGTCGTTATATTAGTTACTGGGTGTGTTCGTTTTAAGTCATAGCCAGAGCTTACTCTGTAGCTTTTATCAAAGGGATCTGAAAATCGGAGTTTATTTTTTATTGACACGCCATGTTCATCAAATATGTTACCTTGCCCATCATTGATAATAAATAAATCGGTTTTACTACCTAAATAGTAAAAAGAACTAATATAGGTTTCATTTCTACTATTTAACTTAGTTCTTAAGATAAAATTGTCACCTCTCTTAACTGAATCAATAATATTAAAGTTACTTTTAATAAGGGCCAATAGAAAATTAATCTCTTTTTGACTTATTCCTGATTTTAACAATGAAGCGACAAACGAGTACTCAACCACACCTATGGTGATTTTTTGTCTAAGAGTACCCACCTCAAAAGGCGCTTGAACTCCCTCATTCTTGAACTCCAAAGGCTTGACGGTAGGCAGTCTATCCATGGGAGTGAGGATGTGGTGAGAAAGAGACACGCCAATAAAAATGAGTAAGGCAATGGTGAGAAGGGTTGTGGTAGGAGTTCGCACACTCCTTTTTATTATCAAAATAGTCATTAGTTTTGGTGGTTTATCAAGGCTGACAGTTGTGCGTAGAGTATAATATTTTAAATAAAACCTAGCATTAAAGTATGGCTAATTCCTCTGTTTTAACTAAGTGAATAATTATAGGTGATGATTTTAATTTAATAATTTAGTAAAAGTGACGGTTGGTCTGGTGTTTTTGGCTTTTTAAATGGTGTTATTGTCACGTTGAGAAAATATTTTACAATAATATAATCTCGGCAAAATATATTTTGCCAAATTACTATGTTCGCTAAAAATACGCTGAAATTAACATTAGGTCTTACGCTTACATCTCTTTTATTGAGTGCATGTGGTGGTGGTGATGGAGGAGACAACACACCTCCAGCTAGAAGCAAAGGAAGCATTTCCGGTATGGTTTTTGACGCCCCTGTAAATGGCGCAAAGATTGAGGTTTTCGAGTTCAAAAATGGAAACTTAGGCCGGAAGTTGGCTAACACGACGTCTGATGCGTTCGGAAACTACCTGGTTGAGTTTGAATCGTCTTCAATGCCTCTTTTTGTTGTTGCAAAAGAGGGGAGTTATACCGACCCGTTTACGAATGAAACGGTATCAGTGAGCAATGCGAAGACACTTAAATTTGAAGGTGTTGTGAACTTTAAAGAGGGGAGTGAGCAAAAGTTAATGCTTACTCCGCTGTCGAACTTAGCAGCAGGCTTGGCAAGGTACAAAATTTCTCAAGGATCCACAGATGAGAGTGCCTTTTCAACCGCTTTGGATAGTATCAATAGCATGTATGGGTTTGACGTAAATGAGACCAAACCTATTGATATAACCAAAGGTGGGCAAAGCAGTTTTGCTAGTGCTGGGCATCAATACGGCGCTTTATTAACTGCATACTCGTCTTACTCTTACGATCTTATAAAAAAATACGGCAACAGCGATAACGTCTACACTTCAATGCATTTCGCTGACATCCAATATCGGGATGTTATTGCAGATGGTGTTCTTGATGGTCTTGAAGTGAGCCAGACTTCAGGAGCAGTGACTCCCCTCAGCTTTGGACAGAAAAAGATAAATAGCGACATTTATACACGTGATTTATCTCAGCATGTTCTGATCGTGGTAAACGATCCAAGTGTCAATATCTCTGGTACTGATGCCGCAGACTATGTCGACTTTAGTAAGAAGCTTAATGACTTAGGTACATATGGCAGTACTGATGGCGTCATTCCACCGCGAGATGGTACGGATATCGATACAGATGCGCCAATAGTTACTCGTACGGACAGTGATGTGCTCGCTGGCACCGATAAAATTGATCTAAAGATTGTTGATGATATCGGTGTAGAAGACGTATCCGCCTTTATTCAGTATCAGGTTAATGGCTCTTGGTCTGGTGAATTTCAATGTAACGACATACAAGATTTTGGAAGCACATTCTGTTCGGTTGAATTTGATGATTTTGAAGTTGGCCTTCGAGAGACCAACGTTAAAGTTAACATTAATACCAAAGAGATCGATAGTGTGGATATGAACCCTGCCACAGGGCTCTCAAACGTAGCAGCAGCACGATTAGTCTTATATACAGCGGATGTATTGGGTAATGAGTTAATTCCAGGCAGCCATTCGGGTCTTCATATCAACTTTGAATGGGATAACGATGCGCCTGTTATTGATATTACATCGGCGAGTGCAATTAATAATCAACTTAAAGAGTATGTTCTGAAAGGGGTTGTAAAAGAAAGCTCGCAAGAGATCAGTTCGGTCAGTATTTCATTTAAAGATGGCTTACATGAGGACGTCACATGTTCTCCTGTAACGGTAGAGTCTGGAAATGCTTGTGAGTTTAGTAAGGCTTACCCAACTGATGAATTCCTATCTACGACGGTATTTGAGGTTCGAGCGAAGGATAGTAAAGGCAATACGGGTGCCGCTCAGCATGCAGTAAGTCGTGACGATCAAGCGCCAGCACAAACGATTACTTATCCTGAAGGTGCGTCAATGACGTACGTAAATGTCGGTTTAGATGGTGAACGAACCACTTACGATGGTATCTACTCTCAAGATACGTATACCCCAGACAATGTTCAAGCAAGCCGCGATTTCCTAAAGATTGACTATGCGTACGCAAGTATAGGGATTCAGAACTCATTAAAAGGGATAGATTTTAGTAACTTCAACGCTAATTTATTGAAAGAGAATAAAATCCCTTATGTTCGTGTGAAAGTATCAGACGTAAATACCGATACGGTTTTAGGCTCCAACGCTAATAAGCTTAAGCTCGTCGTCAAGTACTACGTAAGCCAAAACAACGATAACAACTACTCACTTCAGCAAGTTATTGATACAACTGCATCAGATGACGATTACATCGCAAAAATTCCGCACGAAACGCTGTTAGATAGCAATGGGCGAGTAGAGGATGTCATCTATTACATTCCGTTTGTAAGAGATATTTTGGGTGACAGCTTTAAATCGGTATCAGAAAACAGTAGTCAAAAGTTAGTCATTCAAACCGTCGATGAGTCTGATAACGAAAGCACTCCAAGAGAAGTATATTTTAGAAGTAGCTTTGACCTACCAACCATAAAAGTGGTGACACCATTTATTGGTGCGCGAGCGCAACTTGAAGGGTTGAGTCCAAATGGTGAATTCACTTCACTTGCGAGTTGTACCACTATCCAACAATTGGAAAGTGATCAATCAATGGCTCTTGACGTCGCGAGTTGTGAAACCACAACTGATGTTGTGAATTATGACTTCATGCGTGTTCGTTTAATTGGTATCGAGGGCAGCGAGCCATACTACTATCAATGGAAAAGAAATCCAGGAACCAAAAAAGTAACGGTTGATTTAAACAAGGCCAATATTGGTGTGTACTTTAAGCTCAATGGCTCCCAGACTTACTATATTACTGAACTATCGACATATCAGACTAGCTTGTTTGATTTCCAGTGGGATCAAGTCACTGCCGGAGAGAAAACTTCTGAGCGTGCGATTCAAATTCTTGATGAGGTGCGCTACGCGTTATCAGGCACGAACAACAACTCATTCTTTGGGTTTGATCCAACGGTTGTGTCTTATGCAACCAATGAAATGCTTACGACTAAAGCGATTCCAGACAAGCCATCAAATGACTATCTACACCGATTCCTTGTTGAAGCCATTGATAGTATTGCTCAAGGAATGCCGAGAAATAACTCATTAGATTTTGCCTCCGCTATTTACGATGATTTGAGCTTTGATGGAAAAGCGAATGGTATTGGTGTTGGTGGACGTCAGGTTATGCTCGATTCTTATCAATTTGGTTCCGATACTTATCGAAAGGATTTAGCGCAATCGTATTACGAAATCATGGCGAGCAAATACGGTATTGAGACCAATATCGCGCAGCTCTATGCTGATGATATTTCGATGGCTAATCCTAACTTAAATGGTAAGAACATTTTTGATACAGAGGGTAGCAGTATCGATATCTTGCCTCCACAGCCCAAATTAACGATTGAAAGCGGTCGAGAGACGATGGTTGGCAATAAGCTTTATATTGCGGGTGAAGTTGTTTCTAAAATTGTCCTAGACGATCCTTCTGGTATTGTAGAAACCGACGCTTATGGTCCGAAGTTTAGCACGATGTGGTATCAAGCCAGTGAGCCAAACATTGAAATACCGCTGGACATCAACATTGTAGAGAACCCTGGCAACAGCAATGCTTATCGAAAAGAGTACCTCTTTACCCTTAACTCTCAGTCTAGTGAACTAAAAGATATTGTAGAGTTTGCTGTGGAAACCAGTGCCATGGACCCACATGGCAATGCGTATGGTTACGATGGCAAAGCTCCGTTTATAGAAACGGTATTTATTGATAATGATTTCCCTAAAACGAGTTACCTCCCACCTAATGACGTCGACGGTAAACCTGTAGAAGACGGTATTTATTTAAATGCCAAAAATACCCATGAATTGACCTTCAAGGTTGAAGATGTTGTGGGTGACAAGCTTTCTTCAAGAGGTCTTGTTTTCTACCAGCAAACGGGTGAAAAAGTCACATACACACCAGAGGACTTTTCGAATAACTCGAAAGACGCCTTTAAAGTCAAATTATGTACGGGGGAGCTTTGTTCAAATCAAGGCGCGACGATTTACCCGGGTGATGGTGATTGGCTAGTCGTTGCAGCGGCAGAGGATAATTTAGGTAACTCCGTTTCAGAGTTAACTAGCACGGCTCCGAGATTCAATATTCGTATCGACTCTGAAGCTCCTATTGTAAAAAGTGAGCAGGTCCAAAGCCGTTTAGGCGGTAACAACCAATGGACACCTGTCATTGATTGGGGGACGTTAAGCCCCGGCAATAATGTAAAAATAGATCTTCGCCGAGGGTCTGGTCAGGCACTGACATTAGAAAGCTGTGACCCTCTAACAGAGACGTGTGACGTACCATACCTAGTTGGTGAACAACCTGACGTCAAAGTCCAATTGGTTTCAAAAGCATTTGATTACGATGAATGGAATGAATTTTATGTCACTGCGACGGACAACGCTTACCCTGCCAATGTTAGTACAACAGGGAAATTCACATTCCAAGTCGATAACAAAGGCCCAGAAATCATCCTAAATACGCCTTGGGTTGAAGACACATTGTCCAAAGAGAACTATGTTGTCGGGCGTGAGTTCAACGTGCGATTTAAATCTGTAATAGACGATTCAGACATTGAGCAAGTCTCTCTATATCAGAATGGTAAAGATTCGCCAATTAAGACAATTGTGCCAACGGATTCATCTAAAGAGTTTGTAATGTCTCTCATTAAGAGTGACACAGATAAAATAGACATTTCTGAAGATGAAAAAACCACGTCACTGTATGTAAAAGCAACCGATATTTACGGTTTTGAATCTAGTTCTAACACGAGCAAGGTTATTCTTGATCGTGATGGGCCAACATTAGGGTTAAGTGGTTTCAATGCGAATGACTACTACTTAGGAAACTATGTCTTTGACCTAACGGCGTTAGACCTAAATGCCAACGGTGATATTTCAATTAATGGTGTAAACCGAGAAAGCTTAGAGTATTGGACGTTTAGCGATCTAGAGCCATTACCTGGCTCTCCAGGTAAAAAAATCAATGAAGATCTCAAAGTGAGCCTTAGTGATTTAGGTACGGGTACACACAAGGTTCGTTTAAAAGGGTCTGATGTTCGTGGCAACACAACCTTAACCAGTGGTGAGCAAGATTTTACCGTTAAAGTGTACAATTCCATCCCGCAGGTAGCGCTAGCGATGAGTTACACGGATGGAACGCCAATTACAAACAACACCATCTATCAAGATGGGAATATCGTACTTACGCTTGATATTGTTGATGACAGTGGCGTTGATCGAATTGACTCAACGTATAGATTTTCTGGAGAGCAAAACGGGACTAACTTTACGTTCTCAGAAACCGCAGATGGCACTTGGACGGCAACGCTGCTTTCTACACAAATTGCCAAAGATGGTAACTATGAACTTGATATAAAGGTTTACAACAAAGTTCGTTACCTTGATGAAAAAGACCGAAAGGTTGGAAAAGTAAACCAAACCTTTAGCGTACAGCGTGAAGGCGTGGTTCTAACAGTTGAAAGCCCGCTGGACTTCCAAAATTACTTATCTGATGGTGTTCTTGATGTCACCTTTACTACATTGAGTGCGGTCAAAGCCAAAACGTTAGAGTGTTGGGTTCGTGAAGAATACAGCTCTCTAGATGCGCCACCAACTAATGAGCAACCAACCTCTGGTGTTATCAACGTATCGCAAGAACCTTACAGTTGTAGTGTCAATGTTGGGCAAAACATGACCAAAGCACCTGTTACTTTGATCACTAAAACCTTGGGTACAAATGGGCGTGAAACGATCAACAAGTTCAATTTCTCGATGGTGGATATTGATGCACCGACAGTCGTAGATGGTAACTCATACAGTTTTAAAGGAAGTGATGTTTGGTTTGATGAAGCTTTGAAGAAGAAGATGCTCACATTTGAGCTCTCTTTTAATGATGCTTTATCAGGCGTGAATACCGAAAGTTCAGATGAATATCCAAAGTTGGTTCGTAATCTTGGCAACAAAGCTTATACACCAACGACTTGTGCCAAAGGTGTTGGAAATATCAAGTGTACGTATTCTGAATCCTATGCCGATATTATTGATGGCCTGAGTACAACTCAAGAATACAAAATCAAGAACTTATCTGATTTAGCAGGAAACTTGACGCCAGAGCACGATCTACTGCTTGAATTACCTAAAGGTTCGGTAGTCGTCGAAATTACTGATCCGATTGGAAACACAACCATTAATGGTCAGCAGCTTGTCGCCAAATTCAGAATTAAGCTGTATGAAAACTCTAGACTAGACAATGTGATGGCCAGGTTTGGAACGGAATCCTACAACTATAAAGATAATCCGGAGAAGTTTGCACAATTAGAGGTGTGTGCAGATGATCCAACCTACAAGTGTTCAACATTTACAAGTGAACTTCCTAGCGATGCGGATGGAAAAACGATCAGGACAACGATTACCGCAACGGATGTGTGGTCGAGAGTCGGTGAAGCGACCGTTGATATTAAAGTTGACAATACATCTCCAAGTGTTGGCGATGAGATTATCGTAACTGAATCGCCAACAAATCCAGATAATGTTCGTTTTCGTTTCGACATAACGGACACTGGTAGCAGCCTCGCAAAAGTAAACTACTCGGTTTTAAACCCGAGTTATCAAGAAGAAAGAGTAGAGGATGGGAATGGTTCATCTACGTACTTTGAACTACCGAAATCTCAGTTAGAGGGGCGTGGTTCAATCACAGTAGACATCAAAGCGACAGATAGCGTCGGACTGTATTCTGATATCAGAAAAGTCATTGATATTAGTGTTCCTAAAGTCACGGTTGATTTCGATGGAATTACGAGTTTGCAGGGTGGGAAACTGTTTTTAACCAAGGCGAGCCAGCCGTTTACGCTATCTACGGTGGAAGGAGAAAGAGTGAAAGCTTCACAATATTCTGTGGAGCTTATTCCAAGCCTCGGTGATTCCTTGCGTTACTCAGGTGATGTTATCTCATCTAGTGGTAATGGAATGATGAACTTTGCCGTCGATAATCAAGGGTCATATACCCTTAAGGTGACGGTGACGGACTCAGTTGGAAGAGAGAATACAAGCTTTGAATTACTAGGCAAAAGTTATGATGGACAAGTTATCGAGTCTATTGTTGATTATGACGTTCCAAGTATTTCTGGCTTAAGTGCTAATCAAATCTCTAAGATACCGACAAACGATAAGTATCAGCTAGAAATTAGTGCATACATTACAGATAAAAATTTAAATCTCGTCACTTCAAAAGCGGTGAGTGGTGGCAGCACTGTGGCTCCTCAAGCGATTACTAAGCCGACAACCGAAGCGGGGCCTTATGTCATAAGCTATTTGTTACCTAAAGGCGATCATACGATCACGGTGGCAGCAACAGACAAGGTGGATAACAAGAGTGAAAGTTCTATTGACGCGCATGTGGAAGCGGCAACCGTTCCCGGGCTAAGTATCTCTACCTCCTCAAGCGCCCCTCTTTTTGGAGGCGAAGAGATTACGCTCGCGTTTAACTTTACAGAAGAAGTTACGAGCTTTGATATCTCAGATGTCCATCTTGTCGCTAGTGATAGCGGTGCAACAGGAACGTTAAAACAAGATACTTGGTCGACTTCAGACAATATTACGTGGATGGTTAACTATGTCAGCCCAGAAAAACAAGATAAAAATATCACTATTCAGGTAGAAGACAATAGCTATCAAAGTACCAATACAATTCCTGGAAAAGGAAGCAGCTTAAGTATCGCGGTTGAAGGAACCTTACCAAAACTAACCAATGTGACATTTAACCCCGAGCATCAGAGTGTGGGTCAAAGCGTGAGTGTATCGCTTGAGTTTGATAAAGAGCTCCAAGAGGCGACCGCTACGCTAGGCGGCAATCGCATTAGTTCTCTGTCAGCAACGGCAGATAAAAAGGTCTGGGTTGGTGATGTACAAGTTCCGAGCACCACGCTGTTAAGTGTCGACTTGGTTGTTAGTCAGTTTAAAGATTTGACTGGTAACATAGGGGAGGATAACACCGTTCACGAATTACCTATCACGCCGACCTTAGCTATCACTCCAGTGGGCAGTGTGGATGAAATGCAAGCCGCCACGTTACAATTCGAAGGCACGTCGACACGTTTTGACGGCCAGTCCCTTCGTCTTGAAGTGAAAGCACAAGGCAGCGCGACGGTACTAAAAAGCAGCAGTGCAACGGTACAAGCCGGTGGCACTTGGACCAGTGACGCGATTGATATGAGTCACCAAACCAATGGCACTTACATCGTGATGGTGACGGGGACGAACTCTGCGGGCATTGAAGTGAGTGAAAGCCAGAGCTTTACACTCGCGCAATCTCTGCCAACCTTGACTAACGTGACGTTTACGCCTGAGCACCAAGCCATCGACCAAAGCGTGACGGTGGCGCTGGAATTCGATAAAGATCTGCAATCCGCAGCGGCGGCGTTAGGTGGTACGATGATCACTTCATTAGTGGCAACCGCGGACCCAAGTGTTTGGACTGGTGATGTGGTGGTACCAAGTACGTCAGAGCTCAATGTGGCGTTGCTGGTTCGTGACTACCAAGACTTATCAGGGAATACAGGTAGCCAGAACACGGCTTACTCCATGCCGATCACGCCGACCTTAGCTATTACGCCAGTGGGCAATGTGGATGAAACGCATGCCGCCACGCTACAATTTGAAGGCACGTCGACACGCTTTGACGGCCAGTCCCTGCGTCTTGAAGTGAAAGCCCAAGGCAGCGCGACGGTATTGAAAAGCAGCAGTGCAACAGTACAAGCCGGTGGCATTTGGACCAGTGACGCGATTGATATGAGTCACCAAACCAACGGCACTTACACCGTGATTGTGACAGGGACGAACTCAGCTGGTATTGAAGTGAGTGAAAGCCAGAGCTTTACTCTCGTGCAATCCTTGCCAACACTGACTAACGTGACGTTTACGCCGGAGCACCAAGCCATCGGCCAAAGCGTGACGGTGACGCTGGAATTCGATAAAGATCTGCAATCCGCCGCGGCAGAGTTAGGTGGCACAACGATCACTTCATTAGTGGCAACCGCGGACCCAAGTGTTTGGACTGGTGATGTGGTGGTACCAAGCACGTCAGAGCTCAATGTGGCGTTGCTGGTTCGTGACTACCAAGACTTATCAGGGAATACCGGTAGCCAGAATACGGCTTACTCCATGCCTATCACGCCGACCTTAGCCATCACTCCAGTGGGCAGTGTGAATGAAATGCAAGCCGCCACGTTACAATTCGAAGGTACGTCAACACGTTTTGACGGACAGTCCCTGCGTCTTGAAGTGAAAGCCCAAGGCAGCGCGACGGTATTGAAAAGCAGCAGTGCGACGGTACAAGCTGGTGGCATTTGGACCAGTGACGCGATTGATATGAGTCACCAAACCAACGGCACTTACACCGTGATTGTGACAGGGACGAACTCAGCTGGTATTGAAGTGAGTGAAAGCCAGAGCTTTACTCTCGTGCAATCCTTGCCAACACTGACTAACGTGACGTTTACGCCGGAGCACCAAGCCATCGGCCAAAGCGTGACGGTGACGCTGGAATTCGATAAAGATCTGCAATCCGCCGCGGCAGAGTTAGGTGGCACAACGATCACTTCATTAGTGGCAACCGCGGACCCAAGTGTTTGGACTGGTGATGTGGTGGTACCAAGCACGTCAGAGCTCAATGTGGCGTTGCTGGTTCGTGACTACCAAGACTTATCAGGGAATACCGGTAGCCAGAATACGGCTTACTCCATGCCTATCACGCCGACCTTAGCCATCACTCCAGTGGGCAGTGTGAATGAAATGCAAGCCGCCACGTTACAATTCGAAGGTACGTCAACACGTTTTGACGGACAGTCCCTGCGTCTTGAAGTGAAAGCCCAAGGCAGCGCGACGGTATTGAAAAGCAGCAGTGCGACGGTACAAGCTGGTGGCACTTGGACCAGTGACGCAATGGACATGAGTCACCAAACCAACGGCACTTACACCGTGATTGTGACAGGGACGAACTCAGCTGGCATTGAAGTGAGTGAAAGCCAGAGCTTTACATTGGCGCAATCTCTGCCAACGTTGACTAACGTGACGTTTACGCCTGAGCACCAAGCCATCGGCCAACGCGTGACGGTAACACTGGAATTCGATAAAGATCTGCAATCCGCCGCAGCAGAGTTAGGTGGTACAACGATCACTTCATTAATGGCAACCGCGGACCCAAGCGTTTGGACTGGTGATGTGGTGGTACCAAGCACGTCAGAGCTCAATGTGGCGTTGCTTGTTCGTGACTTCCAAGACTTATCAGGAAACACAGGTAGCCAGAACACGGCTTACTCCATGCCAATCACACCAACAATACATCTAGATGCTATCAACGATGTTGCTGGAGTGGAAAGCGTGACAATAAGTGGTAGCAGTGAACGATTTGAAGATAGTGAGTATATAGATATCAAAGCAGTCGACGCTGATGGTAAAGAAGCCACAGGCATGGCTACCGTGTTTTCAGACTCATGGACAACTGATTTAGATCTTTCAGGACTGAAGGACGGAGCGGTAACGATTTATGTGAATGGTACCAACAAGCTGTCTGCCTCTGCCGAAGAGGTCCAAGCAACATTTAACTATGATCGTTTCGCAAGTACAGCCTCCTTAGGTGCTGTCTACAACCGATATTTTAGTGAGAACAAAACTTTAAAAAATGCGGCATAAATAAAGCGAGCGTTTAGCTCGCTTTATTTATTTGGGACTTTTTGTGATATATATCAAAATAATTGCCTTTATTGATAAGTTACTCGAATTAATGAATCGTCTTAATACAAGGCTGAATAACTATAATAACTAGGTCAATGTTGCTTTTAGGTGTGTATGACGTGATTGTGATGGTCGCTCGGCAGGTGCTGTGGTGAATGTGTTGCGTTGAAAATCTTTTTAAATATTATATATTTACGATCGTTTCTATACTCTGAGTATAGTGTTCTGCATGAGGTCGATGGGTCATACCTCGCCTCTTTAACTCGCGATGAAGCAAATTTAATCCTAGCAAGCTTCAGAGCAGTTACTTTTGTGAGTGCGTAATGCGCTCACCTTTTTATTTAAACTTCCTCAGTAACAGTCAATTTGTTGTTTGTTGCTGAGGAGGGCATCTCATCAGCTTCTGACTTTCCGAGCGCTTACCTCAAGCTCACGTTATTACGATTTTTGTTAACTTCAGTCCATAAATTAAATTTTTTTAGAGAGTAAGATTTTACCATTTTGACAAAGTGGGTGATGTTACTGGCTTTTATTGTGGTTAAATCGCATGTTTTGATAGTAAAAATCACCATTTGTTTGGTGTTTTTGAATTTGGGTGATTTTTCTATCTCGTTGAAAATAAATGGCTAAGTAAGTAGGATACGCAGACCAAATCGTACTTGTAAGCCTTATCAGCTTAATTGTCACCGCAGCCATATTTACGATGTTGGTTGTGGAGAATTCAAATGCATTTAGTTTGCAAATTTATACCTAGCTCGAAGCTATCCTCCAACGAGCTATCTTATGTTCTTACACCGGACGAGTGTATAGGACAGCTTTCGCGTTTGCGAAATTCAGATGACATCCTTAGAAACCTCCCTAAAGAATTGGCGCAAAAGATTTCCATCTCTGCCAAAAAAACGACCAGCGCATTGCTAGCTGCTATAAGAATCGAATTGGGAAAAGGCAATTGGGTGTCATTATCTACCGTTGCTCGTCGGTCGCCATTGACGGACTCTCAGCTGCAAAGCTTCCCTAGACTTAAAACACTCGTTGACTCTGTATCTGCTTCGAATGAAAGCAAAGCTTTTAAAGCAGGATACAAGCAGGTTACCGAAGATGTTGCTTTAGTTCGTAGTTACACGCATGTCCCCTCTGAGCCAAGTCCAGATCAAAAAATCGTTGTCGAGTTTGCAGGGCAGTGGTCTAGCAACGCGGCATGTTTGATGTTGGGAAAAACCGAAGCTCAAAAAGAAAAAGTTACTGTAGGCAAGGCCGATACAGAAAATAAACACCGCAGCCTCGCGACATTTAAAGATCTCGAGGCTGAGGGCAAAACGCTTTACATCAAAATCCCTTGCACTGACCAGCCTCAGCCAATTTTGCTTAAACTCGCCGAAGACCTGCAACCCGTTGATAAAGAAACTCAAATGGATGAGTGGGATAACGTGTTAGTGCCTGTGGTTCCGCTGCTCTTCCCTGGTAGCGATAAATCAGATGAAGCTGCGGAAGTGTTTAAATCAGGCTACGTGTATGTTGTTTGGAACAATAAAATTTGGCGCGAAGTGGCAATTACGGAAAATGGTTACTTTTCAGATACGGACATTAATAGTGTTCGTGAAGGCTCTAGACCCAAAAGGCACGCCGATATCTATATGACCAATCCTGAAACAGGCGGTGTTTTCGCTTATGAGCCTTTCCAAATCGTGCAGAACGGCAAGGTGGTAAGTGAAGGCTCTTTGAATGGCTCTGGAGAGGCTCGAGTGTTCAACTTAGTTGAGGAAGAAGTTGAGATAGTCATGACTGGCTATGAGCCACAAATCAAAGAAAAGATTGAAACAAATTTGAGCCCTATTAATGCTTCTAGCCCAGTGGAGCGGAGCGCGCAAGGTTACCCTCTCCCGCATATATGGCTTCCTTACAAGATTAAAGGTGAGCCTCAAGAAGTATATTTGGCTTATAACAGTAAACGATTGAGCGAGAGTGAACTATCTGAACTAGAAAGTGATCCCGGAACCAAGGCCATAAAAGTCACTGATCTTAACCATTATAGCAGTGAGAAAAGCTTTAAAATTGGAGACGGTTCTGTTCGCCTGCTCTCAGTATTACCAAGTGCTGCGACCTCAAAACCTGAAAAATACGCAATGTTACGAAGCCAGGTAAATAAAAATGTAGCGGTCGTGTATTTACTTAAATCTGTCGAGATAGTTTTCGAATATCCGGGTTATACGACGCTGGACGAGTCAGATGATTACTTTGAGTTAAGGCAAAGCGATGGTGATTGGTCGCAGCGAGTGTGCTTGCGCCAATGTATAAAAAAAGAGAATGGTTCTAGGTTGATTCGTTTTACTGGTTGGCCTGCAGAGGTTAAAGAAGTGGATCTTCTCCGTGGTTATCAGGGCAATAGTCATCACGGAAGAGATAATAAAACGGTCATTTTTGCTCAAACACCCATTGCGGATTTACTGGCTTATAAGAAAAAAGATCAGACAAGTTAACAAAACAACTTATTCGGGTTGCGTTGTCACACCATTAAACGCGATCGAGAAAGATAACGAAGAGAATATAAGATGAATCTACGTCATACATTATGCTTGATTACTTTAGCGGTCTTATCTGGCTGTAATCAAGAATCGGCCAAGGAACCTGAACAACACGCGCCAAAACCTCAGACGGTTCAAGACCGAATCGCAGAAAAAAATGCTCAACAGTGGGAAGATGGTCGTGTTTATATCACAGAAAACAATTACGTTATTTATGACAAAGAGACGGGTAAACCTAAACACTTTATTTTTAAAGCTAAAGAATGGCCACGTGAAGATCTCACCAATGAAGGCTCTTATGATTTACCACGTGTAGTGTTTCGTTGGGATAACGCCCGAAATGAAGCGAAAGACCACTATGATCAAAGGGATAAAGTGTGGAGTATCAAAACGGATGGGACAGACTTACGTCTGGTCGCAGATGAGTTTGTTGGCAAAGTTCGTCTAATGCGTGTCTCTCCAAATAATCGCTACTTGGCTTTGGCCTATTCGGCCTCAGAAGGGATGTTTAAAGTAATTAAAGATCTTAAGACGGGTGAGTATATTGAACTAGGTCGTTCACGTGGCTACCCAGAGTTTCTATGGGCAGAAGACAGCAGCTATCTTTACTACGTAGACAAGTTTAAAGACTGGAAGTACACCTTAGCGACAGGCGACAAACAGCAAGTAGACACAGAGTTTAATGAGTACTCCGTGATTTATGATGGCAAGCGTTATATGGTCGATGAATATGGGGTTGGTGTCTTTGATGAGCGCACGGGAAAGGAGCTTTACTCGATAGTGCCGGATAGTTCACGTTCTGCAGATGAAGCCCGTTTTCGTAAGAAATCAATTAGCCCAACGGGGCGCTATTCTTGGGCCGAAACTAGAACGCACCGTTATCTTATTGATACCCAAAGTAGAACCTTCCAATCAGAAGAAATCGTACCGCGAGCGGTAGGTAAACTGCGCTATTTTGAGATTTTGAGTAAAGATGCGAATTATGCTCGGGATGGAGCGGCACGGGCCATCCTCAGTAAACTAAAAGAAAATAAAGAATTTGGTTCTTATTTAAAATGGGAGCAAATAGGGACGGGCCACAGTGCCAGTAATTCTTCTCTTTACAATGCCTTTGCCAACAATGGTGATTTTGTTAAAGGGGATGAACTGTGAGCACTCATGATACCTGTAACGCGATACCTTTGCGTGCCAATTACTATTTGTTTGGTGCTTATTTCCCTGCTACTCAGGAGGGTAGAAAAAACGTCTATCCAACTTGGCACGAAGAGCCTAGCTTGCTTAAAAATAAAGACGTGACTAATCTTCGCCCTTTAGCGAAAGTGCCGATGCTTAACGTCACCGATAGCGATAGGCCTAAGCTTTGGGCTACCGACCATAAATTTAAGTTATGTTCACTGGGTAATGGAAAGCCCGATCAATATGGGACTTTTGAGGTCCTGACACCAGAGCACACAATTCATGCGTTAGGTAGGGATCTACCCAAAGAGGGTGAGCAGACCTTCACTTTCCGCTTTCCGCCCTTGCCTTTAATAGCTTCACTTTCTGAGTTAAACCCCAAAGAGTTAGCTACAAAAGTTGCAGAGTTGAGTAGCCAGTTGGAAAACAGCGAAGCAAAACTCACCTTGACAGAGGTCAGCATTGAACAATTGGCTAAGCCTTACGAACCAGCTGCGAACGGGGGGCTCAGCGAAGAACAGGCAGAATATAATAAGTGGTATGAAGATGTAAGTGAATCGGGAGAGACACTAAAAGGCTTCGTTTTACCTGTTGTGGCGAGTTGCGCTGTGGTTTTTTCTGATCAAGGCTATGAAAGTGCGACGGTTACTTTGCAAAAGTTTGATTCAACCAAAGAAGGTGGGGAATACAAAACGATAGGCTCTTCAGTACAAGCGGCATTACCTGAAGATGAGCATTCAGAAGAAAATGCTAAGCAATATCCATGCGCGATGTTTCACGTTGATCCTGCTGATTTTAAAGAAGGCTTATACAGTATCCGTGTCGAATTTATTCCAAGCCAGATGAAAAATGGTGTTCCACAGTTCATTAAAGACGCTCATATTCAGCAATTTTCTGAAGGCTTAGATACAGTCTACACTTACGAGCTACGTGAACAGATTACCTTTTCTTCAAGCACTCCGTTAGGGAAATTTGCCATTGTCAGTGGCGATATGATCTCCCTTGAGGAATCCTTGATTTATCAATACCCTCAGTACTTTGGAAATATGAAACATTACCTTCACGGTAATGTACAAGGTGTAACAGCCAATACGCCAGCTTCAAGGAGTATTGCGTTACTCAAGAATATCCGAGATGTGTCTGCTCAGCTAGGAGCAGGGCTGCTGAGCGGTAGCTTGCAAGACACTTTAGACCGTGATGGCCGCCAAGCGGTGTTTAATAACGTCTCGAAACTGTATTGGGATGCAGTTAAGTCCGAGATGCCGCCTGCGATGAAAGCGGCGGGCGAATTGTATTACGGTATTTACAGTACGAAAGAAGCGCTTGATAAATTGCAGGAACTCCACAATCCAGCTATCGCGGGTATTGGTTGGAAGGCGCTATTTCACGATAAGGTTTTTAACACCAATGAAGCTCGGGCAAGCGCACTAGCACTTTCTTTAGAATCACGTCTGGGTAACCGACGTGTGGTTGCCGGGCGAGTTGCGGAAGCTTGGCTTTCTGGTGGTAAAACCGTTGGTTTTAATGGCTTCGGAACGGGATTGACAGCACTTAGTTTGTATAAAAAAGCTAAACAGCTGGTTAATCAAAATAAAAAGGTTGATAAAGCAGAGCAAGGAACAGAAGAAGTTACAAAAGACTACCTTGCTCAAATTCCAGTTTGGAAGACAGCTAACCATATCCAGGAAGAAAAACTAGAACAGGCTTTAAAAGATGCGCGTGATCAATCTGGCAATCAGATTGACGCCATTCTCGTAAATAGCTCTAGAGGCGCAGGAATAAAAATAGAATTTGCCTTTAACTCGCGTGAAAAAGAGTTAAAGGATCATGCATCTATATTTAAACAGCTTGCTGCTTCTCTTGCCAACGTTTTAGAGAATGAGCCAAACCTTAGAGTAGAGATAGAAGGGCATGCTTGCCAAGTCGGTACCGAGAAAGCAAATATGCAGGTCTCGGCAGAGCGCGCAGAATATGCGAAAAAACTGCTCATGAAGGAGTTCCCTGTTTTTGAAGGTCGTGTTTCGGTAGCCGCTTTTGGTGAAAGTAAACCTGTCTATGTTCCCAAACAAGGTGAAAAAGTCGACCGCAACAACCCTAATCTAAGACAAAACCGTCGGGTTGTAATCCGTATTTACCTGCAATCCCTGAACATATTCTTTCATCCCAGTCGCTATGGCTCGCATGCAATGGAACGCTCTAGGCTTGCTCTAGAAGCTGAGATGGTTGCGCAAGATAAAGCAGAAGTCGCACTGCGAATGGCGATTTTTGACAGTGTCGTTGACGTCGCTTCCTATATTCCTGCTATAGCTCCTGCGGCAAGAGGGTTTATGCTTGCCATAGAGGGGTCAAAGACAGCAATATCTGCGGTGAAAGTGATTGATAGTTTAATGTTGGACTCCTTCCTAGAAGAGTTAAAGCAAAGCCATGAGGTTGTCAGTGAGCTTGAAAGGCTAGCAAAAATACATATCGAGTTACTTAACGATTTGCGACGCAGTAAGGTAGATGTAGGTATTGAATGTAGGTCTTATCAGGAACTCATTACTCACCTTGAGAGCGAAGAAGTTCGTAAGGAGGTGTTAAAACGCTACCAACTACGAGCGCTTGCTATTAATGGCTTAGTGTTATTACTTGCTGACCTAGGATCTCAAACCAAACGGAATTCTAATATCTCGTTTAGGTTTTTGGTTGAGCGTTACAAGGTGAAGGAATACATTGAGAATTACATTTTGAGCGATGATTGGTCTGTACATACGATCAAAGGAAACACCTTAGCGGCTAACTGGAAGAACCGTTGTGATAACGAGTACTACATCGAATTATCGACAAATATGCCACAAGGTGCACAGCATTGGCCTGCTCCAATAACAACTAATAGCAAAGTTTCTCATCTCTCTATAACCGAAAACAGGGATAGCCTTAAAGCGGCAGGTGCATTTAATCAAATCTTCCCGATACAAACTATGTTGTTTGAACATCCAAATGAAACGATGTTTGATAACTTTACCGAGTCATTTAACCCGCAGGGAAGTGAGTTAAAGAAAGATGAAATCGGCTATTGTCGAATACTAGTTCAGTCAGCTCGCTATGCTGAAAGTGATGAACCGGAATGGATGTCATACGATAGTTGGATTCAGCAATCTAGCAACAGTCGTCTAGGTCCATACGATAAAGTGAAAGTGCAGTTGGTACTTAAAAAAGAAAACAAGTATGCGAAACCAGTTACTATTGGCTACGATCGCGTCGACGGGCTCGAAAATATTAAAGGCCCAGCTTTCAGTGACTGGATGTTGCCAATGAAGGTTAGTGACTTCAAAGCTGATCCTGATGGGCGAATAAGTGCTTTTTACAAGCAACAGGGGATTGATGACGGCGCTACGTTGATTGCTATTGAGCATATTCCCTCATTCCGCTTCGGTGATGTGATGATCGACGGTATGAAACCAATGACCTCTAAAGCAAAGCTAATATTCTCTGATGCAATGTTCAGTATGGCAGTTTCCGGAGCAGCGATATCGGGTCAGCCAAGCGACTATTTTGCAGAAGCGGATTCCTTTAAGCGCTATGTAAAAGGCGGAGGCTTCCAAAATATGCGTTACTGCTTGGGAATTAGAACGAATCAAGGGCAACATAGTTTTTACTTACCACAAGAGTACAGTCTGGGGCAGAAGTTTGATGATGCTGAAGATGAGTTGCAAATTGGCGCTTTAAGTACAGAAACTAGACTGGTTTTGCTTGATACCTACTTGGGAGAGCAGCAACTGCGTCTACGTGAACAGGACCTTATGGTAGAGAGCTTTACCTTAATGGCAGGTGAGGGAGACAAAAATACCATCCCTATACTTCATGGCATTAAACAGCAATTGGTGGCTATAGACACCAAAGCGTCTGGTTTGAACTTTTTCAGTGAAAGAAAGTGGTACCAATCGGCTGATAATATCTGGCGTGATGGTTTCTCATGGGGAAACAAAAAGAAAGACGATCCTGCCAGTATTTATGTACTGATTTTGGGTGAGAGTCATGAAAAAGCACTTTATGAACGTTTGGGTATGCCGTGGGAAGCGGTGAATATGTGTATTCAACTGGCGCTCGACGGAAATGATGGCAAGCCAGTTAAAGGTCCTCTTTACTTCACCGATATGTATCATATTGGTGAGTTTGCCTATAAAAACGAAGAATGGATGTTTACTGAATCTATTTCAGAAAACCATCGAGAACAAGTTGATGCCATGAGTGAGTTTATAGGTGAAGCTGTAGGTAGTCTCACTAAAGAGAATGAACTATCTAAGAGCAAAAACTATACGATGTACTGCATGAGGTTTAACTTGGAATATGTTGCACCAACGGGAGTTAGGTTAAAAGGCCTAAGACCGTTTGGTGGTGTAATTGGTGGTAAAGCGAACTTGGAGCTTTCGGTTGCTCATCTAAAACAAGTCGGATTAAATGGAGTTGATGACTATGATATTGGTCGTGATGCTGTAATTTCTATTCCTTCTTTAAATGCGGATAGTGCTTTGGCTGGTAATTTCTTTAGTGATATGCCTTGGTTAATTGAGAAAGAGTCGACAGAGGAAGGCGTAGACAAGTCTGCGGCTGAAACTTGGAAGCAGTATAACGAATCTCAACGCAAGAAATGGCTGAAAGATTGGATTGAGAAACAACCTGCGGTAACTCAAGCACCCAAGCCCTTGGAAAAGTCACTTGATAACCCTTCCTAGATGCAAAAAAAAAACCGCCTTCGGGCGGTTTTTCTTTTCTTATGACTTCATACTGAATTTAGAATTTTCTTTTTAAGCCCCATCAACCCGCTGCAGAAATATCGTATTTCTTCATCTTATGGTTGAGAGTGCTCATTGGAAGTGCCAATTGTTCAGCGGCCTTCTTGGTGTGCCAATTACACGCATTTAAGCAATCGATGATCACTGTACGCTCGTATTGGCTGACAACGTCCTTAAGACTCTTTGAAGCGTATTCTAAATCCGCTTGTGCCTGCCGCTCGTAAGCAGGTTGGTCTGGGGTAGGTGAGGCTGCTTTCATGTCGATATTTGGCACATCTTCTGGGATTTGTTCGCCAAACTCAATGTGAGTAATGGTTTCAAAATCGGACAGTAGCACTGAGCGCTCAATGATGTTCTTAAGCTCACGCACGTTACCTGGGTATTGATAGGCAAGGAGCTGTTTACGTACATTGGCACTTAACCCTGGCGCTTGCGGCAAACCTAGCGTGTTAGTCGTGTGTTGCACGAAATGCTCAGCAAGGGGGATAATGTCCGACTTGCGCGCTCTCAGTGGTGGTAATGTAATAGGGAACACATTTAAACGATAGAACAAATCGGCACGGAATCCGCCATCTTTGATTTGCTGCATAAGATTACAGTGGGTTGCGGCGATAACGCGAACGTCCACTTCAATCTCTTTGCTAGTGCCGATTGGGCGAACTTTACGCTCTTGCAGTACACGCAGTAACTTGGCTTGTAGTAGCATTGGCATATCGCCAATCTCATCTAGGAAAAGCGTGCCGCCGTTGGCGGCTTCAAACAAACCGACTTTGTCTTTGTCCGCGCCAGTGAATGAGCCTTTCTTATGGCCAAAGAGTTCCGACTCTAATAACTGCTCTGGGATTGCGGCACAGTTCTGTACGATCAAAGGTTGTTCTGAACGATTAGAGTTTTCGTGAATGTATTTCGCGATCACCTCTTTACCAGCGCCCGTTTCACCACGCAACAGCACATCGACAGGAAGAGATAGCACCTTATCAAGACGATTCAAGACATTGAGCATTTCTTCGCTCTCTGCAATAGGACCTTGATAGGCTTTCTGGGTACGTTTTTTGAGCTGAGTGTTCTCGCGTACTAGGGCTTGATTGTCGGCATTGAGATTTTTTATTACTTGCCCGTATTGCTCTAACCAAACGGCTTGGCGAATATTACTCGCAGCCATACGACAAAACTCAGTCAAGGCTGCCTCGTTGTCGATGACGTTCAAATCGAGTAAGACTAACAGCCCAATGGTTTTGCTTTCGCTATCAATCAAAGGCCAAGCCAGTAAGTTCTCGCTTTTTAATCCCAGTGTCTGCTCAGTTTGATAGATGCTTTCGCAGTCATAACCGTTGTACTTATACAACTCGTTAATCAACACCACTTCACCATTACGAATAGCAAAGTTAAATGGGTCGTTCTCACTGGCTGAGTCTAACTGTAATGCTTCCCAAGGGTGGGAAACAATCGTTTTATCGTTATGGTGAGCGGTACTTGGAATCAACGCCTGGCCAGTCTGGTCCAAAACATAAATGATGCCATGTTTTGCGAGGGTCATTTGTCTCGCAGCGGTCAACACAGCATCCAACGTTTGGGTAAGCTGGCTGCGATCAGCCAAAGACTGACTGATCGCAAGTAGGGCGTTACTAAGTTCGCTATGGTTAGCTGAACGCATAGGTTAGTGTTCCTTGCTCATCGACAGACACTTCGATTTGCGTATGTGAATCATCCTTGTCATGCACCAATAGCTGAGTCGATAGTTGCGGCAGCAACTGACGGTTGATGACCGCGTCGATATTACGCGCGCCTGTTTCAGCAAGGCGACAGTTACCTAATACGAACTCAACCAAGCTTTCTTCGTAGCTTAGCGACAACTTGTGATGGCTCTGTAGACGCTGAGAAACTTTGTTCAGCTTGTGGTGAATAATTTCTGTCATTGCTTCATCAGACAGCGGAACAAATGGTAGTACTGACATACGTGCCAACAGCGCCGGCTTGAAGTGTTGGTTCAAAGTAGGGCGAATAGCTTCTGCGATAATGTTCGCATCGATGTCTTTTGATTGATGAACCAAAGATTCGATCTCATGCGTTGCAAGGTTACTGGTCATGATGATCAGCGTGTTCTTGAAGTCGATGGTGCGGCCTTCGCCGTCGTTCAGCGTACCTTTGTCGAACACTTGGTAGAACAGGTTCAACACTTCTGGATCGGCTTTTTCTACTTCATCAAGAAGTACAACAGAATATGGACGCTGACGTACCGCTTCTGTCAGCATGCCGCCTTCACCGTAACCTACGTAACCCGGAGGTGAACCAATTAGGCGAGATACGGTGTGCTTCTCTTGGAACTCAGACATGTTGATGGTCGTCATAAAGCGCTCGCCACCAAACATTTGGTCAGTAATCGCTCGAGCAGTTTCGGTTTTACCCACACCACTTGGACCAACCAGCAGGAATACGCCCGTCGGTGCGTCTGGGTTACCTAGGCCGGCTTTTGCAGTTTGAATGCCTTCAGACAGTGTATCGATAGCGTATTCTTGGCCTTTGATGCTCTGTGTTAGGCTTTCTTTCAGTTTTAGCGTGGTTTCTGCTTCGTCTTGAAGCATCTTACCCATAGGAATACCAGTCCAATCCGAGATCACGTGGCTAACTTCATCTGGGCCCACTTCAAAGTGAACCAGTGGGTTGCCATTGCGGATTGCGTCTAGCTGTTCTTGGCAGGCCGAAATTGCAATGCGAACGGCTTCTTCATCCATTTCTGCATATGGAGAAACGTCTTGCTCTTGTTCTGAATCTTCGTCTGCAACAAGCTCTTCTTCATTTGTTTCGCCAAAGACCAGTTCATGTAAGCGAGAGCGTAGAGCAATCATCTCTTGGATCTGCTCTTTTTCTTTGTGCCATTGGGCTTCTTGTTCTGCTAGCTCTTCTTTCGTTGTTTCCATTGCCAGTTTTAGGTCTGGAATATTAGCAAGGCTGTGCTTGTCGCCAGTTTGCTGCAGAGCATCACGCTCAAGTGCTTCAAGCTCACGCTGTTGGGCTGCAAGTTCTTGCTGCAGAGTCTCAACAGAAGCAGGAATGGCATTAAGGCTGATGTTCACTCGTGCACACGCCGTATCTAGTACATCGATCGCTTTGTCTGGTAGTTGACGGCCAGAGATGTAACGCGCAGAAAGCGCTGCCGCAGCAGTGATGGCGTCATCACGTACGTAAACATTGTGTGACTTCTCGTATGCTGGGCGCAGACCACGAATGATCAATGCTGCTTGCTCAGGAGACGGTTCGTCGAGTTTCACCAATTGGAAACGACGCGCAAGAGCAGGATCTTTCTCGAAGTACTTCTTGTATTCCGACCATGTTGTCGCAGCGATGGTTTTCACTTCACCACGCGCTAGGGCTGGTTTTAGCAAGTTTGCAGCGTCGCTGCCGCCTGCTTGGTTACCACCGCCAACAAGGGTGTGTGCTTCATCGATGAAAAGAATGATAGGGGTTGGCGAGTTTTTCACTTCATCCAATACTGCGTTTAGGCGTTTTTCGAATTCACCTTTTACGCTTGCACCAGCTTGCATAAGACCCATATCTAGCCCGTAAAGCTCAACACCTTTAAGGTTGTCTGGTACGTCACCTTGTACAATCTTAAGTGCCAAGCCTTCTACTACCGCTGTTTTACCAACGCCCGGTTCACCAACAGCAATAGGGTTGTTTTTCCGGCGACGAGCAAGAATGTCCACGATTTGGCGAATTTCTTGGTCGCGGCAGAAAACAGGATCGATTTCGCCTTTGCGTGCTTTACCAGTGAAGTCGGTTGTGAACTTGCTCAGTGCTGAACCATCTTCACGAGCTTGTGTTTTCTCTGAAGTAGCAACTTGGGCTTCAATAGAGTGGCTTGTTAGCTCTGCAAAGTTACGCTTAAGGCTGTCAGGGTTTACCGCTTCAAGGATAGAGGCGTAACCATGTTGGCCGTAACGGAGAGGGTTGCTAACAAGAGTAAGGAGTAGGGCGCCAGAGCGGATTTGTGTTTCGGATAGATCTAAAGAAGAAACCAGCCAGCTTTCTTGCAACCATTCGATTAATAAAGCAGAAAAAACAGGTTTGCTGCCATTTCCTTTGGCGTTGGTGTCGAGCGTGGATCGAACCGATTGTCTTAATAAGTTCTCAGAACAATCAAAATGACTTAATAAGACGTCAAAATCACTATTTGGCCTTTCTAATAGACTCAGTAAATAATGCTCAATTTGAACTTCGTTTGCTTTTTCAGAGACTGCAAGTGCAGCGGCGTCTTCTAATGCTACTTTTGCAATCGGGTGTAGACGCTGAATTAATGAAGAAAGGTTTATATTTATCATAGCCATTTTATTCTTTAGAGGAAAAGAGGTAGCGGCTATTATACTAAAAGTGATTGCGTTCTTTTTTTATCAAGATATTTTGACTATCGTTTGTTGGTTATTTTTAATGATTATTGTGACATTAATGTTTGTGGTTATTTTAATGGCGTTGTTATTCTAAATTAATTGATAGTAAAAGTGTCGGATTTATTAGTTTTAATAACTTTATTTACACAGTTTTATATGGTTATTTTCACTTTTTAAAGTTAGAACAATTTATTATTATCTTAATCCAACTTTTTGGTTTTTTATCCAATAAATTGTACTCAAGATATTAGTGAATAATGTCTTAACTTGTCTAAGCTGTTGTTTTTATTGTTTTTTTAAAAGTTGGCACGGACTTTGATTATACCAAGTAGTCGCGGTGATAAGCGATTTGGTGATTTAAACAAAACAGATTTTAGAAAAGGAAATAGCGATGCCAACTCCAGCATATATGTCTATCCAAGGTGAGACTCAAGGCCATATTACTAAAGATACTTACTCTGCAGATTCAGTAGGTAACACATGGCAAGAAGCTCACGTTGATGAGTTCCTAGTACAAGAACTTGATCACGTGCTAACAGTTCCACGTGATCCACAAAGTGGTCAGCCAACTGGTCAACGTGTACACCGTCCACTTGTTGTAACTAAAGTTCAAGATCGCTCATCTCCACTACTATTCAACGCATTAGTATCTGGCGAAAAACTTCCTGAGTGTGTGATCCGCTTCTACCGTACTTCAGTTCAAGGTAAACAAGAGCACTACTACTCAATCAAATTGATTGATGCGCTACTTGTCGATATCCAAACTCGTATGAACCACTGTCAAGACGCAGCAACAGCTGACCGTGTGACAGAAGAAGTGCTTAAGTTCACTTACCGTGCGATCGAAGTAACTCACGAAAACTGTGGTACTGCGGGTAACGACGACTGGCGTGCTCCACGCGAAGCTTAATTGCTCGTCGCGTAAAGATTCAGGGCCAACGATTGTTGGCCCTAATTCGATTATTTGTATCAGGTAAAAGATATGGTGAATGACGTAGAATTTAAATTTGAAGTGCCTGGATGTGGGCATGAATTTCGGGTTGAGAGCTTTCATATTCATGAAGAGTTATCTAAGCCTTTCCACATCAATCTCTCATTACTTTCACTTGATCCAGATATCTCGTTCGATGAGTTAATACGTAAAGCTGGAACATTGACACTTTACGGACAAGGTGTTGGGGCTGCGCGTGTGTTCAACGGCGTGGTGAATGAAGTTCGTTACTTAGGGACTGGACGTCGTTTTTCGCGTTATCAATTAGTTTTAGTTCCTCAAGCTTGGTTCTTATCTCAGCGCCAAGATTGTCGTATTTTCCAGCAAAAGTCAGCGCAAGACATCATCACAGAAGTACTCGATGATGGGGCAGTCACCGATTACCGATTTGAAGTGTCGGGTACTTATCCTCCAAAAGAATACGTTCTGCAATACCGTGAGTCTGACTTGCACTTCGTGCAGCGTATGATGGCTGAACACGGTATGTGGTATTACTTTGACCATAGCGATTCAAATCATACGATGGTCATTGTCGACAGTAATGACGCGATTGCACCTTTGATAAGCTCGCCACTAAATGCTTCTTACATTGGGCCGATTGTTTATCATGCCGATGGTGGCGGTGTTGCCGATCGCGAACATATCTCTGATCTCGAGTTAGTTAACCGCGTTAGAACGGGACAGGTTACGTACACAGATTACAACTACGAACACCCTAAAATTCCACAAGAGATGACACAGGCTGGCGAGCTAGACCAAGATCTCAAGCAGTTTGATTATCCTGGACGATACGTCGACCCGCTGATGGGTCAGGTGAGAACCACGGAGTGGATGTCGGAACACATAGTCGATAATCAACAAGTGGAAGCAACCAGTGACGTAATGCGCTTAGCATCTGGTTACAGCTTTAACGTCAGTGACCATCCGCGCTCTGAGATCAACCGCGATTACCTTATGTTGTCTGTAATGCACACAGGGCAAGATCCGCAAGTGCATGAAGATGAAGCGAGTGGTATGCCAACCACTTACTACAACCAGTTCTCATGTATTCCACGTGATGTGGTATTTAAAGCGCCTAAACTAGCGGCACCAGTAGTGGATGGCCCGCAAACGGCGGTCGTTGTAGGACCAGAAGGTGAAGAGATTTACACCGATAAGCTTGGTCGAGTGAAAGTACAGTTCCATTGGGATCGCTATGGCGATAACGATGAACACTCAAGTTGCTGGATCCGCGTAAGCCAATCCATGGCGGCGCCAACTTGGGGCGCAGTGTACTTGCCGCGTATTGGCCATGAAGTCGTAGTGACTTTCCTTGAGGGGGATCCAGATCGTCCGTTAGTTACGGGCGCAGTTTACAACGGTTTGCATTTCCCACCGTACTCTTTGCCAGAAAACAAAACTCGTACCACGTTCCGCACGCAAACGCACAAAGGAACAGGTTACAACGAGTTGAGTTTTGAAGACGAAGCGAACCAAGAAGAAGTCTATATTCACGCTCAAAAAGACATGTCGACCAAGGTGCTCAACAACCGTTACCGTGATATCGGTCAAGATGAGTTCTTAAAGGTTGCACGTCACCAAACGAATGAAGTTCACGGTGACCATAAAGAAACCATTCATGGGCATAAAACGACACAAGTAAACAGTACGTTTACCGAGACAGTCGAGCAAGACGTTACCGTCACATACAACGCGAATGAAGCTCAGTATGTGAAAAACAATTCTGACTTAGAAATTGGTGATAACCGTACGACTAAGATCGGTAAAAATGATGATTTAGATATTGGTGAAAACAGTAACCTTACTATCGGTGCATCTAAGAGTTCAGACATTGGTGCGGATGATAACCAGACGGTTGGTGGCAACTTAACGGTATCAGTGAAAGGTAACACCGCTTATAAAGCCGATGGTGCGACGCAAATTATCAGTGGCGACAAGATTGTATTGAAAACGGGTGGTTCCTCTTTAGTGATGAACAGTGATGGTTCAATAAAGTTATCAGGCTCGGCTATTACGATCGAAGGCAGTGACAAAGTCGTCGTGAAAGGTGGCAACGTAGTGGTTAACTAACAATGGAAAAACAACCTCTTACAACAGAAGTAATATCAGAGCAGCAAGCCGAATCAACGGCTTGCTTTTCGCGTTTTGGAATAATAGTGGCTATCAATGAGTCTACGGGCAGTGTGCGAGTTGATTTTGATGGTAACCCATTTAATCAGCCACTCACTGCGAGACTAGGACGTGGCTTTCGTCGTTCTGAACTGCAAATGGCTATCGATAATCGATTAAGTTGTCGAGTTGAGTTTTTGAACGACGACTTAAGCTTGCCTCTTGTGACGGACATTTTCTTCTCCATTCTGGATGACTCTGATGAGTTTGTATTGCGAGCGAAGAAGATGGTTATCGAGACAGAACAAGAGTTGGTAGTCAAAAGTGGTGAGACAGAAACTCGCTATAGCGGGCGCGATGGACGAATTACCACTAAAGCGAAGTACGTCACTTCTCAAGCAGAAAAAGCACAAAAAATTCAAGGCGGAACGATCGCAATTAACTAATTACCTCGCGTTAGCTAATGGTTTTGTGTTAACAAGTTACGCCGAGTTAGCTAATTACTTCGTATTAACTAATTGCAATCGCGTTATGGCACGCTAATAACGGATAACTAGATGCGACAAAGAATCGGTGTCGAGCACCTAAAGGCACCCATAACCAATCAAGAAGTCGAAGGCGCGTTAGCAAAAGCTGAGCGCGCTGTGAACGACCTTTCCCAGTTGCCAGTAACATGGCTGGATTTCTGTAATGAAAAGCTGTCCATTGCTTCTGAAAGTATCGGGTTTTTAATCAGGCAGCGAGTTCAAATTCACAAAAGGGGTTATCCAAGTCGTGAGTTGGCGTATCTCAAGCTGATCGAACGCCAAATTGAAGAACTGGAGCAGGTGTACTTGTCGTTTTATCGATTAGCGCCGGGCTTACTCCATCAATTAAGAAGCAAAGAGCCAGAAATCTATATCTGGCTCATGTTACAAGGAGAGCTAGGTTCAGATCTTGATAACCTTTTGTGTGGACTGAGTTTGCTCGAAGATATTGACGCTGAAACTGCAATGGTCGTTGCCGTGCAATCTCCGGTTGAATCTATGGATAGCACGCTTTCGGAGCTTATTGAGGGTAATGCGACATCCAGTGCGTTTTACTTTGAATGCTTACGTGTACGTCAAACACTAAGCGTTTCTCTCATCAAGCGCTGGAACAAAGCCAGCATCATTAGCTCTCATGTTGCTTTGCCACTGCTCGCCTTACAAGACGTGAAAGAGGGGATTGATTGGCTTAATGACAATGCAGGCAGCGAACAATATCTATTTGAACGTTTGATTACCAAACGTGACAGAGGTACTTGGTTCCGTCAGTGCTTTGGCATCGAACCAAATGGATTACCATCAGCGCAAGTGCTCACTTATGCCAAGTTGCTTGATTTAAAAGAGTTTGAGGCGTTTGATATCTCTTCTTCATTAGCACCTGTTGATTTTGCGCTGAGTGGTGATTGGAAGTTGGTGCCTCAAATCATCGAGCACTTGGAAAGTCTGGAGGAAGCTGAAGGTGAAATTTGGCTTCAAGCCTTGTATGTCGTCTACGGAGAGCTTCTTCCTCTGACTCCGCAAGATGTTGGTGTCGAGTATGAATGGGAAGAGATAGTCGATCTGCTCAATGAGTGGGTGGAAGATGAAAAACACATCCAAAATCTACCTAGCCGCTTGGGTTACGCATTGAGCTTCGAGTCTACGTTAGCTGCGATGCAAGATGCCAACGTCGATGTGCTGTTCCGCGATTGGCTATGGCGTCAACTCTGTATTCAATCCAGAGCCTACGTGCCTTGGGATATGGCAATGCCGATTCATCAACAAGACTGGAACTTTAACAATTTAAAGGCCGCACCTTCTGCGAGCGAACGATTCAACTTAAGGAATAGCAATGCAGTTATGGGATATTGAGGCGCACCCTGAGCTATCACTTAAAGGTCGTTTTCAACGTGACGAAAACGGCGATGAAGTCTGGGTTGTAGTCGCCAAACGCACATGGCAATTCGATGGTGTGGTTTGGCACGAATTAGGTGAAAGTGAAATCTTCGATGATCCCCAATATTTGGGCGAAGAAGGCTTCTCTGCGATGAAAGTTGACCACGATTTCGCGTATACCAAAGACAACACAGATGTACTTGTTTACGGCAAAGCACGCAGCTACGCGAAAAAGCCAGTGACATACCAAGAGTGTCGCGTGTTGATTGATGGTCATATCGATAAGACTCTCGCTATTCACGGGGAACGCGTATGGGTTGAGCATGCTGGCAGTATCACGCTGAGTAATCCAATCCCATTTATTGAAAAAGACATTGATTACACTTGCGCGGTAGGCGGTGATTTACGTAACCGAATAGGCGGTGGGGTTGCCGATTCCAACAAAGAATTGCTTGAACAGAAAGTACCCTCGGTTTTTTATCCCCGAGAGGACTGGAGTGCCGCCGCGAAAAAACTACGCGTTGCGGGGTTCGGGCCCGTGCCTCCGTTCTTTGAGGCGCGCCAGAAGCTGGCCGGCACGTTCGATGACGATTGGATTGAGAATCGCAAGCCAATGTTGCCACTCGATTTTGATAAGCGTTTCTTCCAAAGCGCGCCTATTGATCAACAGTGCAAAGGCTTTCTTCATGGTGGTGAGCGTTTGATGATGAGTGGCTTCTGCCATGATGACACGCTTTCATTCCGAATTCCTAAAGAGAAATATCGCGCAATCGCGACGTTCAAAGACAACAGCTACCAAGCCGATATGGCGATGTACACCTTATTCGTGGATGCTGAAAAGAAAACCATATCAATCAGTTACACCGCTGCGTTTCCTTGTCAGGGTAAAGAGCATTTGTTGGTGTCGACATCGATCACTAAGTTGGAAGAGGTAAGTGAGCATGCATAATTCAACAGGCCGTTACGTGCTAGGTATGGAAGTGATGACGCCAACCGGTATGAATTTAGATATTGCTAGTGCAGTTTCGTATGCTGATTTAGGAAGATTCGACCAATGTGTAGGGGATGATGGTATCGAGCGTTTTACTTACGCAAAAATCGAATACACCAAAGAAATTGAGCAGTTTGAGAAAACGTGTGAGTTAATAACCCACTTGCTTGATTCATTGTTAGCGCAGTTACCACGTTCATTGAGACCAATACCTTTGCTTATAGCGGTGCCTGCGTCTATTTCACTAGTAAAGGTGCAAGAATGGCTTGGTGAAAGTAACTATGCTGAATTTGTCTCTGTGGTGAATGCCGTTCATGCCAGTGGGCCTAGTTTCGTTCTCCAGGCCATGAAATCATTGGATAAATACGATGCCATGATGTGTATCAGTGTCGATTCCTTGGTGAATTCGATGCAAACACTCATCGACGATGCGATGGTAATGAGTACGAATAATCCATGGGGCGTTATTCCGAGCGAGGGTGGGGCAGGTTTAATTCTTTGCCGTAGAAATACCATAGAGACATTGAAACTTAAGCCTCAAGCGCAACTTGGCTATATTGATACGGAATTAAATACTTCAGACCGAAGAGGTATGTTTCGACTTGTTCAACGTGCGAGTAAAAAGCTCGATTTATTTGGTGAAGTGTATTCCGATATGACGAACCTTCGCATGCACACGGAAGATTACGGCTTTGCTCTGGGGGCTAAAGCAGAACGGTTCACGAATCCAGAACAACCGCAGCTTATTAACGAATTGTGGGGCACGTTGGGCAGTTGCTCTTCTCTAGCCTTAATCGCCTTTGCGGTCAGAGATCGCCATTTTAGACAACCAACCACGTTGTTAATGTTTGACTTTCATGGTGACAAGGGGATTCTCCAGTTGCTGCAATGTTAGTAGGCACTCATCGATCAAATGGCAATGAAAATACACTCATATTATTAGGTTTACGTTTGTAACATGAAAAAGCGTATAACTCATGCAGTGAAAGCGTAAGTAAAAAACTCTAATAAGTTAGTAATAATAACTAAAATAATAGGCTTACTGTTTGTTTTAAATACTAGTCTTGATACAAGTATGTTCAAGAAAATATTATTCAACTCTAATAATATTTATTCTATGAAAGAGTACTAAGTGTCTAATAATCAGAGTACAGCCAAAGGATATATCGATCAGTTGGTTGTGAAAGCTATTGAGAAAAAGAAACTGAATGAGCAAAGGCTAGCAGAAAAAAATAAGCCAAAGCTTGAGTACGTGCTTTTTTCACAATTTGATGTATTAGACAAGCTTCCCTCTAAAAATGGTAAAACAACCGTTTATCATCTCGCAAAAAAAGGGCAGCCAGAAAAGCAGATCTGTTGCAAAGTTATCAATGATGACTCGCCAGAATTTGCGAGTAAAATGTTGGTTAACGAAGCGAGTCGATTAGAGCTTTCCCAACATCCTAGCGTGGCTAACTTCATAAAAATCGGCAACGAATTCGAACGCCCATATTTGATGTACGAGTGGATCCAAGGTGAATCACTGGCAGAAAAGATGGAGCGTCACTCTTCTAAAGGTTTCCGCCACGACCATATCGCTTGGTTGGTATATCAACTCGCTGGTGCCTTAGAGTTTATGCACACAAGAGGCATCTGCCATCTTGATATTAAGCCATCCAACGTGCTAGTGAGTGAAGGCGATTACGTTAAACTCATCGATTTCGGTGCTGCTCGTTATATTGGAGAAACGGAACCTTACGCAGAAGCAAGCTTGAACTACGCTTCACCTCTTTATATCGAAACTGGCATCGCGGAACCGCAAGATGATGTTTACTCCCTTGCTTTGCTCGCTGGACATTTATTTTTGGGTTCAATATTTGGTGATACTTGGAATAAACAATTAAAAGACCGAAAGCGTCCTGCATTGATCCCGGCTCATATTTGGAAGTTGTTGAAACAAGTCATCAATAAACCAAGAGGGCATGGCTATACCGCTATTTCTTTCGCCCAGCAGTTAGCACGAATCGATACTCAATCGATTAACTCAAATTCTAACGCACCAATTTTCAGTAGCTTGCGTAATGCGGATCTTCTGCTTACACACTGTAAGTCGAATGATAAAACAGCGTACGGACGCTTCAAACTATTGGAGGCGAGTTTAGTGTTGAGTGTGGTGGCAATGACAGGGAGTTATTTGTATCAGCAAAATTCGGATGCATTGGATGCTATTTTTGCCAAAGAAACGACACCTTTAAGTCACACAATCACGCCCACAGATACTGCTTCTTTTTTGGCTGAGCCGCCATGGAAAATCAAAGAAGTACTAGCAAAAACTGAGCAGAGCGTTGATACAACTAAAGCCTACCGAGAAGCGTATCGAGTTCAGCAATTAAGCCTTTCGGGTTTATATAATGAAAAACAGACTCAGTTGAAGTCTTATCAAGCTTTAGCTGATGGACTACCACAGACATTAGTGGATTTACGCAAGGAGCTTGTCACGTTGCGAGAGGAACTCGTTCGTGATGGTGCATTGTTTCCCTATGCGGACGAAACACTGACTAAAGTGATGTCGGGTTTGAATGTCGCCTCTGTTGATTCCATGAAAGTATCTGCCATTGCTGGCAGTCGTGATAAGCAGATTGCTCACTTAATTTTAGATGGTGAAGCTAAGCTCGCAGAAGAAGAAATGAAAGAGGCGTGGTTATTAAACCAGTCACAGGCATATTTCTATAGCCAAATCTTACCAAAGAGAGTGATGGAAAATATTAATGACTCCATTGATAGACATGCAGAAGCTCACTTTTATACCAAAGCGATTGAAGAAGCTGAATTAGCCAAAGACTACTTTGGTAATACGCCAGAACTAGAAAAAAAAATAACAGACTTAATCATCGCAAGAAGCGAATTTATTTTGTTTAGTACGGTGATGGAGCAATCCATTTTCGACAAACAGAAATTGCATGAGTCCCTTGCTGATTTAGAACGAAATGCGCCAAGAAAATTTACAGAGATCACAAAAATTCTAGATAGCATGGCGTCGGATGCGATTAATCAGAGTCATCAGTTTTCTAAGCCTGCAAATGGTGCCATCGCTGTAGCTCGTGCATTGAGAGACTACTTGACTGAAGGAGATGCGAATTTTGTCCAACATTGATACTGATCACCTTCTTAAACCGATTTCTGATGAATCTCCTGCGGGTAACGATGCTCGTTACGAGTTTTGCTATGAAATGATGGAAGCCGAGGTAAAAAAGTTCGGCTCTCTATTTGGCGAAACGGTCGACTGGAATGTAGTAAAAACCAATGCGATGGAAGTGCTCGAGCATCATAGTAAAGATTTAAAAGCACTTTGCTATTTAGTACGAGCGCTTGCCGAGGAATCTGGGCTCAAAGGTTTTGAGCAAGGTCTGAAACTGCTTAATGAGGCGTTAGCTTGCTTCGGTAGTGATCTTTACCCGTCACGGAAACGCGGTAGAGACGGTGCGGTGGAGTGGTTGAACCATCAATTTAAATTGATGAGCACTAAGCTTGCGGACAGTGCGCAATCTTGGGAATTAGTTTCAGGCTGTATTTCGGCGATTGAAGAAGTGCAGCGTCAGTACGACGATGTTTACCAAGATTCCGAAGCTGACTTCTTTGAGATTCGCACGCAGCTCAATGTGTTATCTCAACAAGCGGCGGCCGATGACCAGAGCGATGACGCAATAGCTACCATCGAACAAGCGGCACCAGCTACGCAGCCTGCCGCGGTAGAAATGCCAGCACAGAACGACGTTCAAACCGCTTCAGCGAAGATGGTTCCGCCGGCCCCTAAACCTGCGCCAGTTAAGAAAGCCGTAGCAAAAGAAGTCGATGTCGATACAGATTTCTCGTCGCCTACGGCTTCAAAACGCACGTTAAAAAAAGTCGCGGAAGTCATGCTTCATGCAAACCCAAGTGATCCGCTGGCTTACCGAATTTATCGTCATCTGACTTGGGATGACATTGATGGTCTACCTGACCACCAAAACAATCAAACGCCATTGAGCTTGGCGGTATCGTCCGATCAACAAGCGGAATACCGCGACAAAGCCAATCAGGAAAGTGACATCGATACGATTAAACGTTTGGAGCGCACGCTAACTGATGCGCCATTTTGGCTCACAGGCCACCATTTCGTGTATTTGATGCTTACTAACTTAGGTTTTGATGACGCAGCACTTGCCGTGAAACAAGAAGTAAAGCGGTTTGTTGAGTCACTGGAGGGCATCGAACGCCTCTCTTTTAAGAATTCTATACCATTTGCAGATGAAGCAACATTGAGTTGGTTGTCTACTCAAGATGCTACTTCATCGGCAGCACAAACTGTCGTACAGACGGTTGTGATCGCTGAAGAAGATTCATTGCTGGTGGAGGATATCACTCTAGAAAATCTAGGGGAATATGCCGCAGAACTCGCCCGCAAACTTGAGCTGGATGGCTCAGGGCGTGGACAGTTCATGCTGTATTTACAATTGATAGCAGCTTACCAGTCTGTTGGATTATACCCGTTGTGTTTGCCGTATCTTGAGAAGGGGTGGGAAGTACAAAATGCGTTTAATCTCGCGAGCTGGGAACCCCACTTATCGTCGCAGTTAGAAGACCTGATTCGAAAAACACTCCATCAGTTATTCAGAAGTAAGGATCTTTTACCTGAGAAGTATGAAGAGTGGAAAGCAATTTATGACTAATTAAAGAGTTAGATAAGGAACGAATTATGTCACGTGACGGCTCGGTGGCTCCTAAAGAGCGAATTAATATCCGTTATGTTCCAGCAACTGGCGATACGCAAGAAGACGTAGAACTGCCGCTAAGCATGATGGTGGTTGGCGACTTTACTGCACGTGCAGATGAGACGCCAATTGAAGAACGCACTCCAATCAATATCGATAAAGACAACTTTAACGAAGTGCTAGAAGGCATGTCTCCAAACGTTAAAGTGAACGTTGAAAACCGTCTTTCTGATGAAGAAGGCGGCCAAATCGGTGTTGATCTAACGTTCCAAAACATGAAGGACTTCTCTCCAGAAGCGATCGCGAAAAGTGTACCTGAATTAAACAGCCTACTTGAGCTTCGCGAAGCCTTGGTGGCGTTGAAAGGCCCTCTAGGTAATGTTCCTGCATTCCGCAAGAAGATCGCATCGGTTCTTCAAGATGAAGACGCGAGAAAGAAACTGTTGGATGAACTAAGCATTGGTAACGACCAAGACGCGAAAGAAGAGTAAGGGATATCATGTCTGCAGAAGCACAAGCGCCAGAACAAGAAGCAGCCTTAGTTGAATCAGGCTCACTTCTGGATAGCATTCTTAACGAAACTCGTTTAAAGCCAAGTGATGAAGGTTTTGATGTTGCAAAACGCGGCGTAGAAGCATTCATCAGTGAGCTACTAAGCAGCTCGAACACAGAGAAAGTGGATCAGTCTTTAGTTGATCTGATGATCTCAGAAATTGATCAAAAACTGTCTAAGCAAGTTGATGCAATTCTTCACAACGAAGAAGTTCAAGCGATTGAATCAACTTGGCGTGGCCTTAAGTACCTGGTTGACCACACTGACTTCCGTGAGAACATTCAAATTGAATTGATCTCTGCAAAGAAAGATGAAGTTCTTGATGACTTCGAAGACGCACCAGAAGTGGTGAAGTCTGGTTTGTACAAACAAATCTATACGCGTGAATATGGCCAATTTGGTGGTAAACCTGTTGGCGCAGTCATTTGTGACTACGATATGTCGGCTTCGTCTCCAGACATCAAACTGATGGAGTACATGGCAAACGTGGGTGCAATGTCTCATGCTCCATTTATTACATCGGCGTCTGCGAAGTTCTTTGGTCTAGATAGCTATGAAGAGCTACCGAATCTAAAAGATCTTAAGTCAGTATTTGAAGGCCCACAATACACTAAATGGCGTAGTCTACGTGAACACGAAGATGCGCGTTACTTAGGTTTGTGTACTTCGCGTTTCATGTTACGTACACCTTACTCAGTAGAAGATAACCCAATTAAGGCGTTTGACTACGATGAGCAAGTAACAGACAGCCATGACAACTACCTATGGGGTAACTCTGCGTACGCGATGGCATCAAAAATTAGTGAGTCTTTCGCTAAGTACCGTTGGTGTCCAAACATCATTGGTCCTCAAAGCGGTGGTACTGTGCATGACTTACCGGTTTACAACTTTGAAGCCATGGGTCAAATCGAGACTAAGATCCCAACAGAGATCCTGGTTTCTGACCGTCGTGAGTACGAGCTAGCAGAAGAAGGCTTCATTGCGCTAACCATGCGTAAAGGTTCTGACAATGCGGCGTTCTTCTCTGCAAACTCAGTTCAAAAACCGAAAGTATTTGCGAACACGCCAGAAGGCAAACAAGCAGAGATGAACTACAAGCTAGGTACTCAGCTTCCTTACATGTTCATCATCAACCGTCTAGCACACTACATCAAAGTGCTACAGCGTGAGCAAATCGGTTCGTGGAAAGAGCGTTCAGACCTAGAAATTGAACTGAACAAGTGGATTCGTCAATACGTTTCTGACCAGGAAAACCCGCCAGCAGAAGTCCGTGGTCGTCGTCCACTACGTGCTGCTAAGGTTGAAGTATCAGACGTAGAAGGCGATCCAGGTTGGTACAAAGTATCAATGTCTGTACGTCCTCACTTCAAGTACATGGGTGCAAGCTTCGACTTGTCTCTAGTTGGTAAGTTAGACCAATAACCCATTGCTGAAACCATAAAGCAGCCAGTAAAGACTGGCTGCTTTTTTCGTAGGAGTGAAGATGGAAAAAGGCTATCGTCTTTTAGAGCGGATTGAGCTTGGTGAACCCAAAAACTGTTACGAGAAAGTCGTTTCTCACAAGCATTTGATTGAATCTATTCATTCTCATCTCGCAGACTTGCTGAATACCCATTCTGGGAATGCAATGATCGACAATGAGTATGGTTTACCAGATTTTAATGACGTACTTTCTAACAACACGAACCTAGTTCGTCACATTCAAAAAAATATCACGTCAACCATAGAACGCTTTGAACCGCGACTGTTGAATGTCGAGGTTAATTACCGTGAAGATCACCATAACCCGCTACAACTCGGCTTTGGTATTCGCGGCGAAGTTTCCCATAACGGCGGTAAAGTCCCAATGTCGATAGACGTCTACATGGGAACCGACGGCCAATTTAACGTTTAGTAGGTGCCACTTGAGTAACAGTAAATACTTTCAAGATGAACTCACGTATTTGCGTGAGTCGGGTAGTGAGTTTGCCAAATACCATCCGAAGTTAACTCACTTTCTCTCTGAGGGAACCTTTGACCCAGATGTCGAACGACTGCTCGAAGGTTTTGCCTTTCTGACAGGTCGAATCCGCGAGAAGATTGATGATGAACTGCCTGAGCTGACGCAATCTCTGATGACTTTGCTGTGGCCACATTACATGCGTTCGATTCCGTCTTTGTGCATTAGCGAACTAAAACCGCATACCGGAAGTGTTACTGAGAAAACCGTGGTGAAACGTGGCGCAGAAATGGCGAGTGAGCAGGTAGAGGGCACGCAATGTTTGTTCCGTACTTGTTACGACGTCAATCTATACCCAATTACGATCACTAACATCGAACAGACCAACAGCCGCACCAGTTCGATGATTGATGTGACTTTATCGACGGAGCATGGTCTTGAACTGTCTCGGATCGGTTTAGACACGCTGCGATTACACCTGCATGGCGAGATTCATATTACTCGAACTGTCTTTTTATGGCTGTTCCGTTACCTAGATTATGTCGAATTAGATGTTGGTGGTGGTTACAAACATCGCTTAGGGCCAGAGTACGTTAAGCCAGTTGGGCATGAAGAGGACGAAGCGCTCCTGCCTTACAGCAAAAATTCATTTGCAGGCTATCGTTTGCTGCAAGAATTCTTCTCTTTGCCAGATAAGTTCATGTTCTTCGACATTAAAGGCTTAGAGTGGCTAAAAGGCATTCCACAACGTAGCACGGTCAAAATCAAATTCCACTTTAAGCGTGCATTACCGTCAGAAGTGGTGCTTAAAGATAAACACTTGAAGTTGCACTGTACGCCTGCCGTTAATTTATTTGAAAAAGATGGCGATCCAATTCGTTTAGAGCACCGACGTAACGAGTACAAGGTACGTCCGCAAAGCAACACTCAGGAGCATTACGAAGTCTATTCCATTGAGCAAGTGGAAAGCTGGAGTAAAGACGAGCGTCGTCGAAAGTCTCTGATTGAATTTGAATCATTTGAGCATCAAATTAACCAACGAGATAAGCGCGAGTTCTACAAATCTAAAGTTGCTGAGCGTGTAAGCGGTAGAGGCCTTGAACGCTACATATCATTTCATACTCATAATGGGGATATTGCGGAACTGGGGACAGAAACGGTACTCATGAAACTGCAATGTAGTAACGCAGATTTGGCGGAACGTTTGTCAGTGGGGGATATCACTTACGCGACTCATAAATCACCGACCTATGCGACGTTTAGGAATATTACCAAGCCCACTCAATCGGTCAGTCCGCAAGTGAATGGTGAGCTTCAGTGGCAGTTAATTGCGAATATGTCACTCAACTACTTATCGCTGGCAAATATTGATGTACTTAAAGTGCTTCTTTCTACCTATGATTTCCACTCTCGTGTTGACAGACAAGCGCACCGTGCATCCATTCATCGACTTGACGGGATTATCTCTTCGGAAATGAAACCAATCGACCGTGTATTTCGTGGCGTTTCGGTACGAGGCAATCAGTTTAAGTTGGTCACCAATTCCAAATTTTTTGTCAATGAAGGCGACATGTTCTTGATGGCGACTGTGCTTAACGAATTCATCCGTTTGTATTCGAGTGTGAACTCCTTTACCGAACTGGAAGTGTTTGATGAAGCGACAGGCGAGGTTTATAACTGGGCAAGTCTTATCGGACAGCAGACGATACTATGATTAATACACTTTCTGATAAGTCGAATGAGTTTAGTTTCTATCAAGCAGTCTTGCTGCTAGAGAAGCATTATCAACTAGAGCCGAACTCTAACTTTGTCGCCGTCGGTGAGAACAAGTACTTCCACCAAGAACGTATTGAGTTCAGCGTTTCGCCAAACTTATCTTTTCCAAAGAGCGATATGGACTTTATTGCTCATATGGAGAGAAATGGCCAGCAGTATTCTAGAGTCGAAACTAACTTTCTTGGCTTGCATGGGTCAAGCTCACCACTTCCTGCTTCTTATACTGAGAAACTGGCAGGGCGAGATCCTGAAGACAATCCGGTAAAAGATTTCTTTGATTTTTTCCATAATCGGTACACCAGTTTGTTGTATCGGGTTTGGAAGAAATACCGATATCACGTGCAGTACCAAAGCGGGGCAAGTGATGCCTTCTCTGGACGTATTCTGCACTTGGCAGGCCTATCTAGCGTAATGCAAGATAGTAAGGTCGCAGAGTTAGATCGAGCGAAAATACTGTCTTATGTAAACCAACTTTCTACGCGTACGCGTTCGCCGAAGCTGATTTCCGGTATTGTTTCGCATTACTTCTCGTTGCCTAGCGTGCGCATTGAAGAGTGGGTATATCGCCGCGTAGAAATCGCAGAAAGTCAACGGAATAAACTCAACCGTGCTAATTGCATATTAGGGAAAAATTTGCACTTAGGACAAAGCATTGCGGACTTAAACGGCAAATTTAATCTCTGCATCGACAGCATCGATTTTGAAACATTTAAGCAGTTTTCCTACGATGGTGAGTTACACAAAACACTGGTTGGCCTGATGCGTTTCATTTTGCGTGACCCGATGTCGTGGGACTTAAAGTTGACAGTTAACTTAGATAGTATTCCAGAGAATAAGCTAGGAAATGGGGAAGGGAACCACTTAGGACAAACATTCTGGTTAGGTAACCCAAGTGATAAAGATGCCAAAATCCGAGTCATCGGAAGCATATAAGAAAGCCGCTCTACGAGCGGCTTTTTATGTTGTCATCAAAAAGGTCAGAAAAGCTTAACGACTGATCGGCTGGTGAAGTACGACGGTAGTATCAAGCCTTTGAATCCCGTTAAATGACTCAATTTCGTTACAAAGATGATGAATAGACTGCAGGTCGGGCGCTTCAATTAGGGCAATAATATCAAAGTTGCCACCAACAACGCTCGTTAAGCGAACCTCAGGGATTTCTTTAAGTGCATTCGTTACATCATTCTTCTTACCCTTTTCACAAGAGATCAGTAGATAACTAGCGGCTTTTCGCCCTTCATTTTCTACACGAATCTGTGCGGTATAGCCTTTGATAATACCGGTCTTTTCTAAACGATTAATCCTTTCTGCTACTGCTGTACGAGACAAACCAATGTTTCGAGATAGATTCGCAATAGACTCACGCCCGTTTGACAATAGACTTGAAAGTATTTTTCGATCTAATTTATCTAAACCTTGTAAAGTCATGTTTGAAATCATGTGTTCTGCCTATTTTGTTTTTATATTGTTATTTAATCGACTCTGGGAGCGTAAAGTTATATAGCTCAGCAAGAGTGAATGGGTTTTTCTGCGTCAATGGAGTGATGCGTAAGCTTAAGTCCCTCCCTGACACTTTTATGTCACTGACAAAGCTGCCGTTATGAGTGTTTGTCAAGGTCGAGTCACCTAGCAATCTGTATATCGCCCATTGACCACTCTTATTTAAAACGTGCTGTCTACCTTCGTCGGTTACATCCTGGAGTGTGATACTAATATTGAAGTCACCATTTTGCGGTGGCCAGGCCATTTCACGAATTCGGCTTGGACCGTGGTAGTAACTCATATTGGTATCCGCAATTTTTAAACTGGCTCTAATTGCACTAGAGTCAAGGTCGAGTACTCTTGCACTAAACGGAATATGAACTCGGTTGGTGCTTTTATTAATTAATGTATCTCGAATGACATTATAGTTGCGTAGTTGCACTAGCAGAGTTGGAGAGATTGGCATCGTCTCACCATCTACCTGCTTTGGCGTCCACAAGTTCGTATCGTAGAACGGTGCAAAGTTTTTCTGAATAAATGTGTCTAACAAGCCACCTGAAGCAAATAGCAATTCGAAATCTTCAATTGAGATTTCCTCGGTCGCTGTTAGGTCAAATGGATATTTTCCTAATCCAATCTCTTTAAACTTGGTATAAATTTCACTGTACCACTGAGTTTGGATGCCTTTTGCGGACTCTGTAATCATTACTGACCAGCTTTGCTGAACCACATCTAGTAACCAGCTGCGAACGGGTTCTGGTGATTTTTGGGCAATCTGTTTAAGCTTTATTAATGGGTCCGCCTCAGTACTGTTCATTCGGTGCTGTGCTGCTGCTAGCGCCGCCATTTGTGGATCTGGCGCGTCGGCGATGTCCTTCATGTAGGTGCGAACACGGCTCAACGCTGCAACGGTCTCATCCCAAGGAGTAGGGGAGTTTGGTGTCTCACTCACTTGAAGCTGGTTTAATAGGTGAAAGGCTTGCTCAACACGTTGCATTAGCAAGTAATCAGGCTTTACCACTTCTTCTACGGCATCTGATGCAGAATCCGCTGCTGCCGCGAGTTTCGGGTCCAGTTTTGAAATTAGAGCGCTTTTTTCGCCAACGGGTGAAAATTGTGTGTTGGCATAGACCTGCTTCAATACCGTTGTCATTGGTGAAGAAGGCCCAGAGATTAAGTCTATCGCGTTGGTCAGGTCACCAACGTTGTCATAGTTTTGGACTTTGAGCTCACTCAGCGCATTACGCCAGTTATTGATGTAGTCATCAGTATATTTTTTTCGCACTTCTTCTTTAAAGGCTTCTTGCTCTTCGTTGGTAGGGATGACATGTTGCGATAGACCTAGAACCCAGTTGTCGCTGATTACTCGTTGCGACATTAAGTCCACGCGTGGTCGATAAAAGGTGCTAAAACCAGTGGAGGTATAGATCTTATCGACGATTAAGCGTTCGCTATCGATTGGCGTATTAAATACATTGCTAAACTCAAAACCGACGGCTCGTTGCAGATCTAATGTTCCTAAATCAATAGAGCTTGCTTCGTTTAAAATGCCTGCATACACGAGGTCGACATTCGAATTTGCAAGTAATGAGCGACGTGTTGCGCGAACAAGATCCATGTTGATATCGATTGGAGCAAATTGTGTGCGAAAGTAGGCGTCTAAGTAGCGCATGGCCTGATCAACGACGTCACTTCGGTTACTCAAATCACTCATCATTTGGAGTGTTTGATGACGTAAAAAACGGATATCACGCTTAGATGGATCGTTAAGCATTAAATACCCCTTCAATAGAGGTAAAGCGCGCGTGAAAGCGTTTTGATTTTGTGCCAATTGTAGGCGGTAACCTTTCTCAATCAGAGGTATTAGCTGCTGAGCGACTTCCTTAAGTAATGCCTCGTAGGCAATGCGAGTGCTTTGATCCAAACGGCTAATATTGAGTGGTAATATTTCCTCATCTAAAGCCTTAGAACCTTTAAGCCATGCCCCATAAGACGGTTCTATCGCTTTGGTTGCATTTTCTAAAAGCTCACTAAATCTTGCATCGTGCTCTGCTTGTGATTTGTCATCAATACTTAGTAGTTGATTCATCACATGTAAATTACTGTCTAACGTAGTTGCAAAAAAGTAACCACCGCCAGCAAGCAGAATAATGGAGCCGAGTATGGCTAAACGGCTTTGTCTCTGAATTAGACGAAGATACGTCTTGTTTTCTCCCGCAAAATCGCTCTCAGGCAATATTTGCGAATCAATCAGAAAGCGAGAAAAATACGGTGTTTCCGTCAACTGGGTATGCTCAGAGGCGATAATTGGTAAGTTGAAGTAGTTACTACAACTTTTTGCTAGTAAATTGTATTTACGACCGCCTTGTAAACTTGAGCTAAAGAAAATTTCACGGATATCTAGCGAATAAACACCGTTGTTAACATCACACAGACGCTCAAGAACATAGCTGACTTCAGACTGACATAGCTCAAACTGCTTAGGGAAAGCGAGAATTGCCTGTTTCTCGTCGATATCTGTTGAGTTAGCTGATGCATCTAGCGCGTTACTTTCAAGCACTTTAACTAGATTTCGGTAGCTATCACGGTAGTATTCTGAAAAAACACCTTTGGCCTCTTTCAGCGGGATAGAAAGGAACTCTACACGTGTCTTAAGAGAGCTAAAATGCATGTATTCTTTAAATCCATCTAACTTGTCTAGCTTCGACATAATTAGATAAATTGGTAATGCTGACGACGTTTTAGAGTTGATAGTGCTCAAGCGCTCCAATAACGACGAAATAGTGTACTCTTTTTGTTCTGGCTCAGAGACGATCATGAACTCGAAGTCGATGAAGAATAAACAGCCAGAAAATGGTTTTCTAGGTCGGTGGCGAATCACTTCTTCGATGAATGTATTCCATAAAGAAGCATCACTGCTTGATATTTCTTGAAACACTAAGCGTTGGTCAGGTTTGATGTATACAGCGCTGTCAGATTCGTACCATTCAAAAAAATCATTCTTAGCGGTTCTCGTGCGATCCATTGGTTTAATTGCACTAGAATTAAATAAAAATTGACGTCGTCCTGACCCTTTATTTCCAAGCATCAGGTAAATTGGTTTCTTGCCTGAGTTAGCAAGAAGAGGTTGGATAACCATAGAAAGAGCTTCTTCCTCAGTTTCCAAATTTTGAGCTTTAGCGCTGTTCTTTTTTTTCAACCATAGTGTGAATTGAAAAGTGACGTAGAAAATGGCGACAACACCAAGGCTCAGCCAAAGATACAGTTTATCTGCATCTTTTAGAAAAAGAAGATAAATAGCGGTAATGGTTATCGCCACTAAAAGCGTTAATATAGTAGAAATCACAACTGGATTTCTAAACAGTTTTTGTTTGAACATAAGCCTAAAACTTCTTTAATTGTATTGTTATTTATTGTCAGTTTTTTCAGCTTGTAGCTGACTCAATTTATATAGGTAGATGTTCAGTAAAAGGGTTGCGCGGTCAATTTCCTTTTGCTGTGAATACTTTTCAGCGTATTCAATACGACCTAGAAGCGGGAATAGTGAGTTACTATATTCGTACGCCGTTTTAGAGTTCTTATCTACATTCTGTCTAGCTACGTTGGCAAACACCGTTCTTGCGTCTGAGAATCGCTTATACACATCCATAAACTGGTCTTCTAAATGAGCGCTCTGTGTCAAAAAGTTTTGACGTAACTGCTGGGCAGAAGATGAATCTGGATAGATTGCGATTAATTCATTGGTCAAGCTATCGAGCTCGCTGACGTTACTTACTTTGGCCGAGTCTAAAAACCAGTTATTCATCATAATATCTACGCGATTAATAGTTGGTGTTTTCAGTGACTGGGCATATTTTTTATTTTCGTAATCTAACGAGGCGACCAACTTTACAAGTTCATTAAGTGAAGCTTGACTAATTTTTTGCTCCAGCGTTCGATAGCGTTGTTGTTCGTACACAAAATGTGAACATATCGCCGTAACAATCAAGCCAATGATGAAGTAGATCATAAATCGGCCGGACTTTGTTGGGTTCGTTTTTTCACTGTTGTTGAGGGGGAATGGCGAGTCCGGGGCAGGAGAGGGAGATACATTCACTTTAATTTCAGGTGTTGCCTGTGCGGAAGCTGAAGCGTTAGTATTTGCTTGTTTTTTCTCGCGTAACTCTATGGCATGTTGTTGTTCTTTTATCTGTTCAGCCCATTGATTTAAGATACGACGAATGCGACCAAATGAAGGCGCTTGAATACCGTAATGAAGGCGAAGCTCTTCCTCTATTCTTAAACACAACTGGTGCGCAGCTTCAATCAGTGGAAGTTCTTCCGGCAACGCACGGTGCTTATTAATACGTTTTTCAGTATGCTCCACCATCCATTCAATTGCGCTCATTCGTGCTTTTGACTTTGAATGTTCAGGGTATGCGGTGTTCCAATAGACGACACACACATCAAGCAATGAATTTAACCCTTCAACAAGGCCTCTTAGACCATCGTTATATGTTGATGCGACCGTGAAGTAGCAGCAACAACGTAAGTCTTTTGCGTGAGTGCTCAAGATTTTTTTTGAGAGTGTTTGAACCGTTTTCCAAGAGACTCTTCCGGTGACTTTATTAAGATTATTTATTTGACGTTTTATTTCGTCAAAGTCTTCAGAGCCATTAGGGTTAGAGCCGCTTGGGTTATTTTCATCGATTGGTCTTCGAGCGAAGTCGCTAAAAAACATAAGGCAAATTCCAACTGATCATATAGAAGTATTAAGGTATATAGGACTCCACTGCTGTTATATTAAATTGTAAGCAGTGCATTACCGAAGTGATTCTATAGATAAAAGAAGTTGTTTAGATAATAAAAACACTTAAAAAATAAATTAAATTATCCTTAGTGTGATCTTTGTTCATAATATTAATGTCAATAGTTCGATTTGTTTTTAAGGAGAGCCTTATATATGACGAAGTCGATCTTTTGAGTTAATAAATGTGACTAAATTGTTAACTTTGTCTGTTTTTTGTTCGCCTGTGTTCTTTAAATTAGCCCTCTTAAATTGGTGGTAGAGCCTTCTTAATTTTTATTTAATTAAATAGGTTTACAGGCTCATTGCTTTAACTCAGTTCGGTCCATTAGTTTTTGTTTGTAGGTAAAATAACCAACCCTATAGTTGAAATGTATTAAGTTATAGGTGTTTTTTTAGGCTTATTGAAAAAGAGAATATAATTGATATCTTTCGCCTCTAAGTAGAATATCGGTTTTCCTAGAGGGACGAAATGCTAAAACCAAGTCAAATCGGGCTGATTTCAGCCATGTGTCTATTTTCTTCTTTTGCAGTAGCAAAGGGAGAGCGTTATGGACTCTCTGCCAGTATGTTGACTATCGATAGCATTAATTACGAAGAAGGTAACAGTGGTGAACAAGACACTCTAAGGTTTGGCTTGGTTCATTCTCGCCCTATTGATGAAAATAATAACCGTTGGCGCTGGTGGTTAGGGCTTAACTACCTAGCAGAAGATATCGAAGCGCCAGCTAGCGGTCTATATCAAGAAGTAACTAACTATGAACTTCGTGTTGTACCGCAATATGCGCTGGCTTCTTGGAGCGTTTTCACACCGTACGTAGGTGCTGGTTTATCTGCAGGTTACTCACAATATTCAAACCGTTGGCAAGTTGACCCAGAAGGTTACCGCTATAAGAGTGTCGAGGACATCGATCAGTTCGAGCTGGGTGCAGTTATCGCCGTTGGTACAGTCATTAAGCTAGGTAGTAACCCAGATGCTCATATACAAATCATTCCTCAAGCCTCTTATATTCTCCCAGTTATCAATGATGGGATAGGTGGGCTTGAACTGTCTGTTTCTATGCTATTTTGAGGTATATAGATGCACTCAAATCAGCTAGTTCTATTTATTTCTAAATGCCCAGAGGAATACACGGGTGCTAAGCACATTGAAATGCCCGAGAGTGGCGGTTCAATGGGGCGTTCACCAAGTTGTAGTGTGTCTTTAACCGATCACAACCGCTTTATATCAGGCACTCATTGCCTAATCAGTGTGTATGGAGATACCTACTATATTAGTGACGTATCCACCAATGGCACTATGGTTAACGGGAACAAAATACTAAAAAATCAACCTGTTGCGATAGTCGATGGCGATATCATTTCTTTAGGGCAATATGAAATTGGCGTTTCTCTGGAGCATGTTACCTCGACACAAGACATTGCCGCTGATATAGCCCCTGAGCGAGTATCCAATGATCCTTTGGTTAGCCTCGGAGACGCAGTTGTCGAAGAAGAAGAAAAAGTAGGCGCTTTAGAAGATTTGTTTATGGAGACTAAACAGGATGACATTGATTGTCATGATCCTGTTGCGCACCTTAACTTTTCAATGCAGCGAGATGATGATTATTTAATTCGTGACGATGAGCATCCAGAACCTGAACAGCCTAAAACGGTGGAAAGCACACGTCAGGTGGTCGATGACAGTTTCAGCATATACTCCGAGTTCGATCAGCCAAGCCTCATCCCTGAAGATTGGATGGCTACGGAGACCAAGAGTAACGCATCAATAAAGGGTTCGTTAGGGATAGAGGTAGAGAACGGTACGCCACATAGAGAAGATATTGTCTCAGAAGAGACGGTTCAACCCCAAACGACGATTCTAGATAGGGCAGTTCAAAGACAGCATCATGCACCTAACTCCACAGAGGAGATCGTCGAACATACTGCTAAAGGCTCAAAATGGGAAGAGATGACACAGTCATTTACTCCCTCTTCTCAAGCTAATCAGCAACTGCAAATGCCTGCGGTAGAACCTACGATAAACAGTACGACTAAAGAGCAAGCGGGTATCGAAGCAACCGCCTGTTCTCAAGATATAGCACAAGCGTTCTTTGATGGTTTGGGGATTCGAAATTCTGAGCTAATGACGAATGAAGCTCAGTTATTCAAACAAATGGGCACTTGTTTGCGCTTATGTATTGATAACCTGCAGAAAGAATTACACGAAGTAGAGTCCTTGAAAGAAGAGCAGAGTACGAGTGAGTCTAACTCTAACATTGCGGAGCTGATGCTGACTCTCAATAGCCAACATCTACTGGCTCCAAATGAACTGGTAGAACAAATGCTTGATGAGTTGAATGACCACCAAGTCACGTTTAATAAAGCGCTTAATGAGCTCATTTTAGAACAATCAGAGACGAACGATCCCGTTGCATTTGCTAACAAAGTGGCGAGTCAATCTTTGTTCTCAACGAAGTCAAAACTGTGGGGCGAATATTTAGATTTCTACTCTAACAATCGTCGCCTGCTCAACGAAACATCCTTAAAAGGGCTGATTAAGAAAAACTATAACAAAGTGATTAAGGGAAACCATGCGTAGTATCGCCGTATTACTCGGATTTGCCATGTTGTCCGGTTGTTCCATGTGGGATCAATTTAAAGAGTCCACGGGTATCACACCAGAAACTTCGTCCATTGAATTGGTTATTGAGGCGTCACCTGTACTCAATGTGAGAGATGGGGGGCAGTCATCTCCGGTCATTCTCCGTCTTCACGAATTAAATTCGCCAGTTTTATTCCGAAGCTTAGATTTTTTTGCGCTGTTTGAAAACGATAAAGCGTCGTTGGGTGATGAGTACATCAAACGTTATGAATATCAAATACAGCCAGGTGGAAAAGTTCATGAAATGCTAACGCTAGACCCTGACACTCGTGCCGTCGGTTTTTCTGTGGCCTTTCGTGATATTGATGGTTCGTCATGGCGTAAAGTTGAAGTCATTGAAGAGAAGAGCGAGTACTACATCAAGCTCAAGTTAGAAGGCAGTGAGTTAATTTCTGATAATACTCGCGGCATTGAACAGGTTTACTTTTAAGGGATAGAAACATGTCTTTATACAATCCAGTTGTTTGGCAAGATGGAATGTTCATGAAGCCGCAGCATTTTCAACAACTCGATCGTTCGCAAAGTAAACTGTCGAGTATGTTGAGCAGCAACGCATCTCCTTTACATTGGGGGATTAAGCGTTTGGAAATAAATTCACAACTGCTAGCCCTCGGTAAAATTGGTATTACGCGTGCAGAAGGTATCCTACAGGACCGCACGCCATTTGAACTTCCACTGCTCGCTGAACTACCAGAAGTGAAAGATGTAGATCCTTCGATTGCCGATAAAGTCGTTTATTTGTGCTGTCCGTTACCATCGGAACGTTCTGAGTTGTTTGGTACCAAAAAAGACGGTGCGCGCTATACGATGGAATCTCAAGAAGCGGTTGACGCTTGTTATGATTCGGAAGACATGGCAAATATCGTCGTCGGTAAGCTTAACTTTTGCTTAATGTACGATCATGAAGATAAGAGTGCTTACACGTCTATTCCGATCTTAAAGATCTCAGAAGTGAAGCCTGATGGCAGCGTGATCTTAGATGATAGTTTCATTCCTACCTGTATCGATATTCATGCGTCGACAGTACTGAGTAAATTTGCGACCGAGTTTGCTTCTATGTTGAAGCATCGCGCGGAATCGATAGTCCAGCGATTAGGGGTGGTGGATCAACAAGGCGTATCATCGGTTTCTGACTTTATGCTATTGCAAGCGCTCAACCGATACGAACCCTTATTTTGGCATTTCGCCAGCACAGAAGCTGTGCATCCTGAGTCTTTGTATCGAATTCTTCTTCAGGCAGAGGGTGAGCTTTCGACGCTGTGCTCAACGACACGCCGACCTATTGAGTTTACGAAGTACAATCATGGTGATCTTACTAGCTGTCTTTCTCGCGTCCTAGACAGTGCGAAAATGACATTGAGCGTGATGTCTGAGCAAAGAGCAATTCCACTGACCTTAAAAGATCAGAACTATGGCATCAGAACGGCAGCAATCCCTGACAATAAGATCATTGATACGACAACCTTTATCCTCGCAGTTAAAGCCGACGTGACCTTGGATGTTCTGCATACCCAGTTTGTCAGCCAAACGAAGATCGGTTCTATCGATAACATACGTGACTTGATTAACCTTCAACTGCCTGGGATTGAGATCAAACCAATGCCAGTTGTGCCACGCGCGCTGCCGTATCACGCTGGCTACACCTATTTCGAGCTCGATAAAACGGGCGAAGAGTGGATGGCATTGAAGAACACTGCTGCGATTGCGATTCACGTTGCGGGCGATTTCGCTAACTTATCATTGCAACTTTGGGCCGTTCGTCTATGAGTTACGCAGAAACAGACGTCACCGTAGTCTTATTCCAACCAGAGCCTGGCAAACCAATGGAGGTAATGCCAGCGCCTGACTTATCGAGAAACATCGCAGTACAAGATCTATCTATCGACAACATGGGTATTAACCCGCTGGTAGATCAATTCTCATGGTTGATCGCCAGTCTGTCTTGTATGTCTTCGATCCCTTGGCTTGATGACCCGATGCCATTTCGTGAACAAGTGGCACGTGAGATTCGAAAAGGTGAACGAAAACTTAATGAAATGGAGCTCGATCGTGCTTCGGTTCTTGTTATTCGTTACTGCTTGTGTGCGGCGATTGATGAATCTGTTTGTCGGCAAGAATGGGGGGCAAATAGTCACTGGAGCCAGAACAGCTTATTGTCTGAATTCCATAACGAAACATCTGGTGGTGACAAGTTTTTCGTTATTCTCGACCGCTTAAAAGCCGACCCTCGCAAATACCGTCACGTTATAGAGTTTCTCTATTTATTGCTCCAACTTGGTTTCCAAGGCAAGTACGGCCGTGAAGAGCGTGGTAACGAAAAGTTAGCGGAAATTGGCAGCACCATTTATCGATTAGTGCGAGATGACCGCCTAGCAGAACAAGAAAAAGTTTCTTTAATCAACCTTAAAGCTAAATACCTAAAGAAGCCGTTAAAAAGGGTAATTTCACCCAAGCTGATCTTGAGTCTTAGTGCGATTACGTTTGCGCTTATGTATGCGGCAACCTACATCGTCATAGACTTAAAATTCCAGCAACTGCTTGAAGTGTATAGATAACCAGAAATCTAAAAATGAGATCTTCTGCCAGTTTTAAGGTTTGCTGTGAATATCACTGGTCTTTTAGTGAAATTCACTAGTTATTTAGAGAGATTGCAGTTTGCGATCTCTTTTATCATTCAATCAATAAAATTCAAATGGATTGGTTATGGGCGTAACAGTTGGTGCGAATGGACTTTCGATAGTTCATAAAGGCTCAGGTGGTGAAGCGAATGCAACGCTCCCAGATGTTTGTTTAACTAAGGTCGGCAAGCCAGTCGTTCCTATCCCTTATGGCAACAATGCTAAATCAGCAGACCTTGCAGGTGGGACTACGACGGTCTCTATGGATGGCGGTAACAGTGTCGCTATCAAGGGCAGTACGTTCTCAAAAAGTACTGGCGATGCGGGCGGTGACAGAAAAGGCGTTGCCTCAGGCACGATAGAAGCCGAAGCGAAATTCATTTCAGCCTCACCAACGGTTAAATTTGAAGGTAAGGGCGTATGTCGCCTGTCCGATCAAATGACCATGAATAAAGCTAACACTATGTGTTTGGGTGGCGCACAAAACCCATCGGTTTCTGTGACTGAAGAGCAGGAAGGGACGTATACGCTGGATATAGAATGCAAATATCCAAATGGGCTCCCTTACTCTAATGCACAATTTTCTTTAGTCGAACCTTCAGGTGCTGTCATTGGGAGTGGAGTGCTGGGCTCTAGCGGAAAAGCATCTGTTAATGGTCTCGCTCTAAAAGAATGCAGGTTAGTGCTCAGCGAAACTCAAGACTCTTACACCCCGAACCAATCTTTAACTGAAAATATTGTTACGGAAACTTACCCTGATCCGAATGATTTTTGTACGTTTGTCGCAGGTCGCCGCTCGCCATTTTGGGAAGATCGTGTTGGGGTTGCTAATGACTGGGGCATATTGATGTCCCCATCCTTCAGTGATGATGACTTTAAAGATATTGTGTTAGAGCAAAGCCGTATATCGTCTCCTTATGCGATTAGTCAAAATCACTCTAAAGATTTTTCTGATGCTTATGTTTCGGCACTTTATCACATCCAAACTGATACTACTGCGCTAGAGAAATATGAACCTTTAGTTGAACTGCTCTTGGAGCAAGTGCACGAAAATGGCGATATATTGAGAGTCTTATATCAAGCTGATGTGTTTGAGCCTCCCTATGAATTATTAGCGAAGCTTCGCTTTTTAGGGACTGGGAATACTGTGAAGTATTTGCAGTTTGTTTTATGGACGTTGATAAACAATCAAATCTGTTCATACATCGATGAGCTAAACAGTGAAATCATCGGTCGTTTAGATTTCATACAAAGCCAAGCTTCTGCAAGATCGTTGAGTTCTGTTGAAGAGGGTATAAACGGTTATAAAAAAGCACTTAACCACTTCAAACAAGCACTTCCTGACGTCATTAGCCAAATTTTCGAAACCAAAAATGACACCCTAATTTCTATATCGGCAATGGCCCTTGGGAGTACCGTTAACATAGCGAGCCAATCTAGCTTTGCTACTAATTTAGGTAGGGTTAATGCGGTGGTGTACACGAAGTCAAACAACTTGAACCGCCCATCATTTGTCACTTTTGACGATAACTTTTCTGACTAGGACATTTAAATCATGGATGCAGTTTTTCCGATAGCGCAACGAGAAGGTGAAGCTTACTACACGCTCAGTGATTTTACGAAATTGTTTGATCAAGCTAAGAGCGGTCGTTATTTAATAGGACAAGGGTACGGTTGGCATAGTGGCATTCACTTAACATCAAAAATGTTACCGTGGGGGAAAGGGCTCAGACCTATTCAAGCGATGCTTGATGGAAAAATAGTGGCATTTCGCATAAATCCTGATTACCTAACATCAACGTACCAAGAGCAAGAGTTTAAGTATAGTAATAACTTTGTGCTTATCGAGCATGAGGCTGTAAACCCCGAAGATAATGAAGATGTATTTAAGTTCTATACACTTTATATGCACCTTGCGCCACCTTCAGATATTGGCGCCAATTCATCTATAACCACGCGTTACCGTTTACAAGAAGCGAGAAATGTACGCACTTTCAAACATAGTGATGTGCCTACTAATTCTGGTGAAAAAAAACAGTCGATGTCTAAAGGAACATTACTTGAATACCTGTATGCAGAAGAGAAGGAGACCCATCCATACCAGATCGACAAAAATACCTACAAAATGATAAAGTGCCGTGTGGTAGAGAATGGTAAATCGGCAAGTGGTAGAGAAAAAGCACTGTTAAACAAGATTGTTTGGTTTGCTTCGGGTCTCAAGAGTGACTTTGACATTTTAGAAGATTCCTCTGCTGTCCTATCAGAACCAGTTTCAGAACCTAAATGGATGTCGGACAAGGCGGCAATGATTAGGGACGGTAGTGTGGTTTCTTTACTCCCACTCCTATTTAGAGAGGGGATAAAGGTTTCAGCTGGGGAAGATATCGGTTACATGGGACTGCATGAGTACAGTAACGATGCAATTGGAACTAAGAAAGAAGATAATCGTGTGCATATCGAGATGTTCTCTTTTGAGGAGCCGCCCGAATTTTTCAAAAAACAGATTTCTCCCAAAAATGCGGAAGAAAATCCACTTGTTGTTCTCGATGGGGCCGATAGTAGCGGTGCCGTTGATATGAGTAATTCGTTTATTCAGCAATTACTTGAATCTGTGACAGAAGATCAAGTAACGGACTTCTCCTCGTTCACTGCTCGCGATGCCAAAGTATACTTAGACGGTAAGCGTAAACACTTTGAGCGATTTATTGTGAAACATCCTACAGATTGGCATACAGAGTCGTCACAAAGTCTTTATGAATCAATCCATCAGACCGCAAAGGAAGCTCTAGATATTAAGTGCTCCGCTGGTTTTGTGACTATAGAGGACTACCGTAACTCCCCATGGCGCGATCAAGTGATGGATAGCTTTGATCTTTTCTCGCAATTCGAACTGGAAAGAGCAGATAAGTTCTCATGGATGCAAGATTTACAAGGTGATTTGCAACTAAGCGGTGATAAGAGTCTTTGGCATTATTGGCCGTTCTCCTTATTCAATCTGTCTCCAAAACTCGTCGTGCAACTGGGTAAAACATCTGAAATTTATGAATCAGGTGGAAGAGGCCCGGGGGTTATTTCGTCAGGTAGAGGGGATCATGGTGGTAAATCATATGGTGTTTACCAGTTGTCGTCTAATCTTAAAGTTGTGCATCGTTTTGTAAAAAATTCTAAATATAGAGACCATTTTGGTGAGTTGACCGTAGGTAGTGATGCGTTTGATGAAACTTGGAAGCGTATAGCAAATAGTGATGCGGTTGGCTTTAGAAATGCACAGCACAAGTTTATAAAAGAAACACATTTTGACCCACTTTATAATAAGCTTATCTCAGAAGGTATTATCAAAGATACTAACGAAGCTGCAATACTTGACATGATATGGTCAACTAGCGTCCAGTTTGGTGCAAGAACATCTTTAATATCAAGAGCTGTTGGTAAAAGTACTGAGCTTTCTAGCAGAGAGATTATCGAGATTGTTCAAAACTATAAACATGATAAAACACACTTACTTTTTAAGAGCTCCCCTACATGGTGGGGTGGTTTAAGACAACGTGCTCTTAGTGAGAAGATTAAACTTTTGGCGCTTTTAGACCAAAATGCAATTATAGAGGAAAATTAATGAAATTACTTGGCTTACTAGTATTACTTTTTTCATTTTCATCGATAGCTAGCGATTATACTGATAGCTACAAGCAGTGTACGAATAACTCCATAGGCTCTATTGATAAGGCTTTTAGTTGTATTGACAAGGAAATTGAATTTAATCAGTCATTGATCAATAAGGTTTTTGACACTAATAAAACCAATTCAGATATTGGTAGAATTTTAAAGATTATTTCTAATAATGTAGAAAAAGAGTATAGAGTCGCTTCTGAGTCATGTGCAATTTATGCTGAAATTTATCAAGGTGGTCAAGCGGGACAACTATTACAACGCCAGTGTTATCTTGACCGAATTATTGACATTAGAAAGTTTGTACTTGATGCTGAAGAGTTGACTAGTTTTAATTATGATGAGTGAAATCTATTTCAAAGTCATAATTGAGATTAGATAGTATATGATAATTTTTCTACTAATTTTTTGTATAATATCAATGTTGACACTGCCAAATATATATTTATTAATGTAAAAACTTTTTAAGAATGATGAAGATTTTTGTTTTAATGCTAAATTAGATAAATAGTTCGCTTCTTTTGTTGGTTTGAGAACTGAAATCATAGTGAGAGCTCTGAAAACTATATGAGTGGTAAGACGGCGAATATAGGAGCTGAACGAATAAGGGTGAATTTTTAAGTTAACATGTAAGGGATGATAATTTAATGTTTGCATGTTTATAAAATCAGTGGAGTGCGTTAATTCATTATTATAATAGAATTAAAAGTTATTTTTATACGCATGCAAAAAATTAAGAGTTAAAATTTAAAGGTGATATCCTTGCTTGTTAATCATAATAAGTGTTTTGGATTTTTACGCTTCCCATTTTTTGTAAACTCAGGCTGCGAACAAGACCCTTTTGTATTTACATGTAATTTGGAAAATAAAGGCGGTGGCTTGAAAGCTTGTTTTAATCAAGCCGAGAATTCGATGTACTTCGTTGTTGACGAAAATGGGTTGAAAACAGTTTATGCCCAACGAAAAGGGAAGAGTTTAGATAACTATAAATGGATAGATATTTCTCTTGAAGAACCTGAATTCATTCCTTTGAAGTTTGAAGTAAATGAAAACAAGAATGCGTACTTTTCATTGACAAGAGGTGGTGGACGGTTGAGTGTCGTTGCTAACTCCGTTGACATGATTGAAGATGAAAATGCTGTTGAGTACTACTGTGAATTGGGAACTGAAACAGCTCTGGCTCCTAGCGTTAGATTAAAAATAAAACACGTAAAGCCCAATGAGTTTGAAGCTTGGGATTAAATAGCAATAGATTCCAGTGAGAGCCTAAATAAAATTCATTGTAATAAAGAGTTAGCTTTTCTAGAAAATTTACTCGAGACGTTTGGATAAGAAATGTTCAGATAAAAAGCGCCGAAAGGCGCTTTTTATTTTCTTTAAAATAAAGTATGGTCTCCCTCCTTTTAAAATGATAAGTGTTGAATAATTCTACAGTGGTTAGGTAAATGAATAAAATAACTAAACTCGCTTTGGCTTTGTCCGTATTGACATCTGTTGTTGGGTGTCAACTGGTGTCAAATACGCCGATGCAATCGACAGCAACGAAGGAAATAATTGAAAAAGCAAAGGCAGAGTTTGATGGACAACGTTTTTATAAGTTGAATGAATATGATCAAGAAATCAACGTTTCAGATGACGGGGTCATTACCTTCAAGTCTTACTTACCACGCAGCGGCGGCTATGAATGGGTACCAATTGTGATACGCGATACTAGTTTTCGTGTTTCTTGCGATTATTTCAGTGAATATGTTGAAGCTGGAATGGTTGTTCAGGTTCAGTTTGTAGGTAAACGCGGGCGCATTGAAAATTACGACAAGCAACGTTGTGAAGAGTTTGGCGAGCCAACATGGCAATAAGATCTATGGATAATTAAAGCGCCGACAGGCGCTTTTTATTTACGCCTTAATTAACGTTAGAAGAGGTTTAGACCAATCTTCGGAAGATTAGGCAAGCAATGCGTAGTATCTGGTTAACGAAAAAATACGAAAGTTGCAACAATGTACGTGTCAGTAAAGTAGGAGCGATAAAGCCTTCGCGTACTGTACTTATCGTGTGTTACGTTAATTAGGAGTGTCTACCATGAAAAGCCAGAACGACAATCAAGCAAGTTACCAAGATGAACCTGATGAAGGTCGTCGCAATATGATGAAAATGACGGGTGCCAGCGTGGTTGCTATGGGAGTCGGATCGCTCTCAACGAGTTCCGTTCAAGCTGAGACGCAAATAAATCTTGGTGACACCTGGGATAAAACATTTACGAAAAGTAACCAAGTTCAACATCGCAAAGTGAGTTTTAAAAACCGTTATGGCATCACGTTGGCAGCGGATCTTTATCGACCTAAAAATAAAAGTGGCAAGCTTGCGGCTATCGTCATTAGTGGTCCATTTGGCGCTGTGAAAGAGCAGTCTTCAGGGTTATATGCTCAAACATTAGCCGAGCGAGGCTTCATTACTTTAGCGTTTGATCCGTCGTATACCGGAGAGAGTGGTGGTGAACCAAGAAACGTTGCATCACCTGATATCAATACAGAGGACTTTAGCGCAGCTGTGGACTTTATTGGCCTACAGAAAGACGTTGATCGTCAGAAAATTGGTGTGATAGGCATATGTGGTTGGGGCGGCATGGCGTTAAACGCAGTTGCTGCAGATAAACGCGTCAAAGCAGTCGCAACCAGTACGATGTATGATATGACCCGTGTAATGTCTAAAGGCTATAACGACAGTACGACGTTTGAACAGCGCACGCAAACGTTAGAGCAGCTAAGCCTGCAACGATGGGAAGATGCCGAAAATGGAACGCCTACTTACGGGCCAGTATCGCTTGAGTTAGTTGGAGGTGAGCCCCAATTTGTTGTTGAGTATGCAGCCTATTACAAGTCTCCTGAACGAGGCTTTCATCCACGAGCGATTAACTCAAATGCAGCATGGACACTCACAACGCCGCTGTCGTTTATGAATATGCCAATTCTGACCTACATTGAAGAGATATCTCCACGCCCAGTGTTGTTCATTCATGGCGAAAAGGCGCACTCTCGCTATTTCAGTGAAACGGCGTATGAAGCGGTGGCAGAGCCTAAAGAATTGATGGTCATTCCAAATGCGAATCATACGGATCTCTACGATCAATTGGATGTGATCCCATTTGATAAATTAGAGAGCTTCTTTAAGGTTAATTTAGCTTAGATCGCACTCTAGAAGACAACTGAGGAGCGGTTACTATTGTGCTCCTCAGTTCCTATTGATTGAAAAATTCTCTAGATTCTCGGTGAACCATTACGGAGAGTATTTCATTATTGTCACAAGTCGGTATGAACTTGTTTTGTAGAAAACGCCAATAAAATTGCTAAACAGCTACATGCTAATAGAACGACACCTAAGTTTTGTACTGTTCCAGCCATCGCTAATCCCGTCCCGATCATGATGTAGTACATGAGCCCAAATAAAGCGCCTGCGCTACCTACCTGTTGTTTATAATCAACGAGTGCGTCACTGAGTATATTGGGTATCGCAATCCCATACGACATGACGACTAACATCATTGGAGCAACAAACCAGATTGATTGGCTCAGAATCAACACACCGACTGATCCCAAACTAAGCAATACTGCTGAGAGCCAAAGTAGTTGGCTTTTTCGAACATTTTTAGACACTAGGGATTTATTTAAATAACTTCCAAGCAGAGTGCCTAACCCCATTACCATGCCACTGTATCCAAATTGTTCGGAGTTATACCCAAGTGCTGAGAAAGTAAATGCGCCAAGTTGGTAATAAGCAAACAGAGCAATGTTATACAAAGCGACTAATAATGCTGAGCGCCAAATTCGCGCGTCTCTTAGCATTTTCAAGCTAAGTTGATGCAACCGCACTGGTGTGTGTTCCTTCTGTGTTTCAGGAAGCTTAATAACGTTATAAGCGAGCAATACTAGCGCGATTAAAAATAAGGCAAAAAACACATAACGATATCCACCAAGCCCTGTAAGCTGTCCGCCTAATAGCATGCCTACTACCGGGCTGATTGATATACCCATCCCCATTAAGCTGAAGACTTTACTCAGTTCTTGACCGTCAAACGCGTCACGAAGCATGGTCTGTGTGACAACGGAACCTACCGCGATACCAAATGCGCTCAGGGCTCGCGCAGCCATGACAACAGCAAAACTCTCGGTTTGAGTTGCGAGTAAAGACGCAAAACCATAGATAAAGAGCCCAATTAACATGGTAGGCCTTCTTCCCAGTTTATCTGCGAGCACTCCCCAAACAACGACGCCAATGGCAAACGCTAGGAAGTAAATCGACAGTGTTTGTGCTGCTTGTGCGTGGTTTACATCAAATGATAGAGCGATTGAGCTCAACGCTGGGCTATAGATGGTTTCTACAATTTGCGGAAACATCAACATAACCAGCATGAGCCATAAAGAGGGCTTAGTATTCATATTGTTACCCATTGTTAATGAAGTTGGCGGGCAGTATAAATGAGGCTATGATTGAGCCAATAACAACATAAAAACCAAATACATCAATATTCGGACAAAATGGCACTTATTGACGAAGAAACACAGTTTGACGCAGACAAAATTTCTAATTGTGTAGTGGGAATTGCTGCGGATATTGGCAAGCACGACTCGGGTATGCATCAGCACAAGAAAGGGCAATTGTTGTACGCACCTCAAGGTTGTATGAGTTTTGCTCTGAAGGACTCGATTTGTATTCTGCCCCCGACAAAGGCGGTTTGGATCCCACCTAATACGCCGCATCGCGCACTGATGACGAATGTGGTTGCGTATCGATCTTTGTATTTTGATTGTGAGGTGTTTGCGTGTCCGAGTAAGATCACGATGATAGAAGTGAATAATTTACTCCAAGCCCTCATTGATAAAATGTCATTTTGGGAGTGGGATAAGCCTAACAGCGAGATGCTAAATACGACAGCACTCTTCTGGGAGGAGTTTTATGCTGCGAAACGTTATTCGTTTCAGTTGCCTTTGCCATCACATCGGCGCTTAACAACATTTCGCCGGGAGTTGGTTGAACCTTCATTTCTCGCTCCTTCGCTTACTACTCTTGCAAGCAAAGTGGGGGCAAGTACCAAGACGGTAACACGATTATTTAAGTCGGAAACGGGTATGAATTATCAAGATTGGCGTCAACAGTGGAGGCTCTTAAAAGCAGTTGAATTGTTATCAACGGGAATGCAAGTTAGCGCCGTTGCTGATTGGCTGGCGTTTTCGTCAGACAGTGCTTTTATTGCATTTTTCAAAAAGCAAACTGGGCAAACACCTCTGACGTTTATGAAAACCAAGCCCTAAGCATCAAATACTCACACTCTTTCTAGAACAAATCCTAGGTTCATAGGCTCAGCCTATGAAGCGTACATAGAGAGATACCAACGTGCACGTTACTTGTGTTTACTCGGCAGCTGATGAAAATATTGAGTAGCAAAGTCAATAAAGGCTCGGATGCGTTTTGGTTGATGTCGGTCGTGATGGTAAAGGAGTGAAAACTCCACACTCGGAATGCTCCAGTCGGTAAACACTTCTTTTAGCTTGCCTGTCTGGAGTTCTTGTTGGCAATAAAGTGCTGGTACACGGATGATACCATTTCCCGCCAACGCTGCTTTTATCATTACTCTGCCACTCTTACATCGTAACTGTCCACGTATCTGGTGTTCCGTTGACTGCTTTGTATTTGTGTTCTCGAATGCCCAGCGTGTCACACTGCCTGTCAAACAAATGTGTTTTTCTAAGTCTTTTGGATGCGAAGGGTAGCCATGTGTTTCTAAATAACTTGGGCTTGCGTACGTCCCCATTTCCACATCAATCAGTTTGCGAGCGATAAAGTTGGAGTCGTCTAACTTTCCCATTCGAAAAGCGATGTCGAATTCATCCGCGATTAAATCGACACGATGGCTGCTAAAATCTAAGTTAATGTTCACTTGTGGGTGTTGGATTAGAAACTGAGCAACGATATCTGCGACAACGTCTTCCCCTAAATAACCCCCAACGCAGTTGATACGAATTTCGCCTCTTAATTCTTCTACATCATCAACCACTGCCATAACAGCTTGATCAATATTGTGAAGGGCGGTTTCACACTGTTTATACAGAACCTTGCCTGCTTCGGTGAGCTTCAGTGTTCGAGTGGTTCTTTGTAGCAAAGTGGCACCAATCTGTTGTTCCAGATTTGTTATTTGACGTGAAACGTGTGAGCGAGAAACGCCAAGTTGCTCTGCTGCTTTCGTGAAGTTTCCTAGTTGAGCGATTAGGACGAAAGAGCGAATATCCGCAAGGTTGATGTGTGTTTGCATGATGACTTCTGCGTAATTCAAAAAAGTATTGTTGCAGTATAACAACAGTGTTTCAACTAGGTCGGTATATATCAACAAACAAAGTTTTCTTAAACTTATCGCCACTGAGGTAAACCGTTCTATTAAGGATTCAAAATGAAAAAGTTAATTGTTATTACAGGCGCTAGTTCAGGCATTGGTGAAGCGATTGCACGTCACTTCAGTGAACAGGGCCATGCTCTTCTTTTGTTAGCAAGACGTGTAGAACGTTTAGAAGCATTAAACTTACCAAATACGCTTTGTGAAAAGGTAGATGTGACCGACAAAGCTTCTTTTGAGGCGGCAATTGAGAAAGCTGAAGCGTTGTATGGTCCGGTAGATGCACTTGTAAATAACGCAGGCGTTATGCTTCTAGGCCAGATAGATACTCAGGACGCATCGGAGTGGAAGCGCATGTTTGATGTGAACGTACTTGGCTTGCTCAATGGTATGCAGTCCGTCTTAGCACCGATGAAAGCACGCAACAGTGGTACGATCATTAATATCAGCTCTATTGCGGGCAAGAAAACATTCCCTGATCATGCCGCTTACTGTGGTACCAAATTTGCGGTTCATGCGATTTCTGAAAACGTACGTGAAGAAGTCGCATCATCGAATGTTCGCGTTACGACTATTGCACCTGGCGCTGTGGAAACTGAATTACTTTCACATACTACGTCCCAAGATATTAAAGATGGCTATGATGCTTGGAAAGAGGATATGGGGGGCGTGTTGGCAGCCGATGATATTGCACGAGCAGTGCTGTTTGCTTATCAGCAACCGCAAGGTGTATGTGTTCGCGAAATTGCTTTGGCACCAACAAAACAGCAACCTTAACATTAATTTACAGCGACTTCTGGAGCATTAGGGCTGTGAATATTTGCACACTGATTCGTGATTGATATGGCATCTTTCAACTAAGTCGTATGAAAATTTAGGTTACCCATTTAAGTCCGTAGCCTAAGTGTGTTATTGCTTATACCCAAGTTACTCAAGGTGAGAAAAAACTTTGAGTAATTTGGGTTTTTATTTGGTCTCAATTTTTAGTATGTAGCTCTATTGGGGTCAGCGGGCCACAGTCGTAAAGAAAAGGAGAAGGTGACGTAAAGCAAAATGAAGCAATATCCATAGCTTAATGAGAATTGATTTCATCAACGTCACAAGCCGTTACAATTATCCGTTAGGTATTATACTTTGTGGGTGGTTAATATTTAACCAAACAAGGAGGTGTGTATGAAACGATTCGCGAACATACTTTTTGCAACACAAGGATTGCCTGGTCATAGTGAGGCGCTCGAACAAGCGATGAGGATCGCATCCAGCAACAAAGTGCCTGTTTCAGGGCTAATTGCGTGCCCCGACTTCCCCGCGGATATGCTCCAGTATCAGCAAAGTTATGAGCAATCGCTACAAGACTCCCTCAAACAAAGCATTCAGGAATACAGACAGAAGCTCGATCTTTCTGAAGATGATCTGGCATTTCCTCTTACTGTGAAAAGCAGTGAAAAACCCGCTGTCTGTATCATTAAAGAAGCATTAGCTGACAACAAAGATCTTATCATCAAAGAAGCTGAACCACTCGGTGAAGGCGCTGAAGGCTTCAAAGCCATTGATATGACACTGTTACGCAAATGTCCTTGTCCATTATGGTTACACCGACCGATTGATAAGCCGAGAGACAAACGCCGTGTGGCTGTTGCTATAGATCCGTTAACGGCGAGCGATGAACAGCACTCATTAGCGGTGCGTTTACTTGAATTATCTCGTTCAATAGCCGACACCTGTGACAGTCGTTTACATGTGATTTCTTGCTGGGAATATTACTTAGAGAATTACCTACATGACAATGCTTGGATTCAAGTCGACGATGCTGAGTTGAAACATGAACTCGACAAAGCAAAAGCCGATCATAAACAAGCTCTACAACAACTGCTGGAAGAGTCGGGGATTACGGGTGAAATTGTGATTCATCATTTACATGGAAAGCCTGATGAAAAAATCCCGGATTACGTAGAAAGCATAGAAGTGGACGTTCTAGTCATGGGTACCTTAGCGAGAACTGGGATATCTGGCTACGTCATTGGTAATACGGCTGAAAACATTTTGCAATCTATAAACTGTAGTTTGGTCGCTCTTAAGCCCGATGGTTTTGTATCGCCGATTCAGTAATTGGTGTGTAACAAACCTGGGTTTAAGTGGTTGTTTTAGGTAAAGGAGGGAGACGGAGTTCTAGAACATGGAATTATTAGTGTATCAATAAGTTATCAGAGGAGAGTGACATGAAAAACCTATGCCCGAAATGCCACACAGAAATGATAGAACGTTCGAACGTTTATGTTTGTCCGAGAAATGATATCGGTGACTGCACCTACGATGCGTTCGAGTTAACTGATGACGATAATCCATACACATTCAGTCGAGAACACGTAAGTAGTGATCTACGTTCTTACACCGTAGCGGACAGTAAGTAGCTGTTTGTATTAACGTTCCTTTAAGTAGCATTCAGTGATTGCTGTTTGCTACTTATCCCTTGGTTTTATGATCTTTTTTGAAATACTTGGGCTAAAACAATCAAGTGGAGCTTTTTATCTTTGCGCCAAATAGGGCGAACTTTCTTATAAAAATGAATGGGCTGCGATGTTGAATAGCATAACGGGTAAAGAAAACCTGCCGAAAAATCCCGATAATCAGTTGGTCTTACTGATTTTCCCTGTGCTGCCAATTTTAATCTTCTCTTTTCTTTTTTACATCTACACACCCGCAGGCGTAAGCTGGAATGCGGAATGGATACCTGGCCTCGATATTAACTTCAGCTTTAGGTTAGATGGTCTGTCATTCCTTTTTGCCGGGCTGATCAGCGGGATTGGCGCACTGATCCAAATATACGCTTTGGCTTACTTACGAGAGAGTGATAGCCGATTTTCCTTTCATTTATACCTAACCCTATTCATGCTTGCCATGCTAGGGATTGTGATGAGCGATAACATCCTATTGTTGTTCGTTTTCTGGGAACTCACCACCATCACTTCTTACTTGCTGATTGGTTTTAATCACGAAAACAAAACGTCACGAAAAAATGCACTGCAGTCGTTGATCGTTACCGGTGCTGGTGGATTAGCGTTGTTAGCTGGCCTTATCTTGTTGGGAGCGATGGCAGGGAGTTATGAATTACATACGATCATCGCTCAGGCAGACACGATTGCGCAGCACGAATGGTTTAAGCCATCTCTCGTGCTCATACTACTCGGTGCATTTACTAAATCTGCGCAGTTCCCGTTTCATTTTTGGCTACCTAACGCGATGGCAGCGCCCACTCCAGTCAGTGCGTATTTACACTCGGCAACAATGGTAAAGGCGGGCATTTACTTGTTAGCGCGTTTATCGCCAGTTTATGCTCATAGCGAGGTTTGGTTTTATGCCTTAGTGATCACAGGGAGTATCACCGCCGTTTGGTGCACGTTTGTCGCATTAAAACAAACTGACTTGAAGCTGATGTTAGCCTACAGCACGAACGTGGCTTTGGGGAAACTAACATTATTGTTAGGTATGGGCACAGATTTGGCCGTGAGCGCAGTATTGATGTTTATTCTCGCTCACTCTTTCTATAAAGCAGCGCTGTTTATGGTGGTGGGCAATATCGACAAAGCGACAGGAACACGAGATATCGATCAACTGTACGGCTTGAAGTCAGTGCTCGTCATCAGCATGGTTGCGGGGAGTTTGGCTGCATTGTCAAAAGCTGGGTTTCCGCCGTTGTTAGGCTTTTTGAGCAAAGAATACATGTACAAATCCGCAGTAGAGCTCAATAACTGGATCGCCTTTGTACTTTTAATGGTCAATATATTGATGGTTGCGCTAACCATTATGCTTATTGCGAGACCATTCTTTGCTCGCCGTGATCTCGTGCCAATTGAAACGAAGCCGATTGAGGCCAAAAAGGCTATGTGGGTTTCACCTTTACTCTTGGCACTTGGCAGTCTCATCGTTCCGTTAGTCGGTTTAAATTGGTTAGATCACCACATCATCTTTCCTGGCTCTGCTGACATTCTGCCTGCAGCCGATATTAAAGCGACATCATTATGGCATGGTGTGAATGTACCGCTGGTCCTAAGCGTTATCACGCTAGTATTGGGGTATGTGGTGTACCGTGTTTATCCTACTGTGTCTGCATTTTTTCAGCGGTTACATCTATTCGTCCCCAAAGCGGAGAATGTTTTTGAACGACTATTAGATGGCATGATGACACTGGCGAAGTGGCAAACGGCGCTGTTGCAGCAAAAGAAGTTGAGTCGTTATGTCCTGCTATTTTTCGCGGTACTCGCCGTCGCTTTACTTGGTCAGGTAGCATTTATTCCTCTGCCTTTGTTAGAGCAGCTTTCAAACGTGGCTTTCTATGAGATTGGCATTGCCTTATTGCTGATTGGTGCAGCGCTCGTATGTACGTTGTCTCACTCAAGGCTTCTTGCGATTTCTGCGCTAGGTATGATTGGTTTTATGACCACGCTTGTTTTTATGATCTACAGTGCTCCGGACGTCGCGAAGACTTTACTGTTAGTGGAAACATTAATGGTGGTCTTTTTAGCATTGTTAATGCGTCATATGCCGCGTTTAACCACCGTGCCCAAGCATTCAATAAAACGCAAATTGGCGAATGTTTGTATAGCGGGCGTGATAGGTGTTTCGATTACTTTCCTCTTGTTAGGAATCACGTCCCAGCCGATGGATTCATCGGTGTCTGAATTCTTTGCGGAAAATAGTGTCCCAGGCGGGCATGGGCGCAATATTGTCAACGTCATTCTCGTCGACTTTCGTGCGTTCGATACATTGGGAGAGGTTGTCGTCGTTGTCATTGCTGGGATTGCAGCAGTGAGCTTGCTTAAGACAAGAGCGAAAAAGCAAAACCGTATTCAATCATTAATTTTTGCAACCACGGCACATATCGTCGCGGCGCTCATGCTCGTGTTCTCAGTGTATCTGTTATTACGTGGTCATAACGAACCGGGTGGTGGCTTCATTGGTGCATTGATTGCCGTTATTGGCTTATCGCTTCTCATGTTCGCGGAATCACCGAAATACGTTCGTTCTAGATTGTATTTCAAGCCGTTTTTCATTGCGTTATCTGGCATCGCATTGAGCTTAATATCTGGTGCTTTGAGCTTTGCGTTTGATAAACCGTTTTTAACCGGGTTGTGGTGGAAAGATGTGATACCACTGGGTACGCCGTTGGTTTTTGATGTTGGTGTTTATCTTGCCGTTATAGGTGGCGTGATGGGGATGTTGCTTCGTATTAATGAGGAGCTAGAGTAATGGAAATAGTCTGGAGTGTTGTCGTTGGAATACTTGTTGCCGCAGGCGTTTACTTAATGCTAGAAAAGCATATCTTGCGTCTTTTGTTCGGTATCATGTTACTCAGTAGTGCGGTTAACCTTGCTATTTTTACCGCGGGAAGGCTGACTCCTGGAGAGCCGCCATTGATTGGTGATAATGCACTTTTGCCACCAGATGGCGCGGCAAACCCATTACCTCAAGCACTGATTTTAACCGCGATAGTCATCGGTTTTGGGCTACTTATTTTTGCTTTAATGTTGTTCTATCGAGCTTATAAAGATTCTGGAACCGCAGACGTCGACGAAATGCAACGTTCTGAGGAGGGTCAATGAGTTCGATTTTGCTGACGTTACCTGTTGTTCTTTCATTGAGTACGGCGCTGACCATTTTCTTTGTACGTCGCTCAACAAAAAGTGCTGAGTGGTTAAGTGGCGCGAGTGCGATTTTGAACCTTGTTGTCGCAGGCTTTCTCACAGAAAACATCATAAGTAATGGTATTCAAGCCGTTGCTTTTGGCCAGTGGCAAGCACCGTTTGGTATCGTTTTTGTCGCAGATTACTTCAGCGTTGCCATGGTGATGATTACGGCGGTGATTGGTGCGATATGTGTTTTCTATGCCATGGCGGACCTTCACCGAAAACCTTCCTATAGCAATTACCATGCGTTGACGCACGTGTTGCTTGCTGGTGTTTATGGCGCGTTCCTCACCGGAGATATTTTTAATCTGTATGTTTGGTTCGAGGTCATGCTCATCGCGTCATTTGGTTTAATGGTATTAGATGCAACGAAAACTCAAATTGATGGGGCAGTGAAGTATGTGATGTTGAACCTGATTTCGACGCTAGTGTTCTTACTTGCCATCGGTTTGTTGTATGGCGCAACGGGCACCTTGAACTTGGCCGATCTCTATACCAAAGCGGGAGAGAGCGAACTGAGCATCAACATGATGTTGTCCGCCTTGTTTTTGTTTGCCTTTTCTATCAAAGCGGCACTATTTCCTTTATTTGCTTGGTTGCCAGCTTCTTATCACACCTTACCAAGTGGTGTGGTTGCGCTGTTTGCTGCGTTGCTTACTAAAGTCGGCGTATACGCGTTAATACGAGTCTTCACATTAGTATTTCCGCTCGCCGAGAGTGGTTGGCAGCCGACGTTGACTTGGATTGCTGGCCTCACCATGTTAACGGGCGTTTTGGGGGCGGCAAGTCAATTCGACATTAAGAAAATTCTTTCTTTTCACATCATTAGCCAAATAGGTTACATGATAATGGGATTAGCGATTTACACTCCTTTAGCTTTGGCTGGCGCTATTTTCTACATTGTTCATCACATCATTGTAAAAGCGAATTTGTTCTTAATCGGTGGCTTTATTGAGCGCAAATATGGCTCTAGTCAACTTGAACATTTGGGCGGGGTATATAAAGCAATGCCTTGGTTAGCGTTCTTGTTTCTTGTCCCTGCGTTTTCTCTGGCAGGATTTCCGCCGCTCTCTGGTTTCTGGGGCAAATTTTTGGTGATCAAATCGAGTTTACAGGCTGAATATTACTGGTTAGCAGGTACCGCGCTATTGGTGGGGCTGCTTACTGTCTACTCGATGACGAAAATTTGGAGTGAGGCATTCTGGAAAAAGCCGGTTAGGGAGAAAACAGAACAGACTCTGCAAGTCAAAGTACATTGGTTGTATTGCGTTCCAATTGCCGTATTGACCATGTTCACGTTGATCATAGGCTTGGTGGCGGAGCCTTTTTATCAGTTTTCTGTTCAAGCCGCTGAACAACTGTTAAATCCGAATGAATACATTCGAGCGGTATTGGGAGGAAATTTATGATCTATCTATTCCTCAATCTTTTCTTAGCATTAGCATGGATGATGTTAAACGGCAGTTATTCGAGTTTGAATTTTATTGTCGGATTTACGGTCGGTTTTTTTGCCTTACGGTTGAGCCAACCATTTGGATTAAAAACCAGCTACTTTCGACGTTTTGCGTCGGCATTAAAGTTACTGGTGTACTTCGCTTATGAAATGATCATATCGGTTGCAAGAGTCGTGTGGGATGTTGTGACGCCAACGCATTTGAGCCAGCCAGATATCGTCTATGTCCCTTTGGACGTCGATTCCGACCTTGAAATCACGTTACTTGCGAATATGGTTTCGTTAACCCCGGGCACACTCAGTTTAGACGTTACGCCTGATAAAAAGCATCTTATCGTTCATGCCATGTTTGCGCCTGAGCATGAAGAAGTTATTCGTGGAATTAAAAACGGATTAGAGCAGCGAATTTTGGAGGTGACGCGTGGATAGTTGGCTGCAAATAAGTGTCACTTTTGCCTATGCAGGGCTATTACTCAGTTTTGTTATGGCTTTCTTCCGTTTAATTTTAGGACCAACGCTGGCTGACCGAGTTGTGGCGTTAGATTTGATTTCATTTATCACCATCGGCTTTATTACGGTTTACACCTTAGACAGTGGTGAGGATGCCTTGTTAGATATCGCCATTACATTAGGTTTGGTCGCATTTCTTGGCACAATCGCATTTGCGCGTTTGATCGTTAAAAGGAAGGAGAAAGAATAATGGATGTGTTGATTGGGCTGTTTTTATGTTTAGGGACGTTATTGATTCTAAGCGCTAGTTTAGGTGTGTTGCGGTTGCCAGATTTATATACCCGAATGCATGCCGCAACCAAAGCCGGTACCGTTGGAGTTAGTTGCTTACTACTAGCGGTTGCCTTCTCACTCCCTGAAGTTACTGTGATCTCTCGGGTTATCGGTACGATGTTGTTTATCGTTCTCACTGCGCCAGTTGCCTCCCACCTACTCGGAAGAGCAATGCGAGAGGTCGGATATAAGATTTGGCGCAATGATTAAGTTTTTCTTGTTTAACCAATTGTCACTATTGATTAAGCTGGCTAATTTCTTCCAGCACTTCTGGGTTAGCAATGGCACCAATATTTTTTACAGCTTGCCCGTTCACCAGTTGTTTCACGGCTAGTTCAACCAGTTTTCCTGATCGCGTTTTAGGAATATCACTGATAGCAAAAATTTGGCGTGGCACATGGCGTGGTGAACATTTTGATTTTAGTGTTTGGCGAATTGAATCGGTGAGTTGTTGGGTTAACTCGACCTCGTGAGCTAGTTTTACTAGTAACCAGATTTCTTCAGACTGCTGGTTTAACTTGCCGACGGCGATGGAGTCCTCGACCTCGGGTAACGCGTTCACTTGCTGATAAATCTCAGCGGTGCCGATTCGTACGCCGCCTGGATTCAATGTCGCATCACTACGGCCGTAAAAAATAAAGCCGCCATGTTCGGTTTGCATCACATCGTCGCCGTGGTGCCAGATATCAGTAAACTTGCCCCAATAAGCGTTGTGATAGCGTTCGCCGTCGTCGTGCCAAAAGCCGATAGGGAAGTTAGGTAGCGAGTTATTGCAAGTCAGTTCGCCGCGTTGCTGTGTAATGGTTTTTCCCTCGTCGTCCAAAATACGCACGTCGATTCCAAGCCCTGCACCTTGGCATTCGCCTTTGTAAACTGGTGAGATAGGGTTTCCAAGTACAAAGCACCCGCAAATATCCGTGCCGCCAGCGATAGAAGCGAGATGCAAGTCCTGCTTGATGTGCTGATAGACATAATTAAATTGTTCTGGGTAAAGCACCGAACCAGTTGAGCACAGAGTTTTGAGTGACTTCAGGTCATGTTCTAGTTTTGGAGAGCAGTTCGCATGCTCCAGTGCCTCTAAGTATTTCGCTGAAGTACCAAACAACGACACGCTATGTTCGTCCACTAATCGCCATAAGACCGAGTGATCAGGGTAAACCGGACTACCGTCGTAAATCACTAAGGTTGCTCCACTCGCAAGTGCTGAAACATGCCAGTTCCACATCATCCAGCCACATGTTGTGTAGTAGAAAACCTTGTCTTGCGATTTGATGTCGCAATGCAGTTGATGTTCTTTGAGGTGATTGAGCAAGGTACCGCCCACGGAATGGACAATACACTTAGGTTGACCTGTTGTACCAGAAGAATACAAAACGAATAACGGGTCATTAAACAGTGTTGGTTGATATTGAATTGATTGTGGAGAAAAGTGGTGAGTAATATCGGACCAATACACAAAGTCAGAAGTGCAAGCACTCTTAGCGTTTTGTAAATATTCGATTTGGCATACGCTAATGGTTGCGTCTTCGGAGACTCTGCTTAGCTTGCTACTAAGAGTGGTGTTCTTGTCCGTCATATCGAAAGCTTTGCCTCCGAACTGGTAGCCATCACAGCAAAAAAGAACTTTCGGTTTGACCTGACCAAAACGCTCTACGACGCTATCGATACCAAAATCAGGCGAGGTTGAAGTCCAAATAGCGCCAAGGCTGGTGGTGGCCAGCATGGCAATAACGGTTTCTGGAAGGTAGGGCAAATAGCCCGCAACGACGTCGCCTTTACCAACATCACAAGTGAGTAGCCATTGCTGAACGACAGACACTTGTTCAAGCAACTGTGTACCAGTGAGCTGCCTGTGTTCACCGCTTTCATTAGTAAAAACGATAAACTCACGCTCAGGTGTTTGTTCGGCCTGAGAGAGGAGATTCTCTGCATAGTTCAGCGTGGCGTCAGCAAACCATACTGTGTCTCTATTTACATGGCTCTGAGTAGAATCTGTCTGTGTCCACTTGGGAGCACCAAGGCTTTTGACTTGCGAGCCAATATTTCCAATGACGTTACAGAAATGCCAGGTATGTCGCCAAAATTCGTCATTATGGTCAATGGACCACTGGTGTAAAGACGTGTAATTATTGATTGAGATATCTTCGGTTTGGTGCGCATTAACCGTCTCGATAAATCGTAGCAAGTTGCTATTGCTGATGCGCTCAGCAGATGGTGACCAAATAGGTGCAGAATTTTGCATAGGTCCCTCTAATTTCAATTCTTTTTGAATATGACCAAAACAAAATAAAGGGGCGAACATAGCAGTGTTCGCCCCTTATCTGATTGTTTAAAGTTGTTCGGCAAGCTGAGGTAGTACCTCAAATAAATCACCAACCAATCCATAGTCGGCAACTTCAAAGATAGGAGATTCTGGATCTTTGTTGATCGCGACAATCACTTTGGATTCCTTCATTCCTGCAAGGTGTTGGATGGCACCGGAGATCCCAACTGCAATATAAAGCTTAGGCGCAACGATTTTACCGGTTTGACCCACTTGTAAATCGTTGGCAACAAACCCAGCATCAACCGCCGCGCGAGAAGCGCCAATGGCGGCCCCCAGTTTATCGGCGACTTGTTCGATCAATGCGAAGTTCTCTTTGCTACCGACTCCGCGTCCACCTGACACAACCACCTCTGCCGCGCTTAATTCAGGACGCTCTGACACGGTTTTATCGACAGAAACCAATTCAACCATTGGAGCTGAGATGGTGACTTGCTGATGCTCAATGTCAGCTTGATTGTGACAAGTAACCGGCTCAAACGCAGACGCGCGCACTGTGACGACGCGAACCTTGTCGCTGGTGGTCACTTTGGCAAATGCATTCCCTGCGTAAATAGGACGAATAAAGGTGTTTTCATCGATAACTTGGACAATATCGGAGATTTGCCCAACGCCGAACTTCGCTGCAATTCGCGGTGCAAGATCTTTTCCTTTTGATGATGAGCTAGCCCAGATGGCGTCAAAACCTTCAGAAAAACCGACCACGATAGGTGCGATACTCTCGGCAAATTGATGCTTAAGTTGCTCATCATCGACACAAATTACGTTTGATATACCATCAACGCGACAAGCTTGCTGAGCGACTTCTTCACACTGGTGGCCTACTACGATCAAAACATTGTCTTGGCTGACTTGTTTTGCTGCATTAACCACTTTGAGTGTGTCCGCATGCAATTGGTTATTGTCATGCTCTGCTATGATTAAGTTCTTCATGAAATCACCTTCGCTTCGTTACGCAGCTTATCGAGAAGCTCTGAGACAGATTCAACCTTGATGCCACCTTTTCTTTGCGCTGGCGGTGTGACTTCTTGAATGGTTTGGCTAAATACCACTTCAACACCCAGACTGTCAGGTGTGATTGTATCTAACGGCTTGCGCTTAGCTTTCATGATATTAGGCAAAGAGGCAAAACGCGGTTCATTCAGGCGTAAGTCAGTACTGATCACCGCAGGTAAGTTCATCGCGACCGTCATCAAGCCGCCGTCCACTTCTCTCACGACCTGAACTTTTTGATCTTCTATCTTCACGTCTGAAGCGAAAGTTGCTTGAGGCCAGTCAAGTAGGGCTGCCAACATCTGAGCCACTTGGTTGTTGTCGGTATCAATCGACTGTTTACCCGTAATCACAAGCTGTGCTTGTTCTTGCTCGACCAGAGCTTTGAGCAGCTTAGCGACGACTAATGGCTCTATTTTGTCTTCAGTATCGACATGAATAGCGCGATCGGCACCTAACGCAAGCGCAGTACGTAGTTGCTCCTGACATTGGCTACCGCCAGCACTGACAACGATGACTTCATCTGCAATACCTTGCTCTTTTAGTCGTACGGCTTCTTCAACGGCTATTTCGCAAAATGGATTAATCGTCATCTTGACGTTATTGGTTTCAACATCGCTATGGTCCGCTTTCACACGAACTTTAACGTAGGGATCAATGACCCTTTTGATTGGCACTAGTATTTTCACGTTAGATTCCTTTTTACAGTGAAGACTATGTGTTTACAGTGAAGACGATGTGATGACGTCTTTAAAATGATGTTAATTTACCTTTACGTTTGCGTCAACTTTAAATATATTGTTGCTTAACAAGTTGGCAACATGCAAAGAAAAAGGAATGCAATCATGGAAAGAGACTGCATGGAATTTGATGTTCTGATTGTAGGCGCTGGTCCCGCAGGTTTGTCTGCGGCATGCCGAATCAAACAGTTAGCCGCAGAGAAAGAACAAGACCTCTCTGTTTGCGTGGTAGAAAAAGGCTCTGAAGTTGGAGCGCATATTTTATCGGGTGCGGTGTTTGAAACGCGCAGTTTGGATGAACTGTTTCCAGATTGGCAGGAAAAAGGCGCACCGCTCAATACCAAAGTAAACCAAGATAAAACCTACTATCTAGGCAATGAAATCAATGGTCATGAACTGCCTTCTTGGGCAGTGCCTAATACGTTACATAACGACGGTAATTACATTATAAGTTTGGGCAGTCTATGCCGATGGATGGCGTTGCAGGCTGAGAACTTAGGGGTGGAGATCTACCCAGGTTTTACCGCCAGTCAAGCCATCATCGATGAAGACAACCGCGTTTGTGGCGTGATCACGGGCGATATGGGATTGGACAAAAATGGTGAACAAAAAGGAAATTTCGAACCTGGTATTGAACTGCGAGCGAAGTTTACTTTATTTGCTGAAGGCGCGCGGGGTCATATTGGTAAGCAGTTGATTAATCGATTTAATCTCGCTGAAGATAAAACGCCTCAACATTACGCTATCGGCTTTAAAGAGTTGTGGGAAATACCACCAGAGCAGCATCAACAAGGGTTAGTGGTTCACGGCTTAGGCTGGCCGTTAGCGAACGAAGCCACAGGTGGCAGCTACCTCTACCATTTAGAGGGAAACCAAGTTGCCGTCGGGTTGATTGTTGACTTGAACTATAAGAATCCGCACTTGAGTCCATTCGATGAATTTCAGCGTTTTAAACATCACCCGTTGATTGAGCAATACCTCAAAAATGGTAAACGCATTAGTTATGGCGCAAGAGCGATCACCAAGGGCGGTTTCCATTCGCTTCCCACGCAACAGTTTGCTGGTGGCTTGTTGATTGGCTGTGATGCAGGAACGCTTAACGGCGCTAAAATCAAAGGCACGCACACCGCAATGAAATCTGGCATGCTTGCCGCTGAAGCAGTATGTGAAGCCCTTGAGAGTCAGTCTGTTACTGTTGATTATCAAAAGCATTTCAAACAGTCTTGGCTGTATGAAGAGCTTTATCAAGCACGTAACTTCTCAAGTGGCATTCACCGCTTTGGATCGTGGCTGGGCGGTGGCTTAGCGCTGCTGGAACATAACGTGTTAAAAGGCAAAGCTAAGTGGCATATCCGTTGTGATAAGCCCGACCATCAGTCTCTGCTATTGGCGGAAAACAGCAATGAAATTGTCTATCCAAAGCCTGACGGTGTGTTAAGTTTCGATCGCCTTTCTTCTGTCTATCTATCCAATATCTTCCATGAGGAAGATCAACCATGCCACTTACGACTGGCGAACCAACGGATTCCTATTGAGCAGAACCTTGAATTATATGCAGAGCCAGCACAGCGCTATTGTCCGGCTGGCGTGTATGAAATCGTACAGGGGGAGGAGCAGCCAGAGCTGCAAATAAATGCGGCGAACTGTATCCACTGTAAGACCTGCGACATCAAAGATCCAAGTCAAAATATTACCTGGACACCGCCGGAAGGTGGTGGTGGCCCTAACTATCCGAATATGTAGTCGTCTGAGAATAATTTTTATTAACAATTTATTTACTTAAAGTTTGCGTTAGTTCAAATCTTTCTCGATGAACTCGATTGCAACTTAATCTTTCAAGCACTATTCTGATTTTAAATTGACGTTTACGTAAACTGAATACAAAGTTGATGCATAGGTGTAAAAGCGGTTACCAGTATCAAAGTTAGGTTTGATCAAATAGTGCTCAATGGAACGCACTTAAATAACGAAAGGGAGATCAACTATGGTATCGGAATCGCCTCTATTGCAGGTAAACGATATTTCATTGGCTTTTGGTGGGGTGAAAGCTCTAACTGACGTGAGCTTCCATGTGAATGAAAAGGAAATTTTTTCAATCATTGGTCCAAACGGTGCAGGTAAAACCTCAATGCTCAATTGCATCTCTGGTCGATACACACCAAACAAAGGCTCTGTAATCTTCGCTGGAGATGATGTAACCAAACGAACACCTAGCCAACGAGCTGAGTTAGGGTTGGGAAGGACCTTCCAGAACTTAGCACTCTTTTCTCATATGTCGGTACTCGACAACATTATGGTTGGTCGACATCACCTACTGAAAAACAACTTCGTCACAGGGCCACTTTACTGGTTCTCTAACGCGCAGAAAGAAGAAATGGCGCACCGTAAATACGTAGAAGACGTAATCGATTTTCTTGAAATCCAGCACATCCGTAAAGCAACCGCAGGCACGCTATCTTACGGTTTACGTAAACGTGTAGAGCTTGCTCGTGCCATTGCCTTAAAACCTAAGTTACTGCTGCTTGATGAACCAATGGCTGGCATGAACTTGGAAGAAAAGGAAGACATGGCGCGTTACATCATGGATTTAAACGAAGAGTTAGACATCACCATCATCATGATCGAGCACGATATGGGCGTGGTGATGGATATCTCTAACCGCGTATTGGTGTTGGATTTTGGTAAACACATTGCGATGGGCGAGCCAGAAGAAGTGATGGCCAACCCACATGTGAAACAAGCGTACTTAGGCGAAGAGCTACCGACATTAGAGGAGAGTGCATAATGGCACAGCAACATAATGATTGGGCAGATATAACCCGCTTAGATACCTTTCCAAAAGTATTGCAGCACAACGCCAAGCACTGGCCCGAGCAAGTCGCAATGCGTGAAAAGGAGTTTGGTATTTGGCGAGAGTTCACTTGGCAAGATTATGAAAACCGAGTGAAGTGGATGGCGCTCGCACTCAAAGACTTAGGTGTTGGTGAGCAAGACGTTGTTGGTTTGCTGGGTGATAACCGCCCGGAATGGGTATGGGGCGAGTTGGCTGCCCATGCGATTAAAGGCTTCTCGCTGGGCATCTATCAAGATTCCATGCACGAAGAAGTGGCGTACCTCATCAATTATGCCAAAGCAAAAGTCGTGGTAGCGGAAGATGAGGAGCAATGCGATAAGCTACTTGAGCTCGGTGATGAGATCCCAAGCGTAGAATTCATTATCTATTGTGACCCGCGTGGAATGCGCAAGTACGACGACCCGCGACTGATTGACGTTGAGCAGGTCTATAAAAAAGGTCAACTGATCGACAAAGCGGATCCGGATAAATATCTCAATATGGTTGCGGCAACCAAAGGCAGCGATCTTTCGATTCTTTGTACCACGTCGGGTACGACTTCCAAACCAAAATTGGCTCAGCTACACAGCGGCACTTTCTTAGATCACTGTGCGGCTTATCTGCGTGCCGACCCGCGCTCTCCAGGCGACAACTACGTTTCTGTTCTGCCTTTGCCTTGGATTATGGAGCAGGTGTATGTGGTTGGTCAGGCGTTGATTTCTCGTCAAATCGTTAACTTCGTGGAAGAACAAGAAACCATGATGTCTGACTTGCGCGAAATTGGCCCGAACTTCGTGCTGCTTGCGCCGCGAGTGTGGGAAAACATTGTGGCAGACGTGTCTGCACGAATGATGGATTCCACACCGTTTAAGCAGAAGATGTACAAACTGGGCATGAGCTTAGCGAATAAAGCGTTGGAGCAGGGTAAACGTTCAAAACTCGCTGAATGGATTTTGCTACGTGCTCTGCGTGACCGCTTAGGTTTCTCGAATCTAGCATCTGCTGCGACGGGTGGTGCGGCGATGGGACCGGATACTTTCCGTTATCTGCAAGCGATCGGCGTACCACTCAAGCAGCTTTACGGTCAAACCGAAATGTGTGGTGCGTACACCGTCCACCAAGCCGATGACGTGGATTACGATTCCGTCGGCGTCGCGTTTGACAATGCAGAAGTGAAAGTCATCAACCCGGACAGCAATGGCGTTGGTGAAATCATCGCGAAAAGTACAGGCATGTTTACTGGCTACTTAAACAACCAAGCAGCATATGATGAAGATGTTCAAGATGGTTGGATGCACACAGGCGATGCGGGCTATTTTAAAGATTCCGGTCACTTGGTGGTGATTGATCGTCTGAAAGATATGTCTGAAACCAGCCACGGCGACCGCTACTCTCCGCAGTTCATTGAAAACAAACTCAAGTTCTCGCCGTTTATTGCAGAAGCCGTGGTGGTAGGTAAAGGTCGACCTTGGCTGTCTGCCATCATCTGTATTCGCTATGCGATCGTCGCGAAGTGGGCAGAGCAGCGAGGCTTAGCATTTACTAACTACACCAACTTATCTGCTCAACCAGAAGTGTATCAAGCGATTCGTGAAGAAGTGCTGAAAGTGAACGAATCCCTACCGGATGCACAGAAGATCAGCAAATTCATTCTACTTTACAAAGAGCTGGATGCCGACGATGGCGAGCTAACTCGTACGCGTAAAGTGCGTCGTGGTGTGGTTGCGGAGAAATACGGAGACATCATCGAAACCATCTACAGCGACGATCCAAAAGTCGATGTAGATACGGTGATCACTTATCAGGATGGCACCAAAACACGCATTCAAACGTCGCTAGTGATTGAAACGCTTATTGAACATGAGCCAACACTGGTGGATAGCGAACAACGGAGGATCGCATAGTGAATACGGATTTATTACTGCAACTCGTCATTAATGGCGTGATCGTTGGCATGTTGTATGGCGTGGTCGCCATGTGCTTTGTACTGATATACAAATCGACTCAGGTGGTCAACTTCGCTCAGGGTGAGTTCTTGTTGATTGGCGCATGGGTATGCTGGGCGGCGCTTGTTCATCTGCAACTGCCATTTTTTATCGGCTTTTTACTCACGCTCGCGTTCATGATGGTGTTCGGTATCGCCGTGCAAACCATTGTGCTCAGACCGTTAATTGGTGAACCGATTATCTCTGTGATCATGGTGACCATCGGTCTGTCTATGTTCTTCCAAGCGCTGATGAAGTGGATATTCGGCGTCTCGGCTGTGTCGTATCCGCAAGTGTTCGAAACAAATGTGGTGAATATCGGTGGTTTGAACGTTGAGTTCGCTTACATTCTGAGTTTGATCTTCTCAATGTTCATCATGGGTGCGTTCTACTGGTTCTTCAAATTCAGCAAAATGGGTTTGGCGATGCGCGCAACGGCATTTAACCAGCAAGTCGCCCAGAGTCTTGGCATTTCCATCAAGAAAGTGTTCGCCATTAGTTGGGCTATTTCGGCAATGGTATCTGCAACAGCAGGGATTGTTATCGGTATCGTTAACGGCGTATCTGACGCGCTATCCATTATTGGTATCAAAGTCTTCCCAGCCGTTATTTTGGGTGGTTTGGACTCGGTGGTCGGCGCGATTGTCGGTGGCATCACCATCGGAGTGCTAGAGAACTTGGCTGAGTTTTTTGATAGCCAATACCTGCAAGTGGGTAACTTATACAACATCGCACCATTCTATGTGCTGTTAATCATTCTCGCCTTCAAGCCATATGGCCTGTTTGGTACCAAAGATATTGAGCGTATTTAAGGAGAAATAACATGGCTCAACTTAGCATGCGCCCATGTGGGGATTTTCGAACCACATACAAAAGCGATACGCCAATTTTTGAAACCAAAACCATTAGAAGCCTAGCGATTGCAGGTGTGATCGCCATGTTGGCTGCGCCTTTGGTATTGGATATCTATTTTCTTAACCTGTTTATTCAGATTGCGTATCTCGGTATCGCGGCGCTGGGTTTAAACATTCTGGTTGGTTTTACCGGACAAATTTCCCTAGGTCACGGTGCGTTCTTTGGCTTTGGCGCCTTTGCATCGGCTTGGCTAAATAACCAGTTCAACATTCCAGTCGTGTTTGCGATTCCGCTTGCGGGTTACTTAACCATGATTGTCGGGATGCTGTTTGGTCTGCCAGCTGCGCGAATTAAAGGCTTATATCTCGCGATTGCGACTTTGGCTGCGCAGTTTATTTTAGAGGACTTCTTTGCTCGTGCAGACTGGTTCAGTGGCGGCTCATATGGTGCTGGTGCAAACCCTATCAATCTGTTTGGCTTTGAGTTTACGACCGATGAAAGCTTCTTCTACATTGCTCTGTTTGCGTTGATCTTTATGTACATGTGGGCATCGAACTTGATCCGTTCTCGTGATGGTCGCGCGTTTGTCTCGGTACGAGATCACTACCTGTCGGCAGAAATCATGGGCATCAACCTAACCAAATATCGTCTGCTCTCATTTGGTGTGTGTGCGTTCTATGCAGGGATCGGGGGCGCACTCTACGGACATTATCTAGGTTTTGTATCAGCAGAAGGTTTCACCATCATGATGTCTATCCAGTTCTTGGCAATGATCATTATTGGTGGCTTGGGTTCAGTCAAAGGCACATTGATGGGCACGATATTTATCGTATTACTGCCAGAAGTATTGGAGTTTGGCGTGACGGGGTTGGCTGCGTTTAGCAATAACACTTCGTTCGTTGACGGGCTTGCTTACTTCAAAGAAATGGCGATCGGCTTGGTCATCATGCTGTTCCTTATTTTCGAACCTCAAGGGTTATCGCATCGCTGGCAACAGATTCGAGCATATTGGAAACACTATCCGTTCTCATATTAACGTGGAATTAAGTGGAATATACCTCAATAACAAGGACAACGAGTTATGAACAAAGGACATTTAGCGACAACGTTGGTGCTATCTTCGGCACTGTTTACTACCGCCACTTGGGCAAAAGACTCTGTATTTGTCGGGCAATTGGTCGACTTTTCTGGACCAACAGCCTACGTGAGTAAGCCTTATGGTTCGGGCGTGCGAGACGCATTACGCTGGATCAACCAAAACGGTGGCATTAATGGTACTGAGCTCGAATTTGAAACGGTAGACATGGCGTATAAAGTGCCAGTAGCCATTTCCAACTACAAACGTTGGGTGGCGCGTAAAGACATGGTTGCGCTACAAGGTTGGGGCACGGCAGATACCGAAGCACTCATCTCGTTTGTGACCAAAGACAAAGTGCCAGTGTTCTCTGCCTCTTATTCAGGTCACTTAACGGACCCAACCGGCAAGAACCCAAAAACCGCGAAACCAGCGCCTTATAACTTCTTCTATGGTGCGTCGTACTCAGATGCGTGTCGTGCACTAGTGAAGTGGGCGAAAGAAGATTGGGAATCAAAGGGTAACCAAGGTGCGCCGAAATTTACCCACATTGGCGATAACCACCCATTCCCGAATGCGCCAAAAGAAGCGTGTGCAGAATATGCTGAAGAGCTTGGTTTTGAGGTGCAAAACCCAGTCGTTGTGTCACTAAAACCAGGGGACTTCAAAGCACAATGTCTGTCACTCAAAGAGTCTGGCACCAACTACGGTTACATTGCCAATATCGGTAGCTCGGTAATCTCACTCGTGAAGTCTTGTAACACGGTTGGTACAGAGTTCCAGTACATGGCGAACATTTGGGGCGGTGACAAACCAGTACTTGAAGCGGCGGGCGACGGCCTTAAAGATTACGTTTTCCCAGGTATGACGGCGTTTTGGGGAGACGATAACGAAGGCATGAAACTGGTTCGTGAGATTTCTAAGCAGTCTGAATCAGAGCCTGGCGAGTTTAGAACTCACCACTACATTCGCGGCATTTGTTCTGCGTTCTACATGAAAGAAGCGATGGAGTGGGCGAAAGACAACGGTGGCATCACGGGTGAAAACATCAAGAAGGGCATGTATGTCCATGACAACTGGGTCCCACAAGGCTTAGAAGGTGTTTGTGTACCTGCGAACTGGAAGCCGGAAGATCACCGTGGCACAACAACCGTGAACGTGTTTATGGGTAACAACAACGGCGGCGCAGTCGATATTAAGAAAGTGTCTCAAGTGACATTGTCACGTCGTGACGATTGGCTAGGTTACTAATCTACGACTTATTAATAACAAAGCTTACTGAAAATAAGGATGGGTGAGAGAACACTCTCACCCTAGCAAGGAGTAGCTTGATGGCTGAATTAGCAACGAATATCGAACCGACAGAAATACTGCTTTCAGTGAACAACATTGAAGTCGTCTACGACGAAGTAATACTAGTACTTCGCGGTGTGAGCTTAGAAGTTCCAAAAGGGCAGATTGTGACCTTACTGGGCGCCAACGGTGCGGGTAAATCCACGACGTTAAAAGCCATTTCTGGTTTGTTGAAAACCGAAGATGGTGAAGTGACGCGCGGCGAAATCAACTTCATGGGCGAGCGCATAGACAACAAAAGCCCGGAAGAGATCGTCCGTTCGGGCATCTTCCAAGTGATGGAAGGGCGCCGAATTGTTGAAGATATGACGGTAATAGAAAACCTGCGCTTGGGGGCTTATACACGCACGGATAACGAAGTCGAGCAAGACATCGAAATGGTGTTTGATTACTTCCCTCGTCTTAAAGAGCGCACCGGTCTAGCGGGTTATTTGTCAGGTGGTGAGCAGCAAATGCTAGCGATTGGTCGTGCACTGATGGCTCGTCCAAAAATGATCTTGTTGGATGAACCTTCGATGGGGCTTTCGCCTCTATTGGTGAAGGAGGTGTTCAGCATTATTAACAAGATTAATAAAGATCAAGGCATTACCATGCTTTTGGTTGAGCAGAATGCCAACTTTGCCCTTCAAGCGGCCGATTACGGTTACATCATGGAATCAGGTAAAATCGTTCTGGATGGTAGCAAGCACGAACTGCTAAACAATGAAGATGTGAAAGAGTTCTACCTTGGCGGTGGCGATGAAGATCGCAAGAGCTTTAAGAACCTGAAATCTTACAAACGTCGTAAGCGTTGGTTGTAAGGAGCGATGATGAACGAACTATTTGATGCGAAAGAGTCTTTGTCTCCGCAGGCACGAGAAGAATCGCTGTTTCAACGTCTGCCAACGTTGATTGAAAATGCAAAAGCCAACAGCGAACATTATGCGGCGCATTTTGCTGAGTTAGATCCTACATTGGCGAATAATCGTGAAGGGCTTACCCAGTTTCCAATTACGCGCAAATTCAATATGCCAAACCAGCAGCAACTTAAACCGCCGTTTGGTGGTTTAAATAGTGTTGCGATTGGTCAGATGGCGCGTGTATTCCAATCACCGGGGCCGTTGTATGAGGCACAAACGGATGAGATGGATTTCTGGCGTATGGGGCGCGCGTTTCACGCGGCTGGATTTAGTGCGGGCGATTTAGTGCATAACACGCTCTCTTATCATTTCTCGCCTGGTGGATTTATTATGGATGGTGGCGCAAGAGCTTGTGGCTGCGCGGTATTTCCGGCGGGTGTCGGGAATACCGAAGCACAAATTGAAGCGATTAAACAGCTGCAGCCAACGGGTTATACGGGCACGCCTTCTTACTTGCTGACGTTGCTACAAAAGTACCAAGAACAATACGATGAGTCGCCGAGTTTTACCAAAGCGCTGGTCTCTGGTGAAGCGGTCACCGCAGACATGCAACAGATGTTTGAGGACAAAGGCATTGCAGTCTCTCAAGCCTACGCAAGTGCTGAGCTTGGTTTGATTGCTTATCAAGTCACAGGCGAGCAAGGCTTGGTGATTGCCGAAGATATTATCGTTGAAATCGTTGACCCTGATGGCATTCCTGTACAACTGGGAGAAGTCGGTGAAGTAGTCGTGACATCGCTCGATGAGAAGTTCCCGCTGATTCGCTACGCAACGGGAGATTTATCGGCATACCTAGAAACGGGCTCGGATTCGCCACGCACGAATGCGCGAATTAAAGGCTGGATGGGGCGTGCGGACTCAGCGGTGAAAGTGAAAGGCCTGTTTGTTTATCCGCATCAGATCCAAGAAGTCTGTCGTCGCCACGATATTAAAGGTTCTTTGAAAATTGAGCGTGATGGCTTCAACGATACCATTACTTTCTGCTGTCATGATGTTCATGTCTCGGCAGAGGACATTCAAGCGACACTTCAGTCTGTCACCAAACTGAAAGGCAATGTCCAGTTTGTACCGAACCAAGCGGAGCAGCCGTTAATCAATGACCTGCGCAGTTAATCCGTCATTGTAAAACGCATTTATAAAAAGCTAACAACGTAAAAATCAAAGGCTAGGAGAGGGGATACCACATTGTGCTGCGTATCCCTTTCTTTTTATGCCAGTACAATCAGGAGGGCGATAAATGAAGCAGGCACCGACCATCAATCAACAGTTTTGGGATAATTTGTTTACCCAAGGCACCATGCCGTGGGACGCAAAAACCATACCTCAAGAGCTAAAAGCTTACCTAGAAAACGCGCTTCATAGCGGTCAATCTGTATTTATCCCTGGCTGTGGTGCTGCTTATGAACTCAGCTCTTTTATTCAATATGGGCATGATGTGATCGCGATGGATTACAGCCAACAAGCAGTAAAAATGGCGCAATCGACGTTAGGCAAGCACAAAGATAAAGTCGTGCTGGGGGATGTATTTAACGCTGACTCTACGCACTCATTTGATGTGATTTACGAGCGTGCCTTTCTTGCTGCACTACCGAGAGACCAATGGCCAGATTACTTTGCTATGGTGGATAAATTGCTGCCAAGAGGCGGTTTGTTAATTGGTTATTTCGTTATAGATGATGATTACCACTCTCGCTTCCCTCCATTTTGTTTGCGAAGTGGGGAGTTGGAGGGTTATTTAGAACCGGTGTTTAAGCTTGTGGAATCCTCAGTGGTGGCAAACAGTGTTGAGGTTTTTAAAGGTAGAGAGCGCTGGATGGTGTGGCAGAAAAGCTGCCGTATTTAAACGCTATGGCATCAAATAATGAATACAAAATCAGCGTCACATAATGCATATTTTAAAGACAATTATTCTTGTGGTAACGATAAGTGTTGTGAATTGGCGAAGTTGTGAGAAATGTAGATCATGTCCTTTGAAAACATAAGGATATATAATATGGACAAATCATTTTATCTCATCGATAAGCCTACCTTCTTAGGCTCACTCTTTCTTTTACTCAGCGTCGTTATACCTTTAATTTTATTTCCCACACAAGGTGCGGATTGGATAGCTTCGGCCAAATTTTTCATGACCGATAAGCTTGGTGTGTTATACCTCGCACTGGGTATCGCAGCAATGTGTTTTATGATTTACACCGTGTTCAGCGATCTTGGCCAAATCAAACTTGGTGAAGCCGACGAGCAACCAGAATTTGGTAACGCCTCATGGGCTGCAATGCTATTTTGTGGAGGTATTGGCGCAAGTATTCTGTATTGGGGGTGTATCGAGTGGGCATACTACTATCAATCACCACCATTTCAGTTGGAAGCAGGCAGTGAAGAAGCCATTCGCTGGGCCGCGACTTATGGTCTGTTTCACTGGGGACCGATCGCTTGGTCAATTTACCTTATTCCTGCTCTACCTATCGCTTACTTCTTTTATGTACGCAAACAACCTGTTTTGAAAATTTCTAGTGCGTTAATGCCTGTATTAGGAGAAAAGCGTGCAAACGGTGGTATTGGCAAGTTTATTGATGTGTTGTTTATTTTTGGTATGTTGGGTGGCGCGGCGACTACGCTTGGCTTAGCAGCGCCTCTTATCAACGGTGGTCTACATCATATCTTCGGTCTTCCAAACAATACCTTCAGCCAAGTGGCTGTATTACTTCTCTGTACTGCGATTTTTGGTTACTCCGCGTATGCAGGGCTTGAGAAGGGGATCAAATTCCTTAGTAACATTAACTTCTGGGGTGCGATGGGCTTGTTACTCTTTGTACTCGCCGTTGGGCCAACCGTGTTCATGTTAGAGACAGGCTTAGATTCTATTGGTCGTATGTTGTCTAACTTCTTTGTTATGGCCACCTGGGCGGAGCCGTTTGGTGGTTATGGTGAATTTACGGATACACACTTCCCGCAAGACTGGACTATTTTCTACTGGGCATGGTGGTTGGTCTTTGCTCCTTGCATGGGATTGTTTGTTGCTCGTATCTCGCGTGGAAGAACGATCAAACAGATGGTCGTAGGTTCTATATTTTACGGTTCTTTAGGTTGTTTCTTATTCTTCATTGTTTTAGGTAACTATGGTTTATCGTTGCAATTGACGGGTGAGCTTGATGTCATCGCAATCCTTAACGAATCAGGCGCACCGGCGGCTATTTTTGCAACGTTAGATACACTACCGTTAGGGCCAATCGTTATTGGTGTTTTTACACTGTTGTGTATCATTTTTACGGCGACTTCGTTTGACTCTATTTCGTACATTCTTGCGTCTGTGGTTCAAAATGATGTGACGGAAGAACCAATGCGCTGGAACCGTTTATTCTGGGCGTTCACGTTATCCTTCTTGCCGACTGTTCTAATGTTCATGGGAGGTTTATCGACACTGCAAACTGCCGCAATCGTAGGGGGCTTACCGTTGCTGGTTATCTCGGTGATGTTGATGGTGTCCTTTGTTCGCGCGGCGAGCCTAGATATTAAACATCAAGCAGAATACGAAGAGCCAACCATTAACATTGAAGAACTGCCGGAAATTGACCCTTGGTCAACAGAGGGAATGGCTTTGGCGAAATTCGAGCGCTTTAAAGATTTAGCTCAACAGGCGGCAGAAGAAGAGCGCGAAGCAATGGCAGCACTGATGGCCATGCGTAAGAGAATTCGCGCATTTGCCTTAGAACACAGCAGTGAATCTGGATTTTCAGATCATCATTTACCAGAAGAGATGCAAGCAGAGTTACAGCAGTTAACCGAAGCGCTTGAGTTGGCTCAGCAGAAGAAGCAAGAACTGTCTGAGCAAGCCCAAGAATCTCGAATGGAGTTTAATCATGTGTTATTAGGCGGCGCGTCGGCAGGTTTAGCAACGTCGCAGGCTTAAGAACAGACACACAAGAGCCGAGTACAAACTCGGCTCTTTTTTTTTTGTGGATATCTTACAGTTAAAGATTCTGCTCAGTCAGTGTTAATGCTTATACTATTTTAGGTTGACCATCTGATGCGGTGGCACCGCCGTCTACAGGTAGGTTTACGCCATTAATGAAAGATGCGTCATCACTTGCCAAGAAAGTCACGACAGACGCAATTTCTTCAGGTTCGGCGGCTCGGCCGAGCGCAATGCGCTCATTGAATTTATCGCGGATGTCCTGCGGCCAGCCGTTTGTCATGTTGGTTTTTACTAAACTTGGGCATACGGCGTTAATTCTTACCCCATCCGTACCATGGTCCAATGCCATCGCTCGGGTAAGGTTCACCACTGCGCCTTTACTCGCGCAATAGAATGCGGCACCCCAGTCACCACCCAAACCGGAAACGGACGCGGTATTTACCATACAACCTTTCGTTTTTAAGAGTTCAGGTAACGCAAACTTCGCGCAATAAACGACGCCGTCAATGTTTACACCAGAGATCTTCTTCCAGTCTTCCACACTACCTTCAATCACGGATCCTGGGACATGTACGCCAGCATTATTTACTAAAATATCCAGTTTACCGAAACGGGTAACAACATCAGAAATCAGTGCTGCGACTTTTTCTGGGTCAGAAACATCAATGGAATGCGCAGACACACGCTGTTTATCAAAGCCCTCAACGGCGTTTGCCAACTGCTCTTCATTCCAATCGGCAAGAGCGACGTTTGCGCCTTCTTCATACAAACGTTTTGCGATGGCCAAACCAATACCATTGGCAGAACCAGTGACGAGTGCGACTTTATTTTTTAATCCTCTCATGCGATTTCTCCTTCGAAACTTACAAAAACGGGATCTTGATTTTTCTCTGTGCGCGGCAACATCAGTTTGTCGTTGTCGCTGTAATCTACGGGGATAGCCACCACTGCTGGTCCTTCAACGTCCATGGCTTTATTCAATGTCGGTAGCAATTCGTGTTGACTAGTCACTGCGAAGCCTTTCGCGCCAAATGCTTCGGCGTACGCCTTGAAATCAATTGGTCCAAATTTCACACCAGAGCAGCGCTGATATTTGTTGATCTCTTGCATTTCTACCATGTTGTAGGCGTTATCAACCCACACAATATGGACGATATTGCAGTTCAGTCTAACCGCGGTTTCTAACTCCATGCTCGATTGCATAAAACCGCCGTCTCCCGATATCGATACCACTTTGCTACCAGGTTTTAGTAGGCTGGCACCAATGGCCCATGGCAGTGCAACGCCCATCGTTTGTTGGCCGTTAGACACCAGCATTTGGCGAGCTCGAAAACAACTTAAGTAACGAGCGATCCAGATGTGGAAGCTCCCCATATCAAGACATAGCGTGGTATCTGGTGTGATGATAGATTGCATGGCTTTAATCAGTGCCAGCGGATGAAACCCTTGCTTGTTATAGACATTGGGATAGGTCTTGATCACTTGCCGTTGCAGTGCTACCTCTTCCAGTACTGAAAGTGCCGTTGGGGAAAGGCGAGCATATTCAGAGATATAGCTGCCCATTTTGTCTAATGACTGCGCAATGTTTCCGACGATTTCAACACAAGGCTGATAATTAAGTTGGTACTCAGCCGGTTCAATATCGAGGTGAATCACTGGGTTACGGTGGCTGTTCCAAAGCTCAGGGTCATACTCTATTGGGCTAAAGCCGATGGTGAGAATTAAATCGGCATCACGCAGTAAAACATCGCCGGGTTGGTTGTTAAATAAACCAACACGACCAGCAAAGTGGTGATAGTAGTTGATGTCTACCGTGCCGGCGGCTTGGTAAGTGCCGACAACGGGTAGCTGCGTATTTTGAAGAAATCGGGCGATAGCAGCAGCGTTTTGGCTGCGGCTCGCGTGAAGGCCAAGTAAAACCACACAGCGCTTTGCTTTACTGATTCGACTGACCGCTTCTTCGATTGCTGCGATGTCTGCGCAACCAGGCTGTGTGTAAGGCGAGGGGACAATAATGTCCGTTTGGGTTTGCTCGGATAAAACATCTTGGGGGAGACTCAAAAAGCAAGCCCCAGGACGACCTGACTCTGCGATACGAAATGCGTTCGCCATGATCTCGCTTGCGGCGTCCACATGCTGCACTTCAGCACTGAACTTGGTTATAGAGCGAAAAATACTGACGGTATCCATGCTCTGGTGTGTTTGTTTTTGCTGGTCAGTTCGTTTCACCGCACCACCGATAGCAATCAGCGGATCGCCTTCGGAGTTTGCTGTTGCAACCCCCGTAACTAGATTGCCACAGCCTGGACCTGACGTAACCATTGTGACGCCTGCTTTGCCGGTTAGTCTTCCCATAACGCCCGCCATAAATGCGCCGTTAGCCTCGTGGCGTACCGGAATCATTTGGATGTTAGTGTCTTCAATCGCATCGAACAGTCGATCGATTTTTGCACCGGGAATACCGAAAATGTACTTAATGCCGAGAGACTCTAGCTGTTGAGCGATCAACTGAGCTCCATTTTTATTTGAAGGTTTGGATTGCATTTGTTGTCCTTATTATTTGCCTGACTTTGTTACTTTTCCGCCTTTTCTATAGCGGTATTTATATCTTCCGGAGCCAAATTGGCAGTGAGGAAGTCTGTCGATACTGGGGTATCGATCACTAGCCGCGAGACTTTGCCAATCTGGAGGAACCCTGACGAAATGCTGTAATCCTGAATATGACCACCTCCTTGGCGGTCATCGGTAATAAAGTGTTCGTGATAGCCGGGCACATTGATGCCAGTCGTATATTTAGGACTACGAAAGCCGGCGACCACGCCTTGCTTATGCGTGAAGCGGAACGTTGGTTGTTCTTTGACCACTTCAAGCATTGGCCGATAAGGGCGTGTTTGTTTAGGTACGGTGCGAGTACGAACTGAATCGAAAACGCCATCAATGCGCACTGCGCAAAATAGGTTATCGCTTGGAACCATGTCGTCTATGAGGCTATGGACTTCATGACGTGACATGCGCGATGTCAGTGGCAGCTCGATATCAGGCTTAAAAAAAGTCATGACAGCAAAGGGCGTTTTTTGCGCCAGATCTGCGGGGTTTGCGGAGCCATCCGACTTGAGTTGAAAAACTTCCTTATCAAAAGCAATCAACTCACCATCCAATTCATTGAACGTACCTAAACCAAAATCCCCATGTTTCAGCAGTTCTTCTATGGTTGTTGAGCCTTCGTAAACACCAGCGATCAAAGCACTCATTAACGAAGTCTGATAAATCTCACCATCTCCGGTAACGTGATGGTATTCAGAAAATTGTTTCGCTACTTCAAGCGAACAAGCACATAGAGGGTTATAAAATCCACGCATGAGTAAGACCAGTTATGCAATAAAGAGTATATTTAGATTGACTTCTACACGGTGCTAAATCCAATATAAAAAAGATTTATTTTGATATGGAAAATATATGGAATTTCGCTACCTGAAGTATTTTGTCGCGGTCGCCGAGACTCGTCACTTTACCCGAGCCGCTGAACAGTTAGGGATTGCGCAACCTCCTTTAAGTCAACAAATCAAAAAGTTAGAGCACGAGCTTGGTGTGGACCTATTTAAGCGCTTGTCTAGAGGGGTAGAACTGACCCATGCTGGGCAAGTCTTCTATAAGGATGCGGTAAATATTCTTGCTGATGTGGAACGCGCTAAAGCAAAAACCCGACAGATTGCCCGTGGTGAAAATACGCAAGTTAAAATCGGGTTCGCAACGTCAACATCAACCTGCATTAAGGTATTAGAGAGGGTGGGGCGTATTCAAGAGAATGGGGTTCATTTACAGGCGGCGGAACTGTCAATGCCAGAGCTTGCCGCTCAGTTAAAAAGCAAACAACTTGATCTCGCAATCATGCGGCTACCCTGCTACGCCAGTGAGCCTTTTGAGCACAAGGTGTTGTTTAACGATCCGTTTGTCGCGGTGATTCCGGCGGGGCACGAGCTGGCAAAGTATCCCTGTATCCAGATGAAACAGTTGAGAGACCATAAAATTTTACTGTTTCCACGAGAGACTGGACCTGCATTGTTTGATGCCATGAGCACACTTTTTGCCGACGCAGGAGTAAGACTCGAACCACAGTTTGCAGCACCGCAACTTCGTACGACGATTGCCATGGCGCAGGCTGGGTTAGGTATTGCTCTCGTTCCGCGTTCACTGGCTGAACATCTCGATGATTCTGCGACAGTCGCCGAGATTGATGATATCCCTCTCACTAGTCGTGTTGTTGTTGCTTGGGAGGCATCTAATCTCAATAAACAAGCGTTGAAAGTAGCCATGAACATCGGTCATGTTGAGGTTTAAAGATGAGTCATCGAACTGGCTCTGATAGCCACAGGCAAATGTGATACTCTCCCTCGTTATATGCAAAGCTATGCTTTGGTTGAATAGACAAATCTTACTCAACGAATAGAACTTACTGAGGATGTACCAATGATATACGCTGCGGTCTTTGATATGGACGGGTTGCTGATTGATTCAGAACCTTTGTGGAAGGAAGCGGAAAAGCAGGTGTTTTCATCAGTTGGCGTCCAAGTGACCGAAGTATTATCAAAGCAGACTGCGACGATGACGACAGGTGAAGTAACAAGGTTTTGGTATGAACGTAATCCTTGGCAAGAAAAGAGCCTAGAGGAAGTAGAGAATGCTGTTGTGGATAAAGTGGAGGCATTAATAATTGAAAAAGGATGCGAATTAGAGGGTGTTACAGAAACACTCAAATTGCTTAAGGAAAAAGGGTTTAAGATAGGGCTGTCTACTAATTCACCTTATCAACTCATTCCCACCATTTTGAACAAACTCGGTATTGCCAGTTACTTTGACGCGATATCATCGTCAGACGATGTAGAACAGGGCAAGCCAGAGCCAGATGTCTACCTTTCAACAATCAATAAACTAGGTGTAGATTCAAGTAACTGTATTGCCTTTGAAGACTCTTATTCGGGTATGCTTGCGGCAACACGAGCAAACATAAAAACAGTCGTGATACCTCAACCTGATAAGTTCTACCAAGAGTTTAATGAAGCCAGTCTAAAGCTGCGAAAGCTATCAGAGTTTAATGAAAGCCATTTAGTGGATTTAATAGGATAAAGCTATTCATTACGATTGGTAATATTTATGACAGATGTCATACCATATGGAGAACTTTGATGAGATATTAGTTGCTTATGTGTAGGAGTGGTGAGGGATAAAATGAAGCTTAATGTCGTTGCATATTTGATCAAAGAAGGCTACGAAGAGGCCGATATAATCAACCCTAAGAAACAAGAAGAAAGGTGAAGTGCACTTGCCATTTTTTCAAAAGTAAACCTGCGTCATCACAGTAGACGGTTGCAAAACATGGGTTTTACGGTTGAACTAGCCAAGATAGATGCATAAAAAGACTAACAAAGCATTTTAGAGGGACTCCCGAGGCTTGTCATTTTTAGGTTTCGGGTTAATGATAGCGTTGTTCACAACTTAGTGCAGCGTTAAACCGCAAGGATGATGGATGATTAAAGCGCAAGTATATGATGTATTTTGTGATGAATTGGCTCAAGGTAACCCTTGTGGCGTTATCGAACTAAATCACTGGCTGAGTGATTCTGAGTTACTTCAAATCACTCATCAGGTCGCTCAACCTGTCACATCATTTGTGGTTCAGTCTAGCAGTGATTACCACATTCGCTGGTTTAGCCTAGCAGGAGAGATCAACCTATGCGGACACGGAAGTTTGGGCGCAGGCGCTGCAATCATTTCCAACTATCATAAGAACGAGGTCATTCTACAAAGTCAGTATGGTCATGTTACCGTTACTGAACTGGATGGAATGTACAGGATCGTGATGCCAAGTTGGCAAGCCAAGCCTCATGTCATCCCCTTGGATATTTCAGGCTTCTCAAATCGCCCCGTAGATGCTTTTACAACGCGTGATTTGGTTGTTGTTCTTGAATCAGAAGATGATGTTGTTCGCTATCAACCTAACTTTGATGAGCTGATTAAAATTGATGAGTTTCATGCTGTCATCGTGACGGCTCAAAGTTCTGATAGTGGCTATGTGCTGCGTTACTTTGCACCTAAAATCGGTATTTCAGAAGATCTTGCCACAGGTTCGGCTCAGTGCTCATTAGCGCCTTATTGGTTTGAAAAGCTGGGCAAACAAAAATTGACGGCTCGTCAGCTATCTCGTGCTGGTGGTTATTTTGAAGTGGCTCGTGGTTCAGAATCTACTATCGTATTGTCTGCACACGTGAAAAGTCGGACTTGAATGCAAACGCCTCTAGCTCTTACACAAGATCTAGAGGCATCCATTTTAAAGTGCCGAGCTAAGACTTTAATCCTGCTGCTGTCATCATTATTCGACAGAACATAGACACCAACCCTAATGCAGCGACGCTAGCGATCCAAATCCCAATCATCCATGCCCACTGGCGACACCAATTTTTGATTTTCATACTCACTCCTTATCAACTCGTTAATGGTACGCTTCGTCTTCTTTCACTTTTCCAGAGAAGACGTAGTAACTCCAAAAGGTGTAAGCCAGAATTATCGGGATGATGATCACTGCTCCAACGAGCATAAAGCGCTGACTGCTTGCAGGAGCCGCTGCTTCCCATATTGATATGCTAGGAGGAATGATATTTGGCCAGATACTGATGCCAAGCCCTGCGAACCCGAGAATCACGATCACTAGCGCCATCACGAAAGGGCTGCGCTCTTTACGCTTTTTAACGGAGTCAGCAATCTTCCAACATACCAGTCCAGTAATGACTGGTACGGGCAGTAAGTAGAACAAATTCGGCAGAGAAAACCATCTTTCCGCAATGGCAGGGTAAGCAAGTGGAGTCCAAGCGCTCACAATGACTAATGCGGAGATCATCGCCAGTAGTGTTTTGTTAGTGAAGCGGTACATCGTGTTTTGCAGTTCACCTTCCGTTTTCATGATGAGCCATGTGCTACCAAGTAGCGCGTACGTTGCGACTAAACCCAAACCACAAAATATGGGAAAAGGTGTGAGCCAGTCTAGTTGGCTACCTACGAAGACGCGGTTTTCCACTGCAAAGCCTTGAATTACCGCGCCAACAACGATGCCTTGGAAAAACGTGGTTAAAATCGAGCCGACCATAAAAGAGCGGTCCCAGAACTTTAAGTGGTTTTCCAATGCTTTAAAGCGAAACTCAAATGCTACGCCACGAAAGATCAAAGCAATCAACATCAACGTTAAAGGGATGGTTAGCGCTTCAATAATTACCGCGTAAGCCATCGGAAAAGCGCCAAATAGAGATGCGCCTCCAAGCACAATCCAAGTTTCGTTGCCGTCCCAAACTGGCGCGACACTGTTGACCATGACGTCTTTTTGTTTTTCATCCTTGATGAAGGGCATCAGTATTCCAATACCCAAATCGAAGCCGTCCATGATGATGTACATCAAAGTGGCAAAAACGATGATCGCGAACCAAATCACGGATAAATCAAAATGCATATTCTCTACCTTAACTTTGTGACAAATTCTAAATGCGACCTGAAACGGTCGTCATGTCGTGCTCATCGTGCTCGATTGCATCGGGGCCTTTCTTGATTTGGTGGATCATGTAGTAATAACCAAAACCAAATACCAAGCTGTATACAACAAGGAAACACAGCAGGCTGATGCTCATTTGTAGGTCTCCGTGTGCAGAAACCGCATCACGCGTTTTTTGTACGCCATACACAACCCAAGGTTGCCGACCAACCTCTGTCGTAAACCAGCCAGCGAGTATTGCGATAAGACCAGATGGCCCCATAAATAATGAAAACTTGAGGAACCAACGCGAGGTATAAAGCGTGTTCTTTTTTCGTAACCACATGCTGTAGAAGCTCTGAAAAATCATCAGAAGTCCTAGCCCGACCATGATTCGAAATGACCAAAAGACGATAGGTGAGTTCGGTCGTTCCTCTTTCGGGAAGTCTTTCAGCGCCGGGATTGGCTCAGTTAAACTGTGGCGTAGGATCAAACTTCCTAGAACAGGAATTTCTAAGGCATAGTCTGTGCGTTCTTGTTCCATGTTTGGCATGCCGAACAAAATCAATGGGGTTGGTTTGCCATCACTGTTATCCCAATGTCCTTCGATGGCGGCGATTTTGGCGGGTTGGTGTTCCAAGGTGTTTAACCCGTGCACATCGCCAATTACGGCTTGGAGTGGCGCAAGGAACACTAAGATCCCAAGTGACATCGAAAACATGGTTTTTACCGCAGTCGTTTGATTGCCTCTCAATAAATGCCAAGCGGCTGACGCGCCTACAAAGAGTGCTGAACTGACGAAAGCCGCGACGCTCATGTGCGCCAAACGATAAGGAAATGAAGGATTGAAAACGATAGCAAACCAGTCGGTTGGCACCACACGTCCGTCGACAATTTCATAGCCTTGTGGCGTTTGCATCCAACTGTTGGAGGCGAGAATCCAGAACGTCGAAATGATCGTGCCTAACGCCACCATCGAGGTTGCAAAAAAGTGCAGCTTTTCGCCGACGCGACGCCAACCAAATAGCATCACGCCAAGAAATCCAGCTTCGAGAAAGAAAGCCGTTAACACTTCATAAGTCAGTAATGGGCCAGTGATAGAACCAGCGAAGTCGGAGAAACCACTCCAGTTGGTGCCGAATTGATAGGCCATGACAAGGCCAGATACAACGCCCATCCCAAAGTTAACCGCAAAAATTTTCGACCAGAAGTGATAGAGCTTTTGGTAATCGGGATTACGTGTTTTTAGCCATAAGCCTTCCAGCACGGCGAGATAGGTGGCTAGACCTATGGTGATAGCGGGGAAAATAATATGAAAGGATACCGTAAAGGCGAACTGTATCCGTGCAAGCATAAATGCGTCGAGGCCAAACATTAAACTTCCTTTGATCTTTTAAGTTTTATGAGAGAGCTATTTTAAAAGGAGCGGAATGAGGGAAGTAGGTACAGACAGTGACTATAAACCTATAACAGATTAAATATTGAAGTGTTATTATTTTGAATTCAGCTTTATGGAGGGGGATTCGCGTGTGGCGAAGTATCAAGAGTTAGTGGAACAGCTTAAAAGGCAGATAAAATCGGGGATATGGCATCCGGGTGACAAGCTGTCTTCTCTGCGTCGCCAATCGGAACACTCGGGTTTGAGCTTGATGACGGTATTGCACGCTTATCAAATTCTGGAATCTCAAGGCTGGGTAACGTCACAGCCGCGATCTGGTTATCGAGTTGCTCCCTATATTAAGAGTTCAAATGAACCCCAAGCGCCAGCAGCGGTCTCGTGGACAGAGCAGGTAGACATCAATGAGTTTATCTTTGATGTGCTGCAGGCGAGTAAAAACCCATCCATGATCAATTTTGGCTTTGCCTATCCAGATCCAAGTTTGTACCCACGATATCACGTGAATCGGGCGATGAGCGCAGCCGCTCGCAATATGCCGATTTCCACCACCTTTGATAACTTACCGCCGGGAAACGAACAATTACGCACCATCATCGCGAAGCGTTATGCTGCGAAAGGCATTGAAATTTCACCCGATGAAATTGTCATTACGGCAGGCGCGCTGGAGGCGTTAACGCTCAGTTTGCAAGCCTGCACAAGACCGGGAGATTGGGTGGTTGTGGAGTCGCCTGCATTCTATGGCGCATTGCAATCCTTAGAGCGGTTAGGTTTGAAAGCGCTCTCTGTAAGAACAGACCCAGTCACGGGTATTGACCTAGACTCATTGGAACGAGCGCTGCAAACACACGATGTGAAAGCATGTTGGCTGATGTCGAACTTCCAAAATCCTCTGGGTTTTACGCTTTCCAACGAGAAAAAACAAAAGCTGATTGAGCTGACACAGCGATATAACGTGCCAGTGATTGAAGATGATGTGTACAGCGAGCTGCATGCCGGGAATGACTCGGTTTACCCACTAAGAATGTTTGATGACACGGGCAATACCATGTTGTGCTCCTCGTTTTCAAAATCATTAATCGCAGGGCTACGTATTGGTTGGGTTGCGGCGGGAAAGCGGGCGCTAGAGGTACAAAAGTTACAGCTAATGAGTACATTAGCGACGAGTGCACCAGTGCAAATGACATTGGTGCACTATTTAACAAGCCGCAATTATGAATCGCATTTGAAGCAGTTACGGAAAAAGCTGTTTGAACGTAAAAGTAAGATGACGAATCTGCTTAATGAGCTGTTACCTGAAGAAGTCAAAGTGTTAAGCCAAAGCGGCGGGTACTTTATTTGGTTAGAGCTTCCCAAGCATATCGACGCCTTGCAGATATATCGAGAAGCGCTAAAAGATAATATCAGCATCGCACCGGGAAAGATGTTCAGCCTGACAGAACAATACGATCACTGTATTCGTCTTAACGCTTCTTTTGAGCTCAATGACAAATACGTCCATGCTCTCAATCTGCTTGCCAACATTATTCGCGATCATTTGGCGAAATAGCGACTTTCTTCAGTTTTTTGGTTTAATGGAGCGCGCCGGATTTCCAGCAACTCGATCGCCTGGCGCAACATCTTTGGTTACGACAGAGCCAGCGCCGACGACGGCCTCATCACCAATGGTCACGCCTGGCAGTATGATTGCGCCCCCACCAATCCAAGCGTTATTGCCGATTTTTACCGGTTTAGCGATCTCATCTCCGGCTAAGCGTCTTTGTGTATCCAGTGAATGAGCGGCTGTGTAAATTTGCACTCTAGGCCCAATCATGACGTTCGCGCCAATCTCAACCTGCCCATTGTCCAGAATAATGGCATCCCAGTTGATGTAGGTGTTTTCCCCGATGGACAAGTGGCAACCGTAGGTAAGTTGAAGCGGTGGCTCTATACAGGCGCTGTTTTCTAATTGGACGCCCATCTCCGCCAATAGTTGTCTACGGATACCTGGGTTTGGCTCGTGGTTAAATTGGAAGACAAGCTGCGCAGTTTTGGCGCGCATTAGCTTTAGTTCTTCATCCAGGCAATTATAGGTTTCTCCAGAGCGCATCCGAGTCAGTTCTGACATAACAATCATTCCATTAATGGTTTGCAGTTGAGGCCACAATGATAAGTGAGTGTTTCAGTCAATAGGAAGTTTTTGTTATGAAATCAGATGTTTATCACTGATTTATATTCAATAGGTTAGTTTTGAGTAAGCACTCGTTAAGAGTCATTCAAATAGAGAAGTGAATTGGGTAAGTTCCTTTTAGCAGGGGAGGAAAGTATAGATTGGATGTTGCTTTCCTCTCCACAGCTTGATTTGGAGCATTTATTGGCTGTCCCACATCACTTCGCACTCTTCTTTAATAGCCGATTTTAAAAGCTCAATAAGTGGAAATGCTCTGCGTCCTAAACTGACCGTTTGTTCCTCTTGCTCTTCATCTTCTTCCATTGCTTGACTGTTGTTCTTCTCTATCGCTTCTTGTGCTGCGAGAGCGGAGGTCAATCTAGATAGAGCATCAGGGATGTCTTGAGCGGAAATTGACCCTGGTACTGAGCCAATATGCCCCATCATTTTGATCATCTTTATCGCAATATCGCCAAACATAGTGACGTTCGAGTGGCTATGGCAACGAAATGTAATAAGCATTTACCTGCTCCTGTTGTAGGTGTTCATTTGAGTATAAATGGTATCTGAGACACGAGGCAATTTAATCCGATAATTCGCAATCTTTCAGATAGCTATCTATCTTTAACGAAAGACAAACCTAAGGAGATGATTTTGCTGAACTCCCAATTAAAGACGTTGATTTGGCGGCTTCACAAGCGAATGTTTACGTTGCTTATGGTGTTATGCATATGGTCACCTTCTGTCGTTGCTCAACCTTCCATTGTTTTTGGTGTCGTACCGCAACAGTCGGCGACCAAACTAGTGCAACAATGGCAGCCATTACTGCAACGCTGGGGAGATCTTGCTGGCGTTGAGATTAAGTTTGCCACGGCACGTGATATTCCCACATTCGAAGCTCGCTTGATGGCTGGAGCCTACGACATTGCATACATGAACCCATATCACTTTACCTTGGTGAATCAAAACCCAGGTTATACGGCTTTAGCAAGAGCGAAAAATAAGCGCATTACAGGCATTATTGTAGCAAGGCGAGGGAAGTCGGTTTCCCTTGATGAGCTGCAAGAAAAGACCATCGCTTTTCCTGCTCCACGAGCATTTGCTGCCTCTATCATCACACAATCAGAGTTGGCGCAGAAAGGCATCAAGTTTACGCCTAAATACGTTGGTTCGCACGACTCAGTCTATTTGGGGGTACTTAAAGGTTTGTACATTGCTGGTGGTGGCGTGAAGCGTACCTTTGAGAGCTTACCGAGTGAAATAAAAGACCAACTTAGCATCATTTATACAACTGCTGGTTATACGCCTCATGCTATTGCGGTTTCAAATAATGTCGATGAAGAGATTACTCTTGCCTTACGAAAGGCAATTTCGCAACTTAATGATGATCCAAAAGCACAGGAGAGTTTCACTTTACTCAACATTGACGGGTTACAGCTTGCACAAGACCAAGATTGGCAAGATGTTGTTCAATTGGGAATCTCAAGATAAATGGTTGCCCTATGACGCTGCGTTCGAAAACGATACTTGGCATTGCTCTTATTGAGGCCCTTGCGCTCGGTGTACTCATCATTAGTGGGCTTAATTGGTTGGAAAGTTCCAACGAGACTAGCCTCGAGGTTGGGAGCCAACACTTGGTGAGTGTATTTGCTCAGGCGTCGAGAGATGCGGTGATTGCGACGGACTTAGCCTACCTAGACAGTTTTGCTCGTTCTGTCGTGAGTGAGCACGAGCTGGCTTATATTCGTATTGTTAATCAAGATGGCGTCGAGTTGACACTACAAGGGGATTACAGCGGTGTTGATACTGGTGTGAGACCGTTTGATGTGACCGATGGAGTTTACGATGTTGCGCAAGAGATTACTCTTGGAGAGCAGACTTTCGGTAAGGTTGAAATGGGTGTGAATGTTGAACATGTACATCAAGTACTTTCATTTGCGACTCATGCAAGTTTGGTTATCGCCTTTATTGAAATGTCGCTGGTGGCCATGTTTTCGTATGCTCTCGGTAGCTATTTGATGAAGCGGCTCGATCTTCTTCGTACTGGGGTAATCAAGGTTTCACAGCAAGGTCCGGGTTCGCAAATTTCGATTTCAGGCAATGACGAAGTTACACGTGTTGGCGAAGCGTTTAACCAAATGTCACGCTCTTTAGCACAAGCGCAAACTAAACTTCAGCAAGAGCATCAAACCCAGCAACAGTTATCGGCCAAAATATCGCAGCTTGCCGAGGTGGCGGAACACGCTCGCGATACGATCATCATTACTCACCCTGACGGCACTATTGCATGGGTAAACCCCGCGTTTGAACAGCTAACCGAATATACGTTGGAAGAAGTTATTGGCAAATCGCCGGGCGAGTTACTCCAAGGGCCAGACACAGACCCAAATACGGTGGCATTGCTCTCAAAAAGTGTCCGTAAGCACTCTCCTATTAGGGTTGAAATACTCAACTACACCAAGTCGAAGCACCCGTATTGGGTCGAGTTGGAGCTCTCTCCTGTGTTTGATGAAGATGGCGGGCTGTTACGTTTTATTGCGGTAGAGCGTGACATCACCGACAGGCGCAGGATGGAGAGGCGTCTGTCGTCTGCTTTAGATAAATCGAAAAAGGCGATGCAAGCCAAATCGGAATTTTTGGCGAACATGAGCCATGAGATTCGTACCCCAATGAACGCGATCATGGGGATCAGCGAGATATTGCTTGAGAACGAAAACCGTCGAGAGCCAAGGGAGTTATTACTCTTGCTGCACAAATCTGCCAACAACCTTGTTACCATCATTAATGACATCCTCGACTACAGCAAAGTAGAAGCAGGCAAGTTGACGTTAGTTGAAGAGGAGTTTGACTTGCGTTCACTCGTCGAGAGCTGCACCGCTTTGTGTGCCTATCAGGCGGATAAAAAGAACCTCAAGTTGTTGGTTGATATGCCATTGGCCATGAATACGGTCGTGGTCGGTGATAAAGGTCGGATTAATCAAATCTTGCTTAACTTGATCGGTAATGCGGTGAAATTCACGGATGAAGGCCATGTGCTACTTAAAGTCAGAGAAAGTGAGCACGGTTTTGATTTTTCCGTGAGTGATACGGGCATTGGTATTCCCGAAGATCGATTGGCTCATATTATGGATAAGTTTGAGCAGGTCGATACCTCCGCGACAAGACGCCATGAAGGTACAGGCTTGGGGTTGGCAATCTCAAAGCGTTTGATCAGCATGTACAACGGCGAGCTTTGTGTGCATTCGGATTTTGGCAAAGGGTCGTGTTTTAGCTTTAGTTTGCAGTTGCCTAAGCAAAGCCAGCTTCTTTCCGAACCGATAGAGCTGAGTGCAAATCGACTTTTGTTGATTGATGATTATCAACCGCGCGTGCAACACTTGATACATTTAGCTCAAGAGATTGGCATTGAAGTTACTCATGCCAACGATTGGTCAACTGCGCAGTCTTTGGGTAAAAAATTGGATGGTTTTGATCGTATCCTCGCGAGTGTAAACAATGCTCAAGATAGAGATGCGCTCTATGAGCTTGATGCGACAGAATCCGCCGCCAAACGGGTACTGTTCCTTGCACCTTGCGTGATGGAGGAAGGGCAGGCATGGTCGTGCGAGCGGGATCGTTTATTGCCGCAACCGGTCACGCAGCATAAACTGCAAGCTCTGTTTTCTACTAAGACACAAAAGCGTCGAGAACTTTCCTCAGATGAGAACCCTGACTTTTCTAGCCTGCACCTATTAGTCGCAGAAGACAGCCATATCAATCGAATATTGATTGAAAAAATGTTGCAAGACACAGGTGTTAAACTGACGTTGGCGGAAGATGGTGTTGAAGCCGTTGAACTTTATAAACAGCTTTCTCCGGACTTGGTGATTACCGATATTTCTATGCCAAACAAAGATGGTTTTGGCGTGACAAAAGACATTCGTGAGTTACAGGAAAGTGGTGCGTTTCCTTGGTGTCCAATCGTTGCGTTTTCCGCACATGCGATGCAAGAGCAGCAACAAAAAAGTATCGCATTAGGTATGGATGATTACCTGACAAAACCAGTTCAGAAAAGTGATTTGCTTAATATGATCGCGAAGTGGGGATGCCATACCCTTGCAGAGGAAAAGCACGCCTCTGTTTAGTGTTTCGGTTAGATTAAATCGGCTCAAAAAAACGAGCACGTTATTAAACATGCTCGTTTGTAGTTGTGTATCGTGGGTTGAGCAATTTACAAGCTGTTTGGGTCACCCAAAGCGAGTGCTACTTTGGAAGACGGACGTTTACCTAATGCATGGCAAATTTGCCAACCCGCTTCATTGATGATGTTGAGATCAATCTCCGTTTCAATCCCAAGTTGCTCACAAAGATAAAGCACATCTTCCGTTGCAACATTGCCACTGGCACCTTTCGCGTAAGGGCAGCCCCCCAAACCTGCAACGGCACTATCAATGGTATTGATCCCCATCAGCAAGGCTTGGTAGATATTGGCTAACGCTTGTCCGTACGTGTCGTGGAAGTGCACGGCTAACGCATCTTTGGGTAGCTGTGTTAGCAGAGAGTCCAGCATGGCGATAACGCGATTAGGCGTTGCTTTACCGACAGTATCGCCCAGAGATATTTCATAGCATCCCATATCAAACAGCGCATTCGCGACCTTGGTAGTTTGCTCTGGTTTTATTTCTCCCTCGTAGGGACAAACCATAGTGCAAGACAAGTACCCGCGCACTGGAATGTTGTGCTGCTTTGCGAGCTCGATAACCGGTTCAAAGCGAGAAAGGCTTTCGGCAATACTGCAGTTGATGTTTTTCTGGCTGAACGCCTCTGAAGCGGAGCCAAAGACTGCAATTTGCTTTACACCACTTTCCAGCGCACGTTCTAACCCTGATAGGTTGGGAGTAAGCGCGCTGTATACTACATCTGGTTGCTGTGTGATACCCGCAAACACCTGAGCAGAGTCGGCCATTTGTGGCACCCATTTAGGTGAGACGAAAGAACCCGCTTCAATATGTTTTAAACCACTGTTGCTTAGCTGATTGATCAAACGGATTTTATCGACCAGCGTCACTGCCGTTTCATTTTGTAAGCCATCGCGTGCGCCAACTTCGACGATATTAACCTTCGCTGGTAGCATATTCTCGCTCCTTATCGACATAACCACTCTCTGGCGCAGAAGCCAAATGCAGCAGGATGGAACCGTGTTGTACTTGGTCTCCGTGCTGATAAAACACTTCATCAACGGTTGCTGCTACCGGAGCGGTAATGGTGTATTCCATCTTCATCGCTTCGAGCACTAACAGCGGATCGCCCGCCGCTACTTTGTCTCCCTTATTTACCATGACCGCCGAGATCACACCGTTCAGTGGTGCGGTTGGACTAAGTTCATCGTCTACATCTTTTGCAGAGTCAAAGTTAGGTTGATGAGCGAAAGTGCGCTGCTGACCAAGATAAAACAGCGTTGTCTTTTGTTCGTCGCTAAGTGCATTAAAGGTGTAACGCACATTATCAATATCGACGATAAACTGGTTGCCACTTTCAAGCAGAGTGACTTGATGCAACTCCTCGCCGCACCGGACAGTGAAGTGGTTAAGATGCTGAGCCCCTGTATCTTGCGATGATTGTTGCAAGCGTACTTGATGGTTGGCATTGGCATCCGTGAAGTTAAATCGATAAACGTTGTCAACTGACAGCCTAAAACCTTGTGAGGTTGGCGCGGGTAACGTTGAGCTGTCTGATTTAGCAGTGAGAGCATTCCAGCGAGCAACGGCAGCCAACGTTAACCAGATAGAATCCAACACATTTTGCTGCGCGCTGATACCTTGCTGGTGTTTAACCAAGAAGTCGGTATCAAGTGCGATATTGGCAAAGGCTGGCTGCGAAATAATGCTGTGCAGATAACCAATGTTTGTCGTGACTCCACGTACATGATATTGAGTTAAAGCCTCTTTAAGCTGCTTTAGGGCGATATCACGAGTTTGCCCCCAAACAATCAGTTTGCTGATCATCGGATCGTAGTATTCTCTGATGGTATCGCCTTGAGTAACACCACTATCAACACGTACACAAGCTAGGCGCACATTACTGTCTGATACGGGTTCTTTTAAGTAATCAATGCGTCCAGTCGACGGCATAAAGTCGTTGTCTGCATCTTCGGCGTAAATTCGCAGCTCGATTGAATGACCGTTGTGGGTGATTTCAGATTGCGAGATCGGTAAGTGCTCGCCAGCCGCAACTTTGAATTGCCATTCAACCAAATCAACGCCAGTGATCAATTCAGTGACAGGGTGTTCAACTTGCAGACGAGTATTCATTTCCATGAAGTAAAACTCACCGCGGCTATCGAGCAAGAATTCAACCGTACCAGCGCCAACATAATCGATCGCTTGAGCGGCCTGAACAGCGGCTTCACCCATTTGTTTTCGCAGTTCATCACCAAGACCGGGGGCAGGTGCTTCTTCCACAACTTTTTGGTGACGACGTTGAATGGAACAATCGCGATCAGACAGATAAACACAGTTGCCATGTTGGTCAGCAAATACCTGAACTTCAACGTGGCGAGGCTGCAATATGCATTTTTCGACAAGAAGCTGCTTATCACCAAAGCTTGAAAGTGCTTCACGCTGCGCACCGTCGATGGCCAGCGGCATTTCGGCTGCGCTGTTGACCACTCGCATGCCTTTACCGCCGCCACCTTGAGTCGCTTTTAGCATCACCGGATAACCAATTTTTTCCGCTTCAACTAATAAGTGCTCAACGCTGTTGTCTGTACCGTGATAGCCCGGAACCAAAGGCACGTTCACCTCTGACATGATTGCTTTGGCTTGCGATTTCGAACCCATCGCTTCAATTGCGCTGGTGGAAGGGCCAATAAAAACGATGCCATTTTCGCTGCACGCTTTAGCCAGTTTTGGGTTCTCGGAGAGAAAACCATACCCAGGGTGGATAGCATCAGCTTGCCATTTTTTTGCAGCATTGATAATTGCATCGATATCGAGGTACGACTCACTCGCCGGAGCAGGGCCGATAAATTCAGCGAAATCTGCTTGTTTAACATGTAAGCTGCTGCGATCCGCTTCGGAATAGACGGCAACCGTCTCTATAGCCATGCTTTTTGCGGTTTTAATAATTCGGCATGCAATTTCACCGCGGTTTGCGATCAGTATTCTTTTAAACATGATTCCTCCAATTGGCGGCGCGCTTTTCAAAAAATGCACTCAGTCCTTCCTGTCCTTCGCTGGACACGCGGGCGGTTGCAATCGCTTGGCTGGTGTATTCAATTAATGAGTGATCGATAGGTTGGTTGTCACAACGTAAGCAGAGCGTTTTTGCTGCCTGCATGGCTTGTGGACCGTTGTTGAGCATGTGATCAATGGTGCGATTGACGGCTTCACGTGGTTGAGAGTCGATCTGATGAAGAATATTCATCGATAGCGCGGTTTCGGCATCGATCAATTCCGCGGTTAAAAAATAGCGTCGGCTTTGTCGTTGTCCAATTGCTCGGATTACGTAGGGACCGATGGTCGCGGGCAATAAGCCGAGTTTCACTTCACTCAAACAGAAGCGGCTCTCAGGTGTGCCAATGGCAATATCGCAGCAGCAGATCAGCCCAAGCGCGCCACCAAATGCTGCGCCGTGCACCATGGCAATCGTTGGTTTACTGAAGGTATCCAGCGTATGCAAAAGTTTTGCTAGTTGCTGTGCATCTTGCAGGTTTTCACTTTCGGTTTTGGTTGCCATTGATTGCATCCAGCCCAGATCTGCTCCCGCAGAAAAGTGTTTTCCCTGTGCAGTTAACACCAGTGCACGGAGAGAATCTTCCTTTTCGAGTTGTTCTAGTGTCTCAATCAGTGAGGCAATCAATTCGTCATTAAACGCGTTGTGTTTTTCTGGCCGATTCAGGCTCAACCAGGCAACGCCATTGCTGTCTTTTTCAAACAGTAGTCCGGTCATGTGACTTCCTTTGTCTGACATTTCAGTCTGATATTCCAATACTCGCTAACCAGTACTCGGATAAACATCGGTGGATAGCGAGGAGTTAAGGCTGCCTTGCATCTGGCTACATGCGGAAGATGCCAAATTTGCTGTCTGGTATCGGCGCATTAAGCGCAGCAGATAGAGCAATACCGACAACATCACGTGTTTTTGCAGGGTCAATAATGCCGTCGTCCCACAAACGGGCACTGGCGTAATACGCATGGCTTTGGACTTGATATTGCTCCGCAATTGGACGTTTGAACGCTTCCTCTTCTTTAGTGCTCCAGCTTTCACCTTTGCGTGTTTTGATATCGCGGGTCACTTGCGCCATTACGCCTGCTGCTTGCTCACCACCCATTACGGAAATACGTGCGTTTGGCCACATCCACATCATGGTTGGATCATAAGCGCGACCACACATGCCGTAGTTGCCTGCGCCATACGAACCACCAATAACCACGGTAAACTTTGGCACGTCTGCACACGCAACAGCAGTTACCATTTTCGCACCATGTTTAGCGATGCCTTCGGCTTCGTACTTCTGACCGACCATAAAGCCAGTGATGTTCTGCAAGAACAGCAGAGGAATTTTGCGCTGTGCGCACAGCTCAATAAAATGCGCACCTTTCTGCGCCGATTCCGAAAATAGAATCCCGTTGTTAGCGACAATGCCAATCGGCATGCCGTGAATATGGGCAAAGCCACAAACCAAGGTTTCGCCGAACAAGGCTTTAAATTCATCAAATTGTGAATCATCAACAATTCGGGCAATGACCTCTTTGACATCAAACGGCTTTTTAAGATCGGTTCCGACGATGCCGTACAGCTCTTGCGCAGTAAAGCGTGGTTCCTGTGGCGCTTTTTGCTTGAGTTGGACGGGTTTCAAGTGGTTGATTTGAGAGACAGCTTGTCTTGCCAGTTCTAACGCGTGGTGATCATTTTCAGCATAGTAATCGGCTACGCCAGACGTACGGCAGTGAACGTCTGCGCCACCAAGATCTTCCGCGCTGACTTCTTCGCCTGTTGCTGCTTTTACCAGAGGAGGGCCAGCTAAGAAGATCGTACCTTGTTCTTTGACGATGATGGAAACGTCACACATGGCAGGAACGTAAGCACCGCCAGCGGTACATAGCCCCATGACCACCGCAATTTGCGGGATACCCTTGGCTGACATTCGAGCTTGGTTATAGAAAATACGGCCAAAATGGTCTTTGTCTGGAAATACTTCATCTTGGCGGGGTAGGTTAGCACCGCCAGAGTCGACCAAGTAAACACAAGGCAACTGACACTTCTCTGCGATTTCCTGTGCGCGTAAGTGCTTTTTAACCGTGAGCGGGTAGTAACTACCGCCTTTTACCGTCACGTCGTTGGCAACGATCATACACTCGGTGCCGTCTATTACACCCACGCCAGCAACCACGCCAGCGCATGGAACGTAATCTGGATACACATCCCAGCCAGCAAACTGACCGACTTCTAAAAAGGATGAGCCAGGGTCGAGTAGGGCAAGAATACGCTCACGAACCGGAAGTTTGCCTTTCTTCTGCTGATGCTCTCTTGCTTTCTCGCCGCCACCATCTTCGATTTGCGCGGTCACGGTATAGAGTTGATCCACAAGAGACGCCATAGAGCGGTAGTTTTCCTGATACTGCTCTGAATGGGTATTAATATTGGTCGTCAAACAAGCCATAAATAGCCGATCTCCATTCGGTAAACGGGTGAGAACACCCGTCTTTATTTAGGTTGAGTAAGAAAATATTTTTGAGTCAGAACGCCTGGGCTGATTATTAGGCGCTTTCGTTAAACAATTCGCGACCAATAAGCATGCGGCGAATTTCTGAAGTGCCCGCACCGATTTCATACAGCTTGGCATCTCGCAACAAACGGCCCGTATCAAACTCGTTGATGTAGCCGTTACCGCCAAGTAATTGAATCGCATCCAGTGCCATCTTGGTTGCCAGCTCTGCGCTGTAGAGGATCGCGCCAGCAGAATCTTTACGGGTGGTTTCACCGCGATCACAAGCGGCAGCGACGGCGTAAACATACGCTTTAGCGGCATTCATTTGTGTGTACATATCGGCGATTTTTGCTTGAACTAGCTGGAATTCACCGATGGATTTACCGAACTGTTTACGGTCGTGAATGTAAGGCACAACGATATCCAAACACGCCTGCATGATGCCAAGTGGGCCTCCGGCAAGTACCACGCGTTCGTAGTCGAGGCCGCTCATCAATACTTTCACGCCTTGGTTTTCTTCGCCGAGAATATTTTCCGCAGGGACTTCGCAGTTTTGGAAGACCAGCTCACACGTATTCGAGCCGCGCATACCCAACTTGTCGAGTTTTTGTGCTTGAGTGAATCCAGGAAAGCCGCGTTCTACAATAAATGCCGTGATGCCTTTGGAATGTTGGCTTGGGTCGGTTTTTGCGTAGACAACATAGGTGTGTGCATCAGGGCCGTTGGTGATCCACATTTTGTTGCCGTTTAGTAGGAAAATATCGACTTTACGTTCGGCTTTAAGCTGCATTGAGACCACATCAGAGCCGGCGCCGGGTTCACTCATTGCAAGGGCGCCGATATGTTCACCGGAGATGAGCTTGGGTAGGTATTTCTCTTTTTGCGCTTGTGTGCCGTTACGGTGGATTTGGTTGACGCAAAGGTTGGAGTGAGCGCCGTAACTTAACGCAACCGAAGCGGATGCTCGGCTGATTTCTTCCATAGCGATAACGTGGGCGAGATAGCCCATGCCTGCACCACCAAACTCTTCGCTGGTGGTCACACCTAAAAGACCCATGTCACCCAGTTTGGACCAAAGATGGTTTGGAAAGTCGTTAGATTGGTCGATAGATTGCGCTAGCGGCGCAATTTCTCTTGCAGCAAAACTATTGATTTGCTCGCGAAGCAAATCGGTATTTTCGTCATAAACAAAGTTCAGGGAAGAGTAGGTAGATTTCATTGCGTGTCCTTGCCTTTACGTCACCTACATCCCAGAGTTGAGGTGTTAGGTGACTTTTTCGCCTTTCATGGATCTCAGTGTGTTTTGGCATCGCAACTGCGCAGCATTTAACTCCATCATTACCGCTTGAATGTCGTTTGCTTGCTGTTGCAATGCTGCCTTCTTCTCTTCGATCAACCGAATCATATAGTTCAACTGCTCAGTACTTTGATCGGTATCGTAGAGTTCAAATAACTCTTTGATATCTGCAAGAGAAAAGCCCAATCGCTTACCTCGCAAAATCAGTTTTAGTCGAATTCGATCACGACCATTGTAGATTCGAGTGTTGCCTTTACGTTCTGGAGTTAGGAGACCTAAATCTTCGTAGAAGCGAATGCTTCGAGTAGTAATGTCGAACTCTTTCGCGAGCTCGCTGATCTTAAATGTGTTCATTCCTTAACCTTACGACTTTCGTATAACATTCACATGAATATACAATTCGTTAACGTTAAAGTAAACAAACAACATCCACTCTTGAGCCTTGATATCACTCGCATTTACTCGAAATCAAAGAATCACTCGAACAAACAATAACCTCAAACTTGACGTTAACGTAAATGTTAGTATAGTTATGACGTAAACGTCAACAAAAGGTTAATGGAATGAAAAATGAAACATGGATTGTTGCCGCCAAGCGAACGCCTATCGGCTCTTTTCAAGGTGCATTAGCTTCAACAGATGTCACGGAACTCGGTGCGAAAGCCATTCAAGGGGCGCTAGCCGAAAGCCAACTCGATGTGCACAAAATAGACGAAGTGTTGATGGGATGCGTTTTACCCGCCGGTGTGGGGCAAGCGCCTGCAAGACAAGCAAGTATTAAAGCTGAAATGCCACAATCGATTGGTTGTACGACACTGAACAAAGTTTGTGGATCGGGTATGAAAACCGTAATGCTGGCATATGACCTTATTCAATCTGGCAATGCGCATGCTGTCATCGCTGGTGGCATGGAAAACATGTCGTCTTCTCCTTATCTATTAAAGAAAGCGCGTGATGGTTTCCGTTTAGGTCACGAGCAAGTGCTTGATCACATGTTTTATGACGGGTTGCAGGATGCCTACCAAGGCGAGCTGATGGGTGTCTTTGCTGAACAAACCGCGCAAAAGTACCAATTCAGCCGTGAAAGTATGGATGCATGGGCGCAGCAGTCGGTGACTCGTGCGCAGCAAGCGATTGAGCAAGGTTTGTTCAAAGAAGAGATCGTGCCTGTTAACGTAAAAAGCCGACGCGGCGAAACCTTGGTTGTAGACGATGAGCAACCGAGTAAACTCGACGTCACTAAAATTCCTACCTTACGCCCTGCGTTTGCTAAAGATGGCGGCGTAACGGCAGCCAACTCAAGTTCTATTTCTGATGGTGCATCGGCAATGGTATTGGTTGATAGTGAATTTGGCCGTCAGGAAAATGTTCAACCTCTAGCCAAAATTGTCGCGTACAGCACGCATGCAAGACAGCCTGATGAGTTCACCATCGCACCCGTATTCGCGATTGAAACGCTGCTGGAAAAAACGGGCTGGGACAAATCAGACGTGGACCTTTGGGAAATCAATGAAGCCTTTGCCGTTGTCGCTCAATACGCGGTGAAAGCACTCGAATTGGACGAGAGCAAAGTGAACCCTCGCGGCGGCGCTTGTGCGTTGGGGCATCCAATTGGTGCGAGTGGTAACCGAATCCTCGTGACTTTGATTCACGCTCTTAAACAAACAGGCGGTAAACGTGGCGTTGCATCGCTTTGTATTGGTGGCGGCGAGGCTACCGCCATCGCGATTGAAATCTGCTAATTCATTCTCAACAAAGTTTCACTTACATAACAGTAGTCAGTAACAAGCTGAAAAATACAAGGATGTCATCATGACAGAACAAGTAAAGCAGTATATCGGTGGTGAATTTGCCATCTCCGACTCAAAACAATGGCTAGATGTAACTAACCCGGCAACCAACGAAGTGATTGCGCAAGTACCTTGTGCCACGGAATCAGAAATGAATGCGGCGATCGCTAGCGCAACAGAGACGTTTAAGCGTTGGAAAGAAGTCGCTGCGCCGGAGCGTGCAAGATTGATGCTGCGCTACCAACACCTGCTAAAAGAGCAACACGATGAGTTGGCGATACTGCTTTCAAGTGAAACAGGTAAAACCCTCGCTGATGCGAAAGGTGATGTTTGGCGCGGGATTGAAGTGGTAGAACAAGCGGCGAACATTTGTAGCTCAATGATGGGTGAAACGGTTGAAAACGTCGCGACCAATATTGATGGTTACTCTTACATTCAACCGCTTGGTGTTTGTGCTGGTATCACACCCTTTAACTTCCCAGCGATGATTCCATTGTGGATGTTCCCAATGGCGATCGCTTGCGGCAACACCTTTATTTTGAAGCCGTCGGAACAAGTTCCGCTTACCGCGATGAAACTGGCAGAGCTGTTTGAACAAGCAGGCGCACCAAAAGGCGTGCTGCAAATTGTTCACGGCTCCAAAGAGCAAGTCGACCGCATTCTGACTGATCCAGTCGTTCGTGCAATCTCTTTTGTCGGCTCTGTGCCAGTTGGTGAGTACATCTACAAAGCGGGTACGGACAACCTAAAGCGCGTTCAATCCTTTGCGGGTGCGAAGAACCACATGGTCATCATGCCAGATGCAAACAAGCAGCAAGTCATCAATAACCTAGTTGGAGCGTCAGTCGGTGCCGCAGGTCAGCGTTGTATGGCGATTTCGGTTGCGGTATTCGTCGGCGAAACTAAAGAATGGATTCCAGAGCTTAAAGAGGCGTTAGCTCAGGTTCAACCGGGAGCGTGGGACGATGAAACCGCAGGTTATGGCCCACTGATTAGCCCGCAAGCGAAGCAGCGTGTGGTGAATCTGATTAATGAAGGCAAAGCATCAGGCGCGAATTGTGTTCTGGACGGGACAGATTGCCAAGTACCTGGCTTCCCGAACGGTAACTGGGTGGGGCCAACACTGTTTACCAACGTGACCACAGACATGTCGATTTATCAGGAAGAAATTTTCGGGCCTGTACTGTTAACTATGGAAGTGGATGACCTAGATGAAGCGATTGAACTGATCAATGCAAACCGCTTTGGTAATGGTACGTCTATTTTCACGGCGAACGGCGCTGCCGCGAGAAAGTATCAACACAATATCGAAGTAGGTAACGTAGGCATCAACGTGCCGATTCCGGTGCCATTGCCGTTCTTCTCATTTACGGGGTGGAAAGGCAGCTTCTACGGCGACCTGCATGCTTACGGTAAACAAGCGGTTCGCTTCTACACCGAGACGAAAACTGTCACTGCGCGTTGGTTTGAAGATGACATTCCAAGCGGTCCAAACATGACCATTCAATTGAGCTAGTCACAGAAGTAGCGATACCTCTAGCCAAGCCTTTCAAACCTTTAGATGGCTTGGCTTCAAGTGCAACGAATTAGACCTTAGGACTTCAAGATGGATTTTGAATTAAATGAAGATCAACTCGCGTTTGCCGAAGTAGCAAAGCAGTTTGCAGACCAAATGTTAGCGCCGCACGCGGCCGAGTGGGATGAAAACCATCACTTCCCTAAAGATGTACTGCGTCAAGCAGGTGAACTTGGCTTTCTGAGCATCTATACGCCGCCAGAGCATGGTGGTTTGGGATTGTCTCGTTTGGATGCGGCGATCATTTTCGAGCAGTTGGCTATGGGTTGTACCGCGACTACTGCGTTTATGACCATTCACAACATGGCGACGTGGATGATCACTAGCTTTGCCAAAGCCGAAGTGGCGCAGCAGTTTAGCGCGGATCTAATTTCGGGTGAAAAGCTCGCTTCCTACTGTTTAACCGAACCTAATGCCGGATCTGATGCCGCTTCACTGACGACCAGTGCAGTGCGTGACGGCGATGAGTTTGTCCTGAATGGCGCAAAAGTGTTTATCTCTGGTGCGGGTGATACGGACGTTCTTGTCGTGATGGCGCGTTCGTGCGGCGAAGGAGCGGGTGGCGTTTCTGCATTCGTTGTTCCTGCTGATTGCGAAGGCATTAGCTACGGTAAAAAAGAAGCCAAAATGGGTTGGAACTGCCAGCCAACTCGCATGATTACCTTCGAAAATGTTCGTATTCCGGCTGACTATCTGTTGGGTGAAGAGGGAGAAGGCTTTAAGTTCGCCATGCTTGGCCTTGATGGTGGTCGAATCAATATCGCTACTTGTTCCGTCGGTACTGCGCAACAAGCACTGAACGAAGCCAAGCAATACATGAACGAACGCAAACAGTTCGGCCGTTCACTGGCGCAATTTCAAGCGTTGCAGTTCAAGCTTGCTGATATGGCGACTGAGCTGGTCGCTGCGCGTCAAATGGTGCGACTCGCTGCCGCTAAACTCGATGCCCAGCACGCAGAAAAAAGTGCGTACTGTGCCATGGCAAAACGCTTTGCTACTGATGTGGGCTTTAAAGTCTGCGATCAGGCGCTGCAAATTCACGGTGGCTATGGCTACATCAAAGAATATCCAGTCGAGCGCCATTTCCGAGACGTTCGTGTTCACCAAATCCTTGAAGGTACCAACGAAATCATGCGTCTGATCATTTCAAGACGTTTACTCACGGAAGGCGTTGAACTGCTCTAGAAAGCGAGACACAGCCTTACCTAAAGAAATTAAAAAGGACTGAAAGATTATGACGGCACAAATCAAATTGGAGCGCGAAGCGCATATCGCCAAACTCACGATTAGTAATCCGCCAGCGAACACTTGGACGCTTGAATCCCTAAATCAGCTCAAAGAGTTGGCGACTGAACTCAGTAATGATCGCTCTATTTATGCGTTGGTACTGACGGGCGAAGGCGAGAAATTCTTTTCTGCTGGAGCGGATCTCAACAACTTTGCATCGGGTGATAAATCACAAGCAGCAGATATGGCGTTCGCATTTGGTGAAGCGTTTGAAGCGCTGTCTGCATTCGATGGGGTTTCTATCGCAGCGATTAATGGCTATGCGATGGGTGGCGGTCTGGAAGTGGCGATGGCGTGTGACATTCGTATCGCAGAAGAACAAGTACAAATGGCACTTCCCGAAGCATCGGTAGGTTTGTTGCCGTGTGCCGGCGGAACGCAAAACTTGACCGCGTTGGTAGGTGAAGGTTGGGCGAAGCGTATGATTCTATGTGGCGAACGAGTGACGGCCGAGCGAGCGGAAAAAATTGGTTTAGTCGAAGAGGTGGTGGCGAAAGGTCAAGCACTCGAAGCGGCTATGGAGCTAGCACAGCGTGTTGCGAGCCAATCACCGAAATCCATTTCTGCGTGCAAAACGCTCATTCAAGGTCGACGCAGCCAAACTCACGCGGCTGGATTGGTTTTAGAGCGTGAACTGTTTTTACAGCTGTTCAATACACAAGATCAGACTGAGGGTGTGAATGCGTTCTTGCAAAAGCGCAAGCCACAATGGACAAACAGCTAGCGGAGGCCAAATGACAGGTACAGTAAATGTTTCAAAGCTTAAGTGCGCTGATGGATCTGTTATTGGTGTGCTGGAGCTTGATAATCCAGTAGCTCTCAACGCGTTGAGTTACGTGATGATTGAGAAGTTGTACAAACAGCTTAATGAATGGCAAACGGACGACAGCGTCGTCGCGGTATTCTTGCATGCTCAAGGTGAAAAAGCGTTTTGTGCTGGTGGTGATATTCAAGCGATTTACCGTGCACTTGAAAACAAAGAGCAAGACTTTGATTCTGCGTTTTCAGCGATGGAAACCTTCTTTGACCTCGAATATCGCTGTGATCATCTTATTCACACTTATCCAAAACCGATCATCGCGTGGGGGCATGGTTATCTGATGGGCGGCGGTGTGGGCTTATTTATGGGCGCAAGTCATCGCGTAGCAGAAACCACCACACGCTTTGCGATGCCAGAGATTAAAATCGGCCTTTACCCAGACGTAGGCGCGACCTACTTCCTAAATCAGCTGCCAAAACACTTGGCACTTTTTCTGAGTTTGACGGCTTGCCAAATCAACGCGACAGACATGAAAGCGTTGGGATTAAGCCAATGGATTGCAAAGCCAGAAAGCAAACAAGCACTGTTGGATCTGCTCGCATCGGTAAGTTGGAAAGGTGAAGCAAACATCAACGAAAAAATCGCCACTACGCTACGTTCGGTACAAGTGGACGAGCCAAGCGAAGGGATGTTGATGCCATATGCGGGATTGATTGAGCAGCTTTGTTCGGGTGATTTAGATTCGATTGTTCGCGCAATCAGCAGTGCCGACGTTGATGATAAGTGGTTCATCAATGCGCAAAAAGCATTGAATTATGGCAGTCCGTTGTCGCTCAATATCACTTATCAGCAGCTAACGCAGTATCAAAACCTCTCTTTGAAAGCGTGTTTTGATATGGAATTTAATCTGACGTTACGTTGTGGCTTAGAAGGTGATTTTAGGGAAGGGGTTCGTGTGCTGATTATCGATAAAACCAATCAACCGACTTGGCAACATCGCACGGTTTCTGACGTAACGCCACAAGTTTTGGAACGCTTCTTCGCGCCAATTGATTCAGCAGAATACCCACTGACCGCATCCTCGGTTGCCACTGTGGCACTTTAGACAAGGAAGAAATACGACATGGATAAAATTGTATTTATTGGCCTTGGCAACATGGGCGCGCCTATGGCTAAGAACCTACTCACAGCGGGCTTGAACGTCGAAGTGTTTGATTTGAATCCAAACGCTGTGGCAGAACTTACCGCACTTGGTGCGTCGAGTGCAGATTCGGTAAAACAAGCCGTTCAAGGTGCGAGCGTGGTGGTCACCATGCTACCTGCTAGCCAACACGTTCAAAGTGTTTATCTTGGTCAAGACGGGATCTTAGATAGCGTAGATTCTGGGACGCTGCTAATCGACTCTTCGACCATCGATCCAGCGACCGCTCGTTTGGTTGGCGAAAAGGCGCTGCAGCTTGGCATCAGCTTTGTTGATGCACCGGTATCTGGTGGCGTTGCGGGCGCAGCGGCAGGTACGTTGACTTTCATTGTTGGCGGCTCACAAGAGAACTTTGTTCAAGCTAAAGCGGTGCTTAACCACATGGGCAAAAACATCTTCCATGCGGGAGACGCCGGAGCCGGTCAGGTGGCGAAGATCTGCAATAACATGATGTTGGGCATTTTGATGAGCGGCACCTGTGAAGCTCTCAACTTAGGCATGGAAAACGGACTCGATCCTAAAGTGTTGTCCGACATTATGCTGCAAAGTTCAGGCCGTAACTGGGCGCTAGAGCTTTACAACCCGTGCCCAGGTGTGATGGAAAACACGCCTGCAAGCAATGGTTATCAGGGCGGCTTTATGAGTCAGTTAATGGCGAAAGATCTCGGTCTTGCGATGGAAGCGGCGGTTGCCAGTCAAACATCAACGCCAATGGGCAGCTTGGCTCGTAACCTGTTTAACTTTCACAACGGTCAGGGCAACGGACAAAAAGATTTTTCAAGCTTGTTTGAGTTCTACCAAAAGCAAAATCAGGCCTAAGGAGTGCTTATGGATCTAGCAAATAAGGTTATTGCGATCACGGGGGCCGGGCAGGGGCTTGGTAAACAAATGGCGCTGTCGCTAGCGGAAAGCGGTGTTCACCTTGCGCTTATCGACCTCAATTCAGACCAACTGGCTGAAACGAAAGCGGAGTGTGAATCTTTCGGCGTCACCACTCGTTTTTATGTAGCGAACGTGACGGAAGAAAAAGAAGTGTGCGCTGCTTTTACGCAAATTGAAGCGGATTTCAAACAGCTCAATGGCGTGATCAATAACGCAGGCATTATGCGCGATGGCATGTTCATCAAAGTTAAAGATGGTCAGGTTAACGCGATGTCGCTGGAACAATTTCAGTCTGTTATGGATGTGAATGTGACAGGTACTTTTCTGTGTGGCCGCGAAGCGAGCAAGGTAATGCTGAACACCGATAGCAAAGGCGTTCTGATCAACATATCTAGCGTCGCGCGTGCGGGGAATATTGGTCAAACTAACTATTCTGCATCCAAAGCGGCGGTAGCCACCATGGCGACGGTGTGGGCGAAAGAGTTAGGGCGTTTCGGAATTCGCTCAGTAGCGATTGCTCCGGGTGTCATCAAGACTGCCATGACGGACCAAATAAAACCTGAAGCGATGGAGCGTTTAGTCAAAATGATTCCTGTCGGACGCTTAGGTCTTGCTGATGAAATTTCTTCGACCATCAAATACGTGTTAACCAATGAGTTCGTGACTGGAAGAGTATTCGAAGTCGATGGCGGAATGCGAATGTAGCCCCTCCTCATATTAAAAAGGGGAGCGAGCTTGATTGTCCGCTTCCTTCCTCCTTTCTTATATTGTTTCTATCGATAATTATTAATGGATGTTTTAGTAACGGCTGCTGTACCGATTACATTTACAACTCTTTTGTATTTTTGGTATGAATAAGTGCTCTCGTGTTAATTTTTATGTAAATGTATTAATTCACAATCAAGACAATTTTTTGTCTCATTGATGAGATTTTGCTTCTTGGGGTATGAAAAACACTCTTATTGATTATATTGTGACCGAAAACCATTTCGACATCTAAAGATGGTGATTTATTATTCAGCGCAAAATACATGGGAATATGAGGCTGGCTGAATAACCTTCAGCTACCTTAATAATAAAATAACCAGAATTCTCTATTACACTGAAGTAACTACCCATTAGGGAAGAGCAATAATGTCACTATTTCATTCGCTTAGGACGATGCCACTACTATTGGGGTGTCTGTGTCTTTCTATTCAGGCATCCGCAGAAAAGGTTGAACAAGAAGGTAAGTTTTTACAGTCGCTAGAAGGCATTGAAAATCAAATTTACGCATTACCTCAGAGCTCTTTGGCTTTGATTGAGGCGTTAGAAGAAGACTCTCTACTACAAAATCAACCAACAGAGCTACTGGTACGTTATTGGCTTGCAAAGTCCACGGTTCTAGAGCTACTTGGGCGCGCGGAAGAGAGCCAAAACGTCGCACAAAAAGGGTTGGAACTTGTGCGTCCACAAAGCCATGAGTATCTCTTATTTAAGTTGATTCAGATGCGAACCATGGTCGGAAAGAGCGATATCGATACCGCGCTGTCTTCGTTGGATAGTTTGTTGGAAACATCGCGTGAAAATGGCGATAAGCAGCTCGAGTCGGAGATCCTGTTGCTAAAAGGACGTTACTACGATGAGCAGGGCGAGTTTAAAAAATCCTATGCCGCAATTATGTCGTCAATGGATGCGGCTGAGTCCTCTGGCGTTCAAGGATTGGTCGAACGGGCGGCGCTAGAGCTTGGTGACGTACTGGTCAAAATTCAGGGCTATGACCGTTCAGAAGCATTGTTGGAACAAGCGTACCGTTATTTTAGGGATAGACGCATGTCGTTCAATGAGCTGCTGAGCGTCTTAACGATAGCAAAGCTTCATAAGGCACAGTTCCAATACGAAGAGGCGATTGTATCGTATCAGAGAGCGCTAAAGCTCGCGCAAATCATTGGTGACGGGCGCTTTAGGTTTCGAGTTAACCTCGAGCTTGCTGCGTTATACCGTGAGACGAACCAAGAAAATAAGATGGTTCGCCACTTAAAGCTGGCGGAGAACTTACAGTATAGAGAAACCTCTAGCGCATACCTAGCTACATTTAAGCTGTTGCAAGCCGAATATATGCTAGAACAGAAGCAGTTTGAGACACTTCTAGCGATGATCGCGCCTATGTTGCCGGAAATTATCGAGAGCCGATATGTTAAGCAACAGCAAATGGAACTATTAAAAGTGGCAGCCATGGCCTACGCGGGAAGCAATGACTTTAAACTAGCGTATAAAACTTACGGCAACTATCACGATAAATTCATCCAATTTAGCAACCAAAGAGAAGTTGAAAATCTTGAGCGTCAACAGACGCTATTTGAGCTAGAAAGACTTGAATATGAGAACGAAGATCTCAACTGGAACAACGTGTTGCAGCGTATGGAACTGGAAAATAACCGTCGTACCTTTTATCTATTGGGTGAAGCGCTACTAGCACTCATTGGTGTTCTCTTTTTGATGGCAGTGGTATTCCTTGTTGTGAATCGATCACGTTTAAGAATGCGCCGCCTAGCAAAGACAGATACATTGACAGGGTTATTTAATCGCCGTTTTTTAGAAGATTGGTTCACTAAACCCGTAGAGACGAAACGTGAACGCAAAGAAAAGCCGACGCCTCAATCTAAGCAAGAAAAGATGCAGCATTTTGTGTCTGAGCAAGTCGAGCAAGTTAAGTACGGCTACCTAGCTTTAAACAAATGGGTGGATAGCAAACTCGATAAACAGAAAATGGTGCCAAAGAAGCCGCAGTCGGGGCCGGTAAGTTTAGCGCTAATCGATGTAGATTATTTTAAACAGGTAAATGATACCTATGGGCATGTGTTCGGTGATGCCGTACTAACAGGTGTTGCCAAAGTGCTAGAAGAGACGGTGCGTGAAAATGACATTGTTGCACGCTTTGGTGGTGAGGAGTTTGTTGTTGTGATGCCCAATACCGATCATGAAGACTCTCTCATTACCGCTGAACGATTACGTAGCGCTTTATCCTTACATGGGTTCGCCACGGAACAGAATGAAGAAGTGAGAGTGACCTGTAGTTTTGGTGTTGTGACGACAGAAGATAGCGAGATGAATTTTAAATCACTCTGTGATCAGGCAGATAAATTACTTTATCAAGCTAAATCGGATGGACGTAACTGCGTGAAAGGGCGCAAGCTGACCTAATAAAATCAAGAATGCAGGCTCATCAAACGGTGAGCCTGAACTCATCCTTCCTACTGATTACTCCAAAATCGCTTAAGAGTATCGAATTACATACTCATAGCGTTCAGTATTTTCTACTCGTTTTATCTCCCCCATTTTCAAAGTACTAATGTCACTTGTGTATACGAAGCTATAACACACGAGTATGTCTGTTTTTTATACAAACAAAGCCGATACAGGTGAAATGATTAGTGGTCGATGTAAAATTTTTCTGGTGTGGATTTTTGTGGCACGAAAAACAATTCTCTGAAAGGTGTATTAAAAATTGACACTTCAATAAGTTATTGGTTTATTTGTGTTTTTATTTGGATCTTTAAACACATCTTTGACTTTTACGACAAGTTATCGCATGGAAATTTTGCGTACACCATCAACTTTCCTTCCTTTGTTAATAACCTTTTTCTTAAAAAATGATTTGAGTTCGAACTAATTTTAAGGCATTTTATATTTAACTAACCGTTCAATTAAAAATAACAAGGACGCAAAATGCCAAAGGTGGGGATGCCTGAAATCAGAAAACCACAGCTGGTGAAAGCGACAATGTCAGTGATTGATAGAGTCGGTTTACACGCTGCGAGTATTTCGTTGATCAGTAAAGAAGCAGGTGTATCAACGGGAATTATCAATCACTATTTTGGTGGTAAGCATGGGTTGTTGGAGGAAACGATGCGTGAGATCTTGCGTCAGCTTTCGTCCACCATCACGCAGAAGTTGCGTGAGCTGCCAAGCGATGCTCATCATCAGAGAATTAATGCCATCATTGACGGTAACTTTGTCGGCTATCAGGCAGAAAACCAAGTTGCGAAGACTTGGCTGGCGTTTTGGTCGTACTCAATGCATGACGAACAGCTTAAGCGTTTGCAGCGTGTCAATGAACGACGTTTATTGTCCCACCTAAGAAAAGAACTCAAAGCATTATTAAATGCAGAGCAGGCCGAACTGGTTGCTCATGGTATTGCGTCACTTATCGATGGTATTTGGCTGCGCGGAACGCTCAACCCGCAAGGTATTGATGCAGAAAGAGCGAGAATCATCATCAACGACTATCTCGACAAACAACTTACGTTTTATTCTGAAAAAATATAAAAGTCACAGGTCTTCAAAATGGAAATGAAAGCACACTATATCAATGGTGCGATGTACAACGGGTGTTCAGATGAGCACTTCACCACTTACAATCCGGCGAATGGTGAGCCATTGGCCAACATTAAACAAGCGAACCAAGACGATCTCGAAGCGGCGATTGAGTCGGCAAAGAAAGGTTTTGCTGCATGGTCAGCAATGACTGCGATCGAGCGTAGCCGTATTTTACACAAAGCCGTTGCCATTTTACGTGAGCGTAATGACGAGCTGGCTGCATTAGAAGTGGCAGATACTGGTAAGCCAATTCAAGAAGCTATCGCGGTTGATATAACAACAGGTGCCGATGTTCTTGAGTACTATGCGGGTCTTGCTCCAAGCTTGCAAGGTGAACAGCAGCCACTCAGCGAAGACCAGTTTTTCTACACACGTCGCGAGCCATTGGGCATTTGCGCAGGTATTGGCGCTTGGAATTATCCAATCCAAATTGCGATGTGGAAATCGGCGCCAGCACTGGCTGCGGGCAACGCTATGATCTTCAAACCATCAGAAGAAACACCATTAACAGCGCTTAAGCTAGCAGAAATTTATTCAGAAGCGGGCATGCCAGATGGCGTATTTAATGTCGTACAAGGGGATTACCGAGTAGGGCAGATGCTAACGGCGCATCCTGACATCGCAAAAGTATCGTTCACGGGCGAATCAGGCACCGGTAAAGTCGTCATGAGTGACAGCGCTAAGACACTAAAACAAGTAACGATGGAGCTGGGTGGTAAGTCTCCACTGATTATTTTTGATGATGCAAAGTTAAACGATGCCGTTTCTGCGGCCATGGTGGCGAACTTCTACACGCAAGGTGAAGTTTGTACGCACGGTACACGCGTGTTTGTTCATGAAGGCATTTATGATGACTTTATTACACAACTTAAAGCTCGAACTGAGTTGTTAGTTGTCGGCGATCCGCTTGATGAGAACACGCAAATTGGCGCGCTGATCTCTAAAGATCATGAATCGAAAGTACTAGAAGCGATTGAAGCCGCGAAAGCGAGTGGCGCGACGTTACTGACTGGTGGCTACAAAGTAACAGAGAATGGCTTAGCCAATGGTAACTTTGTTGCTCCAACCGTATTTGTCGATTGCGATGATGACATGAGCCACGTTCAGCAAGAAATCTTTGGTCCGGTAATGTCAGTGCTGAAATTCCGTGATGAGTCGGAAGTGGTTGCGCGTGCAAATGGCACCGATTATGGCTTGGCTGCAGGCGTATTTACTCAAAACCTATCTCGTGCTCACCGCGTGATTCATCAAATTCAAGCTGGTATTTGTTGGGTGAACACATGGGGTGACTCACCTGCGGAAATGCCAGTTGGTGGCTACAAACAATCAGGTGTTGGCCGTGAAAACGGTGTCGAAACCCTTAAACATTACACGCAAACGAAGAGTGTTCTGCTTCAGCTAAGCGACTTCGAAAGCCCTTACAAATGATACCAATCGTAGTAGATAACTGACCACTTTAGCTTGTTAAAATGCTCGATAACTGTGTTGTCAATTTTGATTGTAGGCTAACTACTTATCGAAAATTTCCGCCTTGTTCTCAAGCATTTTTCCTACGCTAATTTCGTTCACTTATCTACTGTGATTGGTATTAACTCCTAGGAGAATTAAATGCAACAACACTACGATTATATCATCGTCGGTGCGGGTTCGGCCGGCTGTGTGTTAGCGGATCGCTTAAGTGAAAGTGGTCAATATTCGGTCCTATTACTCGAAGCGGGTGGGTCGGATAAAAGTATTTTTATCCAAATGCCGACGGCGCTTTCTTACCCTATGAACACTGAAAAATACGCGTGGCAGTTTGAGACAGTTGAAGAGCAAGGGTTGGATGGCCGTCAACTTCATTGTCCTCGCGGGAAAGTTCTGGGCGGTAGTTCGTCGATCAACGGCATGGTTTACGTTCGTGGACACGCTTGTGACTTTGACCAGTGGGAAGAGGAAGGCGCGAAAGGCTGGAATTATCAATCGTGTTTGCCTTATTTCCGTAAGGCAGAGTCTTGGATTGGTGGTGCTGATGAATACCGAGGCGATAACGGTCCAGTCGGCACATGTAACGGCAACGATATGAAGCTCAACCCGCTGTATCAAGCTTTTATTGATGCAGGCAAAGAAGCGGGCTACCCAGAAACAAAAGATTACAACGGTTATCAGCAAGAAGGCTTTGGCCCAATGCATATGACCGTTGACAAAGGCGTACGCGCTTCAACCTCCAATGCATACTTAAGCCGTGCTAAAAAACGCAAAAACTTCACCCTAATGAAGCGAGTGACGGTTCATCGCGTTTTACTAGAAGAAACAGGCGCAGAAGGCAAGAAAGCGGTTGGTGTTGAATTCGAAAAGTCAGGTTCAGTTCAGCAATGTTTTGCGAATCATGAAGTGATTTCGAGTGCTGGTTCGGTTGGCTCAGTTCAGCTGTTGCAGCTTTCAGGCATTGGCCCTAAAGAAGTATTAGAAAAAGCAGGCATTGAGGTGAAACATCCGTTGGAAGGGGTAGGTAAAAACCTGCAAGATCACTTAGAAGTGTACTTCCAATATCACTGTAAGCAACCTATCACGCTCAACAGCAAATTAGGTTTGGTGAGCAAGGGCTTGATTGGCACTGAGTGGATATTAACTCGCAAAGGCCTTGGGGCTACTAACCACTTTGAATCATGTGCGTTTATCCGTTCTCGTGAGGGACTAAAGTGGCCAAATATTCAATATCACTTTTTGCCAGCGGCAATGCGTTATGACGGACAAGCTGCTTTTGACGGTCATGGTTTCCAAGTGCATGTTGGACCTAACAAGCCCGAAAGTCGCGGCTCGGTCGAAGTTGTATCTGCGAATCCGAATGATAAGCCGAAGATTGAGTTTAACTACATTTCCACTGAACAAGATAAGCAGGATTGGCGTGATTGTATTCGCCTTACTCGCGAGATCCTCAATCAGCCAGCCATGGATGAGTTTCGTGGTGATGAGATCCAGCCGGGTCTGAATATCACAACGGATGAGCAAATTGATGAATGGGTGAAGCAGAATGTCGAGAGTGCTTACCATCCATCTTGTACCTGCAAAATGGGCGCAGACAATGACCCATTAGCGGTTTTGAATGAGCGATGCCAAGTACGTGGTATTCAAGGCTTGCGTGTGGTGGACTCTTCTATTTTCCCAACCATTCCGAACGGTAATTTAAATGCGCCAACTATTATGGTGGCAGAACGCGCCGCGGACATGATTTTGGATAACGCCCTGGAAACGTCGAACAACGCACCAGTTTGGATTGCACCGAACTGGCAAGAGATGCAACGAATGCATCCGCCAAAAAGAGATCTCGATTCGATCTCATAAAAACGAAAAAAGTCAGTAATCATTACAAGGAACTCAATATGTCTAAGATGACAAAAATCTTCTCAACAATCGCACTAAGTACTTTAGCAACAGGCGCTTATGCCAACCAATGTGAAACGGTACGTTTTGCAGATGTAGGTTGGACCGACATTACGGCGACCACCGCCGTGACATCTGAGCTGCTAAAAGGGTTGGGGTACAAAACGAAGACCGATCTACTATCGGTACCTGTTACTTACTCTTCTATGGCCAATGGCGATATCGACATTTTCCTAGGTAACTGGATGCCAACGATGGAAGGTGACATCGCGAAATACCGTGATGCAGGTACCGTTGAAACCGTACGAGCGAACCTCGTCGGCGCAAAATACACACTCGCGGTTCCAAAATACGTTTATGACGCAGGCGTGACCAACTTCGCTGACCTAGTAAAACATGCCGACAAATTTAAAGACCGCATTTACGGCATTGAACCAGGTAACGATGGTAACCGCTTAATTCAATCAATGATTGATAGCAACGCATTCGGCCTAAAAGACTTCAGCCTAGTTGAATCCAGTGAAGCTGGCATGGTGTCTCAAGTATCACGTGCTGCGCGCCGCAACCAATGGATTGTGTACCTAGGTTGGGCCCCGCACCCAATGAACAGCAACGTTGAAATGGAATACCTAGCGGGTGGTGACGACTTCTTCGGTCCTAACTACGGCGGTGCGAATGTGTACACAAACGTACGTAAAAACTACCTTGCTGAGTGTCCAAATGTAGGTCAGCTAGTGAAAAACCTAGAATTCAACCTAGAAATGGAAAACGAATTGATGGAAGCGATTCTCAACCAGAAGCAGAAACCGTCGAAAGCAGCGCAAGCATGGTTGAACGCAAACCAAGAACAAATTGAAGCGTGGCTAGAAGGCGTTAAGACGGTGGATGGTCAAGACGCAGTAACAGCAATTACAAACTATTTAAAAACTAACGTTTAATTAAGCAGTTTTTAAGCGCGTTTTTTTGAAAAAAAAGTGGGCAGTCATGCCCGCTTCATTAACACAAAGGTTTTATTTTGAATTTTATTACGGACAACAAACTACCGTTGGGCCAATGGATGGAAACTGGCGTCGATTGGTTAACCATCAATGCATCGGGTTTCTTCGATGCAATCTCTATTACACTTGAAACGATCATTCTTTTTGTGGTGGACATTTTTAAATGGATGCCACCTGCAGCGCCAATCATTATGACGGCGGCAATTGCTTGGTTCTTACACCGCAGCATTCCGCTTGTTGTATTCATCGTGTTGGCCTTACTCGCAATTCTCAACCTTGGTTACTGGCAAGAAATGCTGGAAACCTTTGTCCTTGTGTTTGCAGCGACAACGATTTCCGTATTAATTGGCGTGCCGTTGGGCATTATGGCGGCACACCGTCCTTGGTTATACACCTTGTTACGGCCAATACTCGATTTGATGCAGACCGTACCGACATTCGTTTACCTAATTCCAACTTTGGTTCTGTTTGGCTTAGGTATTGTCCCTGGTCTAATCTCGACCATCATTTTCGCTATCGCTGCGCCAATTCGATTGACGTACCTCGGTATTATTAAAGTGCCGGAGGAGCTACTTGAAGCGGGCAAAGCATTTGGTGCAAGCCGCATGAAGCTGCTGTTTAAGGTAGAGTTACCTGCGGCATTACCAAGTATTATGGCCGGTGTTACGCAATGTATTATGTTGTCTCTCTCTATGGTGGTCATTGCGGCACTTGTTGGTGCTGATGGACTTGGTAAGCCAGTCGTACGCGCACTGAATACCGTAAACATCTCGCAAGGTTTTGAAGCGGGTTTAGCGATTGTACTCGTCGCCATCATTCTTGACCGCTTGTGTAAAGCACCAAACCAGAAGGAGGCTTAATCATGGACGCTATTACTATTCAAAATCTTGATGTGGTTTTTGGTCAGCAGCAGTCACAAGCGTTAGCACTACTAGACCAAGGCAGGTCTCGACAAGAAATCATCGACGAAACTGGCCAAGTGGTTGGGGTTGATAATGTTTCGCTGAACGTGAAACAGGGTGAGATCTGTGTTTTGATGGGGCTTTCAGGCTCGGGTAAGTCAAGTTTGCTGCGAACAGTTAACGGGTTGAACGAAATTTCTCGTGGCTCTCTGAAAATTAAAGACGGCGACGACATGGTTGAGCTCTCTAACTGTGACGAACAGAAGTTGCGCCACCTTCGTACTCACCGCGTATCCATGGTGTTTCAGAAGTTCGCATTGATGCCATGGTTAACGGTATTAGATAACGTTGCGTTTGGTCTAGAAATGCAAGGCATTGGCAAAGCAGAGCGCCGTAAAAAAGCGCGTGAACAGCTCGAAATGGTCGGTTTGTCTGAGTGGGAAACGAAATTCCCGCACGAGCTCTCTGGTGGTATGCAGCAGCGTGTTGGCCTAGCGCGAGCGTTCGCGATGGACACAGATATCTTGTTAATGGATGAGCCGTTTTCAGCGCTTGACCCATTGATTCGTGCTCAGCTTCAAGATGAATTGATTCTGCTTCAAGAAAAGCTAAACAAAACCATTCTTTTTGTGAGCCACGACTTGGATGAAGCGTTAAAAATCGGTAATAACATCGCCATTATGGAATCAGGAAAATTGATTCAACACGGCAAGCCCGAGCAGATCATTCTTGCTCCAGAAAACGATTATGTGGCTGACTTTGTAGCCCACACTAATCCATTGAACGTACTTAAGGGACGCTCTTTGATGCGTGACGACTTAGTTCGTGAAGATGAGCGTGTACTGATTTGCCCTGACAAAGATATTTGGGTGACCCAAGAGAGCAAAGGCTTAAGCTTAGCGGATACAGATAAGTCGTTGGTTCAATGGAAGAGCGATTCTTCAAACCTTGATGAGGTAAACGAAAATTCTCTGGTTCAGGTTAGCCCGGAAATCAGTATGCGAGAAGCGATTGAGCTTAAGCAGCGCAGCAATCAGCCTCTGCTTATGGTGGAGGACAACCAGTTAGTTGGTGTGTTAAGCGACAACGAGCTTTACGATGCATTGCTTGGTAACTTTAAGTCTGAGCAAGTGGCATAAAGTTAGAGTAGAGTTGAAGCCAAGCTAAAAAAGAGCCGCATATTAGTGCGGCTCTTTTTGTTTTAAACAATGAGTTAAATAGTTAAGCTAAGGAAACGGTCGATTATAGCGTAGTAATTACATCATCCATCGCAAGGCGAGCTTTTGGTAGACCATGATTATAATCTTCCCCGTCTTTGTGGTAGCCAATCGCCAGTGCAACTTCACAGACATGGCCTTCTAATTCTTCTTTGAATACTTCTCCAATCAGTGTTGGATCTACGCCTTCCATCGGCGTTGAGTCAATACCCAGACGAGCCAAGGTGTGTAGTAGATTGCCTAGCGCTAAATAGACTTGTGCTTTTGTCCAGTTCCCGTTAAAGCCATTTTCATCCGTATTTGCATCGGCAAAAGCGTAGGCGCCCATAAAGTTGTTGTACATTTCCGCCGGTAGGTGGCCAGACGTTACTTCGGCATCCACACGTTTCGCGAACTTCTCTTTGGTGAAGTTTGGATCGTACGCAAAAAGAATCGTATGTGACGCGGCTTTAGCGTGTGGCTGGTTAAACTGGTGCATATTTGCAAACGTATCGTGGAAACGTTGCTTGGCCTCATCACTTTCAATCACGATGAATTTCCAAGGTTGCGAGTTAATCGAAGACGCTGAAAGACGGAGTGCTTCTTTGATGATTGCCATATCTTCTTGAGAAACGCGTTTAGTTTCGTCGTATTTTTTAGCAGTGTAGCGGCTGTTTAGATCAGTAATGATTTGATGAGACACGTTTGTATCCTTTTTATTTTTGTGACAAATGAGGATGCGCTTAGCATCGACAACCATGCGTACCTCGAATATGGATTCATAATACGGGATATTTTTTCATTGATAAGAGGGCGTTTATTTGAATCACTTTTTACTTTTTATTGAAAATTGGCGTGCTTCATAGGGGTAGGCATCGTCATTTAGATGCTTTTGATGATTATTAAATTACACTCATATTAAGAGGGTGATGGAGAGCAACATGAACGTGATTCAAGTTTTCAACGATAGTTATGAACGTTGTATCGCGAACCAAGGCTTTTTCGACTCGTTTTACAGGAATTTATGGTCAAAAAGTACAAGCTTCAGACAAAAGTTTGATGGTGTCGACATGCACCAACAGGTGCGAATGCTTAGAGGATCTATCGTGTTTTTTATGATGGCCGATACCTCTAACGAGGCGCACAAGATGGTGGAAAAATATGGTAAGAAGCATGCGAGTTCCGATATTGGCATTGAACCACAGGATATTGATGTTTGGTTTGAAAGCCTTATCGAAACGGTTCAAGAGTGTGATTTTGAATACGACGATGATGTCGAAACAGCGTGGAGAGCTTGTTTTAACACGGGTTTGTCGGTAATGAAGCGGGAGTGCTCCAAACACTAAAAGAGAAACTAAATGCTCTTCGAAAACAAGCAAGTTAAAGCAAGGAAGTAACGTGTAAGGTAGTTACTTCCTTGAATATGGTTTTTATTTGTCTCGTGTCTCTTTATTCTTTTTTACCGCTTCGGCGATATCACTGACAGCTTCGACAAGGTTGATCGGCATAGGGAAGATAATAGTCGATGTTTTGTCTGTCGTGATTTCCGTGAGTGTCTGCATGTAACGCAATTGCAGCGCATTCGGCGCTTCGTTGAGCATTTGAGCTGCCTCTTTTAATTTATTAGAAGCTTCTAACTCACCGGTAGCGTGAATGATTTTCGCACGACGGTTACGTTCTGCCTCAGCCTGACGCGCTAGCGCTCTGACCATGCTGTCATTTAAATCAACATGTTTGACTTCAACCGTGGCAATCTTGATGCCCCAGTCATCAGTCTGTTGATCGAGGATGGATTGTAAATCCTTATTGAGACGCTCGCGCTCTGAAAGTAATTCATCCAGTTCATGTTGACCTAATACTGATCGCAGCGTGGTTTGCGCTAACTGGCTGGTGGCATCGCTGTAACTTTCAATGTTGTTAATTGCCATTTGAGGATCGACTACGCGAAAATAAACAACCGCATTGACGCGCACAGACACGTTATCTTTGGTTATCAAGTCTTGTGTCGGCACATCCAAAACGACAGTACGTAAATCCACCCGTACCATTTGTTGGATAAATGGGATAAGAATGATTAAGCCAGGGCCTTTTACTTCTTGAAAGCGACCAAGAAAGAATACAACCCCACGTTCATACTCTCTCAAAACCTTAAACATTTGGGTCGCAAGTGCGAACAACAGCACCACGATCACCGCAACAGTATAGAGCATCATAAAGCGCCTCCTATTTATTTTGGCGGTCATCAGGCATCACGGTTAAGGTCAGCCCTTTCACATTCACAATGGTGACATGATCACCTTGTTTGAGTTGTTGATGGTCTTTGGTTTTGGCTCTCCATAGCGCACCGTCAAGTTGAACGCGCCCTTCGCCATCGATAAAGTCATCGCTCACGACAGCGATTTTCCCAGGGTAAGTTTCTAAACCTGTTGTCACACGTCGTCGGCGTATTTTGAGCAGCAGGCCGACCGTCAACACGATCAGCGCGACAGAAAAGATGGAAATACCGAAAATTAAAGGAAGGGCGATCTGAAATCCTGGCAACTCACTGTCCATGAGGAAGATGGAACCGAGCACAAAGGCGACAACGCCACCTAAGCCCAAAATGCCAAAGCTCGGACTGAATGCTTCTGCGATCATCAGTGCAATTCCGAGTAACAGCAGACCAAGCCCAGCGTAGTTCACAGGCATCATTTGTAATGCATACATGGCGAGGAGCAAACAAATACCACCCAACACGCCGGGTAAGCCAATGCCTGGGTTGTAAAACTCAAGAAGCAAACCGTAGATACCAATGAGCATCAGGATGTAGGCGACGTTTGGGTTTGTGATAACGGCTAGCATTTCTGCTCGCCAATCGGGTGTTCTTTCAATCCATACGGGATTTTCCAGTGACAATGTCACATCACGATTGTTAACTTTAACAGTTTGTCCATCAATGGCTTTGACTAAATCCTCTGGTGAGTTGGCTATATAATCAATAACGTTTAATTCCAATGCCTCTGTGGCGTCCAAACTCGCTGCTTCGCTCACTGCTTTCTCTGCCCACTCTGCATTTCGGCCATGAAGCTTTGCTAAGCCTTTAATATAGGCTCTAGCATCATTAATCACCTTTTTCTCCATTGCGGTTTTCGCGGGAACTTTTTCTGAACCTTCGTTGGTTCCTTCTGACGTTTCTTCCGCGTTTTGATCTTTGCCATCATCTGATGAAGGGGGCTGAGGGGCACCACCTAACGCGACGGGGGTTGCCGCGCCAAGGTTGGTGGCTTCAGCCATGGCGGCAACGTGGCTGGCGAGTAAAATGTATGTCCCTGCGCTAGCCGCTCTTGAGCCTGACGGGCCAACCCAAGTCGCAACTGGAGTGGAGGAGGTGGTAATCGCGTGAATAATATCTCTCATTGCGCTGTCTAAGCCGCCCGGAGTGTCCATCTCTAAGATCACTAAACTGACACCGTTGAGTTGTGCCTCTTCTATCTCACGAGACAAATAGTCGCTGGTAGCAGGACCTATAGCGCCTTTGACGGGAACAATCCAGACAGTATTGGCCAGTGCTTGACTAGCAAACAAAAGTAAAGGTAAGACCCATATCCATAGTCGTTTCATGCAGTCCTCCTTGTGCGGTCACAGGGACTTTTTGAAAACCTAATTCAAGTATATACGCAGTAATACTAGTGCAAATAAGTAATTGATCACTCGAATTAGTCATATCAGCATTTATCATGGCACATCTGAGGCAACGGGCCCTAATATGAATATCGGTAGTCACTAATCGTGGGGCGTCTGGTGTGAAAAGGTTCAACAAAAAGGCAAAGTGACGGTAATCACTTTGCCTTCCTAATGTGTTTTAGAGGAGAGAGACTAACTGTTTACGTGGCGAGAAAATTGAACGAGTGCTTGCTCGGCAGGCATCGGTTTGTGGAAGTAAAACCCTTGCAACTCATCAATATTCCAAACTTTAAGCTTGCGTACTTGGCTCGCGGTTTCAACACCTTCGGCGACAATAGTTAACCCTAGTTCTTGAGACATGTTGGCAATGTTTCTTACCAGTGTTTTCGCTCTGTCATTGGTTTCAATCTCGTCGATATAAGATTTATCCAGCTTCACAATATCCAATGGAAAATTACATACACTACTGAATGATGCGTATCCAGTACCAAAATCATCCAAAGCGAGTCCAACACCAAGTCGCTTGATGTCTTGAATGCTTTGGATAGATTCTACTTCTCCGCCCATCAACATACTTTCGGTAATTTCAAGCACAAGCTGGCCCGCGGAGAGGTTGTATTGAGCCATCACTTTTTTTAGGTAGGGCATCAGTCCTGAATGATAAAAGTGTTGCGCGCTTAAGTTCACATGCACGCTTAACATCGACAGACCTTGCGCATGACGAACTCCATTGAGCCGACTGATAAATTCGCACGATTGTTTGAGAATGGACTCTCCCAATTCGACGATAAGTTTTCCTTGTTCTGCCATCGGAATAAATACTTCTGGTGAAATCATCCCTAATGTTGGATGTTGCCAACGAGCAAGTGCTTCGAAGCTAATGACTTCAGAGGTTTTAGCATCCACGATAGGCTGGAAAAAAGGTTTAATCGCATCTTGTCTAATGGCATTTTCTAAATCGCGATTGATCACCATAGACGTTTCCGCCTGCTCTGATAGTTCTTCATCAATGACTAATACTTCGTGAGAGTGACGACCCTTAGCGGATTGCGATGAGAAACGTGCTGCAAGCAGTAAATGCTCGACAGACTGGTGAGTAATGTTTAGGTCCATCATCACCGCTTTACTGTCTAATGACATCATGATCCCGGAGAGCTGGACCTTATGTGACAAATGATTCAGTAATCGATTGGTAGCATCTATCGCTTTTTGGTGGTGCTCGATATCTGGAATCAAAACGATAAATTCATGCTCACTAATTCGGCCTATTTGGAATGCCCCTAATTGCTCGCGTATAGCGGATGCGATGTATTGAATCACTTCATCAAAAATGAGGTGACCGTATACCCCTACAATTTGTTTGAGAGTCTTACTGTTAATGTACACAAACGAAAAATGGTTTGGCCGTGTCTCTACGAGTTCGTGCAGAGCATTGAGAATGACAGGACGGTTACAGAAACCGGATACCGGATCAAAGTCGGTGAGTTTTTGGATCATTTCTGCTTGCTGTTTTGTCTCTCTCATATCCTGAAGCAATAACATCAGTGCACTTTGACCATGATGTTGAATGAGCGTGGCTTCTATCAAACAGTCGATTTCTTCTGTATTGCTATCGAGCACCTGCGCTTCGAATTGTGTTTTACCGTTTTTCAGCTCTCTGAACATTGCGTCAACTCGACATTCATCGTCCTCCGATGGGCACAAGGTGTCTAGAGGACGATCTATCAATTGCGATTTGCTGTAGCTCAACAGATCTAACGCGCGTTGGTTGACATCGACAATTTTACGATCGATAACAATTAGCATGCCCAGTGAGGAGCTATGGTACAGAGCACCAAACTTTTCCATCGAGTCTTTCAATTGCAGTTGGGTTAACGATGTATTTTCAGAGAGCTTTTGTACCAGTTTTGTCGCTAACTCTAATTCGTCTACTTTTACAGAGTGCAAGCCTTCAAGCTGGTATTGAGAGGCGATTTCGCTTATTCCTTCAGCAAAATGATTAAAGCGAGTGGCGACCTTATTTTTAAACGTGATGTAGGTGCCGGCAGCGATGATTGATGCTACAACGCCAACCGTTGCAAACAGATACATGAATAGCGTATTACCTTTGGCATAATGCTCTCGCTGTGTTTTCGTTTTTAGCCATGCGATCGGTTCACCAGATAAATCAGAGAGTGAGGCCCATTTTGTTATTGACCGCGAGGTCTTCTCTATATCCCGCATCTGACTACTGTCTGATTCACTTACCATCTGTGTCTCTAATGAGTTTTCCGCAGTTAAAATGGATTTAAAGTCTCCAGGAAAGCGCAAAGATAGGTTTCTTCCCCAAAGCATCCATCCGTTAGAAGGGCGGTCGCCTTCACTATTTCTAACTGGGCTGAGGCTAAGACCCCAAATAGTATCGTTGATTTTAAACAACCCTGAGATGCTCTCTCTATGGATATCAAGCTTGTGATTCATGGACTTGATGTAATCTTGAAGAGTAGGTTGATTCGCCATTTTAGCGGTGAGTTCTGAAGAAGTGTCGGGGTTATCCTCACGAGTCAAGGAGAGCAGGGTTTGTCCATTAGTCGTGATAAACGCCATCATATCGAGGTTTAACGCATCAATGCTTTCTGTGTAAAGGTTTCGCTCGGTATATTTCGCAATATCACGATCAACAAACAGATCGTATGTTTCGTCCCAGTACGCCCAATCGTATGAGGCGCTTTCTTGCTGGCTCACCATCATGTCGATGACAGCGAGTGCTTGCTGATTCGCATGGTTAATTTCCATGTCTTCGAGCTCATCTAAGCTATACAGGAAAAAATAACGGCTAATAAAAAGGAAGCTGATGACCATGCCCAGCAGTCCTAATGAAAAGTATAAGGCGGTTTTATAGCGAAGATTCAAGTTAAACAAGCGAAGTGTTTTCATTAAAAAATAGTTATAGATGTTAATTCACTGAAAGTGTACGACATGTTCTAACAGAAATTGTTGATATAGATTCAAATTATAGAGATAAAATGAAGGATTTGCTGAGCTGATATGGTAAGTGAAACGTTTGCTCTAATTACTAGATTTTCGTGTTTGCAATTAAAATGCTCAATAACGTACCGCGCATTCAAATTACGGTTTAATCGTGCAGCTAGTAAAGGTATAAATCTTTTTATAAAACAGTATATTAGTGTAACTAGTGCTTTTCTTCTGTATCTAAACTTCTTTTGTAATAGTAAACTGCGAAAAAATGATGGGTAATTATGATGTTTATTGTTCAACGCTTGGTCAAACTGGCCATTATCTGTGCCATTTTCTTTACTATCTTCGATCTCATCTCCTATGGTGAGATTACTTGGGTTCAAAGGTTGCTGGCTTCTATAAGCTAAATCTAGAATTCAATATGCACACATAACTCCACGAAGCGAGTCAATTCTTCGTTACTCGCCTTCGTCATTTGCTCCTTATCTGAGCTTTAAATAGAAGTCCCTCCACGTGCAGCTCTGGTAACCGTTTTCCATTAATGGAAAAAACCTAAAAATGCAACTAACTTCATACTAATGGCAAGTGTAAGGTATGCAGTTGATGAGGCAATTCAGCATAATCACATTAGTTGTTGTGGCACTCATTTTGAGCCAAGCAACAATCGCAAGAAATGCTAAGGTGCTAGGTGATATTTCGTTAGTTCAGCCGATAGAAGGTGACCCTGTCGTAGATATTAAGCTGGCGAGAATTGGCTGGCATCTCTTTCGTGATCCTCAGCTATCTTCAAACGGTAGCGTCAGTTGTGCGACGTGCCACAACTTGCAAACCAATGGCGCTGAAAATACACCCGTCTCTACAGGAGTGAAAGGTGATGGAACTCGAAATTCCATCACAGTGTTTAATGCAGCGTTAAATTATCGTTTTTTATGGGATGGTACCGAAAACACCTTGATGGCTCAGATTGATGGGCCAATCCACAATCCAATAGAAATGGACTCAAACTGGCAAACAATAGAGCAGTACGTGAAAGGAAGCGAACGTTATCAAGCGCTATTTAGTCGTGATGGTGAGCTACCGATTAATATTAACAATATTAAGTCCGCCATTGTGGAGTTTGTCGAAGGGCTCCAAACTCCAGGTGCACCATTCGATGCCTACTTACTGGGTTACACCCATGTCCTCAGTGAGCAGCAAATTAGGGGGTGGAAAACATTTCAGTCTTCAGGTTGCGTACAGTGTCATCAGGGCAAAAATATTGGCGGAGCGATGATACAAAGGTTCGCCTATTTCAAAGATAAGCCAGTAGTAGAGGATTCGGGACGGCACCTGATTACGACGGAAAGTGAAGAACAATTCTATTTTAGAGTCGCCAGTTTACGTAATGTCGCCCTAACAAGCCCTTATTTTCATAACGGACGAGTTGACCAGTTATCTGAGGCGATACAGATTATGGCGAAAACGCAGCTCGGAATTACGATGAGCGATGAAAGTGTCGCTGATATTGAAGCGTTCTTACAGTCCTTGACAGCACCCAGACCCGTGATTTTAGAGGTGTTGGAAAATGAGTAAATTCAAACTGGTTAATCTCTGCTTTTTTATTGCCATGCTGACGTGTTGTGTATTGGCGTATATGTCACATGTGAATTCAAAAAGTGCACAAGAATTCCACGCGGAGTTGACGGATATTGGGCACAAGTTGATTGAAGAGCGCGATGTTATCGTGAATCGATATGCGGTTGAAGATAGGAAGAATTATGAACTGACGACATCTTTAGTAGATATAGAAGTCGCAGCTGAGAACTTGCTAAATTCATCAAGGGAGTCAGTTTGGTTCCCTGTGACGCCCAATCATAAAAAAGTTGAGGATACGCTCAATCTATTCAAAAACCGTGTGCTTGATACAACGCTGAAGCTCGATATGTTGATTGGCGTTCAGGTAGAGAATCAATACGCGTTATTAATGCTATTCAACTTATATCAGCAAGATATTTCTACCGATACCGGAAAGACGTTGAGTGGGCATCACTATTTTGAGTTTCTCAACCAACTGCTTTTGACACAAAACGTAGTTGAGAGTGAAAGTGAAGCCAATTTCTTAGATCGGCTTCAAGCGAGCGATAAAAGGATAGAACTACTCACGAATGAACTGCTTGATCATGGATACTTTGTTTTTATCGAGGATGCGGAGCATCGGCTACTCAATATTGCCCAAAGTGAAGCGCGTTTCACTTGGTTGTTTGTTTTTATTGCCGTGATGTTGTTAGTCAGTGCATTTTTGTATCAGTCGCAATATCGAATGTACAACTTGAAACAATTGAACCTCGAAATCGAGGAGGCTCGAAATAAAGCCGAGCGAGCAGCAAAAGCCAAATCAAGTTTTCTCGCCGCAATGAGTCACGAATTAAGAACGCCGATGAATGGTGTATTAGGCCTTTCTCAAATGATTGCAGAGGAAACCAAAGAGCCGACGACTAAAGAGTACGTGAAAGTCATTCTTGATTCTGGCCAACACTTGATGACGATTCTTAACGATATTTTGGATTTCTCTAAAGTTGAAGAAAACAAACTGGAATTTGAGCAGGCTAAGTTCAATTTAGACCAAGTCATTTCTCCTGTGTGTAGCGCAATAAAACCGCTCATCGATGAAAAAAATATCGAATTGATCGTGGAAAATGAAGTGCCTGAATACATTGAATTTACCGGAGACTGCGCACGTTTACGACAGATTTTGTTTAATCTTGCTGGCAACGCGGTGAAGTTTACCAGTGAAGGGCATGTGTTAATCAGAACGGAACTTGATAAGGTAAATCAGTGCTTGGTGATGATTGTGAGCGATACTGGTATTGGTATTGCGCTAGACAAGCAAGAACATGTTTTCAATTCGTTTGAGCAAGCCGATTCTTCAACTACCCGAAAATTTGGAGGCACAGGGCTTGGTTTGGCAATAGTTAAAAAATTAACTGGCTTGATGGATGGCAAGATTACATTGAAAAGTGTGGAGGGCGTCGGAAGTCAATTCATCGTCGAACTGCCCATTCCTTGGGTTGAATGCGAACTTCCAAAGGCACAAGAGCCACCAAAAACGCGCAAGAAAACACACAATTTGCAGATATTGCTTGCTGAAGATAACCGAGTGAACGCCATTGTGGCGAAAGGGTTTTGCGAAAAGTTGGGACATGAAGTGGATGTTGCTGAAAACGGATTGGTGGCGGTTAAAAAGGCGAGAGATAACGAATATGACCTGATTCTGATGGACAATCACATGCCTGAGATGAATGGTGTTGAAGCGACGCGTGTGATTCGACAAGAGTTAGGTATCAAGACATTACTCTTTGCGTATACGGCTGATGTATTTCGTGAGGCGCATGATAGCTTTATTGAAGCCGGAGCGGATCATGTGCTTACAAAACCGCTACAGCAAGAGAGCTTTTCGGACGCTCTTAAACAGTTTGCTGCGAGGCTCGAACCAAAAGAGAATTTACCATTAACGAATGACAACAACGTTCTCCAGTTGCAGCGCAAGCCAATAGAGAAGTTACGGCTGACAGAAGAAGAGTTATCCAGTTCAGAGATGCTCATTTCTTTGCAAGAAGCGCCGGAAGCGATAGATGAGCTACTAAAAAGTATTATTGTCGATTTTGAATCATCGGTTGATGAACTTATTGATTATTTTATGGCTGAAGATTTCGCGTCTCTAGAAGACACGTTGCATAAAACAAAAGGTATGGCATTGAACCTTGGTTTGCCGATTTTAGCTGGACAAACGGAGGCGCTAGAAAACACGCTCAAAGCGAAGCAAACTCCTGAAATTGAGCGGTTACAGATGCTAATCAACCGATTACAAGTCAACATCCATCAGGCTAATCGACTTTTGGATGACATACAGAAAAAAAACGTCGATCCTCAACAAATTTTGTAACCTCTCTGAGTTCATACGTTCCTTACCTTGTTTCGTTATGGTTTACTATGACGTGAGTGGATGTGTTGATTCGTCAATGAGAAAATTAGGGAGTTAGAATGAGTAAGCATTCCGCTTTAATCGAATGGCATCGCGAAGCTGACGAAGTATTCAGTGATAACCAGTATAGTCGGGCGCACATTTGGAAGTTTGATGGCGGGTTGCAAGTCCCTGCGTCACCATCTCCACACGTAGTGCCGTTGCCGCTATCTGTCGAAGAAAACGTTGACCCGGAGGAAGCATTTGTTGCGGCACTTTCCAGTTGTCACATGCTTGTTTTTCTCTCTATTGCGGCGAAACGACGTTACGTTGTGGATCGCTACCTAGATGAAGCAGTAGGGGAGCTGAAAAAAGGTGAAAATGGAAAAGAATGGGTGTCTAAGGTAACACTAAACCCTAAGATAACATTTGCTGGTGATAATCAACCGACACGATCTCAATTAGAAAAAATGCACCACATGGCTCATGAGAATTGTTTTATCGCCAATTCGGTTAAAACTGAAGTGACGACGCTTATTGCAGATTAAATGAAGCTCTTTGTCAAAGCGCAGTGTATCGCCGAATAGTGTTAAGCCAGCAGTCAGGCTGCTGGCTATTGTGAACTAAACGATGCCTTGCTCGATCATCGCATCAGCGACTCTTCTAAAGCCGGCAATGTTTGCGCCTAAAACTAAATTACCAGGTTGACCAAACTCTCGACTGGTTTCGTTTGCATTAATAAAGATGTTTTTCATGATGGTCTGTAACTGGCTATCGACTTGCTCAAAGGTCCAGTTTTGCATGCTGGCATTTTGTGCCATTTCAAGCTGACTGGTTGCAACGCCGCCTGCATTGGCTGCTTTCGCTGGCCCATAAGCCATTTCGGAATCCACGATGATATTGGCCGCATCACGAGTGGTTGGCATGTTCGCGCCTTCACTAATCAAAACACACCCATTATCGATAAGAGCAAGAGCATCGTTTGACGTTAGTTCATTTTGGGTCGCGCAAGGGAATGCGGCGTCAGCTTGATATCGCCATACAGCATGCCCTTCATTAGGATAGTCACCCAACGGCGTATACTCTGCTTCAGGGTAAGTGTCTAAATACTCTTCTAAACTTGCTCTTTTCACTTCTTTAAGTTGCTTGAGGAGCTGCAGGTCAATACCGTGCTCATGATAGATCGTGCCTCTAGAATCGCTGCATGTTACTGGGGTTGCTCCCATGTGGTATAGCTTTTCAATTGCATAGATAGCGACGTTACCTGCGCCAGAAACGAGGCAAGTTTTGCCTTTGAGTGAATCATTACGGTCATTGAGCATGCATTCCGCAAAATATACGGTTCCATATCCCGTTGCTTCTTTCCTAACAAGTGAGCCCCCCCAAAGAAGGCTCTTGCCTGTAAGTACCCCTTCGTAGCGGCCCGTCAATCGCTTATATTGACCAAACATATAACCAATTTCACGCGCACCGACGCCGATATCGCCAGCAGGAACATCGGTAACAGGACCAATGTGGCGGTATAACTCGTTCATAAATGATTGGCAAAATCGCATGATTTCACCGTCAGATTTTCCTTTAGGATCGAAATTTGAACCGCCTTTTCCGCCACCAATTGGAAGGCCAGTAAGCGCGTTTTTAAAAATCTGTTCAAAGCCGAGGAACTTTATGATGCTCGCGTTCACTGAATGGTGGAACCTCAGTCCGCCTTTGTATGGACCTAAGGCGGAGTTAAACTCGACACGGTAGCCTTTGTTTACTTGCACATTCCCAGCGTCATCGACCCAAGGAACTCGAAACATGATTTGACGTTCTGGTTCTACGATTCTTTGGATAATCGCTTGTTCTTTATATTTATTATTGCTTTCTATGACTGGATCGAGAGAAGTTAATACTTCTTCTACGGCTTGGTAAAACTCTTTTTGAGCCGGGCTACTGTGTTGCAACGCAACAATAGTATCGTGTATGTGTGACATAGATCTCTTCCTTGATGTGAATAAGCAATCAGTTTATATGAATTTATTCCCATTAAATAGTGATTTTGACCAATTCTCAATGGCTATAATGGTCTTTCCTGCGGATGAGAACGCTCAATTTCCAACTTCTGTTCGTATTGATGAGGAAGATTAAGTGAGTGATATGAGTGGATAGTTGAGTGATCGGTTTCACATATAGCGAGCCGAAGCCAAATTAGTCGATATTGTTGTGCTGTCACGCAAATTGTTTTTGTTAACGTAGTGTTAACATCTGAGCGTGTTGACTCGAAAAAGATAAAAATATGCATGAGCTTAAGACTCTGGACTCGTTTATGCAGCAAGACGGTCTACCAGTGTTTGGCCATCTTGATGGGATTCCCACATCTTTACAGTTAGATAAGTTTACCTACCTTGATGAGATGGATAAGCCAGCGTCTAAGTGGCGCCGTTACTGTGATTATAAGCAGTTTCAGTTCGTTAATTTGGTCACACCTAACTACGTGATTGGGGTTGCGATTGCGGATATTAGGTATTTAGCATCTGGTTTTTGCTATCTGTTTGACATTCAAAATAATGAGTTAGTGGAGCAGCAGTGGTTAAAGCCTTTTAATATTGATTATCAAACTCAGCCTTCCAGTTGGTCTAGTCATGCCCATCTTGCTGACAAAAGTATTCAGTTTTCTATTCAGAATGGTATTTGGCACGTCCACTTTGTGACAAAGTCTGTCAATGCTGATCTCTACTTACGTCCAGAAAGTATGAGTTTGCCATTAATGTTATGTACGCCAACCGGTTATGCGGGTTGGACTTATACGCAGAAGCATAATGCGTTAACGGTAGATGGCAACTTATTCATATTAGGAAAGGAACAAGATCTCTCAGAAGTAGCTGCTGGTTACGACTTTTCCGCTGGGTACATGCGACGGGAGACAAGCTGGCGCTGGGCGAGTATTAATTGCTTTGAAAGCGGCAGACGATTGGGGCTGAACTTAGCTGCAGGCGTCAATGAAACGGGCTGCTGTGAAAATGTATTCTGGATTAATGGTGAACGGCATTTTTTACAGTCTGTTCAGTTTCAATTTTCACGAAATGATGAAGGACAAAGATGGCATATCACGTCGGAAGATAAACGGATTGACCTAGTGTTCACGCCTTTAAACCGACGTTCAGAAAAGAAGAACTTTTGGTTTCTCAAAAGCAATTTTCGTCAATATATCGGCTATTTCTCTGGCTACATCGTTGATGGGAATGGTATCAAACATCAGTTAGAAGAAGTCATAGGTCTTACTGAAGATCACTATGCAAAATGGTAGAAACATAATGGATTGGACACAGTTGATGGAACGCCCTGAATTACTTCTGATGATTTTGGCGCCTGTTTTCTTTTTATGTATGGTTGCAGAGTACTGGTTTGGACAACGAAGGGGACGTTTGCCTGAAAGCGCGACGTATTATATTCCGGAAGTTGTATGTAATTTTGTGCTTGCGGGCTTACACCAAGCGACAGACATACTCACGGGTTTACTGATTGCTCAGTTATATTTGTGGTGGTTTGATTGGCGATTGTTTGATATCGAAATGAGCGTTTCAGCGTTTTTGTTACTTGTCGTTCTGCAAGACTTTTTCTATTACTGGTTTCATCGGGCTAGCCACCGTATTCGTTGGATGTGGGCTGCGCACGTGGTCCATCACAGCTCGGAGAGAATGAATTTCAGCACCGCGTTTCGTCAAAGCTTGATGTATCCGTTAGCGGGAATGTGGATTTTCTGGTTGCCTTTGGTGATTATTGGCTTTGATCCTAAGTGGGTCGTCTTCGTTGTGCTGTTTAATCTGGGCTTACAGTTTTTTGTTCATACTCAATCAATTCGCTCGCTTGGACCGCTAGAGTGGGTATTTAACACGCCATCTCATCATCGTGTTCATCATGGTATAAACCGTCAGTACATCGACAAAAATTACGCGGGAGTGTTGATTATCTGGGATCGGATGTTTGGAACGTTTGAACCAGAAGTGGAAACCGTTAGGTATGGAATTTCTAAACCTGTAAACAGTTTTAATCCCATTCGAGTGACGTTTGCAGAATGGAAAGATATGTTTTATGACGTAACACGACCAAATTTAACGTGGAAACAACGTTGGCGCTGTCTATTTGCTCCGCCATCGGATTTTTTTGAGTAGATTGAGATAAAAGAGATTGGAGCGGGCAGCGGGAATCGAACCCGCATCATCAGCTTGGAAGGCTGAGGTAATAGCCATTATACGATGCCCGCGCATCGATAGGACTCAGCTAATATGCCACACTGAACGAAAAAGAAAAGTCTTTTCTCATCAATTGTTTGTCATGTGCCTAAAAAAGTAGCGTCTTGGTGTTAAAGTGTTCATTGTCTCTGATTTTCAGGAGGGTCAGCGATTCCGCTTCTAAAATCGATGGCTGCTAATTAGGGGCAAACACACTGTCTACTAGCGTTTAGGCATTGATGATATTCAAGATTGTCAGTGTAAAGGTTAATCGCGTTTATTGAACAGTCAGGTTTCATGGTCAAGACTAGATATTGAAATGATTACTTTTTACTGCTGAAGCGTATGTATAGCACTAGCGTAATTCCGCTGAAACAGTCAGCTTAACCAAAGGAGATTTAACATGTGGAAAGGTTTGATATTAGGGGCGGTGATGATGCTCGTATCGGCTTGTACAACCGTAACAACGGATGTTGATAAGCAAGCCGATTTTTCAGCTTACAGAACGTTTGATTTCGGTGCCCAAGCAGAAACCCCTACGAGTATTGATGGTCGACGTATTGAACAAGGATTGGCTGAACAGCTTGAAGACAAGGGCCTAATTAAAGTGAATAGTGGTGGGGACCTTTACGTTCATCATGATATCGTCGAAGAGTCCGAGCTTGTCTCTTCTGGGTCTTCGGTGAGTTTCGGTTATGGTTGGAATAGCTTTGGCGTGATCACTTCAAGCCCGGAACGATACAAAGAACGTAAGTATGGCAAACTGGTGGTAGAGCTTGTTGATGCAAAGGCTAATCAGGTTGTGTGGAAAGGTGTTTCAAGTAGGAAACTATCTGAGTCTATGAGCTCTGAGAAAAGAGAGTCTCTGATTGAAGAAGAAATTGCGAAAATGTTTGAAAACTACCCTTACGGTGAAAAATAATTAGTATTCTTAACGATTAAGAATACTAATTGCCAATCGTTACGCACAGGGTTAAAAGAACTTATTATTTTGGTTTTGGTTACCTTTGTGCGTACGACTCTGATTGCTTTACTCGGACTACTTTTCTGCTTGTTGGCTCCGAGCATGAGTCTGGCGCACTCATACCCAGATTTTCTTTCCTTTCATAACCAGAATATTGCTGTTGACGCTAAGTCGAAGCACTTTTCAGAACACCCTGTCTCTCCAATACAACAAGACTATCCGAGTTTAAACAGCCGGAATATATTGAGGGTTAGCCATTCTAAGGAAACGAGCTCGAACGACGATGTAGAGCTCGAATGCTTTGAAACGCTTACTGTAGTATGGTGGGCACATCGTTCGGCATTTCACTCGATGGGTCTGCTAAAACGCATCGGCAATGAAGCTTTAGGTCGTTGTGTTGAAAGTATTTTTACTCATTCTAAATACAGAATCGGTGCGAGGAAAGAATCGAATCTTATATACCGCTTTATACATGCTCGCTAACACATTCCATGTTTTTACAATTTTTGGTTAGTTATGCTTAGGAGCGGTTTATGTTTGATTCGATAATTCAGGTCTTGAGTGCCTTTTGGCATCAAGATTTCACGGCGTTAATGGCGCCAGGCGGTGCAGGATTGGTTTATTTTGTTGTTGCTGCGCTTATCTTTTTGGAAAGTGGTTTTATTCCTGCTGCGCCATTCCCATGCGACAGTGTCGTCGTATTATCCGGTACGCTGGCGGCGGTTGGCGTCCTTGATCCCATTATGATTATGTTGGTGATAGCTGTTAGTGCGGGATTGGGAAGTTGGGCGGCTTACTTACAAGGCAAGTGGCTAAATCGCTTACCTAAGGTCCAAGGCTGGGTGAGCGCGGTTCCTCAAAAGCGTTTGGAACAGGTCGACGTATTACTCAGTAAACATGGATTGATTGCGCTTTTTTGTGCGCGGTTTATTCCGGTTGTTCGTTCCCTATTGCCATTAATGATGGGGTTGCGAGTGAAAGGTATTAGTAAATTCCATTACTTTGCATGGCTGAGTGCGATTTTATGGACGCTGATATTATGCGGTTTTGGTTTATTGCTTCCCTTGTTACCAGAGAATATGAGCAAAACGATCACAATGCTATTAATGGCGGCCCCAATAATTACACTCGTGATTGGGGTACTTAGTTTCTTGTTTGTTAAAGCACGTCGAGCGTTCTGTAAATCCAAGGATGTGTCAGAGTTTTCCCAGTAAGTTTACTTTGAGTTGCACTTTTAAGCTTGTATACAGATTAGACATCTAATCGGCTGGTTTTTATCAGTAAAAAGAAAGGCGCAATGTATGCGCCTTTCTTTTTGAGTGTCGTTAGGGTTTCGAGTTTAATAGCCAATGCTATATAGGTACTCGCCAACCTCTTTACACTGAGACTTGTAGATAGTTTCTACTTCGGATTCATTCTTATCTGCTGCTTTAAATTCAAGCTCAGCAGAAGATAACTGGCTGAAACTATAGTTTCTTTCAGACATTAGGTAGTGTCTGAACATCGCTCTGTGTTCTGGAATCGCAATACGTGCATTAGAAACGTTGGCACACTCTAGCAGAGTCTCATTGCTCATTTCTTCTGGCTTTGCTTCTGTGTTAGCGAAGGCAGAGCCCGTTGCAAATAGTAATGCTAGTGCGATAGTCGTAGCGAATTTTGTCATTATATGGACCTCAAATTGGTTCTAGTAACAATGAGCGTATTGGTTCTCATCGTTACATTTCCGTGTTCTCTGTATGTCATAAAAAGTTAAACAACAGGGAAGGCGTTGCGACCATGAGTAAAGACGTACATCAAATTGGCTTCTTTTCTTCCTGAGAGTCGATAGAGAGAGCGTTTACTCATCAGCCCGCTATAACCATCAAGAGGTAAGCGAGATGCTTGTTTTGCCAATTCCAATAGTGGTGGGGAAGAGAAAGCAACAAGTAAAAAATAATCAGGAGTAAAATCTGATGATAAAACACCATCAGTGGCGGATGTTCGGCGGCAGGAAACCAGCGCTAACAACTCGCGCTTTATGTGCAGATAATAACCTTCTGAGCCCCAAGAACTTGGAGAGGCAAATGTATGGAATTCGCTGTGTGCTAGTTCAAAATCGTCTTGTTGCGCGAGTTTAAGTAAGCGTTCAGAGGTGTAATGTTTAGTGTGGTGATACGTATGCGCATATGAGGCAGCGATGAACCCTGAAAATAGGGACAATGAAAGCATCAATAATATACGGTGTAGATAACGCAAGAAGTAACCCTAAACATATAACGTCATAGAATATCACTATGACTACGGAATCTTAGTGACACTATGATAACAATGAAAATCGGTGTCTGACCAACTCAGCGTATACTAACGAGATGGAAGAGGGATGAACAGAGTTTTCTGATGTTATTTGGGTATAAGCTAATACCTAAATAATTTTAGCGTTGAAGCAAGCGAAAACTGGAGAAACAGGTAAAGAGAGTCATGAGACAAGGAAGCTTGAGCCAATACGATTATTTGTTAGGGAAGAAATAGAGCATTCTTCCCCACATAATTTGCACCGTGTTATGCGCTTGCATAAATAACACTGCCGCCTTTTATGGTGTCAATGATCTCACGAGACAACTTCTTTGGCAGTGCAGGGCAACCCCAACTGCGCCCAAGGTAACCATTCTTCTTGATAAAAGAAGGGTTAGCATAGTCGGCACCGTGCACAACGATATAACGCTCGCGAGCTTTATCGTTCAACCCTGAGCTTAGACCATCTAATCGAAGTGAATAACCATTTGATCCGTAGTAGGTGGTGTCAGTCAAAAACGTACCCAGCGATGTTTTACGCGAGTTCACCACGTTTGAAAACTGCGTCGCTGTTTTCTTTCCACTGTTCACACCGTGAGAAACATAAGTATTGTAGATAAGCTTCTTTTTATCTAAATCAACCACATAAAAGCGTTTTTCAGTCGATGGTTTACTATAGTCGATGATGGTTAGTACTGATTTCTTTCTATCGGGTGTTTTTTTGTACGCGATGTAAGCGTCACGAAACAATTTAAAGTCTACTACGCCATCTAACTTTGCTTGTTTGAACACTTGTTCAATTTGATTCTGTGGTATGTGACTTTTGACTTCGTTATCTGCTTGTTTTGCAAAGGCAAAAGGAGAGGCAGACAGAAATGTCCATATAAATAATAAAATTAACTTTTTCATCTTGGCTAAATAAAACTCTATGGTGTTACAAATTTACCGATTGCTTCATGCATTCGTTAAAACAACATGCACATCAATATAATTCTATTCCCAATGTTTCTTATTGTACGCTTAGGTACTTAATATTGGGTTAACGATAAGTTTTCAAGTTAAAAACTAACTGTTTGAAACTCAAATAAATTATGAAGTTAATCGATTGTTTCGATAAACTTCGGCATAAATAATATCTGATATGCGTAATTAATAAAACTGTGTTTAAGGATATTTGTGAGATGGCGAATTTATAAAAACGATGTTTTATTTTTTCTAGATTAGAAACTCTTTTTATTTCAATGTCTTTGTCTTTTGTACGTCTATTTAGCCTGCGTTTAGATTTGTGATTTGACTCGTAACAAATCGTAACGTCAACTCGTTATGTGTGTTAGTGCATTTTAAGTGAGTGGGTAAACAACAAGATGGATAAGAAAGGTAGAGAAATACCGAGAAGAAGGGCATTTCCTGTTCACAAGTGATAAAGCTAAGTCTAAGTGGAGCCGACAAATGAGCTTCTACACGAATCATCTAAGCCGGTGAGCAGCATTACAAAGGTAAAGTTTGTCAGCTTTTACTTATTTCCTCATGTTTTCAATTAAATACATAAAATCTGAACTAAACTTACCAAAAAGTAATTCTATCGTTATGATTAAATATTTAAATAACTGTGAGGTTTCATCGAAAAATAATAATACCAAAAATTAACGTACGAACTTATGTGGTTGCTTATATTATTGAAACTAAGGGTAAAGTCTTGTTTCTATATTATATAAGTACAGCAGCCACATACATGGCTTCTGTACTTAATCTTTAATAAGATGTCCCTTGAACAGTAATTGAACCTACTATGGAACCATCGAAGCGGCTATCGTCATTTGCGGATTGCCACCACAAATTCAGTTGTTCCTTACTCATTGGCTTACCAAATAAATAGCCTTGCATATAGTCACAGCGGTAGGCCGATAACCATTCATGCATAACATTGTGCTCAATACCTTCTGCGGTGACCGTTTTATTTTGAGCGTGGCATAGATCGATGATGGGTTTGATCACATGACCGTTGTTGGTTTTCATCAATGTAACGAGGAACTCTCGGTCAAACTTGATCTTTTGAACTGGATATTGGACAAGTTGAGTCAGCGATGTATAGCCAGAGCCAAAGTCATCAATGGCGAGACGATAGCCACGCTTCGACAGCTCATCAAGTAATGCTGTACCTTGTTGTTCTGCGGCAAAGGTTTCTGTTATTTCCAATTCAATACATTCTGGTTTCACACCGTTTTTGCTTGCTTGGTCATGAATATAATTCGCCATTTCGATGGAGTTAAGCTCTGCTGAAGAGAGGTTGATCGAAAGGACAATGTCTTTGCCAAAAATATTTCTTAATTGGTGATATTCCGCTGTAGCGTTGGCGAAAACCCAGCGATCAATTTTATCAAATAAGCCCGCCTGTTCCGCGATTGGGATAAACTCTTTCGGAGGCACGGGACCAATGCCTTCCGCTTCCCAGCGCAATAATACCTCTAGTCCTTCAATCTCGTTGTCCCGATTATTCATATAGGGTTGAAAAACGAGATGGAACTCTTCTTCCACGTTGCTTTTTCTGAGCGCTCGCTCAAGCTGACTGCGTCTTTGAGACTCAACATTGAGAGCAGCTGAGTAATAAGCGTACTGGTTTTTCCCGGCTCGTTTGGCTTGATACATTGCCGCATCGGCACTAGAGAGTAATTTCGCGACGTCTGTACCGTCTTGAGGGTACTGAGCGATACCTACGCTTGCAGTCACGGGGAATGAATTACTCCAAGATGGACTGAGATTGCTAATCGGTTTTAGCAACTCTGAGGCCAGCAAGTCGGGTAGGCGTTGTGCATCCTGATTTGAGCTCAATAAAATAGCAAACTCGTCACCAGACAATCTTGCTGCAAAACAGGGACTATCGTAGTCGTGCGAGAATTTTTGACAGACATTTTTGATGTGTGATGAAAACACCTTTAATAAGTTGTCTCCCAGTTCATGCCCGTATTTGTCATTAACGTACTTAAAGTTATCGAGATCGACATAAATGACCCACAAATGCTGCGAAGGGGAGACGAGTTCACGAGTTGCAAGTTCATGGAAACGATGGCGATTAGCGAGTTGCGTTAGGTGATCCGTTTCAGCTAGGCGTTTTGTCTTCTTATATATGACGTTGAGCTCTTCATACATATCAAAAAAGCGTGAGGATAAGCGTCCTATTTCATCGTTTGTTTCTAGCTTTTCAATGTTGCCGCGTTGATTTGTTTCCAGCTCTTGTAGCTGTTTATCGAGGCGAGAAACGGGGTGTAATACATAACGATACAAAACCAAAACAATTAAGGTGATGGTGCAAAACGCCGCCACACCAAAGGAAAGGGCCAGTTCTAGCCACACTTTATCGACTTTATTCCACATCAAATATTCAGCAGGGGATAGTACCGCATAAAAGTGTGGCAATAGTTCAATCGTCTGAGCGAGAGGAATATCGAGATAAATAGGCTTGTCGGCAAAAGTTATCACGCTATGCGTGTCGAACTCGATTTCGTGCTTGATCTCATTGAAGGCTTCGAGCGATACCGATACCACCACGAAAAAGACATTTTGCGGATCAAAACTTAGAGGTTGTGTCCCTGTTCGTTTGTCGATGAGTTCGTATTGCAGAAGAATACTTTGCCCGCTGGAATTGTAAATAAAGCCAGTATGGTTAAACGCTTCTCTCGTACTAAAGCTTCGCGAGATGTAATCCAATACCTTAGGGTCGACTACACCTGATGATTCGTAGTATTTATTTTCTGTGTAATAAAGAAGGTTTTGTTTCCCGTCGAGAATCGCCATGCTTGCATCGCCTGTATAGCCATGGCTTAACACATCTGCGGTTTCATCGAGTCGGTTAAATAACACGCGCTCACGATACGGATTGTTATGATTCACCAAGTAGTCTTGCAATACATCACTTTTGCTTAATGTGTATGCATAACTATTGAGGAATATGTTGGCTTGTCGGAACTGCCCTGCGAGCTTTTCCATTTGCAATTGGATATAGCTGTCTTCTCGCTTGATGAGCGTTACTTTTTGAATGCTGTAAATAATATAACTTGATACCAGCGCGCTTAATAAGATCACTGGCGCGACAAGCAAGATGACTCGATTGCTTAACTTCATTATGGCTTTTAGTTTCCGTTTGTGTCCCTACAAACGTCGCATACCATATAAGGTACTGAACGGATGATGTGTTTTGCAAATTGTAACCAGATTGTAAGGTGAGCGTTCTCCAAAATCAGACAACCATCCAAGAACTGTGATGATGTGTAAGGTTTCCATCTCATTAACTAGAGTGTTTCTCAGTAATGGGACGTATCTCTTTTTCAACTGTCTTTAAAAACCTCACTTCAAGTGTCGATTAAACCAGTCATCGAAACGTTTCGATGATAAAGTGTGACTCATGTACCTTTTTACTATTCGATGACCCGCTAATTACGGATCATTCTCACACCTTATCGATCTCACTCTGGTCAAATTACCACAACGAATTATTATTTCATCGAAACGTTTCGATGAGTTTTCTGTTAATAACGAAAACACTTTAAACAGGCGCTCATGGTTGTATGAACGTGTAACCGAAAGGTCGATGAGATGAAAAAAAGTACCCTAATTAACTCAGATATTTCTTACTTGGTGGCGACGCTAGGCCACACCGATGAGATCACGATATGTGACGCTGGCCTGCCAATCCCTGAGCATGTACAGCGAATTGATTTGGCGCTAACGCATGGCGTACCAAGTTTTCTTGATACTGTTCGCGTGATTCTATCTGAGTCGCAAATCGAAGGGGTCATTATTGCGGAAGAGTTTTCTGATGTAAGCCCTGTTTTACATCAAGCATTGCTTAACGAACTGAGCAAAGAGAGCGAAGAAACGGGTAAATCTATCGAGATCAGCTACGTGTCACATGAAGCATTTAAAGCACGCACGGCACAAAGCCGCGCTGTCGTTCGAACTGGCGAATGCTCGCCATACGCGAACGTTATCTTTCAAGCGGGCGTGGTTTTTTAAGCCAGAGATATTGAGGACAGATTATGACTCAAGCCATTCTACAACTGAGCGACATTGAGAAAGCGTTCCCGGGCGTAAAAGCACTGGACAAAGCGAGCCTGAATGTTTACCCAGGCCGTGTCATGGCGCTCATGGGAGAAAATGGAGCAGGCAAGTCAACATTGATGAAGGTGCTGACTGGCATCTATCACATGGATGCGGGTAGCATCCAATATCAAGGCCAACCTGCCGCGTTTAAAGGTCCGCGTGACTCACAGGAAGCGGGCATCAGCATCATTCACCAAGAATTGAACTTGATCCCTGAACTAACGATTGCTGAAAACATCTATCTAGGTCGTGAATTTACCGACACGATGGGGCGTATTCAGTGGGGCAAGATGTATGAAGAAGCAGACAAGTTGCTTCAACGCCTTAACGTAAAGCACTCATCGAAAACGTTGCTTGGTGATTTGAGCCTAGGTGAACAGCAAATGGTGGAGATCGCGAAAGCGCTTTCGTTTGAATCGAAAGTCATCATTATGGATGAGCCAACTGACGCGCTGACTGATACCGAGACGGAGTCACTATTTAAAGTGATCAACGAGCTTCGAGAGCAGGGCTGCGGCATCGTTTACATCTCACACCGTCTTAAAGAAATCTTTGAAATCTGTGACGATATTACGGTGCTTCGTGACGGTAAATTTATCGGTGAGTGCAAGGTGTCCGACACTGATGAAGACGGCCTGATCGAAATGATGGTTGGTCGTAAGTTAGAAGAGCAATACCCACGTATTGATGTACAACATGGCGAAACTTGCCTTGAAGTGATTGGCCTGACCGGATCTGGCGTTCACGATGTGAGCTTCACGCTGAAACGCGGTGAGATTTTGGGTATTTCTGGTTTGATGGGGGCTGGCCGCACCGAACTGATGAAAGTGATTTACGGCGCGTTGCCAAGTGAACATGGTGTTATCAACCTCGATAACAAAACCATTAACCCGGTTAGCCCACAAGATGGCTTAGCAAATGGCATCGCTTATATCTCTGAAGACCGCAAAGGCGATGGCTTGGTGTTAGGTCTCTCGGTTAAGGAGAACATGTCACTTTGTTCTCTCAACCAGTTGACTAAAGGCTTCCAAGTCCAACATAGCGACGAAGTGATTGCCGTGGAAGATTTTATCAAGCTATTTAATATCAAAACCCCTACGCGCGACCAAATCATTGGTAACTTATCCGGCGGTAACCAGCAAAAAGTGGCGATCGCGAAAGGGTTAATGACCAAACCTAAAGTTCTGATTCTCGATGAGCCAACACGTGGCGTCGATGTCGGTGCGAAAAAAGAAATTTATCAACTCATCAACAAGTTCAAAGCCGAAGGCATGAGCATCATCTTGGTGTCTTCCGAGATGCCAGAAGTGCTCGGTATGAGTGACCGCATTCTGGTTATGCATGAAGGTCGTATTACTGGCGAATTCGATGCGAAAGACGCCGAACAAGAAAAATTACTCGCCTGTGCCGTAGGCAAAAAGATCAATGAGGAAGCAGCATGAGTACTAATACCATGAGCAAACCAACCGAAGCTAGCAACAAGAAGTTGTTCACAAAAGAGTGGTTGATTGAGCAAAAATCACTGATAGCACTGATTTTTTTGATTGTTGTTGTGTCATTTTTGAACCCGAACTTCTTTACGGTCGACAACATTCTCAACATTCTTCGTCAAACCTCAGTGAATGCCATTATCGCGGTAGGTATGACACTGGTTATTTTAACCGCAGGCATCGACTTGAGTGTTGGTTCCGTACTGGCGCTATGTGGTGCCTTTGCGGCAAGCATGATTGCGCTTGAAGTCCCGGTGCTGGTGGCGGTTCCGACTGCTTTAGTCGCAGGTGCAGCGTTAGGTGCAATTAGCGGCATCATCATTGCGAAGGGCAAAGTACAGGCCTTTATCGCTACGCTGGTTACCATGACGTTACTACGCGGTGTGACTATGGTGTACACCGAAGGTCGTCCAATCTCGACAGGTTTTACTGACACCGCAGATGCGTTTGCATGGTTTGGTACCGGCTACGCGCTAGGTATTCCAGTACCCGTTTGGTTGATGGTGGTTGTGTTCGCAGCGGCTTGGTACCTACTTAACCACACTCGCTTTGGTCGTTACGTTTATGCACTAGGTGGCAACGAATCAGCGACTCGTCTATCTGGTATCAATGTAGACCGAGTGAAGATTGGTGTGTACGCCATCTGCGGTATGCTGGCAGCGCTTGCAGGTATCATCGTAACTTCTCGTCTATCTTCCGCTCAGCCAACAGCGGGTATGGGCTACGAGCTAGACGCTATCGCAGCGGTTGTTCTTGGCGGTACCAGCTTGATGGGCGGTAAAGGCCGTATCATGGGTACGCTAATTGGTGCGCTGATCATCGGTTTCTTGAACAATGCTCTTAACCTACTTGATGTTTCTTCTTACTACCAAATGATTGCCAAAGCAGTGGTTATCTTGCTCGCAGTACTGGTAGACAACAAAAACAAATAATCCATAACCATTAAATCCTGAATACAAACCGAGCCAGTGGGCGTGTGCTGGCTTACCCTACACAAAGGACTAGAACGATGAAAAAACTTGCAACTCTTATCTCTGCTGCACTTCTTTCTTCCACTGTATCAGTAGCGGCACAAGCCCAAGATACGATGGCGATTGTGGTTTCGACGCTAAACAACCCGTTCTTCGTAACGATGAAAGACGGTGCGGAAGCTAAAGCGAAAGAATTGGGGTACGACTTAATTGTACTGGACTCGCAAAATGACCCGAGCAAAGAACTGTCGAACATCGAGGATTTAAGTATTCGCGGTGTAAAAGCAATTCTTATCAACCCAACGGATTCTGATGCTGTGTCTAATGCGATTCGTATGGCGAACCGTTCTAAGATCCCTGTATTGACACTAGACCGTGGCGCAAGCCGTGGCGAAGTCGTGAGTCACATCGCGTCCGACAACGTGATCGGTGGTGAAATGGCAGGCCACTACATCATGGAAAAAGTTGGCGAAAAAGCAAAAGTAATTCAGCTTGAAGGTATTGCGGGCACATCGGCGGCGCGCGAGCGTGGTGAAGGTTTCATGAATGCCGTGAAGGGCAGCGATATGGATCTTCTTGCCAGCCAGCCAGCAGACTTTGACCGTACTAAAGGCCTAAACGTGATGGAAAACCTACTCGCGGCTAACCCTGATGTGCAAGCGGTGTTCGCACAGAATGATGAAATGGCGCTAGGTGCACTTCGCGCAGTTCAAGCATCTGGCAAAGACGTCGTTATCGTTGGTTTTGATGGCACGGAAGACGGCATTGCGGCAGTTAACCGTGGCAAACTAGCAGCAACCATCGCGCAGCAGCCAGATCTTATCGGTGCTTTAGGTGTTGAAACGGCTGACAAAGTCTTGAAAGGTGAAAAAGTAGAAGAATACATTCCGGTACCACTAAAAGTAGTGACTAAATAAGTTTGACGTTCAATAAAGCGTCCTAATTTTTGCTCTCTCCTCCGTTTATATCTGTCGTTTAGGAGGAGAGGGCAAACATACCCAAGAGACTTAAAAATGCAGGGTATAGATGCCTTTGACTTTTTATCGTGACTCCTTCGTTAGGAAGAGAAGTTAAAGTCATCTAATGTATTTTCCAAAATAGTTTTTCAAAAAAAGGGTTCATTCAGAACCGAGGATAACCGTATGAATAAGTTAGTGGTGTTAGGTAGTGTAAACGCTGACCATGTTCTTCAAGTGCCTTCTTTCCCTCGCCCTGGCGAAACGCTACATGGTCGCAACTATCAAGTTATCCCAGGTGGCAAAGGTGCCAACCAAGCTGTTGCTGCAGCTCGACTCAAGGCTGATATTGGCTTTATTGCTTGTGTAGGCGATGACTCGTTCGGCATCAATATTCGTGAAAACTTCAATATGGACGGCATCGACATCACAGGTGTGAAGATGCAACCAAACTGCCCAACTGGCATTGCGATGATTCAAGTGTCGGATAGTGGTGAAAACAGCATTTGTATTTCAGCAGAAGCGAATGCCAAATTGACAGCAGAAGCGATTGAGCCAGATTTAGATCGCATTCGCCAAGCGGATTACCTGCTGATGCAATTAGAAACGCCGATGTGCGGCATTGAGAAAGCCGCGCGAATCGCGAAAGATGCCAAAACCAATGTCATTCTGAACCCAGCGCCAGCTCGTGAACTGTCAGACGAACTGCTTGCTTGTATTGATGTCATTACACCAAATGAAACCGAAGCTGAAGTGTTGACGGGGGTAACGGTAACGGATAATGACAGCGCGCAAGAAGCGGCGAATATGCTTCATAGCAAAGGTATCGAAATTGTCATGATCACTCTCGGTGCGAAGGGTGTTTGGTTAAGTCAAAATGGTAGAGGTGAGCTCATCCCGGGGTTCCGTGTTGACGCGACTGATACCACCGCAGCAGGGGATACGTTTAATGGGGCATTCGTCACTGGCCTGTTAGAGGATTTACCTTTAGAATCAGCGATTAAGTTTGCACATGCGGCGGCTGCAATTTCTGTGACCCGCTTTGGCGCGCAGACGTCGATCCCAACTCGCGAAGAGGTGGACGCGTTTCTCGCAGCACAATAGGGCTTAAACGCCTCATCAATTAGGAGTAATAACATGGCGACGATGAAAGACATCGCAAAACTGGCAGGGGTTTCCACTTCAACAGTGAGCCATGTTATTAACAAGACGCGTTTTGTGAGTGAAGAGATCTCCGAACGCGTCAATAATGCCGCAAAAGAACTCAACTACTATGCGCCATCAGCTTTGGCGCGTAGCCTCAAAGTCAATCGTACCAAAACCATTGGTATGCTAGTGACAACTTCAACCAACCCATTCTTTGGCGAAGTCGTAAAAGGCGTCGAACGCAGTTGCTATCACAAAGGCTATAGTCTCATTCTATGTAACACAGAAGGTGATAATGAACGCATGCGCCAATCCATTAATACGCTTTTGCAAAAGCGTGTCGATGGTTTGATCTTGATGTGCTCCTCGCTAGAAGGGGAGCGTATCGATGTATTTGAGCGTTATCCTGATATCCCTGTCGTGGTGATGGATTGGGGGCCGATGCTGTTTACGAGCGATAAAATTCAAGATAACTCGCTTCGTGGCGGTTACCTAGCGGCGAAATACCTGATTGATTGTGGCCACACAGAAATAGGATGTATCACTGGCCCTTTGATTAAACACCAAGCGCAAATGCGATACGAAGGTTACAAACGTGCGATGAACGAAGCTGGCTTGGAATTTAATGCCAACTGGATCATTGAATCGGACTTCGAATGTGAAGGCGGATACCAAGCATTTATGAAAATGGCGCAGCGAGGCACCTTACCCAGCTCGATTTTCGTTTCCAATGATATGATGGCGATGGGGGTGATTAACGCCGCAAATGAGCTCAATATTAAAGTCCCGGAACAGATTTCAATCATCGGTTACGATGACATACATATCGCGAAGTTCATGTCGCCATCACTCACCACAATTCACCAGCCTAAATACCGTCTTGGGCAAGCTGCCGTGGAAACGCTTGTCCGAAAATTGGATGATAAATCAACAGAAGCGCAAGTCGTGCAATTAGAACCTACCTTAGTTGAACGAAAAAGTGTCAAGATATTAAAGTCAAGCAGCACTAGATGACCTGTGATGTTGAGCTAAAAAATCAAAAAAGTCGTTTCTCTTTATACTATAAAGCCTTACTATCACCATTGATTATAAATAAAAATATTAATTGTTGTCTGGCGGATTAGTTAAATGTTATCAAAAGGTTACGCTAAGTTCTCCGTAAAGCATCCTTGGTTTCACCGAGTTAATGTTATTGCGGTCATACTGATTTTTTTTGTGAGCTGTTATCAGCTCTTGGTGAATGAAGCATTCGAGTACGCAATTGGGTTTGTTATTACACTTTTGGCGTCAGCTTTATTTGCATCAGCTTCCGCATTCAAAAAGCGCTATTTAGGTTTGGATTCTTAGGCGTGTTAATTTCCAAGCGGTTCAATTGAGTCATTTATTGCTTTCAAGCAAATATTGAACTGAATTATGATCGAGTGCATCAAGAGGGGGACAAATGTCCTCCTTTTTGTTAGGTGTCACGCCCTAATATAGGCATATTCCCAAACAAAATAATAAAGGACATCGACATGGACCTACTTGCCTTACTCGATATAAACAACACCCTGGTTAACATTCCAATTGGCGGCGGTTACGCAATGAGTTGGATCGAAGCTTTCGGTACGGTTTTTGGATTGCTTTGCATTTGGTTTGCTAGCCAAGAAAAAACCATCAACTACTTATTCGGTTTGCTGAATGTCACTCTTTTTGCCGTTATCTTTTTCCAAATTCAGTTATACGGATTATTACTTCTTCAACTGTTTTTCTTCTGTGCGAACATTTACGGTTGGTATGCGTGGACTCGTCCAAACGCGGAAGGTGAAACGCTGGAAGTACGCTGGTTAAACAAACAGAAACTCATCGCCACTGCTTCTATTAGCGTTGTGTCTATCGCGTTGTTAACCATCTACATCGACCCCTTTTTCTTTGCATTAGCAAACATTGCTGTTGATAGCTTGAATCTATTTGGTGCAGGTTTGGCTGATCCGGTACTTGAACCTGATGCGTTCCCGTTTTGGGATGCAACCATGACAGTACTTTCTGTTGTTGCACAAATTCTGATGACACGTAAATATGTGGAAAACTGGATCCTTTGGGTTGTGATTAACATCATCAGTGTTGGCATTTACGCGACACAGGGTGTTTATGCGATGTCCGTTCAGTATGCGATTTTGATGTTCATTGCTGCCAATGGTACGCGTGAATGGGCCCGTAGCGCCAAGCGCAATGGCGATAAAACCTTAGCTCAAGCTGCAGCATAAGGAACGAAAAATGGCTAAACAACCTCATATCGGTGTTGATGAAACACAAGTCGCTTCTCTCGTCATTGTATGTGGTGAGCCAGACCGAGCTAATCGTATTGCCGCATTATTGGATGATGCAGAAATGATCTCGGAAAATCGCGAGTACCGTGTTTTTACTGGCAAATACAAAGACCAGCCTGTTTCAGTATGCAGCACAGGTATCGGCGCCCCATCGATGATCATCGCAGTTGAAGAGCTAAAACAGTGCGGCGTAACTCATGTAGTACGTGTTGGATCGGCAGGTGCGATGCAATCAGGCATTCAGCTTGGCGAGCTAATCATTGCCGAAGGTGCGGTAAGAGATGAAGGCGGATCCAAAGCGTATGTGGATTCGGCTTATCCGGCGTACGCAAGTTTTTCCTTATTAAAGGAAGTTGAGCGTTACCTGTCGGTGCAAGAGGCGCGTTATCATTTCGGTGTGGTACGTTCTCACGACAGTTTCTATACCGATGACGAAGATGCGATATGCCAATACTGGAACAAGAAGGGCGTCTTAGGTGCCGATATGGAAACCTCAGCTTTGTTTGCCGTTGGCCGATTACGTGGTCTTCATGTGGCTTCGATCTTAAATAACGTCGTTCTGTACCAACAAGATGTGAAAGCAGGGGTTGGCCAGTACGTTGATGAAGCGAAAGTAATGATGCAAGGTGAGAAGCTTGCTGCAATGACGGCGTTAGAAGCTCTGATCGCTCAGAGGTAGTCCGTACTAACCTCAGTAACTCTTATAAATCAATGAATGTAAAGCGACAGGCCACTGTCGCTTTTTTATTTGGTGTTACGGGGTACAATCCACCTGAGATAGTTATCAGTAACTTTTCTGAGAGAGCAGAGAATGAAAATCAGCCCGTATCCAACTGGCCGCTTCAAAACATACCTTGAAAAAAAGAGCGTTGCCTTTCGTGAGATGATCTATCAGTGTCAAATTAGTACGCGTTACTTTGATGCTGGGGAAGAAATTCTCCGTCAAGGTGAGCAACTTCAGTACTTATATGTTGTGCCGGTAGGTCGAGTGTCAATGAGCATATTGGCCGCGAATGGGCGACGCTTTCAATTAGGAGAGGCAAACTGTGACTATCATATCTATGGTGAAATGGAGTACTTCACTCAGACTCCTTGCCAATGGAATGTGATTGCAGATGAGCACATGCAGGTTGATGTTATCTGCATCCAAAAACTAACTGAAGCGCTACAAAAGCATCCAGAAATGATGGTGTTCTTTGCTTCAGCGTTGGCCGAAGATTATCAAGACTCTATGGATATCTATACCAATCGGTTATTGCATCCCATTACTTATAATATTGCGTATGATCTTTTCGTCCGTAATCAAACCAACACATTGCTCGGTGGCTTTGACAAAGTAAATCAAGAAGCTGAGCGATTTGGTACTTCTGGTCGTGTTTATCGACGTGCAGTTAAAGATTTGATTGAAAAGGGATTGATTGCAAAAACGGAAAACGGGTTGGAGATTATTGATGAGCCAGCACTCAAAGCATTTATCGAAGCGCATGAATGATACACCTAGATATTGCAATGAATGGTTTTTATAAGTCTTTGATATAGTTGGAGCTCGAATAAGCGTAACTAATGTAAAGTACCTTAAATTTTGTTGAATGCAGTAAAGAGTAACGCTATATTGCGAACGCGCATGATAATAGATCTCATTAAGGCTTAACAAAATGAAAAAATTCGTCGGTGCGGCTATGCTGTCGCTATTTACTGTTTCTCCTTCTTTCGCTGCTAAGGTTGTGATTGACCATTACATGGGTCAAACCGAGCTAGAACAATCACCAGAACGCGTGGTTGTGATTGGCTTTGGACCGCTAGATGCGCTGGACAACTTTGGCATCGATCCTGTTGCAGTTTCTAACTCTTCTAATCTGCCTAGCTACCTTTCAAAGTACAGCAAAGATAACTACACCTCTGCGGGTAGTTTGTTTGAACCTGACTTTGAAACCATTTACATGCAAAAACCGGATTTGATATTGGTTGGTCCGCGAGCGTCTGCGAAATATGAAGAGCTGAGTGAAATTGCTCCTACGGTCGTTTTTGCTGCGAAAGAGAATCAAGGTTACTGGGAAGGTACACAAGCACAGTGGCGCAATATTGGTAAAATCTTCGATATCGAAGAAAAAGTAGAGCAGAAAATTGAAGCGCTAGATGCTCAATTCAAAGCAATCCGTGACTACAACCAATCAAATAACAATGATGCGTTAACGATTTTAAGCATGGGTGACAACATCAGTGCGTTTGGTGCTCAATCACGATTTGGTGTGATTTATAACGATTTCGGTTTCTTGGAAACGGTTGAACACGTGAAAACTGGCACTCACGGAGATGTTATTTCTTATGAATTTATTCGTGAAGCTAACCCGAAAAATATACTCGTAGTTGACCGCAATTCGCTAAAAGGCACGCCAGATAACGATATTCGTAAGTCCATGGATAATGACTTAGTCAAAGCAACCGCGGCATATAAGAATCACAAAATCACTTATTTAGATGTGGACGCGTGGTACTTGTCGATGTCTGGTGTTACTGCAACAGAAAAAATGGTCAGTGAGATCAAGCAAACCGTTGAACTGTAATCCAAGATAGCAGAGGTTAACTTTGAAAAAGTTATTGCTAACCCTTGTGGTTTTAAGCACGGTTTCGTTATTTGTTGGGGTGGCAAACATGACGCCCCAACAGTTATTTTCGGGTGATGAGAAAGCGTTAGAGCTTTTCTTTACCAGCCGTATACCACGTTTATTCGCCATACTGCTTGCTGGTGCAGGCTTAAGTATTGCAGGCCTTATTATGCAGCAAATCAGCCAGAACCGATTTGCTGCACCTTCTACAACCGGTACGATCGAATGCGCCATGCTGGGCTACGTACTGAGCGTGGTTTTCTTTGGCAATGACAATCACCTATGGCTTGTCTTCGGTATTTCGGTGTTCGGGACGCTAGCATTTATTTTCTTTATTCAACGCATTCAGTTTAAGAGTGTGGTCTTTGTGCCACTTGTCGGAATTATTTTCGGCAATGTCATCCAATCCATGACCACGTTTATCGCTTACAAATACGATGCACTTCAAAGTCTGAATGCTTGGACAGTCGCAAACTTCGCCAACATCTTGCGTGGTGATTTTGAACTGCTGTACATCGCGGTACCAATGGCTATTCTCAGCTATCTTTTTGCCGCACGGATTTCAGCCGTGGGTATCGGAAAAGATTTTGCGGTTAACTTGGGGTTAAATTATCAGCAGGTTGTCACGATTGGCGTGCTGTTGGTGTCCATCATGTCGGCAAGTGTTGTGATGATTGTGGGGCAGCTGCCATTCCTTGGTCTGATTGTGCCGAACCTCGTGAGTCACTTTTATGGTGATAACCTCAAAAAGAACATTCCGCTTACGGCCATGTATGGGGCGACTTTAGTGCTGTGTTGCGACTTGGTGAGTCGTTTGATTATCTTCCCTCATGAAATGCCAATCTCTATCGTGATCAGCATATTGGGTGGCGTGGTATTCATCGCGATGTTGTTGCGAGGTAAACAACATGCGTGATTCAACGAAAATCCTGCTGTTAGGCGGCATTGCGGTACTTTTCGCATGTTTGTTTATTGGTATTGGGCTAACGGCTGACAACTACCAGTATTTTTTATCTCGTAGAGTTCCTAAAGTATTGGCGATAGTGCTAGCGGGTGTGGCTATTGCTCAGTCTTCACTTGTATTTCAAACCATTACGCACAACCGAATTTTAACGCCAAGTATCATGGGGTTTGATGCGCTGTATGTGTTGACGCAAATTTTGATCGTGCTGATTTTTGGTGGTTTGAGTACTTTAGTTCTTAACTTGTACGTCAATTTCGCGATTGCCGTAATTGTAATGGTGTCGTTTTCGTTATTGTTGTTTGGTTTTTACTTTTCTAAAGGAAGCAAGAACTTGATTACGTTGCTATTGGTCGGCTTGATCTTTGGCCAGCTATTTTCCAATGCGGCGTCATTTTTCTCTTTGCTGATGGACCCAAATACGTTTGCAATCGTTCAATCGAAACTTTACGCCAGCTTTAATAATGTAAAAGTGAATTTGGTTTACTTTAGTGCACCAGCTTTGATGTTTGCATGTTGGTTGCTATTTAATATGCATCGCACTTTAGATGTGTTTTGGCTCGACCAAGACAATGCGAAAAGTTTGGGCGTCGACGTACCTAAGGTGACGCGAAATGTATTCATTATCTCGGCGGTTCTGATTGCTATTTCTACCGCTCTAGTGGGACCAATTATGTTCTTTGGTTTGCTGGTGACCAACTTAAGCCGAGAAATGTTCCGAAGTTACCAACACAAAACGCTACTGGTTGGTTGTTCGTTTCTCTCCATCAGCTCGTTACTGGCTGGGCAATGGATTATCGAGAACGTGTTCAGTTTTGAGACGACGTTGAGTGTCGTTATTAACTTTATTGGTGGTGCGTATTTCTTATACCTACTACTGAAAAACAAAGTTGTATAAATATGATAGTGATAGACAAATTAACGAAGGCCTTCGGTTCAAACAAAGTAGTTGATGAGGCCAATACTCAGTTTGAAAAGGGCAAGGTAACATCGATTATTGGCCCGAATGGCGCGGGAAAGAGCACGCTGTTATCTATGGCTTCGCGCTTAACGGAGCGGGATGGTGGTAGTGTTATCATTGATTGCAAGGAAATTGCGGAATGGGACACTAAAGAGTTAGCGAAAAAGCTGGCGGTACTTCGTCAAGCCAACTCTATTACCATGCGATTTACCGTGAAGGAGTTGGTCTCTTTTGGCCGTTTCCCATACTCCAAAGGAAATCTGACCAAAGAAGATCATGCGGTGATTGAACAAGCGATCGACTATCTAGATTTACAAGGTATCCAAGACAAATATTTGGATGAATTAAGTGGTGGTCAGCGACAGCTTGCGTTTATTGCCATGGTGATTGCACAAGATACAGACTACGTTTTTCTTGATGAACCACTTAACAATCTAGATATCAAACACTCTCTTCAGATCATGAAAGTGGTCCAGCGGTTAGCTCATGACATGAACAAAGCCATGGTGGTGGTTATTCATGATATTAATTTCGCAGCGTGCTACTCGGATGTCATATTGGCGCTTAAGCAAGGCAAAGTTGTGGCAAGTGGTGCGGTGGAAGAGGTGATTCAGGCGTCTACGCTAGAGGATATCTACGAAACGCCGTTTAACATTATTGAATTAAACGGCAAGCGCATGTGTACTTACCACTAATCCAATCTCAGGGCTTAATGAAAGCGATTCCTCAATGAGGATAGATAGGCGAGTTTACTTGGTGAGCTCGTCTATGATTGGGCATCGGCTTTCAGCGTCTCCCGGACAAGAAGAAACCCAACCCTCAAGTTGCGTTTTGATCTCCATGAGGTGCGCGATTTTTTCTTCAACCTCTCTCAGCTTATCCATGGTTCTTGCTTTTACTTCGCTGCTTTTTCGGTTGGGATTATGGGCAAGTTGCACAAACTCTTTGCATTCTTGCAATGAAAAGCCTGCGTTTTTTGCGCGTGATACTAAGTTAAGCTCTTGAATATGATTATCTGAATATTCGCGATAGCCAGAGTCGCTGCGCGCTGGTGGAGATATGATCCCTTTGTCTTCATACAATCGAATCGACTTAGATGAAAGCCCAGTAAGCTTTGCAACAGCACCAATATTCATGTTTAACCTCCATAACGTTTAAGGCGAGTATATACCGATGTTGCGGATAAGACACTCCTAAATAACAGTCAGTTACCTGGGGCCGCTTTACTCTTTTATCACTTCATGCGGTGGTACACCAAATACCTTTTTGAAAGCGCAGGTGAAGTTGGAAGGGTGGTGGTATCCGGCTTCATAAGCAGCTTCCGTGATCGTCACTAGGCCACGTTCCAAGTGCTGCCTCGCAATCTCAAGGCGACGAAAGCGAATATAACCATTTACGGTCATATTCAGTGATTGTTTAAATCGGCGCTGCAGGTTTGAAACGCTCATTGAAAACACGCTTGCCAACTTTTCTAAGCCTAGTTCTTGCTCAAGGTGAGTTTCTATATAGCTAACAATATCCTCTATTCGACCATCTGTGTGCCGTTCAAGGTTATTTTTATTAGCACTGAAATTCTTGGGGATTTGCTTAGTCGCTTGATGCAAAATTTGATAGATCAAGCTTTCAACTTCCAACTTATCTTGGAATTCTTGTGGTGTTTCTCGGCTTGTCAGCGTTTCAGCTAGTTCGCATAACGCCTGGTTAAGCTCTAGTGGATGAAACGCCTGATGAGAGTTAAAAAAGGACCAATGACGACAGGTTTGGTCAAGGCGAGCCTCTAGCCACTGGGGCTTAACCAATATGTTGATCTTATTAATGAGGTTATCTTTGAGCAGTGAGCGACGAAAGTTTGCAGGTTTGAGTAGGTTCACCACGACACCTTTAGGGCCGTCGCCTGCGTCTAAATCAAATTGCAAATCGTCATAGCCAAACGAGAGCTTACCTTCTAAAAGAATAGTGACCAACAGTGAGGCGTGGGCAGTAGAAACAATATGTGAATCAACAAGCTCTAGGCAACGTCCACCATGAACAAAGATTTGATCATTGTACTGATATGATAGGAATTTGCCTTCTGCCAGTTGAGTTTGACAAGGTTGACCTTGAGTGACGATCCACTGTTTTTCTGTGGCTTCCAGTTTTTGGGTTAAAGCGATCTTGGCAATTCTAGTTCGTTTTGGTGTGACTTCCTGCATTTGACACTTCCTCATAACACTTGTGCGATTTCGCATAATCAAATCGCCTTTGTATTTATAAAACTCATGCTTATTATACCTGAGAATTATTATCATTAATATTTAGGAATGAAGTTATGGAAAGCCCTGCTTGTTCATCTATCAAGCTTTCAAGCCTTTGCCTTGCAGTGGGAATGGCGCTATCAAACCCTGTTTTAGCTCAAGATACCGAGTCACATTTTGAAGAAGTCGTTGTATGGGGAACAAAAGTTTCTAGCAATACTGAGTCGATGTTTGCGGACGACATGTCACTGAAGCAAGCGGATCATATGTCTGATTTACTGCGCGATATTCCCGGTGTTGATGTTGGTGGAACACACTCTGTGAATCAACGTATTACCATTCGTGGTTTGAGCGAAACCGATTTGGACATTCGTCTTGATGGTGCTTCTCAGCATGCGAGCATGTTCCATCACATTGGTAACTTGACGCTAAACCCTGACATTCTCAAATCTGCCGATATCCAGGTAGGTAATAACTCTGTGACTCAAAATGGCTTAGGCGGCTCGGTTTATTTTGAAACGAAAGACGCTCGCGATTTACTTCGTTACGATGAAACGTTTGGCGCTCGTGTTTATGGCGGTTATGCATCCAACGACAACCAACAAGGCTCGTTGACACTGTACGGGCTTTTGTCCGAAAACATTGATGCGATGGTTTATGGCCATTACGTTACGCGCGATGATTTTGAAGATGGTGACGGCAACAAAACCTATGGCGCTGCGGGCGATGTTTACAACATTCTGGCTAAGTTGGGGTATGAACTAAAGGACATCCATCGTTTTGAGCTCTCTTATGACATGTACCGAGACAGCGGTGATTACAGTCCGCGTCCTGATATGTCGGGTAGTGCGAACAATGGCTTATCGAGCACGTTACTTATTCCTACGGATTATGACCGAGATACCGTTACCTTGAGTTACGAGCTGCGAGGCGAACAACATCAAGGAAACGTCACGCTCTATAATACCGAGACAGAAATTAAACGGGATGAGAGCGTTATGGCTCCTCGCTGGCCTTCGAACCGTTTATCGAAGAACACCGCTAAAAACCAAAACTTTGGTTTGAATGGTAAGTTCCAGTCGGATGTTATGTTAGGTGAGTTTGATAATCGAATCACCTATGGTTTCGACTACATGGATAAGACATCTTCAAGTTACTACGGTAGTCGTAAGTTCATGGATGAATCGGCCATTTCAACCGCACTGTTTGTAGAAGATCAGTTCTTCTTCTCTGATGCTTTCTTTGTTACCGCAGGTATGCGTTTTGATGATTACAAACGTGAAGCTGAAACGGGGACGAGTAACTATGATGATGTGACCTGGGCCCTAGCAGCAGAATGGGCAGTCACTCAGGATTGGACGTTGTTTGCGAGTGCACGCTCTCTATTCAAAGGTCCTGAGCTGATGGAAACCTTTATTGCCTACCAAGACGTTGCATTTTTAGAGGATGGACTAAAGCCTGAAACGGGGTTGAACACACAGGGTGGTGTCCGTTTTGATAAAACCTTTGATAAGCATTTCTTTGGAGCGAATATTACGGCATTCCAAACGGAAATTGATGATTACATTGCAGACCAGTACCAAAACGCGACTCAAACTTACCTGATTTACAACTTAGGTGATGTTGAGATTAAAGGCTTTGAGGCAAGTGCTTCTTATGGCTACGACAAGTTTAACAGCAAACTTTCTTACTCTAAGTCGGACACCAAAAACAAGAATACCGGTGGCTCTGTTGCTGGGGGTAATGGGCGTAGCATTGATATGGGTGATAGTATTGCTCTAACTTTGGATTACCAGTCAGACGCTTTAGAAACGATCTTCGGGTGGAACTCAATGTTTGTTCTAGAGGAAGACAACGTCTTTGATGGTCAGCCAAAGAAAGCAAGTTATGATGTACATAATCTATATGCTCAATGGGTGCCGTCTAATATTGATGGACTGTCGGTGACCTTTGGTATTGATAATGTATTTGACGAGTTATACAGCTCTCATGCGTCTCGTTCGGGTACGGCACGTGGCTTCACGCTTGATGACTACGAGCCGGGTCGCAACTTCAAACTTTCTGCTGCTTATCAATTCTAATAGGGCTCCCGAGAGGGGGCGCTTCAAAACACGAGTAAATTCATGATTAAAGAAAGCACCCGAATAGATAGCGAACACGCTGACAAATACTTAGTGACACTTTGTCGGCATTTTGGACGAAAGGTTCCTGCTACTTGGAATGAAAACAGCGGTTTGGTGACATTCCCGATGGGAAAAGCGGAGTTTGCTCTTTGCGAGTCTAGCTTGACCATTATTTGTGAGGCAGATTCAGAAGAGAGATTGAGCACAGTGAAGACGATCATCTCATCGCATGTAGACATGTTCTCTCGTAGAGAAACATTAGCACTTAACTGGGTTCGCTAGAGCTATTGATGAATGTGCAGAAAATGAGAGCGCATTAAAAGCAAAAAGCCCGCGATCTTATCATTCGCGGGCTTTTATTGTTCGAATGCTATTGCTTTTTAGGCTCTAGATTCTAGGCTTTTTTTTTCCTGTTGCATTTTTGCTAGGAAGTAGATATTAACGCAAGCAATAAAGCCGTTAGTTAATACTACAGGCCAAGAATCAATCATTAGTCCGTAAGCAGTAAATAGCGCACAACCAATAAAGTTAAGGATACGAAGCTTAACAATATCTTTCATAGTTAGCGAAATTGCGACCATGATTGAAGCTGCATAACCTAAAATCTCAACCATATTCATGTCCATTTTTTGACCCTCTTAAAATCTGCCGAATTTTGTCGGTACCAATTCTTCTCATCTTGAGATTAATGAGGAAGCTCCATGCCTCGAATGGTCTTTTTTTGTTGTATGGACGCACTATATCAATGGAAAAACCGTGATAAAAGCCTCAAATCAAGGTTAAGAGAAGGTTAGCGATTACGCAAACGTTTAGGAAGGGAATTACTGATAATTTTACTTATTGTGTTGATTGATAATAACGATGGTATTAATAGCTCTCACATCATTGAAAGTGGGGGAATATTTACATATGATTGAAAATGATAATTATTTTCAAGTGTGATGTTTATGTATTTTCTTATTAGCTTGCTCGTATTTTTTTTACTGTATATCAGGACAAAGCCGAATTCGTGGTGCTCGGGAATTCATATTGTGAGCCACATTTTCATGGTTATATTTTGTCCAACGATTTATGTCATTCAATATTTAATCGTCACGTTTTTCTCGTCACCAATATTGATTAAGTTGTCATCACGTTCAGGTGTATACAACATTCTTATTGCTTTTCTTCCATTATTGATTGCAACCGGTAGTTTGGCGTTTAGCTGAGTGTTTTCATCTATCTTCTTTTTTAAAACGACTACACTTATACGGAATAAGATATCAATTTCATATAATTAATCGATATTGCGGTGTTAGGACATGTGTCACATTTCTGTGACTACTAGTAAGTTTTACTTACTTTGCTCATTAGTGCGCCATTTATCGATTGTTTAATGAGTTGATACTTAGTCTAATCGTCTAAAGGTGTGCAGTATGCCGCACTAAATCATTTAAAAACTATCTAAAAAGGTTAATGGGAAACGTAGGCCATTAGCGGAGGTCAGATGAGTACGCAAACCGTGCCGCAGAACGCGATTGTAAATGCTGTCAAAGGTGAAGTCTTGGTTTTAGGTCTGGATGGAAAAGTCAGGTCTATAAAAGCGGGGGATGAGTTAATATCTGGCGAAGTGATCATTACTGAAAATAACGCTTCTCTTGATGTACAGATACATAATGAGCTGTATCTGGTTGATGCTAATTGTGTCGCGTGCCTTCCAGAACCTTCTTTTGAACAACCAGAAACCTTACTGCAATCTCCAGTTAATGGCCAGGTTACTTTCGATCCAACAGCTATCGAAGGTGCTAACTTTGACGCTAATGATGTCGCGGCTATCCAACAGGCCATTTTAGATGGTGCTGACCCGACTGCTATTTTGGAAGCAACGGCTGCTGGTGCTGGCGCTGAAGGCTCAGCCAATGCTGGCTATGTGACCGTTGAATATAATAATCCGGAAGTACTTGCCTCCACCTTTTTTGAGACGTCAGCGACTCGTAGCGGTGTAGAAGAACGCGATGAAGCTGATGATTTAGATGTCACTATCTTTGCCGATGGCGGACAATCATTGCAATCTAGCGTAACAGAAGGCTCAATTTCTCTATCAAGCTACCCGCAAACCATTTCTTCTAGTGTGCTGATTGAAGCAGGGGATCTCGCACTTGATACCGCTTCATTTGTACCTGAAACGTCCTCATTAGAGTCTCTGTTAACCGAGCTAAATAGTGATATTACCTCTGCTGATCAGCCAGTGGCGTTCGTTTATGACGAAGCGCAAAATGCCATTATCGGCACTCAAGAAGGTAACGAAGTGCTTCGTATAGAGATCGAAGCGACATCTTTAGGCCGTAATTTAGAGTTAGAGGTCGTTACCACGATTAGCCAGGGCATTGACCATGTCGCGTCTGTTGCTGATGGTCAAGTTTCCATCTCCGGTGATCAAATCAATATTGCTTTTGACATTACAGGCGCAGATATTGGTGGTAACAGTATTCAAGCACCTATCGATTTCACGACAACCGTTATTGATGGCGATGATCCGGCGCCGCAAAACGTTACTTTCGAAAACGTTGAATCTTCTTCTACTCCGATTACTGGCACCTTTGTTGATATTGGTAGTGATCAATTGGCAACGGTCACATTTAATCAAGAAGGACTTAGTCAATTTGATGGCCTATTGAGTGATAATCAGGCAACAGAGGCGGTACTCTCTGAAGACGGCAGCACTATCACCTTGTCCATTGCTGGCTCGAATGAAACCGTCTTAACCATCAGTCTGAATACTGATGGTACCTACCAATTTGAGCAATTTAAGCCGTTAGAACAAACAAACGGTGAAGATACGATTGAGCTCTCTTTGCCAACCACAATCGTCGATTTCGACCAAGATACGGCAAGTAACACCTTTACGATGAGCATCCTTGATGGCGATAATCCGGTGATTGCAAACGTGACGGGATTGTCTTTAGACGAGGCGGGGGTTGACCAGGGTTCACAGGAAGGCGCGGTAGTAACAAGTGGCTCTGGGTCGATCACGACAGCGGTCGGTAGTGACATCATTGATCACTATGAGTTGGAACCTACAGAGTTTAATGTTGGTGGTGAACTCCAATCTCAAGGGCAGGTTGTCCAACTTGAACTAGCGTCCGAGAGTAACGGCGTGCGTACTTACGAGGGCTTCATCGAGCTGGATGGCGTGCGTATCACAGTATTTGATGTGGCGATTGATGCCCCTGCATTGGGCGAATACCAATTCAACTTGTATGAGCAACTCGACCATACGGGTGCTAACGATGACTCGCTCACTTTCTCACTGCCAGTTTACGCGGTAGATGCGGATGGCGACCGCTCCTCGATTACTGAAGGTTCGAACACACCAGAAGCGGCGCAAATTGTCATTCAAGTTCAAGATGACGTTCCTACGATTGATGGCGTTGATGCGCTAGCCGTCGATGAAGACGATTTATCAAGCATCGGCTCTGATCAAAGCGACTCTGTGCTCGCGCAAGGTAGTTTCACGACGACTCAGGGCTCAGACCGAGTTGTAAGTTATCAATTAGAGAGCGTCACTGATCCACTCAATGGGTTGGAATCACAGGGTCGATCTATCTCTCTGACGGAAACAGCCAACTCAGATGGCAGCTTTACCTATTCTGCAACGGCAGAAGGGGACGCTATCTTCACCTTACAAGTGAACCCTGATGGTTCTTATTCATTTACTCTTGAAGGCCCAATCGATCATGCTGTGGGTAGCGATAGCTTAACTCTAGACTTCACTATTGTCGCAACGGACTTTGACGGTGACACCAGTTCACTTGTTCTACCGGTAACCATTGCTGATGATGTGCCAACCATTAACGACGTTGTTGCTCTTACCGTCGATGAAGATGACTTAAGTTCGGTAGGCTCTGACCAATCACAGCCAACGTTGGTTGAAGGTCAGTTCACGACGACTCAGGGCTCTGATGGCGTCGTACAGTATCAGTTGGATGTAAACGCTGATCCTTTAAATGGCCTGCAATCTCAAGGGCAAACCGTCTCCATTGCCGAAACGCAAAATGCAGACGGCAGTTACACCTACAGCGCAACGGCAAATGGCAGTACAGTTTTCACATTAATTTTGAATACTGATGGCTCGTACAGTTTTGAGCTGCAAGGTCCAATCGACCATGCGGCAAATAGCGACAGCTTAACCCTTGATTTTAGCGTTATTGCTACCGATTTCGATGGTGACACAAGCCAAATCGTACTGCCTGTTACCATCGTGGATGATAAACCGACCATTACCGATGTCGGTGCGATTACCGTTGATGAAGATGACTTAGGCACGATTGGTTCGGATCAAACTGACCCGATTTCAATCGATGGCAACTTCACCACCACACAAGGTTCTGACCGAGTAGTGAGCTATCAGCTTGACGCGTCTGCAACACCAGTGGCTGGACTCACATCGCAAGGCGTGGCAGTCACGCTAACTGAAACCGCAAACGGCGATGGCAGCTTTACTTACGAGGCGACAGCGGGGACTGAAGCGGTCTTTACGCTGACAGTGAATACCGATGGCTCTTATAACTTCACGCTTGAAGGGCCAATCGACCACGCGGTAGATAGCGATGAGTTAACGCTGAACTTCCCAATCATCGCAACAGACTTTGATGGCGATACCACAAACGCCACGATCCCAGTGACGATCGTGGACGATAAGCCAGTTATTACTGACGTGGATGCCATTACGGTTGATGAAGATGATCTAGCGTCAATTGGCTCAGACCAAAGCAATCCAATTTCTATTGATGGCAACTTTACTACCACACAAGGCTCTGACCGAGTGGTGAGTTACCAACTTGATGCTTCTGCAACACCGGTTGACGGTTTAACGTCGCAAGGCGTGGCTGTCACACTGACAGAAATCGCAAATGGTGATGGTAGTTTCACTTATGAAGCGACTGCGGGTGGCAACCCAGTATTTACTCTGACAGTAGATACTGATGGCACATATAACTTCACGTTAGAAGGACCAATTGATCACGCGGTTGATAGTGACGAGCAGACACTAAACTTCCCAATTATCGCCACCGACTTTGATGGCGACACAGTAACTGAAATCATTCCAGTCACGATTGTTGATGATGTACCGACTATTACAGCGGTTGATGCGTTAAGTGTCGATGAAGATGACCTTAGCGGTGTGGGCTCAGACCCAGGCGGCGATCTGTTTGTTGAAGGCGCGTTTACAACTACTCAAGGCTCTGACCGAGTGGTGAGCTATCAATTGGATTCAACAGCCGATCCTGTTGCGGGCCTGACGTCTCAAGGTGAGGCGATTACCTTAGTTGAAACCGCGAATGGTGACGGCAGCTTTACCTACGTCGCGACCGCAGACGGCAATCCTGTTTTTACCCTAAACGTCGCAACTGATGGTACGTATGACTTTACGCTTCAAGGACCAATCGACCATGCGGCCAACAGCGACAGCCTAACCATTGATTTCCCGATTATTGCCACCGATTTTGATGGTGATACGGCTACGGCAACTATTCCAGTCACGATCACGGATGATGCACCAATCATCGATAATGTCGTGCCGCTGGCTGTGGATGAAGATGATTTATCAGGTATTGGCTCAGACCAAAGTGACGCTGTGTTTGTTGAAGGCGTGTTTACTACTACCCAAGGCTCAGACCGTGTGGTGAGCTACCAACTTGATTCAACTTCTGATCCTGTTGCAGGCTTAACTTCTCAAGGCGAGCCAGTTACTCTGGCAGAGACTTCGAATGCCGATGGCAGCTTTACTTACGTTGCTACCGCGGATGGTAACCCTGTCTTCACCATGAATGTGAATGCAGACGGTACATACAACTTCCGTCTGGAAGGGCCGGTCGACCATGCGTTAAACAGCGATGAGTTAGTACTGAACTTCCCAATCATTGCGACGGATTTTGATGGTGATACGACTACTGCGACCATTCCAGTCACCATTACTGATGACGTTCCAAGCATCGACAACGTTGTTCCACTGACAGTAGACGAAGATGATCTCGCCACAATTGGCTCAGACCAAAACGATGATGCGTTTATGTCTGGTTCGTTTAGTACGACAGAAGGCTCGGACAGCGTTGTTAAATACCAGCTTGATGCAACCGCGGATCCTCTAGCAGGGTTAACTTCTCAAGGTGAACCTGTTGTGCTTGCTGAGACGGCAAACGGTGATGGTAGTTTTACTTACACTGCCACAGCAGATGGCAATGCCGTATTTGAATTAGTGCTGAAGCCAGATGGCAGCTACACCTTTACTCTGCAAGGTCCACTAGACCATGCGATGAACAGCGACAGCCTACAAATCGATTTCCCGATTATCGCAACAGACTTTGATGGCGACACTTCAACTAAAATACTGCCTGTCACTATTGTTGATGATCAGCCAAGCATCACTAATGTTGATGCGATCAGCGTGGATGAAGATGACTTGGCTACGATTGGCTCTGATCAAAACGAGTCCGTGTCGATTGATGGTCACTTTGTCACGACGGGTTCTGATCATGTTGTGAGTTATCAGTTAGACGCGTCCTCTAACCCTATTAATGGCTTAACCTCACACGGGGTAGTGGTGACAATGACGGAAAGCGCGAATGCGGATGGCAGTTTCACCTATACCGCTACCGCAGGATCAGAAGCCGTATTTACCTTGACGGTGAACAGCGACGGCAGTTACAACTTCACGCTTGAAGGTCCAATTGACCATGCAACAGGTAGTGATGAGCTCACGCTGAACTTCCCAATCATCGCGACAGATTTTGATGGTGATGCCACCACAGAAACGATCCCAGTCACCATCGTGGATGATAAGCCGACCATTACCGATGTTGATGCGATTACCGTTGATGAAGATGATTTAGGCGTGATTGGCTCAGACCAAACTGACCCGATTTCAATCGATGGCAACTTCACCACCACGCAAGGCTCTGACCGAGTGGTGAGCTATCAGCTTGATGCTTCTGCAACACCAGTTGATGGCCTTACATCACAAGGCGTGGCGGTCACGCTGACTGAAACCGCAAACGCTGATGGCAGCTTTACCTACCAAGCAACAGCAGGCACTGAGTCGGTCTTTACACTGACAGTGAATAATGATGGCTCTTACAACTTCACGCTTGAAGGGCCAATCGACCATGCTGTTGATAGCGACGAGTTAACGCTGAACTTCCCAATCATCGCAACAGATTTTGATGGCGACACGTCTGCTGAGACAATTCCTGTCAAGATCGTTGATGACAAGCCGACACTTGGTGGCATTGAAGCAACCAGTGTACAAACGGTTGATGAGGACGATATCCCAACACTCGGATCTGATGGTACGCAGTCGAACAGTATTGCCGGTAACTTCATCGCGACTGATGGCTCTGATGGCATTGTAGAGTACGGTGTTTCTGACCTAACGACGCCAGTACAAGGCCTGACCTCTGGTGGTCAATCACTGGTCATGGTTGAAGTCTCAAACGCAGGTGGCGTTTCAGTTTACGAAGCTCGTATTGATGGCACGACGACACCAGTATTCCGTGTGACCCTTGATGCTTCTGATGATAGCTACACGTTCGATTTGCTTGCTCCTCTCGATCATCCAAATGCTGATGGCCAAAATGAACTGGTCATCAATTTGCCGATAAACGCGACGGACTTTGATGGAGACGAGTCGAACGACATCACCTTGCCAATTACGGTTGTGGATGATGTTCCGACCATTGATGGTTTACTAGCAGGCAGCGAACAAACCGTTGATGAAGATGACCTACCAGCAGGTACTGATGCTGCAAGTGCAGAAGATACTGTTATTTCAGGTACTTTTGATATCACTGAAGGTGCTGATCAAGTTGCTTCTATTCAGCTTAGTGACCTGACCACGCCTGTTGCGTCACTGACTTCAGATGGTGAAGCTATCACCTTAGTTCTGTCTTCTAACGCAAACGGTGTGAACGTATACCAAGGTGTTGCTGGCAATCCTGCTGAAGTGGTTTTCGAACTGACGTTGGATGCAACGAACAACACCTACGAGTTCGATTTACAGAAGCCGCTTGATCATCCAGATGGTAATCAGCAAAACGAGATTGTTATTAACCTCCCTGTGACGGCGACAGATAATGATGGTGATACTTCACCAGCCTTCACATTGCCAATTACCGTTGTGGACGATGTTCCAGTTGTTACCAATATTGAAAGTCTACGTGTAGACGAAGATGACTTACCTCTTGGTTCTGATGGCACTAAAGAGCCATTAACGGTATCGGGTGAATTTGAAGTAACCAGCGCAGATGGTATTGATGCTTTCGAATTGGATCTGAGCTCAAATCCTATCCCGAATCTGAAATCGGGTGGAGAAGAGGTAACGCTTTCTCAAGACGCTAGTGCCTCAACTGCTGACGCACTTGTTTACGTAGGGCAAACTCCGGGCGGAGTGACGGTCTTCACGTTGACACTTCATCAAGATGGTAAATACGACTTTGAGTTATCTGGTCAATTAGATCACGCGGTTAACTCTGATGAGATTTTGTTGAATCTACCTGTGAAGATTACGGATGGCGACAACGATACCATCACTGCGACCTTGCCAGTGACCATCGTAGATGACAAGCCAACCATTGACGCTATTAGCTCTGGTAGTACCTTGTCTGTGGATGAGGATGATATTCCAAACCAAGGTTCGGACGACACGCCAGAATCCAATATCATTGGTGGCAACTTTGACGTTACTGATGGTGCCGATTCTATCGTTAGCTTCCAGTTGGATAGTTTAACATCGCCCGTTTCGGGCCTTACCTCAGGTGGTCAGCCGCTTGAATTGGTTGAGTTTTCAAATTCAAATGGTGTGATTGAGTACCGAGCTTACGTACAAGGTACGACGGATACCGTCTTTAAACTGACGCTAAATGGCTCAGCAGACAGCTATGAATTTGAACTGTTGGGTGCACTTGATCATCCTGCGGGTAACGATGAAAACTCGTTGGTCATTAACTTCCCAGTCAACGCGACTGATTTTGATGGCGATGTGTCCAATAACATCACCTTGCCGATCACCGTGGTGGACGATGTTCCAGCTATTGTGAAAGTGACAGACTCTAGCCAACAAACCGTTGATGAAGATGATCTTGCCGGTGGCTCTGATACGACAAGTGGCGATTCGACGGTACTGACTGGCGGATTTGAAGTCGTTGATGGCGCAGATGAGATTGTCAGCTACCAAATTTCTGATCTCGATGCAGTTGTGTCTGGCTTAACGTCGAACGGCAGCAGCATCGAGTTGAATCTAGTAGGCACGAATGGTGGAGTAACCAGTTACGAAGCGGTGATTACTGGCACATCAACTAAGATCTTCACGCTGTCTCTTGATGCGAATAATGACAGTTACCAATTTGAACTGTTGGGACCAATCGACCATGACGCTGTTCAAGGTGAAAACAACCTTGTCATTGATATCCCAATTACAGTCACAGATTTTGATGGTGACACGTCATCATCACTGAACCTTCCAATCACCATCGTTGATGACATTCCTGAAATTAAATCAGCAGATGCTTTGGCTGTTGACGAGGATGACCTCGCTAATGGTTCTCAGGCAACCAACAAAGACAGCCTTGAAGCAACGGGTAATTTCGATACGGTGGAAGGGGCGGATACCGTTGTCTCTTACCAACTGGACCTGACATCTAACCCGATCTCAGGAGTCACTTCAGGTGGCCTTGCGGTGACGTTAGTCCAAACTGCAGTAAGCAACAACAACTTTACTTATCAAGGTCAAACACCTGATGGTAACTCAGTGTTCACGCTAGTTTTGAACGCTGACGGCTCTTACAAGTTTACACTAGAGGGTGTGCTAGACCACTCAACCCAAGGCGAAGATACACTCATACTCGATCTTCCAGTCTTTGCGACCGATGTCGATGGCGATACGGCAGGTATTAACTTACCAGTGACGATCACCGATGATGTTCCAACCTTGTACGATGCATCTATTTCGCGTGTTGAGGGACAAGGCAGCCGCACGGTTCACTTATTCCAAGACCCTGTAGAAGGTGATGACGATCTTGGTGCTGACGGCGCACAAGTGACTTCATTTTCGGCTGATGATTCAGGCATTTACTTTAAGCAAAACGGTGTTGATTCTGATTCTGTCGATTTGAACGGCAGCGACCAAGTCGTATTTGTTCACAAGGTTCTTGACGGAGTGGATACTGAAATAGGTCGTTTGGTTGTTCGAACTGATGGCAGTGTGTCATTCCGTCCGAATGACGATCTTGACCATACAGAAACCGACTCGATTGATTTCACCATCAACGTTGTTGCAACCGATGGTGATGGCGATATCGCAGATGCCGATGTGGATATCTCGATAAGAGACCGCAATGCACAAATTGACACGTCTACCGTTATTGCGTTCGAGGACCAAGGTCGTGATGGTGTCGTTGTGGGCGTTGACTCTGCAAATACGCAGGACAACTTGTCGACGCTGGATGTGACGCCGGCGAAAGTCGACTTGGTTATCAATTTACACGATATCGACCGTAACGAGAGCTTAGGTGACATCACGATTCGAGATGCAAGCACGCACAACGGTACTTTCTATTACCGAGATGGCAGCGGTAACTTCATTGAACTGACACCAGTAGGCGATACGGTTGTTCTCGATGCGTCGAATGTCGAGCAGTCATTCAATGGTGAGCTTGTCTCGTTAGATAACTTGTACTTCGTACCAGATCGTCATACATCAACCGATGCTTCTGGTATCGATCCTCGTATCCGTGTGGAAATTCTTAACAATGGTACGCCAGATCATACGATTAATGGTCGTTTAGACATTGAAGTTGCTGCCGTTGCAGATATTGCGACTTGGACGACAAGCAGCGAGTTTAACTATTCTGTCGGTGAAGACGGAAACAACGTCGCACTTAATATCACGGCGGAAACTCAGGATACTAGTAATCCTGAAGATATAGTGTACGAGCTCGTCTTTACACAAGGGGAAGGTAACGCAGAGTTAGTATATTCGGATGGTAGTGCGATTCCACAAACTGGTGGTGTTTATCTCGTAGATGCCAGCCGAATTGGTGACGTTCAAATTGATCCAATCGATAATTTCTCGGGCGAAATCAAGATTGATGTAACCGCGATTACGACAGAAAACAATAATCCGTTATCAGGAAAGGAAACGGCACGTTCAGAGACAGAAACTATCATCATTGATGTTAACCCAATCGCGGACCCAGGTAGTTTTACGGTCAACCGAATCAATGTCTTTGAGGATAACGCTCGAACTCAAGACACCGTCAATCCTGTCACGGATCATGATCCACTTCAGTTAAGTGAAGTGATTACCATGAAGCCATCTGCGGATTTAGATGGTTCTGAAGCACTGTTTGTGCGTATTTCTGACTTCTCAATTGATGGCGTTACGTTAGTGTGGCTTGATTCAGCAAACCCAAGTCAAATCGTGGAAGTGACCGATTCAAGCGGCAATGTACTCTATTACGAAGTGCCAGAATCTGAGTTAGCCAACGTCGAAGTGCTTCCTCCGTTGCACAGCAATGATGACTTTACTTTCAACGTTGAAGGTATCGTCAAAGACACGGCATCCTTATCTAATGGGGTTGCCGAAGATATTTTGTCACTAGGCAGCAAAACAGTGATCGTCGGTGTGAAAGGCGTAGCTGACATACCATTTATTGAGCTGAATGATAAATCAGGGATCTGGCATGAGTTTAATGACGGCAATGTAAGAGGTATTGAGACTAATATCGATGAGAATGGTCAAGTAGAGTTGGGCTTTAGTGTCATCTCTGGCGAGTTACCAGATAACCCGAATGACCACTCAGAGTCGGTTACGGTTCTGCTGTCCAATATTCCGGCAGGTGTCGAGGTATTTGATAGCGATGGTGCATCCGTCGATCTGACCTTTGTAGGCTATGACGCGCAAAATCAGCCAATCTATGAAGCCAATATCACCACGGCGAATATTAATTCTGGAATTGTTATTAAACCGGATGCGTCATCGACGGAGAACATTCATATTACAGCAACGACGATCGTCACAGAGAATGATGGTCACAGTCGAACCTCATCGGGTGAGATCCGAATTATTGTCGCTCCTGTCATTGATGCGCAAGATAACTACACGGTTCAATCAGCAGGTGATGAAGATACACGCTTTAATATTGATTGGAAGCCAACGTTGGCTCAAAGCCCTGATACAGACGAGTTCTTTAGTGAGGTGACGATTTCTGGATTTCCTCCAGGCAGCACGGTTTATGTCGATGGTGTAGCACAAACATTGGTTTCTGGAACATTAACACTTTCGCCACTAGCGAACGAGTCGGAGCAAGACTTCTCTGATCGAATCTCTCAAAGCGGTTATATCCAGGTGCAATTAGAGCAAGACTCCAGTACTGACTTTGATTTAAATACTACGGTGACGGTAAAAGAGATTGACCACGAATATGTCGATGCTTCTAATCCAGGACAAGGAATTGCAGAAAAAACCATCAATGGCATGGTGCATGTCCAAGTCAATCCAATCGTTGAGCCAGAAAATACAACAGGATCGCTAGACGCCCAGACACGTTTGCTTGTTACTGAAAGCACTGGCGTTGTCACTGACATCGTGAAGTCAGACGGTCAAGGGAACATTGATTTTACGATCAATACTTCAACGGGGGGGGAGTCTGGTGCGAATATCATCAAATACCAAGAGTTTGACGCCTCTTCAGATGAAGTGGTGACTCAGCTTGTTGTTCAGTTCCACAATGTCGACCCTGAGATTCTCAATCAATTGGTCATTGTTGGTGCATTGAACGAAGGCGGCGGTCGATGGACAGTCATTGACGAAGAAAACTTCTCGATTAAAGCGCCTTCGGGTCTTGATTTAACGCCAAACGACGACAGCGATGATGGTGACAACGGCGGTCTATCTCAAATTGGGTTAACCATCTATGCCGAGGTCAACGATTTAGGTGAAGATGCCGTTGAAAAAGACGCAACAGTGGTAAGAGAAACTGACGTGACACTTGAGTTTCCGACGGTTCTCACGCCGCAAACAAGTGTTGCCGCTGAAATACAGGTGGCTGATGACGTCCAAATTGAAGCATCGGAAGATAATGCGATCGACCTTGGTACTCAATTGACGTCGAAAGTCGATGCGATTAATGCGGATGGTGTGGAAGATGTTTTGACTGTTGTTATTGATCCATCTGCACCCGGTATTCCTCCAGGCTTGGTGATAACAGGCACTGATATCGATTTTGTCAATGGTAAATACGTTTTCCAAGCAGATATTGATGCTAGTGGCAATATCACAGGTTTGGACGGTTTAACGATGCACTTGGCAGAAGATTACGCTGGTGATTTCGAATTGCCTGTGAGGTTTGTCACCAAAGACACAGAGTCTGGCGACGAAAAAGAAAACAACGTGCGAATTCCAGTTCAGGTTTTACCGATTGCAGATGTTCCGAGTTCGGCGGGTGATCAGCCATTAGATGGTGATGTTACACCAAATGTGACAGTGGATATCACAGGTACTCTCGGTTTAGACGCTAACAAACAACCAGTTAATGACCTAAATAACGATGTACCAACGGCGGATGGTGTGGGTTATGAAGATGGTTTAATCCAACTTAATCTAAATGTCGATTTTGCTGACCGTTATAACAATATCCAAGGTGGTCAGGAAACGCTAACGAATATCAAGTTAGAGCTCGATGACACAACACTGGGGGAGTTTGTTGACGCAAATGGCAATAGCTTAGGGACAAGTATTGAGTTTAATGAAGCAGAGATTTTAGCGGGTGCGCTTGATAATGTTCTGTTTAAGCCGAAAGAAAATTATCCCGTAGGTGGGGGACAAAACACCGTCAAGATTAATATCGAAGGAGAGATCACGGACGAGGCTGTATTTGATCAGTCTATCCTAAATAACCCTGGCGATAATATCGACATAAGAACTTTTACTGATGACGTGACATTCGAAGTTACGCCAGTGGTGGACGATATCACGATTACAGGTGCCGATCCTACGCAGCCAATTACCGTGGTTGGTGACGAAGATACTTTAATTTCGTTGAATCAATCAGGCTCTGGGGTTTCGATCAGCTTAAACGATAATGATGGCTCTGAAAGTTTCGTTTCACTCAAGTTAACAGGGATCCCTGATGACTTTGTCGTGCAATCCAATTCCTCTAATTATGTTGTTAAGAACAACGGGGGAGGAGAATGGAGTATTCAGCTAAAAGACCTTACTCAGACATCCGTTGATTTGAGTGACATCCAAATCAAACCGCCGAAAAACTTCAGTGGTGAGGCAGAGATTGGCATTACCGTGTTCATCCAAGAAGAATTGTTACAAGTACCAACTGAGCGAACTAATAACTTTACGCTGGTTGTGAATCCTATTGGCGATGATGTTGATGTGAATCCTGATACTTCAGCAGCGGGGAATGAGGGAGAAGATATTGTTATCAACGTCAATGCGCTGGTGGTTGATAACAAAGAGTCCATCGGAGATGGCGCAACCTACCAGGAAAATGATCCAGAGACGCTGAGAGTTGAGATTTCAAATGTTCCTGATGGGGCGAGTGTTTCATTACCTGATGGAACGGTGTTTACTGACCAAGGAAATGGCGTCTTCGTATTAGAAATCGATGCTCAAGATTTGGATCAAGTGGTCTTTAATTCTGGTGATCGAAACGATAACTCATGGGGAGGGTCACTGCATTTCAAAGTGCAAGCCGTTGATATCGGGCTCGATGGTCGCCAAAATTTAGGTTCAGCCGAGGAGTTTGACGTAGCTGTTGATGTTGAAGCGGTGAATGATCGACCGGACTTCGTGAATGTCATTGACGTTGAAACACCAGAAGACAACGCTATCCTGCTGGATACATTTGGTATTTCGGATGTGGATGCGGTACTTGATGATCCTACCGCAGAGTATGTCTTGAATATTGCTGTCGATAGCGGTTACTTGGCGCTCGAACCATCGATTATTGCCAATTACGGATTGACGATTTCTGGAGACGGCACGGGTTCAATTGAACTGAAAGGGACCGTATCTGACCTTAACGCCGCTATCGCTGATGGTTTAGTGGAGTTTAACCCAGCGCTTAACTTCTTTGGTAACGTCAATGTCGACATCTCTGTCGATGACCAAGGCAACGAAGGGATTGTGATTAGCGGTGTCGATGAAACACTCAATTCAAATAGCAGCCAATTTGTAATTGAAGTCACAGAGGTGAATGATGCGCCAACAACATCGGAAGTGACGCTGACAAGTATTGATGAAGACAGCGGCGCTGTTATTGTTACCGCAGCGGACTTGCTGGTTAATGCGGTTGATATTGAGTCGGACAATTTAACCGTTAGCAATGTTACGCTTGTCGACCCTGCAGCAGGGACGCTTACTCAACTGAGCTCAACGGAGTGGAGCTTTGAACCTGCTCCTGATTTTTACGGGGATGTAAGCTTTAATTACGATATTACGGATGATGGCATGACCAATGGCGTCTCGGATCCGAAGACCGTCAGTGGCTCAGCCGTGATGACAGTGCAGGCGATTAACGATGCTCCGGAGATTGATGGCTCAATGGTCACAAATACGATTGTGGAGTCATCGGATCAAAAAATCTCAGGTATCGAAATTACCGATGTTGATTTTGCAGGTGTTCATGAGAATGAAATCATGACGGTGTCACTCAGCATCGATGAGGGTGATATAAGTGTTGTTGTCCCGGCGGGGAGTGGCATTACTCAAGGCGTTGGTTTAGCAGGTGAAACTGTACTGATGGGGACTTTGTCTCAGCTTAATAGTCTCTTCGCTTCGACGGATCCGGATGTCGGTGTATTTATTGATGCCAGTGACGTGAACAGCAATTCTATTGCGCTTACCGTTACCGCTGATGACAATGGTATCTTCTATGACAACTTAACGGGTACCTCACTACAAACATCAGAAACGTTTGATATTAACGTAACGCCTGTCGCTGACGTACCAAATTTGGCCATTGATCAGAACTTTAGTTACATTCAAAGAATTAGTGCGAGTCAAAGTGCAAGCCGTCAAGGCATCGCGCTGGTGGGTATTATGGCGGCGTTGACCGATGTCGATGAAGTACTGGCCTTAGAGCTCACAGGCGTGCCAAGAGGAGCCACGATCACGAGTGAGGCCACAACATCGAATATCAGCTTTGATGGTACAACATGGACTGTTCCAGAAGATGAAATTGATACGCTACACATCAATAATGCGATCCCGGGAGATTACGATATTACATTGACTGCGGTTTCTACTGCATCAAATGGTGACCAAGCGTATTCAACGCCATTAGATATTAATCTAAACGTTACGCTAAATAGTCAAGATATTGATCAGTCTGCTGAAAGTGAAGACAGCTATCTTATTGGTAGTGATGCAGGCATTACTTTAGCAGCAGGTACGGGAGATGATTATATCCTAGGAGGAGATGGAGATGACGTGCTTATTGGCGGACTAGGCTCTGATATTCTGACTGGTGGTGCGGGTAGCGATATCTTTAAATGGACAGAAGACACGGTGGATAATGGTGCGATTGACACCATCACTGACTTTAGCGTCAATGAGGACACCATTGACCTCAAAGACGTGATCGCTGATTTGAATGACCCAACGGCAGGTATTGATGATTTACTTGCGCACATTCAAGCCGATTACGACGCATCAACAGAAAATGTTTCTCTGAACATTACGACGGATGCAAATGTCCAGCAAACCATTGTTGTGGAAAACTTAGGTACATCGATAGACTTCAACGGTCTTAGCTCCAATGAGATTGTAGAGTCATTGCTGAATCACGGTGTTATTGATAACGGATAAATCTGGATTCAACATAAAACGGGCGGCTTTAACAAGGCGTCCGTTTTTATTGGGAGTTATTGATTTTTATCGAGAATTATTGAATCGAAATAGCACGACATTAGATAGCAAAAGAGGGCTTGTTACGGATTTGTAGTGACAGGTCGGAACTAAGAAGTTTTAGACGTGGATATCGAGTAAGCTGCCAATGACTTCATTGTTTTTCTCAATGACGGACGCACCCACTCGGTTGTAACCTGCAGCTTGCGTAAGGTTGATGAGTGATTCAACTTTTTGAGAGGGGAGGCTAGGAGTTGAAGCGGTTATTGCGACATCTGCCACTTTAGCCAAATCGATGTTGTGAGAAGCGATCTCTTCTTTCACTTTACCTAAATTATCATTAATGCCATGCGCGGCTTTTTCAGCCATCTGCTGTGACATCTGAACAATTTGGTGCCCAGATTGAATTCCTGATACAGGCATATCACCACTCCCAATACTATGCTAATGAGAGCATAGATGGAGTTTATAAAACGTTCAAGTGTTTTATATCAATGATTTGATTAAGCAAACAGTTTAGAAAGCATTTCTCGCTCTTCAACAGAAAGTACTGGGTTTTGCGTTTTGTTTAACTTTACGCTTATCTCACCCTGTAATGATTTCAACTGACTCGCTGTTAAATCACTGAGCTTTTGTTTAAGTTCATTAAATTGTTGTGCGTTCATCTCAATACCCTCGTTGTAATTCGGTTTATCCTTCATTTCCCGAAATTCTTCGTCCTTTGGATACAACATATTTATTCAACCTAGATAGATTAGAATTTGATCGATTGCTTTTTGTCCGAATATTGTCAAGGTGCGTTAAGTGATACGTCAGATTTTTCCTATGAAGGTACATAATTACCCACTTTGGGGTAGATAGAAAAGTAGAAAGAAAAAAGGAAGCGACAATCCGCTTCCCTTTTATATGCGTGTGTTATTAGTTAACCCTCACTGCAAACTTACTGGCGAGTGAATGTAGCTCTGGGAGCATGCGATAGATAAGGTGAAGTTGCTGCAATACCATGCGAGCGGAACTGTCATCTTCATCTCGCCACTCATTTAAGCGTTGCTCAAGTCCCGCGTCGTCAATATTAGATAAATCGCACTCTTCGCAATGCTGGTGAAGCTGTTTATGGAGAACGTCTAAATGCTGATGAATACAGCGGTGCGCATCTAAAACGAGCTTATGAATTGACTCATCTTCAATGCGAGTTCGGTGCGCACCAAGAGCAGAAATATAGTTCAGCATTGCGTGATTTAACGTTAAGAAGCGGAAGCTCTCATCAACGGCAGCACGATATTTACCAGGTTCCGCAAGCATTGTACTGATGGCAGAAGAAAGTGAGGCATCACTGTTATGGGCCTGACGACGAGCAATGCGATAGCTCAAGTTGTCCTTTTTACCAATTCGATACTGACCAATGATCTGATCGAGATACTGTTTGTTAGCATCTATCGCATCCGACATGACTTTGTGCAGCCTTCTCGATTGCCAATCTGGCAAAATAACCAGTACGGCTCCTACAGCAAGCACACACCCGATGAGGGTATCGGCCAGTCGAGGAAGCACAACCGCGTAACCTTCACCTAACTGGTTGAATAAGAAGAGGACCAGTAGTGTGATAAAACCAGTTGCGTATCCGTAATTGTTCATCCGAAAGGCGAAAAACATCACGCCAGAAATAACGATGAATACTAACTGGCTTTCTTGAGAAGGGAAGAAAGTCAGTAATGGTACGCCAATTAACAAACCGGCTAATGTGCCTATGACTCGCGCTGTCAGCTTTTGACGCGTTGCACTGTAGTTTGGCTGACACACGAAGAGAGTGGTTAAGAGTATCCAGTAACCTCGGTCGATGTTGAATACTTGAATGATTCCATAACCAATCGTCAAGGCAATCGACATACGCAATGCGTGTCGAAACAGCATCGAATCTTTGTGTAAATTCGCGGATATACGCTGCCACATGGCTTTTAATGTGTGCGGGTTAGTATCGGCGAGCGTATCTTCCTCTAGGCCCTCAACATCTGGGTTGTTAATGTTATTCAGTTGCTTTTCTACCGTCGCTAAGTTATTGAATAAATATGTTAACTGCATTAGCAGACGTTTCCAGTGTCCTTGCTTTTGTTCTTCTAAGTAAGCAAGTGAATTTTGCACTTCAGCTAAGGCCAAGATGGACTGATCGGTATGTGAGTATTCATTCCCTAGCTGAATCGCTAATGCAATATCACGACACGCTTGGGCTTGAGATTCCAAAAGATATTTAAAACGAAACAGCACATCAGAACGTTCAAATTCAGTTGCTAAATCTTGATAGCGGTAATGGCTAGAGCTGACTCGTTCGTGGATGTCTTGAGCGATGAAGTAGATATTTAAGAATCGGTCACTAGGGCCATCAATGTGGCCGCGTTTCGAGCGGTTTAGTAATGTGGCTTTGCAAGCGTTTAGCGCCATCACCGTCGCTGCGTTGCACTTTGCGGCTTCAATCCGAAGTGGCTGTGGCGTTAGGTTGGTGACAGGGTGAAAAAGCTTGGCTTTCGCATCGAGATAATTTGCCATTTGGAAGAACACATTGGCTAAGCTTTGTTGTACAGGCTGAAGAGGCCAAAATATCTGCCAAATCATCGACATGAAGTAATACCAAGCCGCACCAGTTAAAAGCAGCAGTGGCTGAAACCAAATGTTAGTACTCTCATGTGCGCCAAGCATGGTGTAAATGGCGATCAGCAAAGAGCCAAAAGCAATGCTCGCGTATTTAGGACCTATCGCTCCAAGAATGATAAAACCAAAGGTTGAGATAAATAACCCTAATGCAAATGCCCAAGGGGTGTCGAACAAGATTTCAATTGAGAAAGCGGCGAGCGCAAAACAGAGAAAAGTCAGAATCAGCGCCTTGATGCGCCCAGTGAAGCTGTCATCACTCTCTGCCAAAGCAGCAGCAATAACGCCCAATATTAGCGGCGTGATCAGCGTGTTTTGCTCGAAGTACCAAGTCGGGATAACCACACCCAGTAAGGTGATTAGGATAAGAACGCTGTAATTTATGGTCTTGTTTGCCCAATAGAGCCGAAATTTAGAAGTTGCTTGCACAATGCGCCTTATGTTTCCGATGAAGAACGGGGGAATACTACCAAACCCACTATAGCGCGTTTATGATTTACTTTAAGAAAAATTCGCTGTTGCTGATAAAATCAACAGGGATGTCATTGACTTATACTAAAGCAGCCACGCAATGTGTCTATAATTGTAAAGTCAGCTTCAAATAGAATGAGCTTTAGGTTACTAAATCGACAGTAATGTGAATTTTATTAAAGAATAAAAGAAGATGCTTACTTAGGTGCTCGCCATTGCTACAATTTGGCGCCTTAAAATGATATAAATCGACAACTTCTAAATTAAAAGGCGCACGTTTCATGCAGCTCACTGCCACTAGCAAAGCACAGTTTTTTATTCAAAATGAGTACCATCACGTCGAAATAAAAGAGAACAGTGTTTTATTAAGCTCAATAGGCAGTGAAGAACATATTCCTTTTACGATCTGGAATGGCAAAGTTAGCGTAAAGCGTGGGTTGTTATGGAGCTCTTTGCAGTTTTTTGCTCATGAGCACGAAGGCAAACAACAAAGCTGGCTAGTACAAGGGCTACCGTGGCCACAATGCCGTAAGTTTGCTCTTGAAGCTGTTCGTCAGTATCAAGAATGGCACAATACTCAGTGCCGAAAACTGGCTGAGTATCTACCTAAGTGGGAAGAAGAGCTCTACAAACTTAAGCATCTTCCTGCCTATCTATCGCACTCTCAAGTGGTCTCCTGGGTGGAAAGTCTTAACCAAGAGTTAAGCGAAATGAAAACCACTCTAGAAGAAGCCAAAATGCGGATGCCGAATCGCATGGCGGAAATAGAACCTTGGCTTATTGATACGTCTGCGACGCTTGGTGAGCGTAATCGTGATTGGCTTGAGGAAGAACGTCCGAATTGGGAAGTGCTGTTTAATCGCATAGAATCTTCGCCTTTAAACTTATCCCAGCAATATGCGGTGTTGCTCAACGATGATCACAACTTAGTCCTTGCTGGCGCAGGCTCTGGCAAAACCAGTGTTTTAACGGCTCGAGTTGCATACTTGTTGCAAAGCCACCAGGCTCAAGCAGAAGAGTTGCTTATGCTGGCTTTCGGTCGTGATGCCGCGACTGAAATGAAAGAGCGTTTAGTGGATAAAGTAGGCATGGCCGCAGACGGTGTGCGTGTGAATACGTTCCATCAACTAGGCTTATATATACTCAATCAAGTTGAGCAACAGCCTGTTGAGATCAGTCCGTTGGCGTTAGATGACAACCAGCGAACAGCATGGTGTGTAGATTGGCTGAAAAAGCATTGGATGACGCCTACTAACTTTAAACGTTGGCAAAAACATTTAGACAAATGGCCGATTGCCTATTTAAAAGGGGACGATGAGTTAGGAAGTCACTCAGAAAACCCCAAACTGATCGCGTGGCTAGACTCTCAGTTGTCTCACTTAGCTGCGGTAGGGCTAACCAAAAAGCAAGTGCAAGAAAAGTTGGTAAATCACCAAGACTATACTCGTTTAAACAGCGAACTCGCCTTGTGTTGGCCATGTTTTACTGCGTGGCAGAAAATGCTTAAAGAAAGCAATCAAGTGGATTTCCCTACCATGATCAGTCGTGCGACAGATTATGTAAATAAAGGGAAATTTGTCTCCCCATGGCGCTTCATTATGGTCGATGAGTACCAAGATATCTCTCCAGACCGTTTAGCACTGATTGAAGCACTGTGCGAATCCACACCGAAACAAGCGGGTGCGACGTTGTTTGCGGTTGGTGATGACTGGCAGGCCATCTATCAGTTTGCTGGTGCGGACGTCGATCTTATCACTGGGTTTAAAGACCGCTTTGCTCACTCTACCGTTCATCATCTAGATACGACTTATCGTTTCAACAATCAGATTGGTGATGTGGCAAACACTTTTGTGCAGCAAAACCCATCGCAATTGCCGAAAACACTAAATAGCCACAAGCAACGTAAGCAGAAGAGTGTGCATACCGCACCAAGTAACCAAGTTGAAAAGATCTTGGATCAATTGAATCAACAAGCCAAGCAAACCAAGTCAGTCTTATTGTTAGGACGTAATCATTATCATAAGCCCGACTTGTATGACGATTGGTTGCGACGTTTTCCTAATCTCGATATTCGTTTTATGACTTGCCATGCGAGTAAAGGGCGAGAGGCTGATTTTGTTATTATTCTTTCTGTGGATGAGGGGCAATTCCCTGCGAAGAAGAAGCAAATTCACATTGATGGCGCATTGACCGAGTCCAAAGACAAATTCCCTCACGCAGAAGAGCGCAGGCTGTTTTACGTGGCGATTACGCGTGCGAAAGAGAAAGTTTGGATTACGCACACTGGCGCTGGGTCCGCATTTGTTCAAGAGCTCGTCAATGGCGATTATCCGATCATCACTTCGCGTTGAAGGCAGATTTCTGAATTTTAGAAACAATAAAGGCGATACTCAGTATCGCCTTTACGTTATTCGGTTGGAATCAAAGCTTACATGCGTTCAGCAAGATACGCTTCGTAATCCGGTACTTCAATATCTACCTCTTGCTCAAGAAGAGGGGAGTTAAACAGGAACTTAGCGGTGGCTCGGTTCGTTGCCACAGGAATATTCCAAACGCTAGCAATACGAAGAAGCGCTTTAACGTCTGGGTCGTGAGGTACGGCGTTGAGCGGATCCCAGAAGAAAACGAGAACGTCGATTTTGCCTTCTGAAATGAGCGCGCCAAGTTGTTGGTCACCGCCCATTGGGCCACTGATCATGCTCTTAATCGCCAGTCCAGTTTCTTTGCTCAGCATGTGTCCGGTTGTGCCAGTCGCGTAAAGAAAGTGACTCTGCAGTTTTTCTTTGTTTTCTTTTACCCAGCGAAGTAGCTCAGGTTTGCAGTTGTCATGGGCAACCAAAGCCACATGTTTGTGGGTTGGCATGGTACGAATGGTTTTTTGCATCAAGATGTTTCCGTTTGTATGATTTTAAAATTGTTGTTATTCAATAGAACACGTTTTTTGTCTTTCAATCAACAGCCTTAACACGGAATGTCGGCCTATATTCTGACGGAGATAACGATTCTTCGATCGTATCGTCATGAAGTGTCTTCGGAGTCAGTGGTTTGATGGTTGGTGAGGCATGTTTGTCATACTCTTTGCCCCTTAAGTAATGTGCTGCTTGCATGACGGAAAGCCTGCCTTGCTGCACCATTTTATCTGTTGGTGCGAAGAGCACTTTGTTACGCAATAGTCCTCGGTAAACACCATGACTTAAGTACACAGAAACCAAACCGATCTCCTCAGCTTTGCCTGCGCTACGCAGTTCACTGATAGCGGCTTCAATCGCAACCGCGCTGCCAACGATATAATCTATATTTCCCATATCAATCACACGTTGAACCAGGTTACGCTGTAACTCTTTGTCGTTGTCTGCCCAAAACGAGTCAACGATGTTGATATCACTTCCTTGGATCGCTTCATAAAATCCGGCAGTCACGGGCTTCGTACCTCCACGAGTACGCGGCCCCAAAAGTAAGGCAATGTTTGTTTTTCCTGATCCCTTTGGATGGCGAGCAGCCAGATATTTTCCTGCTTCGTATCCCATCCAGTGCCAGTCAACACCGACCGTACCTTTTAACAGCTCACTTTGCTCTTCATCCAGATCGAGTTGGTTTACAGTAGCAAAGACAGGAATGTTCCCGACCCAATTCTTAAGCGAATGTTCATAGGCCTGTGGGTCCACTGTCCCAAGAACAATCGCATCTGCTCCCCATTGGCTGCACAGTGCGAGTTGTTGCTCTTGACGCGTTTTGTTTGGATAGCCGCCTGCTTCAAGGACTCTCAACTCGACGCCTTCTTTTTTCGCTTCGGACACCATTCCATAGTTTACTGATAACCAGTATGAATCCTTTAGGTGAGGGTAAATGGCACATACTTTTTCTGCTGCAACCACTGGTAAAGAAGCGACGAGGGCTAATGTGACTGCTGAATGTTTGAAAGTTGTGCGAAATGCGTGTTGATTTTTAACCATGAAATGAAGTTCGTTGGCATAGATTAAGTAAACACTGCAAAATATAACGTAATATGTCGCTGAACACGAACATTAAGGTCATGAAAATATGTTGCTAGCAACCGCAAGCATCGGTCGTAAACTCTTGTTGTCTTTCATTGCGATGGCAATGCTGGTTATGTTATCGGCACTTATTGGTGTGTCTGGATTTTCTTTAGTTGCTAAGACGGAAAGAAATGTCGTGGATTCTGCAATTCCCGCCATGATTGAAGCGAGGCAAGTCTCTGAGTTGAGTACTCGCATCATTTCGTCTGTACAACTGTTATCAAACGCAAGAAACGAGCAGGAAAGAAAAGAGTCTGGGCGTGTGCTTTTCGAACAGCTCGAATCATTGCTTACTCATATCAAAGAGCTGGGGAGTGAGTCGTTTGATTCTCAATTGCTAGAAGATCTCGAGAATAACGTCCAGAACGTTATCGACAACTTGGCAGAACTTGGTGTTTCGGTTGAAAGAAAGCTGTGGCTGGCAAAAGAGATTGATACTCGTGTCGAAGAGATGCGCTTACTGAGTGAAGAGTTGGAACAGCTAACTCGCACGCAAGTTCAGAACACGAGCACCATTGCCGTTGCTAACGTCACACATATCTATGACTTATTAGAATCGAATAAAAAATCGCAAGTTTATCAGGCACTGGATGCGCTGGTGGAAGTGGATCTAGATCTGACAGAGCGATTGCATGAGCTGCACTTATTGGCTTTTAAAATGCTGAATCAAATTGAAGAAGCTCGCACATTAACCAATATTGAGCGAATCCAGCAGGTGCAAAGTGATTTTGAAAGTAATCTCAAAATCATGAAGCGCCGTGTGCTTGCCGTAGAAGATCCCACTCGCTCTAAACAAATGAGCCAACTACTAACAGAGCTCGGTAAGCGTCAGGTCGTGTTCACTATTTTGATGCAGCAGTATGAGAATAACGAACAATCTCAACAACTGATGCAAAAGACACTGGAATTGTTTTCGGAGCTGAATGGTACCGTAAACAAATTGGTTGATGATTCAAACAAAACAACAACCGTCGCTGTGGATGAATTGACGAGCACGCTGAAATTCGCTCAGTGGTCTCTAACGGTGATTTCAATTGTTGGTTTGATTGTGTTGGTGCTGATTTTATGGCGTGTTGTATACCTTTCTGTGGTTAAGCGATTGGCAGAGTACTCTGCTGCGCTGCTTTCTGTGGCGCAGGGTAACTTAGCCGTCGAGCTGGAGGTAAAAGGCAAAGATGAGCTAGCGCATATGGGGCAAGCTATCATCACGGCTCGAAATACAGCGCAAGCGCTAAAAGTGGTCGCAGAGGGAGAAGCTCAAGCCAAGCGAGAGCTCGAAGAGCACAAAGAGCATTTGGAAGAGCTCGTTGAGCAACGCACTTCACAGTTAAAACAAGCGAACCGCCGTTTGAATGAAGAGGTTTTGAATCACGCGAAAGCTCGTAAGCAAGCAGAGCAAGCGAGTCGAGCTAAATCAGCATTCTTGGCGACCATGAGCCATGAGATCAGAACGCCGATGAATGGAGTGCTCGGAACAGCACGTCTGTTGATTGACTCCGGCCTCAACCCTATTCAAAAGCGTTATGCGGAAATCATCAACCGCAGTGGTAAAACGTTGCTCGCGATTCTGAATGATGTGCTGGACTACTCCAAGATTGAAGCAGGGCATTTAGAGATTCGCCACATGGGCTTCGATTTACACCAAATGGTTGAAGACACTTTCCAGTTAATGAACAGCCGAGCTCAAGAGAAGAAGCTGTTGTTTTCCTATCATATTGAAAGTGATGTAAGTCGCTATTGGAAAGGGGATGTCACCAGAATCAGTCAAGTGCTTAACAACCTTGTCGGAAACGCGATTAAATTTACTGACGAAGGTGAAATTGATATCTACGTTAGCCTCAACCCAGAGGATGAGTCGCAAGTCCTATTCGAAGTATCAGATACCGGGATAGGTATTGCCAAAAAAGATCAGAGAACGTTGTTTGATGCCTTCACGCAAGCCGAAGGTGGGATGAGTCAAACTGGAGGAACGGGGCTTGGCTTGGCCATCAGTAAACGAATCATTGAAGCGATGGGCGGTATTTTAGAAGTCGATTCTGAAGAAGGAGATGGCAGTCGATTCTGGTTTTCCATTCCATTAGAGGAAAGTGAGCCTGTTGAAACCGGTGCAGTGGCAACCGCGCGCTGCAAAGTGAAAGCGAAAGTCTTGTTGGTAGAAGACAATGAAGTAAACCGAGTGGTTGCGGAAGGCTTTTTAGAAAGCATGGGCCACCAGATCGTGATGGCAGAAAACGGCTCACAGGCAGAGCAACTGATCAGCACGCAGGATTTTGATATCGCTTTAGTCGACATCAACTTGCCAGACTGTGATGGAACCGAGTTAATCCAACGTTTAAAACAAATTGAATGTAACAAACCAGCCAATAAAGCCCTTGCTGCTACGCCTATGATCGCAGTGTCTGCGCACGTTTTTGCCGAAGAAGTTGAGCGCTATTTAGCTGCAGGTTTTGACGGGTATTTACCTAAACCATTGGCAAAAGAAGCTCTAGCGGCATTGATTCAGGATGCGCTGGATGGAAAACCGTTGTTGTTGCCACAAAATGCCGACTGTACCCCGTTTGATCAAACTTCGTCTCAAGAACAAGCGATACAATCAAAGGTTGTTCAAGTCCCTAAAACAGAGGAATCAGATGTGGTCATCATTAACCCGAGCGTGATTGAGTCCGATATGAAAATCTTGGGCAGAGAGAAGATGTTGCACATCATTAATCTGTTTAGAACGACCAGTGCCGATGTACTAAGCAAGCTGCAAGCGTCTGCTGGTGGTAATGACAGTAAAGAAGTGAAGAACCTTGCTCACAAACTAAAAGGCAGCGCAGGGAGTTTAGGGCTTACGGCATTAATGAACTCTTGCCAAGAAATTGAAGCTGCGCCTCAACCTTTAGATACCTACATGGCGACTAAAGATCAATTGGTGTCTCAAGTGTCTGAATCAATTCAAGCTCTTGATGAGTTGATGGCGAAGTAAATCAATTGCATCCCAAAAACAAAAACCTCCGGCAAGCCGGAGGTTTTTTCTATTCGGTCATGTCATCTTCCCACTCGAATCGAGTGTCTAGGGCATAAGGGTCGTCATCAAAAGGATGCTCCACTTTGCCACGCAAGTATTCGAGTTGATGCTCAAGCATGTTGACCGTTTCGTAGTCTCCCTCAGAACAAGCAACGTAAATCTGTTGTTCAAGAGCGGCAATGTTATCTCGGATACCCATGAGAACCCCCTTAAATCATCATCGATTCTCAAAACGATTATAGTCAAGTAATCCAAATTCGATCGGTTGTTTTGTACGGTACCAATTGTGCAGACGATCGCTAAACGGCCAGAATTTTTCTGAGCTTCTGCGAATCGCAAAATTATCCAACAACTTAACGTAATCGGATTCATTTTGGATGGCACTAAATTGATCGACAAATTCTTTTACTTGATTTTCGTTGATCGAGAAAAATGCCGCTGGGTAGCTTCCCACAACGCCACGTACGATGGTCATATCATCGTTAGCAAAGTCGCGGTTGCTTTCTTCATCAAACAAGCTAGAAATATTCGTGTGCGCATTATTGTGAAGTAGGGTGAATAACTCATCTTTTCCAGACTGGCTTCTCACCATAAGCATGGTGATTTGCGGAACGGTTTTCAGGCCTTCTCCACGAACTTGGCCAATACGTTGGAGCTGTTTTTCACTTTGAGCAGAAAGCTCAGTATCTTTAACCTCGTAGCGCGGAAGAAGAACATCTGAAACTCGTTCTCTAAGCAACTCGACTAACTCTGTTTTTGGATCGTCAGTTTTGTACTCGACGCTGGTTGGTTGGTTAAATGGCTTCACGTTGCGTTGTAAAAAGTCACTTAACTGTGGACTTTGATCTTTATACCAGCTTGATTGCAGTTCATGACGCATATCGGTTGGTAGCAACGAGATAAAGTTACTTTCGCCTTCCAGACGCAAAAAGTCCATGAACATTCGTGTCATGAGTTGGTGGCCGAAGTTGCCGTACACATCAAACCCAGCAACGAGCAAATAGTGGATGCGTTCTAGCAACGCGTAGTCAAGAATCCATACCGTTTTCGGCTGCTCGCCAACTAACCCTTGTACGACAGATGCGCTGTCAAAGTGGCGGAAAATCGTTAATGCCGCATTGTGGTTGGTGCCATTACCGTCCCAAATTACGTCGGTGGATAGGTTTTCGCCTTCCTTAAACCAGTTATTGGTAAATTCAGACTTGGCTTCTAGGTAGCGAGCTTGCTGACGCGCGTATTTAACCCAGTTGGTAACAGGTAGCGTGTTGCTTTCCTGCTCTGCTGGCAGTCTTAGGTTATCAGCCTGAGAGCGGTAAAACTCATTTACTTCAGGGATATCTGCTTTATCTGGATCTAGAAAGAATATCCAAAAGCGATCATTGATAACATTCAGTGCAAGTTGGCCACGACAAACAGGCCCTTTAATGTAAGCCATGATCGTGTTTTGCGCATTGTCCAACATAAACTTGAAGCGTGATTTAACCGGAAGATCGATAAATGATGTCATCGGGTTTGCAGCAACTTCAGGTTCATAACTCGGTAGTTGATTAACTGTGTAATCAGCATCGATAAACCATGTGTTCCAGTTTTCAATACGTTGCTTGTTTAACGCGAACGGCATGTGTGTTTTATCTACAATCGTCCCTTGTTCTGGAATAATTCGATAAAACACGCGCTCAACCCCGGGATCATCGTACGGGCGACGTGTTGAAATACGTTTTACTGGTTGCCCCGGTGGAGTAGAAGAACGAACTAATGTAAAGAATCGAGGATCTTCAGTGAGCTCTGAAAAGTAGAGGTGAGACAAAAACAAATGCTCGTAAATATAGCGAGCCATCAGTTGATTTTTTAGATCAGCGCGATTGAGCAAAGTTTCATACTTGTCGATTTGAGCTTGCTCTTGTTCACTAATTGGTTGGTGAACGTTCATTATCGCGCCGTTTTCCAGCCAAGTCATCAGTGTGTGGTATTCACTGTTTGATAGGTTTGGCATACCAAAAGGCATTCCCCAGGTTGGGTTATCTTTTTCGTACTGTTCGTACTCTTCAATTGTTGGACAGGTTTGTTCTCGGTCTATCGAAAAATCAAAACCTTCTAACTGGACTTGATCAGGCAGCGGGTGGCGTTCTTTTTGTTGTAGCAAACGTGCAATGAGGCCTGCATCAATGTTGGCCGCCATGCTCTGATCACGTTCGTTAAGTACCGGATGAAAACCCGCATCGCGCCACTCTTGGGTTGTTTCTGCATCTTCGAATAAGCGTGTTGGCGCGGCGGCAGTAAGTCTTGTTCCTTCATATACCAGTGCTTTGCTCGCGCCACGGTCAATACCCTCAACGGAAGAAAGCTTAAGCTGACATGGTGCATCGTAGCACGCATGACAGACGACACAGCGGTTATCCATAATGGGTTTGACTTCGCTTTGGAAGAAGTTTGCTTGAGGTGTAGCCACGTCCGCCGTACGTTCACGAACGAGCTGTGGACCAAACAGTTGGTCATAGTTAAGGCCCGCATAGGTTGCACAGCCAGCAAACAATGTAGCAATGCAAAGTATAAAAATTAAGCGCAAATTCATTGAGTTATTTTACGTGATTAGAATTTGCATTAATTAAAGCAAAATAAGCGGTCAATTACCAAAAGTTGGAGCAATTCGCCGCGATTTCTTTACTTTTTCGCATGCTTAAATACATAACCTTGTCGATGAACGGTCTGAATTCGATCCGCTTTAATCCCTTCGCTAGCCAGTCGTTTTCTTATTCTACTAATGTGCATATCGAGTGCGCGGTCATGCTCTGAGAACGTGCGCTTCAGTACCGTTTCATAAAGGAAAGGTTTGCTAAGCACTTGATCTTGATAATGAGTCAGAGTACGGAGCAGCTCGAATTGAACGCTTGTAAGCTGAACTAACTTTTTGTCTGGCGGACGATTTATCATCACAGTATGGCTGTGCTTATCCAGTACGAGCTCATATTCATTATTGAGACCGTTATCGGAAGCTGCCGTCTTAGGAGCAGACGAAAGGGTAGACTCAAACATATTGGCATTTTAATTATTAATGATAGTAAAAACCATTATCATTAATGTTGGCGTGAAATCAATGCTGTATTTTATTTGTAATGCAATATGTCGGAGTCATATCAAAATTCTGATATGGAAGAAATAACTCTACGACGGAAAGAGCACCAATTTAAATCGCCAAATCAATAAGTACTACCACAATTTCTAAAGCAAATAATCAGCTATTTTGGGGAATAGAGCAGCTTTTAATGTATCTAAAGTTCTTATTTCTAAGATTCGCTTATCCACTATTTCTAGACTATACATTCTGTTGCAGGAAGCTCTTTTCTAATACACACAGAGGTTTATATGACAGCGAAATATGGCGTAAAACGTCGATTAGCGATTCTTGCCGCCGCCTTAATTGGCGCGACAAGTAGCAGTATCGCGGCAGAGAAACCTAACATTCTCGTCATTTGGGGTGATGATATTGGCCAGTCCAATCTCAGTGCTTACACCTTCGGCTTGATGGGATACAAAACACCAAACATAGACAGCATCGCGAAAGAGGGCATGATGTTCACGGATTATTACGGTGAACAATCTTGTACTGCGGGCCGTTCTACTTTTATCACCGGCCAGACCGTCCTTAGAACGGGTTTAAGTAAAGTAGGGCTTCCTGGCGCGGATCTTGGCTTGAAGGAAGAAGATGCCACCATTGCCGAAATGTTGAAGCCGATGGGCTATATGACGGGTCAATTTGGTAAAAATCATTTAGGCGACAAAGACGAACACCTGCCTACTAACCACGGCTTCGATGAATTTTTTGGCAACCTTTATCACTTGAACGCCGAGGAAGAACCAGAAAACGTCGATTACCCTAAAGATCCAGAATTTCGTAAAAAATTTGGTCCACGAGGCGTTATTCGCTCATACGCTGACGGCAAAATCGAGGACACCGGGCCTCTGACTCGCAAGCGTATGGAAACCGTGGATGAAGAGACGTTGGATGCGGCACTCGATTTTATGGATCGTGCCGTCAAAGCTGAAAAACCTTTCTTCGTCTGGTGGAACGCAACGCGTATGCATTTCCGCACCCACGTGAAAGAAGAGAATTCGGGAAAAACAGGCATCAGTGAGTATGCAGATGGCATGGTCGAGCATGATAATCATGTCGGCCAACTACTGAAAAAAGTGGACGATTTGGGCATAAAAGACAACACGATAGTCTTTTATTCAACCGATAATGGTCCACACATGAACTCGTGGCCAGATGCAGGTACAACGCCATTCCGTGGAGAGAAAAATACCAACTGGGAAGGTGCGTATCGAGTCCCAGCGATGGTACGTTGGCCGGGTAAAATTAAAGCTGGCTCTGTCTCGAATGATATCATGCACCATATGGACTGGATGCCAACTTTCGTTGCTGCCGCGGGTGATGACGGTATCAAAGAGAAATTACTCAAAGGCTATAGTGCGAATGGTAAGAAATTCAAAGTGCATCTCGATGGTTACAACTTCCTGCCATATTTAACTGGCAAAGAAGAGAAAGCACCGCGTGAAGAGATTTTTTACTTCTCGGATGATGGAGACTTAACCGCACTTCGTTATAACAAGTGGAAACTGGTTTTCATGGAGCAACGAGCAAAAGGTACGCTGCGCATTTGGGCGGAACCATTCACCACACTTCGAGTTCCTAAGATCTTCAATTTACGTATGGACCCTTACGAAGTGGCAGATATCACTTCCAACACCTACTATGATTGGATGCTAGACCGTGCTTACATGCTTGTTCCTGCACAAGCTTACGTAGGCAGATTCCTCGAAACATTTAAAGAGTTCCCACCAAGGCAAAAAGCGGCAAGCTTCTCACTCGATCAGGTGATGGAGAAATTAAAAGAGAACCCAAATAAGTAGGCTAGTGCTACGTAAGCAATACGATGCAACCATATAGATAAGAGGCTCATATGAGCCTCTTTTTTTCGTCTAATAAAAGCTTTCAGAGCAACGAATGGCAAAGAAAATGCGAATCAACAAGGCCTACAAGGAAACTGGCTCGTAGTGGGCTGCCGTTAAGTTCGCTTTAATTTTTTCACGTAGCGCAATATGAGCAGGGTTGTTCATCTCTCGCTTGTGGTAAACAAACTTGTAAGGGATAGCGCATATAGAAATAGGGCATTGCAGAACTTGAAGCTTAAGGGCTTTACTCCATTTGTTTGCAAAAGATTGAGACACTAAGCCTAAACAATCGCGTTGCGCGACGTACAACGCCATACCAGCAAGCGAAGATGTGATCAAATCGACTTTTCTCTCTTGAATAGTTTCTTGGGATAGCTGCTCAAAACCGCTCATGTTGTTCCATTTCCCTGAAAACAAACAGTGAGTTTCCTCATAAAACTGCTCTTTTGAGAGCGAGCCTTGTACGCGGGGATGATTCTCACGACAGATAATCACCGCCTCTTCTTCGTAGGCATCTTCAATAATAAACGCCGCATCTTTTGTGATAACAGTATCAATGACAAGATCGACTTTTTGTTGTCTTAGAAGCTCAAATAATAAGAACTTTTCGGGTGGTGATTCATAAAAAATAGTGTTCTTTATCGGGTCCATAATGTGCAATAAAATTTCGGAACAACACACTTCAAAATGATTCTTATCGGATATCGCATTGTCAATAATATTAACCGCTTGCTGGAATTGCGGTAGCAGTTGATAGGCGGTGGATGTTAGTGCGATACCTCGCCCTTTTTTGACAAATAATTGCTTATCGACCACTTGTTCTAAACGCTTTATTGCAGCGCTCACAGCAGGTTGCGTAAGCCCCAATTGTTCCGCGGCTTTTGTATAAGATTGGAACTCCGCGACAACAAGAAAAGTTTGGATCAAATTCAAGTCCATAACGTCACTCATAAATTTAATTTATAGGTTAACTAATTCTGACTGCATTTATCGCCTGAAATTAGTGCTTTATCTTATATCAACAATGGTATTGAAAAGCGAATACCATTTTTACGCACTAGCGAACTCTTGGAGATAATATGAAAAATGCGACCAAAACGAGCAGTAAAAAACTCGTACTTAACGCATGTACGTTAGCATTAGGCGCTGCATCTGCAGTTGCACACGCAGCGGACAAACCCAACATTCTTGTCATCTTTGGTGATGATGTTGGTTACTGGAACCTTAGTACCTACAACCAAGGCATGATGGCGTACAACACGCCGAACATCGATAGCATTGCTAAAGAAGGTGCGAAGTTCACTAACTTCTACGCACAGCAAAGTTCGACAGCAGGCCGTTCTGCATTCATTACTGGTCAAATGCCAAAACGTACTGGTCTATCAAAAGTGGGCTTACCAGGCGCTCCGCAAGGTATCTCGGAAAAAGATCCAACGATTGCAACCGTGCTTAAGCAAATGGGTTATGCAACCGGACAATTTGGTAAGAACCATTTAGGCGACCGAGACGAACACCTTCCTACCAACCACGGTTTTGATGAGTTTTTCGGCAACCTATATCACTTGAACGCGGAAGAAGAGCCAGAGAACGTGGATTATCCTAAAGATCCAGAGTTCAAGAAGAAATTTGGCCCTCGTGGCGTAATCCACTCTTACGCTGACGGCAAAATTGAAGATACCGGTCCACTTACGCGTAAGCGTATGGAAAATGTTGACGGTGAATTCCTTGATGCCGCGGAAACCTTCATAGAAAAACAAGTAAAAGCGGATAAGCCGTTCTTTACTTGGTTTAACACCACTCGCATGCACAACTTCACGCATGTTCCTGAAGAATACCAAGGTAAAACAGGCGCTGGTTTCTACGCGGATGGTGTTAAGCAGCACGATGATCAAATTGGTCAACTACTTAACAAGATCAAAGAGTTGGGTGTGGATGACAATACAATCATTGTTTACACCACTGACAACGGTCCTATGGTTGATTTGTGGCCTGATGCAGGGATGACACCATTCCGCTCTGAGAAAAACACTGGCTGGGAAGGCAGTTTCCGCGTGCCGATGTTGATTAAATGGCCAGGAAACATCGAAGCAGGTAAAACGTTCAACGGCATGATGTCATTAGAGGATTTCTTCCCGACATTGGTTGCTGCAGCGGGTGACACCAAAGTTAAAGATGAATTACTAAAAGGTAAGAAAGTTGGTGATATGGACTATAAAGTTCACCTAGATGGTTATAACCAACTGCCATATCTAACGGGTAAATCAGACAAATCTGCTCGTAATGAGTTCGTTTACTGGAGCGATGACGGCGATCTTGTGGCATTACGCCAAGGAAAGTACAAGTTCCACTTTATGATTCAAGAGAATGAAACAGGCATGGATGTATGGCGCAAGCCGTTTACTAAACTTCGTGTTCCATTGATCTTCGACTTGAGTATCGACCCATTCGAACGTGGTGACCAAGGTATGGGTTACTCTCGTTGGATGTACGAGCGTTCATTCCTAATGATGCCAGCGGTAGAGAAAGTGAAAGAGGTAATGGGTACGTTTAAAGAGTTCCCACCTCGCATGGAAGCAGGTTCATTCGTACCTAAGTCTTCTAAGTAATAAAGAACATCGATAATCCATAGCGCTTTTCGGAGCGCTATATACCCAAATAGCTTCACTCTTGTTGTACAAAGCTCACGAGGTTATTTGGGTATATTTAATAGTGAGAAACGTATGAGTAAGATTTCCCCTCGCCATTCTACTACCATGCCTATTGTTCCTCTTAAAACGGCTTCTAAAGCACCAGTTTCGGGCGCGTATGACCGTCGATTCCATGTGATGGCAAAGCCGGGCGGAGCAAAATGCAACATCGATTGTCAGTACTGTTTTTATCTGCATAAAGAAAATTTACTGCACCAAGAAAAGCAGCCAAAAATGGACGACGCAACATTGGAAGCGTTCGTGAAAAGCTACATCGAAAGTCAGGATGGCGAAGAAATTGTTTTCTCATGGCAGGGTGGGGAGCCAACGCTGCTTGGGTTGGACTACTTCCGCAATGTCGTAGCTCTGCAAAAGAAACATCAGCCGAAAGGCGTTCGCATTGAAAACGACCTTCAGACCAACGGCATTTTGCTAAACGATGAGTGGTGTGCGTTTTTAAAAGAGCACAACTTCCTAGTTGGCTTGTCGATTGATGGGCCACGAGAGCTGCACGACAAATATCGCAAAACCCGTAGCGGTAAGCCGACGTTTGATCTGGTGATGAAAGCGGTAGATAAGCTCCAAGCGCATGGCGTGAAATTCAACGCGTTGGTGACGGTGAATCGTCACAATGCGAAATACCCGCTCGAAGTGTATCGATTTTTAACCCAAGAATTGGGTGTGACATATATTCAGTTTGCACCGGTGGTTGAAGCGAACGACTTCCAAACAACCGCACCGCAGTTTTGGAACGAACAGATGATCCCAACCAAAGGCAGTGATCTGGCGAAACCGGGTCATCCAATGTCTGTTGTGACGGATTGGTCGGTCGATCCTGAAGATTGGGGGCGCTTTTTAATGGCGACCTTTGAAGAATGGGTGAATAACGATCTTGGCCGTGTACTGGTTAACCTGTTTGAAACCGCGGTAGCGCAAGTAATGGGGAAACCGTCTCAGCTTTGCGTGACGGCTGAGTTTTGTGGCAAAGGCTTGGCGATTGAGCACAATGGCGACGTGTTCAGTTGCGACCACTATGTGTACCCAGAATACAAACTCGCCAACATTCATGAACACTCATTGAATGACATGGCCTTCTCTACACGACAATACACCTTTGGCATGGCAAAACGCGAATCTTTGCCGACGTATTGTAAGCAGTGTCCCTACTTGCCTTATTGCTGGGGCGAGTGTCCGAAAAAACGTTTGATCAAAACGCCGAATGGCGAGGCTGGACTAAACTATCTGTGTTCGGGAATCAAAATGTTCTTTGATTACGCATTACCGATGTTGGTTGGTCTTGAACAGCTTCTCCAATCTGAAGAACCGCAAAGATAACATAGTGAATATAACCTTAAGTTATTTCATTTGTTCTTATACTTAACTATTGAAAAGACGGCTTAAACCACTGAAAAGGTACCCTATGAACCACGCACAACAAGCGATAAAAGAACTCATCGAACAAACAGAAAAAAGCGTCATTGGACAAAGCCACGTGGTTCGAGCTTTAGTCATCGGGTTATTAACGAACGGGCACATTCTTCTAGAAGGTTTGCCGGGAACGGCAAAAACACGTTCTGTAAAATCGTTGGCCAACTTGTTAAACACCAGTTTTGGTCGAATCCAGTTTACGCCGGACCTTTTGCCATCGGACGTGACGGGAACCGAGGTTTATCAAGAGTTGGATGGCAAGCCGCAACTTCATTTTCAACCAGGGCCAATTTTTAACAGCATAGTGCTTGCCGATGAGGTCAACCGTGCGCCAGCCAAAGTACAAGCGGCACTGCTTGAAGCCATGGCCGAAGGCACAATTACGGTAGGCGATAAAACTCACGTATTGCCAGACTTATTTATGGTGCTTGCAACGCAAAACCCAGTAGAGCAAGAGGGCACGTACCCGCTGCCAGAAGCGCAAATGGACCGTTTTATCATGAAGGTTACTGTCGACTATCCAGAAGATGAAGCCGAACGTGACATCATTCGTTTGGTACGCAGTGAAGAATTAGGTGCGGAAACCAGCAGCGAAATTATTACGCCAAAACACATCGAGCCAGATGTGGTGCTAGAAGCACGTCGTCAACTACCTGATATTGTTGTGTCAGATCTAGTGGAAAACTACATTGTCGCGTTAGTGATGGCGACTCGTAAGCCAGAGCGTTATGCCGATTCAAACTTAGCAAAATGGATTGAGATTGGCTCTAGTCCTCGTGCTTCCATCGCACTAGACAAATGCGCTCGTGCGTATGCGTGGATGCAAGGACGTGACCATGTCACTCCTGACGATGTGCGAGCCATGATTCCGTCTGTACTGGGCCACCGTTTTTCTTTGACCTACGATGCATTAGCAGACGGGGTCGATCACCAACGCGTCGTGCAAGAGCTGCTAGATTGTGTAGAAATTGGGTAAGCGGGAGGCATTATGGCTAAGCCAACTCTTGCGCCAAAATCACAGGGGATGGATCCCCGTTTGTACTGCGATTACGCTCGCTTAGTACGCTTGCAAGCACAAGCAGAATCATTCAGTTTACTTCCTCATCTAAAAGCGGGCAGCGTACTCTCTGGCCGCCACAATTCGCTGTTTCGCGGTCGTGGATTGAATTTTGAAGAGCTGCGTCATTACCAACTGGGTGACGACATTCGTAACCTGGATTGGAAAGTCACGATGCGCACAGGCAAACCGCACGTGCGAAGCTACACCGAAGAAAAAGATCGCAACGTGATCGTGTGTGTCGACCAGCGCAGCGCAATGTTTTTTGCTTCGACGCAAGTAATGAAATCGGTCGTCGCGGCAGAAATCGCGGCCATGTGCGGGTGGCGCGTGTTAAAAGATGGCGACCGAGTCGGTTTTGTCATCGCATCCCAACAGGCGTTGTTTCACAGCAAGGCGCAGCGTTCGCAAAACGATCTTCTGGCTCAACTTAAGCGTCTCGCTAAAGCCAATCAATCGCTCAATGTGGACTCCCGTGACGGCGAAAAAGTGACGTTCAGTCAATGGATTGAGCTCATTAAACGCATGAAGCTCAAACAATCCACTTTGATTTTTATCAGCGACTGGAGCGACTGCGAGGAGCACCATCTTGACCACCTTAAACAGCTACAACAGCACAACGATGTTCTCGCAGTGATGGTCAGTGACCCATTAGAACAAGCGCTACCAGACGATTTGGCAAAATCGAAATGGGTGGTTGGTGATGGGCAGTATCAACTCAATTTAGACAGCAAAGCAAAGGTAGAAGCCGCGAGCGCAAAGCTTGAGGCTCGAACCAACTTACAGCGTCAATCACTCTCTCAACTTATGGCGATGAAACACCTCCCGCACATCGAACTCGATACGACAGGCGAGCACATTAAACAATTTCAAAAACTGGTAGGGGGGCGTTAAATGAGTGGTCTTCCTACGCCTCCGAGTACCTACATACTCAGAGAGCTACATGATGTGGCCGTGCCACCAAGCGTGAGTTGGTATCCGCAAACTATTGGCTGGAAGATTTTAGCGGCGGTTGCGCTCATTGTATTAGTGTATGTCGCGTATCGTTTGGCTCAACAGTGGTGGTGTAACCGCTACCGACAAGAAGCTCTGTTGGCGATTTCACAAATCAAACCGAGCGACAAAGGCATGCCTAACGCATTGTTCTCTGTGCTTAAAATTGTGTTGATTCATGTTGATAGCCGTAACGCGAAATTGTTTGATACCGCCTTTTTGCGCAAGCTCGATGCGCTATATCCGCAAACCGGAGATTCTCAAGCAAACTCGCAAGTGGTCTTTAACGATGAGCTTTCAAAGCGCTGGCTACAAAGTATTGTTGACCCAAGCGTTATACTAACCAACGAAGAGCGAGTAACGCTTATTGCTCGTGCGAAAAACTGGGTGAGTGAACACCGTTGTGATGCTCAAAAAAGCGCGGCAAAGAAATCTCCATTATTGAAACGCAAAGCACATCAGGGAGGTCAACATGAATGATCTTCTTGCATCGATAACTGGTTTGTCTGGTTTTGAATTTGCTCACCCAATGTGGTTTCTGGTTTTGCCCTTGCCGTTGGTGGTGTACTACTTGGTGCCTGCATATCGCACTAAGCAAATGGCGATCAAAGTGCCGTTTTTTAGTCAGCTGGTGGAAGCGATTGGCGAGACGCCATCAGAAGGTGCAAGCCAGTTGACTCCGAGTTGGTGGCAACGAGCAACGTTAATTCTCTCATGGCTTTTGGTGGTGTGTGCGATGGCAAAACCCACCGTGTTAGGCGAGCCTCAAGTTCGCGAGAGTTTAGGGCGCGATGTGATGGTGGTGGTGGATCTTTCGGGTTCAATGGCCGAGCCAGATTTCACCTCACGTACAGGCGAAAAAATTTCTCGTCTTGATGCGGCAAAAGAAGTGCTGTCGGAGTTTGTTCAGTCTCGTAAAGGTGACCGACTAGGCTTGGTGCTTTTTGGCGATGCTGCTTTCGTGCAAACGCCATTTACCGCAGACCAAAAAGTGTGGCTCGAACTGCTTAACCAAACCGATGTGGCGATGGCAGGGCAGAGTACCCATCTTGGTGATGCGATTGGCTTAGCGATTAAAGTTTTTGAGCAAAGCGATAAGTCGCGTGGTGCTTTAGAACAAGACCAAAACCGTGAAAAAGTCGCGATTGTATTAACCGATGGTAACGACACGGGCAGCTTTGTCGAACCGATTGATGCGGCGAAAGTTGCGAAAGCCAAAGGCGTGAGAGTGCACGTCATTGCGATGGGCGATCCGGAAACGATAGGTGAAACCGCGTTGGATATGGACACGATTCATCGCATTGCGAAAGAATCCGGCGGTGAAGCGTTTGAAGCACTCAACCGTGATGAACTGTCGGCTGCCTACGACGAGATTGGCAAACTGGAACCTCAACTTTACGAAAGCACCACATACCGGCCGAAACAAAGTCTTCACCATTACTTGATGGCGTTAGTGGTCATCATGCATTTACTCGCGTTCAGCGTCGCGACACTCAAAAGAAGGGCTGCAACACGATCATCATTAGGAGAGAGCGATGTTTGATTCTCTTAGTTGGACGCAATTCTTTACGCAGTTTCATTTTATCCGACCGCTGTGGTTACTGGCTTTGATCCCTATGTTTTTCTTGGTGTGGTTGCGCTGGCGAGAAGAAAGCAAACCAAGCTGGAAGGATATTCTGCCCGAACATTTACGCAATGCTTTGACGATAGGCGAGCGAGGTTGGCGTAAGCAACTGCCGCTTAAGCTCTTGATGCTGATTGTGCTAATCGCCATTGTGATTTGTGCAGGCCCAACGTGGCAACGTGAATCTTCTCCCTTTGGTGAAGATAAAGCCTCTCTGCTTGTGGTGCTTGATAACAGCGACTCGATGCTACAAAAAGATCTCCCACCAAGCCGCCTTGAGCGTTCCAAACAGAAAGTACGCGATTTATTAGCCGCTCGAAAAGGCGGAAAAACGGGTTTAGTCGTGTTTGCGGGCAGTGCTCATGTGGCGATGCCTGTGACTCAAGACAGCAAAGTATTTGACCCATTTTTGGCGGCCATTACGCCAGAAATCATGCCCGTGAAAGGTAAGCTTGCTGAAAAAGCCTTGCCGTTAATTGATCAACAATTGCAAGGTCAACCCGGCTCCACAGTTCTGTTGGTGAGCGACGGCGTGACCCCGGCTACGATTAAGCAATACCAAGCGTATTTTGCAGGCAAACCTTATCAACTGTTAATTCTTGCTGCGGGGAATACAGACATCGTGAGTAACAACCCGATGGATTTGGATTCTCTGCAAAAACTGGCCAGCCAGACTAATGGTCGATTGGTGGAAGTGACGGTCGATAACAGTGATATCGAACAACTGAATCGATACGTTGAGCGCAATATGCAGCTTAATGGCGAATCCTCAATGCCTTGGAAAGACATGGGTTATCAACTGCTGTTCCCAATCGCGTTGATCATGATGCTGTGGTTTAGAAAAGGGTGGTTAGTGCAGTGGTGCGTGATTGCAATGGTGAGCGGTACACTGTTGATGCCGACCAGTGCAATGGCAGAGAACATTTCTGTTAAAGCTGAGCAGCCACAAGTTGTGCAAAAAGTGACGACCTTCGACAAAGTGGCGCAATGGTGGTGGGATTTGTGGCTGACGCCAGACCAACAAGGACAGCGTTTGTTCAACCAACAAGCGTATTTAGAAGCTGCAAAACACTTTGTCGATCCATTACGCAAAGGCACGGCGTACTACTACGCTAGCGAGTTTGAGCTCGCGCACAGTGCGTTTTTGGAAATGCAAAACGACCCGTCCGAAGAGGTTCGAGATTACGGTCTTTACAATGCGGCGAGCGCGTTGGCGCGCCAGCGTGAATATTTGGCTGCACGTGACTTGTTAAAATCTCTAGCCAGCAAGCCAACGTTGAGCGAGTCGTTAAGACCTGATGTTGAGCACAACTTGAAAGTGATTGCTGGCATCGTCGATGAGATAAATCAGATGAGTGAAAGTCAAGCCGGAACAGAGCAAGAGACGTCAACCGAGCTAGGCGACAACCCTCAAATCGCAGAAGGAGCGGATGAACAAACGTCAGCGGAGTTGATGATTAAAGAGGCGTTAAGCGCAGACGACATCTTAGGTAGCCAAGAATTAGCCGACAAGTGGCTAAAGCGAGTCGAAGCGGATCCGAAGTATTTCTTACGCGCTAAATTCCAAATTCAATTACGCTCGCCAACAACGGGTAGCTTAACTACGACAACGGAACACAATATAGAGGAGGCTGCCCAATGATGATGAATGTCCATCGCGTTACCTCTTTTGCACTTCCTGCACGGATAGTGGCATGGTTAGTGGTTTGTTTGAGTCTGCTCGTAAGTCGTCACGTTTTCGCTCAGGACATTTACGATGTTCAACGCAATCATGGTGTTGAGTTGCAAGCGTGGGTTGGTCAACAACCAACGGCTGGAGAAAAGCGTAAAACGCCAAGTTTTAGTGTCAACGAGCAAGTCATTTTAACCATCGAAGTGGCAACGCCGCGCTGGTTTACGGGTGGAACGCGAATTGGCAGTATTGAAATGCCCAATGTTATCGCCAAACAGCGTAATCAGTTAGCCACTAACTTCACGGAGCACAAGGGCGGCCAAACTTGGTCGCGTCAACGCTGGGAAGTGACTTTGTATCCGCAAGCATCTGGTGATTTTGTGATTCCACCTGTCGCTGTGGGCGTTCAGGTGTCGGCGCCGGACGGCGAGAAGGTGTCAGGCACACTTTACACGCAGCCGATTAAGTTCAAAACTGTCTTGCCATCGGGATTGTTGAGCGGTGATACGCCTTGGTTTTCTGCAACGCACGTAGACGTAAAACAAGAGTGGGAAACCTCCACTGAGTCACTCAAAGTTGGGGATGCAATCACGCGTAAAATCACCATTTCAGCTCAAGATTCGCTATCTGTGTTGCTACCAGACTTGTTGAAAGGAGAATCAACAACCCGTTACCAAGCGTATCCTCAACCGCACCGTCTTACAGATACGCAAACACGTGGTGATTACCAGTCAACACGCACAGAAGAGAGCGTGTACGTGATTCAACAAGGTGGTGAATTAACCCTGCCAGATTATGAGTTCCGTTGGTGGAACAGTAAGACTCAGCAAGTGGAAACGGTGGTGTTAGAGGGCAAAACATTTGCCGCGAAGCACACGTTGAAATCCTTCATCAAAACGTATTTTGCATGGATTGTTTCCACGCTTGTATTGTTGGGTTTTGTGACTGTTTCATTGGTAGCCATTAAACGTTACTACCGCAACAGACCGACACCAGCATGGTTGACGTTCCACCGTTTGTTAAAGGCTAAACGTTGGTCTGAAGCAAGGACCGTATTGTACAAACAATTGCGTTTAAATACGGCAGAGCTGGAAATGACCAAAGCCGATACGAGTAAATCGTGGCAAAAAAGTGCGTCGCGAATGCAAAATGGCGAAAATAGCGCTCATTTAATGAAGTCGATGTGGCGCAAGATCCAGACCAAACAACAACGCTTTAAATTCCGTATACCGCGAGCGTTACCAGAACTGGACAAAGTCATTGGAAGAGATGGCAATGAATAAAACGGGGCGCTAATATAGCGCCTCGTTTTTATTAGAGAATAGATTTCAAATGAGCCAAGAGTTTATGCGCCGCGCATTGGAAGTGTCCAAAAATGCGCTTCCTGAATGTCAACCCAACCCGCCGGTTGGCTGCGTGTTAGTGAAAGACAATCAAATCGTTTCAGAAGGTCATACTCAAGCTATTGGTGGCAATCACGCGGAAGTAGAAGCGCTGAATGCATATCAAGGCTCGTTAGAATCGGTGACGGCATACGTTACGCTCGAACCGTGTTCGTTTGTTGGTCGCACGCCAGCGTGCGCGGTGACATTAGTAAAATCCGGTATTGGCAAAGTCGTCGTAGCCATGTTGGACCCAGATCCGCGCAACAGTGGTCGAGGAATCGAGATTCTAGAACAAGCGGGTATTGAGGTGGAAATTGGTTTATGCGGCGAGGAAGTCTGCGAGTTTCTTACCCCATATTTAGGCAAATCTTAATGTAAGCTTTGGCTTGCACGCTAGCTGCTCACTTATGCGGTGAATGGAGTACGTCAAAATTGAGTTAAAACTCATTAAAACAGGTCTTACCGCCCATTTCTTGTACTTGGTTACGTTAACTATCATGCTGTTAGATTAAAATAGAAAAAGTGATTTTCGAAAAATTTAATAGCATGAAACCGACCGATCTGAATCTTATCCCCATCTTTATTGCCATCTATGAAGAGGGGAATTTATCTAAAGCGGCAGCACGTCTCAGTATCACGCAGCCCGCAGTTAGTAAAGCGTTGGCACGCCTTCGTGATATTTATGACGAACCTTTATTTCATCGCTGTACCAAGGGAGTAGAACCTACCTCTTTTGCTATGGATATTTACCCTGCGCTGCTTACTTCGGTGCAAAACTTTACTTCAACTCTGACGGCTTCTAGCGAATTTGACCCTAAAGTGTCGAATCGAGTGTTTTCCATTGCTTGTGTCTCTGTTGCAAGTTTTGAGTTGCTCCCTCAAGTTATGAAACAGATCCGTGAGTTAGCACCACATATTGCTTTAGAGGTTCATCCACTCTTTACGGAAGATTTTGAAAGCGATCTGCGTTTGCAACGTTACGACTTGATCATTGATATCGCGCCAAGAGCAAGAACAGTTTTAAAAGTTGAAACTGTACTTACTGAGCGCTTGGTGGTGGTGTGTAGCGAGGAGCACCCACGCTTAAAGAACGAGATTACGGCTGAACAATTTTTTGAAGAAGAACATGTGGTGGTTTCGCAGTGGCAGAGTCGTAAGAGCTTGTTAAACGCCGATGATATTGTCGACTTGGACAAAAGAAAGATAAAGTATCGAGCTTCTGGCGTGTTGGAAATGCTACCTGTTATATGCGGTAGTGAATATATTGGTTTAATGCCCGAGTCGATGATCAACTTGTTCAACCACACCTATCATGTTAAATCTTTATCTATGCCATTTGATGAACAAACCTATGAGCTCTGCACAATATGGCATCCTAGTCGGACAAACGACAGTGCCCATCAATGGTTGCGATCACAGATTAAACAAGCAGGGAAAACCATCAACCAATAGGAAGTGCAATGAAGAAGACAATACGTGCCATCCTTAACGGCAAAAAAGCTGGGAACCCAGAGTTAAGAGATGCAATCATGAAAATGAGAGACAAGGGCGTCGATGTGCAAGTGCGAGTGACTTGGGAATCTCAAGACATGCCGCGCTTGGTGAAAGAAGCGGTTGATGACGGGATTGAACGTATTGTTGTCGCTGGTGGCGATGGGACCGTCAATGAGGCGGCTTCTGCGATTATCCAAATTGAAGAAGAAAAACGCCCTGAGTTAGCCATTATCCCTCTTGGTACCGCAAATGATTTTGCCACCGCGATTCAAGTGCCAGCTTCTATCAAGGCGTCTTTATCTCTCGCCGTAGAAGGGCAGTCTGCTTTGGTCGATTGTGTCAAGGCTAACGATCGCTACTTTATTAACGTGGCAACAGCAGGGTTTGGCGCAGAAGTTACGGCAGAAACGCCTGTTGAACTTAAAAACTTTCTTGGTGGCGGCGCTTATACACTAACTGGCGTTGTAAAAGCGCTCGGCTTTAAACCTTATGACGGAACAATAACAATTGAAGGCGGGGCTTATCAGGGAGAAATGTTGCTTGGCGCTTTCTGCAATGGTCGCTTAGCTGGAGGTGGGCAAGAGTTAGCGTCGAAAGCGATGATTAATGATGGCTTGATGGATCTAACATTGGTGCGTCCATTCTTACCTCATGAGCTGCCGAAAGTTATCGAAGAGATCAATAATCCTAGCGAGAAAGGTGAGTTTGTAAAACACACAAGAGCAAGCTGGTTGGAGATAGACTTCCCAAATCCACTACCGCTTAATTTAGATGGTGAACCATATCATTCGAGAACAATACGGTTTGATGTTCAGCCTAAGAGTATACGATTAGTCTTGCCGCAAGATTGTCCTTGCTTGACCAGCTAAACGAGTAGTTTCACGGCTCATAAACAACACAGCCTCCAATATGTGGCTGTGTTGTTTGTGTTGAGGTGTCAGGCGAGTTAAAGCTTTTGAATGGTCTCTACGTCGATCTGCTTGGTTGTCCACTCTGAGTCAACTTCGCCTCGAATCGTCACTTTATCGTTTGGACCAACGTCTAGTCCCATCCAATCTTCATTGTCGATTTCCACTTCGATTTCACCAGTCTCATCTTTGAACAAGTAAGTCTCGTTACCAAGAGATTGAACAATGTGCCCGGTTAACATGACTGCGCTGTCGTCGGTTGCGTTGTGCGCCTCTTTCACCGAATTAATTACGCTTATTTCTGGACCATTAAACGCGGCGAAAGCTGAGCTTGAAAGTAGGGCAAACATGGATGCTAAAATCATTTTTTTCATTATCGTCTCCTTAAATTAGAAGTAGTAAGTTGTGCCTACGTTAAAGGATGCAGTGTTCGCGTATCGGTCTAGTTGATATTTTGCGTTTGCACCTATGGTGAGCTGCGGGAAAATTCGGTATTCCGCACCCACTGAGAACATTGCGCCTAGCTCGTTGTTTTTCTCTGTGTTGTGGAAAAGCGTGTTGTTCATTTCTACATCATCATTCGCGACAAGCTCATATTCTTGATGTTTCGAAACTTTGGTGTCGTATTGCGTGTACGTTAGACCCGCTTTGAATTTTGTTGTCCATTTATCATTTAATGTATAGTTAAACACAGGTGCCAACGACACTTGCTTGGCTTTGATTGACGCATCCCAATCCATTTCATGATGGTAATCTTTGCCATCAATTTGTTTGATACCAAGGTTCTTTGAACGATTATCATCAAGGTCAAATTGGCTGTAGCCCAACTCTAGCGCCCAGTTGTCATTGAACGCGTAACCGACAAAACCTGAGAAAATACCGTCTTCAAGCTCAGGGTTGAGTGTTACGTTGTCAGTTGAAAAGTGAGGTTCCAAATCATGGTCAGTGGTGCCTAGTCCATATTCCAGACCTACATAAGGAGCCGCAGATACCGAAACTGAGCAGGTAACAAGTAACGCAAGAAGTGTTTTGTTCATTTTATTTTGCCTCTTCAAATCAACTTAGTGAGTAGAAGCGCATTTTGTGTGAAGAAGCGTGAAGCGATCGTGAAGAAACGAAAAAAATGTTTAGAAAAAAGAGCAAGGGGCGATAACCGAGGGGCGGTTTGAGTGAACAAACACCAAGCTCTTTATATAGAGTAAGTTAAGTTGCGGCGACGTAACACACCGCAAACGGGACATTAAGGCGAGTAAACTCTTTGATCCAACGCCATTGGTTATCCTGGAGTTTATCGCCAGGACCTTTCACTTCAATCCACTTGAACTCGTTTTCTTTAAAAGCAATGAGATCCGGCATCCCATTACGGTAAAGCTTAAGGTCGCTCAATTGTATTTTGAACAGCGCCATCAGCATATTGGTTGGGATAGTGTTGAGCGCTGTTTCGAGTAGCTCTTTACTTATTAAATTCCAATGTACAAATGGATTACTGATGCCAAACTTCTCATCGTATTTTGTCAATAACGTCTGGGTGTTGCCCGCTTCTAGTTCGGCAAAAGCGGTGTCTATCAAAACTTGGCGCTTGGTAACAAAATCCGAGTGATATAAATCTAAAGGACGGTGTTGATAAGCGTTAATGAATGCCCCTTCAATAGGAGCAAAAATCGCATCCCAGAATGTGAGCCCCAGTAGCGAGTTGAGCAACGCATTTTCAGCGTAAAACACATTCCAGCCTAAGGACTCAAAATACGCTTTGCTGGCAAGCTCGACTCGTTGTTGAGATAAATCCAGTTCAATATGGTATTCGGAGCAGAGTGGCTTCGCTACTCTTGGTACTTTCGCGCCTTGTTTTCGCTTCAACCGTTGCTCAAGTTTTTGTGCGACTTCGAGCTCAGACACATCAATTGGCGACTGTAGCATCTCTGTGACAGTGTCACTAAATGAATCATCTTGGTTTAGTTTGTCATAGATACGTGCGCGTCGTTCTCGGCTCGGAGCAAGTTGAGTTTGGCCAAATAGTGATAGGGCGGTCTCTAGATCATTAAGCCGTTCGTAATCACGTGCTATGTCATTCAACATGTGCTCACGTTTACGATCTACGTAATGGTGATTAACGGGCTGAGGCATTGCCTCAATTAATAAGTCGAGGTTCGCTTTGTCTTTTCGATCAAATTGCCAGTACAGGTTGGCCAGTTGGCTCAGTTCAATTAAGCGGTTTATTTGCTCACGTGAATCAAAGAAACGGCGCACTTTACTCAATTCGTATTGCTCGAACTGATGTAGACCTAAGTCATCAAGCACAAACTGACTTAAGTCTTGATGGGTGTTGGCAAAAAATAGGGTGAGTAAAACGTCGATCATGTGGGCGGAATTGAGTTTGATGATCGTAAACTCAAGCTGCTCAAAACGATCAAATTCCGTGTTGCTTAAACTCTCCACAAGGACATCTTTCTTTAATGACTTCGGTAGCTCTGGGTAAAGTGCAGAGATCTCCGGTTTCGTCAGTAAGTTAGACGCTAACTCTTGATGAGAGAGTGTGGGGGAAAGGGCCACAAACTCATGTTGACTCAATTCTGCCAGTGCTTCATTGATTGAAGGTATTTCTTGATAACTCAGCTTATCACTTCGAAACCAACACCCTTTTCGGCTGTATAAACGCACCAACAGGCACTGGGCGTGTTTGCTCAAGGAATCAAACGAGCAAAGCCAAGCGTGTTCTTCCTCAGCCAGTAAATCGCTGTACCAGGTTACTGCGTGGTGAGTCAGCTTAAAGAAGTTTTCTAGATAGTAGTCTGGTGCAAGTTCGATAGGGCTTTCCATAAACGACCGATAACAAAAAAGGCTTAACCCATAGGTTAAGCCTTTTCGCTATCAAATCAATTCGCAATTATGCGTTTTTTAGCTGCGCTACTTTCGCTTCAGACAGTGGCTTAGTGATGAACGCAAGTACGATACATACTGCCATCATTGCTGAAGAAATAGTGTAAGCCAAGGTGTAGCCTTCGCCGTTCGTCATAGAGAAGCCAACAACTGCTGCGCCGATTGCACCACCGATACCCCATGCAGTGTAAAGCACACCGTAGTTAGTACCGTAGTTTTTCAAACCGTAGAACTCGGCCGTTAGAGTAGGGAATACCGCTAGAAGTGTACCGTAACCTACCGCTGCGATCGCAGTGCCAATGATCAGAGTGAACTCAGAGTCGAACGTTGCGAACAACACCATGTTTACGCCTTGTAGGACGAACGCAAGTAGGAGCGTACGAACACCGCCGATTTTATCTGCAAGCATACCCGCAGCAACACGGCCGCCTGAGTTAAATACAGCAAGAATAGACGCTAGGTAAACCGCGTTTGGCAAGTTTGCTTGAACGCTTGCGATGGTCGTGATGTTACCGATGATCATTAGACCAACAGAAGCTGCGAACGCGTACATGATCCATAGAGAGTAGAACTGTGGCGTCTTCAGCATTGCTTTCCAAGTTAGGTCATCTGACTTTTTAACCGCTTTAGGTGCTTGACCTTCTTTTACTTTAGGCTCTGCAGGCGTGTAGTCTGCTGGTGGGTTATTGATGGTTGCTGCAAGAGGAACTGCAATTGCTAGGATACCAACACCAAGAACCATAAAGCTCGTTTGAATGCCCATGCTGTCGATCAATGATGATGTTACTGGTGCTAGGTAGATAGCCGCTAGACCGAAACCAGCCGCAATAATGCCGTTAACCATGCCTTTCTTCGAAGCGTGGAACCATTTCATTGCAGAAGGTGATAGGCATGCGTAGCCAAAACCGATACCTGCACCTGTGATCACACCGAAGGTAATGTTCAGCATGATTGGAGTGTCAACAAAGCCAGACGCGATCATGCCTAGACCTGTAAGAACAGTACCTAGGATAAGGATCATACGTGGACCCATGCGGTCTTGAAGAATACCTGCAACAAGAAGACAGATAGAGAAAGTGATGGTTGCAGTTGCATAAGGTGCAGAAGCTTCTGCAGCACTCCAGCCTGATTCAGTTACCAGTGCCTTGTTGAATACACTCCAAGCATACAGGATGCCAAGACAAAGGTTGATACAGAACCCTGCTAACAGGATGCGCATAGCTTTATCAATCTTGCTCATTTTCATTCTCAGTTTTTCCTCTTGTTGGCAATGCCGCAAAGAGGGTTGGTTTAAAGATGTTTTTTCTCAAAATTAGTTTGCGTTTTTCAACGATTAACGCAATGAGCGCGGATTATAACCAATAAATATGTGATTGGAATCTCTTTTTACCGTTACTGATAAAATAATTTGAAACATTAAAAGCGGATGTGAATTCATGGTTTTGTATGTGGTTAGCGTGTTATCAAAAAGTGATGATTTCTGTTATTGGGAATGAGGAACTAGTCAAAATAGAGAATTCAGTGCGCAGTTGGGTGCACAGCTCACATTTCATATAAAAAATTTCAAAATGTTACCGTGTTAACTCCCTGTAACAAAAATGACTGAAATATCGTCTTATCGCCGTAAGTATTGGATGTAAAGGGTTTCTTAAATTTAAATTGTTAACCTTTTGTAATAACTAGAGCTGATTAGGTTTTTTGTGCATTAAGTGAACAAAAAAGTCACTTGTAATTGCAGATTATAGGAGCAGAATATAGCGAAAAATGAGATTTCATTTATGAAGGGATGCTTTTTTAGACTTGTTGTGAGGTGACTTATGAAACTGTTCCTATTACTCATGGCTTCGGTATCTGCTGGTGTCGCATCTGCAGACCACATCCATTCATTTATGTTGGGTCTATCTATTGCTTCTCTAGCGGTAGGGAGCTGTTATTTCTTTGCATTCCGTAGCTCGCGCTTTCCACAGCTTGCTTTATTCTTACTAATTTGCGGCATGCTTTCTAAGTTGACGATAACGGTTGTTGGTGTGATGTGGGGAATGTCGGCTGAATTAATTACATCTCCAATCGTATTCGCACTTTCGTATTTATTCTTCTCTCTCGCCGTGACCTACTTATGGTTTAGTTATCGAGAGAGTATCACTAAGATCCCTGATCGATTTAAGTCAGCGTAAATCGTCAAATAAGCAAACATAATGAAAAAACGCTAGCAAAAGTGCTGGCGTTTTTGTTTAAAGCTAAGTCAGTTAGCTTGTTGTGTTTGGCTCGGTAGGGTTTGTCCTGTATTGACTGATACTGTTAGTGGCGGCTCTGGAACTTCTAAGAAGCAGGCGATTACCCTATAGAGTTCTCCTTCCGCAACGGTGACCTTTCCATCCGATTCAATCGCTAATCGACACGCTTTTACGAACAAGCGACGACTTTTCGGTTTGAGCTGCAGTAGGAGCTCTAAAGCGGCGCGATTTAGGCCCCAGTTCTTATTTGCGGGTTGTAACTCTGCATCATTAAAGCCCAAACAGGTTAGGGCGCTGCTAAATGCACGTTGAGCGTCTTCCGGTTGAGAGTGACTAACCCAAGCCAATTCGCGCAGTAGCCAAAAAACACTCTCTTTTAATTGCTTTAAAGATTGGATCTGTTTTGTACATCCATACGATTCGAGTAGTTGCTTCTCCAATAAGTTGATGACACACCATTCTGCGAGTGAGTAGTGATCATCAGTTTGAGAGAGTTCACGTAGCACCTGGCACAGTCTGTTTTTCTGACCCTCACTCAGCGATTTCAAGGCAGGGATGGAGAGTTCGAGTAATGGAAAGCGTAGATGAAGAGGCAAATCATAATCTAGCCATGGTAATAATTGTGCTTGAGACACATTTGGGATATGACTTTTTATCATCTCTCGCTGGAGTTCACTGCCATCAAATATCAAGGCAAAAGCAATAAAGCGCGCACTGTATGGTTCACGAGCGATGTCGACAAGTTCGGAAGGAAGTTGGTTAAGTAGTTGTTGACCTACTTCGCTGAGTTCTGCGGTGGTTGGTTTCTCAGGTTGTGTCGACGTCCCTGATGTGAATCCACTAACGTTATCATTCTCAAAGCTTGTCGTTGGACGATGCGAACTTTGAGAAAAACTTCCATCCCAACCAGGTTCAATTCGGCGAATCCGTTCTTCTAGTGGAGGGTGAGTAGCAAATAGGCCAGAAAAGCCGGAGAGTTTGCTTTGACCAAACATCATATGGCTCATCTCATCGCTTGCTTTTGTATTCAATGAAGAACCCGCCATATGACTACCAATTTTCTTGAGTGCACCAGCAATGCCTTGATCGTTTCGAGTAAATTGAACGGCACTGGCATCAGCGAGAAATTCACGTTGACGAGAGATTGCGGCTTTGATCATCGAGCCAAACAAGGTGCCAATCCAGCCCAGAACCAAACAGATAATCGCAATCAGCATGATAACCGCAAAGCCTTTATCGGAATCGGAAGAACTTCTTGATACGCGACTCGTATGATGAGTGTTATCTAAGACCAAGTGTCCAAAATGTGCAATGCAAGTGATGCCAAACAGTACGCCGATAAGACGCGTATTCAAACGCATATCTCCGTTTAAGATATGGCTGAATTCATGAGCAATGACACCTTGTAGTTCATCTCGCGAGAAGCTATCCAGTGCGCCTTGTGTGACGCCGATGACGGCATCATCAATGCTCATGCCTGCTGCGAAAGCATTGATACCGCGCTCTTCCTGCATCACATAGACGGGAGGAACCGGAATGCCAGATGCAATAGCCATCTCTTCCACAACGTTGAGCAGTTGTCTATGTTTTGCATCTAAGGTGTTTGAGGAAATCAGCTTGCCACCTATGCTCTCAGCAACACCTCGGCCTCCATTGGAGGTGAGGGCGGACAAGCGAACCATTGAACTTATCGCAACAACCAGCAATACACCGGCAAAGCACAACAAGACGTAGGTAAGTGCGGTTTCTTGATCAAAGTGTTCGCCTGTTACTCCGTAATAGATACCAATCGATAATACGCTTACCAAACCAGTGATGGTGACAACTGCTAAGGAAAACAGGAACACCAAAAGCCCAGTGCGTTGACGCGCGGTATCTTGATGGTCAAAGAAATTCATTAGAACTCAACCTTCGGGGCCGCTTGTATTTCAGCACTGTCAGAAAACTCTAACAGTTTGCCATCTTGGAATCCGAATGCGTTGGAAAACAACACTGGCGGGAACGTTTGTTTGTATGTGTTGTAGCTGGTTACCGCATCATTAAATGCTTGGCGAGCAAACGCAACTTTGTTCTCAGTGCTGGTTAATTCTTCTTGAAGCTGACTCATGGTTTCATTCGCTTTAAGCTCAGGGTAGGCTTCCACTACAACATTAAGTTTGCCCAACGCACTTTGCAGCATGCCTTCTGCTTGGTTTAGTTGGCTAATTGCCGCATCACTACCAGGCGCGTCACTGGCTGCTTTCAGGCCAGCAATTGCTTGATTACGAGCTTGGATGACACGTTCAAATGTTTCTTTTTCGTGTTCCATATAGCCTTTTGCAGTATTAACTAAGTTCGGAATCAAATCGTATCGACGTTTTAATTGAACTTCTATTTGAGCGAAGCTGTTTTTGAAACGGTTTTGTAGAGTAACGAGCTTGTTGTAGATACTGACGGCGTACACCACAATGAGCAGGACAATAACGATAAAGACAATAAATGCAGTCATAATAAATCCCATTTTCTTAATGTATTCAGTTCTTATATAAACTGTTGAGATATTAAGCAAATGCTTCTGAAGAAGCGATGTAATAACCGAGAAATATGTCACGAGTTGAGTAACAATTAAAATGCATTTACAAAGCAATACAGAAAGAATAATGGCACTGGAGAGATGAAAGAAATAGGCCCAGCTAGAAGCCGGGCCTTGTCGATAAGCAATATTGGCGATGCCGTTAGGCACTCATTGGAACAAGCACCATAGTACCAATTATAACTGTGATAAGACCGGCAAGAACCGGAACAGATGTTCGTTTTACAACCTCAAACGGGCTGATGTTCGCCATACCGGATGTCGCAACGATTACGCCAGACACTGGTGAGATAGTACGACCTAGGTTTGATGCTTGAAGCATCGGGATAATTAGGAACGCTGGGTTTAGTCCCATTTTCGCAGCCAAAGATGGTGCCAACTCTACAAATGCATAGAAAGGCGCGTTACCAGACCCCGTTGCAATTGCTGCTGCAACTGTCAATGCAGTAAGGATAAGCATTAAAGCAACACCGCCTGCACCTGCATTGTCTGCAAGGTGAAGTAGGTTATCGATAGCGCCGATAGACATTAGACCTTGAGCAAAAACCCCCGCTGCAACCAAAAGCATCACAACGCCTTTGAACGCGTCAGCCATGCCAGCGTAACAAGAATCTAAATCTTCCAGTGATTTCTTACCATCAAACTTATTTACAACGTAATGGATCAGAGCGCCAAGGAAAATCGAACCGACCACAATAGTGTAAATGTCTAGGCTAAGTCCTGGAATGGTACGACCGTTGAATAGGAACACGCCGATGATAGGTAGAAATGGCAGTGCCGCATAAAACGCTGGTGCATTGGCTTTGATCTCTGATACGTCAATTTTTTCCATTGGCGTATTTTCTTTCTTATCTAAGTATTTGTTCCAGAAGAAAGCCGCGGCAGCCATCACGATGATTGCGCAAATAGAAACAGGCAACACTGTTTGTACCGCAAATACATCAAGCGCCAAGCCAGATTTTTCGGCGGCGATCACCACATCACCAGAGGTTGGAGAAAGAATGATTGCCGCAGGAGAGGCACAAACTGCAACCGCTGCTGGACGAGAGATCCCCATCGCGACCATCATTGGGAACAATGTCGCCATTAATAGTACGCCAAGGCCAGTTGCAGAACTTACCGCAAGAGACATCAAACACGCCACAATGTAAGCCGCTACCAAAAGGACATAAGGAGACTTGATAACAGAAAGCGGTTTAGAGAACTGTTTCACTACAACGTTATTCGCGCCGATGTGAGTCATATAGGAAGCGAAGCCACATAGCAACATGATTTGCATACCAAGGCCGCCGCCGCGGTATTGTAGCATGTATTTCACGTATTCTAGCGCGTCTGTCACCATGTTACCGGTTGAGGTGATTTTTGAGGGCAGCACGTCATGCCCCAATACGCCAGTCATAAGAAGTAACGCAATACCAGCCGTCAGTAACACGCCCGCTGCTTTATAGCCTTTGACGATAAAGTAACCCACAGCAATGGTGACAACTAAGCCAATTAAGAGCTCTAACATAGGGATCTCCGAATGTTATGAAAAAAAGAAAGAAACTGTTTCAGTTTATGACAAGGAATTTACAGAATTCTTAACTGTGGCACGAGACAAATATGGGGCTTGCATGATCTGAGACAAATAATAATTTAATAATTAATTTCGTTAGATTGTATTGTTGGAATTTGGTTTTCTAAGTGTTATGTGCTGGTTGGAAGCTGTTTGCAGGAAGGAAAATATGACCAGAAATTTGAATAAATAGTGAGGGAATTGATTCAAAATGAGAAAAAGAAACAACTCAGTGAGTTGAGAGAGGGTAATAATCCTTGCAACAAAAAAGCTTCGCCGAAGCGAAGCTAAATCGTAAGGATAGGTTAAGTTAAGCGTATCGGCGCACCATGAGGTTCCAACTGCGTTGTTGCCGCTCGAACTCCGCTTTGATTTGCTGATACTTTATCTTTGTCACAGAGCACTCGTATTTTTTTACTACACTGGCTGTTTTTGCACCGAGTACTTCCTTTCGCATCTCATAATATTCCTGCATGTGATGAACTAGCGCATCAAACTCGTGTTGTAACTGATCGAGAATCGTCTGCGTATTCGGTTTTGCTCCCAGTTTTTCTTGTGCTTTCTTCAAGAGTTGAGTTGCGCGAGCTTTTTCTATTCTAAATGTTGGCGTTGTGCGCAACTTAGATGTGAGTCCAAGCCAAGAACAAGACTTAATCAACCACTTTGTCGGGTCGTAATGCCACCAATACACACCATTACGATAGTCATTCTCGAAGATATGATGGAAATTGTGGTAGCCCTCACCAAATGTGAAAAACGCTAACACGCCGTTGTCGCGAGCGGTGTTTTTGTCCGTGAAAGTCTGTTTTCCCCAAACATGCGCAAGTGAGTTAATGAAAAAGGTCGTGTGGTGGCTCATAAAGAGTCGAGCGGCACCAACTACTAATAACATACCCCAAATATCGCCGTAGATAATACCAAGAGCGACCGGAAAGCCAATATTGGTGAGTAGAGCAAGTGGAACATAGTACTTATGTTGCCACATGACGATTTTGTCACGCTTTAAATCGCGGCAGTTGGTGTATTCGTTTTCCTGCGATTTGTTGTAGTCGCGTAACATCCAACCAATATGAGAATACCAAAAGCCACGTTTCGCTGAGTAAGGATCTTTGTCGTTATTGTCGACATGCTTGTGGTGTACACGATGATCAGAAGACCAGTGTAATGCACTATTTTGCAAAGAAAATGCTCCTCCAATTGCAAAAATAGCACGTAAAATTGGATGAGCTTCGTATGTTTTGTGGCTCCAGAGTCGGTGATAGCCTGCTGTAATAGAAAGATTCGTAAAACTGAATGCCATCACTCCCCAAACTAGATGCTCCCAACCCAGTCCAAAATGATATGCATACCAAGGCATTACAATAAAAGTCAGAACAAAACTGGAAGAAAATATCAATGTATTCAACCAGATAATGGGTGGTTTGTTTTGAGTCACAGGTGTATTCCTAACTTTGAGCTAACAACTGTTCGCCAGAATATCAGCGTACACGTGTAAGTCAAATTAAAGTTAGACAAATGTGACTGTTCCTTTGGATGTACATTAAGGAACTTGATGGGATATTTTGCTTTTAATTGAATAATGAGTAGTATTAAAAAATGAGCTCTGGCTTAAGGTGTATAAAATCTGCCAAGAAACAAGTGTTATAAAGGTGGAATATGCCGAGACTCTATAAAGAAGTAAAAAATGTAAGAAAATAGGAATACGTAATGGATTTACGATTAGCGGAATATAAGGACTACGAGCGCATTGCGCATCTTCATGCGGATAGTTGGAAGCGTCATTACCGTGGCATTCTTAGTGATAACTATCTTGATAAAGAGGCGATTGACGACAAACTACTGATCTGGCAAACCCGTCTGACCAACCCACCATTCAACCAGCACATTGTCTTGGCGGAAGAGGGGGGGTTGTTGCTCGGCTTCGTTTGTGTGTTTGGCAACCATGACTTCGAGCGTGGAACTTTTATAGACGCACTGCATGTTGATGACAGCTACCGTGGTCGTGGTATTGGCAAGCAGCTATTACTTGCTGTCGCAGAATGGCAGCAACAGTACTTTAAAGACACTGGTCTTTATCTAGAAGTCGTATCGCAAAACATTTCTGCAATTGAATTCTACCGCCATATTGGAGGTCAAGAATGTCAAGAGCGAACTTGGCGTGCGCCAGGTGGTACAGAAGTATTGGAGAAGGTATTCCGTTGGAAGAATGCTCAGTCATTAGTTAGTGGGATAGAAGAAAACGTTATTTACTCCTAGTCTGACGTTTTAGCTTAGCAATAAGAGCAGCATCAACGCTGCTCTTTTTTGTGCCTGTCCTAAAGTTTTGTGTTTCAGTGGGCGACTTAAAAGCAAAGCCCCATGGCTTTTAGCTCTGACTCGCATTGCTGAGCATTTTCAAATTGAATGGCTTCCATGCCTACCGCTCGGGCTCCTTCGACGTTGTATGGCATATCATCAAGAAATACCGTTTCCTCAGCCTGAAGCTGATACGTTGAAAGTAGGGCTTGGTAGATCTCAGGTTGTGGCTTTATTAACTGCACTTCAGAAGAGATGATTGCACCATCAAACAGCGGCCAGAACTCATAGGTAGCACGAAGATGCTCGACAATTTCGTTGACGTTGTCTGTGAGCGCATAAACGCGATATCCTGCACTTTTTACTCTTTTTAGCAGTTCGACACTGCCGTAAAGTAATATTTGTGTATGTTTGACATAGTAAAAAAAGCGGTCCATTTCTTCCGCTGTCACCTGATGCTCACGTTGATAGCACAGTTTGGCTTCCGTTTCGGAAATGATTCCTTTGTTTAAGTCTTTCCAGATTTGTGATGAAAACAGCAACTGGGCCATTTTCTCCGCTTCTATTGAGTGACCAAATGTTAAGCGAACAATCTCTACCGGAGACCAGCGTACTAATACATTTCCCACATCAAAAATTACATTTTTTATTTGTAAAGGTTCCATAACACACCCCAAGCCAATTGTTCATCACCGCGTTACATCCACAGTGAATGCTGTCGTTAAATCTTTGGAAGTTCGAGCTAAAGGCGCTGTTTAAACGTCTCGAACGTATATGAGATTAACATCCCTTAGGATACAACGCGATTATCGCAAAATTACACTAAACTATATGCAACTTCATTTATTTGGTTGTAAATCAAGTGTCGCTATCATAAAAGATTGAAATTAAAGACAAGCGTCGCGAAATATTTGCGCCATTTCGCGCTGATTATAAGCGTTAAGTAATATATAATTACTTAATAATAAAACGATAAGAATGAATGCAAATCACACTATTGGGACGTCAGGCGGAGTAGGCAAAATAGATAATATGGACTCGATACGTAAGGTTTATCAATATGCAGAACCCAACCTGACTCTCGTTGGTTGGATGGGGTTTCTTGGCTTTCCGCTGTACTACTTTGTTTGGGATTTTGTTTTCCCACAGGCTTATGAAAACTTGCCGCTCAGATTGTTTTGTTCACTATTGTTCTTTGGCATCATTTTTAGAAATCGCCTGTCGTCAACGTGGCGAAAATATATCCATATTTACTACCAAGTGACGATAACGATTTGCTTACCGTTTTTCTTTTTCTATATGTTACTGATGAATGACTGGTCCAATGTTTGGGTCATGTCTTTTATGTCCGCGATTTTCTTGCACATTCTATTGGTTCATGTCACAAGAGTTATGTTCGCTCAAACTTTTGCCGGAATAGGTTTAGCGACGTTCTTTGCTTGGGTGGCGAAAGGGTTTCATCTCGATTTAACAATGGACTGGACGCATGTGCCAATCTTTCTCTTTATTTATGTATTTGGCAATTTATTCTACTTTCGGAACCAAGTAGAGCACGAAGCGAAAGTGTCGTTGGCCAAGTCATTCGGGGCCGGAATTGCGCATGAAATGCGTAACCCTTTAAGTGGTCTTTGCACGTCAATCGATGTTATCCAATCAGTCTTACCCAATAAAAAAGAAGCCGAGAAAGACCAATATCTGATGAGCGGAGAGGATGTCACCCTGCTGCGCGAAGTTAGTGAGGATGCGATGAACATCATCCAGTCGGGCAACGAGACGATAGATTTACTTCTGACATCGATAGACGAAAACCGTGTCTCGCGATCCAGTTTCCAAAAGCATTCTGCTCACTCAGTGGTTGAAAAAGCGATCGAAAGCTTTAGTTATAAGCGTGCGACGGATCGCTTTGCTATATCCCTAGATGCGAGAAGTGAGTTTGATTTTCTTGGTAGCGATACCTTACTCAAATACGTTATGTATAACCTTTTCAAGAACGCCTTCCATCATCGCACATCTGAAGATTTCCACATACATGTCTCCATGACGAGTACGGAGCACTCAAACCAAATCGTTGTAACCGATAATGGTGCAGGCATTGCTCCTGATGTCCTACGTAATATATTTCAGGACTTTTACACAACTGGTAAGTCAGGCAGCTATGGTTTGGGTTTGCCATTTTGTAAAAAAGTGATGCGTTCTTTCGGAGGTAACATTGAATGCCAGTCTCAGCTAGGTGAGTGGTCTCAGTTCACGTTAACTTTCCCGCCGATCACATCTGATATCGTGACTGAAATTAAAAACGATTTGACCAAACTCAAAACCATCCTAACGGTGACTAATCAAGATATTCTTGTGTCGAAAGTGACGGACATTAGCCGTTTTATGGGTTTTGAATCAACGATCTTAGATGTTAATCAAGTGCTCAAAAAGAAAGAGTATGAGTTCGAATTCGACCTGATTTTTATCGATCTTGAGAGCTTGGATGCAAGAGCAAACCAATTGGATAGATTAGAATCTCTTTTGTCTTTCACGGAAGCTCGTATCGTTTATCTTTTTGAGCATCACCCGACACAGAGAGCATGCAAAGCGGCATATGAGCCTATTTGGGTCGAGACTCAAGCCTGGTTATTGAATACTAAGCCAACCATTGACCGTCTCTTGTATGATTCAAGCTATGTATCGACACCAACGGCCTCAGTGGCTTTGGATACGTCAAATAAGCGGACAATTATGGTCGTGGATGATAACGAATCTTTGCGAAAATTTACCGCGATGTTACTCGAAAAGCAGGGCTTTGAAGTGATTCAGAAAGAAGACGGGCAGCAAGCACTGGATACATTAGAGCAAGAGAACGTTGACCTCATTCTTATGGATATCGAGATGCCCATCATGGATGGTGTAGAAGCTTCAAGGCGAATTCGAAGCTCGGATAAAAACTATGCGTCGGTACCTATTATTGCGCATACTGGGGATAGCTCACCTGTTACGCTGGACAAAATAGGCTCTTCTGGCATGTCTGACTTTATCGTGAAACCAGCGGATAAAAATCGCTTATTCGACAAAATCGCAAACTGGATTTAATCACTCGCAACTGTGTTATCTTGAGACGAGTTGATCATAACGCGAATACGGATAAAGAGCTCAGCAAAACTGCTGAGCTCTTTATTTTTACCTACACTCTAGCTTATACAAACTCTAGATCGGGATGAACAAACGCTTCTTGGCAGGCGGAAAGAACGTGATCGACTTCGGCGGCAGTCATGTCCGCATTGACAGAAAAACGAATGATGTTCTTGTTTCTTCCTGTTGCAGGGCGACAGAAAACTGCACCAAAGACATTCCTTTCTTCTAGAAAGTCGCGAACTCGCTCAGTGTTTCTTTCGTTGCCACATTCTAGCGCGATAATTTGCGATTCACTGCGAATAGTAAACCCAATACGTTTTAAACCAACGGCTAGAGACTTCGCTCTTTTAAACAAAATCTCCCGCTTGTCATCGGCTTTTTTTATGACGTCCAGTGTTTTTTCTAACCGAATAATTTCTTGCGGTAACACGGTGGAGCTGAAAATGGCAGGATACGCGACAAATGGAAGCGTCTTAGCCAGCTTTTCTGCACCTAAAATTACGCCAGCACGATAAGCAAATGTCTTTGCAAGACTTACGGTTACAAAATCCACCATATGAGTCAAATCCAGCTCTTGCAGTAGCCCAGCGCCTTGCGTACCGTGCGTACCTAACGAGTGCGATTCATCCACAACTAAGCCGCAGTCAAACTCTTGTGCTATTTCGTAGATATCACGTAGAGGAGCAATGGTTCCGATAGTGCTGTAAACCGAATCCACAACAATAATTCCCGAACCATGGCGTGAAATCTGTTTTCGTAAGTGGTTGGTGTTGTTATGCATGAACGGATGAATTTGTGCTCCTGCGATACGTGCACCTTCCCATAAAGACATATGCGCAAAGAAGTCGATATACACAGGTATGTTCGGTGCACAAATAGTCTGTAATAAACCGACATTCGCAGCCCATCCCGATTGAGAAAGCAGACAGCTAGGCATGCCGACAAAACTGGCTAGTTGAGTTTCAAATGCAGGTTTTGACTCATCATCTTGCAAGAAAATCGCGGACATCACGACGTTGTCATCGTGTTGAGAAATCGCATCACGATGCGCGTTTTGAATCTCCTTGTTATGAGACAGTGCAAGGTAATCATTGCTTTGCATAACAACGGCATTACATGGTGGACGTTTACCAAGAACAAGGTGTTTCTTGTTCTCGTTCGGTTCAATTAGATCTTGAATATGAAAATCTAGGCGTTCCTCAATAAAGGAAGGAAGTGGTTTGCTTTGTATAGTTTCACTCATAATAAATCTCTTCTTCATATGGAAAAACGCCAGCGCTGACACTTATTCATATTGCGGATTTTGGGGAGAGTGTCACTAATCAGGTTGCATAAGTTTGCAGACCCTTGCAAACTCAACATTTGAGGGTTGGATGGTGGCTGTAACTCTATAGGGGCCCGGGGTCTAAACTAGTTTGTGCTTAAAGTTTATACGGCGATTTTGCGGTGTTTTTTTCGTGCTTCATATCTGGATTTTGTATGAGGAATATAAAGTTTGAAAAGTGAAAAAATGGGCGCATTAGATAACAAAAAGGCGCGAAAATCGCGCCTTAAAATATAATTGGGAAAAGATAATATCAGTTTATCGCTTATTACGTAGATAGCGCTTGCGGCGCTCTTCTTTACGCTTCGCTTTTTCTTCTTCTTTACGAGCGGTTTCAATCTCGACTTCAATCAGCTCTTGAGTGATCATTTCTGGGCGCTCTAGTGTAATTTGGCCTAGTATGCCTTGGCGAAGTTCGTGCAACAAAATCTCTGATACTTTGTGCAAGTCCACACGTCCACCTGCGCGTAGTGCACCACGGCGGCGACCAATCTCTTCCATGATCTCGATATCTGATTCAGGAAGCTCTTCGATTTGGTAACGCTCTTTAAGCTTGTCTGCATAGTGGGCTGCTAGGTACTCAATGGTGTAAAACGCAACCTCGTCGTATTCCATTGCAGTATCTTTTACAGCGCCAGTAGCAGCTAAACGGAAGCCACTGTGTGGGTTTTCCACTTTTGGCCACAGAATCCCTGGAGTATCGGATAAAACGATGCCATTTTGCAGGTTGATGCGCTGCTGACGACGTGTTACCGCGGGCTGGTTACCAGTCACCGCGATCGTTCGACCAGCTAGAGTATTGATGATTGTCGATTTCCCAACGTTTGGGATGCCCATGATCATGGTACGAATGTTTTTACCGATCTCTTCACGGTGTGGGGCAAGTTTACGGCAAAGCTCCATGATTCGATGCACTTCTTGCGGTTCTGACGTCGTGATCGCCATTGCTTTTACGTGTTGCTCTTGCTCCAAGTGCTCAATCCATAATTGAGTTAACTCAGGATCGGCCAAATCACGCTTGTTCAAGACTTTAACGACCGGCTTGTCACCACGGATTTGAGAAATCAAAGGGTTTTCACTACTGAAAGGAATACGAGCATCCAGTACTTCGATGATCACATCCACTTGTGGGATTGCTTCTTCGATCTCTTTACGTGCTTTGTGCATGTGGCCAGGAAACCACTGGATTGAGTTATTAACCATTTGAATTTAATACCTTAATTTTCTTACTGCTCCAACGGGCGTACGAGTAGTAATTTGAGCTTCGAGCAGCATAGTTTTAGACAGAGTGTGTTAAAACCGTACTTACTTTTGTGGCTCTGTACCGCAAAGTTGAGCGTTTCTTTCGTGTTAATGAGCTAGTTTATCACGGAATGAAGGCGAAGCATTCAAGATGGAGACAAAAAGCCACGGTTTACAAACGAGCAAGCAAACATTTGTTGAGTATGCTCGCCAACGGACTTACAACAAGTATTCACTTTGGTGAGATATTGAGCGCAAATATTGTGTAGTCAAAGGTGGATTGTTTTGTCGGTTTTTTCTGACTTATTTTAAATTTTTATCTTTATATCAGTAATTTATATTTCATTTCGCTATTAGTCGAAATTTGACATTTAGCCGACACAAATTAATCTGACTGCCCAATCTGAGTAAGGCTTTATGCTCAGTACGATAAGTCGTATTACAGCGTTGTCCGTTGCCACATTTTTGCCAGTGGTTTCTTTTTTAACTCATTGATAGTGAGAGTTATTGAGAACTGATAAGCGGACGGAGTTTTACATTGAGGCTGAGTAATGCTGGTCGATTTTGATCAGCGAGTGGCAGGATTAATTTAACCAATCGAGCAGGAGATCGAAAATATAGACTACTGGATAGAGATAAATGAATACACAGCTTAATGTGATGGTGATTGATGGTCATCCTCTACAAACCAAGATACTTACCCAAATATTGGGTCATAGTGGCGCGTCAGTCAGTACATTCAATTGTGTGGACACTGCTATTCAATGTGCACAAAAGCAATATTTTGATGTGATCTTTTGCGATCTCCAGATGCCGGGAAAAGGCGGTATCGACATCTTGGAAGTATTCGACCAAATTCAGTATCACGGGCAAGTCGTGCTAGTCAGTTTGTTGGAGCAGAGCATCATCTCGGCAGTACGAGAAATGTGCGAAGGGTTTAGTTTTGAGATATTAGGAGAACTGCCTAAGCCGTACGACGAAATGCAAGTGGTTAAACTCCTCAACCAAATAAAAGATGAAAGAACGCGAAAAACAGCGTTTGCTCGACCTATCGTACTGCAAGACCGGGAGTTTTTATTTGCTTTGGGTGAAGGGCGAGTGAAGAATTATTACCAACCTTTGGTAGACGCACACAGTGGTGAGCTTTTAGGTTATGAAGCGTTAGCGCGTTGGGTGCATCCCATTTATGGCGTGTTGTTACCAAACCACTTTCTTCCGATCGTAAAACGATGCCATTTGTCTTCTGAACTTTTTCAATCAGTGCTGATTAATACAATCTATGACATCAAAAATAGGGGATTAACCCAAAAGGTCTCGATTAATGTCGACCACGAAAACTTGAACGACCCTGACTTCTCGCATCGTTTTATTCAACAATGCTCGGAGAGCGGTGTCGACCCGTCACAAATCACCATTGAGATTACAGAGCGAGAAGCTTTCCAAGCTAGCACATCTATCTACAAAAACCTCATCAAGCTCAGAATGAAAGGTGTCACGGTATCAATTGATGATTTTGGTACGGGCTCATCTACATTTGAAAAGTTGGCAAAGTTACCTTTTAACGAGATCAAACTTGACCGCGCTTTTGTCTACGGAGCGAGTGAAGACCTGAAAAAGAAAAGCATTGTCATCGCCATTTGTGCTTTAGCGAAAAACCTAAATATTCGTATTGTCGCCGAAGGTGTCGAAGACGAAGTAACCTATAAAACCATGCGCGAATGTGGAATAGACATCTGCCAAGGCTTTTACATTGATAAGCCCATGCCGTTAGAGGTAATCACTATTTTGAAGCAAAGATATGAAAACATTGAACGGTTTGATCTTTGATGATCAGATGCTTATCTGTATGGCTATCAGTGATAAAACCGTGAGTATCAAGAAACGTCGATTTCTAGACAAGTTTAATGTGAATAATGTTATTGAACTTGCAAAAGTAGTGGGAACATAAAGTGTTATGAATGTAAGAAGTTTTGTTTCTTCTTTTGCGGTTGCGATGTTGTTATTTATTGTATCGGTGACCATGATTGGTGCTGTTCTCATCTCTTATGAGGAGAAGCAATTTAATACGTACGCTAACAATTTAGCAAAAACAAAGCAGAAGGTTATTCTGTTAGGCTTGTTGACCGAAGCTCAATTGGCGCAGTATGAAAACTTCAGTATCGAACAAATAGAAGTACTGACTGACTTCAGTTTTCAAGATGCAATTTATGCTTTAAAGCCGTATAAAAACCTAGATTATGTGGAAACTGTTGCTCGTAAAGCCCTACACCAAGCAGAAGCTCATTTGTCCAATGTCTACGATAGAGAAGACGCCATATTGTACTTTCGTTCTTATACTAGTGACAAACTCATCTTAGAACGACCAATCCCAGCTCTAGAGGGATCTAAAGAGACGTTTGATATAGAATGGTGCAGAGTGAATTACGCTTGTATTCTTGCCGCGTGGAAAGAGCAGCTCTCCGACCGAGTTCTTATCTCTAAGCCCTTCAAAACCACGTATTCAGATGAGATGGCATTAAGTATCATGAGTCCCGTCTACTATAGAGGGAAGCTTGTCGGCGAATTTTCGGAACAACTGTATTTATCATCGCTTTATAATGAAGGCAAAGCCGTTGACGTAGAGGTTAGTAACGGAAATAAGCAGATAATTATTTACTTTCCGAGCTACCCCTTAGCTCATTTTGCTTACACTCAATCCTATGTTGCCGACAATAATAATCTTGTTATTTACCAATATCCGTTTAGTAAAATAGTGGTGGACTACAGCTTTATTCTTGTCATCTATTCTGTCGTAGCGTTCGCCTATTATCGAAAAGCCAATGAATCTAAACAGAGCAAAATTCAATTAGAAAATGCTTTGAGTGATGTAACGCAAGATGACTTGACCGGATTATTAAATCGGCGAGTATTTAAAGAAGAGCGGTTTAAACATCGAATGGAGGTTGAACCATACTCTATCATTGCGATTGACGGAAATCGTATCAAGAAGATTAATGATCGTTACGGACACCATGTTGGCGATGAAGTCATTGTTATTATTGCAGACTCAATGAGAAAGGTTTTTCGGAACAGTGACTACTTAGTCAGGACTGGTGGTGATGAGTTTATTGTAATTTTGCCCGGATGCAGCATGAGCAAAGCTTCCATGTTAGCGAAAAAGCTCCGTGGCGTTGTTAAACACAATCGTTTAAATACATTAGATATAGAGATCAGCGTTAGTACTGGTGTTGCTGTGCGCGAAGAGGATGAAACGCTGCAAGAGGTGATCGTGAGAGCAGATGAAGAGTTATATGAAATGAAAAAACAGCGTGTTTGAGGACAACAATACATAACCATGACATAACTGTTTGATAAATTTGACCAAGCAGTACCCTTGGTCTTTTATATTAGTCGAGCAATGCATAATGCTCCTTTGATTGCTGATTAGCATAAGACCCAACTGGTACTGTATCGTGAACAAAGACCTTGATCTAAACCTATTAAAAATACTGGTTCTGTTAGAAAAGCATCGTCAGCTTAAACCCGTAGCGAAAGCCTTGGGCAAGAGTGAGGCGTCGATCAGTAAATATCTTGCTCGCTTACGCATCCAGCTTGGTGATGAACTATTCATTCGTCACCCACATCATTTAGAACCCACCAACTTTCTGATGCGTCAGTTACCCAAAATAGCAGATGCATTAGATAACTTAGAAACATGCTTAGTTCGATCAGAATTCAAACCAGAAAAATACAGTAAGGATATAACGGTCTGTTTACCCCAAACGGCTCAGTACTCATTTGGACACTTGTTGGCGATGGATTTAATGACGCTGTTTCCTAAAGCTCATATTACTGTCGCAACCATCACGGAATATACGGTGGACGAAATCCTTTTAGGCAAAGTGGATGCCCAACTTCATTACTTCAATGATGAATTGCCAAAATCTATCCATCAGAAATTTATTGGCTACGCGCCAGCTGTGGTTGTTGTTCCGGAAGAGCTTGGGATCACCACTCTTGAAGAGGCTGCCAAACTGCCATTTATTATGCTTGAAATTATCGGTTGGAAAGAGAAAGAGCAGCTTGCAAAACGAGCAATGGAGAATCACGGTATGGTGATCAATCGAATTGCAGCGCTAGATAACGTGAGCAGTGTGCTAAAGCTGCTCAAACAAAAAAAGGCGGCGACGGTTTTTCTGGAGTATCAGGCGCCAATCGAAGGATACCGTTTTATTCGTATTCCTGAATCTTATTACCCCAACGGCTGGCCAAAGGTTGTACTTCAGATGAAGCAAAGCCATCGTCACGACGCAATGCACCAGATATTAACCGATGCCATTGCAAAATATATGAAGAACTAACGATCGCATTGAATGTTTTCAGTGTTTGGGATCGTATGCAGTAATTCAATCAATGAATCTGCATGGTATTTTTTCAAAATACGAGTTTTGTAAGTGCTGATGGTTTTAGCGCTGAGCGATAGTTGTTCTGAAATACGTTTATTTGAATAGCCCTGAGCTAAGTAGTGGAACACCATGGCTTCGCGATTGGATAGCGTGACATCACCAGTAGAAGGAGCGTGAGTAGACTTAAACATAGAGTACCCACGTGAGACACTCACAATCGCGTCAGTAATCGCTTCTTTTGTCTCGTTTTTATTCAAGAAACCATGAGCTCCCATCTCGTAAGCCGCTTTAGAAAGGCTGGAATAGTCGCGTGAAGAAATGAAAAGTAATTTACCTTGATAGCCCGTTGCTAAAATATTCTTCGCCAAACGCATACCATCTCGATCACCAAGGACAACGTCTAGAATAATAAAATCAATTTTTGTATTTCGAACTAAGTCCATTACTTCTGCGCTGTCTTTCGACTGAATGACTTCGGCTGTGATGATTACGCTCTCAACAAGAGAAGTCAGTGCTTCGCTGTAAAGTGGTTGATCATCAATGATAAGAACATTATTCAAATGGAGCCTCACTACTATCCGAGCTGTCATACCGCCCAACGCAATATGATTGTATTAAGAGGGATTGTAGGAAAAACCTTTCTGATGGAAAGGAAAATGACATTTTCTATAATTGAAATTCACTGAGCACAATTGAATAAGATACTGTCGAATACGCCAATACACGAGGGATTTTATATGTGTGGGTATAGTGATAGGCCAACGAAAAACATCAATATTAACCCTAAACTTTTCATCGAAATGGCCGCTAAAAGTGGGAAGGTAAGTTCGCACTAAGTTAACTCATGTTATCCTGTTCAAAAATGAGACATTTTTTCACAGTTTGATATGGAAATGTGCGTTGGCCGTCCTTTTGGTGGTTTACAAACTTTGTTGTAACGACTAAAAAGGATGCTTGGATTTTTAGCCTGAGAATGGCTTCTCATGGCGTTTGCATCAAACTTTTTCTGATGCGTATTTTGGTTGGATAATTGGCTTTATGAGTAACGTAACCAGCACCATTTTGACAGAAAGTGGTACCAATGAGCTTGAAATCATCGAGTTTCATTTAGAAAAAACATTGCCGGATGGCAGCACAAAAACTTGTTATTACGGCATCAACGTTGCGAAAGTACGAGAAGTGATTCGCGTACCAGAGACAACCGATTATCCAAACGCACAACCTCACATGATCGGGGTGTTTTCGTCCAGAGATGTATTGACGCCTTTAGTAGATTTAGCTGGTTGGTTAGGTGTACCAACACGCCAGGACCTAGAGCGTAAGTTTGTTATCGTTACTGATTTCAACAAAATGACCAATGGCTTTCTGATTGATAGTATTTCACGTATTCATCGTATCTCTTGGAATGATGTGGAATCACCAAGTCAGTTTTTGGAAGCGGGCGAACAAGATTGTGTAGTGGCCGTTGTTCGCAAAGAAGGCAACCTGATCATGATTCTCGACTTTGAAAAAATCATCGCGGATATTAACCCAGAGCTGAGTATGGAAAAATACGATGTGAAAGGGGATAAGTCGGTAGATCTAAACCAGAGAATGGTGGGTAAGCGTAATGCTAAAACGATCATGGTGGTGGATGACTCAGCATTTATTCGCTCTTTGATTCAAGATACATTAGCTTCTTCAGGTTACAATGTGATCACTTGTAAAGACGGTGGTGAGGCTCATGAGAAATTAATGAGCTTAATCGAGGTCGCGAAAGAAGAAAACTTGCCAGTTAAAGAGCTGTTAGATGCGGTGGTTACGGACGTAGAAATGCCTCGAATGGATGGTATGCACTTAGTGAAGAGACTACGCGATACTGAAGCGTTTCATGAAATGCCGATCATTATGTTCTCATCATTGATGAGTGAGGATAACCGAGCGAAAGCACTGTCTCTTGGCGCAAATGATACGATTACCAAGCCAGAGATTGGCCGTATGGTGAATATGATGGATAAATACGTATTTAACTTTGCGTAAACAAACCCGATAAGATTAAAAATAAGGCTGCCGATGGGCAGCCCTGTTGTTTTAAGAACAATGATTAATTACTAGAGTATAGTCTTGGTTTTCTCTAAGTGGTGGACCATAAATGATACTGCACTTCTCTTTTGATGCACTCTTGTCATCTCTTGCCATTATTGCTACGAGCCTTTTATCTTCAAAAGCCTCAATTTTCCAATCTGTTGTACCGTACTGATGTTCAAGTTCATTAACAAGCAACCCCAAAGCAGTCTCATCTGCATCAGGGTATCCGTATAAGAAGACGCATCGCTTGTTGGCGCCAATAGTACAGCCTTCGAAAGGCAGCTCTGCTTTGGTGAATTTATTCTCAAAATTTGCAACATATGCTTTGCTCTCCAACCCTGCAATCGCCATTTTCCCATAACCGACACCGAGCGCTGATGCAATCGCGCCCTTCATGCCTTCTAAACGCGCTTCACGCGCATCACTTTGAAGGTTTAAAAAGCGTGGTGCGGCAGTGACAGCAAGAATGCCAAGCACGACAATAACTACGACTAACTCTATTAGAGTAAATCCAGTTTGTTTTCTCATATTATTTTCACAGCAAGTTAAAGGTAGAAAAAGTAACACTGACCGTACACTTGTTGTTGTGTAAATAAGTACGGTAATGACAAAATGATCAATAGTATAAAGCGATGAGTTATAAAGTGCTATACCGACGTAATGAGAATCGGCTACGCCTATATGGAGCAGGAGGAGGGGGCAAAGGTCTAATGCGGCCGTTTTTGAGCAGTCATTAATTCCGTGGAAGAAATGCTGCATGAACAGTCGAGCATGAATTCGCCTAGATATAAGCATACGCGTACATCGGCTGAATGAAAGACGAAAAGAAGTGATGGCAAACCGCACAAATGGATTGTCTTTTTGTTCACTTTGATGAATGCTACGCGAGATTCATATCACAACACACTCGACGCATTCATTGTGCGAATGTGCTTTGGTTTCGTGTTTGGCTTTCAAATATAAGAATAATCTAAATGGAATTCGATTCGATAAACTTGCTTGCGATAGGGCTAATATTTCTTGGCTCTTATGTACAAACTGCAATAGGCTTTGGCTTGGCAATTGTTGCCGCACCTTTACTGATTCTTTGGGCGCCGGAGTATGTGCCTGCACCAATCTGTTTAGTCGCGTTATTTATTTCGTTGATGAATGCGATGAAGCACCGCAGTAGTGTTGAAATCGGCGGTTTAAAAATGGCATTGATTGGGCGTGTACCCGGATCGGTCGCTGGCGGCTTGCTACTGTTTTTTGTCTCGACTCAAGCCCTTACACTTTGGATTGGTTTTTTGGTGTTATTCGCGGTTGTGGTGAGTGTTTTACCGTTTCGGGTTGAACCCACACCATCGCGTATGACATTAGCAGGATTCTTTTCTGGATTGTTTGGTACCAGTTCGGCGATTGGAGGCCCACCGATGGCGTTGTTGTTGCAACATCAAGAAGCGAATCAGTTACGTGGTAACCTGTCGGCATTTTTTGTTTTCAGTTCCATCATTTCGCTCGTTGTTCAAATTCCCGCTGGTTTCTTCACATTACACCATTTGGTGATTACTATTCCGCTATTACCTGCGGCAGCACTTGGGTATTGGCTCGCGATGAAAACCACCCAATCGTTACCAAAAGAAAAAATTCGGTTTGGAGCACTTATGTTGTGTTTTGTGAGTGGGTTTACAGCAGTAGTACAAGCGTTGAACCAATAATGCCCTCAGCATCTTAAACTCACAGGGATATCGCGTTCCTTTTATTATGCATAGCGCGATTTGTTTGCGCTGACTTATTCGTTTAGATGAGCGATAGTTTTATGAATAACACTCGTTATGGCACTTTTATGGCAGCATTCTCCTTTGTAATTTGGGGGCTGCTACCCATTTATTATCGTTATTTACCGAATGCTTCAATGGATGAGTTGCTGGCATGGCGAATCATCGGCTCAGTTCCGGTCGGTTTTTTAATTGTGCTTGGTATAACCCGTCGAGGACCGAGTTGGAAAGAAATCTGGTGTGACAAAAAATCTTTGTGGTACACGTTTGTCGCGAGCAGCTTGATGTGTATTTCATGGAGTGCGTTCACTTGGGCTTTGACTCACCATCGAGTCATCGATGCAAGCTTAGGCTTTTTTATTGGACCGTTAGTGTCTGTGGCACTAGGTGTGTTTATTCTTGGAGATAAGCTCTCAAAAGGCAAACTCATCGCAATTGTGCTAGCAACAATTGGTGTGATGTATCAAGTGATTCATTATGGCCAGTTGCCTGTTATCGCACTAACGATGGGGTTGTTCTTTGCTTTGTATGGGTTGTACAAAAAGAAGATAAAATATGACTGGAGCACCACCTTATTTGTTGAGGCTCTGCTATTGACTCCAGTTGCCGTGGCGTATTTGTTTTACAAACAATGGACAGTGGGTGAGTTGGCTTCAGGCGTAGATATCACAACTTTGCTTTTGTACTTTGGCAGCGCACCGATCACGCTTTTACCACTGATTTTTTATTCTATCGCGATACGTATAACAAACTTATCGACAGTTGGTTTAATGCAATACATTGAACCAAGCTTGCAATTTGTTTTGGCTGTGATGTTTTTCGGTGAACTGTTTGATGAAGTTAAAGCAGTGACCTTTGCCTTTATTTGGGTGGGGCTGTTATTTACAATCTTTGAAAGTATTGTCAAAGGGCATAAGCGTAAAAAGCTGGCCAATCATCCTTTATAGTGCACCATTCTTGAATATTCACGATTTCACTCTCACGCCCTCTACTCAAGGGCGTTTTTAGTTCCATAAAGTATTCTCTTGCTCGTTTTCTTATATTCGAGTCAAATCATAATTTGAGGTTAATTGACGCATTATCATTAGGATACCGCTATATTTATAGCCAAGTAACACGCTATATAATGAAAACCGGATCAAAAAGGACGACATATGATCACAGCTCTATACGCTAGCATTCTTGCAATACTGATTATTTGGTTGGCCGTTCAAGTGATTAAGCAGCGTCGCTTAAATCAGATTGCTTATGCTGACGGAGGAGTGGAGGCTCTCCAAATCGCTCGTAGTGCACAGAGTAACGCGACAGAATATATCCCCATTACTCTGATTCTAATGGCACTATTAGAATTCAATAGCGCTTACCCAACTTGGATACATCTCACAGGCATTATTTTCGTGATCGGTCGAATTATCCATGCTCGAGGTATATTGAAAGAGGACTTAAAAAGGCGTGTTAGGGGCATGCAGGTGACATTTCTAGTGATACTTTCTCTGGTTGTGCTGAATATGATTTATCTTCCGTACGATAAGTTATGGTAAGTCTTCGTAGCTATATCCCGCCGCCATGGGTACTCGTTCTGATTGGGTTAGTACTGAATATTGGCGCGATCGTTCTTACTAGCTTGGTCCTTGATAGGCTTGGCAAACAGTATTCGCAACTCGCAGAGCAAAAGGCGGAAAACTTGTATTCCATCCAACTCGCGTGGAATAGCGTTGAAACTCTAGAAAGAAAAAGAGAGGCGTTGCTGCTTCACTTGCACATAGGTCAGAGCGCAGCGATACCTTCGGAGATAGAGCAGATAGTGGAAGGGCACTTATCCTCTTGGACTCATCACGAATCGGATAAAATACAAATAGATAAACTCCCTCAGCTAATGTCAAAGATAAACCAAGCACAAGCTTCCTATAGAGATCGCATTGATGACTATTACATTGAGAATGTAGAGCTCAATGAGCTAATGGCAAAGCAAGATGAAAAGATCGCTTGGTACAAAAATATCGGGCTCTTCTTGCAAGTATTCGGACTCGCATTAATCCTCGCACGTGATTTGGCTAGGAAGCCATAGAACAAAAGTTAATGGTAGGGTTTATTGCGAAATGCCAATTATAATTTGCAAATTGCAATTCATTGCGTGAGCAAACAGTGGCTATTGGTGAAGTTTTAATGAAAGTGATTAAATAACAACCTGTTTTTGTGCGCTACAAAGTTGGCACGTCTCATGCTTTAGTATGAGTGACCCTTTCTAAGCCGAGGGTCACCTAGCCAACTGACGTTGTTAGTGAACCACTTTGTTCACATATATATACAGCCAATCACGAATCCTTGTGGTTGGCTTTTTTTTATTTAAATGACACAGTTTAGAACTGTGCTTTAATCCAGATCATGCGATGGTCGGAAGACACATCTTTGCCATCACCATACTTACCAATACGCGCATCGTTAAATAGCTTACGACCTTCTTCATAAGAAGCTGACCAGTATACGCCAGAGTCCACCACATTTAGGTTTGCAGAAGGCAAGGCATAATCTACACCCAAGCCAAACGTCGAAGTGATGCGATTTGGATATGGGTGAGTGGAGCTGCGGTCAACAGCGTGTTCGGCTGCCCCAAAGCTTGCCGGATAAAGCTCGCCATTCACCACGGTTTGGTTAACCAATGGATCATTATGCAGTTCTTGCATTACAGAGCTAATACCGTCACCGGCCACGGGATCAAGGTTTTGATCGCCCATCATTACGAATTTAGCCCCGTTCGCTAAGCCACCTTGCTTACCTGCATCGTCGTAGAAATAGTCTTTACCTTGAATGTAGTGATGCCAGAACTCTACTTCGGCTGCGTTTTGCGCTTTGTTTTTACCTGGATCGAATACTGGTGGAGTAGGGTGCGACATCAGTAGATGCACAACTTCCTCGCCATTGCGAGTCGGAATGATAATTGGTGCATCTACGTGGTTTTTAGAAGATAGGCGTACTTGATCCCATTCTTCTGCAGAGTACCACTCATCACCACACTTCATGCCATCTGGAATCTTTTGTGAGCCGTCACAGATAGTAATAGTTGGAATCTTCGCACCTTCCATATCTTTCCATTTAAACGCTTGGAACGTACGCGTATTTGCCGTATCAATCTTGTATTTAGACATTAGGGCAAAGGCATATTGACCGTGGTACATGCCAAAGCCCCATGCATCGCCCGGCATTTGACCTGCTGTTCCATTGTTGTCGAGGTCAAACTCGCTTAGCAAACCTGTGTTGGTAGAGTAAGACTCCGCGTAAGGATATTCGATAGGTTCAAGGTTCGCTTCACCGCCTGCACCATTGATGCTTTGCGCGACAGACAGGTAGTTCTTCTGGAAGCCTTCAAGGGCTGCTTTGTTTTCGCCTGTTCCGTCGTTGTTGTATTCCGCCATCATAAGAACATCAGGGCGATTCTTCTGAATAATCGCAGCAACGTTTCGAATTTGAATGACTTTTTCCGCAGTGGTTTTGTCTTCAGCGGCGATAGAACCGTCTAAATAGGCAGTAACCAATACAGTTTGCTGCGCTGGTTCAATTTGCATTTCACTCACTAAAGCTTCAAAAGTTGCACGGTCAAAAGAGAGGTTGTAAGTCGCTATTTTTACTTCTTTAGGCTGAACATTGACGTATTCAGTGTCGTCGTTACATCCAGATAATAGAGCGGCGCCAACAAGGAGAGCGATAGAGGTTTTGATTGTTTTCATGGGTACGTCATACCTTATAATTGATTCGGCTGAATATTAAAGTCATCAGTAATTGTTTTAAGCGATATCAATCACACAAACGTTTTCATATTTACATGTTCAATTAGTTTTTGTGTGATTTGTGCAATAAACGCAACACTTTCAACACCAAAAGGTTATATGCAAATTGTTAAAAAACGGTGTCGCTTTTAATAGATGAAATGGCACTAAAACATAAGCTGTATGATTGTGTGTGCTAAAATCAATGAGCGGGATGATTACGATAAGTTTGACTTCACTTTCGGGTGAGAAACAAACAAATAAGAACTGGTCAGTTTGGCTTTGCTATTGATGCAAAATAGGGGGCTAACCGATGGGTTCAGTATCAAGCTATCAGAGCAGGCTATTTGTCACGGCAATGCTTGCTTCACCACTTCTTTTTTCAACACCTTTATCCGCCGCTCATTCCGAACGGCTAGAGCAAAACCATGGTCTTGTTGTTGCTTTAGAAAAACGCAACCTTGCAGCCACACAAAATATAGATCGTGTGTTAGGTTTACAAAATGGAAATCGTTTACAAGAGCTGAAAACCAACCAAGGTAAAAACGGCGGTACGCATAGTCGTTATCAGCAGATGTTTAAAGGCGTCCCGATTTGGGGCAAGCAAATTGTCGTACATCGTGATAAACAGGGTCAAATCAAGCATATCAACGGCACTCTCGTAAAGGATATTGCCCGAGACATCAATGATATGGTGCCTAAATTGTCGCTTTCTCAAGCAATGTCTTCAACGCAAAAGCCGTACCGAGAAAACGGATACCAAATAGAGAATCAGCGCCAAGGTTTACGTATTTATGTCGATAAAAGTGACGTGGCGCACTTAGCTTATATTGTCCAGTTTTTTGCTGATAATGAGCATGGTGGTAAGCCTACGCGTCCCACCTTTCTTGTTGATGCTAAAACAGGAAACATTTTGCTGCAATATGAGGGGTTAGCGCACGTAGAAGCGAATGGTCCGGGAGGAAACCAAAAAATTGGTCGTTATCACTATGGTGTGGATTTTGAGTCTCTATTAGTCCAGCAATCCGGTGATACGTGTTTGATGGATATTCCAGGCGTGGTCAAAACCATTAACTTGAATGGTAGGACGTCTGGCAATACACATACGTTCGTTTGTCCAACCAATAGTGTTAAAGAAATTAATGGAGCGTACAGCCCGTTAAATGATGCGCATTACTTTGGCAAAGTGGTATACGACATGTACAAAGATTGGCTGAATACCGCGCCCTTAACGTTTCAGCTTCAAATGCGAGTGCATTACCGCAAACGCTATGAAAACGCCTTTTGGAATGGTTCGAGCATGACTTTTGGTGACGGTGCGAGTTATTTCTATCCTTTAGTGAGTTTAGATGTTTCAGCACACGAGGTTAGCCATGGATTTACAGAACAAAACTCTGATCTGATTTATTCAGAGCAATCAGGCGGAATCAATGAGGCGTTCTCAGATATGGCAGGTGAGGCGGCTGAATTCTATTCACGTGGTTCTAACGATTGGAAAGTTGGGTACGATATTAGAAAGGCTGCCAATGCGGCGCTGCGCTACATGGATAATCCGCCCCTTGATGGTCGTTCAATTGATCACGCGTCTCAGTATGTGAGTGGCATGGATGTGCATTATTCAAGTGGTGTGTTTAACAAAGCGTTTTATCTATTGGCGGTTGAGTACAATTGGGGAACGCGACAAGCGTTCGAGGTTTTTGCGTACGCTAACCAGAACTACTGGACGCCAAGCGAAACGTTTGACTCTGCAGCTGCGGGTGTATTGGCGGCCGCCCAAAGCTTAAACGTGGCGGCGAATGATGTAGCCGATGCTTTTGCTCAGGTCGGTGTTTCAGTTGATGGCGGAGTCGTCGAGCCACCATCTAGCACGTGTGAGGCTATCGCCCTAAACAATGGTGTTTCCAGCAACATAGACTCTTCATCTACTGGTGAGTGGCATTGTTTTACGATTGATGTGCCTACCAACAGTTCAGACTTTACTGTTACCACATCGGGAGCAAACGGCGATGCGGATCTTTACGTTAAGCTGGGAAGTGAACCAAGTTTAACCAGCTACGATTGTCGCTCATACAGTAGCAACAGTAATGAAGCATGTAGTATTACTTCTCCGAATGAAGGAACGTGGCACATTGGCGTGTACGCTTACAGCAGTTACAGTAACTTGAACGTGGAAGCAAGTTATGTAGGACAAGAAGCGCCACCACCATCTGATGAAGTTACTACACAATCAATCAACAATGGTAAAACATGGACGGCGATTATTACTGGTTCTGGCTTGATGAATGGCGTGTGGAATGTTATTTCAAATACGCCGTGTGATAACGATAACGAGTGCAGTTTATCCGGTATCGGAAAGAAAACCAGTGAGGTTAGCTTTACGTTGACGGATGGTACCGTATTCATCATCGCTAAGCCCTAGCGATTTTTATGTAAATAGGCCCTGAAATATCAGGGCCTTATTTTTTTACGTTCAATTTTCTGTATATAATAGCGAGTCACAAAGAAGTGAGGACGACCTCACCGCTCTATCTTTTCTCGGGGACGACCCCATCTCGTTGGGAAATATGACATGGCTTGGGGAATTCTCTTCATTGCTGGCTTATGCGAAGTGGCATGGGCTGTCGGACTAAAATACTCACAAGGTTTTACCAAATTGGCGGCATCTGGCTTTACCGTTACGTTTATGGTGTTGAGCTTTTGGTTACTTGGAATTGCATTAAGGACGCTACCACTCGGTATCGCTTACGGCGTTTGGGTAGGTATAGGAGCGATTGGAACGGCAATCGTCAGTACCTACATATTTAACGAGCCTGCGACGCTGATAAAATTGCTGAGTTTACTGCTTATTGTTGCCGGTATCGCTGGATTAAAATTATCCGCTTAACGTCAGTTTAAACATAAAAAGAAAGCCAGAGTCGACTCTGGCTTTTTACGTTTTAGTGTTGTCTCGCTTTGGGGCTGAAGGGTTAAGCGCTGCGCTTAACGAATGGCAATCGCAAATGGTGACCAAATACGTTAATGAGTGCGCCCGCTACAATTAGTGCACCACCGATGTACGTCCAAATGAGCGGGATTTCGCCGAAGAAAATGATGCCTAACAACACAGAAAATACGATCTGAATATACGAGTAAGCAGACGCTTTGCCCGCTTGCTGAGTTTGCATTGCTTTGGTTAATCCCAATTGCCCAACTTGGGTGAATACACCAACCAAAACCAACATGAAAGTCAGATACAGGTCGGGCATAACAAAATCATCGCCAATCAGTAAGAGTGAAGCGGGTAGAGCAACCAGAGGGAAATAGAAAATGATCACTGAACTATCTTCAGTTTGGCTAAGTTTTCTAACAATGACATAAGCAATTGAGCTACCAAATGCGCCCAAGATTGCAATCATTACGCTAAACATAGGTAAAGTGCGCTCTGCTTCTTGTCCTGTTTCTGGACTTACCATTATATAGATGCCGAGTAAGCACAAGGCAATGCAAAGGAACGTCGATGGTTGAATGCGTTCCTTCAAGAAAAAGACGGCTAGGAGCGCAGTAAATACTGGGTGAATGTATTGGAAGATGGTCGCTTCTGCCAAAGGTAAGGTAGTCACCGAATAATATACGCACATCAATGCCATGGTGCCCACTGCGCCACGCGCAAACAGTAATGGCTTATTATTGCCCCATACAGAAATTCGTTTTCGCTTAACATCTAAATAGCTGATAACAAGTGAGACGAGTGCCCTCGCTGCAACAATCTCAAATACAGGGATACCATGAAGACTGACATGCTTTACTGTGGCAGACATTAGCGCGAAACCGAATGCGGAGAGCACCATAAAGCGCACACCAATGGGAACCAGAGTGTTGAATGAATTAGACATTTTACTGCTCATTTGTTGCGACAGATCGCACTTTAGCATACTCAGCTCACAAAATGATCCGTGATATTCAAACACATCTGCCGAGAGTGAGAATAAGCAGTAGACTATGGAGTCTCAAGCAACCCTATCTTTGATTCGCGCATGGAGCGCATCTAGGAAATATCTAGATATTTAAGGAGCATACATGATCCCAGTACAAGCGACGCATACTTCTGGCGTTGTCATTTCTAAAATTGATGGCGTCGATAAAATGCTGTTGCTCAAACGTGTTAAAGGTGGTTATTGGTGCCATGTTGCTGGTGGTGTAGAGGCCGGTGAAACCGGATGGCAAACTATTCTCAGAGAACTGAAAGAAGAGACGCAAATTGACGATGTTGAGTTACATACTGCAGACTTTCTAGAACAGTTCTACGAAGCAAAAAATAACCGCATCATGGTTATTCCATGCTTCGTATTATTTTGTCCGCCTAACCAATCGGTTGTACTTAACGAAGAACACACTGAGTATTGTTGGTGTACGCTTGAAGAAGCAAAGCGACTAGCGCCGTTTGCAAATCAGCACCACCTTTACGAACATGTGTGGAGGCATTACGTGGATGTGGAGTCGTTGACGCCATTTACGTTGATTGAACAAACAGACTAGACGAGATAACCATCCTTTTAAGCACGTTTGAAATAACGAATATGGAAGTTTGTTCTCAACGCAATGAGGCGGTAGGATTTGTGAGTAGTGTTTACTGAAAAAGGGATAATGTGGATGGATGAGGTCATGTGCCAAAAGGCGTATCAAGGAAATAGCATGCAGGCCAGTTTTTCTGTTTCAGACAGGGTCTCAATTGAGCCTCTTACCACCAAACACGCGACCGTTTTACTGGAAGTGGTGAACACGTATCGAAACAGCCTCTCTGGCTATTTGCCTTGGACGGACTTTGTGACCAACCGCAGAGAAGCGGTGAACTACATCTCTCAGCGCGTGAACAGCAAAGCGTTAGATGCCCACTGGTGCGCTATTTATTTTGATGGGCAGTTTACGGGTGTTATTGGCATTAAAGGTGTGGATTCGCACACACGCGTCACTGAGATTGGCTATTGGCTTGCCAACAATGGGCGAGGACACCGAGTGATCGACCAAGTACTCGCGGTGTTGATTCCTTTTTTGAAGCAGAAAGGGCACGCGCAATTCATCCAATTCCACTGTATGGAAGACAACATTGCCAGCATCAATATTGCTGAGCGTGCTGGTGCTACATTAAAAGAATACATTGATCACGAGTTCGAGACGCTTGACCGCTCTCAACGGCTCGGCATTTATGAGTTGCGTCTGACTTAGCTCCAAACCCACTGATATTTTAATCAGAGTTCGAACTCTAATTTCGCGAGCGCTACAATAGTAACATTGTTGCGCTCGTGTTAATTTGGAGCGTCATTGGTTGAAACTAGGTTAGGAGAAGCATCATGAACGCAATCGCAGAGGTTGAAGTGGACAACCTGTTACAACAAAGCCTTGATCGCTTAAAAGCGGCGTATGCCGCCGAACCTTATCCTAGTTTGGATGAGCGTAAGCAGCGCCTTGTCTTGCTAAAACAAGCTCTGATAGCGAATAAACAAGCATTGGTGGAAGCGCTGAGTGACGATTTTGGTTATCGTTCCGAATTTGATACCGCCATGACCGACGTTTTGCCGACGGTCTCGAACATCAATTACACCATCAAGCAGCTAAAAAAGTGGTGCAAACCAAGTAAGCGTGAATCCGGTCTGTTGCTTGCTCCGTCGAAAGTGACTGTTCAGTATCAGCCACTCGGCGTGGTCGGGATCATTTCGCCGTGGAATTTTCCTGTCATTTTGAGCCTTGCGCCTTTAGTTACTGCTTTGGCCGCAGGTAACCGTGTGATGATGAAGCTCAGCGAATTTACGCCCAAAACCAATAAAGTCATCGTCAATATTTGTCGCGAGTTGTCTGAATATGTCGAAGTATTTGAAGGTGAAGCGGACGTTGCACGATCATTCAGCCAACTGCCATTCGATCATCTTTTGTTTACTGGCTCGACAAATGTTGGTCGCGCTGTGGCAAAAGCAGCGGCTGAAAACCTGACTCCAGTGACGTTAGAACTGGGTGGAAAATCTCCGGTGATCATTGCAGAAGATGCAGACATGAAGAAAACCGTTGATGCGATTTTGTTTGGTAAATGCATCAATGCCGGTCAGATTTGTGTGGCGCCAGATTACGCGTTTGTACCACAAGAACGCGTCGAAGATTTCATCACGCTGTTCTTAAAACGTTTTGAAAAACTCTATTTGAAATCCAACAAGAATCAAAAGCTGACCCATATTATTAATCAACGACAGTATGATCGTTTGACTGCGCTACTTGAGGACGCCAAAGCTCAGGGCGCAAGCATCCATACTGTTGAAGCGTCACCTCAACAGGAAAGGCTTTTGTATCCTCATTTGATCACAGACGTGTCGACAGATATGCGCATCATGCAAGAGGAAATATTTGGGCCATTTCTACCCATCAAGCCTTACAAAGCGGTAGATGAAGCGATTGACTACATTAATCAACACCAAAGACCACTTGCGCTGTATGTTATGTCGGACAACAAATCGACCATCAGACATATTGTACGCAACACACACAGTGGCGGCGTCGGCATTAACGACACGGTATTACACGTTGGCGCTGAAGATGCGCCTTTCGGTGGCGTTGGTGAATCAGGCATTGGTCATTATCACGGAGTGGAAGGATTCAGAACCTTTAGCCACGCGAAAACCGTACTCCACACGCCGAAATGGCTACCAAGGACGGGGGCATTAATGCGTCGCAGAGCTATGGCGATAAAAGCGATTCAAAAGATTTTTGTTCGATAGTGGTTGGATTGTTAAAAACTGCTCAAACGGGCGTTTTTTGTTTCTATGTGTTCTGAATTGCGGATTACCTAAGGTCGGGAAGTTTCCACCACGCGCTGCCAATAGAGAAAGAAAGGCTCTTTTTGAAAGAGCCTTTTTCACGAAATGTCGACAGATTTTTGGAAGTTTAATGCAGAACTTCACTGCTGAATCTTAAGTATTTGCAGTCGTTCATTAGCTCTTTAAATGCCTTTCTATCTAGCTTAATCAGAGTTTCATGATCGCCGGCTTCAAGATAGACATGTTCCAAGTTTGCTAATCTTTCATCACAAACGGTCGACATGTGGTAAGGACTACCAATCGGTGGAATCGCGCCGTGCTCACAATCAGTGAAGAGTCGGTAAACCATACGCTCTTTCACCAAGTGGAAAGTAGCGTTAAATTCATCGTTTAATCTCGACAAACTGATTTTGTTGTTGGCAGGTAAGACTGCCATCATATGATGCCCTTCATGATCCTCAAGAATGACGCCTTTTGCGATATTCATTAAAGGCACACCTGCGGCAACACCACTTTGTAGCGAGCTATGACTGTGGCTGTGATTCACGGTTTGAAAGTGAATGTTATGCTCAGTCAAATATTCATCTAATCGGGTTGCAATCGTCATATAGCCTCCACGTGTATGAGACCCATAAAGAGTATAGGTGAGGCAAGCGACAATCGCGTATTTTACTCTGGCTTCGCTGACGCTCTTTCCGCTCCTGTTCTACGCTTATTGCAAGCCAGCGAGAAAGCATGGTTAACAATAATAAACAGGGGGCAACATGAGCAAGCCAATCATCGCCGATAATAAGCCGATTAAAGTGAATCTAACCGAAGGGCAAGAATATTACTTTTGCCGATGTGGACGTTCTAAAAATCAACCTTATTGCGATGGGTCGCATTCGGGAACAGGCTTAAAGCCAATGAGCTTTACTGCGGAAAAAGATGAAGAGGCGTATCTCTGCCAGTGCAAGCATACCTCTAATGCCCCATTTTGTGATGGAACACATAAGCGTTTTTCTTCTGAGCAAGTCGGCAAAGAAGGCCCTGAGAAAAAACGAGAGAAAAGTGACAAACCGACTGCGTCCGCTACTCAAGAAGAACCAACCTTAGAGTTTATCCACCAGTTAGCGAGAGAAGGGCTCTCTAAACTCGGTCATCATGGTCCGATGGCTGCAATGGGGGTTCCTAGGCATTTGCTACCACATTGGGATGCTATACAAATCATGGTGGCGCAAATGGCGACACAACCGTTGTTGGAAGACGTTCCCGTATCAACTGAGTTGATTGTGGGGCCAAACGCGCGTAAGCCGCTCAAACTTGCTATCCCTTTATTGGTATCGGACATGAGTTTTGGCGCACTTTCGGAAGAGGCGAAAATTGCGCTAGCAAAAGGTGCTGAGTTGGCAGGGACTGGGATTTGCTCCGGTGAAGGGGGGATGTTACCTGAAGAACAAGCTGCAAATTCGCGGTATTTCTATGAGCTTGCCAGTGCTCAGTTTGGCTACGATGAATCTAAGCTTCTTAATGTTCAGGCTTTTCATTTTAAAGGTGGGCAGGGCGCCAAAACAGGCACGGGTGGTCATCTGCCTGCAAATAAAAATGTAGGTAAGATCTCTCAGGTGAGAGGTCTCCCCGAAGGACAACCAGCGATCTCACCGCCAACATTTAAAGATCTTCATACTACTCACGATTTCAGAAAGTTTGCTGACAGAGTCCGTGGCATCACTGGCGGCATTCCAATTGGCTTTAAACTCAGTGCAAACCATATTGAGCAAGACATACAATTTGCGCTCGATGCGGGTGCCGATTACATCATCTTAGATGGTCGCGGTGGTGGTACGGGCGCGGCGCCAACTATGTTCCGTGATCATATTAGCGTGCCAACTATTTCTGCGTTAGCTCGTGCGCGTAAGTACTTAGATGAAAAAGGCGCAAGTGACCGTGTCACATTAATCATCACTGGTGGGTTGCGAGTTCCTACGGATTTTGTCAAAGCGTTGGCACTTGGGGCAGACGGAGTGGCGATAGCAAACAGTGCGATGCAATCGATCGGTTGCGTCGCGGCCCGGATTTGTAACACCAATAATTGCCCAGCGGGGATCGCAACGCAAAATGCCGATTTGAGGCAGCGTCTCGATATCGAAAAATCATCTCAGCAACTGAAAAATTTCTTCGAATCCTCGGTCGAGCTCATGCAAGTTATGGCAAGGGCATGTGGTCACCACGCTCTGAATGAATTTAGTCGCCATGATTTAGCGACCTGGGATCACAACATGGCGAGGCTGTCTGGAATCAAGTATTCAGGTATGGACTTAAACTGATCTCTATCCATATTTTCTGCATATAGGTACATGTTTGATAACAATTATTTATTGGCAGAGATATGGAAATTTTGACTTGGCGTTAACTAAAAATTCAGTGTATGAACTACGCTGTTTGAGGTGGATATTCGATTTATTGAATAACAAAGAGTGGTTACCACAACCACGATACGAAGGAGCATTATATGAGCAACACAAACGGCGGTTCGGTAGGTAAATGTCCAGTTATGCATGGTGGGCAAACATCTACAGATAAGTCGGTGATGGATTGGTGGCCGAATGCCTTAAACTTAGACATCCTGCATCAACACGACTCCAAAACCAACCCATTTGGCCAGGACTTTAATTACAAAGAAGAACTGAAGAAGCTAGATGTCGAAGCACTTAAAAAAGACTTAAAAGAGTTAATGACTGATAGCCAAGACTGGTGGCCTGCCGACTGGGGACATTACGGCGGTTTAATGATCCGAATGGCATGGCACGCAGCGGGTAGTTATCGTATCGCGGATGGACGTGGCGGCGCTGCGACAGGCAACCAGCGTTTTGCTCCTCTCAACTCTTGGCCAGATAACACAAACCTCGACAAGGCTCGCCGCCTTTTATGGCCCATCAAGAAAAAATATGGCAACAAATTAAGTTGGGCCGATCTGATTGTCCTTGCCGGTAACATGGCGTATGAATCCATGGGCTTTAAGACCTTTGGTTTTGGCTTTGGGCGAGAAGACATTTGGCATCCCGAAAAAGACACCTACTGGGGTTCCGAGCAAGAATGGTTAGCCACAAGTGACGCTGATAACAGCCGCTATTCTGGTGAGCGAGATTTAGAAAATCCACTTGCCGCAGTAATGATGGGGCTTATCTACGTGAACCCAGAAGGGGTGGACGGGAACCCAGATCCTCTCAAAACAGCACATGACATGCGTGTGACCTTTGCGCGAATGGCAATGAACGATGAAGAAACTGTCGCGCTCACAGCGGGTGGTCACACGGTCGGTAAGTGTCATGGTAACGGTGATGCCGCAAACCTTGGTCCAGAGCCCGAAGCAGCAGACGTTCATGAACAAGGTCTTGGCTGGATTAACCACAAAACACGTGGCATTGGCCGTGACGCGGTAACGAGCGGCATTGAAGGTGCTTGGACGACACACCCTACACAATGGGACTACGGATACTTCCACCTACTATTTAAGTACGATTGGGAACTGAAGAAGAGTCCAGCAGGTGCATGGCAGTGGGAGCCAATCGACATTGACGAAGAAGACAAGCCTGTCGATGTTGAAGATGGCTCTAAGCGCTACAATCCAATCATGACTGACGCCGATATGGCGCTCAAAATGGACCCTGAATATCGCAAGATTGCAGAAAAGTTCCAAAATGACCCAGCGTACTTTGATGACGTCTTTGCTCGTGCCTGGTTTAAGTTGACACACCGCGATCTAGGACCAAAATCATGTTATTTCGGACCTGATGTGCCAAGCGAAGATCTTATTTGGCAAGATCCAACGCCTGCAGGTAAGACAGACTACGATGTCGATTTAGTGAAAACAAAAATCGAAGCAAGTGGCCTATCCATTAGTGAGCTAGTAAGTACGGCGTGGGATAGTGCGCGTACATACCGTGGCTCTGACCGCCGAGGTGGCGCAAATGGTGCGAGAATTCGTTTGGCTCCGCAAAAAGATTGGCAAGGAAACGAGCCAGAGCGTCTAAGTCGTGTTCTTGCTGTGCTAGAAAAAATAGCAGCAGAAGAGGGCTGTAGTGTTGCAGATGCTATCGTGCTTGCTGGTAACGTAGGTATTGAACTGGCTGCGCGTGCCGCAGGTCATGATGTATCTGTGCCATTCGCGCCAGGCCGAGGTGATGCCACCCAAGAGATGACGGATGTTGAATCATTCGAAGTTCTTGAGCCTGTTGCAGACGGTTTCCGAAATTGGTTGAAGAAAGACTACGCGGTTAAGCCAGAAGAGCTTTTATTAGATCGTGCTCAGCTTATGGGGCTAACAGCACCAGAAATGACGGTACTCATCGGTGGTATGCGCGTTTTAGGCAGTAACTACGGCGGTGGAAAAGAGGGCGTATTTACTGACCGAGTAGGCACTTTGTCGAATGATTTCTTCGTGAACCTTACTGACATGGCATATACGTGGAAACCAGTGAGTGCTAATCAATATGAAATCCGTGATCGTAAAACCGACGCTGTGAAGTGGACGGCAACCCGTGTGGATCTTGTCTTTGGCTCAAACTCGATTCTACGTTCGTACGCGGAAGTGTATGCGCAAGATGATAATCAGGAAAAATTCATCCACGACTTCATCGCTGCATGGACGAAAGTCATGAACGCCGACCGTTTTGACTTGTAGTAAGTGAAACGATGCAAATCGGTAGATGCGTAAACAAAGTTGATGAATAAGTAAGAGAGGCGGGCGCAAAGCTCGCCTTTTTCTTTACCTGTCTTTTTACTTTGATTGAAAGTTGAGCTCATTTGAACCATAATAACTAGACCATATGAACCATAGGAGCTTGATATGGCAACTGCAGCATTAAAAAGCTTTAAGCCGAAACAATCTCATAAAGCCAATTTCTGGCTTATGTTAGGTATTGAAGATGCTGAAACGGGTCGTATTGATGCGGTTCACAAAGGCTTTGAGCCCAAGGTATACCGGAACATTGTTGATCGAGTAAAGCTTTCTCAAAGTGAATTCCAACATGTGACACTGATTCCTGTTAGTACAATTAAGCGTCGTCTTAAAAATGATGAGCGTTTTAATACTCAAGAGAGTGATGCAATCTATCGATTAGCGATGTTATTGAAACTCGCAACAGAGTTGTTTGACGACGAAGAACGCGCGTTAAAATGGATGAGAGAAAATGTGTACGGCTTAGGTGGAAAACGTCCACTTGATATGGTGTCGACTACGGTTGATTTTGAAATCGTAAAAGATTTGATCGGCCGTTTAGAGCACGGGGTGTTCTCGTAATATGAAGCTCTATCGTCTCACACAAAAGAAATTCGCTGACACGCCATTTAGCCCCGTTGGCGCAAAGTTATTTGGAGGGCGATGGAACTCAAAAGGAACCGAAGCCCTCTACTTCTCTGAATCGGAATCCCTTTGCTCGTTGGAAGTGTTTGTTCACGTAAATAACGATCCAGCTATCACCAAACTGTACGATTTATATCGTATTGAAATGCCCGAATATCTCATCGCCACCTTAGATGAAGAAGATCTCCCTGTGACGTGGCGAGCAATACCGGCGAGCGAGTCTACACAGTACATTGGTGACCAGTTTCTCAATGACCCTCATCCCGAGTTTGCCGCACTGCAAGTGCCTTCAACGATTTCACCTCGTGATAAAAACTACGTGGTGAATCCAAATCATCCCAAAATGAAAGAGATCATCAAGAAAGCCGAAAAGCTCGATTTCGCGTTTGATCCACGTATTTTCAAATAAACGCGCTGGCTTTCTCTCGCTTTAAAATATTCAGCGCTTACCTGAGATAAGCGCTGAAGCATAAAAGTTTATTCTCTTGGTTATTGTCGGTCGTAAGTGAACTGTTGAGCTTCATTCGTACTGCTGTGGTAATGCCCAAGCACCAACTCAGCACCTTTGTAAGATAAATGGCTGTCATCGGTATACATGGCGTTGTTCGCACCAACTTTCATTCGACATACACCATTTCTGCAAATGGCCTCGGTCAAGTCGACAAACTCAACATGCTCAAATTGCTCAAAGTAGTTCACTAACTTCGCCACGTTTTGAGGGTGATGTTGTTTAGGAGAAAAATCGCAGGCGGACTCTTCCGTCTCGCCAAACAAACGCGCTTTCCAGAGGCATTCTCCTACCGCAAAAGGTGCAGAAGGCGTTGGGCCGAAAACGACCACTTCTTTCCCTTCCAGTTCATTCAACAATCCAGTTAATGATGCCTCATAGTCGGCTTGTGAAAGCTCTTTATTGAAATTAGAAGAGATAACGACGCGACGAATAGAAGGGGTACGCAAAATGGTATCGACTGCCTGTTTGAAGAACTGTCGGCAAGAAATTGATCCAGCATCTTTGATGATGTCGACATAACCTACTGCACAGGAATCTTGAGTAAGTTGCACCACGCCAGTTGGTGTTACTTCGGACAGACGCTTCACGTAAACCATGCTGTGACTATTGCCTAACACAGCGATGGTGGGCTGCGGCGCAGACGAGCACACATCGTTAACGTCAGTGTTGCCGTTGCAATTTAAACCGTAACCGTTATTAACGCGCATGGCTTCGAAAAATGCGCTTCTTTCTGGAAAACCACCGTTTTGATGACCGATAACGCCGAACGTTAGCAAGGGCAACGTCAACAACACAATAACCGCGGACACAGTGCGCATGCTCATGGCTTTTCGGCTACGGAACGGCTTTTCAATAAAGCGCCAAGTGAAGTAAGAAAGTACAAACAGAGTGACAACGTAAAGTGGGATATTGACGTCTTGTGTTGCGTCCAACACGTAGCGGTAAAAGACAAATAATGGAATGTGCCACAAGTACAAGCTGTAGCTGATTAAGCCGACAAACACGACCCATTTGAGGCTCAGCAATTTACCGCAGACATTGTCTTTAGAGGCAAACAAAATCACTAACGCGCTACCGATGACCGGCACCAGCAGCGTAATGCCCGCGCCATCTTGCGATTTTTCAAACAAAAGCGCGGAAGCCAATATCAAAACGATGCCAATGGTTGCTAGAGTATCGTTAGATTGAACTTGGACTTTTCTCATCACTAATGCGAGTAATGAACCGGTTGCCAGTTCCCAAGCACGAGAGAAGATCATGTAGAAGGCGAAATCAGGATCGTTGCTCGCATAGACAATAGTCATCAAACTCAGCGCAAATACCGCGACAAAAAAAGTCAGGAAAAACGCGTTTTTGCCACGAGCGAGTAGCATGAGTAGCAAAGGAATGACAATGTAGTATTGTTCTTCAACGCCCAAGCTCCAAGTGTGAAACAGCGGATTGGCTTGATCTTCTAAACCGAAGTAATTGTGGCCTTTTAAATACAGAAGAATGTTGGATGAAGAAAGAATAGAAGAGACTGCGAACTGACCAACGTCTTTGTGTGCTTGTGGCAAAAACAGCCACCAAGACATCAAGTAGCTGACGGCAATCACCACCAGTAGCAGGGGAAGTATGCGGCGAATGCGTCGCTCATAAAAATCACCGAGGCTGAACTTCTGGTTTTCCAAATCGTTAATCACGATGGTGGTGATCAAATAGCCGCTGATAACAAAAAATACGTCGACGCCAATAAAGCCACCAGCGAACTGCTCAACACCTGCATGAAACAAAATCACCAACGTGACAGCAATCGCCCTTAATCCGTCTACTTCCGCTCTGTAAGTCATATCGTGTCCCTCCAACATTCCGTTTAACGAAGTAGAGCAAAATATGAACCAGAAATAATGTTGCTTTAAATCAGGGCCTTAAAGTGATTATCAAAATGAAAAGGCTGGGGGAAATAACGAATTCCCAAATTGAATTTCAATATGGAAATCCCAGAAAGAGTGATGTTAAGAAGCGCTAAATCAAAGAACGTAAAGCGCGAGGCTCTTAGACTTCATTGAAAATGATAACGCTAAAGAAACAATGACAGAGAATACGATTCAGGAAAAAATTGCCAGCTTTACTTGTATCGAAGAAGCGTTGGATTACTTCGAAATCGAGTTTGATAGCCGATTTATCGAAAACAACCGAACCGAGTTGGTTAAGAGATTTAATGGCTACTTAATCCTCACTAAACCGGATGATTGGTTTTCAGGCCGCCGCGCACTGAAAAATGCCTACTGTAAAGTACAACGCAGTTTACTAAGTAAAACGACACGTTCTGCGTGCCGAGGTTGTACATCTTGTCAAAGACGTTAATTCTTGGTGGCTTGCCTAAAAAAGAACCCTGCATCTTGGCGTCACAGGGGGAAGAGCAAGGTTCTTTTGGGTTAGCTATTGGTTTGTCGCGAGTTGCGAATCAGCTTTACGCAGATGAATTAACCCGCATGATACGCAGGATAGTCCACTAAGCCTTTTTCACCGCCGCCGAACAATGTGGCAGAGTCATGTTCTGCCAGTGGGTAGCCATGCTTGATGCGGCTTGGTAAGTCTGGGTTTGCAACAAACGGACGACCAAAACCGATCATGTCGGCTAAGCCACTTTCAATCGCGTGTTGCGCCTTTTCTGCGTTGTAACGACCGGCATAGATCAGTGTGCCTTTATACGCCTCACGAACTGCGGTTTTAAAGTCATGCGGAGTATCTGGCGCGTCGTCCCAATCCACTTCTGCAATGTGAATGTAAACCACATTGAGTTTATCAAGCAGCGCAGCAGCAGCGGTGTAGGTGTCGACTGGTGTGCTATCAACGGTGCCGTTTAACGAAGTGAATGGTGCAAGGCGAACACCAACACGCTCTGCGCCAATGGCTTGCGTCATTGCTTCGACCACTTCACCAAGAAAACGCAGACGGTTTTCAATTGAGCCGCCGTATTCATCGGTGCGGTTGTTCGCTTCAGAATCGATAAACTGGTTAACCAAGTAGCCATTTGCTGCGTGAAGTTCGACACCATCAAACTCAGCTTCTATCGCGTTTAATGCGGCTTGTCGGTATTCTTCAATAACATTCTTGATGTCTTGTTTGGTCATTTCACGTGGCTCAGCCACGTCGACAAAGCCAGGTTCCTCTGTGCCATTGTCGATAAATACTTTCACGTTTTCTGCTTTGAGCGCAGAAGAAGAAATAGGTTGCTTGCCGCCGATGTTGTCAGGATGAGTCACACGACCAACGTGCCATAATTGCGCGAAGATAACGCCGCCTTTCTCGTGCACTGCATCAGTTACTTTTTTCCAGCCAGCAATTTGCTCTGGGCTATAAATGCCCGGTGTCCACGCATAGCCTTGACCCATTGGTGAAATTTGTGTGCCTTCTGCAACGATTAATCCCGCTTCGGCGCGTTGAGCGTAGTAGGTCGCCATCATGTCGTTAGCGACATTACCCGGTTGAGAGGCTCGAGAGCGCGTCATCGGAGGCATAACGATGCGGTTTTTTAATGAGAGAGAGCCAAGTTGAATCGGTTGAAATAATGCATCTGTCATAGGAAAACTCGTTATTGTTTAGTTTGAATCAGTTCGATTGGGTAGCCATCGGGATCTTTAATGAAGGCGATGTGCGTTTTTCCTCCTTTCATTGGTCCGGGTTCGCGAGTGACGTTACCACCAAGCGCTTTGATTTTTTCGCAAGCTGCGTAAATGTCTTCACACCCAAGCGCTATGTGCCCGAATGCGTTACCTAAGTCGTAACTGCCGGTATCCCAGTTATAAGTTAGCTCGATGTTCGCGCCATCTGGTTGATCAGGGCTACCAACAAACACCAGTGAGTAACGGTATTCTTGGTTTTCAAAACGATCCAAAACGCTCATACCCAGAACTTTTGTATAAAATTCGATAGATTTGTCTAGGTCAACAACACGGATCATCGTGTGGAGAAACTTCATAAGTCGCCTTTCATAACGTTGCGTAATCACGATGCAAACCTTATCGCCACTCTAAATAAACTGGAAATTATCGTTAATTATGAAAATGATTATTTAACTTTATGGATAATGAGGTTGTTGGCCCTACAACGTGCAAACAAAGATTACTCGCCGTTTCTTTTTAATAATTGGCATATGCTAATTACTCTTTTTACAAGCTGAGTACTTAACATGTCCGCAAACAGCCACTTTCATTCCACTCACGAATCTCATTATCAATGTGCGGTTTGTTCTTCAATCGATGCGAATCCGAACTCTTTGGCTGTGAACTACCAGTGCCTAGCCGATGGTTCTGTTGTCGGAGAGTTTCACGTTTTACCGCGTCATCAAGGTTACACAGACCTGTTGCATGGTGGCATTGCGAGTTCGCTGCTCGATGGTGCAATGACGCACTGTTTGTTATTTAGAGACATTCAAGCCCTTACCGCGCAGTTGGATGTGCGCTACCATGCACCTATTGAGCTAGATGAGCACGTCACGATTACTGCACACTGTGAAGGTGAACGCCGCGGTATATATCAACTGGTGGCTCAATTACTGGTCAATAATGAAGTTAGAGTGACGGCAAAAGGGAAGTTTATTCGTCCTAAAGAGGCGTAAATAAAACGTGTTCTACGGAGAGGCAATGAAGAAATTTGATGAACTGTATGCAATTGCGACGAGAAAATCTCAATATGACCAAACCAACACTTGGTTTAAAGGCGTAGAGACTTATCTGGAGGCCATTGGCAAAGAAGTTGATGAAGTCCGCGAAGAGATTCGTGAGGATCGCCTTTGTCATTTGGAAGACGAGTTAGGCGATGTGTTGTGGAACTATCTTAACGTATTAAAAGCGTTGGAAAGAGAAAAGGGTATAGATCCTGAGAAAGTACTCGAAAGAGCCTGCAACAAATACGATCAGCGTGTATCTGCGATTGAGTCGGGACGCAGTTGGGATGAGATAAAACAGCAGCAGAAACAAGCCTTGAACGCAGAACATGAAGCCGCGCAGTTAGAGACCATGAAGAGCCAATAACTGCGCGTGATATTATTTAAGATGCGGCGGAATGGGGAAGTCTGATCAATCCTTCGTGCTATTGACCAACAGTAGGTCACAAGGCGGTTGATCAAGTAACGTGTCTACAGTGCTGCCAGACCAAAATTGGGATGACATGCTTCGCTTACACGCGCCCATAATCAGAATTGCCGCTTGTGATTGCTTAACTACTTTTGGTAACGCCGTTTCAGGGTTTCCTTCTGGCAGCAGTAGTGGTACTCGTGTTAACTTTTGCGCAGTAATAAAGTCCGTAATGCCTGCTTTTTGGTTGCTCAAAATCTCTGCACGATAGCGAGATAGATAAGGCGCAACGTAGCGGCAGTAAACTAACGTCATTTTTCCGCTCAAGGTTTTTTCTAGCTTTGAGCCTCGCGATACGATGGCTTTATCTACGACCGACTTTGCATCTCCGCGATGAAGCGGATCTATCGCGCAAAGCATGTTGGCGTGAGAAGGCCATGAACGCTCACTTAATAGTAATAAATCACAATCGTTTTTTGCTAGCTCGGTGAGTAAGGTTTGAATTTCGTGCTTGTTAAAATGCCCCACGAGCAGTAAATCTGTGTTGTCGACAAGCCGTTTCGCGACTTGAGCAATCCAATGACTCCCTTTGAAATGCTCGTAAGAGAGTGTTGGCGTTTCAACTTCCTCTTCTTCACAAAGTTCGATAACGAAGTCTTTAAATTTTGATGTCCAAGCTTCAAACTCAGCTTGTCTCTTTTCTATATGGTCAGAGTTGAAACTAAGGAAATGCGCGAACGCGTGATCTTCACTTCGGCGGTGATCTTCCACCAATACCACGATGGGTTGAGCCAGCGCTGTCGCAAACTGAATCACTTTACGAAGCACTTTACGACTTGGTAAGGCAGCTTGCTGAGTCAGAAAAAATACTGGTGCCATTGATTACTCCATTATCAAACGAGGCAAATGCGCCTAATGCACACTAAAAGTTTATACCATCCCCTTATGCAAAGACGTTCTGTTTCTGCGAGCAAAATATAAATTCCGCAATTGTGCGCGCCATTGCCTAGAATTTTAACATCAGGATCTCATGCCTTTAGATAATAGACATCGTGTTGACACTAACGTGATGTCCAAGGAAATCGGTGACAATGATGATAGATTCCAGCCAATTACAAATTAATCGCAAAGTGCCTCATTTGCTTGCCGAGATCATTAAAGCGATAGAGTCGACCGAAGACCTCAGTTTTTTGAAAGACTATCAGGAAGCGCAAATCGCGAACATTTTGGAGTCGGTCAACATTGCTTATCGTAAACGCGTGATAGAAGCGGTGCCGCCAGAGAAGTACTGGACGGTATTAAATTTGCTGCGATACGACACCGCCAAGCACATTCATCAATCACTCAACAAAGAGCTGCAACATGAACGCTTAGCGTACATCACGGATTCGGAACTGATCATCTTTGCAGACTTTCTACCGACCGAATTTGTGGATGAGTACCTTATCGACCAAAGTGAAGAGTCGGTCGCGCACATTCAACAAGCATTGTCGTATGAAGACAACAAAGTAGGACGATATGCCGAGCCGTATTTTTTGGTCGCGAATCCTAAAAACAGCGTAGGAGGCATCAAAAACGAGTTGTTAAAACGTGGACAAAGCCCGGTGCGATTGATCATTGTGCGCGATGTCGGAGGCGTTATTGGGACGATAGAACCTCAAACCCTGTTGCTGCATGAGAACCATACCAAACTCACAGACTTGACCGTAGTCACGCCAATTCTGGAAGATATCCAAACGATTCAAAGCGTCAGTAAACAGGTCTCGATTGATGGTGGCGCGCATTGGTTTCCTATCATGGCTGGTGGCAAAATTATGGGTGTTTTGTCGATGGCGACCATCGCGATTACTTTGCGTGAACTCAGCCTACAAGCTGTAGTGGCAGAAAACGTACGAAGCGAAGAGGATTTGTTCACACCATTAACTGTGGCGACAAGGCTAAGAGCACTTTGGTTGGTGATTAACTTGCTGACCGCTTTTGTTGCCTCTGCAATCATTGGTATTTTTGATAATGTGGTCGAGCAAGTCGTTGCGCTTGCGATCTTAATGCCCGTTGTGGCGAGTATGGGCGGCATCGCAGGTAGCCAAACCTTAGCGGTGGCCATTCGGGGTATCGCACTAAACCACTTGCACCAAAGTAACTTGAAGCTATTGGTGAATAAGGAATTAAAAATCGCCACCATTAATGGCTTGATCATGGGATTAGTTATCGCGGGTGTCGTCTACATGGTGTTTGACTCTTGGCCATTGGCGCTTATTATCTGTTGTGCAATTTTCCTCAATAGTTTGGCGGCCGCGGCATCGGGTACGTTGATACCATTCACGTTGAAGAAGTTTAACATTGACCCCGCCGTAGCTGGCTCGGTAGTATTAACAACCGTTACCGATGTCGTCGGTTTCTTTGCGTTCTTAGGCTTAGGTGCCATCTTCTTGATATAGAAAGCCAATTGACGCGTTAACCTGATGATCCAATCTCTCCATTTTCCAACCCAATTTTTGGGCAAGTTTGTTTCGCTCAAAATTCCTCCGTTTTTCATAAACACTGAACACGCCGTTTAAGCTTTCATTTCATCAATATTTTTCACTGCTCATTTCTATCCCAAAACTTTCCACTGCCGATCTCGCTTAACGCTGGCGTGCCAAATTACAATTTCAAAGGCCCGATCATGCCAATTTTCTTGGCTGTACCCGCATTACTTCACTCAAACAAAAAATAAGGAAAAGATTTTGAACAAACTCATCGTATTCACTGGTGGTCCCGGTGCAGGAAAAACCTCGGTAATCGAACAACTAAAAACACAAGGCTTTATCTGCTCGCCAGAAACAGGTCGTCACGTAATACAAAGGCAGGTTACGAATCACGGTTCAGCATTACCTTGGAATGACAAACAAGCCTTTCGAGACGAAATGATGAAGGCAGAAGTGAGCAATTACCGAGCTTTCAATGTCCGCCAAGGGGACGTGTTTTTTGATCGCAGTATTGTGGACGTATATGGCTACAGCAAGTTGGAACAATTGCCAATCTCGCATGAGCTCATCACGCATTGCCAGACGCTTCGTTATCATTCTCAAGTGTTCATTTTTCCACCGTGGTCGTCGATATTCAGCAACGATGAAGAGCGAAAGCAAGATTTTTCTGAAGCGGTCGCCACGCATAAACAGATGGTCAACGCTTATCAAAAGTTTGGTTATCAATTGATCGAAGTGCCCAAAATGTCAGTCGAAGACAGAGTGGCGTTTATTCTCGACTCAGTCATCGAATAAGGCAGACAGATGAATAATGCAAACAAATGCGTAAGGCGACTGTGACCACGACGACAATATGTGTAAAGGGAGTTATTTATACTGGATAAAATTCAATAACTTAATTGAGTATTATGTCTTTTAAATATCTTACCTTATTGCTCGCAACGACGAGCATGAACAGCTTTGCTGACGTGGACCTGCCTTCGGGGGATGATTGGTTAAACCATGTGACGAATGGTCTAGCGCCATATTGGATGATGGAAAGTGCGCATGGGCAACCTGCGGGGAATTTTCCGACATTTCGTTGTGATAACGGTGTCATTCTCGACCCACAAAAGCCGTGTGAAGAATTAAACAAAGGGTGGATTATCCCGCACTTCGATCGCGAATACACACGCATGAAATCGCGCCAAACTTACGCTTATGGCGTGCTTTTTCATCTTACGGGTGACAAACAAGCATTAGAGCTGGCAAAGAAAGGGGCTTATTACCTGATTGATCATCTACAAGATGAGAAAAACGGCGGCTTTGTGAGCTTTACGCGTAGTGGAAAACCGGGGATGGAGTGGCAACAGCGAACTTCTCAAGACCAAGCTTACGCCTTGGTGGGTTTAGCGATGTACTACTACTTAACGCAAGATCCAAAGGTTGAACAAGCACTTATCGACCAGCAAGCGTTTATATTTAAACAATACCGACGAAGCGATGATCGCGGTCTGGCGTGGGTTTTGAAAGATGGTGATGGAGAAAGTGAGAAGCAGCAAGAGTTAGTCGCTCAACTTGACCAAATCAATGGCTACCTGTTGTTAACGGCGCCACTTTTACCAGAACCAGCGCAAGCCAAGTGGAAACAAGATCTGGAGTGGCTGACGCAAGTGATGCTGGATAACTACCACTCCGACAAAGAGCAGCGCTTTTATGGCGCGATACACCACAAAGCGGTAATGATGCCAGATGCGAAGCACAATGATTTTGGACACACCATCAAAGCGTATTGGATGACGTATCTCACTGGTCAGTTGTTGGAGAATTCCAATTGGACAGAGTTTGGTTTCAAAGGAATGAAACATACGCTTAAACAAGCGCAATACCAGCAAAACTTTGAGCAAGTCAAAGCGTTCTTCTCGCCAGAATGGCAGAGTAAATGGACGCAAGAGAGCATTCCTGCTTGGCAATCAAGACCGCACAAACACTATAGCTCGTCTTGGGAATGGGCAGAACTCGATCAAGCGGCGATGACGGTTTCTCTTGTCGATGATTCGATGAAAGAAACGTTGCAATACACGTTACCCACCTTTATGGACGTGTGGGTGGATCATCAATACGGAGGTGTTGGTCTGAATCCTAAATCAACCAAAGCGTTCCATTGGGGAAATGGTTACCACCAGTTTGAACATGCGTTGGTCGGGTATTTGTACGCGCAACAAATGGCAAAACAGCCCGCTAAGCTTTACTACGCGCGACCAGCCGAGAGTAAAATACCACTTAATCCATATTACTTTAACGCGGATATAAAAGCGTTTTCGTCGCAAAGTGATGGAGTCACTACCGCAACGTTCACCAATATTCGACCATAACTTGGTCGATGGTAGTGTGGTGGTTAAAGTCTGCGTGCAAACTAACAAACCCCAGTGGTAAACTGCGGGTCTGTTTTACATAGTATTTAAAGGTAATTTGATGAACCCGATTCTTGCGATGTTGAAAGAAAACAATATTAGCGACGAGCAAATCAACGAGCTATTTCAGGCGTTAACTCAAAACCCTCTGGCTGCAATGGCAACTATCAGCCAACTAGGTCTGCCACAAGATCAGCTTCAAGCGTTAATGGCGCAGGTAATGCAAAACCCTGTACTGATTAAAGAAGCAGTGGAAGAGCTGGGCCTAGACTTCTCCAAAGTAGTAGAAGCCAAAGCGAAGCTACAGCAGTAATCGAGTTTTCGATAAAAACAAAAGCCGCCAGAGCCAAACGGTTCTGGCGGCTTTTTTACATCAGATGAAAGGTACGAGACTCCAACGGGAAAGCGAATAGATTGAGCTTAATTTGGTGCTTGCATAAAAAATCAAGTGCGATTCTAGTCACGTCGCATGAACTCACGGGTGCTATTGGCAATAAATGAATTGTTTCTAATACATAGAACGTATTAACATGGTTGCACTAGACCTATATGAGTAAATTCATTGAATATACAATTTGAGAGAGAGGGTTTAGTTTTAAAAAATAATAGTTAGTTGGAATCTAGGTTAAATGAAAATAAATATATTTAAAAAGCTACAAGTTGTATTTCTTGTGGTGTCAGCATCTTTAATGGTGGGGTGTTCATCTATAGATGCGCATGCTGGTGGCGGATACGGAAAGCCGTTTTCAGGCACCGCGTTATCAGTCGCACGACAACCTTGCTATTTAAGATCTGATATTACTTCCATCGCGTTATATCCACTTTCATTGATTGACATTCCTTTGTCGTTAGCAACGGACGTTGTGTTTCTTCCTGTTGATTTAGTCATGGTAGCTACACCCACAACGAGTTATGGCGGCGTTGTTTCTCTAGGTTGTCCAAGCGGCAGCATGATCTAAAGTCTGATTTTATTGAAATAAATGGAAGGAAATGAAAGTGGAATCGAAAAATAATTACTCAACAGAAAACAACGCTCCCTCGGTGCTCTTTGTAACGTCGCTTTTGTGTCTGGCATCAGTTTGTTTGGCCATACTGCTATTTATTATTGAGTACATTTCTGGCATGGAAATGAACGGTGTAGGCTTTCTTGGGACGTTAATACCAGCGATGAGTGTAGGATATTATTTTGGCTATAAAACAGGGAATATAATGCCTTCGACAACGAGATGGTATTCAGTGCTGCTTTGGAATTTATCGAGCTTAGTGGTGTTTTCTCTCATCTTAATGTTTTTGGGCATCTCTATATTTGAAGTGATAGCGGAACTAGGCTGGTTCAGTATTATTATCGTTGTATTAACGTTAATAACCGTTTGTCTCGGGTACTTTATTTTCAAGAGTGGTGAAAAAATGGCGATTAAGGTTTTGCTAAAAGCGCAAAAGAGTGCGTAACTCACATATAACGGACGCTTAGAGATAGATACGTAAAAAAGACGCCAGCCATATCGCGCTGGCGTTATTGTTTTCTCTTTCTTTGTGCCTCTTTGGTCTCTAGCAAAATCGAATGTTTTAGACGAAACGGTCTTTCCACGAAAACTCAACATGTTTATGTCTGCCGAAACGTGTGTATAATTCGCCGGAAATTACGATTTACAGATAACGAAAGGTAAGTATGGCAGTCCTCGAAATTCTCTCCATTCCAGACCCAAGGCTTAAAGTAAAAGCAGAAAAAGTCACTGATGTATCGACAGTACAAACGTTGATCGACGATATGCTAGAAACACTTTACGCAACGGGCAATGGCATCGGTTTAGCTTCAACCCAAGTGGGCAGAAAAGAGGCGGTTGTTGTCATCGATATCTCTGACGAACGCAATGATCCTTTAATCTTAGTTAACCCAGAAGTGGTGAGCGGAGAAAACAAAGCGCTTGGTCAAGAAGGGTGCCTATCTGTTCCCGAATACTATGCCGATGTAGAGCGTTACACATCAGTTGTTGTGTCTGCATTGGACCGTGATGGCAACCCGATTACAATCGAGAGCGATGAGTTCTTAGCGATTGTGATGCAGCACGAAATCGATCACCTATCTGGTAACTTGTTCATTGATTACCTTTCACCGTTAAAGCAAAAAATGGCGATGAAAAAAGTGAAGAAGTACGTAAAAGCGCAAGCTAAGTAAGATGGGAGGAAGTAACTCACAACCGCGAGTTGCTTCCTTTTAAATCAAGGATAAGTAGAGTGGTTTATCTCGGTTTTTTGTGGACATAACGCTTTACAACCTTCATAAGCCTCTGAAATGAAGAACAGTCCATATGTGACTCATGAGGGCAGGAGGCAACATGGTTTAGGCTGTCTCGCACCGCTTTCAAACGTTTTATTTGCTCATCAATCTCAAGTGCCTTTTTCGCTAGTAAGTCACGATCAATGTATGGTTTTGAAACTTCTGATTGAGTCAACATTTCTGCCATTTCGTTAAGCGATATTCCAGCGATACGCCCCAAACTAATTAAATTGAGTGTATTGAGTACCTCTGGTGAATATTGGCGTCTCAATCCATTCCTTCCTATCGAGCGAATTAACCCCAATTGTTCGTAGTACCTGAGCGTTGAAGTCGGCAATCCTGTTTTTCTAACCACTTCCGCAATATCCATATTATTCCCCATTGACTTCAAGTTGACTTTAAGTTGTAGCATGCAACTAAGACCTTAACAAATCAAAAACTTGAGGAGAGAAAAATGCTGCTTTTAATGGGATTGCAAGCGGTGCTAATAGGGATTGGTGCCACTTTGATAATGGATTTATGGGCATGGTTACAAAGGAGAGTGTTTGGTATTCCTTCATTAAACTATGCGTTGGTTGCGCGCTGGGTTTTGTACATGCCCCAAGGAAAGTTTATGCATGCGCCAATTATGGCGTCAGAGGCGATGCCGGGAGAAAAGTCACTTGGCTGGTTTTTGCATTATGCCATCGGCGTTACTTTCGCTTTGGCTCACGTTACTGTTTTTGGTCATCATTGGTTGGTAGAGCCTAGTCTAGTGCCCGGCTTAGCCACTGGTGTGGTCACGTTGGTGTTCCCATTTTTTGTCATTCAACCTTGTCTAGGATTTGGTTTTGCTGCCAGTAAAACCCCAACACCTTGGAAAGCTCGTTTTCTTAGCACATTGGCGCATTTGGCTTATGGATTGGGCTTATTCATTACCGCATTCGCTATCAAAGGTGTGAGTCAGTATGTTATGTAGTGAGCATGAGCATCATAAAAACGTACTGTTTTCGGTTTGGATTTATGATGCTCAACTCTTGGTTTTTTTGGCGCTCTGTTCATAGTGAGCAGATATCTTTTAAATCTGTCGTATCAATCCAAGACGTAAAGTCGGCCAACATTTAACATTACCTTAACTCCGTTATGGCAAGTGATTTACCGATAAAAATTAGAATTGTCTGGTTTGACATCAAGATTATTGAGGATTTCAGATGGCTTCAAAAGCGACAGGGATATCGATACTGAGTTTATTAGTAGCTCCGGTGGCGATGGGAGAGACCGCAAGCGCATACGATTTATGTTTGCTAGAAACAATGAAAAAAAGCAATGGCGAAGAAACGATCGAGAGCATTCGCAAGCAGTGTGAGCTAGATACCGTCACGAGCACTGCGCCTGTCGAATCAACAACGAAAGAATCAGAAGAACCGCAGGAAAGCTTGATCGACAAACGTTTGGAATCAGAAAAGCAAACCGCGTTCGAGCCTTTTAGCTTGGTTGCACATCGAATTAACTACATTCTGCCGTTTACTTATAGTGATCGCGTAAACAAACGTGCGTATGCCGACACCAAATACGGCGATGAACTGCGTAAGGAAGAGGCAGAGTTTCAAATCAGCTTTAAAGTACCAATGAACTACGACGATTTGTTGTTTGACGGCGATGGTCTGTTTTTTGGTATGACGCTAAAATCGTTCTGGCAGGTATACACGGGGGATGCGTCGCGTCCGTTTCGCGAAACCAATTATCGTCCTGAGCTGTTTTACTTCACTCCTACAAGTTGGCAGCCGCTTGGTGGCTCAACTTGGCTGGGTTTCGGTATTGAGCATGAATCAAATGGCCAAAGACAAGAGCTATCGCGCAGTTGGAACCGCGTTTATACCAACTTAACCTTTGCGAAAGACAATTTTGTCGCCTCTATCCAGCCTTGGTGGCGCATACCTGAGGACGAAAAAACCTTTCCGAATGATCCTAAAGGCGATGATAACCCAGATATCGAAGATTACATGGGGCATTTTGAGCTAACAAGCGCCTACAAATGGGACGATTACGAGTTGACGTTCTTGGGGCGCGAGAATTTTAAAACGCATAAAGGCTATGCTGAGATAGGTTTGTTGTTTCCAATTTGGGGAAAAGTTAGGGGATATGCTCAATACTCGACTGGATACGGCAAGAGCTTAATTGACTACGACCATAATCAGCAGCGCATTGGTGTTGGTATCGCGATCAACGGTGTTCTGTAGTTTTTCCATAGCCCAATAGAAATAAACACTGGCAATTGAGATTTCAGTATTTAGAATGCGTGGCTGAAATTGATTTCCAACCTAGAGTGATTTTATGCTTCGTGATTACACCTTCGATTGTCTTGTAACCATGCCTCGCCATGAACTGGAAGAGTTTAGTGCTCGTATGATCAGTAAAATGGTGCCAGAAGACGTGATGAATGAGCTGTTTACTTTTGATCAAGAAGAAGTGGATAGCGAAGACCGTATGTTGTCTGCACGTCTTGATGCAATGCTACGCATGACAGCAATCGCACTGAGTGAAATTCAACAAGCGTTTGATGACTCAGACAATGCAAAGCAAAATAGCGAGCGAATGACGCGACTGGTGCTTTGGCATTTCTATGCGATTTCATTCCATTTGGAAGAGGCAATCACGCTAGAAACACACTGTGAACTAGTAGAAAAACTACTCGAAAATACCCCTTCGGATGTTTTTGCTTGGGTGAAAACTCTGACAGAGCTTCTGCACACTTACGCTGAAATCAACGCGAAAGAAAACCCTCAAGACTAAGGTTTTTAGTCGTTAATCGTTCAGTAAACAAGGCGAGCTATCTGGTTCGCCTTGTTTTATTTTACGTCTGTAAAATCCGCCGTTTTGGACTTCTGACGTACACCTCGATCCTCGCTTCAGGTTCGCTTCTCACTAGCGAATAGGGCGATTCCTTCTTACACTAAAATCAAAGCATTTGTTTTAGAACACTTTAATGCATCATTAAGCCGTGATTTCCAATCCACTTAAATACGGATAATTTATGTCGGAAAACGTTCTGGTTTTTAAATTTGAACCGATTTTGAAGCGCACATGCCTTCTCTTCTCGCCTACGTTATCGTGGTGGGCGTAAATAATGGACCCTTTAACGCAAGGTTTACTGGGCGCTGCTTTGCCGCAGTCTGCAAGTAACAAGCGGCATATTGTGGCTGCTGGCGTGTTAGGCGTGGCCGCTGGGATGGCTCCGGATTTGGACGTACTTATCCGTTCATCAAGTGACCCATTACTGTTTTTGGAATATCACCGACACTTTACCCATTCATTGTTGTTTATCCCTTTTGGCAGTTTTCTCTGTGCTTTAGTGTTGTATCCGTTGTTAGCAAAAAAGCGAGGACTAAGCTTCCGGCAGAGTTGGTTTTATTGTGCCCTTGGTTATAGCACCCATGCGCTGTTAGATGCTTGCACCAGCTATGGGACTCAGCTTTTTTGGCCGATAAGCAACACACGCTATGCCTGGAATACGATCTCTGTTATCGATCCCGCTTTCTCACTTCCGATTTTGATCCTGCTTTTCTTTGCCGCACTGAAGCGAAATCGAAGCTACGCGCGTGTCGCATTTCTATGGTCTCTGGCTTATCTGACTCTTGGGGTTATTCAACGAGATAGAGCAGAAGCGGCCGGGTGGAAAATCGTCCAAGAGAGACAGCACAGCGCTTTGCAGCTAAAAGCAAAACCAACCTTCGGGAATCTTTTGGTCTGGAAAGTGATTTATGAAACGGAAGATAACTACTATGTGGATGCGGTAAGAGTGGGGCGTTCAATAAAAATCTACCCAGGCGAATCCACACCAAAGCTCAATGTGAAGACTCAATTTCCATGGCTCGATCCGCAATCGCAGCAAGCGAAAGACATCGAACGTTTCCGTTGGTTTTCAAATGGTTTTGTAGCGCAAGACCCGAATAACGAAATGCGAATTGTTGACGTGCGTTACTCTATCGTTCCAAACCATATTAACGCGCTGTGGGGCATCAATTTATCACCCAAAGCTAGCCCGAACGAGCATGTTGAATACACTGCTCATCGAGGTAGTACAACCGAAGATCGCCAAACTTTTCTAAATATGCTTACGGATTTTGAGTGATGGTTTTGCTTTGGATGCCGATGTGGTGCCGTAATAACTATTACGCAGACTGAAAGTCCTTCACTAGGGTCGGCTTGCTGGCGAAGAAAATTTTGCCAAACAGGGACTTGTACTTCCAGCCAAGAGACAAAAGTCGTTTAGCTAAGTTCTTGTTTTCAATGATTGCAACCTCAACACCTTGGTAATGATATGGATGGCTTTTAATGTAGTTGATAAATGCAGTAAGCACACCTTGCCCGCGAACGGAGGGCGCAAAGTTGACTGCAACAATGGAAAAGCGCTGACTGCCAACAGGGCAACGGACAAAGCAGTGTCCAAGCGGATGAGTGATGGTCTCGGAAAACTCAGGAAACGCGCGAGACTCTAGCTCTTGAGAAAGCGCATCGTATTGCTGACATAAATGATAAAAAAGTTGTTTCGCTTCACTGTTCATCTCGGTGCCGCTTACTTATAACTTGGTTTAAAGGCTTTGATTTCAAAAACATTGTAACCATAGGCAGCAAGATAAAATGCGGTGAACTTTTACAGTGGTGATTTCCTATTTTTGAAGCCTAACTTGTTACAAATGAAGCTGATTGGCTTTTATATGGTACGTGGGGATGAGTGTTTCTAGTTGAAGGGAGAGTACGCTGGTTACCGGATTCTTACCTGAGTTCCTGTATTAAAAGGAGAACCACTTGGTTTAATGCCGCTCGTTTAACTACGAGTGGCATCTTTTTATATTTCGTCATCTTGTACAGCGACGAAGGTGCGTGATATAGGATCTTCTATCCTAGCTCTTTATGGTCAAAATTGTCTCTTTAACCACTCAGCACGTTGCTATTAGATTCCTAGTCTCGCCAAGGCTCGCTGGACTGACACAAAAACATCGTTAAACTCCTGTTATTAAATTATTTGGTTCGCCTTTGCTTATTTTTGAGCGCTTAACTAGGCATTACTCTAAGTGCTTAAATTGCAATGCCACAAGTCGCTGATACAACTCACAGCTTTGCATTAATGATTGGTGGTTACCAACATCGACTAACTCGCCATTGTCGAGCACCGCAATTTTATCCGCATGTTGGATGGTCGAAAGACGATGAGCAATGATCAGCGTTGTGCGTCCTTTCATTAGAGCTTCAAGTGCTTGCTGGACGTGATGTTCACTTTCACTATCAAGGGCGCTAGTAGCTTCGTCTAGCAGTAAGATTTTTGGATCTTTTAGAATCGCGCGAGCTATCGCAATACGCTGCTTTTGTCCGCCCGACAGCCTAACGCCGCGCTCGCCTAAAAAGCTGTGATAGCCTTCGGGAAGCTTCTCAATAAACTCATGGGCATGGGCTTTTTTCGCGGCTTCGATAACTTGTTCATCCGTTGCTTCAGGATTACCGTAGCGAATATTATGGAAAACATCATGGCTAAACAGCGCTGGCTGTTGTGGTACGAGCGCCATTTGGCGTCGAAGCTCTTTTGGGTCGAACTGTCGAATATCTTCGCCACCAAACAACACTTGCCCCTGTTGTGGGTCATAAAAGCGTTGCAGCAATTCGAATAGTGTTGTTTTACCTGCACCAGAAGGGCCAACCAACGCCAATACTTTGCCTTGTTCTGCGGTTAGATTTAATTCTTTGATAGCTGGTTGATTTGGGCGAGAAGGGTAGTTGAAACTCACCGAATTAAAGTTAACCTCAGCAGGTATGTCCGGACGGACAGGCAAATAGTTGCTTGGCGCTTTAATATCGCTGTCTACTTGAAGAATCTCAATCAGTCGCTCGGTAGCACCTGCGGCTCTTTGCAGTTCACCCATGACTTCGGAAATGGTTGCAGTCGATGAGGCAACCATAATGGCGTAAAACACAAACGCTGCTAGGTCTCCCGCAGACATCTTTCCGTGAATCACATCGCTGCCGCCAACCCAAAGCATGCCTGCAATTGCGCTGAACACAATCACAATAACGCCTGATATCAGGATTGCGCGTTGTTTTACTCTCTGTCTGCCCACTTCATACGCTTTTTCCACCTCGACAGCGAAAGCCGCTCGTTCGTACGGCTCTGAGCTAAAACTTTGCACGGTTTTAATATGTTCTATCGCTTCACCTGCGTAGCTGCCGACATCGGCCATTGAGTCTTGACTTTGGCGAGAGAGCGCACGCACGCGTCGTCCATAAAACAAAATCGGAACCAAAACCAAAGGCACAGAAGCAAGCACAATCAGCGTGAGCTTAACGTTGGTGGCAAACAACATTATGATGGCCCCAAAGCACATCAAAGCGCTACGCATCGCCATCGAGAACGATGAACCAATAATGCTTTGCAGCAACGTGGTATCGGTAGTCAGGCGCGACATAATATCGCCGCTACTGTTGGTCTCAAAATAGCTCGGATGCAGCGTAATCACATGGTTAAACACTGAAAGGCGAATATCCGCACTGACGCGCTCACCTACGGAAGAGACAAGGTAAAAGCGAAAGAAGGTCCCAATGGCAATACACAATGTGACACCGACAATAAACTGAATCGCATTGGTAAGCTCTTGCAATGATTGCTGAGCAAAGCCTTGGTCGATAAGAATACGTACTCCATAGCCAACGGATAACGTCAAACTTGCCGTCGCGACAAGGGCAACCAAAGCCGCCGCAACCCGCCATTTATAAGGTGCAATAAAGGTGTTGAGTTTAAGAAGAATGCTGAGATTTTTGTTATTTTTTCTGCTCATGAGTGGCTCACAAAGCGTTTTAGGTAACTGGCATAGTAAGCCAGTTTTGTAGGGGAGACCAGCGAACTGCCGCTTTCGGAGTAGGAAGTTCACTGGGATGCACAATATCTTATGTATATCGAAACTTGCTTAAATGTCTAAGAGTCAAAAATGAACTTTGAGTGAGGAGGGAGTTAAGCACGGCTTTCGGCGAGTAGCAGGTCGACCTTTCCTTTTGCTGTTTTACTAACCGTTTGCATCAACTGAAAACTTGGCTTAACGATACCTGAGTTTTCTAATCCTTCGACCATTAAGAGCCAAAGCTTGGCCGTCATTTGCGCATCGGCTAGTGCGCGGTGAAAAACACCGTCGTTGTCGATATTTTTATAGCGAACAAGTTCTCCTAGTTTGTGCGATGGGGCATCTTGAATGAGCCGTCTTGCCACCAGTAAGGAGCAAGCAAACTCACCTGAATAACCACAGTTGATTCGCTCAAGTTCTGCATCTAAAAATCGTTTATCGAATGAAGCGTTATGAGCGATAAGGTTCTCGCCAGCAATGAACTCACTAAATGACGCCATTACCTCTTCGCAGCTTGGTGCCGATCGCAACATATTGTTGGTAATGCCGGTGTAGTTCTCAATGAAAGAACTCACTCTGAAACCGGGATTCATGAGTTGCTGAAAACTATCGACAACCTCGCCATTGACTAACTTTACTGCACCAATTTCTATTGCGCGATCACCTAAAGTAGGAGAGAGACCTGTGGTTTCAAAGTCGAGTACGACCACAGAGTTTGCTTGAGGCATAAAATTTTCCAGCTGAGTAATATTGCGCAAGAGTATTATCGAAAGCGACAGAAAAAGAAAGGCGAACGCAATGGTGAATATCTGTTTATCTTTACTCCACAAAGTCAGTGTTCGTCGTCCACTGTTTATGGACAGGTACGTTCTGGCTTACCCATCGTGGCTTGCGCGTTAGCCTTATATCTCAAATGTTTTTCGGCCTTTTGACTCATTTCAATTGAGCATTAAATTTCGATATAAAATACTGATTATAAATTGATTTTATAAATCCACTTCGGCATCATTCACGGCTTGATTTTGAAGGTGAATGTCATCACGGCAAAAAATTAGAACAACTTATAATGCGAGGCTAGGGAACGATGGAACAAATGAAAAATCACTATTTAGAGATACCTGAAGAAAGAAAATTGCGTATTTTTCGTGAAGAAGACGAACGTTTCTACAGCTTTTGGGAAAAAATGCTTGATGAAAAGCAGTCCTTTTATCAACAACCTCTCAAAAGAATGAAAGGCGACGCTTGGTATTCGCTTGATGCATTCTTCACTGCTTCAGAATACGGACAACATCAGGCCTCGCCAGCTTATATAAAAAGAGCACTCGAGTTACTGAATAACGTGTACTTGCTGGCCAATCATTCAGACCAAGTTGTTGAGTTCTCCGTTGGGCACCGACATTTTTCGGAAGTGGGTAACCGTTCTGTTGCAGGAGGAACAATGGATGCTTGGTTGGATGAAATCTGTTTAGCGATGGCTGCGAGAGATTGGCGCTGCGTAGAGCTGATGACCATCATGGATGAGTCATTAGTGTCTATAAAGACGCCGTTTAATGTTGCGCTGGTCGAATTCGTTAGCGGTGTATTTGGTAATTCATCATCGTTGCCTGAGCTATTGCAAACTGTGATGGAGAAATCCTCCCCGCAATACTTAGAGTCAACCAGAGTGCCATATGTCCATTCTTTGTTTATTCCATTTGTGAATGTGTTTGTTGCCATTATCGATGGCGATGAGGAACACTATCAAAAAGCACTAAGAGATGCGTTAGAGGCGCATTACCAGTTCTACATGAATGAAGATGTTCGTTATTCGCCAAAAGGGAATGTTTCTTTGAAACTGATTGGTCTTGCTGCATTGGCATACGATAAGTATGGCTGGACAATTCCAGAAGCCGCATATTTACCGAAATGGCTCGTTTACGGTGAACAGGATCTTTGTTCTAAATAAATCATTAATAGAACACCTTATGTAGTGTCTGCAGCAATGCCGTTCGATGAAAGGTTGGCGCAGCTGCGGGCTCTGTTTGAGCGAACAAAACAAATCTACAAGATCATTGGGCTTTGTTGCGTAATTCGATGGAACTAAATCAGGAAGTTACGATCTGATCGGCTACATCAGTTAATCATCGTAGCCTTATGCCGAAACCTTGTTACAAAACAACTAACTGGAAACAGGCGGCTTTTCGATTCATTTCAATTAAGTATTACTTTTCGATATAAGATACTGATTATAAATTGATTTCATAAAACAACTTCGGCATCATTCACTGCTTGATTTTGAGGATGATTATCATCACGGCAAAAAATTAGAACAACTTATAATGCGAGGCTAGGGAACGATGGAACCAATGAAAAATCACTATTTAGAGATACCTGAAGAAAGAAAATTGCGTATTTTTCGTGAAGAAGATGAAGATTTCTACAGCTTCTGGGAAAGAATGCTTGATGAAAAACAATCTTTTTATAAGCAACCTCTTAAAAGAATGAAAGGCGATGCTTGGGATTCGCTTCAGGCATTTTTTACTGCTTCAAAATATGGACAACATCAGGCCTCGCCAGCTTATATAAAAAGAGCGCTTGAGTTACTGAATAACGTGTACTTACTGGCCAATCATTCAGATCAAGTTGTTGAATTCTCCGTTGGGCACCGACATTTTTCGGAAGTAGGTAACCGTTCTGTTGCAGGAGGAACAATGGATGCATGGTTGGATGAAATCTGTTTAACGATGGCCGCGAGAGATTGGCGCTGCGTAGAGCTGATGACCATCATGGATGAGTCGTTAGTGCGTTTAAAAGATCCATTCGATGTTGCGCTAGTCGAGTTCGTTAACGGTGTATTTAGCAATTCATCAGCGTTACCTGAGTTATTGCAAACTGTGATGGAGAAATCTTCTCCGCAATACTTAGAATCAACCAGAGTGCCCTATGTACATTCTTTGTTTATTCCATTTGTGAATGTGTTTGTTGCCATTATCGATGGTGATGAGGAACATTATCAAAAAGCACTGAGAGATGCGTTAGAGGCGCATTACCAGTTCTATATGAATGAAGATGTTCGTTATTCGCCAAAAGGGAATGTTTCTCTGAAACTGACTGGTCTTGCTGCATTGGCATACGATAAGTATGGCTGGACAATTCCAGAAGCCGCATATTTGCCGAAGTGGCTCGTTTACGGTGAACATGATCTTTGTCCTAAATAAATCATTCGGAGTCTGCGCCCAAGCCCATTCGGATGTTCTGCACGGAAGCATACACAGAAAACATGCCGCGAAAAGGTTGTTTTTTAATCGACCACTCGGTAGTAAGGCATAAACTTATCAATATGCGAGCTTACTAACACGCCATACGTGACACTTCATGTATTCTTAGCCGAAGCGAAGAAGAGGATTTATCAATGTCAAAAAGCTCCAAGCTTCACAATGAAGACAAACTGGTCAAGAAGGCACTAGAGATTGGTGGGAAGATGGCGAAACTACAAGGTTTTGACCTTCCACAGTCACCACAACCTCTGAGAGTAAAAGCGATTTACCTATTCTTGGTCGATGCAAAACAGATAACGCCACTACCGGAAAGTAAGCTAGACGGCGCAAGCATCAAACACCGACTGGCAGTATGGATACACAGTGCATTGCCAGACAACGACCCTCTAAAGTAGAAAACTCAAGAAGTCACATAGGTTATTACTTAACACAGGCCATTAATTAACAAGGCGAGCCAAGTGGTTCGCCTTGTTTGATCTTGGCGAGTGCACCGAGGTCTTTTTGCGTGGCGGTATCATTGATTTACAAAACAGAATCAAAAGGACTAAAGATAAATCCCGAGAAGCGCTACAATGCAGGCGTTGCGAGAGTGCAACCAAGATTACTCATTTACAGAAGCCTTGAAGTAACCATACATGTCTAAAGATTTCGAATTCACTACAGAATACATACTCGACAAACCTTTCTTTGCTGAGTGTTATGATCAAACTAGCCAACCAACGAAGTTTCCACAGGAGTACCTAAAAGGGATGCTGTTTCTTATCTTTGGTGTGGTTTTATTGGAGTTTGAACTGCTACCTAACGGTTATGTCGGTTGGTTCTTTATCGTATTGAGTGTGATTGAAGCGTGCAGCGTTTACTTCAAAAGAACTTGGTGGCTGTGGCGTCAAACCATCAGCTCAAGTCGCGGCAGTAAAGTGGCTTTTGAAGTGAATGCAGATGGCGTGCGCTACAAAAGTGGTAAAGTTGACCGCAGCCTCGCTTGGAATGATATCGACCAACTCGAACAAACTGATTTGGGCTTTATCCTTCACCTTGGTAAACAACGCCAATACATCAGCAAATCTTGCTTAAACGAAGAAGTGATCGCGTTTATGGTAGAGCAGCACGCGGCATCAAAAGCGAGCTAACAAATTCACATCAAGCTGGAGTGAGCGATCTAAAAAGTAGGTGATATATGATCGAACATCATAACAAGTGCTTGGTTGATTCTGAATCAACTGGGTTTGATGTACAAAACTAATAGGGTTTAGAGATTTCTCTTTCGGACAAACTGCTTCGGTGTCATGCGCGCAATCTGCTTACACTCTCTAGTCATGTGTGCTTGATCGGAAAAACCTTGCTCCAGCGCCAACTCCGATAAAGTAAGATCGGGTTGCGCTCGGAGTTGCTCTAAAGTGTGCTTCACTCGTTTAATGCGTTGGTAATGTTTAGGAGTAATCCCCAACCATTTCTGAAAATTGCGCTCTCTCTGGCGCTGACTGATGGTCCCTGTAGGTTGGTCAATAATGTGGCCGACGTACTGCGGTTCATATTCCTCAATCAGTGTTTGAACCCAGCGATATAACGTAGAAATCCTTGCAGATGACGAACGCGCTGTTTGCAGAGACTCAAATGTTGCTAGCGCAGAAGAAGCCAAAGGGTGGTCGTCTTGAATCCGCAATAGCTGTTCTAGACGTTTACCAAATAGTTGATAACCAACAGCAGGATGAAAGCGTACGCCAGTCATCACCGCGCCTGGCGGTAGGCAGACTTGATGTGCCAGAATGCTCACAGGTAGTAGGACAACCCCTGGCGTTTGCCACTCACCATCCATTTGTACTTCATTCTGTAAAATGAATACCACACCTGTACCAGCATCACTGAGTAATTGTTTACGTACGGTTTGCGTCGTATCAGGTTTGACGGATGCTGACCAAATGGCTTGAACATAGCCAGCTAAAGCCTTTTGAGGTTTTAAAATATCAAATTCTAAGTTCAAATGAATCATCCTATTTAACCTCAACTTAAAATGAGATAGTGATACACATGTACTTTTCATCATATTAAGTTGAGGTATAAGCAGTGACTTATAAGTAAAAACTGTCAGATAGAATTATCTAGGCTTATAGTCTCCAACCTTTGGCTTAAATGCCTTAACTATTCGGTTCCAACTATTGATCGCGTTGATCGCAATTGTTAGGTTGACCATAGCTTCTTCTCCGAAGGTATTCAAGGTCAGCTGATAGGTATCATCATCTACTGGTAGGCCAGCAGTTAGTAATTCAGCCCAGCCTAGTGCAACGTGTTCTGCATCGCTGTAGAATGGCATATCTCTCCATGCACTAAGCCCCCATATGCGTTCCGACTTTTCACCTAACTTAAGCGCATCTTTACTATGCATGTCGATACAAAATGCACATTGATTGATTTGCGATATGCGTAACTTAACCAGTTCCCATATGATCATGTTCATGGTTTCTGATTGGCTAAATTGTTCATGGAAGTAAGCTTCCTGAGCGTACAGGATTTCTATTGCCTTTGGCGCTACTTCAATATAGTTGAGTCGTTTTTTCATGGTCATTCTCCTCTGTTTTTCACATAATAAAAAACGCTCTTAGCAAAAGATTGAAGATTTTCGACATGCACTCAATAAAGTTAGATAAAAGAGTGAACGACGAAAGCGAAAAGTGTACCTATTGGAAACCAAGAAAACTTATGCCAATTAACAAAGTATTGCGCTAAATAATGGACTTAAGGTTGGCGTCTATTTTTACTCCACCACCTTCCGTAAACGAGCAAAGGGTGCTGAGTTACCTATATACACACCAGCCGCAACGATAAAGACGCCTAAAACATTTTCCCATTGAGCCTGCTCACCAGAAATGAACGAAATCAGTAGAGTGAATACTGGCATAATATTAAATAATGGAGACATTTTATCTGGACCAAGAACGATAGCGCCTTTCATCCAAAAGTAATAAGCAATCAAAGTTCCAAACAGGCTCATGTAAGCTATTAATGCTAGGTCTTTAAATGTTATGGCATTTAAGCTACGGCTAAAGTCGCCGTGGTACATCGCTATAGCGACCATTTGAATGGCACCAATACTTAACACCCAGCGTAACTGCTGAGTTACTGGGATATGAGATGTTAAACGCTTCGCTAGAATTGTGTATAAACACCCACTAATTAAAGCAAATAACATGTATAGATCACCAATATTACTATTGCTGCTAATAGAATGAATATTTCCCCCTGTAATGACGATTACCACTCCACAAAAACTGATTAGTGCACCTAAAATAGTTTTAACCGAAATGGAAGTTTTGAGAATAAAGCCCGAGAACAAGATAGTGACAAGTGGTAGATTTGCCTGAACAACCGCTGCGTTAACTGGGGTAGTAAAGCTCATTGCAGAGAAAATAGAGAAGTTTTGGATAGTTACACCCACGGTTGCTATAACAAACAACGACAACATACTTTTTCGTGTGAGCTTGGCTCCATATGGAGAGCGTTTAGTACCTCTTATCAGTAAGAGTATTAAAGCTGCAACGGAAAACCGTAACGTCGCTGAAACTAAAGGAGAGACATCGCTATTAATAGCCTTTATTACGTTAAAGTTACTAGACCAAAAAAAGATAGCGACAACAACACCGCACCAAATTGATAAATGCTTAGACATAGATCTTCCTGATAAAAATTAACTTGACGCGATAATGCTATATATTTCATATTTGATTTTTAATAGCCAAATTTAAGAGGGTTAATCCCAAATATGGAACGTCACTCTTTGGATGACCTTTTGTTATTCGTTTCTGTTGCTCGCTATCAAAGCCTAACACAAGCATCTGAGCGTCTTAATGTCCCGTTAGCCACGCTAAGCCGGAAGTTAAAAAGGCTGGAAACAAACTTAAATTGCAGACTATTTAACCGCAGTGCACACCACTTTGCGCTAACAACTGATGGCGAAAAATATTATCAACTCTGTGAGCCGTTACTTCTTAGCTTAAATAATGTGACATCGAGAATTGCGACTGAGCGTCAGTCTTTAAGCGGAACGATCAAAATATCAGCGCCAATTAACATGACACAGATGTGGTTAAAGCGGTGCGTTTATGAATTTGCAGAGCAACATCCGAAGATATGTATTGATTTAGATGTACAGAATGAAAAAATCAATCTTGTATCTAACCGTGTCGATGTTAGTTTTCGTCTTGGTGATCTTATTGAACAAGACTGGATTGCTCAGAAATTATGGTCGATTCCATTTGCGCTTTGTGCATCACGAAGCTATTTAGAACAACACCAACCGATTACCCATCCAGAACAACTTGTTCATCATCGCCTAATTACGGTAAACAACGACAGCCAATGGAAATTAGTTAATCAAATCACCAATGAAACATTTGATCATCCGCTAAAGTTTCAATTCACTTCAAATGATGTACTGCTAGTTAGAGACGCCGTCATCCATGGTTTAGGAATTGCGTGGATTCCAACCTATTACTTTCATGAGCTAAATCATGATCAACATAACCTGCTGCCTTTGTTGCCAGAATGGCAATGCTCGGGTAAAGAAGTATTCATTATGTATCGAGACCGCGATAAAAGGCCTGCAAGAGTTGATGCATTTATTGAACATGTCTTAAATTGGAAAAATCGCATTCAAATGTTTGCTTGAAAGAGGTTTATCACATTGTGCTGTGCCGGTAACCTCAAGTGAAGCTTCATGACTCTGCTTCAATTGAGTTCATTTATTTAACCTCTAAAAGAATCATGAATACATAGGCAGTTAATGGGATTCGAGTTTACAAGTGATTCGGTCAGCTAAAACTCAAGCTAAGTAGAAAGTATTTGCAGTTGTATTTGCCTCTGAAAATCGTTTAGAGCTTTCTCATCCGCGAGGCTCTATAAGAAATTATTAAGGATATATTTGTGTGTGATTTCGTGAAAAAAATTATTGTAGGTTTACTTTTCAGTGCTTCGTCTTTTGCTTCCTTAAGTCAATATGTTCCAGCAATGAATGATAAGAACGGTTATGTAGAACCATTTCAGATGTTTGATAATGTCTATTATGTAGGAGACAAGTGGGTCTCATCATATGCCATTGCTACAGACGACGGACTTGTTATCATTGATACGCTTGACTTCCCTTACTCTGAGTGGATACCTATCAACCTAGAGAAGCTAGGGCTAAAAGATAAGCCAATAACGCACATATTGGTAACTCATGGGCATTCTGACCACGTTGGAGGCGCGCAGTTACTTCAAGAGAAGTATGGTTCCAAAGTCGTGATGACTAAAAGCGCTCATGAACTATCTATACAGCAATCAAACAAAAGCGAAGGTGAGAACAAGTTCCTTCCTCCAAATTTAGACATAGAGATAAAAAGCGATAGCTCTATGGCTATTGGTGGACATGAGTTTAAGTTCTATCTCACACCTGGCCACACGGAAGGTGATTATTCCTTAGACTTCACTGTTGAAGATAATGGCGAACAATATCGTGCTTTTATCGTTGGTGGGCATAGCGTAAGTAGCAATGATCCAGAAGTTATTGGCCAGTTCCTGACTAGCATGGAGAAAATTAGAAAAATTTCACTACAGGCACCTATTGTGAACGTTAACCTTTCGAACCATCCACATAAAAATTTCCTTTTTGAAAATAGGAAGAAGCTCGGCACAAGCGGTAACCCGTTTATCAGTGAGGCAAACTTCTTCATGTTCCTTAAGCAACAAGAAGATTTAGCTAAGGGAAAACTAGAAGAACTATAATACCGTGGTATACGAGCAGCCTTCTTTATTAGGTTAGAGATTTGCTCTTGAGTTATAGCTAAGGCTTTAATAAGTTGCTCAATCAAGATTCGACACTTGTGGCAGCTATATTGTTTGTAGGTTCTAGTGACAATATAGCTGTGCGTAAGCATTCGTATTCTGTGCCTTACACATTTGCAAGGCGTTACGTGCTTTCTAGAAAAGTCTCAAAATAGCGTACAATTAGCGTTTTGACACAGCGGAAATCATCATGTCCAAAACTGTTCAGCAGCAAATCGGAAACATTGCTCTAGTCGTTGAAAATTACGACGATGCTATCGAATTTTATACTCAAAAACTTCAATTCACTCTGGTTGAAGATACCAACCTAGGAGGTGGTAAACGCTGGGTTCAAGTTTCTCCTCCAAACTCCAATGGTACAAACCTACTTTTAGCTCAGGCAAGTACACCGGAGCAAACGCATGCAGTAGGAAATCAAACAGGTGGTCGTGTTTTCCTGTTTCTGCAAACTAATGATTTTTGGCGTGACTACGAGTTGATGAAGAAAAATGGTGTTGTATTTAATGAAGAGCCTCGTGTGGAAGAATACGGGACAGTGGTGGTGTTCCAAGATCTCTATGGTAATAAATGGGACTTACTGCAACTGAACTGAGAAACTACACATTACCTGCATAACATAGTGTTCATGAGGAGTTTCCAACAAGCTTTTAAGGTTCTGAGATATTAGTGCTAATTCAAAGTTTCTCAGAAGTCACAATATTTCTAAATCACTTTTGTGCAAACAATAACTAGCCATCATTCCTCTACGATGTATCAACAAATGTTAGGGCGGCACACCAAAAACAAAAAGGCGAACCAAACGGTTCGCCTTTGTCGATTTAGAGACTACTGTACTAAAGCATTCAAAAAGTAGACAAACTTGACAGCTAGCCTAAGTTTTAATAGACAATTTTGAGATTCAAACGCATTTAAATTTACTACAAAGTAGGAGGGCAGGTGTTGGTATCTCTCACTTTGAGGTAGATTTGGTTGTCGGTCATTAGTACCATTCTCGACTGTTCCCTTCCTTAGAGCCTATAAGCCCTGTTTCGATACTTAGATTGTGGGGTCCCAACTTCTTTGTTTTGTGTTTTTGTTCAGATCGTCTTGTAGAGGATTGAGTTCACACTGGTGCACTTCAACGTTATTATATGCACCAAAACTAATACAAACCAACGTTCTATTAAATCTGTTGATTAAGGTGCTATACAATGGATATCGAAGTTTCTTATACAAGTAGTTATCGCTCACCTGTAACGAAGCAAATTCAGCAAATGATCGAAAAGTACAATGCGGATTCCTTACTCAAAGAGTTTTTGCAAAATGCAGATGATGCGAAAGCTTCACGACTAACAGTTGCACTTGATCTTCGAAACCATGGTTCCCTTAAAGAACAAGCCTTAAACATTGCCTCAGGTCCTGCTCTAATCATTTCGAATGATGCGCTTTTTAACGAGCAGGACTTCAAGGCAATTGATCAGATTATGGATGGAGGTAAGGTCAATAAAGCTCAATCTACTGGTAGGTTTGGACAAGGTTTTACATCCAGTTTTAGTATTAGCGATCATCCTAGCCTAATTTCTGGTGGTATGAGGCATGGTACTTCTAAATGGTTTGATGCACATAAATCAGCCATTTGTAAGGAACTAAAAGACGAAGTCGCGACCTGGAAGCATGATGAGGTAAGCAGTAGTACCTATGAACGTTTAGAACCGTGGTTGCGCACTTTTCTTTTGCCTGGCGAGGAAGATACTGTTGGCCGAACAGTTTTTCGATTACCTTTGAGGACTCCCGAAACTGCGAAAACTAGCGAGATATCGAGTCAGATTTTCACCGAGCAGCGCTTCTACAAATGGTGTGATGAATGGAGAAAAAGCTCAGACAATTTGCTTTTTCTAAGGAATGTCCATACGTTAGTTTTGTGCAAAGTTCATGAGGATGGAAAGACGCAAGAACTATTGAAAATCGAAACTAAAAACATAGAAGAGATTAATTCAGCAAAGCAAAAGCTTAACAAAGCCATACCAACAAACATGTCTCCCCAAGAGATTTGTCGATCTTGGCTATTGAACAATATTGACCTCCCAACTGTGATGTACGAACATGAATTTCAGTGCCATTATTTCGATCGTAGTACGTCACGTAAAGAGTCTTTTCACTCTAAATGGGCTGTAGTCAATGGGTTATTCAAAGGAACAGATAGTTTACTTCTGAAACAGGCTCTAAAGTTTTTGGGGGTGGGGCCAAACTTCAGAAAAGTGTTACCTTGGGCTGGAGTAGCTATACCGATAGATCAACAAATTTCTAAAAACGATGAGAGAGGTCAGTTCTTTACCTTCTTACCATTAGGTATTAGAACGAAAAGCAAAGCGCACATGCAAGGGTGGTTCGAACTTGACGATAAACGAACCTCAATAGTATTGAAAGCTGGGAATGACGATCAGGCACCATTAGTGAAATGGAATCTCATGCTAGCTGAAAGCGCAATAGGCGAGGCATGGGCAGAATTATTGCTTCAGTACAAACACAACTTTTCAGAGGCTGAATACTATCAATTTTGGCCAAATCTATCTAAAGACTCAGATGAAATTACATCGTATATACAGAAAGGTTTCTACAAACGAATGGCGAAAGCTGAATGTTTGAAAATTTGGCATAAAGATAATTTCTATTGGGCGAAGCCCTCCATTGAACACTTCTATTGTACGCGTCAGGCCAAAGTTGAGGCTCCTACCAAAGAGCTCAAAAAAATCGTACAGAAAGAACTTAAACTAATCTTCCCAGAGCCGCCTAGATTTGTTGTGTCTAATTTGAGAGCCTTTGGCGGCATAATCTCAGAGTTTACCCCTGATGTATTGATTGATGCCGTTTCAGTTAGCGCCCAAAATTTTGTGTTTCCTCAGGAAGAACGCTTACTTTCTCACTTCTTTTTTGCTCATAAACAAAGTGTTTCTCATGTTCTTAAATATGCGGTTTTAGGAAAGCAAGGAGTAGCGGGTGTCATCGGACTTCCTTTGCAGTATTGCCTCGATAATAAACTACACAGAATCCAAGACCTATCACTGTTTTCTAAGAAGCACGACCTATCACTTTTCAAAAATGACAAATCTAAGTTTGTTGACCAAAGTTTGTATGACCTTGAACTGAAGGAAATGCCTAAGCCCTGGTTAATCTCAACTTTAGAAAACAAACTAAAACTGTTATCAGAAATGATGACCTCAGAGTCAGTAGACCTAGATTGGTTTGATGAAGTAGTTGATTTGATTCGCCGCTCTGGTGAAACCGAACGACTAACGGACAAAGTAAAGCAACTTTTGGTGTCGCTTCCGGTTTACAAAATTAGTGGCTCTAGAGCTTGCACGCTACAAGACTTAGCTTCCGGAGGGAAAGTTCCTTACCTAGAGGTAAAAGCTGATAACAGAGAGCATTATGAGAAGCTTGGAGTTTGTCTTTTTGATAAACAATGGGTACAGAGCTATCAAAAGCTGAACGATCTTTTAACACCTAACTTTAGCCCTCTCAGTAGCATCACCAATGAGGTTGTCTTGGCTCATATTGCTAAGATGAATGAGTCAACAAAGTCCTTTTTGGAAATCCCAGCCTTTAGACACTTTGTCCTTCGCTCTATTGGTAGAGCGGATAAAACTCATCGCGATTACAGATATTTGATAGAGGAAACTAAAAATCATATCCCCCTTGCATTAACACAGAATGGTTCGCTTAAGTGCATTAACGATAGCAAAACGAGTCTATATTTACCTGGTGGTTTCAGCGTTGATAAGTCATTAGCGCAGATAAGTGACCTTTATGACCTAGTTGACTCCGGCGAGGTTGATTTCTTCAACGTTTTTGAAAAGCTCAATGTTTCGACGATGTCGTTTTCTGACTATATTGAGAACGTTGTTGTTAAGTATTTGAATGGGGCTAACGATAATGAGCCTAAGACTCGACTTTTAGAATGGTTGTGTAAGGAGCTTGAATCTGTTCGAAATGAACCAAACGCCATAAGATTACTAACTTCCGCAAGTTTAGTACCTGCCGCTGATGGTTCTTTTCTAAGAGCTGCTGAGGTTTACGTTCCAAGCTTCTTCGGGACATTACCTGAGTCGCTTAAAGCGACTGCAAAAAAATTGAGCCCATTCCAACATGAGAATTGGAGTGAGTTACTTGAGTTGTGTGGGGCACAAAAGACGGTTTCTATTAAAGCTCTACTTCAAGGTGCTATACATATCTCAAAAAGGGGGGACGTAGAGGAAGCGTTTGACCTAATACGCTTTATTAAGCTTCATCTTCCAGAGTTTGAAAATGCAGCTAAACAGTACGCGGCTTTTCACAAAGAGTTTTCTGGGGTTTCATGGCTCCCATGTGTACCGGGTGAAAATGTCGTTGATGGAAAAGAACATGCTGCTTTGCAATTAGGTAGTCCTAACTCAATCACGCTACGTACTTACAAATACAAACTGTGCCCGAGCTTTCATCTTCTTGCACCAAGAATTGAGAGTGAAAACCAAAAAGAAAGGGTGTCTGGTCGAGACTCTTCAAATTCTCTCTACAAGTTCTTAGGTTTGGAAACTTTAGCCCAGACCAGACATCAAGTTCGGAATTATCAGAAATTAGTTGGGACACCAATCAATCATAGCAACGAACGTTTTCTGTCAAACGCAACTATACGGTTTTACGCTGTATGCGGAAGGACTAAACAGCTCAGCGATGAAGATAAACCGAAAAAAATTTTAATTAATAGGGAGTGGGTTAACCCTAAAAACGTATTCTTCCGGAAAGTGTCCGGCTTACCTGACTTACACTCAGTCGAAGATTTTCTTGGAAGTTTGAAACACGACCAACTCGACATAAAAAAGGGACTGGAAAGACTAGGTGTAAGGGTTGCACCGAGTAAAGAGTTTCTAATTGATTACATAACGTTAAACCTAGGTCTAGATCGAGTGTTAAGTCATGAGCAGACTCTCGTAGCCAAGTCTGCTCTTTCTTTAATACAAGAAAACCATTTAAAAGTGATAACTAAATCGGATGAAGTGCCGCTTTTGACAACGCTCGGCAAAGTTTGCAAAAGTTCCAAAGTCTTAATAGACGAGGGAGATGAGCTTGAATCAGCTAGTTCTAAGAATGAGCACCTTCGAGTTTGTGTCGGTGAATTTAAGAAGTTAGCAGCGCAAACGAACGCTAAATCTATCAAGTATGATTCAGAGATGAGTATTAAGAATGATGAGACTGAGTTTCTTGAGTCGACACAGGTTCCAGATGATATTGCAAAATTTAGTAGGAAGTTGAAAACGACTTGGTTTGAAAATGCAGTACGAAGGTTAGCCTTTCATAACTTAAAATCACCACGTAGCGAAGCTGAACAGAGCTATAGAGATCGATTGATACCAGATCGAATCATCATGTGTAAATCTCTGACTTTATCTTGCAACATCGGTCTTCAATGGATCTATGATACAAACAAAAAGAAAGTATTTAATAGAGATGGTGAATTGTATGTTGTCCTTGGCTCAACGAGGGTACTCTGTGAAGCTTTGGCTAGTTATGTAAGTAACGAGTTTTCTCTAAACGCTGAATCATCCATCATGATTGCGACTTTGGTAAAGGATATCGAGTCTGAAGAAGAAGCAAACGAATATCTAGGAGAGGAGAAGGGAATACCTGAGCTCCCTAATGAAACGAAGTTCACCAAACCAGTATATTCTCATGACTCCGCCACTGGCGAATCTGACTTTGTAGGCTTGATTGAAGCTGATTTAGATGAAGAAGAATATCACACGGAAGATAATGCCGTATCAGATGAGCCGCAGACGATTCCCGTTGGCGTTAATAACAATGTCGTTGAAAGTGGATATGTTGGACTAGAACCCAAAAAAATAAAGGACGAAGTCCAAGACTTAGGGGATCAAATTCGAAGGTTAGAAGCCCATCTTGATAAAAGCGAGTACCAGGAGAGAACCGTTAAACCTAGTATTCCTAGCAACCAAGAGAAAACCCAAGACTCAGCAGAGGCGCGAACAGCTAGTGAGCAAATAGAAAAGGGTAATTTGGGTGACTTAACCTACAATGCACCAAGGGAACCTCGTTCCAAACCACGAAATTCTAATGAGAAATTAGATAGACCTAAACTGGATGTCGGACACCGTGACTATGTAAGTCACAACAGGAAAAGTGGTATGGGGACAGCTTTCACAGGTAATCAAACGACACTTTTGGGTGATGTTGGAGAAGACAATGTGTTAAATGCAATTGTGAAGACGTTACCTTCTGGTCATAGAATACAGAAAGCACCGAAAAACAATCCTGGGTACGACTTGCTAGAGATTGATATTAATGATGCGGTTGTCAGAAAGATTGAAGTAAAGACTCTTCCTGCTGGGTGGGGAGAGAGAGGTGTGAAGTTAAGTAGAACCCAAATAGAACTAGCACTAGCTGACCCTACATGGTCTTTGATTGTAGTTGTTGGGCAAAACACGTCTCAAGCAACATTTTTAGATTTGGGTAATCCGTTCAACAAAGTGAAGTCATACTTTCTACCGAATGATTGGAACCGGGAGTTAGTTGGTGATTGTGTCGAAGTTTTGCCTTTGGCCTGATAGTTCTAGACCAATGCATTACCTTAAAAAAATAGACAAACTGAAGTTTGTCTATTTTTTCCGCCAAGATAACATCTCGTCCAAACAAGATCGTTGGTTTACGTTAAAGCTTAATTTCCTCGGAGTTATTTACTTCAAGCTTAATCAATCTTGTTCTGTATAAAGCCGGGCACTAGAGCTCGTATAGAGTCAACATGCTCTAACTCATGCCTATTCATCAACTGCAAGTTGAAGGCATGCGGCGGCAAAGAAGCATTAGGCGTGCAGTCTACGTGGAGGTCATTGAGCACGTAGCCAGCTAACGCTTCGTTGGTTGTAATGTTTCGCACGTATTGACCTTCCATACCAAGGTCAATAGCCAAGTCATTTCTATTCTCATGCATAGAGTGAGGTGCAACACTCAGGACAACGTCACGGTTCCAAAGAGCATCGTCCTTTATAGTCTTGTCGTATGAGCAGTCAGTTTGTTCAGCCTTAAGAATTCGACTAATTCTAAAGCACAGGAATTTATGTCTTTTACTGTCCCAAGCACGGATGTGCCACGCCCCAAGTCCTTTGAACAGAGAATGAGGAGTCAGTGTTCTCGTTTCAGTACTGGTTGAGGAGCTGTACAGGACAGAAATACAGTGCTTATTCAGGATCGCCCTTGTTACTTGGGAGACAATATCAATGGATAGTGAATCCAACACTGTTGCGAAGCTGCTCACACCATAAGTTGTTACTGGAATTGAGTTAAGCTCCTGACCCCATGCGATTAATCTCAGAGCTGCTTCTGGGTCATGCTCAAAAGCTGGACTAAACGATGCTGACCTCATATACGCACGCAAGCTTTCTTTAAAAACCGTGTTGTCGTGAAAACGTTCCTTGTAAGCATTAAAAGAACGGCTTGCTGTAGCAACGGCAATATCACCGTGCTGAATAAGGTCGGAGCGATTTACTTTCCCAAAGAAGCAGAGATAGAAATCAATAAGCCTTAGTCGTTTGGTTTGCGGAGATTCGACACAACGCACAATGATTACCCTTATCAAAATGAACTGTACTAATTTACTCTAACGAATCATTTGATTCCAGTGTAATATGACATCAGTTGATTTAGTAGCCAATGCTTGACACCATGTATTTGGTGTAAATTTATGGTCGTTGAGGATTTTAATGAACGTTTCTTCACTGAACACTCATCTATTCAGACCCATTGCCGGTGACAATGGCCTTCATATGCTTGCTTTGCTGGTGGAGCTTGATGCCTTTTTAGACCCAGCCCAACTAATTGATGAACCAACCCCATCGCAAGTGCGGGGTTTCATCAGAGACTATATCGCTAACCACAATCTGCGAATTGAGATAGAGTCTGGTGAATCGAGTGAGTCCAAGTCTGCACCAGAGCAATACACTTATTCACGTTTGCGTGATACAGGGTGGCTAAGGGAAGAGCGAGAAAGTGGGTATCGTTATGTTGTATGGATGTCACAAGATGGACGTCGATTACTAAACTTTTTGCAATCGATGAGCGCTGAGCATCCCTCACTGGGGATTGTATGCTTGTCAGTGCGATCTAACTTAGCAGAGGTAGTTAAGGATCCTACTAGTGGTTCACTGATACGGAAAGCAGCTGACGATATGGAGAGTTTCTTGAATCGAATGCGTGCTTTGGTGGGGAATATTCGTGAAATTCATCATCAACTAAATCATGGAAGCTCACAAGTTAATGGCCGATTCGAGTTTTATTTTAACGAATATTTAGGTGAACTTTTTCTTCCAAACATTGAAAAATTAGCACTCAAAGGCAACCCTAAGCTTCATGGCAACAAGATTCTTAAACTGGCTAATATAATCCGTTTTGACTCTGATCTTCTCGAAGAATGTGTAAAAGCGTACAAGCGAAGTGATATTGCTAATTCATCTAAGGAGCTGGTGGAGAACGACCTTGACCGACTGAGTAAAGCTTTTGAAGGGATTGAGCCGTTGTTTGCCAAAACACAAGATTACGCTAGGCGTATCACTCGTCGAATTCATGAACAAATCAAATACACGGTTCATACACCAAGTAACATCGGTCAACAAATTCAATTTTTGCTTGAGAAGATCGGACAAGATGATTCAGTCAATACACTCCCTAGCTTGTCTATTGGCGAAGAACTGATTTCTTGTAGCCGCCTTGCTAAACCGAAGTCTAAACCAATCGAACCTTCAGAATCATCACGACGGCAACAAAAGCCGCTATGGGAAAAGCGAGCCTACAACCAGCTCAAACAGGAACATATAGACTTTCAGAAGTGCAGCTTAGAGCGTGTAGATAAGTACTTAGAAGATTCATTGAGAGGACGTACACAAGTCACGACTGATGAGCTGACGATTAACAGTCCAGATGAAATGATGGCTGCTCTTCACTTACGTTTACTTGCTCAAGGAATACCCAAAACGCATGTATTGCACCCACTCCAAGAAAAATATCATGTGTCGTTTGATGATGAAGAAGCATGGACAACTCTAGAGGCTATGGCAGGGCGACGTTTGATTATCCGCATTAAAGATATGGAGATAGCATCATATGGCAAGTGAAATTATTCTTAGAGAACTTAAAGACATAGAGTTAAAAACCTCTGCTGATTACACCGACAATTTGCGGAAAACTTCAGCTTATTTAATTCGGAATCAATGGGTTTGGAAAGAAAAGCGAGGTCATAAAGAGCACTTTAAGCGGTGCGAGGATAATCAAACTTACTTTCATAAATTGTTCGATAGCTTAGATATGACATGGCACTTTGATCGTAATTTTGGCTATGCGGGAGTCCTTCCAAGAGGAGTCGGTAAACGCCTCGATGTTACGACTACGATTTTCTTATTGATTTTACGCAAGATGTACGACACGGAAGCATCGATGGGACGTACAGAACTTGGGCGTGTAAAACCTCCAGCAACTGAACTTATAAACCAATATGAGTTAATAAAAGGGGTTCGGCCACAAGTTACAGAAACCTCTCATGCACTAGATAACTTGAAAAGGAAAGGCGTCATTGAGCTTGGGGAGAAGGATTTGGACACCAAGTTATATGAAATCACGGTACTCCCTAATATCACGAGAGTAGTAAGTGCTACTTATTTGGGTCTCTTAGACGAGTTTATGGATAGTTTTTCTAGCGACGTATTAAAAGACGGTTCAGCAGAATGTGACGAAGCAGTGGAGGTATCTTATGACTAGTGACAAACAACCAATGAACTCACACAGACTGAGCAATATTATTCTTGCTCAATGGTACTTGTTTGAATTAGAAACCTTTGATGTTGCTCAAGCAGGTGCGACTTTGTTTTCTGGTGATAATGGAGCAGGCAAAACTACCATCTTTGATGCTATACAATTTGTGCTTATGGGGGGAGACCAACGGATTACTCGCTATAATGCAGCAGCAGACGGCAGAACATCAGAGCGTACAGCCCGAAGTTATGCGCTTGGTGAGTTTCAAGATAATGACTCAACTAGTTTGCTGCGTGATAATGCCAACTCCTATATTTTCCTCAATTTTTATGATGAGTTAAAGCGTCCATACAGTTTTGGTCTCACCTTCTATGCCTCTAAGCAATCCCCTAGTGTTGAGAAAATACGCGGTCATATAATAAAAGGTTATCATGTAACTGAGTCTGATTTTCTGTCCGATGAAGGCAACTTTTTACCTTGGGTTGATTTCGTGGAACATATGAAGCGCACAGCCAAGGGACTAAATGGATCGATGAGTTATGAAACGGTTGATGGGGCCCGTATAATTCGAGAAAAAATTGCAGAGTTAATGTCTCGTAATCAAACAAGAACAGGGAAGATAGAGTCCAATTTATTGGTCAAAACACTATCGAGCGCACTGCAACTCAAAATGGACAGCCCTATTGATGTGTTCATTCGCGACTTTATTTTACCTCCGATGCCTATTGAGACTGAGCAACTGCGTGAGGATCTTATTGCTCATCAGCGTATTGAAGAAGAAATAAAACGCGCAGAGAGCCATAAAGCTGAACGGGCAGCGCTATTGGAAGAGTGTGAGAAGATTACCAATTTACGTATTGCTACTCACCATGCTCAGTGGGTGTCTCAAGAAGCTAGGACATCACGCCTTAATGAGGAATGTGATGCCAAAGAAGATGAAAAAGAAAAACAACAGCATCGTTGGACGAAAGCTAATAATACCCTTGAGCTAGAAAGGCCTCGTTTACCATCGCTTAAGGAGCGTCATGAGAGTGCTGTTGTTGCATGGCAGAGTTCAGATTCAGCCAATTTAAACAGAGAAGTGGTTTCTGCTGAAAGAGCTGTCGAATCATCCCTTAATAAATTCCTGACAGTTATAAAATCACTTCAAACTACGACTCTCGACATCAAATCATTTCAATTTCCCAACACATTCGATATTCAAAGCTTTGAACTGTTTGCCACGCAATGGGCCAAATGCTTAAGTGATTTAGAGGAAATAAAGGTACATGAATTATCAGCTTCTACGCCCGATAGTATTGTTTTGGTCACTGATAAGCTCACAGCATTAAAACCAGCACTGTCTAGCATCGGTAGCTTGGTTGAGCAGGCTGATAAGGATATAAGTAGAACTGTAGAGAGGTTAAAGTCAGACGGAAGTTCTATTCAGCAACGCATTACGCGTTTATCTCAGGGACTATCAGATATTAATCAAGCAACAGCACTGACAATTGATTTGCTAAAAAGGGCTGGAATTTCAGTGACACCAGTGTGTGATGTTTGCGAAATTAATGATAAAGAGTGGCAACCAGCAATTGAGTCTTATTTAGGAGCTAACCGAGAAGCCTTACTTATTGCTCCTAATGACTTTGATCGAGCCCTTGAACTATATGAAATCGCGCAGTTGAAAGATGGAAAAATCAAACGTGCTCGTATTATCAACCCCGATCACGCATTAAAGCAAAGTAGAACTCCGTCAATAGGTATGGTGTCGACTTTGATTGAGACCTCCGATCCTACAGCCCGTGGTTTTATGAATATTTTGCTAAATCGCACCCACATTGCAAGAACACGTAGCGATTTACGAAGAGAGACGAAGGCGCTGATGGTTTCTGGTCTTGCAACGGGTAGCGGTACCGTTGGTGGAACGTCCTATATTGATGGCCTAATGATAGGTAAGAATGCTAAAACTGAGCAGAAAATAGCACTTGAGGCCGAACTGCTAGAGGTGACACAGCGTTTAGTCAATATAAATGACCCTGCAATGATGTTAAGCAGACTAAATCAGCAATGGGCGAAACTTTTTTCAGCCCTCATGCAAGGAGCTGATGATGCTCAGAATATCAATTCACAATATCACATTGAGTTGGACCGACTTGATCAGGCTAAAGAGCAGTTGAAGCCTCTATCATCAGCAGATGAGCGATTAAAGTTAGCAAAAGAAGAAGCGGAAAGAGCATGGAGTGATTGCAACAGCAATATTAGTCAAGCTGAAAAGGATAGAGAAAATGCATCTTTTGAAATGAATAAATTGGCCGTTGCTATTGAAGAGCTATCAACTAAACGTGAAGAAGCGGAACAGTTGCGAACTCAAATTGAGCGGTCGGTCTTGCATGATACTACTAAAGCCGATCAACAATGGCAGAAGCTCGAGAAGCAATTTGAAAACCAAGAGGATTTGTACTCGTTGATCCAGAATGAAGCGAGTCTGCGAGCTCAAGATTTTCGTGAGAAAGAAATACGTGCACGCGGTGCATTGCGAGAAAAAACTATTGCCTTTACTAACTACTTCTCTGAGGACATTGCCAATCGGCAGGAGCTGTTGGAGGCGGCAAGGCCGGACAACAATAACGTTGAAGTCTACTTGTTTATTGAGGCAGATTGTCGAGATTGGATTGAACGTATTTTGTCCGTTCAGCTTCTGCAATACCAGCAAGCTGCTCAGGCAGCAGCAGAACAAATGGAGCAAAATTTTAGAGGTATTATTGTCGGAGAGTTGCAGAGTCGGTTTGAGCAGATGAAATTTACTTTTAATCAGCTTAACCGTTTACTCAAAGAAATCCCATTCCACGACAACATTTATAGCTTTCACTATAGCGTTGTAGAATCAGAAAGTTTAAATAAAGTATATGACTACATCACCACAGCAGATCGTGAAGAAACAGAGCTCGTAGGGACTATGTTTGATTTACCTTCTGAGCATGAAGCCATTGGGTTGTTAAAAAGTGCACTTATAAATGGGGATGATCTTATTAACGAGATAAGAGATTATCGAAATTTCTTTACCTATGACATGAAAATGAAAAATAAGGAAACAGGTGAGGAAAATCGCATAAGTAAGATGCAAGGTACGGGGTCAGGTGGTGAGCAACAAACTCCAGCATATATAGCGCTGGCTGCTAGCTTTATGAATGTCTACAAGATAGGTAGTGAATCAGGGCAAGGGGCATCGTTAGTTTTACTTGATGAGGCATTCAATAATATGGATGCTGGCAATGCTAGCGCCGCTGTAGCATTTCTCAAAGAGATCGGTTTACAGCTATTAATTGCAGCTCCCCCAGAGGTTACGTTAAAGATAGGCAAAGAGATGGATCAGATCTATACAATTTGCCGTGAGGGAAGAGATGTTGCCATCGATCATACTAAGATTTTTGAACGTGGTCAGGAACTTATTGATCAAAGTAATCCAGTATATCACCCTGAGTTGATTAGTGAGAGAGTCGCTGAATTGAAATCAAAGGCTACATCCGATGTTTGATATGAGCCAAAACCTCGAGAGGTTGCTGACACAATTAAGTAAGAAGATTGACCTTTCGGAAGAGGTCAAATCTGGGGTCACTATACGTATAACCGATCATGCCTATAAGTGGTACTTTGCTCTAAGCGACACTACCAAAGATGCCTTACATCGAGAGATGGAGAATCTTGGGTTTATTCGCCTCTGTTATCGCAAAAAGGTGATGCTCGGAGCATTTAAGCATATTGAATCCATTTATGTGGTTGATGGTGACGTTTTGCTTGATAGTTTAGGTATTACGCCAAGAATGAAGCTTATAGGTGATTTGAGCACTCAACTTGAAAGTGTATCTTTCCAAGTGTCGTGGTGGGAAGAAACGCGTGACAAGGTTATTATTGCATGGTCGAAGAGCAAAACTTTTCATGGCATCAAACCTGCACAAATTGAGCTGATTTTGGACGCTATGAAGTTGGTCGAGATCATTTCATCATCGGTTTCTGTGTCTCTACCAGATATGCGAACTCTGAGTGTTAACCTCTATTACGATTCAAAGCGGTTGGAGAATAAAACGCTTGTTAATCTTGTTTATAAGTTGATGTCGCCGCATTTAGATCCTGACGTTGCTGAGATGATTGAAACTGGAGAAGAGTTGCTAGAGCACTTTGGTATTTGTAAGTACCCAGTCCCGATGCGTTTTAAAGCGAAAGGAACATTGATCTGCCAAGGCAGAATTGATTTATCAGCTTTGCAATACGGTATTGGTGTTTCACCGGATGAGGTTTTGGGAGTTGAGTGGGTACAGGATGTACCGTATGTTCTTTTTATTGAAAATAGAACCAGCTTTGAACGATATGTCCGAGAAGTTGATGATGAAGGGCTTGTCATTTATACCGCAGGATTCCCTCCTAGCGCATGGATGAGAGCCATTAATCTCCTGGTGAAGAATCTCATAAACCATGTGCCACTGTATCATTGGGGAGATCGTGATGTCGGAGGATATAGAATCTTAGCGTTTTTAGCCAAGTGGCTTAATGCTGACATCACCCCATATTTGATGGGTCTTGACTTGGAAATAGGTCTCAAACTTGATGAAGCCAAAACTACAAGACCTGTCTCTGAACTTATTCTCGCTTTGGAGTCTGCCAGAGATTACCCATCCATATCAGTACTTTATGATAAGCTTGTATCATTGAACCAAAGTGAACTGACTTGGATAGAGCAAGAGCAAATCCCTCCGAGGAGCCCAGTTACTTTATTGCGATAATCTGTATTAGTTTATGGTCTCTGATTACTTTGCCAATTGACTTTTGAGCTTGGCTGCGTGAGCGGTTAGCTGTCATTTGTCAATCGTCTTCTTTGAAGAGATCCTCAATGTCATCCCAGTCGGGTAGGGAATAAGTCTTGGGTGTTACTGAAAACTGTAAATCAACTGAATCAAGTAATCGCTCAAAAATGTCGAACGACCCTGTAAATCGACCGTTTTCTATTTCTGAAATAGTGGTTTTGTTAATGCGAGTAATTTTTGCAAGTTGAAGTTGGGTTAATCTCTTGGCTTTTCTGCTCTGTTTTACTTGCTTACCGATCTCGTAACGTGTGCTCATATTCAACTCCAACTGTTAGCTATATAGCTAAGTTATCCTCTTTAACGTAAATGTTAGCCATATAAGGTAGAAGATATTTGATTAACTAATGATTATGGTTGTATCGCTGCTTTCTTGGTATCTCAGAAGGTAGGGTTTCGTATAGCCAATCTCGTTCATGACGATAAAGCCACATGTACGCGCCATTAAGAGCGAGTTTAATTTGATTTCGTGTAGCGTTCGGATGCTTAGCCAAGTAATCGAGCATCTCTGTACAGCGTAAATTTCTTGTTTCGGTAAACCAGATTCTTTTTCGTACGCCCTTCAGCTCTGGGTTTTTAGACAGCACTTTTTCTATTGCTCCGATTGAAAGGCCAAAATCCGCCGCGATGCTTTGCGTTTTATCGCCCTTGTGGAGCCGGTCAAGTATTTGCTCTTCTGCATCCTTAAAGAGCTTCGATGGCCTGGTGCCTACTTTGATATTTTGCTGTGCAGCTTTGATTTTCAATGTGTTTACAGTTGTGCCAAATGACTTAGCTACTGCTCGCATACTCGAGCCGGACTTCAGTTCAGCAAGCGCCAGCTCCCAGTTAATCGTCGCTGGAACGGGCGGATCTGGAATCTCAATGTTTTTTGGGGGAAGCATTTCCTTACTTGCTTCGAGACAGTCTAAGAAGTGTGCCCAATCGTTGAAAAGAGCAGAAATAAACAGCAAGTGTTTGAGTGGTTGATGAACTGCCTGAATGTTGTAGAGCAAGCATTCTGGATATTGGTGCTTGCTAATCTGTGATGTGAAATACGCTTCTATCTTTTTGTCTATGTGGATAGAGTTCAAGTTATCAAGGAGTAGACAACGTAACATTCTTTGTTTTATGCGACTGTGCGCCGTTAATAAACCCTGGACAGCGAGTTGTTGTTGGTAACAGTTATGAATTGTAGATAGGTCGATATTTGTTGGGCAGTAATTGAGTTCATTCTGAATTAGTTTGCTAAATCCGATTTCGTCTGTGCTATTCACAAATTCGATTGGCTTGCCAGCGGTAGGCAGCACTATTCGCTTAGAGCTATGGGGCTGTTTGTGAAGGTGGCATTTATGGATTGGGCAAACATTAACGCCGGTAAGCTGATGAGTTATATGCCAATATGGTGTACCAAACTTTTCTAAATCGTGTTCAACACAGAGCGGGCAGCTAATCAGGGGAAGTTTCGACGGCAGCCTACTTGCAATTTTCCCCAGCCTGGCTTGAAGTGAAGCGGTATGTCCGGATATGAGAGAGTTTAGCAATACACATCTGGTGTCTTCAGAGCAAAATGGTTTGTAATATTGAAATGTCGTCATTTCATGCACAATGACGACCTCTGATATCCCCGTCAATCGAGACAAGCTAGGTATGTATGATGGGAACTCGTTTGCTGGTCGTGACGCATTCACATTAACTAATGGCAGTGTGACCTTCAGGAAGCTGCTATGACCGGATCTTAGATGAAGTCGACACAGGAAGCTATAAGCAGTTTCATCGGGTAAATGATTCGGTATTAGGTTAGCTTCCATACGTTGACCATTTACATGCCTAGCTCTGCTCGCATCCAATACGCCAACGAAAGCCAATACACAGGATTTCTCTGACCGCTTGGCGGATTCGGGTTCGAGAACATTGATCGCAGAATATTTGTATTTCCTCTTTTGGTAGGGCGAGTGTAATCTCTGTATAAATGATGCAGTAGAGCAGGCCCAAGCACTGACTCGAAGGAAGGATTTAGATTGTTGCAAATCACCGCTTTTGCAGAGCGATTCTGAATATCCAATCCAAGTAATGTAGTAATTCTCAATTTGAGTGAGGAGATAAAATCCGGCTGTTCTATGCTCATCGCGTGTACTTTTTGAAAAAATTGCTGCCATTGCTCAATATCATGCTCCTCTTTAGTTATTAGGTTCTGCCACTTGCTAACATCGTGGGGAAGTAACTCCGTATATAAGTTCTTGACGGGGTCTTCTGCTCGTTCAAGCAACGTGTCGTGCTTGTAACAGCGCACGATGCTTGGCAATTGATGAGGAGCATGCCAGTACGTTGTACCGTGGGTGTCGATGTCTTCAGCTCTGCATGTGGGACAACTATGCCAACTTGCGTCGAATCCAAAGAGTAACTGCTCGTTCATATGAGTTAGTGTGTGCCAGCCTCCAAATGATGCATCAATACGCTCACCTATTGACAGTTGCCAAATAGGAGCGTTTGTGTGGTTGCTAGTGTCTGTAATGCCGATACTAGCTAGTAAGCTAACTAATGATGCCGTGGTGGATTTGAAAAGAGAGTTGGCATGCAAGAATCGCTCATCAATTCCAAGGCTATGCTGGTAGCTTTTAAAGCTACTTGAACCGGAACGTTGATACATGCGCAAGTGCCAACTATAGATATGTTCATTTTCAATTGGAGCGCTGAGAAGTTCCATCATATCGGCACCTCTTCATAACCATGTTCGCCGATACCAATTTCACTTGGAGAAATCATAGATTCTTTCTCCAAACGTTTGATCGTGCGTTCCTCTTTTTGTGTGAGCTTATATTCTGGCAGGTATTGCTCAATTTGGTCTAGCAGAGCCTTCGCTTCTGCTCCTTTTAGCTTGTGTTCATCGGCTATCTTAAGCGTGTTCTTGATCAACTTTTGAATATCCTTAGCTAGGGTAAAGCCGCCAACGAATAAATCGTCAAATGCTTCCACTTTTCCATGTCTAAGCGCAACAATCGCAGGTTTCATAATTGAAAACTTGCTGTCAAATACATGGTTCAATACTTGTTGTGAAAAGGATGAAATACCCTTTCGAAGACAGTGTTTATTCGCTTGTTCAATAAGATAAAACAAACAGTGTGGGATGCCTTGAGTCAACTGATAGACCATTTTTTTCAGTGGCGGGGTAAGTTCACAAAACTCTGGCGTCAACTGGTAGCTCCAAGCATATTGCAATAGCATTTCCCAGTTTTTATCTGTTGCTCGGAAGTTATGCCAGTCGTGCGGAATACCCAAGCGACGAGCGTTAGTAAACTCTTTCTCTGCCAATCGATTCGCTTTTGTTGTACCAATTTTCACAGTCGGAACGTGGGCATCCTGAGTTAAGCCGTCGAAGAGTGTAAAAATCAACTTTTGTTCGTTTGGTGATGAAAAACAGATATTATGTATTTCGTCGAAGATAATTACGCCAATCAACAGTGTCGTGCAAAGAGTGATTATTTTCTGAATACATTTGTTTCGAGTCAATTTTTGATACTGTTGTTCGTAGTTAGTCCCTAAAACTTTGTCGATTTCTCTTGCTATGAGTAAACAGATAATCTTGGCATCGGCTTCGCCAGGAATATTGATCTTTATATAGACGATCTGATGTAACTTTTTGCCACAAGGGCCAGTAGTTGGATGAACGACAACGGGTGGAATCGTAGTCAGTATTGATTCAAATGCAGTCGTCTTTCCAACACCGCTGTATCCTGTTAATTTTATGGAAGGTGCAGTTGTTCGCCCTCCCTTAAAAGTCGATGTGGCGATTTGGTTTTGCCACTTGATGGTATCAGGATCCAATGGATTTCTTTCTTTATATCCTTCTTTCAATACATTTAAAAAATCACAGTAAACGTCGAAATACAAGGAAGTAGGCATCACAGAGATCATGATGTTCGCTGCTTTGTGCTCTAATGTTTCCACGTCTAATTTATCAAAATCAGCTGGCACAACTGCGGGTCGAACGAGTGAATCCCAAAAGTCATTGATATTCATTCGTGATGGTAAACATTCAATAAAGGGATTGCCTATGAAATCAGTATTTTTTGATGTGGTGTACACGGCAGTTTGAAATTCACTCACTATCGATTCCTTTTATTTATTGCGGAAGCCATTTTTTCTGTAAAAAAATCAGAAATATCTGGTTGGCTGTTTTGCTCTGATTCTAATGAAGACTCTTCTTTTGATGACGATGCATCGTCAACATACGGTTCGGGTATGTTTTTCGTTGGCGTTGATGTTTCGTTCGTCATTTTCTCAAATAGAGATCTGGAAGCAGCAATCTCAGCGTCTAATCCAGCTTTTTTGTTTAGGCTCAGATCTTGAGTGTTAGCTTCGTTTACAGTTGTTTCGATTTGCTGATGTTTTGCAGCGTCAACTGTGTTTTTGGTAACGACTCGGGTTGCACTTTGTATTTCTGAATATCTCTCTTTCAACGCCTGATTCTCTACAGCTTCTTTTTTCTTTGCTGCATATATCAGCTCACCTGGCATATTTTCGTAAAGGCTATCAATCTCATCTAAATAAGCCGGCTGTAATCCTTCAGGCGTTTCGATGTATATTCTACTCATGGAGTAGCGCATAAACCGACAAGAGAGGCGGGGTCTCTTACCAATATTTTTTTCTTGCAGCCCGTTATTTAAAGTCCAGTCGCAGGTATATCGTAGTCCACGCCCCGAGCTGCCATTGTCGCTCTTTTTAATGTACTTACCCGGTAAAAAGACATGACTCGGATGAATGGTTACCTCTCCAACCTCTAATAGTTCGAGAAACAGCTGTCGCTCATCAACTTCTTTTAGAAATCCCCCGCGATTACGAAGCCCCCAATTAAACTTTTCCATAGGGATTTTCCGTACACCATCACGCCGCATTTCTTTGCTAATCGGCAGAGTTTCTAATGGATAGTGATTGTTATAACGAGTGATAAAATCAATCAATATCTGGTACAACTCGCGTATATTCAATATTGCATCGTTGCGAACTTTTCTTTTCAAGTGGTCTGCAATTGTCTTTTGAGAAACTCCCGGCACCATCCCAAACAGAAAGTCTTCGAGAGTTTTGTGCTTACGTTCAACAAGCCCTTTTTGTTGTGAGTTACCTTCCGTGTTATACACCTGCTCAATATGAGCATCTTTGCTAAAAGAGCGCTCTAACTCTGCTTTAAACTCTGCATTGTCAACTAGGATCATCCGACACTTACCTGAGATGTCCCATGGTTCATTTAGCTTTACTCCTATTTCGTCGCAAAAATTTTGCTTGTTGCGGAATGCAGCAAAAATGACTTCACGGGCCGTGTGTGCGGAAGCCTTGTGGAATGTGAGCAAAAGACCAACCCAAGCTCTAGAAAACGTATCTACGACTGTGTAACAAGTGGGGCGTCCTACGCGACGTTGTCGGTGAGGATCGAATTCATCGACCAGTTCTATCGAGAGTGGCGTCTCATCAATTTGATAAACATGTCCAGATCCCTCTGCATAAAACTTCTCGAAATTTCCTTTTAAGCCTTGTTTGTCTTTGTTAAAACTATCGGTCTTTCCTTGCTGGTCAATCACAGCCTTACGGTTGTCGCGAAGAAAAGCTGAGAGATATGCCTTAAATTGATGCTCTGAAAGTCGCTGCTCATTTGACCAATGTTTATAACCAAGAATCTCCCCTGTTTCATGATCAATAATAGGATCGCTCGCGTAGCGATCTTTATATTCATCAAATGCCTCATCATAGCTCAATGGTCTGGAACACATAATGTGCTTACGAGCAATAGCTCGGATATTCTTTTCATCTTCTGCTGTACGCATCCGACCAACAGATCCATCATTTCGACGTGGTCCAGTTTTTTTTGTGTAGACCTTGTTTCGTGATTGTCCTGAACCAGGTTTTCTTAGAAATGCATTGGGAATTGAACCTGTACTCAAGAATGTGTACACCCAAGTGTATATTTGCGTTCGATGTACTTTAATTCCTGCTTCTTGAGCTGATTCAAAGCACTGCTTAACCAATTGTTTACCGTAGTTTCTAGATACTAAAAATGTCTCTAACTGCCGGATGATTGGGCGTATGACTGCAAGCTTTTGATCTCGCTTCGTACGTTGTTTTGCCGAAATATATTTGTCGGATAAGTGCATATAGTCTGGGAGCTTTAACTCGCCGCAGATGATTTGCTTATGCTTCAATGCCTCTGCAATAACAGAGAAAGAAAATCGCTTAGGTTTGTTCTTTGTCTTTAGATTCATTGCAAACAATCGATTCGTTGTCGCATCAATAAAAACAACAATGTGAGGCACTGTAATAGGCGAATCCTCATCTGGACCTGGGACGATGATATCGTTAAGTTGAATGAAATCTTTAGTCATATATAGCAGCCTTAATATTCAATTCTTCAACAGATTTTTCATAGCGAATCAGTTGATTGCTGAGATCAACGATAATTTTTCGATGCCAAACGCAGTGTTGAAATATCAGTATTGAATCAAAGAACGATAAACCTAGCCGGTTCGAAACCTGCTCAAGAACTACGTAGAGTTGATGTTGCTGGCTGCTCTCGATTTGTTCAGCAAAATGCTTGAGCCAAGACGGTACTAGAAGGCTTTTTTCAACATTAAGGTTGTATGCTCGGAAAAGCTGCTCAAGGTTTTGCGTAAAGATATTTTTAAGCTCGCCGCTTCTGATCAAGTGCCATGCGACCCCTTGAGATTCCCAAAAAATCTTTTCGATTTTGAGTTTGTTGTCTTCGTTTTGACGTTGCTTTTCGGTTTTTGCGAGGTATGCATCTTCATCTTTGATTGCATACACGACTTTTTCTCCACAGATCGTGACGCAGTAAAAATCACTTGTCATCACAACGGGAACATTACCCGAGTAAGGGTAGGTTGGATAACGAACACCTAACTTTTTGGCAATCGCCATTGCACGCTCAACAGATAAGAGTGGGTACTGCTCAAAAATTAGTGCGTACTTCATACTAAAACGCAGACGATAAAAGAAATGACGCTCATTTGTTGACAGGAAGTTTCTATCTTGCCCAGGCTCAGCAAAATCTGGAGTTCGTGACTTACTACCGAGCGACTTAATGTCTTGAGTTTTGATAAAAGAGACGTAATGCGAGCTTCGTTCGTTCTCGCATTTCCAGTTATCTATCCACTTGTCGCGAATGGTGTGTGTGATTTTTTGTCTACGTTTCATTTTTCTCCGTATCCAGTTTAATTAGTCTAACTGGCTAAATTAGTATGGTTTTTATCTATGAATAACACAAGTGTAAATTGAATGTAAGTTGTTGTATTTATTGACATTAACTGATTGTTATTGAAATAATATCTCCTTGAGAAATTGATAATGTCTTGATTTGAATTAATTTCTTGTGAAATATAAAGGGGGATTTTCTTGAGTTAACCGGACAACATTTGAAAATTATTTTTGGAGAAGAGATGACTAATGGCAGAAAAAGCGATTTGGTAGTAGAGTTCTTTGAAGAATTTAATCGAGTTACGCTCAGCAAGCGCAACCTAATTCGTGGTCGTGTGTATCGCAAACTTCGCAGGTTTGCTGAGGCAAGCGATATTGACTACATGACGTCAAGTTGTATTGCTGATATTGAGCGCATATTGCAGCAACAACTGTTTGCTACAAGCGGGCACTTTAACCTTGTTGAGGGCGCACGAAAGCTTTCCGAGTTTGAGAAAGATAAGAATTATGTCGAAAGATACGTGCTTGAAGCGACCAAATCATTTTGTCGCAAAAAGCAAAACTACTGGACACATGGCCGAAGCAAAGGCGACCCCAATAAAGGGGAAACCCATAAAGCGAAAAAAGCCGGAGCAGCAGCCAGAATATTTGAACCAAATAGTGATCAGGCGTTAGATAAATGGTTAGATTCTCTAATGACGTCTAGCTTGAGTTTGGACAGCTTACAACCAGAGACGCTAGCTGACTTAGATGCATTCTTTAAGCACACCGTAGGGCTGAATCAAGATAAAATTGACTGCTTTTGGCTACGGTTTGCTGGCTTTAGCTTTGTAGAAATGTCTGAACTTGATGAGTCAATCACTGAATCGCCGGATAAGTACCGGAAGAGATACAAACGTATGCTTTCTCAACTTAACTCGCATAGTTCGGAGTTCCGAGCGATTTTGCTTCAAGATTTTCAATGATAGGTCTGACATCCATTTGGTTGTTACATGTTGAAAATGTTCTGAGATAGTTCGGGTTATCATAAGGTTCAAACACGAAGGTGGAATCAGTTTTTAGTGTCCCCCAACGATTTACGTTTTCTAGTAAGCCAATACTTACCAGTACATAATTCTTCTAACCAATAGAAGGTAAGAACTCCTGAATTAAACGCCCGACGGGCCGTGCGACTTGTTTTACCCCAAAACCTGTTTTGAAGAAGCTCTTTGCTGGCTAATGGGTTTTGATTTGATTATGCAATCAATCTGGCAAAAGTTTGTTTCGAAAATGTCCAACAAGCTGTTGGACAAACACTGATAAGACCACTTCTTAAAGTGATGTGAAATTGGTAGGAAACTTATTAATATTTGAAGTCACTTTATGAGATGCAGACTAGTTGGGTAAGTCGTGTGTAATTAGTAGAATATGGGAAGTTTTTATGTCACATGGAGCTCAATGCAGTTATGCGGAAGTACATCGCCTTAGATCGTCAGTTTTTTCCCGTAATAGAAAGCCACAAGGATTCTGAAGAGCTAGATGTTTCTCTTAGTTTGGGAATCAATAAAGCTGACAATTGGAAGTCTCTCTTAAATCAGTATCGTACTGTAATTTTAGCCGAGGCAGGCGCAGGTAAGACGGTCGAATTAATGGAAATGGCGAGTAAGCTCTCAAACGAAGGGAAGCTGTCTTTTTTTATTCGAATTGAAGATATTGACCGTAACTTTGATGATGCTTTCGAAATAGGTGATGAAGATGAGTTTGAAGACTGGCTTAACTCAAATGATGAGGCTTGGTTTTTCTTAGATTCGGTGGATGAAGCAAAACTAGCTCACCCTAGAGCTTTTGAAAAAGCTATCAAACGTTTTGCAAAAGGAATTGAGAAAGGGGCTAAGCGGGCTCATATTTACATTTCTAGTCGCCCATATAGCTGGCGTGCCAAGTCAGACAAAGCTCTAGTTGATGTTCACCTATTCTACCCATCTACTAGTCCTCGAGAAGATGACGACAAAAATAAACATCCTAAAAGTGCATTAAATGTCTATAGCTTACGACCATTAAACCGAACGATGGTTTATACCTACTGTATCGAAAGTGGAGTTAACAACATTGATGAACTCCTGGATGAGGTTGAACGGTTAGGCCTGTGGAATCTCGCAGAGAGACCTTTTGATTTGGATATCATAATAACGAAGTGGTTGGATGATCAATCTCTTGATGGGCGACTACATCTGCTACAACACAGTGTTGATGTTCGTCTTAATGAGGTACATAACAATGCTCGAAAACCTCTCAACTTAGACAAGGCCCGTGAAGGTGCTCAACGGTTGGCTGCTGCTGTTATCTTAACGGGTAATGTAGGGATCAATGTGCCTGATGCCGAAAAGGTAAAGCAAGGAATTGATGCCGACATCATTCTGTACGACTGGGAACGAGAAGACGTTAAGTCTTTACTTGAGAGTGGTTTGTTTAATGACATTATTTACGGTGCAGTAAGGTTCCGGCATAGGGATATTCGTGAGCTATTAGCAGCACAGTTTTTCGCTGGTTTATTGAAAGAAGAAGGTTTGCGTTCCCAAATCGAGTCTTACTTCATTAGGGAAGTTTTCGGTGAAACTGTTGTTACCCCTTTATTTCGTCCGATATTGCCATGGTTAATTTTATTTGATGATCGTCTGCGAGCGAAGATCTTGGCTATCAAGCCTGAAATCGCTATAGAGGAAGGCGACCCCTCTCAGTTGCCGTTGTCAGTAAGGAGGCAAATACTTTCTGATGTTATAGCTCAAATTGCCAATGATACAGGTGACCATTCCGCTCGAGACAACGCCGCTATTGCCCGAATTGCACAGCCAGATCTAACGAAGGATGTCCTCAACCTTATTCACAAATATGTAGACAATGATGATGCGATATTTTTCCTCGGTCGTTTAGTCTGGCAAGGGAAGATGAGTGCTTGTACTGAACCTCTTATAGAAATTTCTGTATCTAGCAAGCGAGATAAGTATGCCAGAATTGCGTCAGCACGAGCTGTATTAACTTGTGGGGATGAAGAGCAAAAAGCTCTTGTCTGGCAAGAGATTATTAACAGAGGCGAAATCCCTAGAGACTTACTGAGTGAGTTGGTTGACCATACCGTACCCGACGAAGATTCTATTAAATATCTAGTTGAATCCATTCATCACGTATTTGAGTTCAAAAGGTTTGAAGTATCGCTCTTGGATCGAACGCTGCTTGACTTTATAGAGAGAACAGAAATCAAACTTATTCCTGAATTACTAAAGGGGTTAGATAGTTACCTTAGTGCTGCTCCTTTTATAGAGAGAAGAGAATGTAGGGTATCTAAGCAATACGCATGGCTGTTTGGTTCTGCCATCAAGTGTTTGGAAAAGTTAGTGGTCAATAGAGAACCATTCGCCTTGTCAGAGCTTTCGCTATCCATTATGGCAAATGTATCAGCTTTGCAGTATTGGAGGGAGGGGAACTTCAATGATGTTGAACATGACCTCGGTAATCTGGTACCTGAATGGCAAGAGCTGAATGATGCGCTTTATTGGCATAGCATCGAGAATGCAAGAAAACATCTAAGTGAGAGAGATAGGCCCCTGACTGATGATTTTCACATCTCATATTTAAAACATTTTTGGGCTTTCAATCGTGATGATTTCTCAAGGTTATTATCATTTGTTGGCACTCGCATTGATCAAGATGACAGATTAGTCGCACTGAATGCTGCATTCAGGCTCTATAAACAGTTAGGCTCACCTGTAAACATGCTAGAAGAGCTTCGTATTGCTGCCCTTGGTGAAGAAATCTTAGTTTCACGATTAGAGAATTTGTTAAATCCGATAACTTCTGAATCAACACTAAGGTACGAAGCTAAGCAAGCGAAGTACCGCCGACAAGCAGAAAGAGAACGAAAAAAGAGAGAAAGTAGCCGAATAGAATGGATACAGTCACTACAAGAAAATCCGTCTCAGATTTCGACCCCAAAGGTAAAATCTGGCGAAATTACTAACAATCATGTCTGGCTATTAAGTGAGCTAGAAAAAGATAGTTCAGCCACAAGTCGAAGCAGTACAAGTCAATGGGAGCGGCTAATTCCTGAATTTGGCTTGCAAGTAGCAAATGCATATAAAGAATTTTGTATGAAACATTGGCCAAACTTTCGCCCACAGTTGCATTCAGAGGAGGAGATTGACAATTCAATCCCGTATGCATTGCTATTTGGCTTAGCAGGGTTAGAAATTCAGGCAAAGGAAGACTCTGACTTTCCTAAGTCTTTGAGTATTGAAGATCTTGGAACTCTATTGCGCTATATAACATGGGATATAAATGGATTCCCTAGCTGGCTTGAGGTGGTGCATCGAACCTATCCAGAGGAAACAAATAAGGCCATTCTCAAAGAGGTGTTTTGGGAGCTAGATAAAAATAGTAAAGCCAAAGAGGTTTCAAGCCACATTCTACACGACTTGGTGTATCACGCTCCTTGGCTCAAACAACACCTTGCTGACGCTGTATTTGAGTACCTAATCAGTTCAAGAAATCTAATCCAAGCCAATAAGGAGTACTGCTTACGACTCTTGATTGAAGGTGGTATCAGTGCCGAACAACTTTCTTTGCTAGCCCAAAAATACATATCAGCAAGTCAAGATGACACTCATGAAACTGCGTGGTGGTATGCGCTATTAGTTGACAGTGAGCCCAACCGGGGAATCCCTGAGTTGGAGGAGTGGCTAGCCACGCTTAGACCTGAACTGGCAACGAATGCTGCGGAAGTCTTTATGGAAGCGCTGTTAGGTGGTAGGAGTTCACATCGTTCTCTTTATAATGTGGGACGGTTTAAAGTGGTAGCTCACTTGAAGGCTTTGTACATTCTGATGCATAAATATATCAGAGTAAGTGAAGATCTTAAGCGAGCAGGTACAGGGGTCTATAGCCCCACAACACGAGATCATGCTCAGGAAGCGAGAGATATGTTGTTCAACTACTTGGTCGAGATTCCCTCTAAGGAAAGTTATTACGCATTGACACAGTTGATAGAGGATCATCCTGATGAGTCACATAGGCCGTGGATGAGAAAGAATGCATACAAGATGGCAGAAGCATATGGTGATGTTCCTTTATGGTCAGATAATCAGTTTAAGGAGTTCCATAAAACTAAGCAGCTCTTTCCTGAGTCGCACAGGCAACTATTTGAACTAGGTGTCCAACAAATCCTTTCGATAAAGGATTGGGTAGAAAACGGTAATGATAGCCCATGGATGACATGGCAAAGAGCGACCAAAGAAAATGAGGTTAGAACGCTAATTGCTGCCGAGCTAAGAAAAAGTGCCAATGGATACTACACAATCGCAGAAGAGCCAGAGTTAGCCAACGAGCAAAGGATGGATATTTGGCTTGCTAACCCGAAAGTCGTCTCTCCAGTGCCGATTGAGTTAAAGTTACTTGATAAAGGTTGGAGTGGTCCTGAATTGTGCGAGCGGCTTCGAAACCAACTCGTTGGTGATTATCTTAGAGAGGGTACTGCTGGTTGCGGTGTATTTCTTTTGGTATCACAGAAGTCGACCAAGTATTGGAAGATAGGCGGTAAGCGAGTGGGTACTGATAAGCTTGCTTCAGCGCTTAAAGACTATTGGAAGTCGATTGCACACAGGTATGTAGGTATCGATGAGATAGAAGTGATAACCATTGATATGAACAAAAGAGCTTTAGTCTCTGATTCGTGATTTCGCCATCACGGTAAACCAGAGAGCGAATATAAAAGGGTAAGGTCTTCCATTTTGCTAGTTAGGTTAATCAAGTTTCAGCTAGTCTGTACTTTTAACAGTCAGTAAAGCTAGTGGAAGGTTAATATACAGAGCTATTACACTCGACACTTTTGGGCCTAAAAGTGCCCGCAAACGTGCTAGCTACAGGTAAGAAATACTTGTCTGTTGACTCATCTTTGTCCCTTTTCAAGTTGTAACTCGTGATTACAAACGCATTCTTATTAATATGAAATCTATATAATATCTGGTTGATAAATTTCATTGTTAGGCGAACACTATAATGACGCATATTCTGAAGGCAAAAATCAAAAACTTTAAGAAATTCAGAGAGTATGAGATCTATTTTGATCCAAAAAGAAACATTCTGGTTGGGGATAATGAAGCGGGAAAAAGCACTATATTGACGGCGATCGAGCTTGTATTAAGTGGTAGCAGAAGCAAGGTGGACAGCTTGGGTATCGAAGCTTTGCTCAATGCCAGTGCTGTTTCAGAATTTCTAGCGGGTGAGAAAAATATAGATCGCCTTCCTAGCCTTTATATTGAATTATTTCTAAACGAGACAGATAACCCAGACCTCAACGGTAGAAACAATAGTGATGGAACTTATGCCGACGGGCTTCAACTGATCTGTGAGCCAAACGAAGATTTAAGCGCAGAGATACGGCAGGTTTTGGATACTGAAGGTGATAACTTTCCATTCGAGTTTTACGTCGCCAAGTTTATTACGTTCAATGGGGACGCATACTCCGGTTATCGGAAGTTTTTACGTTTTTTGTCTATTGATAGTACTCAAATTAACAACGAGTATGCAAACAGTCAGTATGTAAAAGCCATGTATGAAGCGACCGTGGAGCAACCTGTACGTTACAGTCTCAAGAACGAATATAGACAGCAAAAAAATGCCTTCAGGGATACTAAACTGAATGTGATTAATGATGGTATAGAAGGTTACGATTTTGCTATTCGATCCGGTTCTAAGTTCAATTTGGAAACAGACCTAACCCTCACAGAAGAAGGGATACCCATTGAAAATCGTGGTAAGGGAAAACAATGCTTTATTAAGACTGCGTTTGCATTAAGAGAGCGTGATGAAGGCAAGGCAATAGATGTCTTACTATTAGAAGAACCAGAGAACCACCTTAGCCACACCAGCATGTATAAGCTAATTGGTCAGGTAGAGAAGGCTCATGATAATCAGGTCATAATTGCTACCCATAGTAGTTTAATCAGCTCAAGGTTAGACTTAAGAAAGTCAATCTTACTGAATAGTGCGGCAACCAGACCTGCTATATTAACGGATCTCACGAAGGCCACGGCTAAGTTCTTTGCGAAAGCTCCTAACCATAACATCCTAGAGCATGTCCTTTCTGAAAAGGTAATACTTGTAGAGGGTGATGCGGAATATATTCTAATGGAGTGCTTATACGAGCGCACTAAAGGTCATCCGCCAAGCGACGATGGAATTCATATTATCTCAGTTGGTGGTACTAGCTTTAAACGGTATATGGAAGTTTCTAAGCTGTTGAACATTAAGACAGCGGTAATCCGTGATAATGATAGTGACCATCAGAAAAACTGTGTAGATAATTATAGTGATTATCAGGCAGATTGTATATGCGTGTGCGCTGATACCGATAATACAAGAACCACTTTTGAAATATGTATGTATCAGGATAATAAAGAAATTTGCGACGAGTTATTTTCAGGTGGAAGGATTCAATTAGAACCGCAAGAGTATATGTTGAAAAACAAAACTACCGCAGCATTTAGGTTACTTGAGGAGAAGGCGAACGAAATCACTGTGCCTTCATACATTAGAGAGGCTATTGAATGGATAAGCGAGTAGTACTTGCAGTTGCTGGAGCGGGTAAGACGCAGCATATAATTGATAAATTGGACATAAATAGTCGTGCGCTGATTGTTACTTACACGGTTAATAATACTGCTAATCTAAAGAAACGAATTTTAAACAAATTTGGTGTCATGCCTAAAGGTGTACGTGTTTACACCTATTTCTCATTCCTAATGTCGTTCTGCGTTCGACCAATCGTTGGTAACGACATGAAGATAAAGGGGGTTAGTTATAGTGACCCGCCTAGGTTTGCGAAACGCAACACTCATGAACATTACGTCAGTCAAGGAGGTCGACTATACCACAACCGTATTGCAAAGATGATGATGGATTGTAATGGTGTGTCTGACATCTCTGAACGTATTGAAAAGTACTTTGATTTTTTCTGCGTTGATGAAGTTCAAGATTTCGCAGCTAATGACTTCAACTTGCTTTGCCAGTTGTCAAAAATGGATGTGGAAGTATTATTCGTTGGTGATTTTTTCCAGCATACTTTTGATACTAGCCGAGATGGTAATATTCAAAAAAACCTACATAACAACTATGAAGCATATCTTTCCAAGCTCAAAGATGCAGGATACACAATCGACTTAGATACACTTTCCCACAGCTATAGATGTAGCCCTACAGTTTGCAGGTTTGTTACCGAGCAAATTGGCATCACAATAAGCTCTCATCGACAAGATGAGGTCAATATAGCCCTTATTGACGATACTGAACATATAGAGAAGTTACTATCCGACGATTCCATAGTTAAATTGTTCTTTAAAGAAAACTACAAGTACGTTGGAAGGACTGACAATTGGGGGAATACAAAAGGCTTGGATGATTTCGCTGACATTTGCATAGTTCTAAACCCGACCACATTCACAGCTTATATAAAAGGACGATTGGCTACTTTGGCACCATCGACGTTAAATAAGCTATATGTAGCTTGTACAAGAGCTAAAGGTCATGTGTATTTTGTCTCACAACGTTTGTTGGACGAGTATAAATGTTAAAACAGACCGGTCTTTTGAACTTGCGCTTAACGCTGTCAGAGAGAGTTACAGAGCATTTTTGTCTTTTGTGTGATTGAGTTATGTAGACTGGATTGTTTTAAAAGAATAGAGTTGCATAAAACACACAAAGAGATACATCAGTGCCACTGCAAACTTTTGAAGACACCCTTGAACAACTAGAAGCAGGGGAACAGCCATCAATTCTACTCGCTAATGGTTTTTCTAGGGCATGGAACAATAGAACGTTTAACTATGAAAACTTGTTCGATGAAGCCAATTTCAGAGATAGCGACCGTGAGCTGAGAGAAGTGTTTGACCGTTTCGATACTTTTGATTTTGAACAGGTGATGCATTCGCTGCAATCAGCAGAGCAAGTCTGCGAAACTTATGGTGTAAACAGGGGCATCATTGAACAGATTCAAGATGACCAAGAACAGTTAAAAGACTCGCTAATAGAGGTGATAGCTAATACTCACCCTCATCGACCGGGCTTGATTACTGATGATAGATTCACCTCTACCAGAAGATTTCTTACCTGCTTTTCTAATATCTTCTCTCTCAATTACGACCTGCTTTTGTATTGGGCTGTAAACAAGTGGAACCTACCCCCATTTAGACCAGATCGATGGTGTGGTATGAAAGATGGTTTTAATGGGAACGAATGGCAGCAGCGTACGCAAAACTTACACTTTCTGCATGGTGGTCTCCATCTTTACAATAACGATCAAGGTATTTATAAACGCGTCTACGACCAAGAGGATTGGGATGCGATCGTTGACCAAGTAAGACGATGGCTAGATGCAGGCGAATTTCCTTTGTTTGTATCCGAGCCCACTTATCAAAAGAAGCTCGAGAAAATTAAACACAACCCATATCTAAATGCTTGCTATCAAGCATTAGCGGAGCTGTGAGGTACACTCTACATTCATGATCATTCAATAGCAGAGAATGACCGCCATATATTCGACCAGATTAATCGAAGCAGAGTGAACAAGGTTTTCATCAGTATCTTTGGTGATGAAAATCAAGAATGGAACCGAGAGGCAATGGCGAATGCAGATAGATTTCTTGTCCGAGGAATAAACATAGAATTCTATGATGCAGAAACAGCACCTATTTGGTAGCAGTAAATAAACTAGTGTCTCTGAACAGAGAGGCACTTTGTTTCTTGTTAGCGAGTTGTCTTGGATAGGTTTTTTTGGTCAGTCATTTAGAGGATTTGCAATACTTCAGCCAATCAGTTGAGTGGTAATTCCGAAAGGACTCTGACTCACCCCTGTCCAAAATTGTGCGGCACCAAGCTATCTAAAACTGGTTGCGTTCTTATTCGCCGGGTAATTTTAAAATTCACACTGAACCTCTTTAACTCGAATAAGCTAATAAATTTAGACAAAGATTCGCTTTAAGCCTCATTGAAGAGCTTTTACAAGCCAACTGCTAGCAATAAAAAATCAGACAAACGGAAGTTTGTCTGATTTTTTAATACACCAAGCTTAGGTTTCGCCCAAACTAGGCACTTTGTCTAAAATTAGAATGCTTTGTCTAAATTTAGAATACTCTGGCACACTACAAAAATTAATCTTCGTAGTTATCGATGCTTGGGCATGAGCAGATTAGGTTACGGTCGCCGTATACGTTATCTACGCGGTTTACTGTTGGCCAGTACTTCCAAGATTTGGTCGCTTTAGAAGGGAAGCAACCAAGCTCTCGAGAGTAAGGACGGTCCCACTCTTCAGCAGAAAGGTCAACTTGCGTGTGTGGCGCATTAACGAGAGGGTTGTTCTCTAGTGGCCATTCACCGTTTTTCACTTTTTCCATTTCTTCGCGGATAGCGATCATCGCATCACAGAAGCGGTCTAGCTCTTCTAGATCTTCCGATTCCGTTGGCTCAACCATTAGCGTGCCCGCTACAGGGAACGACATAGTTGGTGCGTGGAAACCGTAGTCCATTAGACGCTTCGCAATGTCTTCTTCGCTGATGCCTGTTTCTTCTTTCAGTGGACGAATGTCTATAATACATTCGTGCGCTACACGACCATTTTTGCCACGATAAAGAACAGGGTAGTGTTGGCGAAGTGTTTCCATCACGTAGTTTGCGTTCAGAATTGCTACTTTTGTTGCATCTGTTAGGCCTGCTTCGCCCATCATTGCGATGTAAGCCCAAGAGATCGGTAGGATAGAAGCGCTACCCATATCTGCTGCTGATACTGCAAAATCTTCGCCTTCTACGCCGTCTTCAATATGGCCTGGTAGGAAAGGCGCCAGGTGAGATTTCACACCGATAGGACCCATACCCGGACCGCCACCACCGTGCGGGATGCAGAAGGTTTTGTGTAGGTTTAGGTGAGAAACGTCTGAACCGATGAAGCCTGGTGATGTTAGACCAACCTGCGCGTTCATGTTAGCGCCGTCTAGGTAAACCTGACCGCCAGCGGCATGAACCATTTCACACACTTCTTTCACTTTCTCTTCGTAAACGCCGTGCGTAGAAGGGTAAGTGATCATAATGCTTGATAGGTTGTCTTTGTGTTTCTCGATTTTCGCTGCTAGGTCGTCGATGTCGATGTTGCCTTCTTCATCACACTTAACCACGACAACTTTCATTGACACCATAGATGCTGTCGCAGGGTTAGTACCGTGCGCAGAGCTTGGGATCAAACATACGTTGCGGTGACCTTCGCCGCGGCTTTCGTGGTAGCGTTGAATCGCGATAAGACCTGCATACTCACCCGATGCACCAGAGTTTGGCTGAAGTGAGAATGCGTCGTAGCCTGTGATCTCACAAAGCTTCTCTTTTAGATCTTTCGCTAGTGCTGCATAGCCCGCCGCTTGTTCTGCTGGCGCGAATGGGTGGATAGAACCAAACTCAGGCCAAGTGATTGGGATCATCTCTGCTGCTGCGTTCAGCTTCATCGTACAGCTGCCTAGTGGGATCATGCCGTGCGTTAGCGAGAAGTCTTTGTTCTCTAGCTGTTTCAGGTAACGCATCATTTGCGTTTCGCTATGGTGCGTATTGAATACAGGGTGAGTCAGGTATTCTGTTGTGCGGCGTAGCGCTTCTGGAATTGCCGCAAACTCGTTGCCTGCGATTTCCGTCGATAGTGCAGCTACGTCTTCTTTTACACCAAAGACTGCAAATAGTGCTTCTACATCAGCGACCGTGGTTGTTTCGTCACAGCTAATACCTAGCTTGCCAGGTAGTAGACGTAGGTTGATGTCTGCTGAAAGTGCTTTTGCGTAAAGCTCTTCTGTTTTTGAACCTGTGTTGATGGTGATGGTATCGAAGAAGCTGTTATGAGCAAGTTCAAAGCCGCCTTTGGTTAGGCCAGCGGCGATAATCGCAGTCATATGGTGTGTACGGCGAGCAATAGTGCGTAGACCTTCTGCGCCGTGGTAAACCGCGTAGAAAGACGCCATGTTCGCTAGCAATGCTTGAGCGGTACAGATGTTCGATGTCGCTTTTTCGCGGCGGATATGCTGCTCACGGGTTTGCATTGCCATACGCAGTGCTTGGTTGCCGTTAGTATCGATAGAAACACCGATCACACGACCTGGCATGGTGCGCTTGTGTTTGTCACGCGTTGCCATGAATGCCGCGTGTGGACCGCCGTAACCCATAGGAACGCCAAAACGTTGTGCAGAACCGATTGCTACGTCTGCGCCCATTTCACCAGCAGGCTTCAATAGGGTAGAAGCAAGCAGGTCAGTCGCAACAGTGACAAGCGTTTTGTTTGCTTGCGCTTTTGCGATAATGTCCGTTAGGTCACGAACTTCACCTGTTGTGCTTGGGTATTGAACTAATGCGCCGAACACGTCTTGCTCTGGTAGAGATTCTAGCGAACCAACCAGAACTTCAAAGCCGATGAATTTTGCACGAGTTTTTACTACTTCTAGCGTTTGTGGGTGAACATCGTCAGCCACAAAGAATACGTTGCTCTTGCTCTTACCTGCGCGCTTACACAGAGTCATTGCTTCTGCTGCCGCTGTTGCTTCGTCTAGCAATGAGGCGTTCGCGATTTCCATACCAGTTAGGTCGATGATCATTTGTTGGAAGTTTAAAAGGGCTTCCAAGCGACCTTGAGAAATTTCAGGTTGGTAAGGTGTGTAAGCGGTATACCAGCCAGGGTTTTCTAGCACGTTACGTAGAATGACGTTTGGAGTAAACGTGTTGTAGTAGCCCTGGCCAATGAATGTACGTTTAATTTGGTTTTGTTTAGCAAACTGCTTCATCGTCACTAGCATGTCTGCTTCGCTTTTCGCTTCTGCCAACGTCATTGGTTGTTCTAGGCGAATTTGTGCAGGCACGGTTTCTTCGATGAGGGCGTCAAGGCTTACCGCGTTGATGGCATCCAACATTTTTTGTTGGTCTGATTTGCTTGGTCCGTTGTGGCGTCCAACGAACTCATTTTGTGTGCTGAGGCTTTGAAGTAATTCAGTCATTGTCCTTTACCTACTCCTTGGCTCGGGTAACGGAAATGGTCGTTAGTGACACATTTAATTATACGCCCGAACCTAGAAAAAAAGCTGCTCTCTAAACAGGCTAGGGAACAGCTTTCGTCACATCCTAATTACTCTTCTTCGATAGAGTTTAGGTATTCTTCCGCGTCTTTTAAGTCATCCAACTCAGATGGGTTTGAAAGCTTCACTTTCACAATCCAACCACCTTCGTACGGTTCTTCGTTGATTAGCTCTGGGCTGTCTTCTAGTTCTTCGTTGATTTCTACGATTTCACCGGTAACAGGAGAGTAGATATCTGACGCTGCTTTTACAGACTCAACCAAAGAGAAGCTTTCACCTGCTTCTACTTCGTCTTCTACGTCTGGTAGGTCAACGAATACTACGTCACCCAACATTTCTTGCGCATGCTCAGAAATACCAAGTGTTACTGTGCCGTCACCGTTGTCACGTACCCACTCGTGGCTATCTGTAAACTTCAGTGTTTTGTCCATTGCTCAATCTCCAAATAACTTGTCAGGAATTATTGTGATTTTTAAAAAATCGTTTATTGGTAAAGAGGGAAGCGACTGCAAAGTTCTTTTACTTCTTTGCGAACGCGTTTTTCAACGTCTGCGTCACCTTCTGGGTTGTTCACCAAACCATCCAGTACGTCACCAATCCAATTACCGATGAGTTTGAATTCTTCAGCGCCAAAGCCGCGGCTTGTACCCGCAGGCGTTCCTAAACGGATGCCCGATGTAATCATAGGCTTCTCTGTATCGAATGGGATGCCATTTTTATTACATGTGATCCCAGCACGTTCTAGAGCTTCTTCTGCTTTGTTGCCTTTCAAGCCTTTAGGGCGAAGGTCAACCAGCATTAGGTGCGTGTCTGTGCCACCAGTTACGATGTCGCAACCGCGAGTTTGCAATACTTCCGCTAGGACTTTTGCGTTATTGATCACCGAATCAATATAAGTTTTAAATTCAGGACCAAGCGCTTCTCCAAATGCAACCGCTTTTGCTGCGATAACGTGCATTAGTGGGCCGCCTTGTAGGCCAGGGAATACGGCGGAGTTGATTTTCTTAATGATGTCTTCGTGGTTAGTCAGGATCATACCGCCGCGAGGGCCACGCAATGTTTTGTGTGTTGTGGTGGTCACAACATGTGCATGTGGCAATGGGCTAGGGTGTGCACCTGTTGCGATAAGGCCAGCAATGTGCGCCATATCGACCATAAGAATTGCGCCAACTTCGTCAGCGATTTCACGGAACTTAGCAAAATCGATAACGCGTGGAATAGCACTGCCACCCGCGATGATCATCTTTGGTTTGTGCTCTACTGCAAGTGCACGAACGTCGTCGTAGTTGATTTCTAGTGTTTCGCGATCAACGCCGTATTGAACTGCGTTAAACCATTTACCAGAAAGTGCAGGGCGTGCACCGTGTGTTAGGTGGCCCCCAGCGTCCAAAGACATGCCAAGAATGGTGTCGCCTGGTTGAAGAAGAGCCAGTTTCACCGCACCATTTGCTTGAGCGCCTGAGTGAGGTTGAACGTTTGCGTATTCGCAATTAAAAAGTTTTTTCGCGCGCTCGATGGCAATGGCTTCCACTGTATCTACGTGCTCACAACCACCGTAGTAACGACGACCTGGATAACCTTCAGCGTATTTGTTTGTTAGGCATGTGCCTTGAGCTTGCATTACCGCTTTAGAAACAATGTTCTCAGAAGCGATAAGTTCGATTTGTTCGTTTTGGCGAGCGGATTCCGCCTGAATTCCAGCAAAGACAGCATCATCTGTCGCAGAGAGGTTGGTAGAGAAAAAGTTTTCCAAGCTGTGGTTAGGGTAACTCTTATTCATGGTAGTTGACCTTCCAAATCTTAAAATGAACCCGCAATAGATGAATTATGATTTGCGGTTGTGGTTCATTTGTCCTCAAAACAGCTGAACTGCATAGCAGAACAGAGTGAACATCCGGCCCTAAATGTGGGCAAAAACTCCGTCGGATTGCGTGTTTCCTTTACCAATCTCTTACGGAAATATGCATCTCTACATCTAACAAGTTGGTAACATAGCGCCTGCAGCGGGAACAATCAACCAAAAATTTCCTATAGGAAACAAGATTTCAAAATTTGTTAACAAGAGCACGGTTTAATTCACTTGGTGGACTTTTATCCACTATGTGCTTCATGCACAATGCTAGTAGGACAAAAATAAGGATATCTATAGAGGGATTTATGGCAGAGAGTATTTACGATGAATACCCATCGATGACGTTAGCGAAAGAGCAAAATGATCAAAATATCGAGCCATTAAAGCTGGGTCAACGTATCAAGGATATCCGCTCAAAACTTGGTATTACACTAGAAGAAGCCAGTCAGCGAACAGGGCTTGCTCGTTCTACACTGAGTAAAATAGAAAATGAGCAGATTTCTCCGACATTTCAAGCAATGCAAAAATTGGCGCTTGGCTTACAAATTGATATGCCGCAACTATTTGAACCACCTAGAAAAAAGGTTGCGACAGGGCGTAGGGATGTTACCAAGAAGAATGAAGGCAAACCACACCCAACGCAAACTTATGAACATGAACTGCTCGCTACTCAACTTTCCAATAAGAAAATGATGCCGTTTAAGAGCCAAATTCGTGCTCGCAGTTTTGATGAATACAAAGACTGGGTTCGTCATGATGGTGAAGAATTTCTGCTTATCTTATCTGGTGAGGTCATGTTCTATTCTGAGTTCTATGAACCTGTTGTTCTAAGTGAGGGCGACAGCGTCTATTACGATGCGAACATGGGACATATGTTGACCAGTGTTAGCGAGGAAGATGCGCACATTTTGTGGGTGACAGCCAAATAGTGATAAATAGTTGTAAATTTCCTATAGTGAAAGCAAACGATTGCTGTCGGTGGTCGTTATGATGAAAAGGCGCTTTTTTGATGAGTACATACTCATTAAAGCGCTTTTTTTGTACGATTTGTTGTGATTAAAATGTTAAGAGTCACACTTTTGCAAGTCGATCTACGTCTTGTTCGTGCAAAATAGAATGAGCCATGTTTATTATTGGAAACACATCGAATGCCGATAGCATTCTCGGGTCTATCTAAATGGAGACGAAAATGACTCAAGAACTACTGAAAACACCACTACACGCACTTCACGTTGAAGTTGGTGCCAAAATGGTCCCGTTCGCGGGTTACGATATGCCTGTTCAGTATCCTCTAGGCGTAAAAAAGGAACACTTACACACTCGTGATGCCGCAGGTCTGTTTGATGTTTCTCATATGGGACAACTTCGCCTAATTGGTGACGGTGCAGCTGCGTTCCTAGAAACATTAGTGCCAGTGGATATTGTGGATCTTGAGTCTGGTAAACAGCGTTATGCGTTCTTCACTAATGAAGAGGGCGGCATCATGGATGACTTGATGGTAGCTAATCTAGGCGATCATCTTTTTGTGGTTGTGAACGCGGCATGCAAAGAACAAGACATTGCACACCTACAAGCGCATTTGCCATCTGGTGTTGAGCTAGAAATTATCGAAGACCGTGCTCTGCTTGCGATCCAAGGTCCTAAAGCGGCAGCTGTATTGGCGCGTTTTGCCTCAGAAGTTTCTGACATGCTGTTCATGGATATTCGTAAAGTCGATATTTTAGGCGCCGAATGCATTGTTTCTCGTAGTGGCTACACTGGCGAAGATGGTTACGAGATCTCGGTTCCTGCTGACAAGGCAGAAGAACTCGCACGTAAACTGACCGCGGAAGAGGAAGTTGAATGGATTGGCCTTGGTGCTCGTGATTCACTTCGTCTTGAGTGTGGTCTTTGCCTATACGGTCATGACCTAGACACAACAACTACGCCTGTAGAAGCAAGCTTGTTATGGGGCATCCAAAAGGTTCGTCGTATCGGCGGTGAACGTGAAGGTGGTTTCCCAGGTGCGGATATTATTCTTAAGCAGATCGAGACCAAAGATGTGGCGCGCAAGCGTGTCGGTTTAGTTGGCCAAACTAAAGCACCAGTCCGTGAAGGCGCGGAATTGTTTGATGCTGATGGCGTTAAAATTGGCGTTGTCACCAGCGGCACTGCGGGTCCAAATGCAGGTAAGCCTGTCTCAATGGGTTATGTGCGTGCTGATCTTGCTGCGATTGGTACCGAATTGTTCGCTGAAGTACGCGGTAAAATGTTACCAATGACGGTTGAGAAAATGCCGTTTGTACCGCAACGTTACTACCGCGGTTAGGTTACTCATTATTGTCATTCTTCGCGTATTCGCGAGGCAAGAAACAAGCAAAAATGCCGAGCTAGAAAGCTCGGCATTTTTATGTATATCGGTTTTATTTATACGCTTGGAAGTTATCGTAGTTTCTGCAGCCTTATCCGACCGCTTTGTCGATTGTACAACACATGTCGATAACGATATCTTCAAGTTTTTCCGGATGAATCATGTCTTCTTTTGCAATCCCAAACTGAGATGCCATGATCGTATTGAACAACTCCCAATGTTTGATCAGCATTTTTTCGCGATTATCAGCGATGTCAGGCCATGTCTCTTGCATCATCGGAGTGAGACTGATTGCACCATGTGCAAAAATCAACATCTGCCACTTTGATTCCCACTGATCAAATTGGGCGTTAGGGTTTTCACTGTTGTACTGCTCAAAAATTCCGGTAAATATCGCAGCAAACTCATCTTTTGACTTTAAGAAATACTGCAGCAGGGCACCATCATCGCCTTGGCGAATAGCATCAGCGATCATCTGTACAGGGTGAGGGTTAACGAGCGCAAATGCCAACATGCGAACCATGAACAGATAAATTTTTCTATTCGAAGGTGTGTTCTCAGGCATCTCATTGATTAATTCAGCCATATAGCACTGCATGAATTCATCCATCGCGTCGCTAACCGCTTGCCAAATCTTCTCTTTGCTGCCGAAGTGGTGACGGATCAAACTATGTGAAACACCAGCCTTTTCACTGATATTGCGCAGTGAGACACGCTCGTAACCAAGTTCACAAAACATATCTGCTGCCACCTTAAGGATCAGACACTTAGTTTGTTCTGCGGCTTCAGCACTTCTACGCCCCTGCTTTCTTTCATTCATAGTTCGAATTTTCCCGAATATTGATCAACGCGCTTACTTTTACCAGAAACCGGACGCTTTGACTAATTAATTTGCTTTCCACTTGGAAAATATCTTGATCGATTTCAAATTCTGCATATACTGCACGGCTGTGTAATATATAAAACCTACGGAGAAAGCGGGTGCGAAAACAATATTTAAAGCGCACTTTAGTTAGTGCTGTGGTGACATTAAGTCTCTCTGGCATGCTAACTGGGTGTAACAAAGCCATTTCCGAGCCGTCTGAACCTTTAATCAAACCTGTAAAATTACTGGCGGTGAAAGATCTAGAAGTTGAAGACTCGCATGCCTTTTTAGCGCGTATTGATGCGACACATCGCGCACAGCTTTCTTTTCAGGTTGGTGGTGAGGTCGATGAATTACTTGTTCGCATGGGCCAAGAGGTAAAAAAAGGTGAAGTGCTTGCAACGTTAGACCCTAAAGATCTTCAGCTTGCGTTAGACGCCTCTCAAGCACAATTCGCGTTAGCAAAAACGCAATGGGAGCGCGCGAAAAACCTTTATGGAAAAAAGCTGATTAGTACAGATGAGTACGACCAGAAAGAAACTCAATATAAAGCGGCATTGGCAAACTACGAACAAGCCAAAACAGATTTGAGTTATACCAAGATTCACGCACCTTTTGATGGCATCGTGTCATACACCTATGTTAACCCGTTTCAAGTGGTCGCAGAGAAGCAAGAGATCCTGAATCTTATCGATAACACGACCTTAGATGTGTCGTTCACACTGCCAGTCAGTTATGCGGAATCCGTATCACTTGAGTCACTGCAAAACTCCGATATGTGGGTGACGATGGATAGCGAGCCAGGAAAACGTATCCCTGGAAAATTTAAAGAAATTTCGACTCAGCCAAATATCGATACCAACAGTTATGAGGCGATCGTAACCATCACTCGACCAGAAGATCGCAATTTGCTAACAGGTATGACAGGGCAGGTGCACATAGCTAAACAACATCTATCGGACGCAATGACGTTGCCTCAATCCGCTTGGGTAAACAAAAAAGAGACGCAAGGCGAAGTGTGGGTAATGGACAGAAACACACAGCAAGTTAATAAAGTCACAGTGTCTCTTGATGCCTCTGGAGGTGTGAAAGCAGGGCTTGATAACAATGATTACGTTGTTGTTGCTGGCGTTGAGCGACTGGTCGAAGGACAAGTCGTGAAAGCTTGGGTTCGTGAGGGAGGCATTTAATGAAACGATCTCTATTTACGATCTCTGCAATTGCGCTTGCAGTTTTAACGGGTTGCAAAAATGAAAACCAAGCTTTCGTCGAGCAGCCGCTTTTTGTGTCGACTATCTCTGTGGATGCGCCGGTACAAAGCCAATATCGAGCTTTTAAAGGAATAGTTGTACCAGCAGAGCAAACACCTATGGCATTCCGCCGCGCGGGAGAAATTCAACACGTGTTGGTGAAAGCGGGCGACGTTGTTAAGCAAGGCCAAATGATCGCAAAGCTGGATGACAGTAAAGAAAAGCAAGCCGTAAATGACGCAGAAGCGCAATATACACTGGCGATACGTCAGCTCAAACGCGGCGAAGACCTACACGCACGTCAGATGATCTCAAAAGCCGAGCTTGATGAGCTAACAGCTAATAAAGAGTTGGCAGAGGCTAATTTCTATAACGCCACCAATCAATTGAACTACACCCGTTTATTCGCCCCGTTTGCCGGTAAAGTGTCTGACGTTTTTAAAGAGCGTTTTGAACGTGTGGCAGTTGGGGAGCCGGTGTTGAACCTATATCAAAACGATTTGGTGTACGTGCGTATTGAGCTTTCCGACAATGTTCTCGCTATGGTGGACCCAAATTCAGACAACATGAGTTACAAGCCTAGAGCAACCTTCTCCGGCATTAGTGACACATTTGCTTTGGACTATTTAGAGCACACAAGTGAGCCTAACTCCGAAACTCAAACTTACGAAATGTATTTGACGATGCCACAGCCAAAAGCAGAGATTCTACCGGGAACCAGCGTCAGTGCTCTGGTCGATATGGTTAAGGCGGGGATTACCTCCATCGATGGTTACAGTATTCCAGTAACGGCGCTTCAAGCGGGCAGCGAAGAGAATGAGTTCTTTGTATGGAAAAAAGAGGGTGACGTTGTCACTCGGGTGCCTGTGATGATTTCCCAAGTGAATGGCAACGGAGCCATTGTGTCGTCAGGAGTTAAGCAAGGCGACGTTCTGATTAATTCAAACCTACGTAAATTACGTGAAGGTAAACATGTGGATGTTGTGGAGAATAAACAATAATGAACATCGCTGAGTACTCAATAAAAAATAAAGTCATCAGCTGGTTGTTCATTATTATCCTTGCTGTTGGTGGTCTAACGTCGTTTTTGGAGCTTGGGCGACTAGAAGACCCGGCATTTACGATTAAAGATGCCATGATCATTTCAACATACCCTGGCGCGACGTCGAAAGAGGTTGAAGAAGAGCTGACGTATCCTTTAGAAAAAGAGATTCGAAAACTCCCTTATATAGACAAAATTACCTCTACGTCTTCTGATGGTATGTCTCAAATCACGGTCAGTATGGAAATGGACTATGGTCCTGATGAACTGCCGCAAATTTGGGATGAAATGCGCCGTAAAATTAATGACTTGCGACCAACTTTGCCTCAGGGCGTACAATCTTTGCAGATCATTGATGATTTCGGTGACGTTTATGGCGTGATGCTGATGCTCACTGGCGATGACTACGATTATGTCGAGCTAAAACGCTATGCTGATTACCTGACTCGTGAAATCGAGCTGGTTGATGGCGTAGGAAAAGTGGATATCACGGGTGATCAGCAAGAAATGTTGTTTGTTGAGATCTCTCTTGACCGCCTTGCTGCATTGAACTTAGACATGAACGTGGTTGCGAGCTTGTTGAACCAACAAAATAATGTGGTTTCAGCAGGGGAAGTGATGGTCAATGGCGAAAGCCTTGTTATTCGCCCAAGCGGCACCTTAAACACCGTAGAAGCGCTAGAAAACTTGATCATTCATGGTCGTGACACTGGGAACCTAATTCGTCTAAAAGACGTAGCAACGATTTCTCGTGGTATCCAAGAGAAGCCAAGCAACGTCGTACTCTTTAACGGTCAAAAAGCGATTAATATCGGTATCTCGTTTGCGTCAGGTGTGAACGTGGTTGAGGTTGGCGAACGTTTGGATGCGGAGCTTGCGAGCCTTGAGTCTATCAAGCCTGCTGGCATCGATATGAACTACTTTTACAACCAAGCCAATGAAGTGGATGAGTCCGTTAAAGCGTTCGTAATTAGCCTAGCAGAGGCAGTGGCGATCGTTATCATCGTTCTGCTGTTTACGATGGGCTTACGCAGTGGTGTCATCATTGGCGTCGTGCTGTTATTGACGGTGTTCGGTACCTTCATCTTGATGAATTACAACAATATCGAGCTGCACCGTATTTCTCTTGGCGCGTTAATTATTGCTCTGGGTATGCTGGTTGATAACGCGATTGTGGTCGTGGAAGGCATCTTGGTTGGCCTAAAAAAAGGGCGCACTAAAGTTCAAGCGGCCGTCGATATTGTAAAGCAAACACAATGGCCTTTGCTTGGCGCAACCATCATTGCGATTACGGCTTTTGCACCTATCGGTTTGTCGCAAGATGCAACGGGTGAATTCATGGGCTCTCTATTCTGGGTGCTGTGTTTCTCACTATTTTTGAGCTGGATTACCGCTATTACGCTGACGCCATTCCTCGCAGATCTATTGTTGAAAGAAGAGGACAAGGGCCAAGATACCAACGAAGAAGATCCCTATAAAGGTTGGCTGTTTGTTGTATTTGGCGCATCGCTGAAATTCGCACTGCGATTCCGTTGGCTCACGGTTGCTGGCATGGTCGCGCTATTAGTGGGTGCTGTTGTGGCATTTGGTAATGTAAAACAGCAGTTCTTCCCACCATCGAACACGCCGATGTTTTACGTTGATATGTGGATGCCAGAAGGTACGGACATCCGCGAAACGATCAAAAAAGCCGAAGAAGTGGAAAGCTACATTCGTCAGCAAGATGATATTGACTTTGTTTCTGCTTCAATTGGGCAGGGTTTGCAGCGTTTCGCTCTGACTTACCAGCCAGAGAAAAGCTACGAAGCGTACGCCCAGTTCCAAGTTCGCGCCACTGATCGTGAGAGCATGTTCGGTTTGTTGCACAAATTAGACGCTAACCTTGCGAAGACGTTTGATGCACCGACATTTCAATTTAAATTGATGGAATTTGGCCCTTCACCAGCGTCTAAGATCGAAGCGCGTATTACTGGTCCCGATCCACAAGTTTTACGTGATTTAGCGGTGCAAGTTGAAGACATCCTTCATACCGACCCTGGTGCCCGAAACATTCGTCACGATTGGCGAGAGCGTACTAAGGAGCTTGTGCCTGTTTTCAATGAGTCTAAAGCTCGTCGCTTGGGCATTTCGAAAGAAGATCTTTCAAGCACACTACAAATGGCGTTTGGTGGTAGCACGTTGGGTTACTTACGCGATGGTACACACACTTTGCCAATTATGACGCGCCTTCCTGAAGAAGAACGCGTGGACTTTGAATCACTACAGAACGTGACCATTTGGAGCCCATCACTGCAAACGTATATTCCGGTCGACCAAGTGATTGATGGCGTTAAATTGGATTGGAGCGAGCCGCTAATTCAGCGTCGTGACCGCAAGCGCACGTTAACTGTGCTCGCTGACCACGATGTGTTGAGCGACGACACGGCGGCAAGCTTGTTTGCACGTGTGCAGCCTAAAGTGATGGCACTGCATATTCCAGAAGGTTACGAAATCACATGGGGTGGTGAGTATGAATCATCGAAAGATGCGCAAGAAGGTCTGTTTGGTTCGTTGCCGATGGGTTACTTGTTGATGTTCATCATTACTATTTTGCTGTTTAACTCAATTAAAAAGCCGTTGGTCATTTGGTTCACCGTGCCGTTGGCGATCATTGGTGTTGCCTTTGGTTTGCTTACCACTAATATGCCGTTCAGCTTTACAGCATTCCTTGGTTTGCTGAGCCTAAGTGGCATGATTTTGAAAAACGGTATTGTGTTGCTTGATCAAATTAACCTTGAGTTGGAATCAGGGAAAGAGCCGTACCTCGCGATTGTCGATAGTGCGATCAGTCGTGTTCGTCCGGTAAGTATGGCTGCTCTGACGACCATCTTGGGGATGATTCCACTCGTCTTCGATGCCTTCTTTGGATCGATGGCAATAACGATTATGGCAGGTCTTGGTTTTGCTACAGTACTGACACTGATTGTAGTGCCAGTAATGTTTGCGATTCTGTTTAGGGTAAAACCGACCACTGCATAGGGACTCCTGGCTGTTTGCCAGCTTCCTGCCTAGCCCTGAAGGTTTTCTTCAGGGCTTTTTTGATCTTACCAATATACAGCAATCCATTCATTTACTTGATTCTAATGATTTTCTTACGAATGCAATGCAAATCATGCGTATACTGATGGAACGATACATCAAAGAGCGAGATAACATGAACAAGCGCGTATTACACGGACTCTTCTTCGTCGGTTCTTTCACCTTGGTCGGCTGTACTACGACAGACAGTATGACTACAGAAGAGGCTAAGCAAGCCGTTCCTAAAATCAACAGCGTTAGCACTGAAGTCATCTCCAGCTGGGTTGATAGTAAGGTTTTAGCGCCTGAAGGGCTTTCACTCGAACAAGACAATCTACGTTATATATCGGGTAGCGCCGACTTAAACAGCGATGGCAATGCAGAACACATTGTATTGCTACAAGACCGTTATTTCTGTGGCAGCGGTGGTTGTGCAGCTTATATGTTTGATAACGAGGGGAACGTTATCAATCGAATGTCTGTCACTCGCACGCCTATTGTACTTGCAGATAGTTACAGCAATGGCTGGCAAGATTTCATCGTTTGGAGTAATGGCTCATATCGACTCATGAGTTACAACGGTGACTCTTACCCGAGTAACCCTTCTTTGGAGCCAAAGGTGGATCGTGACTCAAACCAGCAGGCGGCAATTGCGAATGTAATGGCGACAGAGCTTTATCAGCAAGATGGCTATGACATTATGCCCGCTGATTCGAAAACTTTGTGGACGCCGGCCAATGTATACCACTTCACCTTTCAACATTACGGTGATCCGCATAGTACTTATAAAGCGACGGTGGATATGAACAGTGGGGAAGTAGACATTGTTGCCGTTCCGGCTGCGGAATAAAAAACACCTCCCTTAACCGGAATTAAAGGGAGGTGCTGAATGCCAAATTCGAGGGTGGCATTGTTAAGCGGAGTAATTCTGTTTATGCCGCGACTTCTTGTTTGGCTTCTGCTTTGCTTTTTAAGAAAGCGTAAGTAAAGCCAGTTACTGCTGTACCAGCTGCGATAGCCACTAAGTACATTAACACTGGTGAAATGGCGTTAGGGATTAACAGTACGAACAGACCGCCGTGTGGTGCCATTAATTTTGCACCGAACAGCATGGATAGGGCACCAGTAAGCGCGCCACCTGCCATACAAGATGGAATCACACGCATTGGATCTTTGGCGGCAAATGGAATTGCGCCTTCAGAGATGAAACACAGGCCCAATACAAATGATGCTTTACCAGCCTCACGTTCATTTTGTTCAAATTTGTTCTTCGCAATGAAGGTCGCTAAACCCATACCTAGCGCAGGAACCATACCAGCAGCCATGATTGCTGCCATTGGCGCGTAAGTTTGCGAAGCCAATAGACCGACGCCAAATGCGTAAGCGGCTTTGTTTACTGGGCCACCTAGGTCGAAACACATCATCGCACCAAGGATAATACCTAGCAGAACTGCACTGTCAGATCCCATGTTGTTTAGGAAGTCAGTCAGGCCGTTCATGATGCCTGAAACTGGGCCACCTACGATGTAGATCATCACAAGACCGGTGAACAGTGTTGCCACAAATGGAATGATCAGAATTGGTTTAAGCGCTTCCATCGATTGTGGGAGTTTTACTTTGTCCGCAAGGAGCTTCGCCGCGTAACCGGCAATGAAGCCAGCTGCGATACCACCTAGAAAACCAGCACCCGTTGAACTTGCTAGCATGCCGCCAACAAGACCAGGAGCCAGACCCGGACGGTCAGCAATCGAGAACGCGATGTAACCCGCAAGCACAGGAATCATCAATGCGAATGCAGAGCCACCACCAATGTTCATCAATGCTGCAGCTAGCGTGCCTTCTTCTTTAAATGCTTCAATGCCAAACACGAACGATAGGGCGATGATCAAACCACCAGCGACAACCACAGGCAGCATGTGCGATACCCCTGTCATCAAGTGTTTGTAAGCGCCTTTCTTCTCGTCTGCTGCCGAAGCAGAATTTGCAGAACCTGAATGTTGGTAAATCGTGGCTTGCTCGAATGCTTTGTCCATCTCTTCGGCTGTTTTCTTCAGAGCTGGGCCTGTTTTCGTGCGGTACATCTTTTTGCCGTTGAAACGATCAAGTGGCACTTCGATATCTGCAGCAATGATCACTAGATCAGCGTCTGCGATGTCTTGATCTGTCAGTTGGTTTTTCGCACCAACTGAACCACGAGTTTCCACCTTGATTTGATGGCCACGGCGTTTGCCTTCTTCTTCTAGCGCTTCTGCTGCCATAAAGGTATGCGCAACGCCAGTAGGACAAGCGGTGATTGCGACAATTTTCTTCGCTGCTGATGTTGCTTCTGGAGTGATAGGGGCTGCAAGTGTGGTTGCTTTTTCAAGTAAAGTGGCGTTTTCAACCGCTTGCTGGAGAAACGCAGTTGCGTCTTTTGCTACTTCGCTGATTTCCGCTTGGTAAACCTTTTTCCCTACGAAACGAGAAGTATCCACGCTAGTATTTGCCGCAATGATAATGACTTCTGCTTTTTCAACGTCAGCTTCCGTCAGCAGTGTAGGTTCAACCACACTTGATTGACATTCGATTTTTGCATTCCAGGTTAATTTTGCGGCTGCTTGTTCTAGTAACCCTGCCGCAAGGATGCTATTTGCAACACCGCTCGGACAGGCAGTAATAATGGCAATATTCATACGATAACCTTCTGTTCCTTAGTTTTGTTCTAAGTTTGTAATAGGGTAAAGCTCGCTAACTTCAGTTTGCTGCTTGATGTTCTCCAGTTCTTCCTGACTGGTTAGCCCTACGCCGACTTGACTAACTGCCAAGGCAGAAAGTGCTGTAGCGAAGCGCAATAAATCGTTTTTCGGCATCAGTTGCATGTGGCCCCAACACAAGCCAGCAACTAGCGTATCGCCTGCGCCAACGGTGCTTACCACATTCATTCGAGGGGGTTGTGCACGAAGCCATTTGCCTTGGTTTAGCCACATCACACCGTCAGCGCCCATCGACACAACAATGTTCTCGATGCCTTTGTCACTCAGTGTTTGCGCGGCGGCTTGGCATTGTTCTGGTGTTTCTAGGTGTTCGCCAACAAAATCACCAAGTTCTTCATCGTTAGGCTTAATCAACCATGGGTGAGCCTCAATACCTGATTTCAATGCGGCTTTACTGCTGTCGAACAACACTTTTTTGCCTTGTTGATACAGTGCTTTTATCCACGCAGCACATTGTTCGGCGGTTACGCCTCCAGGTAAGCTACCTGCAAGTACAAAGTAATCATGAGTCTCTGCGAGACGGAATAGCGTCTCCTCAAAGCGAGCAATTTCGTCAGCCGTTACTTGAACACCAGGGAAGTTAATGTCACTAACGTTGCCATTAGCCTCAACGAGCTTGACGTTGATACGAGTTGCACCTTGTACTTCTACAAACTCATTCTTAACGCCGATGTCATTGAAAAGCTGATGGAATAGCTCAGGGTTATCTTTACCAAGAAAGCCGGTAACCGTGACATCTGCGCCTAAATCGCTCAACACTTTTGCTACGTTGACACCTTTACCTGCAGCATGGAGATTGCTTTGCTGCACTAGGCTCACGGAACCAACGTTTAGCTCATTTACTGAACCTGTTAAATCTAATGCCGGGTTGAGCGTAATAGTGACAACTTTACTTGTTTTGTTCGTCATATCGGCTCCTTAACCTTCACCAAGGCCAGAAGCGATAGCATTCCCGATAGACTCCAAGGCTTGCGGTGCATCAGGGCCTTCCGCAGTAAATTGAAGTTGGTGACCGTGCTTAACGCCAAGCGCAATGACTTTCATTAGGCTCTTCGCGTTTACTGTTTTGCCATCACCGTCTAGGTTGGCAACGCGAATAGTGGATTCAAATTTTTTCGCTTCCGCCACTAACATTGCACCCGGACGAGCATGTAAACCATGAGAGTTTTTGATTTTAAATACAGCGGTATTGCCTTCTTCTGAGGATGCGGCTGTGACTTCTTCACCTTTAAACAAAGCAAGAATCTGTTCTACTGATGCATCTAAAAGCTTGCCGTGCTCATTGTTAAACACGATATTAGAAAGCGTTTTTAGGATAGGCTGGTGAGCATTGTTACATGCCGCAAACGCGACAAGTGCACGCACTTTTTGACCTTCATATTCGCAGTCATTTGCCGTCGAGACAAATGACACGCCTGTGCGAGTTACATGTTTGTCACTGCCAATTAACCAAAGGCCATTACCTAAGTGAGTTGGTGTTTTGGTAACGAGATCTGCGACGAACTCGTTATCAGCACAGCCCGTGTTTTTCAAAAGACCACCAGCAACAGCACTCATTTGTAGCATATCGCTCGCAGGGAACATAAGTTGAATTAAAGAGGCGTCAAAGTCTGCTTCAAGCTGAACATCACCGTGGAGCAGGGCAATAATCTCGTCTTCATTTTTTGCATTACGTAGGCGTTCTTCTACGCCGTCAGCGCCTAGCACTTTCGTTAGCTGTTTAAGAATGCCAAGGTGCTCATCAGATTTAGCTGCAATGCCGATAGCGACGAACACAGTATTGCCATCACCCCAGTCGACACCTTGTGGGAAGTGATGCACAGCAACACCCGTTGTTTTCACCATTGAGCGAGTGTCAGTCGTGCCGTGCGGGATGGCAATACCGTTCCCCAAAAACGTAGAGTTTTGGTTTTCACGGTTTAGCATGCCTTCCACGTAACCGTGCTCAACTAGGCCTTTATCAGTCAGGCTATGAGCAATACTTTTTATTGCTTCAAACTTATCTGTCGCTGATTGCGAGAGGGTAATGTCGTTCTTATTTAGCTTAAGCATGGTGCTTCTCCAGCCTTAAGGTATCAATTTAAAAATGTATTCTGTGTGAGAAGTTGAAAGCTGCTTCTGCTGAGCGCTTATCACTCCTCAAACCATTCTATTTTTCAAGCTAAATCGATTCAGCTTATTGGTAAATTTTTTAAAAGACTCAGAAAAACTATTTTAAAAACTGACGTTAACGAATGAGTCTTTGGCGCTGTCCTATAGCCTAGCCTACAAATTGGTTTGTTGTGTATTCAGGTGATTTACGTCAATTTTTAAGTTTTGCTGAATCCTTTCAGCTTTTATACTGAATCGGTTCAGCTTATAATTCAACTTATCGAAAGATCGCTGATGTATTAATATGATCGCGCGCACAGAATAAGGTTTAGAATATGACACTGGATGAAATAGCCAAATTAGCAGGCGTTTCTAAGACAACTGCAAGCTATGTGATTAACGGAAAAGCGCAGAAATACCGCATCAGCGAGAAGACTCAGAAGAAAGTGATGGCCGTTGTAGAAGAATACAATTATAAGCCAGATCATGCGGCGTCTTCTTTGCGAGCAGGTAATTCACGCTCATTTGGGCTTATCATCCCAGACTTAGAAAACACCAGTTATGCGCGTCTTGCAAAACTGATTGAACAAAACTCGCGTAAAGCGGGGTACCAAATTTTAATTGGCTGCTCTGATGATGATCCTGATACAGAGCAAAAGGTGGCGGAAGCGTTAGTCAGTCGTCGCATTGATGCGTTGTTTGTGGCAAGTGGTATGCCCACTGCAAACGAGTATTATCTTAAGTTGCAAAATTCTGGTACGCCAGTTATCGCGCTAGACCGCCCAATGGATGATGAGCACTTTTGTTGTGTCATCAGCGAAGATTTTGACGCCGCACTTGAACTCACTCAGTCAGTACTGTCCGAGGATATAAAGTCCATTGGCTTAATCGGTGCATTGCAAGACCTTCAAGTATCAAAAGAGCGTGAGCTCGGTTTTCTATCCGCTTCTCAACAAGGTGGCAAAACGGCAACAGTGGGTTATGGGCAGCACTTCTCTCGAGAAGAAGGCAAGAAAGTCTTAGAGAGGTGGCTAGCAGAGAACGAGCTGCCAGATGCCATTGTCACAACGTCATACACACTGTTAGAAGGTGTGTTGGATGTGATGCTCGAAAAGCCAGAACTCATGAGCAAAGTTCGCCTAGCGACGTTTGGTGATAATCGACTGCTGGACTTCTTGCCAGTGAAAATCAACTCTTTACCTCAACAATTTGAGTTGATCGCGGACAGTGCAATGGAGTTAGCACTCAACGCTTCCGCCAAACGTTATAAACCGGGCGTTGAATTGATTCCACGTAAAATTGTAAAACGTCACTAAATAGGTTGCTCAAAGCTTTACTTCAGCCGTCAGCGCCACAAATGCGTGGTCGCTGGCGTTTTTATCTCTGTCATAAATCGGGTTGATCAGATGTTGGTTAGACACCTGATAATCAACAACCTCGGCAACCGATATATCTGATAAGGTGTCAAACTCTTGAGAGAGCAAGATATAGTCGAGCACATTCCCAGTGGAAAAATGATAATGCGTAGCGGGGCGTTCATCCTTTAGAGCGTCACTTTGTAATGACCATCCATCTTTGAGTTGCAATTCAGTGACGCTGTCACCAGTATTGGATACCAATGCGCTATTAACACTGGTTGGAGTGATAGGTTGATTCATATCACCCATTAACACCGTTGGCATTGGCTCCTTTCTATACCTTTTTTGCATCGCGTCTCTTAACATCGCAGCTTCCCAACCTCTTTGTTGGGTAGATAACCAGCGCCCAATAATCGTGCTAGACGTTTCTGGTTGTTCTGAGTCGGCTGGGCGTTGAGATTTTAAGTGAGTTACGTAAACGGCGATATGACCAAGTACAGGATGTATGACTTGGGCATAGATAGGTTTGCGACTGAACTCTGGAGCAACACTTACTCCAAAAGGCTCAAGCGTTGCTAAGTCAAATTCTACCGCTTGTACTTTTTCTATTGGAAACCGAGATGCGATTGCCACAACAGGGCTTGAGTAAATGTACTCATCCTCTACATGTGGGGTGTCAACGGTCGCAAAGTAGGGGTAGCCGATGGTTGAAAAGAATGCCTGAGTCTTCTCGATACTGAACACCTCTTGTAAGCCAATCACGTCAGCTTCGAGTTTTTCAATTTGGCGTTGCGTCCAAGTAAGTTTGTCTTGCCATTGCTCTAACGAGTAGATGTTTTCGAAATCATAGTAGGCATCAGGAGGTGCGACAAAATTAAACAAGTTAGCCGTGACAAAGGTAATTCTACTTGGTTGAGACAAAGTATTCGCTCTTTTCAACAATAACTTGAAGAGTATATACCTTCAGGCTGCGTAATTGCAGCTTCGTTTGAACCAAGCCTCGACATACAAGCTAACGAGCAGCAAGTTAAATGGGTTAAGAGGTGCTCAAATGCCAAGGCGAATCGGTGATTGAGCATCGGCAGAGGTTTCTATTTTTAAGCATTGCGTTTAAACTTCAGGGCATCAAATAGTAAGAGTAAGTAACATGACCCAAGATTACGACCACGAAGAGTATTTAGAAGGCGAAGAGATTGAGATCGAAGCGATTGGCATTGATGTTGATGCGCATCCGATCGAACTGTACAAGCTTTTTAAAATCGCGAACTTGGTCAGCGGTGGCGGCGAAGCAAAGCATATCATCGAAGAAGGTTACGTCGCGGTGAATGGTGAGCTAGAAACACGTAAGCGCCGCAAGATGTATGATGGTGACTTTTTTGAGTTTAACCAGGAATATTATGTTGTGGTTTGCGATGCGCCAGTAACTGAACCTGAAACGGCAGAGCAAAAAGCGGAAAAGAAAGCGAAGAAAGAAGCGCAATCTGCACGTAAAGAGAAATCTCGCCAAAGCAAGTCAGCTAAAGGCTCTGGACCTAAGTCAACAGGCCGAAAAGCAGCGCATAAAGAGCGTAAAGCACAACAAAACGCGCTGTCGCAATCGGCGAAGAAAGGTAAGAAAGCTGAAAAGCCGCAAGCGACTCGTGATCCGAAGAGTGGACGTAATTCTATTGATTTTTTCTAGGGGAAACAAACGCTTAACTAAATAAGTCACATCTGAGTAAAACTAAAAAGCGCTGAGCATATTATATCGGCGCTTTTTTGGTTTCACTGTGCCGTAAGTGGGCAGTGTCAATGCACTGTCGTCTCAATATTTAGGCTATCTGTCCAGTGATGAATGGCGCAAGGCTTACCTAAGTAAAAGCCTTGGTAATAATCTAAATCAAGTTGATACATCGCTTGCAGCTGTACGTCTTCTTCTACCCCTTCTATGATCACTTTTGCTCCCATATGAGCCGCGAGCTCAACGGCGCTATGTATGGAAAAGGTTTCTCCGGCGCAGTAATCAAGTAGATAGGAGCGATCGATTTTTATGATGTCAGGGCAGAGCTGCTGAACACGTGCGATATCAGAATGTTGAGCGCCAAAATCATCGATAGCAAAGATAAAGCCATTCGCTCTCATTAACTGCACGGCTTTGATCAGTAAATCAGTATCACCGCATGACTCTTCGACTACTTCAAACACCACGTCTGATGGGCTCATACCAAGGTCGGAAAGGCGCTTGTAAAGCAGGCCGTTGTCTTTAAAGCCCATGTCTTTGGTTAGGGTGAGTAGGGTTTGAGGCATTACATTGAGAAACAGTTTGATAGGCGTTCCTGCGAAACAGCGTGCAAAATTTCGAATGTGCATTGCTCTGGATAAAAACTCAACACACAATCGAAAGTAGGGATCGAGGCCATTGTTGGCCAGAAATACATCAGGACGAATTAACGAACCATCAATGCCACGAATTCGCAGTAGAGCTTCCATTCCAATAATACGCTGGTGCTTATCAAAAATCGGCTGATAAACACTGTGAAAAGTGAATTGATTGAGAACTACGTAATATTCACCAAGATTATCTTGCTTAATGTATCGCTCGTAGTCCGATTGATTCTTTAACTCCATGAAAAACGCCGAAAATTTAGCATCTTTTCAATGTAACAGGATGCAATTCTGATTTGAAGATTCAAATGTGTCTAATTACATATACAGTTGAGTTAATTTGAAATGGATTCCGATTTTGCTTCAATGTGACGAAAAATAAGTGACAACCCAAAACAAATCAAAAAGTAAGCAATGCCGACAATGAGCCAAATTTCAAAGATATAGCCTGATGAATTTGCCATTTCGGTCCCAACAAACGTCATTTCTTGTATCGAGATCAGTGAAACGATGGAGGTGTCTTTCACTAGAGAGATGGTTTGACCTGCAAGTGCTGGGGTGATGACTTTGAGCACCTGTGGCGCGATAACGAATCGGTACTTCACCCATCGAGACAAGCCCAATGAATCTGCCGCTTCCCACTGTCCTTGGTCGATACTTTGTAAACCTGCACGCACCACTTCTGCAACGTAGGCAGAAGAGAGTAGGCCGACGCATAACACGCCAGAGGCAAGATTTTCCCAAAGGTTATAAGGCCCAAAAAGAAAGCTCTGTAGCGCATTTGGTTCGCCGTTATAGTTTCGTAGAATATCTTCTAAACCGAGTAACGGGATCAACTGGTTAGAAATGAAAAAGTAGAAAATAAAAACAAAAACCAACGGTGGGATGTTTCTTACCAACTGGATAAATGTGTTTGCAGGTGTGTGCAACCAAACGGAGCGAGAGAAGCGTGCTAAGCCTAGCAACGTGCCAAGCACTAACGCGAAGCTGATGCCCCAAATACTGAGCCTTAACGTCGAAATCAAACCTTGGAAGAAGTAGGGCAAACCACCATCGGCTCTGGGCGTAAAAAGTAGTTCAAACGCCTCTTTCCACTGCCACAAATAATGTACACCAACAGTGGAGCGATGGTACAGCCAAACGCCACCAATACCACAGATAATAAGCAGTACCCAATCTAGCGTGTTTAACCGCGATAGAAAGGAACCTGTGTTGGAATTAGTGGGTACTGTGCGAGTGGTGGTTTGTTCGCCCAAAAATTTGACTCCGATAGATGATGAAAAAGTAAAATGGATGATTGGAAAGTATAGGCTCGCGAAGACCACGAGCCATTTAGATTACTGGCCTCGCGCGACTTGATCTTGCCAATCTAATGTCGAGAACCAGTATTCATAACGTTGTTTTAACCATCCATCTTGGGTTCTTGCTTCAATCCATTTATTGAAAAAGGCTTTTTTATCTTCTTCCCCCAAACGAACTGCAAAGGCTTCGTTACCTTTTGATAATCGCTCAGAAAATGGAAGGAATAGTTTGTCGCTGTGTTTCACTGTCTCATGCTCTGGTTTTGGGCTAGAAGCAATGACCGCATGGGCGTTACCATTCAGCACCTCTTGGAACGCTTGAGCGTCATCATCAAATTGCAGAATCTTCGCTTTCGGGAAGGTTTCTCTGGCGACTTGAACGGTGAATGCGCCGCGACGGGCCGCTATTTTTACGCGTCGTGAGTCAAAGTCCGAAAACTCGCTAAAACCAGAAGCCAGTTTTTTATTTGCTGCTACTTGAACACCTGAGTGTGAATAGGGTTCAGTAAACAACACGCTTTTGGAACGCTCGGGCGTGACCGACATGCCACCGATGATCACGTCGAACTTTTTCGCCAGTAGTGCGGGAATAATGCCATCCCACGCGGTCGGTACAAATTCCACTTTCAAACCTGAATCTTCTGCTAAGCGTTTGGCAACATCGATTTCAAAACCGATTAACTCACCTTGCTTGTTGCGCATTGCCCAAGGGACAAATGTTGACATACCAACGCGCAAAGTGCCTCGTTCTTTGATTTGATCTACATTGGGTGTGGCAACATCTTCTTTCGCGATTGTAGGCATAGCGATGGCTAGCCCTAATAATGCAGTAATGGTCGCTTTGAATAACTTCATGTTATCTCCTTATAATTTGCGCCAACTGGCTCCGAGTTTGTGTTCTAGCCATGCAGACAAGCCAGAAAGTGATAGAGTGAGAGCAAGATAAATTGCTGCCACGGTAAACCAAATTTCAAACGGCATCGCGGTCTCAGAGACGATGTTGCGTGCCTGTGTTGTTAAATCAAAAATCGCCATCACGCTTACAATGGAAGAGTTTTTGATCAAAGAAACCACTTCATTGGTCAATGGCGGTAATGTGCGCTGTAAAACCTGAGGCAAAATCACGTCTTTGTAAGTGTAAAACGGTGATAACCCGAGTGTTTGTGCTGCTTCGAATTGCCCTTTAGGAATACTGTTTAAACCTGCGCGGAATATTTCTGCAGTGTAAGCACCTTGGAAAAGGGACAAAGCCAGAACGGCGGTGCTGAATCGGTCCAAACCAATCACGGGGCCAAACACGAAATAGAGCAAATAGATTTGCACCAACAACGGCGTGTTACGTATTACCTCGACATAAGTGGTGCCAATAACATTGCCGACTTTCGAATCGCTAAGCCTTAGTAACGCGGTGACCAACCCCAACACTAAGGTGAAGAATAGACTAATGGCCGAGATGTTAAGCGTGACCAATAGCCCATCGATAAGTTCTGCGGGCCACCATTCGCCATCTTCATAAAAAGCGATGTAATCAGGCACGCGTTCCCATTGCCATTGATACCCCATAGCGTTGGCACCAGAGTCTAACACCCACACAATCGCGATGAAGAGGAGCATCATTTGCAGTAAAGCTTGAAGGACGGGTTTGATTACGCGAACTATCATCAGTAACTTAAAATTTGGTTCAAAAATGCTTGGGTTCGTGGATGCTGTGGTGTTTCAAATAAGGCGATCGGTGAGTTCATTTCCACGATTTGGCCTTCATCCATAAATACCACGCGGTTCGCTACTTTTTTGGCAAATCCCATTTCGTGCGTGACGCAAATCATCGTCATTCCGCTTTGTGCCAGCTCAACCATGACATCCAACACTTCATTGATCATTTCCGGATCAAGTGCCGAAGTTGGTTCGTCAAAGAGGAGTAAGTCCGGTTCCATGCATAAGGAGCGGGCGATCGCGACGCGTTGCTGCTGACCGCCAGAAAGCTGGATAGGGTACTTGCTCGCTTGCTCTTCAATGTTGACTCGCTTTAGGTAATGTCGTGCGCGTTTTTCAGCTTTTTGTTTTGACAATTTGAGTGTGCGAATCGGCGCTAAGGTGAGGTTTTCCAGTACAGTCAAATGAGGAAAAAGGTGGAAGTGCTGGAACACCATGCCGATTTTACCGGGCTTGAGAGATTTTGCGTGAGAAGGCTGGTCGAATACATGAAGCTGGCCTTCTTGAATCGATTCAAGATGGTTGATGCAACGAATGAGCGTTGATTTTCCTGAACCAGAAGGGCCACACACCACGACGATCTCGCCAGAATGTACGGAGAAGTTGATATCTTTTAGAGCGTGGTAATCGCCATACCACTTGTTTACGTTGCTAAATTCAACAACAGGAGTGTTCTCTTTCAAAGGGGCACGCTATAAAGGAAAAATATCCTTCTACAATAGCAAGTTGTGCGCATTATTTCATTAAGAACAAGCTTATATTCAGGTTCTAAGATTAAGAACCTGCTCACTTTAGTGTTTGATAAAGTAATGTTTTAAGAATTAGGCACAAAAGCTATTACTAATAAGTCAGTTCAACTGAGATACGGATAACGAACAACGATGGCAACAACGGACATTACCATCAATGTTTGTGCGGAATAGTAGGTCACCATGACGACTTGTCGCGAAAATACGGATCGTCCCCCGAAGCGTTCAAAAGCTAAGACGGTACCAGAAACGATGAAGATAAAGCTTCCGAGCACTGCAAACGAGGACGATTGTGTTTTTCCACTCAAATAATACTCGATAGCAGCCCAACACATGGTCATCAATACCAATATGTAGCTGGCAACCGGGAGCTTTTCTTGACCAAGGTCCGGTCGAAACAACCAATAGAAACACACACCGAGTCCAAATAAAGCAATAGGGAGCCAAGGCGTAAAATGCCAAGCGGACATGATGGTAAAACCGTAGCTATAGGAAAGATGGGCAGAGCAGAAGAGCACTAATCCGGTAATAAACTTATCTCTAGGGAGCATTAATAGTAGATCACCAAGCAACGAGAGCGATAAACCAACCAAAATCCAATGCGTATATGGCATATGATAGGCAGGAGACTGGATTAAAATTCCTAACATACAGAGCACTGGTAATGGTTTGGATACGTAGAAGACCCACTTAGGACCTTTACGGATACTGATGATATGTATGAATGCTAATACGACAACAACTAGCCACATAAAATGGATTCTCGAACAGACAAGCTAATGTAGTGGATAACTACAACAAATAAAAGGTCCATTAAATGAGTAAGTTAGACCTTTGAATTCAATTTTATTTTTGTTTGTGTAAAGCTGGACAGTTGTCTCTTTACTGACCTACACGATCAATGAGTTTGTAGGGATTAATCGTTATTTTGAGGAGTTCCCGAATTTGAACGTGATGAAGCTTACAAAATAGCATAAAAAAACGGTATTGTGACCGTTAAGTCACAATACCGTTAAACCCTAGAAAGGGCAGTGAACTGTTTTTGCTGTTAGGCAACAGCGAGTTCTAAAATTTCACGACTACGTTCAAGAGTAATCGCCTGGTTTTCACCGAGAACGGTCATTCCGTGTTTATTGAGTTGTTCGATGATGGCATCGATCGCTTGTTCACGACTTTCACCATAGTTTTCTAGCTTAGTTGCGACATCAAGTTGATGATAAAACGCTTCGATCGCTTCGATGGTACGTTCAGCAAGATCGTCTCCAGCTTCAAGTCCAAATACGTTGCGACCCATTTGCTCTAGTTTAGGACGTTTAAATTGCATTTGGTTGCGAAGTAGCGATGGTTGGACGATTGCAAGAGAACGTGCATGATCGACGCCCCATAGAGCCGTTAATTCATGGCCGATCATATGTGTCGCCCAGTCTTGTGGTACGCCACTACCAATTAACCCGTTCAATGCTTGGTTAGCAGACCACATTAAGTTTGCGCGCCACATATCGTCGTCTCGCTCGGCAAACTGTTCTCCGAGTGTTTTTAAGGTTTTCAGCAGTGTTTCTGCATAGCCATCTTGAACCATTGCGCCGGTAGGAAGCGTCAAGTATTGCTCACATACGTGCACCCATGCGTCAACAATGCCGTTGATAAGCTGGCGTTCTGGCAATGTTTTCATTACATCCGGGTCTAACACCGCAAATTTAGGCTGTACTGCTGGAGACATGAACGGAAGTTTGTCTTGAGTTTCTTTTTTAGTGATAACTGCGCCCATGTTTGACTCTGAGCCTGTTGCTGGCAATGTCAAAATTGCAGCTAGAGGCGTCGCTTCAGTGACTTGGTGTTTACCAATCATGATATCCCAGCCATCACCATCATACTTAGATGCTGCTGCTACGTATTTAGAGCCATCAATGACTGAACCACCACCTACAGCAAGAATAAAGTCAACACCATGTTCTTTTACCATTGCGACCGCTTTATCGAGCGTTTCTTTGGTTGGGTTGGGTTCAACACCAGAAAACTCTAGCCATTCATGTCCCTCTAGTGCTTCTGAGACTTGGTCGTACACGCCATTTTTTTTAATTGAGCCACCGCCGTATACCACTAAAACTTTTTGGTCGGATGGGATAGCTTCTTTGATTGCAGCGATTTGTTTTTGACCAAAGAAAATCTTGGTTGGGTTTACATAAGAAAAGTTCATTATTAGCCCTCTTGCTTCCAGTAAAGGAGATTGAATACGTGCATATTAGTCCTGATTAACGTTCGTTAACAGGTCGATTTCTGCAAATAATTTGCCTATTTCTACAAAATTAATGCTCTTGAACTAGAAAGTTAAAGTTGAGAGGAAGTATAGTGCTCACAATAATAATAGAGACCAAACTCGTTGGTCATTGATGGAGCGCTCTAATGCACACTCTCGCAGATATCATGCAGCAATATGTTGAAAAGCAGGGACTGCATGACTTAGAAGGTATGAAGAAAACCGCAATAGATGGCGTATGGTTTTATCGCAGTAGCAAAGGAAATCATCGACAGCCGTTTGTCTATCAGTCTGGCATTATTGTTTTAGGTCAAGGACATAAGAACATTCATATCGGTGATACACCTGTCCAATATGGGCCCGATGATTACCTTGTCGTAGGAGTTCCCATGCCCCTGGAGTGCGAAGCGTTTGCGACAAACAATGAGCCTTTACTTGGCATCTCGATAGATATTTCGCCAACGCTTCTTCATAAGCTCGTTAAAAAACTTGAGGCTGAGAAATTCAGTAATAAGTGCCTGGACACTACCCGTTGCGGCCTTAAATCGGTACACATGAGCGAAGGTATGCTGGATGCATGCAAGCGACTAATGAGCGCGTTGTGTAATGAGCTGGATGTTGTCATGCTCGGTGATCTACTTCTTGAGGAAATTGTTTATCGCACTTTGGTAAGCAAAGAAGGGTATGTTTTATTTGACTTAGCACACCAAGAAGGCTCTTACGCGAGGGTCGCTAAAGCACTGAATCGTGTTCATCAAGCGTACCATGAACAGTTGAGCGTACAAACATTGGCAGAAGAAGCCAATATGAGTGTGTCTGCTTTCCATCAAGCTTTTCGCAATGTCACGCTTGAATCTCCGTTGCAATACATTAAGAAAGTTCGACTTAATAAAGCGCGCGAGTTAATCCAGTTGGAGGGGCGACGTGTTAATGATGCCGCGAGACTGGTCGGGTACACGAGCCCATCACAGTTTAGTCGCGAGTACAAGCGACATTTTAATGAAACGCCAAGGTCAACAAAGGCTTAGTGATCTTTATTTCAAAATAACGACTTTTTTTGCCTTTTTTATTAATTTGCGAGTGACATATTTATTTGATTTATAAAATTAGTTACTGGTGCCAAATAATAGGTACGTTGTTGCAAGCATTTAGTGGATTGTTGCGAGGCGGTGTGGAAAACTCGTAAATAGATAGTGTGAAATCACCAACTTGTACTTAAGTTATTTTACGTCGAAATAAAAGTATAAGTGCGCTTTGTTTAGCGCATTTAGTATTGTTTTAACAATAACTTAAGGAAGAGCGATTATGCACCTTAAAAACGGCAACGCAGTGAAAAGCGTGTTCACACTAAGCACTCTCACCGCTTCTTGTCTTATGGCCTTCAATAGCTACGCAGCGGTTGACTGTGCCCCTCTAGAAACTTGGCAATCATCAAAAGTTTATAACGGTGGTGACCAAGTTCAACATGAAGGTAATGCTTACAAAGCACGTTACTGGACGCAAAACAGTAACCCAGCGCAATCTGGTGAGTGGGGCGAGTGGGAAACACTTGGCGCATGTGATGGCACTGGACCGGTTGATCCACCTCAGAATGAAGTCCCGACTGTTACTCTGACATCGCCTTCTGCGTCGGCTTCTGTGACTGCGGGGGATGTTGTTAACCTAGCTGCAGATGCAGCTGATACGGATGGTACTGTTAGCAAAGTAGAATTCTTTGTTGATGGCGTATTAGTTGGTCAGGCAACGTCTGCGCCTTATGCTGCGTCATGGACAGCGACTGAAGGCCAGCACGAATTCTCTACTAAGGCGTATGATGATGCAGGTGCAGTGAGCACAGCAAGTGCTGTGACGTTAACTGTGGCACCAGCACAACCTGGTAACGAAGCGCCGACAGTGGATGTTGCGCTTTCTGCGACTTCTATTGACTTGGGTGGCTCCGTCACACTGACTGCGAATGCCGCAGATGCGGATGGCACCGTTGCTAAAGTTGATTTCTATGTGGCGGGCGTCCTTGCTGGCACCGCAACAACTGCGCCATACACGCTTGATGTAACGCCTTCACAAGCTGGTTCGCTAAGTGTTTATGCGAGAGCAACCGATGATGCTGGAGCAACAGCAGATTCTGCACTCGCGACGTTAACGGTAAACGGTGGCGCGGTGACATCTAACTGCCGCCCTGATGGCTTGTATCAAACAACGGGTGTAGACGTTCCTTACTGTTCTATTTATGACGAAGAAGGTCGCGAGAAAATGGGCGCCGATCACCCACGTCGTGTGATTGGTTACTTTACTAGCTGGCGCGCAGGTGAGGACCCTCAATCTACTTACCTTGTTAAAGATATTCCTTGGGAGCAACTTACTCACATTAACTACGCGTTTGTGAGCATTGGTTCTGATGGTAAAGTAAACGTTGGTGACGTTAATGACCCTAACAACCCTGCTACGGGTAAAACTTGGCCTGGCGTTGAGGTAGATCCTGCTCTTGGCTTTAAAGGTCACTTTGGTGCGCTAGCGACTTACAAGCAAAAACATGATGTTAAAACGCTAATCTCTATCGGTGGTTGGGCTGAAACGGGCGGTCACTTCGATACGAATGGCGATCGTGTGGCTGACGGTGGCTTCTACACCATGACGACGAATGCAGACGGTTCTATTAACCATGCTGGCATCGAGAAGTTCGCAACTTCAGCCGTTGAAATGATGCGTCAGTACAAGTTCGACGGTCTGGATATTGACTATGAATACCCAACATCAATGGCTGGTGCTGGTAACCCTTACGACAAAGACTTCATGGAACCACGTCGTCAGTATCTATGGGCGTCTTACCAAGAGCTGATGAAAGTATTGCGTGAGAAACTTGACGCGGCATCCGCGCAAGATGGCATTCATTATATGCTGACTATCGCAGCACCATCTTCAGGTTACCTACTGCGTGGTATGGAAACCTTCGATGTAACTAAGTACCTAGACTACGTAAACATCATGTCTTACGACTTGCATGGGGCTTGGAATGATCACGTTGGTCACAACGCAGCATTATTCGATACAGGTAAAGACTCGGAGCTAGCGCAGTGGAACGTATACGGCACTGCTGCATACGGTGGTATCGGTTACTTGAACACAGACTGGGCTTACCATTACTTCCGTGGTTCTATGCCTGCAGGTCGTATCAACATTGGTGTTCCTTACTACACCCGTGGTTGGCAAGGTGTTACTGGTGGTGAAAATGGTCTGTGGGGCCGAGCAGCACTGCCAAACCAAGCTGAGTGTCAACCTGGTACCGGTGAAGGTGAGAAGAACAACTGTGGTCACGGTGCTATTGGTATCGACAACATGTGGCACGATACAGACCCTAAAGGCAACGAAATGGGCGCTGGCTCTAACCCAATGTGGCATGCGAAGAACCTAGAAAATGGTATCTGGGGCTCTTACGCAGCCGCTTACGGTCTTGATCCAGTTAACGATCCTTCGGATAAGTTTGTTGGTACATATACACGTCATTACGATAGCGTTGCTGTAGCGCCTTGGTTGTGGAACGCAGAGAAGAGCGTGTTCCTATCTACGGAAGATAAAGCTTCTATCGAAGTGAAAGCTGATTACGTTATCGATAAAGAAATCGGCGGTATTATGTTCTGGGAACTGGCAGGCGACTACAACTGTTACGTACTGGATGCAAATGGTAATCGTACGGCAGTAGATGCAACTGAACAAGCTTGTGCAGCTGGTAATGGTGAGTACCACATGGGTAACACTATGACCAAAGCTATCTACGACAAGTTTAAGTCTGCAACACCTTACGGTAATAAAGTCGCGACGGGCCCGACACCAACAGAAGCGGTAGACATTACAGTCAGCGTTGGCGGCTTTAAGGTTGGCGACCAAAACTACCCAATTAATCCGAAGATCACGTTTACGAACAACACTGGTCAAGCGATCCCTGGTGGTACTGAATTCCAGTTTGATATCCCAGTATCAGCTCCTGATAATGCGAAAGATCAATCTGGTGGCGGTTTGAAAGTCATTGCTTCTGGACATACTCGTGCAAACAACATCGGTGGCTTAGATGGCGTAATGCACCGCGTATCGTTCTCTCTACCTGCTTGGAAAGATTTACCAGCGGGCGGTACTTACGAGCTTGATATGGTTTACTACCTACCAATCTCTGGTCCGGCTAACTACTCAGTGATTTCTGGTGGTAAAGAGTTTGCGTTCAAGTTTGAACAGCCAGAACTACCAATTGGCGACCTAAATGCAGGCTCGGGTGATGGTGGTACTACTGAACCAGGTACGTGTGATACGACAGGTTTAGTGACATACCCAGCTCTACCACAAACGGATTGGGCTGGTAACCCAAGCCACGCTAACCAAGGTGATAAGATCATCCACAACGGTGTGGTTTACCAAGCGAACTGGTGGACAGCGGCTGAGCCGGGCACAGATGGTAGCTGGTCAACTGTATGTAACATCTAATTATTATGTATTATTTGTTATAGCCTAACGTTAATAGGCACTTAAACAAAAGCGCACGATGATGATCGTGCGCTTTTTTGTTGCGATGGTTTGTCGTTTAGTCGAATTGGTAACTTTCGGGTATGACGACAATACCTTTGTCTGAGATTTTAAATCGCTTCGTATCTTCTAGTTTGTTGATGCCAATTTGAGTATGTGGCGGAATACGAACATGTTTATCAACTATGCAGTTGACCAACTGACTTCCTTCACCGACCTCTACGTCATCAAAAATGATGGAATCGACTACCGTGGCACTGTCTTGAATGCGTACGTTAGAGGAAATAATGGAATGCTGTACTGAGCCTCCAGAATTGATGACACCGGTAGCAATGATGGAGTTAATAAAAATACCTTCATTGCCCGTGGCTGACGATACAGTACGAGCTGGTGGAAACTGCGGCTCGTAAGTACGAATCGCCCAATTGGATTGATATAGGTTCATTGGTGGTACTGGCTCTAGCAGATCCATATTCGCTTCATAGAAGGAATCAATGGTACCCACGTCGCGCCAGTAGCAATCCTTATCAACGCGCCCTTTACTGCCACAAAATTGATAAGCATAAACGGATTCCGTATCAATCAGCTTAGGTATGATGTCTTTTCCAAAGTCATGGCTTGATGAATCGAGTTTTGAGTCGTCTTCGAGTGCTTCTTTTAAAACATCCATGTCAAAGATATAAATCCCCATGGAAACGAGGCTTCTGGTTTTACTTCCTGGAAGGGTAGGTGGGCATTCTGGTTTTTCTATAAATGAAGTAACTAGCCCGTTTTCTGCGGTGCCCATTACCCCGAATGCTGAAGCATCCTCTACGGGAACATCCATACAGGCAACGGTGAGCTTAGCACCTTTCTCTTTATGCTCTTCAAGCATCGCGGCGTAGTCCATTCGATAGATATGATCGCCGGATAACACAACCACATACTTCGCGTCATTGCGCGATAGTAACCACATGTTGTGATAAATCGCATCAGCGGTTCCTTCATACCATGCACCACCTTTGCGCATTTGAGGTGGAACCGCAGTGATGTACTCGCCAAGCTCTGGATTGAATATCGACCAACCATCTCGCAAGTGTTTTTGAAGTGAATGAGATTTGTATTGGGTCAAAACAAGGATTTTACGCAAACCTGAGTGTAAACAGTTGGTTAGTGTGAAATCTATAATTCTATACTTTCCGCCAAAAGGTACTGCTGGCTTGGTTCTATCATCGGTGAGTGGGCTGAGTCTAGACCCCATCCCTCCGGCTAAAATTACGGCGAGTGCGTCTTCCATATTGTTCCCTTTCCCTTTATTGCATGCATCAAAACGGTGCTAACCAGGAGGAAGTGGTTTACAGCGCAGAGGTTTTGAAAATGCTTCTGCTGATGTGTTTACTACTGCAAACTTTAGTACAAGATTCGAGCCATAGAATATCTCTTTAAAAATCAAAGGGGTTAAAAATTCATCGCAAGGTAATTGCACCACATTAGTGAAGTGCTAAGTAGGCCGTGCATCAAATTGGCGCAAGATTATAGGGAAGGGGAGAAAATAAGTATGGATTTACAATGTAAAGTGAGGATAAAACAGTAAGATAAAGATAATCAAGCACGCCTCTTCGTCTGTTCAAAGTGAGTGGATATATAAGTAAATCACTCACTCTTTAAACGTGCTTCCTTTATAGTCAACTATACGTTGACGTTACACTAAGAGAGACCGACGATATTTCCTTCATCATCAAGGTCTAAATTCATAAATGCAGGTTTATCAGGCAAACCTGGCATCGTCATCACCGTGCCTGATAACGCATACACAAACCCAGCGCCAGCACACAGACGTAACTCACGGATAGGGACTGTAAAACCTGTCGGCGCGCCTTTGACTGCGGAATCTGTTGTTATCGATAGTGGGGTTTTCGCTATGCAAACCGCTAAGTTGTTAAAACCTAGATTTTCAAAATGGTTGAGCTGTTCAGTAGCAAGGGAACTCATTTCTATATTGGCGGCACCATAGCCAGCTTCACACACAGCCATAAGTTTTTCGTGTAACGATTGTTCTTTATTGTATAAAGGACGAAACTCTGTAGGCTGGGCACAAGCGTCAATAACATGTTGAGCTAACTGAGTTGTGCCTTGCCCGCCTTGCGCAAAAGCGGTGCTGATAGCGACTTTAACTTCCGGATTAAATTGCTGAACCAGCTCTTTAAGTATTTTAAGCTCTTTCTCACAATCTTGCGGGAACTGGTTAATAGCGACAACAGCTGGAATGCCATATTTATGAACGTTATTAATGTGCCATTTTAAGTTTTCAAATCCCGCTTCCAATGCTGCTTGGTCTGGATTAAAAATGGAATCTGGAATGGCCATACCTGGTCGTAAATCATAGTGTCCAGAATTTGCTTTGAGGCCGCGTAATGTCGCTACTATCACTACACAATCTGGCGCCTTGCTGGCGGCGGCAGCTTTAATGTTACACGCTTTCTCAAATCCCATGTCCGAACCAAACCCCGCCTCAGTTACAGTGTAACTTGATAGTTTTAGCGCGATATCGTCGGCAATAATAGATGAATTTCCATGGGCGATGTTTGCAAACGGGCCTGCGTGAATCAACGTAGGAACACCTTCCAGAGTTTGCATCAGTGTCGGTGCTATGGCCTCTTTTAATGTCACTGCCATTGCTCCTGCAACTTGCAGATCCTCAGTGGTTACCGGGTTTCCGTTCAAATCGTACGCTACGACAATTTTCCCAATACGCTGACGTAAATCTTTTAAATCTTTAGCCAGTGCAATGATAGCCATTAACTCAGACGCGGCAGAAATATCGAACCCTTCGTCGCGTTCGTATCCATTGATGACTTTTCCTGGCTCATTTAACCCAATTTTGACTTTACGTAGTGCACGATCATTATGGTCCATTACTCGTTTCCAAGTAATGCTCGCCGTATCGATTTTAAGTGCCTTTAATCCAGTACGTGCTTCAAAGGCATCATAGCCTTCGCGCTGTTCATGATACAAGCGAGCATCAAGCGCGGCTGAAGCTAGATTATGCGCCGCCGTCACCGCATGGATGTCACCAGTAAGGTGCAAGTTCAGTTCTTCCATTGGAGCAACTTGGGAATAACCACCGCCAGCAGCACCGCCTTTAATACCGAATACAGGCCCCATAGAAGGTTGTCTAATACATGCGATAACGGATTGTCTAAGCTTAGCTAAACCTTGCGCCAGTCCGACTGTTGTAACGGTTTTTCCTTCGCCAAGTGGGGTAGGAGTGATCGCAGTAACAAGCACAAGCTTACCGTTATCATTCTCTTTGAGCCGCTCCAAACATTTTGGATTGACTTTGGCTTTGTGCTTCCCGTGAGTGTCATATTCTTCGGGTAATAACCCTACTTTTTCCGCAATAACATCAATAGAAGAAAGTGGTGTGTTTCGGCAAATTTCAATATCTGACTGCATGGATAATCCCTAAAGTGACTCGCAGGTAGTGTTGAAAAACAATCTGAGTTGGAGCAAGTATTATTGTTGGGCAAACGTTTGCTCGGTGATGGTACTGTTTCGATTCGGTATGTAAAGAGTTTACTGCTCTATACTGTGCTACATACTAACAAAATCTACTAATTACTGCGCCAGATCAAAACAAAAAGGCCACCAAATGGTGACCTTGATGTATTTTTAGCTTTAAAGCTGTGATCTTAACGATCCCAGTAAGTTTCTTCTAAGCTATCTTCTCGTTCAGGAAGTGCTCGCGATAGGCGAGGAGAGTGTTGCGTCAACACTTCATAGCTTACTCGGTTTGCATATTTACAGATCTGAGAAAGTGATGAGTAAGTCAAACAGCGTACTTCGTGCTTTTCTGAGTTAGGCACTTCTTTTTGATGGAAAGAGTTTGCAGCCATATCATGCAGTAAAGCAGAAAGCGCCGCATCACCTGCGCCGTTGGTGTTCTTAATCTCTAGTGGACCACCTAGGTAAGGACCAATGTAAGAGTATACCTTCATTGGCTTCTCACAATCTCCTTTACGCATCGCACGACTAAATTCGTATTGGTTAAAGGCTTCAATTGAGCCTTCAAGAATGTCGTGTGTGGTTTCTCGTTTTACTTTTTCGTCGGTGTAACCTGCCATGTATAGGCCATTTGGCCCTGCAGTACATAGAACAAGATCGACCCACTCAAGTGCTTTATCAGCAGCCGCTAGCGGTTCTGTCTCGCCTGTTAATGCGGCGCCTTCTTCTTCATTCATTGCAACAACAGATATGTTCTCGCGAATGTACTCTTGCCACCACTGCGCGTTACCTTCGATAACGTATTTTGTGCCTAAAGTTAGTACAACAGGGACATCGTGCTTCTTGGCAAAGTCGATCGCTTTTTGTACCGCTTTCGGCATTGGATCCTCTTCTTTACCGCGCATTAGGTAAGAAGAAACAACTAGAGCTGATGCTTTCTCAAAGATCTCTTCAGGAATGCTTTCCGGAAGTAGTTGGTTCATGTGACCTTCATTGATAGCAAATGTGCGTTCGCCATCTTGAGAAATCAGGGTATAACAACGACCAATAGGACCATCTACCGTTTGTAGGTGGTTGAGGTTCATGCGTGAAGAGGTGCGGCAAAGGTAACGGTAAGCAAAAGAACCAACTTGAATGTTCTTGGACATCACACCGAGCAAAACGGATTTGCTATCCGCCAATACTGAGTAATTGTGGAGCGTGTTGCCAATCGTGTCACCTGGGTATTGGTGTGTGATTAGGCCTTGCTCAACCAGTTCTTCGTAAAGTGCATCTGCTTTGCTTTCTTCAAGAACGAGTGAATGTCCTTTACTTAGGTTGTATTTTTCTAAAAACGCATCATCTACACGCGCTTCGATATCTACGATGGTTTGACCGACACCAACAATAGTTGGGCGATATAGCTTAGGCGCTTGTCGGATTTGGTTTACTAATGGATCTCGAGCGTGAGTTGGGAAGTAGTGTTTAGATTTACGCTGACCAGGAAACTTCATGCTTGTTCTTGAGTGAGAAAAAAAAGAGGCGGGATTGTATCACAAAAAAATGAAAATCGTGGCGTTTTATTACAAAGAAGTTTGCCCGCTGAAAAAATCAGCGAGCTGGAGAAATTGCGACCAAGATAGCCTAAATTACTGATGCTTATAGTACTGCAATTGGTCGCTTTTCAGATTGTTGATCGGTTATTCTCTTTAACAACGAGCTTGGAGCTACCCAAAATTAGCTGCGTTACTTTTTCACTTCAGTTGGCTCAACGTAAGCCTTGGTGCCCCAAAGTGGAACCGTCGATAGGCTGTGCTTAAAGCTACCGTCTGTCTCTTTTGTTGTGTAAGACAGGTAGAGTAAGGTTTGGTTGTCTGCATCATAAATTCGGCGAACCTTCATTGTTTTGAAGAAAATACTTTTTGACTTCTTAAATACAATTTCGCCAGACTTACTTTTATCTATTTTTGCAATCATTTCCGGCGTGATTTCGCCAGTCTGACGACATGATATTGAGCTGTCACTTGGATCCGCTAAGCTAAAATCGGCTTCGATAGAAGCTATATGACACGTTACCCCCGTGACTACCTCGTCTTTTAATTCACCTACTTTGATGTCTTTCAAAGTAAACCAACCGAGTCCTACATCAGCAACATCGTTATCTGAACAACCAACCAGCGTAGTAGCAAGCAATGCACTTAACAGCATCTTTTTCATTATTTTTGTCCTTAACTAGGAAAGATATTGATGAAATCTATCAGAGGTTTGCAACTAAAACAAAATTTAGCCAAGGAAAGGTCTACGTACGCTAGGTTTGTTGTGGGCTTCATGCTAATGTACTGCTCTAAACGAAATGATGAGTTAGAGTGACCATACTTTCTCCCAATATGTTTGACTTTATATCGCTTGTCGCTCTGTCTAAGCTTCACTCTATGTGAGAATGAAATACTCTGCACATTTCGTTTTGCAACTAAGGTATCAAAATGAATGAACAACAGTTAGCCAGTATCGAGCGTAAAAATACATGGCTGTATGATCTGGTTGAAGTTGAATTTCCAACACCAGAGAGTCTGAAAGGGCGTGATGTCTATTTCAAAGCACTAGAACAAGCAACCTATCAAGTGGTCGACAAAGACACGCTACTTGAGAGTAATTCTGAATTTAGCTCTGACGATATTTTTCTGGTCGATTTTCACCGACTTACTATCATGTTTTCTGTCCTGCAGTCTCAGCGTTGGGATCAACAGTACGATAAAGATATGATTGTGGAATATCTCACTCAGATAATTCTAACGCCAGATTTTGAATTATATGTTGGTTTTAAATCTGGAGCTCCAATTGGTGCCGCTATTATTAGCCACCTTGAAGGAAACACGCTTATCTCTGATGTCGCGGTTTCTGAATCAAAATACAAGAGTTCGTTTGTGGCGGATCTTGCTAAAAGACTAAGTACCGAACACAAGCTTTTAGATTCGGTGATTATTGAAAGCTAATTTGCGCACTCAAATGCATAAAAAGCAAAGCAAGATGACGATAGGTGATCTTGCTTAGAAAAACTGTAATTGCTCCCCTCTATTTCCATGAAATGCCAAGCTCGTCGTTTCAACAATCCCAAACTTAAATAAGATTAAGCCAACATTTTTAAAATCAGCTAGGGCATTAGCCTTTAAGATGTCTGGAGATGGCTATGGCAATTACCAATATTAAGTGCGTGATATTTGATTGTGATGGTACGTTGGTCGATAGTGAACGATTGTGTTGCCAAGCTCTCGTCAATGTATTTAACCTGCATGGCGCAGAATTAACGATGGAAGAGTGCGTTTCTCATTTTAAAGGAGGAAAGCTCGCTGACATCCTTTTAGATACTAAAGAGCTGAAAGATATCAAAGTCCCTATTGATGTCTTAGAGCCGCAATACCGTGAAGAAGTCCAGTCTCTTTTTGTTCGCCACTTACAGCCGATGGATGGCGCAAAGCGATTAATTCAGTTTTTAGATTCGCATAATATCGAATATTGTGTCGCGTCCAATGGGCCGAAAGATAAAATAGAATACGCATTGGAGTTAACAGGATTGCTCGATTCTTTCCAGGGGAAAGTGTTCTCTGCATTCGATGCGAATAGTTGGAAGCCTGAACCTGACTTAATTATGTACAGTGCAATGAGCATGGGCTTTTTACCGAGCGACTGTCTTTATATTGATGACACACCTAAAGGCGTAGAAGCGGGATTAAACGCTGGCATTAAAACCGTACAGCTATTTAATGGTGAGGCAATCAATCGTGTTGATGATGAACGCGTAATTCGCATTCAACATTTAGATGAATTAAAAGAGCAGCTATTTAGCTGCTCTGTTTAATCTCTTAATGGCACACCGTACTTAAGCTATGGATATGTTTAAGTTTGGACTGTAGGTAAGGGGTTTGATGTAGGCATTGGATGGATGAGAAGCTTTTTGTATGAAATCCGCAAGCAGCGCATGTGAATTTCTCTCCATCCGATGAAATGAGATATTCATCCCCCTGGCAGAGAGGGCAACTTAGGTTTTCGATGTCTTTTGTATCTTTGTAATTATTCATATTGTTTTCCAGCAGCAAATTGGAATTGGCAGGATTAAGCATAGCGGAACGCTTTGTTTATGAACATTATTTCATCAGGTACAGCGAGAACTTGAGATTCACTTCAAATATCCACTTGTGTGTAGTAGAAAATATCGACGATAACGGCTGAAAACGGTTTAAAGAAAAGGGCTCCTGAGGAGCCCTTGTTGATCATAAATGCTGCAAAGTTATGCTGTGCGGTAGCGTTGTAATACCTCACCAAGAGACACTGACGCCTGAGTGAGATTAGCTACCCCTACGGTAGATTGCTCCGCAACTTCTCTGATTGTGCTCGACTGGCTGCGAATTTCTGAAAGCTCAGATGCAATATCGTTGGCGACTGCGCTTTGTTCTTCTGCTGAGGTGGAAATTTGGATACTCATGTCCATCAATGAGCGTGCTGACTCGGCAATAGAGGTAACATCATGGCCGATTTCATCAATAAGCTGGCTGCTGGTTTGAGCTTGCTGAACGGTTCGGTTGGTGATTGAAGCAATGTTCTGGCTCTCAATTTGAAGCTTCTCAATCATGGCTTGAATTTCTACTGTTGCCTGTTGAGTTCGGCTTGCTAATGTACGCACTTCATCAGCAACCACAGCAAATCCACGACCTTGTTCGCCGGCGCGTGCCGCTTCAATTGCCGCATTCAGAGCCAATAGGTTGGTTTGTTCTGAAATGGCATTGATCGTTGTAATAACGTCATTAATCTGCGTCGTGTTCTCATTTAAGTTGGTTACTGACGTGGAAGCCTGTTCAATATAGCTGGATAACGTCTCAATTTCTCCAATCACATTTTGCACGCGATTTCTGCTTAGCTCGATCTTTTGAGCGTCCTGATCGGATTGCATCGTCGCTTGTTGGGAAATGCTGGATACTTCTTTTGCAGAGGCTGTCATTTCTTCCATTGCTGTCGCGACGGAATCGAGTGTTTGATATTGATGAGATATCTGCGTTTCGCTCAACTGCATATCTTTTTCGAATGCAGAAGATGTCTCACTCAATGTAGCCGCATTATTTTTCACACTGTTAACCAGTTCACTTAAGGTGTCCATAGATTTATCTAACGCGCAACCAATGGTGCCAAACTCGTCTCGGCCAGGATGAAAACCAAGGCGAGAGGTTAAATCACCTTCACCAATTTTTTCAGTTGTCGTATATAAAACCCACAGGGCGCCTCCTATAAAGGTCGCAACCCAGTAAGAGAAAAGGGCAAAAGGAACAACCCATAAAAAGCTGAGTAACAGAGAGGTTAAGGCTGACGACTTTGCAGATTCGTATTGCGCGGATACGTTTTGAGTCAACTTAATCACTTCGCCAGAATGCAACTTTGCATAAGCGGTGACAGAGCCATCAACAAAAGAGCTCTCGCTTACGCGACTTGATTTTGATACGCCGTCAATTTGTGGAACATGACCTGGTTGAGCGTCAACAATACCAGAAAGCTTCGCTTCGCTAGCAGAAATCGCTTGTTGTTTAAATTGTTGTATTTCATTGAAGTAGCGGCTTCCAGCCACAGAAGTGAGGGCTACTAAAAACAGCAGGAATATAACCCACATTTTGTCGTTGATAGACATCTTGATAAACAGCCTGTCTATTGTTCTAAACTCAACTTCTCTCATTTAAAGCTCCATTAGAGATAAAAGATATTGACCAAATCTATTGCTATATCGAAACAAAATATGCGAAGTTAATCAGCAAAATATGTAACGAAAACTAAATTTAGTTTAAGAAATGAGATCTAAGGACGCCTATAACGGTATGTTATATCTTTAAATTGACATAAATATTGATAAAAGAGCTATTTCTCTGAAGTGCTAAGTAGATATGAAATCTGGTTGCAAACGTTTACTTTTGATTCTGCTCATAGGTTTTTAAATCTTTACTTCTCGCTGTCATGAATGTGTCATATAAAGACTATAAAAAGGAGTTGTTGACGTGGAAATGGCAAGGCCAAGCCGTCAGCAAGTACAAGCAAGAGAGCTTAAAATAAAGGAGGTCACAATGAGCGACCAATACCAAAACGATGAGAGCCTAGAGCTGCTAGATGCGCTTGAAATTGGCATTATCTTGTCGGAATACGTTGGCTCAGACAACGAAGCCGAATAGCGGAACACTCTCATCTCGTCGTAATTGACGTTATACTAAGTTCATGTCACACCAAGCCTTAAAGGCCAAAACTGGCGTAGGATGAACTTTCTAGCCCACCTGCATATCGCAGACCACTGTAACAGCCATTTATTGGGAAACTTGCTTGGAGACTTCGTAAAAGGAGATCCAAGCAAGTTGTATGAACGTGATATCTCTAACGGCATCAAATTACATAGATTTGTTGACCGCATTACTGATCACCATCCTATTGTTAACGAATGCAAACCTCATTTCAAAGGTACTGCGCGGCGCTTTGCCCCTATCGCTCTCGATATGTTCTGGGACCATTGTCTCGCAAAACACTGGAACGACTTTTATGCCGTATCTCTCGAACACTTTGTTGATTCGGCATACGAGCGAGTAAACCGTGACGTTAATGAACATTTGCCGCCGCGTTTTTTGGTACTCCACAGCCGGATGTGGCACGGTCGATGGCTTCAGTCATACCAAGACCTGGATAGTATCGAATTTGCATTACATCGAATGTCGCAAAGAAGCCCGAGAATGGCTGACCTTACTACAACATTTAAAGTGATTGAGAGTGATTACACAGTATTGGAAGAGAAGTTCTCGACACTCTATCGAGACGTTTTACGCCAGTCGTATGATTTTCAGCAACAGCTTATTGATTCAGCCCAATGAGATAGAAAAGTAGTATGGCTATTGGGGCTCTGGTAAACTCTGCGCTCCAAAAATAATGAGGTTACACATGTCTGTTAATTTTGCTGACTTAGGCATTGAACAAAAGCTAATCGAGACGCTAAGCAATCTAAATATCGTGACGCCAACACCAGTGCAAGAAAAGTCTATTCCACATGTCCTTGAAGGAAAGAACTTACTTGCTGCTGCACAAACTGGTACGGGGAAAACAGCTGCGTTTGGTTTACCTATTATACAAACCGTTCAGCAAAAGAAACTCAACGGTACGCCTCAAGCATTGGTTTTGGTTCCAACACGCGAGCTTGCGCAGCAGGTATTTGATAATTTGAATCAGTACTCTGCACAAACCGAACTTCGCATTGTGTGTGTTTATGGTGGTACAAGCATTGGCGTACAAAAGAGGAAGTTAGAAGAGGGCGTTGATATTTTGATTGCAACACCAGGCCGCCTTTTGGATCATCTGTTTAATGGCAACGTAAACATCTCCAAAACCAGTATGCTCGTTCTAGACGAAGCCGACCGTATGTTAGATATGGGATTCTGGCCTGACTTGCAACGCATCTTCCGACGTTTACCCGCCGAAAAACAGATCCTGTTGTTCTCTGCGACATTTGAAAAGCGAATCAAGACTATTGCGTACAAACTCATGGAATCGCCGGTTGAAGTTGAAGTGTCACCAGCAAACACGACGGCTGAAACGGTAAAACAGATGGTTTATCCGGTAGACAAAAAGCGTAAACGTGGATTATTGGCGTACTTGATTGGCTCGCGCAATTGGCAGCAAGTGCTTGTATTTACAAAAACTAAGCAAGGTAGCGATGAGCTAGCAAAAGAGCTTAAGTTAGATGGCATAAAAGCGGTTTCAATTAACGGGGATAAGTCACAGGGTGCGCGTCAAAGAGCGTTGGATGAGTTCAAACAAGGTAAGGTGCGTGCGTTGATTGCGACAGATGTAGCAGCACGAGGACTGGATATTCAAGAGTTAGAGCAAGTGGTGAACTTTGATATGCCATTTAAAGCCGAAGATTATGTCCACCGTATAGGCCGTACTGGCCGTGCAGGAAAGTCGGGGTTAGCTGTGTCTCTAATGAGTCGTGATGAAGAATATTTATTGCATGCTATCGAGAATTTGCTTGATCAACGCCTACCGCAAGAATGGTTGGCAGGCTTCGAGCCAAGCCTTATAGAAGAAGTAGAGCCTGAGAAAAATGGTAGTGGACTCCGTCGAAGCCGTTCATCAGAGAAGCGTAAGCTAAAAGCAAAATTAGCGATTCATAAGAACCGTGGTAAATCACGTAACTCTCGCTAAACCGCACAAACTTTTGTTCTTACATAGTCAGGCTGTTTTTGCCTCTTCATAAACGTCTAACGTTTGCGGGATAGCGAGTAGGTATCCTTGATACATATCGAAACCGAGTTTTTTCATTAAGTTAAGTTGATGCTCGGTTTCAATTCCTTCGATAACGGTTTTAGAATGCAACGTTCTTGCTAGTGATAATGCATCGACTAGAGCTTTCCAGTCACCATTTTCGTATCTCAGCATTAACGAGCGATCCATTTTTATTATGTCCGGACGAACGCCTTTCACTCGTTCAATTGTCGATGCATTGACGCCATAATCGTCGATCGCCAATTTAAACCCGCCTTGGCTTAATTCACGAGCTGCTTGCGACAAAGAGGACTCGTCTTCTACGTTCAACTCAAGCAACTCCATGACGATTTGTTCATTTACTAAATGAGATTGATAAATGGTTTGTTTTAGCAGCCTATTGTACGTGATGTCTCTGGCTAGTATTTTTGCTGCTTCTGGTAATACATTAAGAAACAGTTGTTTATTGTGAAAGTGAGATTGGGCAAAGTTTTTGATATGAATTAGGCGACTTAAGCGTTCAACATTGAGTAGGTCTTGAGCGGCAATGGTTTTTGATTGGAAAAACTGATCTGGCCTGATCATGGTACCATTAGCATTGGTAATTCTTACTAGTGCCTCAAGTCCAACGATAGAAATATCTTTTTTATATATAGGTTGAAAGACACTTCGAAGAGTGAGCTTTGTGTATTTCGCAATGTATTGCCCGTCGGCTTGTTTGCGGATGCAACTAAGGAGTTGCGAGGTGCTCATCATTGTTACAACAACCTAAGTCAATGCTTCTACATCAGCGCTATCGCGCTAACTTTTTATTTCATTGGCAGTGAATCTAAGTGGGCTCATGAACTCAAGCAAGAACGATGGTAAGACATGATTAGATTTGTCGAGTGATATCAAACAAATTGATGAAATGACTGACAATCTTCCTATTGCAATTTGATGTTACCATTGTAGTACTGCATACAGTTGTAAGTATTTTCTGACCAACTGTTGTTTGTTCGAGCGACGCAAAGGATGACCAAACTTAATGTAACAAGGGCTAATGCCAAATCGAGTGTCTAACGATTGCGTGAGCTGCGATTCGCTGGTGTACAGCGTGATGCCTTGCTCCGTGTATTCGTTGATCTGATCGGGCAGTTCTCCCATCCACCAATGAAGCAACTCTCGGCTCGTTCTGCTGCGACTGATCCAGTGATCACAAACTAAAAAGAGTAGATCATTCGGTTGCAGCGCATAACCGTATTCGCTTTGCCATTCCGTAATTGATGAGAGTAAGTTCTCTCGACAAGATTTTCCCGCACTGACCATATGGTGACTCAGGACCCAAACAGTGCCTATTTCAGATGAAATACGGTAGTGATGAGGCAGGTCCGGAGTATTTAAAACTTCAATTGGTTTTACCACGCTGTTGTATCCGAAGTGACGGAAAGTGTGTTCCATTCTTCTTGAAAACGCGAGACCAAGATGATGCTCACTCATGCCTTGGTTATGTACCGCAGGGTAATGCTTTTCACACAGCTTAAGACAGTCGTCTTGAAAATCATTAACACTTTGAATCACTAGGTCGAGTAGCAAAGAATATCCCTTAATAATTAACAAAACGAACTGCAAAAGGTTAGCATAGTCTTTTGAGAATAGACTAATTTACTTCGGCAACTTCTTGATCTAAACACCAAATTTCTCACAAATGATCGCGCCTACTCTTTAAGAGAGCAAGACGATAGAAGCACACATAGAACAAAATTCTGAAAAAGGGCAAAGATGATAAAGTTAGAACGTGCACAAAAAGAAACGCTGGCAACCGCCATTCAAGATTATATGCAGGACGAACTAGATGTTGAGATTGGCCAGTTCGATAGTGAATTTCTTATTGATTTCATTACAGAAAAACTAGGGCCAATTTATTACAACAAGGGGGTGGAAGATGCAAAATCACTGGTTGAACGTAGAATGTTAGAAGTGTCCGAAGAGCTGTATGAGATAGAACAAGAAGTTAAGCTGTAAGTTTCAGTTTTATAAACGATTTAAAGTTCCTTCAAAAAATTCGAACAACTTGATAGATACGGTGCCATTGGCTGGATGTAAATGATGGTAAATAATCTGTTTCATATGACGTAAATAGGTTAATGTAGTGTTTCTTGCTCAACATTAACTTAGGAATATATCTAGGAACTTGAGATGGATACACTGGTAAAGAATTACAACCTTACTGCACGCGTGATGCACTGGTTATCTGCGCTGTGCATTATTGGTCTATTTGCAGTGGGTTTGTGGATGGTCGACCTTAGCTATTACAGCGAATGGTATCGAACTGCACCACATTACCATCGCTCTGTCGGTATTTTACTCGCTATTTTAACTTTGGCACGCATTGTATGGAAACATGTTACGGCGTCACCAAAGGTAGAAGGCAAACCTTACGAAGTGCTTGCTGCTAAAGCGGCGCATGGTGTTATGTACCTACTATTGGTCACCATCTTTGTTTCAGGTTACCTCATTTCAACGTCTGATGGACGCGGTATCGAAGTGTTTAATTGGTTTACCGTGCCAGGAGCGGGAGAGTTATTCCCAGGACAATCAGACATAGCGGGTGAAATTCACTTCTACGCAGCTTGGGCCGTCATCCTGATAGCAGGTTTGCACGCTATTGCTGCGCTAAAACACCACTTTATCGATAAAGACAACACATTAAGAAAAATGTTAGGAGCTTCAAAATGAAAAAGTCACTCTTCGCTACAGGATTAGCTATCGCTATGGCACTACCATTTGGTGCGCAAGCTGCAGATTATGTCATCGATACCAAAGGTGCTCACGCTTCAATTAACTTTAAAGTTAGTCACTTGGGTTACAGCTTCATCAAAGGTCGTTTCAATACATTTTCTGGTGACTTTTCTTTTGATGAGAACAACATTGCTGATTCAAAAGTGAATGTTGTTGTTGATACAACTAGCTTAGACTCCAACCACGCTGAACGTGACAAGCACATTCGTAGTGGTGACTTCATTGATGCTGGTAAATACAGCGAAGCGACCTTTAAAAGCACAAAAGTGGTTGATAAAGGTAATGGCAAGCTAGATGTAACTGGTGATCTAACGCTACACGGTGTTACTAAGCCTATTACTATCGAAGCTGAATTCGTTGGCGCAGGTAGTGACCCATGGGGTGGTGAGCGCGCTGGCTTCGTTGGTAACACTCGCCTTGAGCTTGCTGACTTTGATATCCCAGTAATGGGTGCTTCAAGCTATGTTGATATGGAACTTCATATCGAAGGCGTTAAGAAGTAACGAACTTCTTTTAGATACAGTAAAAGCGCTCTTCAACGAAAGAGCGCTTTTTTATTACCTCAATCACAATCGACAACATTGGCAAGCCAGTCAGTGACAGCGATTGAAAGCCAACAGACGTTGCAAGCGTTTAATGAATTACGCTGTTTCTAACTCGTTTTTTTCTACTAGGTTTAAACGCTCACCAAAAATCGGGCGTAGTGCTTTTAATACTTCAGTACGAGTAACAACACCGACCATCTGGCCATTTTCAAGTACAGGAAGTACTTGTGGCTTGCTCACTTTGATGCTTTTTGCGCGTTCTTCTAAAGATAAAGACGTCATGCGAGTGGCGATGCCCATGTTGCTCGTTGGGTACAACTGCTCTTTATCGATACATAGGAATTCGACAACATCAACGAGACGATCACCAGCATCAATTGCGACCACATCGCGGCTCATGATGTCGACGACTTTTTGGTCTTTCACCGGAATGTAGTCCTCACACCATAGTTCTACCATCACATCGTGAGCAGAGAAGAAGCCAACCAATCGATTTTGTACGTCTACAACAGGTGCGCTAGTTACGTTGTTATCAAGTAGCACATCTAGTGCGATTGCTATCGGTGTTTCTGCACTGATGGTAACTGGTTTTGGGTTCATAATGTCTTTAACAAAAGATGCGTTTTTCATGGTGAAATCCTTAACTGACGAGAGTGTTGTAGTCGTTGTGATAGAAGATATATTCGCTGCTTTTAGTTCTGGTCGGCGAAAAATGCACCAGTTTGCAAGACCAACTAAAACCGCTCCGCCGACGATGTTGCCAAGCGTGACAGGAATTAAGTTAGCGGTAATAAAGTGCCCAATATTTAAGTCTGCGTACTGTGAAGCGGGCACACCGACGGAGGCCCAAAAAGACTCAGGTGCAAAATTCGCGATAACAATGCCAAGTGGAACCATAAACATGTTCGCGACACAGTGTTCAAAGCCACTGCTGACAAACATGGCCACAGGCATAATTGTCATTGCTGCTTTTGTCATTGCATTTGCAGAGCTAAACGTTAACCAAATCGCGAGGCAGACCAATAGGTTACAAAGGATGCCGAGCGCAAACGCCTGAATGAGAGTGTGATGAAGCTTGTGCTGCGCGATGTTAAGCGCATTTAACCCCCATTGACCGTTATCCATTTGATAAAGACCAGCTGCAGTAACTAGCGCAAGTAGGAACATCGCACCAATGAAGTTGCCAACGTAAACCTTGCCCCAAATAGAAAGCATTTTTCCAAACGAGATTTGCTTATTGGCCCATGAGATACTGGAAAGAACTGAGCTGGTAAATAGTTCACCACCGCAGATCACGATGAGGATCAAGCCCATACTAAATGCTAATCCGCCAGCAAGACGGCTTAAGCCCCAACCAGCGCCAGCGCTGCCAGTAGTCACCGTGATGTAAAACAAGAACGCCAATCCAATGAACGCGCCCGCCATGATGGCAAGACTCAGTGTCATACTGCTGGTTTTGTTTGCTTTACTTAACGCAAATTTTTCCGCTTCAGCCATCATTTCTTTTGGAGAAAAGTACTGGTGATTTTGAGAGCTGGTCACCGCCATATTGACTCCTTAATTTGTAATCGCATAAAAATTCCTTGGTTATTAACTCAAAAATGAAATTGTTGTTTTTATTTAGAAGCCTCAATGACTTCAGTCTCAAAGTCATTGAGGCTTGCGGTGTTCCCGAACCGCACAGTCAGAATAAGGAGAAGGGTTTGGTAGGTAAAATTGATAATATTTAGAAATCTCATCAAATTAATTGATAACTTTATGCGGCTAGGTAAAATGAACTCTATTGCTTATTGGGGCATGTTTTTAACGATTGTGAGGGTATGAAAAATACTCACCAATAATGGAGGACACTTTGCGCTACTCACTTAAGCAATTAGCGGTTTTTGACGCAGTTGCAGATACCGGCAGTGTAAGCCAGGCCGCAGAGAAACTGGCTTTGACACAATCAGCGACAAGTATGTCGCTTGCGCAATTAGAAAAAATGCTTGGCAGGCCTTTATTTGAGAGGCAGGGCAAGCAAATGGCGTTAACCCATTGGGGTATGTGGTTACGACCAAAAGCAAAACGCTTATTACAAGACGCACTGCAGATTGAAATGGGCTTTTATGAGCAACATTTGTTAAGCGGTGAGATTCGCATGGGCGCGAGTCAAACTCCGGCAGAGCATCTGGTTCCAGACCTTATCAGTATCATTGATAATGACTTTCCAGAAATGCGTATTTCCCTTGGTGTGCAGAGTACAAAAGGGGTTATTGATGGCGTATTAGATTATAAATATGATTTAGGGATCATCGAGGGGCGTTGTGACGATAACCGTTTGCACCAAGAAGTCTGGTGCCGAGACCATCTTACTGTTGTCGCTGCATCTCATCATCCTTTTGCTCGCAATCAATCTGTAAGCCTCGCGCAGTTAGAACAAGCGAAGTGGGTGTTGAGAGAGCATGGCTCTGGCACACGAAAAACATTTGATAGCTCTATTCATCATCTAATTGAAGATTTGGATGTGTGGCGAGAGTACGAGCACGTTCCGGTGTTACGCAGCTTAGTTGCTAACGGCCAGTACCTTACTTGTTTACCGTATTTAGATGTAGAGCGATATATAGAAGCGGGTCATCTTGTTGCGTTAAATGTGCCCGAGCTAAAAATGGAAAGGACACTGTCATTTATATGGCGAGCTGATATGGCAGAAAACCCACTAGTCGACTGCATTAAACGAGAAGGTCTGCGAATGATGAAAGGTAAGCCTTCGGTATTGTAAGTTACCACTCAAATAAGCTCTAGAAGTACAGCAATGCCACTCGCTTAATTGGGAGTGGCATATTTCTATGTACAGTATACTGAACTTCGAAGAACAAGCGTGATTCAGGAGCTTTTATGCACTCACTTGGTGATCCATGATTCTGCACGCCGATATTAGCTTCCTAGTCTCGTTAAAGCTTGCTGGAGTGACCTATTGGAACTATCCAACACACATCCTTTTTACCTAGCACTAGAAATACTCATTCCCTAAATCTGTTGATTTATCGGTTGCGTCAAACTTTTAGTGCAAGTCATGAAATTGTTATAACCTTATTGTGATCATTATCACCGATAAACAAGGCTGATGTATCTAACATGTGTCCTTGATTTCAATGTATGAAGGCAGTTATTGAGCCATATGGGTACGATAATAGCCAAGTAGGTACGACTACCATGACGACACTTTTAGCTATCTCTATCACTACTGGAATTTTATCTGGCGTATGGGGTTGGATCGCCATTTCTTTAGGTTTGCTTTCTTGGGCTGGTTTTTTAGGTTGCACGAGCTACTTTGCTGCGCCAACTAGCGGATTGAAAGGACTTGGTATCAGCTTAATCACTAATATGACGGGTGTATTCTGGGCAATGGTAATTATCCACGGTTCAACTTACGTTGGTTTGGAAATTATCGGTTATGTGATTACCGCTATTGTGGCATTTTTCATGTGTATTCAAGCGAAACAGGCTTGGCTCGCGTACATTCCAGGCACTTTTATTGGTTCCTGCGCAACATTTGCCGCTGATGGAAACTGGCAACTTGTCATTCCATCTTTGCTGCTAGGTGGTGTGTTTGGTTATCTAATGAAAGCGACTGGACTTTGGTTGCATACGAAATCAAGCACTACTTCTTCTACGCTTGCTGAGCAAGCACAGTAGTGAACCCCCGATCTTATTTGTATCCACTGTGTATTGAGTTTTATCCCTCTCAATACCTTTAATCAAAATTAATGATGTTTGATACAAGCACACCAATTTGGTGTGCTTTTTTTGTATTACAAGGCAAGGTGTGAGTGTGAAATACTCTAACTCATGTATTGCCGTTTGCCATGGTGACAACGCGCTTAAGTGTCCAACGCAGAAGTACAGGAATGCACTCCATACCTCTCTCTTCACAGTGAGATACAATGGCCAAAGCTAAGTCCGGTTTTGCATGCTTTTTCAAAACACGGTTTACGACTTTTTTAGCTGGGATAGGGTGATCATGAGGAACTTTGATGATGTCCTTAAAGAAAAGTTCAAACCCATGATTATATAGAAAATGTTCTATATCTCGATCAGGTAACTCTGTAAGTCTATGCCTTTCCTGATCATGATCGAGTTGCGCTCTCACGGCATGCGCGTACTTTTTACCTGCCGGGTCACCATCGGTAACAACATGCCAGTCGATACCGAACTCTTTTGCTACTTTGATCAGTGACTTCAGTCCTGACTGTGCAAATTCAACGATTTGAACTCCTTCCGCAGCTAAGTCATATCCACATTGACGAGCCAATTCATGAAATAACCAAACTTCAGTTTCGCCTTCTACGAGCAACCAACACCGTGCAAACAACGCCCCTGAGCGATGAAAACGAATGTGAAAACCAATTCGGCGTAACTCATCTCTACCAAACTTGGCAGAGTTTAAGCTCTTGGCAATGGTTCGGTCTGACAAGCGAATCAAACGCCGGATTGAATAAAGTGGAACCGAGCCAAGTAACGTACCGCTGTTGGTAGTTAAAATCTTTTGCATTGGCAACAACTGCAATAATGACCACGCTCTAGCGAGATGAGTTGGGTGTAGTCGGCCTTCCGGGTCTTCGATGATCAGTATCGGTCTTGCGCAGCGTCTTAAATCGGTAGGGCCTTTTGCTTGAAGGTAAGCATTGAGAAGCCCCATTAAAAGCAAGCGGCTTTGTTTATCATTTGTTTCCTTAAGGAATTGACTTAATCCTTTATCAGAGGAAGGGCTTGTATAAAAAAGACCATCACGAGGTTTTCGTGGGTTACCTTTGCTGACGCTGCGGAACGCAAAATAGTGTTCGACAAGTGTTTGCATTGAATCGAGACTACTGCGAATCTCACCCTTGTTTACGTGCCCAGGCATCGCCAATAGCCGTCGACAGGTGTTATTGATTCGTTTTTCAATCCTAGCATTTTTGCTGTCGCCGTTGACGTGGTTTAGATCTGGAAAGCGTCGGGAGTCTCGTAGGCGGATAACAGGGTGAAGAGTCATCAACTCTACGGCGAGTTTCTCAGAGTGGTGCAGTTTCTTCGGCTTACCGTTGTGATCCAAAAATGCGTATTCAGTTTTAATATCATACTCGTCGCGAGACGCACTAATTCGATAGTAAATGACCTGCTCACCATCCTCGTTTGTGCACCATGCAGGTTTTATCCGTCGATAACGCCCAGCTTTTACTTCGTTCTTGTCTTGTGCTTTAAAGCAAACAATGATCTGCAAGTGTTGGGTTTGTGGATGAGAAATTGAATAATCAACGTGAAAATCTTTTAATTCGAATTGATACAATGAGCCATTAGCAGGTAGCGCGATAGAAAGGGCATCGAGCAATGATGATTTGCCCCACGTGTTCTCACCGATGAGCGTAGTGAGTTCGTCAAAAGAGAGTGAAAGGCGTTTGATGCCTCTAAACCCGGAGATTTCGATGCGTTCTAGTCTCATCTCAATCCTCCTTGCAATTATTTGAATTATAGAGAGTTATTTTGCTACTCCTAAGCATATATTAATTCGAAATATTGGAGTTAAGCTCAGTTCACAAAATTACGAGAGCCCCTTACTGAATAGAGACCGCAACAAGCGACGCTTGCTTTCAAAAGTAGTGTAGATAGCATCGTGATCACTTAAACATGAAATCAAAAAATCACAGTTTCATAAAATTCATGATTCTGTCATGATTCACTTCTTATTATTATAAGGAATGAAAAGAGAGAAGATGAAGATGAATAACAATCATAAGCCAGTGAGAATCAAACTGGCACACATCAATGACACACATTCCTACTTTGAGCCAACGTCATTACAGTTAAAGCTTAAGATCAACAAAGAACTCACGTTAGAGCCATACGTGAGTGCTGGCGGGTTCTCTCGCATCGCAACCCGAGTAGAGCAGCTACGAGACGACGCTCAGCGTCAAGGGCATGGGATGTTATTTCTCCATGCTGGAGACTGTTTCCAAGGCACACTTTATTTCTCATTATTTAAAGGTAAAGCCAACGCCGATTTGTTGAATGCGTTAAAGATTGATGCGATGGCGTTAGGCAACCATGAATTGGATATGGGTAATGAACCTGTTGCCTTATTCTGTCAACGCACTCAGTTTCCATTGCTTGCTGGTAACTGGGATCTATCAAATGAATCGCTTCAAAAGCCTCACCGAGTCAGCGATAGCAACAATGTGTATAGCTATCAAACGGAGACACAAAGCGCACAATACATCGTCAAAGAGTTTCATGGTGAGCAGGTTGCGATTTTCGGATTATCCATTGATAAAATGAGCGATATCGCGAACCCAGATGTAGATACGCCATTTAAGTCTGCAATTGAAACCGCTAAGGCGACCGTAAAACAAATTCACTCCTCTGGTATTAAAAATATCATTCTTCTGAGCCACTTAGGTTATGAAGGTGATTTAGAGTTGGCTGAACAAGTTGAGGGGATTGGTATTATTGTTGGTGGACATAGCCACCGACTGCAAGGCGATTTCTCATCAATAGGTTTAGGGCAAGATGACCCTTATGGTGTCAAAGTAAAAGATACCTACGTTGTGCAAGCGGGCTTTCATGCTTTGACCATGGGGCACTGCGTCATTGAATTTGATGAAAACGGCAAAGCAACCATGCTGAGTGGTCAAAATGAACTGTTACTTGGCCGACGTATTTTTTGGGACTCGACACTAAATCAACAGCTTGACCAAGGCGTATTCGAAACCGCGTGTGACTTTATCCATGGCCAACCTAATGTGGTGGTCTGTAAGAAACACCCGGAGACTCAAGCGATCCTAAGTGATAAATACATCCCTCGGGTAAGACAGTTACAGTCACAAGTCATTGCTAGTATTGACACCAAAAAGCGTCATGTGCGAATCCCAGATGAGTTTGGTGAGAGCGAGCTGGCTTCTTCTGTTGCTCGTTCATTTTTGTACAGCCTAAATAAACGCGGGCATGAGGTTCAATTTGCGATTCATAATGCGGGGGGCGTGCGAACATCATTGAATCCTGGCAACATCACAGTGGCAGATATTGCCGGACGGTTGTTGCCTTTTGCCGTTCCGATCGGCTTTTACGACGTAAAAGGTAGTGCTATTCGCCGAGCACTTGAAGGCGCCATAAACAATGCACTCAACAATGATGTGGAAGGTACTGGCTCTGGCAGTTATCCATACACTTACAATTTAAACTTTGAGTACCGAGCTGATGCCCCTAAAGGTGAAAGAATTCAGTCATTAGCAATTTTTGATGGTCAACAATGGGTCGACGTTCAAGACGACACCTGGTATCGAGGCACTTCCTCCGCTTATACCATGAAAGGGAAAGAAGGTTACGATGCGCTACTGGAGATGAAAGGCGAGGGGCGTGTAACCAACTTATCCATGGCAGACTGTTTTATTGAACTTCTGACCGATGAGCCAAACTGCTTGAATCAAAGTCACAAACTTTATACACAGCAACACAGGTAGTAGATATTGGTATCGATTTTGCTGTCTTTCAATTGCTACATGCGATGATGAGGGTGGCAGTATGTGGAATAAAGATTGGACAGATACGGCAGTGGTGGTTGCTTGGGTCGCAATTTGGTCAACGTTAGTTTACTTTGTACCTTTGAGCGGTTTTTGAATTGCTAATAACACGGAAGTTAGGAAAGGAGCAGTTATGCTCCTTTTTTTGTGTCTATGCTCTCAGAGACATCGCTCCGACTCTTAAATGTATCACCTTGAGTCACTTGCTGATCTTTACATCTAACAAAAGTTCACGAGGTTGAACCAATTCCTTTGTTTTTATATTTCTTTCTGATTTTTAATAAGAATTTTATTTCGATTGGACAAAGCTTTTTTGTTGGAAAGCGTTACATTCGGCGTTATCATTGCGGCGTTTGGGGAGTAGTTAGCGCAAGTTTACTTATCGTCATCTCGTTAAGCATCAGCTTATCCGGTAAGTAAAGGTGTTGCGTGATTCATCCACGCCGACACTTCAACGAGACCAACGCATTCATTGACTGGCAGCACATGATTACTATGTGACTGCTTGTTGTTATTGTCTGCGGAAGGTCACCAAACTCATGTCCTTCCGCCATGGGAGGAAGCATGTCTCTTATCGAAAGTACCACCCAATTGAGCCAATCGGCACCACTTCAAGAGTCATTAGCGATGTATGGCGCTTTTGGTCTTTTTACACTTGCTCTTGTTGCGCTTGATATCTATCAAACGCGTGGTGGCGTTATAACAATGAAAAAAGCCATCCTTTGGAGTGTTTTTTGGTTCTTACTTGCCTTTGTTTTTGCAGGTTCTATCTATTTATTCTGGGACTTTTACGCACCGCACAGCTCTTATACGAACGATAAAGCAACGGTTTCATTCTTAACAGGCTACTTACTAGAGAAGTCGCTAAGCGTGGATAACTTGTTTGTGTTTGCCATCATCTTTGCACAATACAGTGTGCCGGAGCATTTGCGTCCGCGAGCGCTGCTTTGGGGCGTGATTGGTGCGTTAGTTCTACGGGCTATCATGATTGCGGTTGGTGCTCAGTTACTTGCGCAGTACCACTGGGTGTTGTACCTCTTTGCCGCATTCCTTATTTGGACAGGTATTAAGCTTGCTCGCGACAAAGGTGAAGCAGAAGAGGTTAACCCATACCCTGAGCAGTTTATTCGCAAAATATTGCCAGTTACGAATGATTACCAAGGAAATCACTTAATCTTAAAGCAAGCTGGTAAGTGGGTGGCAACACCAATGCTGATCGTAGTCGGTGTAATTGCAGTGATGGATGTAATGTTTGCACTGGATTCTATACCTGCCATATTCGCGGTAACACGAGAGCCATTTTTAGTCTTAGCCGCGAACGTGTTTGCACTGTTGGGTTTGCGATCTTTGTACTTTGTTTTGCAAGCGATGTTAGACAAGTTTGTGTACTTAAAACCAGCATTATCGGTGATCATGATGTTTATCGGTGTAAAGATGTTATTGGTGGGAACAGAGTATGAGATACCGACAACGTGGTCACTCACATTCTTAATCGTTGTGATGACATCAGCGGTTGTTGCATCGCTCCTCAAAAATAAGTCGAACAGTCGCTCTAGCGTTAAAATTACTAATCAAAAAATATAAGTAAAGCGCTAAAAATAAAATAAATAACGAAACTTAATGTTAAGAATATGTTGTTGGTTGAGATGACTTTATGCAGGTAACGTTAAGTTATTCAACATAATTAGACAGTTTATGACTATTTATGCTGTTATTATTCATTTGTATTTTTGATGTTTGTAATGTACTTGTTTTATTAGATAATCTAATTCGAATAGGTAAAATTTGTCATTTCTTAAACAATAAGAAACTGACTAATATACAACCAACAAAACAGACTACTGCTTTAAAGAGAGGCAATCATGGCACAAGCAATGCAAATGACAAATGTAGCTTTACCAACCTCTATGGATAAGAAAACCTACGCGGTTAACTTCAAAGGACTGATTGCTCACTTACTAGACATTCTATTCGTAGATAATACTGCACCACGCAGTTACTATGCGGAAGATTTGTCAGCTCACATTCAAAAAGATATCGGTATGTACCGTTAATCTTGAAATAATGAATGAAAATACCGGCTTATAAGCCGGTATTTTTTTAGCTGCTCAAACGCGAATAACGGAGCTAGAACTCTATACGGAGTCAATACCGGAGTAGAGGAGCTTATTCCAAATTGGTGTTCATTAGAAATGAAAACGGGGCACTAATAGTGCCCCGTTTTGACTTGTAGAGTAATACGATATTACTTCTTACGGCAGTATTCAGCGATCACGTACATTGACTGACCGCCATTTGCCTTGCCCGAAACTAGTTTCGGATCATCACCAAGGCTGATACCACGGATCACTGTGCCTTGTTTGATTACTTGGTTAGTGCCTTTAACTGGTAGGTCTTTGATTACCGTTACATCGTCACCTTTCTTAAGTTCAGTGCCGTTGCAATCCAGCGTTTTGTCATCATCAGACATACCCTTCATCGCCCAGTTCATTTGCTCTTCTTCCATGTACATCATGTCAAGAGCATCTTGAGCCCAGCTTTCAGAGTTTAGGCGAGTGAGTTGGCGCCATGCTGTCACTTGTACTGCAGGAACCTGGCTCCACATGCTTTCGTTTAGACAACGCCAGTGGTTAATGTCTTTTGGCTCATCGATCTCACCCAGACACTTATCACAAACCATGATAGCAGTATCAACGGTCACGTTACCGTGAGGTGGGACAGCGTATGCTGTTAGTTGAGATTCAGAAGAACACAGTTCACATTTTGACTCGCAGCGCGCAAGCAGAGTAGCTTCAATAGACATAAGGACTCACCTTAGTAATGTTATTTTGTGGCGGTATTATCCACTTTATCCTGAGAAATAAAAGGGTGTTAGCGAATTAAAGCCGAGATTTTACAATATTCCAACCTGATTAGGGTGAAGATGTAAAATATTCGCTAAACAAATAATACCTGTATATAAGAAAATGCATTGATTGTTTTGAATGATGAATTGGTTGCTTCATTTCTTGAGGAAGTTAGAGGTTCGTTGGGAGTATTAACTGCGCTCAGAAGTGTGGGCAGAGCCCTCTAAAAATATAGAGGGCATGTTGCTAGCGTTCAATAATCTGCACAATTTGATCTTTTGAAATGCTCATTTCTTTCCCATCCATGTCTTCATACTCGTACATACCCGTTTCTTCGTTAAGGTCTGGTTTACCGTAAGAAGTAATAATTTTTCCTTCATTTGTCGACATAAGATATTGGCTACTTCCGCATGCAGCAAGAAGTAAAGCAGTGGCCATTATAGTGAATATGCGCATAGAGTTTTCCTTTCAAACAAGTAAGTTAGGTACGACACCGCTTTAACTATAGCAAAGGATATACGGGACGGTTTTTTATGATAGAGAACGAAAAAGCCCAGTCGAAACTGGGCTTTGGTAAGAGAGGTGATACGATTACTTCAGAACGGAAGTATTAGTCACACCCGTTAAAGTGTCATCCATTAAGAAGTCTGTGTTTTCCATTTGCATCTCAACGTGATGGTCAATATCAGAAAGTGTGCCATTTGGAGAAACAAACGTAATGTGCGATGCAGTAGCGTTATATTGCACAAAGCTTGCCATTGGAGACACGGCTGTATTAGCACTGTTTACGGTCGTTAAACCTAGTTTAGCTGCTAGAGGCTCAGTCCCGGCAAACGGTGCACTTGGAACGCTGTTTGGTACATTGCCATCGCCATCAACTTCGGTCATCAGGAATGGTGTTATTAGTGAACCAGAAGCAACTAAATCTGACGCGTTTGTGAACGGGTCTACCGTATCTAGCGTGGTTTGTGCCGCGTAGATAAACTGCGAGAAGCCAGCTTCTAGTGTTGCTAACTGAGTTTCTGTTGCTGCCGCCTCAAAAGCTTCGTAACACGTTTTATCTTCCAATTGTGTACATGACGCATCTGCATAACTCGCGTAGTCTGCAGACGCAGCATATGCTAAGTTATGCCTGATCTGAGCGCCATAGGCTTCTGAACCTAGTAGTAAATTACCGATTTGGCCACCAGAGTTCTGTACAGAAGCAGAGCTAAATGTGTAAAGTGCATCTGCGTTAGGGCTACCTAGCGTATTATTTGCTGCTGCGACAGCAGATGTAGCCACAATACCGCCAAGAGAATGACCTAGCATTTTGACTTTAGAACCAGTCATTGGGTTAAAGCCTTGTAGAGGCCCTTCTGCCAACAGACCACCTTGCGCCGATACCACTAAGCTCGCGCGTAAACCCAATACATCCAGTACACTTTGGCGTAGGTTATCACGAGCGATTGCCAAGTTAGAAAGATTTAGATACGCCAAGATATTAGCATTAGCTGAACGTTGCTCATCTAAGCTACGTGTGCCGTGAATAGGTAAGTCGATAGCAATAACAGCCACACCTGCTTTCACCATATTGAACGCGAAGGCATATGAATCCTCTTTTGCTGAAGTGATGCCGTGTTGATAAATCACAACGTCGGTCGCGACACCAGATTTAGGTGTGAAGACAAGTACTTCGACATCTTCTACCGATTTAACGACTGGAACTGGGGAGTAGCGAGTCACAATACGTTCACTGTCGAGTTGGGTACCATCGCTTAATGTGAGTTTAGCACCCACCAGTTTTAGCTGCTCTGTAGGATCGGTTGCAAGCTTTGTCACGTCAACAGGGTTATTTGCGAAAACGCCAGTTGATAGCTGCTGAACCATGTTCGCTTGCTCGTTCGGATCCGCCAGTGCTGCACTTAGCTTCGCTAGGCTTGGCATCGCAGATACCATTGGCTGCATGTTCCAGTTTGCCCCTTTTTCTAGATAATGAGGCAGTCTGACCACACCTTGAGTCACATTTACATCGGCACCTGACTTCGCATAAAGGCCTTTAATTGCCGTTTTTGCCGCGTCTAGATCACTAACGTACTTACTAAAGTCATCGTCAGAGTCTAGCGCAGTGCTAAAGTCTTGGGTTGCACCAAGTGTCATTGTGTAGGCTGTTGATAAATCTACTGAACCTTCGTTCGCATCATTTTTGTAAACCGCGTTTAATGTATTTGCACCCGTTGAAAAACCGGTTGCAGTTACACCTTTAACTGCCGCCAAAGTGTCACCTACAGACTGAGTGCTGAACCATGAGGAGTAAACGATGTCGTCTGGGTTAACTTGAGCTAGACCAAAAATGCCTTCCACCGCTTGTGTCACCGCTTGAATAGAAGCAAGAGCACCTGTTTCATAAACGATTTCTTTCGATTTACCTGTCGCGTAACTGGCTGATGTACCGATTGGCTCACCATTCACGTCAGTAACATCTTGTGTTACTGCAAAAATGTATTCGCTTGACTCATCAAGCGCATCCATGAACTGGATATATAGAGAGTTGCCTTTTGCTTGAACAACGTAGTCTTGGTTCTGAACGAGAACGTCTTCGATTGGGTTAGACTTACCATCCCACTCGGTTAAACGTTGATTAATCTTGATGACTTTAATACCAGACGGCAGCATACCCGTTGCAAAACCATCGCCTTTAAAGTTCAGAACGATTGGCATAGACGTTGACCATCCATCCATCGTATTCATCGAGGCTCTAGGGTTGGTTAAGGCATCATCACCGTCAGTTGGCAGACCAAGCGTGCCATCTGTTGTGTCCATTAATAAGTAAGAGGGCGCAGGTACATCCGCATTCGCCCCTTGAAGCGTAAAGCTGATAGATGTTCCACGGTCGAGTAGTGCTTGGACTTCATCTTCAAATTGAACTTTGTCGGAAGTACCAGAGCTTGATGTATTATCACCACAACCAGCAAGAAGGATTGCAGAACAAAGCATTGATAATTTAAACGTGTGTTTCATTGGTTTACTCCGTAATCCCATTATTTGAAGGTGTAGTTCATCTGTACCGCGCTGATGTAAGCAGTACCTTCAGAGTCGAACTTGATCTCTTCATCCTGAGCATTTGTCTCGGTGAAAGAGCCTGATTTACTCTTAACAAGTGCAAAGCCTGCATCGAAAGTTAAATTCTCATTCATTGCGTAAGTCAGGCCCGCGCTGTACCAAAAACGGTCACTGTCAGGGATGCTCAATGTGGCTTCACCTGCTTGTTCGTCGTATGCAAAGCCTGCACGGAATGTCCAATCCGCATTGAGGGTGTAAGTGGCACCAATAGAATAACGGTTGTTGTCTTCGTATTTCTCTGGTTTGTAGAAACATTGACCAGCAGTTCCATCATTACATTGAGGACTCGTCGCTTTCAGTTCTTTAAATGTGCTCCAATCGGTCTGTTGCCAGCCGTAATGTACTGCCCATTGTTCATTCAGTTGATGGAACGCCGATAATTCGATAATTGAAGGGAGAGAGATTTTTAAACGGCCATCCACTTTTGGTGATGGAGCTCGGCCTGAGTCGTAACTACTAAACTCACCGTCGTCAAAATCTAGATCAACTTTAGAACGGTAACCAAAGCCAAAACGGTTGTTTTCATTTAGCTCGTACAAAGCGCCAATATTCCAACCCCAAGCAAAAGTTTCGCCTTCCATGCCGACAAGGTTATCGGACTTATTACCACCTAAAATACCGGCGAGTGCGCCTTTATGACGAGTCAGCTCCGCTTCCGCGTACACTAGGTTGATACCGCCACCGACACTGAAAGACTCGTTGATACGGTAAGCGACATTAGGGTTGATGTTTACTGAAAGTAGGGAAGTGTCACCCGCCATGTCACCCGCAGAAATATCATCTGGATAATCAGTAGCAACACCGTATGTTGTGAACATACCGATACCCCAAGCCCAGTTATCGTTGATAGGGCTGATGTAATAACCCGCTGGCACGACTTGTAAAGGGGCAACATCTTTCGCATGTTCTTTGTTAACTGTGTCATACACATCGACTTCAGGATCGATGATAGATAACGCGCCCGAGAATTGAGCTTCTTTGAAAAGCGTCATCGCTGCTGGGTTTCGTGCAAGAACGCTGGCATTGTCTGCGACCGCTCCTTCACCTGAAAATGCTCGACCAAGACCAGATGCTGAATGCTCAGCTACCTGGAAGCCCGCTGAATGGGCATTACACGCAAACAATATCGAAATTGTAAGCAGAGAGCAGTGCTTCTTGTTCATCCTTGACCCTCCTAGGGTGTCATAGTGTTGGACCGAAGTCCTTGTAATTGTTGTGTGATACTTACACCAGTTGTTAATACGTGAAATACAACTGTGATGTAAATGTAATGTTAATTGTATGTTTAATAACTTGTCAAAGTTTGAGCGTATTTTGCGTTTTAAATATGATGCATAGGTCAAACGGTGATTCGTAAGGGCATGTATTATCGTTATATTTTTTAAGAGAATGGTACGACCAGAATTGTTTTACGGGCTTTATGGTTAAATGGCATTCAAACCGAGAGATAGCGGGCTTTGCCGTTTCTGTACTTAGCAGGCATAATTCGCGCCTCGCTTTGTTGTTATTCAATAGACGCAATAGGAATCGTGTTGGAATTACTGAATGTTGAATTTTTAGGTCGTTCGTTAAGGCTCGAAGGATCGATGGCTGGTTGGCAGCAGTTATATTGGGATAACACCTTGGTGTCCCAAATAGATGCCAGTGATAATGTTGCAGACACTTGCCTTCACCAGTTTAGACTCTCTGCAGGGGAGGAAGTCCTGGTATGCCATTTGGAGTGTTCATTAACATGGCAACCGTTTGAATTGAGTTACAAGGTCACAATTAACGATGAGCTTATTAGCGAAGGTTGCCGAAATGAAAAAGACATCGAACGCCAAGTACCAGAAGTTGAGCCGCCAACGGAAAAGCGTTTAAGTGTGATAGGGCTAGTATCACTTGGAATGAAAGCACTCAAGAGTGCGAAAGTAATCAAAGTGGCGCTAGCATCTGCAAGTCTTGCTGCATATTCTTGGCTATTTTCTATCGAGTTCGCGTTAGCTTTGATCGCCTGTTTAGTTTTCCATGAGTATGGCCATATTAGAGCGATGAAGTACTTTGGAATGAAGACCAAGGGCATCTATTTGATTCCATTTCTTGGCGGTTTAGCGCTGAGTGATGAAAAGATCAACACACGCTGGCAAGATGTGGTTATCTCGATTATGGGACCATTTTTTGGTTTAGTTCTTAGCATCGCGTTTACTTTGCTTTATTGGATGACTGGAGAGGTGCTCTTCGCTGGCCTAGCAGTGTTTAACGCGTTACTAAACCTGTTTAATCTGTTGCCTATTCTGCCACTAGATGGTGGTCATGTACTCAAAAGCATTACCTTCTCGATGAACACTTGGGTTGGATTAGTCGGCAGTATAGCTGCTGCCTTGTTGGGTATTTTTATCAGCTATTCTTTCGGGCTGACGTTGCTAGGGTTTTTATTGTTAATGGGGATGCTAGAAGTGGTCATGGAATGGAGAGGCCGACATCATAGTCATTTATTGCCGTTAACCCGTTACGGACAACTCTTTTCACTTGCTTGGTACTTGGTTTCTGTCGGTGGTTTTGTCGCTATCATTTGGTATTTTGCTACCCTTGGAGATAGCCTGTTGAGCTTGCCACTACAGATACTGGGTACTTAAACTATTCCTTATACCCATTAAAAAAGCTCCCTAGGGAGCTTTTTTGCGAAAAATAGACACTGGTAGCAGAAGTTTAGCCACATTTTGGCGCTTTCGCGTTATACGCAGGCAACTTATTTATGGTTGCTTGTAAATCTTTAATACGCGTACTGTGCGATGGGTGAGTTGAGAAGAATTCAGGCGGTTGAGAGCCACCGGATGCAGCACTCATATTTTTCCATAAATCGACACTTTGACGTGGGTCGAAGCCTGCTTTTGCCATAAACTCAAGCCCGATAATATCAGCCTCGGATTCCTGTGTACGACCGTATGGTAAAATAACACCGTATTGGACACCGACACCAAGTGCCGCCATCGTCATTTGCTGATACTGTTTGTACTCGGAAGCTCCTATAGCAACGTTTGCCAGAGACAATCCCGCATTTGCTAACTGGCTTTGTGAAAGGCGTTCATTACTGTGGTCAGCGAGGACGTGAGCGACTTCGTGACCAATGACTGTTGCCAACTGATCTTGGTTTTTCGCGACATCTAAAAGCCCGGTATACACGCCGATCTTCCCACCTGGTAGAGCAAACGCATTGACTTGTTCACTATCAAAAACAACGACTTCCCAGTCTTTAAATCCAGATTGAGCGGGAATGGTGTCAGTGATGTGTTTGGCAACGCATTGAACGTAGGCATTCGTTTTGCGATCTTTGCTGATTGGGATATCTTTCTTCATTTGTTCGAAAGATTTAGCGCCAAGCGATGACATTTCCTGATCTGAAAACATCAGGATCTGGTTGCGACCCGTCGGTGATGCGCTACACGCTGTTAAACCCGCGATAGTTAAAAGAGCAGAGGCTTTCATCCATACCTTCATAACAGGCTCCATTTAATTTTTTGTTTTGAAGCAATAGTATATACCCAAATAGTAACATGATGCATGGATCAAGTTATTCATCTGATTAATAAAGAAGGTGAGATGTTACGTCTTGAAGTTATGCCCAAGTAGCGTCTATGCTAGCTTCCTAGCACATCGTTACAACCTAACAAACCAGTTTGTGAAACTAAGAGTAAAACAATGAGTATATGGAAAAAGCCCGTAAGCATAGAGATTCTGAATGCCACGTCAAAAAATACCCTGATCGAGCACCTACAAATTAAATATACAGATTTCACTGACGACTCCCTTACAGCAACCATGCCCGTATGCAGCTTTACTCATCAACCTTTAGGAATGCTTCACGGTGGTGCATCAGTCGTGCTCGCAGAAACATTAGGCTCATTGGCTGCAAACTTCTCTGTCGATGAGGGCAGCTACTGCGTCGGTTTAGATATTAACGCGAACCATGTGCGAGCCATGCGAAGTGGTCATGTGATTGGTACGGCAAAACCCGTACACCTTGGCGTTTCAACACAAGTGTGGCAAATCGACATAACTGATGAACGAGGCCGATTAGTGTGTACCAGTCGCTTAACTATCGCAGTGAAGCAACATAAAACGAAGTCGGTATAAAGCAAGATGGTGATTGAGTTTTCATTAGGAAAAATCATTGCTACCCAGCGTGAAATCGTGATTAAGCTCTCCGGCAGTGCAATGGTAACCTTACAAGCGCAAACCGATTCTATCCAGTTACTGGGTAGAGGAGCGAACGTTGTTTTATCTCATGGTGCAGAGTGTAAATGGTCTATCAAGCTGGATAATGAGGAACAACTTGCCGATCTTGCACGAGAAATTGGCATCGATATTCAATAATTTACTGCGTGACGTTTGCACTTTTTGATAAAAATGAGGAAACTTAGCTTATCAACAATAAGATAAGAATTTCCTCTTTATGAGTAGCCCTCGTTTACGTGTTCAGTTCGAAACACTGTTTGAAAAATTCGCCGGTCACGATACGGACGTTCAGCTAGAAGACATTACCGAAGCGCTGTTTTGTACACGTCGCAATGCCCGTATTGTTCTCAATAAATTAGAAGAGGAGGGCTGGATTGAATGGCATCCAGCGGCGGGTCGAGGAAAGCTCTCAAAACTCGTTTTCAAACGTAACCGTAGCGATGTCAGTGAAAACCTCGCCAGACGTTATCTCGACGAAGGGAAAATTGGCCAGGCTCTAGATGCGCTTGATAACGACGCGGCTCGATTAACGCAGGTTATTCAGGGTTATTTAGGGCTTCAGCATCGACAGGGCGAACAGGTGGTACGTTTGCCTTATTATCGACCATTGGCGATGTTAAACCCACAGAAACCGATGCGGCGTTCTGAGCAACACATCGCCAGACAAATTTTTAGCGGGCTCACTCGTCTTGATGAAAATGAACAACTTCAGCCAGATTTAGCCCACACATGGGAAGCCATTTCTGATACACACTGGCGTTTTTATCTTCGTCGTGGGGTGCGTTTTCATAATGGTGAACCCTTATCAACCAATTGTGTACTTGAAAGTGTGCTTGCACTAAGTAGCCTGAACCTGTTTTCTCATATAAAAAAGGTATCTTCACCACAGGAATGGACCGTCGATATTGAACTCGTCCGTCCTGATCGCTACCTGCCTTTGGCGCTGAGTGAGTCGCAAGCAAAAATTTTGCTACCAAGCGCTTTGCGTTCAGAAAACTTCGATAGACAACCAATAGGGACTGGGCCGTTCCAAGTTAAAATGAATGATGATAAGCGTCTCATTTTGACTGCTTTTGATGGCTACTTTGGCTTTCGTCCCTTGCTGGACCAAGTTGAGGTGTGGGTAATTGATGAAGCGTACTCTTCAATGGTCTATCCAAGCTTGTCTAAGCCAAAGATGGATAAACAAGGTTCATCTGATGAAGTCGAGCTTGATCCTGGCTGTACATTCCTATTACTAAACAAAAACACCGGGATTGCAAAAGATCCACGCTGGGCAGAATTCCTATCACAAACTCTTAACAGTCACCAAATTTATGCTCATGTTCCTCAGGATAAAGTGATGGAACTGGGAGTATTGCAAGCCTTTGGCCTTAAGCCAGGTTGGATTGACCTTAGGCCAGCAGAGGCGGGAACCGTGCCGCAGGCTGATAAGGTGATTTCCGTGGCATATCAAAAAAAGCATCCGATGTTTCCAGTAGTTGCCAAGGCCATCAAGACACTCTTAAAACCGCACGGTATAGAGGTCGAGTTTATTCGTTATGATTCTCAACCGCCCGCACCGGAGGAAGTGGATATTTGGGTGAAAGCCATGGGTATTGCAACGAATCGAAATGACGCGTTGGCTGGCTGGCTTCTGGATTACAGTGATATTGAGAAATTCAGTTCTGGTTACGATTTTAGCGAATGGGCGAAGCTCGTTGATCAGTGGCGTGCTGGTGTTTATCCAGACTTCCCTGCACGTGAGTTAGGACGTCAGTTGGTAAAAAGTTGTCAGGTGATTCCGATGTTTCACTGCTGGTTGGGTGTCAATAAAGACCACAGCGGCGCCTTACAAAATGCAAAGTGTAATGCCTTAGGTTGGTTTGACTTTAATAACGTATGGGTAAAACCTGATATAGAAATGAATCATGGCGAAACCGAATAAGAAACAGCCGAAGAAAACCGTCGATATCTATTGCTCAAAGTGTAAAACTCAACTATTCAAGTACCGTAAAGGCGGAAAAGGCGCACTGGTCAAGTGCTTCAAAGAGCGCATTGTTGACGATTTCACACAAACCCCATGCACCTGTCCCAGTTGCGGGCAAGAGTTTGCAAGAGATACCCTAGTGAGAGGAACGCCCGCTTACAAAATGATTGGCGGCAAAGTGACAATGAAATAATGAAGGGCTAGAAAATGAGTATAAAACATGACTACTGCATGGTGTTAAGCACAACCAGCAACGAAAAAAATCGAGATCAGATCATTAAAGGTTTGCTAGATGCCCAATTAGCCGCGTGTATTCAAACGATGCCTATTGAAAGTCACTATGTGTGGAAAGGGGAGATTTGTACTGACAACGAATGGTTGCTGGTGATCAAAACTCGCCGAGAGCTCTATGAATTGGTGGAAGAGAAAATAGAAAACCTGCACGAATATGAAGTAGCACAGATCGTACAGGTTCCAATTGTTGATGGGTTTAACCCTTATTTAGAGTGGCTGAGAAAATCGACGCTGAGCCGACATTAAAAACAGCGACAACGCTGCACCGACGGTGTCGCACAACATATCTTTCTGGGCGTCCCATATGTCACCTTGCGAGCCCAGAAAGGCGATTCCTTCATCGCCGCCAGCCAATTCTGCATACCACCATTCGATAATCTCATAGCCTGCAGCAAGCGACATGATCGCAAACAAAGCAAACCAGCAAGAGAACGTTTTGTTGAACTTGTTCTTGTGTATCAAGTATTCAGCTATCGGATACGCATAAAGGCCAATCGAAAAGTGCGCAACGCGATCAAAGTTGTTTCTATCTGAACCAATCATGTCGTTAAACCAGTCAAATGGTACTTCGGAAAACGTATATTTCGCTCCGATAGTGTGCAAACAGAGCCAGATGAACATTAAAAGGTAAGCCGTATTACTGAATTGATAGCGAATCGAGATTACCCAAATAGCAACAAGAATACCAATTGCTGGGATAATCTCTGCAAACCAAACGGCACGTGAGTTAGGTTCTAACGCAGAAAATAAAAACACGATGGCATAAAAAATCGTCAATCCTAAGAGTGTCGAGGTGCTTTTCATAGAGTTACTTGATCCTTCAATTTATCTTACAGTGGGACTCCATAGACTTGGGTAATGATTACACTTAATTGAACGGTGTGCAATTGTTATTTTGATAGTGTTTTTGATCACTGAAAATGTTGATTTATTGCCAAACTGCTCAACATTAAAACGTTTGCGCGTGCACTTTTCATTAAAGTTTGATTTACAACATGCCCATCCATAGAATCCGTGATTCAGTCTAATAAAAAAGAAGTAAAGCCATGAAACTGGAAACTGTCGATTATCTTGCTGACGATGCTGCTCAACAGTTCGTTACCTCTCTGCGCGAAACAGGGTTCGGTGTGTTGAAAAACCACCCGATTCCACAAGAGCTTGTAGAGTCAATTTACAAAAACTGGCATGAGTTTTTCTGTTCAGATCAAAAGAATGATTTTCACTTTAACGTAGACACCCAAGATGGCTACTTCCCACCTTCTGTGTCTGAAGTAGCGAAAGGGCACAAAGTGAAAGACATCAAAGAGTACTTTCATGTTTACCCTTGGGGTCAGATCCCAGAGCAGCTTAAAGCTGAAATCTTAGAGTACTATGAGCGGGCGAATGCATTTGCTCAGGAGCTATTAGGCTGGGTTGAAGCGTACGCACCTAAGGACGTTCAAGAGAAGTTCTCTATCGCGTTGTCAGAAATGATCAATAACAGCGACAAAACATTACTACGCGTTCTTCACTACCCACCGATGACAGGCGAAGAAGAGCCTGGCGCTATTCGTGCTGCTGCGCATGAAGACATTAACCTGCTAACGGTTCTGCCAGCCGCTAACGAGCCGGGGCTGCAAGTAAAGAGCAAAGAAGGTGATTGGATTGATGTACCCTGTGACTTTGGTAACTTAATCATCAACATTGGTGATATGCTTCAAGAAGCGTCGGGCGGTTACTTTCCTTCAACGACTCATCGTGTAATCAATCCAACGGGTGGACGTCAAGAAAAGTCGCGTATCTCATTGCCGTTGTTCTTGCATCCAAAACCAGAAGTAGTTTTGTCTGAGCGCTACACCGCACATAGCTACCTTATGGAACGTTTACGTGAACTAGGGGTTATTTAACCTTTACGTGATCTCCTTACAAAGGCCGATGGTTGATGACTATCGGCCTTTTGTTGTTTATGGTACAAAATGATACCCACGCTTCATTCGGTGCCACAGAAATTAGGCCTGAAACACGCGTCAGCAAGCATTTTTACCAGTACAGATGAGCAGCTTTCTCTGAGATTAGTGTGATGCTTCAATATTAAAAACAGAGAGGATGAATGGAAGGACAACGCACGGTCAGTAGTATTGAGACTCATGCAATAGAAAACCCGTTGCTTTGGCCAATGCTAGAAATTCTTAGAAAGCAGCCTTCCGATTGGAAAGTTCACACCTTAGCAAGCAAGTTGAGTGAACAGGGCTACATTTCGAAATTGGATGATTCTCCTGATAAGGATTTATTCAAACGAAATTTCTTAATCATGAACGCACTATACCAACTGCAAGAAACGCTTTACCCAGATGCCTGGCTGCAAGTTGAAGCGATGAATATCCAGCTGATGTCTTCGTTAGAAGCTTCGAGGCATATCGTTGATATTAACGATCCTTTGCGTGAATATTATCTGGATTGGCGCAACTACGAAGCGGACGAAGATGAAGTGCGTCGATTGTTGAATGAGTTTTGGACCACTTATCAAAAATTCATTGGTGGTTCGTCTACAGTCAGTGTGGATAAAACAAAAGCACTCTCACTGTTTGAGCTTAACCCTGATGCAACACCAGCAGAAATTAGAAAGCAGTGGCGAAAGCTCGCGCTTCGTTGGCACCCAGATAGAGAGAATGGTGATGCAGAAAGGTTTAGAATTCTTTGTGAAGCGTGGAATGTACTGAGAAACGAATGAGTCGGTATGAATAAAGATAAAGGAAGGAAGGCAGCTAACTATTAGCTGCCTTTTTTCATTGGATTGTCTCAATCAGCGTATCAAAACTAGCATGATGGCTTAAACTGAGATTTTCTCATGCGGTTAAGCGCAGCCATTACGTCTAGTGTGCGTGGTTTGGCTAAGTCCCCTTGCTTAGGAAGCGATGCATGCCACTCACCAGACAGCATTTCTTCAATTTCCTTCGCTGGATGATTACACCAGCCTGGAAGCTGAGCGATTTGGAACCACAACCAGCCAATCGTGTTGACTTCATCAGCGGACTCAATCTGTTCCAAAGCGCTAAGGTCAGTAAACTCTTTGCCAAATCGAAGTGACTCTTTGCCTTTCGCATTCACACGAAATTTACCGTCAGTGAGAATATTCATCAAAGCAACGCGATTCAGGGCGCGAGGCGGGAAGGTTTGTAAGCGTTCTTCCGATTCGTTATGACGTTGAGTAGGGTGCTGAGCGATCACTTCTTTCGCTTTTTCTGTCACATCAACCGCTTGGTAGTCGTGCATCTGAATGACTGTGTCGGCAACGTCTAAGTAGTCGCCTGAACCACCCATAACGATAATGGTAGAGATATCGAGATCATCTCGCAATTGACCAATGCGATCGACAAGAGGGGTAATTGGTTCATCACCTTTTGCCACCAATGCCTGCATACGTTCATCTCGAATCATGAAGTTCGTCGCAGAGGTGTCTTCATCAATCAATAACGTGCTCGCACCTGATTCAATAGACTCTTGAAGCCAAGCGGCTTGTGATGTTGAGCCTGATGCATCTTGAGTCGAAAAGTCCGCTGTATCTTTACCCATTGGCAAATGGTTGATGTAATTCGACAGGTTCAAATGATGCACGCATCGACCATCTTCGGCGCGGATCTTCATTGCCTTGTCATCAGCTACGATGTATTCACGACCATCTCCTGGAATATGGTCGTAAATCGAACGCTCAATCGCATTCAGTAAGGTAGATTTACCGTGGAAACCGCCACCAACGATTAGCGTAATGCCCTTTGGAATCCCTAATCCCGTGACATGGCCTTTGTTTGGTGCATGTAAAGTCACTTGCAGCGATTCAGGGGCCTTGAACTCAACCGCCTCTTTCATTGGGAGATCACAGTTGCCAGCAGTTCGAGGAAGAATGCTGCCATTTGCGACAAACGCAACTAGGTTATTGGCTTCCAACTGTGCACGCAGGGCATCTTGGTCTTCAACAACTTGGCAATGCTCAATCAATGCTGTTTTGTCGAGTTCACGTTCTAAGGTCGCTCGACGGATAAACTTAGGCAAATGGAAAGTCAGTATGTTGTTGGCTTTTTTCCCCAACACTGAACGACCTTCAGCAGGCAAGTTAACTCGAAAACGCAGTTCAATACCTTCCTCGGTAAACAATACTGCGGTGCTATCCAACACAGTTTGGCCATTCAATGAAATGGATACGGAGTTTTCTTGTTTAGCAAACTGCTCAAAACTGCGCGCAATAAAGTCACGTGCTGCTCGTTGAAAAGCAGGGGACTCGTCTTTTAACCATTCCAGACCAGTCAAGGACCAGGCGCGAGTTGCACGAAAACGTGACGCGGAAGCATACGGATCTCCTTGTACGTGATCGATGAACAAAGTGAAATCAGTGAAGTCGTATTGACCTTTGATTTGCTGATAAGCGCGGTAGTTCTGCTTTTCAATTTTCTTAAGCGTGGCAGTCAACTGATCCATGAAGATATTGGCCTTTTAATAGAAGCGGGCGGCGATTATAGAAACCACCGCCACCTTAGTAAAGAGAATGCTTAGGAAGAGTAGGCGTATTGTCCGCCTGAAAGACGCTGATTAAACAAACTTTGCTCAAATTCATTACAAGGCATCGGTTTACCATAGAGAAAGCCTTGCCCAATATCACAACCCTCACCAATAAGAAACTGCTCTTGTTGGGGGGATTCAATGCCCTCAATAACCACTTGGAGGTCCAGTTTTTTAGCTATGTGTATGATAGAGCAAATGATCGCACGATCATCGTCCGACTTTTCCATTTGCTGGACAAAGCTCTTATCAATCTTGATGGCATCAAATGGGTATTTCTTCAAATAGCTGAAAGAGGCGTACCCTGTACCAAAGTCATCAAGTGACAATGTCACACCTAGTTCATGCAATTTGTTTAGCGTTGTGCGTGCTACTATTTCATCGGCAATTAAAGCGCTCTCGGTCACCTCGAGTTCGAGAAAATGTGCTGGTAAATGGAAGGATTCGAGTAGGTGTTGCACTTGCTCCGCAAAGTTCACGTTTTGTAATTGAATTGGAGAGACGTTAACGGCAATTTTGAAATTATCAATTAACTCCGACCACTGTTTAGCTTTGTCTATCGCGGTACGAAGAACAAAAGAGCCAACTTCAAAAATAAGTCCGTTTTGTTCAGCCATATGTATTAATGCTTCGTTAGAGACGTCTCCCAGTATTGGGTGTCTCCAGCGCAGCAATGCTTCTGCGCCAATCCATTTGTGGGTATGGGGATGAACTTTGGGCTGAAAGTACAGCATCAGGTCGTCATTTCTTACCGCTTGCAATAAGTAGCTTTCTAATTGATTGTGGTTGTTTAGCTCATTCGAATGACTTTCACAAAAATAACTATACGCTTCGCCAGACTCTTTACACAGCAGCATGGCATAGCATGCATTTTGAAGAAGTTGTTTGGCATTGCTGGTTTGGTGGGCTTGTACAACACCAATATAAGAGTTGAGGTGAACCTCTGTGTCTTTTATATAAAAGCTTCCCAAGCCAATATTGGTGATATCATCCAGTAGCTTACGCAATTTCATATCAATATCGTTGCCCCAAATGAGTAATACAAGGTCATTCGAGCTCGGCCTCCCGGTAACAAAATAACTCGATTCTCGTTTACCAAGGCGATACCGAAATTCTTTTAATATCTCGTCAAAGGCCTCAAAGCCATAACGGGTTTGGATACTGCGAGCATTACTAAAGCCAATGTTTATCACGAGCAGTGATTGCTGACTATGATCCAACGTTCCGAGCGTTTCTCCGACAACACTTTCCAGTGCTGCGCGGTTTAAGAATCCGGTTCCCTGATCGTGTGTTTTTTGGTAGCTCACTTGTTTTTCTGCGGCCTTACGACGATCAATCTCTTTTGTTAGGGAGTAACTCAACTGCGCTAAGTCCGTAGTACGGTTCTCAACTCGATTTTTGAGTTCATTATTAAGACGCTGGAGCTTGTGTTGCTGATACACGACGGAGAGCTGCGCTTCGATTGAGTCTTTGAAAGTTCCGAGCAATTGGCGGTAAGTGTCGCTGTATTCATTCTTCTTGGAATCAAGCATGCAGATGGTTCCAAACGTCTCTCCGTTTGGCCAGAATAACGGTAAACCGCAATAAGATATCATGCCTAGTTTGATGTCAGGGTTATTGCACCATTCTTCATCCTCGAGCGCATTAGGAACCATGAGTTCGCTCTTATGCTCAATGACATGCTCACAGTACAAACCGTTCCCGAGTAGTTCAGCATCGCCGGTACGATAGGGGTTACCTTGAGTTTCACTGGATGTGTTGACTTCAATACGATCTGGATGGATACGCATGATTAATGTGGTGGGTACGTGCGTTATTTGAGCCAGTAAGTTGACGATTTCCTGCCAACTTTTTTGCATAGACTCAGGGATTTCATAATCTAATGTTTGCAATCTCCCCATATAGGTCATCCTTTACGTGGTTTCACTTCCTGTGAATTTAAAATGTAGACTGCTCTATCTTGTTCTCGGTTTTTAATTAAGTATAGGGTGGCTGGGGCTTGAAACAAAAAAAAGTCCTGAAAAGTGTTCAGGACTAGGAATAGTTATCACATATCTCATACTTGAAACAGATAACAAGCATTAAGGTTTAAGCGATTTTAGCGACTCAATAGAAATGTCTTGCGAATAGTCGACGTCTTCAAAGTTAAAGCCATTTAGCTTCATAAACTCATCTTTAAAGCCTTGGTAATCACCAATCTCTTTAAAGTTATTCGCGTTCATTTGCTCTAAAAGAGCATGGACTTCTTGTTGTACTTGCGGGTCAAGCTCTAAGTCGTCTATTCGGATTAAGCGTTCGCCGTCAACAGGCACTTTATCTTGATCGTACAATTTAGTGGTAAACAGTCGCTGCATTTGTTCAATACAACGTTCGTGAGTACCTTTTTCCTTCATCACTCGATACAGTGCTAAAAGGTAGGGACTTAGCGCAGGAATGAACACACTGGCTTTCGTCACCAACGCCTTACACACTGTTGCGTAAGCACCGCCGTCAAAGTTGGCAAGTTTTAGATTCAACGAGTGACTTGTTTGGTGTAAATCTATTTTCGCTCGACCTAACGTACCATCGAGATAGATAGAGTGCGTAACGTCTGGTCCCATGTAAGAAAACGCGATGGTTTTGCAGCCTTGTGCAATCGAGTCGTTATTAATCAGTGTATCAATCCAGCTTTCCCAGTCTTCACCACCCATCACTTTGATAGTGGCTTCGGCCTCTTCCTCTGTTGCGGGAGTTAAAGTGGTTTCTACCCACTGATCGTTTTCCAGCATAATTGAAGCGCCAGTAACAGGCTCACCAATAGGCTTAATGACACTGCGCCAAAACTCATCAGACTCTGGTTTAGGTCGAACACCCGTCGCTAAGCTATAGATGACTAAATCAACTTCACCTTCAAAGTACGTTTCAATGGCTTCAATCACTTGATTGCGGACAGAGTCAGAGAATGCGTCACCAACAATATTGATGGCGGTACGCCCCGCGTGATTTGCTTCTTGTTTAAAAAAGATGTTGTTATACCAACCCGCACTTCCAACGCCTTTATCTGAAGGCCCGCGCTCGAAGGAGACACCAATGGTATCAGCTTTAGCACCTCCGAAGGTGAGGGCAATACGAGCCGCTAACCCGAAACCAGAGGAAGCACCAATAATCAAAACCCGTTTTGGACCGCTTTTGATCTGCGGGGCGTGTTTTACGTATTCAATTTGCTCTTTAATGGATGCATGACACCCGTATGGGTGAGCAGAGCGAGCAACAACACCTTGAATTAAAGGGTCTATTCGCATGTTGTTATCTATCCTCGATGAATGGAATTGAAAATAGATTAACGTAAAGTTAAGTAAAACTTATTGAGCTAGACCATTAAAATTAGAGATGTTTAATTAATTCTTGAGCAACAAAGTCAGCAATCCAAGGCTGTGCATCAGGCTTTGGATGAAGGCCATCATCCATCATCCACTCGGGTTTGATGACCACATGCTCCAAGAAGAATGGCATCAAGGTAACTTGTTGATGTTGTGCAAGCTTAGGGTAGATATCGTAAAACATATCGCTATAGCGCTTACCATAATTAGGTGGCACTCGAATTTGCATCATGACAACGTCCGCTCCTGAATCTTTTATCATGGTAATCATTTTTGAGAGATTCGACGTAATAAGTTTAGGAGGGAAACCTCTTAGGCCATCGTTGGCACCTAACTCAATGAGCACCATATCAGGGCTGTGCTGGGTTAGCAGCTGTGGTAATCGAGCTAAGCCGTTGCCTGTGGTATCGCCAGAAATGCTGGCATTAATAACTGTTACATCTTGACCATGTTCTGACAACGCATCAGGGAGTAAGCTAGGCCAACTCTTTTCGATCGGCATCTGATAGCCCGCGCTCAGGCTATCACCTAAGACAAGTAGCTTTTCGCTCGCATGTGCAGTAGCGGAAAAACAAAAAAATAGAACTAAGGAAAGTATACGAATCATGCAAACACCTGTACTTAATGCACCTATTGTTCAAGCCAATTTGGTTTCTAAACAAGTCTCTACTAATCAAGAGCAATTAACAATCCTCAAAGATGTAAATGTTGACATCAGGAAAGGAGAAAAAATCGCCATCGTCGGTACTTCCGGTGCGGGTAAGTCAACGTTGATGACGTTGTTAGCTGGCCTTGATACACCAACATCAGGTGAAATTACCTTGTTGGGACATGAGTTATCAAAACTTGACGATGAAGCTCGTGCAAAAATTCGCGCTGACTCTCTAGGTTTTGTTTTCCAAAGTTTCTTATTAATCCCGAGCTTGAGTGCATTACGCAATGTCACGCTTCCTTGTCTTTTACGTGGTGAAGCCGAAGATGAAGCAAGAGCCGCCGAACTATTAACCGCTGTTGGATTGGAAAAACGTGCCGATCATCTTCCAAGTCAATTATCTGGTGGTGAACAACAACGTGTCGCGCTAGCACGTGCCTTTATGACACAGCCTGAACTGTTGTTCGCAGACGAGCCTACCGGCAATCTTGACCATCAAACCGCAGACAAAGTGATTGAGCTGCTATTCGATCTTAATGAGCAGCATGGAACAACGCTGATATTAGTTACACACGATGGTCATCTAGCAAGTCGATGTGACCGTATTTATCGTATGGAGGCGGGTGAGCTTAAGGAGGAGGTGTAATGTCTGCAGTATCATCAAGCGAAGCAACATCGACAGAAAGAAGCAGTGCAATAAAACACTCGTCAAACAAAAGCCTAATACGTTGGAGTTTCGGCGAAATAAGACAGGGGAACCTTTGGCCTATTAGCGTCGCTCTTATTCTTGTGATTGCGAGCATCTTTGCGCTTTCTGCATTAGCGGAGCGAATGGAGCAGGTGATCGTCAAGCAGGGGAAGGATGCATTGACAGCGGATGCGGTGTTTGTGTCTGCTAATCCTATACCTGACACGTTGTTATCCTCGACTGAAAACCTAGAACGTTCGACGATGACACGATTTGCCACGATGGCATTTAGCGACAATGGTATGCAGTTGATTTCCGTAAGGGCAGTGGACGACAATTACCCTTTAATGGGAGAACTGGTACTAGACAACAACCCATCCGGTCGCGTTAAAGAGAACCAACTCTGGCTTGATGAGCGGATTATGGCTCAACTAGACGTCAAGTCGGGTGACAGCGTCACTATAGGCGATGCCGATTTTACGGTTTCAGGTGCAGTGCTGATGGAACCTGGGTTAAGCTTTAACCCATTTCAACAAATGCCTTCTGCATACATCCATCAAAAAGACGTTGAGAAAACAGGAGCGATTCAAGTCGGGAGTCGAGTTCAATACCGTCTGTTTCTACAAGCCGATGATAAAACGCTAAAAGGCCTGCAAGAAGATACTGTTCTTTCTCCTAGTGATCGCTGGCGCACGCAAGATACTGCCAGTCGTAGCAATGAGGTCTTTGAACGAACGACGCAGTATTTGTCTCTAACGGTTGCGATTGTCATCATTATGGCAGCGACAACATTGGTTCTTACTTGCCAAAACTATGTGAATAGTCGAACACAAACCATTGCGATGCTAAAAAGCCTTGGCGCAAGTCGACGATGGATTGAAAAATGGCTGTTTATTCAAGTCACAATCCTGCTCATTAGCGCCAGTGTCGTTGGGTTATTGTTGGGAAGTGGGCTGGAGTACTTGTTGCGCATTCCACTCAAAGACTTATTACCCGAGTCACTACCTAGTTACGGCGTCACTCCATATTTGGTGTCGTTTATCTCAGCGGTCCTGATCACCGTTCCTGCCCTTGGCATACCATTGTTGGGTTTGATTAAAACTCCAGCCTTAGAAGTGCTACAGCAGGGCAAAGCACAACGTTCTTGGAAGCGAATGTTGCTCGTTCTAGTCCCCGCTGTTCCATTACTTTTGCTTTATGCTGATAACACCTTAGTTTGGATTGTTCTTATTGGTATTGCAGTACTTTTTGTTGTGCTTGCTGCAGTGAGCGTCGCACTCACAAAATTGTTTGCGCGTATTTCAACACAACCTGCCATGAAGCTTGCGTTGAGTCGTATCAACCGCACGCCAGTAACCAGTGGCCTGCAGTTTGGTGCTTTGGCGTTGTCTTTGATGCTGCTATCTATTATCTGGCTTGTGCGCAGCGATATTCTCGCGGATTGGGAGAGAACCTTACCTGCAGACGCACCAAATGTCTTTGCATTAAATATTGGTGATTACGAACTCGATAGCTACCTAGAAACCTTAGATAAAAATGGGGTTACACGGTCACAAGCTTATCCAATTATTCGTGGTCGATTGACAGAGATTAATGGTCAAAACGTCAAAGAGATTGAATATGAAGGAGAAGGCTCTGACGCAATACGTCGTGAATTGAACCTTACGTGGGGAAACAGCCTGCCAGAGTATAATGATGTGCTTGCGGGTGAATGGACAAATAAAGGGAGTGTCTCTGTAGAAGCCGATGTAGCAAATGACTTGGGCATCGAACTTGGTGACAAACTGCGCTTTGTTATTAATAGCCAGAACTACGATGCGGTAGTAGATACCATTCGTTATGTTGAATGGCGTGATATGAAGCCTAACTTTTACTTTATTTTCTCATCCGACGTTATGGCTAATCTACCGGGTTCTTACCTCATCAGTTATAGAATTGATGAGGGGAACGAAGCACTATTAACGTCTATGTCTCGATCTCACCCAACGGTATCTGTTTTAGATATTCGTACCATGGGCGAAAAAATCCAGGATTTGATTCAACAAATCGTATCGGCAATCACTATTCTCGCTCTTTTAGGCGTGGTTGCGGGGGTGCTACTTATCTTTACGCTATTGAGATTAAGCTTATCCCAACGTCAGCAGGAGATCCGTTTGTATCGCACATTAGGTTCAAGTAAAAAACGGATCAATACAACTCTGTGGGCCGAATACGGCATTATGGCGTTGATAGCTAGCGGTGTCGCGGTATTCGCTGCGGAAGTTTGTGTGGCCGCGGTAATGACATATGGCTTCGATCTGAACGCACAAATTCACCCCGAATTGTGGATAGCTTTACCACTGGCAACATTTGTTACGTTGGCACTTGTCGTAATGAGTTTGTTGAAAAGATTGTTAACGCCAGTAAACACTTAATCACTGCAAATGTTATTAAATGCGGAACACTCCATGACACTTTTATTTTAGTTATCCACAAAAACAGTGGATAACTTTTGGGATAACTAAATGGGGTAAAAAGTGGGGTGTTTCTGCAGGCTTTGCGCCATGGGTCTTACAGTGAAATTGTTATTCACATAGGCATAAAAAAGTGTCTTCCTAACCATGTCGTCAAGTACTTTTTTTGCAATTTTTTTCTACTTTAACGCACCATAAAGGCGCAGTTGGATATTTCGCAAACCCATGAACTTTTTGTGATTTTAATCAAGCCCAAACACGAGTAGAATCCACCGTTAGTAAAGAATTTTCCTTATAAAATTTTTAGTGAAGCAATGAAGTCTGAGTTTCCAAATTACAAAGATAAGCACATCGCTGTTGTTGGTGGCGGTGTCGCAGGTGCAACAGCAGCAATTCATTTTGCGGAGCTGGGTTTTAAAGTTTCCGTAATAGAGAAGGGCGTATCACTGGTAAATGGTCCGCCCATTTGCCATTTACATGCAGGTGGCAACTTATATCGAGAGATTTCTGAGCAACAATGTTTAGATTTGTTAGCACAATCCATTGATACCGTTCGCCTATATCCGCTTTCACTGAATATTCGCCCGACGATCATTGCAGTCCCTTATTCTGATGGTGGAGATCCATCCGCACTGATTCCTCGACTAGAGGTGGTGAAAAATGCTTATCAAACGCTCGTTGATAAAGATCAAAGCAACAAAGTGCTTGGTGAGCCAAGCGAATACTACAAATTGTATTCAAAAGAGGATCTAGAAGCACTCGCACAACGTACTCAACCAAGTCACCCTGCAACCTTTGATGAGTGGTGTATTCCTTTTGCTCAACATGCAGATCTAGAAGCGCTAAAGTACCCAGTCGTGGCGGTTCAGGAATATGGCTGGAGTGTTTTTCGCCTTGCCGCAATTGCCAACTTAACGTTGAGCGCTCTGCCAAACGCCTCAGTATGCACACAAGCAACGCTCAAACAAGCGGACTGGATGGGTAATCACTGGCAACTTGGTTACGAACGAGATGGCATTGATTATCTTATGACATGTGACTACTTGGTCAATGCATGTGGTTTTGAAACAGGATCCATTGACAATACCATCGGTGCCAAACGTGATAGGTTAGTTGAGTTTAAAGCCGCTTACGTAACCAAGTGGGCAGACTGCCAACAACTGTGGCCAGAAGTTATTTTCCATGGACCGCGTGGAACTGATAAAGGAATGGCTCAACTGACCCCCTATGGTGATGGTTATTTTCAGCTTCACGGCATGACGAAAGGCATTACGCTATTTGAAGATGGCTTAGTTGAGAGTACGCCGTCCTCAGCTCAGCCCGAACTGCCAGTTCCTTTACTCTCAAAGATACGTAACGGTTGGCGAGAAGAAGTCTTAGAAGAACGAACCAATAATGCTATCAAACACATGGCGCAGTTCATTCCCGACTATCACTCTGCTATCAAAGGGGGAAAAGCCCTGTTTGGTGCCCAGCAAATTCCTGGAACGGATCCGGTACTCAGGGCAGCCGACGTGACCTTTGAAGACAACCATTACGCACGAATAGAAGTGGTAAAAGCGTCATCAACACTACTCGCAGCGCAAAAAATGCTTCAGTTCTGGTTTGATATCGAACCTAACCAAAACGTGGAATGCCAACATCCTGTCGCAGTGCATTGGTCTGAACAAGAAATTGAGCAGTACGCGATTAAACTCACTCAAGAGAGAGACTATCCGCAAGCGTTAGCAGAGCGTTATGGGATGCCTGCATAACCGTTACGTATGGGCTCAGAGGTTGTACTAATATCCAAAAAACTGAGCCCATTGGCACCATACTTCTTGCAAGCCTTTTCTATCTCCTTTCACAAAATTGACTTTTTGCCCCGGTTTCGCCTGTGCCAGCCTTGGCAGGTCAATACGTGCTACACAGCCAAACTTAGGATAGCCACCGATGGTTTGATGATCGTTGAGCAACACAATGGGATTACCATCGTTAGGAACTTGAATCGATCCTAGCGCAATTCCTTCCGACAGTACGCCTTCGTAAGGCAGTTTGATTTTGTTTCCTTCAAGACGATAGCCCATACGATTTGAATCAGGGGATATGGTGAATGCGTTGCTATAAAAGGCTTGGCGAGCGTCTTCATCAAAGTCCTCATTTTGATAGCCTTCAATCACTCTCAGCTTGATAGGTAAGTTGTAATCCGGCTTAAAGCGAAATGTCATCAGCCTTGGTTTGTGTTTCGGTAAGTTATGAGGAAAAAAGGGAAGAATATCGCCTGCTTTTAAAGCGCCACCATTTGAGTCATAACCACCAAGAGATTCTCTCGTGACGGTAGAGGCACTTCCTAAGTGCTGAGCAATATCGAACCCACCTTTAACCGCAAGATAGGATCGAAGTCCATTTTTTGCGACTCCGAACTGCAGCTTCTGCCCCTTCTTCAATGTAAAGTCAGACCAATTTGAGATAGGCTCACCATCTACTTTTGCATTCAAATCACCACCACATATTGCAAGATGGCAGTTATGTAGTGCGACAAAGCAAGCGTTACCCAAAGTAATTTCAATCGCAGCACAATTGACTACGTTACCAAGTAAATGGTTTGCCCAACTGTAGGCGTAATCATCTACGGGGCCACCTTGAGTCACGCCAATATGCGCTAAGCCAAAACGGCCAAAGTCTTGAATCAAAGAAAGTGGCCCTGACTTTTCCACCAGCAATCCAGCGTAACTCATAGAACACCTCCTAACTCGATAAACTTTTGTTTGGAAATGGCATTAAACGTGACATTGTCACCTACTTCAAACGGTATAAAAGGTGGCGTATCAGAGAAAAGGGGAAGCGGGCTTCTACCGATAATGTTCCATCCGCCAGGACTATCTGATGGATAGACGGCCGTTTTAGAGTCTGCGATTCCCACGCTTCCGGCTGGTACTCGCGTTCTCGGTGTAGCTAACCTTGGCATATGTAATTGAGTATCGACATCGGAGAGGAATGCAAAACCTGGAGCAAAACCAATCGCTGAAACCGCATACTCGGCCTGGGTATGCAAGGAAATGAGCGCGTCTAATGATAGTCCACGATCTTGAAAGCGGGGCAAATCTAGCGCGGTTTCTTCGGAGTAGTATACGGGAATCGCGATGTGGTTAGGTTGAACAAGGCTGAGCGATTGAGTATCAAACTGACTGATCATTTGATGCAGTTTATGCACTAAATCTTTTTCATTGATTCGAAAAGGCAAGTAATCAATGAGGATGGTTTGATAGGAGGGGACCACGTTCATAATGATTGACGCTAGAGTATCTTTGATGTTTCGAGCAAGTTCTCCGACCGCATTTTCAGAGATATTCTCGTCAAACTTAATGAAAATACTGCACTCAGAGATCAAAGAGATACTAAATTTCTCTTTATGCATTAATTTCCTCCTGCGTATAGGCTTTGACGGATCTTCTGGATCAGCGCGATCGACTCTTCATTGTCACCATGAACACAAATCGTATCGGCTTCCAGTAAAATGTAGCCGCCAGAAGCGGTTTTGACACGCCCAGAGTCTGCTAACGTACGGACTTGCTCAAGTATCGCATGCTCATTCTTTAACACGGCATTAGGCTGTGTCCTAGGTGTAAGTAATCCGTCATCTTGATACAAACGGTCTGCAAATGCTTCAAACAGCAAGGGAACGTCATAATCATCTGCGATTTCTAAGTATTTTTCGTTTTCCTGTGACGCTAGAATCATTAACGGCACTTTGAATAAAGCTGCCGCCTTTACAACTGATCTAAATATCGCATCACTTTTCATCATGTCGTTGTATAACGCGCCATGAGGCTTTATATAGCTGATATCTGTGTATTGAGCCCGACAAAGTGCCTGTAAAGCGCCTACTTGGTATATAACCATGTTAGTAATTTCATCACCCGTCATGTTTATACTGCGCCTGCCAAAGCCTTGGAGGTCGGCGTAGCCCGGGTGTGCTCCAATATCAACATCGTTGTCGTTGGCGAGAGTGATAGTGTCGTGCATGACATTAGGATCGGAAGCATGAAAACCGCACGCGATGTTTGCCATATCAACATGAGGCATAACATCTTCGTCTGCCCCCATAATCCAAGAGCCAAAGCTCTCCCCCATGTCACAGTTCAATGTAAGTTGCTGTTTATTCAATGTCATACGTTTTATTTCTACACAAGCAATGGGTTCACGATGCAGGAAAATGCATCTAGGTTCAGTGACTCACTTCATTCTTCTATCATGAAAGCGAGGTTTATGATCTGATGGCTGACGAAAAAGATCACTTTAGTCCATAAAGATGTTGCCGTTATTTGAGTTGATCCGAATTTTAAGGTATTTCGTTCCTTTTCCATCCAATTTTTGAGAATTTAAGGTTATTTTGCATTGTCATCGTGTTAATCTTGTCGCCCTTAATGGGTAATAGATTGCATAACAACGCTTCTGTCATTTTTAGTGGTTGTCTGCGACAGGAATACATATGTCATTACGAGCAAAGCTTATTTGGCCAATTTTGGTCTTTATAACGGCTATCTTTGTTATCTCAAAAGGTTATACCTCGTATACTGCATACCAATCGTCTAAGCATGAGTTGGTCGAACAAACGAGAAAGTTGATTAACAATGTTTCTTTCTCAATTAAAGATGCGCTAACGACAAAGAACAAGCAAAAAGCTCAAACTACTCTCATCAACTTTTTAAACCAGCCGAATGTTACGCGGGTTAAACTTTACGACCAAGATGATCAGCCTTTCGTTGTTCTTGAAGGAAGTGGGGTATCAGCTCCCGTCCCTAATCAAACTGAAAGAAGCAAGTTACACGCGCTAGGTTATGCCTTATCAGCCAAATTTCTTTATGTTCTAGAGCCAATTATTCACGATGGTCGTGTCATTGGCAGTATGAGGGTTACGCTTTCCCATCGTCCAATCATAGAAGCCCAACAATCTTTACTTCGAGATGGTGCTGTACTTCTTCTGTTGCTGTTCGCTGGTGGCACTATCTTTTACATAAGTATCGATAGGCTTGTTCTCAAACCTGTTATAGAACTGAGTCATACGATAGAGAGTGTGACACACGGACAAAATACGGATACTCAAGTTCGCTATTACTCCAAGGATGAAATTGGAGAACTCGCACATTCCTTCAATCAAATGATGAACAAGTTAACAACACGCGAGAAACAGCGGCAACATTCATTAGAAATGTTAGAACAAAAGCGGGCGTTTTCAGAAGAAGTCATTGAATCTATTCAACATGCATTAGTTATTACCGACAACTTCGGGCGTGTTATTTACTGTAATACTGCGACTCGGCAGATATTTCAAAAAAAGTCAGAGGAACTTGAGCATGCCAATATCCGTGATCTAATTAAAACGAAAACACCGAATGAGCTGAGCCAAATCCTAAGTAGGGGGTTAGAATGCGATGATATTCACCTCAAAAATGCAGACAACGAACAGCAATTGAGTTTAACCAGTCGTCGTTTGTCCACACATGGATACTTATTGTTCTCGATTCAAGATATCACCGAAATTGAAGAGGCCATGAGCAGGCAGCGTGTTGCAGGGCGTGTTTTTGAGAGCAGCCAAGATGGCCTCATCGTTCTTAATCATCGAGGAGTTATCACAATGGCTAACCCTGCGGTCACTAAGTTAGTTGGACTAGAGATGGATCAGCTTATTGGGAAGTCATTTATCCAAACACTTAAGTGGCGCAAGTTGCAGGAAATGATGCCTAGCATCATTGAATCGATAGAAAACTACGGGGTATGGCAAGGGGAAGTTATTGAGCAGAACCATCTTGGCCAGTTTGTGCCGATGTTTGCAAGGGTTAATCGTATCGTTAAATGTGAAGACCATGGGTTCTACGACCTAGTCATTGTTCTTACCGATCTTTCTGGTGCAAAAGAGATGGAACGACTTGAGTACTTAGCTCATCACGATGCACTAACGGGGTTAGCGAATCGCTCCAAGTTCCATTTAGAGTTGGAAGAATTAGTACAACGGTCGGGATACTTACGTGACGAATTTGCGGTGCTTTACCTCGATCTCGATGGTTTTAAAGAGGTTAATGATACCTATGGCCATGACGCAGGTGATGAAGTTCTGAAAAAAGTAGCCGAGCGTCTAACATCTGCGACTCGACATAGTGATTTAATCGCAAGACTTTCGGGTGATGAATTTGTCATGTTGGTTAATCCTGCCAACCAAAAAGTCGTCACCCGAATTGCAGAACAACTGCTCGAAAGCGTATGCACACCAATCGAGTACAAAGGTAACTCGCTCAAGGTTGGCGTTAGCATCGGCGTAAAATTGGTCGGTGTTAATGAGCGAGATGCCACTCGAGTGTTAAAAAGTGCAGATACTGCAATGTACCAAGCTAAAAAAGCCGGAAAAGGCCAAGCAATATTAATGGGATGCGAATTGCAGGAGACAGTTTAAATCGTAACGTCAAAGCTTTAAACTAAACCCATTCGCGTCAGAAGGAATGATAAAATGAAAGTACTTGTTACGGGTGGTATGGGCTATATTGGTAGCCATACATGTATTCAAATGATCGAAGCTGGTATGACGCCAGTGATTCTAGATAACCTGTACAACAGTAAGTCTACGGTCTTAGATCGCATTGAAAAGGTATGTGGCGTAAAGCCAACCTTCATTCAAGCCGATATCAGAGATAAATCGACAATGGTAGAGGTTCTAAAGTCGCACGATATCGAAGCGGTTATCCATTTTGCAGGTTTAAAGGCCGTCGGTGAGTCCGTAGCAAAACCCCTAGAGTATTATGACAACAATGTGAATGGCACTTTGGTATTGGTTGATGCAATGCGCGAAGCTGGAGTTAAATCGTTGGTATTTAGCTCCTCTGCAACTGTCTATGGCGATCCTGCATCTGTTCCAATCACAGAAGACTTTCCAACTAGCGCAACTAACCCTTATGGACGCAGTAAATTAATGGTGGAAGAATGTTTAACGGACTTCCAAAAAGCGAATCCAGATTGGAGCATCACACTTCTTCGTTACTTTAACCCTGTAGGTTCACATCCAACTGGTGAGTTAGGTGAAGATCCTCAAGGTATTCCAAATAACCTAATGCCGTTTGTTTCTCAAGTTGCAGTGGGCCGACGAGAGTTCCTCTCTGTATTCGGTAGCGACTACCCAACGAAAGATGGCACCGGCGTGCGTGACTACATTCATGTGATGGACTTATCCGATGGTCACGTCGCTGCTTTGGAAAAAGTAGGTAACAAAGCTGGGCTTCATGTCTACAACCTTGGCACTGGCAATGGCTACAGTGTGCTTGAAATGGTGAAAGCATTTGAAACTGCAAGTGGTAAAGATGTTCCATACCAACTTGTTGAACGTCGTCCAGGCGATATTGCGGAGTGTTGGGCTGATCCATCAAAAGCAATGAATGAGTTAGGTTGGAAAGCGTCTCGCACTCTAGAAGAAATGACTGGTGATACATGGCGTTGGCAATCTAACAACCCTCAAGGTTACCCAGACGCCTAATTTTGATTTACACAATAATAACAAAAAGACGCATGATTGCGTCTTTTTTGATCCAAATCGGAAAAAATCGTAAATTACTGGTTAAAAGGTAGCAAGTCTATATAGAGCTGTTAAACTATGCCCGACTCTTAATTTGGGTTATAAATTTTCTCATAGCTATTGGGGTAGTTCATGGAACTCGGTCTGATCATCACTTTTATCATTGCAGCAGCAGTAATGGTGAAAAAAGAGATGGCAAAACAGTAAACTTTCATTTTTCATACTTTTCTTTACATTTTTGAAATGAAAGCCATAAAAAAAGCCAGCATTAAGCTGGCTTTTGTGTTTTTGGAGGCTTTAGAACTCGTATTTAGCTGTAATTGACCAGTTCCGCCCAGCTTGAGTCAGATCTTTGTTTTCTGTCTGAAGGTCACGCACATCATTCCAATTGTAGTACTCTTCATCTGTTACGTTGAACATACCTGCTCGCAACGTAAGGTCTTTAATAGGTTTGTAGTACGCGGTGATATCTACAACCGTAGCTGCGGAGATAGGCAACACTTTATCGTCATTTATGTCGCTTTTATCTTTAGATGCGGTGTAGTTAATGGTTAACGTGGTTCCCCAGTTTTGTTCTGAATCGTAATTAAAACCAGCGACAAGGTTCCAAGGGTTAACACTGTTTAGTGGATTATTGTTTCCATCTTCACCTTCCGTATACGCCGCTGCTACACGAGAGCTAAATCCTTCGATTGGCATGAACTTGTTCCACGAAAGTTGGTTTGAAAACTCAATACCTTTAATTGTCGCTTTGCCAATATTTACGTACTGCAGAATCGCAGGGTCAGTCACTGGTGTCCAAGTGCCAGAGACGGTTTTACTCTCGATGAAGTTGTCGTAATCGCTGTAGAAAACTGACACTTCACTGCTAGAAATGTCATTATTATGTCGCCAACCAAATTCGTACGAAATGCTGTCTTCTGCTTTTAAATCAGGATTTGGCTTAAAAATGTAGCCATGCATTGGGTTGCCGAAGGAGTAGTACAACTCTTGGAAATCTGGAGCACGGAAACCTTGGCTGATTTGCGCGAATAAACGATGTTGTTCATTAAGCTTATAAACAGAACCTAAGCGGCCAGTAAATGCAGAATCAGAAAACTTTTTGTAGTCGCTAGCCGCGTTACCACTTGGGTTGCTGCTTGTGTCACCTGGATCGGTTTCAAATGCATCCCACCGTACGCCCGGGGTAATCGTAAAGTTACCTACCGTAATTTCGTCTTGTAAAAAGAGCCCGTAACGACGCTCGCTCGCAGAAGGGATATAGAAAATTTCTTTGTTTGCGCTTGCACTGTTGTACTCTTTGTTAACGTTCTTAATGTCTTTATCACTGAAGGATGCACCGTACACAAAGTAATGCTCTGTACTACCAAGCATGAGATATTTGTCGAACTGAGAATCAAACTGGTAACCTTCATCCTCGTATATGTAGTCTTTACGTTGGTTATTCTGACCTTTAACACGATCAGTAATGCCGTTTTCTTCTTTGCTTAGCCAATCTAGTTGCCACGTAAGGGAGTCCGCTACGGCCGTTTGCATCTCCCAGATGTGTTTTATACCAACTTGATATTGTTCTGTTACATCCTCACTTGTTGCATTAGTATAACCGTTGTAAGACTGCTTTCCGTTGCCTTTGTTGCGAATATAATTCCCATTGAACTCAACACGATGTGCATCATTGAGTTGGTACTGAAGCTTAACCAGTAAGTTGTTCGCTTCTGTATCTGCATCTGCTAGATCTCCAAAGTTATCCAGTTCATTGCCGTCGCGACGCGTATAAGCAAGTAAAGATTCCAAATCGCCAGTTTTGTGCGCTAATGCCACAGATTCACTGAATGTATTGTCTTCGGAAGAGTAGTTGAACTTCGCATGGCCACCAAAGTTACGACCCTTAAGGAAATCAGCCGGATCTTTAGTTTCAAATGCAACAATGCCACCAATTGCGTCAGAACCATGTAGAGACGATGCTGCACCTTTTACAATTTCAACCGCTTTTATTAGGTCGGTATCCACGTTAACGCGAGCAGAGTTAATGAACGTATTCCCTGATTCGAACTGGTTACCTTGAGATACGCCGTCCACAAGAACTTTAATTCGATTGCCTTCGATACCACGGATATTGATACTCTGAACACCTTGGCGAGAGTTTGTCTTAACCGTGACTCCTGGCGTGTACTCAAAGAGGTCATCTAAGCCAGTGACCATGCTTTCTTCGATGTTCTTATCAGTAACGACCGCAACAGAAGCAGCAGTGTCTTCGATTTGGCTATTAGTACGAGTCGCAGTCACGACCACTTCATTGAAGGTTGAATGATCTTCAGCGTAGGCACCTTGGGATAGTGCAATCAGAATAGAGGCTGACAAAATTGTTTTTTTATACATTGGCTTCAATACCTTAGATCCATAATAGGTAACAACAAACGGGATATTAATGGATCTAAATAATAATTACTATCATTACCATTGTCATTTGTAGTTTTATCTTGAGTAGAACTCTTAGGTTATGAGCATTTCTAGTCTTTAGTTATCAGTGTGTTATATTGTTTAACGTTAGTTCTTGGTAAGATCATCCAAATACAATCAATGTGACAAAAGTCACATTAAGAGAGGCCATGTGCAGAGTCCAATTACGTTAGAAGCGCTCCATATTCTGGATGCCATTGACCGAAGAGGGAGTTTTGCAGCTGCTGCGAATGAGTTAGATAGAGCCCCGTCATCACTGAGTTATCAGATCCAGAAACTCGAGCAAGACTTAGACATCATTATCTTCGATCGCTCTGGCCACAAAGCCCATTTTACTGAAGCAGGAAAGCTCATCCTTGAAAGAGGACGAGCCATTTTACAAGCCAGTGAAAAGTTAGTGAATGATGCAACGTTATTGGCGAATGGTTGGGAACTGGATATTACCATTGCCTTTGATGGCATTATTCCTATATCCAATTTCTTCCCTATGGTTGATGCATTGGCTGAAGTAAGCTCAACACGAGTCAGACTGCAAGAAGAGATCTTGGCTGGTAGCTGGGAATCGCTGAATACAGGTAGAGCGGATTTACTGATTTGCCCATCACTGGATACACTTCCTCAAGAAGTCAAATCAGAAAAAATTGGTAAAATGAGCATGTTTTGGGTAGCGGCAGCTGATCACTATGTTCACAAGCGTAGTGGTAAGTTTGATGAGGCTGCGCGAGAAAAGTACAGAATCATTGCCATTGCAGACACTGCACGCGAACAACCTGCGCTCTCAATTAATATCATTCAAAAACAGCCTCGCTTGACCGTCACCAACTTTACGGCAAAAGTAGATGCGCTCACTGCAGGTTTAGGCATTGGTACGTTACCAAGCCAAATTGCACAACCTTTGATTGATAGTGGCGTATTGAAGCGAATCGAAGGTACAGAAGAGCAGCCGATGGATATTATCTTAGCATGGCGCCGAAATACCATGGGTGAGGCGAAATCCTGGTGTATTCAATACTTGAAAAAGAATTGGAAACTAAAGTAACAACGTAACTTTTACTTCTTAGGTTCCCATTGCTTATCGAATCTAAGAAGTAAAGTTATCGCTAATGCTTTATTTTTCAATTTAAAGGAAGCACCATATCTGCCGTACCATCGGCAAACTGAACATCGACTTCAAATCCCAGGTTTTGCGCTAACATCAACATCCCTCTGTTTGTAGGCATGGTCATCCCAGACATTTGCTTTGTGCCTTTAATCTTGCAATAGCTGATAATTTTCTGCATCAGCACTTTACCTAAGCCTTTTCCTTTCAAATCTGAACGAACCAAAATAGCAAACTCAGCATCACTATTATCTGGGGTAATCAATGCGCGGGCTACGCCTATGATAGACGGTCCGTCGGTATTAAACGCTACCGCAACAAACGCCATTTCGCGGTCATAGTCGATTTGAGTGAAGTTTGCCAAAGCCTCATGGTTGAACTCACCAACCTCAGAAAAGAAACGCTTATACAGATCTTCTTTCGATACGCTATTAATGAATTGAGCATGCAGCGGCTCATCTTCAGGCAGGATAGGGCGAAGCAGGATAGGTTGGCCATCTCGAAGCGTTACAGTTTCGACAAATTCTGCCGGGAAAGGACGAATCGCCAGACGTTTTTGCGCATCTCCCCCGTATTTACACAGTGTGATGTCCGCATCGAGGATAGTTAAATCGCTTCCCGACACCAATACTGGATGGATATCCAGTCTTTGTATTTCTGGCAACTCAACCGCCATTTGGGAGATACGAACTAAGAATTTCGACAACTCACTAATATCGAGCGCATCTTTGTGTTTCTGCAGGCGAATCTTTCCAGACTTTAAAGCAACAACGACAAGGTAGCGTGCAAGCGTCATGTTCAAAGGAGGAAGTGCAGCGACGGCATCTTGGGCGATATTCCACTCCGAGCCGCCTTGACCCAGCAAGATGACAGGTCCAAAGACCTTATCTACTGCAATGCTAATCCTTAGTTCTTCAGCACTGCCGAGCTTTGCCATACCTTGCACCAATAGACCGTGTACATTGGCAGAAGGGTAACTGAGCTTTACGGTATCTAGAATGGATAGCGCTGCGTTGGAAACTTCTCGACTGTTTCTTAAATTCAGGGCGACACCGTGTACATCCGATTTATGAGGAATGTCTGGAGATCGCAACTTAACCGCAACAGGGTATCCGATATTTTCTGCCATATGAACGGCTTCAATGTCGTCAGATGCAATCCATGTTGGCAGAACATTAAACCCGAACAGCTTAAATAATGGGCTGGTTTGATGCGTATCCAAGGTAACTGTGTTTTTATCCAGTAGTCGTTCATTTACCCATTCTTTTGCAGAACTCACACTTCCAGAGTGCAATGGCTCAGCCGTCGTTGGCGTTTCCATTAATTGCTTCTGGTTTCGTCGATACTCAACCAAGTGCATGTATGCAACGACCGCACTTTCCGGCGTTCGATAGGTTGGAATGCCAGCTTGAGTAAATGCCAGTCGTGCCTCTCTCGACGTTTGTTCTCCTGACCAGTTGGTCAAGATATTAAAATGCTTATGCCGAGGGTGAGCCTTGATCGCCTCAATAACAGCTTGAGCAGTTTCAAGAGGGTCGGAAACCGCAGAAGGACTATGCATTATCAAGATCGCATCTGCACAGTCGTTATTCATCAGTGCGTTAATGGTATCAATGTAGCGTTTTTTTGTTGCGTCTCCAGAAAGATCAATCGGATTTCGAGTGCGCCAGTTGGACGGGAGTACTGTTTGTAATTGCTCAATGGCAGCGTCATCAAGTGTTGCGAGCTGGCCACCACGTTCAATCAAAGTATCAACGGACATAACTGCAGGGCCGCCGCCATTGGTGATGATCGCTAAACGCTCCCCACGAAGTGGCACAGAATGCGTGAGTGTTTCTACCGCAGCAAAGAGCTCATGCGTATTGCTGACTCGTAACATACCAGTTCGACGGATGGCAGAATCGTAAATTACATCAAGCGTATCACCATCTTGCTGTTCGAAAGTATTCATCTCTTTAGAGCGGCCCGCTTTTAATACCAATATACGGCGGTTACGTGAAGCAGCTCGCGCAGCAGACATAAATCGTCGAGCATCCTGGATGTTATCCACATAAAGCAGAATAGCTTCCGTATTCCCATCCATACTTAAGTAATCAAGCAAATCTGCAAAATCGATATCCTGTCCGCGTCCAATCGAAATGAACGAAGAAAAGCCAATATTCTTATCATTTGCCCAGTCTAACACTGTGGTACAAACCGCCGCAGATTGTGAGATGAACGCAATTTTTCCGGGCTTAGCCGCAACAGGAGAAAACGTGCAGTTAAATTTGTGCCAAGGCAAGATAATACCTAAGCTGTTCGGTCCTAAAACTCGAATATTCAATGATGAAATATTTAAAGGCTGAGCGTCATCAGAGATAACAATCGCAAACGGCGTGCCTCTCTCATCTAACTCTTTAAGCAGTTGCTCATTACGTGAAACGTTCGTACATAAAATCGCAATATCTGGCGTATAGGGTAGGGAAGCCACATCCGGGTAGGCTATAACTCCGGATACCGCTTTGTATCGCGGCGTTACTGGCATAATCGCGCCACCAAATCCACTTTGTAGAAGGTTACGCATAACGACATGCCCTGCTCGCAATGCTTTTTGAGATGCACCAATAACGGCCACAGAGTTGGGTTTAAAGAGTTTATGTAGTTTATTCATGCTGACTCCTAGCCGTTTGCAAGTAACGTTTGCCTATCGGTTTCATATCAATCATAAACGAATAATTTATTGATAAAACGCCTTCAGACCAGACATTGCATAAAATGTGGGCGATGCTTATGGAGTTTGTGTTATTCATCACATCAAAATCACAGATTATTGTATTTGATGCTTGATAAACGGCCCTGCTATCGGCATGATTTATCGTAATATTTATCCAGAGCATTTGTTACTTCATGAAAAAAATCGCAATCATCGGCTTGTCAGTCCTGCTTTCTGCTTGTGCATCTGAAACTTACATCACAGACGTAACTTCTGAAAGTTATCGAGAGGACTACAAATCAGATCGTATCTCTAAGCCAATTATGGCGTCTGAAAACGCTGTAGTAGAAAAAGACGTACAACCAACTGTTGTGAAAATGACGGCAAAGCCTGAAGAGAAGAAAGTAGTCAAGCTAACGCCAAAAGAGCAGGCGAAGCCAGTTAAGATCGTACCACCGAGTAAAAAGCAAGCTGGCATTCAACGATTTGGCTATACCATTCAAGTCGCCGCTGTGGGTAGCCAAGCGAAAGTCGATCAGTTTGCAAATAAACTACCACAAAACGGTCAGCCAATTTGGGAAAACTATAAAGTCGTCAACGGTACTAAGTGGTTCTCAGTTTTATACGGAGACTACGCAACAAGCGCGGAAGCCAAGCAAGCGATTTCGACTTTGCCTGCTCAATTTCAGCAGTTAAGACCATTTGTTAAAAGCATTGACGCCATTAAAAACTCAGCTTACCCAACGCTTAACAAATTAAACTAACACATCAAATAAGGGAGCGAATAGCTCCCTTATTTATTTGTTCAAATCCTACTCGAACAAAATTCCTCACACTAAAATTACTGTACGTCTCACTTCAAAGGTTTATCATAATAAATAGTATCTTTTGTAGTTCACGGAAAGATTGATTCATGATTAAAAATATTCTTCTACTATGCGGCGGCGGCTCTTCTGAGCACGAGATTTCATTATTGTCTGCAAACTTTGTCGAACAACAATTAAATCTTATTGAAGACGTTCACGTTACACGCGTAGAAATAAAAAACGAAGGTTGGATGACCAACCAAGGTGAGTTGGTTTACTTGGATCTCAATACCAAGCAGTTGTGCTCAAGTGAATCTAATCAAACCATCGATTTCATTGTGCCTTGTATACATGGTTTTCCAGGCGAGACAGGCGACATTCAATCTCTGTTTGAAATCGCAGGTATTCCTTATCTTGGCTGCGGGCCAGAAGCGAGTAGCAATAGTTTCAATAAAATCACATCTAAGCTTTGGTACGACGCTATCGGTATTCCCAATACGCCATACTTATTCTTAACGCGCAACGATGAAGAAGCTCATACTCAAGCTCATAAAGCATTTGAAAAGTGGGGAAAAGTCTTTGTCAAAGCCGCTCGTCAAGGGTCATCTGTTGGATGTTACAGCGTCACAGAAAAAGATAAACTTTCCAATGCAGTAAATGATGCGTTTGGGTTTTCTGACCAAGTGTTGGTTGAAAAATCAGTAAAACCACGAGAGCTTGAAGTTGCTGCATATGAGATGAATGGCCAGCTGCACATAACGAAGCCAGGCGAGGTTATTGCACCTGACGGTGCTTTTTACTCGTACGATGAAAAGTACAGCAGTTCAAGTCACTCGCTCACCGAAGTTGAAGCGAAGAATCTAACCCAAGCACAATTAGATGCAATTCAGCACGCATCTGAAAGGGTATTTAAGCAAATGAATCTTCGCCATTTGTCTCGTATCGACTTTTTCTTAACGGAAGATGATGAGATTTACTTAAACGAAGTAAACACATTCCCAGGTATGACTCCTATCTCGATGTTCCCTAAAATGCTTCAAAATAACGGGCACAAATTCCATGAGTTCTTGGAAGATTGTATAAACAGTGCAAAGTGATTAACGTTATCGAGGCGCGTTTTATGATAGAAATTGTTTTCTAGAGCAAGGTTTATTCAAGCCGTATTTGAATATTGCTCAGTAGCAATTATGATTATATCAACGCATTAAACAGATGACTCAGTGGTATGGCGATTTCAAACTATAGAGGTTTTAACCTGCAGTCAGGCGGACCAGATGGCAGTATTTGGAAGGTTAAAATCAAGAACCACGTCTTACAAGGCAGTTTGACGGCGGTAAAGAAAAGCATTGATTGGTGGTGCGACACCGCATCAATTATTGATCCCAAAGAGTTTGCCGCCCTTGGACAAAGAGCGCAGCAAGTTGGTGGTGCAAAATCAGAAGTCTTTAACGGTTATACGATTCAAAATGATACAGGTCAGCCCAACTCTTGGTACTGTATGTTTAATGGTAAACTGATTAAGGGTAGTAAAACTGCTATTCAACGTCATATCGAAGCTTATTTAGTTGCAAAGCAAAAAGCGATGCAAGCTCAACAACAAAAGAAACAATAGAATGACTCTGGTATATTCAACAGAAACCGGTCGAATTAAGCCGGAAGAAGAAAAAACATCTCGCCCCAAAGGCGACGGTATTGTACGAATTCAGCGCCAAACGAAAGGACGTAAAGGTAAAGGTGTATGCATCGTGACAGGTTTAGACTTGGATGATGCACCTTTAAAATTATTAGCTGCAGAACTCAAAAAAGTCTGCGGCTGTGGTGGCTCGGTAAAAGATGGCAATATCGAAATTCAAGGTGATGCTAGAGACAAGATCAAAGCGCATCTTGAAAAGAAAGGCATGACAGTCAAATTAGCCGGTGGCTAATTTACATTCAGGGAAACTCAGAATGGCGTCTAAAAATAGACGCCATTTTTTATTTTAGTAAGTAATACGCTAATTGAAGAACAAGCAATCGCAGATTGATAGATCGATATTAGCTATTTTATGGTAAATAGCCATTATGTTTAATGGTTATGATAGAGACCTTAAATTTCAAATCCACAGGGGAATAGGAATAGGAGTGCTCATTGGCAACATTTGGCGTACGAACACTCCTAATTTAACATAATACACATAATGCGCACTAAGGGGTAATTTGTTAACAAAGGCTAACTCTTTGATTAAGCGTTTCATAAGTGTCTGATAACCAAGCCGTAATTTTTTATTTTGTCGATTTCCATAACGCAAGTTACTTGTACTATTCGTGACGTTCGTTTTGTGCAATCAACGAAAAACCACTAAAACCCTGACCGCCACATAATGTTGCGTTCGGTAACGCCCAAAACAACAAGAAAAATATTTTTAGTCAGTTATTCAATATGCGAGCGTTGTCATGTTTCACGAATCATTCCGCACACTCTTTTGGCGTGAGTTTACCTCCATCAAGCAAGGCGCTGAATATTTTCATGTGTCTAAACCGACGATTACCCGTTGGCTCGATGGCACGGTTCCAATCAACCCAATGGCAGAAAAACTCCTGCTCATCAAGTCACTTGGTTACTTGCCTAATGACATTCGTTGGTCTGGATTTCGTGTTGATGAGAAACGCGCGGTGTTAATCACACCGTCTGGCCGTGAGTTCAGCCCTAAAGAATTGGAAAGTTTTGTGTTCTGGCGCGACGAACATCGTCAGTTTGTGGAAATGTACGGACACTTTGAGTATCCCAAGGTTTATCCTGCTAAAGAAAACGTCTTGCCATTTCGTGGCGGCCGTCGAATGAAAGCCGCCGAGTGGATACCGTCAAAAGCTAAATAGCTATTCAGCGAAGTGCTCTTCTATAGTGTGTATTACGACTTCTGATGAACGAACTGTTTGCCTAAGCTCTTCTAGCATACTATCTAAAGAGCTAGCAACAAGCCTTTTAGCCTTAGTGAGAGCTGTAGTAAACCTAGGTAGTGCCATCACTGTATCTTTGAATTCCGCAGTTTGAATATACGATTGCTGCGTTGAAGCTCGCAGAGATACTACTGCCTCACGTATGTTGTCTAACTCGTCACTAGATGATGGGTCCATCATATCTTCTAAAGAAATTCTCAACGTCCCTGATAAAGCATCAAAAGCATCCTCTCTACTACTTTTATATAAAGGTATTTGTGAATCAAGACTTCGAGAGTATCGCTGTAAATCTTCAGAAGCCAACTTGAAATTACGCTTAATGGCCCGGCTTTCTCCATTCGCAGCTTTTAGCTCCTGAGTACGTTTGCCAATCTGAGTTCCCATTTTTTCTGTACTGTCAGCAATATTATTCATAATGCTAACGAGGTCGTTTATTCTCTCTTCATAGAGCTCTACATATTCTAAAAGGCCCAACTCTTCATCTTCAAAAAGCTCTGACTCATTAAGTTCTGTTTTTTTCTCTGTCTCAACCTGGACAACTTGAAGAGAATTGAGCTTATGCGACCACTTTTGGGCCACCTTTGATAAGTGAGTGCGAATTAATGGCTCAAAGTCTCTCTCATGCTCGAATGGCCAATACAAGCCGCTTTTGTCGCCCAACTCTCTCTTTAAATCCGCTATTTTAGCTAACTGCTCAGGGTCCAATGTGGAAGGCGCAATAGGATGATCCTTAAAATATAGCATGATGTCTATTGATTCTGGGTCTGCCTTATAACGTGCATATGCTCTATCAAACTCTTCTTTGGTACCAGACTCTGCCGCAATAGTAGGTGTGCCAAAACGCCCCCAAAACAGGCCAAGAAAAATGTCATATTCTTCACCTATTTGATCGTTGATAACGCCTTGACTGTAATCTCCAAATGCTGGGTAGCAATCTGTTTCCCAGCGAAGCAGCTCTAAACGTAAATTAAGTGTTTTGCTCCAAGTTTTGTTGAGCTCATTGATTATTGATTCTAATAGGTTGCGTTCCTGTTTAACATCTGAAGGAGAAGCAACAAAAACACTGAGAACGTGCTGACTTTTTGCCATTTAAGCCTCGAATATACAAATACCAATTACGATGTGACGATAAGTAAATTGTGGATAAAAAACTCAAATTCAATGGGGATAATATATATTAATTTTTTTTGTGGATAGTTTCACAAAAAAAGCCGAACCCCATCGCTAAGGGTTCGGCTTTTTTAGGCTTCCGCTTTGGTGGCATCATTTGAAGCCTGTCGAGGTCAATCGACCCGCCAAAAGTATCGGCTCCCTACTCGCTGTGTAAATCGTCATTAGCTATCATTTGATATTTGTCGTTGAACATCATCCTTTCTATCACTGCTTTCATGCAAGGATGTATTTTTGCTCGTATCTTTATGATGCTCCGAAACCCAAGATGCAAACTCTTCAGGCTTTTTCTCTAAACAACTGAGTATATAAAGGAACAGAAAGATTGTACCAAGTGAGATAGCTGCGATACTTAGGTTTCCAAATATTGGTAATAGAACGTTTACGTTCTTTAAATGATATTTTGCTCTCGAACACTGCGTGTACGCCTTGCTGTCTAACTTACACTCATATTCGAGTATGTTTTTTATATCAACCTGTTCAATTCTTTCTGCTTCATAGAGGTTGAATTTCCCTTCCTTTTCCATCGGCATAAGAACCAATGTGAGCTGCATAAACGTGACGGCACCTAAAGTAAGGAAAAATACGCCAGCTTTACGCCAGCTTTCAGCATGGGTTTTATGATGAAATGACCACTCGCAAAATATTCCTATCCATTTGTAAGCGCCAACAAAGAAAGTCTTCATAATCTCAAATCCATACCTCTCATTTACCAGCTTATACATAATACGCACTTTAGAGTTAGAAGATTAGCAGTGGCGATGTCAGCTTAGTTACACCGAATTTGGCTTTTGCGGCCTTGCAAGCTTCATCGGCTGTATTGTATGGGCCATGAACTTCGATTTCACCGCAGCGGCCACTTGATAAGAACCAGTCATCAACTTTAAAACCGTTTAGCAGATTAAGTTCCTGCACTGTATCTTGGGTTACGTTCGACACCATGCACGTTGGTTCTGCATCTTGCTCATTCAAGTAACCGAACAACTGGATCGGGTATTCCATTATTTCTCTCCAACTTTGAAGTTCTGATACTAACTCTGCTGGGCATGAGCTAGTGTTTAAGTTATATCAGATAAGCAACCTAACGATTGCTTAAAGCCTTTGTCTTCAAATCTCATTATATCCTTTCGATAACTTATGTTTTAAGTTATCGAAAGGACGAGAAAATTCAATGTTCTCACTTATGGCCACATATTGTTCATCCCAAAAGTGTAAGTATTACATTAGCTTTATAGGAACAAGGCATCCATTAGATGTAAATCTACTTTTCAATCTATACCTAGATCTTTCTTCATATGTTCACTCAACTCGCTAGTGGTTCTTACATTAATTTTATGTTTGCAATGATGGATTATCAACTCTTCACCAAATAATTTCATTACTGATTTTGTATACAAAGCACTAATATTATTTATTAATCTATACAATGTACCTTTCTGATAAACAGATCTTTTCGAATTTTGTATTGCAGTCTTCATATTTAAATATTCTCACATTTTTAACTTTATAATTTAAAGAATTATTTTCAAGTTCGATCTTTATTATTACTTTTGTCGATATTGAATGAGTCATTATCACTGATGCACAATCGACAGTTAAATTACCTGAATCCAACTTAGTAATTTCACGAGAGAGAACTTTTATTTTTAAATTTTCCTTTTCGTTACTTAAGTCGATTGAGTTAATTTCTTCAGGATATTTGTTTAACTTAATATCCAATATGGTTTTATTAAGATAGTAGTCTGCCATTATTTCATGACGGCTTTTAAATATCATTGTCCCCCTCCGTTGATGCAAGTTATACTTTCCCTCCCCTTAAAAGACAACGTGACTCAGAGTTGCAAAAAGGTAACAATCATGGAATTGATGAACAATGAGCTGGTCTGCTTTGCAGCCATTTGTAAACACCTCTCTCTTACAGAGGCATCAAAAGAACTTGGAAAGTCGAAAGCTCAAGTCAGCAGGCAGCTAGCGGCATTAGAAAAACAACTTGGTGTAACACTCGTCCACAGGACAACAAGAAAACTCGTTTTAACTGATCATGGCGAAAGCATTAGAGAGCTTGCCATCAAAACGTTAGAGAGCTTGCAGGAGTTGAATTACAGAGCTAGCTCGTTGAGTGAATGCATTAATGGAAAGTTTAAAATTACAATGCCCAACTCTATAGCCTCTTCTATTTTTGGCTCTGTTCTTAAAGGCTTACAAGAACGATATCCAGCAGTGAACTTTGAAATATCATCAAGTAACAATGTTGAGAATTTATTAGAAAGCAATGTAGATTTAGCGATTAGGCTTAATAACATTATTGATGACACTCTGATTGCACATAAAATTGGTAATTATAACGATGTTTTAATATCTACAGTTAACAATGCCAATAACAACACGCTATTAATCTACAAGAATCACTCGAATAAGGAATCAATTAAAAAGCAGTACACTGACGTTATCGAAGTTGATAATACCTCTATTTTAATAAACTTTGTCTCTGAGGGGGTTGGGGTTGGCGTCATTCCAAACTATCTTGTAAAAGGTAACCATATAGATAACAATATCCAAATTTCACAAAATTTTGATATAGAACGCTCCATGTATATCGCCTACCCTTATCAAAACCCTTTACCAAGAAAGCTAGCTGAAATATCTACTTTTATTAGGTCTGAGTTATCAAAAATATTGAAAAATGAATCACTTTAGGATGGCTTTTCAAGTTTATAATTTTCCTTTGATAAATCATGAGGTCTAGCGAGAGGCTTTGTAACGTATTGTTTCAAAGAGCCTCGTTAGGCATTTATGAAAACCCCCATCTTTATGCTTGTCATCACAACATGAGATGCTATACCGTTTCATTATCAAGGCTTTGCGTGGAATAAATCACGTGGGTTAAACGATAGATTGACTTACATTAAAAATTTAATCGAAAGCAGCTTTATATTAAATTGATTTCATAGCGTTCTGCGTGTATCTTCTACCCATATCCCCACAATAACCAAGGAGAATGCCATGGATAAGCTACTCGCGTCTGCACTAGAAATTAAGCAGCGAACTATGGTGACTGGCTTTTTTGCTAGAAATGGATTCAAAATCGCTATGACCGATTTTGATGATGTCACTTTTGAGCGAGAAGGTGTGCAAGTTAACGTGCATTTTGATTTGCAGTCAAACGCAGAGTCTGCATCTATTTTATCCCAAGAGGCTTCTGCCATTCCTGGTTAATTATTTTGTCGTCAATCATGCGTAAAGCCGAACACAAACGTTCGGCTTTTTAATATACGAAAAACGGGATTACAGAAGATGTGGCACAAACCTGCGTTACTGTTACTCATCCAAGTAAACAATCAATAAATCCGCTTCAACCTCATTCGCTACCTTTGGTACCGATGAAAAGAAACGGCTCAATAAATTATGATGATGACCGCAGACTACGAGGTCTATTCCCTCTTTTTTTACGATTCCCGACAATTTGATATGCAGGTCGCCGATAACTGCCATCGTCTCGTGTACTGGATATAGGCATTTATCAGCGAGTTCTTGTAGCTCCTTTTGCAACTTTTGTTCTTCTTTCGGCTCCATGATCACACGATCAACATCCACATAAACGAATGAAAGTTTGGCGTTCGAGTTCTTTGCTTGAGTTATTGCTTTTTCGATAACGACTTGGCTAGATTGAGATAAATCAACAGCGACTAAAACGTGCTTGTAACTCATTCTTTCTCTCCTAGTTAGTTTTCATGTGCTTATAGTAAGTCTAGTTCACTAAGAGCGAATGCAATGTCTAAACTCATATTTCATGAAAATATGGGAGTTTGATATAAGAATGTGGAAACAGCCGAGCGATCAGCTATCTAATAGCCATTGAAGGCTCGTGAAGTCAACTAGTGACTTAGGAACCAGTTATTGATATGTGGCCCATTTTGTTCTCCTCCTTAAGATGTACATAACTATGTAACTAACGCAAACAAACCCACGTTACACTGTCACCACGATTCTAAATCCTGTCAATTTCTATTGCAGCTTGTTTTATATTCCTAATTACAACGTCGCCTAGTTTAGTAAAACCACTTGGCAATAAGTAATTTCTTCGTGTAATCCATCGATCAAGATTAAGAGTCATTTTCATAGACAACACTGAATTAAAGACAAGATTTAGAGTTAAAACAGAGTCCAACACTCCTATGTTCAACCTAAGACCGACATACGTCTGCGAGCACTTACTGTCTCTATAACGTCAACTATATAACTATATTCAGATTTTAATTTTCTGTTACAACGTGTCTTTTTTATCTTTTCAGCATAATCCTCTACTTGAAAAAATGTCCAATCACTGCCTTGTAATTTAATTACACAAAAAGATGATCGAAACATAACCGCAAGACAAAAAACCAACACAACTTACTGATTTTATTAATTTTAATTTAAAAAATAGCATTTCACCCCATATTCGTTCAAGCCAGAACGCATCAAGGTTAACTTAAACAAGTAAAATTTTACTAACTGCTTAGTACAGAATAGAGGAAGTTGAATAAATTGAAAGGTATAGAAATAACGTTACGACGTAACTACGTTAAGGCATGAAAATATTTGAGGATAAATATGAGGACCAAAAAAACAGGGCCAAAGCCCTGATATGAATTAATTAGTTTTGTTGCTGTTGTTTTTCTGCGTACTCAGATCGAATCTGTTCGGCAACAATTTTGATGGCTTCTGCTGTACTTGTGCCCTTCGCCATCAATTCTTGAATTTTCTCTACAGCTTGTTGTTGCTCTTGGTGAGATAGAGGGGGTAAATCGTCAAACATAAAAAAGCTCCTCATTTTGAGGAGCAGACTATAACGATTCAATTAATAGGTCGCAAGGAAATTAATGGATGCCCCCATTGCGTTCTCGTTCGTGTACTGAGCAGCAATATCTAATTCGATCAACTTAAGTGGAGACAGTCCAATACCTGCAGTAATGGTACCTTCGTCGCTACTTCGAGCTAAGTTTTTCATATAACCCGCTCGCAATGCCATTTGACGCAAGATATCAAATTCAATACCAGCTCGAATCATTTGTGTATTATCATCAAAGGATGAAAAACGTTTTTCTTCATTAAGATCGTAGTCGACACTCATAGTAAAGTAATCGGCAACAACCCCTGCCCCGACCGTATATACGGGACGCATGCTGTATTCGTATGATTTTATCGTATCACTGCCATACATGAACGATTTTGTTTTAACGTCTCTTCCGATCAAGTTTTTTGCTGAAATACCGACACGATATGGGCCAAAGAACCAAAGCGCGCCCGCATCCAAGTTAAACATCGTTTCCGCTGTCTCATGTTCACGTAAGTCTTTGGTATCGAAATTCTGAAAACTCGTGGCGTAAGAGTACGTATAAATACGCTGAAGTTTAGGCGTAACACCAAATGAAAGGTGTTGATTCATAAAGTTGGTGTATTTAGCAAGTGATACACCTGCTTCAGCAACACCAATAGAAACACCTTGTACGTAGCTATCGTCTAACGGATTAGTACCTGACGTATCTACTTTTGGTTGTACGAATGATTCTGTGTATAACTTACCGTATGCAGTTGCAGATAAGAATTTATTAGGAATACCTATAGCGACAACGCCACCAAGATCAAAGTCAGTTTTTTTTCCATCTATGGCATTCATCGATTTTTTGATTTCATCGACATCGGTCAATTTGCTGATGCGTTCTATTTCATCGACAAGATCATATTGATCATCGTAGTTACCACCAAAACTTGGCACGATCATTCCTGCGTCGTCGTTTCGGCGATAAATTGCAGTAAGTGCGGGGTTGAAAAAAGGAGCAGTCAGATAAGTTGCTGATACCGTACCAACGCCACCCATCGCATCGCTACGAGCTTCTATCGCATAAGTGGCAGCCGAAGCAACGTTTGCGAAAAGTGTGGTGGCAACAGAGGTGGCTAGAATTTTATATTTGGTTTTCATACTACACTTGTGATTTTGGTTCTTCCTGAACCTTTATCGGCACAAATGGTATTTCTTTAACTATTCTTCTTGGGAAAGATCATAGGTTCGGCTAATAGTTTGAGCTTGCTCAACAATTATATCGCCCTGCCAACGACGACTGTTGATACTCACTGCTAGCACGTATCTATCATTTGGGACACCCGCAAGCTCTAGTGAATTAGGATAGTTAGACTCGTAAGTCTTTTTCCACATTTGCTCGTATTGACCATCAATGTAGTCATATAAACCAACCTCAAGTTGCGGTAATGGACAATGGGGATTACGAAGTGCGCTCTTTTCTACTTTCCAATTCTCTTTAGATGTCCAACGAACATATTGCGAAGAATTGGAATCTCCTAATATTACCCAAGTTCGATACTCTTGTTTATCTTTAGAAACAATAGTTAAGTGATACAAGCCTGCTTCAAGCTTACCCGTGAGGTTATAGCGTTTCGAATAACTACGCTCATTGGCTAATTCCGTACCACTCGGCTGTTCTTCATAACTGAATGAACTGTCTGCAGATATAGAATCATCCACCCATCGATTAAATGAAATATTTTCGATGTCAGTTGTAGCTCTTAGCTTGATCACTAACCTAAATGTATCTCGCCCAGGGCTTTGGATGGTCTGACGAATAACGTTCACGCCACTTATCCATTCAGGCAGCGTTACACCAGTGAGAGACTTGCCACAGTTTTTAGATAGAGACTGACCAAGAAGGTCATTGAGATGAGGAGTCAAATCTTTACTTGGTTCCGTTTGCCACAGTTCAACAAGAGAGTTGAACATACCGGCAAGATCATCTTCAAGTAAGTGTTGATGTGCCTGCGTTAAAGGCGTGTTGGTTTGAAACCAGTCCATTGCATGGACTGGTTTCACTAACGCTAATGAGAGAACTACGGGGAGTAGTGTTTTCATTATGACTTATGCTTTCATCTTGTAGCCAACACCGCGAAGTGTTTCAATTTCCAGTCCTGGCAGTTTTTGACGAAGCTGCAATACGTGCGTATCCACAGTACGTGTTGTTGGGAAGTGATTATAACCCCAAACGTGGTCAAGTAGCTCATCACGAGTAAACACGCGACCTAAGTTCGACGCTAAAAATAGCAGTAGATCAAACTCTGTACGAGTTAACGTAATTAGCTCATCTTTATAGGTAACTTCACGAGTTGAACGATCAATTTCTAAGTCTTTTGTGATCACTTTATCAGCGCTGCTTTGCTCTGCTGAATCCGGTGCTCGTAGCTGTGCACGGATTCTCGCAAAGAGTTCCGCTTCAGCAAAAGGCTTCGTTAAGTAGTCGTTCGCGCCGGAATCAAGGCCTGCAACTTTATCTTTTACGGTAACAAGTGCCGTTAGCAAGATAACTGGTACGTCTTTAATCTGTTTCCATTCTGGGAGACATTGTACAGAGTCACCATCTGGGAGTTGGCGATCGAGAATAACCAAGTCAGCTTTTTTCCATTGTGGTTCTACGTCTGCAATACGTTCCACATGTAAACACTCATATCCTGCTTGTTCCAGGCTTACTAACAGGCCATCAGCCAAGTTTTTATCGTCCTCAACGAGAAGCAGTGTCTGTTTCACAAGGTATCTCCAATATAAAGGTTGTAGGTGGTCCCATCAGGGACATTTTTCCGCCCATGCGGCCTACCATAGATTCAACGATTGTTAACCCAAGTCCTAACCCGCTCTTACTGACGAACGGTTTCTTCAAATTTGCCCAATCTTTAGCCGTTAGGCCACCAGCATCTCGGACTTGGAATACTATTTTTTCTTCACTAGTTGAAACATCCAATTCAACTGGTGCAATACCGTACTTAAGCGCATTACGAAGCAAGTTATCGATACAAGTTCCTAACCAGTACACATTAACTTTAGCAGCCACATCTTCATTGATGTTGAAAAGCACGGCACTATCAAATTCTTCTTCGATCTTAAATTCTAACCAGTCTGCGACAGACGGAACCCAGTCTGTTGCAAGCATTTGGTTATCAGATTGCAAATAATCTTTACTCGCTTCTGCCAATTGACGCAAACGACGTGTATCTTCACACAATCTGCGAAACTCGTCATATACGCTTTCAGGTAGATGCTCGAATTCTCGGCGAAAGCCCTCAACCGTCAGTGATAGAGATGCAATCGGTGTTCTGAGCTCATGCGTTAAAATTTGCAATACAAGCATTCTACTACGGAGCTCTTCTCGCTTACTATTCCAGCGGTATACAGCCCAACCAATCACTAGAAGAATATTTGCGATTACCAGTATGATCATACTGATCCGCAAAACTTGTGAGTGATCTTCTACATCCCAACAAATATTGCCTCGTTTAACAAAACAACTTTTACTTTGAGACGCTAGAGCGTACGACAGACCCGCATTAGCGACGTTTTCTTCCCAGATATCTTTCTCGAAAACAAAGTAACGGTCACCACGTCGTAACCAAAGTTCGTTACCTTCGATAAACATGCTCGCGCCTGCAATCAAAGCATTAATGGCGTCGTCGTCCATGTTTTTCAAGCTTTCTAACAACTCATCCCCTTCCTCATTGTCACGCTCTTTAATATGCATGTATTGAGCAAGCTTTGGTTTGAGTTCTGGATACTTATCCACATAGCGTGCAGCATAAGTCCCACCACCAGGGTGAATGAGGCCACTACGCGAGAACCAACGTGGTGTCAGTTGCGTCCCTTTACAGATAGCTCTTGTAAATACTAACGGCTCAGTAATTAAAGGACTTAGTGGCAATTTACCACGACAAGTATTCGCTAAGCTGTAAAGCTGTTGTATATCTTTTAACGGATAGTCAGACGTTTGCGGCAGAAGCGAATCTGGCGCAAGTAACTTGGTAGGATAATTTGATTGCAGAATACGAATATCATACGATTTAAGAGCTACTTCATAATTAAATAGCTCTGTAAACGTATCTATTCTTTCTGGTAGTGAATCGGAAAATGCAGGTGCCGAAAAAAGCGGCAATACAGTTGCAAAACCGAGCAAAAACTTTTTAATCAAACTGTTACCGTCACTTGTTACATTAGCCAAAACTATACATCAATCTACAAGCAATTGACATCTGCTAACAGAAGGATTTGCATTACTATAACATTGAAACGGAACAAAAAAGGGCCAGCGATTGCTGACCCTGTATAGTTTTAAATCAAGAATGGTTAGAGTGCTTTAAAAATAGACTCAACACTTTCCTTCGCATCACCAAATAGCATTGATGTATTTTCTTTGAAGAACAATGGGTTCTGTACACCTGCGTAACCAGTATTCATTGAACGCTTGAATACCACTACATTTTTCGCGTTCCAAACCTCCAGTACAGGCATACCAGCAATCGGGCTGTTCGGATCTTCCAGAGCTGCTGGGTTTACCGTATCGTTAGCGCCGATAACCAGTACGGTATCTGTTTCAGCGAAGTCATCATTGATTTCATCCATTTCAAGAACGATATCATACGGTACTTTCGCTTCAGCAAGTAACACGTTCATATGTCCCGGAAGACGACCTGCTACTGGGTGAATACCAAAGCGAACCTCAATACCTTTTGAACGAAGTACGTCAGTAATTTCATGCACTGGATACTGCGCTTGCGCTACAGCCATACCATATCCTGGAGTGATGATTACTGATTTTGAGTTCTTCAGCATTTCAGCGACTTCTTCTGCCGTTGTTTCGCGGTGTTCGCCCTGCTCTTCGTCACCTGAAATTACAATCTCTTGACCAAAGCCACCAGCAATAACACTGATAAACGAACGGTTCATGGCTTTACACATGATGTAAGAAAGAATCGCACCTGAAGAACCAACCAACGCACCTGTTACGATTAATAGATCATTTGCGAGCATGAAACCTGCTGCTGCTGCTGCCCAACCTGAATATGAGTTCAGCATTGAAACGACAACTGGCATATCAGCACCACCAATTGAAGCAACTAAGTGGTAACCGAACGCGAACGCAATCAGTGTCATCACAATCAGAGCGAACATGCTGCCATCTGCTTTTACGAAGTAGATCATAAGAAGCGTAGAAATCACAACCGCTGCAAGGTTCATTTTGTGCTTGTGAGGAAGGTTAAGCGGCGAAGAAGAAATCACACCACGTAACTTACCAAATGCAACAATTGAACCCGTGAAGGTTACGGCACCAATGAAAACACCCAAGAATACTTCTACAAGGTGGATAACATGTTCAGCATGAGTTGCTGCTTCTGGCGCATCAAGGTAACTGTTGTAGCCAACTAAAACCGCAGCTAAACCTACAAAGCTGTGCAGTATCGCAACCAGTTCTGGCATCTCGGTCATTTCTACTTTCTTCGCATAGAAAATACCGATCGCCCCACCTATCGCCATCGCAATAATGATCCACCCAAAGCCTTGAGCATCAGGGCTGAAGATCGTCGCGATCAGCGCGATCGTCATACCTGCGATACCATAGTAGTTACCGTTACGAGCGGACTCTTGCTTTGAAAGCCCCGCCAAACTCATGATGAAAAATAATGCAGCAACAATGTAAGCTGCTTGTACTAATCCTGCAGACATTGTAACTCCTATTTATCTTTGCGGAACATTTCAAGCATACGCTTGGTGACGGTGAAACCACCGAAGATATTGATGCTGGCGATCAATACAGCAATAAAGGATAGGAATGAAACGACCCCATTACCTTGCCCAATTTGCAGTAATGCACCAACCACAATAATGCCGGAGATAGCATTCGTTACCGACATAAGCGGAGTATGAAGTGCATGGGTAACATTCCAAACCACGTAGTAGCCGACAACACAAGCTAAAACAAATACAGTAAAGTGAGAAAGGAACGCTGCCGGCGCAACCGATGCAATCCAAGCAAAAGCACCTACTGCCGCGGCTACACCAATAATCTTCTTCGTTGGAGAGGTAGGTTCTTCTACTTTAGGCTCTGGTTTAGCAGGTTGCTCTTGTTTCACTTGCGGCTGCGCTGAAACCTGGATTGGTGGCGCAGGCCATGTAATTTCACCTTCTTTAACCACGGTGACACCACGGATAACAACATCTTCGAAATCAATATTGATGTTACCGTCTTTTTCTTTACACAGCAGTTTTAGAAGGTTAACAAGGTTTGTCGCGTAAAGTTGAGAAGATTGCGTTGGCAAACGGCCGACCATGTCAGTGTAACCAACAATTTTTACGCCGTTATCTGTCATGATAACTTGGTCTTTCACTGTGTATTCACAGTTACCGCCATTAGCAGCTGCCAAGTCAACAATGACACTGCCCGCTTTCATGCTGTCGACCATTTCTTTGGTGATCAGCTTCGGAGCAGGTTTGCCAGGGATTAGTGCCGTTGTAATGATGATATCAACATCTTTTGCTTGCTCTGCGTATAACTCTGCCGCTTTTTTGTTGAAGTCATCGGACATTTCTTTTGCGTAGCCGTCACCAGAACCAGAGTCTTCTTGGAAATCCACGGTCAGGAACTCTGCTCCCATGGACTCAACTTGTTCTTTTACTTCTGGGCGAACGTCAAATGCACGAACAATAGCCCCTAGGCTACCCGCAGCACCGATCGCAGCCAAACCAGCCACACCCGCACCAGCGACCAATACTTTCGCTGGTGGTACTTTACCGGCAGCCGTGATTTGACCCGTAAAGAAACGACCAAACTCATGAGCTGCTTCAACAACCGCACGATACCCAGCGATGTTAGCCATCGAAGAGAGCGCGTCTAAGGCTTGTGCACGAGAGATACGAGGAACAGAATCCATGGCAAGAACGTTAATGTTCTTGCTTGAAAGTTGTTCCATCAACTCTGCGTTTTGAGCAGGCCAAATAAAGCTAACAAGTGTTGCACCATCTTGTAGTAGTGCGATTTCGTCAATGCCTTGTTCTTCATCTACGATTGGCGCATTAACTTTTAGAATAAGACCAGATGCCCAAACTTCTTCACTAGAAACGATTTTCGCACCAGCAGCTTCATAAGCAGCATCATCGAAACTCGCAAGCACCCCCGCTTGGGATTCAATCGCGATATCGAATCCCAACTTTATTAACTGCTCAACCGACTTCGGCGATGCAGCTACTCGCGATTCACCCGCAAGTATCTCTTTAGGTACACCGATTTGCAAAACGCATACTCCTTGTATACATATCAATAAATTAGTCCCAAAACAGAGCGTCGCTCTACTCTAACTCTTTTTTATTTCTATCTGTTTACCACGCAAGACAATTGCAAACGAAAGATGGTGTTTGGGGCCACCCATTTGCACAATAACACCTTGACTAACAGCCCTGTTATTATTCTGTTTGTATCGAACGCGTCTCATTACTTCAAGTGTTTTGTAATTTAAATACTAAATTTCATTACATATAACGCTAAGTAATGAATGATTGTCGCTCTGAGCACGAAAAATAACAACGCTATGCCTTACTAGACTGAGGTCTAACCAGATCATAATTAAATGCTGACTTAACAAACATTTAAGCTCTAAAAAAGAAAGAGCCATCAGCATATACACTAATGGCTCTTTTTAAGATGATTGGAATCAAGTTGCGGTGAATTGTTAGTCGAAGATTTTATCGCCCATTTGTTCGATAAACATTTGAGATTTCTTCAACATAAGTTCATTGGCATCTTGTTCCGAGCCGAGCAAATCTGAACGAATAAATCGATGAGTTTTCACTTCATCGTCGTATTGCTTTTCTATTCGACCGGCAATGCGGTATTGCCCACCCTCTGAAAGGCTCTCTTGGTAAATAAGGAAACCTTTGTACTCAACTGGTTCCACAGTTTTTACTTCAGCAGTCTTTTCACTACCACCAAACAAACGCGAAAAAAATCCCACGGTTCCTCCTTGGGTCAGCTCATCGATAGATTAAGCTTGTATCACTTAATATTGACATTGAGGATTGGTTTTTCATACCAGTCCAATTCTTTGTCTTCATCATAACTGGTATGGGTAAAAATTACAGGTACATCATGATCTCGGTTTTTACGCCGGTCTTCTTTCACCATTTCTGCCGCGTTTTTCACCGCGATATCCGCACTTTGCTTAAATTGGGTGAGTTTTTGTTCCGGAAGCGAAGATAAAAAATCAATATCATGACGAATATAGACAGGTTTGAGCTGAATAAGTGCAAGGCACGCGATATCTGCGAGCTGCTCGTTGTCATACTGCTCTACAAACTGAGGCAAACTGAGCACTTGTCCAACAAGTGTTTCCATGTAGTTATGCACATCTGAACTTATCTGCATTGGCAAATCTCCCTTGTTCTATGAAAACAAGTATAGCAACGACTTGTTTATAACAACTTATTGATTGCTCTTAATTTAATCAATCTCTCTCTTTTTGTCGTAATGTCTCCCAAAATACTTGGGAAAATGAGCAAATAGACGTATTCTTGCTAGTTCTCGAAGCAAGAAAATCGATAGCAGATTAATATCTATATTGATGAAACGCTTAACCTAACCAATTATATAATCAACTATTTTCAGGCAATTTGTAATAGATGTCCTCATCATCAATGACTTCATCAGGCTTTCGATTCCTTTTCCCATTTATGTTGTTGGGATTAGTGAGTTCGAGCATGAACAACATCATTCAGATGACTCAGTCAAACTGGGGTATTGCCGCAAATTTGCCGTACATACTGTTAGGCTGTGCACTGCTCCTTTGCTATTCATTTAAGCAAGGTCGGGAGTCAATGGTGTGCTTAGCGACGTTACTGGCCTATTTCGTGATACAGCACAGGCTACAAGTTCCACTTCAAAGTGGTACAGCCTTACTTGAGCTGACCATTTTAGCCACGCTACTTCCTGTTTCTTTTCTTGCGGTATTTTTGTTTAGTAAAGACGGTTTCGACTCAAGAGCCATGTTTACTTACCTCTTGATGTTAACGATGTTCGTTCTTTGGTCTTACCTTACGTTAGCGTATTACGTTGAAGGTGGGTTTGAACAATGGACAAGCGGCATTTTATTTATCGTACCTACGGTTTCTAAACTGCCTTTTATTCTAGTTTTATATTGTGTGGGTATTGTCTGCTTCCTCGGTATTCTTGTTTTAAAGAAGAATGAAATCATCCATGCGATGACCTACTCTGCAATGGTGCTGGCGTCCGCAACATTCATTTTCTTTGATGTGCAATACATATCTAGCACCATGTTTACGCTAACGGGGTTGCTTATCATTATTTATGCTGCCTCTGCCAGCCATCAATTGGCTTTCACAGATAGCTTAACGCGTATCCCGAGTAGACGTGCACTCGACCTTGACTTAAAACACATGGGCAAAAAGTTCACGATCGCAATGCTTGATGTTGATCACTTTAAAAAGTTTAACGATACCTACGGTCACGATACGGGTGATGACGTATTAAAAATGGTCGCTTCGCGTCTAACTAAAACTCCCGGTGGCGCAAAAGTATATCGATTTGGCGGAGAAGAATTTACCATCGTCTTTAAAGGCAAGTACGCAGATGAGTGTAAAGAGTTTTTAGAAGAAGCACGTAAATCCATCGCAGAGTATGAGATGATTTTACGTGATGAAGAATCCCGCCCAGATAACCATAAACAAGGCCAAAAAAAGCGTGGTAACGACAGTTCGAGGAGAAAGTCGGTCTATGTTACCGCAAGTTTCGGAGCGGCCGACAGCAGAAATGGGCAAGCACCTCAGGACGTGATTAAGTTAGCGGACGAAGCGCTTTACAAAGCGAAAAAAGCTGGACGCAATTGCGTGAGGCTTCATTAATACCCCAGAGCGAAAGTTAGATGACTAATCTTGATTAAAGAACAAGACTAAGCTTCCTCCTTTTAACGCACTGCCATAATTGATCGTTAATCCGATCCCGATATTATCTATCCAATCGGAGTCAAATGGTGGTGTCATTAACCATCCAACACTGGCTTCGTAGTAGTGCACAGTATTCATGGGTTTTCTTGTATCACCACCAATATCAACTCGATTGAAGCTCGAATACACTGACTGCACAGTATCTCCGATGTGGGTAAAATCATAAAACACCTTTATTCCATTGACCCAATACCAGCCTTCCGGATTGCCAATATCACCATTATTTGCTTTACCCCAGCCAGTGCCATAAAAATAGTGAGGAGCCGACCAGAGGTACCATTTCCCCCACGATTCATGCTCTAGGTATTTAAGCTTTGTGTTGACTTCTCCGACAACGGCCCAAGCACTGGTGTTTAGGTATACACCTTCTAGAAATGGTTTTAGGTCATTCAGTGCATTACTACGATAACTATAATCGTTTTGATAGTACATTAAGTGTGAGCCGATTGCGCCACTAAGCGTTAGCTTATCAGTGAGGTGTTTTTCTCCAGCAAACTCAATATATCCGCCCATGACTAACTCTTTACTTTTATCTGGAATCTGTCCTTTTTGGTCTACATACACATCTTGCTCTGTACTTAAGGCATAAACTCGGCCATTTAATAGGTAGTGAGTTTGTATTCCCTCTTGTTCAAACAAATCAAAACTAAATGGTAGCGTTGACACAGCGATCTTCTTTCTGAGATCAACCGAATCTTGAGTACCAATGTCTTCGTTATCTATGTTGAAGTATTCGTTCGGATCGAAATCATGAAATCCTACCGTAAAGACATCGCTATCTGACAGAACGATCCCAATAGCAAAGTTCCTTTCATACTCTTTTTGTATCTGATCTTGAATCGAATTAGCCTTAGAACATAATGAAAAAAGTGACAGTGTAGCTAAGGCGTAACTATTGATAACAGCTTGTTTCAACTTGCATTTACCACCGTATGTGTATTTCTTCCTAAAGACTTTGAGGTATACAGCGCTCTATCCACCGTCGCATACAAATCAGACTGCTGCTCTTTTCCCGTCGGTTGAAAAACAAAAACACCCTGTGACACTGTCACCCTATTGGACACGCTAGAATACTCATGTGGGTAATCCAGAAAATACATGGCCTCTTGTATACGTTCTGCTTCTCTCTCTGCGGTTTGGGCGTCTGTGCAACCCAGTAACACCACAAACTCTTCTCCGCCATAACGCCCTACGTATTCACCAGAGCGACAAAATGTTGCTTTAAGTTGGTTCGCAATGGCTTGCAAGCAACGATCTCCTTCTATATGGCCGTAATTATCATTAAACGGTTTGAAAAAATCGACGTCTAATAAAATCAAAGCCATTGGCATGTTGTGACGGCCATGCCATGCAACCATCGATTCTAACTTATGATCGATATAACGACGGTTATAGAGTTTGGTTAAGCCATCTTCATTCGCTTGCTGGGTCAAAAGTTGATTCACTTTCTCCAATTGAGCTGTCGCTTGTTTAAGCTCTCGTCTCATATGGGCAATACGCTGCATTGCGATAAGCTTAGAGTTCAGTACGAGTTTATCTACGGGTTTAATTAAATAATCATCACCGCCGGCCTCTATGGCTTTTGCAATCATTTCTGGCTCTTCGTGACTGCTCAGGAAAATTATTGGGATCCAATCGGGAAAGGTTTCTCTGATATGAAGAGAGACTTCAAAACCGTTCATATCTGGCATCGATATATCGAGTAATACCAGTTCAGGATCAAAACTCTCGTAGGTGTTTAGTGCTTCTAGCCCACTACCCACCGCTTTTACAATATGTCCAAGTTGCTTAAGACGAATAGCCAACTGCATCCTATCTAGCTGAACATCGTCAACCAGGAGGATTCGCATTGATGTCCCTGTCGGTTGCATAACGCGTTCCATTTCTTATTTTATCTTTATTAAACATATACCATACTCAAAGAGTTGTTGCATTCGACTCATAATTAAGTGCTATATTTTTGTTTAAATATCACGGAATCAATTGTCTATAACGATTACACTGAAAATTGCCCTACCAAAACATGACCAACGAACGTTAGTTCAACAAACTCACGTGTTCTGGTCATCTTGCGGACACATGGGTATAGCTATTTGATGCATTTGGTATTAATATTCCCGCCTTTTTGTAATGAGAGACACACCATGTCAGAAGCAACTAACAGCGAAAGCAAAAAAATCGATCTAGCAACCATTTCTCCTGAACTACGTAAAGTTATCGAGTTTGACGAAGTTCCAGAGCAAATGTTCGAAATGGTTACCTCTATCCATGAAGTGTCTGAAGAAGCAGTGCGTGAGTCTTGGGACGAAATGCCTGCAAGTGCTCAGAACATTCTAGATAACTTCGAGCAATTTCATGCTCTAGTTTCTGTTGGCCAAGCATTTGCTGGTATCAACGTGATAGAAGAATTCCCTACTCTTAATCTGCCAGAAAACATGACAGATGAAGATAAAGAAGAATACCGCGCTCAATTACTTGATAATGTGCTTCACAACTGCGTGAAAGACATGGTTAAGCAACTTAAGAAAGCACGTCGCGACCCACTTCTTAAACGCGAATTCAAAGAAGTGTTCGCAAAATAACGTTTTTCCGACAAAATAAAGGCCGCGTTTGCGGCCTTTTTTGATCATTAAGCGTGCGTAGCTTTAAACGATTAATGCGGCGCTAATGCCACGTCTTTTTGCGTGACACTGACACCTTTAATTTGTGCGAATACACTATCACCTGCCTTTAAGTCGAGATCATCAAGCGCCCAAGGTGTTATCGTTGCCCACAAATAACATCCCTCATCTAGCTTTAGCGATACATTAATACTCTGTTTATCATCAGCCGCGTTAAACACCTCGATTGAATCGACCGTCGCAGGCAGGATATTTCGAATAGAAGTCGCCTTAGGTTGCTCTAGCGTAATAGAAACGTCGTTGGCACGCACTTGTAAGCGAATTGGCGTCTCTGGCTCACCATCAATCTTTTGCACCCATAGTGATGCATTAGGTGCAAGGCTGACACAAGTCAGCGCATAACGCTCATGATGTTCAGCAATTCGGCCTTCAAATAAGCTGCTTTGATCCGAGAAAGACTGCCATGGACGCATCGCATGAGAAGCCCACACTTCTTCAAGCTTACCTGAACTCGTAATTTTACCTTGATCGATAATAGCGAGGTGTTGAGCGAGTCTTAAGATCTCCTGCAGGCTATGCGTGACATAGATAATCGGAATATTAACCTTATCCGACAATTCCTCCAGAAATGGCATCACCTCACGTTTTCTCGGCATATCAAGCGACGCAAGTGGTTCATCCATCAAAAGCAAGTTGGGTTTTGATAGTAATGCGCGCGCAATCGCAACACGTTGCTTTTCACCACCAGACAGTGAGATCGGGAAGCGCTTTAGTAACGGTTTGATAGACAAGAGTTCGGTGACTGCATCAAAGTACTCGTCATCTTTTTCTTTAACGCCATACAACAAATTGCCTTGAACCGAATAGTGAGGAAATAAACGTGAATCCTGAAACACGTAACCAATACCGCGCTTGTGTGTTGGTAAGTTGATCCCCTTTTCACTATCAAACAAAACGTGATCACCAATCGCAACATGTCCCTGTTTTGGTGCAACTAATCCGCTGATAATATTAATTAACGTGGTTTTTCCCGCACCAGATCGCCCAAACAAAGCGCTAATTCCGTTACAAGGTAACTCAAGTTTGATATCGAAATCAGTATCACCAAGCATTTGTTTAAATTGAACTTTAATCGTCATTACTTTGCACCCAACCGACTTGCCGCTTTGCGATTTAGCCATTCAGAGATCATTAATGTAGACAAAGCTAGCGCGATAGAAATGATACATAGGCGAGCCGCCTGCATTTCCGCGCCTGGCGTTTCAATAAAGTTGTACATTGCCAGTGGAATCGTTTGGGTTTCTCCCGGAATGTTAGAGACGAAACTGATCGTCGCCCCGAATTCACCAAGACTACGAGCAAAGGACAGCATCGTCCCAGTAATAATTCCGGGAATGGTCAGTGGTAACGTAATGGTGAGAAAAACTTTTAAAGGAGAAGCGCCTAACGTTGACGCGGCATGTTCCAGTTTAGGGTCAACGTTCTCTAAACTTAACCGCACAGACCGAACCATCAAAGGCAAGGCCACCACAATACAAGCGACTACTGCTCCTTTCCAATTAAAGCTAAAGACTAGCCCTACATGTTCATAGAGCCACTTTCCAAGAAACCCTTGCCGCCCAAGAGAAATCAACAACAAATAGCCGATAACCACTGGCGGCAATACCAGTGGTAAATGAATTAAGCTATCGAGAATCGATTTACCGAAGAACGTTTTTCGAGAAAGTAGCCAAGCAAGAAAAACGCCGAGAGGAATGAGCCAAAGTACTGCGTACGCGCCCACTTTGAGGCTTAACATTAAGGCTTGGTATTCCAGTTCTGTCACGCTTCGTTCCTATTATTGAAAGCCGGTTTATTGCTGAAAGCCATATTGAGCAAAAACGCGTGCGGCTTCGTCCGATTTTAGGTACTGGAAGAACTGCTCGGACTCAGTAGAATCATTCACAACTGCAGCCGGATAAACAATAGCCGCATGCGTATCACTCGCAAATTCACCGACAATTTTGACTTTGTCGGTTAACTGCGCATCGGTTTTGTAGACCACGCCTAAAGGTGCTTCTCCACGTTCAACCAACGCCAAAGCTAGGCGCACATTCTTTGCTGGTGCGATTTGAGTTTGAATCTCTTTCCATACACCCAGTGTAGTCAGTGATTCTTTCGCGTACATACCAGCAGGCACTGACGTCGGATTGCCTAACGCAAGGCGATTTCCATACAATGCCTTCTCCCATGCTGTTGCATCAGAGAAGTTAAATGAGGTTAATTCTGAAGACTGAGGCGCAATCAACACTAAGCTATTGCGCACCAAGCTTGTGACATTGTCACTAGAAATAACGTCTTTATCGACCAAATAATCCATCCATTTAGTATTCGCAGAAATGAATATATCCGCTGGTGCGCCGTTGATAATTTGTCGAGCGATAGAAGAAGAGCCACCATAAACGGGAGTGATAGAAACGTCATACTTTTCTTCAAAGTTTTGTGCGATTTCGTCGATCGCATTCGTCATCGAAGACGCCGCATACACTTTGAGGTTCGTAGCTGCGTTAGCTGAAAATGAAATGCTTAATATTGCCGCGAGGCAAGCATGCGTTTTCCATGCTTTCATAGAGAAACTCCAATACAAGGCAAGCGAAAGAACTGGTTATTTGGGTATAAAGTTCAATCAGTTAATGTGCTATTTAAACAAAAAATCAAGGTTCATATGTTGTTCTATCGCATCTGCAATACGATTAATTCCTTGCTCCTTTAACTCTTCAAAGTCTTGTTGTTTGATTTGAGTGCCGTTTACCCACTCTGACACCAGGCTTAAGACATCTGCCTCATCAAAGAACCCGTGAAGGTAGGTTCCCATGATTTGGCCACACTTGCTGATAGTCCCCTCAGCTTCACCGGAACTCAATGTAAGAGGTTGAACGCCCTGCACTTCACTTTGTCCTACGTGGATTTCATAACCCTTTACATTGGCTGTTTTGCCATTAAGAGAAAGCTGTGCTTGTGTATTTGTAAGCTGTTTGCTGTTAGTTAGCGTCGTGGTGATGTCTAGTAAGCCAAGCCCTTCGCTTTGACCCGGCTGGCCTTCGACGCCATTTGGATCATCAATCAAGTTTCCAAGCATCTGGTAGCCACCGCAGATACCAATCACTTTTCCACCAAGACGAATATGACGTAAGATATCTTTATCCCACCCTTGGCTTCTTAGATACTCTAAGTCGTCTCTAACTGATTTGGTCCCAGGCAAAATAACAAGATCGGCTTTATCTATTTTCTCGCCTTTGCCTACATAACGTAGATTGATGTCGGGATTCAATCGCAACACATCAAAATCAGTATGATTACTAATCCGGGTTAAAACAGGCACAACGACATTCAGTTTTACCTCAGAGTGCAACTCTTGCTGCGCGGTGATCGCGTCTTCTGCTTCTAAATTCAAACCATGAAGAAAAGGAAGCACGCCGAGTACAGGTTTGCCTGTTTTTTCTTCTAGCCATTCGAGGCCCGGTTGCAATAAACGAATATCACCTCGAAAACGGTTGATAACAAATCCTTTTACTCGCGCTTGTTCAGATTCAGAAAGTAACGCGAGTGTTCCGTACAAATGTGCAAACACACCACCACGATCAATATCAGCAACAATGATCACCGGAACATCAGCGGCCTCCGCAAAACCCATGTTCGCGATATCGCCTTCACGTAAATTGATTTCAGCAGGACTCCCTGCACCCTCGATCATGATCGAATCAAATTCTTGAGTCAGACGAGAGAAGGAATCTAACACCGTATCCATCGCAACTTTCTTGTAATCATGAAAGCCAGCCGCATCCATATTTGAAAGCGCCTTGCCCTGCAAAATGATCTGAGCACCTGTATCACTATTGGGTTTAATCAAAACCGGATTCATATGCACGGTTGGCTCAATATTACACGCCTGTGCCTGAACTGCCTGAGCTCGACCTATTTCACCGCCATCTTTGGTTACCGCACTATTTAGTGCCATGTTTTGTGGCTTAAATGGGGCAACGTTTATCCCTTTTCTCGCTAATACACGGCATAAACCTGCCACAAGGACACTTTTTCCGGCATCCGAAGTGGTGCCTTGAACCATTAAAGATGGGATCGCTGATTTCATGAACATTTGTAAGGAATAGAGGAAGATGAACAATCATAACGTCATCGTCCCCACTTACTCAAGCAAATGAATAGAATATGAATGTTGAAATCATCATTGGTTCAAACAAGCTCTGTTTTAATGAACCCATCAAAACAAACCGATGAGGATGTAACATGAAAAAGAATACAATTATCGCAACAATCGCCGCCTTAGTTATTGCTCCTTCTATCGCATTCGCGAAAGATCACGCTAAAAACCAATCAAACTTGCAGTTTAATGGTCCTGTCACTGTGGAAAAATTGGACGCCTTGCTAAACGACTCCAATATGTTTACTGAAAAAGATGTAGTCGTTGAAGGTAACTTATTACGTCAAGTTCGCGCGGATAAGTTTGTCTTTAGCGACGGTTCCGGTGAAGTGATGGTGGAATTCGATGACGATATTCAGCTAAACACTCCGATTGATCACACGACTAAAGTCCGTCTGTTTGGTGAATTTGAAGGCGGAAATAAGCCAGAAATTGAAGTCGAGCAACTGGTGATCATGTAAAACAACCCCGATTGCTTTGGATATCAGCATGATGTGGTGAGCACTACAGCTAAATGGTGACGGCAAGCACTTAAAATGATAGCTTTATCAATCTTGGTCTGCTTTTTGCAGACCATTTTTTTGTTCATTTTAATCATCTTGCCCGGAGACACCATGCTAGGTAAAGCTCTAAAGGTTGCAGCCTTTGGTTTGTGCGCTGTTTTGCCACTTTCCGCACATGCAAATAATTTCAACTACAACACGATGGAATTTCGCATGGGCACTAGCCCTGGTACATTTGGTGGCGAGTTCAATACCTACTTTACGGAAAACACCCACTTCATTGCTCGCGCAGACAGTGAATTCAGCGGAGACTGGGACATTGCTGGTGGTATTGGCTTTAACGGCCCAGCAGGTCAATTTGCAGATATTTATGGCCAAATGTTGGTACACAACATTAAAGAAAACGGCAGTGATAAAGTGGGTGACGAGTGGCGCACTGAGGTGAATATTGGTACTCGTATTTGGTTCATGCAAAATGTTGAGCTACATGCCCGTATCGGTCAAATAATGGATAACGACGATTCCAATACCGTTTATAATTTTGGCGCAAGATTCCACTCTACTCAGCAACTATCACTTGGCGCGGATTTCAAAAATAATGGTGTCTATGGCCAACAAATTGTGATGTCTGCTCGTTTTGCATTTTAATTAAGTAACTAAGCAGTTGCATTAATAAGTGTGTGATTCAATAAAAATGGCCTCCGGTTTCGGAGGCCATTTTTGTTAAATACCGATTGTTAGCAGGAACTAGTAACAAGGCTTTAATTTTTGCCGGATTTTTTAGGTTTATCTTGGACATACTTTTTCGATACATCCACAACGGCGATATCTCTAAAAAAGCTTCGACCAAGTAAAATTGGAAACTTCATATGCCCACGCTCAGCTAACGTAAACTCTGTCTTTTCTTTGTGGTCACCGACGGTAATATACGCTTTTACTACCGCTCGTTTATCCACCTCTTCTGACGATGACTGCTTGATTTTAGCCCAGCGCTCTACAGGTACTTTAAACTCTTTAGTTTCTTTATCGCCCAAGTCGATCTTAAACTGAACCCAATCTTTACCATCACGCTCAAACGGAACAATGTCTGTCGCGCTAATTGATGATGTTGTCGCCCCTGTATCAACCCTAGCTTTGAAGGTTTGATCAATTTCAGGAACGTAAACCCACTCTTCAGAACCAAGAATCAACATGCCGTCTGGTGTCTTTGTCACTTTGGCTGGTTTTGTCGGTTTTGGCTCGGGCTTTTTCTCAGGTTTTACTTCAGGCTTAGGCTCCACCTCAGGCGTTGGATCAACCTCTGGTTTCACTTCTGGCTCTATTTTGACAGGTTCTTCGACCCTCGGCGACTCAGGCTCAACAGGTTCCTGCGTCGTTTGAGTTGACGTACAAGCAATTAAACTGCCGCTCATCATAAGCGGCAGAATCAGTTTCCAGTTTTTCATCCACACTCCAATTAAGCTTGAGATACTTTCTTAATTGCGTCCGCTACGTATGGAATATGAGTTTCGGTAAGTCCAGCGATGTTAATTCGACCATCGCCAACACCATAAATACCATAATCTTCACGCAGTTGCGCCATTTGGTTTTCACTAAAGCCTAGCACAGTAAACATGCCTTTGTGACCCTCAATGAAGTCAAATTGATCGGTATTATGGTTGTTTCTCAATTCGTTACACAAACTTTGACGAAGACTAACCAAACGATGTTGCATTTCACTCAACTCTTGCTTCCAAACGGAAGTCAGGTTGTCATCTTGAAGAATCGTCTTAACCAAAGCAGCTCCATGATCGGGTGGCATCGTGTAAGTAGAACGCGCTAACGTAAGTAGCTTGCCTTTTGCGTTGGCCACGTCTTGCATGTTCTTACCAACGACAATCGCCGCACCTGTGCGCTCGCGATATAGGCCAAAGTTCTTCGAACATGACGTCGTTATTAACATCTCTTCAACGTTATCTGCCATGAAGCGAAGCCCTTTTGCGTCTTCCTCTAGGCCATCACCAAAGCCTTGGTAGGCAATATCAACAAATGGGGTGAAACCGTTCTTCTGTGACAATTCCGTAATGGCTTGCCAAGCAGAAAAATCGATATCTGCGCCTGTTGGGTTGTGACAGCAACCATGCAGCAATACAACATCGGAAGGCCCTGCTTTCGCAAGATCATCCATCATTTTTGCTGTGTCTACTTGTTTCGTTTCTGGAGAAAAGTAATGGTAGAACTTAACTTTAAGACCTGCCGCTTCCATCACTGGTTTATGGTTTACGTAGCTAGGGTTTGAAATCCAAACCGTCGTATCTGGCTGTGCGACCTTCATTAGGTCACCTAACATACGCAGCGCACCACTTGCACCTGGTGTTTGAATGGCAGCAACACGATCCATTGCTGACGTTCCCGTCAGTAGCAAATCGATCATGCTTTTATTAAATTCTTCGCAACCCGCAAGACCAACATAAGATTTGGTTTTTTGAGTTTCAACAACGACATCCTGCGCCATTTGAATGGCTTTCATGATCGGCGTTTCGCCTGCGCTGTTCTTATAGACGCCAATACCAAGGTCAACCTTGTTTGGACGGTCATCGTTACGGTATGCAACGGATAGAGATAAAATAGGATCTAATACGGGAGTTGGGAGATTAGAAAACATGAAAGTCATAACCCTTTGAAATTCAAGTACCGAACCTCACGTTAACACCATCGCAAAAAATGGCGAAATGATTTTTCACTTATTTCATCAATTAGAGAACAAAATTCTGGGTTACGATAAGTTTTGTGCGCTCTATCGGTTATAAAAAGAACGATTCACTCCTCAATATACCAATCCACTCTTCCGTTTTTCCTAAATTCTCTTGGCGTCATGCTCGACCACGCTTTAAAACGAGTACTAAAGTTGGCACTAGTTGGATATCCGACTATCTCTCCAATATGTTGAATCGGCCATTCTGTTGAACGAAGTAGCCTAGCAGCGTATTCCATGCGCATACGTGTTAAATGTGCCATCGGGCTTCGACCAAACTGCTTTTGAGTCAGACGGTGCAAATGTGGCTCCGAACATGGATATAAAGCTGCCACTTGCTCGACACTCCAATCCTTATGCAGCTGACGCTGGACAAGATCGAATACGCGCCGAAGCCTCAATTGGCTGCGTGATATCGACTCTGAGGGCGGCATGTTTAACATCAGCTCTAACTGAGCCACGCTATGTGCACCAACCGCACCACCATAATCAATAGGAAGATTAATACTGCGTAACAACGTTTGGATACACGCATACATCACTTCAGGTGCAGATGTGAGCTGGTAACTAATATTACTCTCTATCATTGGCCATGCTCTATCAGGAGTAAGAAAAAGCCATGCGATCTGCCAGGGTTCCTCTTCCATACCAAAACCGTTTTCAACACCTGCTGGCACCGTGATCAACGAGCCAGGCTCCAAATCATATCGACACGCCCCACTTTCTAACCAACCTTTACCGCGCACGGTGTAAAGCAGCATGTGTTTTTTTTGGTTTTTACGATAAACAGAGAAGAAGTCACGACAGGTTGCAATTCCGCACTGCACAATGCCTCTCTCCTCCAATGCCAGTACTCGACTGTGATCAATAAACTCTTGATAGGTTTTTTCTGAAATCGCGTAGCGTTCTTGTTTATCTTCCATGATTTATTGGCTCACATATACACTAGTGGAGAGTTTTACAAAGGTTTTGGATGCCTTTGAAAAATACACCGTCAAATCATAGGGATAAACTACTCGCATTAATCTTTAAGGAGAAATGCGATGCTCTTAACACGCGAATACATCGATAAAGCATTTTGGCAAAAGCTGATTGCGATTGGCCTTCCTGTTTCACTTCAATCCATGCTTTTTGCGTTACTCGGCGTCGTGGATATTTTCATGGTGAGCCAACTCGGAGAATCCGCCACTGCAGCCGTTGGAGTCGGAAATCGCATCTTTTTCTTTAACCTTGCAGTCATTTTCGGTCTTTGCGGTGCAGTAACGGTGTTGGCTTCTCAATATTACGGTTCAGGGAATATGGCGGGAATTCGCAGAACGTTGGCGCAGTCTTGGTGTATTTCCATTTTAGTGACGCTGCCGTTTATTGTTCTTTATGCGATTTTTGATAAAGAGATCGTCTCTTTCATGTCAGACGATCCTGAATACATCACTTATGCACGTGATTATCTTGTGGTTACGGGCTTTAGTCTTATTGCAACCGCGATAGTGGTACCTATTGAAGCGGTACTGCGCTCCGTAGGCCAAACCAAAATGGCAACCAACGTTAGTATCTCCGCGATTGTCGTGAACGTCGTGCTTAATTATGTTTTGATTTTCGGTTTATTCGGCTTCCCTCAATGGGGCGTATTTGGTGCAGCCGTTGGCAGCTTTGTTTCTCGATTTTTCCAAACGGCAGTGTTGATTTACTTTTTCTGTAAACGCTACGCATACCTTATTCCGACCAAGTTCGATTGGGCGCAAGGCCGTTTAAAGCAGTATCGTCAAAAATACTTTAAGGTTTCTCTACCCATGCTGGTCCACGATGCGCTCTGGACTGGTGGACTGATCGTTTACAGCATCATCTATGGTCAATTGGGCGTTTCAGAACTTGCGATCATCTCATTCTTATCGCCAATTGAAGGTGTACTGATTTCAACCTTTATGGGATTTGCGGTCGCTGCATCCGTTCTTCTTGGTAATGATATTGGCGCAAAACATTATGATCGGGTCGAGAAAACGGCATGGTGGTATGTGTTAACCAGCGCAATCTTAGCCACCTTACTGTTTTTCCTTGTGTGGTTGAGCTCGCCTTTGATTTATCATCTATTGGTACTAAGCCCATTAACCGATGCAGAAATGGCACTTAACGTATGCTTAGTCATGGCGCTGGGTATGATTTTGAGAGTGTTTAACATGGTAGGGATTGGCGGCGTACTAAAGAGTGGCGCAGATATTCGCTACAGCATTTTTATTGATACGTTCGGTCAGTGGGCTATTGGTATTCCCCTTACCTATTACACTGGTATGGTACTCGGGTTGCCTTTGCATTTTGTCTTGATGTCTTTGCTAGCTGAAGAATTTGTGAAAGGCGTACTGACGACTTATCGTATCCAATCTAAACGTTGGATAAACAATATGGTCGAAGATGACCAAATAGTGACAACGTAACTGAAAATGCACTGAAGAACTCACACCAAAAGGGCTCACCCGTTATGCACGTGTGAGCCCTTTTTATGTTTGGAGAATGCCTGATTAAATATCCGTAAAGCGATGAATGATTTGGTTTGAACTGCCACGCCATTCGAGATTGAGATCTTTCTTGTCTTGTTCAAACTTACCATCAATCAAAACATCGATGTATTGCGCCACTTCTCTTTGCGCGTCATCCAGTTCAGCCAGTGTGTAGCCTGTCCAAACCCAGATGTCTTTACCGGGACACTCTTCTCTCACCCTTTTCACGATCTTTAAAATATGAGGTACATTAGCAGGATGAAGCGGATCTCCGCCCGACAACGACAAACCGCGACGCTTAATGCGCGTGTCATTCAAGTCATTGATGATCTTGTCTTCCGCTTCTTGCGTGAACAACACTCCCGAATCCAAGCGTTGCGTCGACTGGTTGTAACAGCCACGACACTGATGTACACAGCCCGACACAAACAATGTGCAGCGCGTACCCGGTCCGTTAACAACGTCAATTGGATAATATTGGTGGTAGTTCATAATGCGTCTCTTTGTTATCGCGAAAATGAAAATCAACCTAAAGCAGGTTGATTTTCAAAGTGTTGAATCGAGTGGTCATTAACCTTATAGGTGTTTCACTCGACGTTTAACTTCTTCTTGTTTGCCGAAGTTAAACGGACGTGCATCTGGGCTGCCCAAGTAACCACATACGCGACGTGTCACCGATACTTTGGTTGAATCGTGGTTGCCACAACTTGGGCAAGTAAAACCTTTGCTTGTACATTCAAACTCACCGGTGTAACCACATTCGTAACACTCATCAATCGGAGTGTTGGTTCCGTAGTAAGGAACGCGGGTGTAACTATAGTCCCACACGTTTTCTAGCGCTTCTACGTTACGTTGCATGTTCGGGAACTCACCGTAACAGATGAAGCCACCGCTTGAGATTTCTGGGTAAGGCATCTCGAAGTCGATCTTGTCGTAAGGGTTAACCTTCTTCTCAACATCCAAGTGGAAGCTGTTGGTGTAGTAACCTTTGTCTGTTACGCCTTCAATCAAACCAAACTCTTTGGTGTCGATGCGGCAGAAACGACTACATAGGTTTTCACTTGGTGTTGCGTACAAGCTAAAGCCATAGCCAGTTTCGTCAGCCCATTGATTCACCGCATCTTTTAGATGTTTGATGATCGCGACCGCTTTTTCACGCAGTACGGCATCATCGTAAACGTGCGCTTCAGTACCAAACAACGCGTTGATAGTTTCATGCACGCCAATGTAACCTAGAGAAATTGATGCACGGCCGTTTTTGAAGATTTCTGCAATCGAATCGTCCGCTTTCAAGCGCACACCACATGCACCTTCCATATATAGAATTGGTGCAACGCGCGCTTTTACGTTCTCTAGACGAGAAATACGTGTTTCTAGTGCTTTACGAGCAAGACGTAGACGATCATCAAGCAGTTCATAGAACTTCGCTTCGCTGCCTTTTGCGCGAAGCGCGATACGTGGCAAGTTCAAGCTAACTACACCAAGGTTGTTACGACCTTCATGGATAAGTTCGCCATCCTCTTCGTAGGTGCCTAGGAAGCTACGACAACCCATAGGTGTTTTGAATGACCCCGTGACTTCCACGACTTTGTCGTAGTTAAGAATGTCTGGGTACATACGTTTTGAAGCACACTCAAGTGCAAGCTTCTTAATGTCGTAGTTTGGATCTTCTGATTTGTGGTTTAAGCCATCTTTGATGCCGAATACAAGTTTAGGGAATACCGCTGTTTTACGGTTCTTACCTAGACCTGCAATACGGTTTTTCAAAATCGATTGCTGAATAAGACGAGACGCCCAGCTTGTACCAAGACCAAAACCAAACGTAACGAATGGCGTTTGACCATTTGCCGTGTGTAGTGTGTTTACTTCGTACTCTAGCGATTGGAATGCGTCGTAACACTCTTTCTCAGTGCGAGCTTTAGCGAACTCTTCTGGCTCAGCAATGTTCCACTCTTTCGCGATTTCTAAATGCTTTTCATAGCTCGTGATGACGTAAGGTTCTAACACTTCGTCGATACGGTTGATGGTTGTACCGCCATAAATATGGCTAGCCACTTGAGCAATAATTTGCGCTGTTACTGCGGTCGCAGTTGAAATCGATTTAGGCGTATCGATTTCTGCATTACCCATCTTGAAGCCGTGCGTTAGCATGCCTTTCAAATCGATAAGCATACAGTTAAACATTGGGAAGAATGGCGCGTAATCCAGATCGTGGTAGTGAATGTCACCCACTTCGTGTGCTTGAACCACATCTCGAGGCAGGATGTGCGTTTTCGCGTAGTGCTTCGCCACGATACCCGCTAAAAGGTCACGCTGAGTTGGGATAACTTTGCCGTCTTTGTTCGCGTTTTCGTTGATCAAATCAAGGTTACTTTCTTCAATCAAACCCTCGATTTCACGAGTTAGTGCACTTTGCTTTTCACGCGCGATGTCGCGGTCATGGCGGTATTCAATATAAGAACGTGCTAGGGCTTTGTAAGGACCTTGCATGAGCTCATTCTCGACTAAGTCTTGAATCTCATGGATGTGAACTTCATCGTGATCTTTTAGCTGTAACTCGACAGCAAGAGCGACATTAAGAGCATAAATGGCGACATCTTTATCTTTGTTTTCCGCTGCTGCTTCAACTGCTGCTTGGATACGATCCCTGTTGAACGGAGCTCTTGAGCCGTCACGCTTGATTACGATTGGTTTCACTTTCTTCTCCTTACCCCAGCATACTCACAGAGTTATCCACAAACACACTATATGGGGTTATTTTTTATTCTGCTAACACAATATATTGTGGCGTATTTAACGAAAAGCACCACTTGAAAACATTGATTTTGATCAATAAAGATCGGCTAGCGGACAAGAACAAATCGATCTTATTGGTACTGATCTCAGTTGAGAAGAAAACCATGAAAATTGCAAAATTGGTACGAAATCTACTTGCTTTTTTTAGAGCGCTTATAGGATAAAGGTTGGAAAGGAATACGCTAAAATCCAGGAGTGAAACAAGCCAATATGCGATCACTATTTGTTACTGCCTTATTAATTTTTAGTTCAACGTCACTTGCTCAAAACTCCATCAACTTAACCAGTTGGAATATAGAATGGCTGTCTATAAATGGAGGTAAGGTTTCTAGAACCAGTGAAGATTTCGTCAAACTCAATCAATATGTGGATAAAACTCAAGCCGACATCATCGCCTTTCAAGAGGTCGACTCCAAAGCCGCGGTTCAAAAAGCCGTAGGCGATGGCTACGCGATTTATCTCTCTGATCGAGCTCAATCAAACAATAAGCACCTTCAGTTTTCTGATACCAACCAGTACACCGGTTTTGCTGTGCGTAAAGACATTGAAGTGTCTGACCCAGCAGACTTCTCAATCACGCGTAGTAATAGCAAGTTGCGCTTTGCCAGCTACATCGTCGTTAACCCAAACCAAAAGGACGAGCTTCACCTGCTCTCTGTGCATCTAAAAGCAGGATGCAGCGGAGCATACAAAAACAACCGCAATTGCCAAACACTGAGCCAACAAGGAGAAGCACTTGCGAAATGGATGAGCGAGAGAGAAAAGAAAAAGCAGCAGTACGCCGTAATGGGCGATTTCAATCACAACTTGTCGTATCAACGTGATTGGCTGTGGGCGATCATGACGCTTGGTAACGATGCACAATTGGTAACGCGAGATACCCAAGCGGATTGCAAGGTTCGCTCAAATAAGAACTCAAGAAAAACACACCAATTCCGTTCTTTGATTGATCACATTATTGTTAGCCCGCAAATAAAAGCGAAAAACGCGCATCAAACTCTGTTCAGCTCACAAGATGTTTTGGATTACAAACTGAGTGACCATTGTCCTGTAAACACAACGGTAACGCTTAACTGAACGAACAAAGTAGCCCAGCATCATGCTGGGCTACTTTATGTTGTTACCTGTTAGATAGACGTTTGATTAGTTAACGAGAGAAACCGTTCTATCAAAGCGATCTTGGATTCAGCAGTACGACGTCACCCTGCTTCAACCCCGTTCGCACTCTCCCCAACTCTCCAAGCTGAATAAGCCGAGTTTCTACCTCACCGCTGTCTTGCACCACTTTTACGTAGTCCAATTGGCCAACTTGGTAAACTGCCTCTTTTGGCACGCGAAGTACAACATCGTCGGTCAAGGTCAACGCGACTTTGGCGTATGTACCTGGATAGATAGCCGTTGGCGGCTCAAATTGAAGCTTTACGGTATAACTGCGCGAGTTGGCATCTGCCGACGGCGTCACTTCTTTTACAGCCGCTTGCGCATTGAGGTTGTAAGACGGGAAAACAACGTCCACTTCTTTATCGTAAGTCACATAAGGCATGACAGACTCAGCGAAGTTCACCTCTATTTCCAACGAGTTTGGATTGTACATTGATAAAAGCAAAGCCCCCGGCGTCGCGGTATCACCTTTGTTGATGGGCTTTTGCGTGATCAAGCCATCAAACGGCGCAGTAATAATGCTGTAGCCAAAGGTCGTTTCCGCCTCAGAGACCGCCGCCTGCGCTTTATTAAAGTTGGCTTGTGCGGTTTGCAACGCACTTTCCGCTTGGTCAAATTGCGATTGAGGGATCAGCTTTTTGTTTAAAAGCGCTCTGACACGAGAAAACTCCTTTCTCGCCGCATTGAGCTGCGCTTGTGCAGAGGATAAAGCCTGCTCACTTTGACGAACTCGCGCGTCGAGATCATCGCTTTCTAGCCGCGCCAACACGTCTCCTTGCTTCACTCTATCGCCAACCTTCACCAATACCTCCATCACCGATGCCGTTAACCGTGCAGCGATATCGGCGTGCTGCTCTGCAACGACGACGCCCGGAAACTCTCGAACAACCGGTTCGCTGGTTAACATCAGTTGATGTGTCTCTGCGTTATTTACATCAATCTGATTGGTTTTCGCGTCATGTTCGGTCGGCAACTTTTCTGTAAAAAATCCAGCCATATAGAGAAAAAGAAGCGCGAGTATGGCAAACAGAATCACGCCTAACCATTTGGTATCTAATTTCATTGCTCTTCCTCCATCTGAGGTAATCCATGTCCTTTGGTGTTTTGGTATGCAAGGTTGTAAACCACCGGAACCACAAGCAACGTAAAGATGGTCGAGGCGGTAATTCCGAATATGATTGCCCAAGCCAAACCGTTAAAAATTGGGTCTAACGTAATCACGACATTACCCAGTAACGTTGTACCCGCGGTCAGTAATATTGGCCGCATACGAACAACACCAGATTCAATCAACGCATCATGTAAACTACGACCTTCAGCCAGCGATTGCTGAACAAATTCAATCAAAACGAGTGAGTTACGCACCACAATCCCTGCTAGCGCAATCATGCCGATCATCGCGGTCGCCGTGAACAGAGCTGGATTCGGGTAATTACCGATGTCACTGCTTAACACATTCAAAATCCAGAACCCCGGCATAATCCCAATCACAGTCAGAGGTATCGCCAGCATGATGATGCCCGATACCGCAGGTAAACCAGTTTGAATCAACATCACCACAAATACGCCAAGCAGCGCAGCTCCATAAGCAATGCCTAAATCGCGGAATACGTCCACTGTGATTTTCCATTCCCCCTCACCACTCCAAACCACTTCGATGTTGTCTGGCACGCTCCAATTGACACCAGCGCCATTGCTCAAGTACGTGCGATCTTGCCAGTGACGATGCACATCTTCCGCGTGAGTTGTGTCTTGGTCAGCCATCACATCGGCAATCACTTCACCCGGAACACGCCCAACTACCTCGGCGTAGACATACACAACAGGCTTGAGGTTTTTATGGAAAATCGGTTTGTCCGCTGCGCGTTTCACAAAATGACCGACTTCAGACAACTGCACGATAGGCTGAGGAGCATCCACAACAGCCCCATTGGATTCTACTTTTGCAATGCCCGGACGGCCTCGCACATAAAGCTGCTCGAGTTGATTCAGGTTATCTCTGTCTTCGCGTCGGAGCTGCACTTCGATAGGTAGTGGTTCCACTTCTCTTGGATCGGCGATATAACCGAGCACTTTGGCGTTCGCGGCGGTAATAAGCGTGTTATTGATATCAGCAACAGAAACACCAGACAGCGCCGCTTTTTCTTGATCAACGATGAATTGCCACGTTTCTAAATCACCTTGGATGCTGGTATCCCCCTCAGAAACCAACTGTTCTTTGCGAAGCCTATCCGCGACTTTCTCTGCTTGGATCATCAGATCTTCATAAGATGTCGCTTCATCACCGTAAACTTCTGCCGTAATGGTGGCGATAACAGGCGGGCCTGGTGGCACTTCGACTAGCTGCACGTCAGCGTCAAACTTATCTGCAATCTGCTCTAAATCCGCCCTGAGTCGTGTCACCAGTTCGTGTGATTGCATTGCGCGGCGATTCTTCTCTGCAAGAACGACTCGAAGCTCGCCTTGGTATGGTTCGCTACGCATAAAGTAGTGGCGCACCATGCCGTTGAAATCCATTGGGGAAGCGGTACCTGCAAAGCCCGACACACTTGTCACTTCCGGCACCGTCATTAAATAGTCCGTAAAGTTCGACAGCGCGTTGGAGGTATCCACAAAGCTTGAAGACTCTGGCATGTTTAATACCAATTGGAACTCATTTTTATTGTCATAAGGCAGCAACTTGAGTGGAACTAAGCGAAGTGCTGGCAACAATGCTGCCAAGACGAACAACAAGGCAACCAAACCAAGGAAAAGCCATGCTTTCTTGCGGCTTTCAAGTAGCGGAATCAACACACCACGATACAAACGATACATCGGCGACGATTGGATGTCATAGTGGCCGTTTTCCTCAGCACCTTTGAGTAGCTTCTTGGCAAGCCAAGGCGTGATCATAAACGCGACAACGGTACTAAAGATAACGCTGATCGGAACGTTGAACGCCAGTGGCGCCATGTAAGGCCCCATCATCCCAGTGATAAAAAACATCGGCGTAAACACGATAACAATCGCGACCGTCGACATTAACAAGGCGCTACGAATTTCTGCCATGGCGAGAACAATCGCATTGGTTCGTGTTAGATTTTTTCGTTTGAGGTAGCGTTCAATGTTATCGATACTCGCGATCGGATCGTCCACGATCAAACCTAGCGCCAAAATCAACGCAAAGAGTGTGACTCGGTTGATGGAATAGCCAAATGCCAAGTCCATCCCGAGCGCGGCGCCATAGCTAATCGGAATCGCGATACCAACCACCAATGCGCTTCGCCAGTTCAAGAACAAACCGACAAACACCACGACCGTTAGAATAGAGATGCCAAGGCTTGATACCAAGTTGTTCACTTTCGCATTCGCCGTTTCGCCATAGTCACGAATGACTGCAACTTGAACTTGTGGAGGAAATTGCTCGGATTGAAGCTCCGCCAGTTTATCCCGAACAGACTCAGCGACGTTAACCGCGTTCGAGCCTTTTTGTTTAGCGACAGAAATGAACACCGCTGGGTATGCTTCATCGTGGTTTTTATCTCGATACCAAGTATCGGATGTTGCCTCACCTTCACCGTCGTAAATACGCGCGACATCTTTCAAATAAACGGGTTTGCCATTGAGCACCGCGATAACAAGATCGCCAACCTCTTCGGCGTTGGTCAGAAACCGTCCCGACTCCAATGTGTAATTTTGCCCGTTTACGCGAACGTTCTTGCCTTGGGTTTTGCTATTACTGAGCTGAATGGCCTGTTCGAGATCATCGATGGTTACTTTGAAGTTTGCCATCGCAACAGAATCAAGCTCTATCTGGATTTTTCTCGGCTCACCGCCAATCACTTCCACCTTGTTGGTGGCATCCAATGATTTAATGCCTAACGTGGCTTGGTCTGCAATACGTCTCAACTGATGGCGATCGAGAATGTCTGGATCGGTGGAATAAATTGCGGCAACAACAATGGGTACATCATCGATTTCAACAGGCTTTACAAGCCAGTTAGTGACAGAAGGAGGAACTTTGTCTTGGTTGGAATAGAGTTTGTTGTACAGCTTAACCAGAGCATCTTCGCGGTTTTCGCCGACATAGAAACGAACGATGACTTGCGCAGCACCTTCCATTGACGAAGAATAAACGTATTCCACACCGTCAATTTGGCTAACAAGCTTTTCTAATGGTTCAGTGATTTGATTTTCGACTTGAGAAACGCTGAGTCCGGGAGCCGAAACCAATACATCTGCCATTGGCACAACGATTTGCGGGTCTTCCTCTTTCGGGGTCAACCACAAGGCCGCAGCACCGACCACAAGCGCGAGTAAAATCATGATCGGAGGGAAAAAGCTGTTCATCACAGACTGAACAAAACTTCGCTTTAGTTTGTCGGGCATCCTTTCCCCTCCATATCAGATTGATTGTTTACGCGTTCGCGGTTTTCATCTTCTTCGCGTTACGGTTAGTAATGATCGCTTTCGCGAACAGAGATCCAACTAACATCGCAAGGAAGAACACTACAATGCTCACGTTGCCTAATGCCAGACTCGCAACCGCAGGGCCAGGACAAATACCTGCCAAACCCCAACCTAAACCAAAGATCGCCGCACCAGATAACAAACGTCCGTCGATGTTCTTATTGGTTGGTGTGCAAAACGCTTCACCGCTAACTGATTGTTTTCTCGGCTTGATGATTAAAAAATAGCTTGGCATGAATACCGCGAGTGCGCCGCCCATCACAAAAGCCAAACTTGGGTCCCAACTGCCAGAAATATCTAAAAATCCAATGACTTTAGCTGGGTCGATCATGCCGGACACCGCCATGCCCATACCGAATAACACACCGCTCAAAAGAGCAGAAAAACGAAAAATAGTCTTGTTCATGGAATCTCTCTTAAACTAGGTGAAGTCGAACGAATACCGTTAGGCCAGCGACAGCCATAAATACACAGGTCGCCACAATAGAGCGCTTAGACAAACGGCCCATGCCACAAATGCCGTGTCCGCTAGTACATCCGTTACCCAGTCTGGTCCCGATTCCTACCAATAAACCAGCGGCAATCACCATCCCTAAAGAAAGGTTCGCGGTACTAGGAACCGCAACGCCCAACATTAGGACGCTAATCAAGCCACCAGCTATCATTCCAACCGCAAAAAGCAATCGCCACGAATAATCGCCTTTTTTCGGTGACATAATGCCATTCATAATTCCACTGATTCCGGCAATTTTCCCGTTAACCAACAACAATATAGTGGCGGAGATCCCTAACAAAAGGCCACCAAACAACGACTCCCATGGAATAACGTTTAACATTATTTACCTCTAAAATCTTAGCTACGAATTAGTTACAGAAAACGCTATGAAGCGCCTTGATTAATGACTCAACTCTCGGTTCTGACAACGAATAAAACACTTGCTGTGATGCCTTACGAGCCTTGATCAATTTGTGTTTGCGAAGCACCGTCAAGTGCTGTGAAAAGGCGGATTGGCTAAGGAACGAGTTCTTTTGTAGCTCCCCAACACCAACCTCACCTTGGGTCAGTTGGCACAACACCATTAGCCTTTCCGGATGTGCCATTACTTTTAGGAGATCAGCAGCTTCATTGGCATTGCCTTTCATTGCTGCTACATCCATATCTGTATAGCTCATGACTCACCTCTATATTAAAAACTAAATTAGATATTACTAAAGCAACATATTTAGTCAACACTAAATTAGCAATGACGAATTTAGATAAATTAACATTAGACATTTCTAATTTAGATAATTATAGTGATGAATATCAAAGGATGGCGTTCTCAGTTTGAGAGTACGAAGGAGAAGAGTTATGACGTTAGAAAATGCAGTACGAATTTTTGCAGGCACGATGGTATTGATCTCGGTCATACTAACCGTGTTCGTTCACAGTAACTTCATTTGGTTCACCGTGTTTATCGGCGTTAATCTTATTCAAAGTGCTTACACGGGAATCTGCCCTGCTGCTTATTTTTTAAAGAAATTTGGTTTTAGATAATCTAGAGCGTAGTGACCTTTCACACAGGCTATTCGTGAAAGGTCAGTTCGCCCTAAAACTTGGAGTTAAAAATGACTAAGATCTTAATCGTCGGTGGTGTTGCAGGTGGTGCATCTGCGGCGGCGCGTGCTCGTCGTCTAAGCGAAGATGCCGAAATCATCATGTTTGAACGTGGCCCATTCGTTTCATTTGCCAACTGTGGCTTGCCTTATCACATCGGCGGCGATATCCAAGAACGCAGTAAGTTACTACTACAAACGCCAGAAAGCTTTTTAGCACGCTTTAACGTTGATGTTCGCGTGATGAATGAAGTGGTTTCTATTAACCGACAGGACAAAACCGTTACGATCAAAAACCTGTTGGATGAGTCTGAATACGTAGAATCGTACGATTTTCTACTGCTTAGCCCAGGTGCTGGCCCTATTGTTCCGCCAATCCCAGGTCTCGATAACCCGCTCACCCACTCACTACGTAACATTCCAGATATGGATCGTATCATCGAAACGATCCAAATGAACAAGCCAGAGCATGCGACGGTTGTTGGCGGCGGTTTCATCGGTTTAGAAATGATGGAAGCCTTCCACCAACTTGGCATTAAAACCTCTCTGATCGAAATGGCAGACCAAGTCATGACGCCAGTAGACCGTGAAATGGCAGGCTTTGCTCATGCAGAAATTCGTGACAAAGGTATCGACCTAAAACTTGGCGTCGCGCTTGAATCTGTGAAATTCGTACCTAACGAGCACGTTGCAAGTTTCGACTCTGGTGAGAGTGAGAAACACCAACACCTAGAAGGTGAATTGGAGTTAACACTGAACAACGGTGAAAAACTCACTACCGATATTCTGATCATGGCAATCGGTGTACGTCCTGAGACAAAACTGGCGCAAGAAGCTGGCCTTCAAATTGGTGCGCTAGGCGGTATTTACACGAACGAATACATGCAAACCAGCGATCCTTCGATCTACGCTGTCGGCGACGCGATAGAAGAGAAAGACTTCGTGACTGGCGAGCAAACTCTAGTGCCACTTGCAGGCCCGGCAAACCGTCAAGGCCGTATGGCAGCGGACAATATGCTTGGTCGCAAAGAAACTTACCAAGGTACACAAGGTACTGCGATTTGTAAGATCTTCGACCTTGCTGTGGCTTCAACAGGTAAAAATGAGAAACAATTGAAACGCGCTGGCGTTGAATACGACAAAGTGTACGTGCATACCGCAAGCCACGCGAGCTACTACCCTGGTGCAGAAGTGGTGTCGTTCAAAATGTTGTTCGATCCAAAATCAGGCAAGATTTTAGGTGCTCAAGCAGTTGGTAAAGACGGTATCGACAAACGTATTGACGTTATGGCTGTTGCACAACGTGCTGGCATGACGGTTGAACAACTACAGCATCTTGAACTGACTTACGCGCCACCTTACGGCAGTGCAAAAGATGTGATCAACCAAGCGGCGTTTGTGGCAAATAACATCATAAAAGGTGACGCAGCGGCGATTCATTACGATGAAATCGACAACCTGACTGAAGATCAAATTCTCCTCGACGTCCGTAACCCGGGTGAATTGGAGTCTGTTGGTTATCTTGAAGGGGCAATCAACATTCCGGTTGACCAGTTACGCCATCGTATGGGTGAACTACCAAAAGACAAAGAGATTGTGATTTACTGTCAAGTAGGCTTGCGCGGTAACGTGGCATACCGTCAACTGGTCAACAATGGTTACAAAGCTCGTAACTTGATTGGTGGATACAGAACACTCAAATTCTCGCGCTTATAACGGGATAATAAAAACAGAGAAAACCGAGGAATTGGTTTTCTCTTTTGTTTATTTACATGGACTCAAATCTAACTCATTAACCTTCTATCGCCAAACGGACTGCTGCTTGAGCATGGATAGAAGTGGTATCAAGTAGCGTAACATCTGTGTGACTTTGGTTTACAAGTAAGGCAATTTCAGTGCACCCGAGAATCACGGCTTCAGCTCCCTGCTCTTTTAGTTTTTCAATAATTTGCAGGTATATCGTTCTCGATTCTTCTTTGATTTCACCTTGGCATAACTCTTTATAAATAATGTTATGCACTATAGAGCGATCATCTTGAGCGGGAATTATGACATCCAGCCCATAGAGGTCGGAAAGCCGTCCTTTGTAAAAGTCTTGCTCCATTGTGAATTGAGTACCTAGGAGTCCGACCTTTTGAACCCCTTTCTCACGAAGTAACTCAGCAGTCGCGTCTGCGATATGTAGTATGGGGATATTAATGCTGGCTTCAATTTGAGTAGCAACTTTGTGCATTGTGTTCGTACAAATAAGAATAAAATCAGCGCCCCCTTTTTCTATTGAAGATGCAGCATCAGATAGAATACTTGCCGTTTCTTCCCATTTACCTTGGTGTTGAAGTTTCTCTATTTCTGAAAAATTCACGCTATACATACAAATTTTTGCGGAATTTAGGCCGCCTAACGCCTCTTTGACTCCTTCGTTGATCAATTTGTAATAACTAAGCGTCGACTCCCAACTCATGCCGCCTAGAAGACCGATAGTTTTCATATAACTCTCCAATCGTTATACACCACCATGGCAGGGGTGTTTTTACAAACAAAATCAACCATGTGAATAGACAGCCTTCTAGCTTTGTCACTAGTGAGAACTGGATAAACCTGCAATCAGAAAAACGAGAACCAAAAAGGACGACTACGCAATTCTCATATCTCCTCGCAACATTGTTACCGCACTTCCAGAAAGCTTAACGCATTCCGGATTCAATAATTCTGTATAAACAACTCCACTTCTCTTGGATGCTTGAAAGCCTTTTAATTGCGCTTTACCGAGCTCTTTAGCCCAGTAAACACATAAAGCGCAATGAGCAGAACCTGTCACTGGATCCTCATCAACACCCACCCAAGGGGCAAAATAGCGAGAGACAAAATCAGCGTCAGTGCTTGATTGAGCAGTGATAACAACTCCACGACCTTTTTGTTTAAGTAACGCACTAAAATCAGGTTCGAGTTGCTCTATCAAAGACTCATCATTGATGACGATCAACTGCTTATTATCAAACTGACCATAAGCGATTACATCAGCCACATCGAGCCCTAAGCCGTGAAGCAAATCTGTGTTAATACTTGCTCGCATATCTAAAAGAGGGGCAGGAAACACCAAATGAATGTCGTCATGATCAAGTTGTGCAGTTAAAACGCCGGATAGCGTAGCAAAATCAATGGTATCACCAGTATTATATAACCCTTGCTCTCTCAGCACGTGCGCCGTGGCCAATGTGCCATGTCCACACAAAGCGACTTCCGTTTCAGGTGTAAACCAACGAAGTTGCATTGTGTTTAATGACAGAAACGCGGTTTCAGATAGTGACATCTCTGCCGCTATGGCCAACATCACTTCCTCATCAAGGCTTGATTCTGTGATACACACACCTGCAGGATTGCCTTTGAACACATCTGATGTAAACGAGTCGACCTGAAAAATTTTAACTTCCACAAAATATCCTTAAGTTCTATCAACCACTGTAGAACCATTAGCAGCACTTAGTGCATTTGTACCACGTAATGTATTGCACCAATTATTTGAGTAGTAAACCTTTATTAACTAAGAAGAAACCACTTTTTCTCCTAATGGGATTTATTGGTATTTTGCCGAAGTAATGAACTCACCGAATGTTTCACACCAAACAACAACAGTATTGTATTCAGAAATGGAAATCCCTTGAGGAACCTCAACAACGAAGTTATTGAATGTTTTGACATCACCAACCAAGCTCATCTCAGATTTAAGGTCATTAAACGCTTGTTCAGTCTCGACAAATTTAGGAGATAAATAGAGTTTATAGTCAGGCCCGGGAGCGAGTTTTCCTACCAGCGTAATAGCTTGGGAACTCAAATGAATTTCACCTTCTCCCCAATGAAAAGCGTCGCTATCTTTGAGGTCCCTCGTGACAACTGCACTGTATTCTGCACCTTGCATGCGCTCAGAAACTTGCTCATCGGTCGGCGCAGGCGGTGCAATAAGAATCGGTAAAGTATAGATACCTATCGCAATACCAATCGCAACAGCCACTAAGTGGCTTAACGTTAATTTAATTATACTTTTCAAGGTCATCTATCTTCTTGTTAGTTTCATCAGCTTAGATTTCGGATCAAATACAGACATCCGTCAGGTTATACGTCTAATAGCCTAATTTCATTAATATTATACACAAGCTGGACCAATGCGCCTTAATTGCTGCCTTTTAGAGTGCTATCCAATAACCCCGTTATTAACGAAAATAACTATTTTAATTCAGCCCCCTACACGCCTTCGACGAAATGATCTAAAGGCAAAGTGAGCAATTAAAAACGGCTGATAATTGATATCAGCCGTTTGCTTATCGGAAATGTCGTTGTGCCGGTTTGGTCACTATTCCGTTTCCACCAAAGCGATCTTATCGGATGTCGATTTTTCCAATTTGATCGCAATAAACTTGGAGGTTGGCGTAAACGTTCTATCCCCATAACTGTCCAAAGGAACCAATGGGTTCGTTTCTGGATAGTAAGCCGCCGCCTGACCTGCTGGCACATCATAGGCAACAAGCGTAAATCCGCTTACGCGACGCTCTACGCCATCTTCCCATAATGACACCATGTCCACTTTGTCGTCCGGTTCAAAACCGAGTTTACGAATATCCGCTTCATTGATGAACAGCACTTCGCGCATGCCAAATACACCACGATAACGATCATTTAAGCCGTAAAGTGTCGTATTGTATTGGTCGTGTGAGCGCATGGTTTGCAAAATCAAATCTGGCTTTTGGCCTTTTTCGAGTATCGCTTCGCTGATCAACTGCTTCGGCAACTCGCTAGAGCTGAACTGTGCTTTGCCGCTTGGTGTATTCCATCGACGCTCGGCAGCTGGGTTTACCAAGTGGAATCCACCTGGGTGTTTAAGCTTATGGTTAAAGTCGGTAAAGCCCGGAATCGTGTCGGCAATCAAATCGCGAATACGGTCGTAATCTTCAATCACCCACAACCAATCAATTGGTTTTGCCCCGAGTGTAGCATTGGCAATACCGGCAATAATCGCTGGTTCTGAACGCAAATGCTCCGAACGCGGTTTTAGCTGACCAAATGAGATATGTACCATGCTGAAAGTATCTTCAACCGTCACACCTTGTGGGCCCGTCGCTTGCTGATCAATTTCAGTACGGCCTAAGCATGGAAGAATAAGCGCATCTTTACCTGTGACAAGGTGAGAACGATTTAACTTCGTCGAAATGTGTACGGTTAAATTACAGTTTCGCATCGCGTTGTGCGTACGTTCTGTGTCTGGCGTTGCTTGTGCAAAGTTACCGCCCAAACCGATAAATACTTTCGCTTGCCCTTCTTCCATTGCTTTAATGGCTTGCACAGTGTTGTGGCCTTCACCACGCGGGACGGCAAAGTTAAATCGACTTTCGATGCGATCTAACAATAGATCCGACGGTTTTTCATCAATGCCCATCGTACGGTCGCCCTGTACGTTACTGTGACCACGCACTGGTGAAAGACCCGCGCCCGGCTTACCGACGTTACCTCGTAACATTTGCACGTTTGCGACTTCTTTAATGGTTGGCACAGAGTGACGATGCTGAGTCAACCCCATCGCCCAACACATGATCACACGTTCTGCACGTCGATACATGCTCGCCACCATCTCGATCTCACTTAAATCAAGACCCGATTGTTCCGCGATGTGTTCCCAAGAGGTTGCGTCCACTTCAGCCAAATACTCATCAATACCAATCGTGTGTTGCTTGATGAATTCACGGTCAAATACCGCTTTGCCACCGTTTTGCAAAGCCTCGCGTTCCCATTGCAACAAGAATTTCGCGATGCCACGAAATACTGCCATGTCTCCGCCCAAAGCAGGACGCAGGTACGCCGTGTTTGTAGGCTCTGAGCCATTACTCAACATCTCAATCGGCATTTGTGGGTTTTGGAAACGCTCTAATCCGCGCTCTTTCAGCGGGTTTAGACAGATAACCTGAGCACCACGTTTTACCGCTTCGCGCAGAGGTTCAAGCATTCGTGGGTGGTTCGTGCCCGGGTTTTGACCAATCACGAAAATCGCGTCGGCTTCTTCAAAATCATCAAAGATCACTGTGCCTTTACCAACACCAATGGTGTCTTTCATCCCTATTGCACTGGCTTCGTGACACATGTTGGAACAATCTGGGAAGTTGTTGGTACCGAATGCGCGGACAAATAGCTGATACAAAAACGCCGCTTCGTTGCTTGCACGACCAGAGGTATAAAACTCCGCTTGGTGTGGTGAATCCAATTGATTGAGATGTTTCGCGACAAGAGCAAAAGCCTCATCCCAAGAGACTGGCACATAGTGATCGGACTCGGCATCGTATCGCATTGGGTGCGTGATACGGCCTTGGTATTCCAACCAGTAATCGGTTTGCGTTGAGAGAGAAGAAACGCTGTGATTGGCAAAAAAATCAGGATCAACCAGACGATTGGTCGCCTCCCAGTTTACCGCTTTCGCGCCATTCTCACAGAAATTGACTTTACCACTATCTGGCGACTCACCCCATGCGCATCCCGGGCAGTCGAAACCGCCATTTTGGTTGGTTTTGAGCATAGTGCGAATGTTCTTCACTGCATTTTCACTGCCCCACCAACTTCTGGTTACGGCTTTCAATGCCCCCCAACCACCAGCTGGACCTTTGTATGCTTTTATTTGTTCTTTTTGGCTCACGACTTTACTCCTCGCAGATATACCAGCAAGCAGGGTGCCCGTGAAAACAAGCGCGTTATTTATTGAGATAATGCGGAAGTATTGAAGGGCTTAGTTTCTAATCCATGTATTTTTTAATCCAAATAAGTAACCACTCAACATGCTCTCGCTTGTCCGAGCGTTTACTTATCTAGATTCTTGCTATCGGATACCCGCCTACTGTTTCTAAGACTGTTAGATTCAATTTGCATTGTTGCGCCTTGATCTAAATCAAAGATTAAGTCGTTATTCAATATGCGTCCAATTGATAATCCTGACCGAGTGATAAACAAAATCTATGACGAACTTTTCCACTGACGCTCATCACATTTTTAATCAATACAGTTTATGAGGTTAATCGTTTCCCCATTCGATTCCACCTAGTTCGCTTAACGAACTCAATAAAATCGGCATTCTTGATAATAGATAGTATCTATCACACTATAGATACTTTAAATTTGACCCTAATTAATATCAGGAATAGCCTTGATTCAGATCAATTTTAAGTGTGGTTTTATTCTTGACTTGGTTTTGGTTTTCCATTTCCCAGTTAAAACGCTCCAGCGCTTAAAAAGTACGGTAGTGCTGTGCCCTTTTTTAGGGAGTTCCCCCGTACATGTGACTCACAACGCAAGGTGAACAATCCATTATGGATATCAAACAACTGAAATATCTCATCGCACTTGAACAGACCAAACACTTTGGTCAAGCCGCCGCATTGTGCCACATTACGCAGCCTACCTTGTCCATGAGAATCCGAAGCTTAGAGGAAGAACTCGACCTCGAATTAATCCAGAGAAGTCAACGATTTGAAGGATTTACTGAAGCCGGAGAACGCATTTTAGCTTGGGCAAAAACCGTCTTAGCCGCTCATGATGGATTGCAAGCCGAAGCCGCCAACTGCCGTGGTCAGTTAGTCGGCTCTCTTCGGCTTGGAATGGTGCCACTCGCCAGCCAAAACCCGATGCAATTGCTCAAACCATTAGCTCAACAGTTCCCTGAGTTACGCTTTCAAATACTCTCCATGACGACCGAACAGATCATAGACCAACTCAATCGCAATCAACTTGATTTGGGGATGTGTTATGTCGATCAAGTTAACACCGCTTACTTCGATGTTATCGAGCTAGATTCGACCAAACTTGGCGTTTTATTCGATGAGCGTCATTTTGATTTTACCGAATCTGAAGTGTTGTGGGAGTCACTCAATAACATTCCGCTAGGGCTGCTTTCGAAGGGCATGCACTATCGCCACTCGATTGATCTTAGCTTGGTGAGTAAAGGGCTGGTTCCGCAAACCGTCATTGAAAGTAACTCCACCTTTCACTTGATCCAAGCAGTAACCAGTGGCCTTTGTTGCGCCATTATGCCGCTGAATTGTGGATTAGAAGAGCTGAACGATACGCTTCGCATTATTCCTATCGAAGAAGCCGCCGTTCACGCCCCGCTAGGTTTGTTAAAGCGAAAACAAGAACCCTTCTCCGCACTAACCGATCAGTGTTTCGCAGAAGCAAAAAGCATATTCAATCGATAACAACAATCCACACGTCAATTTTTAGCATACACAACGGCTTATGAGGTGATTTCATGAGATGCACTACTCAATCTTATTTTGAACTGTCCGATTTCAATCAAGCACCACCTCAACCAAGTGCGTTCAATTACCGAGAATTGATTGATGGCCGCCCAGTGCAACAAATGTCGCTGGCGAGTGAATCCGCCTTAGCTATCAGCTACAACGGCATTAGCCAAGCGGTCATGATGGTGACGCCAGGCCATCTGGAAGACTTCGTGAAAGGATTTAGCCTAAGCACAGGCATCGTCCACGACTTCAAAGAGATCAAAGACCTTGAAATTGGCGGCGATCACGAATCTCACTATGCGGAAGTGGAAATCAGCAACCGCGCTTTCTGGGCGTTAAAAACACAACGCCGGAATCTTGCTGGCACAACCGGATGCGGCATTTGTGGCGTCGAGGCTCTTGAACAAGCTTTGCCTGATTTGGCGCCGCTGACCCCGTCTCTTCCTCCGCGCTCCGATGTATTTGAAGGGCTGCGAGACAAAGTCGCACTGCATCAAGAAGCCGCACGTGAATCTGGCGCGTTACACGCCGCTTTATTTGCAGATTTACAAGGCAACATCAAGTTGTGCCGAGAGGACATCGGCCGTCACAACGCGCTAGATAAGTTGATTGGCGCATTGGCCAACAATCACATCGAGCCTCAAAGTGGCTTCGCTATCATGACAAGCCGTTGCAGCTTGGAGTTGATCCACAAAGCCGTTCGCGCGCGCATCCCCACTCTGGTTTGCTTATCTGCACCTACAGCGTTAACCGTCGAATGGGCAAGAAGAAACCATTTGAACCTAATTCACTTACCAAAACACGGCTCGCCGCGTCTATACAGCCCTGCGCCTTAACACGTCAACTTAGCCGAATTCCTAATATTTCTAACAGAGACCTCTGGGTCTCTGTTGTTTGCTTCTCGTTCCCAATTGATACTTAGCGACAAGACACTACTCTCTCCAACCAAACGTGCTCACCCCTTGTCTGCACTAAGCTTACGCATATTAATCCGTTTGCATTTGAACGCTTTCCAATCGATAAGAACCCTGTCAAAAACCCATATATTAGTAAGGGTTTTGTGTGACTCTTTTCACGCTTTTCCGCCTTCTTAGGCATTTCTAGGAATTTTTCCTAGCCGATCTAGGCAACCATCTCATGTGCCTCACAAAACCACTCTCTAGAATTCCGCTCAGTCAAAGGTAACAAGAGCGCATAACGGTCTCCGTTGTGTTTCTAAAACAATTACAAGAGAGTTCATCATGTTAAAATTCCTCGAACAGGTGCGGAAGCCGACCCTCGATCTTCCTGTCGAAGTTAGAAGAAAGATGTGGTTTAAACCGTTCATCCAATCTTACTTGGTCGTATTCATCGGCTACCTAACCATGTACTTGATTCGTAAGAACTTCAATGTCGCGCAAAACGACATGATCTCAACTTACGGTTTGAGCATGACAGACCTAGGTCTTATTGGCCTTGGCTTCTCCATCACATACGGCATCGGTAAAACCGTTGTGTCTTACTACGCTGACGGTAAGAACACCAAGCAATTCCTCCCTTTTATGCTGATCCTTTCTGGTCTTGCAATGCTTGGTTTCAGCTTCAGCATGGGCGGCGGTAGCGCAAGCCTGTTCTTGATGGTGGCTTTCTACGCTCTGAGTGGTTTCTTCCAAAGTACTGGTGGCCCTTCTAGTTACTCAACCATTACAAAATGGACACCTCGTAACAAACGCGGCTCTTACCTAGGCTTGTGGAACATGTCACACAACGTTGGTGGTGCGGGCGCAGCGGGTGTTGCTCTTTTCGGTGCTAACTACCTATTCGACGGCCACGTAATCGGCATGTTCGTTTTCCCCTCTATCATCGCGATCATCGTTGGCTTTATCGGTATGCGCTTTGGTAGCGACTCTCCAGAAGCTTACGGCCTAGGTAAAGTAGAAGAACTTTTCGATGAAGCAGTGAGTGAAGAAGACACCGCCGCAGAAGAAAACCAGATGACCAAAAAAGAAATCTTTGTTGAATACGTTCTTAAAAACAAAGTTATCTGGCTACTTTGCTTTGCCAACATCTTCCTTTACATCGTTCGTATCGGTATCGACCAATGGTCAACGGTATACGCGTACCAAGAGCTTGGTCTGTCAAAAGAAACGGCAATCTCTGGCTTTACTCTATTCGAAGTCGGTGCGCTTGTGGGTACTTTGATGTGGGGTTACTTATCTGACTTAGCAAACGGTCGCCGCGCATTGGTTGCTTGTGTGTCTCTTGGTTTGATCATCGTATCGCTCGAGTTCTACCAACACGCCACTAGCGAGTTCATGTACTTAGCCTCTCTATTTGTATTGGGCTTCTTGGTGTTTGGTCCGCAGCTTCTTATCGGTGTTGCCGCGGTTGGTTTTGTCCCTAAAAAAGCAATCAGTGTGGCTGACGGCGTAAAAGGTACATTCGCTTACCTAATCGGTGACAGCTTTGCAAAACTAGGCTTGGGTATGATTGCCGACGGTACACCTATCTTCGGCTTAACAGGTTGGAAAGGTACCTTCGCAGCCCTAGATACCTCCGCCATGATTTGTATTGTTTTGCTTGCTTTCGTCGCTATCGCGGAAGAGAAGAAGATTCGACACGCGAAGAAGCTTCAACTTGCACAAAACCAAGCCTAACTTCTCTGCGCGCTTTACTTCGGTAAAGCGCGCAAGATCATTAAAAAGCATGGTTCAATTCAGTATCATTAAAGATTTTTCTATTGGCTCCTGTTGGAGCTTCTTGTTGTTAGTCGTCTGCTCTATTTGGTTGTAATAATGATTCATGTTGCTCTAGTTGATGATCACGTCATCGTGCGTTCGGGTTTCGCACAATTATTAAATTTAGAAAGTGATATTACCGTTGTTGGTGAATTCGGCTCTGTCGCAGAAGCACGCACAGGCTTGCCTGCGGTACACCCACACGTCGTCATCCTAGATATTTCCATGCCAGATGAAAGCGGCTTAAACTTTCTCAGCGAAATACCAACTGGCATTGCCTGCGTGATGCTTAGCGTACATGACTCCCCTGCGATGGTGGAAAAATCACTAAAGCTAGGTGCAAAGGGCTATCTTAGTAAACGCTGTAGCCCAGACGAACTTATTCAAGCCGTGAGAACCAGTGCTTCTGGTGGCTGTTACCTCACATCAGATATTGCACTTAAACTTGCAACGCCTAGCGACAACACCACCTCTCTATGCCAACTGACAAAACGTGAAAACGAGGTATGTCAGCTACTTGCGACCGGGTTGGATGTAAAGTCTGTCGCGACAGAGCTTGGCTTGAGCCACAAGACCGTGCATGTTCATCGTGCAAATGCCATCGACAAACTCGGCGTGAAAAACAACGTTGAGCTCGCCAAACTATTTTCTCAAGAGTCCTTTTAATGCGAGCTTATGCTGTTACCACCATTTGCGGACTTTTCGTTATGGCCTGTGCTTGGTTCTGTTTGTGGGTGATCGCCTACTACTTTGTCAACGATCCAGAGCTGGCGATCTTATTGTTTCCTTTCGCTTTACGATTAGGTGTCGCCCTACACACTCGCACCGCTTATTGGCCAACGATTTATCTTTCAGAGTGGGGGCTTTCCATCGCACTTGCGATGTTACTGGGTCAACCGCAGTGGCTTACCGTGCTGATTGCGAGCATTGCCAGTATCCCGGTCACTCTGATTGCGAAAAAATATTACTACGGAGACCAAAACCGCCATTTAGCCGTGATGAGCGTTGTCATTATCATTAGCGCGTTTATTAATGTGATGGCCGTTGGTTTTCACGTTCCTTCGGTTTACATGGTGTGGTTGGCTAGCATTTCTGGAGGCTTGCTCGTGGTGCCTATGTGCTACTTGTTATGGAGTTATTTGTTCCAAAGTCGTTGGTCTCCGCTTAGCTCTCTCCTACTTAGTAATGCCGTTGTATTTCAGGTGCGTCATATCGTGCTTTATGCGCTGCTTTTGATCGGCAGTATTTTGGTGCAAACCAGTTTGCCTGAAGAGCTAAAACGATTTGCGCCATTTTGTATGGCGATTCCAATCATCGTGCTTGCTCTGCGTTACGGCTGGCAAGGTGCCCTACTCGCCACCATGCTTAACAGTATCGCGCTGATTGCGGCTCGTAGCGGGGTGTCGAATCTAGAAATCACCGATTTGTTATTATCTCTCTCAGCGCAAACCATCACCGGCATTATGCTCGGCTTAGGGGTTCAGAAACAAAAAGACCTCAATCACAAACTGCGCAGCGAGCTTGCACGCAATCAGAATTTGTCTCGCCAGCTAATCAAAGCGGAAGAGTCTGTAAGACGCGATATTGCGCGCGAGCTACATGACGAAATTGGACAGAACATCACGGCGATCCGCACACAAGCCAACATCATTAAACGAGTGAATAACGCAGAAACACGCGTCGGGTGCGCCGACATGATCGAAGGGCTTTCCCTCAACGTGTACGACACCACTAAGCGACTATTAAGCAAGCTAAGACCCAAAATGCTGGATGATTTGGACTTAAAAGAATCCGTCGAGCAACTGACGCGAGAGATGGAATTCGCCAATCACGGAACAACCGTTCAACTGAACTGGCAAGGCGATTACACCAGCTTGAGTGACACGCTCAAAGTCACCCTATTCCGTTTATGCCAAGAGTCATTGAATAACGCCGCCAAATATGCAGAAGCGCAGTTGATCAGTATTGAACTGACGATCGGAGAAACGGCGGTGTCACTAATGATTCACGATGATGGTGTCGGCTTCAAAGTTCAGGACAGCATGAAAGGCATGGGCGTTCGCGGCATGCAAGAGCGTGTGCACGCGTTAGGTGGAAAAATGGTTATCTACTCCACCAGCGATCAAGTGATCGGCACACAAATCAGCATTACTTTACCTAAGGTGTAACTCAAGATGTTTGGATTTTTACGTTCACCTAAATTTACTCAACCGAGTCTGAGCAACGAGCAAATCGACCAGCGTTACCGCCATTGGCGTTTGCACATTATGTTGGGGATGTACATCGGCTACGCAGGTTTTTACTTTACCCGTAAGACCTTCAACTACGCCGCACCAGCGATGATTACCGATCTTGGCTTAGATAAGGGCGATTTGGGTCTTATCGGTACACTTTTCTACATCACCTACGGCTGCTCGAAGTTTATTTCTGGCACGATTTCGGATCGCTCTAACCCTCGTTATTTCATGGGGCTAGGCTTGATTGCGACAGGTCTGGTCAATATCGCGTTCGGCTTTTCTAGCTCACTCGCGGCTTTCATTACTCTGTGGATCTTAAACGCGTGGTTCCAGGGCTGGGGCTGGCCTTCATGCTCCAAGCTGTTAACCACTTGGTATTCACGCTCCGAGCGTGGCTTCTTATGGGCGATTTGGAACACCGCACACAACGTTGGTGGCGCGCTGATCCCTATTTTGGTGGGCTATTTAACGTTACACTACAGCTGGCGTGAAGGCTTTATTCTACCCGGCATCATCGGGGTATTACTCGGTCTATTCGTTTGTTGGCGATTGCGCGACAAACCAACAACAATGGGTTTACCAAGTGTCGGACAATGGCGCAACGACGCGCTAGAACTTGCGCAAGAAAATTACGGACGTGGCCTCACCTATCGCGAAATTCTGAAATCGTACGTATTTAACAACAAATACATCTGGCTGCTCGCGTTCAGTTATGTGTTGGTTTACATAGTCCGAACCGCAATCAACGACTGGGGAAACCTGTATTTAACCGAGCAGCATCACTATAGCCTGATTAACGCCAACGCTGCCCTTTCTATGTTTGAAATCGGTGGTTTTGTTGGTTCATTGGTTGCGGGTTGGGGCTCAGACAAACTCTTTGGCGGTAACCGCGGGCCAATGAACTTGCTGTTCGCGATTGGGATTTTCTTATCTGTCTCTGCGCTTTGGCTAATGCCCCTGACCAACTTTGCATTCCAAGCGGCGGGATTGTTCTCCATCGGCTTCTTTGTCTTTGGACCACAAATGCTAATCGGTATGGCGGCGGCGGAGTGCTCTCACAAAGATTCTGCCGGCGCGGCAACAGGATTCGTGGGCTTGTTCGCCTACATGGGCGCAGCATTGTCTGGCTATCCACTAGCGTTAATTCTTGAAGAATATCATTGGACGGGTTTCTTCATCACCATTTCAGTTTGTGCAGCCGTCATTGGCCTTTTGTTGCTGCCATTTTTGCAAGCGCAACCATCACGAAAACCACTCGAACCAAAACCTCGGTTGTAAATCGACTTATCGCCCTTAGGGCAAATTGGCGAGTGACCTAACCGCGCTCGCCCTCCTTATTTAACGTATCTCTGCTCAATTTTTCTTCCGATTCAGTTCGGAGGGTTAACTATGGGAAAAATTCATGAATTTGAACACTATTTCATCGCATAGCTTCTTTCAAATGAACAACAAAATCCAAAACTACGCTTGGGGAAGCACCTCGTCTATTCACGATTTGTTTGGCTTTTCTAACGAAACAAATGAACCTCAAGCAGAAGTATGGATGGGTACTCACCCAAACGGCTGCTCTGAAGTTCAGGTTGAGCAAAACACGCTGCCTTTGTCTGAACTGATCAAACAAAACCAACCCGCTTACTTATCAGCAGAAACCGCAGCGAAATTTGGCGACCTGCCCTTTCTGTTTAAGATCTTAGCGGCCGAACACGCACTGTCGATTCAAGTTCACCCAAGCAAACAAGATGCCGAAATAGGTTTCGAAAAAGAGCAAAGTGCTGGGATCCCACTAAACGCGAGCCATCGTAACTACAAGGATCCAAACCACAAACCTGAGTTGGTGTACGCGCTGACAAGTTACCAAGCCATGAACGGTTTTCGCTCGTATGCCGAGATTATTGAGGCATTTAGCCTTTGCGATATCGATGAGCTACGCGCGCCTCTTGACACATTCAAACGCGAAATCAACTCACAAGGTTTACGAGATTTCTTTGTGCACATTCTGACCATGGAAGGCGAAACGAAAGAAAGAGCACTGAAACAGCTTCTTGCCCACGCTTCACGTCAATCGGAACAAGGCACTGACTCGGAGCAAGGCACTGACAGCGACGTTTTCCAGCTCATCTTGGATCTATCCACTCAATATCCCGGCGATGTCGGCTTGTTTGCGCCTTTACTGTTGAATGTCATCACGCTGCAGCCTGGCGAAGCGATGTTCCTGAGCGCAAGAACGCCACACGCTTACATTAAAGGTACGGGATTAGAGATCATGGCGAACTCAGATAACGTTTTGCGTGCAGGACTCACGCCGAAACATATGGATGTTGAAGAACTGGTTAAATGCACAGATTTTGTGCCTAAGCCTTTTGACAGCCTTGTTTTAGAACCCAATGCCAATGGTTGCCAGAGCCTTTATCCCGTTCCAGTCGCAGACTTTAGTTTCAGCATTCTTAACCAACCGAATCACGACGTGGTTGAGGCAAACAGCGCAGAGATTTTGATGGCGATTGATGCCGAACTGACACTCATCAGTGATAACGGTGAGACGTTAACCGCCGCGAAAGGACAATCTGTATTTGTTCCTGCTTACGTTGGCCATTATCGCATTCAAAGTGCGGGACGTGTGGCTCGCGCCTTCAACTAGTTTTTGAACAACTGATTCAAACTAGCGTCTGACCCAAGGGACTGGGTTAGACAATTTATTCCTTTCATAGATTGAGCCAGTCCGCTTTTAAGGTACTCATGCTTGCACTTTTTCGACTCAAATCCGCAGCGGCCTAAGCCATCTAAGTTCTCTACCCCCGATTCTTCTGTTCACTACAGCACTCATTGTCAAAACCCATTTATTTCCGGTAAATCCTCCGCTCCAATATCAAATTACTTGGATAACAAAGGCGCTCACACAGTGGTATTTGTTGCAAAACGTATAATCAACGTTGTAATCAAAGCCTCAATCACTACAATCTCTGGTTCGATTTTTCAGTTAACGTTTGTATGCCGAAGTTAAACCAAGATAACCCTGTTCAAAGCTCCGCCCTTTCCGATATCGAAACCAGCAGTAAGATTCAATCGGCATTAGAACCGAAGTTTCACAAGCCAGAGAAACGTCTCTGCTTAAGCCCTGGCCTATCGGATAAGCATTTGGCGCGCCGTTGGCAAGTATTGGAACAAGTGACCAATAAAGATCATCTTCTTGATCCTTTCACACAGTCACATTGCGACGCTTACTCCAACAACATCGAGCACTTCATTGGTACTGTCAATGTGCCGGTCGGCATCGCAGGTCCTTTACGCGTCAACGGTTTGTATGCGAACGATGACTTTTTGGTTCCGCTCGCAACGACAGAAGCCGCGTTAGTCGCTTCCTACAACCGTGGCGCAAATCTTGTTACCGCCGCTGGTGGCGCAAGCGCATTGTTACTGAGTGAAGGGGTGAGCAGAACACCAGTGTTCGCCTTTAATAACCTTGCCAACGCTGGCCAGTTCGTCAGTTGGGTTGTGACCCAATTTGACGTATTTCGTCAAATTGCGGAATCCACCACCTCACATGGCAAACTCAAAGATATCAATGTAAATATCGAAGGAAACCACGTTTATTTGGTCTTTGAATACGTGACCGGTGACGCTTCCGGACAAAACATGGTGACCATCGCAACAAACGAAGTGTTCCATCATATTTTGGCGACCAGCCCAATCAAACCAACTCAAGCATTCTTGGATGGCAACTTATCAGGCGACAAAAAACCAAACGCGCACACGCTGCGCTCGGTACGCGGTAAGAAAGTATCCGCCGAAGTGACCATTCCAGCAGAGTTGGTGGAAAAATATCTGCATACAACGCCGGAGTCTATGGTTCAATTTGGCAAAATGACAACGGTGGGCGGTTTACTCAGCGGGACAATTGGCGTCAACGCGCATTACGCAAACGCCCTTGCTGCGCTGTACATTGCTTGCGGTCAAGATGCCGCTTGCGTTGCAGAGTCTGCCATTGGTATCACTCGTATGGATGTGGACGCTCAAGGCAGCTTGTACGCGTGCGTGACCTTGCCAAACATCATGGTTGGCACGGTTGGCGGGGGCACTGGTCTTCCAACACAAAAAGCATGTTTGGATATTTTGGGTTTGCACGGCAACGGCAATGCGAAAGCCTTAGCCGAAGTCGCAGCTGCGCTTTGTCTGGCCGGTGAACTCTCAATTGTCGGCGCATTTTGTGCCGATCACTTCTCCCGAGCTCACCATAAACTTGCTAGAAAATAATCCTTTTACTTTGTACAAGAGAACACCCATGCGGTTTTCTCTTGTGCCAATAAAGCAACTTTATTTATTAGCTCATAAATTAGTTTAAGTTGTATTGTAGACTTAATGATTACACCACTCTCACGTTGACCGCATTATTGCAGTATCACCACACATTCCTCGCTATATCACTGTTTGACCCTATTCTCACGCGATATTAAATATCAGTACGTTACCTAAATAAATATCAAAAACATCTAGCACTAAAGTACCAAATTCATAGATTGAGTTTTTTGTTAGTCACTTATAGAGACTATACTCGTTCCTGCAGCTGCTTGATTTTTCTAAATTTATTATTTAGCTCAAATGAGCTTAATCACTCCCGTTAAATGGATTTAAGTCGTTCCCTCGGGTAAGCGAGTTAACTATGAGACGTCAGAAACAGAATGAAATCTCTTGTTGGGTACTAGGGTTGATCATCTTATTACTAAGTTACGTCCCTTCAGTACCAGCAGAAATGGAACTAACGCCCTCCGATCAAACCGTTGCGCGTTTCCTCTATCAGAGCACTTTTGGGCCAACACCAACATTAATTGATGAGGTAGAAGAAGTCGGAATGGAAAGTTGGATATCTCAACAAATCTACCTTCCTGCCACCTATCATCAACCGCTCTATCGGACACCTTTTTCCAAAGGCGCACAATCCAATCGCGAAAATGCTTGGTATCAAATTGTTATTACTGCTGATGATCAACTCAGACAACGCATGGCGTATGCATTAAGCCAGATCTTAGTGGTCTCTCGCTATGGCGGTGTTCTTTCCAGTAAGCCCACAGGTCTAGTCGACTACTATGATGTATTGATTGCTAACGCTTTTGGCAACTACCGAGATTTATTATATGACGTTTCCATTCATCCTGTCATGGGCAGCTATTTGTCCATGCTCGGTAGCGCAAAAGAGAACAACACGACGGGTGCATTACCTGATGAGAACTTCGCTCGAGAGTTGATGCAGCTGTTCACCCTAGGCTTGTATGAACTGAATATCGATGGCAGTAAAAAGCTTGATCGTAAAACGGGTAAGCCTATCCCCACATATACCCAAACGGATATTCAAGAGCTCGCTCGAGCATTAACTGGGTGGAAAAATGCCGATTTAGCGTTTGTTGAACCGATGCGAGTCATCAGCCACCGACACGATGGTGGCGAGAAACGATTGCTTGGTAACACAATTCCTGCTGGTTTAACTGCGCAAGAAGAGCTTTCAAAAGTGATCGATATTTTGATGTCTCATCCAAGCGTGGCGCCGTTTGTTTCTAAGCTACTTATCCAACGTTTTGTAACTTCGAATCCAAGTCCGGAGTACATCGCACGTGTTGCTTCGGTATTCAATAACAATGGCAAAGGAGAAAAAGGAGATTTAAACGCGGTCATTCATGCCATCTTGCTCGATTCTGAGGCTCTAGGCATGACAGATACCCCGCCAATAAAAGTGAAAGAGCCTATACTGGTCCTAACTAATTTTCATCGAGCAGCGGGTTTTACAATCAAATCTACACGTTACGAAGACGCTACTACGATGATGAATATCGCCAATCAAGGACCTCTTCGTTCTCCTTCCGTATTTAATTTTTACTCTCCTGATTACCAACCATCTAACGAGTTTACGGAGTCTGGTATTAGCTCTCCGGAGTATGAGCTACTGAACTGGTCTGTTTATACCGATTTGGTCAACTATATGTTGACCAGCACTCGCAGAGGCGGCGGTGATTCCTACACTCTCGATCTCGGCGAGTTTTATCTTCTTTTGGATGATCACGATGCCTTAGTCGAGCTGGTTAACGCACGCTTCTTTGCTGGAACGGCCTCGGCGGAATTAAAAAAACTCATGCTCACCGTGTTAGATGAATATCGTGAGGACTATGTGCCAACAACAAAGCTCGCCTTGGTGATTTTTACCGCCATTTCCGGCGATGAATTCTATATTCAGGATTAGGAGTGGATTATGGATATTTCACGACGACATTTTATAAAAAGCACTGCATCGATGGGCGCTTTAGCTTCGCTTGGTCTACCGGGTTATTCTCTCGCGGCGCCATCCAATGACTTTCGAGCATTGATATGTGTTTATTTAGCAGGTGGAAACGATGCGTTCAACACTGTACTGCCGTTGTCTGACGCGCACTATAACCAATATGCCAAAGTCAGAGGTGCTCTTTCTGTCGCCAAAGACGACATACTCCCTATCAATTTGCGTACCGCCGATAGCTCGGATAATCTGGTAGAACTTGGCTTACACCCCAAACTAAAGGCGCTGTCTTCAATTTTCGAACAAGGCGATGCCAATATCGTGCTCAATAGCGGCATTCTCAACCATCCCGTTACAAAACAAACGATTGAGCTAGGTGAAGCGTCACTTCCCGAGCAACTGTTTTCCCACAATTCACAAACTGACGCTTGGTTACTTGGTGGTATGCAAGAATCTAGCAACTTGGGTTGGGCAGGAAGAATGTTGGACGTATTAACTTCTGAATCAGAAATAACCCCACTATACAGTGTGCACGGGAACTCGCTTTGGTTACGCGCGATGGAACACCGCCAAACCGTGCTGAAAAAAGACCGTGCGGTTCAGCTTACCGCGATTGATAACCCGCTATACAAGGGGATCTATGACCAACTGCTTTCTCATCAAACAGAGAATCCGTTTAGTGGTCACTTTAATTTGATGGTTGATGAGTCGATGATGATGAGCCGTGTGCTAAGCGAGCAACTCAATCATATTGATGACGCGCCGCTGTTCACCTCATCAACACTCGGCAAGCAGATGCAAACCGTCTATAAATTGATCGCAAGCCAAGATGTGTTAAAGCAACAACGACAAGTCTTCTTCGTTAAACACTCTGGCTACGACCTACACGATTCTCAATTAGTTCGACACTCCGTACTACTCGAAGATCTAGCAACTAACCTCTTAGCAATGTATCGTGCGATTGCGCGGTTGGGGCTAAACAAGCAAGTCACTTCTTTTACAATGTCTGACTTTGGTCGACGGATGACAAGCAACGGTAACGGCACCGATCACGGTTGGGGTGGTCATCAACTATTGATTGGGGGCGCGGTGAATGGTCAGCGACCTATCGGCATATGGCCTGAACTAGTATTGGGCGGAAACGATGACTATTCTCAAGGTCGACTCATACCCCAAATTGCAGCTGATCAAGTGGGCTCAACCCTCGCGCAGTGGATGGGTGTGAGTGATAACGCGGCACTGGAATACGTGTTCCCGAATATCCGCAACTTCGCTAATTCAAACCTTGGTTTTATGGCTTAAGCTGCTTTAATAAGCTCTTATTTAACATGTCATGAAAAAGGGAGCATTTACGCTCCCTTCTCAATATCATTCCCGCTGAGTGTCCGTTACGCTTCGTCGCGACGGCGCTCGTTACACAGCTTAATGGCACGCTCAAGTAATTCTAGCGCGGATTGCTCACATTCAGGCAGAGCCGCATCACTTTCACCAATTGGCGTTACGCGGTCACCCCATTTCAATACTGCCGCACCCCATGTCAAACCTGCACCAAATGCAGCAAGAAGCATGTTATCACCTGGGTTAACTCGGCCTTGCTCTACCGCTTCACATAATGCAATTGGCACCGTCGCTGCAGAAGTATTACCGTAGTTTTGGATGTTCACAAACGCTTTGTCGTGTGGGATCCCAGATAGGTCACATAGGGTTTGAATAATACGAATATTCGCTTGATGGGGAATAACAACGTCGATTTGGTCGGTAGTTAACTGTGATGCTTTAAGCACGGTTTTCGCAGCTAGCCCCATGCCTTTTACCGCACGTTTGAAAATTTCTTGTCCTACGAAGTTGAAATCCCAGTAACCGTTGTCTTCCGCAAAACGGTCCATACAAGTACCAAACTTTGGTACGGAAAGAATATCGCGACCTTTAGCGTCACAACCAATTTGAGATTGCAGTAGACCCGTTTCTTTTTCTGTTCTTGATAACACAACGGCGCCCGCTCCATCACCAAATAGAACAGCGGTATCTCGCATGGCCCAATCGATGTAGAAAGACAATCTTTCCGCGCCAATAATGATCGCGTTGCGATAGTTACCTGATTGAATCAAACGTGTGCCCGTTTCAAGGCCGTAGACAAATCCCGTACATGCGGCATTTAAATCAAAGGCCGCCGCAGAACGAATGCCCAAGTTCTGCTGTATTTTAGATGCGATGTTTGGAATAAGTGAATCCGGAGAACAAGTCGCCACAATGATTAAATCAACGTCGCTTGCGTCAACGCCCGCGCGCGCCAATGCGTGTTTGGCAGCAACGGTTGCCATGTCTGAAGTATTTACATGGCTAATACGGCGGTTTTCGATACCGGTGCGGGTACGAATCCACTCATCTGAAGTATCAAGGAAAGTGCTAAGATCATCGTTAGAGAGCACGGCAGGAGGAACACATTTCCCCCAACCTGTAATTTCAGCGTAGTAATTTGTCATCGCAGACCTATTTATTGTTGTATTTTAATAAAATTTCTTAGAACCTTAGGCTCAAATACAAACCTGCTCTGCGTTATTTCGGCAGGTTAAAAAATAAGTATACAAATAATGAGGCTGACTGGTAAGTCATGTTTTCATCAATACGTAATAAAGGAAGAAGTCATGTCATCGTTTAAAACTCGCTGCCCTTCATGCGGCGGTCTGAATCGTGTCCCTAATGAGCGTGTTGCAGAGTCTGCAACTTGCGGTAAATGTAAAAGTGCACTTTTTGATGGCGCGCCTATCGAAGGAACGCAAGATAACTTTTCTGCCCTATTACAAAGTGATACGCCTGTTGTCGTCGACTTTTGGGCCCCTTGGTGTAATCCGTGCGTCGGTTTTGCCCCTGTTTTCTCGGATGTCGCTCATGAACAAGCAGGAACGGCTCGTTTTGTAAAGATTGATACAGAAGCACAACAAGCGCTCGCTGCACAATTTGGCATTCGAAGCATTCCTACCATCATGGTTTTCAAGAACGGTCAACGCGTTGATATGATCAATGGTGCGCTACCGAAAAGTCAGTTTGATCAATGGTTAAATCAAGCACTTAATAAGTAATTCTCCACGCCAACCTCACTGGTAGGTTGGCGTTTTTATGCAACTTATCGACCTATCTATTTAACAAATATTATTTGTCGAAACGACTTAAATTAATCATTTTACTTGCCTAACTATTAGCCTCATATTCGCGCCGAATAACCCATAGATTTCATTTAACTTATAGGCGCAAAACAGTGGAAAACACAGTCGTTCCTGCAGCATCACCACGAGTTACAGTTCCAGTCGTCGCACTGTCTCTTTATGCGGTGGCTTCGGGCTATTTAATGAGCTTGATCCCTCTCATGCTCGGTGAATACAACATCTCAGCAGATTATGCGAGTTGGTTGGCGAGTGTTTTTTATGGCGGCTTATTGGTCGGCGCGATGTTTATTGAGCGTGTCGTGCGTCAAGTTGGTCACCGTAAAGCGTTTATTGGCTGCTTAGCGGCATTCTCGCTAACGATTGTCACGCTACCCGTTTTTGCTAATGGGTTAGTGTGGCTTGCTGCTCGTTTTATCGCAGGTATTGCCGTTGCGGGCGTTTTTGTCATTGTTGAATCTTGGCTAATGTCTGGCGACGAAGCATCACGTGCAAAACGTTTGAGCTTGTACATGCTATCGCTTTATGGCGGTTCTGCATTAGGCCAATTTGGCATTGGTGTACTTGGCGTAAGTGGCGGTGTTCCGTTCATTGCAATCACAACGCTGATCCTAATGGCGATGTTGGTGCTGATGTTTATTGAGTGTGAACAACCAAACAGCCATGAATCAACCGCTTTGTCATTTAAGCAAATTGCCAAGCTAAACCACGCTGCAATTATTGGTTGTGTTGTATCAGGTTTGACCTTAGGCGCGATATACGGATTAATGCCTGTTGAGCTAACTAACCGTAAAATCAACCATCAAGACATTGGTACATTGATGGCACTAGTGATCCTAGGTGGCATGTTGGTTCAACCAATGGTGACCACATTGAACAAATACATGAGCCGCACAGTGCTAATGGCGTTCTTCTGTATTTTGGGTATTTTTTCGATCGGTTTGACCTTTATTTCATCGTCAGCCGTGGTATTAGCTGCTGCATTATTCTTTTTAGGTGCCGCTACTTTTGCCTTGTACCCAATTGCGATCAACTTAGGTTGTGAAGGACTTGATGAGCGCTTTATTGTCTCTGCCACACAAGTCATGCTGTTCAGCTACAGCATTGGCTCTGTTGCTGGCCCGGTTGTGGCTGATAAATTTATGGGCCAAGAACATGGCTTACTAGGCTACTTGTTTGCCGCTTTGGTTGCGACTGGCGTATACATGCTACTTGCAGCGAGCAAAACTAAGCAGCGTATGGCCGCTGGCCTCTAACCACGCAACTTCTACTCAACGAAAACGAGGGCATGTCGCCCTCGTTTTTTATTCTTCGCTTTTTTGTTTAGATAAACGTTTGTGACGGTTTGACGCGTTCGCTGCAGGTTTTTCCGGTACCGCGCGCTTTTCATGAAGTAAATGACGAACCGCCAAGATGGGATGTTTCAGTAGCATTCTGGGGCCAGAGTAACGCATCACCAAACGCATTTGCTCTTTCGGATCCGGTTTATAACAGTGAATCGGACACTTGTTACACGTCGGTTTATTCTCTCCATAAGGACAGCGGTCAAGACGAACTTCTGCGTATTCAAGCAGCTCACGACATTCTGAGCACAAGTCACTTTTTGTTCCATGGTGATCGTGACAGTAAACCTCTACCATGGCTTTTACCGTCTTAAATTCAGTGGCGAGCTTGCCAAGTAAAATATCGCTCATGAGCTTCCAAAAATCACAACGTCATTGTGTAAAGTTCTAACGTTCGACCATTATCGTATTGCTGCTCAACTCGTTCAAACTCAAAGCCCAGTTTTTTGAGCAAACTTATACTACGAATATTGTCATTGTTGGTGATGGCAGCCAACTTATCGAGTTTCATTCCCTCTCGAGCATATTCCAGCACCGCGGTTGCCGACTCGACTCCGTAGCCGCAACCATAAGCAGAAGGTAAAAAACCATACCCAAGATCGTAGTGTTGCAATGTGTCACGTTTAACTAGCCCACAAATACCGATCGGTTGTCCATCGTCTTTTTTCTCTACTACGAGTAAACTCACACCTTTAACTTTTTGCATGCGTAGCATGTTTTCTTTTATATAACGCGCCGCTTCATATTCAGTACGAATTTGTTTATCTCCGACAAAAAGGTAAAAGTCTGGGTGGTTATAAAGTTCTAATATGAATGGTGCATCATCTACACTCACAAGACGTAGTATCAAACGTTCAGTGATCAGTGTTTTCATTTGGACTCCATTAAAACGCGAGAGATGATTGGACATAGAAACGTACTTGAATCTTGCGACCGACGTAAGGGCTTATTTAGTTGTAACTTGATAAAAAAATAACTATCCTGCCCCGCTAAATTAAAGGACCACCACCATGAACCGCAAGAAGAAAATCAATCAGATCTTAAAAGCGAAGCAGAAGAAGCACAACGCTAAGCTACATAAGAGCAATAAGCCGCGTTATATCTCCAAAGCTGAACGTGCAAAAATGGAAGCTGAAGAGCAAAACCAAGCCTCGGAAAGCACGGAAAATGTTGTAGACACAGTGCCGACAGATCAAGCCTAAAAGAAAAGCCGCTTTATGCGGCTTTTTTGTTTATTGTACGGAGAGAATTGACTTTAATATTCAACACTGTAGTTCAGTGTGAATGTGCGACCTCTTCCTTTGTAGTCGTAAGCTGCTGCATCGTAGTGTGCCGCATAAAGAATCTGCGCACGTTGACCCCAAGCGGTTGTGTAGTCTTCGTCAAATAGATTTTGAATACCAAAGCCTAACTGCCCAACAGGTAGTGTTACATTACCCAGAAGATCAAACGTGGTGTAGCCCTCCAACTTATTGTTGGCGTCATCTTCGTAATCAAACATCGTCTGACTTTGTAGACGAATCGAGTACGAATCTTGGTAGTATGCAGCCCATGCATTAGCCTTAGACGTACTGGCTTTACCTGCGCTCAAATCTTCCCATTTACCATCGGTTTTCAGCTCAGAAACTACGTAGTGTCCTGATGCCCCTAACAGGATATCGCGGGTCACCCAGTAATTGATGTTTGCTTCTGCACCGTAAACACGCTGCTCGTCGTCAACATTCGTAATCAACAACGTTTTTCTATCATACTTGATGGAGTTGTCTGAAAGCGAGTAATAGCCTGCCGCCTGAAGCGCAAGAGAGTTGGTATCAAGACGGTAACCGATCTCATAGCTGTCCGTTTTAATACCTGACATTTTTGAGTCAGACACATTAATGCTGTTGTTCAACGCATAATGACCGTTTGCATCCACAGCATCATAGCTGCCTTGACCATAGTACTTCGCAGGGTCAGCAAGTTCGAAACCTTGGGAGAAGTTTGCCCAAAGTTGAGATTCATCATTAATCTGATAAATGGTGCCCAAATTAAACAGACTTACAGAGTAGTCGGAGCTGCCACCTGGTACCGCATCCGCTGACACCCCCTTACCCGAGGCAATCTTCTTTTGTACGCTATAGGCAACAAAGTCATCAATCTTATTGTCCATGTATTGATAGCGGTAACCTGCTTGAACGGACCAATCTTGATTAATTTGATAGTCACCTTGAACAAACATTGCGTAAGACGTTACATCTACACCTGGGTAACGACCAACTTCGGCGTACGTTTTATTAATCAAGTTTCCAGAGTTGTTTGCAATGCTTGGATCGAATAGAGCTTGATTGCTCTCAAAGCGGTCTAAATACGCATCAACACCATAAACAAGGTTGAATGATTCCCAGTTTTTTGCCAGTGCCAAACGTCCAGCAAAAACCTCTGTCTTTTGCTGAGAAGCACCTTGGTAATAAGGAGTAAACGTTTGGTCTTCACTTCGGTAAGACAACTCGCCAATCAGTTGATGACCGAATACGCTGTCGTGAGCGTAGTTCGCGCTTAAGAGAACTCGCTCTGTACCGTGTTCACGATCGGAATCGAATCCCTCTCGTACATCAACAAATTTATTGTTAACAATGTACAAGCCGTATGGCGAATCTTGCTGGCTGTCATAGTATTGTGCGAGAAGGTTTAACTTGCTGGCTTCGGAGATTTGAATCTCTGTCGATCCCATTACATCAAGCGTCGAGTTGTATTGCAGAGAGCCTTGGGAGATATCTGGCGTGACAATGTCGCCATTTGCGTCAAATGCGCCTTGTGTTTCGGTGTACACAACCGAACCCCTAGCGGCAATTCGATCGTTACCACCGGAGATAGACTGAGCTAGTTTGTAATCAAAGTCATCGCTGCTGTTAAAACCTGTAGTGCCACTGACATACGATTCAAACGATAAGTCATCGGAGTAAGCTTTCTTGGTGATAATGTTGATAACACCACCTGTAGCGCCAGCACCATAAATGGAGGTTGCACCAGATAGTACTTCAATTCGCTCGATGTTGAATGGGTCAATCGCATCAAGCTGACGACTAATTGGGCGAGAAGACTGCAGTGAGACACCATCAATCATCACCAACATCGCTCTGCCACGCAGGTTCTGGCCGTAGTTAGTTCGACCACCCGTACCAACGTCTAGCGAAGGAATGGTCGCAGAAAGAATGTCACCAAGTGTCTTGCCCGCGCGATATTGTTGAGCAATTTCCTCTTGCCCTACAAACCAAACCGTTCCTGGAATATCAGAGATCGATTTCGGCATCACACTGCCCACGACCACCATTTGTTCATCACTTGGTGTTGATGTTTGTTGAAGTTCTTCCGCAGCTATTGAGCTAACTGCGTATCCACTGCTCATCGCAAGTACGATGAGATTAAGAGAAAACGTCCTTTTTATCATTGTATTTATCTTTTTGTTGTCAACAAGAGCATGCAATGATACTTATTCTCACTCTCAAATCGAGCACTGTTACATAAGTTAACCAAATGTTAATTAGGATTATGCTTGCTCATAAGCTGTCGATTTTTTTCTAAACGAGGACAATCTTCACAAAGCTTTCTGCCTTCACACTTATAGACTAAACAACAGCTTTTTCTGACCAATTTTAGCGGCTGATCCAGTGACGTCTCATAAAGTGAATGACTACTGTTGGCATCTAAACCCAATGCCTGTAACCACAAGATGGCATGCTCACGCAATGTCGTGTTGGTCATTTGCGGAAAACGCTGTTGAAGACGAATCAAACAAGCCATGATCCCATCCGACATCAATTGATGAGTGAAACCTGGGCGAATGCGCGTCCATTGACTCATTTCTTGTTGGTAGAAATCGAACAACTCTCGAATTTGACGTCCGGCCTCTTTTATTAATTCTTCTGGCTTACCATGTATATGTGTTTCGTCAGCGAATCGATATCCAGACACAAAACAAGGCTTGAGGTGCTGCGCCATCTCACGAATGTTTGGCAACGTGTGGAAACCGTAAATAGAAATGAACGCAACATAAACAGGCTGCCAACACAACAAATCCCACGTTCTCGTCAACCAATACGCTTTTCCCGCTTCCGGATGAGCCTCAGACAACTGTTGGTAAAGGCCTTGAATGATCGGATTGATATCATTTTCGATATGAATAACTTCTTGCCCTATTTCGCCAATATCACCGTGAAGGTAAGGCGTAATCTCACTCGAAGTTTGAAATAGTTGCGGGAAAAATTGCTCAGACATGATGGTTTATTGTTGGTGTAGTCATTCTGACACCTTTATACCCAACCACTAATCGCAATGCAAACTATTATCTTTTGTATTCACATAACAAAAACCTATTCTCATCTGTGGTCTCTGTCTCTATTTTCAAGCTCTTTGCGCCCGTAAGGTCTGGTTACGTATGCGATGAATAGCAACAAACTCTTAAACCTCTTCGCATTTAGCGCTGACATGATCGCAAAAATACACAGCATAAAAACACCCTGATAAAACTGTGTTAACAGTTTCCCTGTGTAGCGTGAGTTATTGCCAATAATTGAATATTGCTGTTTCTTATCCAAAGGAGTGTGAACAACATGAAGTATTTTCTTTCTGAATATCGGGACAATGTAATTAAGTAATTTGGCTATATAGCCCCCTGTTTTGAATAAGGAAATCCACATGTTGTATCTTGAGTTTCTATTTTTGCTCGTGATGCTGTATATCGGCTCACGTTATGGTGGTATAGGCCTTGGGGTCGTATCTGGTATTGGTTTGGTGATTGAAGTCTTCATCTTTAAGATGCCGCCAACCTCTCCTCCTGTCACCGTCATGTTGATCATTTTAGCGGTGGTAACATGTGCTTCCATTCTTGAAGCCGCTGGCGGTTTGAAATACATGCTGCAAGTTGCCGAGCGTGTGCTTCGTAAGAACCCAAAACGCGTCACCCTGATCGCTCCTTTTGTTACTTACTTTATGACCTTCTTGCTCGGTACAGGTCACGCGGTTTACTCCATCATGCCAATCATTGGCGACGTTGCACTGAAAAACGGCATTCGTCCGGAACGTCCAATGGCAGCCGCTTCCGTCGCTTCGCAAATCGCGATTACGGCCTCTCCAATTTCAGCGGCAGTGGTTTACTACTTGGCACAACTCTCTGATATTCAGCACGAGATCACTCTGCTTTCTATTTTGCTCGTTACTGTTCCAGCGACGCTATTCGGTACGTTGCTGATGTCACTTTACAGCCTAAAACGCGGTAAAGAACTGGAAGACGATGAAGAATACCAAGAGCGTTTAAAAGATCCGGTGTGGCGTGAAAAGATCCTCAACACCACTGCAACGTCTCTTGATGAAGTGCTACCAACAAGTGCTCGTAACTCTGTGTTGCTGTTCATCGCGTCTATCTTGGTTATCGTCGTTATCGCGATGTGGCCGGACATTCGTACCATCGTAGATGGCGCGAAACCAATCAGCATGGCCGTTGTGATTCAAATGATGATGCTCTGCTTCGGCGGTATCATTTTGCTTGCAACCAAAACTGACCCACGTGACGTACCAAACGGCGTAGTATTCAAATCAGGTATGGTGGCTGCCATTGCTATCTTCGGTATCGCCTGGATGTCAGATACTTACTTCCAATACGCAATGCCTCAGTTCAAATCTGGCATCGTTGAGATGGTAACCAACTACCCTTGGACGTTCGCGCTTGCGTTGTTCATTGTATCGGTTGTGGTGAATTCTCAAGCAGCAACGGCTCGTATGATGCTGCCTGTTGGTCTTGGCTTGGGTCTGGATCCGGCACTGCTTATCGGCCTAATGCCTGCGGTATACGGTTACTTCTTTATTCCGAACTACCCTTCAGATATCGCGACAGTGAACTTCGATACGTCAGGTACCACTAAGATTGGTAAGTGGTACTTCAACCACTCATTTATGTCGGTCGGTTTGATTGGTGTGATTGGTGCTTGCTGTTTGGGCTACTTGTTAGGACAAATGATCATTCCTTCATAATTAGCCAAATCAACAATAAATTAGAGGCGAGTCATTGTACGTTAGCGTACAGCCTGAATGACTCGCCTTTTCTTTGTCACGTTAGTGATTACAGTAAGAAGTCATCATCAATCGCGACAAAGTTATCGGCACAATCAATCAGAGTTTGGGATGTCAGCTTAGGTACACCATAAACAGTTACCGTTTTATTGAAGCGCTGCTGAATTCGTTCCACTAGCAGACTAAAGTCCCCATCTCCAGAAACGAGAATCACTTCTTCAACTTCAGGTGCAATTTCAATCGCATCAAGAGTAATACCAACATCCCAGTCGCCTTTCGAGCTGCCGTCACGACGCTGAATATAGGGTTTAAGCATTACCTCGAACCCAACACCGCGTAAAATGTGATGAAACTGACGCTGTTTTGGATCGTTACTCGCGATGGCATAAGCACGAGCACTCACCACCTCTTTCCCTTGCGTCGCAACATACCAAAACTGGTTGTAATCAAAATTACTGCGATACGCTTCGCGACAGGTGTAATACACATTCTGTACATCAACTAAAATGGCGATCTTTTGTTTTCTTTCTGAATTCATCTTTTCTACGCTTGATTTATTTGCTGCCTACCCTAAGTCAGTTTTGGTAAAAGCACAATGAGCCAATTCCACTAAACTTAACGTATAAAAAAGTTATTTGGGTTTCTAGGGGAACTGTCATGGGCGGAAAGTTACTAGTGATACTGCTTTCTTGTATCTTGTCATCGACAGCATTTGGTTATCCAGCACACTCCAAATACTGGCCACATAGAAGTGTGCTTTACTTCGCTCCAGAAAACGATGAATACGTCAAACAATTCTTGCTAGAAACACTTATGAATGAGTGTGAGTTGGAAGACAGAGACGTGGTCACATTAGTCATTACAGAACAAGGCTATACGTCTCCAGCTTGGCTCAAAGAAGAATTTGATTTGAAAATGCTTGCCAAGCTGTATGAAATTGAAAAAGGTTCACATACCGCAATTTTACTTGGTAAAGATGGCCAAGAGAAATACCGATGGGGCGCAGAAACGGATTGGCCATTTATCAACAACTTGATTGATCAAATGCCAATGCGTAAGCAAGAAATGCAGAGACGTCACAGCCCCTGCGAAATCTAACCATTATACGAACTTATTTTCTAAACCAGTCTAGTTTGTTGTGCAACTGAGTCACGCTGCCAACGACGATCAATGCTGGACTGATCGCCTTCTCAGCCAATTCAGAAAGTTCGTTCAGTTTTCCTTGGAACACGCGCTGCTCTGGACGCGTACCATTTTCAATAATGGCGCATGACATCTCTGGATCTAATCCATAAGTGATCAGGTTATCCATGATATGGCCGCTTTGCTTCAAACCCATGTAGAACACAAGTGTGTTGTTAGATTGCGCTAGTGAATGCCACTCAATTTCTCGACCGTCTTTTTGCACGTGACCCGTAATAAATTGAACACTTTGCGCGTGGTCACGATGCGTTAATGGAATACCCGCGTAAGCTGTTGCACCCGCCGCAGCGGTGATCCCCGGCACCACTTCGTATTTGATGCCATATTCTGCAAGCTCTTCTAACTCTTCACCGCCGCGTCCAAAGATGAAAGAATCACCACCTTTTAGGCGCACAACGCGTTTACCTTCTTGTGCTTTTTGTACCAAGATTTGGTTAATTTGATCTTGAGGTACACAGTGAAAGTCCAGTTTCTTGCCTACATAGATCATCTCAGCAGATGCGTGAGCCAGTTCAAGAATGTCTTTCGACACCAATCGGTCATACACCACAACTTCAGCCACTTGAATGGCTTTCAAACCTTTGACCGTCAGCAAGTCTGGATCGCCCGGACCTGCACCAACTAAAGAAACAAAGCCGCTGTTTAAAGATGAGTTCGCAGTAGTCATATCAACGCCTATCGGAAATTTGGATATAAAGAGTAACACTCACGTTATTAATTTAAGGTTTAAACTACCCCAAGGAGTTATTACTTTTTATAGCTAAATCAATACAATATCTATTGAAAGTTAAATGAGTTGAATAGCCCTACCTACCATAGGTAGGGCCAGATAAAAGCAGTTTATTTTGCGATTGCAGGCTCTGCTTTTACTTCTTCTTCAACTACTTTGATAGAAGGCGCTGTTTTCGCATGAGTTAGGTACAGTGGCAGACAAGTCACTACAAGACCACCAACGATGTTACCTAAGATGGTTGGGATAAGGTTGAAGTTCAACCAAGTCGCGATACCAAAATCCGCACCTAGAATCATACCCAGTGGGAATAGGAACATGTTTACTACTGTGTGCTCGAATACTAGCGCGAAGAAGATGAAGATTGGGAACCACATCATCGCTACACGACCAGATACTGAACGTGCCGTCATGTTGCCGATCACGCCTAGGCACACCATTAGGTTACAGAAGATAGCGCGTACAAAACACGTGATCCATCCGTCCATACCCATGTTTTCGAAACCAAGGCTACGGGCAGTCGATACAGCGACAAACTTCTTCGCTACCGCGTTGAGCTCTAGAGAGAAGTTACCGGTTAGAGAGATAGCCACTAGGTAAGCCACAATTAGAGAACCAATCAGGTTACCCAAACCTACCAATCCCCAGCAACGGAAAATACGACCCCAAGTGATACCCGGACGGTTAGCAAACTTAGCCAAAGGAGCAAGACCAAAAACACCTGTGACAAGGTCGTAACCCATCACACTGAGAATCACAAAGCCCACAGGGAAAACAAGCGCCCCCACAAGGCCAATGCCGGTTTGTACAATCGCGGTAATAGCAACCACCACCGCAAGAGACAGAATAACGCCTGCCATCGTGCCGCGAAGCAGAAGATCTCGTGTGCTGGTATTAATTTTCGCTTCACCCACGTTGATCATGGTTTGCACGAATTCAGCAGGTTTAAAGTCTGTAGACATGAATGTGTCCTTATTCAAAATTGAAAGTTAAAAAGTTAAAGATTGAATAGAGAAAGGCTTCCCGTTGACACCCACTGCTGTCGACATCATCTCGCTTCCCTGTTCCCCCAAGATGACGCTTGGAAAGCCTTTGTCTATTGAATCTAAGTACTCAGTGCATTCCCTCCCCTTAAGGAGGAGGGAATGCGAACCAAGCTTATGCAGAAATTTCTACTTCACCGTTGGTTACACGCGTTTTGTACGCTTTCACGTTAAAACGCTCGTCTTCCATACAAGCACCTGTTGTCAGGTTAAAGCGTTGCTTTTTAAGTGGGCTTGCTACCCAAAGTTCGCCTTGGTGCTCACAAATCAAACCGCGAGAAAGCACGTTTGATTGGAAGAATGGGTCTTTGTTGCTGATGGCAAACACTTCTTCCGCTTGTGTTGGGCGGAATACCGCAACTTGCTGACCATCAACCAGTGCACAAACGCCAGTGCCCGGTACGATGTCGTTGATTTGGCTAATCTTTTCAAATGACATGTTCAACCTTCCCTTATGCTTCAGTGATCGCTACGTGTAGGATGTCGCCTTTCGCTTCAGGATATTTCTCCGTGAAGGTCGCTGGACGGTGCTGTTCGCGCTCTTGAACAAACACAACATTGTCATCGCGCTTGTCAGAGTTGATGAAGTGTGCGAAACGAGTCAGTTGTGATTCGTCATTGATGGTTGCAGTCCACTCACATTCGTACTCGTCTACAAGCTTCGCTACGTCTGCTTCTAGTTGAGCGTTAATGCCAAGTTTGTCTTCAACAACCACTTCGCGTAGGTAGTCAACGCCACCTTCCATGTTTTCCATCCAAACGGATGTGCGTTGTAATGGCGCAGCTGTGCGGATGTAGAACATCATGAAGCGATCGATGTACTTAATCAGCGTTTCTTTATCTAGGTCACTTGCTAGTAGGTCTGCGTGACGAGGTTTCATGCCGCCGTTACCACATACGTACATGTTCCACCCTGCGTCAGTCGCGATAATACCAAGGTCCTTACCTTGTGCTTCCGCACACTCACGAGTACAGCCAGAAACACCGAACTTCATCTTATGAGGTGTACGAATACCTTTGTAACGGTTCTCGATGTAAGAACCTAGACCAACAGAATCTTGAACGCCGTAACGACACCACGTTGAGCCAACACATGTCTTCGCCATACGAAGTGCTTTTGCGTACGCTTGACCTGTTTCGAAACCAGCGTCGATAAGCTTGCGCCAGATCTCTGGAAGATCGTCTTTTTGAGCACCGAACAGACCAATACGTTGAGCACCGGTTACTTTGGTGTATAGGTTGTATTCTGCAGCAACGTTCGCTAGTGCACCCAGTGCTTGAGGTGTAACTTCACCACCCGCCATACGTGGGATTACGGAGTAAGTTCCGTCTTTTTGAATGTTACCTAGGAAGTTATCGTTCGTGTCGTGCAGCTTAACCAGTTGTGGCTTAAGAATGTGCTCACCCCAGCAAGAAGCCAAGATAGAACCAGCCAGTGGTTTACAAACTTCACAGCCGTAACCTTTACCGTATTTCTCCAGAAGCTCATCAAACGTTTTGATCTCTTCAATACGGATTAAGTGGAACAGCTCTTGGCGCGAGTAAGCAAAGTGCTCACACACGTCGTTCTTCACTTCGATACCAGATTTAGCAAGCTCAGCATTTAGAACAGACGTCACTAGAGGAATACAACCACCACAGCCTGTACCTGCGCCAGTCACTGCTTTGATGTCGCCCAATGTATGATGACCATCAGCAACCGCTTGAGCGATCTTGCCTTTGGTTACATCGAAACATGAACAGATCACCGCGCTTTCTGGTAGAGCGTCTGCACCTAGTGCTGGTTTCTCAGCGCCTGCGTGTGCAGGAAGGATCAAGGCATCTGGATGCTCTGGTAGGTCGATTTCGTTCAACATCAATTGAAGCAGATCGCCGTAGTCAGACGTATCACCCACGAGTACTGCACCTAGCAGCTTCTTGTTGTCTTCAGAAACGATAAGACGTTTGTAAACTTCTTGCTCTTCGTTTTGGTAAACGTAACTCTTACAACCTTCAGTACGACCGTTCGCGTCACCGATTGAACCTACTTTTACACCAAGAAGTTTCAGCTTCGCAGACATATCAGCGCCTTCGAATTTGCTTTCTGTGTTACCTAGTAGGTGATCAACCGCAACGGTCGCCATCTTGTAACCCGGAGCAACAAGGCCGTAGAACATTTCATTCCAAGACGCACACTCACCAATCGCGTAGATGTTCTCATCTGAAGTCTGGCAGTGGTCGTTGATGGCAACACCGCCACGAGGGCCAAGTTCTAGCTCCATTTGGCGTGCCAGTTTGTCTTGTGGGCGAATACCCGCTGAAAATACGATGAAGTCTGTTTCTAACTCAGTGCCGTCAGCAAAACGCATAACGTTGCGAGCACTTTTACCTTCTGGCGCAATCTCAAGCGTATTTTTGCTAGTATGAACGTTCACACCCATACGCTCGATCTTTTGACGAAGTTGGTTACCACCAGCAAGGTCAAGTTGCTCAGCCATCAGCTTTGGTGCGAACTCAACAACGTGCGTTTCTACACCCAATGCTTTTAGTGCGCCTGCCGCTTCAAGACCGAGTAGACCACCACCGATAACCACACCTGATTTGCTGTTTTTCGCACACGCTTCAATCGCTTTTAGATCTTCGATCGTGCGGTAAACAAAACAGTCTTTGCTTTCGTGGCCTTTGATAGGCGGGACAAATGGGAATGAGCCTGTAGCAAGAATCAGCTTGTCGTATTGAACTTCACGACCAGTGCTTGAGTAAACAATGCGGTTTTCACGGTTAATGTTAATCGCACGTTCACCGATCAACATATTGATGCCGTGTTTCTCGTAGAAGCCTTCTTTCACTAAAGAAAGTTCATCTGCAGTGTGGTGAGAAAAGTAAGAGGAAAGGTGCACACGGTCGTATGCGACACGAGGTTCTTCACAGAAAACGGTAATCTCCATATTAGAGATATCAGCTTTCTCGACTAAGTCTTCAATATAACGGTGCCCTACCATACCGTTACCGATGACTACTAGCTTCAACTTGCTCATTATAATTCCTAAGGGTTAGGTTCTTATCACTGAGCTCATTGTTAATTGTGAAAGAAAATTAATACATGATGTAAATCAATTACAATTTCAAACTACCCTAAAGGGGTAGATGAACGTTTTTATCTTGATATTGAAGAATAAAAGGTAATTTATTAACGGATGTTGGTAGTTTTTACAAAATGAGATAACCGCAGTCATGCTCACAAAGGGCTATACAGTTTTGGCTTTTACAGAATGGCAATGATTGTCGAGTTAAACCACGCTAACGATAAACCCTGCTTTGTTTAAAAACAAAGCATTCGTTTTAACCTAGCAGTTTCAAGGCTATTAAAGGTGAACAACTGAAGTGACTGAAAGTTTTAGAAAAATCAAGTCTCACAACAAAAATCTTTTACTAGCTAAGTCGCACTATAAAGACTAGAATCTGATTTAGTTCATATGGAATAAAATCCATATGATTGATACCGTAATTGACATATAGAGTGCCGTCCCATGTTTGTGAGGCGGCCTTTTATTTGGGAGTCATAAAATGTCAGAAAACAATTCTATCTACATTTCAAGCTTAGATATGAACCGAATCACGGCTTTGTTGGATAAAATGCCAAACATCGCGGCGGAGCTTGTTGAGCTAGAAGCAGAGCTAGACCGTGCGACGGTTCTTGAGCCAGAACAAATGCCAGATAATGTGGTCACGATGAACTCAACTGTAGAGTTTAAATTTGCAGGTGAAGATAGAACCATGACAAAGACACTGGTTTACCCATCTGAGCTGAAAAGCAGTGATGATATTTCCATTTTTGCGCCCGTAGGCAGCGCACTGATCGGTTTGTCTGTTGGTCAAAAACTTGAATGGCCAATGCCAAATAATCAAGTGAAGACAATTGAAATTGTCGATATCACCTACCAGCCTGAGCGTTGTGGTGCACTAAACCGCTAACCCTCAGTAGTCCCGGTGCAAAGGCCTCATTTATGACTTTGCACCAGGAGAGCCCCTCGCTTATCCCCTATTTCCTTCTTTGTTTTTCCAAGCATTTACTTTGCTGCTCTTAAGTAACATCACCGATTCTTTATTATTTACCGCATATTCAATACCTATATCTCCAAGCTCAATCATAGAAATTGCAAAGTATTTTTCGTATATTGTCGCTCCGAAAACGACGTAAATTATGCGCAAAATGGAAGAATATCTAACTCGAATTGCCTGCTTAGAAAAAGAAAATGAAGAGCTGAAGCGGAAGAATGCGCGACTACAAGAAAAGTTGAATGCTGCACTCGACAGTAATGGACTGTGTTTGTGGGAGCAGCATATTCCTTCAGGTACTTTGACGATATTCAATATGCAGTGGGGCAAAATGCTAGGTTATCAGCCCCATGAGTTAACCGCGACGGTTGAAACGTGGAAAAACAATCTCCACCCTGAAGATTATGATCTTGCGGTGGGTGCATTTGAAGATCACCTAGCTGGCAAAACCGACCTTTATGAGGTAGTTCATCGCATGATTCATAAAGACGGCAGTGATAGTTGGGTCTACGATCGAGGGCGCATCGTCGAGTATGGTTCTGATGGCGAACCACTACGCATGATGGGCACTCATATCGATATTACAAAAGAAAAGCGATATGAGCAGCAACTGGCTAAGTTAGCTTCGAGTGATCCATTGACCGGACTGTTAAATAGAAAAGCAATTGAGGAAAACTTTAATCATCAACCTCAAACCAAGCCGTCTCAGCAGTCTGCCTTAGTGTTTGTTGATATAGATAATTTTAAAGCAGTTAACGACCAGCTAGGCCATCATACTGGTGATACTCTCCTCATTAATATCGCCAATAGCTTAACAGAGCTTGCGCCAAGCAAGTCTCAAGTCGGACGCATAGGAGGAGATGAGTTTGTCGTTTTAAGCTCTTATTCAAATCAAGAAGAAATATCTCAACTTTGTGATCGACTCTTAAGTTCCATCATTCCTGCGATAAATCAGGACTTAAATAAAGTAACGATTGGAATGAGCATCGGTGTTTGTCTATTTGATAAAGGAAAACAACAGTTTAATGAAGTTTATCAAAAAGCCGATCATGCAATGTATGAGATAAAGAAAAATGGCAAAAATGGCGTTGCCTATATCCAGGTATAATAAGTCTCTTGTTTTTTGAAATTAATATTTCTTTAATTTGACAATTTTCTCTATGGGATTGATAGCGTCTTATTTTTAATAAGTCATTTATATAGGAAACAAAAGAAATAACAAACAATTAAGAGTGTTGCATACTACACGGTGTAATATTATTACTGTCTTTGTAACTGCTTTTGTTGCATACAATATTATTTCTTATTATTTTTATAAAAACCACCAGTAAAAAGTAGTTAAACATTATAATTCATAAACTTATAAAAACCGAAATGCATGGTTGAATTTTAACCACCCCTTCTGCTAATATCTCGCCTCGTGTTTAAAAGTAATAAACACACACAAATATAAAACAAACTTTATAAAACATAATGCACACTTGATAATTACTGGTTCTATTTGGATAGAGCTCGGTATTTATTTTATTTAAAACATTATGAATTTGTAATTTCATTTAATATCAAAATATTAAGTAGGTATATAAATTGAAGAAGGTCATCCTCCCTCAATTGGGCTTTGTTGCGTCAAATTTACGCTTGCTAGCTCTAGGCTTTGTAACCCTCGTGTCAGCATATTCTTTTTCATCAGAGGCTTATGCTGAGCAAGTGGCTAGTGGTGAACAAAAAACATTAGTTGTACTCGTCAATTTCCAAGAAAACCCTCAAGAGATCCCGATCTCTAAAGAAGACGCCCATCATGTTGTTTTTAATACCGTTAGCGACTTCTATTCGCAAATGTCCCAGGGGCAACTTTGGCTATCTGGTGATGTTGCTGGAACATTCACCTTACCGATATCAAACCAAATTTGCGATGATGATGCTGTAGCATCGGAAGCCAACAAAATGGCTGAAACTGCGGGATATCAACTATCAAACTATGACCGTTTTATCTACTTAACAACCAAAACTGGATGTGCATCAGAAGGCTCTGGTAGTCAAGGAGTAACTCCCTCTAGAGCGTCAATAAATGCGGTTTTCGAGCCTCGAGTTATCGCCCATGAATTAGGACATAATTTTGGATTGCATCACGCTTCCGCACTCGACTGTAAAGACGGTACGTTGGCTGGTGATTGCCGTGTCATAGAGTACGGTGATAGCTACGATACAATGGGTAACTACGATATGGGTTACTTTAGCGCCTTCCAGTTGGAAAACTTAGGGTGGCAGACCTCCCCTGCTCAAATCATTTCTAGTGATGGTGTTTACTCTATTGATGCCTATGAAGACTTTGAAAGTACTTCATCAAAAGTTTTAAAAATCCCAAGAGGTACCGATCCAATTACAGGTCAGCGCCAATGGTTTTACGTTGAATATCGACAAGCTCTTGGCTACGACAGATTTTTACGTGACCGTTCGTACATCGTATACCGCCAAGATGTGACAGAAGGTGTGGTTGTGCGCCTAGCGACAGACGGTGATCTTAAAAGTAGCCGCTTGCTACACATGAAGCCTGACTCCACTTTCAAACAATTATTTGGGAGTAATGACTGGGAAGACCCTGCTCTTCCAATTGGTGGAACGTTCACCGATCCAAAAACAGGCGTGTCGATTACTTTGGAAAGTGCTAATGGTCAAAACGCACAGGTCAGTGTCATATTTGGTGGTGAATCCGGGCAATGCGTTGCGACATCGCCTCTACTCTCTCTAACCCCACTATCAGGTTCTGATGCAAATGCTGGAGAAACGTTAGCGTATAATCTTAAAGTGACGAACCAGAACAATACAGAATGTGCAGACGCGACTTATACAACGGCTTTAAGCGTTCCTGACGGATGGAATTATGACGCAAGCGCCTTGACGGTTCCTTCCGGCATGAGTGCAGAAACGACGGTCATGGTTACGTCAAACAGCGATGCTCAGCCGAACTCTTACAGCATAACCGTTGACGTTATAGATGCTGAAAATGAACAATCAGCCAAAACCGAGCTATCTTACACAGTGTTGTCTGAGTCAACGTCACCACTTGAGGCGGTGAATGATAGCGTAACGATCAGTGATAAATCCGTCGTTCGCATCGAGCAGTTAAATAATGACTCGTTTGAACAATCGACCTCTCTTGCAATTACGGTCGCTAAGCCAAACAAAGGCAGCGCCCGTGTACTGAGCGATGGCTCCATTGAATACACACCTTCGAAGAAGTTTAAGAATAATGATTCATTTACTTATACGATCAGTGACGGTCAATCTTCTTCAACCGCGACGATTAGCATCACCTTACAATCGACTTCTGGTGGGAATGGTGGTGGAAACGGTAAAGGGAAACCGAACTAAATCACGCAATTCATACAAAAAAGCCTGGAGAATACTCCAGGCTTTTTATTCAAAAGACGTCAATTAGTTGCTTGGTGCAGGACAAATATCACAGTCTGCAGAAGCTGTATTCGTCGCTTGAGTATTATCGATTTTCAAGAAACCAACCGCCGTCACAGTATCACGGAAAGATTGTGTTTCTGCATTGCTAAATGCCGTTGGGATATAACTACCAGTATAAGACTGACATTGATCCGAAGCGAGTTCGATATTATTCACTACTGTCACGTCATCAGAAGCATCCTCAGGCGTACCTGAGTCATCCACAACAGAAACATTCACTAAAGTAAGTCCAGGCGTTGTGTTACATACCATTCCCGAGAAGCTCACTTCAGCAATGATACCATTTTCAGTAAGCTTGAAGCCGCTTTCACATGACTTCGTTACACTAATCATTGGAGACAAGCTCAATGACTCACATGGATCACTTGCGGTATCAGTAATGGTCGCTTGGCCACCCGGAGTCGCAGCTGCTGTGACTTTCACCGTATTAGTTAGACCATTGCTTGTACTTTCAAAACTGCCGCTGTATGAAGCACTATCACCTGAAGCAATGGCACCTAAGCTATGTGTAGTACCTGCTTCTAAATCCTCTACAACAACATCGTAGAGCGTACCGACACCATCATTAATCACGTCGCCGCTGTATGAGTAAACGTAACCATCTTCTGTATCATTCACGACCGCTTGATTACATGTTTTGGTGATATCAACACTACACAACTCAAAGTCACCAACCACGAAGTCTTTCAACTGAGCGGTAATACTGCTTGATGCTCTTGTTTCGGCTGCAAATGAGCTAAAACAGGTGTCTGTTTGTAGAAGTTCAGTAAGGTTTACACCACCTTCAAAGAAGGTTTCTGGAGGGAAGACATTTTCGACACCACTTTTTGGCGTATACGCCCATGGTGCAGGTGAGTCAGTTGTATTGGTTGAAGCACACACATCTTGCGCGCCTGGTGAACACAGTGCATTTGTCTTAACTTTCAAACGTAAGTTTGTCGCAGCACACTGACCATCTTGTGGATTATTGTTATCAGCTTTCGCACAAGTTGTGTCCCATTCAAGAACCAAAATTTCTGGCCCCTCATTTGCCCCTTGCAAATAATTCACCTGAATCAAAAGGTCGCCAGCAATATGTTGACCAGTGAATGTACCGTCTGGGTTTGTACTGACTGAGTCTTGATAAAACCAAAAACCTAAGAAGGCATCACCGCTGTTACCAAAACGGTCTGCACCAAAGGTGAGTACAAGGTCATTATTAATGTTGTATGCCGCTGCATACGCATGAAGAATGTCCCCTTTATCAAGTACCGTACCAGTCTTCCAACCAAGTTCCGGTATGTCTTTGATGTCTTTATTACCACCAGTAAAGATTGTATCCGGTGTTGCCGTGTCATTCTCAAAGCTAAATACTAATGCCCCACCACTGTTTGGCGGCGTTGACCAGTCATCTGGAGCTCCTACTCCAGAGTCATCTATCGCATTAGCATTTGCTTCTAACTCAAATACGCCATCTGTTGGTGTTGCAAATGCAGAGCTACCTATTAGCAAGCTTGTAAATATTGCATAAAGAAAGCTCTTCATCGTATGCCAGATACCTGACTTACAAGAATTCATAACCTACTCCTTAGAACGCTTCTAAAGCTAGACGAAGGTCCCTATGTCATTAATTGCCTTTTAAGAAAGAGTGAAAGCGAGATACAACTTTCGTTTCGAGCTCGTATAACGCATAGAGCATGCCACTACTTAAGGTTATGATTTTATTAAACTAAATATTTTCAACAGCGAAGAGAATGAACAGAGTGTTCAATTTTAAAGAAAGAGAAAGAAAACAAAAGAGACAAAAAAACCTACGATAACAAAGATATATACGTGTTCTAGGATAATGTTACAGATTGACACTTTATTGTTTACACCTGTGACAGATGCGCAAAAGCGACGGTATTGAAACTGTCCACTATGAATATGAAATAGACGCTTACTCACCTACTCCCAATAATGTGAAGGTGATGTGTAACACCTGTTTGCATAGTGTTACATCCTTTACACATCTAATTGAATACTCATTTAACTAAAACATATTCAGTCGTTTAGCGAATAAGTTTTAGCTCAACCATTTATGAAAATATAAACAAACTGTTCACCCCTCTGTACAAAAATAAAAAATAATCAACAAATACAAAAGGTTAAATGTGGAACACTCTATGCTAGTCAACTGGCGCAGTTTAACTCTGTGAGAAAACTATCACGTATGTGGGCTCAAGGACGTAGCGAGCCCACTTACACAAGGAGGTTTTATGAAAACCATATTTAACTCTTGGTGGGGCAATAAGAGTTACCGTTGTTCCACTTTATGTAGCCAGAATATACTTACAGCGATCAATATCAGCAGCATGTTTAAGCTGTTTACTTGGGTCATAGCGGTTAGCTTAGTGCTGAGCTCTCAAATTGTTTACGCATCCGCTGGCGACCCTTCAAGCCGAGGCGTGCAACCAATATTTGTTGAAGGGAATAACACCTGTCAACAATTACTTCCAGGGATCGATGGTTTGATAGAATACAAGCTTGAGCCAGTTACAGACGGCACTTTCGGTGATGGCATGCTTGAAGTGGTTATTGATCAACAACCTGGGGCAAAAACCTTCAGTTGGGATCAAGGTGATAGCCCTGTGATTATGCAAGCTATCTTCGTAAAAGGTGGTCCTGACGGAAACCTATATAACTACTTTACAGATGGATTATTGTATCAAGATGATGCCTTACTACATGCACCTGTGGGTAACAATGGTAGATACTATGGCTTAAGTCATATTTCATTCTGTTACACACCAGGCGTACCAGACATTAAAATCACTAAAACTTGTACATTTGGTGATGTTGTCAATGGTAACACTTTGAAATACAACTATAAACTCACTGTAGAAAACACCGGTGACTTTGCATTGTATGATGTTGTGGCAACAGACACTACAGCCGTTGACAACGATATGGCCGCTGGTGACCATGTGTTCAATTTAGCGATGCTCGCCGTTGGACAAACGCAAGAGTTTAATGGTTCGTTTATTATTGACCAAAACGGTATCACTAACTACGCAGAAGTAAGCGCAGCACTTGAAACTGGTGGTGGTGTTGCGGTTTCTGACAACGCAGATTGGGAATGCCCAAGCCAAAACATCCCTGGTTCATTGTCTCTAGAGAAAGACTGTAGTGTCGTCGTCGTGAATCGATTTGAAGATACTGGTATTAATGAATACGGTCTTCAAGTCAATTACAGTGGTAGTGTATGTAATACCTCCAATGTCACCATTGACGGCATTGTCGTAATCGACAACAAAGACTCGAATCCAATCCAGGTTGGTATGCTTGCGCCTGCTGAGTGTTACGACTTTACTGGTAACTACGAGCCAATCCCAGGAGATGGTGAAGGCCTTCCATTACCGGGTGAAGAAGTCAGAGCGTTTACAGATACTGTGGATGCGAGTGGTGAAACTATCTTCGGTAATGTTGTCGTAGAAGCGATAACAGCGTCTGCAGAATGTACGCTATGTCCAACTTGTCCAGAGCCTGTTAACTGCCCTGAATAAGGTCTACTTACAACTTAATAAAACAACGCCTGACGTTAACTCGTCAGGCGTTTTCTTTCGAACTATATCGTTCTATTTATTCTTACCTTTCCCATTGTTACCAGAGTTGCCAGAATCGCCACCAGATGAGGACTCTAACTTCACTGAGACCTGAGCGGTCGAGCTGCTTTGACCATCACCTATGGTATAGGTAAAGCTGTCGTTATTTTTGAATTTCTTCTCAGGTGTGTAACGCAGGGTGCCATCTGATAACAGCTCTAGTCGCCCCTTACTTGGTCTAGTAAAAGAAAGCACGCTTGCAGAGTTTTGCTCTCCAACAACATCGTTTGCCATCACATCGATAATCACCGACTGTTTCGAAGACATAGTCACCTGATCATCAACAGCAACGAGCTCTGGTGATGGCGAGATTTCAGTAGTTACAGAGTAATTCACGGATGCTGCGGTTTGCAGACTTGAGTCCTCTCCGTGCGTCACGATCATATTCAAAGCATAGTCTTTATCACTAGCGTCAACCGAAGATACGACTGATATCATTACTTGTCCGGTTTCACCTGCTGCTAGCGTGATTGCATTGCTGCTTGCTTTCCAACCAGTTGGCACTGACGCGTTTACAGAAAAACTGCTCGCTGAACAATCTGCACTATCTTTGTTGGTAATAGTGACCTGATATTGAACCTCATCGCCGGCTGCAACCGAGTTGTTTGTTGCAGCTTTCGCAGTCACTGATGGAGCATTAACAGTACAAGTCCCGATATTACCGTTGTCAGAGCCATCAAAGACAACGCTTACTTCAGCGATGCCGTTCGCTGCACTCACCAAACTCAATGTTACACCTGAGTCTGGGTCAGTATAGCTACCACCGACCGGCATAGATGGGTCAAACCAGTCATTTCGGCCAAAAACCGCACGATATTCAGAATCAGTTTTAAAGTGAAGCAGATTACTGCTGCGCCCATCACCTTCTACAGCGCTTCGAATGATGATGCCATCCGTAACGTCCCCACGATAGAACGAGTAAGAACGAGCATCTAAAAAGTCGTCAAACCCAATAGACTGGCGGTATTCAATGTAAAACCATTTTTTTGCACCTGTAGAAGGATCAGTACCACGAGGTACTTTTATCGTAACTGGCTGATCACTAGTCGTCTCGTAATTCGCGATGGAGTAAGTACCATTTTGAGTAACTTCCAGTGTCTTTGAGGCGTGCTCTCCCTCTAGCCATCCTAGTCGCTCGCGCTGGAAAGTATTCAAATAGCCGATGTCTGGACCACCCATTACATCATAGGTATCACCGTATTCACGCAACGTACAGTTGTCTGAAAGCGTATGCTCGCCACAATCAAGAGCACGAGAGTGATGCAAACCAAAGTTATGTCCAAGCTCATGAGCGATATTCATCGGAGAAAAATCACCATTGATGTGCGCGCGTGAAGGCATGCCATCAATAGTTGCCGATCCAGCGACACCACATGCCGTTTTTGTCATCAAGTAAACAATACGATCGTACTCTTCAAGCTTCACTCCCGCAGCGATGGCTTCTTGATCCGCTGCATCTTGAACAGCGGTAAAATCACAAACCTGATTAGACAACGGCAAATTAAACCAACCTACGACTTTCCCAGACAGCCACATTTGATCAAAAGAGCTTTCACGGTAGAAGTCATTCACTGTGCCAAAGATTAGATTATTTGCCTCTGACAAAGTTAATGGCTGCTCATTTGGGTTTTCTTTGAAGTTCAGCAGGATAACCAATGTATTTTGCTGTCCCGTCGTACTTCCTGCTGCACTGGCGTAATGGATGCTCTGTAAACAAGCGAATATTACTAATAAAAATGACAACCCTTTATTTAGGATTGTTCTATTTATTTTAATATTTTTTATCACTGCTTCACCTAATTTTAAATTAATAACTAGTTCACCTTCCCGCCAATATAAGCAGAAATGGTAGGGTAAAATAATATAAATTTTAGGCAATAAAATGCCCTAGCCTATAAAGCCAAATATGTTCCTATATACATCAACATGGTTATAAAAGGATAACCACCAAAAATATAAGAGCCGGAATCATAGCAAAGCAACCGGTCAAAATTCAACCAGAGCGATAAGTAATTTAGGTTAAGTTTGTGTAATAATAAATTTGTCCATTTTTGTCAGTTACTTAAAATAACCTTATGATTGTTTTATATGAACAAACTTTGTATTCAACAATGACTTTAATAAATCACTTGCACTACAGCCAATTTAAATCATTAAAAATCAAACAAGTAGAAATTGAACTAAAACAACCTCAATTTCATCGCATGAAATTATAACCTTTAAATTCATAAACTTAATAACGAGTCATTCGAATAATATACCTCAACAACTCTTGAGTAATATTATCCATCTTTAATTGTTAAATTTACGTTAAATTAAAGTAGTGAAAAGTTTTTTGCTCACCTAGTTTTATACTCGATTAAAAGACAGACTGAGCGATACAGTGCAATATCAACTAGAGACATATAGAGAAACAAGCAGGATATATGTGCAACTTTATTTTCAGTATTGAACTAAAATCACGTGACAATATGACGCTATAGATAGCAATTCGGGAAAACTAGTTAAAGAATGATTAACTGATAATTGAGGTTGGTATTTGTACAAAAATTAATTATTCAATTAAAAAGTGTGTATTAGAATAGTTTGACAATACCAGATACTAAAAAACCGGCACTAGGCCGGTTTTTAGAAATAGTGGAGGCGCCTCCCGGAGTCGAACCGAGGTCCACGGATTTGCAATCCGCTGCATAGCCACTCTGCCAAGGCGCCTTTCTGATTTTGTATCTCTGATACCAAAGATTTTGATGGTGCCCCGGGCCGGACTTGAACCGGCACAGCGCGAACGCCGAGGGATTTTAAATCCCTTGTGTCTACCAATTCCACCACCAGGGCAACGCAATCATGCGATGGGTTAGACACCATCTGTCTCAGCGGCCTTTGCCGTGAGAACGAGGCGTACTTTAACGGATTAATTTATCTGGTCAACAAAAAATTAGTCTTTTTTATTCAAATGGTTAAAAAGCCAACTCAAACGAACAAAGGGCGATCATTTTGCTCACAAGAACATCAGCATGCTTTGCTCTCGTTTGCTTTGCTTCATCACTTCATGTCAACGAGGAATCGACAAGTCGCACAAATAGACAATATGGGTATAAACTTAACTCGTACTGCAGGGGACAAATAAGCGCTCATCATGTTTCGAAAGTCATCATTTCAATTACCGCTACACACTGATTCCGAACTCGACTTCGTAGTGCCCCACTTCTTACTTACTGAATTTGATTATGCACGCTCTCTGGAACAGGGGATCGTCCATGACTTGGACCCTGAATATACACACCAGTATCGCGTCACACTAAGGCGCATACGCTCACTATGCGTACTACTTCGCGAACTGATACCTCCTTTTGAACTGCGTATTTTGAAACCTCATTTAAAAATAATGATGAAGAAAACAAATAGGCTGCGTGATTTGGACGTATTTATCTTGGACAAAAGCCAATACATTGAAATGCTCCCAAGCCATAAATCCTCTCTTGAGCAGCTTTTGGGCTTTATAGAATCCGAACGTGCTTACGAACAGGCAAAAGTTGCGCGTTGGCTAGCGACAAAAGAATACACAACGCACTGCACTTTGGTCAGGAACAGTCTGCTGCGAAGTACAAAGCACGTACGAGTGGATAACAACGTACCTGCGTTACTCTTCGCAAACCAAAAAGTCTCCGAACAATTTAAAAAGGTCGACAAAGCACGGCGCAAGATCTCGGACAAAAGTCGTGACAGCGTGATCCACTCAATGAGGATAAAGTGCAAAGCGCTGCGTTATTTGTTAGAAGGGTTTTCCGCACTCTACCCTTCCCCACAGCACAAAAACAACGTGAAACAATTAAAACTATTACAAGACAAGCTCGGTGATTTTAACGACACTTCTAGTCAAATTGAATTTTTCACTCGGCTCAAAGAGGCAGTAAACCTCAATAAACAAGATCGTAAGACCCTGAAAAAGCTGCTTAACGTGCTTAGTGAACATCACGATACTTCGCGCCAGACCATCTTAACGCACTTAGATCAATTTGAGGCTTTCATCCACGATACCAACACACAAAGTCTCTACCAGCACTAACCTAGGTTCACGTATTTTTAATATTCATTAATTACAGTCAGTCGTTAGGCTCCATAAAGAAAGATAACGTGAAACCATTAAAACGATACCAATATGAGCGCTATGCCGTACTCTGTAATCTCGCCTATCCTCGCGTCTTCAGACAAACTCAATACGGATTCGATCCTAATGGGCAACGAGTCATTAGAAATGAACACGGTAAGATTATGATTCGCGTGCTCTGGAGTAAAAAACAGAGTGAAGTGGTCGTAGTGATTAAAGGCTCACACAGTATCAGTGATTGGTTGTTAAACTTCGCGATGTGGACGAGAAGCTGTCGAAGGTTGGGACTGAATTACCGCATTCACGCGGGTTTCTATCATCTGCTGTTTCAAGAAAGTTTACCGAGCCGAAATGAAGATCGGTTGGGGTTGACCGTGATCGAGCGCCTCGAAGGTATCGTTGTACCGCTCATTCTTAAGGGAAAAAGAATCACCATTACTGGTCACTCTTCAGGTGGCGCGATTGGCAGTGTTTTTGCCGATTATATAGAGAAAAAATACCCAAAGAGCATTAAACGCGTTGTGACTTTCGGTCAGCCCGCAGTTGGAGATTGGACCTTCAAAAAACGCTACCGTTTGGGGCACAAAACTTACCGGATTTGTTGCGACATCGACATCGTGACATTCATGCCGCCAGTGCCTTTTCTCTATTGGCATGTAGGCAAAATGCTATGGTTGTATAACGGGAAAATATACGAGAATACGCCAACGTTCATTCGACTTGGACGTTCTCTATTTAGTTGGTTGATGCGACCATTCTCTTATCACTTTATGAGTAAATACATCCGCGATAAAGACTTCTTTGACGAACGCTGAGCTAAGTACCCTAAAACTATGATGTACAGGCACTAAAAAGCCGGACTCAGCCGGCTTTACGTTTTTGTGGTGAATTACAGAGAGGCAATTTCTTTTTCAAGTTGATATTTGCTATCTGTGACTATGCGCTCTAACACTTCAACGCGTCGCTTCAAGTCACCAATTTGCTTGTTAAGGTTATCTTGTTCTTCTTGGCTCATCGTATTACGTTCAGATATCTCCAAGGCTCTTACTTCTTTACGATGATTCAAGATTAACTTAATTATCCCGCCCCCAAATATGGCACCGAACACAATAGCCACAACCAATACATCAGCAATAGATTCCATTCTTCATCTTCCTCTAGATAATGCTCAAATATAAGTTACTCATTTGTTATATGAATATCAAATAACGTATTGATTCACTGCAAAGTTTCATCAAAATTTGCCTGTTCTGTATCAAAATCACAAGAATGGATTACTCAACGCTAACCCAAACCGAGACAGATCCACCATTTACAGGGAACTCAGCCCACCCATTCGCATCTGTCCAAATGTCTTCAGTTCGGATGCCCAACTTGTCGACATAGCGTGTACTTGGCTTGCCCGTATACATCCACTTCGAGCCACCTGGTCCATCGCTCATGATCACTGCCATTGAATGTGGATGTTCTGCATCGCCCTCGCGAGTCCAGCCAATTACATCCCAATGGTCGAGATATGAATGTTGTTTACCATACGCATAGTCTTTACGCAGTGCTACGAGCTCTTCGATGTAAGGCACTTTGACCATATTGATGTCATGCCCTTTATCACTGTACTGCGCGCCGTAGTAATCTGCATAAAACACAGATGGATAACCTTCTTCACGCAATAAGATAAACGCGTAAGCGAGCGGCTTAAACCACCAATCGACCGTCGACTCCAACGCCTGCAAAGGTTGAGTATCATGGTTTTCTACTAAGGTTACCGCTTTGACTGGATTGTCCTTCATCAGCGTACCATCCATGATTTGACGCATATCGTAGCTACCACCCGATTTAGACGCATTGTAGAAGTTCATATGTAGCGGTGCGTCGAATAGAGACATGCTGCCAGAAGTTTTGGTGATAAAGTTATGCAGCTGATTCACATCGTAGTTCCAGTACTCTCCGACCGTGAAGAGTTCTTTCCCTGTTTTCCAACGTAGGTGATCAATCCATTCTTGAAGATATTGGTATTTGATGTGCTTCACCGCATCCATTCTAAAGCCATCAACACCAGTCATGTTGATGTACCACTCACCCCAATCTTTCAGTTCTTGTTTAACTTCAGGATGATCCATGTCTAAGTCAGCATACATAAGGTAGTCGTAATTCCCCTTTTCAGAACTGACTTCCCAATCCCATGCCTTACCTTCACCTTTGAATTTAAAAATGGCTTTTTCTTTACCTGCATCGTCCCAGTCCACGCCATCAAAATGGTACCAAGTCCAATGGAAGTTAGAGTACTTGTCGTTGCGTCCAGGGAAATCAAACTCCACCCACGCTTCAATCCATTTATCACCAAGTTCAATGTTGCGGTTGTTCCAATCTACCCGCTTAGTATCAACCCAAGATTTCCCATCCGCACCACCACGGTGGTTAAACACCACGTCACCATAAACCTGGATATTGTTATTGTGAGCGGCATTGATAGCACTAAGGTACTGATCTTTCGTGCCGTATTTGGTGCGCACTGATCCTTTTTGATCAAACTCCCCCAAGTCGTACATGTCATAAACGCCGTAGCCGACATCATTACTGCCACCCGCTCCTTTGTATGCAGGTGGTAGCCAGAGCGCTGTGAATCCGTTTTCTGCTAGCGTTGGAGCGTTATTTTCCACTTGAGTCCACAGTGTGCCATCGTTAGGCACATACCAATGGAAATACTGCATCATTGTGCCATTCTCAGCAGCCAATGCAGATGAACTTAGCAACAAGGTTAAAGGTAAAATAGTGCGTTTTAATTTAAATGTTTTCATTATTTTTCTCTCACGTTAAGGACTAAAATCCTCCTTTCTGCTCATACACACCAAGCATTGCCAACGGTCACGCTAGCCAAGTTGCTGCCTGTGATACAAAAAGTTCGGATTACAATCGAAGAGAAATTAGCACCAATCACCCTATACAATTATTGAGTTATTTAACATTTATAAAATCAATGACTAGCGCATTGAAAATATTGAATGGTGATCAAAACATGGGAGAAATTTAGAGAAGAGTGAACGAGTATAGATTGATGGATTTAAAACGAAGAAAGCCAGTCATTTAAGACTGGCTTTCGAAATAGTGGAGGCGCCTCCCGGAGTCGAACCGAGGTCCACGGATTTGCAATCCGCTGCATAGCCACTCTGCCAAGGCGCCTTTCTGATTTTTATATCTCTGTTACCAAAGATTTTGATGGTGCCCCGGGCCGGACTTGAACCGGCACAGCGCGAACGCCGAGGGATTTTAAATCCCTTGTGTCTACCAATTCCACCACCAGGGCAACGCAATCATGCGATGGGTTAGACACCATCTGTCTCAGCGACCTTTGCCGTGAGAACGAGGCGTACTTTAACGGATTAATTTATCTGGTCAACAATAAATTTTATCTTTTTGATTTAAGTGCTTAAAAAGCGATCCATACGGTACAATTGGCATTCAATTAGGCCAAGAAACACTCGTTAGCTTTCATCAACTCTAAGTCACACACATGTTGATGCCCGTAACTGCTTAGCTTGTAAACGCCTGACTAACACGGATCGTAGTCACCACTCTCTTCAGCTCTATAACATCTGTAACAATTGGAGACTCTACTCTTGGCACTATTTCACACGAAATATCATATTTTGTTACCGATAACTTTGCATCGAATGTGGTCGTACCTTTATAAAATCATTGACATTTTTTATTTTCAAAAAAAGCTCAATTCATTATCGAAAATATCAATAAATAATGATAGCTTACACTCGTTGCAGTAATTTAATGGACATATATCACATATAAGGACGTGGTTTACTTTGGCGACACACCATAAGAAAAACAAGGTATATCACTAATGTCTATCAAGAATCTTTCTATAGCGAAAAAGATATCGCTATCGTTTTTACTCATTGCCATCGTCAACATTGCGTTTGGCGTATTTTTATCTACAGAGCTCAAAAGCATTAAATCTGAGCTTTTAAACTATACCGATGATACGCTTCCTGCTATGGAAAGAGTAGATTCGATCCGAGATCACTTGTCTCGCTGGCGCCGTGCTCAGTTTGCGACATACACTTATGAAGACGCAGACCAAATCAGAAACAAAATTGCCAGCAACATTCGCGAACGTGAAAAGATCAGCAAAGAGCTCGATTCTTACGGTGAAACGATTTGGCCAGGTGAAGAGCAACAAACTTACCAGCGCCTTATGCGTCAGTGGAAAAAGTACTTGGTTACTATGGATCAGTACAACGAAGCGATGCTAGCCAACGACAAAAGCAAAGCCCACCCTATTTTGGCGAACTCTTTACCTGCTTTCGAAGCGGTTGACTCTGAGCTCGGTGAACTGATCCGTCTACTTAAAAATGCTATGGACAGTAACAAAACTCATATTCTTTCTTCTGTAAATGGATTGAGTAACTCGTCAATTGCAAGCAACGTGATTATTCTGCTTATCATGGTAGGCATGACGTACGTGTTGACACGCCTTATTTGTGGCCCACTAAAACTTGTTGTCGAGCAAGCAAATGCCATCGCAACAGGTGACCTATCAAACGACATCGATCGTAAAGCCATCGGCAATGACGAGCTAGGTGAGCTGGCAGATGCGACCACTAAGATGCAAGATGACTTGCGCCAAGTTATCGACAACGTGATTGCTGCGGTCACACAGTTAAGCAGTGCAGTAGAAGAGATGAATCAAATCTCTGATATTTCTGCGTCTGGTATGAAAGATCAACAACTGCAAATCACACACATTGCTACGGCAATGACAGAAATGAAAGCAGCAGTAGCCGATGTTGCACGTAATACTGAAGATTCAGCGAACCAAGCTAACGAAGCAAACCGTCGTACACAACACGGTGTTCGTGAAACACAAGGCATGGTTGATGCGATTCATGAAGTTTCAAACGTAATTGGTGCTGCGGGCGATACTGTGGCAGAGCTTGAACAGCAATCGAATAAAATTAACGTTATTGTTGATGTTATCCGTGACATTGCCGATCAAACCAACCTACTTGCGCTTAATGCAGCCATTGAAGCTGCGCGTGCTGGTGAGTCTGGTCGCGGTTTTGCCGTGGTTGCGGACGAGGTTCGAACGCTTGCAGGCCGTACGCAAGATTCAACCAGCGAAATTACGTCGATCATTGAACAGCTACAATCGCTTGCAAAAGACGCGAAATCTGCGACAGAACTTTCTAGAACCAGTATCTCAGAATGTGCAGAGCAAGGCATTCAATCAAAACAGCTGATGAGCGACATTGAACACTCGATTTCTGATATCTCAGACATGGGCACCCAAATCGCCACGGCTTGTAACCAGCAAGACTCTGTTGCAGAAGAGCTTAACCGCAGCATTGAAAACATACACTTGGCATCTCAAGAAGTATCACAGGGCTCAGAGCAAACCGCACAGGCTTGTCGTGAGCTAAGTCAGCTGTCAATTTCTCTTAAAGATGTAATGAGCCGCTTTAAACTGAGTTAAACTCAGTTGATACCTTAGTTGATATTGAATCAACCTCGATTTGCGCAAATTGAGTGCAATCACTGAGATATATTTAGGTATATTGAATCATGATCTTCAAAAACGCTCCAAAGCACTACTTGGAGCGTTTTACTTCGTCAGGTACTTTCCCCAAGTACTCAATAACATAACCAATACAAAAAACGCGTACGGAGACTTTATGCGCTTAAATAAAACCTTACTATCACTGACTATCGCTGCTGCAACCGTTGCTCCTGCGATGCAAGCTACTGCTGCCCCTCTTCAAATTAGCAACACAGTAGTAAAAGCAGAGCAAGTTCAAGGCGCTAACGCTTGGCTGGAAATAAACTTAGGTCAATTCCGCGATAATATTGAGCAGTTCAAGTCGCACATGGATGGCAAAACGAAAATCTGCGCCGTGATGAAAGCCGACGCATACGGTAATGGCATCGCGGGCCTGATGCCGACTATTATCGAACAACAAATCCCTTGCGTTGCCGTTGCAAGTAACGCCGAAGCACAGACCGTTCGCGACAGTGGCTTTAAAGGTCAACTTATGCGTGTACGCTCGGCGGATATTGGCGAGATCGAAGCTGCAATCGACTTAAATATTGAAGAGCTGATTGGCACTGCAGAGCAAGCCAAAGTACTGTCTAAGCTAGCAGAGAAAGCGGGTAAAGAAATCAAAGTTCACCTTGCTCTTAACGACGGTGGTATGGGACGTAATGGCGTTGATATGACGACAAAAGCGGGCAAGCAAGAAGCGCTAGAAATCGCTCAACAAGCTGGCGTTAATATTGTTGGCATCATGACTCATTTCCCTAACTACAATGCAGACGAAGTTCGTCAAAAGTTATCTTCGTTCAAAGACAGCTCTGCATGGCTGATTAAAGAAGCGGGCCTAAAACGCGAAGATATTTTGCTGCACGTGGCCAACTCTTACACTGCACTTAATGTTCCTGAAGCACAGCTTGATATGGTTCGTCCTGGTGGCGTTTTATATGGTGATCTGCCAACCAACCCTGAGTACCCTTCTATCGTGTCTTTCAAAACACGCGTGGCATCCGTTCACCACCTGCCAAAAAATAGCACTGTCGGTTACGACAGCAGCTACAAAACGAGCAAAGAAAGCCTAATGGCGAACATTCCTGTTGGTTACTCTGATGGCTACCCACGAAAAATGGGCAATACGGCAGAAGTACTGATCAATGGCCAACGAGCAAAAGTGGCAGGTGTGGCTTCAATGAACACCACCATGGTTGATATTACAGGTATCAAAGATGTTGAGCCTGGTTCTGAAGTTGTACTGTTTGGCTCTCAGCAAGGCAAAACGATTTCGGCAGCAGAAATGGAAAAACATGCAGAGGTCATCTTCCCAGAACTATACACGGTTTGGGGTACTGCGAACCCTCGTGTCTACGTAAAATAAACCCTTTCAGTTATTCGTAACAGAACGAAAAAGCGAGCCTCGTGCTCGCTTTCCTACTCATATACTAATCTGTAACAATCCGTGCTCTTCTCAATTGAGCAGAGCTTGCTATTTGCGTTGCGTTACTTTCCTTGAGCCCTGGCAAGTGACAAATCCTCTAACCCCTTCATCTTAAAATCGTTCAGGTATACTTGTTTTTTTATATAGCACTTAGTGTTTGAAAGCCATTTCAATTGATGTTAAACATTAAGTTTACAAAAGAACAACAAACGCATTCATATGGCACTGCCCTTTTTGCCTGCTGGCTAGGTATCTCTATGACAGAAAATACTCAACATCTTCAGCGTTCCTCATCGGAGTTGCACGAATTTACTCGGATCGACGTGTGGAACGGTTTCACCCAACTTTTACCTCTGTCCATGTTTGTGGTCATATTTGGCCTCGCATTCGGTGTTGCCGCCGTACAAACTGGACTAGATGTATTTCCCACTATGTTGATGAGCACACTGGTCTTCGCCGGTGCTTCACAATTTGCCACGCTAGAAATGTGGGGAGCAGAAGTACCTCTGATTCCAGTGCTTATTACTGTATTTGCTATTAATGCTCGTCACCTCTTGATGGGCGCTACGCTTTATCCATGGTTACGACAACTCCCACCGACAAAACGTTACGGCGTAATGCTGGTAGCATCAGACGCAAACTGGGCAATGGCACTCAATGCATTTGGTAGAAAAGAACCAGGTTTTGGCTTGCTTGTTGGTGGCGGCTTGGCGATGTGGTCGTTTTGGATTGTTGGCACCTGGATCGGCATTTATTTTGGTAACGCAATCAAAGACCCGGTGGGCCTCGGGCTCGATATGGTTATGGGATGCTTCCTGCTGTCTATGGTGGTGGCTGGGCCGAAAGACTTAAGAATCTTTGCGATTTGGGCCACAGCAGCAGCCTCTTCTATGTTGGCGTATTGGTATTTACCAGAGAATAGCCACGTAGTGGTTGGCGCCATTACTGGTGGAGTCTTAGGTGCTTGTTGGAAGGAGAAAAAAGCATGAACATCGAAACGAGCGTAGGTGGCACACTGCTTATCATCATCGCTATGGCGTTAGTCACGCTCATAACCCGCTGGGGCGGAGTGTATGTTATGTCATTTATTCCAATTAGCGAACGGGTTCAACGTTTCATCAGTGCGATGTCAGGTTCCGTATTAGTTGCCCTTTTAGCCCCACTAGCGGCTGAAGGTGATAACGGTGCTAGAGCAGCACTTTTTTCTACTGCTGTCGTCATGTTCATCGTGAAAAAGCCTCTGCCCGCAATTGCAGCTGGAATCATCGCAGCCGCCGCGGTACGCGCTCTTTAACCGTTGTTTCAACGCCGATACCAGTCATCAATAAAAAGCCCCAAAACACGAAGCCCTGATGTCACGAGTGTCATCAGGGCTTGTCTTATGCTCATTATTTTAACGATGATCAACGATATTAATCACGGTGAGATAGCACATTATGCACAGCAGTTACAATTGCGCTTATATTTGTCCATTTTGCCAATACCAGGGTTAAAGGTGTTGGTTGGATCTAGCTCGTGGTAAAACTTCTGCAGCGAATTTTCAGCTTCGTACAAGTGACCCACATTATGTTCTGCTGGGTATTTAGCACCACGGCTATTGAGGTGTTCTAACATCAGCTTTTTCATCAACTTCGTGTCGGTCCCTTTTTTGAAAATGTAATCTTGATGGAATACATAACACATAAAGTGGCCATAATAGAGCGCTTGAACAAGGTTCTTACTCACCTCTTCTGGTAAAGTTTCTAACCACTCTTCATCATTACGTCGCAAAGCGATATCAAGTGCAACGATGTCTTCTACGTCTTTTCGGTGAATCGTCTCGTAACGAATTGCTGCACCTGCTGCTGCAAAGCGATGTAAATAAGCTTTTTTACCCTCTTCCGGCGTACACTCGAAGAAATCACAGTCGTCTTCAACAGCCCAAACTTCTTTGAGGTATTTTTGCGCTTCAGCAATACCACCATCACTCATTTTCAATACCAGGTGATGCTCATACTTATCGCGGAAATCCAGCATTCGTTCTGGTAAATGTTGTGGGAACAACTTACTCGCGTAGTACAAAATGGTATCCGGCAGGTATTTACTAACAAACGGGACGCGCTCTAAGAAATTTTCTACTTTAGCTTTAAGTGCAAACATTTTTGGCAGCTTATCAGTGCCTAATAAGTCGATGGATAAGAAGACATCTTTGCCGTACTTCTCTGCCATGTTGAAGATATCTCGATGCAAGTATTCTCCCATCTCAGGCAAGTTCTCAAACGTAGATAAGAAATCTTTTCGCAGCTTCGTCAGTTTCGCAGGATCATTGGTGCCAAGGTAAAAAACCTGCTCTTTTTCGGGTACTGGGTAGCTATCAACTCGAACGGCGAAAACACCCAATTTACCAGCGCAGCCACTGGCTTCAAATAAACGACGTTCATCGGCATTAAAGCGAGAAGGAATGTCAGAAGTCACGTCTCGAACACGTTCATCGTATTCTTTGTCTGATGCCATTCGCTCGTCATGAATGATCTTCGCAGGGTCAAAGTTTCCTTCTTGCAGGTTTGTCAGAATTTCTTCTGGCGTTTCACCTAAACCTTCAATACCAAGGTGATTAACCAGGTGTAACTGGCCTTGCTTATCGACCTGCGCATAGATCGCCAGTTCGGTGTAAGCAGGACCACGCTTGACTAACGCACCGCCTGAGTTATTGGCGATACCACCAACCACAGTGGCACCTAATGATGAAGAACCGATGATAGAGTGCGGCGCTCGGTTCACCGCCTTCAATTCTTTTTCCAATGAGTGCAGACTTGCACCAGGCAAGCATACCGCCTGCTTACCGCCATCTAATAAGTGAATCTTCTTGATTTTGGTAATATTGATCACGACCACATCACGGTCATAATCATTACCACTTGGAGCTGAGCCTTCTGTTAAACCTGTTTTGGCAGCCTGCATAATAATAATGCAGTTTGCTTCAACGCACTGTTTAATTATCTTCCATTGTTCTACAAGAGTATTAGGAAACACGATAGCAAGTGCAGTGCCACTACCTGAGCGAAAACCTGAGCGGTAGTATTTTGTTTTAACCTCGTCGGTTAGGACATTTTCTTCCCCAACGATAGTTTTAAATTCGTCAATCAGCTGCTTTTGTTTCATATCCGTATCTCTCGTTATTGTACTTCGCTCACATCACCGTTTAGTGACGGTAATGGGCGTTTGAGCCACTATAAGCAGTCCATTTATCGGCGTCTATGTCAGGCAGGCGAGCAACACTTAGCCAACAGACAACAAACAAAATAATTCTTTTATTTTTCTGTCACTTATCTTTCACATTCGGAAAGTTTAACGCAAGAAACAGACCGTTTCTTAAAAGAAACAATAGCAAAACCATTTGTTAACAGTTGTGCGCAGCATCTTGTTATCAATATTAGTGATAAAACAAGGAGAAAGCTTAAGCTTCTAAATTTATAAGAATTTTTAGAAATGAAGATGGAAACAATAACTCAACACCAACATAACGATTGGTGTTGAGTTATTGTCTTAAAATCGATGATTTTGACTTTGAAAGCTGGTGTATAGATGATCAATGAAGATCTTAATTTTTTCTGGCTGTTGACGAGTGTAAGGATACACTGCATAAATACCCAAACATTTGGCGGTTTCGTCTTTGAACAGTTGAATCAGGCGGCCTTGCTTTAAGTCTTCATAAACCAAGACACGTGGCACATAGATGATTCCCTGCCCCAACAGTGCGACGTTTCTCAATACCGAAGAGTTGTTGGTACAGAGGTTACCGTCGACGGTGATTTGATATACCTCGTCTCCATCTTTAAACGCCCACTCACGCGCTCCGGTTTCTTGGTAGGAATAGACTAAACAATTGTGTTTATCCAAGGCTTGAGGTTGCTTAGGAATGCCATGTTTAGCAAGGTATTGGGGTGACGCACAAACAATCCAATTGGCATCCACCAGCTTTCTTGCGATTAGGCTAGAATCTGGCAACACTCCCGTTCGAATGGCCAAATCAAAGCGTTCATTCACGATATCGACAAAACGATTATCTAGATCCATATCGATATTGATATCAGGATATTTCTGATTAAACTCATTGATCACTTTAGGAAGAATTAACTCACCAGAGATAGTGGGTACAGAAACTTTAATGTTTCCAGATAAATTCTTACCTAACCCCACAATGGATTCTTCTGCCGTTGCCACCGCTTGATAAACGGCTTTTGCATGAGTAAAGAACGCTCGCCCTGCCTCCGTCAACGTTAACGTTCGCGTTGTTCGGTAAAGAAGCTGTACACCAAGCTCTTGCTCAAGCCTCGCGATGCGTTTACTGACAACCGATTTGGTCAATGACATGTGTCTTGCTGCAGCACTGAATGAGCCTTGCTCGATCAGGTGATAGAAAATGATGTAATCGTCGGTATTTCTCATGCGTCTTCGTCAAATCCTTTGGAGACCGACATTGTAAACGGATATTGGTCAATCTGCGAAATATCGGGTCACACTTAACAACATAACTGGTGACAGAAACAAGGGTTATACCAACAGTTCAAGAAATTGAGATGGCGTAAATTTATCAATATTCAGATACAAAAAAACCAGCTTTCGCTGGTTTTAAGTTGATGCGCTTGGCATCGAGATACCGCAATTGCCATATCTGAATAATTTGGAGCGACACACGAGGTTCGAACTCGTGACCTCAACCTTGGCAAGGTTGCGCTCTACCAACTGAGCTAGTGTCGCATTGATTCTCGAAAGCCATTCACTCTCAAAGAATAATGGAGGCGCCTCCCGGAGTCGAACCGAGGTCCACGGATTTGCAATCCGCTGCATAGCCACTCTGCCAAGGCGCCTTTTTCACTTCGCTTCAGGGCTCTTCCCCGTTGCGTTGGTGGCTACTTTACGGATTGAGAGAAGATAGTCAAACAAAAATCTTTCATTTTCTGTTTGTTTGATTTCTTTTAAGCCAATTAGACCAAAGTTCGATCTTATCGACTTAAAACGAAGCAATATAAATCTAGCTTTCTGTACGTTTTACTCAATAGAATTTCAATGTCACTTAGTAATTACCGACTCGTTTAAGCAGCCTGCCCACAACATTAGGATGATAAGACCACGTGTGATCAAACATCGACATCAATGCCGGGTTTCCGTATTTAGATAGGCTGATCGCGTGAAAACGGTTTTTCTTCGCTTTAAGCGCATCCACTTTGGCAAGCAACTCGTCTTGTTGTTTTGGCGCGATAAAGTCGGAAATGACCACCATATCGGCATTTTTGTACTTATCACCGCTCATCAAGTCGATAGATTTGATCAAAGTTGGCTCTAAGTCTGTACCACCATGGAAGCTATAAGTTAAAAAGTCCGCCGCCTCGCGCAGACCATCTTGTTTGGTTAGCTCGTACGTAATGTGTTCCGTCGAAAAGATAATGACATAGCAATCACGTTGCTCCGCTAATGCAATTTGCATCAGCGCATAGGCCATGGCTTTGGCGCATTGCTCAGGAAACCCGCTCATGGAGCCGGACGCGTCCACACACACAATAAACGGTCCTTTTTCGATATCTACCGCTTTGTTGTCAGGTCGGTGAGCTTTAACTTTACGTAACGTGCGCGATTTGCCTTGTGTACGGTAGTTCATAAGTCGTTTATCGACTAAGTGTTTATAGAACACGACTTCGAGTTCAGGATACGCCAAAAACATCGTTTCGTTGGGAAGTAGCTTATTTAAATCATCGCTTTCGTGAATGCCGACAATATCATCTGTCGCTTCATCACTCTTCTCTTCGATCATTTGTAGCTCTTCAGTAGGTGCGCGGTTAAGTTCAGGATCATTCACTTGCCCCGCCATACGACCAAGTTGCTCGGCTATTTCTTGCAAGCCTTGGTGCTTCTTCAGAAACTCCGCATGGCGTTTCATCACTGTTAAGTCAGTTTTGCTCAACTTGGCAGATGCCATATCCCATAAGCGCCCTACACTTTCAGCATCACCCGACTCCGTGACCTTATCCATATTACGCATGGTCTCCATACGCTGATACAGGTCATTCAGCACTTTCTCTTTATTGGCCTCAAGCTCGCTTACTTGCGCTTGCTTAATCGCATCGGCTAGACTTTGGTACCATTGATCACAGAAGTAATGTGGGAACATGGGATTATTCATCCCCTTGTTCTTCTCCATCATTCGGCGAGCCTGCATATAAAAAGCGGAGTGCCACTCAAGCTTTTTAATCACATCTTCGATCTTTTCGAAGAACGCCTCTTCATCCCAGTGAATGACCTCTTGATATAAAGACAGCTCTTGTTGGAAACGCTCTGTCTCACATACCTTGGTAATCCGTTTTTTAACACTGCCTCGCCACTTTAATAAGTGGCCTTTGACCGAAGATTTAACGCCTCGGTTTTCTGCCATCATCATGACTTGCGAACGCGCCATTAAATCATTAACTGCGCTATCGATGATGCCAGAGTCGGCTACCATCAGCGCGAGGTTAAGTCCGTCTGCACCTAGCATGTCGTCTCCTTATGAGAAAAACTGATGTAAGTTTTTAAAGCGTTGGATAACTTTCTCGCTTTCAGCTTGGATAGACTCAAGTCTCTGACTGACCTGCTGCAGACTCGACTCCATTAGGCGTGGTAATTCAGGATCAACAAAGCTATGTGGAAGCGCATCATGGAAATTCGCTTTTACCTTGCGCATATGGTGCTCTGCTTCACTGAGTTGATTTACGGCTTTTTCACTCTGCGTTAACCACTTTTGGTAAAGCTCTACATCCAAGCCCTCTTGAGTCACTAAGCTCACCAGAATGCCTCGGTTTGCGATATCACGGATAACTAGGTTATTTGCGGCATCAACATCAAATCGTAAACGACACATGTTGGTGTTTTGATTGACGTAGCCATACACATCACCGTGTCCTTCTTTGATGACTCGGTCTAGTTCATCTTTTGGCACGTAAACCCAGCGGCTATCGCCTTTCTCTGACTCTGAAACCGACATGTTGCTTTGCAAAATAACCAGTTTAACTAAGTTAACGGCTGCGCCAACTTTGTAGGTCTTAGCTTTAGAGGTATCAAAACGCATGGTTTCTTTGCGCAGAATACCCGTTGCCGCTTCAGACGTTAACGTCATGCGGTAGGCATCTTCAAGCTCATGCTGAACATCGACCAAAGACTCGCGACAGTATTCAATTTCCTGTTCGGCGTCTTGTTGGTCAAATGCATGTTTTAGGGCGAACTCTTGGACCACTTCGCGTACCACGTCTCGCGACTCAGGGCTGTTCCATAAACAATCTTGCAGCAACAGTAGATCAAGTGGGTTGATTTCATCGCGGCCATTAAAAAACGCGCTCGCTTTTAGCAATTTCACGGCTTTCTTCCAGCGGCGGTCAGACACATACATGTCGGTATTAGCGACATCGCCAAACTGAGCTTCGACTTTGCTTTCTAACATCGTTTTAAGCTGGAAAAGCTTCTCGAATGCATTATCGGTTAAAGTCAGCTTGTCGAGCTGCTGTTGCCATTGATGATATTCTTCATCTGTTATTGCTAGCCCTTCTGGCACTTGTGCCTCTTGTGACGTGCCTACCGTCAACATCGACTTAAAGTTTTGTTTATTCTGAATTCGATTCACAAATACGCGCACCAACATGCGGTCATAGAGTGCATCCAAACCGCTGTCTTCATCTGGCAGTTCATTGGAAGCCGATACCAACAAACGCATTGGCACACGCTCAATATCGCTGCCATTTTTGAACGTTTTCTCATTGACCACTGTCAGCAATGTATTCAGAATGGCGGGGCCCGCCTTCCAGATTTCATCTAAAAATACGACTTGTGCGGTTGGCAAATACCCTTTAGTTAAGCGAACATAACGACCGTTATCTTTGAGTTCTTGAATACTCAGTGGCCCAAAAACTTCTTCAGGTGTTGAGAATCGAGTCATCAGGTATTCAAAGTAACTGCTATTATCGAACGCTTGGATAAGTCGCTTGGCAATTAAGCTTTTTGCAATGCCAGGTGGGCCTAAAAGAAAAACACTTTCACCAGCAAGTGCCGCAAGGAGGCAGAGCTTGATGGTATGTTCGCGTTCATAAACGCCGTCCGTTAACGCTTTAGCCAACTTGTTGATGCGTTCTGAGAGAAGCGCTTTTTCGGCATTTGAGGCAAATAAGGTTTGTGTCATACGTTCTCCGGCTGCTGAACTGGTATTGCGTTAACATTTTTATACACTTGTTATAACTTTGTTACAAATGTATTTTGTTGAATTCCCCTTATAGCAGATGCTTACCCCCTTCTTTAGCCAGCAATCAAAGTTTCCATTTATGAGATACAGCTCACTGAAAGTGCAAACGCTTTCGTCGTGTTGCAACATTTTTTGCTTTTGTTTCCCACCATTTGTGGTTAATGTCGAAAAACGTCAAAATGCGGTAACAGCTAGGGTTAATAACTGCATGAGCAAAATAATTCATAGATGGAAGCAAATTTCTCTGATTGAAGAAGAGATTATGCTTCCTACAGGACAGGCAATTACGCACACCACAATCCATCATCCGGGCGCTGCGGTGATTCTCCCTATTACAACGGAAGGTGAGGTAGTTCTTGTCCATCAATTTCGTCCTTCACTTAATAAATGGCTTTTGGAGCTTCCTGCTGGTACAAGAGAAGGCAATGAAGACCCTCTCTGCTGCGCGAAAAGAGAGCTAGAAGAAGAAACGGGCTATAGTGCAGAAAAATTCACCTCTCTCGGCCAAGTCACTCCCCTTGCCGGATTTTGTGATGAGATACAGTACCTATTTGTTGCTGAGAAGCTCAGCCAAACCAACCGTTACGAATGTGATGAAGATGAAGTGATTGAGGTTGTTACCTTGTCACTCCAACAACTCGAAGACAAGATTATTGATGGCACAATTACCGATGCCAAAACGATCGCTTGTTTAAGCAAAGCGCGCCTTTGCGGATATATTTAGGACTTTGACCAAGGAGACATTCATGGATTTTCGATCAGATACCGTTACACAGCCTACCCAAGCCATGCGAGAGGCCATGTTTAAGGCCCCCGTTGGGGATGATGTTTATGGTGATGACCCTACGGTCAATGAGCTTGAGGAGTTTGCCGCAGAGCTTGCAGGATTCGAAGCGGCTTTGTTTACCACTTCAGGCACGCAAGCCAATCTGCTCGGCCTAATGGCGCATTGTGAACGCGGAGATGAATATCTGTGTGGGCAGCAAGCACATAACTACAAGTACGAAGCTGGCGGCGCAGCAGTACTTGGGTCAATTCAACCTCAACCAGTCGAAAACAACCCAGATGGCACACTCCCATTTGATAAACTGGCAGCGGCGATTAAGCCAGATGATTGTCACTTTGCTCGTACCAAGCTGCTCAGCTTAGAAAACACGATTAATGGCAAAGTGCTGCCTCTGTCTTACTTAGCAGAAGCTCGTGACTTCGTGAATAAACATAACTTGCAGATGCATCTCGACGGCGCAAGAGTATTCAATGCAGCGGTTGCTTTAGATGTTCCGGTAAAAGAAATCGGTCAGTATTTTGATTCAATGACGATTTGTCTGTCGAAAGGTTTGGCTGCCCCTGTTGGTTCGTTACTGCTTGGTAGCAAAGAGTACATCGCAAAAGCACGTCGCTTAAGAAAGATGGTCGGCGGTGGTATGCGTCAAGCGGGTATTCTTGCCGCAGCTGGCAAACTTGCCCTTACCGAACAAGTGGAACAGCTAAAACAAGATCATGTCAACGCAAAAAATTTAGCAGAAGGTTTAGCAGAACTGCCTGGCTTTTCAGTCAACCCTGATTTTGTTCAAACGAACATCGTGTTCGCGAAGCTTGATCCTCAAGTGGACATAGTAAGTATCGCTGCAAAACTGAAGGAACAAAATATTACAATAACACCTGGAAACCCCATTCGTTTCGTGACTCATAAAGACATTTCAGCGCAAGATATCGACAATTTCTTATCAAGCATTAAATCTCTGCTTTAGTTTGATTTTGATCATTGAGCTTCCCCTAAGGGGAAGCTTTATTGTATCGATATGACTTTTTAGCGAATAGACAATCTTCATGTTCAGATTTGTACTTCTAACCTCTCTTATTTTCTCTTCCGCTAGCCATGCCGCGCCTTTTGGTGATGCTGATAAAGGTAAAATCAAATCCCCTAGCTGCGTCTATTGTCATGGTGCCACAGGCGTCGCAGGAAATAATGCCTACCCAAATCTTGCAGGTCAAAATGCTCAGTATCTATACGATGCGATGAAGTCTTACCAAGCAGGCGAACGTAAAGGGCCGCTTGCCGAAATGATGGGCGCACAGTTAAGAATGTTAAATGATGAGGATCTTCGTGATGTCGCTGCATTTTATGCAGAACAGACGCAAGACAAATGATTTGTTTATCTCGGCTCACAACAAGAGCTTGTGAGCCCCCGAACCGAACCAAAACATTTAACCAAGCTCTGCTTGTAAAATAATCATAATGACTTCACTTCAAATATTTTATGAATTTATAGTTCAATATTTCCATTAATATTGACTTTTTATTCTGGTTTATTGATATTTCATGCTTCATTGAATTTAACGTGAAGTAAGTTATGTCTCACACACATGCGCAACCAGCAGACTCGGTTGCTACACCCAAATCATGGCAGATGCCAGATACCCTCATTTTGATCTTCATTGTTGGTATTCTCGCTGCGATTCTTACCTACTTAATTCCTGCTGGCCATTTTGACAGTCAGCAAGTGACTTATATGGTCGATGGTGCGGAAAAAACACGCACGGTTATTGATCCATCTTCATTCTCTTATGCAACCGATGAAAACGGTGAATTGGTTTACAACAAGGTTGGCCTGTTTGCTTCTGGTGGTGGCATTGGCCTGATGAACTTCCCTTTCGAAGGGCTAGTTTCTGGCTCTAAATGGGGCAGCGCGATCGGCGTGATTATGTTCATGTTGGTTATCGGCGGTGCTTTCGGCGTTGTAATGCGCACAGGCACAATCGACAACGGTATCCTGCGCCTTATCGATAAGACCAAAGGTAACGAAGCACTATTCATTCCAGTGCTATTTTTGCTGTTCTCGCTAGGCGGTGCGGTATTTGGTATGGGTGAAGAAGCCGTAGCATTTGCGATTATTATCGCGCCGCTTATGGTTCGCCTTGGTTACGATGGTATCACTACGGTAATGGTGACCTACGTGGCGACTCAAATTGGTTTCGCAACATCTTGGATGAACCCTTTCTCTGTTGCTATTGCACAAGGTATTGCGGGAGTACCTGTTTTATCCGGCATGACAGTGCGCATGGGGTTATGGGCTGGCTTTACGTTAATCGGTATCGCCTTCACCATGATCTACGCCGCTCGCGTGAAGTCAAACCCAGAACTTTCTTACAGTCACCGCACAGACAAATACTTCCGTCAGCAAGAGCTTGGCAATCAAGATTCTCGTTGGAATATCGGAGATACACTCGTCATTCTTACGGTCATCGCTACCACAGTATGGGTTGTTTGGGGCGTAGTGGCTAACGCATGGTACATCCCAGAAATCGCTTCTCAATTCTTCACTATGGGCTTTGTTGTCGCGATCATCGGTACGATTTTTCGCTTAAACGGTATGACGCTCAACTGCGCAGCCGATGCGTTTAAAGAGGGGGCGGCTATTATGCTTGCTCCTGCTCTATTGGTTGGTTGTGCGAAAGGTGTGTTACTTATCCTAGGTGGCGGTACGACCGATGAAGCGAGTGTACTGAATTCTATTCTGAACAGTGCTGGCGGCGTGATCAGTGGGCTTCCTGACGTAGCTGCGGCATGGTTAATGTATGTATTCCAATCTATCTTCAACTTCTTCGTTACTTCCGGATCTGGACAAGCGGCACTGACGATGCCTTTATTAGCGCCATTGGCGGATATTGCAGGTGTCACGCGCCAAGTTGCCGTTTTGTCATTCCAACTTGGAGATGGTTTTACCAACGTTATCGTCCCTACTTCAGCATCCTTGATGGCAACACTTGGTGTCTGCCGCATCGACTGGGGTGACTGGGCAAAATTCTGCTGGCGATTTATCCTATTACTCTTTACCCTGTCGAGTGTCGTCGTTATCGCAGCTCACATAATGGGGTTTGCGTAAAACGAAATCAATTGGCACAAGGCGAGACACGTTCTCGCCTTATTAATACTCTTCGTATGGCGACGTTAAGGTTTTAGATTGGCTTATGGTTTTGGAGTGGTAACTTTAATGGCAACACAACTTCTCGATGACATGATTCAAGGTCATCAAGTGATTCAATCTCTCAATGTAGCAGACCTAGGTCCGGGTGAGCATAAGTTTTGGTTCCGCATCGCAACCAACGCGATCTCTCAGTGGCAACATCTTCCTGTTTTGGTATTCAAAGGTGAAAAACCTGGCAAGAAAATCATGATCACCGCAGGGGTTCATGGTGATGAATATAATGGTGTGTTAGCAGCGCAGAAGACCGCTAGAGAACTCATTGGCACTGAAGTCGCTGGTACTGTCACTATTATTCCAACCATTAACATGCCAGGTATGCTAAACCACAGCCGCGATTTCTATTCCGCAGACCCGGATGCGTCTCCTGCAAACTTAAACCGCTTTTTCCCTGGTGACCAAAACGGCAATGAGGCACAACGCTACTTATATGCATTGTGGAATGATCTGCTCAAACCAAATGCTGATTTAGCCATTGACCTTCACACTCAAACCAGTGGTGCGGCCTATCCACTATACGTGTTTGCAGACTTCCGAATTGAGCAATCATTAGAAATGGCTCGTCTCATTAATCCTGATGCGATTTTAAATGATCCCGGAGATGCAGGCGTCCTTGAAACAGTTTGGAATAACCATGGTGTCCCAAGCATTACGGTTGAAGTGGGTATGGGGCGCTACACAGAGCAAAAACTCATTAGTCGAACCGTATCAGGCATTTTTAATGTGTTGAAGCAGCATAACGTCGTAGAAGGTGAGATAGAGCCTATCACTTCATGCTTGGAAGGAAACGAGATCGTCAGTGTGAAAGCGACACATGGCGGCTTTGTACTACCTCATGTTGGTTTGATGGATTTTGTCGAGCAAGGCCAAATGGTTGCTATTCAATACGACAGCTTTGGCACTGAAGTTGAGCACTACACTGCCCCAACAAGTGGTACAGTGCTCAGCCACAATGTGGAATCTATTCGGGCGCCTGGCTCTCTGATCGTTCGTTTGATTAAGTAAACCATAACCGTTTGTCGATAGATCCACCTTTCGACGCTCACTCAAATTTATATAAGCCCCATCACGAGTAATCACAAATGATGGGGCTATATTTTTGATTACATGAGGTTACAAGGTAACAAAAACATTCCAAGCAAAACTCAAAACCGCTAGACAGAAACTTCGCTTCTGTTGATTTTAGAAGTCACATTGATGAACTTAAAACTGTCGTCCACTCTCTTGATCAACGAGAATTAGCTCATCTAACGCGAAACCTTTCTCTTTAGCAACCTGCTTAAAACGCTCCAGGATTTTCTCATCAACGTTGGGTGTTCTAGACAATAGCCACAAGTAGTCGTGGTTGTAACCGGAGACAAACGCATAGTCATAGTTTTCACCTAGCTCAAACACAATGTAAGAAGAATAGATTGGCCCAAAAAAGGAGACTTTTAAGTGCCCAACCGTTTCGTCTTCAACAAAATAAGCTTTACCTTCAGCTTCGGACCACTGTTGCTCTTCTTCTGAATATCCGCGGTTTGTCACCTTAACCCCACCATCCTTGCGAAGCCGATACTCGGCCGTAACGTTGGATAGACCACGCTCAAACGAATGATCGAGCCGTGCGATTTCGTACCACTTGCCTAGATAAGGCTCTAAATCAAAATTGTTAACTGGCTCCACCCCATCAGGTTTAGAGGTACAGCCAAATAAAGTTACAAGTGATAAAAGTAATAATGTTTTTAGCGATTTCATACAACACCTAAATTTTATTTAGTGATTGATTTTACTGTAGAAGGTAGCAAATCGATCACTAAGTCGCACCACTGTCCCAAAGGTACGTAGCTACACATCACAGTTCTTCATTATCAATAGCATGCTGAACACCAAAACCTCGTTATGTCAGCAATTCCCTAACAATATTGTTCTATGTTTGACTTACAAGTTGGTCATACTTGTATATTTTGTCAGCATTTAACCGTATGCATATAGAAACTTTGCACAATATAGACATACGCTGTCATATCACCCTCCTATAATACGTCGCGATATAGACAGAGGTTATTGTTATGAAATTAAAAACAGTGTCAGTTTGTGCACTTTTGGTATTGCTTGCAGGTTGCCAGCAGGAAAACCCAAGCCAAGCGACACAATTAACAACCTCGGCAGATGTATGTAATACACAAGGAAACATGCCAGGTGGGTGGAATGAGTTTAATGCTACCCCTGATGCACAAAAGGCAATGGCTTTTGTTTTGAAAAGAATGGACACAATAGCGTCGTTCAAACAAATACTGAACGTTCACGCGCAAATCGTTAGCGGCGTCAACTATGCCATTGAGTTTGAATTGGATGATGGCTCTATTTGGAATACAGTTGTTTATCGCAACCTAGATGGTGAGTATGCGATTACCCAATCGCCAAAAGAAGGCCACTTTTGCGAACAGTAGCGATTAAGTAAGAAAGCCCCTAGATAGGGGCTTTTTGAGTATATCTGTTACTTTCTGAGAGCCGCTGTAACAATCAGCTCCACTTTTAATTCTGGACTGGCCAACTTAGCTTCCCCGCATGCACGCGCAGGTGCGTAGCCCTCTTCAAACCACGTATCCCAAACGCCATTCATTTCATCAAAATCTTTCATGTCTGCTAGCCAAACAATCGTCTGCAAAACGTGTTTGCGGTCACTACCCGCTTCAATCAATAAATCTTCAACACGTTTCAAAGCTTCTTCCGTTTGCTCAGCAACACTCGTACCTTTTACACCAACTTGTCCACATAGATACACGGTATCGTTATGAATCACGACCTTACTCATTCGTTTATTGCTGTACTGTTTTTGCACGTTGTTCATGACTTGCTCCTTCACTTTTGTATTTTTCCATAAATGATTTATTGACTGGCGTTAAACTGGCTAACTCTCCCAGCTTCAGCGGTTTGATTGGGTTGCGCAGGCGGTAATAACCCACTTGCTCCATCGATAGTCCTATTTTATCGCTGATAATATGTGCGACTGTCGAACCGCAGTAACGCCCTTGGCATGGTCCCATACCGCAACGGGTATAGGTTTTTATTTGATTAATTCCATTCGCCCCATTGGCTGCATGTTGCCTAATTTGACCAGCCGTCACCTCTTCACAACGGCAGACGATAGTCTTATCTGATGGGCATAACGCTTGTTTGGGCGGCGCGTACAAGGTTTCTAAGAATGGACGTACTGCCAACTCATGCTCAATAAGTTCTTTCAGCGTCAGAGATTCATTAATCAGCTCTCGGCTCAGCTCGTTTTGTAGCGATTGCAATACCTGGCAAGCGACCAATTCTCCTTGTAGCTCGGCCACCAGTGCACCGCCAATACCACCGCTATCTCCGGCAATGAAAACGCCCTGTCGAGAACTCATATTGTTTTCATCAAGCGTTGGTTTCCAACACACTTGCAAGGCATCCCACTGATGCTCTAACCCCATTGCTCTAGTCAGTTGCACGTTTGGAATTACACCGATATGGGCCAATACCGTTTCAGTCTCTAACGACACTTTGTTTCCGCCACACTTAAACACCAGCTCTTGCACAGAGTCTGTACCTTCGGCCTCGATATCTGTCGCCCCTGTGTAGCGTTTTATTCCGGCCTTTCGTAACTTCGCTAGTAAACCTAACCCTTTAATCAAATACTTACGCCCTGTCCACGCGTTTGACGCAAATCGGAGTGATTTTAAATATCCATCTGATTGTTGAGTATCGACGATCGCTTTAGGAGGTGATCCGGCGTCAATCATTTGCGCGGCCAAAAGGTAAAGTAGTGGCCCCGTTCCAACCATAACCGCTTGTTTTGGCACTAAGCCCGATGTTTTCATCATGATCTGACACGCCCCTGCGGTCATTACACCGGGTAATGTCCAACCAACAAACGGAAACGGACGCTCTGTCGCGCCAGTCGCAATAATGATATTTTTCGCGATGGTCTTATGTGCTTTGCCTTGCTGACTCCAATAAACCGTATTGTCTTCATCAATTCGCCACAATGTGGCTTGCGATACGTGATTCACTTCCGCTTGATTAAAGGCTTTTACTAACTCTGCACCGCGCAAGTAATCCGGGCCAAAAATATGCCCATTCGGGTGGCCGTTCTCTTGCACTGCGCGGTAGATTTGCCCACCAGGACGCACTTGTTCATCGATAACAGTGACGCTAGCACCCGCGGCCGAGCAGCGCACAGCCGCTTTCATCCCTGCGGGGCCTGCTCCGATCACACATACATCCACTACATTGGTTACTTCGTCTTGCATGATGTCTCCTGTTAGGTGGTTTGGCGGCGAATCTGCATGCCGTCTTCGATTAAATTCATGCAGGCTTGAACATTCTGTTCACCATTCACTTCAACGCGACACTCAAAGCAACTTCCCATCATGCAGAACGCTGCTCGCGGGGAACCCGACTGCGGCGTTTCACGTGTATGGTTTACTTGCGCAGAAAAAAGTGCCACGGCAATGGTGTCCCCTTCACACGCGGTATACGCTTTGCCTTCCCAGTAAAACTGAACCAACTTAGGCTGAGAGTCAGCCTGTTCAAGTCGTTGAAACTTAGAATCGTTCTTCACTGAACACCTCCAAATTTGGTGCATCGGCAGAGTCTTCCAGCCAATGTGGAAGTAAGTAGGAGTGTGCCGCTGCAAGGGTAATTCCGCTGTGGCAGCTAATCAGGTAAGCGCCAGAATGCGTTGTTGATTGCTGGTAGATCGGCAGGCCATCAGGAGAGACAATTCGAATCGCGCCCCAACTGCGGACCAATCTTGTTTGTGCCAAAAACGGATACACGGCGATGGCTCGTTCCGCAATAGCGGCTGTCATTTCAAGCGTGTCACTATCATCAAACCCAGCGTTCTCTTTCGAGTCACCAATCTGGATGCCGCCTTCGTCAACCTGTCGAATAATGCCAGAAGGACGCTTGATGATTTTCGGCAATTTTTCCGTGATCAGCACTTGCCCCTTTTGAGGCGAAATTGGGGCAACAAAGCCTAACTTAGGTCCGAGTTTGGCCGCACCTAAGCCCGCAGACAGGATCACTTTGTCACTTTGGTACTGCGTACCGTCCTCAAGTGTTACCTGAAAGCGCCCTGTATCATCCTTTTCAATATCCGAGACATGGACACCCGTAATAAGGTTCGCGCCAAGATTACGAATGGCTTTGGTATACGCTTTAAGTAGTTGCAGCGGATTCACATGGCCATCTTCTGGGCCATAAATCGCCCCTACCACATCTGGGCCGATATCGGGTTCTTCTTCGAGCAAACGGGCTCTGTCCCAGACTTCATAGGGATGATCGGTACCCAGAGCTTCGCGCAAATGCTCGTATTGCTGCGCCTTGGCCATGAGTTCTTTTTCACAGAAGTGGAAATCGTATCCACCTTGCTGAACCAGGTTTAACTTTTCACCCGTTGCGCTTTCCAGCTCGTGCGCTAATCCTTGCCACAAATTCACTGAACGACGAGTCCACGCTGCGTAATGTGGCGCGTCTAACCCTTTGCTTGATAACCACACTAAGCCAAAGTTTCCGCGTGATGCCCGATGCGCACTGTCTCCACCGTCTAATACGGTGACTTGATGGCCGGCTTTCAGCAGCCCATAGGCCAAAGCGCAACCCACGACACCACCACCGACAACTATGTATTCCGGTTTCATAACATTCTCTTCAGACTAAATTTGGGGGCAGGACTGCCCCCGTTTGTATGTGCCTTGCTTAATTCAGCGCTTTATCTATGATTGGCTGGCTCCAGTCTGAGCCGATATCTTCGATGATCTGTGGCCATACTGTTGCGCGAACTTTATCCGCTGTTTTTCGCAGTTGCGCTGGTGTCATTTCTACAATGGTGGCACCTGCTTCAACGAGTCTTTGTTCGTTTTCTTTTTGGTCGACTTGAGCCGCCTGCCAGCGACGAGACTCAAACTGTTGCGCTGCGGCTTTTAGTGCTTGTTGCTCATTTTCGTCTAAGTCATCCAAACGCTCTGAGTTGATCATCAAGTACCAGATCTCGAAGTGCGTGTTCAAAGGAATATATGTCTTTGTAACGTCGCGGAATGACGCATAGTAACCTTCAGCGCCAGAACCAATCACACCATCAACTACGCCAGTTTGAACCGCGGTGAAGGCTTCCGAGAACGGCAGTGGGGAACCGATATAACCGACATTATCAGCCAAAAGTTGGAAGCTCTTGATAGGTGGAACTCGCAGTTTAATGCCCTTAGCTGAATCTGGGTTACCTGCATCCACAGCTTCACGATTTAACGAGATACCACCGAAGTAGACTGGATACGCGGCAAGCAGAGTAATGTCTTGTTTTTCAAACAACTCTTCCATAGCTTCACGTACTGGTGCGCCGCTACCATAAACGTTTTGCGCCTCTTCCCAATCATTGGCTAAGAAAGGCAACAGACCAATCTGCATGCGTCTATCCGTCGACGTAGACGCGGGTTGCAACGCCATATCGATAGCACCGACAGAAATACGTTCCTGAACTAAGGTGTAGTCACCCAAGGCATTGGCGGCATAAACGCGCAACTTAAGATCACCGTCTGTTGAGGTTTTAAGCGCCTCACTAAGTTGTTTGATATCGTTATCAACCACTGTCCCTTGTGGACGAACATGACTGATTTTTAATGTCGTTGCTTGCGCAGGGATCGCTGTCACTGCAGCCGCAATGAGCGAAGCAAGAACGCTGTATTTTTTCAGTGTTGTTGATGGTGCAAACTTACTTGTTTTAAACATGGTAATTTCCTTTTAATAACCAAACACAGTAGGGAGGAACAGAGACAAATCTGCCCAGAACGAAGTTAGGATTACGACTGGCAGGTAGCCAAACACAATCAGTAGCATTGCAGGGCCAACAACTTCCGAGAACTTAACGTTTCCGATGCGAGCACCTAGGTAAAGAATCGACGCATATGGAGGGGTTACACCACCCATTGCCGTGTTTACGCCCATAATGGCGGCAAACTGAATTGGGCTGATACCAATTGCTGTCATCAGTGGTAAAAGCAGCGGCGCGATAAGGATAATAGCAGTAAGGTCATTCACCACCATGCCCACTAAAAACAACAACACGTTAATGAAAATAAGCAGCAACGCTTTGTTATCGGTGATACCAAAGATGGCTTCTACAAGCTGCTGAGGAATGTCTTCAACAACGAACATCTGGCTCAGGATGAGACTAAACAGAATCATAAACATGATAGAGCCAACCGCGGTTGCCGATTCTTTCCCGGATTCCAGCAGAGTTTTCCAGCTCAGACCTTTGTAGATCATGAACCCAACTGGCACAGCGTAGATCACTGCGACGGCTGCGGCTTCTGTTGGCGTCATAATGCCGCCATAAATGCCACCCAAAATGATCACAGGCATCAATAAAGCAGGGATCGCGTTAAAGGTTTTGCTTGATGTCTGCTTAATCAATTCGGACATCGTTGGTTTGTCATCCAGCACCAGTGGAAACTTGCGCGCCATGAACATGTTGATTCCGGCAAAGTTGAAAGTGACCAACAAACCCGGACCTAAAGTCGCAAGAAAACAGGCCAGAATAGAGGTATCAGTGACCCAACCATAGACAATCATGGTGACACTTGGCGGAATCAACAAACCTAGAATTGATGAGTTTGCAATCAAAGCTGTTGCGTACGCTCGTGGGTAACCGCGCTTTTCCATTTCAGGGATAAGCAAAGGCCCAATTGCAGCCACACCCGTCAAGCCACTACCTGAAATTGCACCAATGATTGCACAGCTAACTGAGGCCACGATGCCCAATCCGCCGCGGATATGGCCAACAAAAACGTTCACAAAACCTAATAAACTGGCGGCGATACCACTTCGACTCATGATGGTGCCAGCCAAGACAAACAGCGGTATCGCAAGCAGAACCGGGTTCATCAATTGGCCTGCGCCCCACATCATATTGCCTTTCATCGACATATCGCCGACAAAACTCATCACCATTAACGCACCACCGAAACAGAACGGTAAAGGCACACCGAACGTCAGCAGTATGACCAAAACTGCCACTGCTAACAGAGCTACTTCAACCATAATTTAAACCTTACTTACTGAATAGGATGGAGATCTAAGCTGGCGTACCAACTTGACGATATGAACAGCGATGAAAAGAGTGATCAGAAGTAATCCGAGAAATACGGAGCACTCATGATAAAACGTAGGTATATAAAGCGTTGGACTCTCTTTCCAAACTCGCCATGCGTACTTGGCATAATCCCATGCCCAGTAAGTCAGCCAGGCCGAAATAACAAAGCTGATCACTTCACCGACCAGAGCGAGGATCTGGTGTCCGCGTTCTGTCTTAATGAAAATTTCCAGCACATTTGCACGGATTTGCGTGTCTTCCCTTGAAGCATTCACCGCGCCAAGCATGTAGAGCCAAACAGTGGGGATCACCATCGACTCTTCCAGCCCCATAATTGGGACCTCAAAGATATATCGCGTCACGACTTGGATGAACTGCATCAGCGCTACAGATGCAATCAAGCAAGTCAGCAGATATCTAAACTTTTGCTCCACAGTACATTTCCTTATTGTTGTATTTGTAAATACATCGTTAATTTAATGGTGACACTTAATAAAAACAAATTTAAAATTCCTCTAAAGTCATAATTTTTTCTTATAGGAACACATGAGCAATATATCAATAAAACAACTTGAAACTTTCCGTACTGTGATGCGTTCTGGCTCGGTTACTGTGGCAGCGAAAACTTTGTGCCGGACTCAGCCTGCGATAAGCGCGATGCTGGTTAGCTTGGAGAAAGAGCTTGGATTCGCATTGTTTGAGCGGCATAAAGGTCGGCTAATCCCAAACCCAGAAGCGTACTTTTTACTTGAAGAGACAGACGCCATTCTGGAGCGGTTATCTCGCTCAACACAGCTTATGGCAGAGGTCAAAAACTTAACTCGTGGGAAACTTCGCATTGCGTGCATGCCTGCCGCTGCGCTGTTCTTTATGCCGCATGTCATTGCAGAATTTGTGAAGGATAGACCAGAGGTCGAAGTATCGATGATGATGCGCAGTTCGACCATGGTTCAGGACTGGGTCGCCTCCCAGCAGTATGATATTGGGTACTCGGAACTACCGAAAGACAGGGATTCTTTCCATGTCGAACCCATTCACCTTGAGGGGGTTTGTGCGTTGCATAAAGACCACCCACTGGCGCTTAAAGAAGTGATTACTCCGAAAGATTTGGATAACGAACCGCTGGCTGCGCTGTATACGCGTCACTCTGCAAGTGAGCATGTACGCATGTTATTTGAGGAATGTGGAGCTACTTATCGACCAAGATTCGAGTTGCAAAATTACATTTCAGGCTTCGAATTTGTGGAGCAGAAGCTGTGTGCTTGTATCTGTGACCCAATCAGTGCGGCTAGTTACAAATTGTATAAATCCGGTCAAGGAAATGTGGTGTTTCGCCCATTTACGCCAGCCGTAATGTTTGATCACGCCATTCTAACCCCTGCGCATAAACCTATGTCTCAGCTTGCCAAAGTGTTTGCAGAGAGCATACGAGGAGGAGTCAAACAATTCGTTTCCATGTAGATGGTTGTTCCGAGCATCAACTAAGTATACTTTGCTGCAAATCGTAGGGTACGACACAGCAAAGTATACATCTTTTCAATCGAGTATTAGTTATACTGTCCTAGTTAGTTGAGATTTGACCGATACTGTCGAACCGACTCTTGATGGTTCAACATCAATCCTCTGCGCCATTTGCTCTTTTAACTCAGAAACGTGAGAAATAACACCGATCATGCGTCCAGTCTGTTGCAAATCCACTAGCGTTTGAATGGCGAGATCCAAAGATTCTGGGTCTAAACTACCGAACCCCTCATCAATGAATAAAGTGTCTAAACGGATACCACCACTATAGGATTGCACAACATCCGACAAGCCAAGCGCCAAAGCGAGCGCTGCCATAAACGATTCACCACCGGAAAGTGTCGCAACATCACGTGTTTTTCCTGTGTAGCCATCTTCAACCATTAAATCTAAGCCGCGACCCGCAGCGCCTTTGAAGCCCTCTGTTTTTCGAGCAAGGATATAGCGCCCTTTACTCATGAGGCTTAAACGTTGAGAGGCCTGAATCAATACATCATCCAACAGTACACCAAGAACAAAGCGATGCAGGCTAACCCTGCTGCCTGTTTTACCGCTGGCAACGTCGTATAACGTACCAAACACTTTGTACTCTTCTTCTAACTTGCTATTTTTCTCATGCAGCGTAGCAATATCTTTACGAACTTTTTCAATTCGCTCAAAGGTTGAGCGCGTGGTATCGAGCTGATTCCTTACTTCAATATACTGCGCCTGCAGAGTGGTTAAGCTGTCGTTAAGCGAATCCAAGTCCGGTCTTTCAAGCGCTTTCAATGCATGGTTTAAATCATGTAGTGTTTGTTCAAGCTTGGTTTGTGTCTGTTTGAAGTTGTCTATTTCTTTCTGCCACGCTTGAAGCTCATCATCTGTCACTCTGCTATTTAGATAACTGCTTTCATCCTCAAATTTACTCGCCTGTAATGCCTCATTCCACGCTAATTCTGCTTGGCTAAGCTTTTGTTCTGACTCAGATAGCCACTGCTTGTTCGTCACTAACTGACTTTCAGCATTCGATTGTGCTAATACCGCTTGCTGCAAAGCGTTTTGCGCCTTTTCTAAACCTGTATTCAAGGTCAGAATTTGCTCTTTTGTCAGCGTAATTTCGAGCTCAAGCGCGCCAACGGAACTGTATTTTGGATCGATAGAAGCTTGTAACTGAGTCAATTGTTCTTGGTTTGCTTGAACGGTTGATTCATTTGCCGCCATTTGATTCTGCAGCTCATGAATTTTATTTTCACCCACTAAGCAGCGTTGATTAAGCTGTTCAACGTTCTTTTCTAGCTTTTCAATATCAATAGATTGTAGACGTAGAAGTTGATCATTAAGCGCCTGTAACTCAGTTTGAACCGTCGAGATCTCAGATGCTGCATGCTCACCAAGCTCTTCTTTCAACTGGTTACATTGATTCTGATACTGACTAATAACAACGTTATGTTGCTCTAGCTGATTACTTAGCTGGTTCAATGATGCTTGAGCTTCTCTTTCTTTCGCTCTAGCCGACTGAACTTGCTCTTTTGTAACGACTTCTTCAACAAACGTCGCAGGGTTAGGATGCGCTTGGCTGCCACATACCGGACATGCTTCACCTGCCTTTAGTCGCTGCGCTAATACTGCCGCTTGAGCGTTGTGCCACTTAAGCTCTATCGTATCAGCGGCTTGTTGACACTGCATATAGCGCTGACTGGCTTCCTGTAATGACTGCTGCTTGCTTACGGTTAACGCCGTGAGTTTAGAGAGTTCCAAAGTAAGACCATGCAGCTTTTGTAGATCCTGTAGTAGTCGTTGTTTTTGTTTTATTTCCGCATCGATGCTGCCAACAAGCGCAACATCTACTCGGGCTTGCTCTAGATCTTTCTGGCCCTGTTGCGCCTGAAACGCTAACTTGTCTTTCAGCTCTATGTACTGTTTTAACGTTGCTTCAAATTGTTGTTTTTGTTGATGACCAGCCGTTATTTTTCTTTCCAAGTTAGCTTTTTCAACCAACTTGTCTTTCATGCTTTCAAGTTGATACTGCAGTTGCGTTAACTGTGGGACTTTTGCCGCGGCTTCTTTTGCACTTTGCTGCAAGTTTTCTTTTTCTTTCGTAACAGCATTGGCTTTATCAAGACTCTCTTTCAAGGCAACTATTTTTTGTCTGAGCTCTTGAGTTTGAGTTTTTGCATTTTGTAATGAGACGTAGGGTAATTCTATCTTATTGGCATTTTTAGCATTTTCTAATTGCTGTTGACGAACTTTTATCGAGTCTGAGTGTTCTAGATGCAGCTTGAGTGCGTTTTCTGCTTGCTCTCGTTTCGAAAACTCTCCATTAATAGTTTCCGCTTTTTGCAATTCAGATTTAGCAACATTTAGCTTATCTAACGAAGCTTGTTCTTTCTTTCTACCGACCTCTAGCTGCTCAGCTGCTTGTTCAAGCTGGTGTAATAATTCCTGCTCTGAACTCACTCCTGCAACTTGTAAAGCGCCTCGAATTTGATTATCAAATTCATCTTTCGCTTTACTGATTGCGCTCGCTTTATCTTTGAGCGCGTACTCAATTTTTTTATATATGTCCGTTTGAAAGAGCTGACCAAAAATTTCTTCGCGCTCTTTAGAACTAGCAAGCAACAGCTCCCGGAATTTTCCTTGAGGCAATACCATTACTTGGCGAAATTGCGTTTCATTCAAACCAATAATATTGCTCACTTCTGTTTTAACTTGAGTCGTCTTGCTAGTGATGAGCTTTTCGGTCTCGCCGAGTTCATAAAGAGCCGCAGTGTGCTTTTTTACCGTCATCCCTTCACCACGCGCTTTGGGCGCTTCCTGCTCTGGAGATCGCACAACTCGGTATTGTTTGCCATGTAACGAAAATTCTAGAACGACTTCGGTTGGTAAGTTTTGCGCCGATAAGTCACATCGCATCTGGATGCCTTGCCGCTCATTACCGGTAGTTTCACCGTAAAGGGCAAAGCAAATGGCATCTAAGATCGACGTTTTACCTGAGCCTGTAGGACCGTTAATCAAAAACAGAGGGTTACGGCCAAGCTTTTCAAAGTCAATGACTTCGGTTTTTGCAAACGGACCAAAGGCTTGCATGGTAAGTTTAATTGGTTTCATCTTTGGTCCCTATTGCTGTGATAATTGCTTAATAATGTCAGTAACGGCTTGTTCTTGCTCTTGGGATAATTGACTATCTTGTGCCTCAATAAAAAAGTCTCGGAACATATCAATTTCGCTTCGGGCCAACTTTGCTTGCGCCATTTCCTGCTCTACCCCAATTAACATACCCGGTTTCTCAAGATGTAAAACGTTTGGATACACCGAACGAAGCTTTTCCATTGGATTTAAAATCGCATGTTTATCCATCAAACGAACTAACAAATAATCTTCATTTTTAGGGTCAGTCTTGCCCTGCTCTATGACTTTATCTAGCTCTCCCTCAACAATGCGCATTTCATGAGGGGCAATTAGCTCAATATGTTTAGCAGAGACAAATCCTTTCTTGTCTAGTTCGACTAACGTGAAGCCTTTCTTCTGGTTCTGTTCACCAAAACTATACTTCATAAGTGAACCAGAATAACGGATATGCTCTGTGCCTTTCTTCTGAGGCTGATGTAAATGACCAAGTGCGACGTAGTCGAAATCTAAGAAATGCTCATGACTTACGCGATCAGAACCACCAATAGATAGTGGTCGTTCAGAGTCAGACTCAATAGCACCATCAACAAAACAGTGGCTAACGAGAACACGCCTTTGCTCTGAAATGAAATGCTCTCTTATTTGCTCTACAAGCAGTTGATGTGCCTCATCATGAGTTGATACCGAGGTTTTGTAGGCAAATCTGACCTGTTCAGGGTCGTTATAAGGCATGCCATAAAACGCTACCTCACCCGCAGAGTCCGTTTTTATGATGATGGGAGTTAGCATATCTTCAAAGTTACTAACAATATGAAGGCCTGCATTTTTCATTTGCTCTGAGCCAAAACCTAATCGTTCTGCACCATCATGGTTGCCAGATATCAATATCATCGGTGTTTTCAGTTCAGTACAAATACGCTTCACGACTCGATTTAGCAGTTCTATTGCAACCGTTGGTGGCACCGAACGGTCATAAATATCTCCCGCCACTACAACGGCATCGACGGGGTTGTGTTCAATATAGTTAATCAGTTGTTCGAGTACTGCTTGTTGATCTTCGAGTAGTGATACATTGTGGAATTGTCGACCAAGATGCCAATCTGAGGTGTGGATAAACTTCATTCGAATTCACTTTCTGCCAAATCTTTAAGCCAGGTTTGCTTCTGCAAGAATCCGAATTTCAGCCGTGTAAACATCAGAGTATTACGCGACTGGCTGAATCTGGCACAAACCAAAGCTCAATATATTTAATTTGGGTTAGGATATCTTGAGTCGAACAGCTTTTCATGTAGTTTATGTTCTATGGTTCACTATTTCACCGGAAAGCGAGAAGAACGTTGTATAAACACCTTTTAAGCAACATTAAGCGATGGTCTCGAATAAAAAAACCGTCACATTTAAACCATTAAAAACCAACGTTTAGAAGGGACAAACTAGCTCAAGAACTACTCGTTATGCCAATTGTATAGAACTCCCACCGTATAACCATCTGGCTCGATATCAGCTTGCAAAACGTGGAAGTCTGAGTTGAGGCTGCTTCTTTGATGCTCCTCAATCATTAACACTTTTAGAACACCTCCGCATGCGCCCAGCCCTCCTAGTTTAACATCAATAAATTGATACTGAGTTTGATCAGTCACCCAGGGAGACAAGAATTGCATAGCATTTAACCATCGAGGCTCATCTCCATCAACGGATAAATGCAACTCACTAAGTGAGTGATCACACCCTACTCCAAGTTGTTTAAACACTTTATCGACAGCAATGCTTTGTTGTTTGGTATCTAAATCAATTCTAACATCATCAGTAACAAGGCCGGACTGTTGAAAAAAGCACTTCGTCAAAATGATCGAGTTTTGAGATTTGGCATGCTCTTCTGCATCGCGAGCAATTTCTATAGCCAGTATCCAAGTTGCTTGTGTTTCGTTAACTTCACGGTTTATCCGATTTAGCGCCATCAAGAACGCCGCTTGACCATAAGGATAAAAATAAATTTCTCTATTGGCAGAGTTACCAAGGATAAGAGAAAACTCGTTTATCAATGCCTTAAGCAAGCTTTTATCTACCGAAGACGGTAAAAGAACGCAGATATTCCCTTTGATATCACTTTGCTCCAGTATCTCGCGCTTAGAGCGCACAAGATTTAATATCTGCTCATACAGTGATTGATCAGGATAGGATCTTGGTGTTTCTGCGGGCAATCTAAAACATTCGTTAGCTATCTCACGAACAGTGTATGGCCTGCCATTAATAGCAAGAAGATGAGTTTGAAATGCGAGTGGCATCTAGCCTCCGATTAAAACCGTAGGCATGCCAGACAGAATTTTACCACCATGAGACGTTGAATCCCCGACCCTTGCCGCTGGCTTACCGTTGATTGTAACGCTAGAAGAGCCTGCTGAGATGCTATCCGGAGGACCTATACATATAAGCTTATCTCCCTGCCTAGCCGCTGGAATGCCGCCAATTGTCACGTTTGGCGAGCCAACTACGACGGGGCCACCTACATGAGGAATTTTTCCTGTTTTTTTAGGACAAAGATGAAAGCTGCCCAATATCGCGGCTGGTTTACCCACTTTAAATCACCTTAGTTCAATGAAATTTGCCCAGCTTTAAGAGCGATAGCAGAGCCGTTAATAGATATTTTATTGCCTTTGATGTTGATTTCTCCGGAACTAGACATCTGAATTGAAGCGCCACCGACTTTGATCTCGATACTCTTTCCTGCATTAAAAGACAACACTTCACCCGTTTCATTAGAAAAGTTTTTACCTACTTTCAAGGTCGCATTCTTGCCAATCTCTTGATTGACATCATTCGTCACTTTTTCGGTTTTACTGTTTTCAACGGCAATATCAACACAGTCTTCAACTAGCATTTGGAAAAGTTTTTCGGCATGAAGATAGATGTGTTCTTCACCGGGTTTGTCATCAAAGCGCAACTCATTAAAATTAGATGTGCCTTTTTGTACAGAACGCGATTTATAACCACTTTGAGAGCTTTGCTCTGGTAACGTGTAGGGAGGGAGTTGACTACCATTGTACAGTGACCCCGTAACAATTGGCTGGTCAGGATCGCCATTGACAAACTCGACGATGACCTCTTGTCCTACTCTAGGATGAAACACCGAGCCCCATCCGTTACCCGCGATATTTTGCGCAACACGAATCCAACATGAGCTGTTTACATCGTATTTACCAACACGATCCCAGTGAAACTGAACTTTAATACGACCGTGTTTGTCTATGTAAATTTCGCCATCTTTGTTTCCCGTTACCACTGCGGTTTGCAAACCTTTCATCTGAGGTTTCGGATAGTTCACTGAAGGGCGAAGGATTGTTTTTGAGTCAACACAACTAAATGATACTTTAACACCTTGCGCAGCAGTGCCACCTTGACCAGTCTGATTATAAACAGCCGCAGATAAAAAAACGGAGGACAGTACGTATTCTTTGCCGACTCGAGACTTATCTTCATGCTTTTTAAACTTAAAGCACTTTCCCACACTGAACGTTCGACACGTTGCCTCGCCACGGCACAGATATGCGTTTTGCTGTAGTGCTTCTATAGCGTGCGTGTTTCTAAGTGCGTATTGGTCATCACTTTCCGTTTCACCCATGTATTCAAAATACTCGCTTTCAGGCACGGTAAAAAAATCACTTTCACCCTTGGCAGTATTTTTAGGATTAGACGAAGGCTTAAGCATGTTATAGCCAGACTTTTGGCTTGCTTTAGTCGTCAAAACTTGGGTTTCATGCCAAGAAGAAATATGGCTAGACTTAGCCGTACCTGTATCAAAATCGACTAAAAACTCTGTACCCGGCTTATAGAAACTGATGTCGTCAAAAATCTTAAGCGTGTGGACAGACTTAGTGTGTGTGAAACAGAACGATAGCCCTTCTTCTGACAATAAGCGTCGGACAAATTCAAGGTCTGACTCTTCATATTGCACTTTGTATGTGTATTTAGGGTACGACTTAGTTAACTCAAAACTAAAGGCGACACTATGCTCAGAGAGTACTTCGGAGATAATTTCTTTTATATCTTTATGCTGAAATATTCTGCAATTTTTTCTATAATCGGCGAAACGTAATTTAGGCTCTATTAATAGCTCTATATTTTTATAATTCTCACCATTATGAGTATTAGAAACTCGTTGCCCTTCTAATCTTGCAGCAGATACATAACCATGTATATAACGAGGTTTTGAAGAAACATCCTCACTATTTTCAAGGGTAATTGTTACTTCTTTACCAATTATTTCGTTTAACTCACTTCGTTGATCATTAAAGTAAGCTTTAGCACGCAATGAAAAAAGCTCTGAGATCTCTTCTCTATACTCAAATGAGTTTAGTATGATGGCATCTTTTCCGAATGGAGAGGAAATTCGGATGAAATTGTTATCTTGAGTTGCTCTTTTCATTAAATACTTCTTTCAAAAAATGCGGGGGAATATTCCCCCGCATAAAAATTACATTTGTTGACCTTTAACACCGCTGTAGCCGTATACCAATGGCGCAGAAGTATTGTTTTTATCGTCAGTAGGAGTCACTGTCATCATCATTTCAGTGTAAGAAATAGTGATGGTTTCAACTGGACGATCATCCTGGATAGAAACTGAGTAGTTAGAAATCATTGCATCAGTCAGTTCGATCTTCATGATTTCTTCAACTTTCTCACCCTGCTTAGTAATATGGAAAACCGCAGGTTTACCTTTACCAATTGTCGCTTCTTTAAATAAGTCAGGAGAAGAACGGTCTTGAAGTTTAGTGATAGTCAAATCATATAGACGAGTAGCGCTCGCTTCACGGTCCATCGCTGTACCAGTGTATGATGAGATCTCACGACCTACACTCCAATCTACAGATAGTAGTGTAATCAAATCTTTATATTGCTCGGCAGTTGCCTCACCCTTAATATCTGCGTATTTAAGATACGTATTAGACTGCATGCTAATCTCCTATAGCATTATTAATTGACATATATCGTAGTAATTTAATTATCTGACGTTTGATGATAATTAGTGATTAATGTATCAAAAACTTCATTTTAAATACGCCCTGTTATATCTTTAAATAAGACTTAATTTAAGCGTTTTTTATAAAAAATAATAGTTAATATGAACCAACTCCCAATTATTATTGAGAGTGTAAAGGATGTTAAACTATTGAGACATCAAGTCCACTAGTTGTACCTTTAACAATAATTTCATCAAACGTCTTATCATTAAGAATTGCATGCAATATTTCATGAGAAATCTTAGGAAGTAATGTGTTTTCTATGGTTGTCTGTACCACACGTGCACCGCTCCCCGACTCATTACTATTGTCTACAATATCATTAATTAGTTCTTCATCAAAAAATAGGTCAGCGCCGTAATTTTTACGAATGCGATTCGTAACTTTGGCTAATTTTAATTTTGTTATTTCTATCAATACTTCTCTTGATAGAGGCAAATAAGGTAATACATTAACACGTCCTAAAAATGCAGGTTTAAAGTCAACCAACAAATCGTCACGCAAAGCATCTTTTAGTGCTGAAGGTTCTGGAGATAAATCAGGATCAGAATACAACGACATCGTCGTTTCGGTCCCTGTATTCGCGGTCATAATAATAATAGTGTTTTTAAAATCTATATCGCGACCTTCACCATCTTTAATTGAGCCTTTATCGAATACCTGATAAAAAATATCTTGAACTCCAGGGTGTGCTTTTTCCATTTCATCCAAGAGAATCACACTATAAGGTTTGCGTCTGACGGCTTCAGTAAGTACACCACCTTCGCCATACCCAACATAACCTGGAGGCGAGCCTAATAATAAGGAAACTTTGTGCTCTTCTTTAAACTCGGACATATTGATAGTTGTGACATTCTCTTCACTGCCGTACACTTTCTCTGCAATAGCTAAAGCAGACTCAGTTTTACCCACTCCACTTGGTCCCGTGAGAAGAAATACACCATTTGGTCGTGTCTCATCCGTGAGCTGTGCACTGGCAGTTTTTATCACTTCAGACATGACTTCCAAAGCGTGATCCTGTCCGACAACTCGTTTACACAAACTATCTTTCAAACTCAGTACAGCTTGGATTTCATCATCCTGAAGTTTGCCCAGTGGTATCCCGGTCCAATCTGAAATTACTTCTGCAATAAGCGCTTCATTGACATGCGAAAATACTAATGGCTGCGAGTTAGCAGAGAGGCTACTTTCGAGCTCCTGTAACTTGTCCCTAGCAGTCTCAGAACCCTCCTTGATTATTTGAGCTCTAAGTGACTTAGCTTCACTTACCCACTCTTTTTCTTTCTCCCACAGCGTCTCTAGTTCAACTATTTCACTAGATAGAACATCAATCTCTTTTCTGACATCTTGCAACTGCATATCAAGAGGTGCACCTAGCTGACTTTCTTGGCTTAGGTGCTCATATTCAGCTTGCTTGGCTTTTAGTTTATTCCTTTTCGCATCTAGACCTCCCGGTGTAGACGATTGACTTAACGCGACTCGCGAGCAGGCTGTGTCTAAAACAGACACAGCCTTATCTGGCAGTTGTCGGCCATTAATGTATCGAGCTGAGAGTTGAACGGCAGCATTGAGAGCCTGGCTAGTGATGTGGACGTCATGGTGTTGTGCCATTACGTCAAGTAAACCACGTAACATCTCGATCGCTAGCTCCGGCGCTGGCTCGTCGACCTTCACTACTTGAAAGCGTCTGGTAAGAGCCGCGTCTTTTTCAAAATACTTTTTATATTCTGCCCAAGTTGTTGCTGCGATCGTCCTGAGTTCACCTCTTGCTAACGCTGGCTTTAGAATATTCGCTGCATCACCTTGTCCTGCTTGTCCCCCACCACCAATCAGACCATGTGCTTCATCGATAAACAAAATAATGGGTTGTGGTGCGTCGTTAACTTCTTTCACAAGGTTTTTAAGTCTGTTTTCAAACTCACCTTTCATGCCAGCACCAGCTTGCAATAACGCCAGATCCAAAGACTTAATCGCTACATTTTGTAGAGCAGGAGGTACATCGCCATCAATAATCTTTTGCGCCAAACCTTCAACAACGGCTGTTTTTCCAACGCCAGCTTCACCAGTTAGAATCGGGTTGTTTTGTCGACGTCTTAATAAGATGTCGATCATTAAACGGATTTCATTGTCTCTACCAATAACCGGATCTATCTTACCTTCCCTAGCCTGCTCAGTAAGATCTGTTGTAAATTGATTCAGCGCAGAATTCGCGTTTGATTTCCCTAGGTCATTCGATCCTGATTGACGCGTATTACTTTCTTTAAAGTTCAATAACCGAGATGGTTCTATCTTGTTTAACTCAGGGCTAATCGAACCAGCCATGTTGACTAACGTATCATCAGACAAGTAGGCAAATAAAAGATGAATGCAATCCAACTGCTCCTGATTGAACTCAATCGTTGCCGATAGCAAAGCATTTTGCATCACAGTCACTGTGTGAGCTGAAAGACCTGGGACCGATTGACATCCCGTTTTGTATTTTTCAAGTGTCTTTTGAAGATCAGTTTCAACCTTGATTTTATCGACATCAAATTCGTCGAAAACTTCCGAGTAAATATCGGCAGGGTGTTGAATAATCGTCATTAACCAGTGAGACATTTCAATACTGTGATGGGTTCGAGAGCTTGCCATCGCAGCTGCTTGTTCAAGTGTTTCCTTAGCCAGAGGAGACAATCTTTCGACCAACGCTGAAAGTGAGAGTGAAGCCATTATGTTTCCTTTAAATAGTAATTGTTATGGTTCGATCTTTTGTGCGTTTATGTTTTTTAAGTACAGAACCAACACCTAATTGACCATGTTTTTTTGATAAACAAACTTGAGGTAATAAACTATGTTTGGTGGTGAGCTGCCATTTCACTTGCTTATGCTTACCAATAAATTCATAAGCCGCACGTTTAATAATTTCTACATTTGGATGGTTAGGCAGTAATTTACTAACCAGATCTTTGTGCTTTGGCAGAAACTCGATCGTTGTTCCTGCGTTTATATTCCAAGCTTTCGAGCCTAAGGATGCTCCGGAACCAAGTTGAGCAAACTGCCCTTCTGGCATAGTTCGAGATGAAAGACGTGTTTGCTCTTCTTTTGCAAGATGTAGCCACTGCCCTTGAAACTCATGAATCTTTACTTGGCATCCAGATAAACATTCAAGAACACTTTTTAGTCCAGCTTTGCTTCTCGTCGGTGAAGCAAAAACACCACCATAATACAGGGACAACGAACTACCCTGGCCAGTTAATGCCGACTTACAATCTTCTAAAGGTGAACGTAATCCCTGTGCATGAGCACGAGACTGAACGGTCAATTGACTCAGTTGCCAGCATCGATAGTAAAGAGACAGTAAACGATGGTTAAAAATATCGTAGAAGTCCACCATTGCCGTATCGCCTTCTTTTTGACGATGCAAAGCTAACTCGCTGTAGTGCTGAGGAAGCACCCCCTGCTCACCCGTTAGGCCTATTAAATTGGTTTCAAGTGCTAGCTTGTGGCTATCAATATGTTTTAGATCGCAAAGCTGCGCATTTTCAAAACCTAACGATGGATTGACCTTTAAGTTTAGTTTTTCATGCTTCGGTAGAGCATCTGTCCCTATTTGTGCCTCGGCTTGCAAGATCTCGTGTTCGATAAGGTGAATTGCTTCAAACAACGGATGTTGCTTTAGATCTCGATAAAATTGCTCCGCGATCATAGCAACACCTTATCGCCAGTTAATGCAGGCCATAAGTGGAAGGGCTTTCCCGTTGACTTAAGTCTTATTTCTAGCTGCGTAAAAATGTTAATTTCAGCATATTGTGCAAAGTAAACGGATAGCACACTACCTAGGAGGAAGATTTGCTCTTTAGGTAAAATTTGATCAGAAACCGTCAAAATGATTTTTATACCGTGCGCAAAACCAACTTTACCTTTCTGACTGACTCTACCTGTAGTCGGCTCGAACTCTAGCTTCGCTAAAGCATCAATTACCGCTTTCGTTTCTGCGGTCCCAGAAAATGCGTATAGATTCAGAGTTTGCTTCAAAGTTGTTAATCCATCTTCTTCGGTAAAGTGGTTTAAAGTTAGAAGCTTAGTTAGCTGCCATCGTGTACTTTCATCCATTTCTGGCCGGAGGGTTTCTGATATAGAAACTAAACAACGAACTGACTCGAAGTTGTCATTTACTTCCGGCAAAGAGACTTTTGGAAGACCGCCTCCAAATGGAAGCTTCTGCGCTAAATTACGATTGCAGCACTCAGCTTCAACGTACATTAACCAGTTTTCTCGGCTCTCTGGACTGAACAATTGATGCCTTTTATCAACAAAAGAAATGTAAGTTTCCCTGCCCGGCTCATCGTATCCACCAGCCCAGTTTTTATCCTCACGTCTCATCAACCAATAAATTTCACTGGCGTTCATATAATGCGTGTGCTCACCAGCGTGATAACATGGCAGGTTGTGATACGTTTTGTTCCAGTTTCTCAATGTTACGTCAGAAATAGAGACAACCTCGTTACTCTCGGCTTCCTGGTATTGCGGTGATAAGTGGTAATCGTACTCGGTTGGTAGAATACGCTTGGGCTCCATAACACTTTTAAATAAGTTGACGACTGGCACACAACCAACCATCAAGCTCTCTTCATCCACTTGCTTAGGAAGCCAATCATCATTGGTATCAAAGTAAAAATACAGTTCAGCTTGCTCTCCAAGAGCTAGCTCTGATAATCCAAGTTCAGTGATATCAAAGAACATGAACTTCTCAGGAAAGTGCAGATACTCAACAAGTAATCTTGCTCCCGAAAAGCTTCTCTTACTGTATGGAACAACCTTCTCATCTTCTGAAAATCCCACTTCAATAAGATGCCTTTTCGTTAAAGAACGAACTTCTTTGCCACCCGCAACGACAGATAAACCAATTAGATTTTGAAATAGCATTTGGTAAAGTTTAAACGTCAACTGAGATTGCCCGTTTAAATAAAAGCGCAACCGTTCTAATCCCATGTCACTCAGAGATGTCTCTTCATCTTGGGCGGTGAGCTGGATTTTCAAAACTGAATGAGCATGGCTTTCCCATTGGGAGCCCACCGATTTAAGCGGTGCGTTTTTGAAAGCGCCAGAGGTCACATCAACAGGGTACATTCTGACCGGATAACAGGTTCTAAACTCGCATTCGTGGTATCCAGGAGCACCGATAACGACTCGCTCACCTTCTTCTACGTCAAAAAAAGAGGAAGTGGAGCTAGAGCAGTTCATCTTAATGACGGACATTGATGGAATTGGTGCGTGAAAATCCGGATATAACTGCCCCATCAAAGATTCAGTAAACTGAGGATAACTATTGTCTAAACTTTGCCTAATCCTTGCCGTTAGAAATGCACAACCTTCTAGCAATCTTTCTACATGTGGATCGTCAACCTGCTCCTCACTGATACGGAGTCTCGCTGCGATCTTAGGATACTGCTCCCCAAACTCTTGTCCTTTGTGACGTAAATAAGCTAACTCGCGATTATAGTATTTGAGAAACTCTTCACTCATTTCGCTCTACTCAGTTTCATACCTAAATTTACCGGCTCTACTTCAGAATTGAATCGCACTTCATGAATGCTGTTATCAATTAAGCAAGTGGCGCTGATTTGTAACCTCAACACCCTATCAATAGCGTTTTTCTCGTCCGAAATCTGGACATAAGGATTCCTTAACCTCGGCTCGAACTCTTTAATTGCATCATGAACAATGTCACAGAGCTGATTCTGCCCCTCTTGGCTGCTATAAGGCATCGAGGAAAAATCTGGCAGACCATAATTCAATATTGAGTAGCGAACCTCTAAAAGGTCATCAGGAATGTTTTTCCATCCGATACGACTATTTAACATAGACTCCAGATCTCTAAGCAAGCTGTTCAACATCTGTTGTTGGCTCGTAGGGAAATCTTTTTCATCTCTAGTTGAAGGATCACTATCCATCAATTTGTCCAGCAGAGAAACGGTTAAAGACATGTTCTTGTTACGCTATTTGTTTCGATTCTAACAATGTAGTCAAGTCACAGATTGGGAGGGCTGAATCACCAACTAGCCAACATTTTTGGCCTAAACCCACGAAGGATTCTTGCTCACCAAGCTGCTTCCAATCCGTTTCTCGACCTAGCTTTTGTGCGTCAGTTTCTGAGTCAACATAGGTCAATGGCATATGACCTTCTCCTTCGCCAAGTCCGTCAATATCAAACTCTACAGGTCGCCAAATACTTTCTAATAAAGAGGTAGGTGCTTTTATTTCTAGCGCTTGAATGCTAGAAATTGGAACAAGAAAATAGTTACCCGCGGTGGAAAACAGTTCAATGTAACCACCTAAACGATCATCAATATCCCTAGCATCTTCATAGTTTGTACCGTTTATGTTAAAGCCTTTAATAGTACGATGCTCTTCAATGCTATGCGCTAGGTGTGACGCTTCTGCATAGTCTTGATTTTTGAGAGCGAGGTTAAAGCGAACAAGCTCTTTAGTGAATTCCTCGTCACCTAATACCTTGGCACTAGCCGCACCGTCGATAAAATCTTTTCTAGCCTGGGCCGCTTTCACTAAATGTCGCAACTGACTTGCACCAGGTAGATACTCAGGAAACAATTTGATCGATTGCATAAGTTGCTCATCCGCACGCTCGAAGTCTCCATCAATGCAAAGCAGCTCAATGAACGAGCTTCTCAAGCTTGCATCTTTAGGCGCCGCTTTAATTTCATCAATTAATAGCTCTAGAGCTTGTTGCAATTGGCCTTGGGACAAAGCATTTTTCCATTGGGTCATTGTTATTTCCTTACACCAAGTGCTCTGGTGATAATTCAGTAATTAATTTAATGCTAGATACCATTTGATCGAGCTGGAAGTGCGGTCGCAAATGGATAACAGAGTAATAGTGTCCTGGAGTTTCTCTTTTCTCTCGAACCGTAATTTTCGCTTCATTTAAGGGATACTTCGCCCTAAGTTCATCAGATGCTTCATCCGACGCGGTAGTGTACTGATGCAACCATCGTTGAAAGTCTCGCTCTAGGCTTTCTGCATCTTGATACCCACCAATCTTGTCACGCCCCATAACCTTGAGATAATGTGCAACTCGCGACACACACAACGTGTATTGCAACATCGACGTGAGCTTTGCATTCGTTGAAATGTGTTTTTCTGCATATTGCTTAGGCTTGTAGAGAGATACATTCGAGGTCATCCCTACCATATCGGTTTCAGGTACAGGAGAAATAGAAATGAAACCGCATTCAGACAACTCTTGTTCTTTTCTCTCAGAGATCTTTAAGTTTAAAGGACATCTTTCACGGTCATTCTTGCCATTAACACGCATTTTGTTCCTAGTAGGAGCGACGATAATGCCCTGACTATAATCCCCTTGCTTAATGCCTCGCATGTGCGTAAACCACCCATGCTCCTGAAACGCTCTAATTGATACGGCCGCAAAACAATACGCACTACTCCCCCATAGCAAATCGCGATTAGAGTCGTAGACATGCTCTTGAAAGTCGAACTGATCGTTGCGTGAACCATCACTTTTATATGGCTGACGGAATAAAACATTCGGCGCAGTCAGGCCAATAAATTTGGTATCATCGTTGTCTCTCAAACTGCGCCATTTTGCGTAATCTGCCTGTTCAAATTGGGCCGCAATATCTCTTATCGCAGAGAGCTGTGAAAAACTGTCAACACCAAACATCTCCGGCGATGCTGACATAATGAACGGGCTGAATGCTGCCGCTGCAGACTGAGAGATCTTGCTGAGCACAGACAGATCTCTATCAAAATAATTTTTACTCGCATCACAACGAAGTTGATAATCGCCAACTACCACGCCAAAGGGTTCTCCCCCGGCCATGCCATATTCATTTTGATAGAGCAGCTTAAATAGTGCTGATTGGTCAAACTCGATGGCTTTTAGTGCATCTTTACTGACTTCATTCCATGTTGCCGCCAACACCTTGACTTTGACGGAGTCTGATGAGCGAGTGTCGACCTGTTCGCATAAATACCTCACGCCGATCCAACCTCTTTCGAGTTGTTGAAACTCAGGATGATGTATTATTTCGTTTAATTGAGATTCTAATAGCTCATCAATTCGGTTTATCGTGTTCATCACACTATGACGAAAACTGTCCAAATCTCTTGAACGCGTACCTTCTAGCCAAATTCGAGCTGCCTCTACAAGATCAGAAGATTCATTGAATCGAGTCAACCAAGGGCTATCAAGCTCAGCATAGCCCCCTGTGCTGAATTCATGCTTTAGCTTACTGGGATCGCGAAAGTTAAGTGACACTGCTATTTCCATCTAGAACATAACGATTTGGTATGGCTGGCCTTACGACCAGCCAATTCATTTCTTATCCACCCGACTGAGGGATCTTTGCAACAAGTCGCAAAGATGTCGTCAATTCTTCCATTTGCAGCCAAGGCTTAAGCCATGCTACAGCATTGTAAGAACCTGGTGCGCCAGGGATTTCCTTAACCTGGACACGAGCATCTGCTAGAGGGTATTTCGCTCGGATCTCTTGACCACCCCCCTCTGAAGCATTTACATAGCCTAGAATCCAGCGGTTCAACCAAGACTCAACGTCTTCTGCTTCCATAAAGCTACCGATTTTATCTCGAGCCATTACCTTCAAATAATGCGCAAAACGAGATGTCGCCATCATGTAAGGTAGACGTGCTGAAATCGCCGCATTAGCCGTTGCTTCTGGAGATTCGTGGTTCGCCGGTTTTTGACAGGTTTGCGCACCAAAGAACACCGCATAGTTGGTATTTTTGTAGTGACAAAGCGGTAAGAAACCAAGTTTACCCAGCTCTGCCTCACGTCGGTCGGTAATACCAATCTCTGTTGGACACTTCATATCAGGATCGCCATCATCACTCATGAAGAAATGTGTTGGCAAATTATCCACTCGACCACCACCTTCTGCACCACGGATAGCTGTACAGAATCCATATTTTGAGAAGGCGTCTGTTAACTTAACACCAAGAACATACGAAGAGTTCATCCAACAGTAGTCATTATGCTCAGCATTGACAGCAATACCTGACACTGGATCTACTTCGAACTCTTCAAATCCAAATTCCTCAACTGGAGCAGTGGCTTGTCCGTATGGCAAACGAGCCAGAACTTTCGGCATAGTCAGACTAACAAAACGTGAATCAGCACTCTCACGGAACGAACGCCATTGAGCGTATTCTAGCGACTCAAAGACCTTGTCTAGATCGCGTGGTTTTGACAGTTCAGTCCACTCATCAAAGCCAAATAGTGCTGGTGAGGCCGCGGACAAGAATGGGGAGAAGCCTGAAGCGGCTACATTTGACATTAGGCGCAGCGACTCAATATCCTCTGGGTGGTTGGTAAACTCATAGTCACCAATTAATGCACCATAAGGTTCACCACCTGCACTGCCAAACTCAGACTCGTAAACTTTCTTAAAGATCTGGCTTTGGTCAAATTCAACCGCTTTACTCAAGTCTTTATGTAACTCTTTCTTAGTCATACTCATCATGCGAATTTTCAGAGTAGAGCTCGTCTCTGAGTTCATCACTAGATAATTTAAACCACGCCAAGAACCTTCAAGTTTCTGTAATTCAGGATGATGCATTACTTCAGACAACTGATCAGAAATCTGTTTATCAAGTAAATTAATCGCTTCACGAAAAGTTACCGTTAGGTTTTTGTTCCAAGTAACCGTCCCTTTCATCGCTTCTTCAGTGAGCGTTTTAATTAGCTCTTCAGCACGAGAGGCTTCTGTCTGCTTAGTTGCACCAATAGCTTGATCTAAAAATGAAGTTGTTTGTTCATTAACAGTTGGATCTAACTGCTTTTCAGCTTCAGTCGTCATTATTCCGCTCCTTCAGTACTGTCTGACTTCGCTTTCTTGCCAAGATCTAACTCGCCCGCAAGTTTTGCCAGATTGTCTGTGTTGTTCAAAACATCCTCTAAGATGTTTTCAAGCTCTTCAGAACGGTCAACTTTTGTCATCAAATCACGCAGTTTATTACGCGTTTCCATCAGTTGGCGCAGTGGATCAACTTGATTTACGATCGCAGCGGGCTCAAAGTCTTGCATTGATTTAAAGTTCAAATCCACCTCAAACTGTGAATCGTCGTTCGCAAGCTTGTTCGCAACTTTGAACTTAACCGATGGGTTCATCTTTTTGAGCACATCATCGAAGTTGTCTCGATCGATCTGAATAAAACGGCGGTCTTTCAATGGCTTCAACGCTTCAGTGTTTTGACCAGCGAAGTCACCCATTACACCTACAACAAAAGGTAGCTCTTTCTTAAGAGTTGTACCTTCAGTTTCAACATCATAGGTAATGTGGACACGAGGCTTCCGTACTCGTGACAGTTTCGAGTGGATACTCGTCATACCATTCTCCCTTTATTAATTTTCATTTTGTTCTGCTATGCCAACCAAACGGAAGTAGCTTTTCTTTGCATCTCCGTCGGAGATAAGTTCCGCCAGTAACTCCGGCAGAGGCATTCCACACCAACGAATGATCTGTTCGATGGAGTAAGAAACTGGTGAGTGAGGCTCACTCTCTCTGAAGAAATCAGCCACTTGCTGCAATTGTCTAATCGCCTGCTCTCGTGATTTCATGTTTGTCGCTAATAGTGCATCAGAACTTTGTGAACTCACTTGTTGTTCCGAAGAAGAAGATTCATCCACCTCCTCCAGTTCTTCAAACACAGCTTGTGGTTGATTAAAACGCTCTCCAAGGAGATGCTTTAATGCCGAGTGTATTGATTCAAGCCTTTTTGATATATAAGAGCTAGGAGTAACATCACCTACCGCTTCATCTAATCGCTGACTGAATTCATTAAATGACTCTGTGGCGAACTCCAGATCAGCGATTAGCTCACGATAAAAGGCATCAGAGGTAGATTTAACTGTAGTTGTAATATCAGATAGCTCTGTAGCGCCAAGATCGACTCGATTTCGGCGCTTATCTTCATCTAAACGCTCCAACTCAATAGCTTGCTGATATTCCCAGTAGGCATACGCTTGCTCAACGCCTACGTCAGTAAGCGGGATACAAGCAATAGGGAAAATAAGTGTTCCTTCGCTATCGATACCATTGAGGCCAGTAATCGCCGATATTCTTGTTTCAATGCCATCCTCATCAGGCATTGGATAGAGATCATCCCAAAACTTCTCGATGAACTCGGTTGCGAGTTTGTACCCAACGCCCATACCACGAAAACCATGCAATCGAGTTAGGGCTTCTATAAGCCAAGCAACAAATTCCAAATCTTTAGACTGATTCGTAAGTATCTCTGGTACTTCCTCAATAAATACACGCCATAAGTTACTGTGGGTATAAATGCTTTCTTCTTCTATAAGCGCATTGCGCTCTGCATTTCGCGCAGCCATACGCTGATCTTTTAATCGGTAATAAGCGGACTGTGGCGAGACATCTTCTCTAGGATCAACACCTGTGGGATTCTCTTGAGATATAGGAGCCAACGCTTGTTCATACCAATCGAACATCTCACTATTCATAAGACCTCCCTCTAAGAAAAACGGGGATCGTCGCGTCTTCTCTCGTTACTGCTTCAAATTCCGTCTGCGCTTGGCGAACTTTGACTAACGCACAAGTAACGTTATCACTTGCACCTCTCACTAACGCCGAATGCATGAGTGCTAATCCTGCTTGATTTACTGAGTCCGCATACAATGTCCGGTGAATTTCATCACTCGTTAATTCTTTAGAAAGCCCATCACTACACAGAAGAAATTGATCTCCATCAGCCAACTGCCCTGAAACTTGATCAATAGTGATACTCTCATCTACCCCAACAGCTCTGGTAATAACATTTGCGAGAGGATGTGACTCAGCATCTTCAAATGCCAATAACCCTTGATCGACTAAATCCATAACTTGACTATGATCGCGTGTTTTTTGAGAAAAATGACCATTTCTAAGCTGGTAAATTCGGCTATCACCGACCCAAAGACAGTGGTAATACCCGTCCTGGATAAACAACAAAACGAGAGTTGTTCCCATCGTTTTACCGTCTAAGTGATTTTGTGCGTATTGATAAATTTCTAAATTCGCGGCTTGAACCACACTCCGGATATCATCGATATTGGTATTTGAGACATCCTGCATATGGCGCGCGATTCTATCCACTAGCATCTGGCTTGCTATGTCGCCAGCACTATGCCCACCCATTCCATCGGCTACAACCCAAATATGCTGCTCTGTCATATCTAAAAGAGCATCCTCGTTATAAGGGCGTACTTTTCCTGCGTGCGATTTAGCAAAGGTAAAATAGTTCCAATTCATTCTTCTATCCTACCAATTCCACTTTTTCCAACCGCCATCAAGCATGGCAGAAAATTGACCAATAGAAGGGAAACCGCTGGTCATAAACATACATGGTTCAACTAGAGTCGAGCCTTCAGTCCACCAAAAGCATGGCTTACTCAATTTTTCTTTAATGAGGTAATTCAAAAGTGCGCTTTGATCTGCTCCACCTTGATCATGAAAAATCGTAGATATTTGGCTTTGATAAAGAAACTTAAGAGGCCGCACTTCACTTTTTACATTCGCCACTAAATCGTTTTTTTCTTGCATGCTCTTATGCCAAACATCAAATACAAAGTCGTCCTCAAGTACTGCTAGGGCAAGAGATGCACTGTCCTCGGTCCAAGCTTTGTCCCCCCAATATTGCGCAGCTTCACCTTTTACGGAACGAGCTATAGTAAAGAAAAAGTATCTACCGCATGCATCTACACTAGGAATCATGCTACCAATGTATGTCGAGTCTTCTAAGTAACTAACATCCAGAGCAAAGTGCCACACAGGCGCGGTTAAAAAGTGCTCATTCCAACTTTCACCCAATTGTTCTCTGCTGACTGCAATAACAGCCTGCTGCCAGTCATGCCAGCGCTCTGAAAAATCTTGTGATAAGCCATCTTTCACAAAGTCTCCTTTTGCAGGCATTTTACCGATATAACCCCAGGCTGATGTTACAAGGTTCGTGGACATCTGAACCTCTCCATTTCATTTGACCAAAACGGATTAATAGCACTAGACGGAATAAGCTCTAGTTGCACCTTATTTCCCTTTAAATCAATCATAACTATGTTGTCTTTACGTGATTCTGGTCTTGCTTTAAGTGATTGATCTAACAGTTTGAATATGCCCCACTCACCTTCATAAGTATGGGCAATCTCACGTTTAGATTCTGGTGGTGTGAACACTATTCGAGTCTGATCTTGACCCGCAGGCCAGCTCAAGGATTTAGCTCGTGCTGGTCCATGCTTATAAACCAAATCTTGCTTACCTAACTCTAGAACAAACCGAGTAATGTGCTGATCCAGATACACTGGTTTCATACCGAACTCTACGCGCAATGAATTATCAGATTCAAAGAAAGACTGCCTGATACGCTTCGCTCTTTGAAAGACCATCAGCGTTTCTGGACGAACTCCAATTTCCTTTTCTAATCGCCAACGACTTTTCGAAGTATCGACAAACGGTTCAAGATACTCTTGGAAGAATGAGTCAAGCGTACCTCCATAACCAAAGAAACGTTTGAAGTCCTTCAGCCTTACTTCTCTGCTTGCATTTGGCTCGAATGGGTATCTACCCGCAATAGTCCGCTGATAAGGGCGCACCACTTGCGTAACCCAAAGCTGATTTAGATGATCTTTCGACCCGCTCTCCGCAAACTTAACTGACTCTTGAGAAAGTTCACCTAGCCATTGATTAAATGGCCTAGGCAAAAGTTCTTTAGCGCGAGCAAAGGAAGCAGCCACATCTTGTGTAACGGTCCCATCTAAAATACTTTTGTAAGCAATTTTCTGATTATTACCTGAGCTTGATAAATCGCTTAAATACGAGCGCAAGTTAACCATAGCTTGTTGAATATCATCAAAGTCTTGTTCGCCGAGACGTAAGATCTCCGAAAAATGAGATTCGACTTCTTTACCTGGCAGTGCAACATTGAAACCATTTTCTTCAGGCAAGTACATGTCTAGTCTATCTGCCGTATTCGAAAATTTAACTTTGGCAACCTTACCAGCGACTTCAGAAGTGGCCTTCTGATTTTCTGACAATGATACTTTCGACAAACCAACTTCTTTTTGGATTGCCCTCAACAACGATTCGATTGGTCTTTCAACTCCAGATAGAACTCTAGCTTGTTCTGTTGCAAGCTCTAGGCTCGGAGCCTGCTTAAGTTGAATATCTTCGATCAGAGTTTTCCATTCATTCACATAATCTTGATAGTATCGAGATTGGACTCCTTGAATAGCGCTATCTTGATCAATTTCATGAGCCTTAAGATCGTCACCATAAACCCAGTTCTCTTCCATTAGGCTTTTTACTGTACGGTTGATCTGAATCTGAAAAATGCTATGAAAGCCATTGTACGTATAAAAGCCCGAAATGCCTTGTGATAACGGCTTTCCACTCGCTCGTTCAAACTGCTCAAGCCCTTTAGGCCCCAAGACATCAGTCAAACGAAATGAAGGAACATGACTCTTCGAAAATTGTATCTTCATTCGCTGATAAGCACGTTCTGGTAGAGACATTTGTGTCAAAACCTCGCGAGCATTAGTCACGGCAGCAGTATTATAAGAAAAGCCTTGTCCATTATTCTCTAATAAATTTTGAGTGTGCTGTAACAGACCTTTTCTTAAGTCTAGATTTAGTTCACCCGGATATTGACGTTCAAAATAGAAGTTAAACCAAGCCAACACTTCATCTTGTTGGTATTTGTCTGGATTAAATAACATCAAATAAGTTTTCAACGTTTCATACAAATACTCTCGATGCTGTTGATTACTTTCCATTTCCGTCACCAAGCTATCAAGAAGCAAGGGAGCGTAATATTGGGTCAACGCATCAGAATATGCATTGTTCGCCGCCTGTGAGACTTTATCTCCTTGATAGAGACCAAACCTTTTTACGGAATCAGCATCGCCGTAGTTGCTTTGCTTTCCTAGAGGAAGCGTCATCAATCGGTCTAATGTCTCTACGGCTGAGATAATATCCGCCTCAAAATCTAGGCTCTCAGCACCAATCATTGCTTCAATATGGCCGGCTTGCTCATTGGTATCGACAATCAACTGAGAATTCCACTTGTAGCTCATAAGCCAAAGTGCAGACGCACCTAGCAGTAGAGAAGCACAGCCAATGTAAACACCTCGGCGCATCCACCCTGACTGCTTTTGATAGTGACGATTAACCGTTCCTAACAGTTGTTCCTTGAAAATAACCTTATCAAACAAGTTCTTCACGAAATAACTATGAGACCCTGTTTGGCTCTTTGCTAGAGCGAGGCGATTTAGTCCAAGTCCATTGGTCGATTCATTCATTAACTTATCGACTGGTAAGCCTTCTTGGACCGAGCTCAACATAAACACACCACGAATCAAGGCTGGCTCTTCAAAACTATTTTGTGCAAATATTTCCGCTAAAAATTCATCGAGGTTAGCTTGCAATACCCTTAGCTGTTTAGGAAATTCAAAAATAAGTGCTCGCTTCTCTAAATCATCTTCAGTTTCAAGGATTCTCAGCATTCGAGCATCAAGGCGCTCTAACATGCCATGAAATTCTTTATTGAATAAAGAAATAACCCCTCTTTCATCAGCCACTTCACGCGGAAACATGAAACCGAACAATTCCTCACGCTCTTCCTTACTTAGATCAGAGAAGAACTCATTGAAACCCGCAACTAAATCCATTTTGGTCAGTAGTACGTAAATAGGAAATTGCATCCCTAACTGATTCTTCAGTTCTTGAAGGCGCGACTTGATAGCTCGGGCATGAAGGCTTCGCTCGGTTCTTGTCTGCGACATCACACTGGCTAAACTGATCGTGACAATTGCACCATTAATTGGCCTTTGCGTTCTATATTTTTTCAACAACCCTAAGAAGCCGTGCCATGCTTTAGAGTCGACTTTTTCTTGACTGTCTTGTGTCGTGTACCGACCGGCCGTATCAATCAGAACGGCTTTATTTGCAAACCACCAATCACAATGACGAGTTCCACCGACACCAGCAATAGAGTCAGAACCAAGGCTATCCGCTAACGGAAACTCCAGCCCTGACTGCTTTAGCACTGTTGTTTTCCCTGTCCCTGGAGGGCCGATCAACACATACCAAGGCAAGTCATATAAGCTTCGCTTTCCTTTATGTGTTTTCGTTACTACTTTGACAGCTTGCTCAATACGCTCGCGCATTAAGTCAATTTCACTCGCCGCTTCTTTATCTGACTGACTATCAACCTCAAGTAACGTTTGAATACTTTCGTCTTCTTTAACTTTTTGCTTGTGCTGCTTAGTCACGTTGAATAAAGCCCACACAAACACCAGCACCAAAATCGTGACGAGTCGTTGGAAGTCGCTCTTTAGTGGCTCATATCCCGCTATCGTGATAAGTGGACCAACAACCCAAATAAAAATTGAACAAGCAGCGACACCGATAAGACCGAGAAACCACCTTTGAGTAAATATTCTGCCAATTTCTTTAATACGCATCTCTATCTACCTGTTATTAATTCGCGACAAGGAGGTCGATTTCAATTCGACGGTTAATAGCTCGGTTTTCGTCACTATTGTTTTCAACCAATGGTCTTGCATCACCCAGCCCTTCTGGTATGACTCGACCTTCTAGTGCGCTATTCGAGATAAGTTGTTCAGACATAGCAGTAGCTCGAGCTAGTGATAGATGCCAGTTCGAAGGATATTTACTCGTGAAAATTGGCCTATCATCGGTATGACCTGTCACAATGATCTTGCCTTGGGTCGACTCCAACGTTCTAGCGAGTTTAGAAATTACGGGTTGGATATACGCAACAACATCAGCACTACCTGATTCAAATAGATCTTGCGACTTTAACGAAATTCTTACCCTGTCTTGCAACGGCTCGACGTTAATTAGCCCCTTCCCGATCTCAGTTGCCAGATACATAGAGATCCTTTCTGCAATTGGCGCTGATTTTGATTCTGACGTTGTATCTTGGTTAAGCTGTTGCGGTTGAACCAAATTAACTAATTGAGAAAAGGTGCGGTTGGAAGCCCTGTTTAGCTCATAGCTAAAATACATAAATATACAAACCAATAATGCAGCCGTTACGGAGCACACAACCCAGAGAGGAGCTCTGTCGGAAGCCTTAGAGCCATTCAAAATGTGTTGTTCGATACTATTGCTTAGCTCTTGAGGTATCCCTCTTCCGTAAGACTTAAGAATAGCGATAATCTGCCTTCTCAGTTTTCGGTGAGACTCCAGTCCGTTTTTTTCCAAACGATATTGGCCGAGAAACCCAAGCGATAGGCACACGTACATCAATTCAAGCAAATCTAAATTTGTATCTGGTTGCGCCATGCACTTATCAAGGTACTTAAAGAACGCCTCCCCACCCTGGCTGCTGGCATAGAAAGAACTAAGCAATGAGTCATGGCTCCAAAATGAATGCCCCCCCCAATTAGTATTGAGCACCGCTTCATCTAACGAGCAACACAAACAGTAACGAGCCGTATCAATAGTGTCCAAATCAACGTCGTGGTGGCGTAGTCGGTTCTCATAATCTCTAAGTTTTTGTGCCAACGTCTCTTTTAGAAACAACGGGTCAGAATGAGTCGCTGTCGCTCGAATTTGACCAATAATGGATAAAAGACCATTCGCTTCTGCCAATAAAGGGTTGTTCCCATAAGCAACCACTGAATCGTTATTCACCAATTCAGGACTTTTTGAGATAACTACCGTATTATCCGCTGACTTTTCTGATGGTGGTTTCGGTGCGGGCGCTCTTCCACCCGGTGTTGGTTTTACGATCGTTTGTTCCATACTGAGCACACCTATTGACTAATACTCCACAGCTCAAGGTCAGCATTCGGAAAATGCCCCGATAAATGCAGCGCAATACCACCACTGTCTTTCAGCCTCATCCAAAACGGGCCTTTCTTGACTACTTCGAAGTAGACATAACCCGTTTGGTAAGGGATCTGCCTCGGTACTACACTCAATGGCGCTACGTTTATGCCATTAATCTGATTGTTGATCAGATCACGAATCTGCTCCGCTGGTCCAAACTTGAGCTGCGCCGGGACTAAACGTCTGATTTCATCTGTTGTCGTATCAGCTTTGACCGCAAGCACAAACTGGCATGATTCAAGTAAACGCTTATCTGGAAGTGGCGTCACTTGAATTCCATATTGTCGTGGCTCCAAAGGAAGTTTGCTTGCTGTTTGATCAAGGACAACGCTCAGATATTGACTCAGAACTTGATTCAATTCGCTATAAACACTTGATACATCTAAGTGATCGTATGCAAGTAAGCTTGGCATCCTCTTGGTTTTGTCAGAAAACGTAGCTAATTCACCAATATAACCTTTCAGGGTCGTAGCTAATTCCAATGGATGTAGCCTGTCTAGGTCACTAAAGTGCTTTAACATCGCCTCATACCTGTTCAACATTTGTAGCATGATGAAATCAACAGCAGATGCAGAGGCGGCTTTGCCCTTAATCAATCGCTGCGCAATAACGTCGGCACGCATCTTTGTCATCGCAATAACGTTACGCAAGTAAGCCGACATAACTTTGTCGCTAAGTAAATTTATAAGCGGTGGAACATACGAATCGTCTAGTATTACTTCGCCTTCTGCCGTTACCTCTTTTATTTTCAAAATCGGTAACTCAACATAACCCGCTAATTTGTCATTGCTGGCTTTCAGTTCCAGGTTTAGGGCTGCGACTTGAATCGTTTCTTCATCCTGCCCAGTGAGGTTATCTATAACGTCAACGTCTTTAAGTACATAACGAGAAACGATCGCCTCACTTACATCAGAAACATTTTTACCTTTGACATTTGAAAGGGGAAGAGTGATTTTTACTAACGTATTTTCTACGTCTTTATCAATAAATAAAGGCACAACCGAATCGCTGGCTGTTAAGGTATTAACCAGAGTCATATCTGGCAAAACTGCCTCAAAGTGATCTAATTCAATCAGACCATCTTTTAATGCATGTTCTTTTACTCGACATTTCCAAACCCCCCAATTATAAGCCCCACCAAACTGATGTAAGCCTTTGAATTCTTGAGAGGTTGCGCGTTCATGTTGTTGAAAGTGCTGGGGACGTAAAAACATCCCTTCGCACCAAGCCGTCTTGGAGTATTGCGTCATTTATAATTAGCCAACTAAACGTTATTTTACGACCAAAGACAGATCTTCTAACAGAATTTGATAGGTGTTGTAACCGGTCTTATCCACTTCAATGACTTGTCGCCAATTTGAATTTTCAATATCTCGAAACGCTGCGACAATGCCTAAGTATTCAGTCTTTGGAGACATACTTGCCTGATATGTTTCTTTCTGACCTGGAGTTAATGATATTTCATATTTATTCACTAAATCAGGGCCTAAGACTTTTTCACTTTCTTCATAAATTGAAAAAAAATCCTGACTTTCAAAAAGGGTATTTGATGTTAATTCAAAAACATACACGACTACAGGGGATGGCCTACCATTGGAGTCAGGGTTAATATTGTGATTTGCTGTTATTTCTAAATCTGAATATGGGTCAACAACTAAATTGGCTGCTGAGCACCCAAATAAAACCATTGAAATTAATAACAAAATGTACTGATAAACTCTTTTCATCACCCTATTTCCTAGCTTTTATTTTTTAATGCTAACTCATAATGTTTAGCGAAATCTTCTAAATAAAATGGAGATTCTTTATTGATAATGTCATCGGATAGCTTTTCATGAATATCCTCAAACCGCTTCCAACTTTGAGCATATTTCCTTGCTGGAATAACCTTATTAATAACCGTGTCTTTAGCTAAAGCTTCTGAGTATATAGACGTAGGCTCAACAAGCGACATAACACTTGAAACCGTACCCTCAACACCTTTCATTAACGCTTGTTCATGACTTTCTATATCACTAAACGCTTCTTTAATGGCTGCACTTGGTTTTAGGAAACTTGCAGTTTGACGGTTATATAAGTTATGAATTGCATCTTCTAAATTCGCAGAGAACTTCAGAGGATTATTTTCTGACTTCCGAAACGCAGTATGACTAAGTCGATTTGTTTGTTTAAATACCGCTCGATTGTGCAGCGTTTCCATTAAACCAACTAACATCAAAGAAAATGATTCCCCCAGTTGTTCAAACCATTGCTCTCTGTTATCGCTGGGAATCATCGTTGGATCAATACCCGCTCCTTTAATGAACGCCGCAAGCTCGCTCCCTTTACTATCAAATTTGGGAGTTGGTTGACGTTCTAGCTGTCGTGGGGTTTCCGGTACAGGTGTAGGATCTACACTCTGTTTTTCTGGTTTGGGGATATCAATAAAATCATCGACTAAGCCAATATCTAATTGAAAGTCAGAAGGAACACTCTCATTCAAAAGCTCACTGGCACTAAGGCCGAGGTCTACAAACTCTGCTTCAGATGAACTCGAGAATGCTTCAGGTTCTGAACTGGAACGAAAGTTACTTTCCTGATTATTGAATGCCTCAGTGCTAGTTTGAATACTTACTGAAATTTGGTAATCCCCTAAACTAACCGTATCGCCGTCGCTTAGTGCAATCTCATTTCCTTGGCCCACAGGTGTCACAGCGTTATTAACAAACGTGCCATTAGTTGATAAGTCTTTTATCAAGTATTTATCACCAAACTTGATGAGCTCTCCGTGAGTTCCGGATACTACTCTTTCAGGGTCTGGCAGTGTCCAATCACATTGCTCAGACCGACCAAATGTAACTTTGGCATGCTCATCACTTGATTCAAACACAAACTCACTCTCAATCTCTGGAGTAAATTTGTGAAAACTTGTTATGGTTAAAACCAACTTCATGTAAACCTCACCAAAGACCTGCTAAATATTATTTTTAATTTTATTATTAGTCACTTTCTTATTAACAGTAAGATTAATAAAAACCTTAAATCTGCCATTGAAAATCATGCACGGAATAATGAATCATTTTTTTATCAAAGCAATCACGTATTGTTCAACAATTTTAATTATCCAACCAAGTTCAAATTTTTGACACTTAGACTTTCATCAATAAAAAAACGAATGTTAGTTTGGCCGAGAAATTCTAACATAATGACTTTTCATTGAGCAGAAAGGTATATATTCCCCCATCATTTATACGGAGTTCTTGTGATGGAAGACAGCAATAAAAACAATTCTATAAATAATAAAGATAGCGGAGACAAAACTAAAATTGTAAAGACTCAAAAACGAGACAATGCAATTCGATCAAATAAAGTTGCTAGCAATGAAGGCTCCGTTCAAAATAAAAATGAAACAAATACAAAACTGTCTCAAAAAGAAAACACTCCGTTAGTTAATAAGAAAATAAACAATAAAAATAACACATCAAATAATGACAAAGATGTTATTAATGAAAATTTAATAGGCACAACTGTCAAAAATCGATATGAAATCGAGTCGGTTCTTGGCCATGGCGGACTTTGTGATGTTTATTTGGCAAAAGATAAGATATTAGAATCTTCAGGTTCAGAAGCCCCTTACGTAGCATTAAAAATTTTACAAAAAGAGTTTGCATCTCAGCCAGAGACTGCACGCATGTTGATACGTGAAGCTCAGCAAACACAAAGATTAAGTCACCCTAATATTATTAGGGTTTTTGATTTTGGTGTCGATGGCGAAATATATTTCTTAGTGATGGAATATATTAATGGGGAAACATTAGAGAATTTAATACAACGATCTAGGCCGCATGGGCTGAAGTTTAATGCAACTTTATCGATTCTAAATCAGGTACTTGACGCCCTGTCTTACGCCCATTCACTTGGTGTCGTGCATGCCGATTTAAAGCCCGCTAACGTCATTTTAACGTCTGAAGGTAATGTTAAATTACTCGACTTTGGTGTATCTAAAACTCATCAATTAAAGCAAGATCAATACGCAGCTAAACGTAAATCCGAAAATGTGGAGACTCTTGGTTATACTCCAAACTACGCATCGCTCAACTTGTTGTCGGGTAAAGAGCCAAACTTAAGCGACGATATGTTTGCGCTATTTTGTATAGCTTACGAGTTATTGAGTTGCAAGCATCCTTATTCAAGAACTCCTGTTAATGAAGCTCTCAAAAAGAAAGTGAAGGTCTCGAAACCTGCTAATATGCCAGCATCTAAGTGGCCTATCTTTGCACGCGTGTTTTCAACTGGCATCATCCCTAAAGACCTTACCCCAGAGCAGTTAAAACAAAAGTTGAACATGCGATATTGGCCTATCGTTAGCGGTGTAGCTGCAAGCGTACTATTGGTTACCGGAATCGTATTTGGCTATCAACAACAACAAGAAACCATCTCTGATTTAGAAATAGCTATTAACAAGCAAAATGATCAGATTAATGGGCAGGAATGGTTGCTTGATACACCACCAGAAAAAAGCTTGTCACTGATTAATAGTGAGAAAAACTTACACCCGGTGATTAAAGCTGGCTTACTACGACAGCACAAGAGCTACCTTCTAAGTGAGTTTGAATCTGAAATTGATCAGGTTCTGAATTCTGATGCTAACAACTATCCAAATTATGATGAAATCGAGTCTGTACTAAACAAAGCAAAAGCCTACTACCCTGACTCACATAAAATTGAAGTTCTGGCGTTAGATATTCAATCAAGCAAGCACTCCACATTGCTTTCGATAGCCAGACAAATCAATAGCCAACTGGAAAAGTCTCGATACAGTAAAGAAGAAGACAGTAAGTCCATCTATGAACTGAAAGATGAGTTAAATCAAATTCATCAGGATTACCCATTTACACCAAGCTCATTATCTAGCGATGTTTTTGGTAAACACCTAACTGAAGCACTCAAAAATAAAGATGCTGCAGCACTTGTTTCGCTAATTAAGGTTGGGAATACTTTCTTCTCAAACGTTGAAGAGCATCAAAACAACTTAAAAATAAGCAACGCGATGAAAGATGCAGTTCTCGAGATGAAACTGTATGAGACCGCGCTAGACTCTAACGATCCTCTACCATTTCCGGACGAGGCTGCTCGAATTTTGTTCCAAGAGGAATTTGAAAACTTCTATTACCGCCTAGAAAAGGCAAGAACAACAACTCACCTCGATAACTTAGTGAAAGATGTTGATCAGTTTTCTAAGAACTTTCCTATCGGTTTTCAAGATATTAACGATTTGAGATTCAAAACTGCAGATAAATACCTGCGCTTCTCCGACATACTGCTCAATAAGAGAAGGACCACAAGCGCAAGGCGCGCAATGAAGAAAGCGAACGAATTAATGAGACAGGTAGAACAGGACTCCAAGCAAAGCTAATTGTACAAAAGGGGCTCAAGGCCCCTTTTTTGCGTCAAGCTACTTGCCATTATGCAACTAGGTTGCTAGCTTGTATTTGTACTCGATTAGGAGAGTTAACCTTGACTGAAGGAATAGTCAAAGTTGGCGAGCGCTTGGCTTACTTATTTGATGATTGCTTTAAACTAGGTAGACAAGATTGTTCCCAACCCAGCATTTTATTTGGAACCCACTATCACGTAACTTGTGTTGCCACGACACGAGTGCAAAATGCTTTGCACAAAAGATTAGATCATAGACACTTGTATATAAGTCAAAGTGTACCGAACAATAACTTTGTTTTTATGAGTCTAGCTCAAGTGATAAGCACACTGTTCAGCGCTCAACTCCCCCCACTTCAACATTCCTATCCGATACATTTTTCTACCTCGCGGTTAGTCAGAGGTAAACATGATTAATTTTGATGTTCTCAATAAATACATGGAGAACGACGTAGATCTTATCGTCACCGTTTTTTCCACATACTTAGAAGACCACGCCAATGACATACAGCGTATCAATGAGTTGTACGCAAACAAATGTTGGCCGGAACTCTACTTATTGGCTCACAGTCTAAAGGGCATTCTAGAGAGCTTTGGTGAAGAAACCGCTGTCATTGTTTTCACAAAAATAGAAGCAGAAACAAGAAACGATAACGAGCCAGATAGCTCAGATATAGCTATAGTTACTAAAGAGCTAGCTGCCATTAATCAACAAATCTTTGCTTACTTGAAGAATATGCAATAAAACAAATTAAGGCTTAACTGGGGGAAATATGGCAATGAACAATAGCAATTTCAAGGAGCTGATTGAGTCTCTCAAAGACTTAACGCCAACTCAAAAGAGGTACTTGCTTAGTCGTACAAAGATGGCGTTAGATGATGAGAGCAATATGCTAAACATCAGTGATATCCTGACACCAGAAGAGTTGGAAGCATTGTTGTCGCCTTCACCAACCACAAATACAAAATAACAATAATATACAACGTAACCGTCAGATTAACGCTAGGGACCAGGTGGGGTGAATAGTTCTTGCTTGGTTGTTAGTTTTTCTCCGTTCTTCTTCACTAAAACAAACGTGTTTTTTCCAATCTCTTTTTCTAACTTGAACTGGTCAGATAATTGAGCGACTAACATCAGTCCACGACCTGAAGCAGACCAACTATCATCATCCATTAAGTTAGGAGCCTCAATCTGTTTATTTTTATGTTGGTTGAATGTCATTTCATTGATTGACGCTCCGTAGTCAGAAACCCTAAGTTCAATGAAATCTGACATTTGGTCACATCTAATCCTACACTCCACGTCTATCGGCTTGCCTTCAATTTCACTGTAAGAATGGATGTAAGCATTGTTCATAAGCTCAACAACACAAAGCTCCAACGACTGAGCCGTACTTAACGATACTTGATTATCCATTAAAAACTTAGCAACCTCTTTGCTCGCACTTCGAGAGCGAGTAAGGGATCCGCCGTAAGTTCGTTTAAACTCGCTCTGGAACATTCTTTTCCTTTATCCCTAGGCTATCAGCCACGCCACCTTACTTGTAAAAGACTCGCATCATCATCAAACTCATCTTTGTTCTGCCACGATTGTACTTGTTCAAAGACACATCTAGCCTGCACTTCTGCTTCTAATTGCGAAGTACAAACAGCTTTTATACTTGATGCCAACCTTTGTACTGAATACATCGCCTCGCCTCGCCTCGCTTCTATCAAACCATCCGAATAAAGCCATACTACATCTCCCTCACTCAGAATAATTTGATTACCAACGTACTCCATCGGCTGCAAAGCGCCAATCATAAAGTTGTCTTCACCCGCCAGCTCTGTAGTTTCGGTGCTCGCTCGCCAAACAAGGAACTTAGGATGACCAGCAGTACAATAGCGAAGTTGTCCTGATTCTGTATTAAGAATGGCATAAACCATGGTGAAATAAAGCTGACTGTTCCTAGTTTGCTGATACCGTCGGTTTAGCCGATCAATAACGGCTGCTGGTTCACTGATACAGTAGTCGCCATCTCTTAGCTCCATGGTTATCGAATCAGGTCCCAGATTTTGAGATAACGTCTGTTGGATAGAAAAAGCCATCAAAGCAGACGAAACACCATGACCTGAAACATCGAAAACATAAAATGCGACATGTTGTTCATCAAGCTCAAAATACCCCAACATATCACCACCAATCTGGGAGCATGGTTTGTAGACATAGCTAAAATTTACATTCTGAATAGTTGATTCAGCGGGGAGTAGTTGCTCCATCAGATGACTAGCAGACTGTAGGTCTTGGTGGATTGTTTGATAGGCCGCATCTAGCTCTTTATTTCTCTCAACGAGTTTGTTGTGCAGTTCTAAAGTACGAAACCCCGCACGGATTCTGGCCTGAAGCTCCTCTACAGACGTTTTCTTATCCACAAAGTCATCTGCGCCAGCATCGATGCCTTTCACGATCGAGCTTTGGTCATTTCTAGAGGACAATAAAACAAAGAAAATGTAACGTTCGCTAACTTGCGATTTTAATTGCCGACACAGCTCAATACCATTAATGCCAGGCATCATTAAGTCACTAAGTACAAACTGAATATCTTTGCGATAAGTCAGCACTTCAAGTGCGGATTGTCCGTCTTCAACAGCAATAACTTCATATCCCTGCTTTTCTAATGCACTGCTGATATAAAGTAGTACTGTTTTACTGTCATCGACCAAAAGAATGGATTTCATTCGCCTCCTTAAGACGGTAGTCGGGCACGCTAACGCAGAACACTAGTCACTGATTGCTCATTTCTAAAACGACTATAATCTTCAGCTAATAACTGGTGTTGATATCGAGTGTAAGACAGCGCCTCATTGGAGATTAATATCTGATGCTCTTTCTCTATTAACTGACTTTGCAGTTTTTCAATCTGTTCATTCTGCTGTGTGTTATTGAGGTACAGCGCGACGAGACCAAAGACCGAAACCATTAAAAGAGCAATAAGAACATTATTGATAGTTTTAACTTGAATACGCATGACCTCTCCTTGTCTATTAATAGACTTCCCACTATGAAAAGAACGTCTACAGACTAAGAGCGCTAGGCTCTAAAACGCATTGAAGCCCATTGAGGTTGTTTTTCCAATTATAGGCGATAGGAGAAAAAATAAGAAAAAAGCTGAAGAATTTGAATATCCTTGTGAATTCGAAAGGCAATAGCAGCGAGCAATGATCTACTCGCTGCTGGTACATCAATCTAGAAATGCAGGCCGAGCTGAAACTTGCTCATACCAACGCGCAATGTTTGGTGCAGTAGTAAGCACATCGATTTCTAGGCCTTTAATTGCAAAACCAATCAAAATAAAGCCTGTAATATCGACGATAGTAAAATGGTCAGCGGCAATGAACTCGCTTTCACCAAGTCGCTTATCTAACAACGGTAAAAACTCTTGCACGCGTTGCTTGGACTCTTCACCCCACTCTTTAACACAACGCTCTCTATCTTCATAGATAGCTGTGATGTTTCTAAATGCTTGAAAAGCAGCATACAGACCTTGAAACTCCACCACGCGATGCCACATTTCCACTTGCGCGCGCTCAAGTTGGTTTGCCCCAAACAGAGCTAAATTATTTTCAAACGCTTCATCCAGATAGCGGCAAATTGCGATGCTCTCACAAATCGTCGTGCCATCTTCAAGCTCAAGCAATGGCACTTTTCCATTGACGCTTTTTTGCTTGAAATCTTCCGCTAGATTTTCGCCGTCACGCACATTTAAAGCGATGCGTTCAACATCGCCACCAATTTCCTTTAAAAAAATGCTAACTCGCTTACAACTCGGAGTTATCGCGGTTTCGTAGAGCTTCATTTTATATCCTTTCTTCTTTTTCTAACCGATTGGTTAGGATATACTGTAGCCAGTTTATAAACGATCAGTCAAGAACTTCATTTCCCAAAAGTTGATCAATAAGTTTAGGAGTGGTTTGAGAAAAACCGCTCAGGTAGGTACGCATATGGCAAGAAAAGCCAACTTCGATCGAGAAGAAAAACTATTAGTCGCTATGGACGTTTTTTGGCGCAAAGGTTTCGCTAATACATCCATTTCTGATCTCACCGACGAGTTGAACATTAACCGCTTCAGTCTTTACAACACTTACGGTGACAAGCAACAGCTTTACTACGAAGCGCTCGATACCTACTTGAAAAAGGTCTCGCTACCGTCACTGAATGATCTGGAAAAAGACGACGCGTCTTTACCTGAGTTGGAATCGTTCCTCAAATCTTTTGCTGAGCTGCAACGCAAACGTAACTGTGGGTGTTTTATTCAAAATGCGTTGATTGAGCACGCTGGTGAAGACGATGACGTGCTGCGCAAAGGGCATTTCTTATTTGACCATCTTATCGACATCATTGCGGATGCGCTGACCAATGCGCAAAAAGAAACCTTAGTGCCGAAAACGCTGAAACCAGAAGAGCTCGCTCGTTTTGTTCTCAATAACATGCAAGGCATGCGCGTACTTGGCAAAGCCAAACGTTATGCCGATTTGGATACGGCGCTTTCCTGCTTACTGGTTTTGATTAGGAAGTAACATGTCGATTGAAGTGATAGCAGTACGTCTTACCAAAGGCATGGACTTAAAACTGAGCCTTGCGAAATTGGTCGAGGAGCACGGTATCAAAGCAGGCTCAATTGCTTCATGCGTTGGTTGTGTCTCTGACCTCAACCTTCGTTTGGCAGGTGCAGAAAGCACCTTAACCAAACAAGAGCCATTTGAAATCGTCTCTGTGATGGGAACCCTAACGCCTGAACATCAACACGTTCATATCTCGGTGTCTGATCGTGATGGACGAGTCTGGGGCGGGCATTTAATGGAAGGCACGGTTATAGACACCACCGCAGAATTGATCATCCATTCTTATCCAGAACTTGAGTTTACCAGAGCGATGGACGACTCGACTGGCTATACCGAGCTACAAGTGAATTCTTGCAAATAGTCAAAAGCTCCAGAGCCACACTGTGCTGTCTCTGGAGCCTTATTCGCTTGTCTCTTACGCCAATAATTTATTCATATCGAGCAAGCTAATTTCGAGGATCATTCTTCGACTAAGTAACAAACCTGATTATCGTCGACCGTTACTTGCCACGTTTTTAGACAGTGCGCTTCGTCTTCCAAACACTGCCCACTCTTTAAGCTGAAATGCTGTTTGTATAGCGGTGATGCAACACACATCTCACCATCGATATCACCTACAATCCCTCGACTCATTACATAAGCCTTACCTATTGGGTCCCAGTCCTGAACAGCGTAAACACCGCTATCTGGAATGTAGAACAACGCCACATGCTCGCCTTCAATCAACACCGTGGCACCGATGAACGGCATTAAGTCATCAAGCTGACACAATTTCACTTTGGTTAAAGCTGCCATTTACACCTCCTGTTTCACTGGAATACGCTGACCGCGCACACGTTGGTACGGTAAAACTTTGCTGCCCGACGTGCTGTTCAAGAAAGGACGGAAGCGTTGCAGTTTCTGTGGATTATCCAGCGTACTCTTCCACTCACATTGATAGGTATCTACGACTCGTGCCATTTGCTCATCCAATGAATCACATAGGTTGAGAGAGTCATCCAAAATCACTTGTTTAAGGTAATCTAAGCCCCCTTCCATGTTCTCCATCCACACCGACGTACGCTGCAAGCGATCTGCGGTGCTGACGTAGAACATCAATACTCGGTCAATCATGGTGATTAACTCTGATTTGGATAAGTCGGATGCAAACAAATCTGCGTGTCTTGGTCTCATGCCGCCATTACCGCAAACGTATAGATTCCAGCCGTTTTCAGTGGCGATCACCCCAATGTCTTTACTTTGCGCTTCTGCACACTCGCGAGTACAGCCCGATACGGCAAACTTAAGCTTATGGGGCGCTCGTAATCCTTTGTAGCGGTTCTCTAACTCAATAGCTAATCCGACCGAGTCATCAACACCATAGCGACACCAAGTAGAACCCACGCAAGATTTCACGGTGCGCACCGATTTGCCGTAGGCGTGCCCTGTTTCAAAACCAGCATCAATTAAGGTTTGCCAGATTTCTGGAAGCTGTTCTAACTGCGCACCAAATAAATCCACGCGCTGACCGCCAGTGATCTTGGTGTATAGTTCGTATTGCTGAGCAACTTCGCCTAGCACGATGAGTTTGTCTGGTGTGATTTCACCGCCCGGAACACGAGGCACAATCGAGTAAGAGCCATCTTTTTGCAGGTTTGCCATAAAGGCATCGTTAGAATCTTGCAGAGATTGATGTTGAGGCTCCATTATGTGTTCATTCCACAAAGAAGCAAACACAGATGCTGCTGTCGGCTTACAGATATCACACCCATGCCCTTTGCCATGCAGTGCAATTAAGGTGTCGAAGTCTTTGATTTGTTCCACTTGGCAAATATGGAACATCTCTTGGCGACTGAGCTCAAAGTGCTCACAAAGGTGGTTGTTAACCTCTACCCCCATGGCTGCTAATTGAGTATCCAATACCGACTTCACCATATTGCTACAGCCACCACAGCCAGTACCGGCTTTGGTGTTGGCTTTAAGGTCCGTCAGGTTGGTAGTGCCAGCTTGTATCTCGGCAACTAAGTCGCCTTTTGTGACGTTGTGACAAGAACAGATGATGGCGCTGTCTGGCATCTCTCCATCCAGCATTCCGGTATCAAACAGCAGGTTCGCGGCGTGGTCTGGTAGAACCGTTTTGTTCAAATAACACTGTAAGAGCGCATCGTAGTCGCTGTTGTCACCAACGAGAATCGCACCAAGCAATTGGGTGCCGCTCGCATCAACCACCAGCTTTTTGTAGATGCCTGCAACCGCATCTTGCAACACCATTTCCTGTGCGCCTTCGGTTTGCATTTGTGCATCGCCGATAGACGCCACATCCACCCCAAGTAGCTTGAGCTTGGTGCTCATGTCTGCGCCTTTAAAACCTTCGCTTGGCATTCCAGTCAAGACATCGGCAGTGGTTCTCGCCATGGTGTAACCGGGTGCGACTAAACCAAAGATCCTCTGCTCCCAAAGAGCACATTCGCCAATCGCATAAATATTCTCATCGCTGGTTTGGCATTGATTGTTAATCACAATGCCGCCTCGCTCGCCGACTTCTAGTTCAGCTAGCCTTGCCAACTCATCTTGAGGGCGAATGCCTGCGGAAAAGACAATCACATCCACTTCGAGAGGATCTTTGTCTTTAAACACCATACGATGCTTAGCCGTTTCACCATCGCAGATTCGTTCCGTACCCGTCGAGGTGTGAACGGTTAGCCCTAGCGCTTCAATCTTCTCTTTTAGCACTAAGCCAGCACCATCGTCTAACTGCACGGGCATCAGGCGGGGTGCAAATTCAATAACGTGAGTTTCTAACCCCAATAGCTTGAGTGCGTTTGCCGCTTCTAAACCCAATAAGCCACCGCCAATCACTGCGCCTGTTCTTGCGCCTTCACATGCCTTTTTGATTTGTGAAAGGTCATCAAGCGTACGGTAGACAAACACGTTGTCGCGGTCTTTACCTTCAATTGGCGGCACAAATGGGTACGAGCCGGTCGCGAGCACGAGTTGGTCGTAACCCAGCACATCTTCACCATCAAGCAGAATGCGCTTTTGCTCTCTTTCGATGCCTGTTACTTGGCTGCCAAGTACGAGTTGGATGCCATGCATGTCGTACCATTCTTGGTTACTCAGCATTAAATCATCATGAGACTTACCCGCAAACAAAGAGGACAACTGTACACGGTCATACGCGATAAAACGCTCTGCACCAATCACGGTAATTCGGTGCTCCAAATGCGCATTTTTCTGCACTAATTGCTCGACAAGGTGTTGCCCGACCATACCGTTGCCAACCACAACGATGTGGCTTAATGCGTTCTTTACTGGAATCGTTAAAGGACTGTTCATCGCTGCCTCCTCATGCCGTTTGCGCTGCGGTTTTGGGTTTGTCTTCTTTCGAAACAGGAATCTCGACTTTGGATTGCTTCTCGTAAAGAAACTTCAGCACCGCTTGTCGACACTTCTGATACTGCGCATCATCCGCCAGTGCGACACGCTCACGAGGGCGAGGTAGATTCACTTCTAACACTTCACCAATGGTTGCTGCCGGTCCGTTAGTCATCATCACGATTTTGTCGGATAGCAGCACGGCTTCATCCACGTCGTGGGTAATCATGATGACGGTGTTGTTTAGCTCGGCTTGAATCTTCATCAGTGCATCCTGTAAATGCGCACGTGTTAACGCATCCAACGCGCCAAATGGTTCATCCATCAATAAAACCTTTGGTTGAAGTGCCAGTGCTCTTGCGATGCCGACTCGCTGCTTCATACCGCCAGAGATTTCATCCGGCTTTTTGTGCGCGGCATGCTGCATTTGAATCAACTCCAAGTAGTGATTCACTTGTTCCTGAATCCACGCTTTGCCCTTTTTGCCGGCAATTTGTTTTACTGCAAGCTCAACGTTTTGATACACGGTTAACCAAGGCAATAATGAATGGTTTTGGAACACCACTGCGCGGTCAGGTCCCGGTCCAGCTACTTCTCGTCCATCGACGATCACGCCGCCGTCTGTTGGCATGTGTAGCCCAGCGACTAAGTTCAATACCGTTGATTTACCGCAGCCAGAGTGACCAATTAGGGATACAAACTCGCCTTTATTGATTTGTAAATCGACGTTCTTAAGCGCGATGAACTCGCCATCTGGCGTTGGGAATCGCATCCCTAAACGCGTTAGATCTAATAATGCTTTTTCCATGATCTTTTCCCTTATCTCAACGCTTGTTGTTTATTCCAAGACAGCCACTTTTGAAGTTGCAGCATGCCCCTATCGAGCATCAAACCGATAAAACCAATAGTGATGACTGCCACCATGATGCGACCCAATGATGCTGAACTGCCATTCTGGAACTCATCCCAAACGAACTTGCCTAACCCTGGGTTCTGAGCGAGCATCTCTGCTGCAATCAATACCATCCAAGCGATACCTAAAGAGAGACGTAAACCTGTGAAGATCATTGGAATGGCAGAAGGTAATACGATGGTGCGGATGTGCTGCCACCACGAAAGTTGAAGCACTTTACTCACGTTGATTAAGTCTTTATCAACGCTTGTTACACCCACAGCGGTGTTAATCAGCGTCGGCCATAAGCTACACAGCGCCACAGTGATCAGAGAGTTAATGAACGACTTAGCAAACATCGGATCATCACTCACATAAGTGGCACTCACCACCATAGTGACGATAGGCAGCCAAGCCAAAGGTGATACAGGCTTGAGCAATTGAATGATTGGGTTGAACGCTTGATACAGCCCTTGATTAAGACCAAGCACGATGCCAAGCGGAATCGCGATAACCGTCGCCAGCAAAAAGCCCGCGGTTACAGTCACTAAGCTCGTTATGATTTGGTCGAAGAACGTCGGTTTACCTGTGTAAGGACGAATCTTCACTTCCGCATCTGGATTCTTGGCTAACTTCGCAGCATTGCGCTTTTTCTGACGCTCGATAAACGCTTGTTCCTTTTCTCGCTCTTGCCAATGGTCATCGACAAGGTTGCTGAACTGCTGAAAAGTTTGCACAGGTCCCGGTAGCGTACCTAATGAGGTTTGCACTTCTCTCGCCGCTAAGTGCCACATTGCCAAAAAGATTAGCAAACCAATGACGGGTAAAAGCACCAGCCGACTTCGGTTCACTACCTGCTTAGCAGGAAAAAGGGAAATGACATTACTAGACATACTCACTCCTAAGAAATTTACATCCTTGTTATTGCGGGCAGACTCACCTGCCCGCTGTATTTTTTGTAGGACTGCTCATCCTAAACCTTGTCTTTTCCTTTAAGCCCGATAGAGAACTTCTCTAGATATTTATTTGGCTCGCGACCGTCATAAACGATGTTGTCGATAAAGTGTGTTTGTGGCGCGCGAAAACCATCTTCAGCGCTGAAATCTGGGAAGTCTTTTTTGCTCAACACACCATCTTCAATTAGCGCTTGAGCCGCTTGTTGGTAGATATCTGGACGGTAAACCTCTTTTGCGACATCCATGTACCAATCATCGGATTTCTCGCTTGAGATCTGTCCCCAGCGACGCATTTGAGTCAGATACCAAATCGCATCGCTGTAGTACGGATATGTGGCGTTATGACGGAAGAACACGTTGAAGTCTGGCACGTCTCGTTTGTCGCCTTTCTCGTATTCAAATGTGCCCGTCATTGAGTTGGCGATAACTTCGGCATCGGCTCCGACGTATTCGCTTTTTGATAGCATCTTCACTGCTTCTTGGCGGTTGGCATTGTCGTTTTCATCCAACCAATGTGCCGCTCGAATCAAGGCTTTCACTACGCGAATGTGCGTGTTTGGATACTTCTCAGCCCAAGCTTTGGAAACACCAAACACTTTCTCTGGGTTGTTCTTCCAGATCTCGTAATCGGTCACGACTGGCGTACCAATACCTTTGAATACGGCTTGTTGGTTCCATGGTTCGCCTACGCAGTACCCTTTGATCGTGCCCGCTTCCATTGTGGCTGGCATTTGTGGTGGCGGTGTAACACTCAAAAGAACGTCAGCATCCAACTGGCCACTGTTATCGCCTGAGTCTGGTGCGTAAAAGCCTGGATGAATCCCACCTGCCGCTAACCAGTATCGCAACTCATAGTTGTGCGTCGATACAGGGAACACCATCCCCATGTTGAACGGTTTGCCTTTATCCAGATAGCTGTCGACCACAGGCTTCAGTGCATCCGCTTTGATTGGGTGAACAGGTTTGCCATCTGGTTGTTTTGGAATGTATTGCTTCATCTGCTCCCAAGTATCATTGGAAACCGTGATTGCGTTGCCGTTCAAATCCATACTGAACGCGGTAATCACTTCTGCTTTTGTGCCAACACCAATCGTCGCGCCCAATGGCTGACCAGCAAGCATGTGTGCACCAGCAAGCTCTCCGTCGATGACTCGGTCTAAAAGCACCTTCCAGTTTGCTTGCGCCTCTAAAGTTACATACAAGCCTTCGTCTTCAAAAAAGCCTTTCTCATAAGCAACCGCCAGCGGTGCCATATCGGTTAACTTAATAAAACCAAACTTCAGGTCTTCAATTTCTGGCTCACCCAACTCTGCCTTTACGCTGACCGTGGTGAATACCGATAACGAAATTGCTGACACTTTCAGCATCGAACTCCATTTCATTGGTTTGCTCCCATAAAAAAAGCGCCACTACTCCGAAGAGCAGTAGCGCCGTTGCTAAGTCTACAATTACCGCCGTTGATAATTGAGATAAGCGATTCAACAATAAACCCGTTTTAACTAATCCAAGTACTGTGCCAACTTATTTTCTATTTTAAATACAGCATATTAGAGTCTACCCTCGTAACCAAGCAACTGTTTTTGCTTGCTGTTAGTGCAACACGCACCACGGTAGAATTTCTGCCATAACCCCAAAGTAGTAGAGAAGTTAATCCATTAACTGCAATGCCGTAATCAGATTCTTCGCCACTTGTGAGAGCGTTTGGCTCGATTGCATGGCTGAATTTCTAAGCGCTTTATAAGCCTGATCTTCATCAACACTGTGCATCTTCATCAGCAGACCTTTGGCTTTTTCCACCAGCTTGCGCTCTTCGATCTTATGGGTCAGCGATTCAATTTCCGATTGCATACTTTCGAATTTCGCTCTCACTAATGTCGCATGCTCAATCCAAGGTTGAAGTGCAAACTCACTATCGTGCGGCATAAGAACATAGTCCATTTTTTCTGATAACCGATTGATATCATTAGATGAAAGTTGCTTTAAGACGATAAGAAGTGGTGCCGATTTTCTGCGGCAGAAATCGACGATCAAACGCAGTTCTGCCGTTGGCTGCTGCCATCCAACCACAACGCTTGCCGACGGTTCTCGTTGCATTAACGTTTCTAGTTGTGCCAATTGGCAGCCGATGATGTTGTCGTAATCTTTGCTCAATAAGCCGGACAATCGAGCCTGCTCTTGGAGGCTATCACAGCATACTATGACGGGTGTTTTTGACGTTGATCGAGTCATGCACATTCCTTGTTTATATCTCACTCACTAAGAGAGACATAACAAGGACTGTGCCAATTAAAGTTGAAGCGTTTTAACTAGAGGCGAGATGTTCTTTGAAGAAGCCTAGTGTGCGTTCCCACGCGAGCGCCGCTTCTTCTGGTGCGTAGCGTGCTGTTGAGTCGTTATGGAAGCCATGATTGACGTTTTCATACATTAACGCCTGATATTGCGCATCGTTCGCGATCAATTGCTGCTCATAGGCAGGCCATGTGTCGTTAACACGCTTATCGAGCCCTGCGAAGTGAATCATCAACGGCCCTTTGACCTGCTTTTGAATCTCTTGCGCCGCTGGTGTTCCGTAGAAAGGCACACCTGCATCCAGCTCTTCTGGCATTACCGCTGCAAGCATATTGACGATGTATCCACCGAAGCAGAACCCAACTGCGCCCAATTTACCGTTCCCACCCTCGTAGTGTTTAATGAAATTAGCAGCAGCAATAAAATCTTGTTCGATCTTGGCTCTGTCCATCTCTTTCTGCATGGCGCGACCTTCATCGTCGTTCCCCGGATAGCCACCGAGTGGATAAAGCGCGTCAGGAGCGAAAGCAATAAAGCCATCTTTCGCGAGTCGCCTGGCGACATCTTTGATGTATGGGTTTAGACCTCGATTTTCATGAATCACCAACACTGTCGGCGATTTTAAGGTCTTCTTTTGTGGCACAACCAAATAGCCGCGACCTTCCCCATGTCCATTGGGCGAGGCAAAAGTTTCATAGGTTGCTTTGATGTCAGGATCGTTAAATGAAACTTGTTCTGCAAGTGCGTAATTCGGGGTTAGCGCGTCGACCAGTGCTGTCATGCTAAAGCCAAGCACCGCAAGGCCACCCAGCCTGTTAAGAAACTCACGGCGCGAGATTTTTCCGTGGGCGTATTCGTCATACCAATCGAAAGCTTCTTGTGGAATGGGATGTGACGCCTTGTTGTTAGAATTTGAGTGCTTTAGAACCATTATCCTTGTCCTCATTTCTTATCGAAAAGTAAACTCATCAGGCCTCACTGATGTTTGCCCCAACCAGCTGTGAGACACTTCAAGTGATAAATACATCACTGACAAGCTTACACAAACAATAGATAAAGGATTCCGATCCAACAACGTTTCGCAGTTAGCTCGTCACAGGATTAACTGCCACAACAATAGTTTTCCCAATAAGCAAACGCACGTTCAAAGGCCTGTTCCCTATCGTGCACTTGAGCAAAGAGCACAACTGTCATCGTTGCCAAAACCGTATTCGCCATTTGATTCACGTCATCTTCTGACGTCCCAAACGGACAGTTCGTAGGCATTGGCACCTCAGACAGCATTTGCTCCGTCCAGTAGTGCGATGTCACGCCGCTTGTTTGGCTTAACCATACCGTTTGGCTTACTTTCGGGTTGTATTCTGATTCGCCCGATTGCCCTTTGAATGACACAACAGCGTGAGCGGTTTGACCGATTTCATATTCGACTTCTGCATGAAGTTGTTGGAATCCAGGATGGAAGCTACCACGGATACCAACCGTCGCCTGCCCCGGATTCAATGCACGAACCACGGTATTAATCGGCGTTCTCAGCCCATAACGATTCTTCCAACCGATCATGGTTTCTGCTTGTGGAGCAAATGCGCTGAGCGGTAGATACACGATGTTTTGTGTTTCTAAGACACGCTTTGCTTCTTCTGCTGATTCCGCTTTCTCGATAGCAAACTTGTCGAGGTAATCTTCTGCGTGTAAACGTCCAGATTGACGGTCGTGATAGCCATGCATCAGCACTTTATGACCATTATCGGCAAGGATCTTCGCTGCTAACAGGTGCCAAGGCTGACCTGCCGCTTCACGTTTGCCTGCGTAACATGGCCAGTCGATGTCTGCACCAATAGCAGGCATGCGGGATTGGAATGCTTTCACAAAGCCAGCGATTTCTTGTTGAGTCTCGTTTTGTACGCGGATCAGCATCAGCAGCATTGCCATTTGATCATCATCGCACTCTCCGTTTAGGTATTCATCCATAACTCGAAACGCTTGGTCAAAGTTCAGTGGTTTTCTACCACGTTCGCCACGACCGACTGTTCTGATACACTCCAAAATGCTGCTCATATTCCCTCGTATTCCGTCACTGACTGTACGGTTTCTATTAGTTGTTCGCGCAGTTTGACAACTTCTCCCATCACAATCAATGCTGGGCTCACGCCTTTAAGTGTAATCGATAACTCATTGAGCTGATTGAGTTGTGTAACGTGCACTTCTTGTTGAGGGCTGCAACCATGAGTGATGATCGCGACTGGGAAATCTTCTCTCATACCAGCGTCGATTAAACCGATTTGTATGTCTGCCGATTTTTCTAATCCCATGTAGAACACCAATGTTTGTCCGCTTTGCATCAATTGGCTCCACGCTTCAAATGCGCCTGTTACCACTTGCCCTGTAACAAAGGTAACGCTGCGAGCAACGCCACGATGAGTCAGCGGAATCAAGCTGTTTGCTGAACACCCAATCGCAGCGGTAATGCCGGGTATAACTTCGTAAGCGATTGAGTGTTTGACGAGCGCTAATGCCTCTTCGCCTCCACGGCCAAATACGAATGGATCTCCCCCTTTTAAGCGCACAACTCGCTTTCCTTGCTGAGCGAGCGACACCAACAAATCACAGATTTCTTCCTGACCAATACTAGGTTGTCCGCATCGTTTGCCCACGTAAATCCAATCGACTTGTGGCGAAGCCAACTCCAAAATATCTTTGTTAACCAAACGGTCGTATAGCAATACCTCTGCCGATATAATCGCTTTCACTGCCTTCACGGTTAACAAGTCTGGATCGTGCGGTCCTGCTCCGACAATCCAGACAAAACCTTTGTGGTTCGTATCTAGATCTGCGGAGTGATTTTCTAAAAGCTTGTTAAGTTTGCTTGCTTGGTCATGCTTAGAAAAGCAAGACGAGCGTTCTTGATTCTGACTCGCTTGTCCTTTCTTAAACCAAGACTTTTGATAAGGCGCTTCCATGTGCTTATCCTCTTTATGACTTACTTTATTTGAATCGCCAGACTTTGCTGGTTCGCTTGCTGTTTGCCCTTTTGATGCTGATGTCTGTCGACCATTTGTTTGATTTGAGAAACGCACGAACCACAGTTAGTACCGCATTTGAGTTTGTTTTGAAGCTGGGTCAGTGACGTGCAATCTTGTTTCTCCATCGCGTCATGTATTTGTTTATCGGTGACACGGAAACAACTACAAACCAGTTTAGCGCTGCTTTGCGATTGAGTAATGGTAAGCAGTTGCGATAGCTCCATCGGTTTGCCAATCAAGCCAGTAAAGTTGGTGTAGTCGGTTTGAATCGGTTCACTAGACACCACCAAAACAGAACGAATGATACGAACATCTCCAACAAGATCGTAATCCACCGCTAGCCAACCTTGGGCAATATCAATCGTGATCCTGCGGCTCTTTTCCGTTCGACAAAAACTCTGCTTTTTTGGTCGTTTATCGTGTGCGAAGCGCCAGATGCCCAAATTACTTTCTGATTGAAATGCGCTGTAGAGAAACTTGCCGGAATCAAACTGTGTCCCGATGAACATACCGTAGGTTTTTACCGCTGCGTCTTGCACTTCAACATAAGACGACTTAAACGCAGGTTGCCCAGAAATAGGGTCTTTTGCGCTGTTTATTATCGCGTTAACACTGCTTTCACCCCCATATCGGCCCGCCCAGTGCATTGACATAAACAGCTCCTGAAAACCCAAACCTTCATCAATGGCCACTTTGGCATAAATACTGGTGTTTGAAGTAGGCTGGAACAGCTTGGTGAGTTGTCCTGCTTTTAAGCGATTTTGAGTGGCGGAGAGTGTGTTCATGTACACGGTTGGTTCTAACTCTGAGGCGGCAAGGTGTGCGATATGCCCTGTACGCGTCATGGTATGCCATTGGTCGCGTTGTCTGCCCGTATTGAGCCACCAGCCTTTTGTTCTCTCTAAGCGTTGAGGCAATTCACTGGTCACGACAAAACGCGCTTTACCATCTGGGTGCGAATAGATTCCTTCAGCAAAAGGGCGCTCTCCTCCCCATTGTGTCGGCACCCACTCCTCGTATTCTTGCTCGGTTAAGTTCGCGTATTGAGACAGGTCGAGCTTCAATGGCGAATCAGTATTCATGCCTGTCATCGCCGCATATTCCCTGAATACCGCCCGCTCAGAAGTAAACGCAAAGCCATTTTGTGTCTTTTCCAATGTACACAGAGCTTGTCCGACTTGGCTTATCGCCCACCAATCTGGTTTTGCTTCACCAGGAGGCGTTTGAAACTGACGCTGCCTTGAAAGTCGACGTTCAGAGTTGGTTACCATACCTTGTTTCTCACCCCAACCAGCGGCCGGCAGCAACAGATCCGCGTAATGCGCTACATCCGAATCCGCTGTAATATCGGAAACAATCACAAACGGACAAATCTCTAGTGCACGTTTTACCAATTGGTTATCTGGTAAAGAAACCACGGGATTGGTTGCCATGATCCACAGAACTTTAATCTCACCACACTCTACCGCCTCAAACAGCTCAACGGCTTTTAAACCGGGCTGAGTGGCAATTTCGGGTGAATCCCAAAACGCCTGCACTTGCTTGATAGACTCTGAGTCAAAAGCACGATGAACCGCTAACTGGTTGGCCAATCCACCGACTTCTCGTCCGCCCATCGCATTCGGCTGACCTGTAATAGAAAACGGCCCGCAACCTGACTTGGCAATTTTACCTGACGCCAAATGTGCATTAATAATGGCATTGCCTTTATCGACACCATTTTCGGCTTGGTTAACCCCTTGGCAAAACAGCGTGATTGCGGTTGGGCTTTGTGCGAACCATTGGAAGAATGTCGTTAGTTTTTCTTCTGAAATACCAATGGAAGACGTTAAATTAGTGACATCGTAACGCAAATCAGAAACTTCTTCTGCAAGCGCATCAAACCCGTCGGTGTAGGAATTTATGTATTCAGAATCAATACATTGCTGCTCGATAAGAAACTTGAGCAGCCCATTAAAAAGTGACACATCCCCATCGTTTTTAATCGGTAGATGCAAATCCGCTTGCTGCGCGGTGACCGTCTCACGCGGGTCAATGACCACCAGCTTGAGGTTAGGATTGCTCTCTCTCGCTTGTTGAATACGTCGGAATAACACGGGATGCGTCCAAGCGGTATTCGCACCGCAGATGATCAACAGCTCGGTATTATCAATGTCATCGTAATTGACTGGAACCACATCTTCGCCAAATGCGCGTACGTGAGCAGCAACCGCAGAAGACATGCATAAACGGGAATTGGTATCGATGTTCGCGCTACCCACATAACCTTTCATGAGTTTGTTGGCGACGTAATAGTCTTCCGTCAACAACTGACCAGAAACATACATCGCAACAGAATCTGGTCCAAACTCTGCTTTCGCTTGATGGATCTCTTGTGCAATTAAGTCTGTGACCGACTGCCATGATACTTCTTTTTCCCTTAGCTTGGGGTAGAGCAATCTTGAAGGCATTTGTAAGCTTTCTGCTAATGCGACACCCTTTACACACAGTGAACCGGAATTGGCCGGATGAAGTGCATCTCCAATAATCTTGTTATTGCTGATTTCAATTCCGCAGCCTACTCCGCAATACGGACAAGTTGTCTTTCTACACCCTTGTGACATAACGCCTCCTGCGCGACTAATCCTAAATTACAGGCAAAAAAAAGCCTCTCCCGAATCGAGAGAGGCAGCAATGCCTTTAACGCTGTTAGTACATTTTCAAAAGTAATACCCTATCCCGCTCTCGCCTGCTATAGAGAGCGGCGCATCGAGTTAACGATGAACATTTATCTCAAAGCAAACGAGGTGCCAAGATTGAAAATCTTTAATTTACAAAACGTTAGAATGTAAACAACTATTGCAAAGTAATACCGCGCACTGATTGAGTGCAAGTTTCGTTCATTATCGTGCAGGGTTACTTTACTAATTCCATGACCAATCTAGACTCTTCGTCACCGAAATAATGCGCTTCTTCTTTTAAGACTTTGAAGCCAAGGGACAGGTACAAAGACAATGCAGGCTGATTATTCGGATCGACCGTCAACTTCACACTTGAGCCCAACTTCAACGGCGCGATGGCACTTTCAATCAGAGAACGCGCAATACCCTTACCACGATGTTGAGTATCGACAGCCAGTGACATGATCCAATATTGCTGTGCATTTGTGCTTGTCGTCAGCAAAATATACCCTGCGACTTGCTCCCCCTCTTTCGCCACTAGTAAGCTTTCCCCCCAACAATCAAAAGCTTGCCGAAAGAAAAATTGAGGATAGGCATGTTCTCCAAATAAAGTATTTTCAAGCGTATACACAGCCAATAAGTCGTCTTTATGTGCAGACAGAATGTCCATTCAATGATTCCTCCTTTAACATTTGTGGCGGCAGTATATACCTAAAACTCATCTAAATGCAGGACTCATAGACCTGCCACTTGCTAGCCCTCCAATATGCACCATGGCTCATTAAGTAAGAGCACGCTTCTTTAGCATATACATCCATGATTAAGTTTTAACCACAAAATCAAAAACCACCCATTAGTAAAAATTTGAAATATAACACCAATTTATTGCTTAAGTTTTAGATTAAAATTCTGGTTTTTAAAAAAATTCATAGTTTGATAAGTTACAACCACCCCTTATCTTCAGCATGATTCACCACACTTCCGATGTGATAACAAACACCAAAACCTATACCATTCTCCGCATTATTATTTTTATAAAAGCGAGTTTTAAGTGAAAGAATCTCGAAATGCGTTAAATTCCAGTGAATTAAACACAACAACATCTTGGTCAAAACACGACACACATTGGGTCCTTAGTCTGTTTGGAACAGCCGTTGGTGCAGGCATTCTATTTCTGCCGATCAACCTTGGTATTGGCGGGTTTTGGCCGTTAGTCGCAATGGCTGTGCTTGCTTTCCCAATGACTTATCTTGCCCACCGTGGTTTAGCTCGCTTTGTACTGTCTTCCAAGATCAAAAATGCAGACTTTACTGATGTAGTGGAAGAGCACTTTGGCGCAAAAGCGGGTCGCTCTATTTCACTGCTGTATTTTCTTTCGATCTTCCCGATCCTGTTAATTTACGGCGTCGGTATTACCAATACCGTAGACAGTTTTATGGTTAACCAAGCTGATATGGCTTCTTTGCCTCGCCCTCTGCTTTCAGGTGCACTAGTGTTTGCATTAATTGCCATTATGATGGCGGGCGAAAAAGTCATGCTACGGGCTTTTGCCATTATGGTTTACCCATTAGTGGCTATTCTTGCCTTTCTTTCATTTTACTTGATACCAAACTGGACCATGCCAATCATGGACGCCCCTGAAGCGTCTGCTTTTGCTAGCACTATGTGGTTAGCGGTTCCTGTGGTTATTTTCTCGTTTAGTCACGCTGCTGCGATTTCAAGCTTTGCAAATGTGCAACGTCGCCATTATGGCGATCAAGCGGATGCGAAATCCGAAATAATTCTTCGACGCACTAGCATCATGTTAATTGCGTTTGTGCTTATTTTTGTCTTTTCGTGTGTATTAGCGCTGTCACCAGAGCAATTGGCTCAAGCTAAAGAACAAAACGTGTCGGTGCTGTCTTATTTAGCCAATGCAACAGACAACCCATTTATCGCAACGCTTGGTCCTTTGGTGGCTTTTGTTGCTATCACTTCCTCTTTTCTTGGGCACTTTTTAGGTGCACGCGAAAGCTTAAATGGTTTAATTACTAAACACTCTAAACTGTCTGAAAAGCGAGTTGATCGTATCAGCGTTGCAGTACTTTTCTTTTCAATCTGGGCAGCAGCGATCATGAACCCAAGCATTCTTGGTATGATGGAAGCGTTGTCAGGGCCTGTTATCGCGATGATCTTATTTATTATGCCAATGTTAGCGGTATACAAAATCGATGCATTGAAACAATATCGTGGGAATGGCTCAACTTACTTTGTTTTAACTGCGGGCATTGTAGCGGTAAGTGCATTGATTTTTAGCTTCTTCAGCTAAAAAGTAGTTATTAGGTTGGATTTTCAGGGGAATACCTTATACGAGATTAAGGTGATTCCCTGAATTTTCTTACTCTTAAGCGGGTAACCATCGTTACCATTGACTCTTAAATAAGAGCAAAAACGCCCGCAATCATAAGTACTGAAGCGATACAAGTGCGGCCAATAATACCGAAGTGTGAAGGTTGAATCATTTCATTATGCATAGTTAATCTCCTGTTTATTATAAAAGCCATTTTTTATTGGCTTAATAACACTATGTCTAATATCGAGTTTTTTAACAACCCATACAAACATTAAATATTTATGACAGAAAGATAATTTTTTAGCGAACCAGCCATCTTTCGAGATGCGAATCGCACCGACTAAATGATGAAACTTACACCACTAACAATGTTCGACACACTAGATTCGTCGCACTGTTTATCTTGTCGTTAAATCAATCTTTCCACTTTTGAACAGATTTATCATTATAAATCAGAATATTAGCCTCACCTTTCGCGAAACTTTCTTCACAAGCCGTTCGTAACTCGGAATCCATCCGCACTTAGCCAATAAGAAGTGATAGACTTACCTAGTATTAGGGTTAAACGAGATCACATTTTATTAATAAGCTCATGCACTTTCCGATTAAAACGCTAACTTGCGCGCTGTTCTCAGTACTTGGATTCTTCTTCCATCCAACCCATGTACTTGCCAACACAGAAAAACAGGGCTATCTGGAAGAACACATTTCTCCTCAAAGCAGCTCCATGCTCAATCTCTATTTTCGTTCAATGGGTAAGCCGCGCTCAATTGAAGAAGATGAATTAGTTGCGCCACAGAATGCGTCAGCGGAATCTCTTGCCCTTTATTACTTTGCGCGCCTTTACCTAAAGCGCTACGAAGGTGTTCCGCTGCCCAAAGATATGCCTGATTTAATTGAGTTTGGGACAGAGCATCATTTACCGTGGGTAGTCGCTGAAGCACAGCTTAATAAAGCGGTAACCATGATTGAACTAGACGACAATTGGAATGCAGAACTTGTACTCCATGACATCATCGCTGAAGCTCGCGATCTCGGCTATTTAGCGCTAGAAGGAAGAGCATATCGCTGGCTAGGGAACTTAGAGGTTTCACGGAATCAACTACGTAGCGGACTCAAGTATTACCGAACCGCCTATGAGTTGTTAGAGAGAACCGTGTTTGAAATGCAAGTTGCCATGACGCTGAATAACATCGGTACCGTCTACATCGATGCATCCGATTGGGCTCGCGCCAGTAGCTACCTTACGCAAGCACTCGATACCTATTTAAACAGCGAATATCAATATGACAACAGCCTTTTCATTGGGGTTATCTACGCAAACTTAAGTATTGTTCACTTAAGCAGTGGAGATAGCGAAAAGGCAGAATACTATTTTAATGAAGCAATCCGACTCTCAATGCAAACGGGGTCAGACGTCATCAAACATTATTCATTATCCAGCTTCTCACAAATGTTAAGTTCGATAGGGAAAATTGATGAAGCGTTGATGGTTGCACAGCGTTGCGTAGCTCTCCCTATCACGGGAAACGTAGAGGCGAAGAAAATGCCTTGTTATGAAGCATATGCAGAAGCATACCTCGCAGATGAACAATACGATAAAGCTATTTCGACAGCTATCAACGTACTTGAGCAAACTAAATCAACCGATGAGCTAGAAATACGACAGCGCATTGATATGCTGTCGGTCCTAGTAAACGCGAATCAAACCCTTAATAATTTTGAAGCGGCTTTTCGTTACTTAACTCAGTTAAGAGAGCTAGAAGCTGAATTTTCTCATCATATTCACGGCGAAGAGATGATTAATATTAAGTTTGACCTCGAAGCTAAGTTAGCTCAGAAAGAACTCAAGCTACTAGAAACGAAAAATGCGTTGCAAGCTTCAGAGCTGCGTTCACAACGCTATAGAGAAATGTTCTACTTTATCGCTATCGCAGCGATTGGTGTCGTTGGCTTTCGTTACGTACTACGCGTTAGGCGTATTAATAAAGCACTCACTCAAGAAAATACTACCGATCCATTAACTCAATTGCACAACCGTCGCTACCTTCCCATTTGGCTGGATAAAATGGCTCGTAGAAGCCCAGATAGAACGTTTGCCTTAGCCGTATTAGATATCGATCATTTTAAAACGTTTAACGATGAATATGGGCATGATATTGGCGACAAGATGTTAATGCATATTGCCAGGTTATTTAATGAATCGACTCGCTCTGGGGATCTACTCATCCGTTGGGGTGGAGAGGAGTTTGTCTTATTATTTGAAGTAAACAGAACTGAAGATTGCGCTAAATTCTTGGATCGATTGAGATATATCGTGGAAAACACGCCACTAGTGGTTGACTCTAAGTCACTAAACGCGACAATTTCTCTCGGAGCTGTCGACAGACTGTCCGTAAAAACTATTCAACAAGAATGGGATCAATGGTTTTTCTTCGCAGATCAAGCTTTGTATGACGCAAAGCAAGCAGGAAGAAATCGCTTCGTTATTCACCCGACGTCATAAGAGCAAAATGAAAAAAATCCTAACCATCGCTATTTTTGCGCCTGCACTTCTCACTGCGTGTAGTAACCATCAAGCCTCTCAACTGGGAATGCGCAGTAGCAGTGTTAACGTATATGCCCAGCAAATGAGTAACACTCAGTTGTGCGAGACCCTCTACTACAACCGTGCAACCAACCAAACCAAAGTTGCGATTGGCGCTGAGTTTAACCGACGTGGTTTAAACAAGAAGTGGTGTGATAGTGAGTTCAATAAGCTATACATCAAAAAGTGGATTGATAACGTGTTACCCAAAGAAAAGGCCAAACCGAAGAAACCAATGGCGACAATTCAACCCGCTTCAACTAAATAATCCTTCCTCTCAAAGCAGACAGTACGACCGTATTTTCTGCTTTTTACTTTTCATGCGTGCGCTATTCGACATTAAAAAACCCTATAATTTCAGTGAATTAACACTGACTCATGTTGTTCGTCGAACTTTTGATGTAAACAAGTTGTAAATGGTTTTCGTCCTTATTCTTTGTCGTTAGCTTTGTTTATTCCTGTTAGAGGAATATGAAACAGGAGCTAAAAAATTCCAAACAAAGACATGAGGTCAAAAATGGAAATACGCATTAACCGCCTATTTGCTGCTATGTTGGCAGTAGGCATTGCACCTGCCGTCTCGGCGTTTGATCCACTCTATTCTGAACAATGGCACTTAGACAACACAGGGCAAACTGCTTTTGCAGCTAACCCAGCTGTTGCTGGGAACGACCTAAACACCAAGCTCACTCAAGCAATGGGTATTGCGGGTATTGGTGTAAAAGTCGCGGTCATTGATTCTGGAGTGCAGATCGATCACCCAGATCTTGCAGGTAATATAGTTACAGGTAGCAGAAATTTCGTCGAAGACTCTTCTTTCCCATTAAGTTATCCGGTTGATACCAATGGTCACGGCACTGCTGTCGCCGGTTTGATCAGCGCAGTCGGCAACAATGGTGAAGGTGGACGCGGTGTTGCTTCTCACTCTTCTCTTATTGGTTTTAACTGGTTAGCCAACCAGACATTAGAAGGCTGGCTAATCTCTCACGGCATGGACCCTGCCACACGCGATGTTCGTGTATTTAACCAAAGCTACGGTTTCAGCCCGATCAACCCAATAACTTTTGATGAAAGCGATCCTCAACTTAAACTTGAAATGGACGTGATAAAAAATGTCAGCGAGAGTAACTCATGGGGACGCGGTGCTGTATTTGTTAAGTCAGCCGGCAATGGTTATCGCTATTTCAATGCGGGAAGATTCTTCGTGTTGCCAAGTAACTTCTTTGCTGGTGGAGACAACCAAGGCTTGCCGATGCACAACTCCGCTCAGTCTTATGACAACGCCAACTACTTTAATTTAATCACCAGTGCACTACGTGCGGATGGCACGCGAGCGAGTTACTCATCGGTGGGATCTAACGTATGGGTTGCCGCACCAGCAGGTGAATATGGGCAAGACTTCCCTGCCATGGTCACCACCGATTTGATGGGTTGTGAAGAAGGGCAAAATACCAGCGACGGCCTTGGTATCAATGGCTTACACGGCGGTACGGAGCTAGACCCGAACTGTAACTATACCAGTACAATGAACGGAACCTCGTCGGCTGCGCCAAACACGTCCGGTGCCATCGCGGCAATCATGTCCACAAATCATGCACTTTCTGCTCGTGATGTACGTGCTTTACTAGCAGAAACAGCAAAAGTAACGGATAAAACGCATCCAGGCGTACAACTTGAATTTACTAACCACAAAGGTGAACAGGTTAGCTACGAGGCTATTTCTCCTTGGCAGAAAAACGCTGCAGGCGTAGATTTCCATACTTTTTATGGCTTCGGCGCTGTCGATTTGGATGAAGCAATGCAACGTGCTCGCATGACGAATCGTGTTTTACCGCCTCAAGTTATTACGCCCTGGGTTAATAATGCTAAAGAAGTCAGTGTACCCGATGCGAGTCTGGCTGGCGGTTCATCAAGTATCGCTATTGCCGATGATCTGAAGGTAGAATCCGTTCAAGTGAAATTGACATTAGACCACTCTCGCCTGCCCGACTTAGCTATCGAGCTCGTTTCGCCATCAGGGACTCGTTCCGTTTTGCAAACACCACGTAATGGTCTTGTTGGTCAATCTCTTGACCCAACGATTACTGGCTACAAAGACCAACTAATGTTGTCTAACCAGTTCTATGGCGAAGATGCAAAAGGCGAATGGACATTACGAGCAATCGATACGAATGGCGACGAAGTCTTTTCTTACATTGCATATTTTAACTCTTCAACCATCTATGACGTTCCGATGGCAAACAACGCTCAGCCAGGTGTTATTAAGAACTGGTCGATGCGCATCTTTGGACACTAAGGAGTCAATTACATGAAATACATATCATTTTCTATGCTGGCTCTTTCTATGATGACGGCTAGCGCATACGCTGAGCAACAACTCTCTCAACAACCCGCACCTGAACTGTTTGTGCCTTCAGAAGCGGTTGAGATTAATGGCCAAGATTATCGCAAGGTGCAAACAGGTACAGCTAGGAGCCTATCCGAAGAAGTAAAACTTCAAGCCGGTGATGAAGTGTTTAAGAATGCGTTTAGCAATGTATCCAAGGCCACTGGACTGGTTTACATCACGGTAAACAACCCTAACGAAGCGAAAGCGGTCGCCAAAGAGCTAAAGCTGGAAGTTGTCTTCGCAGAGGGAGAGTCTGCGGTGTTAAAAGCATCTCAAGATCAAGACCTACTGAGCATTAGCGACTATCTAAACGCAGACAGCCGGGTAAAAGCGTCTAAAATTGAACTAAACAGCGGTAAGTACCGTGCACAATAATTCTCTAGCAAGAGAAGTTGGCTGATAAAACCATGCCTCGGCAATTGCTGAGGCATTTTTATAGGTGGGTATAGAAACCCTCTTTTTCTTTTGTAGATTACTACGGAACTAGCATGATATTTAGGGGAACGTGTCCGGCAACGCCTGTCATTTCTTAAATAAAATAACTTCGGTTCTTAGTTTATCCTGCGTGGTTTCTTGCGGATTATCTAAGTAGCGCTCAATCCCTAATGGACTGATTTTGGCTTTCATACCACTCTGGCGAACCAAGTTCATCGCTAAAGCCCATGCATTTCCTAAAAACTGATATTCCCCGCGGTGCTCGACGACAAATGTTTCACTCTCAGGTATGGTACCGGAAACAGCTCCCTCTGGCGCAGTTACCGCGTTATCAAGTGGTAAGCAAGTGATAAACTCAAACGTGCATTTCTGCATATCCATCGACTCATAATAACAAAATAACTCGCCGTTCACAGATAAGCCCTTATCATCAACTATCTGCTTTAACTTGTGAACTTGTTCTTCTATTACCGGACCTAATTCTGGAATGCTGGCCTCGCCTTTTATTCCGATGTAATGAACCTGAGGCTGGGTTCGATTACCAATTTCAACCAAGTCTGAGAGCACTTGTCCGGTTTCAAGTTTGCTTTTGAGCATGCGTAGCCCACGTTGATAATCCATCTCTATCATCGACTTAAACATACTTTTCAAAAAGAACAGATACCAAGGAACGCGTGATTGCATTTGCCATTCGACTAAACAACCACCTTGTGACGGCGTCACTATTAAAGTCACCTTTCCGTGACTCTTGATTGGGCGAAAGAAATGAAGCTCCATATCTAGCCGATGTTCTTGCGTGCTTTCAAGTACGATGGCACCAGTCCCAATACGCTGACCATTCCATTGGTAACCGGCTCCAACGTGACCTTGATTATCGCTGAATGTCAGCTCGCAGCTTGGTTCAAGAATGATCCAAGGTGACCAATCAGGCCAGTTATTAAAATCCTTGAGATAGCCAATAATCTCGCTTTGATTCTTATTAATTTCAATACTTCTGCTGACCTGATAAGAAAGCATAACGGTTCCTCAAGTTTCCGCGTCACTAACTTCAGTCTAATTCAAATTCCAGTTTTTTCTTGTTTGACTGTGGGTTAGACGCACAAAGCTAGGAACGGAATTCCACTTTCGCACTAAATCGAACACCATCATCGTCCAGTATTAACGCCCATCCCATCCGTTCACATATGCGTTGTACGATAACAAGCCCACAGCCGTAGCCGGCGTTGTACGTCTCGTTACCATCGTGACGATTCAGGATCTTAAGAGCATGACCATCCAACTCAATCTCAATATCTCCCACACTATAGCTAAAGGCGTTTTTAATCAGATTGTTGATAACAATGGTCACAAAACTCTCTGGTGCATTCACGACACCACTATGTTGTTCGTGCAAAGAATAATTCGAATCTTGCTTTGCAAATAAAGGAGCCAGCTCTTCCAGTTGTTTTTGTAAACAAGTAAGAAGCTGATGCTCTCCGTAATGCTGAGGCTCTACTTTCTCTTTACCGAGCAAGAGAAACGCTTCTGTCAGTACGCGCATGTCTTCACAAGCTGACTGCATTCTCGCGATGGCTTTTTGCGCGACTCGAGGTTGTTCTGGAATACGCGTTAGAATGTCTGTTGAGCCTTTGATCACCATGATTGGCGTTCTCAACTCATGCGATGCAAAACGACTAAATTCTTGTTCTCGTTTGAAATAGCCCGCTATATCGTTTTTATTATCCAGCAAAGTCTGCTCTATCTGGCGTGTTTCGCTGAACTTAGTTTCAACTTGGAAAGCGGGTTGATCCGGTGACATTTGGCTAATTTTGTCTTCAATTTGCGCTAATGGCCGAGACAATATTCGAACCATGTAAATACCATACCCAACCATGACAAATGAAAACAAACCACCGAGCAGCAGCGTAAACTGATGCAGCGAGCTTTCGTATTCGTCCAAGTAATCATCGGAGTCATCTTGAAATACAATGTACATAAGCCCCTTCCCTGAGGGGTGTTTCAATACAACAAAGTGTTTGTCTTCTTCACCAAGCAGATATTCGTAAAAACCGGGCGAAGTAAAAGAGAGCAACCAATCCGGTGTCGGTGCTTCACTCCAATATGAGTTGAACTCCAATACGTTTGGCAATGGCGCATCCCAGCCCTGTTTCTCGAAATTTTCACTATAAAGCGCAGCTTCAGTATCAAGCCAGTGATGTAAACTCAGCACTTCAAGTTTGTTTTCTGCCACATAAATCAGCGACCAAAAAAGAGTAAACATCACAAGCGTCATCACCCCAAAACCCCAACGGATCTTGCGATAAATACTTGGATATTCGTTATGCTTTAAGTCGGTAACCTTGTCCATGAATAGTCTCTAATCGTGATTCTTCAAAACCTTTGTCTAACGCGGTTCTTAAACCATAAATATGGCTACGAAGTGCATCACTTCCGGGTGGTTCGTCTCCCCACACACTATCGATCACTTCTGTGCGCGAAACCGATGCTGGAGCACGTTGGAGAAGTAACTTTAAAATCTTGGTTTGAATTCGGCTCAGCTTAATTTCTTTGTCTTTTCTCGTCACTTTGCCTGTGCGCGCATCTAAACAAATGTCCGCAAACTTGAGCGTGCCAATATCTTGCCTTGGACCGCGATTAGCCAAAGCATGAACACGCAAACTAAGCTCTTCCATCGCAAATGGCTTCATTAAATAGTCATCGCCTCCCGCTTTAAATGCCGCGATTTTGTCATCTAACGTATCTTTTGCGGTTAGGAAGAGGATTGGCGTTCCACAGAGCTGATCTTGTCGAAGTTTCTGTACCGTACTAATGCCATCGAGCTTAGGCATCATGATATCCATGATGATTACATCGTAATGATTATCCTCGATTAGCTTCAGTGCGGCCTCACCATGATACGCACAATCGATAATCATGCCTTCAAACTCAAGATAGTCCGCAATCGTCTCCGAGACATTGTGGTTGTCATCTACAATTAAAATTTTCATAAAAATCACATTTCTTCACGATCTCTTCACGATATGCCCAATAAGATACAGGCAATTTCCTAAACTAGCTCGTAAATTGAGGTTAATACAATGAAAAAACTCGCTCTTATTTCTGTAGTAGGTTTGGCATTGTCTGGTTGTGGTGGTTCAGGTGGTGGCAGCAATAGCGATAGCACACCAACTCAACCAGTAGTGAAACCAAGTGTAGCGATTGGCTCTGTTGAAGCGGTCAACGCTGAAGAAAACACGTTAACCGTCAATGGATATACATACCATGTGTCTGGGGTGGTTTATAGCGATACATCAATGCAATTGGCCGATGTAGAACCCAAAATGATGGTTCAAGTAGGAACAGATGTTCGTAAAGCGTCTGACGATGGCTTCTTAGTAACACTTGAGCCAACCATTACCGGACGTGTTACAGCAATTGATTATGTGAAGAAAACATTTACGGTAAACGGCGTAGATCTGCAGTTTGACGGTTTAAGTGATGATATAGAGATCAACGACTGGGTGATGGTGTCATCCTTGCCGACTGCTGATGCAGGTTATCGAGTGTTGTCTGTGGTCGAGATCGACGTAGATAACGATTACCCAGCCCTTGGAAGCTACTACGAACTGGAAGGTCGCATTACTAGTATCGATGAAAATGCTGGCACGTTTGAGCTTGGTACAAATATAACCGTATCTTACGACAACATTAGCCAACTTAGCATCGGCCAATGGGTGGAAGTAGAAGGTGAAATGCAAAACGGCGTCTTCATGGCAAATGAGGTAGAAGTTGAAGGCTACGACGTCATAAGCAATGACAGCGATGTGGAAGGCATCGTGACTTGGGTTGCAAATGATTACAGTGAGTTTTCATTAAACTACCGAGGTGCATTCTTCATCGATAACGCAACACGATTTGAAGATGGCAGCAAAGCGAACCTAAAACAAGGTCAAGAAGTGGAAGTAACGTCTGTCATGAAAAATGGCAAACGCATCGCTACCGTTATTGAGTTTGAGCAACCAGACTTTGACGATAACAACCAATGGCAAGGTAAAGAATTTGAATGTGAAGGATACGTATCAAACTACGATGCTGAAGCAAGAACATTTGACATCGAGCGTTGCGAAAACGACGCAGATCAATTGCTAAACAACACTACCGTTGTGATTGATGTACAAACACGCTTCCAAGGCATCGAAGAACTTAACCTAAATGGTGCTCGTGTCGAAGTCGATGGTGTAATCATCAACGACCAAAATATTGCCCGTGAAGTGGAGTTGGACGTTTACGACAACTGATACCTTCTACGCTAAAGAAAAAGTGTCACTTCGGTGGCACTTTTTTGTTTTTCTATTTTTAAATCCTCTCTCTTCTTTTGGCTCACTTTAGTAGCGAAACCTTACAGTAAAAAAGAGCGCCGATTGACGCTCTTTTCGATCTCTAATTGATAACCAATTATGCGGCCTCTATCTGACCTATCCAATGATAATGGTGGTTGGCTTTTTTACCCACTAAACCGAGCTCTGCCAATTCCTCAAACACCTTGTCTACCTCTTCCGCAGATAGCCTAAATTGTTTTGCAACGGCTTTTTTAGTGCACGTAATTTGATGCGTTTTAAGTGCATCGCTCACTTGCTCTAACAAAGTTTTCGGTTCTTTTGGCTCTTCAGGCTCCGGCGTTACTGGTATTTCTTGCTCTTCTTCCTCTTTGATATGAGGAAGATACCCCACTGGCTCTGGTTCGATATCGCGAACCGTTTTCAGTATCATGCCCTCATTTCGGCGGTAGAAATGTCGAAACCGTTGCTCTTCACCAATCAGGCCGACAAAAAATGCAGCAAAGAAATCCAACAAAATCGAAAGAAATACAACCAAGCCAAGCTGAGCTTGCTGAGAGGTGGTACCAAATGCGTTGGCTAGGCTATCAATCAAACCAATCACTGAGCCTTGCGTGACCGGTGGCAAACTATCACGTTCCATAGCCAAGCGTTGCTGCTCTTCGCGTAAGGTTTTGTTTTGCTCCTGAATGCGAGTTACACCGGTCGCGATACGCTCCATCTCGATGTATTTCTGCGCTGCCATATTGTTGAGCTCAATCTGTTTATCGATTGCCGCAATTTGGCGATTAAACGCTTCTACTTTCGCCTGCTCTACCGAAATATGACTTTGTGCGCTGTTTGTTGCACTGTTAATGCCACCAATACTGCCGCCAATGGAGATCGCAGCTAAGACTAAATAAAACACGAGAGCGGTTGCCGCCCCTGTATAGTTGCGATGGGCTCGGCGCTCACCGTATTCATACCAAGCGTAGAACTTACCCGCTTCAAAAATAATCGCTAAACCACCAAATAAGGTTTGCATCATCGGGTTTTCGTCGATCGACAAAAACAGCAATAGAGAAAAAATAGTCGATGCTAAAATCGCAGCACCAGTGAATGCGTATACACTCACCATGGCAAATCGACCTTTAGGGTATCGATATCCAATCTGTTGTTCGTATTTCATTTGAGAAATTTCTTAAGATTAATCGCCCCTCCGACTAAGTAGGACGGACGTTCTGGCATGTACAAAGGAGCGCAGAATACCGTATCCTTTATTAAATTACTGTCATAATTCCGTTAATGGAAAACAAGTGAAGATTCGGTGTGCATTTTGAATCGATATCAGCCAAATCTAGCACGTAAAAACACCACCACGACACCCACTAACCGAAGCTTCAGTGACATATAAGAGAGATTAATTCAGTATCTTCAAAAGCGACTAGGCAAGACAGACAAGCTGAATTGGAGGTTATGAATGCAAGCCGAATCAAGACATGCCATCTGCCGTAACACGTTGCTTTAAATCGTAAAGAGCCAAGCTATTAAAGCGTTAAAAATAGGCAACAAAACAAATAATGCACACTTGCATCACCTTTTAGTAAACTGATAATTACATTGTTTGGTTAATTTGTTAGTATCCTGCGCCGAAGAAGATAAGCACTCAATTGTATGGAAAACACTCTAATACAGCATAAACACCATCGCTTGCACGCTATTGCGGTTATTATCGCGGTGTTGTTTCAGTTGTATTTAGCGTCCACAGCGACTCTTAACCCAACACAAGTTCACAACACAACCTGGCTTAACAACGTTCAAAGTGAAAAGGTCTTACTGTGTACCGCAGATGGTTTCAAATGGGTGGATATCAATACGCTGATTGAAGCTAACGCTCAACCTTCTTCTACGCTCATTCAAGATCTTAATTTACATGAAGGCTTTCAGTTTGAGTGTCCGCTTCTTCAAGCGGTTCAATTCTTTCTTTTGGTTGCGATTGGGCTATACCTGACTACCATCCATTGGCTGCGCCGAGTCAAGAATGCCCTGACGCCTTACCGATTTTCAAAATGCGATAGGCTCGTTTACAAACACATCGCGCCTAAGCACTCTCCGCCGAGTGTTTTTCCTGCCTAACAGGCATCTAATCATTGACAACTTTATTCAAAAATAACGATGACTCTGTTTGTTGTCCATTCAGAGAAGCTATTCATTCAAAAGGAAAAACACATGCTTAAATCATTTAAAACCGCCGCTATCGCGCTTATTGCTGTCATCGCTAGCCCACTGAGTTTAGCGCACGATTATGAAGCAGGAAAAATTCATATCGACCATCCATGGAGCCGCGAAGCGCCACCAAAAGCACCTGTTATCGGTGGTTTTTTTCAATTAACCAACCACGGTGACAGTGAAGATGCATTGATCGCAGCAGAAAGCCCAATCGCAGGACATGTCGAAATTCACACGCATAAGAAAGAAGATGGTGTGATGAAAATGATTAAGATTGACGAAGTGCACGTTCCAGCCAATGACTCAGTGTTGTTTAAGCCAGGCAGTTTCCATTTAATGATTTTCAATCCAACACAAGCGCTCAAAGAAGGTGACCGCTTCCCTATGACGTTAACATTCAAAAACGCGGGTAAAGTGGAAGTAGAAATGGCGGTTGAAAAACAAGGTCACATGGAAAAACACATGCACCATTAATGACGTAAACAAAAATGCCCGCTGATTTAGCGGGCATTTTTATTTCAGCTTAGTAAAAATCATTATTCCGATAGATCATAACCCGATTCTTCTGAATAATGGCAGCTAGTAGCGCTTAGCGAGACGAAGTCATAAATTTGGTAACAATGCCCATAGCGCAATTAGTTTTCTTTCTACTTGAAACAGACCTCAGCCCAACGAGCTAGGCCAGCAGTTACCGAGCCAAAATAATTTCCACTGACAACCGGAATATTTGGCAGTACGGTTTGCACCGCATCGCGCAAGATTGGCGAGCGTGCCGAACCACCAGTCATAAAGATAGCATCGGGTTTCACCCCAGCTTGCTCTACCGCTTCTGTCACCAACGCCGTCATTTTATTCTTCGGCGACTGAATCGCTTCGATCATTTCGTCTCGTTGCACATCGACTTCAATCAGTTCTGACAGTAAGTTGATGCCAGTTAGGTAAGAAGCTTGTTCTGAAAGCGCCACTTTCGCTTCTTCGGCACGGCGAACAATGTTGTAGCCTAAAGACTCATGGTACACCTCTAGTAAACGAGCAAGCTTTTCTGGCTCTTGAGCCTGCTTTTGAAGCAACTTCAACGCGTATAGATTCTCTCGAGAATAGAAATCACTCTGCGCTTCTACATTGTTGATTGCTATCGGGTTCCAGAATTGGGTGGTCGGCATCACAATACCTGACTCCATTTTGCTTTCCATGCCAAACGGGAACATGAGCTGCTTAAATGCTAACGCGATATCAAGATCATTCCCGCCGACGCGCTGGCCACTATGAGCCAACAAGCTTGCGGTCCTATCCGCTTTGCCACGCCAAGACGGCCCCATTTGAATCAACGAGCAGTCCGTTGTACCACCGCCAATATCGACCACTAGAATGGTTTTGTCTTCGCTGAGTGTCGCTTCATACTCTAGGCCCGCCGCGACAGGCTCAAACTGAAACTCCACATTTTGGAAGCCCGCACGTTTCGCTGCCCGCAACAAAATGCGTTCAGCCTGAATGTTAGCCGTTTCACCGCCACGCCCATGGAAGTTAATTGGCCGGCCGATAACAGCATCGGTAATACTTTGCTGCGCATCGTTTTCGGCTTGCGACTTAATATTGTCCATCATCGCGCAGACAAGATCTTCGAAGAAAGCCAATTGCACGTCACGCAAGCCAGAAGCGCCAAGAAAAGACTTCGGCGACTTTACGTAATAGATATCACGAGGGTCTTCCAAATAGAGATTAAGCGCCGCCTGACCAAATGCAATGTCGTCAGATACGAGATCAATACTTTCTTCTCGGTTTAAATTGATTGCCCGGCGTAAAACCTGCTCACCAACTTGATCTAATGGTTTAATATCTCGATGGCGAAATAAGTGCTCGGATACCGATTCACGAGTCGGTGCAGCAAGGGTGGAAGGAATAAATGGACTGTTCCCTTCTAGGTTAAGCATTACTGGCTCACCCGATTCCATTTTTGCCACTGAACAGTTTGCAGTGCCATAGTCAAAGCCGATAAACATAGTTCCTCCCACTAATAAGGGCCTGTAGACCGTTAAAAAGCCGGCAATGCTAACTTAATGGCATAGGAATTACTATCCTAAAATCGTGTGTAATTTAACGTGGCAAGTCTATCTAAGGTTTATTGCTCTCTTTTTTCATAGATGGCAAAACAACCGCAACCAATAACGCTAATAATAAGAATACAGGAGTAAGCGTTAACCCGTGCCAGATCGAATAACCGTCATGGAACAACCAGAAAATACCAACAGTCAAGAGATACGCAAAGTAACTGCAAAACACTAAGCTAATCGCAACAAAGCGAGTTCGATTGATAATAAGAATCCGCACTAGATACTGACTAAGAATACCAGAACAGTGCATGGCAAGCTGCCAATTGATGATAAAGAAAGCAAGCGCAATAAACCCTGCAACCACTAGTGAATCGTGAGTATTTAAAATAAAGTAGCTACCAAATCGGCTTATGATGATCGGGTAATCCCCTTCATATACTGTTGACCAAGATATCGCATTTGCTGCTGCAATATAATTCGCAAAATAAGCGATGGCGTAAAAAGTCGTTTGAGAGCTGAACGGCTGAAATACATCCGTACAATATCCTCGCCATTCTTCTTTGTTGGCGGTAGGTCCAACCCAGTTACGTTTTTGATGAGCGACGCGCTCGGCGAATGCAGGTCCGTTGCGAAACAACAACCAAAATATATACAGTGAAAGTATGACCAAGAGTATCGAAAACATACCCTTCCCCCTCAGAAATTATCGGCTCCACTGCCAATGGCGTTGGGGTCGTAAACTGCACTTCCCTGCTATACCTATTTCATTTATCTGAACTTATTATTTTATTGCTGCCAAAACTTATTTAACGACATGCTAAACAGAAACATGGTCTCACTTGATGTATAAGCTCAAAAACCTACTTGTAGGTTTAGCACACAAAAACAGGGCCTGCAGAATGGAGAAAAGGAAATCGCGACTTATTAACGAACATGAAAACGCTAACTTGCTACGGTGACCGCGATGAGGGGAGAAGCATTCAAAGCGGTCATACATGCGGGAGGAACAGCTATTTCTCTAGCTTCTCTTCAAATACACCAATCTCTCTACCCAGCCAAATCGCGCGTTCCGTATGATCGAGCAACTCTTCTTCACTCACAGGATGGATAAGCACAGAAAAATCACCTCGAATCGTATCGAGCCAAGCCAAAAACTCTTCACTCAATGACTCTAGGTGAATTTCAAACATCGGCATTTTATGTGGGCCAACCAATCTTCCAACCAAAGGAAACACACGCAGCACATCTTGACGCTCTTGACGGATGATCTCGTTCAAGGCTTGCGCTTTATCTTGTTCTCTTAAAGGAAAATAAACATGAGCGTGATACATAATTTCTCCATAATCACTTCGACTTGAGCACCATCTACTGTTGATAAGCTCAAGGACCACCGAGGGTATACATTTGTAATGCCGTCACCCTACCCTGATTCCACTCTGTTGGGAAGAAGTTATGTATTCTCATAAGGCCGGAGTTTCGGGCACAACAAAAATCTCAATACAACACATAACAACTACTTGAGTTGATTCATTAATAATGACTCACTTTGTCAAATTTTACAGCCAAATTTTGTTGCAAATATGTTTCATTAACCAGTAATTAAATTCGAGTTTAAAAATACCACTAGCAAAATAACAGCATATTACTCTGCCAAATCAGGGTGTAAGCAAAACTTTACTACTGGACGAAAGTCAAAATGAAGCACAATTTAACAATTTGTTTACACTTATTGTATCTGGCTATACCACGATTTAGTTAGAGGGTTAGATGCAGAAAAAATGTTTCTCTGTGTCTTGCGATGAAATAGCCGCAGCGGTGTTATCGAAAAATAGTTTAAAGGACGTACAGATGCCTACAGCTATAGAAAACACAAGCAACCTTAGGTATGGCCTTTGCGCTGATATCAGAGTTTGAGTACCCATACAAACTCTGGTTTGATATGAACAGCTGCAGTCCAAAAGACACGCAGCGTCAAAAGGAGCTTGAGATGAACGTTCAGGCATTACCCATGCATCGGTTTATCGACCATCATGGGGACCTAGTCGGCCAACTACCCAACTGGGCTGACACTGAAACTTTGGTCGGGTTTTACCGAGACATGGTATTAACTCGTACTTACGACAACAAAGCCGTTGCGTTGCAACGCACCGGCAAGTTAGGGACCTACCCTTCGCACCTAGGTGCTGAAGCCATCGGCATTGCGGTCGGCAGAGCGCTGAAAGCCGATGATGTATTTGTCCCTTACTATCGCGATATGCCTGCAATGTGGTGTCGTGGTATTGGCATGGAGAAGAATCTTCAATACTGGGGCGGTGATGAGCGCGGTAGTGATTTTGCTCCTGAGGGCAGCCCAGTTCCTAGCCGAGATCTTCCATTCTGCGTCCCCATTGCGACGCAATGTACGCACGCTGTCGGGGTGGCTTCCGCATTGAAAATTCAAGGTAACCATGAAGCTGCGCTAGTCATGTGTGGCGATGGCGGTACATCCAAAGGGGATTTTCTAGAGTCAATAAACTGTGCGGGTGCTTGGAATATTCCACTTGTTTTCGTTGTGAATAACAACCAGTGGGCAATTTCAGTGCCGCGTAGCCTTCAATGTGCTGCCGATTTCTTATCAGAAAAAGCGCAAGGCGCTGGTATACCGGGCATTACGGTAGATGGTAACGATGTCGTCGCCGTTTATGATGCAACCAAGACCGCACTTGAGAGAGCGAGAAAAGGGAAAGGCGCAACACTCATCGAAGCGGTCAGTTACCGATTAAGTGACCACACTACTGCCGATGATGCGACTCGTTATCGTAAAGAGGACGATGTTCAAACCGCATGGCAATACGAACCTATAGCACGTCTTAAAACGTATCTCCTTAATCAAGGAGCTTGGAGCGATGAACAAGAGCAACAATGGCTAGAATACTGCAAGGAACAAGTGGAACTGGCAGTTGAGCGCTACCTCAGCTTACCGTCACAAGCACCTGAAACTGGGTTCGATTATTTGTATGAATCGCTTCCCCAAGAGCTTCACGCTCAAAGAGATGAACTCATCAACAAAGCAATGCGAATGCAGGGAGGCAAACATGGCTGAGCTAACGTTAGTTGAAGCAGTAAACCTCGCTCTGCACCACGAAATGCAACAAGACCAAAATGTTGTCGTGTTAGGTGAGGACGTAGGTGATAATGGTGGCGTATTCCGTGCCACCGTAGGGCTCAAACAAGAGTTTGGTCTCAAACGAGTGATCGATACGCCACTCGCTGAAGCGTTAATCGGCGGTGTTGCGGTCGGTATGGCAACGCAAGGATTACGACCTGTCGCCGAATTTCAATTTCAAGGTTTTGTTTTTCCGGCAATGGAGCACTTAATGTGCCACGCGGCACGCATGCGTAACCGAACTCGCGGTCGCCTCACTTGCCCCGCGGTTTTCCGTGCGCCATTTGGCGGCGGTATTCACGCTCCAGAGCACCACTCAGAAAGTGTAGAGGCGCTATTTGCGCACACTGCTGGCTTTAAAGTAGTGATTCCTTCTTCACCTCAACGCGCATACGGCCTGCTTCTCGCCGCGATTCGAAGTAATGATCCTGTCATGTTCTTCGAACCGAAACGCATTTATCGAACCGTAAAATCTGAAGTCGTTGATAATGGCGAAGCACTTCCACTCGACACCTGCTTCACCTTACGTAAGGGGCGCGATATCACGCTTGTTACTTGGGGCGCATGCGTCGTAGAGTCACTTCAAGCCGCACAGACCTTATCTAGTCAAGGGATTGAAGTCGAGGTGATTGATTTGGCGAGCATTAAGCCAATTGATACCGCAACGATTTTCAGCTCACTAGAAAAAACCGGACGTTTACTCGTTGTTCATGAAGCGAGTAAAACTTGTGGTGTGGGCTCTGAGCTTTTAGCTCGAACAGCCGAACACGCCATGTGCTTACTAAAAGCCCCACCTAAACGAGTAACTGGAATGGACACCATTATGCCTTATTACCGTAACGAAGATTATTTCATGGTTCAGGAAGAAGACATTGTGACCGCAGCGCGCGAACTCGTGGAGGATTGGAAATGAAGACGTTTAACTTACCCGATCTCGGCGAAGGCCTCGCTGAATCAGAAATTGTAAAATGGCACGTTAATGTCGGTGACATGGTTAAGTTGGATCAAGTGATCTTAACTGTCGAGACAGCAAAAGCGACGGTCGACGTTCCCGCCCCCTACTCGGGCCGTGTAGTCAGCCGCCATGGTGAAGAAGGTGATATCGTCAATATTGGCGCATTGCTACTCGAAATTGACGAAACTGGCGCAGAGCGCGGGGCTACGGTAGAGAAAAAAGAGACTGCTGACGCCGCGACCGTTGTCGGCAATGTTTCTCATCAAGCGCATCACGTTAACGTCGATGACTTCTGGATTGGAGGCAATCACAACACGACTGAGAGTAATCTAGTTACTGCTCTACCGTCGGCTCGTCTATTGGCACAAAAACTTGGGGTAGATCTTAATCTCGTGTCAGGCAGTGGTCCAAACGGTCTTATCGTTGATGCCGACATTTACGACGAAGCCGGAAAACAGCGTCCGGGCACAGAAGTATTGAAAGGCGCTCGACGCACCATGGTGTCGTCGATGACTGAGTCACACGAGCACGTTGCTGCCGTGACCATTACAGAAGAAGCGTTGTTGGAAGACTGGCTGCCGAACGAAGACATCAGTATCCGTCTGGTTCAAGCGATTGTTCATGCGTGTCAGGAAGAGCCCGCTTTAAATGCTTGGTTTGATGCAGAAACCATGACGCGTTGCGTACACAATACAGTTAACCTTGGTATTGCTGTAGATAGCCGTCATGGCTTGTACGTACCCGTATTGCGCCACGCAGATGAATACGAGCCACAAGATGTTCGTCGTTGGCTCGATCAAACTGTTGAAGGGATCAGAGAGAGAAAAATCGGTCGAGAGCAATTACAGCACGCGACGATTACGCTTTCCAACTTCGGAGCGATTGCCGGCATTTACGCGACACCTGTCGTCACACCTCCGCAAGTCGCTATTGTTGGTGCTGGTCGAATACTCGACCGAGTGGTGATAAGAAATGGTCAAGCAATTTCGGTGAAAGCAATGCCGCTATCCGTAACGTTTGATCATCGCGCTTGTACTGGTGGTGAAGCAGCAAGGTTTACTAAAGTGCTTGCAGAACACCTGCAACGCCCGAGCGAAAAGTAACTGGTAAAAACCAAATGATAAAGGCTTCCAGTTCGGAAGCCTTTTGTTTGAGAGAACAGATTATATCTACAGCTTCTCTAGCAACTCCGGCATCACCTCAAATAAATCGCCGACCAACCCATAGTCAGCGATGTCAAAAATAGGCGCATCGGGATCGCTGTTAATTGCGACAATCACCTTTGAGTCTTTCATTCCCGCTAAATGTTGAATAGCACCAGAAATTCCTACGGCAATGTATAATTCAGGTGCAACAATTTTACCGGTTTGCCCGACTTGATGGTCATTAGACACATAACCCGCATCGACCGCCGCTCGGGACGCTCCTACCGCTCCACCTAACTTGTCAGCCAATTGTTCGACTAAAGCAAACTTCTCTTTACTCCCGAATGCACGACCACCCGATACCACCACTCTAGCCGCTGGCAATTCTGGTCGCTCACTTTCTGGCGTTTGCTGCGAAATAAACTCACTAAGTTTGTTGATAATCACTGTATCGACTTGAGTAACCTTAGGAACAACTGGTGTGTCTGACAGATCTAGGGCATCAAAAGCCGTACTTCGTATGGTCATCACTTTAAAGGGATCATTCGACGCGACTCTCGCCAATGCATTCCCGGCATAAATGGGACGAATCACCGTATCGATAGACTCGATGGTCATCACGTCCGAAAGTTGCCCTACATCGAGCAACGCCGCCACGCGAGGCATCACATTCTTACCAAACGTACTGGCAGGAGAAAGAATGTGTGAGTAGTTTTTGGCTACTTGTGAGATCAAAGGGGCGATATTTTCCGCTAACCCATGCTCGTATTCCTTCGCGTCAACCCAGATAATTTCTGCAACGCCCTTAACGCACTTCAACTCATCCAAAACCGATTGGCACTGATAACCAATAAGCAATACAGAAATAGGAAGCGATTTAGCATCATCCTTGATATCAAATGCCGCTTTAATTGCACACAGCGTCCCTACAGCCAACGACTGGTTGTCATGTTCCGCAATGACAAGTGTTGCTAATGGTCGGTCGTCCATGGTCATGCCTCGTATAACACGTCAGATCCATTACTTGAGCTTAGTTCACTTCACGTTAACGTCAACTGAGCTATAGTTTTCAGTATAGAAACCAAAAACCTGTCACGCAGATGACGATAATAGAAAGGAAGCAGATAGATGGAACGAGAATGCATGGAGTTTGATGTCGTGATCGTGGGAGCCGGACCTGCGGGCTTAAGTGCCGCTTGTCGCCTAGCTCAACTCAACCAAGACAGTGAAGGTGACGCACTTTCAATTTGCGTTGTAGAAAAAGGCTCAGAAGTGGGCGCACATATTTTATCTGGCGCTGTTTTTGAAACTAGTGCCTTGGATGAACTTTTCCCCGATTGGAAAGAAATGGATGCCCCGCTATCAGCCTCAGTTCAGCAAGACCATTTCCTTTATCTTACTACTGAGCAAAACCATATTCGCGTCCCTCATTTCCTTACGCCACGTCCAATGATAAATGGCGAAAATAATTATGTAATTAGCCTTGCCAACCTTTGCCGTTGGCTCGCTAACCAAGCAGAAAGTCTTGGGGTGGAAGTTTTTCCTGGCTTTGCCGCTGCAAACATCAATTATGATCAGACTGGCGCCGTGACAGGCATTAATACGAGCGATATGGGACTAGATAAGAACGGCCAAGCCAAACCTAACTTTGAGCCAGGTATCGAGCTAAAGGCAAAATACACCCTTTTTGCTGAAGGTTGTCGCGGACATCTGGGTAAAGAACTTATTCAAAGGTTCGACCTAGACGCAGGCAAGCAACCTCAGCACTACGCGCTTGGCTTAAAAGAGATATGGGAATTACCCTCTGACAGCAAGGATGTATCTGGCAGTGTTATCCACTCCGCTGGCTGGCCTTTGAGCGAGACAAATACCACTGGCGGCGGTTTTCTATATCATATGGAAAACAACCAAATCGCGGTCGGTTTGATCGTAGATTTAAACTACAGCAACCCTTACTTAAGCCCGTTTGACGAGTTTCAACGCTTTAAGCATCATCCAGCTATCAAGCAACACCTAAAAGGTGCCCAACGTATCGCATATGGTGCAAGAGCCATTGCAAAAGGTGGACTTTCTTCTCTGCCGAAACAGCAATTCCCCGGCGGTTTATTGATTGGTTGTGATGCAGGGACTTTGAATGTCGCTAAAATTAAAGGCAGCCACACAGCCATGAAATCCGGAATCATTGCAGCAGAAGCTGTATATACCGCCCGACAAACTGGAGCTTCTGAGCCAGACTACCAGTCATTGTTTGAATCATCATGGTTGTATGACGAGCTCACCGAAACACGTAACTTTGGTGCGAACATCCACAAGTTTGGCAGCATACTGGGCGGTGCACTTTCGACATTTGAGCATAACCTGTGGCAACCACTGGTTAAGAAGCCGTTACCTTGGACTGTCAAGGACTATTCGTACGATCACGAACAGTTAAAACCTAAACAAGAGTGCCAACCAATTACATACCCAAAACCAGATGGTGAAATCAGTTTTGATAAGCCTTCGTCGGTATTTTTGTCGGGAACACAGCACGAAGAGAACCAACCTTGCCACCTTGTTCTGACTTATCCTCACATTCCAATTGATGTGAATTTGGGTATGTATGACGAACCGAGTCAGCGCTATTGCCCCGCTGGGGTTTACGAAGTGGTGGAAGTGGACAATAAGTTGAAGTTTCAGATAAATGCCGCCAACTGCGTGCATTGCAAAACCTGTGACATCAAAGATCCTTCACAGAACATCACATGGAAAGCGCCAGAAGGTGGTGGCGGACCAAGCTATCAAAACATGTAATCAAAGAACCACTTAAAGTGCAGAAGCAGTGCATTTACTACTGCTAATTTTTAAAGTGGTTAAGCAAAAAGTCGGTAGCTAGCCGCGGCAGAAATAAAAAATAGCACCTGATGATTCAATCAGGTGCTATTTACTAAAATAACTTTATCTTCAGGTAATACTAATCCACGTTAAAAACTTGGTGATGGAACAGCTGATCAACGATTTCATGAGATGTCGCTGACGACCCTAGCTCCAATCCTGATAAATCAAAGTTCTCTAATGCCACGGACATTGTGTTGCTGTCTTCTCCAGTAATCGTCAAATTCAGAGTATCTTGGGCACTATCGTAGTCTGCGCTTACGTGTTCCAACAAGTTATCCATATCCGTTGTTTCGTCACCGACAAACTCAAGAATGTCACTCAAATCCAACTTGTCTTCATCCAGCCTAAAGTCTTTAATCACATCTCTTGATGACGTCATGTCCAGTGATTCTTGAGTAAAGGTGAAGGTGTCAAGACCCTCTCCACCTGTTAAGATGTCACTGCCTAGACCTCCCGTCAGGATATCGTTTCCAAGCCCACCAACCAGAATGTCATCGCCTGCGCCACCACTCAACGTATCTTCACCTGCTTGTCCTAGCAAAATATCAATGCTTTCGCCACCAGTGATGCTATTCGCAAACTCATCTCCCACCGACGCATGGCGCTCAGTTTGCACAATATCGGTGCCAGAATCGTTCAATGTAAGTGTAAAGACGTTTTCACTTATGCCACCTTTACTATCAGACACTTTAAACAAGAAATGCAAATCCGCCTGCTGGTCTCCCTGTAGAGTAAGCTCATCGCTTTGAGTAAAGCTATAACTGCCATTGGATGACACTTCCAAGGTGCCGAACGCTGTCTGGATATGAAGCTGACCATCTACTTCACTGGATGAAGAAACTAACGGCTGATTTACGCTTACACCGTGCAGATCTGCGCCCAACAGAGTGAAATCGCCTTCTGCCAAAGAAATGGTCATGCTATCACCATCAGCGTCCTGGCTTCCCGCCAGTAACTCGCCGGCAATTGGATCGGGAGAGAACTGGTTTAGGTACTGCCCCAAGTCTTCACCTGAGTCGATAAACACCACTTTGTCGCTAAGCTCATCTAGAGCCTCTGCTGCTTTGACATTATCAGAGAGAGCAATACCAATCCCGTATACCTTGGCGTCATGAGTCTGTTTGTAATCTTCCCAGCGCTCGGCTAGATCAGGAGAAGTAACAGCGCCCTCGCTAGGGTTGGGTTCGCCATCTGAGATAAAGAATATGGTGTCCTTACTCTCAGACGGTTTTTCTGGACCGAAATAATCCCAACCATCCTGCCAAGGGTAAACGGCATTACTTGCCTCACCAGGCTCCATTACAGCCTCTAAAGCTTTATCGTAATCCGTATTGGTACCGTATTCTACGTCACACCAGTTGCGCACATATTCTGAAACTTCATTTTGGAAACTTAAATCGTTTGGATCACGGCCATTCATCTCTGGTGGGCGTGTCATCAACTCAACTTCACTCAAGGTCAGCCAGCTATGTGTGGATGTATCTCCGTCGAAACGTACCAGGCGGATATAGGTATTTGATTCTCCTCCATCGGCAATCATGTTTTCAACCATGGAATGTAACGCTGCTGCTGCTTTGTAAGCTCTCGATTCAGTTTTCGGTGCGGTTGCATCACGACCCACGGTATTTTCACCGTCAAAGGTACGGGTCATGCTGTTCGAGTGGTCGAACACTACCGTCACTTTATTGATCGGTAAGTCTTCCATCTGAGCAAAGCCCTGAACTGGAGATGAGGTTGGGGCATGGTTCTCAGTGACATTCAGGATAACCTGAGTTGTATCGGTATCCACACCATCGCTTGCAGACACTTCCAACTGATACGTTTGCTGAGTCGAGTGATCCAGTTTTACACCATCTTTCAGCCAAATCTCACCACTATTAGAGTCAACACGGAATAGATCAGCACCACCACCACTCAATTCATACTTTATGGTGTCACTGCCATCCGGATCAAACGCTTCCACCTGGCCGACTAATACCCCAACTTCTTGCTCAGCGACGTCAAAGCTTGCTGTATCTTCTGTTGGCATACCGTTGGCATCGGTGCCATGGGTTTGGTCTGTATCACCGACACTGATGAATTCTGGTGCGCGATCTCGGATATCAATGGTAACTTCGCTATTTGTAGTATCACCGTCAGCATCGATAACCGTAACGTCAAGCTTCTCTTGTTGATGACCTACAACATTGCTCGCTTGATAGTCGTAGTGACCATTTTCAAAGTTAATGGTCAGCTTGCCGTGGTTGGTATCAATTTGCGCCAGAGAATGGTCCGATATTTTCGTGCCATCGCTGTTAGTGACATCACCGTTTACTTTGTTGTAGTAATATATCTCGCCATCGATAGTGATGTGATCTACCCACTGAGCATCACCGCCATTGTCATCCAGAAGGTTGCCTTGCAACTGGCCTGAGACCGTTTTACTAAGCAAATCCCCAATCTGAGAATCATCTACAACGACAATAGCACTGCCTTTATCTGTCGCGATCGACTCCAGATGTTCCAGAGACGCTCCATTACCAATACCAACAGACCAGATATTTTCAACATCCTGACCGCTACTGCTGATGCTATTTTCCATCGCATTTTGCAGAATGATGCCCTCTTCTTCAGAAGTAGGCTGAACCCGACCATTCACTATGTCCTGATAACGCTGTTCACTTTCAAAATCATCTGATGTTGACCACTTAATCAAGTTTTCACGGGTTTGAATTTCTCCCACGTTTGTTTGATTTGTCCAATAGGTAAAATCGGAAGGTCGACCATCTGAGATAAAGTAAAGCTGGGTATCGGTATTACTAAGCAATGCGTCATCTTCTGGGTCACTAAGTATTTCATTTATTTGGTCAACGGCCTGGTTATATGGCGTCGATGCATAGGGATGTATACCAGAGATAAAGGCATCAATGGCCTCGGCAGAATCTAGCCACTCAGAAATCTGGCCAGATGGTTGTCCGCTGTAAGTTGCAATTCTAAAACTTACTGGACCCAAATCTTGGTATTGCTCAAACATTGACTTAATGGAGTCTTGAGCAAGTTGCCAGCGAGTAACATATTGTCCGTCTGCATCTGTTACCCAGTCGAGCATTGATTCTGACGCATCAAGTGCAATCACAACACTATTACTTTGTGAATCAACATCATTTATTTCGTGGTGAGCTGAAGACGATGACGGAAATGAATCCGTTACATTCAGATGCAAGGTGGCACTCTCAGACTGACCTCCGGCATCCACCTCGACGCTAGCGCGGATATCCAGCATGTCCGCCCCCTGCTCCGCATGATCAAGAGGCATATGTTGATCAACTGTGAAATGACCCGTTTTGCTATCTATGTTGGCTTGAACCACTTTGATGCGGTCGGCACCTGTTCCAGTATAACCAGTTAGAGTGCTCTGATCTGCACTCACTTCAAACACGACCTCTTTACCATCGCTGGTGAAACCACCTAGGTTTTGCTCGGCGTTGAAGTGATATTCAGCCTCCGTTGCAGACCCGAGGTTTGCGATAAAGTTGCCTTCAGCATGTACGCCAGTATCCGTGCCAACTTGAGATTCATCCAATGCTGCGTGTGCATCGCTGAGCGACATAGGCTCACCCATCACACTAACGGTAACTTTTGCTTTATCAGTCAGACCATCGTCATCACGGATGGTGTATTCGAAGGTATAATCTTTCACTTCACCCGTTTTCAGGGTTTGTTGATCAGCTGGCAGTGACTCTAGGTACTTGGCCGCATCAAAGACCAATTTACCATCTTGCAGATTAAGGAAACTTTCTGATGGATAGTCGATAATAGTCAGAGCGTCACCATCCGGGTCGCTGTCATTCGCTAGAACATCCAGCTCTAAAGTGCCTGAGCCGTTGGTCTGGTAAGCGTCATCAAAGGTCGTCAGGTCCGCTGATACCTGAGTAATAAAGTACTCTGAGCCTTTGGGATCAATGACACCGTCTTTATAGCTGGTAGTAGACATTTCAATACTATCGAAGAAACGCCCATCTGCATTGATGTTGACTACTTGATTACCACCACGGGTACCTTCAAACACACCTGTCGCAACCAAGTCACCTTTGTAGTAAGCCTTCCAAACACCGCGCTCAATACCAGGCTCCCAGCTACCGTTCGAAGTGTCTGTCCATAGATTTTTCACTTCAACTTCAGCATGATCGGCAACCTGACCATTAGCAAAGGAGAAGCGCATTGCTTCACTTTGTCCGGTTGCATCATCATATCGAATCTGACCATCTTGAACCCGGTCTGAGCCGCTGTCTAGCGCAGAACTAACGCCATATTTGTGGTCGCCGTCACCAACATAATCAGCTTTCGATGCATCAGAAACCTTGTTTCCAGATCGCGTATCAATCACATAATAATCAACTGTGATATCAGTGCTATCATCCCAGTTGCTCTGGTCAAGTGTCTTGGTTGTTTTTTCAATGCCCTTATCATCTTCAGCAATAGGGGCTTCATTAATATCGCGAACCAACACTTCGACCTGAGCGGTGTCTTTACCGCCAAACTGGTCACGAGCTTCTACTTCTAGCTGGTAGTTATCGATAGATTCATGGTCCAGATTTGCACCATTTTTGACACTGATCTCACCAGTAAGACTGTTGATTTCAAACAGTTCGCTATGACCGTTTAAGTGATACGTTATCTGACTGTCCTGATCGACATCGAATGCATTTACTTTTCCAATTACACCCGATTGACTGTTTTCATCAACGCTAAACTGGTAACTATCGATGTCGGTTTTACCTTGAGCATCCAGACCAAAGTTGTCATTACTCCCACTAACAAATTCAGGAGCATCATTAGTGCCCGTAATATCAATCACGATCTTTTGTTGGGTGCCATCGGTCGCCGTGAGAGTGATGATGTCTTGCACCTGGTCACCCTCGTCCAACTGTTGAACCTGGCTTTGATCCAGCGTATACGTCCACTTTCCATCCGCCAATACTAGCTCACCGTAGGTGCCCGTAACGGTAGTGTTGCTGAACACTGGCTCATCGCCATTATCAACATCAGAGATAGTGATGGTGCCTGTTGCGGTCGCGACATCACCGAGGTTGCCTTCGCTCACCTTGCCAGTAAACGTACCGTCAACAATAGGCGTGTCTTCGGTGCCCGTAATATCAATCACGATCTTTTGTTGGGTGCCATCGGTTGCCGTCAGGGTGATGGTGTCTTGCACCTGCTCACCCTCGTTCAGCTGTTGAACCTGGCTTTGGTCCAGCGTATACGTCCACTTCCCATCCACCAATGCTAGCTCACCATAGGTGCCCGTAACGGTAGTGTTGCTGAACACTGGCTCATTACCATTATCAACATCAGAGATAGCAAGGTTGCCTGTTGCGGTCGCGACATCACCGAGATTGCCTTCGATCACCTTGCCGGTGAACGTACCCGTCACGACTGGCGTGTCTTCGGTGCCCGTAATATCAATCACGATGTTTTGTTGGGTGCCATCGGTTGCCGTCAGGGTGATGGTGTCTTGCACCTGGTCACCCTCGTCCAGCTGTTGAACCTGGCTTTGGTCCAGCGTATACGTCCACTTCCCATCCACCAATGCTAGCTCACCATAGGTGCCCGTAACGGTGGTGTTGCTGAACACTGGCTCATCGCCATTATCAACATCAGAGATGGTGATGGTGCCTGTTGCGGTCGCGACATCCCCGAGGTTGCCTTCGGTCACCTTGCCGGTGAACGTACCCGTCACGACTGGCGTGTCTTCGGTGCCCGTAATATCAATCACGATGTTTTGTTGGGTGCCATCGGTTGCCGTCAGGGTGATGGTGTCTTGCACCCGGTCACCCTCGTCCAACTGTTGGACCTGGCTTTGATCCAGCGTATACGTCCACTTCCCATCCACCAATACTAGCTCACCATAGGTGCCCGTAACGGTGGTGTTGTTAAACACTGGCTCATCGCCATTATCAACATCAGAGATGGTGATGGTGCCTGTTGCAGTCGCGACATCACCAAGATTACCTTCGGTCACCTTGCCGGTGAACGTGCCCGTCACGACTGGCGCGTCTTCGGTGCCCGTAATATCAATCACGATGTTTTGTTGGGTGCCATCGGTTGCCGTCAAGGTGATGGTGTCTTGTACCTGATCACCCTCGTCCAGCTGTTGAACCTGGCTTTGGTCCAGCGTATACGTCCACTGACCATCCACCAATACCAACTCACCATAGGTGCCCGTAACGGTGGTGTTGCTAAACTCTGGCTCATCGCCATTATCAACATCAGAAATAGTAATGGTACCTGTTGCGATCGCGACATCACCGAGATTGCCTTCGCTCACCTTGCCTGTGAACGTGCCCGTCACGACTGGCTTGTCTTCGGTGCCCGTAATATCAATCACGATGTTCTGTTGGGTGCCATCGGTTGCCGTGAGAGTGATGGTGTCTTGCACCTGGTCACCCTCGTCCAGCTGTTGAACCTGGCTTTGGTCCAGCGTATACGTCCATTGCCCATCCACCAATGCTAGCTCACCGTAGGTGCCCGTAACGGTGGTATTTGCAAAAATCGGATCGTCACCATTATCGACATCAGCAATAGCAATGGTGCCTGTTGCGGTCACAACATCACCGAGATTGCCTTCGGTCACCTTACCCGTGAATGTGCCCGTCACGACTGGCGCGTCTTCAGTGCCCGTAATATCAATCACGATGTTTTGTTGAGTGCCATCGGTCGCCGTGAGAGTGATGATGTCTTGCACCTGATCACCCTCGTCCAGCTGTTGAACCTGGCTTTGGTCCAGCGTATACGTCCACTTCCCATCCACCAATACCAGCTCACCATAGGTGCCCGTAACGGTGGTGTTTGCAAAAATCGGATCGTCGCCATTATCAACATCAGAGATAGTAATGGTGCCGATTGCGGTCACAACATCACCGAGATTGCTTTCGGTCACCTTGCCCGTGAACGTGCCCGTCACGACTGGCGCGTCTTCGGTGCCCGTAATAGAGATCACAACTTCATGCTCAGTGCCATCTACAGATAAAACGGTAATACTTCTGATGACTGGGTCACTGTCATGATCCAAAGCCTGCACTTCTTCGTGCTCATTATTCAGCTGATAATTCCAGTTACCGAAAGCATCAATTGAGAAGACGCCCCAATAACTATCTTGAACCTCACTCTGTGATTGGAATAACGCTTCACCTGTATTTGGATCAGTAACACTGAGGTTGCCAGAAGTTCCAAGCGTCACGTCTTCTTGAACGGCACCTCTATCTTCACCATCAATCAACGCTTCAGTTTCACCAAGCTCTGAGGTTGTGAATCGAGAAATATTAAATAGCGTTGTACTTTGCTCTGTCGTCACGCCGGCGGTTTCAAAAAAAGTACTTGCTAGTACTTCTGCCCCCGTTCGTTCAACAGTACCAGAGGCAGTTAAACTTGAACCCGTAACTTCACCAGCTTCAGTAGCATATTCATCACCTAGTTCACTCGGGTCTTGTCCTTTTTCGATGGCCTCTAATATTTTCGCAAGCTTGTCGGTAGAATCAGTTTGAGCTTCACCTTCTGTGTCAGCAATATATACATGCTGAGGTTGGATCTTCCCCTCTACTAATTCAACGACCACTTCTCCCGGTAACAAGTTTTCTTTAGACGCAAAAGCTTTAATTTGACCATCTAGGCCGATTACAACATAGGTTTGTGCGGTTAATTTTGATGGTCCAACCAAGAGCTTATACCTCATTTAGTAAATACAAAAATCTCAAAGTCCATAAAACTAAGAAAGTAATAAGACTTATTTTTAAGAAGCGATATACACAATTGGGCGTAAGCTAGCATCAATTAACCCACCTAAAACACGCAATTATCCTATCAATAATTTTCATGTTTTAAATTTGTTTTATTTTGCACCGTAAAAACATATGTTATGCGACCTATTTTTAATATTCTTTAAACTTGTCATTAAATTTTCATTGAAATAGCAGCTTACATTCCAAAAAAGCAAGCAAAGGGAAACGTTTGCCTTGGGTAACATTAGTAATCTTTAATATTTATTTTTGAAAAATAACTGGCGTTAAATTATTTGGGGAGATTTTAGTGAAGCTAAGTAATATTAGTATCGCGTGTTTTGGTTTGCTAATACCACTGGTTTCTAGCGCACAAACTTTAGAACAAGCAATAGCGACAACATTTGCAACGAACCCTGATATCAAAAGTGCGTTTAACGAGTATATGAGTAGTCGTTATATTATCGATAAATCACGTGGAGCATATAAACCTAGTCTCGATATTGACGCGGGTATCGGTTACGAGAGCATTCACCCTTCCGACTCTACTGGTAAGAGTGATACCGAGATGACCCGCAAAGATATGGCAATTACTCTTACCCAGTTGATCTGGGATGGTTCAAAAACCCTATATGACATTGATCGTACCTCTGCAGATGCAGAGTCTGTGCGTTATCAGTTACTTGCAGATGCCCAAAATGTTGCGTTAGAAGTCATCAAAGCTTATTTGGATGTAGTAAAAACACAAAAGCTGACTGCGCTTTCCACTAGCAACCTAAACACACATAAGCGAATTTATACTGATATTAAAAAGCGTACAGAGTCAGGAATTGGCTCAGTTGCCGACCTTAACCAGGTTAAAGCTCGTTTAGCAAAAGCTCAAAGTAATGTTTTAGCTGCACAAAATAACCATAAAGACGCTCAAACAGCATTCTTTCGCTTAGTTGGTGAAGCACCAACTAACCTTATTTTTCCGCACGCAGACCAAAACTTTATCCCCAATTCTCTAGACGAGGCCCAATCGCAGGCTTTTGACAATCATCCTGTCATAAAAATAGCACTCGCAGATGTCGATTCTGCCAGGTTCCAATATAAACAAGCAGATGCAAACTATTTCCCAGTCATCTCATTTGAAGCGAAACAAAGCTGGAACGATGATGTAGGAGGAGTAAATGGTCTCAACTCTGAAACACAAGCAATGCTCCGTGTCCGATACAACCTTTACAACGGTGGCCGAGACTCTGCAAACAGTGACAGTATGGCCTACCAACTCAATAAAGCGAAAGACCTCAGAGAGCGAGCATACCGAAGTGTGGAGCAAGAGCTCCGCCTTTCTTGGAGCGCTCTTGAGCTGACTAAACAACAAAAGTCTTTTTTAATACAACACGTTGATTCCATGTCAAACACCGTTATTGCATACCAAAAACAATATCGTATTGGAAAGCGCACCCTACTTGATCTGCTGAACACTGAAAACGAGTTGTTTGAATCACGCAAAAACTACTTAGAAACACAATTTGCGCAGCAATACGCACAATATCGAACCCTGACTTCAACCGGGCAGCTTTTAGACGCATTGCGCGTCGACATACCGGAAGAGTGGACTCAATCGGTGGAGTACTAAATACAATGAAAAAGAATCTTCTAATCACTCTGGCTTTAGTCATAATGAGTCATCATAGTGCATACGCAAAAGATGAGCTGGCGTACATTCCTATACCAAAGGCGAATCAGATTGCTGACCTAAACGACTTGGACAAAGATGGTGTGATAAACGCTCGTGATCTTTGCACAGGCACTCCAATAGGGGCAGAAGTGGACAATGATGGTTGTGAAACCTATTTGCATAAAGAAGAGCAATACCAACTTAAGATTTTGTTTGATAATGACTCTGCTCTTATTAACCAAATTTTTAAAAACAAGATAGATGAGTTGGCTGCATTTCTTAAAAAGTATCCAACCACTTCTATAGAGATACAAGGATACGCAAGTAAGGTAGGACGCGCAGACTATAATTTAAACCTATCTCGCCATCGTGCAGAGAATGTACGCAATCTATTGATAGAAAAAGGAATCCCGGGTGACCGCCTAGCAATTATTGCTTTTGGCGACACACAGTTAGCAGAGCCGGGTATGGATCGTGTCAGCCACGCATTAAACCGCCGCGTTACTGCCACTGTTGTCGGCCAGCAAGGAATGGTTAAAGATGAGTGGACGATATTCACTACCTTCCCAGAAGTAAAATAAACTTATACCCCTGCTTATTTGCATAGATGAGTGGGGGTATTTTCATGTCATTACGCCTAACTAATTAGACACAACTAATAAAACAAACACTAACATTAATCATAACTCACTAATATTATGGCAAAAATTAAAAAGTGAGCCTTTACTCTATATTAGTAGTAATATATTAGAGTCAAAATGAAAACCACCAATACTTTTAAATGGGAAGAAGATAAGCCAATCAATAACACTGAGGGGTTTAAGCAATCACCTTTCTTCACCACAATATGAAATCAATTTATTATATAGCTTTAATAAATCAATCATCTATTGAGGAAACATAATAAAACATGACAGAAACATGTCTTCGTAGATTGAGCCAGTTATTAAAACATTACAAACACTCTCAAACGTATCAGGTAAACCTCGACGATTTAGAACTGGTTTTTTCAACTTCTAGACGCAACATATCTAATATACTGAGAATACTTGACAGCTACAATTGGATCCATTGGGAGCCAGGTCGTGGTCGTGGGAAAGCCAGCACACTAAAAGTGACGGTAACAATACATCAAGCCCTCTACTTTACGATTCGTAATGAAATCAACAATGGTAGCTTTGACGTCATCTCGAGGTTACTTGAGCATTACCGTAGCACCGCTGTAAGCGCACTTAGCCAAGCACTCGCAGAAGTTTCAGAAGAAAACAAAGATTCAAATACACTCATCGTCAGCCAGTATCCTTGGGTAGATGAGCTAACCCCTTCACTGACTTATCGCTTTTCAGAACTGCAGGTAATACGCAGCTTGTATGACACCCTATTTACCGTTGATCACTACGGTCAATTAAAAAATCACCTCGCTTGTGAGTACAAAAATGAAGGCAGTTGTATATATATTTGGCTCCGCCCTGATATCTGCTGTCACGATGGGCTAACATTACAAGCAGAAGATGTCGTACACTCTTTAAATAAGCTCGTTACAACAGACGGCCCCGTCCAAAAATTACTTCAGCAAGTCACTCGTATCAGCTTCGATAATGCCAAACAAGCTATACGTATTGACTTAAAGCAGCCTAATAACTTATTCATTTACTGCTTAGCAACCGCAAATGCGTCTATCACTACTCGACGTCAGAAGAGCTTTAAAGGTCGCAGTATCACAATAGGTACTGGCCCGTTTGTACTTAGGCATTGGGATACCAACAAAATAGTACTGAAGAAACATCATAACTATTTCGCAAAAAAGGCATTATTGGAGCAAATAACGCTCTCTCATCAAGGGACTGAGCTGGATCAATACATCAGTTATAATCAGGAAACTGACGATACCGAATGTTATATGATTCAGGCATTTTCTTTTCTAGCACGTAATCGTCGCGCCGAGTGCTCACTAAGCGAGCAAACTTGGCAGCGCCTATTTTCTTTTATCGAGAGTCGTAGATTTAAATTTGCCAAAGCGAATGGCTTGGAAACGATGCACATTCTCGATGATAGCTCTCACAATGAGAATATTCCTCAGCTTGAGGGAACGTTGGTCATAACCCATCCAAAGTGGACGATTGATTATTTAAGTAAAGCGAACCAATGGATCGTAGATTTAATCCGTCAAACTGGGTTGCATGTAGAATTTGTGGAGCTAACTGACGCTAGTAATCCTCAACTTGTAAAAGAACAAGCCGACTTGCTCTTTGTCGAAGATGTCATTGAGCCACCTTTAACCTATGGAATTTATGAGTGGCTATTAACAGGTACTGGTATTCGATTTGCTCTTCACTCTGATGAATTTGAGCAGCACGTTAATCACGTACACGATGCAGTCTCTGATCCCACGCCTGAAAAACGTTTGGAGGGAATACTCTCGGAGCTCAGAGCTGATACAACAATCTTACCATTGTTCTGGGGGCAAGAAAAAATCACCAGAGCGAAAGGTGTAAGCGGTGTTCAACTCCGTAAATCTGGGTACAGTGATTTCTACAAACTAAGAGTCAGAGCCGGACAAGACTAATCTGTTAGAAGCTTCTGTTTGCTAATTACTTTGGTAATCTACGAGGTGAGTTTTCAAAATAATGCTTAATCGCATTAAGCGAGCACAAAATTGAACTCACCGACGACTCGACCATCAATGTTGACAGGCTCAAACTGCAAATAATCACGGGCTTTTCCGCCCCACCACTCGTTACCAGTTCGCCCTTTCAAATAAAGCTGAGTCGTTAACAGCTCTTTCTCTCCACGCCACAATTTTACGTGGATGTGGGGAGGTCGAGAGCTATATGGAACCGGAAATAACGTTTGAAAAAGGTAATTCCCATCTTCGTCAGTTAAAACTGCACCAAAGCCTGCAAAGTGTGGATCAAACTTATTATTGTTAGGTTGATTCGGGTGATCATAGATGCCTTGTCCATCACATTGCCATATTTCTATTTTCATTCCAGACAATGGGTTTCCTGCTGTATCCATTACCTTACCCTGAAGAAAAATGGGCTCACCAATAAGACCTTTCGACTGCAAAATCAAATTTTGACGAAGTGACACTGGAACCACGGGATAAAATGGCCCTTCCGTTTGAGGCGGTGTCGGCTTCATTGGGCTAGCGGATTTTAGCGAAGGCGCAAATATTAGCGACCATAAAGCTAAGAAGTGTCGACGTTCCATATCATCACCAGTTATTGTTTACCTTACTTAAGTTTGGTGATTCTTGATGATTTTTCCAGCGTAGCAGTACACTACAACAAACATGCCTCTGTTCAGGGCAACGCTGAACAGAGGCATTTACAAATTAGCTACTAATAATTAAACGGCTTCAAAGGCTAGTGCTTTCTTCTCTACCTGACGGAAGATAAGAGTGAGCAAACCATTTACGGTTAAATAAAATGCGCCTGCAATACCAAATACCGTCAACGTATCGTAAGTTTGTGCGTTAATGCGCTGCGCGTAACCCATCAGATCCATGATCGTAATCGTGCTTGCTAGTGAAGTACCTTTGAAGACTAAAATCACTTCGTTCGAATAAGCCGGAACGGCACGACGAATAGCGTATGGCAGCAGCACTTTTAGCGTTGCGGTTTTGTTCATCCCTAGAGCACGACACGCTTGCCATTGACCAGAAGGAATCGCGTTAAACGCGCCTTTAAACAGCTGAGTGCTGTACGCCGCGGTATTCAGTGCTAACGCTAACATCGCACAGAACCAAGGTTGGCTTAACCATGTCCAAAAAACACTTTCTCTCACTACATCAAACTGACCCGGACCGTAGTAAACCAAGAAGATCTGTACCAACAAAGGCGTACCAGTAAACAAGGTGATGATGCCACGGCTTACCCAATGCAAACCCGGAGTACGTAGGATCAGAGTCAGCGTCATCATCAAAGCTAAGAGGCAGCCGACAACCAAGGAAGCGGCGGTTAATTGAAGGCTAGTACCTAAGCCATCCACCATTTGCCAAACGTGTTGTTCGTTCATGCGGTTGCCTCCTGTCCCATGCTCATGCCTTGAATTAAGAACTTCTTATCAATCAGTTTGACGGCACGTTGTGTAATCAAAGTGATGCCTAGGTAAATCGCCGCAGCGGTTGCGTACCATGTAAAAGCTTCATGCGTCGCAGAAGACGTTAGCTGCGCTTGTTTCAACAAATCCGTTACGCCAATCAGTGATACAAGCGCGGTATCTTTCAACAGAACCAACCATTGGTTAGTTAAACCTGGTAGCGCGTGTCTTACTGCTTGTGGCAAAACAATGCGAACAAAAGCATGTGCCTGACTGACGCCGAGTGCACTTGCTGCTTCTCTCTGCCCTCTTCCAACGGCTTTTAACGCGCCACGTAGAGTTTGAGAAGCATAAGAAGCGAAGATTAACGACAACGCCACCACGCCAGACAAAAACGGGCTAACTTCAATAAAGTCGCCGGTGATTAAAAACAGAACCTGCGTCGAACCAAAATAGATGAACAACACGACAAGGATTTCTGGCAAGCCACGGACAATCGTCACAAATGCCGTCATTGGCCATTTAACGAAAACGCGGCGAGACATTTCACCACTGGCGAATACCACTGCCAGAATCAAACCGACTAAAAGGCTTGTGAAGGCTAGCTGGACAGTCATCCAACTAGCTTGAACAAGCGATAAAGAGTAACCCGTTAGTGCCATATTACTTACCGAAGTACTTGTTGTAGATTACGTCGTATTCGCCGTTCGCTTTCACTGTTTTCAGTGCCGTGTTCAGCTTGTTCACTAGCTCATCGTTACCTTTGTTTACTGCGATACCGAAACCGTTACCGAAATATTTAGGGTTGGTTACGTGTTCGCCCACGTATGCTAGATTGTCTTCTTTCTTGAACCATTCAGCTACGACAGCTGTATCGCCGAATACAGAATCAATACGACCGTTCTTCATATCGATGAATGCGTCTTGGTAGCTAGAGTAAGGAACCGCTGTTACGCCCGGCATTTGCTCAATCAGGTAACTTTGGTGTGTTGAACCGTTTTGAACACCAACGCGCTTACCTTCTAGTGCTTTTTGATCAGCAACTTTTTCTTTGATAGAAACAAACGCTGCTGAGTTCTCATAGTATGCATTCGTGAAATTCACTTGCTCCAAACGCGCCTCAGTAATATCCATTGCAGAGATCGCCGCATCGTAACGTTTGAATTTTAATGCAGGGATCAGGCTGTCAAAAGATTGGTTATGGAAGGTACATTTGGCTTCCATTTCTTTACATAGTGCGTTCGCCAGATCCACGTCAAAACCTTGGATTTGGTTGTTTTCATCCATGTATTCGAATGGTGCGTACGTCGCTTCCATCGCGAATTTGATCTCTTCTTGTGCTGCTGCGTTTGCTGCCATAGTTGCAGAAGAAAGGCCGATTAGTGAAGCTAGTAGAATCTTTTTCATTGCAATACTCCGTGTGTACTTAGTGGGCTGACACTCGCAATGACAGCCGAGCTTATCTGTTAAATAGACTGAACTTTAAAAACGTAATTTAGTGATTTAGGTAGTCAGCAAACTGGGCGGTTTGCGGGTTAGAAAACGAATCATTTGTGCCGTGCTCGACGATGTGTCCTTTTTCTAGATACAGTACGTGGCTAGCGATTTTCTTAGCAAAATCGACCTCATGCGTTACTACGACTTGGGTGATGCCAGTTTCGCTTAAATCTTTAATAATCTTAACGACTTGGTTAGTAATTTCCGGATCAAGCGCTGCGGTCGGTTCATCAAAAAGCAAGACTTCCGGTTTCATCATCAATGCACGAGCAATCGCCACACGTTGTTGCTGACCACCAGAAAGCTGCATCGGCCACGCATCCGCTTTGTCTGCCAAATGAAGTGTTGCGAGAATTTGCATTGCTTGGTTCTTCGCTTCTTCTTTATCCATGCCAGATACTTTTACCGGAGCCTCAATCAGGTTCTCCATCACTGTCATGTGCGGCCATAAGTTGTACTGTTGGAACACCATACCTACTTTACGACGAAGTGCTAAACCTTGTTTCTCTTTGATTTCAGTAGAGAAGTCAAAAACATCATTTGTGATGTTTAACTTGCCGTTATCCGCCCCTTCAAGAAGGTTAAGAACACGCAGTAGAGAGCTCTTACCTGCACCACTTGGACCAAGTAACACCAGTGTTTCGCCGCTTTCACACTTAAAGCTGACATCGTGAAGCACTTGTGTCTCACCGTAGGATTTATTGATTCCGCTTACCTGAATAGTCATGCTGACATACCGCATTAATTGTCACTTGGTATTTATATTACTCAATTGGACTTTTTATGCAATAAAAATGTATAAAAATTTAATTTGTTAATTTTTTGTATGATCAGAAACCACCAAGACAGAGTATCTGACTGGTTTGAAGAGTGAGTTTTAACTGAATTTGTTGAAGAAAATCCAACGACATGGTGACGACCGAAACAAGGTTAAAATGGTGGTTACTTTTGTGCTGACGTGTAGAGGAAGTTTTGAGTCGATGAGGATACTCTATTCCAAGCACACCCGCTCATTTTTGCACAGCATCCCCTGTTAGTTTTCCTGTAAAGTCCTCTATGGTAGGGGCCAGATTACGACTTCGCGAATGGACTATAATTTCTCTTTGTATCTGACTCTTAATTTGAGTCATCTAAGTATTAATGGGATAACTCCATGTTGAAGTCGCATTGTTTTTCTCTCGTTACACTCGCTTCTCTGAGCTTGCTTTCTATACCCGGCGTTTGGAGTAGAACAGCAATCGTGTTACCTGGATTGCATGAACAGGGTATTGATCTTCAAGATAAGCCTATCTCTGCTGCGGCTGCACTTGAATGGGAGTTGGATAATGCCGATATCGTGTTTGGAGCTTACGAAAATAAGAGTGATAACGAGCGTGTAAAAGCGCTTGGTTACATGTACAACCAAAAGCTGGAACTTAACTCAGGTTGGCTGGAAAACGATATACGTAACCAAGCAGAAATAAATAACATCGATTATGAGGACTTTTTTCTTCATTTTTCGGAAGACACTATCCTAGCTGAAGTCGACTCAAGCCATGGCGAGAATACTCTACTCAATCGAAAACCGATGATTGTTGGTTATACGGCTAGTGCTGACCACGCCGGTTTTTGGCTATATCAACCACCGCCATGGGATGCTGATGTATTCGGTCAGACGAATAATGGTGGTGCCCTCTATGTTTATCACTCAGAGAAGTTCGACCGCTTAACCCTTACGTTTTCCCAGTTTGCTCAAGGTGGCAACTTCATAATTGAATACCCTTCTGCCATCGATTCGTTTGGTCTGGTAACAGAATGGAAAAGCTTCGCAATTAGAAAAGACAAGACTGAGAACATGACTAAAAACCAAACGGTAAACTGGTCTGTTCCTTCGGATTGGGTTCGCGCTACGACACACGATGGTAGCGGACAAACCTATGGTGGCGGTCAGTATTTTGGGTCCACTTTTTTACGCGACGGCGGCCGCCTTTACGTTGCGAAAATTACTTGGCATGACGACAACATAGAAAACCGCCCACGCCTCGAAAACATTCAACTCAAAGATAGCTTCCCTGTCGCCAATGTCTCAGGAGCACCAACGGAGACACCTGAAGGTCAAACCATTCAGCGCTGGCGACAAATTCGAGGTTTTGACGAATCAGCCGATCGAAACCAAGATAATTATCTTTCTTGGCAAGAGTTCAAGAGCCGCTCAAATAAGAATGCAACCGCACGATTTCGTTGGGAGTCACGCGTTATTCCATTTGGTCGCATGTGGAATCAAACCTCTTCTTGGGCATTAACCAACCTCGGCAATCCCGATCTTGCCAACGCAATACACCACTATTACCAAGCTGAATGGGCGAAACAAGGTTTAAACGGTGCGTACAACGACGATACGAATAAGTTACTCGGAGAAAATCAGTTCTACGTTTATTCCGGTGGTACGGTGGATGAGCTTGGTTTGGTGGCGGGAAGCCAAGCCGCTGATGATGCATACAAAGAGCAATTCTCGGCGTTCTTAAACAAATTGGCGACGCTGGATGCGGATGCGTTAATTGGCCTCAACATAGGCGCGGCCAACTTATTCGGTCGTAACGGCCAAAACCACTTGGTTGATGCTGGCTCCTTGTACTTGCGCGAGCACTACCTTTTCCCTTCCACTGGCTTTAGTGGCTATGCTGGCTTGGCTAAGTTTTGGGATAACTCTGCTCTCGCCAAAGTTGGCCAGAAAGTGATTTATCAAGCAACAACGCGTTATGGTCGCGTTCAATACTTTGGTAACACAGAAAACAATTGGAAGCAGGACCAATATTCTGCACTAGTGGTGTTCTACTTAAACTATCACCCTGAGCGCAGTTACTTTAGCCAGTGGAATAATGGTTACGTATATGGAAGCAATAACACTACAGGTGACAACTTCTGGAAGGCAGGCATACCAAAGAATATTGCTTATCAACCTAGCACCTTGCTTGCCATCGATTTAGGTACGCCAGCCAATCAAATCCCAGATGGGTATCAGGCGACTCCGTTAATGATGTCCACCAGCACGCCCTATTCCGCCGATTACACGGTGATTGGAGATGCTTCTATGAGCAAAGTGGCTCATCCTGACTTGCCTAATGGCGCTATCGATTTGTTACCAACCCATACGTACTTTGCGTATCGCTCAGAAGATACGGTAGTGATGCATGGCCCTACGGAGATGGTGTTAGCTCGCGAATTTACTAAAGGCCGAGTGCTGTATCGGACTGATTTCTTTGGCAAGAATATCGATTACTTCTCCTCACCGAAGATAACTATCGCACTTCCAGAGCCTATGCGACCTGTAGATCAAGACGGTAACATCGGCGACTATGTTTCTCACATTGAGATCGGCGGCTACGAAGGGGTGTTCTTGCTGTATTAACTCCCTTTCTACCACTCTCACTAAACGCTTCATAAATCGCCGTTTTTATGCTTAACGTCACTGAAAAAACCTTGTTCACTGAATCTTTATAAACCGATGTATATACTGAAGTAAATGACAACGACAAGGAAATTCAGTCACATGAAGACGACACCTTCAATGCTCTCTGTTCTACTGCTATCAGCATTATCAACTCATGCAAATGCGGATGAATGTGGAAAAATAACCATCGCGGATATGAATTGGAATTCGGCCAGCTTAATGGCGCACATCGACCAATTTGTCTTAAATGAAGGCTACCAGTGCGATGCGGAATTGATCCCTGGTGATAGCGTTCCTACGGGCACCTCTATGATTGAAAAGGGACAACCTGACGTTGCGCCAGAGTTATGGACAAACGGCATTAAAGAAGCGCTTGATAAAGGCATTGCTGATAAACGCTTGCGCATCGCTGGTGAGTCGCTTGTCAATGGCGGTGAAGAAGGGTTTTGGGTTCCCGCCTATCTGGTAAAACAGTATCCAGAGCTCGCGACGATAGAAGGCGTCATCAAGCACGCCAAACTATTTGAACACCCAGAGGATGATGACAAGTTCGCCTTTTATAGCTGCCCTGCTGGTTGGACATGCCAAATCACCTCCGGTCACTTGTTTAATGCATTAGGGTTAAGTGAGCACGGCTTTGAGATGGTTGACCCAGGCTCTGGCGCTGCACTAGCTGGTACCATCGCCAAAGCCTATGATCGCAAAATGCCTTGGTTTGGTTACTACTGGTCACCAACACCCGTATTGGGCAAGTATGATATGGTCAAAGTGGATTTTGGTAGCGGAACAGATTTGGAAGAGTATCGCAACTGTACCACCCAGCCTGATTGTACTTCTCCCAAAGTAACAATGTACCCACCTTCTCCAGTTCGCACAGTAACAACTGAGGCATTTGCGAACAAAGAACCCCAAGCATTCGCGTACTTGCAGAAACGCGGATTTACCAACGAGCAAATGAGTGAAATGCTGGCCTGGATGGAAGATAACTACGCAGATGGTGAAGAAGCGATGTTTTACTTCTTTAATACCTACCCTGACTTATGGAAAGGTTGGGTATCTGAAGACGTAGCGATGAAGATCGAAAAAGCGCTCTAGTGATTGACGTCTAACTCGTACCAAATAATTTAGCCTCCCATACCGTTTGAATAAATAGTATTGGAGGCTAATCAACGATTCGTTAATACATGGTGTGACCATTCAATGTTTCTTTAGGAATCTCTTGCAGAGCGTCCCAATGTTCGACGATTTTCCCATTATGATCAAAACGAAAGAAATCCATCGTCACGTATTCAATATCATTAGGCCATGTTTGGTGAGTGTGTAGTGCCACCAAATTCCCTTCAGCAATGGCTCGCACAAACGTAATGTCTTTATTTGGATACTCGTTTTGCATCCGCTCAAAATACTCGATAAAAGCCTCGGGGCCGTTTCCAACTAATGGATTGTGCTGGATGTACTCATCGCCAACGTAGTCTTCAACCGCCTTTCTTGGATTACCTCGATAGGCGGTTTCGTAAAACGCAATGGCATTTCTTTTGTTCTCTTGCAGGTCCATTTTTCTTCCCTATGTCGCTCTACTTGGTATTTAACGATAATCATAGTCTTAGAACCTAAGAAGTGACCGAACATCGCGCACAAAAAAGGCCGTTAAACCGCAGCCTTCATCACTTGAAACTTGGAATCACCGTCCCTTCAGAGCTTAAACCACACCACCAGCGCCCTGCTTGGAACGCTCACTGTTCTCCACTAGCAACGCGGTTGCGGTTTGTTTCAGTGTTTCCCACTCTTGGTCTTCGACAAAAATACCATTTTGCCAAGAGGCTTGTTGCGTGTTGCTTAATTCATCGCCTTCAATGTGAATGGTGTATCCTTGTGCGCTTTTCTCGATATCGAAATCGTTCACAGAGAGTTCGATAACCATACTATGCAAATCCGTATCATGCCCATCAAACTGATCCGAGAAAAAGACTTCTGGCGCGATTCGTCCACGATTTAACACATAAAGCGTTCGCTTGGGACTAGAGCCATTGACCCATTGTGCACGGCACGCAATGCCTTTTGCAGAGAGCTTCAACAACTCACTAAAACCTAGCCACCGATTATGACACTGTTTCAATGTGATAGTAATCGACTTGCTGTTGATCATTTTCTCAAGTGCGAAATCCAACACGGCGGGTAAGTGGCACGCCACACTGCCATTGTGCAAATCCATCTCGATACTCGCTGACGTGTTGTTGGTCACCGATACAGCGCAGTCCGAATCTAACCCAAGAAACAGGCTGGCGTTATTAAAGTGACGCACCCCGTGCAAGCCAACCATTTGCAAGTCCGCCACCATGTTCGCAATGACATCCGCCTCACCACAGTGACGGCGCATGCCAAGAAATGCCTTATTAACCGCGGCCACCAATTCGTTGTGAGAGACGATCATAATGCAAATCCTCCGTTGATTTTTAGATTGTCACTTTGCGCAATTTCTTCTCGTTCCGGCATGCTTGGGAAAATCCATGTGTCCGCCAGTTTAGGATCGTGAATTTCATCTAACAGCGGCGCGCCCTGGAAGAAAGTTACTCGAACCCAACGATCCGAGCGCGGATCAAACTTAGTCGCACCAAAGATCGCCAACTTACAGCGCAATAAGTGCATTGGCAGTGCATCTTGGCGTAGCACGTTCATTTGAATATCACCCATTGCTCGGTTGCCTAACGTCCATACGCGACGTGTGATCGAACGGTAAGTCGGATTTTGCAACAGAAACTCTGCTACGGACATTTCTTCATCACAACCAAGCAAGGCGTGGTACAAGCGATTCACTTGTCTGCCGATATCAAGCGGCAGCTCTTTTTCTTCTCCTGCTTCCTCACCACGAACACCAAGCCTTGGCTCTTCTTTGTCTTGCGAGCGATACCAGAACCAGTAGTTGTTCTCGGCTAGTGAGTAATCCGCATCAATCGCCCAGCGGTATTTGCTTTGCAACACCTCAAGTAAATCTTGGATCTTTTTCCCGCCCGGAATCGATAACGTTTCATCCGTATTCATTTGGCTAGCAAATTCATCCACCAAAGATGGGTACAGTTCGATCAAGCAAGAGGTGAGGATTTCTTGGGCTTCCACACTCATTGTTTTCTTTTGCTCGACCAAACTCGCCCAGTTAGGATGTGATGCCATTAATGTTGTTAGCTCCGATAGCAGTTGTTTGATGTCTGCTATCGCTTGATGATTGAGCCTGTCTTGATGTTCATTGATGGTGATGACTTGCTCTAGATGGCGCTGTGCTTTTTGTAGTAATCCTTGCAAAGGAGCATGGAATGACGCTTCACACGGCATCGCAAAGACTCGCGCTACCGCACGCTCGCGAGAGGTCATCCATTGGTCAACGATGCACGGGTGATTAATCAAGTATGGAGCCATGCCTAAGCCAGTAGCATTGCCGACACCAAGGTAGCGCTGCAAGCCACGATGCAAAGCCACCGCGTTGTCGCCTCCTTGCTGAAGTGCTAGGTAGTGCACCCAATCCAAGCTGAATTCACGCAACATATATACGGCACACATTTGCGCACTAAAAGACTGGCTGAAATCTGGGTTATTCTCTAACAGTTTGAAATCGGCGATACCAAACTTTCCGTTACCATAAACAGCTGTGGTGCGCAGGATATAACCCACTTCCGCCAGCTCTTTTGGCTCGGGCTGCTTGCCTTGAGAAAGAGCGCTAACAATGTGCTCAAACACGCGCACGCTTTTGTTTGCGCGAGCCAGAACAAGTACGTTGTTTGGATTACGTCCCGCTTCTTGCAGCGGTACATTTGCTCGCAATCTTTCCAACAAAGTAACATCAACATCGCCTTGAACCAGTGCGAATGTGACGTCCCACTTTTCAGCAATGACGCGGTCATTACGCTCGTCATCAGCAATTTCATCACAGAACACCACCAAATGATAAACGTGCTCTGGCGTGGTCAACTTGTAAATAACGTGACCATAACCACGCGGACAAAGTTGCCACTCATGCTTGGTTACTTGCCAATTTTGGCTTGCCATATTACGAATCAGGCTACGAACAAAGCTGATTCGGTTTTGGTGCATTGCGCCAAGCCTTTCGGCTGCCATGACAATCGCTGCGTCGCGCATAGTTGCTTCCGTATAAGTAGAACGATGTGCATCCATTTTGCTCACCACCTATTTGTTATTGTAAGAATACTAGGGTTTGTGCGGATGCAGGAGGAAAACACCCGCACAAGCTCCACGTTGTTTGAATTAGATAATTGTTATAGCCCTTGCTCTTTCGCCATTTTGATTGCGATTTGCGGTGCATTCCAAAGTGACGGCAACAGAATCAGAGAAACCGGAACCGCGGTAATCACAATGAAAGATTGCAGTGCAGAGATGCCACCAGAGCCAAGGGAAATCAGGATCAGAGCTGTCACACCCATCATTACGCCCCAGAAGGTACGGATGATCGCATTCGGCTCCGTTTCACCACTGATCACGACACTGATTGTGTAGGTCATTGAGTCGCCCGTCGTGACGATGAAGATCGTGGTTAAAACCAGAAATAGAATTGAAGTCAGCATTGGCATTGGTAGTTGCTGAGTCACCGCAAGCAAAGCACCTGGCAAGTTAAAGCCTTCAAACGCCGCACTCACACTACCCGGCTCAGCAATTTCAAACGCAAGGCCAGAGCCGCCTACAATCGTGAACCAAAAACAGGTGGTGAGCGGAGCCACAATACTGATGGTTGAAATAACTTGGCGAATAGTGCGACCACGAGAAATACGCGCAATAAAGATTGCCATCATCGGACCATAACCAAGGAACCAGCCCCAGAAAAATACTGTCCACCAGCTTAGCCAACCCTCGTCACCGCGATAGGTCGCCATTGGGATAAAGTTATCCAGCATGCTCCCTACACCTTGAATGTATCCGTTAAAGATAAAATTCGTAGGGCCAAAAAACAGGATGTAAACCATCAATGCCATAGCCAGAATCACGTTGTAACGACTAAGCAGTTGCATGCCTCGGCTTAATCCACTGAGTGCTGACAAGGTGTAAAGCGCAATCGCAAACAAAATGATGATAAGCTGAGTCGTAAAGCCATCAGGAATATCAAACAGCGCATTTAACGCGTAGCTAACCTGCAAGCCTAGAAACCCAATGGGACCGATAGTGCCCGCGGCTACCGCGATAATGCAGCACGCGTCAATCAATGCACCGAGTTGGCCTTTAAGTGCTCGTTCGCCCAAGACTGGGTAAAGCAAAATACGGGGTTTTAGCGGTAAGCCTTTGTCGTAATGCAGGTGCATCACCACGATGGAAGTTAAGCTACCTACAATCGCCCAAGCCAGAAAGCCCCAGTGCATAAAGGATTGCGACAACGCATTCACCGCACCTTGCTGCGGGTTATCTTGCGCGCCGTATAGAGGGGGTGGGCTAACATAGTGTGCGATAGGCTCAGCCGCGGCCCAGAAAACGCCACCACCAGCCAATAAGGTACAGAAAATAATCGCCATCCAGCGGAAAGAATCCATTTCTGGTTTCGCAATCCCGCCCAACATCACCTTGCCTGTTCGCCCTGCAGCCAAGCCAAGACCAATAAGAAAAGTGAGAAGCAGCAGTAACTGCCAGTAAGGACCAAACACCTGAACTGCCCAGCCAAAGCCAGCGTTAACAATCGTAGATAACAACTCGCCGTCATAAAGTGCAATAGCAACGAACAACGCGATAAAACCACCGCTATACCAAAAGGCCGGGTTATTCAGTCCTAATTTGTCCGTCGTGTTTTCTGTTGTTGATGTATTGTGTGTTGCTTTTGACTTGCCCGATGACACGCTCATCGTGGAAGCTTTCATGCTATTGGTTAAATCAGACATACTCTGGCTCCAGAGGTTCTTTGCAGCTGCCAAAGACTGGCTACAAATGTGAGTTTTACGCCTGCCGTATTGTTGTTATGTAGGCAGGCGGTTCCTAATTTTGGGAGTACTATGAAATAGGCTCTAATCCTTCTTTAAGGAAGTTGAACCAGTTTTCACCCAATATTTTTCCTGCCTCAGATTCACTGAATCCGTGACGCATTAATCCGTTGTAGATGTTCTCCATCCCTGCACTGCCGCAGAACCATGGCAGCGCATCTGGCCATCCCGAGTTACTTGCTGAACCTTCGCCGTAATCCATCGCTTTTGACCAACGACCGTTGCGCATCCACTCCAACACTTGTTGCGGCTGGTTTAAGCACAAATCGCTACCGATACCTAAATGGTCAACGCCAAACATGTCTGCGGTTTTCGCAACCATCTGGCAGAAATCATCCAGCGTGCACTGGCTGCCATTTGGCAAATGGAACGGATATAAACTGAATCCAATCAAACCGCCGCGCTCCGTCAGTGCTTTGATCACGGTGTTGGACTTGTTACGCAGTGCGTCATGCGCAAATGTCGGGTTAGCATGGCTGATACAAATTGGACGCGAAGAGAGCTCGATAGCTTCCAACGTTGAACGCTCCGCGCTGTGGGACATATCAATGATCATCCCGACTCGGTTCATCTCTTCAATCGCTTGCTTACCAAAGCGAGTTACGCCGGAATCGTTTTGTTCGTAACAACCTGTCGCCAGTAAGCTTTGGTTGTTGTAGGTCAGTTGCATGATCAGCAGACCTTGGCGGCGCATCACTTCAATCAGGCCAATTTCATCATCAATTGGTGAGCAATTTTGCGCGCCGAAGAAGATGCCGACTTTGCCTTCTGCTTTGGCTTTTTCTACATCTGCCATTGAATAAATAGGCATGATGAGGTCCGCATTTTGCTCGAAGCGCAAGTTCCACTCAGCAAAACGCGTTAAGGTTTCGCGCGCAGTTTCGTGGTAGACGATGGTGGCATGAACGGCGGTAATGCCACTCGCCTTAAGCGTTTGGAAATACTCTCGATCCCAATTGCAGTACTGCAATCCGTCAATCACAATCCGTTGTTGGTACATAACCACTCCTTAAACAATTTCTTAGCCTTTCAGTGCGGGGAACTGACACCATCAGCTACCCTGCTGTTCTTAGTAAGGGCGCTGATAAGCGGTTTTCACCACGGTGTAGAACTCTTTGGCATACTGACCTTGCTCACGAGGACCAAAGCTAGATTCTTTACGGCCACCAAATGGGACGTGATAATCTGTACCCGCAGTTGGCAAGTTAACCATGACGCAGCCCGTTTGGACTTGCTGTTTGAAGATCGCGCTATTGCGCAGGCTTTGCGTGATAATGCCGCCTGTCAGGCCAAAGCGCGTATCGTTCGCGACCGCAATTGCCTCATCCAGATCAGAAACGCGAATCACGCTTGCCATTGGTGCAAAGACTTCTTCTTGGTTCACTTCCCAGCTGTTTTGTGTGTTCAAGAACAGGGTTGGTGACATGTAGTAACCGTCATGCTCTAGGCTCAGACGCTCACCACCGAAAGCCAGCTCCGCGCCTGCTTGGCGTGCGTTTTCGATCCACTCAAAGTTCGCATTCAGCTGGTTACCATCAACAACAGGGCCCATAAATACGCCCTCTTCTAGTGCGTGACCCACTTTAAGTTCGCTCATGCGTTTGATTAGCGCTTCAACATACGCGTCGTGAATTCCGTCCATAACCACAAGACGAGAAGACGCAGTACATTTTTGACCCGCACCCGAGAATGAGCCTGCGATTGTGGCTTCAACGGCAATTTGAATGTCTGCATCATCTGCCACTACGAGCGCGTTTTTACTGCCCATCTCTAGCTGACAACGCACAAAGTTTGGTGCCGTAGCCGCTGCAACTTTACGGCCAGTGTCCACAGAACCAGTGAAGCTAACGCCGTTCACGTCTTTCGAATTGATAAGGGTATTACCTACTTGCGAACCGCTACCCAAAACGAGGTTAAACGTGCCAGCAGGTAAACCTTGGCGATGGATAATCTCAGTCAGTGCAACGGCACTTGCTGGAGTTAGGTTGGCAGGCTTCCAGACGACACTGTTGCCAAACGCAAGTGCTGGCGCGATTTTCCAAGCCGCTGTTGCTGTTGGGAAGTTCCAAGGAGAGATAATGGCGATAACGCCGACGGCTTCGCGAGTAACTTCAACGGAGACACCTGGACGGACGGAAGCAGCGTTATCGCCAATTTGACGCAGTACCTCAGCAGCAAAGTATTGGAAGAATTGGCCGGCACGGTAAATCTCACCTCGACCTTCAGCAAATGGCTTGCCTTCTTCACGCGAAAGCAAGGTGCCCAATTCGTCACATCGTGCAATGAGCTCATCACCAATCGCTTGCAGCACTGCTTGTTTGCGCTCGATTGGTGTTTTTTCCCACTCTAGCTGCGCTGATTTAGCCGCTTGAATCGCTTGCTCTACTTGCGACACACTCGCTTGTGCGAAATCGCCAATGTTTTCGCTGATATCAGAAGGGTTAATATTGGCGATGGTTTCCATGCCAGATTGCCATTCACCTGCTATATAGAGGGATTTTTCTGCTTGAACATTGTTAATAAAAGTCATGGTTCTTTCCTTGTTCTTCCGATTTGTGATGGCAAGCCACCCACTCACTGATCTCAATTATTCTTGTTGGATTTATTCTGGTTGGCTTGCCGACGCGTAGACGACAAACTCCACCAACATTTCTTCTCGTGCTAACCCTGCAACCACCATGGCGGCGCGATTTGGGTACGGCGCTTCAAAATATTCCGCGTACACTTGGTTAACGGTTTTTAAGTATTCTCTGTCGGTCACGTAAATCAGGACCTGCAATACAGAGTCCAAAGACTCCCCTGCACACTCCAGGGTGTGAATGAGATTGTTAAAGGTTTGACGTGTTTGTGCTTCGATGCCGCCTTCCACAACCGCGCCTGTGTCATCAATAGGAATTTGAGCCGTATACAGAGTTCCATTGTTAACAATCGCCCATTCAAGCGGCGCTTTAGAAGCAAATAGACTGGTTTTAACTGGGTGTTTTTTAGTAGGAGTATTCACGTGCCTTTCAACCTTTGTAACAGCTTTGTTTCAATATGGTTAAATGATGCACATTGACAGGCGATAAATCTAACGGTAAATTTTTTACATTTGATAAATAAAACTTATCACCTCATTGAGAATAACGTAAATAAAGGGATTAAGAGGCATTAGGGATGAGTATTAAGCTTCAACAATTAATGCATTTTGTGATGGTAGTCGAGGAAGGTGGGTTTCGAGCCGCTTCACATCGTGCAAATCGATCTCAGGCTGCGCTCTCCACGTCGATAAAAGAGCTAGAGAAAATGCTAGGACAAACGCTGTTTGAGCCCGGCAACAAAACCAAATTAACGCCTTTTGGAGAGATTTGTTTGCCCAAGGTGGTTCAGTTTCTCAATATCTACAGTGCGCTGGACAACGATCTCAAAGCCGCAGCTGCAGGCCAGCAAGGGAGAGTGCGAATTGCGAGCGTTCCTTCTGTTGCAGCGAAACTCATTCCAAGCGTGTTGGGAGCCTTCTGCGAACAGTATCCAAATGTAGAAGTAAGCTTGATCGACGATAACGCGGCGGGCGTCGAGGCTCGCCTACTTTCCGGAGAGGTCGACTTAGCGCTCGGTAACCCCTCTCACCTTGATGAAGGCGGTATTGACTTTACGCCGCTGTTGTCCGACCCCATTGGCGTGGTGTGTTTAAAAGATAACCCTATTGCCAATCAAACAGAGGGAATCGAGTGGCAAACTTTGCTCGAACAACCTTTTATTCGTAACGGCACCTGTACGCTTCTCGATCCAACCCCAGCCAGAGCACTGAGTGAGCAAGCGCTCTATTCGGTCGAGAATATCACTTCGCTGTTTTCTGTTTTAGAACTTGGGATTGGTGTCACGACCCTACCGAAGCTTGCTTTCCCAACCAATGAAACACGCTTGGTTTGGATCCCGCTTATCGATCCACCGCTTGAAAGGCAAATTGGTATCTTTACGTTGACCGACCGCACGATCTCGCCTCAAGCTAAAGCGTTTCATGATTTGTGTGTGCGTTATCTAAACTATCAAGATGAAGAGACGTAGTTCGAAGGTTTTAGCTAACAGTGGCTCCATTAGATTTTAGAGCCACTGTTATTTGATATTAAGTGACAGATCCGGTCATATGAAATGACGACGCTCTTATTGCACTTATTCTGGCTTGATATTCTGATTCATTCTGAACAAGTTATTTGGATCAAACTTCTTCTTCACTGCTTGTAAACGCGCAAAGGTTGGACCGTAGGCAGACTCTGTACGTTCAGCTTCGTCTTGTGTAAGGAAATTGATATACGCTCCGCCACTTGCATAGGGCTTAGTCTTGGCAAAAAATTCCCTTGCCCAGCTGATGCAAGCTTCATCATCTTCTGCTAAATCCCATCTTCCATGTACATTTAATACATAGTTTGCATCACGGCTAGAATAAGCCATAGACTCGGGCTCAGGTCTAGAGGCAGCGCAGCCAAGAGAGGCGATAAAAATCTCACACTGAGGCGATGGTAACTTACCTGCGTATTCTATCGCTGCATCAATCACACCTTCGCTTAGCGAGTTAAAATTGTGCGATTTCCAATAGTTACGTGCACCCGGAGTAAGCAATGGATCAAACGCTTGCTGCCACGCCGCAAATGGCTGTACACCAACGTGCTCACCATGTGCATCACCAAACTCTCTCAACGGTGCAATTAACTTCTCACCTTCAGCCGGGTCACCCGCATAACATATCGCGAGTACAACTACTTCTTTACCGTGAACGCTTTCAGGTAAGAATGGGAGTGGCGGCGCTTTCCGACTCACCATCCAGACACTTAGGTCATCAGGGGCCGACTCAGTGAATTTCGCAAACTGGGTGATAATGGATTTCGCTTGCTCAAATGGAAAGACAATGAGACCACTTAACACCTCTGGACCGACAGGATGTAGCTGGAATTCAAAACGCGTAACGATACCAAAGTTACCGCCGCCCCCACGTAACGCCCAGAACAAATCGGCATTTTCTGTCTCATTCGCGAGCAGTTGACGACCATCTGCAGTTACGACATTTGCAGAGACCAAGTTGTCTATCGTCATACCATATTTTCGGCTCAACCAACCAAAACCACCACCAAGCGTTAACCCCGCAATTCCCGTGGTTGAATTAATGCCGACAGGCGTTGCTAATCCATATTTTTGTGTGGCCTCATCGACATCAGCCAACGTACAGCCAGGTTCAACGAAAGCCCTTCTTTCGCTTTCATCCACTTGAACATGATTCAAAAGTGACAAGTCGATCATCACACCATGATCGCAAACCGCATTGCCCGCAATATTATGCCCGCCACCTCGGATCGAAAGTAGCTGATTGTTATCCCGAGCAAAGTTAACCGCCATCACGACATCATCGGCAGACTTGCAGCGAGCGATAACACCGGGACTGCGATCTATCATGCCATTCCAGATTTGACGAACTTCGTCGTACGTAGGATCTCCGGGCAAAACAACATCACCCTGAAATTGATTTTTAAAGTGTTCAATGGTTGCATTTTCTAGACTATTCATATTAGTTGCCTCTCACGTTTTACATGAGGCTTGCAAAGCACAATGCAACGACAAGCTAATACAAGTCCCTCACAATTAAACGTGACGTTTGAGTAGCTATTTTCAGAAAATAAACAAGGCCCCACATTAACTATACCGTAGGGTCACAAATTCCCTTACTCTCTTGGGTTCGATAAAGCTGAAACACAGTTATAAAAATCAGATAGTTATCGCAATGATACCGCACCTCAAAACACCTTCTGTATTCTTTACCCTGTGTGACACTCGCACCTAATTATTAATAAGTTCATTGTAAGTTTAGAATGCAATTTAGTTTCAGATATGAAACTTTGTCTTATAATTAATATTTTTAATAATTAATTATATTACCTTTATTTATCAATTAAATAGGATTATAAAAATATTTCGGACTGCGAATAGTGAATAGCCGTTAGAGGCAGTGATATTGAATTAAATTGAATAGCCTTCTTAGTGTTTTAGAAGACTATTGCGCTATTTATCAATGACATACCGCCACTTAAGGTGAGTTATTTACGACGATTTCGGTTCTTATACACCACGCAAAAGTTACCACGTTTGGTTCGGCATTTTGAGCAGCGCTCGCAATCCACTGGCGCTCGATTACCCTCTTTCCAGCGCTTTATTAACTGAGGCTCAGCCAATAAAGGACGTGACACAGCGAAAAATTGGATATCTGTGTTTTCTGCAATTTTCTCAATCGCATCAATGTCACTCAGTCCGCCGACAGTGATCACCGGGATGCTCACATCTTGACTGATCACATGTCCATATTCGTGAAAATAGCCTTCTTCTTGTAGTGTGTAACCATCGACCGTTTCACCAACAAGCTCGTTTGCTTTGCCGTGAATATTGCCAGACACGATGATCGCATCAACGCCCACTTCTTCGAGTTTCTTACAAACGACGCGAGTTTCATCGAACGTTAAACCGCCGTCAAAGAATTCTGTCGCGGTAAGCTTCACAAGGATTGGGAAAGTATTCCCAACCAGCTTTCTGGTTTTAGAAAAAATTTCTAAAAGGAAACGCATGCGATTTTCTAAGCTACCACCGTATTCGTCTTCGCGACGATTATAGTACGGGCTTAAAAACTGGTTAATTAAGTAAGTGTGTGCCGCATGTATCTCTACGCCGTCAAAACCAGCGTCTTGAGCACGTTTACTCGCCAATGCGAATGCCTTTACGATGTAGTCAATTTCGTCTTTTGTCATCGCTTTGCCTTGCGTATTCGTGCCACGCTCAGGCACGTCACTCGGAGCGAAGATGACACGCTCACCGACGTTGTAGGTGGTTTTGGTTCCACCGTAAGCAATTTGCATTACGATTTTAGAATCGTGTTGATGTACTAGCTCTGTTAGCTTTTTGTATTCTTCAATAAAAGAGTCGTTGTAGATCCCCATCATCCCAGCGTTGGGTTTCTCTTCTTCCACGATATTGGCATAACCAGTAACAATTAAACCCACTTCACCTTTCGCCAACTCTTCGTAAATATCGTAAAGCTTATCCGTCATGTGGCCATCTTCGGTCGCCATGTTCTCCCACGTTGCGCTGCGCACAAAACGGTTCTTTAGGGTCATGTTGCCAATGCGGGCTTCGGAAAACAAAATGCTCAAAACCAGTCCTCTTAATGTTGTCTTTATGGTTCTATCTTTTCCCAAGTAACCAAGAACAAAAAAGGAACAGCGATACACAACGTATGGCTGTTCCTTCTCTGAATCCGTGAGACCTGCAAACTACAGGCGCACCTTAATGCCTCGTGGGTGGCAAAACTTTAATCTGGATTAAGGTTTAGTGAGATAAGCTTGTAAGCAAAGCAACTCGGCCGATTTCTCAGTTTACCTTCACTCTACATTCTGGGGGTAAGATCTTTTCTTTTTCGAATGAGACTTCACAATCCACAAGAACGCTTCCTCCCCCATGTAGGTAAAAGTAATCAAGCACGAAAAATACTTTATTATCACGCTCTCCATACTCTTCTACAAAAACGCCAGCACTCTGGTTGAAATCCAGTTTTTCATTATCTAGAGAAATGGAGGAAACTCGAAATACATCATTTATTTCATAATCTGAACGATTAATTGTATCGACTTCAATCACTGGATTAATCTCCATGTTGTGGATAATAAGCCTAACAAGAGTATCTCCAATACGATAAGTTTCCACGGAGCTAACCGAGGACGGAACTTGGGCTAACACGCATGAAGACATTGCAACAATTGAAAGAAGAGTAAAACGACGAAACATGAACCAAGACCATAGTAAAAAGGGATAATCATATTATCTCTTTTAGGCATGAATTCGAGTCTAGCAAAGCATGTAGCTCTCAGAATGGGAGCTACATGGAAGTGATATTAAAGAACTTCAAACTCAATAAATAAACGGCAACGGAATAAGCTCTAATCCTAGTACACCACTAATCCCCATCACCACTAGCAGTGAGACTTTAAACACCGACTTTGACCAAGCGATGTAGTTGCTGTCATCAATGCTGCGAAAAGTCACTTTCGTCCACATAAAGCAAACGACCGCTGCAACCGCTAAGTATTCACACCCGGCTTCACCAAGTAAAAATAACCCCAACGATACGGCCCCAAACGCCACGACATACGCTTTCATGTGTCGATGCGCTTTATGAATGCCCTCTTTAACTGGTAATACGGGAATCCCGGCTTCTCGGTAGTCTTGCATGCGGAACATGGCAATGGCATACGAGTGCGGCATTTGCCAGAGACAGAACATGGTAAAGAGTAAAATCGCTTCCAAGCTAATAAAGTTTGTTACCGCCAAGTAACCCACCAATGGCGGAACTGCGCCTGAAATACTTCCCACTAAAGTTCCATACACCGAGTTACGTTTGTACCACATCGTGTAAAAGAACACGTAATACACGTAGCCAAGCAAAACGACGACAGCGGATAGTGGGTTCACTCGGATAAATAACAGTGCGGTGCCTACCAGCAATAAAGCAAGTGCATAAACAAACGCAATATCGATATTGATGTTGCCTTTCACTGTTTCACGATTTCGTGTACGTGCCATCTTTTGGTCGATATCACGATCAAAAATATTATTCACCACACAACCTGAAGCGATGACTAACCCCACACCAACTAACGTTGTAACGAACAACATTAGACTGGCTGGTTCTGTTTTTGCGGCGAGGAAGAACCCCGCCGCAACAGAAATCAGGTTGCCGAAAATAATGCCCGGTTTAGTGATAGACAAATAACTTTTCAGCATACCTTGGCCTACAACTTCATGTTGACGTTCATGTTGTAGATGATCCATACCGAGCCAGCGATAAGGATAAGTACAACAATGGCGGTAAACATCAGTGATACAAGGTTCCAACGTCCGTCGGATGTTTTTGTTTCCATATGCAAGAAGTATTTGAAGTGAACAAATATCTGCACTAATGCACATCCAAATAGAATCGCATAGGTTGTTGTATCTGGTAATGATTTCGTCCAAACAAAGTAGAACGGAATTACCGTCAGAATCAGTGAGGCAATAAAGCCTTTCACGTAATCTGACGCACTGGTTTCTACATGTTGATCCATTACATTACCCCCAGTAAGTAAACGATGGTAAAGACACAAATCCAAACGATATCTAGAAAGTGCCAAAATAGGCTTAAGCAGTTAAAGCGCATTGCCATATTGTCGTTCAGACCTTTCGTCGACAGTTGGTGATACGCTACCGCTAACCAAATCAGACCAAAGGTTACGTGCAGGCCGTGCGTACCAACCAACGTAAAGAATGCCGATAGGAATGCACTTGTTTGTGGACCATAGCCTTCTTCAATCAGGTGATGGAACTCATAGACCTCCATACAGATAAAACCAAGACCAAGTGCGAACGTTACTAACATCCAACGTTTGAGACCAGCAACGTTGTTGCGCTTCATCGCGATAATGCCAAAACCAAATGTGATACTGCTAAACAGCAGCAGCATGGTTTCGACAAACACGAATGGGAGTTCGAAAATGTCTTTACCTGTTGGGCCCGCAATTGAATTGCTCGACAGTACAGCGTATGTCGCGAACAAGGTCGCAAACAGCACGCAATCACTCATCAGGTAAACCCAGAAACCAAATAGCTTGTTGCCATTCGTGTCATGGTGGTGATCATGGTCGTGATGTGCTGCGATATTAGTTTGCATACGTCACCTCCAGATCATCTTTACTTTCGCTGTCTTTCACTGAGTTTTTCTTCGCTTCTTCAAGCTGAGCTCGACGCTCGGCCTCAATTGCTTTGATCTCTTCAACTTCCACGTAGTAATCCACGTCATCGTTGTAGCTATGCTGAATACACGTCACGATAATACCGACCAAACTTGCAGCCGCTAGCCACCAGATGTACCAAATCATGCCGAAGCCAAATAGGAGCGACCAAGCCGACACGTAGATGCCTGTTGCCGTGTTTTTGGGCATATGAATACGTTCGTATTCCACTTCTTTAGTTGGATCGAACTCGCCACTTTGTTTCTGGTACCAGAAGGCATCCAGCACATCACCTTTTGGTAGGTGTGCAAAGTTGTAGAACGGCGGTGGAGACGATGTTGCCCACTCAAGAGTACGACCACCCCACGGATCACCAGTTAGGTCACGGTTTTGCTCGCGGTCACGGATACTCACGTAAATTTGGATGAACTGAGACAATACGCCCAGCGCTATCACAACCGTACCTGCTGCGGCAATCGACAACAGTGGGAAGTATTCAGGGTTGATGTCTTGGCTTAAACGACGAGTCATACCCATAAAGCCCAATGCGTAAAGCGGTAGGAACGCCATTAAGAAACCAATAATCCAAAGATAGAACGCACGTTTGCCCCAAGTTTCATTCATGGTGAAACCTGTCGCTTTCGGGAACCAGTAAGTGATCGCAGCGAAACATCCAAACACCACACCACCGATGATAACGTTGTGGAAGTGAGCGATAAGGAATACTGAGTTATGCAGAACGAAATCTGCGCCTGGAACAGCCATTAGTACGCCCGTCATACCACCAACAGTAAAGGTGATCAGGAAGCCCACTGTCCACATCATTGGCGTCGTAAAGCGGATGCGGCCTTTGTACATGGTGAATAGCCAGTTGAAGATCTTCACCCCTGTTGGGATTGAAATAATCATCGTGGCAATACCAAAGAAGGCATTTACGTTCGCGCCAGACCCCATCGTAAAGAAGTGGTGTAGCCAAACGACAAACGCAAGAATCGTGATAACTACGGTAGCCCAAACTAGCGATGTGTAACCGAACAACTTTTTACGTGAAAAGGTTGCGGTGACTTCTGAGAACACACCAAAAATTGGCAAGATCAAAATGTACACTTCTGGGTGGCCCCAAGCCCAAATCAGGTTGACGTACATCATTACATTGCCGCCAAGATCATTGGTAAAGAAATGCATACCTAGGTATCTATCCAGCGTTAGCAGAGCGATGGTGACGGTCAGGATTGGGAATGAAATGATGATCAATATGTTTGCACACAGAGACGCCCAAGTGAAAACTGGCATCTTCATCATTGGCATAGACGGTGTACGCATACGCAAAATGGTCGCGAAGAAGTTCACGCCTGTTAACGTCGTACCGACACCTGATATCTGCAGCGCCCAAATCCAATAGTCGACCCCGACTCCTGGGCTAGCCTCAATACCTGAAAGCGGCGGATACGCCAACCAACCGGTGCGACCAAATTCACCTAAGCCGAGAGACATGTTTGTTAGGATGACACCAACAACAAACAGCCAGAAGCTCAAGTTATTCAGATACGGGAAAGCTACGTCACGCGCACCAATCTGTAATGGCACGATGATGTTCATCAGACCAATAACCAATGGCATCGCTACGAAGAAGATCATGATCACGCCATGGGCAGTAAAAATTTGATCGTAGTGATGCGGTGGTAAGTAACCTGCTTCACCCGCAGAAGAAAGGAGTTGCTGACTACGCATCATGACTGCGTCAGCAAAACCACGAACAAGCATCACCATCGCTACTGCGATGTACATGAAGCCAAGTTTTTTATGGTCTACTGAAGTAAACCATTCATTCCACAAATATTGCCACTTTCCGGCTTTAGTTACCGCGTAAACTACGGCTAAACCAACCAGCGCCACAACCGCTAAGGTGATGACGATAATAGGTTCGTGGAATGGAACTGAATCAAGAGTTAATCTTCCAAACATTACGATTATCCTTGGTTTTCAGGCAAACAGTTCATTGAACCAGGATGCTGAGTCACAACGTCGGTGAACAAGAACGGAGGAACGCTAGAGAACAAAGTGACTGGCTCTGCGATACTTGGCGCTGCCAGTGAGCTGTATTGCTCCCAATCTTCAATACGATCAGGGCTCGCCTTCACTTTCTGCACCCAATTTAGGAACGCAGCACGATCAGACATTGCTGAAGCCGTGAACTTCATTTGCGAAAAGCCTTCGCCGCTGTAGTTCGATGCAAAACCCTTGTAGTCACCTTCGTGGTTCGCTATCAGGTTGAGCTTGGTAACCATTCCTGGCATCGCGTAGATCTGTGTACCTAAGCGAGGGATGAAAAACGCGTTCATGATGTTGTCCGAAGTCAGTTTGAACTGCACTGGCACATCTTTCGGGAACGCCACATAGTTCACCGTCGCAATGTTTTCTTCTGGATAAATGAACAACCATTTCCAATCGAGTGACACCACTTCGATGGTCATTGGTTTAACATCACTTTCCAAAGGTTTGGATGGCTCTAGTTCATGAGTCGAACGCCATGTGATCGTCGCAAGAATCGCAATGATGATGATTGGAATTGTCCATACCACCACTTCGATTTTGGTCGAGTGTGACCACTCGGGTGCGTACTCTTCTTCAGTGTTAGAGGCGCGGTATCGGTAAGCAAAGTAAATCGTCATTAGAATCACAGGGATTACAACGATCAACATCAGCAAAAGAGCTGTAATAATTAGCTCTTTTTCCTGCACACCAATGGCACCTTTGGGGTCAAGTAAAGCTGAATTACATCCTGAGAGCATAAGTATGACGGACGCCAAACTTCCCCTCGACAAGATGCGTTTATATCTTGAGGCTTCCATTAACTTTCTCGATGGTTGTCTGGTTTCAAAACAAATGCCAATCACAGTAAATAAGAGCTCAGAAACAGCGCAGGGGAAATGTTTGATAAAAAGGCAAAAATTTTGATAAGTAGTTATTCTACTTACAAATTTTTCAGCGCCGTTATCAAGCATCTTAACCAGCTAGAATGAACAATTACTTGCTACGATTGGTATCAAGCTAAGAACCAGTTGTTATAGTCATTAGAATGTTTATGTGTTGAGCATGAGTAACGTCGGGATCAGAGCGAAACAAAACGGAATTGAGTGGAGATCAAAACCACACTATTAGTGTGAGTTTATTGTTACACTTTGAAACACAATGTTACATTTGGCGCATTATGAGGAGTAAAAAGTTAAAGCTCATTAGCCACAACTGGAAACTAACCTTCCATTAATGAAACCCACACTCTTTAAATAGGAGATTAACCTCAACACGAGTTTCACGTGCTTCACAGTTAATGTCTTTTGAAACAGACAGTTGCAAATTCATTTTGATGAGACTGACTATCAACTGCATTTACATAGATAGCTTGATTACGAAGGGGAAATTAAAAGTGGAAAATTGTGATCAATATCAAATTAATGATTTCACTTAGTATTTGAGTGGTATTTACTTATCATTATTTACTTTTGGCAAACCATTCGCAGGGCGAATCCAAATATGAGTAATAAACACTTACGTTACCCAGAACTGGCTCTCGGCAAAATAGGAAATGCTGAAAGGGAAAGAAGCTTATCATTCCGGTCTGTGGGGCCTAACCCTAGGGCTTTACATACGAATGCCTCCATCCACTTCTAAAACTCTGCCAGTAAAGTAATCACTCTCAAGAATGTATTTTACTGCATGTGCGATTTCACTTGTTTCACCCATCCTTCCAATTGGGATCATCTTTTCTAGCCGTTCTATGGCTTCTGGTTTCATTTGCTCTGCCATCGCGGTATGTACCACACCTGGTGCAATCGCCGCCGCGCGGATACCGTATCTTGCTAACTCACGGGCCCACGTTGTCGCCATGGTTGCGACCGCCGCTTTAGATGCAGAATAATTGGTTTGACCGATATTCCCTGCTCTCGCGACACTAGAAATATTGATGATAACGCCTTGTGAACCACTCTCAATCATCTTGACGGCAGCTTCACGCCCACACAAAAATGTCCCCGTAACGTTGACGTTCATGACCAAATTGAATTGATCCAAAGACATCTTACTGATCACGCCGTCTTTTGATTTTACAAGTAACCCATCTCTTAGCACGCCAGCGTTATTGACTAGCCCATTGAGTTGGCCAAAATCTTGGATAACCGCTTCAAACGTGTTTTCAACATCGATTTCGCTCGTTACATCCACTTGATAAGTCAACGCTTTTGCGCTCAGCATTCGGCACTGCTCTTGTGTTTCCATTAAGCCGCTAGCGTTTACATCTAATAACGCTAAATCTGCACCGGCTTGAGCAAGCGTAATTGCCATCATTTGCCCAAGTCCCTGCCCTGCACCTGTAATGACAATGACACTATTTTTAATATCCATAGTTACTGCACTCCGTCGCTAATAATGTTCCCTATTTCAAGCCTGTTTAGGAGGTCCGAAATGATGAGTTTTACTTCACCATTTCAGACGGCTTTGTAGCAAAACTCAGTCTAGCCCTTCTTACTCTTGTAAAACTCAAACAAGCTTGAGAAGTCGAGCTCGCCATGGCCGCTCGCGTTGTGGAAAGAATATAAATTACGCGCCAGTGAGCCCATAGGAACCGAAGAGTGTGTTTGTAACGCCGCATCTAACCCCAAACCGAGATCTTTCAACATGAGTTTGCTCATAAAGCCCGGTTGGTAATCGTTGCTGGCTGGTGCACTGTCCATCACTCCTGGGCAAGGATTGTAAAGCTCCAATGCCCAATTTCGGCCAGAGCTTTGCAGCATGATGTTTGATAACACTTTGGGATCGAGCCCATGATCGATACCTAGATTTAACGCCTCGCACGTACCAGACATTAAAATGCCAAGCATAAGGTTGTTACAGATTTTCGCCATTTGACCATCGCCCGCTTTACCGGCATGGAAAACATTTTTCCCCATGTACTGCAAAATGGCATTGGCTTTAGAAAATGCTTCATCCGAGCCACCAACAATAAAGGTTAATGTCGCCGCTTTAGCGCCGGCAACACCACCCGAAACGGGCGCGTCGACAAACAGCACGCGTTTATTCGCCGCTTCATTGGCGACTAATCGCGCAGAGTCCGGATCAATGGTTGAACAATCAATCATCAAGGTACTTGGCGAGACAAGATTGAGGACACCTACGCCGCCGTGTAAGTCACCAAGATACACGGAACGAACGTGAGAACCAGCTGGTAGCATCGTGATGACTGTGCTTGCACCATCCACGACTTCCTCAATAGAGCTCGCCACCACCGCACCAAAAGGTGCAAGTTGCTTTGCCGCTTCGCTATCGACATCAAATACTTGCACGTTAAATCCAGACGCTAATAAGTTTTGCGCCATCGGATGCCCCATTCTTCCTAAACCGATAAATGCGATGGTACTCATGATCATTCTCCTTATTGACCTAGTGTTTGTTCACCCAAATCAGCAAGCGGATGTTCGTCATCCGGCCAAAGTGAGGTAAACAAGGTATCGATGACATCTTCATCGACTTCACTGACACTGTTAAACATCCAGTTAGGTTCGCCATCCCGGTCAATAAGCCGAGAACGGACGCCCTCTTTAAACTCACCTAATAAGGCGCTGCGAACCGATAAACTCAGCTCCAAGCGGAAGCAATCTGCAAGTGGTAAGCTGTGGTATTCTTTCACTTGTCTGAAGCAAATATGCGCGGTGATCGGACTGCCCGCGGCGAACGTTTGTTTCGCGTTTTCTATCCACTGACTGTTCCCTTCGATAGCCATGATTCGCTGTGCTATTGCATTAAGATCAAAGCCTTTGCACGCTTCCTCTATCTGATCTAAGTATGGACAAATTTGCGTGGTTGGTTTGCTATCAATAACCTGTTCTTCCATTAATTGTAGTAGCGCAGTTACCAACTCTTTCGCATCTTCTTTGCCCCACTGGAGCCGCTTTAGCTCATCCAGTAAGGTGGGATACTGCTCTTCCAACAGTAACCAATCGGCCAAACCAATAGTGACAGCGTCACTTGAATTCACCATTGAACCTGTCAATCCGAGGAATATACCCACTTGCGGATCTATCTGGCTTAAAAACCACGTACCTCCCACATCAGGATACAGTCCGATATTGACTTCTGGCATAGCAAGGCGTGATGTTGTTGTCACAACTTTATGGCTGGTTCCCATAAAAAGTCCCATTCCACCGCCCATGACAATACCTTCTCCCCAACCGATAATAGGCTTGTTGTAAGTGTGAATGAGATAGTCACACTCATACTCCAACGAGAAATAGTCCGTACAGAATTCTACGATTTTTTCTTTACTCTCGTTATGCATGACGTGATACATGGCTCGAACATCGCCACCAGCACAGAATGCTTTTTCTCCAGCGCCAGTGAGTACCACACAAGTCACATGCGGATCGTCTTGCCACTTGATAAGCTGATCGTTAAGTTGGACCAACATGTCATACGTCAATGCATTCAATGAAGCGGTGTTGTCTAACGTTGCGATACCAATGCGGTGCACGCCATCTAAGCACTCTATTTCACTGATGGTTACCATCCCTGCCATGTGGCCTCCTATCGGTTTTTCCATTGCGGTGGGCGTTTTTCTAAAAAGGCGCGAACACCCTCAACTTGATCTTCCGTATCAAAAAGATTCAGAAACAACTCTCGCTCTTTCATTAAGCCGTGCTTAAGTGGCGCAGAGCGCATATTTTGAATGAGCGCCTTACATGCGGCGACAGAAGATGGTGACTGGTTCGCAACAGATTCAGCAAGCTCCAACGCTTTACTTAACGCTTCGCCTTTGGGAACCAACTCCTCAGCCAAGCCTAGTTCTTTTGCTTTGTCAGCGCTAACTTGTTCTCCACATAAAATGATGCGCTTTGCCCAGCCTTCTCCTACTAACGCTGTGAGGTTTTGGGTACCGCCAGCGCAGGGCAAAAGTCCGACTTTGGCTTCAGGTAAAGCAAGTACCGCTTGCTCTTCAACTACTCGAATATCACAAGCTAATGCCACTTCTAAACCTCCGCCCATGGCGTAACCATTAATGGCGGCAATGGAAACACCACGGAATTCCGAGAGTGTTTCAAACGCTTCACCAAAGCATCGCGCCATGTCTAACGCAACCGCTTTGTCACCATCAGAAAATAGCTTGAGATCCGCACCAGCAGAGAAAAACTTTTCTCCACTGCCGGTTAAAACCAGTGCGTAGACCTGCTTATCATCGTTAAGTGTGAGTATCAGCGACTTCAGTGCCTTGAGGCTCTCTGCTGTCCACGTATTGGCTGGCGGGTTGTTCATCGTCACCACCGCAACGTGATTAGCGATCGTATGTTGAATGGCTTCTTGGGTTAATGGCATATATGAATCCTTTCTCAATGAGCAAATCCAATACTTCGCTACAGCAAGGCCGATTCCTCAGAGAGCAAACGGCGCGCGATGATCAAGCGCATGATTTCGTTTGTCCCCTCCAGAATTTGATGCACACGCACATCTCTGAAATGACGCTCCATTGGATACTCTTTGATATAACCATAGCCGCCATAAAGCTGCAGCGCTTGGTCGCAAACCTGAAAGCCCACATCGGTTGCGAACCGTTTTGCCATCGCGCAATAAGCAGTGGCATCTGGGTCATTTCGGTCGAGTTTACTGGCGGCATAGCGCACCAACTGCCGCGCAGCCACTAGCTCTGTCGCCATGTCTGCCAATTTGAATTGTAAGGCTTGAAACTGCGCAAGCGGCTTGCCGAACTGCTTACGTTCTTGAATATACCGTGCCGCCTGATTAAGGGCCTGTTGCGCCGTACCGACGGAGCAGGTCGCAATATTTATACGCCCTCCATCAAGCCCTTTCATCGCAAAGACAAAACCTTGACCTTCTTCGCCCAGTAGATGGCTAGCTGGAATAACGACATTTTCAAAAGTAACCGCTCGTGTTGGTTGGCTGTTCCAACCCATTTTGGGTTCTTTGCGCCCATAGCTGATACCATCTGTTTGAGCTGGAACAACAAATGCAGACACGCCTTTGGCACCCGCTTCTCCAGTTCTCGCCATCACGACCAAAACATCTGTCTCTCCTGCGCCAGAGATAAAGATTTTGCCACCGTTGAGCACATACTTATCCCCCTTTTTTGTAGCGGAAGTGGTCAGTGCAGCGGCGTCTGATCCTGCGTTGGGCTCGGTTAAGCAATAGGAGCCTAACCACTCCCCCGTAACTAACTTCGGACAGAACTGCGTTTTGGCTTCATCGGTAGCAAAACTGGCTATCATCCAACTGACCATGTTGTGAATCGTCATAAACGCCGTAGTAGACGTACATCCCATGGCCAGTTGTTCAAAGATAATTGACGCATCTAAGCGACTCAGCCCTAGGCCACCTTGCGCTTCTGGAGTGTAGAGACTGAGAAACCCCAGTTCTCCCGCCTCTCTCAATACGTCTTTGGGGAAGATCTGTTTTTCATCCCACTCCGCCGCCATCGGCGCTAAACGCTCATCGGCAAATTGCTGAGCGGTATCGGCAAATGCACGTTGATCTTCATTAAGTTCAAAGTCCATAAAAGCTCCTTCTATTCACTCAGCGCAGTTGGATGGTCAAATTAGGCCCCGTTGGAATATCGTCATCAAACCAACGTGCCGTCACCGTTTTAGTCTCGGTATAAAAACGTACCGCTTGTTTACCATACGCATGCAAATCGCCATAGAAACTGCCTCTCCAGCCTGTAAAAGAGAAAAATGGCAAAGGTACCGGAATAGGCACATTGATCCCCACTTGACCGACTTGAATGTCATGCTGATATTTTCTCGCAGCAGCACCATTAGCCGTAAAAATGGAAGTGCCGTTCCCGTATGGGTTGCGATTCACTAACTCAATGGCTTCTTGTAACGTATCCACTTCCATGCAAACCAAAACGGGGCCAAATATCTCTTGGGTGTAAATCGACATATTCGCTGTTACACCGCTAAACAAGGTTGGGCCAATCCAGTTTCCATCGGGAAAGCCTTCCACTTCACACTGACTGCCATCCAGTTCACACACTGCGCCCTGCTGTTTGCCATCTTCAATTAGGTCCAATACGCGTTGTTTAGCTTGTTCACTGATGAGTGGACCATAAGCAGCTTGCTCATCATCCCAAGGCCCTGGGTGTACTTTCGCCATTGCCTGTTTGAGGTCTGTAATCCATTGTTTTGAATCGCCGACAAATACCGCAACAGAAATTGCCATACAACGCTGCCCCGCCGCCCCAACGGAGGAACCTACTAGGTTATTCACCACTTGTTCCTTGTTCGCATCAGGCATGATCACCATGTGATTTTTAGCACCAGCAAAAGCTTGAACGCGTTTAAAGTGTTTCGTACCCGTGGTGTAGATATAACGGGCAACAGGAACCGAGCCAACAAATGACACCGCTCGAATGTCAGGATGAGCCAGTAGAAAGTCGACTTGGTCTTTGCAACCGTGAACGATTTGCAACACTCCTTTCGGCGCGCCAGCTTGCTCAAATAGTTCGGCTAAACGAATAGAGGTCAACGGCACTTGTTCGGAGGGTTTAAGCACAAACGTATTGCCCGCAGCGATAGCGATTGGGAACATCCACAACGGAATCATGGCAGGAAAGTTAAATGGCGTAATGCCGCAACACACACCTAGGGGCTGAATCATTGAGTAACTATCAATGTCCGTGGCAACGTTTTCGACGGTTTCGCCCATCATGTTGCTGGCAATGTTTGCAGCCTGCTCAACAACCTCTATGCCTCGCCACACATCGCCTTTAGCATCCGCTAAAATCTTACCCGTTTCATGAGAAAGCAGTGTGGCAAGCTCGTCATGATGTTCTTTGAGAAGGTGCTGATAACGAAGCATGACTCTGGCACGTTCGGATACTGCCACTTCCTTCCAGGATTGGAATGTCTCTTTCGCATTATCAATGGCGGCTTCCATCTCGTGATCCGTTGAGCAGGGAACGTACGCAATGACATCATTAGTGGCAGGGTTGGTCACCTCAACCCAATCCGAAGTTTGAGATTCACGAAACTCTCCACCAATAAACAAGGGAACTAAACGAGTCATCATTTACTCCTTTCTGATTTCAATTAAAGCGGTATTTCAATGCCTATCGCTGTTGCCTCTCCACCACCGATACAAAGTGACGCAACGCCTCGCATTACTTTTTTGGCGTCTAGATCACCGTCGGTACCTAAAGCTTGTAGCTGACGCAAACTATGAATCAATGTCACCAGAATTCGTGCGCCACTTGCGCCTATCGGATGCCCGAGTGCACACGCTCCGCCTTTAATATTGACTTTGCTCATATCAAGCCCAAGTTCTGCTACCGCGATTTGTGTCACGACAGCAAAGGCTTCATTGATTTCCCACAGATCCACTTCGTCAATTGACCAATCCAACTGGGACAACAACTGTTCAATCACATAAACGGGAGCCAAAGTATATTCAGCAGGTTTTCTGGCGTGTGTGGCGTGAGACTTGATAACGGCGAGTGGCTCAAGACCTTGGTGGATCGCAGTCTCTTCATCCATTAGAACAAGCGCTGCAGCGCCATCGGAAATCGCACTCGAATTCGCAGCGGTCACCGTGCCTTTTTTATCAAATGCAGGTTTGAGTTGAGGGATTTTATCCAGATCAATCGAGCGCGGGTGCTCATCGTAATCCAGCGTTCCTTGTTCAGACTTGGTGTTGAATTCAATCGGTGAGAGCTCGTCTGCAAATAAGCCTCGCTCTTGAGCTTCCAACGCACGTTTTGCCGACATCACTGCCCATTCGTCCATTTGCTCTCTGGTAAACTTAAGCCTGTCTGCGACGTGCTGAGCATAAACACCCATTAAGTGCCCTTCGTACGCATCTTGCAATCCATCGAGAAACATATGGTCATACGTCGACTGGTGGCCCATACGCATTCCCTTTCTCGCCTCTTTCAATAAATACGGCGCATTGGTCATACTCTCCATACCACCAGCAATGGCCGTTCGAATCGTTCCAGCTTTGATAAGATCGTGCGCCAACATGACGCTCTTCATGCCGGAACCACACACTTTATTGATAGTCGTGCACCCTACACTCATGGGTAAATCCGCACCAATTGCCGCTTGTCTCGCCGGGGCTTGCCCACAACCCGCAGGGAGCACACATCCCATGAAGACTTCATCTACAGATGTCACATTCACTTCGTGCATTGCCGCCTTGATCGCCAGTGCGCCTAATTGGGGAGCGGAGTAAGTTTGCAACTTTCCTTGAAAGCGCCCGATCGGCGTTCTCTTCGCGCTGACAATCCAGATGTCTTTTTCCATGATTCGCATTCCCTTGAGGTATATGTGAACACTAGACTGACTGATAACGCCCTTGCATGACATTGCTTACCAAGCGCTACGCCAGTCTTTGTCGCCCTTTCTCACTGACAAACTTTCATACTGCGATTTCTTGACGTTTACGTAAGCATAGCACTAGCCTTTACAATGAGATGAAAAAACACACCAAGTAGGCGTTTATCTTTCAAAATTTGCGTTCGGCCTTTCCGTTGAAGGTTCGATTTCCAGAAACTGGATTTTTATTCGAGGTAAGTATGTTATGGAAAAATACAAGATCAGTGACCTCGCCAAGGAGTTTGATATTACCACTCGCAGTATCCGGTTTTATGAGGACGTAGGTCTGATTGAACCAGAGCGAAAAGGCAACATGCGCGTTTATCAACGCAGAGATAAAATTCGTCTCAAACTGATTTTAAGAGGGAAACGGCTCGGTTTTTCACTGGCAGAAATTCGTGAACTTTTCGAGCTCTATGACATGCAACAAACCGAAGGACAGTTATTGAAAATGCTCAATATCATTGAAGAGAAACAAGCCGTCCTACAACAGCAACTCAATGACATCAGCGTCGTAATGGCAGAGTTGAATGCCGCTAAAGAACGCTGTATTCAAACACTCAAAAGCAAAGAGACATAACCGCTATACTCAAATAGCGACACTGCAATCGGCTTTTCCACCTTACCTCTGATATCGGGAGACGTTATGAAAAGCACCTACGCCCCACTCAATTTCGGACTTGGTGATACCATCGATATGCTCCGAGACCACGTTAATGCCTTTGCTACGGAACATATTGCTCCCATCGCCGCAGATATAGACCGCGATAACCAGTTTCCGAAGCATTTGTGGCCTTTGTTTGGAGATATGGGGTTGCTCGGTGTCACCGTCGATGAAGAACTTGGTGGTGCAGGCATGGGATACCTTGCTCACGTTGTAGCGATGGAAGAGATCAGCCGAGCCTCTGCCTCCGTCGCTTTAAGCTACGGCGCTCATTCCAATCTGTGCGTCAATCAGATTTTTCGCAATGGCACGCCTTCTCAACGCAAGAAATACCTTCCCAAACTCATCGATGGTACACACGTTGGCGCCCTAGCTATGAGTGAGCCCAATGCAGGTTCAGACGTGATAAGCATGCAACTGAAAGCAGAGAACAAGGGCGACCATTTTGTACTGAATGGCAACAAAATGTGGATCACCAACGGTCCCGACGCTGACATAGTGGTGCTTTACGCTAAAACGGATGTCAATGCAGGTTCACGAGGTATTACCGCATTCATTGTTGAACGCAACGTCGAAGGTTTCAGCCATGCTCAAAAGCTGGACAAACTAGGCATGAGAGGCTCGAACACTTGCGAACTTGTGTTTAACAATTGCGTAGTGCCGAAAGAGAATATTCTTGGCGAGCTGAATCAAGGCGTCGAGGTGTTAATGAGTGGGCTGGATTACGAGCGCGTCGTCCTCGCTGCCGGACCACTCGGGATAATGCAAGCTTGCATGGACATTGTGGTCCCGTACGTACATGAACGAAAGCAGTTTGGAAAATCCATTGGCGAGTTTCAGTTAGTTCAGGGCAAGATCGCCGATATGTACTCTCGAATGAGTGCAGCAAAAGCGTATGTATATACCGTCGCAGCGGCTTGTGATCGAGGTAACGCAACACGCAAAGATGCCGCAGGAGCGATTCTGTACAGTGCAGAACTCGCCACACAAATGGCACTCGATGCAATCCAATTGCTCGGTGGGAATGGCTACATCAATGAATACCCTGCTGGTCGTTTGCTACGTGATGCAAAGCTTTATGAAATCGGCGCGGGTACCTCAGAGATTCGCCGCATGTTAATAGGCCGAGAACTGTTCGAAGAATCTCGCTAAAGGAACATACGACAAGGAAGTCATTATGGCCATTATCAAAAGTAAAACTAAGCCAACTGACGAGTTATTTCTTTCCAATAAAGCTGCGATGGAAACGTTGGTCACTCAACTGAATCAACACATCGAGACAATCAAACAGGGAGGCGGTGAAAAAGCCATTCAGCACCAGAGGCAAAAAGGAAAACTCCCCGCCCGAGAACGCATCGCGCGCTTGCTTGATGACAACACTGACTTTCTTGAAATCAGCCAGTTTGCCGCCTGGCAAGTGTATGACGAATCCATCCCCTGCGCTGGCGTTATCGCCGGCATTGGTTTCATAGCGGGGATTCAATGTATGGTCATCGCCAACGATGCTTCGGTAAAAGGCGGAACCTACTACCCACTCACGGTAAAAAAACACCTTAGAGCGCAAGAGATAGCCCAACGTTGCCAACTCCCCTGCGTGTACTTGGTGGACTCCGGTGGCGCAAATCTCCCTCATCAGTCCGACGTCTTCCCCGACAAAGAACACTTTGGTCGCATTTTCTTTAACCAAGCGAGGATGTCAGCAAAAGGCATCCCTCAGGTTGCTGTTGTGATGGGGCTTTGCACTGCTGGGGGCGCATATGTTCCTGCCATGGCGGATGTGTCCATTATGGTCAAAGAGCAAGGCACCATATTTTTGGCGGGACCGCCTCTAGTTAAAGCGGCCACTGGCGAAGTCGTGACGGGTGAAGAGCTCGGCGGTGCAGACGTACATTGCCGCAAATCTGGTGTTGCTGATTATTACGCTGAAAATGATGAGCATGCCCTAATGCTCGCCCGAGAAGCCATTACCAATGCCAATAGAGCAAAACCGATTAAGCCGGAAAACACCGTGCTACCTCCCCGCTACGATGCAGAAGAAATCTACGGAATCGTGAATGCCAACTTACGACTATCATTCGACGTCCGAGAAATCATTGCCCGCATCGTCGATGATTCTGATTTTGACGAATTCAAAACCTTGTACGGCAGAACGTTAGTGTGTGGCTTTGCTCGCGTTCACGGACACTTGATCGGCATTGTGGCAAACAACGGCATCTTGTTTTCTGAATCGGCACAAAAAGGCGCGCACTTTATTGAACTTTGCGCCAAACGGAAAACACCGCTTCTCTTTCTCCAAAACATTACCGGATTTATGGTTGGGAAAAAGGTGGAAGAAGAAGGCATCGCAAAACATGGCGCCAAGCTGGTGATGGCCGTCGCTTGTGCTGACGTACCAAAGTTTACCGTAATCATCGGTGGGTCGTACGGCGCTGGTAATTACGGCATGTGCGGCCGAGCTTATGATCCAACCATGATGTGGATGTGGCCTAACGCGCGTATTTCTGTGATGGGCGGAGAACAAGCGGCAGGCGTCTTAACACAAGTGCGAAAAGACGCGAAGGAACGCCAGGGGGAAGCGTGGTCAGAGCAAGAAGAACACACTTTTAGAGAATCAATCATAGACTTGTATGAAACACAAGGACATCCCTACTTTGCGAGCGCTCGGCTATGGGATGACGGAATTATTGACCCCAAACAAACGCGTCAGGTGTTGAGTCAGGCGCTAACGGCAGCATTAAATGCCCCCATTCCTGATAGCGAGTTTGGCGTCTTCAGAATGTAAATATCCAAAGATGAATTAAGGAAGTTAGTATGCAGGAAATGCAACCAAGCATTATTCCCAACGCCCAAAGGCAAGATGATGTTCTTTGGCATGTCGATGATAATGGCGTAGCGACCATTACCCTAAACAGAACAGCCAAACACAATGCTTTTGACGCTTGTACGATCGACTTGCTGATCCATCGTCTAGATTATCTCGCTTTACGAACGGATGTGCGGTGCTTGGTATTAAGAAGTAACGGCAAACACTTTTCATCCGGAGCCGACCTGAATTGGATGCAGTCGATGGCCGACAGCACGAGGCAAGATAATTTCGTTGATGCCCAAAACTTGGCAAGACTCATGGAAACACTAGATTCGTTCCCTCAACCCACCATCGCGGTTGTACAAGGCTCCGCTTATGGCGGCGCGCTGGGATTGATTTGTTGCAGTGATATCGCCATCGCGAGCCAATGTGCCAACTTTTGCTTAAGTGAAGTTAAGCTTGGTTTAGTTCCGGCAACCATTGCACCCTACGTCATGCGCGCGATGGGGAATCGACAAGCTAGACGTTATATTTTAAGTGGTGAAGTCATTTCAGCCGAGGATGCCGAACGGTTTGGTATTGTGCACGAAGTGAAAGAAGCCAAACAACTTGAAAATGCGGTCGATAGCGTGATCAAGACGTTACTACTTAATAGCCCAGATGCGATGCGTAAAGCGAAAACGCTCTGTCACCAATGTCATCAAAACCCCATCGATCAACAACTGATTCACTATACCAGCAAGCTCATTGCAGACATTAGGGTATCGCCACAAGGCCAAGATGGCTTGCAAGCGTTTCTTGAAAAACGAAGCCCAAGTTGGGTAACCAAATCACAGGACAAGTAATGCTGCCTTCCAAAGTAAATATTGTCGAAGTAGGTCCACGAGATGGGTTGCAAAATGAATCTCCTGTTGCGACCCAGACTAAAATCCGGTTGATCAACTTACTCTCTGATACTGGGCTAACGCATATTGAGGCAGGCTCTTTTGTTTCGCCCAAATGGGTGCCACAAATGGCGGACTCAACAAAGGTCATGAAAGCAATAACAAGGCGAAATCATGTTACTTATTCTGCCCTGACACCAAACCTAAAAGGCTTCGAACAAGCCTTGGAGGCTGGTGCCAATCAGGTCGCAATTTTCACTTCATCATCAGAAGGATTCTGCCAACACAATATCAATTGCTCGATTGCAGAAAGTTTAACTCGCTTCGAGCCTGTAATGCGATTAGCCACCAAACACGGCATCCCTGTTCGAGGTTATCTATCCTGCGTTGCCGATTGCCCTTACGACGGTCCAACAGCCCCTAAACAGGTGGCGAGCGTGACCAAATCGCTCATCGATTTAGGGTGCTATGAAGTATCCCTAGGCGATACCGTCGGCACAGGCACGCCAAATCGAATTGCTGCTATGCTGGAAGCCGTCATGTTGGTGACACCTCTCCCCCAGCTTGCTGTCCATTTCCACGATACATGGGGACAAGCGCTCGCCAATATTCATCAAGCCTTGAGTATGGGCATCAATACCATCGACAGCAGTGTCGCTGGGCTGGGTGGATGTCCATACGCTCATGGTGCCTCGGGGAATGTCGCGACGGAGGATGTACTGTATTTATGCCAAGGATTAGGGATCGAAACGGGGATCGACTTGGAGCTGTTAGCAAAAGCTGGCTGGATGATCAGCGAAGAGCTTAATCGAGAGCCCACGTCAAAAGTATCGCTAGCTTTGCGTAACCGTATGACATCTCTAGCGTAAGACGTTTATTAAACCTCGTAGTTTGCTTTGATACCAATATCAAAATGAAGTGGCATCCGCCACTTTGATATAGACAGGAAGCCCATAATTAAGCCAGACAACCCTGTTGCAATATTCGCTACCGTCAGTATTTCGAAACAAAACGCAAAGGTTGCGATGGCAAGTAGCACTGGCACCGCTTTCAAGCCTGGAACTTTAAAACAAAAGGATTCTTTCAGCGCCACACCGGAAAAAGTGACAAAGACAAAACCAAGAGAAAGCCACACGCGGGATAAGTCTGGATCGCTCACCATGAAGAGCAGTCCCACCCAAGTTGACCAGCTGAAGACAGTACGCACAGTTTTACTGTAGACATGGATATTTGCTGCAGTTAATACGCCTGCAATGGCGATGAGCAGCAACACATTTCGATCATAAAATGCCGAACCTTCAATAAGGTGCAAACCCGATATCGTCATCGCGATAAGTCCAAAGGCAAATACGCTAATTCCTAAACGGTATAAACAGACACTTAAAATATCTAAAAAGTCTAGTGATTCCTGATACTCAGTATTGGCCATGCTTCACTCCTAAATTGTTCCCTACCCAAACCTCTTGAAGCTACCTAGGGATAGACAAACGAAATCGACCGCCAGTACGATAAATAATAAGAGAGAATAAGATAAGCAAACAGCCTACTAGCTTATTTGCCGTTAGCACTTCGCCATACCACAGCACGCTTAGAATGACGGTCCAAACTGGCTCTAATATCATGATCAAGGCAGCATTACCTGCCTGAACAAATTTTTGCCCCATGGTTTGCATTACGTAACGCAAGCTCGTCGCTAGCAAAGTGCTCAACGCGAACCACCACCAAATGGAGGAGTCAACCTCTGCCGGAAAAGACTCCATAAAGAAAGAAACCAACAAACCTAAACAACCAGCAGAAAAAAGCTGCACGCAAGTAAGCAGCAACACAGGCAATTTTTGAGAATATTTACTGTTCACATTAAAGTGAAGCGCAAGAACCAGTGCCGCCCCAAGAAACCAAAATTGACTGGCCGATTGCTTCCAACCGCCAACTAAAGAGAGACAGGCGAGACCTAATACCGCGATAGGCAAAGAAAGCCAGAAAATTCGTTGTGGTCGTTGACGAAACATAACCCACGCAACAATAGGCACAAATAGCATGGAGAGACTCATGATAAATGCGCCTTCCCCGAGCGTGTCGCTGATGGAGATGGCGTAAATCCATGTCATAACGGCACTGCCTAACAGGAGCCCGACACCACCAGCAGAAAGCACATCTTTCAAATTCGCTTTGAGCAAAGGTCGATAGCACAACGGCAGCAGACAGAGCGATGCAATAGTAAATCGCGCCCCGATAAAGCCGAAAGGTGGTAAACCCTGTATTGTTTCCTTAGAAAAGATCCAACCAAGTGCCGCGATCATCGTTGTCGCAACCAGAATAACCGTCGCTTTGCGTTCTGAGTTAAACATAAGTACTCACAAAATATGGAACACAGTATCGCAGCAAGGGAAGTTTGCTGCGCTGTTGTATCAATTTGAAAGGAGTTTCTGTCGAGCGGAAGTGAAAGCCCGATTCTCTCCTGTGTTGTTGTTAAGCAGATTGAAGTTCTGCGGTCGGATACATTAAAGGCAGGTAAAGTCTTAAGGCAAGCGTTTTCGTATACTAAATTGCCTAAGCATCTTATGCACTAAACAAACTGGCTAAAACTTGGACCGGATGTTGAACTACCTCCCCTTCAAAACGCTTAACTTGACTGCGGCAGGAATATCCCGTTGCTAACACACGCTCAGTGGGCAGGTTCTTTATATTCGGTTTCCAACTCAGCTGATAAATAGCTTCAGACGTACTTTTCTTATCCACTTCATGGCCGAATGTCCCTGCCATACCGCAACATCCCGTAGGTATCACTTGCAGCTTTAAGCCAAAGTGATGAAAAATAGACTGCCAAGATTTCTCAGTCTCCGGTATTTTGGTCTTTTCTGTACAATGCGCCATCAAATACCAAGGCTCTTCATCTGATACACTTACTGGCGGCCATTCATTAAGTGTATCCACCAACCACTCATGAGCCGTATAAACTGTAAATTCGCCTCGCTTTTCTTTTAGAACCTGACGGTATTCATCACGATAACAAAGCACTAAGGCTGCATCGATACCGATCATAGGAATTTCAAGCTCAGCAACTTGGTTGAGAAAATCCGAGGTGTTTTGTGCATTTCTGGCGAATGTCTTAAGGAAACCTTTTACATGTTGAGCTTTCCCATTGGGTTTGAAAGGCAGAACAACAGGGTGTTTCCCTAACCGCTGCAATAACTGAATAAAGTCCGCAACCAACTCGGCTTCATAAAAGCTGGTAAATGGATCTTGAACAATCAAGACGTAATTTTGCTTCACTTCTGGGGAAAGCGATTCTAGATACGAAAAGTCAAACGGGCTCACGCCAAGTGCCTGACATCGGTTTTGCAACGTGGGGATCGATAGCACTGGCGAATCAACAAAACCGATGGATGTCTCTAATACTTGCGTAACGGGCCTACTAGATGCAATTTGATTAATCAACTTAGGGGCTTTTGCCATAATCGGCAGCAGTTGCTCAATATTCGACACCAGATAGTCGCGCAGAGGTCTGCGATAACGCGAGTGATAGAGGTGTAAAAAACGTGCTCTAAAATCAGGCACATCAACTTTAACAGGACACTGACTCGCACATGCTTTGCACGCTAGACAGCCATTCATCACCTCATAAACTTCATGCGATAGGTCATCAGATGTGGGGCGAGATATCAGTTGACTCAGCTTCTGAGCCAAAAGCTTAACAGATAACGTTTGATTGAGAAGCTGTTGTTCGTTAGCGAGCAAATCGAAGCCACTGTGATTCAGGCGACGCAGCCATTCACGCATTATCCCAGCCCTCCCTTTCGGAGAGTGGCGACGATCGGCTGTTACTTTAAATGATGGACACATTGGGCTGTCAGCATCGTAATTAAAACACAGCCCATTGCCATTGCAAGACAGCACGGGCTTAAGCGACTCTCGCACTTCTACAGGGATCTGACGATCATAGTAGCCACGCTTGGTCGCTGTGACTTTTACCATTTCAGCGTCGCTATTCAGTGGCGTGCAAATCTTGCCCGGGTTCATTTTATTGTCGGGGTCAAACGCCGCTTTAATACGCCTTAATTCAGTAAAGAGCTCATCACCAAAGAAGGCAGGTCCATATTCTGAGCGATATCCTTTACCGTGCTCTCCCCACATTAAGCCATTGTATTTTGCCACCAGCGCGACCACATCATCGGACAGTTGATGCATCAACGCTTCTTGCCCAGGATCACACATATCGAGCGCCGGACGCACGTGAAGGACGCCTGCATCCACATGACCAAACATGCCATAATGCAGGTTATTGCGGTCTAGCAACGTACGAAGTTCCGCGATAAAGTCCGCCAAATTTTCAGGCGGTACACAGGTATCTTCCGCGAATGCAATCGGCTTTGCCTGACCTTTGGTCGCGCCAAGCAGCCCAACCGCTTTCTTGCGCATGCCATAAATGGCCTGGATGTCTTGGGGTTCGCGACAGACTTGATAACCGATGATACCACTGCGTCGGTGAGCCATTTCTTTATCGAGAATTGAAAGTAATCGTTCAACTTTATCTTCAATATCATCGCTGTGACTGCCTGCGAACTCGACAAAGTTAATCCCTTGCATCTCTTTGCCCCGCACATCTGAGATCGCGTGTTTTACCGAGTGCCAGACAATGTCTTCTCTTGCAAGATTGAGCACCTTTGCATCAACCGTCTCTACCGATAGCGCCTCTGCTTCGACCATCAAGGGAGCATTTCGCAATGCAGAATCAAAGCTATCGTATTTAACGTTCACTAATCGTCGCGTGGTAGGTATTCGCGTAAGATTGAGCTTGGCTTCAGTGATAAAAGCTAACGTGCCTTCAGAGCCACATAATACTCTCGTGACGTCAAACTCTTCACTCTTGTCGTTGATGGCGTTTTTTAGGTCATAACCAGTAAGAAAGCGATTCAGAGGAGGAAACTTATCCAGAATCTGTTGACGCTTGTCTCGACAAACTTCCTCCGTAATTTTTAACGCTCGCGATACTACATCACTGTTTAACCATTTGTTTTGTTGAATTGCTTCGGTATCGAGCACCGAACCATCCGCCAGTACGGCTTTGAGCGCCAACACATGATCCGAGGTTTTACCATATTGCAAAGAGCCTTGGCCTGATGCATCGGTATTAATCATTCCACCTAATGTTGCGCGGTTGCTGGTCGACAGATCTGGCGAGAAGAAATAACCATAAGGGCGAACGATGTCGTTGAGTTGATCTTTGACTATCCCTGTTTCCACTCTCACCCAGCCTTCCTGCTCGTTAATCTCTAACACTCGATTCATGTAGCGAGACAGGTCAACCACAATCCCCGAGTTCAATGATTGTCCGTTGGTGCCCGTTCCGCCTCCTCTGGGCGAAAAGGTCAGGTGCTTAAATTCATCACGTGCACTGACCTTGCCAAGTATTACCACATCATGATGGTTGGCAGGAAAGACGACCGACAACGGAAGTTGCTGGTAGACGCTGTTGTCAGTCGCCATACTCAATCGAGTGGTATAGCGAGCATCAGTATCCCCCTTGAAACCAAGCTGTTTAAGGGTGTTAAAGAACTTGATAACCACAGGATCAGAGGAAACCTGTAGCGGAAGTGCAGGAAGCATAATTTGAATCGGTGCCTTACGGTTGTCTTTTTAGGTTCGTAACATGAATGCGGAGTTAAAAGTGGTAGAGGCGCTTGGGGTTATCGACCAGAATCTTGCCAAACAGTGTCGTATCTTGCGTCCAGTGCCACAAGGTATCTAATAGCTGGCCATCATTTGGCATCTCAGCAGCAAAACATGGATGAGGCCAATCCGAGCCCCAGACGCATTGCTCTTCATTCGCTTCTAACAAAGCTTGAGCAAACGAAGAAACGTCATCATAAGGCGGAGATTGAAGCGACAAACGATACGGCGCCGACAATTTTGTCCACACTTTCCCTTCGGCCTTAAGCTTCAATAAGGTTTGAAAACCAGGATGAGAAATAAGCTTGTTTGTTGGCATATGTCCAAGATGATCAATCACTACGGGCACGGGTAAAGCCCTTAATCGCTGATATAAGTCATCAAACTGCGAAACATCAATTAAGCATTGAAGGTGCCAGTGTCGCTCTGCAAGGCGAGCCGCTAAACGTTCAACATCACGCCACTCAATACCACCTTTAAACAGTAGATTCATCCGCACCCCACAAAATCCCGCTTCTTGTAGCTCATCCAGCGTTTGCTCGGACACATCCGCATCCACGACCGCGACGCCTTTGTAGTCGTAACCTTGCTGGCGTAAATACCGTAATGTATCAAGATGCAACTGGTTGTCATTGCCATACACACTCGGCTGAACCAGCACGCCATGACGGATGCCTAATTGCTGGTGCAAATGCAGGTACGCGCCGACGCTGGCATCAGGTGGTGTGTAGGTTCGCGTTTCACAGTACGGATAACGTGAAGAAAAAACGTGGGCGTGACAATCAACCGCGCCTTCAGGAATCGCGATTGTTGGTTTATTTACAAATGGGTCAGCCGCTTCACAAAATGGAATTATGCTCATCGAAAATCATCCTGTCAGAAAGGTAGAGGTGCCATCAACGAAAGCACCTCTTAAAGACTTAACTGAAGTTCTCACTCAACCAGTTCGCGATCACGCCAGAGAACTGAATAAACTTAGGATCGTCGTCCAACATCCACTCGGTGTGACCACCTTCCGGCAGTAAGAATAGAGATTTCGGCCCAGGGTATTTCGCGTACAGCGACTTGGCTTCGGTCACTGGGTGAAGGTCGTTTTCTGCACCGTGCGCAATCAAGATTGGCGCGTCTGCAAATCGCTCGTCCAGTAGAGCTTCCGGTTTGAAATTGATGAGAGAATCCGCAAAATCCAGATCAGATGTCACTCCGTAGCCCGGCGCTTTGACCAGTTCAGTGAATACATATTCGCGGCTTACTGGATCAAGCGGGTAGATTTCAAATGGATCAATCCCCTGCTTTTCTCCACCAAGAGCAAGACGTGTACGCTCTTCTAACATAAATTGACGGAACGCTTTCCAGCCGTGCTCGCCACGTTGAGCAACCTGAACACGTACCGCATCATAAAAGCCGTTCATGGAGATAAGTCCATCAATCGCATCTTGACAAACTCGGTAAGCATCAAGAATTAATCCACCCGCCATGCCCCAGCCAGCCAGTACGACTTTGCGGCCTTCCTCGTCAGCGCGCTGTTTCACAACCGCAACCGCATTAGCGATGTCGCGTACTTGTTCATCCAGGATAACTCGCTCACGAATACCCTCAGATTCGCCAAAGCCACGGTAGTCAAATCCGAATACTGTAAAGCCCTTCGCAGTTAAGGCTCTCGCGTAACGCTCTGGGTGAATATTTTTTTGCCCAGTAAAGCCTGAGCAGACAATAACGATCGGTAAGTCTGGGTTGTTAACGTTCTCGTCAGTAAAGAAAGCGCCATCAAGGCGTAGACCATCACTAATTATTGGGGCTTTTTGTTCAATCATAATTATCTCGTCCAAATGAATGTGTATGCTCGACAAAGAAGTCCTTGTCTTAAGTCACATCATGTTCGAATTTTGATAGCAATAATTTAACAATTGCGACATTCTTATCCAGAAATACGACATAGATGAACTGCTCACTTGGTGGCCACAGAGAATGAAAACGACACACACGTATCGCATTGGTTTTTTCCTTATTCCTGATTTTTCGATGCTCTCTTTTTCGGCGGTTATCGAACCCCTTCGAATGGCTAACCGCCTCGCTGGTTGCGATTTGTATCAATGGGATATTTATGGATTCGAAGATAAAGAAGTGTCGGCCAGTAATGGCGTTTCATTCTCGCCAACACAGTCAGTCAACAACATTGCTCATTTAGACTTGCTGCTGGTTGTAGCAGGTATTGGCGCCCACGTTGCTGCTGCGAGTGGGTCGGTGAATCAGTGGTTAAAACAGGCGCTTCGTCAAGGCATCGCCGTGGGCTCGACTTCGACAGGCAGCGTGTTGTTAGCAAAAGCTGGGCTATTAAAAAACAAGACCTGTACCGTGCATTGGGAGTCCGCCAACAGCCTGGCAGAGGAGTTTCCAAACATTAACGTGACCAGTGAGTTGTACGAATTCGACCCACGCACACCAACTTGTTCGGGCGGCTTAGCCGGTTTGGATATGATGCTTCATTTAATTACAAACCAACATGGGAGTGACTTGGCGAATCAAGTGGCAGAGCAATGCATTCACCCTGCTATTCGACCCGCGCATGATAAACAGCGGATGTCGTTAATCCGTAAGCACAACATCCGCCACCCGCGCCTGCTCGACGCTGTAGAGATCATGGAAGCCAACATGGAAGAGCCGCTAAAGTGCTATGAAATTGGCGAACAAGTAGGGTTATCGGTCAGGCAGATGGAAAGGTTATTTTTGCAATACTTGCAAGACAAACCAGGCAATTACTACCTTCAATTGCGCTTAGAGCGCGCTCAACATTTGTTGTTGCAAACCATGCTGTCCATCACCCAAATCAGCACCGCTTGTGGGTTCAGCTCTACATCGTATTTTGCGCGCTGCTACAAAAAACGCTATGAAAAAACGCCGCGTGAAGAGCGACGTTTAGCTTAAGGTTGAGTAAAAGAAAAGAAATTCGATCTCATCGTGATGTGCCAGGCGACGTGTCAGACGGCTTATCAGACAAAGTGCCTTGGTAAAGCAATGATAGCCAAGCAAGTACCCGCTCTTTACTGGCTTTATCAAGTTGCAAACAGCCTTCTTCTATCGCTGACACGCGCGAAGCGGGCAGTTCTTTCTCTGCCAAAGTGCGAAACTTACCTCTCATCTCGTCTCGACTGAGCGGATTTTCAGGATTACCTCGCGCAATACAGGGAGGCGAAGTCAGTTTGTCGCAATTTTTCAACGTCACCACGACATGCGCCCAGCGTTCGGCTGGAAACTTATCATTGTAAGCAGGCTCTTCAATTAACTTCATCCGCTCCGTAATTGCCAAGCGAGCAGGATCTTTCAGTCCTTTGGTAACGGCTTCTACCGTGACCGTATTATCAATAACCGCACTCGCGACTGAAAATGGCAAACTGTACTGAGCCTGCTCGGTTGTCTCTGGGCGTTTGGTATGCAGGCACGCCGCCTGATGAAAGCTGTGAACTTCGATAAGTTCAATCTCATCAGGTTCTAGCTTATTTTCTTGTTGCAGCGCTCTCACTGCTTCAACCGCGGGTTGAGCCCAACGACAAACCGGATACGGTTTAAAGTATTGCTCTAGGATATACCAACGCTGCCCTAAATCTGCCCACAAAGCGTGAGTTTGTTGGTCCAGCAGAGTCACGGCTGGCGCGCCAGTAAAGCCCTCTTCTGCCAGTTCTGCACTGGCAAAGCCCGCCATCGCTCCCCAGCCAGAGCCGTCTTTGAGCATGGTTGGATGTTCAATACAACGCATCATTTGGCTGCGTGGACCATAAAACTCAGCAATGCCGAGCGCATGCTCTGTTTGTGCCTCCGTTAAGCCTTTTCTTCTTGCAGACACCGCAGCGACGCCCAACGCATTCCAAGCACCAGAAGTATGGTAGTCACAAGCAGTTTGATGCAGCGCTATTCCGGCGCGAGTTGCTATTTCGTAGCCAATGACGAGGGACGTTAATAACTCTTCTCCCGTAACTGCTGACTCATGAATACTGGCGAGCAGCCCCGGCAAAACAGCGACGCCGACATGACCTTTCGTCAGGACTTGGCCGTCGTGCGCGTCCATACTGTCAATCAACATGCCGCCATATAGAGTCGCCCCGCAACCACTGGCCGTGTGATCAGAAAACAGCATCGGCGTATCACCGGCAAACTGCTTCTGCGCGAGTTTGGCTACCATGTTTTGCAGCTGCGTCGCTTTACCAGCGGCGGCGACACCTAACAGATCCAAGACGCAATATTTCGCTTGTTCAATAACGTCAGCAGGAAGCTGTTCAAAGGTTAGTTCGTGAATAAATCGATGAATAGATTGCATCATCTACTGCTCCAGTTTTAGCGTTTTGCCTTCGACAATAGCGTTGTGATCAATGGTGTATTGCTGTCTCGCACGGTAGGCAGCTCGAATCTGGCTTTGTCAATATCGTCCAATGACAAGGTTGCAGTTATCAAGGTTTCACCGTCTTCTGCCTGCGCCAATAGCTCACCCGTTGCAGACAAAATACAGCTTCCTCCCCAAAACCACGCTTCGCCCTCTGGCCCGTAACGGTTGGCCATCAAAACTGGAGTTCCGTAGAGCACCGCATAAAATTTAACGTTAACTAACCAGTTGTCTTCATTGGAAAAATCTTTACTGACAATACTGCTGGCCGAATTGATCGGCGCGAGCAAGATTTCAGGCTTATCGAGTAGCGCGCAATGAACCAAAGGTGGATTCCATAAATCGGCACAAATTAAAACCGAGCCTCGCCAATTATCATCAAGAGAAACGCTGGTGGTTGCGTCACCAGAATGAAACCACTTGCCCTCTTCAAGCCCACCATAGGTTGGTAAATTGATTTTGCGATGCACAGCAACCACCGTACCACCGAGCAACCAAGCCATCGCGTTGTAGTACTCTCCCGGCGCGGCCTGTTCAACAAAGCCGACAATTACGGACATGTGCGGTGCAAGTTGCGCAAGCTCTTTAAGCCGAGCATCATCACGCTTCATGGCAACTTCACGCACAGAAGATTGGAGCTGGTATCCGGTCAAGGAGAGTTCAGGAAATAGCAATAGCTGCGACCCCAAGGCCGCAGCTTGCTTTATGTAATCCTGATGAGTATTCAGATTGGCATTCACATCGCCTAACTGGGCGTTGATTTGGGCCACACTGACTTGCAGGATAGTCATGGTATTACCCCAAGTTATGCTCAGATAGGAACTGGCTTGCGACTTCTGAGATCGAACGTCGCTCCACATCAACTTGTTGATTCAAAGTCGACATCGTATCGCCATCGATCGCCGCAGAAAGCGCGTTCATTTGCTCGGCAAGCTCTGGGTTCGCATCTAGCGTTTCTTGGCGAACCACAGGTGTGATCGCGTAATCAGGGAAAAACTGTTTGTCATCCGTTAAAACGGTAAAACCGAATGCTTTGATACGACCATCTGTTGCGAATACGAGCGCAGCATCGACTTCTTTCCCTTTCAGCGCATCATAAGTTAACCCCGTATCCATGCGTTTCACTTGGTCTCGTGAAGCTTTGAATTTGTAGGTTTTCTGTAAAGGTCGGAAGCCATCTTTTCGTGCATAGAATTCCGCATTCAAAGCAATGGTCATTGGCGGGTCTTGGCGCATTTGCTCGGCGAAGTCGGATAAGGTTGAGATGCCACGTTGCTTCGCATCGTCACTGCGCATAGCGAGCGCGTAGGTGTTGTTCGCTTTTGAAGGGTTAAGCCAAACTAGACCTTTCTTCGCATCGAGTTCCTTAACGCGTTGATACACTTGCTCTGCTGGGAGCTTGTCTTTGACTTTGTTGTAAATGATCAGTGATGTGCCCGTGTATTCCCAATAAAGATCAATCTGGCCGTTTTCTTGCGCTTTACGCAAAACCGCACTGCCCATGCCCGAACGTTTATCAACGTCGTAGCCTTTTTTGGTTAAATATTGAGACGTGATTTCCGTTAAAAGCTGTTGTTCTGTAAAGTTTTTACCACCTACGACGATTTCCGCAGATGCGTGAAAACTTGAAAGCAGTACACCAACGGCCAGCAAGCGGCGAGTAATTTGCTTCAACATGTTTGACTCCTGTCTGTGTTCAATTTTTAGGATTGTTATTGTCTAGCTCTAATAGGGTTACAGCCTTTAGGTACAGTGACATAAGAAACGGCTCCTACCACACTGTCGATAGCGATAGCCAGCATCGCTGTAGGAATAGCGCCTGCCAGCATCATGATGGGTTCATCCAGATCAATACCGGTAAAAATGAGCTCCCCTAACCCACCGCCACCAATTAAGAAGGCCAGTGGAACGGTGCCCACGTTGACAGCTAACGCCGTGCGGATACCGGCAAAAATGACGAACAGCGCATTAGGAATTTCAACCTGAAACAACATTTGTAACTCGGTCATACCAATGCCTGACGCCGCTTCTTTTAAATGAGCGGGCACTTCTTTCAGTCCAATGTAGGTGTTTCTGACAATCGGCAACAACGAGGCAATCGTCAGCCCAAATACCGCAGGCACGGTGCCAATGCCAAGAAAGCTCATTGCCAGCGCGAGAATGGCTAAAGTAGGAATCGTGGTCCCCACATTCAAAACCTGCATCGCCGATTCTGCGACTTTCTGAAAACGAGGACGGCTGAGCAATACGCCGACGGGAATCGCGATTAGGATCGCCAATCCACCAGACAGCAGCACCAGTTCAATATGCTGAACCGTCAAATAAACAATGTCTTCTTGGTAGTAAAGAAAATCATCGATCGTACCCGCGCCTTGTAAATAAATACCCAACGCAAAGACACACGCCAATAAAACGAAATAGTAGGTTTGTTTAAGCTGATTGGTCACGATGCCTCCTTAGCCTGATGCAATTGCTGCGGCTGACTAGGAGAGGTATCGCGCTGATAAGTTGCACCGAGATAATGGGTAATGCCGCGCTGTGTGACTTCGCCCACTAAGCGGCCATTCTCGTCAACACACGGCATCCAAACAATGTCGTGCGTGAACATCTTCGACGCGACTTTACGCAGATCATCCGTGGTTCGGGCGATTGTTTTCAGGCCGACATAATGTTCACCGCAGTACCCCTTCATATTGATTGCGGTAGCTTTTGGCACATAACCGATAGGTTGGTGTTGGTCATTCACTAATATCACGGCGTCGCGATATCCATACGCGTCAATTTTAGTTAGAGCGTCGGCAAGCGTATCGTTAGGTTTTACGTACGCAAAGGTTGTCTGCATGACGGACTCAGCCGTCACTAAGCGAAGACGTTTAAGTGCGCGATCATCTCCGACAAAGTTTTTCACGAAATCATCTTTCGGGTGTGCGAGCAAATCGTCAGGCGTATCGTACTGAACCAGGTGACCATCACGGAAAATCGCAATTCTATCGGCCATTTTGACCGCTTCATCAATGTCATGACTGACAAACATGATGGTCTTGTTGAGCTCTTGCTGCATTTTAAGGAACTCATCCTGGATTACTTCACGGTTGATCGGGTCAATCGCGCCAAAAGGTTCATCCATCAGCATGACGGGAGGATCTGCCGCCAGCGCTCGGGCAACACCAATTCGTTGCTGCTGTCCGCCAGACAACTCATTTGGATAACGATTAAGGAAGACACTAGGATCAAGAGCCACCATCTCCAATAGCTCTTTTGCACGCGTCATGTATCTTGCCTTATCCCACCCTAATAACTTGGGAACCACCGCGATGTTTTCGCCGATCGTCATGTTGGGAAATAAGCCAATTTGCTGAATAACATAACCGATATTGCGGCGCAGAGTGACTGTATCCATCCCTGAAGTATCTTCACCGCCAAGATAGATCTTGCCAGATGTCGCGGGAATAATTCGGTTGACCATTTTCAGCGTGGTAGTTTTGCCACAACCGGATGGGCCAAGTAACACACAAATTTCACCACTGGGAACTTCCATCTCAATGTGATCTGCGGCAGTCACCGGGCCATTAGGCGTTTCAAAAATTTTGGTTAGCTTGTCAATTTTGATCATTTGAATGTCCCTATTATTTATCCTTTATCGAGCAGCGGTTAGGCCCGGTGGCGTTAATCTTTTTTGTAGTTGAATCAATCCGTAATCCGCGATGATAGCCAGAAGGCTAACGGCGATGGCACCAACGATCAGTTGTCGAGGATCACTTTGCGAGATGCCACGACTGATAAACACGCCCAACCCTCCTGCTCCGATATACGCGGCGATCGCCATAACGCCAATATTCATTACTACTGCCGTTCTCACACCCGCCATAATCACCGGAATCGCCAACGGAATTTCCACCATTTTCAAACGCTGAAAAGGCGTCATCCCGATGCCTCGAGCTGCCTCTCGGAGTGACGGTTCTACGTTGTGAATGGCGGTATAAGTGTTGCGAATAATAGGCAGCTGAGAATAAAGCAGTACGGTAATCACGGCGGGCACGTAGCCAATCCCATGACCAATGGTCGATAAGAGAGGAATCATCAAACCAAACAGTGCGATTGAAGGAATGGTGATAATGATGGACGCTACGTAAAGCACCACTTTCGCAACGCGCTCATTTTGTGTGATAAGAATGCCGATAGGTACGCCAGTTAGGATGGCAAGCCCAACAGCCAGAGCGACCAAAGAGATGTGCTCCATGGTAAGCGTACCTAGCAGCGCTAAGTTATCTATGGTGAAATTTAGTAAGTCCAAGTAGGTCTCCCCCAACTGTGATTCGCAACCAAGTTAACAGGAGATTAAATTACGCTACTTTTTATTAACAGTGTTGTAAAATAGCGACACGTTAAGATAGAAATACGAAATATTAAGGAGGGAAATAATTAGCTTTCTCATCACCAAAAAAAGCGCTTTATTGGCGATGAGCAGCAGTAGTAAACAAGTTGATTATATCGGAACTGAAAAAAGCCATTGATAGCATGAAGAACCCACTACAATGAGCGGTTAAATTGCTCCACAGCCTCTACGACACGGCTAGCGCCATCTTGTATTTCGTTCATCACGTTCCCCGCTTTTTCTGAGAGCTCTAGCGTATCTAGTGCTTCTTTTTGGCATTTGGCGATCAGTTGGACAGCATTATCGGTTCGCTCTAAGTTTTCAGTTACCATTGTGACAATTTCATCAGTGGTCGCATTGGTTCTTGTGGCAAGCTGTCTGACCTCGTCAGCAACAACGGCAAAGCCTCTACCATGCTCACCCGCGCGAGCCGCTTCTATCGCCGCATTTAACGCTAGTAAGTTAGTTTGGTCTGCAATACCACTGATGCTATTAACCAGTTCACTAATGCGCGATGAGTGCGCTTTGAGCTCGTCAATGGCCGTATTCGCTTGCTGCATCTGGTCAGACAGTGTTTGCACCTTTTCTAGCGTCGAACCTATCACTTGCTGACCTTGCAGTGTTTGTGTTCCGGTCTCTTGAGAAACTTCATTAGCCAATTGCGCAGCCTGAGCCATTTGCTGCTCTTGCATCACCTGCTGGGTGATGTCGGTCGCGAACTTGACTACCTTGTAGAGCTCTCCTCTATCGTTACGGATAGGGTTATAGGAGGCTTCTAACCATACCTCTTCACCGTAACGGTTAACTCGCTTAAATCGGTCTGAAGCAAACTGTCCTTTTGCCAAACGTTGCCAGAACTCGCGATAAGCTTCAGAGCCAGCCTCTTCCTGATCGCAGAACATACGATGATGCTTACCTTTAATTTGATCCAGTGTATAACCCATCGTACTAAGGAAATTATCATTGGCCTTTAGTACATTACCATCTAACGTGAACTCAATAACCGCCATAGAACGGCTCAATGCATTCAGCATGTCCTCTTGCTCACGCGATGCTTTGATCGTTCGCGTAAGCTCAGAAGCAAACACAAAAAAGCTTTCGACTTCTTGATGTTTGTTCAAAACAGGCTGGATAACCGTTCGTAACCACGCTTCTTCGCCGTTGCCTTTAAGTACTTGCATCGCGCCATTCCAAAAGACTTTTTCCTGAACGGCTCTCTTCATTCGATGAAAGTGCTCTGTATTGCGCGAATTTGACGGTACCAACTCGGTAATCGGTTTCGCTAAAATATCCGCATCAGCGAAAAAGAGTTGTTGCTGAAGTTTTGTATTTACAGAGGTAATGCAGCCTTTCTTATCCAGCGTTAAGCGAAGCATTTCTTCATCTAAACTGTGTTGGATTTGCTGCAAGCGTTGCAGATCCTGCTTTAATCGTTGGTTTTCTTGCTGAAGCGACTTATTAAAAAACATGACTTTCTCTCATTTGACTAATCTTCGAACTAGTCAACGGTTTATTATTTATATGCCCAATAGCCTGCAAAGATCCGATTTCGTTTGATCGTTCTTCAAACGCAATTCCTGTCTCCGAGCTGAGACACCTACATGACATAAGGCTATTTTTCTTTGGTATGACTTAAGCGCAGTATACTGAAATTTCTTCACCACCCAAGTTGTTTATATATTTATCAATATTAAGGCAATTGGCAGCTATTAAAGATCCGTATTAATGCGGATAGTTGTATGGAGAAAGGATGTATTTGGATCAAAAAAAGCCCTTTCCATAAAGGAAAGGGCTTTGACTTAGTTCCCAAAATTTTTGCCGTTTTACAGCAGTTCCACCGACTGTTGAGCGATTACCCACTCTTCATTGGTAGGAATAACTAGTGCTTTCGCACCGAGCAACTCAGATGTTGCAATAACACCTGCGTTGCCAAATCTTGCATCTTCGTTGCCTTTCTCATCTTCAACAAAACCTAGCAGTTTTAGGTTTTTCAAGATTTCACGACGAATTGGTAGTGAGTTTTCACCAATACCACCAGTGAAGATGATGCCGTCTAATGAATCCAGAGCAGCTAGATAAGAAGTAATGTATTTCGCAACACGGTAAGTGAAGATTTCAAATGCCAACTTCGCGCGTGTGTTACCCGCTTCCATGGCTTCTAGTACACCACGTGCGTCACTTGTTACACCGGATACACCTAAGAAGCCTGACTTCTTGTTCATCATCTCGAACACTTCGTCTTTTTCCCAACCTTTACGGAAAAGGAACTCGATAACACTTGGGTCGAGGTCACCACAACGAGTACCCATCATTAGGCCAGCTAACGGCGTCAAACCCATACTTGTATCAACACATTCGCCATTTTTAACCGCACTCACTGATGCACCGTTACCTAAGTGCACGGTGATAAAGCTGCTTTCTTCAACCGGTTTATCTAGCATTTTCGCTGCTTCACGGCTTACGTAGTAGTGGCTTGTGCCGTGAGCACCGTAACGACGCACTTTATGCTCTTCGTAAAGCTCGTAAGGAAGCGCGTACATAAACGCTTTTGCAGGCATTGTTTGGTGGAAAGCAGTATCAAACACAGCGAATTGAGGCAGTGAAGGGAATGCTGCCATTGCTGCTCGCATGCCTTCTGCATTCGCTTTGTTATGAAGTGGCGCTAGCTCAGCAAGACGCTCAACTTCTTGAATAACTTTTTCATCGACTTTTACTGTGCCTTTAAAGGTTTCGCCACCAGCAACAATGCGGTGGCCTACAGCTACAAATTTTGAGCTCAAACCCAAAGTCTCGAGTAGTTTTACCACTCGCCCAACAGCGTACTGATGATGGTTACCGCCAGCAGGAATTGCTTCAACGGTTTTTTCTCCCTGATATTTCCAACTGATTTCAGCTTCAGGTAGGCCAAAACACTCACCAATACCTGATACCAAAGCTTCACCGGTTTCAGAATCAATAACAGCAAATTTTAATGAAGAGCTACCAGAGTTGATCACCAGTACAAACGAATTAGACATGAAATAGTTATCCTGTTGTAGAGCAGAGGTTGTAATAGCGCTTGTGCGCTGCGTACTTCTTGTTTGCCCCTCTATTATTCAATAATTTTTTAATCTTTCAACAATCTTTTAGTAAAAGCGATTTGATTGAACAAATTTTGTTGATCTGTAGCAAGTTTTGATTTTATTTGAAGACTAAAAAATATGACTTGTTAAACATAATTTATGAATAGGTCAATTTGTACAAATTTAGAGATATGAGCTACGTTGTTTATTGGGTGAACAAAAATAATAAACCAATCAATAAATCGGGGTAATAATGTGCCCACTATTGCATTTTTATTAGTGATCTTAGGTTTGATTTTGCTCTGCTGGGGATGGCAGATGACAAAAAACATCTGCTCGAGAACTGATGTACCCGGGTGGACTTTCCTATTGTTGTTAATCAGCTGTTTCATTTTTGCGTATGCCGCTTTTTTACACGCTATAATGCAAAAACCTATCGCTTCCCTCTTGGAAACCGGAGTTTCTCTCATTTTATTCGGTGGCAGCATTTTTGTGGTGCTGGTTATCAAATGGAGCAACGACTCCATACTGGAACTTCATACCGTTGCTGAAAAAGAGAAGCGTAATGCCGTTCACGACGCACTTACTGGACTCCCTAACCGTAAATACTGCTTTGAGTTAATCGAAGATAGAATACAGTCTGGAGACCCTTTCTCAGTGATCCTTTTCGATGTCGTTAACTTTAAACAAGTCAACGATGCTATGGGACACTTTTGTGGAGACCAACTACTGATTCAAATTGGGCAACGTCTCCAAGAGAAACTTAAAGGCAGTGACAAAATTTTCCGCGTTGGTGGCGATGAATTTGTCATCCTCACCTCGTCAGCATGCGAGGAAACAGGCAAAAGTCTCATCGAAGAGTTAGATTCGGCACTGTCTAATCGCTTCCATTTAGATGAGTTTCAAGTCTCTTCCCGCGTTGTTTTCGGTGTCAGTACCTACCCTTATGACGCTCTGTCCAATGATCTATTGATAAAGCACGCAGACATTGCCATGTATCACGCCAAACGAAATGGCAATCTCTTTGCATTTTATAATGAGGACATGAACGTCGGGGCCAAGTACCAGCTCGAAATCTCTTCTCGTATTCAATGTGCGCTGGAAAAAGAGGAGTTCCAGCTATACTACCAACCGTTGATTGATGCACATACTAACTTAGCTGTCGGCTTTGAAGCCGTGATCCGTTGGCATGATGAAAATGGTAAAACGATTTCGCCTAACGACTTCATCCCCATCGCGGAGCGAAGTAATCAAGTGCACAACATCACCATGTGGGTCCTCAACCAAGTTGAAAAAGATCTCCAGACCTTTATAGAAAAAGACATCAAGCTTCCTGTCCACGTTAACTTATCTGCAAAAGATCTCTCGTCTAATTTATTGTTCAACCGCTTGGAAACACTGCTCAAAGTAAACCCTCAATTTGCTGACCTTATAAGCTTAGAGATTACTGAAACGATGGCGATTGATAGAGTTGTTGAGCTCAACCCCCTAATTCACCAAATCAAAGGATTGGGTATTAAGATCAGCTTGGACGACTTTGGCACCGGGTATTCATCTCTGTCGCTTTTGAGAGATCTCCCAGTTGATCAAATTAAAATCGACCGATCATTTCTTTGTACCGCAAGCCGGACAGAGGGCACCCGCTCTATCGTTGAGAACACAATAGCGTTAGCGCATGGTCTAGGGTATTCAGTCGTCGCAGAAGGCGTTCAAGACATGGATACACTGCATTTTTTACGCAGTCGTGGCTGCGACATCATTCAGGGCTACTTGTTCTGCCCAGCCCTACCCTTAAACGAAGTAATAACCTGGGTAAATGAGCACGATGAAAAACAAAGCCGTATTCGACGCGCATAAAAAAGCCGAGCATTTCGCTCGGCTTTCAATTCTTGCGGCAATTTAATCAATTGCTCTAATCACTGATTCGTGATTATGCTTCTTGAGTGCGACGACCACGGCCGTGGCCACGCTCACCACGGTGGTTACCACGGTGATCACCACCACGGTTACGATCGAAGCGACGTTCGCCACCTTCACGGTTACCATCGCGGTTGCCGTCACGGTTACCACGGAAGCCACCTTCGCGACGACCGCCTTCACGACGATCACCACCACGGTTGCCGCCTTCGCGGTTGCCACGGTAACCGCCGCCATCACGACGACCGCCATCGCGACGACCACCGTCACGGCGACCACCACGAGACTCTCGGAAGTCATCGAAGTCACATACTACAGCACCAACATCTTGTTGACGGATGCGTAGTTTGCTTAGCTTGCCCGCAGCTTCAGAAGTCATTGCTTTTGGTAGCTGAACGAATGTGTGGCCTTGTGCTAGCTTGATCGCACCGATAGAGCCTTTACCTAGACCTAGTTCGTTCGCTAGAGCACCAACGATGTCTTTAACTTGAACACCTTGCTCGCGACCAACTTGAAGCTGGTAAGTATCCCAATCTTGGTTGTTGAAGTTACGACCGCCGTCACGACCACCTTCACGGCGCTCTTTACGACGTTGCTTATCACGCTCAATCGCTTCAACCATTGGGTCTTCGCCAATGTAGAACAGAGGACGTTTACCTTGCTGGCGCTTAAGAAGCATAGCAGCAAGCGTTGCTGGGTCGATTTCTAGAGAAGTTTGTAGTTTCTCTACTAGCTCAGCAAATTTGTCTAGAGCTTTGTGCTCTTTCTCTGCTTCAAGTTCAGCGCCTAGCTTTGCTAGACGAGCTTCAGCAACTTGGTCACGTAGAGGAAGTTGAATCTCTTCCATAGATGACTTAGTTACGCGCTCGATAGTGCGAAGCATACGGATTTGGTTAGTGCGAACAAGAAGGATCGCTTTACCTTTACGTCCAGCACGGCCAGTACGACCGATACGGTGGATGTAAGACTCAACATCGAATGGGATGTCGTAGTTGAATACGTGCGTAATACGTGGAACATCAAGACCACGTGCCACAACGTCAGTTGCAACTAGGATGTCGATAACACCTTGTTTGATGTGATCAACAGTACGCTCACGTAGAGACTGAGGAATGTCACCGTGCAGAGCAGCCGCTTTAAAGCCACGTGCAGATAGCCAATCAGCTAGACGCTCAGTGTCTTGACGAGTACGTACGAAGACGATTGACGCATCAGTTTCTTCTGTTTCAAGAAGACGAGACATCGCTTCATCTTTCTCTACACCCTTCACTACCCAGAACTGCTGTTGAACTTTGTCTACAGTGTGGTTCTTACCAGCAACGTCAACCATTACAGGCTCACGTAGGAAACGCTCAACGATTTTCTTAAGCATCGGAGGCATTGTTGCAGAGAATAGAACGCGTTGAGCAGACTCTGGTGCATGTTCCATGATCGCAGTAACGTCATCAACGAAACCCATGTTTAGCATTTCGTCAGCTTCGTCTAGTACAAACGTGTTTACTTCATCTAGGTGTAGACGTTCACGGTTGATAAGGTCTTGTACACGACCTGGAGTACCAACAATAACTTGTGCACCGCTCTTAAGAGCACGCATCTGATCTACGATAGAAGCACCACCGTAAATCTCTAAAACTTTAAGACCCTTGATGTTCTTACCAAGGTTTTTCATTTCAGCCGCAACCTGAATCGCTAACTCACGCGTTGGCGCAAGAACGATAGCTTGTGGTTTACGTTGGTTGAGATCGATCTTATTTAGAAGAGGCAGAGAGAACGCTGCCGTTTTACCTGTACCTGTTTGAGCTTTACCCAGCGCGTCAGCACCTTCCAACAGGTGTGGGATTGCCGCAGCCTGAATTGGAGTTGGTGACACGAAACCCATTCCGTCTAGAGCAGAAAGGATAGAATCATTCAGAGATAAATCGCTGAATTGAATAACAGAATCTTGCATTGGGATCCTACTTAATTAAACAAAAAAACAGTCCCATATGCTCTTCCAATTCGATACTGATTCATCCAGTTACTGATTCCATTCAGACAGGAACACAGCACAGTACACAACCGCGATAAGCCATTAGGGACGACTAAGGGAGGCGGATTATTCCTTAAAAGCATAAAAAAAGCCAGAAAAAATTGAATTACATCACAATTTATTCTCAATAATGGCATTTTTAGCATATTTTTCCACCAGCCCCACCATTCCCCGTAGATTTGCGCAGCTCGCAGATGAGTTTTTCATCAATATTTAAGCCGATTTCCTGCAATTCGATCAGCAAAATTCACGGCGAAATTGCGCTCCACAGGTAGTAATAATAGCTCGCAATGATTATAGTGTGCCCAACTCCATAGGTAATTTAAGAAAAGATGTTTCAAGATAACCCACTACTCGCTCAGCTTAAGCAGCAAATCCAAGAAAACCTGCCGAAAAAAGAAGGCTCAATAAAAGCCACAGATAAAGGCTTTGGCTTTTTGGAAGTGGACAGCAAGACTAGCTTCTTCATCCCACCTGCGTACATGAAAAAGTGCATGCACGGTGACAAAGTCGTCGCCATTATCCGCACAGAAAATGAACGCGAAGTTGCAGAGCCACAAGAGCTGTTAGAACAAGCCGTGACTCGCTTTATTGGTCGAGTCAAAATGTTCAAAGGCAAGCTAAACGTAGCACCTGATCACCCGCAGCTTAAAAAGCTTTCTCTTAAAGCGAAACTAAAGAAAGGTCTAAAACCTGACGAGTTCGCTGAGGGAGATTGGGTTGTCGCACATCTTATTCGCCACCCTCTAAAAGGCGATAACTCTTTCTTCGTAGAAATTTCTGAAAAAATCACAGATGCGAACGACAAAATTGCACCTTGGTGGGTAACGCTTGCTCAAAACGATCTACCAAACTCTGAGCCAGCAGGCATCGAGAACTGGGAACTGAAAGACGACGCCGATCTAGAACGCGTAGACATGACACACGTTCCTTTCGTGACTATCGACGGTGAATCAACCAAAGATATGGACGATGCGCTGTACGCGAAGAAAACCGAATCTGGCGATTTCGAACTGACTATCGCTATCGCAGATCCAACCGCCTACATCACACCAGAAGATGAAATGGATAAAGTAGCACGTGAGCGTGGCTATACTATTTATCTTCCGGGCCGCAATATTCCAATGCTGCCTCGCGATCTAGCAGACAACCTATGCTCTCTGATTGAAGGCGAAATCCGCCCTGCTATTTGCTGTACCGTAACAGTAAATAAAGACGGCGTAATTGGCGACGATATCAAGTTCTTTGCAGCAAACATCAAGTCACACGCACGCCTAGCATACGATCATGTGTCTGATTGGCTAGAAAACGGCAGCTCAGAAGCATGGCAACCATCTGAAGAGATCGCGACGATCGTTCGTGACCTTTACGACTTTTCTCTTGCTCGCGCAGAATGGCGTGAGAAAAACGCAGTGGTCTTCCCAGACCGCCCTGACTACCGTTTTGAGCTGAGTGAAGACAACGATGTGGTTGCTATCCATGCAGATATGCGCCGCAGTGCAAATCGCTTGGTTGAAGAGTCAATGATTACCGCAAACATCTGTGCTGGTCGTACACTGCGCGATAAATTTGAAACAGGTGTTTTCAATACTCACGCTGGCATTAAGACTGAGAAGATTGAAGAAGTTGTTCAACTTGTCAACCCAGAAGGTGAACTGGAATTCACAGCGGAGTCAATTACCACTCTAGAAGGCTTTGCTGCATTGCGTCGCTGGTTGGCTGCGCAAGAAACCTCTTACCTTGATAATCGTATTCGTAAGTTCCAAGCCTACAGTGAAGTAGGTAATCAGCCTCTTCCTCATTACGCTATGGGGCTGGATATCTATGCGACTTGGACATCACCAATTCGTAAGTACGGCGATATGATCAACCATCGCATGTTGAAGGCCGTCATCCTAGGCAAAGAGCCAGTGCAAAAACCTGATGATCAAGTCGGTGAAGAACTAGCTCTGCACCGTAAACATCATAAAATTGCTGAGCGAAATGTCTCAGATTGGTTATATGCACGTACGCTTGCTGATGAGCCGAACAAGAAAACTTGTTTCACCGGTGAGATTTTCGATATTAATCGTGCAGGTGCACGTGTCCGACTTCTCGAAAATGGCGCAGCAGCCTTTATTCCTGGTGCACTAATTCTTGATAATAAAGAAAGAATTGAGTGCAATGGCGACAACGGTACCATCTCTATCGATAAAGAGGTCGTATACAAACTTGGTGATACATTGGAAATTGTCCTTACGGACGTAAACCAAGAGAACCGTAGTTTAGTTGCAAAGCCAACCAAGGTATTTGCTGAACAACCAGCAGCACAAGCAGAACAGACTGTAAGTGAATAATACCGAATGAAGTTAAAAGGCGCTCTATTGAGCGCCTTTTTTATTTGTTATGTAAAAATGATAAGAACGAATATGCCGAACATTGAGATCATTCGCTTTAATCACTTCACTGCGCGCAAAAGTGAGCGTTACACCGCAACACATAATGGCTTATATGTTGTTGAAGAAGGTGCCCTATTAGTTCATCAACCAAATGGTGAACAGTTTGAACTTAAAGCAGGAGATTTTACTCTCTACAACTCCGCTGATTTGAGCAGCGCAGAAGCCATCCCTAGTGAAAAAGGCTTTAAAGCACTGGCTCTAGTCTTCAACCCAAATCTATTCTGTGACTTTAAAAAAGCGCACCCAATGCTACGCTCCAAGACGGAAAAAAGGCGCTTCTATCCTTTTTCAGCGCAAGCCAGCAGCGAAGTAGCACAACTAAAAGACACATTGGTCAACTTAGCGAGTCGCAATGCTCCAGACTACACACAAGGTCATATCGCAATGGCACTGCTGTCGTTAATGGTGGAGGTAGAGCCAAATATCCTATCAATCATAGATGATGCAAGCAGCCTAAGCGACTCTCAAAAGGCCATCAAGTATATTGAGAACAATATCGAGAAAGATATCACTCTGGAAGGCTTAGCGGCTCATATGAGCATGTCTATCGCGACCTTAAAACGCCGCCTCGCCGCAGAGGATCTTTCATTTTCACAGATATTAAAAGTGAAGCGGATCAACTTCGCCGCAACCCAGCTGCGCATGTCAGAAAAATCTATAACAGAAATAGCGTTTGAATCCGGGTTTAAAAGTGCAGCGCATTTCAGTACCGCATTTAAATCGGTTTACAACATGACGCCGAAAGACTTTAGAAACCAAGTCGTTAAGTCCAAAGCATAAATCATGGTGACATTGACAGCTGTTAGAGTTGGAGCGTTCCCTATTCCCAAAAACACGCTTGAGGATCGCTTTCCAACTCGGTGAGTAGGTCTTCGAGCGTTTGACTGTATGGAAGTGGCTTATAAGGTATCCACCTTAATAATTCGTTGCGGTACGTTGGGACGTAGAAATACCAAAGCTGATTGCCCTCATCAAACACGATCTTCGCGACGGGAGAGGTATATTCGCAGTGCTGTGAATCAAGAAGAAAATGCGCTCTATGAAGCTCGACACCATTCTCCACTGGCTCATATAGGCACTTACCCTGCTCGACAGGCAGGTTAGCATTACGCGCAGAGCAGAGCGATTGAACTGATTTGTATAAACGACTTGTCGCCATTTGGGACACTGACATCAACGTTCTCCCGATGGATGATAGTTAGAGCTGTCGATCCTAGTATATAACCTTTACACCACCATCGATGGTGATTATCTGCCTACCTCAAACAAAAGGTGGCTATATTCTCATTTACTCAGATTACCATCTCACTTTGCTTGGAAACGCTACCTACATCACCTCTTGGTTAGAAAGAATTCCCTTGTTTAGACCTGACAGTTCACAAAAGTGTAACCTGAACGCAATATCATAAACGCTGCTTTATACCGTATATGGAGTTTAATATGTTACGTTTTACTGTGGCGACGTTATTGGCCATAGCAGTCTCCCTCCCCGCCATTGCAAAAGAAATTAATATCTCTGGGTCAACCTCGGTTGCTCGCGTAATGGATGTACTTGCAGAGGAATACAACAAAACACACCCGGACGATTACATTGCAGTTCAAGGTATTGGTTCTAGTGCGGGTATTACAATGGTTAATAAAGGCGTAGCCGAGATTGGGATGAGCTCTCGCTATCTGACAGAAAGCGAAAAAGGTGAAGATCTCAACGTATATCCTATCGCTTATGATGGCCTAGCTGTTGTTGTAAACCGTACAAACTCTGTAAAAAACCTTTCTCAACAACAACTGTTTGATATCTACAAAGGTAAAATCAAGAATTGGAAAGAGGTTGGTGGTGCAGATCAACCTATCGCTGTTGTCACTAGAGAGGCGTCTTCAGGCTCACGCTACAGTTTTGAAAGTCTGCTAGGACTAACCAAAATCGTAAATGATCGCCTCGTATCAGATATCAGCCCGAACAACTTGGTTGTAAATAGCAACAGCATGGTAAAAACCATCGTGAACCATAATACTCGTGCAATTGGGTTTATTTCTGTGGGATCAGTAGATCGCTCAATAAAAGCGATTCAATTAGATGGTATTGACCCAACTTCGGCAAACATTAGCAATCACAAGTATAAATTGGCGCGGCCATTCCTAGTACTCTACAAAGTCAATAAGATTAGCGAACCAGGTAAAGGGTTCGTCACCTTCCTTCGCTCAGAACAAGGACAAAAAGCGATTGCTGATTACGGTTACACTCCAGTAAAAAGCTTTAATCAATAAAACCAAAAAGAGAGCATATTAATGCTCTCTTTTTATATGTTTTCTATCTGGCTCTGGAATTAGAAATGCAGTTGAATAACAGAAACGACAACAGCACCAGGTCGACGAATACCTTCGATTTCCACTTTAATTTCACGCTCAATCTCCAAACCTTTTTTGATCGGCGTTACTTTTGTTAACGTGCTGACAGCACGAACGTTGTTTCCTGCTTTAACAGGGTAAGGGAAACGAACTTGGTTTAAGCCTAAGTTAACGACCATTTTGGCTGTTGGGAACATTGGCTTATCAGGGTCCACTGAGTCAGTCAATTTAGGCAACAATGCTAATGTTAAAAAGCCATGAGCGATGGTTGTCTTAAATGGAGATTCAACTGACGCACGTTCTGGATCTGTGTGAATCCACTGCATGTCTTCCGTTACCGCACCAAATTGATTGATACGTTCTTGAGATACATGCACCCAGTCACCAGTGTGAATCACTTCACCAATTTTTTCACTTAACTCGTCATACAGCTTTTGAGCCTCAGGTGCCATTACGATTGGTGCAGGTTGAGGCGCAACCTCTTCGTTAACAGCTGGCTGTTGGTGATCACGAACTTTCGAGAAAAGAAAGCTATTCTGAGCTTTTCCCAAAAAGTCACTCCAATAATCGCGTAACGTTGGAGACATCCAATTCATAAACTCGGATTGATGAGCAGAAATCGCATCAACTTTGTCTTTAAATAGATTTGTGACCTTCATAAACACCCTTAAAAAATTTAAGCACAACTGGCTATACCAGTTAATTTTGAATTAGTTCACAAAGTCTTGCAAATACTTTCGGGCGAACACATGTACCCTAAAAGCAAGTTATTTCTTAAATATCATAAAGATAGCAATAAAACACCATTTTATTGACTTGCGCCAATATAAAGTAAAAACTCTATAAATTGCTACTATTTGTCTCTTTTTTACCCCATTTTCAAACTGTTTAAATTTCACCAGCGGCTATAAAACGAGCAAACAGTACTTCTATTATAATTCAGCACTTTACAAGTCGGACTATGCTCCCTATTATACGTTCCGCAACGGAGAGATGGCTGAGTGGTTGAAAGCACCGGTCTTGAAAACCGGCATACGTTAATAGCGTATCTAGGGTTCAAATCCCTATCTCTCCGCCACTTATTAGAGAGCTCGCATTTATTGCGAGCTTTCGTCGTTTTAGTGCTTGTAAAATGACGGAGGTTCGAACCCCTAGTCGTATACGGCCCCAGAACTTCACCACATTCCAATAAAGAGCCCGCTAAAAATTAGCGGGCTCTTTATTTCTATTTTCTAGTGTTTAAGCAAACTTCTTAATCATTTCAGACAGGTCATTGGTGCAATTTTGCACTTTGGTGTTCATATGATTCGTTTCAGTCATCAGTTCATACGATTCACTGTACTTTAAGTTAAGCGACTGGATGTTTTCGTTAATCTCATCCGTTACGTAAACCTGTTCTTCTATCGCTACCGCAATTTGTTGATTTCGCTCGACTACATCCTGAACGAGAGATTGCAGCTGTTGGATGCTCTCTAAAGCCGTGCCTAATAATGTTACCGTTCCGGTCGACATTTCATTGCCTTTCTCTAGCGCAGAAACCGCTGATTTACTGCCCTTTTGAATCCCTTCAATGGCCGCTTTAATTTCTGTTGTCGATTCCTGTGTTCTTTTAGCAAGGGTTCTCACTTCATCCGCAACGACTGCAAACCCTCTCCCTTGTTCGCCTGCCCTCGCCGCTTCAATTGCTGCATTCAACGCTAATAAGTTGGTTTGTTCAGCAATATCATTGATCACTTCAACAACGGTTCCTATTTGCTCGGTTTGTTGGTTCAAACGCATGACCACTTTAGAGATTTCGCCGAGCTCATCCACCAGCTCTAGTACCGAGTGGTTAACATTATCGATAACGCTACGGCTATCTGTCATCGTGTTCTGCGCTTCTAGCGTAGCATCAGCAGTCGCTTGAGCATTATTTGATATCTCAGATGATGAGGCTTGCATCTCGTTGACCGCTGTAGCGACCGAGTCGATCTCTACTTTCTGTGCACTCAAGTTTTCCGTCACTTGCTGGCTATTAGTCGCAGCACTGCTGGCATTTGCACGCGTTTCTTCGCAAGAGTCTTTTACAGACACCCCGACTCGCCCTAATAGCGCATCTGCAAATTGCTTACGCATCTTCATACCCAGCTCAATTTCAGCCAGATCGTTAATTTTTCCGCAATAAATATACTCCATTAGTGGATTGTTGAAGTCTTGCCTAGCCTGTCTAGCAAGCTTTTCAACTGGCCTTGTTAATACATAAATTGAGAAAACGGAAAGTAATGCAGCGATGCCAAAGGCCACCGCTGGTGATTGATTCATTTGTAGAGTTAGCAAGCCAAGAAGGTTGGAAATGAAAAGAAAGAAGGCTGATCTCATCCACAAACGCGTACGGGGAAGATACATTTGCAATGGTTTACCGTTATTCCGAAGTTTTGAATACGCTTTTTCCGCTCGTTGAACGTGTATACGCTCAGGTTTAAATCGAACCGATTGGTACTCAACAACTTCACCATTGGATTTGATAGGAGAAGCAAACGCATCAACCCAATAATACCCTCCGTTTTTACGTCGGTTTTTCACCATTCCCATCCAGTGTTTTCCGGCTTTTAGGTGCGTCCATAAATCTTTAAAAGCCTGTTTCGGCATGTCTGGGTGGCGTACAACATTGTGAGGCTTACCGATAAGTTCACCATCATCAAACCCCGCGACTTCATTAAAGTTTTCACTGGCATATTTGATATAGCTGGACGTATCGGTGATAGAAACTAGGCTGTAACTCGAAGGGTAATCATATTCCGTTTCACTCATAAACATGTGTCCTTACATTGATTAATTAAATAAACGGCAAGTATGAGTGTAGCAGCATAACATTTATGCGCATAATGATAAGCTCATTGTAAAATTCAATAAAATTACTGATAGGTCAATTTATTACCTGCAAACATAGTGGCGGTTTCACTCTCAAATAGCACTACCCTTGAGTGCTCACAAGATGCTGCATTGATTAAAATTAATACACAAAAGCGCTTCCTTACTGAGTTCGTAAATTGTTATAAATACACGATTACAACGAAAACAAGGAAGACAAACATATGACTATTCGTTTTAGTCAGCTTGCCGCTCAAGGGAACACGGCTCACCTATTTATTGACGATTGGAAAATAGACACTCAGCAATCTTGGGGAATATTCAGCGCGGATGGGGATATTGGTTCTCTACTTGGAGACCTTATTTGTGGTGAACTTTCACCAATAAGCGGAAAACTTGAGCTTGATGGGCTGTCCGTTGCTCAAGTGTCGTTATCAGAGCAACAGCGATTACTGGAAAGAGAATTAGAAAAGGACGATACAGACTTTCTTGATCGTATCGATCAAGGCAGTACCGTTTACTCACTCATTCAGGAGCGCAGCCAAGACTCTAATTTAATAGATCAGCTGATTACCGACCTCGACCTAACTCACCTTAAACACAGTGGCTTTCGTGTTCTCTCTACAGGGGAAACAAGACGAGTGATGCTAGCTCGCGCTTTAGCAACACAGCCTGATTTGTTACTGCTAGATAACCCATTTACTGGTTTAGATATTGCCCATCGAGCAGCTCTCGCTCACTATTTACACTCGATTTCTCAAACCGTACAGCTGCTGGTCACGTTTTCTCGCGAGTCTGATATACCTGAGTGGATTGATCGCGTTGCGCTTTTCAGTGCGGGAAAGCTGGACAGTACGATGGATAAATCCAGTTGGGATAATCATCCAATCATTGAACAAATTAAATCTCAGTCCGAGCAACAGAGTGAAGAAATGATGAACTTGATACGTCAGCATCAGCACTCGACACACTTCGACAATCCAATATTTGAACTAACAAATGGGTCTGTTGAATACACTGATAACAAGATCTTTACTGACTTAAACTGGCGAATAGACAAAGGTCAGCATTGGCAGGTCAAAGGCCCAAATGGCTGTGGGAAGAGCACCTTGCTTGGGTTAATCTTTGGTGATCATCCTCAGTGCTACAGCAATGACATTGATATCTTTGGTAAAAAGCGAGGGTCTGGCGAGACAATCTGGGAAATTAAGCAGCACATAGGTATGGTATCTTCAGCGTTACACCTTCAATACCGCGTTAACTGCAGTGCGCTAGACGTGATTTTGTCCGGTTTTTACGACTCCATAGGGTTGTATAACCAACCCACTCGTAAAGAAGTGGACATCGCAAACGAATGGCTCGACATCCTACATATGAGCCAATACCGAAAAACCTCATTCAAGCAATTAGAGTATGGTCAACAGCGCCTGTTGTTGATTGCAAGAGCCATCGTTAAACAGCCTACATTACTGATTTTGGACGAGCCATATCAAGGGTTAGATTTTCTTGGTAGGCGTTTAGTTAAGAATACACTTGAGCTCATCGCCCGAGAGAATTTAAGCCAGATATTGTATGTATCTCATTACCAAGAAGACCGCTTGGATAGCATCAAGAATGAGTTAGAGTTTGTTTTTGATGACAATGACCAATGTTATCGGGCTAACGTTTACCAATCATAATGACTTCGCTGAGCAAGTTGATCATAAGGTAAAGGCTTGGAGTAAAAATATCCTTGATGATATCGCACTCCCATTTTTTTCAAATGGTCGGCTTGCACCGTTGTTTCTACACCTTCAGCGATGAGTTGTACTTTCAGCTCTTCCGCAAAGTGAACAATAGCTTTTAAAACAGAAGCACTAAGGCTAGGTATACCAATAGTTTCGACAAAACATTTATCGATTTTTAGGTAATCAATACGCATGTGCTGCAGAAACGCCAGCGAGGTTTGACCGGTACCAAAATCGTCGATTAACACATCAATGCCATGTACTCGCAGCGCTGCGATGCACTTTCTGGCTTCAGCATCAATGAGTTGACGTTCTGTTATCTCTATGCCTAATGAGACGTTATTTCGACTTAACTTCCTATCAATGAGTTGAATCTTTCTAATCGCGTTTGGCCCAACTAAGTAACCGGGCGGCACATTAATACCAAGGTGAACAGACTGATTAAAGCCTAATTTACTAAAGTCTTCTGCCGCTTTATCGAGAACGTAATCCGTGAGCAAAAAGACCAATCCACTTTGCTCCGCCGCTGGCACAAACTCATCAGGAGAAATGAACCCTTTATTCTGATGTTCCCATCGCACTAGGGCTTCAAAACCAAATAGTTGACCAGTATCGACGTTAATCTGGGGCTGGTAATACAGAGTCAACTCGCCTTTCTTTATGGCTTTCTTTAAATCCAGGACCAAGCTTCGATGAGGATCGATAAATTTATTTAACGCATATAAGCAAAGATAGATAACAAAAATGATTGGAATTGAATACAAAAAATAGGAAAGTGTTCTCTGTTTGACGAACAGATCGCTAGCTTCACTCAAAGCTTCATACTCAAACATTTGCGACGATTTGATGCCAATAGGATTACTTCCCGTTCTCAACGCTTCTTCAGGTGCAACTTGGTCATGGATAAATAAGGCAGAGCGTTTTAAACGTAAATCGTTATTAAATCCTATCTTCGCATTAAAGTAGTCATGATCAATAATCGTCACCGCTTGATAACCTTGCTCTCCTTCGGTCACGACGAGCAAAAATTGGTCATATACGCTATCCACGTTTCCCAGTGCTAACGCTTGTCCCTCAGGAAATGTAATGTGCTCGGCTAACGGCTTAGAAATTACGCCCAGTTTAGAAGAACACGTAATGATCCCATCTTTTACAATCAGCATTTCTTCGATATCTCGTTCAAACATCAAGTTTTGCTGAAGCTCTTCACATCGTCTAGGATGCAACAAAGCCGTGCGGTTTTCGGTCTCTATTTGGAATAAAATTTCGTCTGCGATTTGAACGTTTTTTTCTAATAGATGGTTGAGGTTGTTTTGCACGCTTTCACGAGCTAAATACAAGACTTCGCCAACAATCAAAGGAATGGGCAACAAAAAAATGATGGCTTTTTTAAAAAGCGCCTTATTCAGCATATAAAAGTAACCTTTTATAAAACCGATTTACTGAGATGGTATCTGGATTCTGATACCCACTAGCAACTCTCGTTTATAATATTATTTATTTAGATTAACTCAGTATGCGAAACACTTAGTAATACCGCAAACTAAACAATACCTTAATCCCTCTTGTTCCAATTTAGCATCAAACGACTCAAACATGAGACGTCAATACGACATCATTTTTGAGCCCATCGGTACCAAGGTAAGCCCTCAGCCATCAAATTCTCACCCTGCGAGAATTACCCATTAAAATTATTTTTCTTTTCTCAGTGATTAAGAATTATATTTGTCGTAATTCATATAACACGTTACAACACTCTCATGACGACAAACAAAGCTAATGCGAATCAGGTAAACGAAAAAGCACTGCAGTTGTTAATGCAAGTTGCAGTTAGTCCATTCCCAGTCTCTGCGAAAACGCTAAGCGAGCAATTGAACGTTCCTTTGAGCAGTCTCTACCGACACTTGAAGCTGCTCAAAGAGTGGAACTTGATTGAAGAAAGCGTACACGACAAGACATTTGTCGTTGGCCCGGCAGCATTGCTGCTCATGCATAGCTATGAGACCGCACAGCATGGTTTAGATATGGTCGAAACCATACTGGCTCGGTTGGTACAACAAACAGGGGAAATGGCCGCTTATATGGTACCTGCAGGGTATCGCGCGCTTTGTGTCAGACAAAAAGAAAGTATGCAGGCGCTGCGTTGCAGCTTCGTCCAGGGTCAAAGTCAACCTCTGCTACGTGGTGCCTCATCTAAAGTGATGCTCGCTTTTATGCCTCAAAGTCGATGCGAGAAAATCTTGAGATACTTTAATCAAGATCACCGACGAGACGAATGGGAAAAAGAGCTCACAACCATCCGTAAACACGGATATGCCGTCAGTACTTCTGAAATTGACCCGGGTGTTTCTGGCATCAGTGCACCAGTGATGAAAGGAAGCAAACTGATCGGCGCGGTCTCGGTGATGGCTCCGGCCCACCGAGTCGAAAAGGATAAGCAGCGCATTATTTTGCATGTGTTGCAAGCGGCAAGGGCACTACCACCAGAAAGGTAATTCATCATGTTAAGCTTTTTCAAACGCTATAAACTCCACCACACCGTGAAACAGCCGCAGCATTACCCTTTTTCTTTTATGACAGTGTGTGAGTATTTGCCACCCATGTCTAAGGGCGCGTTTGAATTAGCTGATCAAAGTTTAGAAAATACTAGTGATTGGCTATACCAACAGCATGATCATGAAACCGCTGAAAACTTTGGTCACTTCAACCACGACAAGCTGGAAAATGGCGAGTTTCAGGAAGCGTTAAGCCTTTCGCTTTCTCGTCATTCTATTCCCGTTTTAGTGACCAACTGTACCGAGGCAATCTTGTCCATGTTACCTGTGGTCGTGTCCTATCGAGACGAAGTGGGTGTGGTAAATATTGGACATGACATGAACTTGAAGCCAACACTTGAACCACGTTTAGGCTCGGCATTCCATTTTGCTCTTTCTCGCTATCAAAACGTGCGATTATTTTTTGCTGGTGTTAGCGAACAAGATACAAAGCAAGAAACGTGGGAATACGCGGAGGATCAAGGTTGTGACTGGGTAACCGATAAAGAGTTTTCTTTTCGTCATCGCAATAATGTAAAGCAGTTGATCGGCAATTACCTCGACCATTGCGACCAAATAATCCTAAGTATCGACCTTGGCTCCCTAAAAACCAAAAACAGCCTTGATGGTACCTCAGAGATTGATATCCAAATGGTTCTACGCACCATTAGGCAATGTCTGGTTGCAGGTAAAGTCAGAGCCATTCAACTCGTAGGCGATCGCGATCGTCTGGTCTATTCGAGACAAACGAAAGCCATACTAGAAGAGTTATATCAAATGGCCCCACTCATTGTTCACGCAGCCTAGGATTAAGTTCGGTTCAGAATCAGGACGCTCAAGCTACTGGTTCTGAATCAACATGGTTAATTATTATCTTTTACCAACAAATAGTTACATGAATAAAGCGACTCATGTCACACTTAGCTATTGAACTAATCTCATACTTACGTTCTAATAACGCCACTAAGCTTTGGTATGACATACGAAATAAAAATAGCCAAAGTTCAATAAGTAAGCGGATTAAAAACCAAAAACACCGCCGACATTTCAACTTCTGTGAGCACTTGCTCACGCTCGCTTGATGCCATCTTGTTCCACTTTTTTAGGACATTTGATGATGCGTCTTTGCAGTATTTTCGCTGCGGTTCTTGTTTTACCGCTAGCCTCACACGCCACCACTTATGACGTCAAAGATCTATCTGAGTTAGGTCAACTTTGCTCACACAAGAGCTTTAGTATCGGAAGTGATGGTACGACTTATCACTGTACAGGGAAACTAGTCCTACCCGCAGGTGACAAAATTGTCTCCTCATTACCGGAAAAAGAGATAACGCTAGAAGCAGCTCATGGCATTGTGTTAGAGGGGAACAATACGATTGGTGAACCCAATAAGCGTATATCTCTACACGCACTCGCTACCGGATTAACGGTTAACAATGAGAAAGCTTCAAGCATTGACGATTACCAAAACAAGCACACGGTTATCTATGGTGATCTTCTATCGGCTTACCCAACAAAGCTGAATAACGTTCTCATCGATGGGGATATAGAGCTAACAGGTGAGGCCCTTCATATTGATGGTGAGTACAACACCATTATTGGTGACATTTTGACTCACAGTACGACCGATATATTCAACGCTAACGTTTGTGGCACCATTGAATCAAAAGGCCATCAATTGCATCTCAAGACGAAGAACCCTTTCCAACGACATTTCGTCGTCGGTGACATTGTGGCGCACAGTTCTCTGCTTATTGATGACATGGAGATCTACGGCACTACTGAGACTAAAGGAGCATCTGCCGCATTGAACGGTTCGTTCTATGGCTCTACTACAGCAATTAAATACTTCCAAACATTGAACTTCAACAACGCTCCAAATCAGCCAAGTCAAGTTTGTGGTGAAATCCAACAAACGCCAGGAAGTGCACAAACGAAAGCACAAGACAACAAATACACGCAATACTGTGGATTAGACGACACTGATTGTCACTACTCCTCTCAGGTCTGTCCGATCACCCCTCAAGATGTTCCGAATTGCAGCATGCAACCTCCATCAGAGAACGACTTCGACCTAAGCGTCACACCATCGGACGATATGGCACTGATGTGCGGCGACGATCTTCCGCAATTTACAGCAACAACAACCAATAATGGAGAAGTTGTAAGCGCAGAAGTCAGTGCTGCCCTATCACACCCTGACTTGTTCACTTTAGAGGTGGTCAAAGGTCAGCAGACATTAAAAGCAAACCAATTTATGTCTGACGACAATGGTAAGCTCGTTGTTCGAGTGGTCCCGAACGATATTGATACCATCGCGTTAGATACGAACTACACGCTGACTTTCACTATGGCAGAAGACACCAGCAAGCATCAAACGGTTAGCTTTATGTTTACGCCATTTATGTTTGAGGCCTACTCAAAGACGAAAAGCGCAACTTTAAATGAAATACGCGTTATTGCAGGTAAACCAGAAAACGTGCATACGCGATTGCTGGCTTGTGCCTCCACCGGCGAACCTGTAGTCGCAAGCAACTACAATGGTACTCCTAAGGTTTTTCATCCATTGGTTCAACCATTAGGAGGAAGTGAAGGAAACTTTAGCTATTCAGCGGAATTTAAAGACGGCTTGTCTGAACATGGTCTTATCACGAACGAGTCCGGCATATTTGAAGTGACATTGTCCGATCATTTTGAATGTGAGGGATTTGAAGAGTGCCCAGAAGAAGGCAAAGTGGAAGTGAAAGGAACATTTAATGTGTACTCGCGACCATGGACACTGGCTATTTGTGAGAACCAACGTGCTTTGCCTTCTGGCACCTCTGAACAAGGAGATGGGTTTATCGCGGCTGGAGAACTTTTCTCTCTAACAGTGCAGCCGATCATTTGGCAAACTGACGGCTCTGTAAGTGGCTCTGTGGAATCAGCACGTTATTGTGATGCCTCTATCACCCGTAATTTTATGCTTGATGACGCTCCAGCAGCATCGGTTGTCTTGTCGAGTGAGCAACATACGCCATCAGAGACAGCGAACCAAACCTCGAAATTGCTAAAAAGTAGTGACTCACTGGCTCAGGCGCATAATTCAGCCAAGAATGATCAATTCGTCTTTAATGGATTATATTGGGAAGAAGTCGGGAGCTTGAGAGTAAAAGCAAACCTAGAAAGTAAATATCTAGGTATGACTGTTAACGAAGGCTATCGTTACATCGGTCGTTTTTACCCAAAATATTTTCAAGTGCAAGACCAAGAATGGCACTACCCACATGGCCAAACTTTTGCTTACATGAATCAACCTTTTGAGAAAGTCACTTACGATGTTGTCGCACTCAATGCGAATAAGGAAAACGTGAAGAACTACGTCCACTTTTCATCTAACCTTCAACAACATTTCGACTTAGGCGAGCTAAGCTCATACTCCGATCGGTTTTTGCCGCCTAAGCCTAAGAAGGTAGACTGGAAACTACTGGGTAACGCGAGTATTGGAACGTTTGTGATCGAGAAGCCCTCGACCAATGCGACTTGTAACAATAGCCCATGTTGGAAAAAGAACACGACCGATAAACAATATCCTGATGGCCCATTTAATAAAGGGACTAACAGTGACAGCAGCAAAATAGGTATAGTCACGACTAAAGCCGTTGATGAGGTAAATTTCTTTGATAACAGCGAAATGCTCACTCAACAACCGGACATTCGATTCGGTCGTTTGAACTTTCAAGATGTAGGTGGCAACCAAGGCATGGTGATCAAAGTGCCACTTGATGTGGAAATTTGGCAAAACGGTCGATTTACGACTAACTTCGATGACAGCTCAACAACGGCGAATGGTGAATATTACTTCAGCACGCCAATTTGGTCGCATGCGCCAGCAAACAACGCCCTGCTTTCTGGCGTTGGAACGATGAGTATTGGCAGAATGACCGATATCGTTGCAAGCCAAATTGACTCAGCGCGCGAGCAAATACAATTCCACCTAGATTTAGACAGCTCAGGCAATCGCATCCCTTGGCTGAAATACGACTGGGATAGCTCTACAAGTGAAGAGGAAAACCCACCCGTCATTGTTACGTTTGGTATTCACCGAGGAAACGATCGCATTATTTATCGTGGTGAACCCAATATGCTTGGCCTAAATTAACGCGAAACGGCAAACAAAAAGAGCCCCTCAATTGAGGGGCTCTTTTCATCACAAACTGATGTAATTTACTTTGCGCCACGACGCGCTTTCAGGCGCTTCACCATAGCAAGACGACGCTCTGCCGACCCTTGGTCTGTTGCCGACTGGTTCGGATTATTACGACGGCCTTGACGATTCTTGAATGCTGGTTTTGAGTGCAGCTTTTCAATGTAAGATTCACGCTGTTTTGGTTCATAGCCTGCAAGCTCAATACGGCGAATGCGTTGCTGGATTAGATTTTCAACCTGAACCACCGTGAGCTCTTCATCTCGGTTTACAAATGAAACAGCATGACCTTGTTTACCTGCACGACCCGTACGACCAATTCGGTGAACGTAATCTTCCGCTAGGAAAGGCATGTCATAGTTCACAACGTGAGGTAAGTCTTCAATATCTAGACCTCGAGCAGCGACATCGGTAGCCACCATGACACGTGCTTTGCCAGACTTGAACTCTTCTAGCGCACGACGACGAGCGCTTTGAGCACGGTCACCATGACAAACCACCGCTTTGATACCATCAAGTTTCAGCTCTTTTACCACTTCGTTTGCGGTCTCTTTGTAGTTCACAAATACCAACACTTGTTTCCAGTTTTTGCGACCAATTAGCTCTGAAAGCAGTTCCGTTTTTCGCTCTTGATCAACTGGATATAGCACGTGAGCAACTGTTTGTGCCGTAGTATTTGCACGCTCTACTTCGATACGTTTTGGTTTACGCAGAATGTCTTTCGCTAACAGGTTTAGCTGGCTTGAAGTCGTTGCCGAAAACATCATGATTTGTGGGTCTGTATCCACATCCAGCATGATCTTACGAACTGCATGAATAAAGCCCATATCCAAGATACGGTCTGCTTCATCAAACACCAAAAACTCTAAGTGTGCAACCGAGACATTACCTTGTTCGATGTGTTCTTCCAATCGACCAGGTGTAGCCACAAGGATATCAACACCATTTTCCAGTGCCGCAACCTGAGAAGACATTTTACGGCCACCGAAAATCGCCGCCACCGACAGATTGGTGTACTTCGTATAAGCTTTGATGTTGTCAGCAATTTGTTCAGCAAGCTCGCGAGTTGGAGCCAAGATAAGTGCACGAGCAGTCTTACGAGAAGCGCTACGGTTACTGTCTAACAACTGCTGAATCATAGGCAGAGAAAACGCAGCCGTTTTACCAGTACCTGTTTGTGCTGTAGCGAAAATATCATGGCCTTTGCGAGCCATTGGAATCGCCTTCTGTTGAATTGGCGTTAACTTTTCATAACCGCATTCTGCCAGTGCTTTAACCACTTCTGGCGCAAAACCTTGAGATGAAAATGACATTGAGCGTATTCCTTAAACAAACCACTAAAAATAGCTTTAAAAATTTAGCCGTGCACTATACCCGAATTTGAGTGATTTATCTCACTTTTCTCATTGAAACGCTACAAAAGAAAAAACGGCGAACGCAGACAGATTGCTGGTTCACCGTTTCCGTTTAACATTTGTTCGATTTAACGCTTAATGCCAGACAACTGAAGGAGAATTTGCTCAAGTTCATCCCATGGCAACAACTGAGAATCTATCACTTCTAATCGTGATTCAAACCCTTCTAAGCTGATTTCATTCACCGACACGACTCGGTTGGCAACATTAAACGCGTAACACCCCTGATCTGTGTTGACCACCGCTTTAACACGTTCCGCCGTTAATTCCGAAAGCATTGAGAAAAGTTTATCAAAATCAAACGTGTACTCTGCCCCAAACAACCACCCGCAACTAAAATACCCTTGCCCTTTGTTCTCTTTGCGCACAAAGGCTTCACCTAGCGGCAACTGGAATTGAGGCTCTTGGTGAGCATGGTCATGATGATGTGACTCGATATGGGAAGAAGCGCTGCCGTAAACCCGTTCGATATCCAAGACTTCTATCGGTAACTCACCGTCATGAATAAGCTTACTGAATACTTTTGAGGGAGATTGGTCCGTCACCCAGTCATTAAACACATCAATGTCGTGACAGGTACAAAGGTCAACCTTACTGCCTATAACCACATCTGCGCTGTCTAACTGGTCCACGAAATTTTGGTTAGAAAGATATTTTTCATCACTTAAGTTACGCGGATCAACCAGAGCGATCGTCGCTTTTAGATCAACGTAAGGTTCATACTGTTCTGAGGTAAGCGTCGCGATAACCTGTTTTGGATGACCAAGGCCTGTCGGCTCAATCAATAAACGGTCCGGTTTTTGGCGCAGTAACGCGGTAATACCGACCGACATCGGCACACCCGCCGTGCAACACATACAGCCACCCGGCACTTCTTTAATCAGCGCACCTTGGTCTGTCATCAATGCACCGTCGATGCCAATCTCACCAAATTCATTGACCAAAACCGCCCAGCTTTCGTTTTCCGGTTTGTTCTTCAGTAGATTTAAAATCGTGGTCGTTTTACCGACACCCAAAAATCCGGTCAGTATGTTGGTTGGTACTCGATTTGACATGCTTATCTCCGACACGTTAGTGCATTAATGCTCCAGCAAAGTATACGGAGAATGTGACTCGCTTCAACGCTTTTTATCGCGCTCATCAAGCTCATTGCGTGATGCGTGGGTACACATTTTTTGAGAATGATCAGAGTGACTTATCAACTCTGAACGCTTCATATCAGAAAGATACATACTGGTGTAAATGACGCAGGTAAAAAACGCGATAATAGCGACTACGATGGGAAGAACTCCGAGTGTGTTTTCGAATTTAAGCGCAGCGATAGCCAATGCGAAAACAACGACAGAGATAAGTGCGATTGACTTACTTTTGTTGCTTTTCATGATAACTCGCCTTTCGTAAGGGTAGCCCCTAACACCTCCTGTACTAGGGGAATGCCAGTTTGAACAACATCCAACCTGACTATTCAATGCTACTCCTTTCGCTACTTGTGAAATTTGACAAAGCTAACATTTATTGCAACATCAAACGATGAACTTATTACTAGCTTTCAGACACTTAGTGGACTGTAAAACACTTACTAGCAAATCGACCCGCCGCTGACCAATATGTCGTTTTCATTGGCAATACAAACTTGAGCCACCAGCCTTAGCCCTTCGACTATCATCTCCAGAGACATGGAAGGCTGACTGCCACCTGCTGCTTGTTCTGGCAATAATGGGATATGAACAAACCCATGACGAATTGGTTTGTCTTTTAGATAATGTTGGATGCCATAAAAAAGGTGGTTACATACAAATGTTCCGGCACTGTTGGAAATCTGGCTAGGTATCCCCTGCTTTTGCAGCGTTTGAACAACACGCTTTATCGGCAGCGTCGAGAAGTAAGCATCTGGGCCGTCAGCCACTCCGGGTTCATCAATTGGCTGATGACCAGCGTTATCTGGAATACGAAAATCATCCACATTAATTGCGACACGCTCTGGGGTGATCGCGCCACGTCCGGCCGCTTGCCCAACGGTAATCACACAATCTGGCTGGTGCGCTTCTATTGCATCAATAACGGTATTCACTGACTTATGCCGAATCACAGGAACTGGGCAAGTAACGATCATGGCATCTTCTATTGCCGCACCCTCTAATCGCTTCACCGCTTCTAAGGCGGGATTAATGGCGTCACCACCAAAAGGTTCAAAACCGGTAATCAGGACTTTCTTCATAACAGCCTTTAGGAAAAGAGTTTCACAAATTATTGCACTCCCCTTCACCCCATCCAATAGCAAAAGTATTGTTGACATAAGCCAGACAACATTATGTGACTCATGTCTAACAAGCGAGGGTTTTCACTTTATTGAATCTAGACAAGTTCCGGACTATCGAGACTAACTATCGATGATTAGTGGCAGGGCGAGGCTCTCTCATTACATGGCTCACGCAGAAACTTGGTTTCCACGCTTAACTTAGGTAGAGTACGCGACCGCAATGCAATTCGAAGAGATTGAATACAATGAATATTGATAACCATGTAATCGAAACGATTGAAGAGTTAGAGGCATTTCTGCATTTAGTAGAAAGCGGCGCTCTGGGTCTTGAAGGTGTCACTGGCGTTGCGCTAGCCACCTCTAATACCGATGGCCGTCCATTTGTTGCCGTATTAGGAGAAAAGCACCAATTGCTCCTTGGCCGCTGGGTTTCGCAGCACGTATATGACAATGGTAAAGACATCGTTCGTAACGGCTCAACCAGAAAACACTAAGCGCTCAGCACCATCTATAACACCATGCCGTCTTATACACCAAGCGTATGCTTTGAAAGCAATGCGCTTGGTGTACTTAAAAAATAAAAAAAGAAAAGGCTAGCCTTTATTAATTTTGTCGGTATACTGCACATCAGCTCTTACGGAAAGAGCTATTAATGTAATTAAAGATCAAAGTTTCTCTCAGTTCCACATCGAATTCCTCGTTTACGTTCCTGCGACAAAATAGTTATCTCTAAAATCATATAGTAGCACTTGATATTAGCTAAAAATTCAATATTTAAAACAATCAAATATAGAGGTATCTATGTCTAATAAATTAACTGGTTCAGTAAAATGGTTCAACGAAACTAAAGGTTTTGGTTTTATTTCTCAAGACAATGGCGGTGATGACGTATTCGTTCACTTCCGTTCTATTGTTTCTGAAGGCTTCAAAACTCTTACTGAAGGCCAAAAAGTATCGTTCGTTGTTGAACAAGGTAACAAAGGTTTACAAGCTGCTGAAGTAACAGCACTGTAATTCTTTGTGTGGCATCAACGTTGTTGGTGCCACAATCCCCTTCCACTTATTGCCGCCCTTACTATTCTCTATCTAAGTTTATATACCCAAATCACTTACCTCTCCCACACCGTCATTAATCACTTTCAATAAAGTCACTTTGGTATACATCTTTAGGTAATCACACTACCTACCTTGCAATTCCAGTTTGGAATTAAATTAATCTGATTCATATCTGAATCACTTCGCCTCATGCTTTGCTCATATAAATAAAGTTTATAAAATAAAAGCGATTGGCGAATATAAGAGAAAAAAATGAAATTAAATATATCCGCACAATCAATAAATTCTAATAATTACGAGCAAATTATCCCTAGCCGAGACGTTATCCTTAGCCTATTCGATAAAGTCAAAAATCACTTAAGTCACGAGCAAATTTCTCGCTCTACTGGCTTAGATGAGAAACCACAAAAAGACGCTTTAAAAAAACGTTTACGCGCTATGGAGCGCGATGGCCAGTTGATTTTCACGCATCGCCGTGGTTATAAAAAAGTCGATCAAACCGCTTTGGTTTCTGGAAAGGTCAGCATTCACGCAGACGGCTTTGGTTTTGTCACTTACGACAGTAATGAAAAAGACCTTTTCTTACCTAAACACCAACTTACTCATGTGTTTGATGGCGATATCGTACTGGTTCTGAAAGGCAATGCTCAGCATCAAGGACGCTCAAATCATCGTTTCATCAAAATAGTGGAGCGAAAAACAACCCATATCGTGGGCTTGTTAAAGAGAAAAGGTTCGAACTTCTATCTAGTGCCAGAAAGCGCGAAACTGACTCAAACCATTCATGTCACACCAAATGATCTTATCGCCAAAAGTGCCGGTAAACTCGTTCATTGTAAAGTCACGGCCTATCCAGATCACAGACAATCAACAACAGTTGAAGTGGCTGAAGTATTAGGGCGTCCGGGAGAAGCAGGGATTGAAGTTAAATTGGCGTTACGTCGACATGGCATCAATGACCATTGGGATGATGAAGTTCTTCACGCTGCTTCCGCATTTGGCAATCACGTAGAAGAAAAAGACAAAACGTCACGAGTGGATTATCGAGATTTACCGTTCGTCACTATCGACGGGGACGACGCGAAAGACTTTGATGATGCCGTTTATGCATACCAAATGGACAATGGGCATTGGAAGTTATTCGTCGCGATTGCAGACGTATCTCACTACGTTCAGTCAAACGACCATTTAGATCTTGAGGCGCAATCTCGTGCAACGTCCGTTTACTTCCCCGGATACGTTGTACCAATGCTACCAGAAACATTATCTAACGGTTTGTGCTCGCTTAACCCGAATGAAGACCGATTGGTTATGGTATGTGAGATGACCTTTGACGACGAAGGTAACATGCTAGATTCAGAGTTTTCTGAAGGGATCATTCACTCGCATGCTCGTTTAACTTATAACGAAGCTTACCGCATTGTTTCCCAATCAACGGAAGCAAAAAAATACCAAGGTAATAACCCACAACAAAACATCAAACAGCATCTGGTGAATCTCCATCGCTTGTATTTGAACCTATCTGGTCAACGTCAAGTCCGTGGTGCCATTGATTTTGACACGCAAGAGCTTTCATTCACGTTAAACAATAAAAAGAAAATCGCGTCCATCGTTCCGGTAGTTCGAAATGATGCCCACCGAATGATCGAAGAATTCATGCTGTGTGCCAACGTTGCCACCGCTCAATTTTTGCAGCAACAAAAAATACCGAGCTTATACCGTGTGCACTCTGGTCCTCAGATGAAAAAACTGTCCTCATTAAGAATGATGCTTGCAGACAAAGGGCTAACGCTTGCGGGTGGTGATAAACCAACTTCTCATGACTACAACGCATTACTGGAACAAGTACGAGATTTAGATGAGTGTGATGTGATTCGTACCCTACTGCTACGTTCTCAGAGTCAAGCCGAGTATTCGCCGAAGAATATGGGTCACTTCGGTTTAGCCTATGACGCATACGCACACTTTACTTCGCCAATTCGTCGTTACCCAGACTTACTCGTTCACCGCGCCATTCGCGCTAAACTTCGAGAGCAAAAAACAGGCAAGCTACGCAGTCTGCTCATGAAACTAAAACCTATTCGTCAATTGACAGGTGCTGCTAACAACTACCCTTACGATACAAAAGTAATCGAGCAACTGAGCGTGCACTGTTCGCATCAATCTCGTCAGGCAGATGAAGTGAGTCGAGAGGTTGAGTCAGCACTGAAATGTCATTACATGAAGCCATTTATCGGGCAACACTTCATGGGGACGGTGTCTGGAGTCACACACTTCGGAGTATTTGTTGAGTTAGAGGAAAACCGAATCGAAGGTCTCATTCCTTTATCAAGTTTCCAAAATGGTGAGTTCGAATTTGATGCAGTCAAACAAAAAATTTCCAGCCAGAGCACCACGTTTACTTTAGGGACTAAAGTGCACGTGTTGGTTAAAGACGTCGATTCGAAACAAAGAAAGATCATGTTCAATTTAAAAGATGCAGAACACACGGTAGGTTAGTCTGTCGTAGTCTATTTTCTAACCCATTGTTCAAAAATAAAAAATAAGCTTTAGATACCGCGATTAACTTGTGACATTTCGCTGACATCAGCTCATTCTAAAACCCTAATATCTGGCAAAGGAAACGAATCTAACTTTTGTTTCCAGACACCATCGCAGAGTGTATTTCCAGCACTCTGTTTGCCTCGAGAGGTTCTTATGACAGCCTAGGATCTCTCGGGGCTTTTTTGCGCCTCTTAAACCTTACCTTATGTTGTATCCAACCCGTTACCAACCACACAAATTGTACTTTTTAACTAGTGCACTAGATCGCGAACTCTGATTTAAGCAACTGATCACACAACCACTTCTAAATTTTGGGTATAAAAGTATCAATACTTTCGTTAACTAGGATGTAAATAATGAAAAACTCGTTTGATCTCACCATGCCCAATGAAGAAGGATACTTTGGTGAATACGGTGGTAGCTTCGTGCCGCCGGAGCTTGAACAAATCATGCGTGACATCAACGCAGCTTATGAGGAATGCAGCAAAGATCCTGAATTTAAAGCGGAGCTTGCTCGTTTGTATAAGCACTTTGTTGGACGACCTAGCCCAATCTTCCATGCGGAAAACTTGTCTAAGAAATACGGAGCAGACATCTACCTAAAGCGCGAGGACTTAAACCATACAGGCGCACATAAAATTAACCACTGCTTAGGAGAAGCCATTCTCGCTAAAAAGATGGGTAAGAAGAAACTGATTGCTGAAACTGGCGCAGGGCAACATGGGGTCGCGCTTGCGACAGCCGCCGCACTGGTCGGCTTAAAGTGCGATATTTACATGGGTGAAGTTGATATTGCCAAAGAGCACCCGAATGTCGTCCGTATGAGAATCCTTGGTGCCAATGTCATCCCTGCTACTCACGGGCGCAAAACTCTCAAAGAAGCGGTTGATTCTGCCTTCGAAGCCTACCTAAAAGATCCTGACACACAACTTTATGCGATAGGCTCTGTCGTTGGCCCTCACCCATTCCCTAAAATGGTACGAGATTTCCAATCAATTATCGGTAACGAAGCACGAGTTCAATTCAAAGAAATGACAGGTAAGCTACCCAATAATCTCGTCGCATGTGTTGGGGGTGGATCTAATGCGATGGGGCTATTTACTGCTTTCTTAGACGATGAACAAGTCGCTATTCACGGCGTCGAGCCCGCGGGCCGCTCTTTGCAAAAGGTTGGCGAGCACGCTGCAACACTCACACTCGGTGAGCCAGGTATTATGCACGGATTTAAGTCTTACATGCTTAAAGATGAGCAAGGCGAACCACAGGAAGTCTATTCTGTAGCAAGTGGCTTAGATTACCCATCGGTTGGGCCTCAGCATAGTTACTTAAAAGACATTGGCCGTGTCAATTACGGCTCAATCACTGATGACGAAGCGATTGATGCCTTCTTTGAACTGTCTCGCGAAGAGGGGATTATTCCAGCGATTGAATCCGCACACGCTGTCGCTTACGCGATTAAACTCGCGAAGCAAGGAGAAACTGGCTCAATTCTTATCAACTTATCCGGTCGCGGTGACAAAGACATTGATTTTGTCGTTGAACACTACGGCGCAAAATACGGCATTGAATCAATTGTTTAGTCCCTGTTTGGTAGGCTAACTGTCTATACAAAAAGCTACCTATTACTAGGTAGCTTTTTGTTTGCGCCTTATTCCCCTACATGCGCTTTGAAGGCTTAACTACACAGTCAAAACCTTTTACTTTTGAGAAATAGGCATAGCTTGAGAAAGCCCTCTTACTCACCACTCCAACTATGCCTCTAGAGCATGATTCGATTAACCGATCAGAGCAGGAATGCCCGGAAGCTGACCAACGACAGCAAGCGAGCCTGCACAGACGATAAATGCAGTGCCAGGAATCAGGTATTTATCTTTTCTCGAGAGTTCGTTGGCACGCTCATGGTCGCCGATAAGTCCAAGGTTATCCAGCAGCATCGTGATTGCCCAGCCAAAGACTGGATTAACGAATGCACAGGCAAAAATACAGATACCGGCACTGAGTGAATCTTTATGCTTGTGGATCATCTGCATTCCCGCCTCAAGAAGTGGTAAGAATACACCGACAATCAAAGCAACGCGCAGAACAGGTTCCCACATCGCTAGATCCATAGGGTAACCAATTACCGCCGCGGCAATACACATGAAACCCGTTAACAGTGCGCCACCTGGAATAGGACGTTTAGCAATTGCGGCTGGAATCATGTACGTTCCCCAAGAAGAAGCTAGGTTTCCGCCACCTAATAGTGAGCCAACCCCCTGACGAACAGACGCTCCGACCATCGTGTCGTCGACATCCATGAGTACGCCTTTCGCTTCTTTTGGGTAGTTAAGTTCTTGAAACACACGATGGCCGAGATAGTCAGGGGACCACATAGCGACTGCCAGTAGCGCAAAAGGAGTCACGGCAATAAAGTGCTCTAGGGTTGGCCAGCCTAGCTGCCAGCCTGTATCTTCACCCCACCAATAGAATGGACTGAAATTAGGCAGGCCCGGCTCAGTGGTAAAAGCAAACTCAGCTCCCATCAAATAAGCAACAATACCCGCGAGTGCAGAGCACAGAGGGATTGCCAACCAACGCTTGTTGATCTTAGCTAGGTAGGCATAAACCATAACGGTTAGGCCTATGACCACAAACGAAATGTAACCTTGGTCTGTACTTGCAGCCCACGCCTCAGTCTTATTAATCTGTCCGAGCAATCCAACAGCGCCTAGGTAGATCAATAACCCTCCTCGAACCCCAATGCCAGTCAAGGTCATGAGTTTAGATCCGCCTTTAGTCAAAGCGAGAATTAAGCCAAAAGCACATACCATCAAGCCAAGCGCCAGAGGATGCCCTCCTGCGGCAGCAATCATGGGAATCAGCGGTATCATTGGGCCGTGGGTACCAGCTAAGTTTGCGTTCGGGTTTAGGATGGCGGAAAACAAAATAACGAACAGAGCACCCGCGATAAGCAATTCGTAGCGCACGTTTTCTGCAACGAACTCCGGAGATAAACCGAACTGAGCAGCAAAGGCAGCAACCATAGCGGTGACCATCACCACTTTACCAATGGTTGCGGCTAATGCAGGCACCCAGTCTTCGATTTCAATACTGTAATCACGTGATGGCAAATGAATACCCCAGCGACGAAAGCTCATGATGGTTAAATCATGGTTTAGAAAGTCTTCACGACTTTCAAATTCATGCGGTTTTTTGCGCACATCCCTGTAAAAGGTCTTACTTGAGTCAGACATTGAGCTATCCTTTGTTATATTTCAACGTTGAACTATGCCAACTAGAGTTTCGCTTGGTATACAGACCAATACGAGACAACACCCACATCAAACATCGAGGCCACACCAAGAAAGTGGTATGGCTAATTTTTGATTTGAACCTATTAAGCATGTGTTTCTATCGGTAGGAATATTAGACATTAGTAAAAGAGCAACAAAAATCCCACTTATTACACAAAGATTTAACATCACATTAGAGTACGCGGATCTTTAGTGAGAGTTTTTGAAAAGCAATTCAACAAGATGAACAGCCGCAACTCCACCTGTGCTTTTCAAGGTAGAAAAACATGTCTGAATTCACACAGGTAATTGGTTAATTTTGCTCATGCAAGTACGCACTAACAACATCAAATCGAGTTGCAACCCAAACCATCACTGCCTAACTATAGATATCTCTGTAATGTATAGTTTGCTAAACTCCACCCTTTGATGAGTAAGGCCCCTAAAATGATGACTGACGAAGAAAGAATCGAGCTGCAACGAAACAACCCACTGCACGGGTTAAAGCTAGAAACTATGTTGCAAGAGTTGGTGGATTTTTATGGCTGGGACATTCTAGATACAGCAATGCGCTTTAATTGCTTTAACACTAAGCCTTCGATTGCAAGTAGTGTGAAGTATTTAAAGAAGACCGAATGGGCGAGAGAAAAATTAGAAAATTTTTACCTTTATCGCTTTAAGCGCATGCCACGCGCAAGTGAAGAAGAATATGATTTACCACCGAGAGCTCGTACTTTCCCTCATGGTCTTGAACCTAAAGAGCCAATGCCGCTAACCGTTGACTCTATCCTTAAGTCACAAGCTAAAGCTGCATCCGCATTTAAAAAACGTTCACCTCGTGGACGTCCGACGCGTCGATAGTACATAACCTTGAAATGCAACAGAGCCCTACTGGTAGCTCCAGCAAGGCTCTATTGTTCTTTAAAGAAATGGCTAGAAGCGAATACTCAAGCTAGTGCGCCCCCTTCTCCAGCGCCTCCCGTAAGTAAACTCACAGGTTGTTTACGTTTTCTATTGACTACGCTTTTTCTTCTTTTTACCCGTACCTGCCGGCTTTGCTCGCGGCTTCATCGGTAAAAAGTAGGCTTCACTCTGGTCGTCTTCCACTTCAAAACCTACTACCTGCTCACGTTCAAGTTGGAACTTATTTTTCTTTTCTATAACTTTGAAATGGTGGTAGTCATCGTAATCGATAAGAGATAGCCCTAGACCCACTTCACCAGCACGACCACTACGCCCTATTCGATGCATATAGTCAGCAGGACTACGCGGGAGATCGAAGTTAATCACCACTGGCAGCTTTTCAATATCAAGGCCACGTGCTGCGATATCGGTGGCAATAAGAACTTGAATCTCGCCAGACTTAAAACCGTCAAGTACACGAGTACGAGCGCCCTGCCCTTTATCACCATGGAAAACTTCAGCTGTAATACCGCGTTTTGACAGTTTTTGAGCTAAATGGTTACAGGCATTCTTAGCATTCACAAAAATCAAAGTCTGTCGCCACTGATGCTGTTTGATTAAGTGCGCGAGTACCGCCGTTTTCTCACCTTTATTTACACTAAACACACGTTGCACCAAAGTGCTGGCTTCTGCGCTCTGCAACTGAACTTCAACAGGGTCGCGGAGCAAGTGCTGAGACAGCGTCGTGACTTTATCAGGGAAAGTAGCAGAAAATAACAGCGTCTGTTTCTTCTCTGGCAGTAACGCAAGAATCTTATTGAGTTCTTCGGTAAATCCGAGGCTCAACATACGGTCAGCTTCATCGAGCACGAGCGTTTTTACTTGGTCCAACTTAATCGCGTTACTGGATACCAGATCAAGTAATCGACCTGGCGTAGCTACTATAATGTCACAGCCACCGCGAAGCGCCAGCATTTGTGGGTTCACCGACACACCACCAAATACGGCAACCGTTTTGATCGTATCTCTAAGATGGTATGAGTAAGATTTGACGTTGTATGCCACCTGTGATGCCAACTCACGAGTTGGTACTAAAATCAGGTGAGAAACGAAGTTACCACGGCGATGATTTGTTTCGTCTTGCTGAACAATTTTTTGCAGAATTGGCAGCGAAAAAGCAGCGGTTTTACCAGAGCCCGTATTGGCACCGCCAACAATGTCTTTCCCTTCAAGGATATAAGGAATGGTATGAGATTGAATGGGCGTCGGTTGGCTGTATTCTAACGCTTCTAGTCGCTCGACTAAGGTTGGAATCAGGCCAAGATCGGCAAATGTCGCTTGCTGTGTTTTATTTGTCATTACGATGAATGGCTCAGTGCTAGTAAAGGCCGTGTATCTTATGCTATTTCGCGTCTGGATGTTAGCGATAATGGCCCAAACAGAAGATTGGTGAGAGAAGCACTGTAGAGAGCAGGAATCTCCTTTCACTAACATGAGTTAATGGTTTCGATAACCAAGGCTCTGCGACTCACGGTGGTAGCGTTCGCGACGAACAAAGGGAAAAAGAGTCAGGCCTTCTGATTCCTGTAAAGCAAAATACATTGTATTTTGGGGAAAGAGATTGCAAAGGCAGGCCACATCCGAATCAAAGGCTTAACCACACTATTTAGCCCTGCGGTGTTGAGAGCTTAATACAGCTTGAGAAAACTCCAGGTCACTAATGTCCATCGTTGTCTATTTAACTAATGTAGTGGACTCGGTTGTATAGATTACTTTCGCACGATACCACGGTTCTTCTTAGGGCAAGTTTAACTGCTATAGCCACAATCGTTACTGATGTCGTATATGGAAATACCTGTTGTCAGAAAGGTAACGCGCCAAGATGAGTAATGTTGCATATCATCCTCGTAAGCCCAATTCCTTCACGAGGTAGTAATGGAACAAATTAATTTGCCCCGATATCTGATATGTAGCTTCGCCTTTGTGTTGCTTTATCCTACGGCAATAGATCTCTACTTGGTTGCTTTACCACAAATCGCCACTGACCTGTCTGCGAGCGAATCACAGCTTCATATTGCTTTTTCTATTTACCTTGCTGGTCTAGCATCGACTATGGTTTTTGTTGGGCGAGCTGCTGATTGTTTTGGACGTAAACCTGTTGCCATTTGCGGTGCAGTGATTTTTACCCTTGCATCAATGTTCGCGGGCTCTGCTGAGACCAGTAATAGCTTCCTAATAATGCGCTTCTTTCAAGGTGTAGGTGCCGCATGTTGCTATGTCGTGGCCTTTGCCATTTTGCGCGACACTTTAGGTGAGCAAAAGCGAGCTAAGGTTCTATCGATGCTCAATGGAATTATCTGTTCTATCCCAGTACTTGCCCCCGTGATCGGCAATCTGATTATGATCAAGTTTCCGTGGCCCGTGTTATTCACTGCCATGGCGATGATGGGTATTGCGATAGGCTTAATTGCTTGCTTCGTCTTAAAAGAAACCTTGCCTAAAACCAAGCGCACACTTTTAGATATGAGTGAAGATTCGAACGAATCACTATATAACCGTTTTTTTATATCGCGCGTTATTTATACATCTTTAGGCGTCACAGCGATTCTCTCTTATGTAAATACGTCACCAATGATAATAATGGATTCGATTGGCTTTACTCGAGGCGATTACTCAACCACGATGGCACTACTCGCAATGGTAGGTATGGCAACATCGTTTTCAGTGCCATTTGCTTTGTCTTACTTTAAACAAACCACATTGATGTTCGCTGCACAAATGACCAATTTCCTGTCGGCTATCGTTATTCTCGCGGCTCACTTGAATAGCGATAGTCCGACACTTTATATGGTAGGGTTCACTCTGCTCAGCATGAGTTTCCCTATGGGGTTTGGTGTGGCGATGAGTCAGGCGCTAAGTCAGTTTTCTCGTAAAGCTGGTCAGGCAAGTTCTATGCTTGGCATAGGGCAGGTTTCTTGGTCTGCGCTTTACATTTGGTTGATGGCGACGTTAGGTGTGTCGGCTGTGATGATGTTAATGATAGCGTTGGTTGCTAGTAGCGTTATTGGACTCTCCATAATATTATTATTTCCAAATCAGAATGTTAGTGAGCCTCATGAAGAAATCTCTTGCCCGACTTGATCTTAATTTACTGCTCACTCTGCAATTGCTACTGCAAGAGCAGAGTGTTACTAAAACGGCGAAAAAACTTAATGTAACTCCCTCAACCGTGAGTAAGTCTTTAGGCAAATTGCGCGCTTGGTTTGATGACCCGCTTTTTGTGAATACGCCGCAAGGCCTAAAGCCAACAAATCTCGCAACAAACGTGCAAGTGCTTTTGTCAGACTGGATGCAGATCGGTAACCAGATTGTTTCACACCGAGGTGATGATGCGCCAAGCGGGGTTAAATTTCATCTTGGAGTCGAGTCGCCATTGTCACTCATCATGGCGGATGAACTGACCAAACGAATCCATGATTTTTATCCAGACTCGACGGTAAAGTTCCATAACTGGGATTACGACTCGTTAGACGCCATTACCAGCGGTGAAGTGGATATTGGTTTTACTGGCCGTGAAAGCCATCCTCGCTCCAAAGAGTCGTTAGAACTGCTCCCGTATTTTATTAATTTCGAAGTGCTGTTTTCGGATTTACCTATGGTGTATGTCCGCAAAGATCATCCTGCGCTCAAGCAAGAGTGGAATTTGGATACTTTCTTAAGCTATGCCCACATCAATGTAGCATGGGAGAAAAATGACAGTTGGGCATTGGATGAGATCTTGGCTGAACAGGGATATACTCGAAACGTTAGCCTAACGATGGCGAGTTTCGAGCAAGCTTTATTTGTTGCAGAAAAGCCCGACCATCAAATGTTAACCACAGCACCAAAGTATTGTCAGCGATACTGCGAACAGCTTCACCCCAACTTAATAGCGTTGCCTATCCCCATTGCCGAAGATTATCAGCACAAGCTACTGATTCCATTTACTATGATTTGGCACAAACGCAATAACAAGAACCCTAAAATCGTGTGGTTGAGGGAGACGATAAAGAGCCTGTATGGCACAAGTTGAACGGGTAACTTTGAAGTACATTTAAAGCAAAGGAATGAACATTCTCCCCCCTTTATGTTGTCAATAACCGTAGGAGTGTGGTCTTGCCTTCCATTAGATTAAATATTTTAAAATCTTGAACTCTATTATCCACTTCGAAATTGATTTCAGCTCATTTGGGCAGAAAGAAGCTAGAAGCACTTGCTTATGTTGGGTGAGTAAATGTATGCAAAACCTCAGTACATAAAAACGAACCTAATTTAGGTAAGCTCTTGGCAACTATATGCCACGACTCGAAAAGTAACGCGTGGGTGAATCGCCATAGACCCGACGAAACATCGCGATAAAATTACTGGGCGTCGAATAACCCAAAGCATGTGCAACCGCTCCTACAGATTCTCCGCGTGCCATCATTTCTAACGAATGTATCAGCAGTGCTTGTTGCCGCCATTCACTAAAACTCATGTTTAACTCACTTCGAATCAATCGTCTTAACGTCCGAGATGAGACGGCCCCTATATTTGCCCAATGCTCCACAGAATGTTTGCTGTTTGGGTCTATTAAAATTGCTTGAGTAACTTTTTGCAGTCTCGGATCTCTGGGCTGTGGGATGTGGAGTGACTCATGAGGGCTATTGACGATTTCATCAGATATTACGGCAAGAATACGTAAAGACTGTATGGATAGATCGTCTGTTTTGCTCCATATCGATGCCCTAACCGATAGGGCTTTCAAGACATCGCTCATTTGGATCACACAAGGTCTCATTGGAAACCGCTCACAACTCTCTGGAGTAAACAGTAATGAACGACCTTTCAGAGAACCACAAAAATAAACACTGTGCATCGCACCCGGGGGGATCCAACCAGCTCGGTGAGGTGGTAGTATCCACGTTCCTTCATCGGTTTTGACCTGAATTAGCCCTTCATCTATACACAGTAACTGGCCTCGATGATGGCTGTGCCAATTATGTGGCCGTTGATCCAAATGGTTGAAGTCGCTCCTTTCATGCTGCCACTCCTTAGCGATCAGCGCGGCGCCATTTTTCCATTCGCTGTAATCAGAGTTTGTCACTTTATTTACTCAATTCCATTTTGGCCATTATTCATTATTTTCTGTCCTCTTAACGTTACCATAGCAAGTTAGCGTTCGAGTAACATTTTAGCAACGACCATTTTATCGAAGGCAGAACCATCATGAACGAACCTATCTTTATTATCTATTACATTACAGCAGGCTTGGGCATTGGCTTTCTCGCTGGACTCGTTGGTGTGGGTGGTGGTGGAATGGCCGTCCCTATTTTTGCGTTTCTGTTTTCACTACAGGGAATAGCTGATACAGAAGTGGTCCATCTTGCGTTAGGGACATCAATGGCTTCAATGATTATTACAACATTGGGCAGCATGCGCGCTCACTACAAAAAAGAGAATGTAGACTCGACAATGGTAGTAAAAATGTTGAGCGGAGTTCTAGTCGGAACATTTTGCGCCACATTCGTAGCATCGTATCTACAGGGAATCTATCTGGCAGGTTTTTTCAGCGTATTCATGTTGTATGTAGCTTATAAGATGTTTCGCAACACTGAGAATGAGTACAACCCGAACCCACATGGGGCTATCGGTAATATCACTGTAGGCTCGGTGATTGGCTCTGTATCAGCACTTGTCTCTATAAGCGGTGCGGGCTTGATCATCCCCTATCTTGTCCAGCAAAATTTTGAGGTAAAACGTGCTATTGGCACCTCTGCTGCGATAGGTTTCCCTATTGCGCTATCAGGAAGCCTCGGTTACATGTTAAACGGATGGGGAAACACAGATTGGAACAACTTAGTATTAGGATACATATACCTTCCTGCAATGATCAGCTTCTCCATTAGCAGCTACTTAACTACTAGCCTCGGAGTGCGTTGCGCAGAGTATTTCCCAAATAAAGTTCTTAAGAAAATCGTTGGTATTTTGTGTGTTCTTCTAAGTTTTAAAATGCTGGTACAAGTACTTAATTAGGGCAAATAATACCGTCATTAGTAGGTCTTGTAATATGGTGTGGGGACAAACCTGAAAAACTTACTTCTCGCTTTGCTGGTCCAAGCACACAATGTGTAAGAAAGCTCCGCATTGTTGCACTCTTATGACTTTGTTAAGCTAGCCAGAATTACATCCAAAATTTGCTGGTGATTGTCCTTTCTGGAAACCTCGTCACGCTCCTGGCAAAGTGCTTCCTCCCCTTCTGATGCGAGAATTTTAATGCCACGCTCAGTACATTCTGCGAACGCACTAAACTGACTCGCACTGGGAATCTCTTGAAATGTCACATTGGGAAGAGCAACAAGTGACTCGGCTGGTGTCAGTGCGGGATGTACCCGATCAGAAAGCGTCACCACGGTGATGGTATTTTTCATCAAGGCCAAAGTTTCAGGGACAAAAGTTTTCGTTAGCTCAGGGTTGATAACGACGACCGATTTCAGTTTGTTTTCAGACTGAAATCGGGGGAATTTTTGATCCGGGATGTTGGTAATATCAACGTCATTTTCACGTAACCAATGACAGTCTACATTGGTGGCGTTGTGACACGATGTTCGATATTTTTCCGGGCTTATTTGCGCTCCGGAGAGCATCAGCATAGATGTGCCACCCAGAAAAAAGCCGACACCCTGCACTTCATCAGTATCTACACCTCCGGACAGTATCCCGACCGAACTTAATTCGTTCAGCCCAAGCACCAAATCACTAGTCCTGAAAGTGATTTCATCAACAGCCATTTCTGCATTGATTTCGTTCGGAGCAGGAGGCTTTGGTACAACAACGATATAACCTTGTTTCGCTAGGCCTGAAGCTATCCAACCACTATGGGAAAATGCTGACCGTGTTCCGCCCTGCGACAAAAGCACAACGGGAAATTTTCCACTTGCTAAAGGAGCATCTAACTGCATTTCGACTGATTTAAAAATGTTACCCCTACCAAACGTGAAGTTGGTTTTTCCGTTCGTTGTGGGATACCAGTAGTAGACTTCTACAGGCTTGTCTCTGTCTTCACTGAATACCGTTTTGACTGTTAGCGCAGAATGGTATTTCGGCTCATTCGTACTGGCGCTGACACTGACACACAATGAAGCGAGTAGAAACGACATTATTATTTTGGTTTTCATTTTTACCCCAGCCGATCAATACATTACTCTGCACGGCATCTGGAAAAATAACGCGCAGGAGATTCTCCATATATTTTGCGAAACATAGCAATAAAGTTACTCGGAGTCGAGTAACCCAAAGCAAGTGCCTGCTTTGAACTACGCCAGCACTCTCTTGGACAGAAGTTCGTTAGAGTTTCTAGTTAATTTAGCAATATATGGATTAAATCAAGTATGGGAAGCCTATGCCTAGTACAAATATTAAACAATAATAAGCCACTCTTTAGCCCCGTTTATATCAAACGCCTTTGTACCATATCCAATAGAGAGAATATCCTCAGGCAAAAACTCGTCAAACTTATCGATTTGCTTTTCCAGTACGGACTGGGCTAACTCTGTCTCACTAGGCAGTTTTTTTGAAGCTAAAGTACGTAAAGTCGATTTAACACCCTCAACTGATGTTTTTTCCACTTCAATAACACCGGCATATGCGCTAGCTTCGTATCCATTCATGATTAGGAGAGCTACAATAGTATTGACTACCTTATCTCCCAACCATGTAAACAAATAAGTACTGTTGCCAACTTTCAGCAGCGGTTTTCGTGCTAAATCTGATCGTTGAAAAAAGGTGACACTTTCCTTGAATTGTTCTCTTGCAATCGCATCTGCAAAATCCACTTTTTTATTACCGACTGAAATTCTGTAGTCACCATCTTTGAGTATGCGAAACATTTCTTGGCGAACGACGTCATGGATTGTCATTCCACTACCGCCAAATTTTGGTGGTTTACCGCCTTTAGCGTGTTCAACATAAATGGTTTTTTTGTCACTATCGATATCATTTACTTTCCATCGTTTCCCACCAAACACAATGTTCTGCCCAACTAACACAAGTGAGTCGATAGGAAGTGTTCCCAGCGTTTTTGTCCCATTAATAACCCTGTACTCCTCTGGCGTTTTGAATACAGCATAAAATGAATAGTGACTTGTAATACGTTCACCTAAGATGCCTAAAACTAATTCACCATTACCTAGCTGAGTAATTAGATTAGTATTCCCCATATGGACTAGAAGTCCTTTGAAGTCGTCTACGCCAACTTTCTTAAATGGCCCTTCTTTACAAAGCAAGTTAAATAATTGATCGGCCCGAATGCCTCCCCACTGAGCTATAACAGCGAGTATTTGATGTAGAAGTGTAGAAAAGTGGTAAAGGGACAAATCTGCTGGCTCATACCATTTACTGCCGATGAGTAGCCTAATCATTGCTAGGGATTGTATTAACTCCAGGCGGAGTATATCGACAACGTTTGAATCTTTTGTGAGTTCATCCTCTGCAATCAACACTCGCAGTATAGAAGGACCACCACGTCTTCCTGAGCGTCCCATTCTCTGTCGCAGGCTCGAAATTGAGTGGGGGGCCGTAACCTGAACAACGGAGTTTACTTTTCCAATATCGATACCCAACTCAAGAGTCATGGTACACACCGCTGTAGTAGGATACTGGTCTTGTAGAAGACGTTTCTCTAGGTCTTCTCTCAATTCCTTGGCAAGCGATCCATGGTGAGGAAAGAACTCATTCGGCACGCATTGCTGATCACAGAAATCGCTAAGCGTTGCAGCAATGCTTTCTGTTCTTTTCCGGCTATTTGCAAAGACTAAATGGTTACCTCCTCGGCAAAATTTAAATAGGTCTTGGCAGATTTTGTATTCAGCATCAATTGGCGTTTCACTGTCTACCTGAGCTGGGTTCACATACCCTTTGACTTGCACCTTAAGTACCGATGTCGAATTCGAGTCCCTTATTATTTTACATGGCAAAGATTGATTAGGACGAAGTGACAATGGGACTTTATCTAACTCACCGAGAGTCGCACTCAAAGCAACCCTAGGAATCGGCTTCTTCAAACTCCCAAGAAGATGCTCCAATCGATGAAGCAAAGAAAGTAAGTGATGTCCGCGCTCAGTGCCAAGAAATGCGTGAAACTCATCAATGACGATATATTTCAAATCAGAAAATGCAGACTTCATCCAGCCTGAATCTCGGATAAGCAACGATTCGAGCGATTCGGGAGTGATTAGTACAATTCCCGCTGGTGTAGTTTTTAACTTATTCTTTCGGCTTTTAGCACTGTCTCCGTGCCACGGGGTGACTGGCAAACCCATTAGATCTGAGAGGCTTTCTAAACGTCTATCTTGATCATTTATTAAAGCTTTTAGCGGGCTGATATAAAGGATACCAACCCCTTCATCTTGATTAGCAATAGCACTGATTGCTGGAAGAAAAAACGCTTCAGTTTTTCCCGCAGCTGTCGAGGCACTGATAACAAGGTCTGTTTTCGCTGAAAGAATCGGCTCAATAGCTAGGCATTGGATTTCTCGTAGGTTTGCCCAACCTTGTTTAAATATCCAACGCTGAACTCGGACGTCGAGCTTTTCATGTTCATTAATCATAATTTGAAGTCAGAGAGGCCATCTTCGTTTTCACCTAATTCAAGTTCAACGTCAGAGGGCTTATCTTCTTCAATTCCAACCGATGAAACTAGGTTGTTCCAGCTTATCGTTGGATTTTGATCGATTACCGCAAGCATATCCAAAAAAGCCTTTATCGTATTACGTGGAGTTCGAAAATAAGCGTCTCCAATAGTCTGACTGCAATGTTTTAAAAACGCCATTAGGGATTCGTCAGGAACAAGATATTTGCTTTCATCACCTTCGGCATAAACGTGACGCAAATTTTTTAGTAGTATATACAGCTCTTCCGGGGTCAAACTGGCGAGGTGCAGAGCTGGAGATGAGTAATCGATAAGGCCTGCTTGCTTCGCAAAGTTATTTCCCGCAAGTCTGGATTGAAGGGCTTCATAACTATAAAGACCTTTCCTAGGATCAAGCAGGAATTCAGGCGTTCCACCAAGTAAAAAACCTAAATACTCGGTAGTGCCTTGTAGACAGTCGTTGAGTATTCGTAATATTTGTTCATAGTTAGAAGTCCTAGCTGTTGTGTTATTCAACTTATACAGATTTACCATTTCATCGAGGTTAACGAGCAACCCCTGATATCCCGCTTGGCGAACGAATAGACTCATTATTTTGAGTGCATCATAAAAAGATGTATCTGAAATTATTGTTCTGACGCCTAAATCTTTTCGAGCGTCCGTTTTAGTTGAATATTCAGCACGAAGCCATTTTATAGCATTAGCTTTTTGTGTGTCATTGTCTTGTTCATGTCCAACCCAATAAGCCTCGATGACTTTGGCGAAGTCATATCCACCGACAAGATCAGAAATTGAAGACAGCTTTTCATGAATAACTGTATTGACGCTTTTTCCAGTCGTGTCGGCTTCCTTTCTCACTTCGGTGATAAACTTTTCGACCACGCTGGTTAGCGCATTTCCATCTGGTTTATTGCGCGTAGACATATTGCGCATTAGCTCTGAGTATAGATTTCTAGCTTGCCCAGCAGATGCATGCATGCGTCTATCTGGAGACAAGTCAGCATGAACAGTTACCAACTTTCTTTCCAAAGCAATAGCTCGAACAACACTCAAGAAAAATGTTTTGCCTGAGCCATATTCACCAATAATAAGTCGAAAAGCTGAGCCTCCATCGGAGATCCGTTCAATATCTTGAAGGAGTGCTTTTAGTTCGTTAACGCGACCAACTTGAATATGCTGAATCCCAACTTTTGGAGTTACACCAGACTTCAGAGATTGGATAATTGCATCTCTTTCTTTTGCACGTATTTTTTTTGCAACCATCATTTAACCCTTTAATTCCTCTACAATTTCTAGATCAACGTATATATCACCATCATCATCCAAGACAGGAGCATCTACTTTTTCGTAAGCCCAATCATTGATAGTTTCTATAGCGCCATCAACCATCAAGTTTAGTTTGCTACAAAGTTCATGAACTTCATGCCGAGACCATACTTCTTTGCTAAGGAGCATATCGAACAGATTTTTATGCGCATTATCCAATCCATCATGGCCTGTAGGGGAGGAACTCATCGACTCTATTTCCGGTTCGATATCAACCGTAAATATGTTTTCTAACATGCTCTTGGCATCGCTGGTATCACTCTCATGCATCGCCAGAATGCTCTCATCCAACTGGAACTTATTTCCGCTTTGGTCAGTAGTTGTTGGGAAAGCGGAATTAGGTGTTCTCGTAGATGCTAGGTTGTGAATATCGCTCGTAACATACGATTTATCTAATCCCAGACATGTATAGAGTTTCTCTATTTGCTTTATTTCAGATGAATCGACCTTACCGTCAGCTAGAGCAATTGAAATCATAAATTTCTTTAAGGATTCAATTTGCGCGGAGTTGAGCTGCTCTATTCTTGCTTTTAATCCCGCAATGTTCGCTGGGCTGTTAAGTCGCCACGTCAGATAAGCATTCAATGAACTTTTCTCGAATGGAGACAGTCGGTCATCGTATTCAATTAGTTTTTGCAGCGTCAGTTTTTCGTCTTGGTCAACGATACCGTCAATAGTAGCCACCATTGCACCAAGCCTCATCCACAGACTTACTTGGTTGAAAGCCGAGCTAGGTTTAAAAAATTCACCATGGCTTGGTGAGAACAATACAATGTTGCCATCAGCTTTGAACTTGGTTTGGTGAAAACGCATATCCGGGGCGATACCTATATCAGCTTTATCAGCAAGTTTGATAAGGAGCTCGTTTTCTTTCTTGTTCATAGCCTTAGGAAGCGGCATTCCGGTGTGAGACCAGAACTCTTGAACAGTTGTTATCCCGTTATTGTTCTGAATTACTTGAACAGCCCATGACTTAAAAGATTCAATAATTGATGAGTTAGATTCATTTGCTAGCTCATTTGGTAGTAACATCAGAGCTGCTATATCATTTTTCGAAGTATCAGACTTACCTAAGTAGCGACTATAGCTACTTAAGTCTTCCGTACACTGCTCGGCAATAGGGATAATCTTGTTTATTGGACCTTTGAGAACACTCGGATCAGGCAACTCTTCCAAATTTAAATCAATTCCATTAATGCCGTTACTTGCTGCATGATATGAGAGTCGAAGCTTTGTTTTGTTTGGCTTGACTAATATACCTTCACCAAATTTTTGGGAGAACCTTATTTCGAAAAGTTTGCGAAACTCCTCTTCACATCTACGAGCAGGAGTTTTTAGCGAATACTCAAATGTATTTTTTAACCAGTCTAAAGCTAACTCGGCTCCAACGGGATGCCCATTAACTATAGTTTTGGCTAGTTTAAACTTGAATGACAATGCATTGTTTGTATCTGGTATATTTGCAATCCGTCGCTCAAGTAGAGTTGGTCTGAGCAAAACCATCAACTCAAGAAAATCGGCCGAATATCTTCTAAAAGAGCGGTTTGCATTGAACACTTTATGAAGACGTAATACTTCTTCAAATATTGTGGTAAATTCTTGATCGGATACCTGTGAGTTAGCTTGATTTTCAATGATTCTTCTTTCAAAACCATAGAAATAAATGAATACGTATCCGATTGGTGTATTTGGATCAGAGCGATCAGACTCTAACCAGTCTAGATAGGCTCCTCTGCACTCTTTTGATAAAGAGGAATAACTTGGCCAGTATCCTAGTGTTTCGTCGGTATGTAATTCCGACCCGATGTTCATTAAAGATTTCGATGCGGGGCGTTCCTCATCGATAAGAGATGGTTCTACCCCATATCCATCAAGTGAGTTCATTATCCCACCAAAGTAAAAAAGACCTTTGTTGAGGTTTCTTCCGACAATAGTGAGATGTTCACTTTCACCAATCCATCGGCCCTTTTGTTTGTTAGACGATTTTTCAGCTTCTCTTCCAAAACTCGTGTGAATTGTAAACGTTGCAAACTCTTCATCATTTTCACTGTATGAGGAAACTGATATCGCTTGCGTGCCATAAGCATCACTCTTTTGAACAGAAGGCTTTGAGACTGTATTATTTTGGGGAGAGTTATAGCTGTTGGAAGTTTTGGACTTAGAGTTCCTAGTTATCAGCTTGTACAGAATATAGATGATGATAGCCCCAACAAAAAATTCCATTTCTTACCTTTGTATCAATGGGGTAGATAGGTCCTAACAACCACCTACTCAGTAGTCAATAAATGGCATATTGATGTATTAGATAAACTAGGTCAAATGGAAGCATAGCAAAGTGTGAGGTGTTTTAATGATAAAATACAAAAGGGCAAAGGTGTGTTGCAGTTCTTAAATGGGGAAGTGTTTTTCCTCATATTCCTCAACCAATGCAGCTAGCCTTTCAAGTTTACAAATTAGTCTGATATTTGCTCTATCGAAAGGTATTGAGGTTACTTACCTTGGCGAGATTTTTTAAAGTGCTCAATACCGTGTTGTATGCGACATTCAACACTTGTGCTGTTTCCCTAACTCCAGAGCTATTCATTGACATATCGACAATTTTTTCTTTTACATCTGGCTTGCGGGCTTCGTAAACTTAATCGAGTTGAAAGCCCTTTCGACACTCGATACACCTGAAACGAGGAAAGCCAGAATGCCCTTTTCCATGTTCACGGACGGGCTCTGTTTTATTACAGAAACGACATTGAACTTGGATAGTAGCCATGAGTTAAAAAACATCAGAAATCAGGTGGCTATATTAACATCTATCAACCGATTTGGTCATGACCAATGAAAGGATAGTTAGGTTTTTATTGCGTAAATTATCGGTAAGAATAGTGCATATAACAGGCAATAAGCCAGGTGTGTAGAATTATTCTATTTTAGGGATTTTGCTCTAAATCTAAATGAATCTTTGCATTTCAATTTCAATAAAGCTTAGTTATTGATCATGTTTCTGAGTATGTGAATCATTCTCAACTATGCACATGATTGCTCATTGTCTAGTTTGATTTGTGTAACGTCACTGCAGCACGTATTGAGCGTACTCGCTGATTGTCTGTGTTTTCGTGTTGACAGTTTGGTACTAGGTAAAATCAACAAGACTATGATTTCAAGGAACATTTTATGTTAAAGAAACTACTAAGTTGTTGTATCACCTCCGCGCTCTGTTTTCATTCTTCTCTCGCTTTTTCGCAACCCAATGAGATTGCGGACAGTGCAGAGTTACAACAAGCTCCCGACACATTGCCTGCCACATTAATGCTTGCACCGGACGACATCGCCATTGCAGATCGCTATATAGTGGTATTTCAACAACCGCAAATGATGGCGAGCAGCTCACCGGAATTCGAGCAATTCACGCAACAGTCTGTAGACCGCATGTCCGGTTTATATTCGATAAAAGTGGAGTCGGTTTTTGACCACTCGATAAGTGGATTTGTCGCTAACTTGAGTCCTGAGCAGCTACAAGATCTACGTTCTGATCCTCGTGTGGACTACATTGAGCAAGACAGAATCCTATCGCTTGACCCAATAGTCTCGGTAGATGCAAATCAAACCAATGCCATTTGGGGACTAGATCGAATCGACCAACGTAACTTGCCACTCGATAACAACTACAGTGCCAACTTTGATGGGACTGGGGTAACGGCTTATGTTATCGATACTGGTGTGAACAATGCACACGTTGAGTTTAGTGGGCGCTCGGTTTCTGGGTATGACTTTGTCGATAATGATGCAGATGCAAGTGACTGTAATGGACACGGTACACACGTTGCGGGCACCATTGGCGGCAGCTTGTATGGTGTTGCGAAAAACGTCAACCTTGTCGGCGTGAGAGTATTGAGCTGTACCGGATCGGGTTCTACGTCTGGTGTTATTGCCGGTGTGGACTGGGTGGCTGCGAACGCTTCCGGACCTTCAGTCGCCAACATGAGTTTAGGTGGCGGTCAATCTGTTGCTCTAGATAGCGCAGTGCAAAGTGCGGTTCAATCAGGTGTCAGCTTTATGCTAGCAGCAGGTAACTCCAATGCCGATGCTTGTAACTACTCTCCAGCACGCGTTGCTACTGGTGTAACTGTCGGCTCGACCACCAGCACGGATGCACGTTCGAGTTTTTCAAACTGGGGCAGTTGTGTGGATGTGTTTGCACCAGGCTCACAAATCAAATCTGCGTGGTATGACGGTGGTTACAAAACCATTAGTGGTACATCGATGGCGACGCCACATGTAGCGGGTGTAGCAGCATTATATCTTCAAGAAAACAGTTCGCTGTCGCCAAGCCAAGTAGAGGCCTTGATCGTTAGCCGCGCAAGTACCGGAAAGGTGACGGACACAAGAGGCAGCGTGAACAAGCTACTTTATAGCTTAACGGATGCTGATTGTGGCCAAGACTGTGGTGGCCCAGATCCAACACCAGACCCAGAAGGCAAGTTAACCTCGGGTGTGCCAGTGAGCGGTTTAAGTGGCTCAACCGGTCAAGTCGCGTATTACTATGTTGATGTCGAAGCTGGGCAGCGTTTAACAGTACAAATGTATGGCGGTACTGGCGATGCTGACTTGTATCTCCGTTTTGGTGCAAAACCGACACTGAATGCATGGGACTGCCGACCTTTCAAATACGGTAACAATGAAACATGTACGGTCAGCGCGACACGAAGTGGACGTTATCACGTCATGATTCAAGGTTACTCAAACTATAGCGGTGTCAGCATTCAAGCTAACTACTAGTTATTATTCTCGTTACTAAAAGAGAACAAAGCCCGCTTTTCGGTGGGCTTTGCTTTCGGGAATACTGAGTTTAATAGGTGGCGTTCGATGCTATTCAAACGCACCGGCCTTTTTCTTCAAGAACTCAACTCGAAACGGCATCGAAGCTTTCTATTAGTACACCGCATAAGTCGGGTTCTCCAAGTCGTGTACATCAAATAGGATGCGAACTTAATCTCCTCGAGCTAACTCTTTCTCCATCATAAATCTTGGCATGATGGCAAACCCAAGATGATACAAAACAAATTCTTTACTGTGACCGCGGTTCTCAATTGCAATTTTAGGCTGTGAGACAAACGCGTGACCTGACCTTGGCTGTTGATAATCGTGAACGATATAGTGGCTAATCCGAGAAGATTGTATCCACTCAAAACTCAGACCCCATACTGCACATGTTGATGGGCTGGCAACGGTAACATTGGATGAAATGGGCCTTGAACCACGCAAGATCATTATAAATGGGAACTATTAGGCAAAGAGACGCTCAAACGAGCTAAATTGGAATGGGGCAAAAACGTTACAAACCATACCGACACGCCTCTGGATATAAATGTTCGAGTCCTTTTCTATTAAATCATTAATAACCAAGGATATTGCAAAGAGAGTTGTGGACAGTTAGCAGTATCAGTAGGCTTGTGCCAGTCAGGGCACCTGACTTTGGGAGAGCACTAAACATAAACCTTGGATTCTGCTACCGTAAAGCCCATATTTAATTTGAGAGAGATGGATAATGAACGACAGTTGGGCTAACTTCTTTCCGTACTTTGCTGGAGCTTTTAAGCTTATTGTATTAGGTATTGGAGCTTACTTAGCTATTAAATGGCATTTTGATGAAGAGCGAAGAGTAAGGGAGGCCGAAGGCGTGGTATTCGATAAACCAAGCTTCAAGAAAAAGTTCGTAATGATGCTAACCTTCCCATTCCTTCTAGGTCTTCTAGTCCTTCTCGTTATTTATGCAACTAACTGGTTTCTCTACTGACAGACTTTATTGATACGATCAATGTTTAAGCTCTCAACGGGTTTGGAGCAAAAAAGAGTCAGCCTAACGGTCTGGCTCTTTTGATGAAAACACATGGTATCGTGGAATAACTAGGGAGGCTGTGGCAGATTACACTCACTTACTCCTTAGGCAGGTGACCAGTTTCCTTCGCAAGCTTTTGCATCGCCTCGGCAAACGTTGTTGTCCCGCCTTTAGCTTTAACCTGTATTACCTTATACCCCATTTTTTCCAACGCTTGGCGCTCTGCCAAAACAGCTTTGTCATCTTGCTGGCTACCTTGAGCTGGCTGATGAATGTAACATCCCTCTAATTTACCATCTTCGACCAATTGGTGGTGTTTCAGTGCATCGATATCAAAATTCATAATAAGTCTTTTCATTAAAAGTGGGAGTTTCTGTGGCTAGTTACATACGCTTCAAAGGCTTCACGACATTATCTAAGCCTTCAATTTTGAGCGCTAAACACAGCTTGAGCAAATCCCCTAGTTCGCCGCTTGGCCAGCCCTTTTTATCGAACCACAGTAAGTATTCTTCAGGCAGGTCGATTAACACTCGCCCTGCATATTTCCCAAATGGCATTTGAATTCTAGCGAGTTTAATGAGGTTTTCTTTTTCTAACATAAGTGACAAAGATTTTAGGTAACTCGTCCAAGAATATCACTGCCACCCTCTCCTCACCAGCAAATCGCACTCACGTTTATTTTGGCGGCTTTGACTCGCTTTGTGCTAGAGTACGCGGCATAAAAAATGAGAACGAGAAAGCAATGAAGTCACCTTGTCGAGCAGCATGTAAAAATAACGCCGGAATATGCTCTGGTTGTCACCGAACGATGGATGAAATCATCCAATGGAAAGACAAAACAGATCACCAACGAAACACGATTATCGAACAAATCGCAGGGAAAGATTCAACGCACAATTGTCCTGAGTGCGGGACTCAAGCCCATTGTGATATCGCCGCAGGCAAAGAAACCTGTTGGTGCTTTACTATTGAAACCCGTGATTTACCCAAGCCAAGCGCCAACCAGCTGTGTTTGTGCCGAAAATGTCTAGAAAAAAAACCAGTCGCATAATACGACTGGCTTACTGTTCTGCATTTTCTGACTGGTGTTTATTTAGCGGTTAAAGCGGGTGCTTCAAACCTAATACCATCCCACCCTGTTACCATAAAATTACGAATATTCTGGTGATCGTTATTCTCTGGATGCTGCAATACATCTTCACGATAAAAACGGCCAAAGCAGGCTAGCGTCGCTTCTTTGTCTAGGTTATTTAGCAAGCCGAAAGCGAAGATCTTACACGAACCGTTGTTCTCACCCGCGTTGTTTTGCGTCTCACCATTAACAAAAGCGGTTGGCTCAAACGTATAGTTTTCTTCGATCACCGCCATCGTTGCTTCAAATTCGACCTGCTCTGGTGAAGCTGCCAACAAATCTAAAAACGATTTTAATTCCATTATTCCTCTATCCCTACTTCATCATTTTGATGACACATTAGTTTCATAAAAAGCCAATATAAGAGTCATCAATCATACATATATTCAGAGCCTTACCAAATCACACGTCATTCAGCGTTCCATCATTCCAATTGCGGAAATGGACAGAAGCATAAACCCCATGCTGATTGACAACGTATCGGATTGATAAGGAGATATCATGATCACCCCTTTAAAGGCAATCGGTGCACTCGCATTGTCATCACTTGCCATCGCGTGTTCATCACAACCCGAAGATACCGTGGCTTCATTCGCTACACAATGCAAACCTACCACTGCGCCCGTTGCTGGGGAAACTTCAATTCAAGGGTTAACGTTTATCGGGACATCCGTTGCTGATGCCCCATTCGACACATCGGCAGCTGAAATCGTCAGTTATGACGCCTGTACGGATAAGCTCTATGTGGTCAATGCTGAAGCAAAACGTGTCGATGTACTTTCTATGGATGACAACGGCGTACCAACGCAAACCGCATTCATTGATCTCAACAGCGCTGGCGAAGCAGCTGGCGTTGAAATTGGCGCTGCAAACAGTGTCGCTGTATTCAATGGTTTGGTCGCGGTTGCGATTGAAAACAGTAATAAACAAGCGAATGGTATTGTTGGTTTGTACCGCTCCGACGATTTGTCATTAGTCACGACGTTCCCAACAGGCGCATTGCCAGACATGGTTGGCTTCTCGAAAGATGGCCGATACATCGCAACCGCTAATGAGGGCGAACCAAACAGCGATTACAGCGTCGATCCTGAAGGTAGCGTCACTTTGATCGATCTGAACCTTGGCGTTGCTCAAGCAGAAGTGACACAAATTGGCTTTAACGAGTTTGATGGTTCACGAAAAGCAGAGCTTCCAATGAATGTGCGTATTTCGGGGCCAAACGCCACCATCGCACAAGATCTAGAGCCGGAATACCTCACTTTTGCAGATAACGGTAAAATCTATGTCGCGCTACAAGAAAATAACGCCATGGCAATCGTCAATCCAGAGAGCAAATCAGTAGAGCGAATTGTTGGCTTAGGTGAGAAGTCTTGGTCGGACGCTAAACTCGATGCGTCTAACAAAGATAAAATTATTGGAAACTTGAAAAGCTACCCACAACTGGTTGGCTTATTTATGCCTGACACCATCGACAGCTACTCAGTGGATGGCAGTACTTACATCGTATCTGCAAATGAAGGCGACGGACGTGAGTACGGATTCAAAACCACTCAAGAACAGTGCGACAAAGCAGGCTTTATGTGGGATGAAGACGATTTCCTTGGTACAGATGAATACACATCAGAGCAAGGGACCTGTCTAAGCCATGTTGATGAAGTGCGCGGTAAGAAGCTGAAAGTAGCAGCGGAGCACCCACTGGCAGAAGCACTAAAAGACAACAAACAACTCGCGCGTTTAAAAGTGATTAAGCCGGAAAAAACGCTTTCTGCACAAGGTAATGTTCAAGCATTTGGCACGCGTTCATTCTCGATTTGGGATGAAAACGGCAAGTTGGTCTTCGATAGTGGTGACGATTTCGCGACTATCGCGCTGCTGAATGAAGGCAAGCACTTCAACAGCACCAACGACAACAATGACAGTGGCGATGACCGAAGTGATGATAAAGGCATTGAGCCAGAGGCGATTGAAGTAGCACAAATTAACGGTCGCCATTACGTGTTCATCGGCTTGGAGCGCCAAGGCGGTATTATGATTTATGACATTACCGATCCGAAAAAAGCACAGTTCCTACATTACGTAAACCGTCGTGATTACAATCAGCCAGTGTGTACACAAGTGGAAGATGGCGAATGCACGAACGACACATACAATCCAAAAGCAGGCGATTTAGGCCCAGAATCCATTAATTACTTTACTCGCAATGGTGGTCATTTTATCGCTGTTGGCAATGAAGTATCTGGCACGACATCCGTCTTCCGAATCAATCTATAAAGCAATGTAAAAGTCATACAGAAACACAACGCCCGGCATAAAACCGGGCATTTTTTGTGTGAGGTAATGTCCTACTCTGCCGATGCTAGTGCGTCACACTTTGATGCGCAGATAAAATCGTTTTTATGCAGACCTTTGATAGAGTGACTCCACCACGTTACGGTGACCTTACCCCACTCCAACAAAATAGAAGGATGGTGGAACTCATCTTCTGCCAGTTCCGCGATTTTGTTACTGAAAGCCCATGCTTGTTTGAAGTTTTTGAATTTATACACCTTTTCTAGTTGAGGTATGTCTTCTCTTTCAATGATCTGCCAATCAGACAATTGCAGCAGCAGAGATTGTTGTTCTTCTTTGCTTAGTGCAATGGCATCGATACTACAAGCTTCGCATTTTTGTTCATTCAACATGAGCAGGTTCCTTTGGTTCAAAAAGTGGAGGAAGCAGTCCAGCTTCAATCGCTAGATCGGCTTGTTTCAATAAATTTAACTGACTGATTTTAAAGAGCTGAGAAAAGTCATCAATCACGTAGTACTTCGGTTGCATTATGTCGATACGATAAGGCGTTCTCAGCACAGTTTGTAATTCAAATGGGTCGCGAATTGCTACATCACTCTCTAATGCGTAGAGGGTTTCGCCAGGAGATGAGAGAATACCACCACCGTAAATTTTGGTTTTGTCCCCTTCTTTCACCAAGCCAAATTCTACGGTAAACCAGTAGAGACGAGCGAGATACGCTCTTTGTTTTGGTGTAGCGGCTTGCCCTAGTTGACCATAATGTTCGGTAAATGCAGCAAAATCTGGGTTGGTTAACATCGCACAATGACCAAATATTTCATGGAAGAAATCCGGCTCTTGCAAGTAATCGAACTCTTCTCTGGTACGCAAGAATGTGGCGACGGGAAAGCGCTTATTACCGAGCAGATTAAAAAAACGGTCGAAGTCAATAAGCGCAGGAACGGGCTCCACTTGCCAACCTGTTGTCTCCATCAGGACACGATTAATTTCTGGCAATTGAGGAACGCGGTCTTGAGGTAAATCAAGCAGCGTTAAACCGTGTAAATAAGCCTTACAAGCTCTGTTTTGGATCACACCCATTTGTCGTGCTACCAAATCTCGCCAAATGGCGTCTTCTTCACGGCTCCATTCAACCCTGCCTTCCTGGTTTACGGGTTTAGAACGATACTGAGTCATGGCACATCTCCATTAACAAATCCTTTACATTAAGCCTATCTTCAGTCTTGCAAGCTTCCAATCCCTACACGATTTTCTCAGTATCGATTCGATGTAACATATTGTTTACAACACGTCGTAACTGCATGATTTTTATGACACGATATAATATCTAGCTTGTTTGACTTTATCGTGTATTCCTCTCAAACTAAAATCTGTTACCACTTTGTTATAGAGGGACCTATGCGCGAGAGCAGCAAAGTATGGCAACCGAGCGAAAGTCGTATCGAAGAAGCCAACATCACACAGTTTATTGAACACATTAATCGACAAGGAAATACCATTGAAGACTTCGCCGATCTGCATCAATGGTCGCTCGATCATGTGGAAAAATTTTGGCAAGAAGTCTGGTTATTCTGCGACGTCATTGGTACTCAAGGAGAGACCGTAAAGGAGCAAGCAGAAAGTCGCTGGCAGCAACCCGTCGAAAATAGGGACATGAAATGGTTCCCAAACGCGCAGATTAACTACGCCGAAAACTTGCTAACCTACGCGTGTCACCAACCCGATGATCTCGCGATTTGGTTTGAAAATGAACGTGAAGAAAAGCAAACCTACACATGGAAACAATTGTGTGAAGAAGTTTCGAGTGTCCAGCAATGGTTGAAAGAATGTGGAATCAAGCAAGGTGATGTCGTCGCTGGCTATTTGCCTCACTTACCTCAAACGGTGATAGCCATGTTAGCAACCACCAGTTTAGGGGCAACCTGGACTTCTACCTCACCTGATTTTGGCGTTGAAAGCGTTTTGGAGCGCTTTGGTCAAGTGAAACCTAAAATCCTGTTTACTTGTGATGGCTATACATTCAATGGCAAAACTTTCGATATGTCTGAGAAAAACCAGCATATTGCGGATCATCTTGATGGTCTTAAACAGGTTTGCCAAATTAGCTACCTGAAACCACACATTTTTGAATGCGACGTCTGCACTCAATATTGGCAAAACGTCCTGAATCAATACACACCCGAAGCGCTAACTTTTACTCGTGTTAATTTTAACGATCCGCTATTTGTGCTCTATTCTTCAGGCACGACTGGCAAACCGAAATGCATCGTTCATTCCGTCGGCGGAACAGTGCTTAACCATTTGAAAGAGCACCAACTGCATTGCGACATCCAACCTAGCGACAGAGTGTTTTATTACACGACCTGCGGCTGGATGATGTGGAACTGGCACGTTTCTTCACTCGCGAGCGGCGCATGTTTAGTAATTTTTGATGGTAGCCCTGTTTATCCCACTCATAACGTGCTTTGGGACCTCGCTGAACAAGCCGAAGTAACGCTGTTTGGAACTTCGGCGAAATACCTAGAAGCATTGGAAAAAGTTTCTTTTTCTCCGCCGAAAAGTGATGCATTTCCCGCTCTGAAAACCATTTGCTCAACGGGCTCGGTTCTGTATCCAGAGCAGTTTGATTATGTCTATCAGCACATTAAAGAAGATGTACACCTCGCATCAATCTCAGGCGGGACAGACATTTGTGGCTGCTTTGTGTTAGGCAACCCTATTTCTCCCGTTTATCGAGGAGAGTGCCAATCAGCGGGATTAGGGGTCGATGTCAGAGTCTTTAACCCACAAGGTAATAGCGTAATTGGAGAGCGCGGTGAGTTGGTTTGTGCCAATTCATTGCCCAACTTCCCCGCTGGCTTTTGGAACGACACCGGGGAAAGATACCATCGTGCTTATTGGGATAAGTTCGACAATATTTGGCACCACGGCGACGATGTTGAACAAACCAGCGTTGGTGGATACGTGTTTTATGGTCGAAGTGATACCACGTTGAATCCCGGTGGCGTAAGAATCGGCACGGCCGAAATCTATCAGCAAGTGAACAGTATAGACGGTATTCTAGATTCCATCGCAGTAGGAAAAGAAGTCGATCGCAACGAACAAATATGGCTATTTGTCCAATTAATGAAAGGGATAGAGCTCAACGACGAGATTATCGCCTCTATCAAAGCACAACTAAAATCTGCATGTTCTCCAAGACATGTACCTAGTGCAATTTACGCAATAAGCGATATACCTAAAACCCGTTCGGGAAAATTGGTTGAGTTAGCCGTTAAGCAAGTCGTTAACAATCGGAGCGTAGAAAATTTAGGCGCAATAGCCAATCCTGAAGTGTTGGAGGAGATCCGCAGGATAGTCGCCCAAAAATAACCTCAGAACACTTGGTTGTTAGAGAGCCACTTTGCTTACACCCGCAGCGACAGGTTGAAGAACAAGTCAGATTAACTTGGGGTACATACCCTCAACCGATAAGAAAAAAGCGAGCTAGGTAGCTCGCTTTTATCATGTGGTGTTCTTTATTCAGTCTTAACGGCGACCAAGCCCCATTAATACCGACATCGTTTTACCGTCAGATGTAATGTCAAAAACGTGTTGTGATTCCACTTCAGTAAAACCTGCATCTTTCAAAGCACGTTTAGACTTCGCAAGGGTAAAACCGTCTTGTTCAGATTCTGCAATCCAATCAAAATGAACAAAGTAACCGCCGTGGTTAAGTAAAGAATGCGAGATTTTTAATGACGCGTCTAAGTCTTCCACAAACGCTAAAACTGACGATGCAACTACTAGGTCAAACTGTCCACGAAACGCTGGATGCTGAGCGACCAAGCCGCGAGACAATGCATCTACGACAGGTTCTACATTGGCAAGCTCTTTTTTATCGAGTTCTTCAATCATGGCTTCCGATGCGTCTAATGCTACGATGTCTTTAACCATCGGTGACAATCGTTGACTTAACTGCCCTGTTCCGCATCCAAAATCTAGTACTTTAATGCCATCAAGCTGAGTTAGCTGTTGTAACTGCTCAAACACCGACTGCGCAAATTGCTCTGTTGCTGGATTTGATTCCCAGTTTTTTGCTAAGCCGTCCCAATCTTGTGCCATCGTGGCCTCCATGTTCACTTTTTGTAACCCACATAGATTACCGCAAAACCGTTAAAAGACCATAGACTTATCTGGCGGATTCGCGTTTTTTTCGATAATCTTTCACGGCTTTGGGAGCATATCTGCATAATACCCAAATTATTTGAATTCATTTATTGGTTGTGTCAAATCATGAACTTAACTCAAGTAGAAGCCTTCTGCACCATCGCTGAGTGTGGTTCTGTTTCTGAAGCAGCAAGGCAACTCGATTGTAATCGCACCAAACTCAGTATGTCGATTAAGGCTTTAGAGAAAGATCTCAACGTTGAGTTGTTTACCCGAACTGGCAACCAGCTCACTCTCTCTGAAGCTGGGAAAGCCATTTACAAAGATTGCGAACACCTACTTATCATCGCACAGCGGATAAGAAAAACCTGTGCTCAAATCTCTGAAGGTTTTAACGCGGAAGTTTGGGTTGCACGTGACGACTCCTTGCCTGATGATCTCTGGCAGGAGCTTTCTCATACACTGAATAACCGCTTCCCTTCCACAACCTTCAACTTAATCTTGGCATCCAGTGGCGACTTGGCCAACTTAGTTAGTACCCACCAAGTGGATTTTGCCTTTGGTGTTGATTATGAGCGCGTCGACGATCCTCGTATCGTGTATAACCCGCTAGGCAAGATACGTATGATGTCAGTATGCAGTGCGGAACATCGCCTAAGTAAGATGCGCCGAGTCTCAGACGAAGATCTACGCAGTCAGATGCAAGCATTGATGGTGTACCTAAATGAGAAAGACAACCCTGAACTGCAGCCTTTCTCGACTCGATACATTGGCTTTTCAAGTTTTGACTACATGCTTAACACCATCTTAGAAGAAGACGCTTGGGGTGTACTGCCAGAACCATTAATCCGCCATTACCTTCGCCAGCAAAAGCTCGCCGTTATCAAGCATACATACGGATTGACACAAGAAGACTACTGTATGTTTTCACCTAACGGTCAAACTGAGCACCCAGCAATGACATGGTTAGCGGATAAATTGAGCGAGTATTTATTTGACTTCTAAACATTTTATCAGTGAGCGCCAATTTTATTGGCACCAAGATCATGCAGCAAGTCATTGTTTTATAAGAGTATAAACAAAAGCGTAACTTTTTAGATTAGAACCTGCTCACTTAGTGGTTGCCTAAATTACCTTATGCGAGAAGAATAGTAAGGTATTAAAATTTAAAGGCATCTTTTATGTGTGACAGGACAAGCAAAAACGAAAACCGTATTCTAACCATTTCAGCCCTTTTAGCATCTGGGTTCGCTGCTGGTGGTATGGTACTTGGCTTGCTTGTAGGATCAATTGTCATCGTTTTTGACGGTGTTTACTCTTTGGTCAGCTTACTGTTAACTTTATTGTCACTGGCCGCTTCCTACTATATTAACAAGCCCTCAAAATCTGTATTCCCATTTGGAAAAGCGGTCTTAGAGCCAATCGTTATTGCGATAAAAGCGGCTGTCATTTTAGTGGTTGTAAGCTTTTCTCTTTACTCTGCAATTTCAGCATTGATGTCCGGAGGCCGTGAAGTCGATGCTTCTATTGCCACTCTATTCGGCATCGTAAACGTCATCGGTTGTGGTTACGCTTGGTGGTTTATGGCTAAACGCAGCCGTCGCTTCTCATCAGGCTTGATTGAAGCAGAAAAAAAACAGTGGCAGATGGATACGCTATTAAGTGTGGCAGTGACGGTTGGATTTGTTGCTGCTTGGGCTGTATCACTAACGCCATTCGCTGAATATGCGGTTTATGCCGATCCTACGATGATGGTGCTAATGGGCTTCTACTTTCTGAAAGTTCCTTTTGATATGTTGGTTGGTGCACTACGTGAGCTACTAATGATGACACCAAGCAAAGAGCTATGTCAGGTCGTTGGCAATGATGTACTAGAGATAGAAAAAACATCTGACCACCAGCTGAAGTTAGCGGGTATCACTAAAGTGGGCCAAGAGCTTCGTATTAACATCGATTTGCACGTCGATGACGACACCATCGCATTAGATAAGTTGGAACAAACTCGTACTCAGTTAACGAAACGTCTGTCGAAACACAGATTTAAACTGCAACTCCATTTAAACGTCGCAAACTGTTAGAACACGAAAGAAAAAAGCTCCCTCGGTCGGGAGCTTTTTTCTTTCTGTCATTTGAGCATACAGCGCAAAGATAAAATCAGATAATTTTGGTTTAACCTGCAGCTTCACGCTTCTCCTTGGTGACAACCCAGCAAAGCAAAGAGCCCACCGTAACCATCACAACCCCCTGCCAAAAGCTCGGGCTCAACGTCACACCAAGAATAATGGAAGAAAATAGCGCAGAGAAAATGGGTGTAAAGTAAGAAAGTGTCGCAAGAAAGACCATGTTTCCGCCAACAATCGCGATGTTCCACAAACCATAACCGCCAGCCATCAACGCCGCAGAAGCAAAAAGGTAGCCCATTGCTTCCAATGAAAAAGTCATCTCTGGCTCATCAGCAAACGCATATTTCACCCATAACGAAACAGCAGTAGCAATGAAAAACAACGTAATCGCGTTATGCTTGGATTGCTGCCTCTGGGTTAAATTACAATAAAAGGCCCATATAACTGCTCCTGCGAAAGCCATAAAGTACACCAAAGGGTTACTACTGACATTGGACATAATCTGAGTAACGGATAAGCCATTTTCACCACTCACCGTCCACGCGACTCCGATAAACGCCAGCGCAACCGCTGGATAAAGCAGCCAGTTTGTTTTTTTGTTACTGCCTAAAACCGCAAACAAAACGGTGAGTGCTGGCCAAAGGTAATTGACAATCGACACCTCAATAGCCTGCGCACGCGAGTTGGAATATCCCAGAGATAAAGCGAGAAATATTTCATAACAAACGAACATTGCGCCACCAAGCACGAGATATTTTGGAGAAAAGTACGATAGCTTCGGAATGCCAACTACGATAAGAAGGAAAATAGAACTGAGAGAGTACAACATGGCCGCCCCGCCCACGGGACCTAGGCTCTCGGTTACCAACCTGGCAATGCCAAGTAAGCAACTCCAAGAGAGGATGGCAATACAACCATAAAGTGTGAAACGAAATTGCACTGATTTCATGTGACCTACCACTCACGAATGCCAAAGGAAACATCAGCTTAACTCAAAAATGATCAGGTTCAACGTACTGTTTTATAAAAATCAGTATAAAAATCACTCCATTACGCAGTTGGAGTCGATATGAAACATTTTCTGCCCTCGAGTGTTATGCTTACACCTTTTGTTGTGCGCTACTATGATGAAGAAGACGGCGATAGCGAAATCGCCGAAACTGATTCGAGCACTCAACATCTAAAAGAAACAGAGCAACAAACGGAAACCTCAGACTAAAGGAATTCTCAAATGAAAAAAGTCGCAGTTATCTTCAGTGGTTCAGGTGTTTACGATGGCACAGAACTACATGAAGCCGTATTAGCACTCCATGCCATTGAAAAAGAAGGTGCATCATGGCATTGCTTTGCTCCTAACATCGATCAATTACACGTGATTAATCATCTAACTGGCGAAGAGATGGACGAAACACGAAATGTGTTGGTGGAATCTGCACGCCTTGCACGTGGCAATATTGATGATGTTGCAAGATTAAACCCAGATGAGTTTGATGCCCTACTCTTACCTGGCGGTTTTGGTGCCGCTAAAAATCTCACTGACTTCGCTGTATCAGGAGCTGAGTGCTCGATTAATACACACGTAGCTCAAGCATGTCGCGCATTCGCTCATGCGAAAAAGCCAGCAGGTTATCTGTGTATTTCACCTGTCATTATTCCGATGATTTATGATCAAGGCGTGAAAGGCACCGTAGGCAACGATGAAGCGATCTCGATAGCATTTAATCAAATGGGCGGTGAGCACATCACTTGCTCTGTCGAGGATATCGTTTTTGATGAAACACACCTCGTTCTATCAACCCCAGCTTATATGTTGGCAGAGAATATCTCTCAAGCAGCATCAGGTATCGAAAAGTTAGTATCAAAGCTGATTGATATTGCCTAATTATTGATAGATAACTTATAAACCTACCTCCCATCCCCATTGATAGTTAAGTTATTAATGGGGATTTTTATACTTTAGTCTAATTTAGAGATATATCCGTATTAGATATCAATTTTTGCCAATCGATTGCGTCACTGGTTTCATATTTGTTCTACTTTATATCTGTGTTGCACCTATACGCTGTGCAACAAGATCACTGTCACAGTTTTTCTCTTGCAAATACCTCTAAATAGGTAAACTTGCTTCAGATCAACTTCAATCTGGAAACGAGTGTGCGACAGTAAATGGCAAATTAAGAAAGATTATTAAAAATAACGACGGAGCTATCCAATATGACAAGTGCATTTTTTATCCCTACGGTAAACCTAATGGGCGCTGGTTGTTTAAAAGACGCAGCAGACAGCATCCAATCTCAAGGCTTTAAAAAAGGTTTGATCGTTACGGATAAGATCCTTAACCAAATCGGTGTAGTCAAACAAGTTCAAGACCTTCTCACTGAACGCGACGTAGCAACCGTTGTGTACGATGGCACTCAACCAAACCCTACTATCACCAACGTTAATGATGGCTTAGCTTTACTAAAAGAAAACGAATGTGACTTCGTTATCTCACTCGGAGGCGGCTCACCGCACGATTGTGCAAAAGGTATCGCTTTAGTGGCGTCAAACGGCGGCAAGATCGGCGATTACGAAGGCGTTGACCAATCCGCAAAACCAATGCTGCCTCTCGTATCAATCAACACAACGGCTGGTACTGCTTCTGAAATGACGCGTTTCTGCATCATCACAGATGAAGAGCGCCACATTAAGATGGCGATTGTGGACAAACACACAACACCATTGATGTCAGTGAATGATCCCGAGTTGATGCTTGCTAAACCTGCGTCTCTTACTGCCGCAACAGGTATGGATGCGCTAACACACGCAATCGAAGCTTACGTATCTATCGCTGCGACACCAATCACTGACGCGGTAGCAATCAAAGCAATTGAACTGATTCAAGCTCACCTTCGCACAGCAGTGAAAAACGGTGAAAACCTTGAAGCTCGCGAGCAAATGGCATACGCACAGTTCATGGCAGGTATGGCATTCAACAACGCATCTCTTGGTTACGTTCACGCAATGGCGCACCAACTAGGCGGCTTCTACGACCTGCCACACGGTGTATGTAACGCAATTCTTCTACCTCACGTACAACGTTACAATGCGCAAGTATGTCCAGAGCGTTTACGTGATGTTGCTAAAGCAATGGGTGTTGATGTTGAAGGTATGTCAGCAGAGCAAGGTGCTGCGGCGGCCATTGATGCTATCGTTGAGCTCGCTAAAGATGTCGGCATCCCATCAGGCATTAAAGAACTTGGTGCGAAGCTAGAAGACATCCCAACCCTAGCGGACAACGCGCTAAAAGACGCTTGTGGTTTCACTAACCCGAAACAAGCAACGCACGAAGAGATCTCTAAGATCTTCGAAGAAGCGATGTAGGCTCGCTAAGTAAACAATTCTCTAGTCTTAATTCAATCCCCGATCTCGTATTGGGGATTTTTTATGTTCGCATACCCTGCCAAACGTCCTCTTTTAGTGTTAGCTTTTAAGTATCTTGGATTCATATTGGAAGGAACCATGAAAACTATCACTGCGACCCTACTCGCTTGCCTAGCTTTTTCTATCGATGCTGCGGACTATCGTGCCAATGAGGTTGCCAATGGGTTTCAAATCCCATGGGGAATTGAATTTCTCGATAAGCAACAAATGATCGTGAATGAAAAAAACGGCACCGTTTCATTACTTAATATTGCTTCGGGAAAACAGCAAACCCTCTTCAAAGTACCGAATGTGAACACCAGTGGGCAAGCTGGTTTATTAGATGTAGCTCTAGTGCCGAATACCGCTCCACAAAATCCACAACTTTTCTTTACTTACAGCAAACGTACCGATAAAGGAAATACTGTAGCCTTAGCGACCGCACAATTGAAAAACAATCAACTTGTGGGTTGGAAAGACGTCTTTGTCGCCGACGCCATCACGGACACCAGTCGTCATTAAGGCAGCCGTATTGCGTTTATCGATGACAAGGTTTACTTCTCAATTGGGGACCGTGGCGAACGTGATAATGGGCAAGACACTCAAACCCATGCAGGCACCATTCTTCGCCTCAACCTTGATGGCTCGGTACCACAAGATAATCCATTCAAGACTTCTGAGGCTCGCCCTGAAATATGGAGTTACGGGCACCGTAACCCACAAGGCATGTTTTACGACAAAGCAACAAAACAGCTTTGGTCGATTGAACATGGCCCTCGTGGTGGTGATGAAATCAACCTGATTAGGAAAGGTGCAAACTACGGCTGGGCAAAGGTCTCTCAGGGTAAAGAGTATTGGGGACCGTTAGACGTTGGAGAAGCGAAAAGCTTACCGAATATGGAAGACCCAAAGTTGGTTTATATTCCGTCTATCGCGCCAAGCAATATGGTGGTGTATCGTGGTGATAAGTACCCAGAGTTGGATGGAAAAATCCTCGCCGGTGCCTTGAAGCTGGCGCACATCAACGTGGTTTCTATTGAGGATGGCAAGCTCACCGAATCAAAAAGATTGATGGAGAATCTTGGCGAGCGAGTCAGAGATATCACCATCAGTCCGGATGGCTATGTCTATTTTTCAACAGATACAGGCAAAATTTTCCGTCTTGAAGAGAAGTAATCAAACACCAACATTATTGAGACTATTTAATTTGTGACGTATCAGTGATTTATTTTCGTACAAGTAACACGTTTGAATCTAAAATTAACAATAACCTTTTGTTTTTAGAAAGATAGCTTGGTTTAAGTCGTACGAGGTCATCATGGTTCCTTTTCCATTAAAACTTGAAAGAGTCAAAGCCGTTATTTTCGACTTAGACAATACGCTCGTCAGCTCCGATATGAACTTCAAAGATCTTCGTCAGCAACTAGGCTGTCCACAAAACGAAGATTTATTGGATTTTGTTGATAAGCTTGACCATCCACATCAGAGAGAGCATGCCCATAATGTTATCTTTGATCATGAAATTTCTGATGCTGAGCAATCATCTCCGATGCTGGGTTGCCACGAGCTTTTGGCATACTTACATCAGCATAAAGTTAAAACCGCGATAGTAACGCGCAACTGTTTGATCGCTACGCAGCGTAAGTTGGAACATAACCGAATTGATGTTGAACATGCCCTCACTCGTGAATGCTACCCAGCAAAACCTGATCCTTTATCGCTCCAAGTCCTAGCCAAAGAGTGGCGATTAATGCCAGATGAAGTACTTTATGTGGGCGATTTCCTTTATGACCTACAAGCCGCATACAACGCCCAAATGCCATCCTGCCTTGTTCACCACAATACGACTGCACAATTCCGCGACTCCGCCTCTCTTGCGGTAACAGAACTGACCGATTTACTCGAACATTTTCAGTCTTTTAAGCACATTCGCGACTAACTAGGTACTTTCATAAACAAAAGGAGCACTCACGTGCTCCTTTGACTTATTCCCGATTTATTTATGCGTCCCCAAGTGAGTGCTTGGGTGATGCGTTGCTTAGCCTTGTAGGTAGGCGTTAAGCATCCACATAAGTTTTTCTTGCTCACGGATGTAATCACCCATCAATGCCGCTGTACCTTCGTCATCTGCTTCACCCGCGTTTTGTAGAATCTCACGCTGTTTTAGAAGTAGAACGCTAAAGCCTTGAACCAGACCTTGTACACACTCCTCACCAGAAGTCGCGTTTTGATGTTCTTTAATTTCACTTGCTTCCAAGTAGTTGCTGAATGCGTGCGCTGGCGTATGACCCAAAGTTAGAATACGCTCTGCAAGCTCATCGATTTTTGTTTGTAGATCAGTGTAGATCTCTTCAAATTTTACGTGCAGTTCGAAGAATTGCGCACCTTTAATGTTCCAGTGGTAACCGCGAGAGTTCATGTACAACACTTGGTAATGCGCTAACAGTTGATTTAGCTGTTGAGCTAGTTGTGCTGATTGTTCGCTGTCTAGACCAATTAGGCTTACTTGTTTGTTCATAATCTTGCTCCTAGAAGGATGATACCAATCGTAGTAACGAACGATTCTCTTACCGGGATTGGTATAAAGTTTAAAAATTCTTTTGCAGTATTTGCTGCCGATGGAGTCATATTACGACTACGGCTCGGTGAAGAAAATTTGGTTTTAGCTATGATTTAAATAGCCAAATCCAATGAGCAAGTAGACGAATATCGGCGTATCATCCAACAAAAAGCCCCAACCCTTTTTGTGTAAAAAGGATTGGGGCTTTTTTACTATTTGGTTAACGAGCAAAAGTAGATGAAAAGATGTAAACCTCATCTACGCCGTTTTGAAAGTTGCCATCTGTTGATTAAGCTCGGTAACTTGCTCTTTTACTTGCAATGATGTCTCTGATGCACGTTGGCTGTTATTCGAAACCTCATCCACTGATTGAGTAATATCGGACATCAATCCAGTGATCGAACTAGTCGCATGAGATTGCTGCTCTGCCGCTGCCGCAAGTTCTGCCATTTGTTCATTCAAAGAGCCAATTTGCTCAGTAGTAACAAGCAAACGAGTTACCGCTTTTTCAATGTGCTCAGCGCCCTGCTCCGCAAGTGATTGACTGTGTTCAATCTCCTCAACCACTGAATTGGTCGAACGTTGAATCGCATTAATGATGCCGTTGATTTCTGTCGTCGATTGAGTAGTGCGAGTCGCTAACATACGCACTTCGTCCGCCACGACCGCAAAGCCTCGTCCTTGATCACCCGCACGCGCTGCTTCTATCGCCGCATTCAATGCCAGTAAGTTAGTTTGCTCTGCCAAGCCTTCAATTACTTCTGTCACTCGACCAATGGCTTCGCTCTCTTTGCTTAACTGCGTCACTTGTGTACTCGCGGTTTCAATGCTGCCATGCAAGCTTTCCATGGTAACTTTGTTTTGCTCTAGCGCATCGCGACCTTGTTCAATCTCGCCTTTTGAATCAGAAAGCTTCTGCACCGATTGATTGGCTTGATCTAGCGTGTTACGCGCCGCTAAAGCGATTTCATCCAATTGGCTTCCCATTTCAACAATGTTGGTCTGTTGCTGTTCAACATTCAATGAGGTGACTTGCGCCGATTCCAACAAAGCACCCATGCTGGTATCCACTTGATGTGCTTTTTCACTCACCCCTGCTACGATGCCCGCTAACGATTGGTTCATGCGGTTAATCGAATCGGTAAGGTCTGCCAATTCATCTTTCCCAACAATAGTTAGCGAAGGCTGAGAAACGTCCCCTGAAGCGATCGTCTTTGCTCGCTCCGATAAGTTTTTCACTCGGCGACCAATGGTGTTGCCCATGTATTTTGAAATCGCTACTGCGGCAAACAAAACCAACGCTGCCGCAATCAGCATGGTGGTGAGTACGTTCTTGATGGACTGATTAATGCCCTGTCCGCTTTGATCAGCACGACTTTGCTGCGCCAATACGATCGCCTCTAAGCTTTGGTCTAGGGCATCTGCTGCTGGCAACAGTTCGTTCGCCATCAGCAAGTTTGATTCGTTCCATTCTGGTGACTGACGTAATGCAATCACCTGCTCTGCTAAAGGAAAGTACAGTTGCTGCATTTCTTTAAACAGTGACCACAGTGATTGGTCGTTATCAGTCAGTCTGTCGAGTTTGCTGTCGATTTCCGCCACAGACTGATTGTGGTACTTAATCAAGTCGTGGTATTTGTCCAGATGATCTTGCTGCCCGTACAACAGGAAATCACGCAGAGCAGACAGAGCATTGGCGAGCGAGGTATAACTGTCGGCGTAAACTTTAAACAGACGTTTTCTGTCTCCACCAAATGGGTTTCCTGACTCTTCATTGATTAAGCTTTGAAGCTGATCAAGTGCCACTTCTGCAATGGGTGCCGCTTCGTTAATAAAGAGGTTATGCGCGGGTAAGTTCTCATCACTGTGGCTAAGTTTAATCAGCTTGTTCAAAGAGACTTTTACCGCGTCCCACTGGCTTTGAGTCGCTTGAAAATCCTGTTCAGAGATCAAAGCCTGCAACGTTGGAAGCGACTCGTCTGTAGATGCCATGATATTGCGTACGTCCTCACTCAGACGTGCGCTCGCCTCTTCATCGCCACCTAGCAACATGTAGGCTCGAATAGAAGACAGCGACGCTTGAACGGACTGTTGGATACCGCGACTGGTGTCTACGGTTGGTAAATCGGATTTAAGTAACGAAGAGGCGTATTGCTCTACAGTGGTGACGTTGCGATACGTGAATACCGCTGATGCCATAAAAAGTACGGCTAGCAGCACAAAACTGAGCTGCAACTTCCCTGATATCGTAAGGTTCATCCATAAACTCCTGACAACGATGAGCCTTAAATATAACGATGTTTACAAAAATGTTAAATGCTTGTATCAAAAACAACTTCAGAACAAGGCATTATTTGTGATTGATTGCATTATTTAGGGATAGCAGCTAAATGAAAGGCGTCTCTAGTAACTATACCGGATATTAGCAAACACCAAAGTTGCAGGTGTTTCTCCAAATAAGCTGCCGTCCGTACCGTTAAAATGTTGAACTACAGTTAGCAGTTGCCAATTATTACTGAGTGAATAGCTGCTGGATAATCCAGCAAAGTAAGAGCCATCATCATAGTAACTAGCCGATAAGGTGACGCGGTTGAGCGCCGTTAAGTCGAAGCTAGCATCGGCATAAACAGTATGCTCCGTGAAGCTCAAGGTTTTCGCAGAGAGAGGGAGGTTTAGGTAAGTTAATGCGCTGCTCGCTGGCTTTGGTTCAGAAATAAACAACCAAGCACCTCTCACCATCCAGTTACGCACACCACCAAAACTGTAATCTGACTCCAAACTAGCGACTGTCGTATCCTCAGTAGGCTGACCTTGATGCTCTGTATCAATAGGATCAAACCAGCTTAACTCGCCTCGAAACCCGGCTTGATAGATATCAGTCGCGACCCCTGCTCCAAGAACATAGTCTTGCCGAGATCGGCCCGCAATGATTTGATAGTCCCAACCAGAAACGTTGGAGAAATATCGTAGTGACGTGCTGTTTTCTTTAGACTGCTTTGACGGAGAGAAAACGAGATCTAACCCGTCGGCAAACCCAAGTTTTTTACTCACCATGACAGCGTCGGTGCCCGCCCGCTCTTCGTAATCAAAGTCGTAAATAGAATAGGCGTTGTAGATGTCGTTTGGGTTCCAAATGGTGTTCATTGACCAGTTGACCCGGAACCGCCCTAACCTTGCACCCCAATCTTGGTCACTCCAAGAGAGGTAGAGTCGATCCAGTTGGGTATTGAGGATTACATTATCTTCTCGCCAGTTTTTGCTTAGATCAAAATACCCATTATCAAGCGCCACGAGTTCCGCATATTGAGGAATCTCAAGCGCATCGCCCCACAATGCTCTATTCCTGATACCAAGATTTATTCGCCATTCAGGAGAAAAGCGATATTCAACGTTAATCCGGTTATGGAGTAGATGGTCAAGGGTATTATCCTGCTCGTCAGGCATACTATAGGTCGCCATGTATTTCACATAGCCATTGATATCCCATGCTTTTTCAGGCTCCAAACCCGGTATGCTGGCATTAGTTTTAATGCAAATTACCGCAGGACTTAACGCAAAAAAAAGCCGCAATAACTTGGATAGTAAACCCACACCTTCTACTCTACCACGCATGGCTCTTCTCTATGGTGTTATCAATGTTGGCAAAATCTCGTGCCAAACGCCCGTCCTCAAATACTATGATTCGATGCGCGCGCTTAATAACTCTAGGATCATGGGTAGAAAAGATAAATGTCGTGCCTTCTTTTTCACTGAGTTGTTCCATGATATCAAGCAGCTCAGCTGTACTTTTTGCATCTAAGTTGGCGGTAGGCTCATCTGCCATTACAAACCTTGGTTTTGGTGCCAATGCTCTTGCAACCGCAACTCTCTGTTGTTGGCCTCCAGACATTTTACTCGGACGTTTATGCATCTGCTGTGATAATCCAACCTGTTGCAGTAGCGCGCTGGCGCGTTCACGACATTCCCTTTCTGTTTTCCCTTGCAATTGCATAACAAACTCGACGTTTTCAAGAGCTGTCAGTACGGGGAGCAGGCTATAATCTTGGAAGATAAAGCCAATGTTATCGCGCCGATAAGCGATCAACTCTTTTTCTGACATATCAGAGATTAAGCATCCATCAATTTCCACGCGTCCTGATGTAGGGGAATCGATCCCGCCCAACATGTTTAGTAGGGTCGTTTTCCCTGAACCAGAAGGTCCCATAATAGCGACAAACTCACCTTGCTTGATCTCCAAATCTACGCTCTGAACCGCATGTACCGGAAAGTCACTCTTTGGGTTGTACGTCTTGGATAAGCCTTCCAATTTAATCGTCATTACGTTTTCTCCGCCATGGCATCCGCAGGTCGATGTTTGAGAATTTGCCTTGCTGGATACAAAGCCGCAAATAAGCTTGCGACAAAAATAGCCACAATAATCAATTGATATTCATAAAACGACACTCTTGGATAAAGCAAGGTATCGACGCCATAAGCACCTAATCCATCCGCAAGTGCGCCAAGCGATAAGCCAGTAATACTCAGTATTTTCAACATGACTGCGCTTCCTAATAACCCTAGCGCGCAACCACTCAAACCAAGGAATAGCGTTTCCAAAATAATCAGTGTGCGAATTTTATGCTGCTGCATGCCAACCGCCATTAACACCCCAAACTCTTTCGTTCTTTCAAAAACTGACATCAGCATGATATTGATGATTCCCAGAGTCATGGCAAGTACGAAAACGACCAACATAATTTGGTTAGAGATATCCATTGAGCTCATCATTGTTGCGAGTAAAGGCTGTATTTCTTGCCATTTTCTCACGACCAATTGTTCACGGTTGGCTTGTGGCAATATTGATAACGTAAATGCCTCTGCACTTTCTAGCTGTTCAGTCTCGTTGGAGTTCAACAAAACGCCAATTTCATGCGCACCCGACAAGCCTGCGATTGTTTCGAGATCGACTTTACGGACGTAGACATTACCGTCATCAAACGTGGTGGATGGCGTTTTAAAAATACCTCGAATGCGAAAAGCTGCGCCAGATACATCACCCTTGATGTCAGATAATGTTAAAACCACTTTCGATCCAACACGCAGCTTCAACCGATTTGCGGTTTTTTGCGAAACAAGAATGGGGTTTCTTCCCACTTCGTTTAACCATTCTCCGTCTATCACATGGCTTTTAAGCGGTGTGATACTTTGCTCTTGTTCAATATTGATGCCATTGATCCGAACGCCTCTCGTACTACGCGCAGAAGCAATCATGCCATCAGCAAGAAATCGCGCCGATACCGCTTTAACATCTTGATGTGCAGCCAAAGCGGCCGTTATCGTTTGATAATTCGTTATTGTGTCACTAAGGTCAGGATTATTAAGGTAGGATTTCTGATGCACTTGTAGATGACTGGTTTGCCACGCAATCGCGTTTTTGATCATGCTGTCGACCAAACCGTTCATGAATCCAATCATGGCAACAACGCCCATTAAGCCGAACACCATCGCTCCTAGCATAATGGAAGTTCTGAGCTTGTTCCGCCATAAATTACGCCACGCCAATTTAATCAACATGCGCGCCTCCTTTTAGCCCACTAGCAATGGGCAAGCGAAGAAGTCTAGCCATCGGATACATCAGACATAACGATAAAATAACGAGAACGACAAGAATTTGATCAATTAACAAATACGGCTCTAGCGAAACAGGTACGATTGGTTCAAAGCCACTCTCCAGCATCACTTGTGCAGCATCGCCTGTAATCTCAATCGGATTGATATAGAAATACGCAAGCACAGGCGCGCTGATCAAGATACCGAGCACAAGACCAATAACGGAGATAAACATCGATTCAATGGCGACGAGCCCCATCAGCTTGCTGCGCAACATACCCGTCGCGAGCATCACCGCAAATTCACGCTGGCGCTCTAACGTCATCATCAAAATCGTGGCAAACAGGCCAAAACCAACAATGCCGTACAAGATATAGATCAAAAAGATCCCACCCGCTTTGTCCAAGGCGATCTGTTGGGAAAGTTCTGGCGACAGCTCCTGCCAGCTTTTTACTGCGACGCCATTCCCGTAATGGCGCTTTAGTTGTTTAACAATGTCAGGCAACACGCGTAAACTTTGAGTGTTAAGGACCCATGCGGTGACTTGGTTATCAAGCGAATACAGCGCTTGTGCGGTATCAAGAGGCATGTAGACCAACTGAGAATCTAACTGCTGCAAAGGAAAGTGCAAAATACCAGACACCTGATACAGTCCAGCCGCCGTTTGACCACGATAACCCGAACCATACAACACCAGTTCATCACCAACGTTCAAATGAAGGTAGTTTGCCAAGCCCTCACCAACAAGCACCGAGTTTTGTCCAGATGCAATAAAGCGCCCTTGTACGATTTTGTCACTAATGCTGGAGTAGCTATCTTCAGCGTCAGGCTCAACGCCGAGCACCATCACGCCTTTGGATCGTTCGTCTTTGGCGGCAAGCGCAAATGACTCAATTCTCGGCAGAACGATGTCGATATCAGGATTATTTTTGGCAGATGCAATGAACGCAGGCGTTTGTGGAAGGACATCATCAATGCTAGAGGAGTCCCCAAAATCGGGATGTTGTAGCTGAATTAATCCCGTATAGAACTTCGCAGCGTTTTTAATATTTGAGGAGTAACTTCCTTCTTGGAACGCTCGAGTCAGTAAGGAGAGAAACAGAACAAGAGCTAACGCAGAAGCGGTTAACAATGTCCGCCGTTTTTGCCGCCATAGATTTCGCCATGCGAGCTTGATGAGCATCCGATTCTCACCTCTTATCTAAACCAAAATCCACCCTAATCTCGCAGAGCCTTCATTTGCTGCTGGGAGAAAAAGTCATCATCGATATCAAAATCAAATTGCGCTTCGTGCGTAATCAAAACCGTTTTATTTCCTGGTTTATCTATCGGTTGCATCTCCATGCGAGTCGCAACGTCTCGCCCACCCAACGTTTTCACATCGTAAGTCGTCAAAACATTTACTAGTTCATCAAATTCATCGTAAAACTCGACTTTGCGCTGTAAAAAGCTCGTTTGAGAGATCCACAGTCTGACTTTGCTCCAAACCACTGGGGCGTCAGGCTTGGCAAGTGCATCAACTACCCAAACTTTGTCACCATCAAAGGTTTCACTTTGAAGCAGTTGATGTTGATAATCGACAACAATAGAAGATTGGTTAATTAAATCATCATTCGTGAAGTCTGATCCCATCCAAGACTGACTGAGCATGGATGGCGCAATTTTAATCACTCGCTCGATACTCGGCACCCAATTCCACATTTCTCTATGACGTTTTAACGAGGCGCTACCTTTATCTTTCGCCGGAGCAGTCACCAAGACCAAAGATAATTCCGTACCTTTCGTCCAACTCTTCATGGTCATTGAACGTGACCAGTCAGGGCGAACAATTTTCATGGTGGCTTCGCTATAACTGGATTTTCCGCGCATCGCTTGATCAGACTTTTGGACTATATCGAAAGCGCTCTCAGCGTAAGAAAAAGAAGAGAGAAGTACACAAGCGAGAACACAAAACGTTTTATACATACCTTCCCTTTGTACCGACACGACCTAGAATTTGAATCGAAACGGGTATAATAATTTTAAATTCAATTGAGTATAGCAAGTGAGGATTTAGAAATAGCGATTGGTGACTCAAAAATGCTAAGGGACTTGACGAAGCTCAGGTTGAAACTGGCTGTCTGTTATGACTTGAAACACCGCGCGATTTTTACCTTCAGACTTACCTTGATACATCAGTTGATCAGCGTCTTGTAAATTCACGATATGAGTAAATTCAGGGTAGTATGCGCAGCCTAAGCTAATGCTCAAATGAATCGCTTGCCCACCAAGGATAATAGGTTGTTCGTACACGGCTTTGCAGAGCATTTGAGCAAAGTTGCGCGCTTCTCGCTCAGAGAGCGATGCCGTCACGAGTGCGAACTCTTCTCCGCCAATTCTCGCCAAGGTCATACGTTCATCAGTCATTGATTTTGCTGTTTCAGCCACGGCCACTATCGCTCTATCTCCGACAAGATGACCGTATTGGTCATTAATTGATTTAAAATCATCAATATCAAATACCATTACCGTCAAGCTTCGCTGCAAGTGATTCAAGAGCGCCAATTGTTCAATCAAGTGTCTACGGTTGTAGAGTTTTGTTAGGGAATCCGTTAACGTCATCTCCAGCAATTGCTGGTTGGCAATCGTCAATTGTCTTGTGCGCAGCGCAACCATGCGTTTGAGTGCGAAGATATGATACAGCGTCGCAACCGCCATAACGAAAATCGCAATAGGTAGGAGATAAAGAGGATAGACCGTTTTCACCACACTCCAGCGATTGAGGATCCTTTCTCGATCTGTATCGATAACTTTTTCAAACGCTCGAGAGACATCCAAAATGGAAGCAGAACTATGCAACCCTGCTGCAATCCGAAGGTCTTTACTATATAAATTTATTACAGGAACAAACATGCCTGCTCCCGGCATAGTTGCCATATAAAAGTTAGCAACTTGAAGGTCCGCGACAAAATACAGCACCTTCTTATCGACAGCAGCCTGTATCATCGTGTCGTTATTGATGTACTCTGCGATAGGCGCATTAGGATAATTCGTCTTAATAAACTCAGACTCGTAACTTCCTTTAACGACACCAATTGGCAACGTCATTTCACCAGCTAAAACACTTTTGACATCAATCGAAAGCACGTCTTGATTGACATATAATTTAGTTTGAATGGGCATGATAACTGCGCCAAAATCCAAGTAATCGGCTCTTTCCGATGAGTAAACCAATCCCGCGTGAAAGTCAGCACGCCCCTCTTTTACGGCCTGTAAAGAAGCCTCCCAATCAAGAAGCAGAAACTGAACATCAATTTGGTTGTCCGCCGCATACGCTTTCCAGAAGTCGATCAAAATGCCTTTGGGTTCACCGTCTGGGCTAAGGTAAGAGAATGGCTTCCAAGCTTTGGAGTTAGCAACAATTAAAGAATGAGACTCTGACTTGTGCGCATACGTCATCGGGCAAATAGACAGCCATAGTAGTAACAAAGAAGCACACGCTTTTGTACACTTGCAACCATAAGTACCATAACTCGTCGATGACATACCTACTTCTCACCAGTCTTTTTAAACCATAATCTCGGCTGTTTTGTCTGATCTAAAGATATAGCAGAGCGGTGTCGGACAGGAAGTGGCTCCTATTGATATGAATCTAACTTAGTAGGTTTTAGTACTTATTTGGTACTTTTCAGCGTCTAGTTTTAAGAAGAAAGCTAGCCAGTATAAGGTGAGGTAAGAGTGATTTAACTAACACTAACCCATTGAATTTGAATAGTTTGATAAAAACCAGCTTCAATAAAAAAGCCCTATTCAAAATCCACATCGGGGAGAACTTTGAATAGGGCTCTTTGCCTCTATGCTTCATTTTCCGACTGAAGCTGCCTTTACCTTTTTTCGCTTTTACGACACGTGTTCTGAACAATTGACTGGTGACAACCGCTTTTAACGCATTGTCCTTGATTTCACCTCTGCCGAAATCGGTCTCGTGTTGTAACTCATTCGGCTGAGGACTGGTTTTAGGTTTTGCCATAAATCCTCCTTAATGGTCGAACCAGATTGGACAATAATTATATAAATAAGTCAAATTTATAGATTTAGTTGAATTTTATGCTGAAAAACTTCACATCACCGTCATTTATTTGAAATTTAATCAAAAACATGCTGGTTAAATAGTGACTAAATACAAATATTTGTCCATAAAGCACTAATATATGTTGACTCTTCGTGGAATTAACCTAGACTCAAACACGGCTAGAAAGAAAGTTCTTTGTTTTCACATTTCGTTGGATTACTTGTAACCCGTCGTCCTGTGGTACGCAATAGCAATTTATTTTTCCACGCTATAAGCGCCGTTGAGGCGAAAGATTACATTATTTAGATATTTAGGAAATAGACATGTCTAACACAGCTACTGGCACAGTTAAGTGGTTCAACGAAACTAAAGGCTTCGGTTTCATTCAACAAGAAAACGGTCCTGACGTATTTGCTCACTTCTCTGCAATCACTGGTGACGGCTTCCGTACTCTAGTTGAAGGCCAGAAAGTAGAATTTGTTATCTCTCAAGGTCAAAAAGGCCCTCAAGCAGAGCAAATCAAAGTACTTTAATTCTTAAAGAATTTGATACGATAGCCAGCTTCTAAAGCTGGCTATTTTTTTGTCTATAACTTATTTTTGCCAACAAAAACGATATAAATCCATGGCTCTTAAACCGACTATTTATAAATTTCGTATCGCCATTTCCGATATGAATAACGACTATTACGATTCTAAAAATCTAACTATCGCCCTTCACCCTTCAGAAAAACCTCAACGAATGCTGGCTCGTGTTTTAGCTTACTGCTTAAACGCTCAAAGTAATTTAGAGTTTACGAAAGGGCTTTCTACAATTGAAGAGCCTGATTTATGGCATGTTGGCGATGATCAAAGCATTACTCACTGGATTGAAATTGGCGAACCAGAACCAGAAAGAATCAAGAAAGCCTCTCGCCTAGCAAAGCATGTGAAAGTTTACACTTATAACACTAAAGCGACGGTATGGTGGGATAAAATGTCAGGAAAGTTCTCAATGCTTCCCGTCAATGTAGAAAGCTTTGACTACGACGCTATCGACTTGATTTGTCAGCACCTTGACCGAGGCACTAGCCTTTCTGTTATGATTACCGGCAGCTCTATTTTTGTTGATATCAACGATCAACACGTCGAAGTAACGGTGAAGGAACTAAAAAGCCATGACGTCTCTTAGTGAACTGAGTCAAGAGATGGGATTCAAAGAAATTCCCTTCGTTAAAGAACATAAAGCGGCAAAGCGACGTTGGTTAAAAGAACAGTCACAACTGTTTACAAAAGTTTGTGAGAACAAACCCGCCACGGCGCCTACTCTTCACCTGCTTGGTCTTTTGACTAAGTCGCATATTGAAGCCAGCGCTAACTATGAGCAACACGCGCACTCTGCCCAGCAAATGCAGCAAGTGCTGACTGACTCCTTGGGTGATGAGCACGCGGATAAGTTCACTAACCAGTCCGCAGAAGACCTTATCTTGATAACCCACCTTTGGCTTTATACTCAAGGCTATTTGAATATGGACTTTAGCTTGGCGCACGATCATGCCGAGCAAACTCAGAATACATTGCAACACGAGCTTGTTGTAAAACGCATGGATGTTGATGCATTCAGAACCGAACTGATGCAAAGCTTTTATCTAGGTAGAGAAGCCAGTCCAGCTTCGACTAGCGGCTTTTGGGGCAAGTTAAAACGCTTATTTTCCGCATAAAATACATGGTTTTATCCATTTCAAACAACTGATAGACTTCACGCTCAATGCAACAAGCATCATGATTGCATTTTTAAAGGACAATTACCCAATGAACATCAAGGGATCATTATGAAGTTTATCCGTTGGATTTTAGGCAAGGTTATCTTATTGCTGAACGCCGTGTTCTCACCTCGTGGTGTTAAACGCAGTGCAGAAGAACAACAACGTATTGATGAAAAAGCAAAGCAATACGCACTTTACCAATTTGAAGCTTGCCCTTTTTGCGTAAAAGTCCGCCGTGCAATGAAGCGTCAGTCAGTGAACATTGAGCTACGTGATGCAAAAAATAACCCGACTCATCGAACTGAACTAGAGCAAGGTGGTGGACGAATTAAAGTCCCTTGCCTACGTATCGAAAAAGATGGCGAAACACAGTGGCTATACGAGTCATCTGACATCGTCGCTTACGTTGAAAAAGAATTTGCCTAAGTTCCCCCTATGAACATTGGCGGATGTAAAAGAGGCACCATACAGGTGCCTCTTTTCTATTCAGTCTAGCTGCTCGTTGCTATGCCTAGCCTTTGGGTTCACTCTTCTTGCTCATTCCCAGACGGAAACGCCAGTAAACACATAAGGGCTCAGTGAAAACGACACGACGTAGTTTATCGACCAGCCATCGCCTTACTCATCAACGATCAGCGTTAGCTCTACGCGTCGATTACAAGCTTTGCCACTGGCTGTCGAATTACTGCACTGCGGCACATACTCGCCAAAACCTCTAGAAAATACGCGTTGACGAGGAATACTCGTCGCCAGTAGTTGCTTTTCCACTTCACGAGCTCGCTTTTCTGACAACGTGTCATTAAAGCTGGCAGCTCCTGTGCTATCGGCATGGCCATCGATCACGACATCCACATCCGTTCTTCCTGCTAGATAGTGACCAATGTTTCGAATCCAGTCTTGAGATTGCGCTGATAACTGAGCAGAGCCAGTTTGAAAATGCACTTGCTCTTTCAAACGTATCATTAAGTGACCGCCACTGAGTGTCTCATGAGGAATATTGTGCCTGTTCAGAAACATTTCCAGAGAGGTCACATTTTGCGACTTTTTTACTGATGCCCTCTCAGTATGATACGTGCGAGGTGAAGAAGCCACACTGGAGGCGCTCGGAGAGCCCCACTCAGGATGTCTCAGCTCGGTGTTTGTTTTAGGAGCTGTATCTAAAATGTTCCCGCCAGGAACCATGTCTTGATCAAGGCTACTGCACCCAGTCAGAATGCCGCAAACAATTAAAAACCACTGCTTCATACCATTACCAACGTAGAAAAACTCTTGTCCATTGTGTCGACAAAACACGCCAAATCTTTAGCGCTTTTATCCACCGATTGGTTTGTATATGCAGCGTTCATGCCACTGGAATCAATATCAAGTATCTCTCAAATAAAAAGCGATGCCCAAATACCCCCCTGCAGCCTACACATCAGGAAAAGTCTGTTACCAATCGTCTCACTTTATTGTTACTTAATGGTTTTAGTCACTATCGTTAACCGATAAACTAACGCAAATTTCTTACTTAGAGCATTATTATGTTAAAAACCATATCGAAAGGCTTTGCTGTGATTGCCGCCATGATGGCTTTGTCGGCATGCGATAGCGGCAACACTCAGCCTCAGCAAGGCAAACAATACGAAGTTTTGCCTGTATCTCTTCAAGAATATGATTTGGCGCCATTGACAGAAGCTTTTGCCCTAACTTGCGGCCACTGCCGTTCAATGGAAGAGTTTGTCCCTCAAATCGAATCGCTAACTGAGCAAAGCGTTGAAAAAATGCATGTAACTTTCAATGAAAGTGCACAAGTAAGCGCCATCATCTTCTACACTGCAGTCATGCAGCTAGAGTCGACACCTGACAAAGCATTTATGGCAGATCTTTTTGCTGCCGTACAAATGGGTTCTGATACGACTGCTGAGGAACGTCAAATCGCCGTAGAGAAAGCCTTTGAGTCTCGCAACCTTATCAGCCCTTACCATTTAGATGAAGCACAGCAAAAAACGCTGTTTGAGTACATCACTAAGGCAGAAGCGATCACAACTCGCGGCCAAATTAACTCCGTTCCAGCCTTTATCGTTAATGGAAAATACCAAGTCATTACTGGTGGTCATGACAGCGTCGAAGCCATGGCAGAAACCATTAACTATTTGCTAAAACAACCTAAATAGACAAGGAGCTTACGTGTCTAAATTTTTGTTCCCTCTCATTATTTTCATTCTGGCGGGCTTTTTCATTTACCGTACTTGGACAAACCATAAAGTAGCGGATGAAAACTTTGCGAAAGGCCAAGCATTCTTGCTCGAGAATGCAAAGAAAGAAGGCGTCATTACAACAGAAAGTGGTCTTCAATATATTGTTCTTGAAAAAGGCGAAGGTGAGGTTCACCCAACCGCGACAAGCAAAGTCAAAGTGCACTACCACGGCACGTTGATTGATGGCACTGTGTTTGATAGCTCCGTTAATCGCGGTGAGCCAATTTCGTTTGGTCTTAACCAAGTCATTAAAGGCTGGCAAGAAGGCCTACAATACATGGTCGAAGGTGAAAAAATCCGCCTTTTCGTACCAAGCACGCTCGGTTATGGCAAAAGTGGCTCAGGCCCAATTCCACCAGCAAGTGTTTTGATCTTTGATGTTGAATTGTTAGAGATTCAATAATCTCTAGAAACTTTGCATTAAAGCCCAACTATCAAAACCAAAAACGCCGCGAACCACGCGGCGTTTTCTGTTTAAAGAGAGGCTACAAGCCAATATAGTGATCCGAAAGCAATGCAATGAACAACGCAAAAAGGTGATAGATAGAAAATTTAAACGTCTCCATCGCGGTATTGGGCTCTGGCGCGTATTTTAGCTTCCATGCGTGGTACATAAAGCCAGCGTTAAGTAGTAACGAGGCAAAAAGATAAACTACGCCGACCATTCCAACCAACACCGGCAGCACACAAACCAACGTCAACAATACTGTATACAACAGAATGGAAGTTTTGGTGTACTCGATACCATGTGTCACTGGCAACATTGGAATATCCACCTTACGATAGTCCTCTACGCGATGAATTGCGAGTGCCCAAAAGTGTGGTGGCGTCCAGATAAAAATGATCATCACAAGCAGCCAAGCATTCGCATGCAACTGCCCTGTTACGGCAGTCCAACCGAGAAGAGGCGGCATCGCACCCGCAATACCTGCAATTACGATATTTTGCGGAGTAGCGCGTTTGAGGTACATGGTGTACACCATCGCATAGCCGAGTAAACTCATCAAAGTCAGCCATGCCGTCAGTGGGTTGACCATCGCATATAGAAGTACAAATCCTATGACGCCTAACGCCGTCGCAAAGGTTATCACCGATAACGGCTTAGCTTCACCCGATGGCAACGGACGTTTGTGTGTGCGAGCCATTCTCGCATCAATGCGGCGGTCAATCAGGTGATTAAACGCTGCCGCGGAGCCTGCCATCAAACCAATGCCTGCTAGGCCAACCGCCGCCTGCAACCAAGGAAACTCAGTAACAGGCGCTAAACTCATCCCGACAACGGCCGTCACCAGCATTAATGTGACTACTTTAGGCTTCGTTAACTTCAAATAAACGGAACTTAGTCGCTTTCGATCATTTAACGACAGTGCGATTTCTTTACTCATAGCGAACTCCTTTCGCGGTGTAACTCCAAGCTTTTTTGCCCTGCCACAAATAAAACTGACTCACACAAACAAGACTCAACATAATGGCGGCACCCAAGTTATGTGCCACGGCGACATAAATAGGAAGTTGGAATACAACGTTGCTCACGCCCAACATAATTTGACACGCTAAAGTGAGTAGTAACCATCCTCCAATGCGCTGTGAATGATGGGAATCTTGCCTCATGAGCATAATGCTATAAGCCAATACGACAGTGGCGGTGACAATCGCACCGAGGCGATGCGTAACATGTATGGTCATTCTTGCGGGATACTCTAATACACCAAACTCGTAATTCTCGAATCCGGTTTGCCAGAAAGAAAACGCCTCTTTCCATGAGAGATGACTCATCCAATCTCCCTCACAAATCGGCAATGAGGTGCACATGAGCGCGGCATAGTTTGACGAAGTCCACCCTCCTAGCAGCACCTGCATAAAAACAACCAGAAAAACCAATAATGAGAAGCCTCGCAGCGAGCTGGAAGATGGAGAGAAATAGAGATTATTTTGCGCTTTTAACTGGCAGTAAAAAATCGCCTGCAGAACCAGTAAAGTAAATCCACCAAGCAGATGAAGCATTACGATGACTGGCATTAATTTGAGCGTCACGGTCCACATCCCCAAAAGTGCTTGCCCGACCACCAGTACACTGAGCAGCATCGGAATAGTAGGATTCACGCGCTCAGACCTCATTGATATCACTGTCATGGCAAAAATGACCAAACCCAACGTTCCTGCAAAATAGCGATGAATCATTTCAAGCCATGCTTTCTCATGCTCGACAGCCCGTTCAGGGAAATTAAGATTGGCACGTATTACGTCTTCTTCTTGATGAGGCACACCAAGGTGCCCATAGCAGCCAGGCCAATCAGGGCAACCTAACCCTGCATCAGAAAGGCGAGTATACGCGCCTAACATGATCACCACGAAAGTTAGGAGCAAACTGAATTTAACCAACTGAATTAACTTCATATACGCCCCTTTCTAACCAACTCGTGACAATTTTAAGAGCTTGCGTAAATCCGCCAACATACCTTTGTTGAACGAGACTAAATCTTCATTCGGTTTTGGCGAGTAAGACATCACCAATTGCCCCAGAGGATCAACGATTAACATTTGTCCGGGTTTCACTTTGGCGGTAACCGATTGATTCATTTGCATTGTCGTCATCGATATATCTACGGTACCGGACAACTCTGTCTGCCAAAGCACCGGCACCACACGCTCTTGATATTTTCCTAAAGCGACATGGCTTTGCTGAAGCAGGTAAAGCTGCTGCCTGCATTGTTCTGTGCACTCATTAGGTAAAACATAAGCGAGTTGCCACCTGTGCTCCTTGAGTGGTGACTCTTGACCAAGTAGCTCTAACGTTGTGTATGGTTCAACCAACACACCTCTATTGGTCACACCGCTTTGATACCACCCTTGGGTGAGAATGACCTTAGCGATGACGGCAGGAAGCGCAAACGTACACACCAACGCAATCAACATTAGCCGCCCTTTGGTTACTTTAGATGTCATGCTTCACCTCCATGTGACGCAACTTTCTTTGCCAACGAACAAAAACAATTAAGGTCAATAACAAGAAAACGCCCGCCATCGAAAACCACTGAATCGAATAACCGAAATGCTTGGCGCTGTTGAGCGGCAATGGGTTCCAAGGAAAGTCGTAAGGCCAATTTTTTAGATTGTCTGGCTGCAAGACTGCGGGCATAAGTTCAATATTAAGTAGCTGATTCAGATGCACGATATTAAGGTTCTGCACACGAATGGCATCGCCAACTTCTGGCATTAATTCAGAGCTCAACGGGTTAGCAGATTTTCGGTACAGACGTCCCGAGATAAAGGTCGACACTTCGAGTGTTGTGACGGTTGGTAATATTGAACGATCTGCTATTCCCTCCACAAAACCAAGCTCTAATAATGCATAGGTTCCTGATTCATCACTCATAGAGACAATCTGAAATGCTAAATAGCCCACATTGCCCTGATGCGTTTGGTTATCCAGTAAAATCACGGGAAACGCCTGAGGAACAACATTAGCTTCCACTTTTTTCCCGAGAATGCTGCCTTCTCTCCAATCGTTTTCTTCAAGAACTTCGCCTAAGGCTTGGTACGCACTATCCGCTCGCGCAAGAATGGCTTGTTCCAAAGCCTGTTTCTCTTGCCCTCTTTCAAGCTGCCAAAAACCCAGTTTGACCAAAAGAGAAAACACAACCACAGTTAAACCAGTTGCAACCCAAAACCGTTTCGATAGCCATAATTGTCTTGATAACAACAACGATGAAACCGGAGGTGCTATGTCCACCGTATTTCTATTCAAACTGACGCTTGTCCTTTTGCTGCTTTTCATTATCTTCAACCTCGCAAAAGCGCTTATCGAAATGGTTCGTGAAGACCCAGATAATCCCGAAAAAAGAGACAAACCTATGAGTCATTACTTAGGCCGTCGAGTCATGTTCTCCGCTTTAGTAGTTATCCTTCTACTTATTGCGCTAAGTTCAGGCTGGTTGGCTCCGAATCCCCGTCCTTACTAATCGCCCAATGCACCTACAGCACGTACACAAACACAAACAGACATAACCAAACCACATCCACAAAGTGCCAATACCAACTACCTGCTTGGAAGGCAAAATGGTTCTTTGGTGAAAAATGATCTTTAGCGATTCGGAGCAATAATACGATTAAGAAAATCGTCCCAAGACAAACGTGCAAACCGTGAAAACCAGTCAGCATAAAGAAGGTGTTTCCGTAGATACCAGATTGCAACGTGAGCCCCATTTCTTGATAAGCATGAGCATACTCGACCGCTTGGTAATATAGGAAAAAGCCCGCAAGCACGATGGTGATTTCCAACCAAACAATCAGTGCCGTTCTTTTGTCTTTTTCAAGGCTTATGTGCGCCATATGCAGTGTAATCGACGACAATAACAGCAAAATAGTATTAGTAAGGGGAATGCCCTGCCACGGCATAGCTTGCGTTGTTTCTCCACCCGGAGTCAGTGTGAGTGGCCACATAGCTTCGAAGGTTGGCCACAAAACCTCGTTGGTCATGAAGTTGTTATCTGCCCCACCTAACCAAGGCACAGAAATCATCCTGGCGTAAAATAACGCACCAAAAAAGGCACCAAAAAACATCACTTCAGAGAAGATGAACCAGCTCATCCCTTGGCGAAAAGAACGAGTAATTTGCGAGCTGTACTTTCCACTCAGTGACTCAGTAATCACATTACTAAACCAGCCCGCCAACATGTAAAGCAAGAACAGAAAACCTACCGCTAGCACAATGCTACCAATGGTTCCCACAGCCCCTTCGCTTTGTGTCCCCTGAACGGTCATTCCTGCACCAACGGCAACTAAGAATAGAGCAAACGCACCGATGATCGGCCAGCTACTTTGAGCGGGAACATAATATGTTCCTGGCTTGTTACTCATAATTTCTCTCCTTACTGACCAGCCTTGGTCTGCATCTCTCTCCTTGAGTGGCTAAGAACCTGTAGGAGGGGGAAGTTTATAGAGTGTGTATGACAGCGTTAACGTGTGTATCGACTCCGGTAAGTCCGGTTCGATATAAAAAATCAACGGCATTTGAGCATGTTGTTTGCCATCCAAAGGCTGTTGGTTAAAACAAAAGCACTCAATCTTATTGAAATAAACGGCACCATTCCCGGGAGAAACAGAGGGAACGGCTTGCCCTACCAACTTCTGCCCGCTTTCATTAAATGCAAGGTATTCGGTTTGCACGACTTCGCCGGGATGAACGTCCATCGAAATCACTTTGGGTTTAAACTCCCAAGGCATATCGGGGCTTACATGCGCCATAAACTCCACGCGAATGGTTCGGCTCATATCTGGCTGCATACCAGTTGGTTGAATGGCGGCCACTTCACTTGTTTTTCCATTGATACCCAGTGCGTCGCACATTACGTCATACAATGGGACAAGTGCGTAGCCAAACCCGAACATCAAAAGGGTCGCTAAAAGCAACTTCACTGTGAGCTTTTTGTTTGATGGATTCGGTTTCATCTCACTCACCCTATTCGTTTCTAATCAACTTTAGGCGGCGTAGTAAACGTATGATGGGGCGCCGGGCTTGGCACTGTCCATTCTAAGCCCTCCGCACGTTCCCACGGTTTTGCAGCGGCCTTTTCACCGCTACGAATACACTTAATCACCACCCACAAAAAGATCAATTGTGACAACCCAAACGCAAATCCACCAATGGAGACGATTTGATTGACATCAGCAAACTGAATAGCGTAATCCGGGATACGTCTTGGCATACCCGCTAAACCTAGAAAGTGCATCGGGAAAAACAAAACATTAACTGAAATAATCGAGCACCAGAAATGCCACAAACTCAGCTTGTGGTCGTACATATTGCCTGTCCACTTAGGTAGCCAATAGTACGCAGCCGCCATAATCGAGAATACAGCACCAGATACCAACACATAGTGGAAATGCGCAACCACGAAGTAAGTGTCATGATATTGGAAATCCGCCGGCACAATCGCCAGCATCAACCCTGAGAAACCGCCAATCGTAAAGAGCACAATAAAGGCAATTGCAAACAACATTGGCGTTTCAAATGTCAGAGCCCCACGCCACATGGTGGCGACCCAGTTAAAGACTTTCACCCCTGTTGGTACCGCAATCAGCATGGTGCAATACATAAAGAAAAGCTCTGCAAAAACTGGCATCCCCGTTGTAAACATGTGATGCGCCCACACAAGAAAAGACAGCAACGCAATGCTGCACGTCGCGTAAACCATCGAATGATAACCAAACAGCTTCTTGCCACTGAAAGCAGGAAGGATGGCAGAAATGATGCCAAACGACGGTAAAATCATGATGTACACTTCTGGGTGACCAAAGAACCAAAAGATGTGTTGGAACATCACCGGGTCGCCGCCACCAGCTGCATCAAAGAAGCTAGTCCCGAAATATTTGTCAGTAAGAACCATCGTCACCGCACCCGCTAATACCGGCATAACCGCGATCAATAAGAAAGCGGTGATTAACCAAGTCCAAACAAACATTGGTAACTTGAACCAAGTCATTCCCGGAGCTCGCATATTTACTATCGTCACGATAACGTTGATCGCGCCCATGATGGAGCTGATACCCATGATGTGAACAGAGAATACAAACAGCGCGGTGCTATCTGGGCCATAAGTCGTGGACAGCGGAGCATAGAACGTCCAGCCAAAATCGGGGCCGCCGCCAGGTAAAAACAACGAGCTCAATAAAATAAGAAATGCAAAAGGTAGAATCCAAAAGCTCAAGTTGTTCATGCGAGGTAGCGCCATATCTGGAGCACCGATCATCATTGGAATCATCCAGTTAGCAAGGCCCGTAAATGCTGGCATCACAGCACCAAACACCATCACCAAACCGTGTACCGTAGTCATTTGATTAAAAAACTGTGGATCAACCAGCTGAAGTCCAGGCTGGAATAGTTCGGCACGAATGACCATCGCCATCGCACCACCAGTCAGAAACATCGCGAAACTAAACCAAAGGTACAGGGTGCCAATGTCTTTATGGTTTGTGGAATACAGCCAACGAGCAATACCTTGGGGAGCATGATGATCGTGGCCATCATCAATCGCAATGGTACTGTTTGCACTGGCTTCCGCTGGAGCAGACTTCACTGCCTTATCTATTGGCTTACTCATATTTCCTCCTTAGCACTGCCTTGTGCCTTAAAGGCATTCACATCGGATGCTTGCACCCTATCACCAGTGTCGTTGCCCCATGCATTTCGCTGATATGTAATGACAGCGGCAATTTCTTTGTCACTTAACTGGTTCGAAAAAGACTGCATTGCAGTGCCCGGACGGCCATTCACAATCACATCAATGTGCTCTGAAATTGGGCCTGTTGCGATAGGGCTGCCCTTAATCGCGGGAAATGCACCCGGAATCCCCTCACCATTAGCCTGATGGCACACAGCACAACGCGCCGTGTATATCGATTCGCCCTGCGACATCAACTCATCCATGGTTAAGTCTTGAGAGAGCGCCTCTTGTGCCGCCGCTTTTTGAAGTGCGATTTCTTCCTTCTTACTCGCTAACCATTCATCAAACTTTTCTTCTTCCATCGCATGCACCACCACCGGCATGAACCCGTGAGCACGACCACATAGCTCCGCACATTGACCGCGATATACGCCTGGCTCATCAATTCTTGTCCATGCTTCATTAATAAAACCAGGGATGGTGTCTTTCTTGACAGCAAAATCCGGCACCCACCATGAGTGAATGACATCATCAGAAGTCATCAAAAAACGCACTTTGCGATTCACAGGCAACACCAAAGGGTTGTCTACTTCCAATAGATAATGCGCGCCTTTTGTCTCGATACCATCAATTTGCTTTTGGCTGGTGGCAAGCAAACTGAAGAACTCAACATCTTCACCAAAATAGCTGTAATGCCATTTCCATTGCGAGCCTGTGATCTTGACCGTGATATCTGATTGGCTTGTGTCTTCCATTGCGACTAAAGTTTTCGTTGCGGGAATCGCCATGGCGACAAGAATGATGATAGGTATGACTGTCCAAATAATTTCCACTTTTGTACTTTCGTGGAAATGTGCGGCAACTGCTCCTTTTGACTTGCGATGACGAAAGATGGAATAGAACATGACACCAAATACAATCAAAGCAATTACGCAGCAGATATAGAAAATCAGCATATGTAATTCATACACTTGCCCACTTATCGCTGTGACCCCTTTGGTCATGTTGTAGTCACTTTCCTTTGACCAACTGAAAGAGGAGAATGTGATTAAAATCACATTCAGTGATAAGGCTAGAGTAGTCGTTAATCTTTTCAAAAGATCTCTCCTCTGCTCAGCCGCTACGCTTGCGCGAGCTTCCTTGCGTCCCGATGCAAATATCGAACAACTTTACGAAAAATCACAAAAACTACGATTTCGACACGGTTTGTTATATTTATGTTAAAAGGCTAGTTATAGTTCCAAGGTTCTTCAAGAAATTAAATATGATTAAATTTTGTTCGGATAAGAAAAATTAATTCGGTTTATCGATTGCCCTCTTTGAAATGTAATTGAGAACCATTTACATTAATTTAAAAGAAAACATTGAGATACTTACAAAACGAAGTGTCCAAGAAAGTAGGCGCCCCCTACTAAGGAATGATTGATATGACAGCACTAATTACTCAATGGCTAGAACGAGACCCTGATCCTAAGACTCGCGAAGAGCTACAACACCTCGTCGATACAAATAATGAACAAGAGCTTACTGATCGCTTTGGATCGCGCCTTGCCTTTGGTACAGCAGGGTTACGCGGCAAAGTGGGCGCAGGTCCAAACCGAATGAACCGTTTGGTGATTCAAGAGACAGCCACTGGCCTAGGAAACTATTTGCTAGAGCAAGTCAAAGATGCCGCAAGTCGTGGTGTCGTTATTGGCTACGACGGTCGTCCTGATTCGAAACAATTCGCGCATGATACCGCTTCCGTACTGACTGCCCTTGGCATCAAGGTTTACCTAACGTATGACGTTGCAGCAACCCCAATTGTTGCATTTGGTGTCCGTACATTGAATGCTGCAGCCGCTGTTGTTGTTACCGCTAGCCACAATCCACCAGAGTACAATGGCTTTAAAGTATATTGGGAGAATGGCGCACAAATCATTCCTCCACACGACTCTGGAATCGCAGCGAAAATTGATGACGCAACAACGAAGCCATTACCTTTAATGTCTCTCGATGATGCAAAACAGCACGGTTTGTTAGTTTGGTTGGAAGACGACTACTACCAAACTTACCGTAAGACAATGAACGAAAACGCGCTGCTTACTCCTGACAACAATACCGATATATCTATTGCTTACACCGCAATGCATGGCGTTGGGGCGAATATGGCGGAAACGCTCCTCGCAGACGCTGGCTTCAAAAAAGTGGCAAGTGTTAAGGAACAGCGCGAACCTGATGGTAGCTTCCCAACCGTCAACTTCCCAAACCCTGAAGAAGCGGGAGCAATGGATATGGTGATGGCGTTAGGTAAGTCCGTAGATGCTGATATCGCTTGTGCCAACGATCCAGATGCCGACCGTTTTGCAGTGGCGGTCAAACACCCAGATGGCGAGTATCAAATGCTAACCGGCGACCAAGTGGGTTCACTGTTTGGCGATTACTTGCTAGAACAGCAACCTAACGCTCTGGTTGGCAACACCATCGTATCGTCGAGAATGCTGAGTAGCATTGCCAAAGCCCATGGCGCCCAATACTACCAAACGTTAACAGGCTTCAAATGGCTTACTAACGTTGCCATGGAGCAAGAGACTGAAGCCAATCCATTCTTGTTTGCTTATGAAGAAGCGCTCGGTTATACCGTGGGTAACAAGGTGTGGGATAAAGATGGTTTATCTGCAATCGTCGCATTTGCCCAGCTAACAGGTAAACTTAAAGCTCAAGGCAAAACACTATGGGATAAACTGGAAGAACTGTACCGCGAGCACGGTTTCTACTTTAACGCGCAGCGCAGTATCGCTCTCGACCCGAACTCTCCACCAATCGGTGACAAGCTCCGTGCAAACCCACCAACAGAGATTGCTGGTAAAAAAGTCGCAGTAACTGAAGATCTAAAAACATCAGTTCGCATGTTTGATGACGGCTCAGAAGAATCCATTGACTTACCAGCAAGTGACGTATTGATTTATCACCTAGAAGATCAGTCTCGTGTGATTGTTCGCCCTTCGGGTACTGAGCCAAAACTAAAATGTTACTACGAAGTCATCAACCTTTTCCCTGCGGATATGAGCTATGCACAAGCACAGCAAGCAGCAGAGGCGAAGATGAACGAACTTATCGACGCGCATCAGACAAGTTTGTAAGTCAAAGAGAAGCAGAGACATCTGATACGATAAGAGGCGCAAATTCGCGCCTCTTTTTTTGATTTTGACTAGAACAAGTCAAGCTAACCAGTGCTTTTCCCTAGCTTACAATTTCCTTTTGTAGAAAGTACTTGTGGATGCCCTCTGCAGGATAGCCTGAGTACTGCCCTACTTTTTCAAAACCCAATTTGAGATAGAATTCGAGAGCTTGGAAGCTGTAGGTATCCAAATAAACATGGGTAACCCCGTGAGGCTTTACTTTTTCTTCTAACATTGACATTAACTGGCTCCCGAGACCAGATGTCCGACTTTCAGCATCTACCCACAAAAACTCAACAAACACCGTGTTTTTAAACATTTCGCCAGTCAAGCCACCCATGATCTTGCCATTCTCATCTTTTGCGAAACAACCTACAGCATGCACTTCCCCTTCAGGTAAATGCAGTCGGTTATAAGATCGAATACCTTCACGAACAAAATCAAGGTCTGTTTGATCTGGATTTAAACAAAATTCAAGCTTCATACATCCTCTCCTTAGGAAACACCAATATCCTAAAACAAAAAGCCAGCAATTGCTGGCTTTCTGGTGGAATATGATAACTTTACAAGGCGAAACTGCTCAGCATCCACAACGCTAGAATAACGAACACTAAACCCATTAATTTATGTTGATACGTGCGGAATTTTTCGTTCTCGAGCAGCCCCTTACCCAATGTGCCTGCCAGCGCAACAAGCAATAAATTGAATGATAAGCCAAGGACGTTTAACAATAACCCTAGTGCTAGCATCTGCTCACCAGAAGACGCTGTGATATTGCTTGAGACAAACTGCGGCAAAAACATCACAAAAAATACCAACGCTTTAGGGTTAAGCAAATTACTCATCAAAGCACGTTGATAATAAGTTGACGCCATTTTGTTTTGACCATCAAGCTCTGGAGCCGAAGATGCCTCAGCTCGTAAGCAGTCCCAGCCCATTTTTAGCAAGTAAGCGCCACCTAATAGATGAAGGACTTTAAGGGCGATTGGGCTCATTGCGATCAAGGTTGATACTCCCATTGCAGCAAGCAAAGTAAGAATAACACCAGACGTCGCATTGCCTAAGCTAGCAAACAGACCGACCTTCTTACCGTAACTCATACTAGAGCTCGCGATAAGCAACATATCGGGCCCTGGTAACAGCAACAAAGCCACTACTGCGGTGAGATAAACAGGAAGTACAGATAAATCAATCATGATGGAACCGCTTTTTCTACAACAAAGCGGCGAATGTTATACCAACAAAATAACAACAGCCAGCCCAAAATCACCAAGATGATTAAGAAAATAAAAATCATAGTTTGCCAGGGTGCAAAATAGCAATCAATTCGCCTGTTTATCAAAATCGAATAGCAATTTTGTACAAAAATAAGCACGATGGATCCGTTACACTTTTAAAATGATTTTCTTGAGCAGACCGGATAGAGATGAAAGAAAAGAATAAGGAAATCGCTACCTTCAAGATAGCTCAAGAGCTCGGTGGTTTAGAACTGCTCGATGCAAAGTACGAGAAGCAGAATTTCTCACGCCATAGTCACGAGGGTTACACTATTGGCGTCATCGAGAAGGGAGCACAGCAGTTCTTTCGAACAGGCGGAAATCATATCGCGCCACAGGACAGCATCATCCTTGTTAATGCCGATGAAGTACACAACGGGCATTCAGCCTCGGAAGGTGGTTGGGAATACAAAGCAATGTACCCCGTACCAGAGCAGTTTCAGACCTTGGGGCAAGAGCTTGGTTCACCAAATGTAGCGCTGCCCTATTTCCCTCAACCTGTGGTTTATGATCCTGAACTGGCGAATCAGTTGCGATTGGTGTTTGAAACGCTAGAAAAATCAGACAACCGACTACTACGAGAAACTTTGATTTACGGCACGTTGATCAAACTAGCCAGCAAACACAGCACCCACCGGGCACCACTCAAAGAGTCAACCAGAGCTCAGCGACAAATACAGCTGGTCAAAGAGTTTTTGGAAGACTTCCCGCAAACGGACGTCTCGCTAGAAGAGCTCGCAAAACTGGCTGGATTAAGCCCTTTTCATTTGCTAAGAGAGTTTCAAAAACAGTTTGGCTTCCCTCCCCATGCTTATCAAATTCAGCAACGTTTACGAATGGCGAAGAAGCTACTAAAAATGGGACAAAAAATTTCAGACGTGGCACAAGAATGTGGCTTCCATGATCAAAGCCATCTGCATCGACACTTTAAAAAAGCCATGGGCGTCACGCCCGGCCAATACGTCCGTCACAGCTAAAGCAGCAATATTGTACAAGGCCGTTATGCTACTACCGAGCTATCTTGGTAGTCTGATTTAGGAATAAATAAGAAGAAACTATGGACCACACTTTGCCGTTACAAGAAGAATCAAAAGCTGCGTTATTTTGGCAAGGCACACTCGCGATGATGCCACTGAGTATCGCGGTGTTACCTTGGGGTTTGCTCGCAGGCTCATTCGCGATTGATACTGGGCTTCACCCTTTGGAAGGACAAGCACTATCCGCCATTCTATTCGCCGGTTCCGCACAGCTCGTCGCGATGGGGATGATTAAATCGGGGGCAGGTCTAGTAACCATGTTACTAACAACGTTTTTTATCACCTCTCGACACTTCCTCTACAGTGTATCGATGCGCAGTAAAATTGCACCACTTCCTCTAAAATGGCGGTTATCACTCGGATTCTTACTCACTGATGAGCTGTTTGCGATTGTAGGTCATCATTCCGATAAACAATTTAATCGCTGGTATGCGCTTGGGGCTGGTTTGAGTTTTTACCTGTTTTGGAATATCGCGACATTGACGGGCATTATTGCGGGAAGCTTGATCCCTGAACTGAACGAAATGGGATTGGAATTTGCTGTGGCCGCGACTTTTATCGCAATTGTAGTTCCGACTATTAAAAATATGGCGGTGCTCGCGAGTGTTGTCGTGGCATTAGTGAGCTCGGTCGCCCTAACCTATTACCAAGTGGAAGGAAGTTTGATGATTTCGAGCATTTTAGCCATGCTTACAGGCTACTTTGTGGAACAAGTACAGGAGAAGCACTAATGATCATGTTGTCTATTTTACTGATGACGGGACTTGTTTTCACCAGCCGCTACTTGTTTTTAGAACCCAAGCTACCACTGCGATTAGGGACACGTACACAAAAAGTGCTCAACTACGCCAGCCCTGCGGTACTCACTGCGATCTGGGCGCCTATCGTTTTCATTCCCGATGGAGCACTCAGCGTGAGTGTGCACAACCCATTTTTATTGGCTGCCTTGCTGGCTGCGTTAATCGCGTACTTTACTAAAAATGTTCTTTTAACGACGGTGATCAGCATGGTGGTATTTCTCGTTCTGCGAATTTGGCTTTAATTCGCCACCCACTCAATCTCCAACAAGGTGACATCACCACACTTTAATCGTCCAAGGAAGATGTCACCTTTATGCACCTCACCAACTCCTTTTGGTGTGCCGGTCATTACCACATCGCCATCTTGAAGTGTTGTGTAACTCGTTAATTCATCCAAAATGGTTAGCGGCGGATAGAGCATCTGGTTAACGTGACCTTTTTGTACACGAACGCAGTTAATCAAGAGCTCTAGGTTAAGATCATTAATATCAATGTTATCCAAAGAGACAAATCGACTAAACACTGCGGAGCCATCAAACGCTTTAGCACGCTCCCAGGGCAACCCTTGTTGTTTAAGTGAAGACTGCAAACCGCGCTTGGTCAGATCCAATCCCAAACCGACCGCTGAATAACGTCCATCTTTGATCAGAAAACAGATTTCAGCCTCGTAATGAAGAGGCTCTTGATGAAATGAACGCAGAGTCGTCGATACGGAAGTCGCGGGTTTATTAAATACCACCATTTGCTCAGGTATCGCATTATCAAGCTCATGAATATGTTCAACGTAATTTCGCCCAACACAAAGCACTTTACCCACTTCTACTTTCTTTTCTTCAACTTGAATAACGCTCATCGCTCTTCCCTGCAAAACAAAAACCTCATCATAATCTAACCTATTGACTTAACGACACTAAATCCCATCCTCTAGTGTGAAAAATAAGACATTCACCCCGTTTTGAGTTTTGTATCATCTAATTGAAACATCAAGGTATTTGCAAAACAAATAGACAAAAAAGCCAGCACGAGGCTGGCTTTAAATCAATAAGGGTGAATGATTGTTCTCGCTAAATCCTATTATAGGTAGTAACGAGCACCTATCGCCCATTTGTCATCAGTTTCACGACCATGGTCATCATTTAGGTCAAACTGGTAACCCGCGTAACCAACAAATTTAGGCGTGAAGTTGTACTCTGCCTGCAGTGCCATTTCCTCACGAGCGGTTTCTGTTTTAGAGTTTTTGAACTCTTTACCTTCAACCATCTCGTAGTTAACGCTCAAGTTTAAGCTGTTCGCTAGAGCGTATGCGATGATCGCTTCGTACGTATCACTTTCCGCTAAACGGTCGCCATTTACACTGAAGTTCATATTTTCATTTGAACCATATACCGCGGCAAGGAACAGACCTTGGCCGTAAGCGCCGTAAGATGCAGACACAACATGTGATTCCGCGGTGTGTTTACCTGTGTAAGCAGGGTGTTGGAAGTCACCACCGTTGTATGAGTAGCCAATTTTCGCGCCCATGATTGCGTAAGAAAGCGCAACTTGCATGCGGTCATCGTATTTAAGACCACCAGTGATAGTACCTGCGTCGTTACGCGTGTAATCATCATTTGCGCCTTGCCATCCAAGACCAACGTTAATCGAACCAGCTTCGCCTAAATCAAAGCCATTGCGATAAGACAGCATTTTATCCGCACGACCTGTGCCTAGGTTTCCGTGATCGTCGTAAATGAAGTCATTCGCAAACGCAATTGGCATATCCGCGATGCCTGCTACATCATAGTAAGGTGACCATTGCGTACCACCTACTGCACGACCGTAAACCTCATGTGTTAAACCTAAGTAACCTAGACGAGTTTTAAACGACTCTTCACCGCCATCTAAGTAGTTTAGAGCCCATTCACCACGTGCGTCTGCGGTGAAGCCATTGCCTAAATCTTGTGTCGCAGAGATATTGATACGAGGAGAGTTAGTACCAACATCCGTGTCACCTTGCTCTGAACCATTTAAGTTAACAGAAACGTGGCCGCCCATCGAAAATGTTGTGCCATCGTTATTATAAAGTTCCACTGCCACTGCTTGAGTGCCGAAAGTTGCTGCTGCGATTGCCGCTGCTAATAATTTTTTATTCATTTCTAAATCCATTACTTATTAGTTGGTTAGTCAGTTTTAGACCCAGCTCTGATTCACTTTCGTAAAACGAAATGATGAACACAGAAAGGAATACAAAGGCCCTCTGGGGCATCTTTTCCGCCAGAGTGGATTTACCTTTGTGTAACAACTGCCGACACTTTATTTGATTAGTTCCTGATAGCCGAGTGAAAAATTCTCAGCAAAAAACTAAAAAAGCAAACGTTTACTTATCCAAAAAAATCCAGCCTCAAAAACCTTACAAAAAGAAATGCTTTAACGAGATAGAGCTCACAAATACTTGATGATCCCCAACTTTTGAAAATAACTTTCCCGTCAAAATGAAATATTTATTTACATTTGGGAACAAAAATAGGTTCAGGAACTTTTTGAAAAAAGCACGGTCTCCAATAGAAGGCAGAAAAACCTCAAAAAAGCTAAAACCTTTCTTTTTATAAGAGATATAAGAAGGGACACTTATTCTCGCCAGCAATAAAAGTGCAATCAAATCATAACTTAACAGAAATCTATCTTTCATTTTCAGCGTTTACCTTAGCGTCATCAACACATCGGGCAAGAAAGCCCATCGATTACAACTAGGGTAATAAGAAAATGAAAAAGGCAGCACTAACTACTGCAATTCTTACAGCATTGGTATCAGCACCATCATTCGCAGCAACAGTATACAAAAACGACGGTACTGAATTAAAAGTTGGCGGCCGCGTTGAGTTCCGTGGTGACTTCATCGGTTCAGGTGGTGCTGAAGTTGAAGGCTCAATGGAAGATAAAAGCCGCGCTCGTCTTAATCTAAAAGGTAAAACGGACATCGGCAATGGCCTTTCTGCATTCGGTGTTTACGAAGCCGAGCAAAAAACGGGCAAGAGTGAATTCAAAAACCGCTACATGTATGCAGGTGTCGACTCTGATATCGGTGCTTTCTCTGTAGGTCGTCAAGACATGGCTGCAGTCATCATCTCTGACATGACGGATATCACTGAGTTCTCTGGTGTTCAGCAAGTTATCGATTCCTCTTCTGATAAGCAAGACAGCGTTTTCGCATACCGTGGTGCGTTTGATGCACTACAACTACAAGCAACCTACCAAGCAAACTCTAGTGATAACGAAGATAAATACGGCATCTCTGGAATGTACTCACTGCCAATGGGCCTAGACCTCGGTCTTGCATATTCTGGTGGCGACGTAGATAAAGACAACTCTGAAGATCAAGTTCTAGGTGGTATCGCTTACTCGATGGATAACCTATACCTAGCAGGTACTTATTCTCAAGGGTCCCTGACTGACGCTGAAGACTTTACGGCTTACGAGCTAGTCGCAAGTTACAAAGTAGCGAGCAAAGTGACACTTGCTGCGCTATACACAGCTCAAGAGAATGATCCAGACAACGGTTCAAAGTACGACACTGTTGAAGGTATCGAGCTTGTTGGTTACTACAAACTAAACAGCAACTTCCGTACTTACCTCTCTTACTACATCAACCAACTTGATGAAGCAAAAGATGCAACAACAGGTCTAGTAACAGAAGGCGAAGATACACTACGCCTAGGCGTACGTTACGATTTCTAATTCACTCTTGTCCTAAGAGCGAGTCCAATTGGCCAGCATGCTTGCTGGCCATTTTTTTGTGTAACCCAAGATAACTCGATAAATTTTCACACTATCCAAACGTCGCTCAGCAATGAAAAACGAGCGTAGTGACTCCTGCCTCTGCCCTCTTTTAATGCGATTTGTCACTAAGTTAGTGCATTTCTCCTAATAGCCAACCGAACTAAAATAAAAAGACAATTAAAATCAAATAGATAAAAATTGGCACGCGTTCTGCAATATTATTTATGCAAATGCATGGCAGCGTTTGTGCTTCTCGTTCTTTGTACCTGTTATAACAGGCACGTCCTTTGAATTGGTAATGTCGCCTCCCTCTGGGAGGCATTTTTTTATTGGCGCGAAAAACAATAGGACGTATGATCCCGCCACCTCTATCAAACTGGAATTTTTCAATTGAATCATCATCCTGTTCAAGGTGCGTCCTGGATGCTAACAGCTGGCTTGGCATTCGCCATAGTGAACAGCTTCGCCCAAATTGCTAGCATCAACTTTGGTGTCTCTTCCACCACATTCGCATTATTCCAATACGCTATTGCCTTATTTGTCATTCTGCCCTATCTGCGTACACTTGGAATTAGACGCTCACTAAGAACCCAACACTTTGGTTGGCATGCCTTCCGTATTTTTCTCTCTGTTATCGGGATTCAGCTTTGGCTTTGGGCACTCGCTTATCCAGTTCCTATTTGGCAAGGCATTGCGCTGCTGATGACCTCTCCGTTATTTGCAACGGTTGGATCTGGCTTGTTACTCAAAGAGAAGGTAGGTACTGCACGCTGGTTAGCAACATTAACAGGGTTTGTTGGTGCTATGATCATTCTTGAGCCGTGGGCAGATTCATTTACATGGGCGACCCTGCTTCCTGTTGGCGCCGCATTTTTCTGGGCAGCGTATTCTCTGATGGTAAAGAAAATGTCGGTCAACGATCCGCCCTCAACCATGGTTGTCTATTTATTACTGCTGATAACGCCGTTTAATATCTTATTGGCAATACCGACATTTACAATGCCAAATACCTGGACGATATGGGGCGTACTTTTAGCCGCAGGCGCGCTTACAGCACTCGCTCAATGGGCTATCGTTAAAGCATATGCAGTAGCAGACGCCTCGTTTGTGCAACCATTTGATCACGCAAAGCTGCCTTTGAATGTCGTTGCTGGCTGGTTGGTGTTTGGCTGGGTACCACCTGGTCGTTTATGGCTAGGCGCCGCGATTATTATTGCCTCCATTGCGTTTATTACGCACTGGGAAGCGAAAAAGACAAAGCTAGTTGAAAGAAAAGTCTAATTTCGAGGTTCTATATTTTCAGGAAAGGAAATGAGGAACACCATATGAGTCAACCAATCAAAATTACACTGTACCGCTGGGCTGGTAGTTGGGGTCCATTCAAAGTCAATATTCCTTGTGGTGAATGTACGTTAACTAAAGATATTTTGACGGATACTTTTAAAAACGAACTCGCTGATGTCCCCGTTGAACTGGAAGTAAAAGATTGGTTATCACATTGGTGGGAACCATTAAAAGCAGGGGCCTGGCATGCACCGATTCTTCTTGTCGAAGGAAAAGTGGTCAGCCAAGGAGAAGCGCTAAACCGGGGCGTGCTTGTGCAATCAGTTATCGCTGAATGGGTCAAACGCGATGAGCTAAAAGGCAACATTGTTTATGGTAAAGCCACCTGCCCTTACTGTGTCAAAGCGAAACAACTACTTGACGATGCTGGTGTTCAATACGAGTATCATGACGTGGTTAAAGACAGCGCTGCTTTGTATCGCATGATCCCCGAAGTAAAGGCCATCATTGGAGAAAAAACGCCGGTAACAGTGCCGCAGATCTGGTTGGATGGAAAGTATGTTGGAGGCGCTGACGATTTAGAAAAGTGGTTAGCAGCAAAGGGGCTAGATAAAGTGCCTAATAATGTCGTGGAGATACCAAGCCAATCCGCTTAGCGTTTGATTCAAATGCCATCCGTCTTTGAGTAGTGGTTTACCAATGTTGTTCAATATGTAGGCTGCCACTAAAAACAAGACAGATAAAAGCAAAAAGCCCTGATTCTTCAATCAGGGCTTTTTAAATTATTTCGCCAGTTTTTTCATAACACGAGCAAAAACAGAAGCTTTTTTCTTCTTCGCTTTACCGTAAAGCGCTTTGTGCATCGCGTCTTTTGCAATCATCTGGCCAATATAAGCACCACCAAGTTCGTTACCCATGACCTTCTCCTGAATGTATTGACTTAACTATGTTGTAATTTTACACCACAATTAGATAAAAACAAGACTAGCGTCACATTTATTTTGTAATTAACTTTCAGGTTAGTTCTGATTACTTTTTCGAAACGGGCGCCTATCGCTTAGGTTGCTGGTATGTTTTACCCGCTGCGACGTACGTATCTTTCTGTTTGATTTCAAAGAATGTTTCAAAGAACCACGCAGCAAATTTGATCAAGTGATCGCCTTCATTCATGACGTGCTCTACGTATTCTTGCTCTTCTCCGGACTCATCTTCTTGAGTGGTAATATGGTAAATACGTTTCTCACCATCAACTTCTGCAAGGCCAAACTGACCCGTTAGGGATTGCGCCGCTTGTGCAACTTCTTCTTCCTCACACGCCTTCAAGACTTCGAGTGCCTTTGGCATGCTTTCTTGCTGAGTAATTTCTTTTACCAGTGTTTCAAATTCGTTTTGTTGCATTCTTTCACCTAACGATTAGAGATCGGATAGTCATTTGGGCAGAAATGTATCCCCAAGCTTGAGAGGAGCATCAGACATTGCCCTCTTCCTCTCAAACTGAGTCATTCAATATACACAATGATCCTGACTTAATTTAGCAGCGCATTTTAGAAAGCTGCCTCTTTCGTTGCAAGTATATTCAGGTGGAAGTTTCTGCTTGAATCGTCCCTTTGGGTACTTTACGAAATTGACTCAATGCAAGCACACAGCAAGAAAGTAACGCAATAAACAAATAAAACACCCCAAGCTGGTTTTGATTCGTGACCCAAGAATCTACCAAGTATCCGCCAAACAACCCGGCTAAACACATTTGAATTGATCCAGATAGCGCAGAAACCGCTCCGGCCTGTTGCTTATGTGGCGACAGCAACAAACTAATTGATACCGGAAACGACATGCCTTGGGCAAAACTTAAACACGTAAATGCCACTAGTAATGAAAATACACTGAAGGGTGTAACCAACAACATGAAGCCAGCAATAGCAACAATCGCGAAACTCATCAGCAAGATTTGCTGAGCTTTGTAACGAGCGTTGATCAAATTAAGCACCAAGCTACCCGTCAGCAAACCAACTGACGGTATGATCATCAAAGAACCGTAATCTGCCGCCGTTAAGCCTAACTCTTGTTGCATTAAAAATGGATACAAGGAGAGCGTAACCAGAGCCGATAAATAACTAAGCCAGTTGTAGCTCGCACTACCAATCACTTGTGTATTCGTTAACAGAAGCAAATAGTTCGCGCTGACTTGGCCTACTTTAAATTTTCGCTTCGGGTAAGGCAGCGTTTCTGGCAACACCAATAAACCAAGTGTAAAAATTGCCATTAAGTAAATCAGCACAAACACGAAGACAGCATGCCAACTCAGGTGAAAAGCAATCCAGCCACCAAACAGTGGAGCAATAATTGGCATCACAGAAGCAGTTACTGAAATATAAGATAGCGCTTTGGTTAATTGCATACCGTCATAACTGTCACGCAATACGGAGCGACCAAGCACCGAGGCACTGCCCGCTCCCAAACCTTGAAGTAACCGCCCCGCTTCAAGAGCGATAATGTTGTCCGAAAACGCGATACACATAACCGTACCAACTAGGTACACACTTTGGCCCAGAATAAACACTGGTCGACGACCAATCGCATCAGACAATGGGCCATAAAACAGCTGAGAGATACCGAAACCAACGAGAAATAGTGTGACGAGATTCTGAATCGAATGTTGCGGCAAATTCAAGTCATGACCAATCAATGGCAAAGAAGGAAGATAAATACTAACGCCAACTTGGCCTGTGGCAATGATCATCATCGCTAATAACAATGGTGTTTTACGCAAACGTTCCTCCTACTTTGTGACAGATTGATGGCAAACAGTGTATATTTGATACTCAAAGATGATAATCAGCTAAGTTGGAAAGGAATTAATTCCCAAGGAGACACAATGGACTGGATTCAAAGCGTGAAGAGTTATATTCGTGTGGTCGAAGAAGGTAGCTTTAATGCCGCAGCGCGGAAACTCAATACCACCAGCTCAGCTATCAGTAAACGAGTTCAATGGCTAGAAGATAAAATTGGCGTTCAACTACTTAAACGCACGACCCGCTCTATTAGCCAAACTGAAGCTGGTGCGCTGTTTTATCAACGAGCAAAAAATCAGTTGGATTCATGGCAATCGGTATTAGATGAAACTCGCTCAGTCAATCAATCACCAGCGGGGTTATTGAAAATTGGCGCGACACTGGCGGTTGGTTCTAAGTTTTTGGTGCATTACCTAGATGATTTTCTTGAGAAATATCCAGACATCACGCTTCAATTAACGACAACGCTGCCAGGCCAATTGCCAGAGCTAAGCTTAGACCTGTTTATTAGCCGGGAATTAGAGCAACTTAATTCGCTAAGTTTCAAAGCCACCGCACTTTTCGAACATAAAGCCCAGTTTTACGCCGCGCCTAGTTACCTAAAAAAATATGGCACCCCACAATGCGTTGAGGATCTGACAGAGCATAATGTCCTGATTTGGGGTGAAAAGCCCTCACGAGAAATCAAAACCAATCGAGGCAAACGTATCAGCTTGTCCGGTAACTTTGCCACGACCAACCCAGAAGCGCTGTTTCATGGTGCCAAAAGAGGCATGGGTATTCTGATGACGAATAACGTCATGATCAAAGATGATCTCAAATCCGGCGCGTTAGTGCCTATCTTGCCCGATATCACAGCGGATAAAGCCACTGTATATGCCTACTATCCAAAGCTGGATTATCAGCATACCCGAACTAAGCTGTTCCTCGATTATCTCAAATCGCGATTAGAAGAGGAGAAGCGCGCCTAGCTTAGCGTTTTTATCGCTATACCTTTAAAAGGTTCAAGCATAAAAACATGAAAATAATGATTTGTTCGTTCACAAAATTTGAAAAATTCGCCTTAGTAACCGATAGTTTATTTGATGCATATCAAATAATAATTCTTCGTGTCTCACACGATATGGTAATCACAACGCTAGGTGAAATGCTCAATGGGTCAGGTACAAATCAGTTTCCACAAAATTGATGAAATATTGAAGCTAAACGGCACGGCTCAGCTAAACCGAGTCACGTTAGATATTCATCAACAATTGCAGAGCCATTGCACTTGCGTTGTAGAAGTTGCGCATCTTCAGCATTCGGCTCATACCATCTCCTTCGCTAGCAATGGAAAAATTACAGACAATCTAAGCTACCATCTTTCAGGCACCCCCTGTGAAAAAGTGGCAAAAGACATTGGTGAACATATTTTCTATCAGGACCAAGTTTACAAACGCTTTCCTGAAGATCAGATGTTTCAAGAGGATGGTATTCAAGCTTACATTGGTCTGCCATTAAAGACACAAAATGGCGAGGTTCTGGGAATTTTATTGTCCACCTTTACCCGAAGCATCCACGCTAAGGAAGCGCAAGATATCCTCGACTTCCACCGCTTTTATGCCAATGTCATTATTCACAGCTTACGTGAAAAGTGGGTCAGTGAACGTTCAGATAAGCTTCTTAATCAGCTTAGCTATGAAGTATCGCATGATAACCTAACTGGGCTGCTCAACCGTAGCTGCTTAGCTGATACCTTGGAGACATTGACGCAACAGGCCACTCGTCCATTCAGTTTGGCTTACCTAGACATCGATAACTTCAAATCGATCAATGATATCAACGGAAACTACATCGGCGACCAAATTATTAAGTTTACGGCAAACGCCATTCAACAAAGCTTGTCATCGCCAAACAACGCTTTTCGTGTCGCTGGAGATGAATTCGCCTTCATTACTTACGATGAAGATCCTGTCGCCGTGTGTCAGGAAGTACTCGACAAAATTGAAAGCGGCTACAGCGACAAATCTAACCGAATTTCTTTCACTGTTAGTATTGGTATCGCGCGCGCACCAGTACATATGTTGAACAGCGATGAGCTAATTTTGAATGCCAGTCTCGCTCTCAAAGACTGTAAAAAACATCGCGATACACGAATTCAGCATTACGACACACACCTTAGCGCCCTTTATCACCGTAGAACGCAGCTTATTGAAGCTATGCGCATTCAACTTAGCGCTGACATACGTGATAGCGAAGAGTTGTATGTCGTTGTTCAGCCAATCGTAGATATCACAAGCGATCGCTGGAATTACTTTGAAATCCTAGCCCGCTGGAACAGCAATGTTTACGGAAACATCTCCCCTGCGGAATTCATTGAAGCTGCCGAACAATCAGGCCTGATTATCGAGTTGGGTGAACGTATTATTGAACTCGCATGTATCGCAAAACAAGAGCTAGAAGCCAACTTAGGATACAAAGTCAAACTCTCTATCAATTGCTCTGCGTATGAGCTGGTCGACTCTAACCGCTATATTAACCACCTAACTAACATGGTTGAAAAGTATCAGCATGAAGCAAAAGACTTTGTTATAGAGCTCACCGAGACCGTTTTACTCTCGCAAAGTGGCCGTGAACAGATGGTACTTAACTCATTGCGGTACTTAGGTTTTAAGGTCGCGTTGGATGATTTTGGTACGGGATACTCAAGCTTGAACTATATACACAATTATCCGATTGATAGCATTAAAATCGATGCAACCTTCGTTCAAAACATGCTCTCAAATACAACCTCTGAACAAGTGGTGTTTTTGATAGCGCAATTGGCAGAACTGCTTGATGTGGATTTGATTGCCGAAGGCGTAGAAGACGATAGAGCACTACAAAAGTTAATTGAAATGGGCTGCCACTACATTCAAGGCTATTTCTACTCTCGCCCACACAGTGTTGATGAAATCGTACACCTGATAAATGAACGTGAAGTGCGGAGCGCCTAAGAGCTCTAAACAAGCGACGGTCATGGAATGTAAATCTAGTTAATGCACAAAGTAAAAGAGACCAAGCTATGCTTAGTCTCTTTTTATTTTTTGAGCAAAGTACTTTGTTACAGCACTGCTTTCTCTTTATCGCGTAATAGCTTATCCATTTCATCTCTGTTCGCGACAAAGGTTGCCATCTCTTTCTTAGGAACAGAGCTCGCCATTGGGATGTTTGCTCGCATGGCGTTAACTGGACGGCCGTATTCAATCAATTCATAGTGAAGGTGTGGCCCTGTCACTCGACCTGTTTTACCTGAAAGACCGATACGCTGGCCTCGAGAAACCTTTTGCCCTTTCTTCACCAGAATCTTACTTAGGTGTAAGTAACGGGTTTTGTATTTGCTGCCATGCTCAACAACCACGTAGTTACCCGCATAAGGGTGTTTACGAGTCATGATCACTGTACCGTCACCAGTAGAAACGACTGGAGTACCGGTTGGTACGGCAAAGTCAGTACCGTTGTGTGGCGCGACACGCCCCGTTACTGGATGTAAGCGATTAGGATTGAAGCCAGAACTGATACGCCAACGGCTACTTACAGGATAACGCTGGAATGCGCGCTGCAAGCTCTCGCCTTTGGCATTGTAGAATTGACCATCGGTATGAAGGTAAGCTGTGATTTCACGTCCGCGATTGTAAATCTTAATCGCCTCAATTTCGTTCTTGCCCGTTGGTATACCATTGATGCTTTGCGAACGACGAACGACTTCAAATCGATCACCTGCACGAAGATCACGCCCAAAGTTGAGCTGCTCTTTGAGTAAGCTCACAACTTGACTCACTTCTGCCGACGTTAGACCTAGTCGACTTGCAGAAGAAGAGAAACTGCCTTGAATAACACCAACCAATGGTTCTTGGCGCCACACGCCAGGAATCGAGATATCGGTAAAGTCATAGCTACCATCACTATTTAGTTGGTAGACCACTTTATCTGCAATAGAAAATTGCAGTTCCATTTTCTCTAACTCGCCTGTCGCATCATCACGCCAAAAACGGAGCGTATTGCCCGGCTTTAGTGTATCAAGTGCAAGGTAGTTCAAATCCGTTTCCATTACTTTCATTAACGAGCTGTAACCGAAACCGAGCTGGCTAAAAATAGTGCTTAGGTTGTCACCAGCTTGGATTTGATATTCGAAGTTCGGGGGAGTGACAACTTCGGCAGTTGTCGCATCAAGAATTTTTTCAACGACCTGAGATTCAGGCAGGTTCAATGCGATGGTTTTGGTTAAAGATGACTCTTTGAGAGAGTGAGAAACACCAATCGCAACTAAAACTGGCAAGGAGTATAACAGCAGCGCTCTACGACTTGTCAGATTCGGCAACCGTCTTGTAATTTCATTTGTAGACACGGGAATTACTATCTCCTTTCAAACAAGGCTCATAGCTTATGCATTCCCGTATAAGAAATCACTATGAAATTTCGAGATCTAGCGCAGAAAACACTGAATTTTTACAGAACTCAAAAAAAATTCATCACTGTTGCATATGTAAGTTATTCCCTACACGCTTTAATGTGGATGAATTTAATTGATTTGGCGTATCTGCCATTGCTTGATCGTCACCATGCGCTAAATATGAAAGCGTGATAATGGCATCACTTTCCCATGTAATTTGGGTAAATTTAACGCGGTCACCGACAAAAATACTGTCTAAAAGGACAACTCGGCTCGGCACGGGGTCAAACTTGAACAAGCCAACATAGTTAAACGAACCGCTACCTTGTGTCGTTACAATCATCGGTGCAGCAATCCATGAAACACTCTCAATCTCACGCTGACTAATAAACGCAGTTGGAACGAGTACCTGACCTTTTGTCGCACCTGCATCATAATCGCCTATCAAATAGCCGTTTTCTTTATCCCACTCATCAAGAAAAGTGACCGCTCCCTGCTCTGGTACTTGAATCGTCCATGGGTTGCGTGAAGTAATTCCCAGCGTCTCTTGCACAATAACATTGGTTTCTGCTTCCGTTTGAGGGAACTTAGCCATGATCTCTTCATCAGACAAACTAAAGCGATAAACACCCGCGATCACAACCACGACCAATAATACGATCGGAATAAGAAGAATAAGTGGTATCGGCAGGATTCTTTTGTGAGCCATGAAGACTTCCTTGTTTAAAGGTATAAATGAAAAAGCGAGTATAGCATTGTATACCCAAATGATTTCATCCCTTCAAGTGTTTCAAAATTAAACTAAACTGACTGTATCCAAATGATTTTCAAGCCCAGAGTTCATAACTTGCCACTGACACTGCTCTCAGTGTTCCAAATTCATTGGTGTATTGGGAAGAATAGGTAATCACGATGACAACAACCATTCATACATGCGAATGCGCTTGCGGTTTAGTTGAGCTCCGTTGTAAGGGAGAACCCATCCGTACATCTGTCTGCCATTGTTTTGAATGCCAAAAGCGGACAGGCAGTGTGTTTGGGGTACAGGCTCGCTTTGATAAAGAGCACGTAACTTTAAACGGTGAGGTCACCTGCTATACCCGAATGGGGGATGATGGCAGCGAGGTTCAGTATGAGTTTTGCCCTTCTTGCGGCACGACAATGCGCTTATTGGTCTCTACATTTCCTGAAATCATGATCATTCCCGTCGGTCTTTTTACTGATAAAGAGTTCCACCAACCAACGGTTTCAATCTATGAACAGAGGAAACATGGATGGGTGAGTTTCGAATGTACAATGGAACACATCAGGTAGGGGAAATCCCCCTCTATGTCGTTATCATGGTCAAAGCAACAGCTCGATAAATGAGATTTTTTTGAGAATGATCAACCGAGTTTTACTGTAAGGGGTTTCGTAACGCGGTGTGAGCGTTATAATCGGCTCCTAACATTTGGTGGGGTTTTATTGTGATTTCCAGACTTCCTCGTTGGGTGGAATATGGCGCGTTTCTACTTGCCCTTCTCGCGGGCTGCGTCAATGCCGTTGGTCTTCTCGGCTTTCAACATCAAGCGATAACACATCTTTCGGGAACCGTAACTCAGCTAGGGAACAGCTTGCTAACAGGTGTGGATAGCTCCATTCACCTGCTCTTCATCGTATTTAGCTTTTTGATCGGTGCTGCCTTTAGCGGTTTTTTTATTGAGAGCAGTGCGTTAAAACTAGGGCGAAGATATGGTGTTGCACTGTGCATAGAAGGGAGCTTGCTCCTACTCAGTTTGGGCTTTTTGGTGCAAGGGGATTTGTACGGCCAATATCTAGCGTCAGCAGCATGTGGATTACAAAACGCAATGATCACTACATTCAGCGGCGCAGTAGTCAGAACCACACATATGACTGGGATCATCACCGATCTGGGGATTATGATTGGAGAAAGCTTAAGAGGTCGTCAATTTGATCGACGTAAAGCAAAGCTATTCCTATTCATTTTCTTCGGATTCTTGCTTGGCGGTGTCGCAGGAGCCGCACTATTCGTGGTATATGGATTATATACGCTCGTTTTCCCTGCAATATTGGCTTTCGCTACGGCTCTGATCTACTGGAGTTACCTTTACGTGCTTAGTCGCCAACAAAAAGCATAAAATCTCGAACCGATTGAGGCCGAATGCTTCAATCGGTTGTAGCTCAACTCTCTCACCGCTGCACATCATAATAAACGTTTTATCGTGTTGTAACGCAGCTAAAAAAACCTTATAACAGCTAGGGCTAACAGGGCTTCCGGCAAAAAGTTAGTTAGATCAAAGTCACATTTGTTTAGCGTTTTATTATTCCAGTCACAATGCGCCCCATAATTCTCTGCGCTGCCCGCGCTCCGTGCTACAATTTTCTAACACAAGCAACATATTCGTATACACTTATACGTTATTTGACCAATTACCCGACAAATCGGCTGAATAACTAGATGTATTTAATGAATAGTATTGCAATGGATGCAGTTTGCGGGTACCCTCCGCAAAACTGTGATTAAATACGGATGTTTAGTGAATATTTATGTCATGGAAATGGCAAGTATTGACTAGTAGTAACACGAGACAACTATGCATAACACCACTAATGCTACTGAAGCTCCTAAGGGCAACTTTTGGATGTTTTTCATCCCTTCCCTAATCGGTCTTCTACTCTTTATGGCTCCGATCTCATACGATGGCGGCCTAACTATCCCTGTTGCGGTTATGGCAAAAGTCATCCCGGCAGTATTAGGCGATACCTTGATCGCTATCGTCACCAGTATCATCGCTTTCATGGCAGTCGCTTCTGTTCTTTGCAAAATTTTCAAGCCTGCAGCGATTTTACGTAATGGATTTTTAAACGGTCTTTTCAATCCATCGCCACTTTGGCTTATTGTTCGCTTAATCGGTGGTGCAGCCGTATTAATGACATTCTTCCAAGTGGGTCCAAAAGCGATTTGGGAAGAAAATACAGGTGGCCTTGTTCTTACCGGTCTTCTACCAACTTTGTTTGCGGTGTTCATTTTTGCGGGCCTACTCCTTCCGCTTCTTCTGAACTTTGGTCTTCTTGAGCTGTTTGGCGCGTTACTGAGTAAAATAATGCGCCCGGTATTCAACCTGCCTGGCCGTAGCGCAATTGACTGTATGGCGTCTTGGTTAGGCGACGGCAGTGTTGGTATCTTGCTAACCAGCAAACAGTACGAAAATAAGTTCTATACTCAGCGTGAAGCCGCTGTTGTCGGGACAACGTTCTCAGCAGTATCGATCACGTTTAGCTTAGTGGTTATCGCTCAGGTACAGTTAGAGCATCTGTTCCTACCTTTCTACGGCGCAATCTGTTTAGCAGGTATTGTCGCTGCGGTTATCATTCCTCGCTTACCACCGCTAAGCCTGAAGAAAGATCGCTACATTGATGGCACCAACCCAGATAAAGATGCTGACGCCGTACCAGAAGGCCACACCACATTCTCATGGGGTATGGATCTAGCACTTAAGCGTGCGGGTCAGGTAACATCTGTTCAGTCGGTATTTAAAGAAGGCGTACATAACGCAATCGACATGGTGTTTGGTGTACTGCCTGTGGTTATGGGTCTGGGTACCGTGGCATTAGTGATTGCAGAGTACACTCCTGTATTTGAAATTCTAGGTCAGCCATTCATTCCATACCTAGAGCTACTGCAAATCCCAGAAGCTGTCGCCGCATCACAGACTATTGTTGTTGGCTTTGCGGATATGTTTATCCCGGCAATTTTAGCGGCATCAATTGATAATGAAATGACACGTTTTGTTATTGCAGCAATGTCAGTAACTCAGCTTATCTACATGTCAGAAGTTGGCGCCCTACTACTAGGCAGCAAAATTCCAGTAAACATTGTAGAACTGTTCGTTATTTTCATTCTGCGTACGCTAATCACATTACCTGTGATTGCTGGTGTTGCTCATCTGATTTTCTAAAATCAAAGCATCAATCAACAAAGGCTCCGCATTGTCGGGGCCTTTTTTATGTCTAAAACTCTATCTACAGCTCTATTCAGATCACTTAATTAGCAAACGCTCATAACTTAAAACGAACAGCTCCAATCACGCCCCCTTTTACGACAGTTAAGTCGCTCTCATCTCACCAATAACGCCAACCTGAATCACTATGCTTTACGCAATTCTTTTCATTATGACGCTTTCATTAACAGAGCGCACAAATCTGATCAAACTCACGGTTTTTGTCGTAACTTACCGTTTTGTTTAAATTTGGTTAAAAAAGACAACAAATAGACTCATGTTTTTGACAAAGATGTCGATAAAAAAGATAACCAAACACAATAGGTTTCTCTTGATGCCGAATTCGCCCGTTCAAAAAGAGGTGAAAGCATAGTGAAGCCAACCGGGAGAATCAGAGGAAAGCTCATGAAATTTAGACATAAGGTTGTCACAGCCTCGTCATTTTTGCTGCTAATTACCGTGTCACTACTGTCGACGCAACAAGTTATGACGATCCGCTCCCAAACGCAGGAGCACATTGACTCGAGTGTGAACGAGATATTGACCAGTGTTGGCAATACCGTGCAATCAGAAATGAATGCTAAAAAGGATCTCGCTCGTTCTATTACTGAAGTTATCGAACTTAATCCAAGTTCACACAACTACGTTCAGAACATTCTTGAGCGACCAACACCAAAAGCCAGCTTTCTTGCGATTGGCTTTGGTTATGAAAGCAATGGCTTCGTGATTGAAAATGACGACGGCTGGGAAGCAGGACCAGACTACGATCCGCGTCAACGTCCTTGGTTCATCGCAGCTAAAAACAAAGGCGATTTGGTCGTAACAGACCCATACGTCGATGCGTCTTCAAAAAACGTCATCATCTCTGTTGGCACACCAGTAAAAGAAAACGGCCAGTTCTTAGCTGGTATGTTTTATGACCTTGAGCTAACTACCCTTTCTGACCTCGTCAACCAAGTGAATCTGTTTGACGCTGGTTACTTATTTTTGGTCACCGCTGATGGAACAACCATTGCTCACCCTCAAAGCAAATACAACGGTGAAAAAGTTGGTAGCTACCTACCACAAGTTGATCTTACACAATCAACGCAACACATTGAGATCGATGGCGATCGTTATATGATTAACTTGACTCACATCCCTGGCGAGAACTGGTACGTGGGTTCAGTTATTGATGAAGCTATCGCCTACTCTGCCGTAGGAGAGCTTCGCAACAGCGCTATTATTTATTCAATCATTGCCGTGATTGCTTCTGTTATTGCACTGACTCTGCTCATTCGCACGCTCATGCGTCCGCTGGACACTTTAAACAACGCGATTAAAGATGTTGCGTCAGGGAAAGGCGATCTTACACAGCGCCTTGAAACTGATACTGACCAAGAATTCTCAGAGCTTGCTACAAACTTCAATACGTTCATGGAAAACTTGCAACAGCAAATTATTGAGTCGAAGAGTATTTCTGATCAAATTTTGAATGGCACTCAAATCACCGCTGAGGGTGCAAAAGATTCGGCTGGTGCTATTCAAACTCAGCTACAAGAGCTAGAACAATTAGCCACCGCGATGCACGAAATGTCTGTTACCGCGACTGAAGTTGCCAATAATGCGCAAGGCGCAGCAAGTGCAGCCAAAGAAGCTGATCAAGCAACGGTTGAGGGCTCTTCTGTGGTCGGTGAATCGACACAAACGATCAACATGCTTTCCGATAGCATTGACCTTGCTGTCGAAGAAGTGCAAGTGCTTGAATCGGCAACCGCCAACATCGAAACGATTCTAAAAGTCATCAACGATATTGCGGACCAAACGAACTTACTCGCGTTGAATGCCGCGATTGAGGCTGCACGTGCGGGAGAATCTGGCCGAGGCTTCGCCGTCGTTGCTGATGAAGTTCGTACACTGGCGCAACGAACTCAAGAATCAACAACAGAAATTCGTACTATGATTGAGCAGTTGCAATCTGGCGCATCATCTGTGGCAAATGCTATGCATCAAAGCAAGGGTAGCGCTGTAGAAGCCGTAGAAAAAGCAGACTTGGCAAACAACGCGCTACAACGTATTCGTGATGCGATTCAGCGTATTTCTGATATGAACTTACAAATAGCCTCAGCGGCGGAAGAACAAAGCTTAGTTGCGGAAGAGATCAACAACAATACGGTGAATATTAAAGACCTATCGACTCAAGTCGCCGAATCTGCAAATCGAACTAACGATGCTATGCAGGCACAGCAAGAAGATGTACATAAACAAGATCAAATATTAAACCGATTTACAGTCTAGTCTTCACCTAAACAAAAACAGCGAGCCAATGCTCGCTGTTTTTGTTTTTAGACCTCTATCGCAGTGGTATCTAGACTTAGAACGCCTAGTTTTTAGTGTTGTTGCCACTCGGCTCAAAACTGTTATCACGCTTGCTATGCTGCCTTTCCCACTCTAGTTGAATTCAACATGGATATAGCGGTCATTGGAGCGACGATAATAACGATCATCCACTTTTAAATAGGTGAAATCTCCAATCTTTATGTAGGTACTATTACGAGGAATTCGGTCGTGGTAGTAGTAACTGCGTCTTGGTCGTCGAGACTCCACATAAATAACGTCACGATGTTTATACTTATGCTTATGCTTATGTTTATGCTTGTGCTTGCGTTTATGATGATGGTGATGCTCATGATGGTGATCATATCGATGACCATGCCTATGTTCCGGGTCAGCCATCACTTCTGTACTAAACACACCTAAAGACAATATAACGCCAACCATGGCAAAAGATAATTGCTTTGACACAACAGAGCCTCTTATTAATATCAATAGCAACATAATAGGTAGGTGAATCACTGCACATGTCAGCCTTTCGCCAAGGAGTTTTACTACAAGGTCAAAGCTTATCGTGATTATCAGAGAAAGGTAAAGTATCACTGATATTGATAACTTTTTAAGTCCTCTGTGTTTGGGTTATAAACACAAAAAAGCCGCCCGTTATACAACGGGCGGCTCAGTTTTTAAATAAGCTAGCGTGATTTTATACTGCTTGGGCAAACAGCAAGAAACAGCCGAATAGGAAGATCATGCTCATTCCCATTACGCCGCCACCAGCTTCATAAATATTGTCATCTTCTACTGGCACTCGACGCACTTTCATTGTCATTGATAATGGGACAAAGACCGCGAGAAACACAAGAATAATCCCCGCGTAGCTAAGAATAGCCAAGAAGTGTTCTGGCGCAAACACAGCACCTAGTAGTGGTAGCACAAAAGTAGTAACAAAAATCACTGGCTTACTTGCTTTCAGTAGGTCTGCATTTTGATCGTATAGCGCCATTGCCACACCTAAGAACGACGTTAGCAGTGCTAACCCAGTGAACATGGATAGGATAAACTCCAAACCCTCGTATTGCTGACCTAATACCGAGATCAACTCCGTTACGTTGGAGTATTGAACAAGCTCATGAGGTGGTAGGTTACCGACAACTGCTAACAACCATAATAAGTAACAAACAAGCGGAATAGTTGAACCCACGATAATCATATTACGCAGTTGAGTTTTGCTCGCTTCTTTGTTGTAAGTTACAAGCGATGGGATCACGACCATAAAACCGAAACTGGTGAAAAGCACCGAGCTTGTCTTAATTAGCGCCATCTTATCGTCACTCACGACTTCATCAAGTCCCTCAAACGAGACGCTTGGTGCAAGCGCAAAAAGTGTCAGAATCAGCGCCACGATCATGCCTAGGAACAAACCGCGATTAAGCTTATCTACAACCCCTGTGCCTGCCGAAACAATGATACCGACTAAAAGAGTAAAACCGACTTGGCTTGCGATCGTAGATGTTGGCAGCCCAATTGAGGCTGTTACTTTTTGTACGAGATCACCCGCACCAATGATATAAGCCATCAATAGACAAACTAACAGGGCGTAAAGCAAGCTGTTGGTTACCAACTGGCCACCTTTACCTAGCGTTTCGCGAGCAATTGCATTCATGCTCACGCCGCCGCCTACTTTGCAACTGGCCTCAAGAAGGAGCAGCGCAGCGTAAGTCGTCCCAGCCCAGATGAATAACATAAGAAGAGTGCCCCAAAGGAGGCCAAATTGAGCAAGCACCATTGGTATAGCAAGCATACCAGCGCCAAGAGCAGTACCTGCAACAATCAGGGAGCTGCCGACAAGTTTTAGGTTCACGGTTAATACCTCTAAATTCAATCCGTTTATTTCTCGCCAGTTGTGCTACATCCAAAGCACACCCAACAAAACACTCTACTCAGCCAAAATTTGGTTACAAGAACCCTATATGGCTAAGAAAACATGCAGCAAAAGGTGGTTAATTCAATTGCACATGAACACTTGAGAGTCGTTTTGGGCGATGTCATCGTTGATGAAATGCGCACAACTTTGGGTTCGAAGCAAAATTGTTCATCTTAATTCATCAACGCCATTCGTTATGAATGGATTTGGTTCGAAAAGATTGTAAGGCATAAGCAGGACGATTGAAAAGCAAAAGGTCAATCTTATAGCTATATATTTTAACAACTCTCCTCATTCACCTAAGATGTGTCGTTATTTTCATCACTAATCAGTCTTTTATCGCCTAATGAGAGTAAGAATGTGCTCAACCGCTCAATTTTGGATGGGTGTACAAATTAGTTTACAGTTCAAGTGCAGGTGTTAGATTCCAGGGGCGTAGCCTAGATCGGACAATATCGCTATTATTCGCTGCGTACCGACACTGTTCGGTTCACATACCTCTAAACACTGATTTACGGTTCGAAACTATAGGTAAATGAGTGTCCGAATGCTGGGTGTGGTTCCCCAGCATTTGCATCCTTTCTTTTTGGTGTTATCCAAGCTGTCTAAATCTAAGCTAGCTTGCCCATTCTATTAATACGCTTTATCTAACGCTCCAATGATATAAGTTAATGCTGAAACGCCCATATCCGCGACCTGCTTCTCAGTCACACTCATATTTTCATACGCAATCTGCAACTCTACCTCACCTATCGATTCTTTATGAAGATAAAGCTCTTTGTAGTTCATCAACCTCTGTTGAGACTGTCGAGTCAGAGCGACAACATTGTCTTTAGTGACACGATGCTGCTCATTAAGCTCGCTAAATAATTGATCTAAAATGCGTTGCATTTTGCGAATTGAAGATTTTGTCTCGATTGATTTGTATGATTGATACTTTTCCATTGAGTTTATAACTGACTAAAATATGTACATTTTTATTAGATAGCTATTCTTATACTGATTGCAAAACAGGTAAATATGAGATGGTTAAACTGGTCCACTTCTTGCTTTATTTAGGTCAAAACTGTCCTTTCAGGAGAGCACATGCAGGTCGACCCTATTATTGAAGCACTGATTGCGAGAAGAAAAGCGAGTGGCCTCTCCCGTGAACAAATGGCAAACATCGCAGGGATGAGCGTGAAAACGTATCAACGGATAGAGCGTGGAGAATCCGACCTGAAACTTTCCCAATATCGCTCCATACTGCGCTCTCTGCATTTGACCGATCTCGACATCGCATTGGATATAAGAGACGTTCAACACGTAACAGCGGATGATCTAATTGCCGTTGCACGCTTGCTGTCTCCTGAAGCTCAGTCCCTACTTGTTCGCCTGTTATCGCTCGTTATTGAACAGCGGAACACAAAAAGCGGCTCATAACCTTATGACTGATTAAGAGCAATAAAATTCCCGCTCGTCCTATAATATTCTCGAATTATGGCCTTCGTTCCCTTTTTCATTGATTCTTCTTTTCACGCTTTAAATCACAGTCGCGTTGTTTGTTCTACGCCTCCCCAAAACGAATAAAACCCGCAGCTTGACGGGTTTTAGGGCTGTATAAGAAAATACTTCATTTAATGTGTTTGGGATTTTACTTAGTAAAAATCCTTAAACTCTGGAATCCTCGCCTTACCTCTCAGCAATAAGAAGTTCAAGAATCGGCTCGTCGACGTAGTGAGTATCTTCTCTTCTTCCACACCGTGTTTTTCCAGCAAAGCAATCGCCAAATCTAACTTAGAGATCTCTTCACAGAAGTGCGCATCAGATCCGGTACTGAAGTAAACGCCAATCTCTTTGCCCAGCTCGACAATGCGATCACAACGGGAATCACTGCCCTTACGGCTTTTGCCTGTCAAAGATGTATTGTTAACTTCAACCGCAACATTGTGCTCTTTCGCGCAGCGCAGCACCTGTTCCATATCGAATGGGTAATTTGGGTTACCTAAGTGACCAAGAACATCCACTCTGCCGCTTTTAATCGCATTTATTAGAGCGGCAGTATGCTCAGCTTCGGTTGCGGGCTTGAATACGGGTTCATGGAAACTCGCAATCACCCAGTCAAGATGTTGGTCAGAAGACGATGGTAAGTCTATCTCCCCTTTCACATTCAGCGTGTTGGCTTCGACACCACGGAGAATACCTACATCGTGTAAAAAGCGGGGCAAAATTCTTTGATTATTGAAATGCCAGTAGTGAGGGGCTCCTGGCATTTCGGGAGCATGATCGGTGGTACAAAGAAGTTTTAGCCCCTTATTCTTGGCGGACAATGCGTTCTCTAAAATGGTGCTGTAAGCATGTCCACTGGCAATAGTATGGGTGTGGCTATCAACGACGATATCCATGGTGACCTCCTAAGTTGTGGACGAATTATCGAATTTCGAACGAACCGTTTTGATTCAGAAACAGCGTGAGATCCGCTGGAATCGAGTGATTTAAAACCTTATCTACATTTACGGCATCTGAGTTCAAATAAAACTCCAATGCAGCTTCTGGCTCTGTACCACCACGAATCTTACGATTGACTAAACGCTCTTGTAGAAACTCAGGCTGTGTATCTACGAAGACGGTGAAATCGGCCAAGCGATGCAGTTCTTTCCATACTGGTTCATCTAACAGCAGCCAGTTGCCCTCGACGACGACAATATTGCGTTTAACCTGAATGGCATCATCCACAGGATCATGTAAGTTGCGATCGTAGTAAGGCCATTTGCTGTCTTTCACTTTAAGCTGTTTCAGCTTGTCGATAAGCTCCGTCAGATTAAATGTTTGATAGGATCCCTTAATACTGCGCAGAGGCACGAGCTCGCCATCTCGTTCAATCGTATTGTTGTCGAGGATCTCATTTGGATAGTGGAAACCATCAAAAGGCAGAACCTGAAGTGGCTCTTGGTTTTCATCTTGTTCAGAGAGGTATTCCCAGAACGCAGCAAGGGTTGACTTGCCACTACCCGGAGGGGCACACAAGAACACCACAATGCGCTCCTGCTTCTCATGATATAGGCGGGTAAATTTTTCGATAAGAGGTTGATGGATTCGCTTTACGTCGGCATCAGGAAAGGTAGCTTCGGTTTCAAAACCACTGACGTTTAAATTCACTTTCATGGTGAACCCTTATTGATTGATCTCCCCTTCGATTCTTTCTATCAACATTTCACATGACAGCTTCAACACTGTTTTGATGAGAGATTCGTATCTCATTTGCGAAAAGGACTCAAACGAAGAGAACTTAAGCTGATTGATCGATTCAAGATAAAAGCTGTCTTGCTGAGAAGAGAGTACCGCTTGGTTTTTGATGAAATCATAAATCACGTCATCCGCGAATTCGACTTTCTCCGGTTGGCTAACCACGTACTCCAAGACCTGATCGTACAATCCGATATCGGCGTAAGTTTCCAAAGAGATTTTGCCCATCGCAAACATCAGCTTCGATACCACATCGGTCGTCACCAACGGACCATCTTCTTTCAATAAAGGATCCACAGCATACTCCTTCACCAGATCGTCTTGGACGAACACGCTCGGAAGTAATGCTTTTAACTTGAGGTTAATTATTTTGTTAGAAACCTGAAGAAACGCAGTCGCATTTTCGCACTCGTCCAGTTTCTCCAGTAATTCATCTTCACGTGACAACGTATTATGACCTCTCCATTATGTGGCAGCGCAAAGGCTACCACACAAATTCGTTGCAACTAAACCGTTAAGCTCACGTCATAAAACTCAAGTAACGCTTTTTCTGCATGTGCGTTCCACACATAGTTATTCGCGTTCAAAATTGCGTCTAATTCGGCGAAGAACGGGTCTTGGTCTGCCAACGATAGGAAATCATCAATCGCGGTCAATGGCAGGTCGATGTGTGGGTAAATCAACTTCTTACCGCCCGGAATATCCAGCTGATTCAAGATCGTATGTGGCGCAGCTTGCAGACCACCAACGTGCGTGATCATGAACGATGGATTGATCTTACCTTGTGAAGACAAGTCGATAGATTCCACCATGTCACCGGTCGAGCCGCCAGATGTGCCCACAATGTGCGTTGATTCGTAATGCACGTTGTAGAAGTTAAACGGTACTTTGAATTTTTTATCGGTAGGGCCTGCGAAGAAGTTCAAGCAACCGTCGTTGCCCAACAGCTCATCGGCTTGTTCTAGCACTTGAGCAACCGCCGCGTAGACCATTACATCGTCGTAGCCTTTGCCACCGTTGAGTACTTTGAGATACGCGACCGGATCGTCGATTTGAGCGGTATTCACATAGTGCAGTTCAACGCCCTGCTCTTTGGCTTTTGCAACGGGAATGAGGCTTTCAGCTCGGTCTAAACGCGCGGAGTCGATGTCCGTCACCACGATCAGTTTTGGCTTTACAGGGCCGTTGATCGCATAGTCAATCGCACCAATCCCCATTGGGCCAGCACACGCAAGTAGCGCTAATGCTCCGCCCTCTTTGATGCCCATATCGTGCTCGTACACGTATTGCGTAGTGTGGTAACTCGCATGGTACGCACCGATAATGCAAGACATTGGCTCAGCCAAAGACGCATCTGCAAAGTAGTCACCGTGGTAAGGCAGTACGCAGCCTAGGTCGATAGCGATTTTAGGAATAATGGAATACGTCGCGTTGCCACCAAAGGTTTCGTAGCTGTAACCCGCTGAGTAACCAGTAGGCAAACCCATTGCTGGTTGCAGAACAAAGTAATCGCCAGCTTTGAATCGGTCTTTTAGATTCTCACCGACTTCAACAATCACACCTGCGTATTCATGACCTGTCATCACTGGCACTTCGTCAATGTTTTCAGGAACGCGTTTGTGTTTGCTACCTAACAATGCTGCTTTGTAAGTGGATAGACAAATGCTGTTTGAAATGTTTTTAACCAGAAGTTCATCGGCTGAAATGCTTGGCAAATCAAAAGTTCTTAGTTGAACGTTTTTCTCACCACAGATAACCGCTGCCGTTGTTTGTACCATGATTTATCTCCTAATTGGGGCGATACCTGCCGCCCCAAACTGCATTGTTAGGCTGGTTGCTCAATCGCGACCGCTTGTTGCTTAATCTTGTCCATCAGCTCGTCAAGCGCTGGGTCGTTGAGGAAGTTCTTGATCGTTACGACTGGTAAACCTGTCGCGTTGACTGCGCGGCTTTCTAAGCTCTCGTGCGTCACGACGATGTCGGCTTCACTCGGGACTTTCTCGATGGCAAAGTTCTTCACTTCAATCTCTATCCCAGCTTGTACTAGCTTGCGTTTGAAGGTCGAAGCGCCCATTGCACTAGAGCCCATACCTGCATCACAAGCGAATGCGACGAATGAAATTGGTTTGCTTAGTTCTTGCGTCGTAGCAGCTGCAACTGGCTTAACTGCGCCTTCCGCTTTCATCTCTTTCATGTCAGAAACTGACTTCTCAAACTCGCTTTCTTTTTCTTCTGATTTGCTCACCTTCAGAATCGCACTTGCTACCAAGAAAGAGACAATCGTTGCACTTGTCACACCTGCGATGGTCGCAATGAAGCTACCTTTCGGAGTAAGAGCAAGGTAAGAGAAGATAGAGCCTGGACTTGGACCCGCGACCAAACCGGCATCAAATAGGTTGAAGGTTGCGATGCCTGTCGCCGCACCAGCAATCATTGCCACAATCATGATTGGTTTCATGAGTACATATGGGAAGTACAGCTCATGAATGCCACCAAAGAAGTGAATGATGATGGCACTTGGCGCAGAGCGTTTAGATAAACCCTGACCAAACTTTGCGTAAGCCAGCAGCATACCAAGACCTGGGCCTGGGTTAGACGCCACCATAAAGAAAATGGACTTGCCCGTTTCTGCGGCCGCTTGCAGGCCTAGTGGGTAATAAATACCTTGGTCAATGGCGTTGTTCAGGAACAACACTTTTGCTGGTTCGTTAATGATCGCTAACAGAGGCAGGAAACCCGTCGCAACCAACGCTTCGATGCCTGATTTCACAAACAAGTTTGCTGCGGTGACTGAAGGGCCAACAATCTCGTAGGCGAACAAACACAACAACATACCGACGATACCCAACGAGAAGTTGTTGACCACCATCTCAAAACCAGAAGGGATGCGGTGTTGAATACGTTTATCCACTTGCACCACAACCCAAGCACTCAGTGGGCCCATGATCATTGCGCCAACAAACATCGGTATATCAGCCCCGACAATCACGCCCATCGTACCGATAGCCCCCGCTACCGCGCCGCGTTTTTCACCAACAATCTGACCACCGGTGTAACCAATCAAAAGTGGCAGCAAGTAAGTGATCATTGGCCCCACGAGTTCGCCAAAGGCTTCGTTTGGCATCCAACCCGTGGGAATAAAGAGTGCTGTAATAAAGCCCCAAGCGATAAAGGCTCCGATATTTGGCAGCACCATGGCGGTCAAATGACCTCCGAAGGCTTGCACATTAGCTCGCATGTTTGCTTTCACGTTATGTTCCTTTTAGTATGCTTTTATTATGTCTAGCACTTGTTCTTTGGAAGAGGCTTGTGCCAGTTTTGCAATGTTCTCTTCATCCACAAACATCTCGCTCAACGCTTGAATCACCTCAATGTGGGTATCAGAGTCTTTCGCAGCTAAGGTAATAAGAATATTGGCCGGACCGAGATCCGATCCAAAATCAACAGGTGACGGGAAAATATGGATGCCTAAGCCTGTTTTTAAAACACCAGTTTCAGGTCGGGCATGAGGCATTGCCAATCCAGGGCATAACACATAGTAAGGACCGTTTTCTTCCGTTGAACGGATGATTGCATCAGCATAATGCTGGGAGACGTAACCTTTATTTTCTAGGTATTGAGTGGTCTTTTTAACCGCATCTTGCCATTGGTAAGCGCGATCATTAATTACATCTACTAGTTCGTGGTCGATTAACTCGTACAACATATTTAACCCTATCAACAGTTCGTCATCTGATGGGTTAATTATCAATAACAGAGTCCCAACCGCGCAACCGAGCTACTTTTGCGCTTCGAGTCACACTTTAAAGCCTGTCAATTTGTTTAAATGGACAGAGCTCAAAAATCCCACACGTAAAAAATCTACAAATTTTATTTGAGCAACAAGTCAATAGACGAATTTTGAATACAATCACCTTCTCGAAAATATTCTTAAAGTTACATTATTTAAATCAGATCACATTAGACCTATTGACTCGATATAATTCGTGATTAATTTCAAAGTTCATTTCGGGCCGTTTCTTGATCACTCGCGCTCAAACGTAGATAAGCATCACACTTGTTGGCTAGAAAAAATAAAAACGTCACTGGCTTTCAGCAAATTGCAGACACAAAAAACCGCCATTCAGGCGGTTTTGATCAGTCCGCAGACCAAACGGATCGTATGTCTGGCCATCCCCAGTTTGTGAGTGCGACATCTTCCAAGACCCCTTGAAAACGTAGCGTCTGAGTATGGTGAAACATCGGTGCAATCCAATATTCGCTAATCAATGTGGACGCAATCGGCTCTAACGCGCTCAGATAATCTTCAAGCGGTGAGAATGCGCGGACATTTTCCATTTGAGCATCCAACCACGCCGCATTTTGCGCCCCTAAGGTGTGGTAAAGCACGGCATTGCTAAAGAAGTTGCTAAACGCAGACGCATGACGGTTATCGTCCAAGTTAATATTGGTGACAACCAGAGTCTCATCAAGCGTACCGTTTTTGGCTTTCTCGCTCAGTTCACGGTAGGAGTACATAACGATCTCGACTCGGCTGCCCGCATGTTTTAGACGCGAAGAAATCGCTCGTGCACACCGGCGTAGTGCCGTGTAATTGTACCCTGCGATGGTGATCAGCTTTGGCAACTTGACCGCTTCTCCAAATGGACGCAACACCGGTTTCCAGTTAGGCAATAAGTTATAAGCAGGTATGCTCCCAAATATAATGTTTTCATTACGCATCACTTCAGCTAGCTGTTCAGGTTGAATCAATTCACTGATGTATCGGCGCTGGGCCTGAGACAAAGCGTGCTTTGCATGATGGTTAAACAGTGCGAACAAACAACCGTCTTCCGTTCGACTGCGTTTACTCGCTGGTGATACTTCACTGTTTGGCGTCGACATATAGTGGCTGCACATGTCATCAGCAGAATCAGGTTCTGGTTGCAATGTGTTTGCGGCAAGCGATGGATTTTCCATCTGTTCATCGTTGACGATCCATATCGTCACAAAATCCGTTAATACTCGACACGCGTAATAGCCATCAAACGCTTGCAGTTTCAAACGGTTTTCACTGTGCTCAACGACGGAAAATGGACCACTCCCCACCACCAACTTGTTGTTAGCAACGTTCACCTGACTCACGGGCTGAATGCCATATTTCACGCCAGAAATAAGTCCAGCAAAACCCAAGTCAGGTCGGTTAAGCTTAAAAACAACCTTCAATGGATTAAGTGCCGTAATGTTGGCAACATGCGCCAGCTCTTTTTCGTAGTATTCCAAAGAGCTTAATTTGGCGAACAAACTGACAACCGTTTCAGCATCAATTGGGTTGCCATTATGAAAAGTCAGACCCGGACGAAGATAAAATGTCCATTCGTACAAGCTGTCATCATAACGCCAATGATGAGCCAGCTCTGGCTGCACCTGCCCGTTGTAATCGCTCGAAACCAAACAACAATAAATTTGGCGAAGCAAAAAACGTTCACTACTTCGCTGCAGTTGATGCGGAACAACACGCTCGAACATGCGTTTGTAGGTCAGCTGAATATTGAGCCGCCCCTCTTTTACCGATGCGCCCGACGTTGTTTTGAGGAGTCGCCCAAATGCGGCTTCATCTTCATCCAGAATCGACAGCGCTTTCTCGTACTTACCAAGCTTGATCCGCTCTAGTGCAAGGCTTTCTTTCAGCGCGCTGAGTTCAACGTTTAACAACAATGTTGAACGTTGGTTCCGTCCTGGTTTTGGTCGCCAACTTAACCACGCTATCTCTTGCATCTGCGCCAGCAAACTGCGCGCATGACGAGGCGAAGTAAACAACAAATCGGCGATTTCTTGCAGCGTAGTTTTTGCTTCATTACCAACACCAAAAGAGAGCAAGCGTTGGTAATAACGAAATAAGTTGAGATCAGACACCGCACGTACCTTAACTCTAGGAGGTCATTGAATAGGCGTATTTTACTGAACTTGGCGGCAATAAAATAAGAAAACTTCCAAACACTTTGTTCCCCTTTTACTAGCATTTCGTCCCTATATTGTAGGAAAAACCCTCCTATTTGGTCTTATCAGGAATAAAGCGAAGAAATCTACTCTCTTTTTTACCTCCCCTTTTTTCACCATACTGATTTGGCTAGCAGGAAATATAGAAAATTGCTCATAACCTAACCCCCAAGCAGAACTTAGCTCCTGATACCACACCCCCAATTCGTCGTATCTTTAAGTTCTGCTTTTTTACTTGCTGCCATTTGACCGAATTCTTTGTTAGTCCGCCAAATATTTGCGAGACATCATCCCTTCCCATTTTTTGACGTCGCTTATCTTCAATTCTCCTTTCAACAGTTGCGCCTTAGAAAAAGCACACGTACACTTAATCGTAATTCGACGATTAACTATAAAGGTCTGCTCATGAGCAACAAATGCAGCGAAACGTGCCAAATTGCTTTTGAAACCACGCAACAACAACTCGATAAAGAACAAGCACTCGCCGCTCAAGCGAAAGCGCTGTCTCATCCTGCTCGCTTACGCATTCTGCATATTCTTCACACTTTAGACACCATGGGTGGCTGCTTAAATAGCGATTTAGTCTCTGAGTTAGGTTTAGCGCAATCGACTGTATCAGAACACTTGCGCATTCTAAAACAGGCCGGGTTTATCAGTGCAGAACCCAACCCGCCAAAGGTTTGTTACCGTATTCAACGTGAAAAACTGAACGCGTTTAACGCTCAGTTTTCCGGTTTATTTAGCTAAGACACGTTGCGCGCTTTCCACGCGCGCAAAGATAAACTATAACTTAATACATCGCCTTTCGACGATAAACGAATAGAGACCACTATGACGACTGAAGTTTTAAATAGTGCCAGTGAAAAAATGAGCTTTCTTGACCGCTACTTAACGGTCTGGATTTTTGTCGCAATGGCCATCGGCGTGGGGATAGGCGCAGTCTACCCGCAAGTAGCAGAATGGAACGAAGCAATGTCCGTTGGTAGTACGAACGTACCGCTCGCCATTGGTTTGATTTTGATGATGTACCCACCACTCGCCAAGGTGAACTACGGTCTATTGGGAACGGTAACGAGAGATAAAAAGGCCATCACACTGTCTCTGGTTATGAACTGGATAGTCGGTCCAATCCTGATGTTCGTTCTTGCCTTAACCTTTCTTGGTGATCATCCGGGTTACATGGTTGGCATTATTTTGATTGGCCTTGCACGCTGCATCGCTATGGTTTTAGTGTGGAATGATATTGGCGGCGGCAACAAAGAATATGGCGCGGCCTTAGTGGCATTAAATAGCGCATTTCAAATTCTGACTTACAGCGTTATAGCTTGGCTCTTTATCACCGTACTTCCACCGTTCTTTGGCTATGAAGGCTTTGTGGTTGATATTTCCATGGGTGACATTGCAGAAAGCGTATTGATTTACTTAGGAATTCCTTTCCTTGCTGGTTTTCTCAGTCGCAAGTGGTTAGTCGCTGCAAAGGGTGAGAAGTGGTACAACGATGTGTTTATTCCTCGAATTTCACCCATTACTTTGATCGCTTTGCTCGCCACCATCGTGCTGATGTTCAGCCTCAAAGGTGAGATGATTTTACAACTGCCAATGGATGTGTTCCGCGTGGCAGTCCCACTAGCGATCTACTTCGTATTGATGTTTTTTGCCAGCTTCTTTATCGGGAAGAGAATGGGCATCCCCTACAATAAAAATGCCTCCATTGCTTTTACGGCGACGGGCAACAACTTCGAGCTAGCGATCGCGGTTTCCATTGCTGTATTTGGCCTGAACTCCGATCAAGCATTCGCTGGCGTGATTGGTCCGCTAATCGAGGTTCCCGTTCTGATTGCTTTGGTTAACGTCGCACTGAGGATGAAAACCAAATACCAGAGCTAAAATTGGAAACATAAAAGATCGAGCCAAACAGCAATATTAAGTACTAACTGACGACAGTTTTTATGTACTCACTGGGCGTTAAACCAAACTTCCCTTTAAATCGTTGGCTAAAACGGCCTTCCGATTGATAGCCACACAACTGCGCGAGTAACGCAACGTTGTATGAACCATTTTGCATCAGGTAGAGTGCGTGATTTAAGCGCACTTCTGCCAGCACTTCGCGATACTGAGTGCCCTCTTGCTTGAGTTTGCGTATCAACGTTGCTCGGCTCATAGCAAAGCGCTCAGCAACAAATTCTAAAGGGTGGTCATCGCCCGGAGAGCGTGACAGATAGCGGCTGAGTTTCTGACTGAACGAGGTATTGGAACTCGAGAAAAGCCGATGCAATAGTCCTCGCTCTGCTAACTGCTGATACAACCCCATCATCCAATAACGTTGCGTCGCTTCACTTAAACTTTCCCGTTCAAAAGAAAACAAGGCATTTAATGTCGCTTGCAGTGCTTTGTCTGTCTCCACCGCTGGGACGTAATTTCCCAATGCATTACTCATACTCAGCTCTAACATTTCATCGCTAGGTACGCAGTGAAAACTGAACATTCGTGAAAGAAAACGCCCTTGTTGAGGAAGGTTTTCAAAATTCAGCGAAGCGTTTGCTTCACAAAGCATGATGTTAGGATGAAGAATATCAAACGCTTCGTTTTTCCAAAACAGACGCTTACTCCCTTTAATGATCTGGATAATACTCGGGGAGTGAATCCTGACGTTACGTAGCTTTTGCTGCTGCTCCGCACGAAACAGCGTCACTTGATATTGATGCCCCATCTTCTCCCCTTTCGTATTCAATTATCGTGTGTAAGTCGCGGTTAACTGCGCGTTATCCAATGCGACACTATTCAACGTAAATCCCACAACCGCCGCTGGCGTGTTCTCATCCAAGTTCAACTTGTCACTTGGTAAGGCCCAAACGGTAAACTGGTAGCGGTGCATACCATCTTTTTCTGGAGGACATGCGCCGCCAAAACCAGTAGTACCGTAATCGATACGAGACTCCTTACCGCCGAGCTTGCTGATATCAACGCCACGAGGCAATTCGTTAACTGAGGCTGGAATATCAAACGCTATCCAATGCCAAAAACCACTGCCTGTTGGTGCATCAGGATCGTACGCGGTAATCGCAAAACTTTTCGTACCCTTTGGAACGTCTTTCCACATCAGTTGTGGAGACTGGTTCGCACCATCACATCCCCAACCTGAATATTCAAATGTCTTCGCCATTGGATGACCTTCTTGAATATCTTTGCTCTTTAGTTCAAAAGCATGGGCAGAGCCGATAACCAAAACGCTAAGGGCCAAAACAGACTTGTGAATCGCTTTCATGTGTTTATTCCTTTCAATGAGTTCAATTCAAGTTTATTCATCAACACAGGCCAAGGCGCATCAATAAGTATCACAAAATATAAAATCATCGTCTATTTTGACACTTTAAGATTCAAGCATAAATTTCTTATTCTCTGAGTTGCATCTGGTTTATGCTAACTAATTGCTCAGAAAACAAGGAAGACAAAATGGAACTGGATATCTACGTCGTTGACGCATTTACAGACACGCAATTTAAAGGCAACTCAGCAGCAGTCGTACCCTTGCAAGAATGGTTAGAACCAGAGCTAATGCAAAACATTGCAGCGGAAAACAACCTCTCTGAAACCGCGTTTGTTAAAACGATTGGAACGAATCAATATGAAATACGCTGGTTTTCACCACTTACAGAAATCGACTTTTGTGGACACGCAACGCTCGCCGCTTCTATGGTGTTGTTCGATCAACTCGGCGTTACAGGAAGTATTGAGTTTCACACATTAAAAGTGGGCACCTTAACCGTAATTAAGAACGCACTTGGCAAGATTGAAATGACATTTCCGACAAGAGCACCACAGCCCGTCGACGCCATTCCTACGCAATTAATTGAGGGATTAAACTGCGAAGTAACACACGTACTGCTTAGCCCACAAGCTTACTTCGTCATCGTGGAAGATGAGCAAACCGTTTTCGATGTTCAATATCGATCCGACCAACTGAAACAACTCGCTCCTTACGATGTCGTCGTCACATCAAAAGGCAGTCAATACGACTTTGTATCTCGCTACTTTTGGCCAGCGAACGGCGGAGATGAAGACCCTGTCACAGGATCAATCCACGCAGGCTTAGCACCATATTGGGCGCAAGAGCTCGGCAAAGCATCTTTAGTGGCGTATCAAGCATCAGCGCGTGGTGGCGTTCTGTACTGCGAAGTCAAAGAGGATTGCGTCAAAGTATCTGGTGATGGTGTGTTGTATATGAAAGGCAAAATTTACGTCTAACTGTACGTTGAAAATTGGCGTTAACTGTTTTTATCCTGAAAGCCTAGCCGCCCGCTAGGCTTTTCTATTTCCTGTTGTTTCAGCGTTAATCGTTACAAAGGTTGTTCGACAATACACACTGGAGAGCCTATCTCACAGTCATAACCCGTTGCAGTAATTTCCCCTGTTTGAGGATTGCGACGAAAGCTCACCACATTGTTGGAATGTTGATTGGCAACCAACAACCACTTTTGATCATGAGACAACACAAAATCTCGTGGAAAAAAACCTTCACAGTGAATGGCTGCTCGCCTTTTCGGCGTATCGCCAGACACATCAAACACACTAATTTTGTTCTGAGCTCGGCAAGAGACATACAAAAACGTTTCATCTTGCGAAAGACGAATCGCCGCCGCCGCTTGCTGATTCTCTTCCCCTTCTAATAATTCTGTTTGATTCGAGATAAGCCATTTATCTTGGTGCTTAACTAGCACAATCATGGTTTCTGACAGTTCGCAAACCACATACGCTGTCGACTCTTGTTGGTTAAACACCAGATGGCGCGGTCCCGAACCTGCGGGTAAATGAATCACTTGCGACAGTGAAAAATCCGGCTGGGCATCGTAATCATAAATAAGGACGCTATCGCTGCCTAAGTCTACGACAACCAATTGATGACTGTGCTTTAAAAACGTGACTTGATGAGCGTGAGGAGAAGTTTGGCGTTCTAAATTCGGCCCGCATCCATCAACGTATAAATCCGCCAATAAACTAAGCGGCTTACCATCGCGCTCCAATTGAAATACGCTAACATTTCCAGAACCATAATTAGCAACCGCCAAAAACGGTTCTTTGATATCCAAATGACACGGATAATCGCCATTAATCGGCAAAGAGACGGATTCACTACCGCGAAAAAACGCAAGCTCTGCACCTTCATTTCTATCCATTTCGCTAAACGTATACAGCCCGTGTTCGGTGGTCGTGAGATAGGACGGATTACGTTGAACTACAACATCGTCAAGCCGAGTCAGTTCACCCGTTTCAGTGTTCAGCAATAGACGCGCAATGCCCGTGCTCGTACTCGGAGGGTTGGTGTAAGTGCCAATATAAAAATGCACGTGACCAGTTGTTGTCATGGATGGCCTTATATGAGTGATTCGTATTATTCAACACCTTGCCTATTGTCATGGCCGACCGCAATCCATTTTACGAATCAACCACTTAAAATGTGAAGTGATTTCTAATTCAGAATCAATTGACAACTTGCAGCCTCAACTAGCCTAGTGTTTATCGCTGGGCATTTAATTTTACTTATCAGGAAAAACCTGACCTCGTTCAAGGTTTTTTCATTCCACCTCGCGACAAGCTTGTTCCAACGCTAAGCCTCTCTATTTAAAAAGAATCGCTTGTAGATAAAATGCTAAGCTCTAAAAAGAAATCGTCATGGATGGCAGTTAGCGACGGGTTGGCGGGCTCAATCAACACGCTCCCGTTCACAAGTTATCTATTCATGCATTACTTCTTCAAAGGAAGCACCGCACTATGAAGCGAATCATTTTTGGCACATTGGTTATTGCCCTTTTAAGCGCCTGTTCAAAAGATAACACGCACCAAGCGCTTGGCACTTTAGAACGTGACCGCGTAACATTTACTGCCACATCTAATGAGATAATTAGAGCCCTTCCTGTCAAAGAAGGCAGCTTGGTCAGTGAAGGGGAAGTGTTGGTTCAGCTCGATACCAAGAATCAACAAGCCGTTCTTGCACACGCCGTTGCCGAGCAAGCCAAAGCGGGAGCGTATTTGCTTAAATTGACCAATGGTGAACGTCCAGAAGACATTGCTGCCGCATCGGCACGCGTAGCCCGAGCGGAAGCGCAGCTCATCGAAGCGCAGAAAAACTATCAACGCAAAGCAGAACTGGTGCGTAAAAAGCTCATCAGCCAATCCGAAAAAGATTCCGCTCTTGCGGCAAGGGACTCTGCGAGAGCGGAATTAGACTCAGCAAAAGAAGAGTTCAGTAAGCTCACCGCAGGTTCTCGCCTCGAAGACATCGAACAAGCTAAAGCCGCTTTAATGGCAGCAAAAGCCGAAGTAGCGTTGCAAGAGCAAAAACTGGCAGAACTCACCATCACGGCCACGCGTGACGGTACGCTCGATAATTTGCCTTACAACCTTGGCGAACGCGTACCAGTGAACGGTGTGGTTGCCGTGATTCAAGCCAACCGCGTGCCGTATGCGCGAGTGTATGTTCCTGCCGATTATCGAATCGGGTTTATTCCTGGGAAAACCGTGACGGTAAATGTCGATGGCCTGGAGAGTCCATTACAAGGCACCGTTCGTTGGGTGGCTAGTGAGCCGTCATTCACGCCCTACTTCGCACTAACCGAAGAAGAACGTTCACGATTGATGTATCTAGCAGAAGTTGATTTACCTGAGTCTGCAAAAACGTTGCCGTCCGGTGTGCCTGCCCAAGTAGATTTGGTGGAGTAAGCCAATGACCGAGTATGCAATTCAAGCTCAAAATGTAGTCAAAAAGTTCGGCGACTTTACTGCTATCAATAACATCACACTCAACGTGCCCAAAGGCAGCATTTACGGATTTTTGGGGCCAAATGGTTGCGGTAAGTCGACCACCATTCGTGTGCTCACCGGCCTTCTCAGTCCAAGCGAAGGCAGTGTGGATGTGCTTGGATTAGAAATCCCAAAACAATCCGAACAACTGCGGCTCAAAATTGGTTACATGACACAAAAGTTCTCGTTGTACGATGACCTATCCGTTCAAGAGAACCTCGAATTTATTGGGCAAATTTTTGGTTTAAGCAGCAAGTCGCTGAAAGAGCGGATAGAAGAGCAGCTCACCACTTACGGGTTGGATCAATTGCGCAAACAGCGCGTAAGCGGCATGAGTGGCGGACAAAAGCAGCGTCTTTCACTCGCCGCCGCGACCATGCATAAACCCGAACTGCTATTTTTGGATGAGCCGACATCCGCCGTTGACCCCGAAAATCGACGCGATTTTTGGGAGCAGTTGTTCGACTTGTGCGATCAAGGTACGACGATTTTGGTCACCACGCATTACATGGACGAAGCGGAACGCTGCCACCGTCTGGCGATCATGGAATCGGGCGAAATTCGTGCCGATGGCGAGCCCGAACAGTTAATGGAACAGATGGGCGTTAATATCATTGAGGTGAAAGCCGACAAACTTCGTGAACTCAAAGAAAAGCTGATTCAACGTGACGAAGTTCGCTCTGCGGCGCAGTTGGGGATTCGTTTACGCATCCTTATCCACCAGCATGTCGAGCAACCGATTGAATGGTTAAAGCAGACGTTTCCCGAACTTCAAAACACTGAAATGAACCACGCTCGCCCAAGCTTAGAAGATGTTTTTGTCAACGTGACAGGGAAAGGCCGCCAATGATGAAACCTATCGCCCGCATGAAAGCCGTCATGATCAAAGAGATTCGCCAACTTTCCCGTGACCGAATCACATTTGGCATGGTGGTGATGATCCCGCTTATCCAGCTTTTGTTGTTCGGCTTTGCAATCAATACGGACATTCGCAACATTCCGGTAGGTGTTGTCGACCAAAGTGGCAGTACCGCCGGGCGGATCATTACCCAATCCGTAAAAGTCACTCAAGTGGTGGATATCAAAGAAACCTATGCCACCGCGCAAGAGGCTGAACAAGCGATTCAAGATGGTATTGTGCGCGCCGTGCTGATTTTGCCAAGCGATCTCACACAACGCATGATGCAAGGTCGGGAGCTTGGGCAGTGGATTGTGGATGGGTCAGATACCATGATCAGCTCCGCAATATTGTCGTTGCAAACCATGCCATTGACCGATTTTGATTTCGAGATTCGCCCAGCGCCAAGCAAAACATTCGAAGTCGCACTCTACTACAACCCAAGTCGGCGTTCTGCGGTCAACATCGTACCCGGCTTACTCGGTGTGATTCTCACCATGACGATGATTTTGTTCACCAGTGCCGCGATTGTACGAGAACGTGAACGGGGAAATTTGGAGCTATTGATCACCACGCCCATCCACTCGATAGAGCTAATGGTGGCGAAAATCGTGCCGTATATCTTTGTCGGCTTAATTCAGGTTTTCATCATTCTAGGGTTGGGACATTGGATTTTCGGCGTGCCGATTAACGGTGCAATCAGCCAAATTCTGTTTGGAACCTTGTTGTTTATCGCCGCCAGCTTAACTTTAGGATTGGTCATATCCACCATCGCCACAACTCAGCTTCAAGCCATGCAAATGACGGTGTTCATTCTTCTGCCTTCAATTCTGCTGTCTGGATTTATGTTCCCTTACGAGGGCATGCCAGTCGCAGCACAGTGGATTTCAGAAGCCCTGCCCGCCACTCACTTTATGCGCATGATTCGAGGCATAGTGTTGCGAGGAGCGGATCTGATGGACTTATGGCGAGATACCCTTTGGTTGCTCGGGTTTACCGTATTTGGATTGGTCGTTGCGTCACTGAGGTTTAAGAAATCGCTCGATTAAACTTGCCAATTTTTCTCTTTTGCAGAAACAAAAATAGCCTCGACAATGAGGCTATTTTTGTTTGGATATTCAAATTTAGTTTTACCGGACTTAACTAAGCAACTCACCTTAATAATATTCGCCGTACGAGCAGTCTCGTAAGTCTGAAATACTGTAGTTTTTCAAAGAGTTGATTTTAAAGTTAAACACCACCTGTTTACAGACGACACCTTCACGATCGGTATAGGTAATAAAGCCTTCACTGTAAGCACGTTTGCCATCAGAAGACGTAACATCGGCCACGAGTTCTAAATGCCCTTTGTGCGCCTCTACGCGATTCATCATCTCAAACACATCCATCCACTCTTCGCGATTTGCCATTTGTATCAACATGGATTTGGCCTGTGTTTCCAACTGCTGCGGATACACGTAATAACGGTTGTAACCAAAGTATGCGCACATCAGTAATAAAACGAGTGCAAATGAGGTTGTTCTTGTCATGCAAGCTGCCTCTTGTTGTTATAAAAATCCTGCTTCGTTAGTTCAGTATAGGAAGCAAGCAAAGTTTAGGTCATGGAACTTGCTCAAATAACAGAGAACAGTCAGAGAGAGTCAATTCTATGACAAGCTCAGCACAGGTTTAACTTATGCAACACAACAAATTCTAAGGGCTTTAACTATGGAATATGCACACCGATCTGGGTTGTCACCATGCGGTGATCTGAGCCTTGTGGTAAAGCAGAGGATTCACGAGAGCAGATGATTCGCTGTCCTTGCTCAGATTTTAGCCACAAATGATCAATGCCTATCATCATCGGCTCTGGCACGTTGATGCCTTTGATGTTAGTTGGCCAGCTCGTCACTGGCGCGGTTTGAAAACTCGGGAATAGCGCAGAAAAACGAGGGCTAACCGAGGAGAGATTGAAATCCCCCACAACCAACACCTCTGGCTCGGGATAAAGCGCGGTCAGCATTTCTATGGTTCGCACCAGCGCATTTCTTTGATGCCAAAGCTCGCTGGTTCTTGGTGACGGTGGATGAGCCGCAAACAAAGTGATCGGTGCTTGACCTTTAGGCAACCAAACCGCTCTGATGACTTCTTGTCCATTTGGCGCACGATAAACCGAAACCTCCGTGATGGGGTGTCGGCTAAGAATCATCAAATTTGATGGATACCCCACGTCACGTTGGCCACCATAATAATGCGGATAGACATCATCCAACATGTGCAAAAGGCTGCCAACACGCGGCGTCAGCTCTTGCATCACCACCAAATCAGCAGGATGCCTCAACAGATAGTTGATGAACTGATTGATGTCCGAGTTTTCGTAAAAAAGATTGAATTGAATGACGCTCAACGACTGTGAGCAAGATGTCACATGGCTGCGCTGCGACGGAACAAGTAACGAGACAAACAAAATAGCGACAAAGGCAGAAAATGCACTTTGCAACCATCGACGAGTGATGAAAAACGCCGAGGCTAAAGCAACGTAAGTGAACACAATGAGGGCGGGAATCGAGGTAAGATTCTCCGCCCACCAAATATGTTCAATTTGCCTGACCGCCAGCCAAATAAGAGCGGGTAGAAGCAATATTATCCACTTAAAAACGCTCGGCACACGCACTGCTCGTTTCGCTATTACATATCATAAGCTTAAATGCAATTTCTCAACTCGCCAGTGCGTGAAGCGTTGATGTTAGACGTGGTGTACCGCTTCCTCGACAGGCTCTGGTTGAGCAGCCGTTTCACTAATTTCAATCTTCACCGCTGCGACTTTGAATTCAGGAATTTTCGCATGCGGGTCCGTTGCCGTAGTCGTCAAGCGGTTGACCGGCGATTCAACGAAATGAAACGGGATAAACACGACGCCTTTTTGCATTCGCTTGGTAACAAACGCATCAATATCGATGCTGCCACGACGGGTCGACACTTTTAGGCGCTGACCATTATGAATACCAATTGCTTCGGCATCTTCAACACTGATCATCGCTCTTGGCCCAGCAAGATTATCCAACCCTTTCGTTTTGCGTGTCATCGTACCGGTGTGGAACTGTTCTAGCACACGCCCTGTTGTAAGCACCAAAGGATACTCTTCATCAGGCAACTCAGCTGCATAGCGGAACGGCACGCCCACCATTTGCCCTTTCCCTCGGGTAAATTGGGTTTGGTGCATAATACGAGTACCGTTTGGATTGTTCTTGTTACTTGGCCATTGAACACCGTTCGGCGTGATCGCGTCCCAACGCAACCCTGCATATTGCGGCGTTACACGCGCGATCTCACTAGTGATTTCAGAAACACACTGGTAATGCCAATCGCTGCCCATCGCGTTTGCGATCGCTTGAATGATCCACCAATCTTCTTTCGCCTCACCCGGCGCTTTCACTGCCGCATTAACGCGCTGCACGCGTCGCTCAGTATTGGTGAAGTGACCGGATTTTTCCGCAAATGAACAAGAAGGCAATACCACATCGGCGTACTGCGCCGTCTCGGTGAGGAAGATGTCTTGCACGACCAAGAAGTCGAGTGCTTCCAACCCTTCAATCACGTGTGCTTGGTTTGGATCGCTCAGTACTGGGTTTTCGCCCATGATGTACATCCCGCGAACTTCTCGTTTGCACGCCGCATCGATGATTTCCGTTAGGGTAAGCCCTTGCTCAGAAGGTAAGTTCGGCGCATCCCACTCAATCGCGAATTTCTGACGAACAATCGGGTTATACACTTTTTGATATCCCGGATAACAGTTCGGTAAAGCGCCCATATCACACGCACCTTGTACGTTTGATTGACCGCGCAGTGGGTTAATACCCCCCCCCTCAATACCGATGTTGCCACACAACAATTGCAGGTTTGCAATCGAACGAACGTTATCGTGCCCTGTTGTATGCTGGGTAATACCCATTGAGTAATACACCGCCGTGCGTTTTGCCGTACCGATCATTCGCGCCATCGCGAAAATATCGTCCGCTTTTACGCCCGTCACTAACTCAACTTTGTCTAGGTTGTACGCTGGCGACATCACCTCTTGAAGCAAGGTATCAAAGCCGTCGACGCGCTCTTCGATGTATTCTTGATCATACCAACCATTTTTGATGATTTGCTGCATCACGCCGTTGAGCAACATAACATCCGTACCCGGTCGATGCGCTAAGTACAGCTCTGCATGTTCGGCCATGTCCACTCGTTTCGGGTCTGCCACAATCAAGCGTGCCCCGTGATGACGAATCGCCTGTTTGATGTGCGAAGCGATGATCGGGTGCGCAGATGTGGTGTCAGAACCGATAATAAAGATCACATCGGAATGCTTAATGCTCGGAATGTCGTTGGTCATCGCACCACTCCCCAACGATGCTTCAAGCCCTGTCACACTTGATGCGTGACACAAACGTGCGCAGTGATCAACGTTGTTCGTACCAAGTTCACGACGGATGAATTTTTGAAACGCGTAGTTATCTTCGTTAGTGGTTTTCGCTGAAGAGAATCCGGCCAGTGCGTTGCTACCAAAATCTTGCTTGATCGTCGAAAGCTTCGAAGCCACGAGCTGAATCGCTTCGTCCCAACTTGCTGGCTGCAACCAACCATCTTTACGAATCAGTGGTGTCGTTAAACGCTCTTCGCTGCTAATGAAATCAAAACCGAAACGGCCTTTCACGCACAGCATACCTTGGTTAACCGGCGAATCCGCCCCTTTTACATAGCGGATTTTGTTTTGTTGCTCATCGACAAACATGGTCAACTTACAACCCACACCACAATAGGTACAAATGGTATCGACGGCTTTTAGCTGTTCGGTTCTGCCTTGAGAGCGGTCACGGCTGTCCACCATCGCGCCCGTTGGACATGCCTGAACACACGCCCCACATTGCACGCATTTTGAATCGCCCATGAGCGTCAAACCGCTGCAACCTACGCCTTTTTCATCGGAGCGGAATCGTGGACGATCATCTGGTCTTAAAGCTGGTCGGCCATTTTTATCCGACACAAAACTCAACACACCATGTACCGCTTGCTCGCGGCATGCTTGAATACACTGACCACAACTGATGCAGCGGTTAGCATCAAATTCAATGAACTCAGAACTGCGGTCTACTTCGTATTTATGACGAAGATCTTTCGCACGTAAATCGAGCCAATCTTGATGACCAATCACGTTAGCAGAGGAAACGTCCACGGAAACATCGAAATGTTGCTCGGCATGATATTCCGTTGAGTAATCTCGCAAGGCACAGTCGGTATTCGCTTGGCAACCACACTCTAAGCAGCGCGCCGCTTCTTTCATGGCCTCTTCGTTATCAAAGCCCAGTTCCACTTCAGCAAAACTCTGCTCACGCTGTGCTGGCGTCAATTCCGGCATGATTGAACGAGCAACTTTTTGGATATTTTCGAAATGAAGTGGGTCAACCTGCGCCAGTTTTTTCTCTTTACGAGAGTTGAACGCAGGTTTCGGCATATCCGCCATATCGCCATTGAGGAACAGATCAATCGCTTTTGCCGCAACTCGCCCATCTCCCACTGCTTCAACCGCTGTCGCAGGACCACGACGAAAATCACCGATACTGAAGATATTGCCCGTACCCGTGTGCATGGTTTGCGCATTGGATTCAGATGTGTTCCAACGCGTTAGAGGAATGGAGAGCTCATCGTTTTCTAAGAAGCTGAGATCCGGCTTTTGCGATACCGCTGCAATCACGGTATCAAATGCTTCAGTAAAGAACTCACCCGTTGGTTTCGGACTACGACGACCAGACGCATCTGGCTCACCTAACGCCATTCGTTCTAATCGAATTGCCTTCACGCGGCCGTTTTCATCCGCGATGTTTTCCGCCGGATTCGTTAAGAAATGGAACTTTACGCCCTCATGTTCAGCTTCGACGATTTCGTAGTCTTCGGCTGGCATTTCGTCACGAGTTCGACGATAGATCAAAGTGGTATCGGCACCCGCACGACGCGCCGTACGCGCGCAGTCGATCGCAGTGTTACCACCACCAATCACGGCAACTTTTCTGCCCGTCGCGTAGTTTTGTTCTGTAACGTAATCTTTCAGGTAATCAACACCGAGATAACAGCCGTCCAAGTCGCTACCAGGATAATTCATTTCTACCGCTTGAGACGCCCCCACAGCCAAACAGACGGCATCGTAGTCTTCACTCAATTGAGACAGCGTGAAATCAACACCAAGCTTTTTGTTGGTTTCAACTTGCATGCCGTTGCGGCACATCAGTTCGATTTCTTTGTCTAGAATGTCTTTAGGTAGGCGATATTCAGGAATGCCATAGCGTAGCCAACCGCCTGCTTTTGGCATGGACTCAAATACGGTGACGTCATAACCTTCATTCGACAAGTAATAACCTGCCGTTAAGCCACCGGGGCCACTACCAACAACGGCGATCTTGCGATGCTTCGCTGGTTTTTTCTCTGGGACATACGCTTCATGCGCCGCTAAATCTGCGTCTGCGGCATGGCGTTTGAGTTGGCGAATGGCTATCGGCTCATCCACCAAAGAACGGCGACACTCACTTTCGCAGAATGCCGGACACACACGCCCAATCGATAACGGCATTGGTAGTGTGCGTTTAATAACTTCAATCGCTTTTTGATGATCGTTTTGCGAGATATGGTAGAGATAAGATTGGATGTCTACCCCAGCAGGACACGCCGTTTTGCATGGAGCTTCACAGTCTGCGTAGTGGTCCGTCATGATTCGGTTGAGCGCTTTTCTGCGCTGCTCACTAAGTTGTTCTGATTGTGTGACGACATTGAGACCGCGGTACACTTTGAGATCACAGGCGCGCTTAGTTCCGCCACTTTCCACTTCGACCACACACAAATCACACGGAATTTTCTCGTTACTTTTGTTCATTCCGCACAGTGAAGGGATTTCGACCCCGCACACTTTGGCTGCTTCCAGAAGGGTTAGCCCCTCTTCTACAATTCTATATTTTCCATCGATGACAATTTCTATCATACAACCCCCGAAGCAGGCACACTAAACCTTACATTCTATAAGGATAAACCCTACCATGGAAAGTTCGTGTGACAAAAAACTCACTAGCGAGATATTTCTTAGCGATTAATATGTCCAATTGACTTTAAGATGTAGAACTCATTATCTCGAAGTGGGGTCGGTATAATCCTTGACTTTACCCCTAGGGTAACCTTTATTATTTAGGGGTTACTCGATATATAAGCTCATTTTGACTGGAAACCGTATGCGTCTGAAATCATTGCATACAATTTGGCTAACGTTATGTACAACGCTGATACTGCTGGTATCTAGCGTGGTAAATAGTGCGCCTTTAATGAGCCTAAAAATGATGTCGAGTGATGCCATGATGTCTGCTCACATGACGGAAATGGCAAGCGAGAACGATCACTGCGGCTCCCCGAGTATGAGCATGGAGATGGCCTCATCGTTGAGCTCCGACTCTGCAGAGATTACCATGAGCTGTGTTGATGGCTCCGGTATGATCCACAATTGCTGTACAGCATCTTGCTCATTCGTTTTTGTCCCATTACCAGTCACTGACAGCCAGCTCTCCCCATTGGCTTGTCGCGCATCCATTGCCTCAGAAATTACCGCACCAGTGGTACAAGTCACCCATGATTTGTATCGGCCTCCGATAGTTTAATCCATACAAAGCATTCGACCCTGCATCGCTTTGCAGGCAGTTTCTTTGCGCCCAACTGATAGCGTGCTCACCTCAGCTATTCGCTCGTAACTCCATTTGTTACCTGCTATTTAGTGATAAAAAAGTGCGTCATCCGTTTGGCAAATACCAACGCTCTCCCGCTCGGTTCAATCGATCCCGAAACGCAAAAGAGCTTGGTATCAATTTGGATGTAAATTATGGAATTCAACCCAAATCGCTTAGTGGCACCAGTATGCTCACTGGCTCTGGTTGCCCTACCTGCTTTCAATGTGGTGGCACAATCGCCAGCCAATACGAAAGCACAACAAGAAGCGCAAGCTCAATCAATCCAAGCTCAGTCAACCAATGAGCTAGCAAACCTCATTAGCGTTGCGTTGAGTAACGATGGAAACCGTAAGCAGTTCTATGCTCAATCGGAAGCAATGCGTGAAACAGGCGTAGCCAGCGCAACCTTGATGGACCCGAAATTGAAAGTCGGTTTTGGTGGTTTGCCTGTCGATAGCTTCAAATTTGACGAGGATCCGATGACCAATATCTCCGTCGGTTTGATGCAACAGTTCGAACGTGGCTCGACGCTCAATCTTCAACAAAAGAAAGCCAATCAACAAGCCGATGGTTTGTCGTTGCAAGTTCACGCACGGGAGCTTGAAGTGGCAAACAGCATGACTCAGCTTTGGTTGGAGCTGGGCTATCAGCAGAAAGCAGAGCAAATTTTGCTAGAAAACCGTCGGCTCATGACGGAAATGGAAAACTTCATTCAAACCAATTACTCAATCGGCAAAAGCGAAGCGCAAGATTTACTGAATGCACAGCTTCAAGTGAGTAAGTTGGATGAAAAGCTGCAAGCCAACGCACAAATGCAGCGCCGTTTGGTCTCGCAACTCTCAGAATGGCTGGGCTCTGACTGGCTCAATACCTATACCCAAAACGGACGCTCAACACTTCAAGCCAGCAACACACTGACTTGGGCGTCATTAAACCAAAAGTTGTCTGCAAATAACGAAACGACCAAGCACTACCAACAGTTGAGTGAGCACCCGATGGTGAAAATGGCAGACGTAAGTATTTCTGCCAATGAAACTCAAGTGGACATTGCAGAGCAAGCTTACACGCCTCAATTCGGTGTGGAAGTGATGTACGCCTATCGTCAAGCCAACAATATGAAAGGCGAACCTGCATCGGATTTGGTGAGCGCGTATCTAACAATGGACATTCCCCTGTTCACTGGCAATCGCCAAGACCGCAACTTAGCCGCCGCTCAGTATCAAGTGGGTGCTGCTCGCTCACAAAAAGATACGTTACTGACTCAGATGAACGCGAAGGTCAACACATTGCTGGTTGATCGCGCTAACTTGAGTCAGCGTTTAGAGCGTTATCAATCCACCTTACTTCCCCAAGTTCAAGCTCGTATTCACGCGGTAGAAAGGGGTTATCAAAACAACACCGCACAGTTTAACGACGTGATCATGGCAAGCACAGACGAGCTGGCGCTAAAGCTCGAACAGCAACGTCTTATTACCGATTTAAACATCGTAAACAGCAACTTAGCGGCTTTATTGGGTGGTTTCGAATATCAAGTATCCGCACCCAACATCACGCCTGAAGCAAGCGCGAACTAAAACAAAAACATGAGAGAACCCAAGTTTGGGGACGATGGCGAATTCACACCAATAAACAATCAACATCGCTGTCATGCCTCATGGGGAAAATAAGGAATTAGGAATGAGTTCAAATTCAATCAAGATAGCAACCATCGCTCTGCTTGTTGGCGGGGCACTAGGGTTTGGCGTTAATCAGTACCTATCTGGTGCAAACCACGACATGAGCGGCACAGGCGGTAGCGCTGCGAGCAGCTCAAACGAGCCACTCTATTGGGTTGCGCCAATGGATCCAAATTATAAGCGCGACAAACCGGGCGAATCGCCAATGGGCATGGACTTGATCCCAGTGTACGCCGAAGATCTCGCAGGTGAACAAGACAAACCCGGCACGGTAAAAATTGACCCATCAGTTGAAAACAACTTAGGTGTAAAAACCGCTCAAGTCTCTTTAGAGCAACTTTCACCTCGAATTGAAACTGTCGGCTATATCGCGTTTGACGAAAGTCATTTGTGGCAAACCAACGTTCGCGTGGCCGGCTGGGTTGAAAAGCTTTACATCAATGCCGTGGGTGAAAAGGTCAACAAAGGCGACGTGCTGTTCACGCTGTATTCGCCTGAGCTAGTCAAAGCACAAGAAGAGCTGCTGAACGCCTACCGAACTGGGCGTAATGGCCTGGTGAAAGGCGCGACAGAACGTTTAGTGACACTGGGTGTTGATCGTTCTCAAATCAGAGCCATCACTCAACGCGGGAAAGCATCGCAAACTATTGAAATTAAAGCTCCGGAAGATGGCGTCATCGCGAGTTTGAACGTTCGTGAAGGTGGTTACCTATCCCCTGCTCAAGCGGTAATCAGCGCGGGCCCACTTGAAAACGTATGGGTGGATGCCGAAGTATTTGAGCGCCAAGCTCACTGGATGAAAGCAGGAAGTAGCGCCACTATGACGCTTGATGCTATTCCAGGCAATGAATGGAAAGGGGTTGTCGACTACGTATACCCTATTCTGGATCCTAAAACTCGTACCTTGCGTGTACGCCTCAAGTTCCCTAACCCGAATGGCGATCTTAAACCTAATATGTTTGCCAACATTGCCCTTCAACCAGTCACTGATAACGCAGTTATGACGATTCCTAAGTCTTCCGTTATTCGATCCGGCGGTATGACCCGAGTCGTGTTGTCTGAAGGCGATGGTAAATACCGCTCAACGCGCATCAAAGTTGGGCGTGAAGCCGACGACAAAATCGAGGTGCTACAAGGTCTGTCTCAAGATGATCGCATCGTAACCTCTGCACACTTTATGTTGGATTCGGAATCGAGCCAAACGGCTGATCTATCCCGTATTTCATCACCTACTGAAGCCAAAGTAGAAACAGTTTGGGCTAAGGGTGAAATCACCGATGTGATGAAAGATCACCGTATGTTGACCATTAATCATCAGCCCGTAGCAGAGTGGGATTGGCCGGGTATGGTCATGAACTTTACCCTCGCAGATGACGTTGATGTGGGCACTCTGCAAAAAGGCCAAGCTATCGAGTTTGAAATTCAGAAAACAGAGTCCGGTCAATATGAAGTCGTTGACTACAAAGCCGATGACAGCGTTGTCGTGACTGACGTATGGATTACCGGAGATATCAGCATGTTGATGGCGGATTTTGGGATGATAACTCTCAACCACCTCCCAGTTGCAGAATGGAACTGGGAGGCAGGAGAGATGAACTTCTCTGTGGGTGATGAAGTGGATCTATCCGGATTCAAAGAAGGTCAGAAAGTACGGTTTTTAGTTGAAAAACAAGGAGCTGACTACGTCTTGAAGCAACTTGAAGCGGTTGAGGGCTAACTATGATTGGAGCAATAATCCGCTGGTCGATCAAAAACCGTTTCATGGTTTTGATCGCTACCTTAGCGCTTGTTTTAACCGGACTTTACAGTGTAAAGAATACACCTGTAGACGCCATTCCGGATCTTTCTGATGTTCAAGTGATCATCAAAACAAGCTACCCAGGCCAAGCACCTCAAGTGGTGGAAGATCAAGTTACTTATCCGCTAACCACCGCGATGCTCGCCGTACCGGGTGCAGAAACCGTTCGTGGTTATTCATTCTTTGGTGACTCATATGTTTATATCATTTTTAACGATGATACCGACATGTATTGGGCACGTTCGCGCGTTTTAGAGTACCTAAGCCAAGTAGCACCTAAATTACCACCGAGTGCAAAACCGACATTAGGACCAGATGCAACGGGTGTGGGCTGGGTCTACAGCTATGTACTGCAAGATAAAACTGGCAACCATGATCTTGCTGATCTACGCAGTATGCAAGACTGGTTCTTGAAATATGAGCTGCAAACCGTCGATGGCGTCTCTGAAGTCGCAACCGTTGGCGGTATGGTGAAGCAATATCAAGTTCAGATTGACCCAGCTAAGCTACGTGCTTACAACCTGACACTGCAACAAGTGAACATGGCGATCCAAAACGGCAATCAGGAAACGGGCGCCTCTGTTGTTGAAGTAGCAGAAGCGGAACATATGGTTCGCACTACAGGTTACCTAACGAGTATTGAGGATATTGAATCACTCCCGCTCAAAGTGACAGAGAAAGGTACACCGCTCTTATTGGGCGACATTGCTGACATCAACTTAGGTCCGCAAATGCGTCGCGGCATCTCTGAGCTTAACGGCGAAGGTGAAGCGGTTGGTGGCGTTATTGTCATGCGATTCGGCGAAAACGCGAGTGAAGTCATCAGCAAAGTAAAAGACAAACTTGAAGATTTACAGCGTAGCTTACCGGATGGTGTAGAAATCGTTCCTACTTACGATCGCTCCACGCTGATTAACGCTGCCGTAGAAAACTTGTGGAAGAAATTGGCGGAAGAATTCATCGTCGTGGCGGTTGTTTGTGCCCTTTTCCTATTTCACATCCGTTCATCTTTGGTTATCGCACTGAGCTTGCCCGTCGGTATTTTATCCGCGTTTATCGTCATGCATTCTCAAGGCATTAATGCCAACATCATGTCGCTCGGGGGGATTGCCATCGCCATCGGTGCTATGGTGGATGGTGCCATCGTAATGATAGAAAACGTCCACAAGCATATTGAACGAACGCCTCTCACGGATAAGAACCGCTGGCAAGTGATTGGCAAAGCCGCTGAAGAAGTGGGCGCGCCCCTGTTCTTCTCACTGCTTATCATCACGTTAAGCTTTGTGCCAGTATTTGCACTGGAAGGTCAAGAGGGCAAGATGTTCTCCCCTCTCGCCTTTACTAAAACTTATGCAATGGCCGCAGCGGCAGGTTTGGCAATTACCCTCGTACCTGTGCTCATGGGTTATTTCATCCGTGGCAACGTATTACCAGAGCATAAGAATCCAGTAAATAGAGGCTTAATTGCGCTGTATCGCCCGTTGCTGAATACCAGCCTCAAGTATCCTAAGAGTATGATCGTTATCGCTTTAGGCCTAATGGCGTCAGCTTACTATCCAACCAGTCAACTGGGTAGCGAGTTCATCCCACCATTGGATGAAGGCGACTTGATGTACATGCCGACTACGTATCCGGGAATCTCGATTGGTAAAGCACGTGAACTAGTTCAGCAAACTAACAAACTGATCAAAACCGTACCGGAAGTCAAAACGGTTTGGGGCAAGATTGGCCGTGCAGAAACGGCTACCGACCCTGCGCCACTCACTATGATTGAAACTGTTATTCAGCTAAAACCTCACGATCAATGGCGTGAAGGCGTGACGACAGAGTCGTTACGCAAAGAGTTCGATGAACTGATTCAGTTCCCGGGACTCACCAACGCATGGGTAATGCCGATCAAAACGCGTATCGACATGCTTGCGACGGGCATTAAAACGCCAATTGGGATCAAAATCGCAGGCCCAGACCTGAAAGAGATCGAAAAAATTGGTGCTCAGCTGGAACCTATTCTTAATAGCGTTCATGGCACCTCATCTGTATATGCGGAACGTGTCGCGGGTGGCCGTTACGTAACGATTGATATCAAACGCCGCGCAGCTGCGAGATATGGATTGAGCATCAAAGACGTTCAGCAAGTCATCTCAACCGCTGTCGGTGGTATGAATGTTGGAGAAACCATTGAAGGCTTGGAACGCTACCCGATTAACGTCCGCTATCCGCAAGACTACCGTGACTCGGTTGTTAAACTGCAAAACCTACCACTGGTAACTCCCAACGGCGCACGCATCGCACTCGCAGATGTGGCAGATATTCGTTATGAAGATGGTCCACCGATGATCAAAACCGAAAACGCGCGTCCAAACGGTTGGGTTTTCGTGGATATCGAAGGTCGTGACCTAGGCTCATACGTCGTGGAAGCACAACAAGTAGTAGCAGATCAACTTGAATTACCTGCGGGTTATTCGCTGGCTTGGTCAGGTCAGTACGAATACATGGAACGCGCCAAAGACCGCTTAAGTGTCGTAGTACCAATCACTATTGCGATCATCATGATGCTACTTTACTTCAGCTTCCGCCGTGTGGGTGAGGTGCTGATCATCATGCTGACGCTGCCTTTAGCAATGGTTGGTGGCTTATGGCTGATGCATTATCTGAACTACAACTTCTCTATTGCCGTGGGGGTTGGGTTTATCGCACTCGCCGGCGTTGCGGTGGAGATAGGCGTCATCATGCTGGTGTATCTCAACCAAGCATGGCACCACCGAAAACTGGATGCAGAAGAGAAACAACGACCGCTTCAAGCGCGGGATCTTACAGACGCAATTCGCGAAGGTGCTGGCTTACGTGTGCGGCCTGTCATGATGACCGTATTAACGGTAATCATTGGTCTTATTCCAATCATGTACGGTGAGGGAACCGGCTCTGAAGTGATGCAACGCATCGCTGCACCGATGATTGGTGGCATGGCCTCTGCCCTGCTGTTAACGCTGCTTGTGCTACCTGCCATCTTCAAGCTGTGGAAACAGCGTGAAGTGAAATCAACTCAACACCAAGATAAATAACAACGAGCGCCATTATTCAGAGAGTAATGGCGCGATAGCTCATTGATAGTAAAGGAAATCAACATGAAAAAGACTCTTATCACTTTTGCTCTAACCATGGTATCGGGTGGCGTATTTGCTCAAATAGATAACTCAAACATGAACCACGAAAATATGGAGCATGGTCAAATGGATCACGGTTCCATGAACATGGATAAAATGCCGATGGCTCATGGAAAAATGGACCACGGTAAAATGGATCATTCTGGTATGAGCGGCATGCCGGGCATGTCAGCGGTTGGTATGCCTGCAAATGGCGCAAAACCAGACAAAGTCGTTCATGTACTCTTAACGGATGATATGAAAATTACATTCAAAAAAGATGTGACAATAGAACCGGATGATGTGGTTCAATTTGTGGTAATGAATACAGGCAAAATCAATCACGAATTTACCATTGGCTCAGCAGAAGAACAGCTTAAACATCGTGAAATGATGAAAACCATGTCTGGCGATCACATGCATGACTCCGGCAATGCTGTCACTGTTGAACCAGGCAAAGCGAAACAACTCTTGTGGCACTTCCATGGCGATAAAAATGTAGAGTTCGCGTGTAATATCCCCGGACATGCAGAAGCCGGCATGGTCAAAAAAGTGGAACTGTAGTGAGACCGGATTAACGTATTAACACGGTTCATAGACGTTAAACGTAAATACAAAAGGAGCTAATATCAGCTCCTTTTTATTTCGCCCCAAATGCTAGATTATCGCATCACAAACAGCTCTTCATGATAGTGATGTTCTGTATCAAAACGATATGCCTCTAACTCTTTTTTCAGGGTTCGAGAAAATACCTCCGGTCCACAGAAATAAAACTCATAACGCGATAAATCGCCGCATTCCTTCGCAATTTGTTCAACATTAAGTCGAGGTGAAATCGCAGTATCTATCACGTTCAGTTTCACTTGTGCCTGACGCGCAGCATTCCATAGTTCATCCACTAAATGACTATCTAAGCCACGTGTGCAATAAAACAAATGCACTGGCGGATGTCTTTTTAACGCTTTCAATGAAGATAAGATAGCAAAGAACGACGCTATCCCGACACCACCAGCAACCCAAACTTGCGGCTTGTTGACATCAAACTCTAAACGCCCATACGGTCCTTCAACAACAACCTCATCGCTCGCTTTCACGCGCTGGTACAAATTGGTCGTGAAATCGCCTAGCTCTTTGATCAAAAAGCGAATCTCTGGATCGTGCTCACCTGAAACAATCGTAAACGGATGCGGATCTTCATTACCAAAACGAACATAAGCAAACTGCCCGGCTTTGTGTCCTTGCCAAGGTTTTCCTTGACCGTTATTGCTTGGCGCCAAAACCAGCTCCATCACGCGCGCTTGAGGGAAGTAGCGAGTCGACACCACTTTGGCGGGATAGCGATTCGCTCGTCCGACAAAGCCAAACAAGCTATAAACGGCAGCCGCAGAGCCCATCAATGCAAAACCAAAAGCGATAAAATGAATGGGATCGCCCCAGTACGCGTGCTTGATCAGCAAAACGGAGTGAACAGCAACCATCAAATACGCCACAGCCATTAAACGATGGGATAACTTAAACGGTTTGTATTTAACAACAGCCCAGAGTGACACTGCCAGCAATACCAATAGCAAATAAAAGCCCCACTCACCTAAATCCAAGCCTATATCACGCAGTTCTTTAACCCATAACTCAAAACCAACGAAGTTATTGCCTGATGGCCCTGCTCCAGTGTGTTTTACTGGTTTTTCCAACCAACCAGCAGCAACGAGCCACTTCGGCACTTTATACATAAGCCAATGGATCACACCCAAACTGACGCCTGCTATACCTAACCACTTGTGTACTCGATATGCCTTGTCCATGCCATGAACCCATTGCTCGATCACAGGTAAGCGCAGCGCCAGCACCATCGCAATAGACATCAAAGCTAACGACAAAACACCAGAATATTGAATAAGCGCGGAGCGCCATTGGAAGAATTGGGTCGAGGACAGCAGTTGCGGTTCACTCATCCACCACAACACAGACACGGCGGCAACTATCATCCATACAAAATTTCGTACAGTTTTCATGAACATCACTCTCAAATTGACGACAACTCTAGTTTAGTTTTTCTAGCGTAATGCAACGTCAATATTCGTAAAGTTGAGTAAACCCACAATATAATTAAGGTCAATAACAAACTTGGAGGTATTGCGCAGAATCCTACAAAAAATCGACATGGATTTAACAGTGGTTAGAGTATTCGCTCGTTATAGTTTGCGTAACATCGCCACAGTGCGAACCAAAACCAAAATGAAGAACACGACGCATGAAAAAGTTATTTTTGTTGGCTGGGCTAATGGTTTGCTCAACCCTAAGTTACGCTTCCCAACTGAATGAAGACATTTCTCTCATCGAACAACAAACCTCAAGCAGAATTGGAGTCTCGGTTTGGGATACGCAAACCGATGAGCGCTGGGATTACCGTGGCGATGAACGCTTCCCACTCATGAGCACATTCAAAACCTTGGCTTGCGCCACAATGCTAAGTGATATGGACAGCGGTAAGCTAAGTAAAAATGCGACCGCGAAAGTCGATGAGCGCAGCATCGTTGTGTGGTCTCCAGTGATGGACAAACTCGCAGGCCAAAACACACGCGTAGAACACGCTTGTGAAGCCGCGATGTTGATGAGTGATAATACTGCTGCCAACTTAGTATTGAATGAAATCGGCGGTCCTAAGGCCGTGACAATGTTTCTGCGAACTATTGGTGATAAAGCGACGCGCCTAGATAGATTAGAACCACGTTTAAACGAAGCGACACCGGGAGACAACCGCGACACAACCACACCTAACGCCATAGTAAACACTCTGCGAACCCTGATTGAAGGAGAAACGTTGTCTTACGAGTCTCGCGTGCAATTAAAAATCTGGATGCAGGACAACAAGGTTTCAGACTCGTTAATGCGTTCAGTATTACCAACAGGTTGGTCTATCGCCGACCGCTCTGGTGCGGGTGGTCACGGTTCGCGCGGTATTAACGCAATCATATGGAAGGAAAACCATCGTCCTGTTTACATTAGTATCTATGTCACGGAAACCGAGCTATCACTTCAAGCCAGAGACCAGCTCATCGCGCAAATCAGTCAGTTGATTTTACAGAAATACAAAGATAATTAATTCACTGCTTACGTATTTACTTTCCTAAGTTCACCCTCTTTGCCCTTCTCTTCCCTGAAGGGCTTTTCATTCTTTGGTTCTACCTCAAAAACACCCCTTATTGAGTAATGACTTACTTATAAATAGGTATAACATTTATTCATTTAGGCGTGAGTTAACGCCCACATTAAGCAATTGAACACACATAGATGGCGATAAATAAACCATAATCTTACGTAGAAACGCATTTTTCTTGAAAATAGCTTCGTGTAACTTATTGTTGGTATTTGCAACATCGCAAGGAGATGTCTATTGAGACTTGAAAGAACTTTTAACCCTGATGACTTATCGATGCAGAACATGGAAAGTCCGATCTGTATGCCGATAGGGTTTGTTCACTTTTTAGCTCAATCGGAAACATTGCAGCAGGTGCTCGATACTGTCGCAGAATGGATAAATCGTATATTTAATTCTGACCGCGCGAGTATCACGCTTTATGAAAATGATGATCATCTAAAGGTCTACTCTTTCTCTGGTAATAAAGCGATTCCGGCTGAATTCTTGGTACCTATTCACCGAGCTTTTGTTGGCCGAGTGTTCAAAAAACAACAACTGATGATCTGTGACGATGTCACTCAATCTGATGAGGTCGATTGTGTGATGCTGGCATCCAATGGCATGGGGACGTGTATGGATGCGCCTTTAATGCACGGTAAAGTCTGTTTGGGCACGCTTAATGTTGCACATCACCAAACGCACACTTATACAAACGAACAAGCGGCACAGCTTCAGTGCATTGCTAACTGGATTGCTTTAAACATTGCTCTTCATATACAAATTATGAAAATGGAGCATCTTGCCACAACGGATGATCTGACTGGCATTCCAAACCGCAGAGAATTCATGCGACAAATCGAAAGCCGCCTGACTGAATACCGTACCCAAGGCATTGACTTCCATGTTGCTATTCTAGATTTAGACAACTTTAAGAGCCTTAATGATCGGTTTGGTCATGATGCTGGCGATAAATCGCTGATCCATGCAGTCAACACCATTCAAAGTCATCTACTTGACTGTGACTTACTTGCCAGAGTTGGCGGTGAAGAGTTTGCCATCGTACTAAGAAGCCGGTCATCGCAAGAAGCCCTAAACACATTAGAAACGATTCGCAATGCGCTAGAAACTACGACGATTCAACACTCAGGTCGTGATATGAGCTTTACCGCTAGTATTGGTGTAACTCAAGTCTGTAGCTTGGATGACTCGTTTGAACCACTCGTAAAACGCGCCGACTTAGCCCTTTACAAAGCCAAAGAAACCGGTAGAAACCGTGTTGAGGTTCATAAAACAGAAGAAAACTAGAAAAGAGAGTGATAAAAAAGGTAGCGACTTGTTGCGCTACCTTTTATAAGTTCTAACCCGCCTAAAATATGTAATACGAACTTTAAGCCAGTTTAGAAATAAGAGTGAGCAAATTTAATTATGCTTTCTTAAGATCTTTAGCTGGGTAAGTTAGCGTTTTCTCGCCTGCTTTTACGTGTGTGTAAAAACCGCCACTGCTTAAACCTGTAACAACCATTTCGCCAAGATCGATACCTTTAGTCGCTACTACTACGTCACCGATTGAAAACATATTGAATACCTTGTTTATTTAGATTAAGACACTAAGTCGTTGCGCGGTATTTAATATGATATTAGGCAAACCACCTAATCGAATTTTTTATCGTAAAGATTAATTTTTATTTGGCGTGAACTCTAAGTTTCCATATTGAAAAAACCACAATATTTCCCAAAAACAGATGCGCTATTCTTGTTAAATACGTTAAGATTTTCTAGCATCAATTGCGGAGGTTTACTCCGCCTCATTGGAGATAAATGATGAAGAAAGGCCTAAAAATGCGTGCACTAGAACGCTCTGATTTGCGCTTTATTCACGAACTAAATAACAACCGAAATATCATGGCCTACTGGTTCGAAGAGCCTTATGAATCTTATGATGAGCTCGAAGAACTGTACCGAAAACATATACATGATGACGCAGAAAGACGCTTTGTGGTTGAAGATGAAGACGGCATAGTGATTGGATTGGTCGAACTTATTGAGATCAACTACATTCACCGAAGCGCTGAGTTTCAGATAATCATCGCCCCAGAACATCAAGGACGAGGTTATGCGACAGAGATGATTAATCGTGCATTGGATTACTCCTTCTCGATTCTTAATCTACGTAAAATATACTTATTGGTCGCAGTGGATAATGAAGTCGCTATTCATTTATATAAGAAATGTGGTTTTATTGAAGAAGGCCATTTAGTAGAAGAATACTTTATTAACGGAGCCTATAGCGATGTTAAGCGCATGTATATATTAAAACACCAATATCAGAAAAAGATCGAAGAAAAGAACGCGATTCACTAATTTATTCCATCAAAGTAAAAACGCAGCCATCGTTGCTGCGTTTTCAATTTACTCAAATTGATATTGGTAAGATAATGCGACGCGCCTATCTGCCTCATCTAAATAGGTGTTGTTGTCCATGACAAACGTCATTACGTTAAACGAGTGACGTTTATTCACGAGATAACCAAGGCCGATACCACCAAAGAAGCCTTTGTAGTTCTCTCCTTCACTGTTTTCTGAGCCGTAAGTGCCTGCTGCGAAGCTGATTAACGTCAGCTCTTTGGTAAACGATTTCAGCGCAAATGCACCAACGTAACCGCTGCTGCCTGAAGAGCTCATCATATTGAAACCATTCTCTGCACTTGGAGTGCCCGTAAAGTTAGGCTCGCTACAGTTGCTGCCTGCTGCACCGTCACAAACAGGAACATCACCAGTGTTGTACGTATAGCCTGCCATTGGGAAAATTTGGAAGCCTGCTGGCTCAATCCCGAAATAACTTAGCGGCATAAAGGTACCAACGCTGTAGTTGGTTTGATCCGCGCCGTTTACGTATTCATTTTTACCGAAGTTGAAGTTCACGATACCGACCGGAAACAACCACGAGCCACCAATACGCCACTCGCTCGCATCATCATTGATACGCAGGTTAATTTTGCGCGCTTGGTCAAGCGCAAGTGAGCCCGAGAATGAGATGTTTTGATCATCAAAATCGTAGTTGTTTGCGTACGACGCGCCAAATTTCGTAATGACTTTTGTTGGGTCATCCGCCAACTTGTTTTTATTGTCTTTTACTCGGTGCTCGGCACCATGAGCCAGCGTACTGACCAACAAAGTCGTACACACTAACGCTAGTTTATTTTTCATTTTTAGTCCTTTGAGATGTTGAATACCCGCACTTAGCCGCGCAGATACTTTTTAAATCATCACTCACTGGGTGTGACAGAAGCGCCCTAACTACCTTAGATAGCGTGACAGCATCCAGTGCAGGTAGTTAGGGTAGAATGGCCTGTAAGGAAGGCGTTTTAGCGATTAGGAATGATTAGTTTTTCCAGTTGTAGCTCATGCTCATGAAGTACAGAGCAGGCTCATCAAAGCCAGCTTGTAAGCTTGGCGTTTCTGACGATTCCATCAAGATCGCTTCAAACGCGAAACCAATTGAGTTTTCTGAATCCAATGTGTAATCAATGCCTGTACCAATGCGGTACGCCTTGCCAGTAGGAACGGTAATATCACCGTTTGATTGGCTCTCATACATGCTGGTATCGAATGCAAAACCTGCATTCCACATCATTTTTTCATTCAGTTTGTACTGAGTACCCAATGCGATTTGGTAAGTGTCTTGTGTCTCTACGTTCAGCGTGGTTGTGTATTCGCTCCAGTCTTGCCAGTTCACGTTCCACATCACCGCTAGGTCATCATTCAATTCGTGGTAAGCACTGAAGATAAGTTGTTGTGGAGCAATGGAGTTGCTGTTGTCGAATTCAAATTCGGTTTCAGAAGAGTAAGACAGACCAAGACGCGTGCCTGGTGTTGCCTCATAAAGCACACCTACTCGGCCATTAACCTGAGTATTTTGGTCTTCGTCTAAGTATTTTTTATGCATGTCAGAGCTAGCCAACGTCCCTTCAGCTTCTACTTCATACATACCGTACTGAATACCAAGCGCCGCACCCACAGACCAGTGATCATTGATGCGGTAAGAAGCGGAAGGTTGAATGGTCAAGGCTTGTGTCGTTGCTGTAGGAATATCTAAATGATCACCCAAAAGGCCTTCGTACTCGAGGCCAAGACCGTAGTTGCCATACAGACCAATACCCAGCGTCCATTTGTCGTTCACTTGTTGGCTGTAAAATGCCGACGCCATAGGAACAAAACCAATCACGTTGCCCGCATCACCAGTCATCGTGTCTAGTTGCGCGTCACCGTATAGGCCAATCAGGTTACCAGAGAAAGATTTACCAGAAACATTCGCCAGACCAGCCGGGTTTGCTGCCATTACTGAGGCATCTTGCGCACGAGCCGCCATACCAGAGGATGCCAAACCAATATCCGATGCTGTAGTTTCGTAAAGGTATAACCCACCCGCTTGCGCAGCAGCACACGTCAGTAGAGAGCTCGCAACGACGATTTTTGAAAGATTTTTCATGCTAAAACCTATTATTGTTTGGGGAACCCACGCTGCGACGGTGGTTGTATATCAATGAAAGGCATTGGCCAATCGCATACAGCGTGGGGGTGTTGTGGAGTCAGTCAGTTGAAATCAGCGTAATTGCTCGCTCACCTCAAGTTCAGTGGGTTTCTTTCGCTTAAACTTCTCGCGCAGAGATTGCATCATCACGAAGAACACCGGCGTCAGCAACGTGCCTACAAACGTAGAGAGAATCATGCCGCCGAATACCGCAAAGCCCAGTGAGTGACGAGATGCCGCACCGGCACCCGATGCAATCACCAACGGGAATACCCCCCAGATGAAGGCGAATGCGGTCATCTGTACTGCACGGAAACGGATTCGAGCAGCTTCTTTGGCAGCATCAATGATGGATAAGCCCTTTTCTTCTCGCAGAACTTTGGCAAATTCCACGATAAGAATCGCCACTTTGGCGGACATACCGATCAAGATGACCACACCAATCTGCACGTACAAATCGAACGGTTGTCCCACCAACAGCAGCGTGCCCATTGCGCCGAGAATCGCGACTGGAACCGCCATCATTACCGCAGCAGGAATGGTCCAACTTTCGTACTGAGCCACCAAGAACAAGTAGGTGAACAGCAAAGACAATGCGAACGCGATTGGCGCCATGTTGCCTGCTTTCATCTCTTGGTAAGTCATGCCTGACCACTCGTACGAGTAACCACTTGGCAAAGATTCCGCAGCCAGTTTTTCAATGGCTTTTACAACATCACCCGAGCTGTAACCTGGCGCTGGCGCACCGTTCACGGTTGCAGAACTGAACATGTTGTAGTTCGATAAGGTATCAGGGCCGAAGATCGGCTTCACTTTCACTAGCGTTGCCAATGACACCATTTTTCCAGAGCTTGAACGAACAAACAGATGGTTGATGTCGTCGATGTTGTCACGGTATTGCTCTTCTGCTTGCACTTTCACTTGGTACGAACGACCAAACAAGTTGAAGTCAGAAATGTAGGCACCGCCCAACTGTGCTTGCAGTGTGCTGAAGATTTCATTCAACGGTACGCCCATCGAAATCGCTTTATCGCGGTCAATATCGATGTAACGTTGCGGAATGTTCGCACGGAAAATCGAGAACGCACGCGCCACTTCAGGCAGTTGGTTGATTTGGGCAACAAAATCAGCGGTTGTTTTTGCCAACTCTTGTGGAGAACGGCCCAAGTTGTCTTGCAGCACAAGGTTGAAACCATCCACCGCACCCATGCCTTTGATTGCCGGCGTCGCGAAAACGAACGAAGCGGCATCTGGCGTTGAGTTCAGCATTTGGTTAACTTTATTCATCAATGCGCGTTGGTGTAGCTCAGGGTCTTTACGTTTACTCCAGTTATCCAGTTTGATGATCAACATGCCCGAGTTTGGAATCGACGCCATGTTAATTACCGAGAAACCCGCAACCGAAACCACGTTCTCCACACCTTCCATCTGTTTTAGCTCATCAACGTACTTCTTCATTAATGGTGCAGTACGCTGCAATGCTGCTGCGTCTGGCAAACGCATTTCGACCATGAACACGCCTTTATCTTCGTTCGGTACGAAAGAAGAAGGTACGGTCATGAACGCAAATGCCAGCACCGCAATAAGCGCGCCATAAACACCGATACTCAGCACAATACGACGGCTCAAGAAACCAACTAAACCTTGGTATTTGCGCGTTATTGCTTCAAAACCGCGGTTAAACGCACGCAAAGGCGCAATAGGTTGCGAGTGAGTAGATTTCAACATCAACGCACAAAGCGCTGGCGTTAACGTTAATGCGTTGATCGCAGAGATCAGCACCGACACACAGATGGTGACCGCGAACTGGTTGAACATTCGACCAGAAATACCCGGCAATAGCGCAACCGGTACGAATACCGCCAACAAAATAAGCGTTGTTGCCAATACTGGACCCGTCACTTCTTTCATAGCTTGGATCGTGGCCGGAATCGGGTCTAAATGCTCTTCATGGATAACCCGCTCCACGTTCTCCACCACGATGATCGCATCGTCCACCACGATACCGATGGCGAGGATCAAGCCAAACAACGAGATCGTGTTAATGGTCATGCCCATCACGCCCATGATTGCGAACGTCGCAATGATGGAAACCGGAATCGCTAAGGTTGGAATGATGGTCGCTCGCCAGTTCTGCAAGAAAACGTACACAACGAAGGTTACAAGAAGTACCGCAATCACCAGCGTCTCATACACTTCATCAATCGACGTCTCTACGTATTCGGTAGAGTCATACGCGATGTCGTAGACCAAATCATCTGGGAACGATTTCTCGTACTCTTTCATGGCCTCTTTCACGCGTTCCATCACGTCTAGCGCGTTCGCTGTCGGCAACTGGTACAAGGCCAGAACGGCGGCTGGTTCGTTATTCATACGACCATCAGCTTCGTAGCCTTGTGCGCCAACTTCGACACGAGCCACATCTTTCAAGCGAATCAAAGAACCTTTCTTGCTCGCACGGATGATGATGTTCTCGAACTCTTCCGCAGAAGTAAGGCGGCCTTTGGTTTGCAAAACATATTGATATTGCTGGTCACCCGGAGCTGGCATACCACCGATCTTACCCGCCGCCACTTGGATGTTTTGCGTTTTAATTGCGCCAATAACATCGCTAGCAGAAAGCTTCAAGGTGGCCAATTTATTTGGGTTCAACCAAATACGCATTGAGTAGTCTTTCTTACCCAGCAGCGTAATGTCACTCATACCTTCGATACGTTTTAAACGCTCAACAATATTGAGATCCGCATAGTTAGAGAGGTAGATACTATCGTGAGACTGTTTCGGGGAACGCAGTGTAATAACGCCCAACATGTCAGAAGATTTCTTCTTAACCGTCACACCGATTTGGTTTACTTCTTGTGGGAGAGAAGACGTCGCTTGCGCCACCAAGTTGTTCACACGAACTTGCGCCATATCGCCATCTGCGCCCACTCGGAAATAGATACGTAGTGTGTATGAACCATCGTTACCAATCACAGAAGACATGTAAATCATGTCTTCAACGCCGTTGACTTTGGCTTCTATCGGCTGTGCAACCGTCTTTTTAACCACGTTCGCGTTTGCACCCGGATACATGGTGCTCACCGTAATTACCGTCGGAGAGATTTGAGGATACTCAGAAATTGGCAAGACTTTCAGGGCGATCATACCCATCAATGTCATCGCCAGTGAGATCACCAAAGCAAACTTCGGCCGGTGAATGAAAAATTTACTTAACATCAGTACTCACTCAGCCTTGTTCACTCTGTAGTTCAACGTCTTTCACCGTTGCGCCCGGGCGCACTTTTTGTAGACCATTGACGATGACTTTTTCGTTAGCCGCCAAACCAGTCAGCACAGCACGTTTCACACCGTAGGTCTGACCGAGTTCAACGTTACGACGAGACACCACGTGATCATCACCAACCACCATGACGTAGTCACCCGCTTGGTCTTGCTGAACAGCCGCCGATGGGATAAGCAAACCATCAATGGTTTTGTTGCGCAGCTTGATGGTCAAGTGGCCATATTCACCCGGCATAAGCGCGTAAGTTGGGTTATCGAATTGTGCTTCTGCTCGAATTGAGCCTGTTTCTAAATCGATCTTGTTGCCAACGGCGTAGATCTTGCCATCAAGCGGATACAATGAACCGTCTGAAAGCGTCAGTGTTAAATCAACATCCAGTTTGTCATCGTTACGATGGGCCACATCAATCGCACTTCTTACGCGGCGGTAGAGCTTCTCATCCACATCAAAGCCAAAGCGAATTGGGTCGATTTGAGTGATCGAAACAAGAGGAACGAGTTGAATTTTCGAAATACGGTCACCCACTCGGAAGTTGCTGAAACCCACGCGGCCAGAGAAAGGAGCACGCACAGAGCTAAACTCAAGATCGAGCCTTGCTGAAACCAGCGTCGCTTTCGCCTCTTCTACCGAAGCAATCGCTGCGGCGTGCGCGGCAATGGCGTCATCGTATTGCTGCTCACTGATGCTTTTATCTTTGATGAGTTTCTTCACACGTTCTGCATCACGCGTAGTTTGAACGAGTTGTGCTTTTGCTTTTTGCAACGACGCTTTTGCATACGCCAGTGCCGCCCTGTAAGGACGGTCGTCGATTTCAAACAGCAATTGGCCTTTTTCGACCATATCGCCATCTTTAAAATGAATCGCGGTTAATTCGCCACCGACTCGAGGCATAATATCAACGTCATTTACCGCTTCAGTTCGACCGATAAAAGTATGATAAGGAGTGATTTTTGTTTCGGTTAGGGTAACGGTTTCAACAGAGGGTGCTTGGGCAGTTTTCGTTGCGATATCGCCAGTTTTGCATCCTGATAGTAATGCAGAAGATATAGCAATAGATACCAACGCAAATTTATATTTGGCTTTCATGATAAACCTACTTTATGTAGAAAGTGCCCTAGCCTAAATATTTAAATATATGGATAAACACACTTTCTATTCTGGAAATAAACGAGGAAGTTAGAATTGGTAGTTAAATTCGATACGGTGATCACCATCACCGAAATTAACGTGCTCATTCCAGTTTGCAAAGTAACGAATATTTGCGCGAGGATTAATTTGATAAGACAACGCAAACTCATGAGTTAAGATATTATCTTCACCCGCGTAATAAGTATCTTTATATTGACTAGACCCTGACAATGTATGCATATACATTGGGTTGTAGTTAATCCAGATTTTATCGGTTAATTCAATTTTTGAGTACATACCGACAACGGTGAAAGTACCTGGAATTTCATAACCTTTGCCATCACCACTAAAATCATTAGCAATAGTGACACCTGCACCAGCCAAAGGAAATAACTGCAACATACCAAACTTAGGTAGGCCTTGAATAAAGCTGTAAGATGCATCTAATTTATCGTTATCAACGTCGTAGTTTACATCTAATTGACGGCCTAGACCTTTTGCGACTTCTACTTGGAAATTACGTAGTCGGAACGAGTCAATGCTGTCATCAACATTGGCATACATTGGATCGTCATTGTCGCGAATGCCAAATAGCTCACCACCAATGCCTTTCATTTCGATGATGTTCATCGCCATGGTGCCAGGCTGGCTAGATTGGTAAGTTTGACCGATTTTGATGTTTGCGCCTTTGTCAGTAATACCAAAGCCCGCTTGGGTGTAAACCGCAAGTGGGTCAGACATATCTTGTAGTTCTTCGTCATTATTTGTCTGAGCATAAGCAGAAGACGCGAGTTGAAGGGCTGCTGCCATGATAACAACAGACGGTTTCACTAAATTCATAAAACTGTATCCATTTTAATGATTATAAAAATTATTCACGTCATGAGGTCATCATAAATAGCAAGCAACACAACTCGCTTTGGATAATATAAATTATCAAAGCAAATTTAATAATGACGAAACATTAGACGTTTTAATTAAAATAAAATAAAGCGTCGTAAAAGTTCAATCACTGCTACTTATATCTTATATAACTTGAAATTTGGTAAGCTTTACGAAGAAGGGAATATTAAAACTTATGAAAATTCAATTATCATTAGAACAAATGATTAATTAAATTTACCATATAAATAAGGAGTGCAATGGTGTTAGGTGATCGCGATCAAGTTTTATTTGTATCGTATATTACTCTTCAGGTAAAGAAGATAGATGTAATAAATTGCAAATACCTTAATTTAATTAGCCTTGCGGTCAATTTAGAATAGTTACTCCACAATAAATTAAAAGGAAATCACACTCTGTGATTCCCTTTTATTTTCGAGTGCAAAAGCACCAATGCATTTCGTTAACTAAAAACGCAAACGATTCGCACTATTGCAGTTTCTCTATCCCCATATTGAACAGTGCAAAGCTATAAATATCTGCATTTGTCTCAATTATTTTACGAGTTGGTGTGCCAGCACCATGCCCTGCATTGGTTTCGATGCGAATCAAGGTCGGATTTGAACCCGCCTGTTTTGACTGCAACTCAGCAGCAAATTTGTAAGAGTGAGCAGGAACAACACGATCATCATGATCACCCGTTGTAATCAATGTTGCTGGGTATTCCACCCCCGCTTTTACATTGTGCACTGGCGAATAACCTTTCAGATATTGGAACATCTCTTTACTTTGCTCTGCCGTACCGTAGTCATACGCCCAACCAGCACCTGCGGTAAAAGTATGATAACGCAGCATGTCCAGTACGCCGACTGCTGGCAGCGCCACTTTAAACAGCTCTGGACGTTGCGTCATAACTGCCCCCACTAACAAGCCACCATTCGATCCACCGTTAATGGCTAACTTGTTTGATGACGTTACCTTTTCATCAATTAGGTATTCAGCCGCCGCAATAAAGTCATCAAACACATTTTGCTTTTGCATTTGAATGCCAGCGTTGTGCCACTCTTTACCATACTCCCCACCGCCACGAATGTTCGCTACCGCGTAAACACCACCAAGCTCCAGCCAAGCCGCACGTGTCGGGCTAAAAGATGGTGTGAGGCTAATGTTGAAACCACCATAACCATATAGGATGGTTGGTGCGCTGCCGTCCATCGGTGTCCCTTTTTTATAGGTGATGATCATCGGCACTTTTGTTCCGTCTTTTGAGGTGTAAAACACCTGACGAGATTCATACAAAGCTGGATCAAATGGCGCTTTAGATTTGTAGTACACCTCGCTATCACCATCTTTGATGTTCAGACGATACGTAGTGCTTGGCATCTTGTAGTTGGTGAAAGAATAGTAGACTTCGGTTTCTTCTTTTTTACCTGAAAAACCGTACGCACTACCAATATCAGGCAGCTTGATTTCACGGATGAGTTTGCCGTTCATGTCGTATTGCTTCACCATCGAGATCGCATCAACAATATAGCTCGCAAACAAATTGCCACCCGCGGTAGAAACACGTAACACGTTCTTTGTTTCAAGGATCAAATCTTTCCAGTTTTTGGGCTGCGGCTGACTCGCATCCACCGTCACGACGCGTTTGTTCGGCGCATTAAGGTTCGTAACCAAGTACAGTTTCGTGCCTTGGTTGTCTATTACCCAAGTATCAGAACTGGTGTTATCTAAAATGGTTTTAAGCGGGCTGTTTGGCTTACTCAGATCTTTAAAGAACAGTTTGTTACCCGATGTCGATATGCTGGCTGAGATAAACAAGTAGCGTTCATCTTCCGACGTATAGCCGCCAACATAACGGTATTTCTCTTCCTCAAAGCCGCCGAAAATCAGCTGGTCTTCACTTTGTTTCGTCCCAAGCTTATGAAAGTAGAGCTTGTGTTGATCCGTCTTCGCGGAAAGTTCACTCCCCTTTGGCTTGTCATAACTTGAGTAATAGAAGCCTTGATTGCCGAGCCAACTGATGCCGCTGAACTTAATATCCACCAGCGTTTCGCCGACGGGCTTTTTGGTTTCTGTCTCTAGAACTATGACTTTTCGCCAATCGCTACCGCCTTCCGAAATGCTGTATGCAACTAAAGATCCATCTCGTGAAAAGCTCACTCCCGCTAACGATGTGGTGCCATCTTCACTAAAAGTATTTGGATCGAGGAAAATTTCTGCTTCACCATCACCTAGCTGCCGATAAAGCACGTCTTGGTTTTGTAACCCGTCATTTTTGTAGAAGTAAGTGAACTTACCCTCTTTGAACGGTTGGCTTTGCTTTTCGTAGTCCATGAGCTTAGTGATGCGCTCTTCAATCTGTTCGCGGTAAGGGATTTTCGACAGATAATCAAACGTCACTGCATTTTGTGCCTTCACCCATTCTGCGGTTTCTGGGCTGAGATCGTCTTCCAACCAGCGATAAGGATCACTCACTTTTGTACCAAAGTAGTCATCGACAACATCCACTTTTTGTGTGGTTGGATACGTGATGGCTTTCGGGTTTACCTGTTCAACCGACGACTGCGCCGCTTCATTTGCATGCGCCACAGACAACACACTTCCGAGTGCGAGAGCCGTTGCGAGTGCTAGGGTGTTCTTTTTCATGAAATTCCTTTTTTATTTTTCTGTTGTCTTTTTGTGCAATACATCAGAACTCTACTATATATCGACAAAATGAATCTAATTTCATTAAACGAGTTGTGAAAGCCATCCTAACTCCCTCATTTCCTGCCAATTCTACATATCGGTAAGTGGAGGTGTAGAGCTTAGGAACAACGCTGAAGAGCTACGATGGCGTTTACTCTCTTTCGTCTAATTCAGTTCGATTTGACGCAAAACCCCAGACTCAGAAGCGAAATCTTGGTCGTGACTAATCAGAACAAATCCACCTTTGTATACATTTAACGCCTGACTAAGCATTATTTTTGACTCGAGATCGAGATGATTATCTGGCTCATCAAGCAGCAGCAAAGGCTGGGAGTGTTGATGGCTGACGATCAGCATTGCGAGCTTCATCTTCTCGCCACCACTGAGTACGCATCCCAACCGAAACACAGTGTCTCGACGAAAACCGATCCCCGCCAATAAGGTTCTCGCTTCACTTTCCGTCATCTCTTGGCAAGTCTCCATTACGTTCTCAAGTAACGAAAGATTTGGATTCACTGCGCCAAAGTGTTGGTCGAGATAATACAAGGGAGTATTCACTTGCAGCTCACCTCTCAGAAACGACAACTCGCCAAGCAACGTCTTTAACAAGGTTGACTTTCCGCAGCCATTTTTCCCTTTGAGATGGACTTTATCGTTCGCAAAAATCTGCAAAGTGATAGGAGTAGAATCCCCAAAAGGCAATATACCTTCTTGTATCGACAACACTTTTCTCGAACGGTTCGGATTATCTGCAAGATAAAGCTTTTGCGCTTTGAGCTGCTCATGTCGCGATTGCAACGCCCGCTCTTTGGCTTGTAAATGCACTTGTCTGAGTTGCTCATTCTTATTGCGATTTGATGTGCTGGCGGTCGCGCTATCCTTTTTGCCATCAAGCAAAATTTTGGGCTGACTGCCGTCTTTGCGCAGTTTGTTCCCTTGCGCGGCGCGTTGGTCTGCTTTTTCGCGATTTTTCTGGGCTTGCTCAGCTAACCGTTTTTTCTGTTTATCGACCTGCGCTAACTGCCTTTCGATCGCTTGTAGCTCAGTGCGTTTTTGCTCGGCATACACATCGTAATTTCCACCAAAAACCTGTAAACCTAGGCCCGATAGTTCCCAAATTTCCTCCATTGATCGCAGCAGCTCACGATCGTGACTGATGAGTAAAATCGCGCCGCCGAAATGCGTCATAGACTCTATCAGCCATTGTTTCGCCTCGGTATCGAGGTGATTGGATGGCTCATCGAGAATCAAAAGCTCCGCTTCGTTTTCAAACAATTGCCATAACTGCAAACGCGCCAACTGACCACCACTGAGCCGAGCACATGAGAAATCAGGGTCTTGCGGCAAGCCCATCGCAGCAAGCTGCTGTTTGAGTTTCGGTTCAATATCCCACTGTTCGCCAACCAGTTCGAACCAATGCTCAGAAACATCACCTTGTTCAATCTGCTTCAAAGCATGCAAGACCGAGTCTGTTCCCAGAAACTGGGCGATCGATTGCTGACCTGAAAGCAGATCAGACGGCTGCTGGCGATACATCATGAAAGAAGAGGGAGAAGTCACAACACCGCTGGCTGGCTGAGTTTCGCCTGCCAAAATGGAAGCCAAAAGCGACTTACCGATGCCATTGCGCCCAATCAAACCAACACGTCGTTTAGTCATGGAACAAGAAATAGACTGAAATAGCGTCTCGCCATTATCAAACTGATGGCTAACATTAAAAGCTTGTAAAACTGGCATAATTTGCCTCCTGTATGACAGGGACAACAGCCGTAGCTATGATTTGAGATTGCAACAAAACGCGTGCACAAACGCATTAAGCTCTATGTAAAGCTCGACGATAAACGTCAAATCAAAAAGTCGTCTTGTTGCAAAGAAATATCGGAAAGTGAGCTACGCCTACTAACCCTGCAGATCCAAAAAATAAGTAAAAATATGGATAACAGGTTTAGTTCTTCATGTTGGCGTAATCTCCTAGAGAAATGATTTGCGAAGTTTAGCGGGTTTTCTGACTAAAAAGCAAGCAGCATTATTTATCAAAACTTTGAACGATTTCGAGATCTTATCTACACAAATTTTGCCCAAGCCATACTATGCTTACAGTAAAGCTAATCCACATAAGGGCGTGGTAATGAAATACAAACATATCCTTGTTGCACTCGAACTGTCCGATGAGAGCACTGTTCTGATCGACAGAGCCGTAGCGATGGCTAACTATCTCGACTCCGATATTTCATTCATCCATATTGATGGAACTCACGGGGAAATTTATCGTGAGCTCGTAGACATTAAAGAGAACCCAGACCAAAGGCCGCTGAATGAGCACTCTATGGAATGTTTGAGAACATTCAGTGAGTACATGGATTATCCACTCAAACACTTCTTCGTGGGTACTGGTGATTTAGCCGATAAGCTCGAAATTACCATCAAAGAGCAAGAAGTGGACTTGCTGATTTGTGGCCATCACCAAGATTTCTGGAGCAAAATCATTTCCTACTCAAGACATCTTATCAACAAGTCACCAGTCGATATTTTAGTCGTTCCTATTCATGATTAATTAAAATTTGACGCTTGCCAAAACCACCAACTTATTTGGTGGTTTTTTATTGATATTGAAACAGCTTAAGCACTTTTCCAAGCTAGCTTGACGGCCATTTATGAGTTACATTTTCTAACCAACCTGCGCTCCTACTGGGCATGGTTATTTAGATAGCAAGGATCCTTATGGCGAATAAAAAAGTATTAATTCTCTTTGCTCATCCTTCCCAGCATCGTTCAGAAGTGAATACTCCACTTTTCAAAGAAGCTCAAAAAATTGAAGGCGTGACATGTGTTGATCTCTATGGTGAATACCCTCGTTTCGATATCAATATCGACCGTGAACAACAACGCTTGCGTGAGCATGATGTAGTGGTTTTTCAATTCCCACTATATTGGTATTCAACCCCAGCAATTTTAAAAGAGTGGCAAGATCTGGTTTTGGAGTATGGCTTTGCTTACGGCACTGAAGGAACCGAACTACAAGGTAAAACCATGCTGTGCGTACTTTCGGCCGGCGGCAAGGAAGAAGCCTATAAAGCCGAAGGCTACAACCATTTTACGATTCGGGAACTGCTCGCTCCTATTGAGCAAATGTCAGCGCTCACGGGTATGCACTACATTGCGCCTCTTGCTTTGTTCGGCGCACGTACTGCCGAAGAAGAAGGACGAATTCCCCGTCATGTCGAACGGTACAAAAGCCTGCTAACAGCATTAGTCGAAGATAGACTAGATGTTGAAGCAGCTGCGTCATTAATCAAACTCAACAGCGCACTTCCGAAGCTCATCAAGGAGGCTTCATGACAGGGATATTCTTACAAGCCTTCGTGTATTTGATTGCCGCTGTGATTGCGGTACCACTTGCCAAGCGTTTAGGGCTCGGTTCCGTTTTAGGTTACCTCATCGCTGGTGTGGTAATTGGTCCAATTATCGGTTTAGTCGGTGAGGAAACAACGACAATTCAGCACTTTGCCGAATTTGGCGTGGTGATGATGCTATTCCTAGTGGGGTTAGAGCTAGAGCCTAAAATGCTCTGGTCAATGCGAAATCGTTTAATGGGCTTAGGCGGTCTTCAAGTTGGCGGTACCATCGCGGCGATTATGGGTATTGCCCTGTACTTTGAGCAGCCTTGGACCATTGCCTTAGCCATCGGCTTGATTTTCGCCCTTTCTTCTACCGCGATTGTTTTGCAAACTTTTAGCGAAAAAGGGTTAACGAAGACAGAAGGCGGACAAAACGCGTTCTCTGTTTTGCTTTTCCAAGATATCGCTGTTATCCCGATGTTGGCCTTTATTCCATTGCTGGCCCTGCCGGAGTTAGTCGAACAAGCACAAAGTGCCGCTCAAACGGCTGCTCAGCATCATGACGATTTAAACCTCGTGGCCGATTTACCGGGCTGGGCGTACGGAATAGTCATCACAGCATCGATTGCGATTGTCGTCGTTGGTGGTCACTTTTTAAGTCGACCTCTGTTGAGCTATGTTGCTAGCTCTGGGCTGCGTGAGATTTTTACCGCCACCGCATTGATGCTGGTGATCGGCATCGCAGCACTGATGAGTTTGGTTGGCTTATCTCCTGCCTTAGGAACGTTCTTGGCTGGCGTTGTATTGGCGAACAGCGAATTCCGTCACGAGTTAGAATCCAATATCGAACCATTTAAAGGGTTGTTGCTGGGTCTGTTCTTCATCACCGTCGGCGCAGGGATCAATTTCTCGGTTCTATTTGGTGACTTCTGGTTGATCATGGCACTGACCATTGGCGTGATGGTATTGAAAGCCTTGGTGCTGTTTATTCTCGCGCTGATATTTAGAGTGAAAGGCAGCAACCGCTGGCTGTTTACTCTCAGCTTGGCTCAAGCGGGGGAATTTGGTTTTGTGTTGCTAAGCTTCTCTGTGCAAAACCACGTCATTCCGTTTGAACTCTCGCAAACTCTTGCGCTGGTTGTTGCTATCTCAATGTTCTTAACGCCAGGCTTGTTCATTCTATTTGACAAATTAATACTGCCGCGTTTTGAAACTCAATCAAACGAAAGAGAAAGCGATACGATTGAAGAAAAAGGCACAGTAGTCATCGCTGGTATCGGCCGTTTTGGTCAGATTGTTAACCGCTTGCTTGTTTCTAATGGTGTAACAACAGTGGTGCTCGATCACCAAGCCAACCAAGTCGATAACATGCGCCAGATTGGCACTCGCGCTTATTTTGGCGATGCGACTCGACCAGATATGCTGCACACTGCAGGCATCGAGCATGCGGCTGCGTTGGTCGTCGCAATTGATAACCAAGAATCGAGTGTGGAACTGGTGAAGTACGTCAAACACACGTACCCCAAAGTAACGGTGATCGCACGCGCCTTTGACCGTGGTCACGGCTATCTTTTGCGTCAAGCTGGGGCTGATATTATTGAATCGGAAACCTACCATTCCGCATTGGAGATGGGCGGTCACACGATGAAAGCACTTGGTATTCATCCCTTCTTTGTTGAGCAGCAAAAAGCGACATACAAGCGTGTTGAAGCACGCAAGTCCGAGCTACTCTACAAAGCTTGGGAAGATGATTCTGAAGGCGAACGTTATGACAACAATTTCCGACAACTGTTTATTCAGTTAGAGGAAAAAATGGCGGAAGAGATGCAAAAAGATCGCCATGACAAACTCTCGCGCTCAGAACGTGGTTGGACGCCACCGCCGAAAGGTTACGCCGATGACTTCAATGAAGATAACGTTCAAGAACTAACACCGCCGAGAGAAGAGCCGATCTGACGGTAACTTGCTCAATATTAAAAACCTCCCGTTTGGGAGGTTTTTCTTTTTCAGTACCGAGTCACATGCCGTGCAGGATAAAATGATCTTCTCACGAGATTACATAAGATCATTCATTAAAATCTCATACTCTTCGTTTGCTTCTTCCACTAAGTGAGAAAGCTCTAACGCATCAGTAACTGCAAGATTGAACTGCCACGGAGTTTTGTCTTCTTTACCACAGATTCGAGTTTCACACCCACGGCTCTCAAAAGACAAATCATCAAACTCTGTGGTATGGCGCTCTTGAAGTTCTACAATCTCAACTTCTAATTTACCGACAGGGTTAACTTTAACGTGAGCATGTAAATCTGAACTGTTAGACAAACAATAATCTCTATGAACCGCAATCATGGCCGCCTCCTTGGTCTGCCAACTGACAACTCACCCATGAGTGTAGACGAGGGAGTTTGAACGTGGGGTGAAATAATAATGAAGATTGATCTGTCTCATTGGAGTAGACAATTATTGTTGTGCTGGTATGAGCCGGTATGAATCTCATCTGATTTAAATCGTTCCTAGATCACAAGAGTTGGCATTTACCGAGACTTTCCCTATTATCGAAACAAATTTACTGTAGTCATTCTTTAGAGGTCAGTATGGAGCTTGAAGCCGTCGCTAAAGCACTAAAAGAGTTAGGTCATCCTACTCGTTTAAGTATTTACAAAGAAGTTGTCAAAGCTGGATACAAAGGTATCGCGGTAGGCGGCGTACAAGAAAAGCTTGGCATTCCTGCTTCCACTCTCTCTCATCATATTTCTAGTCTAGCCTCAGCCGGGCTTATCACCCAACGTCGTGAGGGGCGAACCCTTTTTTGCGTTGCAGAGTACCAATGTTTAGATGATGTGATCGGCTTTTTAAAGGCTGAATGTTGCGTTAATGAGTGCTCATAACCTCATAGCAGAGGCGAAAGACTTCGGTTTTACATTAGACTTTACCCGTTCTTGAATGACCGCCGACAAACATAAACACCGAGCTCGCTAAGCTCGGTGTTTTATTTTTTAGTTTTCGACGAGCAATATTGAGGCTTTAGGTGGCACAATTAACTTACCGTCAGATGGAACGTCCTGATCCGTCATCAAATCCACCCAGTCGCCATCCATTTTCAATGCCAAAGACTGCTGACGCTGCGATTTATTAAGCACGACAATGCCTTTGCTCCCTCGCTTAAATACCAGCATATCATCGTTACCTTCAAGAACACTCATCGACTCGCCATGCGTCATATTATGGAACTGGATCATTTTCGCCATTCGCGGATCGTTCCATGCGCCTTGCCATCTTGGTTTGCCATTTTTATCTGTAATACCGCTCGTGTTTAAGTCGGTATAAACCAATGGCACACCACCATCGCGGCCTAGAATGTAGGCATAAGCTAACCATTCGTTTTCCTCATCCATGATCAGATCAAGAAAAACGTCATTGTTAGGAATGTCATGCGTGACAACAAATGTAATCGCGCGACCGGGCGAAAGGGCCTGACCGAAACAGTATGGGTCAATCAACGACTTGAAACTGCCCTTTTTAGCGAACGCCTTAAAAATGGTCGAGAACAACGGGAAATCATAAGCGCCTAAGCGAGTTTCCTGTAAATACGGCTCAAGAAACAACTGATACTCTTCCTCTGTCGCACCGCCATCGGTAATAATTTCGCCAAATATATGCACATCGCGCGTGATGTCGTCTGTCCAAACACGTTTAAGATGCTCTAGCGTCATGTGTTTCGCGGCATCAATACGAAAACCTTTCACACCAATGGCTTTCAATGCTTTTAGGTAAGCGCGTTGCTGCTCAACGACATGGTCACAAACACGGAGGGTTGGCAAGCCAGGATCGGTTGGTCCACCTGTGATGCGTCCATTTTGTACCTGCCATTTATCTTTCCAGTCTTTAATACCGAATGCTTCAACAAAGTCCTCTTCATCAAAAAGCGGTTGAGATAAGTCGCCAAATAACGTTAGCGACTGATATTTCTGTTTGTTTTGTTGGTATTCCTCCAAGACATCTTTTCTTGGGTATTGGAGGTCTCGGCGAAGGTGGGCCTCATTTGCCATATGGTTAAACACCACGTCAGCGTAAACCCACACGCCAACTTGCTCCAGTTCACGAACCATACGGATAAAGTCTTTGGTATCACCCAACGCATTGTCGATGACACGGTAATCTTGAGGTTGATAGCGCTGCCACCAGCGATCATCGTGGGCGCTTTTCATTGGTGGCGAAACCAGCACGGAGCCGTAACCTAGCTCGTGGATTTCTTTTGCTCGTTGGGCAATGTCAGCATACTTCCAATCAAATGCATGTAAGATAACATTCGCACCGAATGATTGTATTTCCTGTGAGCCACTCATGTTGTTCTCCTACTCGTTTTCACTCACGATTACTTGTTTGCTTTTTTTTGTGAGTGAATTCAATAGTCGAAATTATAAGAGCTATTCATCAGACGCCCTCACCCTTTTCGCCCTAACTCAAGGCTGAAAATGAAGGCGTAGTGACTCCTCCATTGCACAAGTAGAAACGGTTCTGGACGTAAACGAGTAGATGGCATTCAAGCACACCGCACATAAAATAAATTAAGTCATTGTTTTGTATTGCAAAAAATTGCATTCAAAATATATGAAAGAAAATGCCCGGGTACGCCCTAAAGGAGGCCAAAGACTAAAAACAGCCAAACCACTCTATTGAGTAACTAATTTTTAATAAAGTGAAACTGGCAGGTGGATCACGTTTGGCGCGTATTCAAAACAGCCCCCTTCTGCGTATCCAACCTTAAAACATGGAAGATTACCGTTTGTATCTATCCCGAAATGACTTCAAAATGCGGAACTTAGCTTATGCCTATTGGTATGAATTACCTTGGAGGGTAATCATGAATATCAAAGAGTTTTCTAGCCTCGTCGGCTTGTCTGCTCATACACTTCGATACTATGAAAAAATTGGCTTACTTAAACATGTCCATAGAAACGCGAGTGGGCATCGAGTGTATAGTGCGAAAGATCTAAGCTGGATTAGCTTCGTAAAGCGATTAAAAGAAACTGCAATGCCGCTTGAGGAGATTCTGGAATATGCAAAATTAAGGGAAGTCGGCTCAGAATCTGTACGACAACGCCAAGCCTTGCTAGAGCAACACCAAGAAAACCTCAAGCTCCACATTGAACAGCAGCAAAAGCACTTAACGGCTCTAGAAGAAAAAATTGCCTTGTATAAAAGCGGAAAAGTTCATTGACTTAGAGTTAACTCTAACGATTAAGGTATGTTTGCATTTATTCACTAGGAACATATCGATGGAACAATCACGCTTTAACAAAGGATTAGAACTACTCTCTCACATTGATGGCGACGCTGGTCACAATGTCATCGAAAGCTTACAAGATATTTGCCCAGATTTAGCTCAGTACACCATTGAGTACCCGTTTGGCGATATTTATGCTCGCCCAGGCTTAGACCTAAAATCGAGAGAAATCGCAACCGTCGCCGCGCTAACGGCAATGGGGAATTGTTCGCCACAACTGAAAGTACATCTCAATGCAGCACTGAATGTAGGCTGCAGCGAGGCTGAAATTAAAGAAGTCATCTTACAGATGTCCGTCTACGCAGGGTTTCCAGCGGCATTAAACGGCATGTTTGCCTTCAAAGAAGTGCTGGCGGAAAGAGCTGAGTAATCACGACGTTGAAATCAATTTAAAGGCAATTAAAAACGGCCCTTGGGGATCGGGCCGTGATTTAAACAACGAGTGAATTAGCGCTCAGGGGTTTCAAGCAGTTTAACCGCGCAATCTACCGCGTTGTTAATGCCTTGACTACTCTCCAACTTGCCTGAACTTGCAGGACCAAGGGCACAAGAATACAAAGCCAGCTGCTTATCGAACGGCAGATCCAACTGTTCATATAGATTTTGTCGGATTCTTGCATGTTGTTCTGGTTCTTGGTTAGCAAGGCTAATCAACGTTTCATAAATAAGCGTTTTCATGTCTTTCCCTTTTCACTTTATTGCACGGGGTGCATATATATTGTATCCGTTTGGAAAGCACAAATCAGAAGCTAGGTCACAGAACGCGTCGCTAAAAAAGTTTATGTGCACGGTAAATTGTAATACAAACCTAAAGCCGTTTAGAAAAAGAGCAAAGGATAACTCGATAAATCAGCCGATTAACTAGCATTCGCCGCTGTTTGATCACAATAGCGTCTGATACAAACAAAAACGCCGCTCAATGAGCGACGTTTTTATCTCGATTTCAGCTAATCAAGCATGTTTTAGTTGAAGTGCACTAACATTTCAACGTCATCACCTTGTTCTGGTGCTTGAAGAGAGAAGTGCACATAACCAGCTTCAGTAACAGGAATCGCAAGGTATTCGTTGCTACCTGCATAGTTGGACACGTACTCGTGTTGCTCAACCGTAGGCCAATGCTCTCTGCTGGCGTATAGATCGACATTACCCGTTTGAGAGTGAGCCGTTAGCCATACACGAATCTCTTCAACACCTTCAGGTACATACACTGCCGCATAACGCTGCTTGTGAACGGTCAGCATTTTTGCTTCACCAGACTCTAGTACCACCGGTGCCAAATCGTCTTGCACTTGTGTTGGCGGTGTTTGCGCTTCAACGTCTAAAGCAGCCACAAGATTCACAGAGTCATAGCTATCACGGCCAGTTAAACTGATGTAGTAACGACCTGCTTTCACGTAACCATCCTGCTCTGGCTCAAATACAATCTCTTCATTGCTGCCATCGCCATACTGGCTAATTTCAAAGTCGTAGTAATGCGCAACTTTGTTGTAGCTCATGTAAAGATCCGCATCCCCCGCACCTTCAATAGATACATTAAAGCGAACGGTGTTGGCTGGTACGTCAACGTAGAACAGTTTTTCGCTGTACGCTTCGCCACTGAGTTGAAGGCTTTGGTTCGCCGCCAATTCAGTCACTTGTGCTTCAGGTTCTGTTGGTTCTATTGGCTCTTCTGGGTCAGTAACTGGTTGCTCTGGCTCCACTTCTAACGTATCCAACCAGCGTTCAAACTCTGCGTCATATTGTTGACCTAATGTCGTCACCTGTTGCGCCCACTGTTCAAACTGACCAGTGCGCGACAACGCCAACAAGCTTTCTACGTCTTGCGGATGATTTTCTAGCATGAATCGAACGGCCAAGTAACCCCAACGATAGATACGATTAGTATCGTGAGAATATGTGGTATCAAACACAGTTGAAAGGCTCAGTTTACCGCCTGCAATCAGTTCGATCGCCGCTTGGTAGCCTTGTTTGTAATGCATGTATTCAGCAAAACCTTCCAGCCACCACACGATATGACCGTGGGCTAAGTTATCACTGAATGAGCCGTACTGGTTAAATCGCGCATCCAAATAGTGCGTGTACTCATGCTCTAGATTCAAGATCGATAAATCTTCGCCATTCGCATAGCGATAAGCCACGAAACGGGCGGTATTGTCCGCTTTTGATGGATTCCCTTCAAGGTACTGACCACCGTTGTCCGTTGTATTACCAAACAGGAACGAAGAATAATCAACGTAGCTATCGTTACTAGCAAACACCGCCACCTCAACACGATCATTCAAGTCATCAGCGACAGGTTGATTGCCCGTATTCGCCACTTGATGGAAGTCGGCTTCTTTCGCAGCCAGTACTTCACACGCTTTCGCAGCTTGAGCATCGGTTAGATCTTCAGAGCGAATGATGGCAGGTCCCTGACACTCAAAACGATTTGGCATCACGCGCGCTGCTAGATCTTGCTTCGCTTGGTCTAGGTCCAGGCCGTTTAAACCTTCAGGTGCGTAGTAGCTCATCATCTCTACGGCGGCAAGCCACAGTTTGTCATGCTCACTGCCCAATGGGTAACGCTGCATCACTTGTTGCATCACAGCCAAGGCTTTGCGTTTGGTCTCCTGATCTGGGCTCGCAAGCAAACGACCAGTTTCACGTAATGCATTGAAAACAATAAAGCTCGCATCCGTATCCAATGCCCAAGCGTTATCAGATGCGAATCTCGCTAATGTATCAATATGGTGAGTATTGTTTGCCATGTAGCGGTAGAACTCATCGTTTGCTACATGACCTGCCATAGAACGGAACAGGTTGTTTAAACCATCGACCCATTGCGTGTCCTGCGCGGTTTCACGGTTAAAGTGCATCAACGCGGCCATCATGCTATCCATGGTCAGCGGCAACTGCTTCACGTTATCAACCATCAAAGTCAAGCTCTTCATTGCGCCAACTTGTTCACGGCCTTGATCCAAAGCATGAGGGTTGTTAAGGAATAGGTTCGTCGACTGAGCAAAACGCTGACTCAACGCTTCTGAAAACTCAGGTGTACCTGTGCCAGCATTGTAACGAACGTAGTAGGCCGCTCGAATAAACTCGCCCAGATTTTCTAGAACACGAGCTTGCTCTGCTTCTCCACGATAGCGGGCAATTTCTTGATCCAACGCGACTTGGATACGGCTTAAGCTCGCTTCGCTGTAAATATCGTTCAGCGTTGCGGAAGGAGCTGAAAACCAAGCGTGGTAGCAATCATACTCTGCACCAGAAACGGCAGCAGCCAAGTCTCTCGATTGTTGTAAATCAGCAACAGCGCACTGGTTTTGTGCAAAAGAGAAGCTAGACACACTCGCTAGCATACAAGCAAGCGCCAAACGATGGCGCGGGAAAAAACGGATATGAGACATAACAACACTCATTGATTATTAACATACATTGAGTGGGGGTTTATATTCTTTACAGCTCAAACAGTGAAATCAGTGTCATAAAATTTATGAAATCGCTCCCAAAAATAGGCTTTTTACTCTAAATTTATGGGATCAATCCCAACCCAAAATTTCTCACAATTATCAATAAAAACATTAATTTACCTTTTTCTAAATAACGACTTTATGAGGAAAATTGCCCTTAAACGCCCCCCTTAACTCTTCCAGATAGAGTTCACGACAATCAAAGGTTCTAAATTAAATTTTGATGCTTGATACCATCTATTTTTATTTGTGACTCATTCCCAATAAGTCATCGAGTGCATATCAAAAGGTTGGCATTAATGGTAAATTCTCCGCCAAATCAAACACATTTACTCCTCGAGTCATTGATGAGTGAATAAAGCAGATATTTGGCTAGGGATAATACATGTCACTTTGGGGATTTTTGGGAGCGGGGATTGCCTACTTCATGACAACGTTTGCCTTTGTTTTTGGCGGCATTTTTTGGTTATGTGCTGAAGGTAATACATTAAGAGAAACAAAGCGCCAATCATCAATAATGTCCGGGGTTATTGCTTGTACTATTGGAACTTGGGTGCTTGCTTTTGGTGTTTACGTTTACGGTTACTTTTGGGATAGCTCTTCTCACTATTATTTTTATTTGCTCGCTCCATGGGGACTTGCCATTTTGGGGGTAAAACTTCGTAACCGCTGGGTTAAGCAATACGCGCGTGTAAAACACGCAAAAGAAGAACAGTGGCAAAAGCGCTGGCGAGAATTATTAGGGGAAGATACTGAAGATCTTCCACCATATACACATGATTACGAGCTCTACTCGGGCATTTGGCAAGCCAATGAAGCGCTCCGAGAACAGTGTTTTGCAGCCCTTCCTCACGGGAAAGCAGTCTACGAGAGAGTGAAAGCCTTCCAAACGATGGCCTCCCCCGCTGGTGACATAAACAATCAAGTTTTGCTGAGTAAACTCGATCAACTAGAGGATGAAATCATTCAAGTTCTTGAGCAACACTCGCAAAAGAAAGTAAGCATTGAAACTGGCGCAGGTACTTTACGCAAAGAGTCAAAACGCAATGTTTATCACCATGAGAATGGCTCAACAGAAGAGCAACTGTACGACTCAATCAATCTCCAACATGATTTGGATCGAGAGCTACGCAACATTATCTATGATCGGCTCGGTTACGATGGCGAAGATGAGTACTTTTTCCTCCGAGCGCCACTCGAAGAGCTTACCGAGAATGAAACCGCAATCAACTGGATGCTCTGGGGTTTAGTAAGCGACCATTTTGCTGTTGACCCATACCAAACGGCGTTGGATCTCAGCCTAATGAATGCGGAACCAAGATGGGGGCAAAATGAACGGTTTGTAATGATTACGGCTCAATAAACGCAAGTACTAAGTCTAACTTTAATACAACCTATTCTGAGACCACCCTCGCGTTGGTTAACTTAGCCAATAAGCCGCCAACGCGATCACGCATTTCACGTCTGTCTACAATCATATCTAATGCACCATGTGCCAATAAAAACTCACTTCTTTGAAACTCGTCTGGTAGCTTTTCACGTACCGTTTGTTCAATAACACGCCTTCCCGCAAAGCCAATGCTTGCTTTAGGTTCACCAATATTGATGTCTCCCAACATGGCTAAACTCGCCGAGACGCCACCATAAGTTTGGTCCGTCAATACTGAGATATAGGGTAATCTGTGCTCAGATAAGTGGTTTAACGCGGCGCTGGTTTTTGACATTTGCATTAGTGCTACCAAAGACTCTTGCATGCGCGCCCCTCCGCAAGCAGAAAAACACACTAGCCCAGATTTTGTATTAATCGCAGTTTCAACGGCGCGGACAAATTTCTCGCCAACCACCGCCCCCATCGAGCCAGCCATGAAAGAGAATTCAAACGCACAAGCTACAATAGGCAAGCCTAGCAACTTCCCCTGCATCACAACCAAGGCATCTTTTTCTCCAGTCGTTTTCTGCGCGATGGCAATTCGCTCTTTATATCGTTTTAAATCTTTAAAACCCAAAATATCCTGCGGTTCCAACTCACTTGCCAACTCTTGCTGTGTTCCATGATCCAGAAAAGTGTTCAACCTTTGACGTGCAGCCATTCTCATGTGATATGAGCATTTAGGGCATACTTCCAAATTTTCTTTTAACGCGGCACGATAAAGTATTTGTTCACACTCAGGACACTTTGTCCAAACGCCCTCAGGGATAGACGCTTTGCGCGAACCTATTATATTTTTATTCTCAAATAACCGTTCTAACCAGCTCATAAATTCACCACTATTGATTACGTTCCAGCGCGATATCTCGCTGTTTGTTCGCTTAAACTTGTAAATAAAATTGTATGTAACTTAGTACAAGGATAAAGTGCGATATGCTGGCTTGATAATCCAATAAAATGGGATAATGAAATGTTTGATAACGTTGACCAAACCTGGTTAAAAAGTTTTCACTGTGTTTATGAGAACAACAGCTTTAAGCGAGCCGCTGAGTGTTTGAATATACCAACATCAAATATCAGCCGACACATTGCCCTGCTTGAAGAAAAGTTAAACATTAGGTTGTTCAATAGAACAACAAGGCGAATGACGCCTACCGAGGCTGGAGAAGAGCTCTATAGCAGCACTCGTCCGTTATTGGAGCAACTCAACGCCGCACTAGAAACTGTAACGCGCCACTCGCACACGGTAACAGGGGAACTGCGAATTCTTATGCCAGACACACCTGTACTGGCAAAAGCTATTGTTTCCTTTTGCAATCAATATCCAGCAATCTCTTTACATTGTGATACAACGCTCGCCCCTAAAGGCGATGCTATCGATGGCTTTGATATAATATTGAGTTTTCACAGAGGGACTTTGTCAGACAGTAACTGGGTGGCGAGAGAGATAAAACGCTGGCCCAGTGCCATTTTAGCCGCGCCTCAACTAATTGAGAAATACGCCACCCCTTACAAAATTACGGATCTAAGTCATGTTCCCTGCATCACGACACTTACTGCTGTAAATGGTGCTCCCTGGGTGTTTAAAAATCCCGACGGAGGTCATATTACGCAAACAGTACAATCCTCGTTCAAAGTAAACAGTGGTCATCTCGCTAAATCTGGCGCGTTATCAGGGCTTGGATACGCAATACTTCCAATAGAGTCATGCAAAGACGAGATCGAGAGCGGCAAGCTTGAAGTCATCCCTCTAGAATACGAACCTGAAGATTTAGTGCTTTATGCGTTTTACTCTTCTAGGAAGCACTTAGCCAAGAAAATCTCTATGTTTGTTGAGCACTTAAAACAACACGCGAAACTTAACGCCTAGTTAATCACTAATCATTTATCCCAATAACTATAAAAACTGACATAGTAGAGCAATTCGACATGCGATTTTCTCAAATAAAAAAGCCAGCAATCGAGATTTACTGGCTTTTGCAAAAGGATTTCCGTTGGCGTTTAAATTCTAAACGCTCCTACGTGACGATCGAGAGTTCTCGATAATTCCGCAAGTTGTTGACTTGATTCTTCCAATTGCTCACTCGCCGTTAGCGCGTTTTTCACGGAGTGACTGACGGTATCCATATTCATGTTAATTTCATTTGCTACCGTCGATTGCTGTTCTGTTGCCGTTGCCACCTGAGTATTGATATCCAAAATAGTGGTCACTTGATCTGCAATTGCCTCTAGTGCTTGTCGAGCGAGCTCCGTTTCTGCAGTGCCTTCTTCAATTAGGGTTCTACTATTACTCATTGAATTAACCGCACTTTGGGCTTCGGTTTGCAACTGATGGATCATGTTGTCAATTTCATCAGTGGACTGAGCCGTTTTAGTTGCAAGATTACGAACCTCGTCTGCCACTACGGCGAAACCTCGTCCGGCATCACCGGCGCGCGCTGCTTCAATAGCGGCATTTAACGCCAATAGGTTAGTTTGCTCAGAGATCCCTCTAATGACTTCGAGAATACTACCAATCGACTGAGTGTTGTCCGCAAGACTTACGATAATATTGGAAGTACTGTTCATCTCGTTTTCAAGGTTCGTCATTGCCGTCTTGGTTCTTTCTAGCGTCTTATAGCCATCTTGAGTCTCATTACTTGCCGTGCTCGCAGCACTCGCTGCACCAGCAGCATTTGACGCAATTTCGTTGACGGTCGCGATCATTTCGTTCATAGACGTGACAACCAGCATGGTTTGCTCATTCTGCTCCTGCCCTCTTGCAAGCGCTTGTTGAGATTGTCCACGCAGCGCGACAGCGGAACCATTCAGCTCTACACCAGTATTTACAACTTGTGTAATGATTTCATGTACCTTGCCAACAAACACGTTGAACGCCGAAGAAATTTGTGCGACTTCGTCATTACCTTTTGCTGGTAAACGAACCGTTAAGTCTCCGTCACCTTTCGAGATGTCTTGCAACGCCTCCTTAAGCGCAGATAGCGGTCGCATCAGCTTGTTGAGTAGCAGCGATAGAGCCAAAACACACAGAACGAAGATCACCACCATGGAAATCAGTTGGGAAGTAATAATTCCATTCGTCGCTTGGCTTACTTCTGTAATAGGAATACCAATATCAAACGTACCGTACAACTGACCATTCACGTAGATCGGCGCCATGATATCAAACACCCACACTTTCTGGACGTCGGCATACCACTTTGAATACTGTTGTACACCCTTGGTTGCACCTTCAACGGTGTAGTTATCATTGTAGGTTTTATTTAGCTTTTGCTTATCACTGTGAGCAACCGCCGTCACATTGCGATCAATTACGACTGCATAGCTTACGTCTGAACGTTGTTTCAAACCCTCAACGAGCGATTGTAAGTCTTGCATTGGATTGGCTGAGTTCTCCAAAATATAACTTGCATTTCCTGCTAAAAACTCAGCTTGAACTTGGGATTTGTTTAAGATGATGTCATCGATTTTCTGACTCGAAATTAGGTACGTTGATGCCATACTTGCTACGACAGCAATACCAAACATGGCGCAAACGGCTAATAAGATGATTCTTTTCATTTTAATTGTCTCGGTACAATTCAATGTGATGCTCACGACAGAGCGTTAAGCCTTTCGCCTCTTATAACCAACACAAACTGTATTTTTAGCCTGTCTGGCAAAGCTAGACGTAACTTTGTAGCCACTGTATCTGCCTGATTACCGATAACTTTAGAATGAAGGAAGAAAAGTCTTCAAAACGTCACATTTCTACGAGATTTGGCTGAAAGACAAGAGAGCAATCGCTAACTTCAAGTAAGCGGCCACACTAGCATCGAGAGTTAAAAAAAGAGTTCTAGTTAGAGCCTTGAAAATATAAATAAGCGAGCGCTTCGACCTATATTCTTACAATTCTCCTTTGCTCAATTAAGTTAATTCTATTCCAAATTCTTTGATAACGATGGTCACAATAAAGAAACAAACGATTGAAATAATGGCGCAAATTCCCAAAGAGAACCAAAACGAATATCGGCTCAGTAAGAAAGGAAAAACTAGAAACATCGGCAATGTAGGCAGTACATACCAAAAAGTATAAAACGCGTGGTTCGCGAGCTTTTCCTGACCTTGCCCTTCAATATACATCCAAATCAAAGCTAAAATAGTGACCGTCGGGAGCGCGGCAATCAGCGCTCCCGCTTTATCACTTCTCTTGGCAACTTCAGATATCAGCACCACTATTCCTGCGGTTAACGCGTACTTAGTAATCATCCACAACATGAAAGAGCTACCTTTAATAAACAAAAAGCGACGTAATAATTACAACAGAGCTTAGCTCATTAACGTCGTAAACCCGTGCATGCCCATATATACACCAACGGCGCTAATCAAGATCCCCGATAGATAAGGTGCACGACGAGCCACATCGTTCAAACCACTCCACTTCGATGTTGCTTTTTGAACGCCCACTGCCGCGACAACACCAACTGCAACTAAAGTTAACGCTAGACCAATACTGAAAGACACCACCAAGGTTGCACCAAGTGTCATGGCCTTAAGTTGCAAACAAATGAGTAAAACAGTGACCGCCGCCGGGCATGGTATTAACCCACCCGTCAAACCAAACAGAAGTATTTGTCCATTGGTAACATCTCGATCGCCAAAGCGCTTTTGAATATCTAGAGCGTGAGCACGCTCATGAGCATCTTTGTACTCTTTATTCTCACCTTCCGAGTGGGAATCCGCATGAAAATGCACCTCGAAATCGTGGGTGTGATCATGGTGCCCGACCATCAACGTGACGAAAAAATCATCAGAGGCTTCAATACAGGAGGCGGATTCCAAATAGCCATCGCGATCAATAAAGTGATAAATATCAGAAGGCTGTCTGATTGCGTTGGGTAGCACTAGTTTAACGTCTTCAGCCGTTAAAGGCTTACCGTTAAGTGTGCGTAATTGAAAACGGCAGTGATACCCTTCTTCTACGATAGAAAGCGATAGATGCCCATGACCAGTATCGACAACTTGCGTTCTCCAGTCTCGAGCTTGCTTATGAGCTTTGTGCCAAGCTCGCTCATCGCTCCACGTTCTCCAGAACATCCATAAACCCGTCGAGACGATAATTACCCCAGAGATAAGCTGCATCCATGGCTCCGCAGCTTCTGCAGTAAATCTTTGGCTTATATACATCCCACCCGCAGCAATTATCCATACGATCGCCGTATGGGAAAGCGTTGCAGCCAGCCCCAACATAACCGCCTGCTTCACTGTTCCTTTTACGGCCACAATAAACGCCGCCATCATCGTTTTGGAATGTCCTGGCTCTAATCCATGTAACGCTCCTAATAAAATGGCGCTGGGTATAAAAAACCATCCGTTACCTTGTTGTAATAATGTGACGAAATCCATTGTTATTCTCAATATGCTCTTCTAAAGTTGCCCTAAACTATACTCCCCCCTAGTATTTAATACTACCCCCCAGTATAAGATGAGTGCTACATTATCAGTTAGAATCTCGCAGTCAGTAACTTAAAGAAGATAAGACATGTCGCATACAACTAGAGATCAAAAGAAGCTCAATACCCGTGTCAGCAAAATACAGGGTCAGGTGAATGGTCTTAAAAAAATGCTGGAAGAAGAACATGAGTGCCAAGATGTGTTGCAACAAATCGCTGCAATTCGAGGGGCTGTAAATGGCTTAATGAAAGAGGTGATAAAAGGCCATCTCATCGAACACGTCGTATTGGAGGAAGAATTAGAAAAGCGTGAAGCTGATATGGAAGTTGTACTGAAAGTGTTGGACTCCTATATCAAATAACACGATTTCATTAATTTTTTGAAGTGCCATTATCGATTTTCATTAAAATAGATAACGCAAGTCCTAAGGCGATAACTTTGCAAATGCCTCGCTCGATATCCAATACATAAACATTTATTTTTATAAGACTCGAGTCGCAACGAACATATTGCCTGCATAGTAAACTCCATGCATTTAAACTGTACATGGAGGTTACTATGCCTGGTGCTTTCGCACATATCACAGCGGTAAATGAAGCTTCTGCTAATAATGCATTGATGAAGTTAAACATACCTCGAGAAGCAAAAAAGGCTTTAGCTCAAAATAAACGGTATTTAGAGCTCGGTTGTGTAAGCCCCGACTATCCTTACCTTGCTCTAATGAGTTCTGCGCAAAATAAGTGGGCAGATAAAATGCATTACAACCACGTTGGTAAGCTAATTGATGCTCTTATTCAACAGGTAAAAGCCGAAGATAACGAACACTTTGAAAAAGCCTTCTCATGGTTATGTGGCTTTGTAGCACATGTAGCAACCGATATTACTCTTCATCCTGTTGTTGAATTAAAAGTGGGCCCTTACGCAGAGAACGCCCAGCACCACAGAATTTGCGAAATGCACCAAGATGCTTATATTTGGCCATCCAGGATGCAACTCGGAAGTATTGGCCTTGCAGATAGAGTCAGAGAAAACATCGGCAGTTGTGTGGACCAGAGTAACAACAACCTAATAGATCCAGTTATTCGTACTATTTGGTCTAGTGCCCTTTCAGCTACTTACCCTGAATATGCTAAAGAATGCGAACCTGACGTAAACGTCTGGCACGAAGGATTTCAATCCATTGTGGATAATGCTGAGGAGTCGCATCGCTTATTTCCTTGGGCGAGGCATGTGGCTTCCAAGCTAGGGTTAACTTACCCGCTTCCAAACGAAGTTGACTCTACTTATATTCAAGATTTAGAAACGCCAGATGGTATTAAGCACTACGATGAAATTTTTGATAAGGCGATTAAGACAATCCAAATATTTTGGGAAAAGCTGGCAGCTACCATTTATGAAAACCAAGATACTGGCTTTTTTGAAAATTGGAATTTAGACACTGGCCGAAATGAAAACGGACAGCTTAGTGCTTGGGGAAATCTATGAAGCTAATCATCGTTATCACCCTTCTTCTCTCATTGACTTCTTGCGCCACCAAATCTCAATATTCTGAAGAAGTCATGTTTGATATGGCCTCGATTTTAAAAGATGTAGCCCAAGCTGTTGACGGTGAGCTCAAGTTTGGAGACACAGCAGGACTAACAGAGAAAGAAATATTCGAAAATGCGATGTCAGCTAATCCAGCTCAAATCACCAAACTCTCACAGTTAGCCATCGATGGAAACATTTCTAATTATCGAATTCTTTCAGAGTTTCAAGATAATAATGCAGTTATGTTGATATGTGACGGAGATATAGCATTAATGGAAGATGCAGGTTGCAACTCAGAATTTGATAAGATCTATTGGGACTCCCCAAAACCTTACTCATGCCAAATCAAACTTGATGCGGCGGCTATTTGTACTGATTAACAGTAGGGAAAATAGAGGAAATTTATGAGTAATACATGGCTTTAACTTATGCCTGTCATGTATTACTCACAATATGCAGAAACAGGTAATATTTAAAAAGCTCAAGCTTACCTGTAAGAAATCACTACGTTCTGTAAAGCACCTTTACAACATGCCAGCCGAACTTGGTTTTGACTAGATGTGGCGTCAGAACCTCGCCAGAAAAGCACACTTTGTCGAACTGAGGTACCATTTGACCACGGCGGAACTCACCAAGATCACCACCGCGCTTACCTGACGGGCAAGTGGAATACTTCTTCGCTAGTGTCTGAAACTTTGCGCCTTTTTTCAGTTGCTTGATAATGTCTTCTGCTTGCTCTTTGTGCTTCACAAGAATATGTAATGCGGCTGCTGTATTTGCCATTGATCTATCTCTCACTATTCTGGTCGCGCAAGTGTACCCAATCCCTTTTAACACGCCAAACATTTCTTGTTTATACCTAGGCGGCTTCAAGGTTCAAATACATGGGACTATAAAACTTTCGGCATAACAAGATTAAAATACAACCAAGTTTTGCTCAGTTAATCACTATTCTTTAAGAGATTGTCTAAAAAGCTCACATTTGTCTCTCCGATGGTTGAAGCCTTCGTCTGATAAGATTAGATTAGACACAATTCGGTGGTATTTATAAGGTTATTTCATGGCAAAAGTCGTTAGTAAAGCGAATCAATCTCAGGGCATGTTGATGTTCAAACTCACCCTGCAACAGAGTTTCGCGATAGGCACGCTAAAAGTCCGTGAAATCGTTCCGTATATGCCAACCACGAAGATCCCTTACTCGCATCATCACGTCATTGGCACCGTTACAATACGTAACTTAACAGTGCCTGTGATCGACATGTCAGCGGCTGTCGGCTTTCGTCCTATCAGTGAAGAAGAATACAAGAATTGCTACTTGATCGTGACAGACTGTTTGCGAACCGTGGTCGCCTTTATGGTTCGTAGTATTGAGAAGATCATTGAATGCGATTGGAAAGCCATTGAAACCCCACCAGCGAGCGCTGGGAAAAATATTTTCGTAACAGGTATTACTCGCTACGAAGACAAAACGGTTCAGATGCTGGATGTAGAACTGCTGCTTTCCAAAATTTATCCGCAATACGAAAACTCAAAGATCCCGATGCTGACAGATGTTGAACGTGAGCGCCTAAAAGCATTAAGCATTCTTTTGGTGGATGACTCTTCCATCGCTCGTAAACAGCTGTGTGATGCTCTTGATAGTATCAATATCGGATACCAAATTTGTAAAAATGGTTTAGACGCATTAGAGCTCATGAAAAGCGAGGCTGAGGCTCATCGACCAATCGATATTTTGGTCAGTGATATTGAGATGCCAGGGCTTGACGGCTACGAGCTAGCATTCGAAGTACAAAATGACTCCGCTCTTAATCACTCATACCGCATTTTGCATACGTCGTTATCGAGCGAAATCTGTGTAGACAGAGCTCACCAAGTTGGCGCACACGAGGCGCTTGAGAAGTTCAATGCTGGTGAGCTGATTGAAGCCATGCTGCGCGGTGCAAAAGAACTAGAAGCCAAAGCTATGGCTTCTTAACTCTTAACTAAACAGCCAAGAAGCAAATTGTCGAATATGGTGTTTTGCGGCCATTTTTTCGCGCAGAAGCTTTGATGTTCGCAGCTGCTAGTTTCTCAGGTCACTTCTTTGGCATCGAGTAACTACGAGATACAAACTCTGTCTCTTCGACTTGATTGATGTGATTAATATAAGAAGCCAAGCTATAAAGTACATTCGCCAATAAGTTCGCGTAACGAAATAGAATGGGGGCAGGTTGTTTCTTACCTGCATGTTCGATCGCAACTAATGCTCGTACCGTTTTTTTAGCTTGGCAACGGCACAAATGCAATTGACTGGATGCTGGGTGCCCTCCAGGTAGAACGAAACCTTTGAATCCACCATCAATGCGTTGCTTAAGTAATTCATAATCTGCCTTTAGCTCTTCAACTTCCGCTTCTGTAATCGCTAGCTTTCCGCGAACCGAACCATTTAGGTGATAAACATTAGGCTGCATTCTTGTCAGTATATCGCGGCTAAACTCGTCCAGATCCATCGCGAGGACTAAACCAATACGACTACAAAGTTCATCTGCCGTGATTTCAAAGTCACAAACCGGACTGTCCTCGTAAATAAAGGGATAACAAATCTCGCTCAATTCCTTGCTCACAGGCTTCATGCTTTTGTTCCAATATAAAAAAGGGAGCCAGTATAACTTAACTCCCCTTATGCGTTCATTATTCCGAATGCTCGATTTTACATGACCGGTTTACAATCAAGCACTTTCGATTTTCTTGTGACCTTCTTGAAGGTGAACAAAGTCCACTAAATCGTCGCCAGAGACTTGATACGCTTGACCAAAGCCTTTAACAAACAGTCCCGATTCTGGCTTTAAGTTAAACAACACGAAATCCTCTAGTTGGCTGAGACCATCAATTATCTCCCCAAAACGTTCTTTCATTTGTCCAACAACTTGGTGCCACATCTCCGTGTCACGCTCAACCACATTTGCCACAGCATCAAAAGTTAAACGCTTACGAGCAAACAACTGCTTTGAAGATTCTTCATCTTCGATCATCATCAAAGAAACGTTAGGATTTTCTAGAAGGTTACGAGCATGACGAGCGATTTTAGAAATGAGTACGAAGTAGCCTTCCTGATTTTGGACATAAGGCGCGTAGCTTACATTAGGGCGACCTTCTGCATCGACAGTTGCAAGCTGAAGCGTACGACGCTCCTGACGAAACTCTTTGATCTCTGGCCCTAAACGACCTTGCAAACGCTCTTGTTTAACTTGTTGATCCATATTGATACCTGACTTTACTAATTAGTATTCGAGTTGAGCCTCGATTATGTTTGTGATTACTTTTTCAATTCGGCTTGTAGGGCGCGGAATGCGGTGACTTGATCTTCAAGTAGCTCGCGCTTTTCGTTACGGCCTAAATAAACTTTGAAAATATTGCTTCCGCACTCAGAGAAAAAGCCAAAATAGTGACTCTCTCTACCCATAAACGGTTTGCTGACCAACGCTACATTTTTAACATTATCTAGCTTCAAGTGACCGTGTAGCTCACCTTCTCTGCCCATTAAATTGTAATAGCCACGCGCCACTTTTCCTTTTGGGAATGGTGCTTTGACTTCAAAAATAGAGCCAAAAGAGTGAACAATAGTCGTCACCGGGCCGAAACCAACCAAACCTTCTAGAATGTTTTGTGCTTGCGCTCCTGGAGCGATGGCCACCATTTCCTGCGGCAAAGCCGCAACAACCTCAAATTCAGAAATGCTGAGACGTTCTGCCATCGCTGCTGGCAATAATTGCGGTTCTTGCTCTAGTAATGCTTCAACTTGTTGTTTGATTGATTCCATATGTTTTCCGTCTTTTTTCAATTTTTTCATTAATTATTGGATACTTTCGGTACAGTTTCGTTCATCTCTGACGTAAGTACCTGAATACAACCTTGAGCCAATGAAACAGCCCAGAAACTACCAGCAAGAGTAAGAAGTAGGCTGCGTTCATTCAGTTCCACTAAACCTTTTTGCTGCCACACTTTAAATAGGGGCATTAAAAATCCGAACGTGTCCTCCCCCATAAACGATGGCAGTTGGTTTGCCTGAACGATACCGCGATCAAACCCGGATTTGAGTGCAGCAAATAGTGGCTCTAGAGGGCTTTGCTTCATCATCATAGCGATGGTGCTTTGCCCTTCTTTGATGGCTTTAATATAGGTCGCCAATGTGCGATGTTGCATCATTCCGTAACCACCGATATTACCTCCAGCGCCACAGCCAATTGGCAGTACCTCTGCATATGTCTTGGCTAAACTGTTGTATAAACTACGTTCACGGTTATCGATTGCCCAATGGTTCACACTCAGTTGCTTCATATGGTGTTTGGCCATAAAGTTCACACCAAGCTCATACATGCCTGCTTTTTCTGGCGTGGTGGCTGGTGGGGGGATTTTTCCTTTTTCTACAAGGTTAAGCATGGGTGCTGAACCACCGACTACCAACTGATATAAGTCCAACCCGTGTGCGCCAGTCGAGAGAAAATCATTTAAATCTTGCTCTAACACTTCTTTGGTTTGATAAGGCAAGCCGTAGAGTAAATCGATAATGACAGGAATTTTGTCATCGTTGGCAATCTCGCTAACTCGCTTTAGCACATCTTCTCTATCATCTAACCGTTTCGCGCTGCGACGCACTTGTGTATTAAAACTTTGTACACCAAAAGAGAAACGATTAAATCCACCGTCGAGAGCGCCTTGGTATAGCTCATCAGAAAAACGGTTGATGCGACCTTCTAAGGTGATTTCACAATCCGCAGCCAAAGGAAAGTGCTCATGAATCGCCTGACCTAACACGCGAACCTGTGCTGGAGACAGATCCGTTGGCGTTCCACCACCGATATACACAGCATGGAAAATACCGTTTTGTGTCCAAGGCAATGCAGCTTTCTCCTTGAGCTCCTGCATCAGTGCGTCAAAGTACTCATCAACCAGTGCGCGGCTCGCAGCATTTTGAAAGAAGTTACAAAAGGTGCAACGTACGCGACAAAATGGAACGTGAATATAAAGACAACGTTTATTGGTCGCTTTAACCGAGTTAGCGGTAACGCTTGAAAAAATCGCCTGCTGCTGAGGTGGGGGTACAGGCACGCTCGCTCCGCCAGCGTGTGCCGAATGTTTCTTAACAAAGGCAAATCGCAATGGGTCAGGGCTATTGCTTCCCAACACTGATTCGTCAAATTTATCGATATCGACGCTCATATATACTCGCTTAGCTCCCACCATATAAGGGGTAGAGGCTGGTCTTTAAAAATCTGCAAGAATCATAATTTGAGCGTAATGATAATGCAATTGATAATTGATCTTATTTCGGTTGTGAGTAATAATCTGCTCAAGTTTTCATAGTTTCCCGAGATACTCCGTGAACGTACAAAGATATGTCATTGCAGGAGGTGCTTCCCTTGCCATCCATGCCGCACTTCTTTTTGTTTCTCAAGAAACGAAAGTGTTCGCGATGCCTGCTGGAAATCCAGCAAGTTCGGTAAGTTTAAACCTTGTATCGGCACCACCACCTACCGTCGAAACATCCACGCCAGAAAATGTGGCGCCACCAAAAGAGCCGCAGCCTCAGGAGCAGCCTGAGCCAGAAAAGAAGATCGTAAAGAAACAGGTCGTCAAGAAAGACGCTGTTAAGAAAAAGGTAGTGAAGAAAAAAACAGAGCCGGTTAAACAATCTAAGCCTAAGACGGTGGAACCAGCCAAAGCCGTAACAAAACAAGAGAATCAGCCCGAAGCCAAACCGAAGAAAAAAACGGAACCGGCGAAGAAAGAGATGGTTGCTCAGCAAACCACGCCAGCGAGCCAATCCAAAGGGGCAACGTCTCAACCTATTTTGGTCGACAAACCAACGTTTGTGAATCAACCAACTCAGCCTCGCTACCCAAGATCTGCACAACGTCGCGGCATCGAAGGCGTAGCCTTATATGAAATATGGCTCGATGAAAATGGCAATCAAATTAAACAGGTTTTGATTGAGTCTTCCGGCACAGAATCGCTGGACGCCTCAGCGCTTCGTGCCATCAAACAGTGGCAATTTACACCACATATTTCGGGCGGGCTAAAAGTGGCTCACCGAGTACAAGTACCTGTTCGTTTTAAGTTGGATGGATAATGGAACAACTACAAGAATTACAAACTCAACTTGGCCTAATGACATGGCCTTTGATCATTTGCTCAGCCCTCACCGTCATGATCATTACCGAGCGGTTATTCCACGTTTTGATTAGCCTTGGCGTCGAGAAACGAGCCATTCGCCAAAAACTCATTGGGTTAGACCCAACGAATGGAAACGATCTTGAGACGCTTGCAGAAGAATTGTCGCATAAGCGACCGCTCCTTTATCGTGGCGTTGCAATGTTGCTTGCCCATCACTCTTTCTCAAAGTCTCTAAGAGAAGATGCCGCAGGCATTTGGCTACAAGAAAAACGTCATCAGCTGCATTCTGGCCTTCGCTTACTGACGTTGATTGGCGTCATTAGCCCTTTGATTGGTTTGCTTGGTACGGTACTTGGCTTAATTGAGATGTTCAAAGGCATCGCTGTCTCAACGGGGAATATCACCCCGAATGATTTGGCAGACGGTCTAGGTTTGGCCATGCGCACTACTGCAGCAGGTCTTATTATCGCCCTTCCTGCGATTTCAGGAGCACAAATCATTGGTTTGTGGGCGGATCGTGTGATCGCCAAACTCGAACACACATTAAACTATGTCAACTTATGGCTTGAAGGTATCTCTCTGCAACACGTGTCGCCAGACAATTCAACATTAGCAGTGCGCTCTTCTGCAAAGGTCGAGGCAGAAGCACAATGATTAAAACGCCACAAGACAACACTCGTAACGACTTAACTCCTGATTTAACACCGCTGTTGGACATCATTTTTATCGTAATGGTTTTCCTGATGTTAACTGCAGCGGTCAAGCTCGATTCATTAGATGTCAATTTACCGAGTACAGAATCTCAGGCCGTTGCAAATGTCGATAAGCAATCCATCACGGTAAATATTCTCAAAGACGAGCCTTACTGGGCCATTAACGGCAAGACATACATTGATTGGGACAACTTTACCCTCGCGCTGCTAGAAGAGAGTAAATCAAGCGATAAACCGATTGTGATTGGAGCAGAAAAAACCGCGAACATTCAGTCGCTAGTTCAACTTCTCGGCTTTTTACAAGAAAACGGAATTCAGGCAACTCAGTTACTCACTGAAGAGCCATCATAAAAATAAGTAAGATAGAGATCCTTTCAAAATGAAGAACACACGTGCCACCATTCATGCTGTTGTTACGGCAGCCATTTCCCTACTTGCGAGTAGCCAACTTTTTGCCAATGAAACACCATCATCAGAGCGTGTTGTTAGTGCAGGCAGTGCCGTCACTGAACTGTTGCTTGAACTCGACGCCAAAGATAGCTTGGTTGCTATCGACGTAACCAGTCAGTTACCAAAAGGCATGGAGCTGCCTAAAGTAGGCTACCATCGCCGCCTTTCAGCAGAAGGGTTGCTCGCCTTACGTCCGACAAAAGTCATTGGCTCTGATGAGATGGGACCGAAAACGGCATTGAACCAATTAAAATCGGCGGGGGTAGATGTAGAAATCGTCAATACCGATGCCAACGTTGAGGGCCTTTACCAACGTATCGATCAAATTGCGAACCTTATGAATCGCCAGGCTAAAGCGGAAGATTTAAAGCAAGATGTGAAAGCACAAGTTCAAGCACTCAATGCAAATCAACCTGCTCAAGCTCAGAAAAAGAAAGTACTGTTTCTACTCATCCATGAAGGTCGACCTGCGAACGTTGCAGGATCAGAAACCACACCCGATGCAATTATCCAGCTAGCAGGCGGACGAAACCCAGCTGCTGACCAGTTGTCTTCTTACAAGCCTTTATCCACAGAAGCCATGGTAGAGATGCAGCCTGACGTTATTCTCGTTAGCGGTCGCAGCTATGAAACGCTGGGCGGTGCCGATGCGATTTTAAAAGCAATGCCACTTCTCGCCGCAACACCTGCGGGAATGAATAAAAATATCATCACGATTGAGGGTCACGCCCTTGTTGGTGGTTTGGGTCTTAAAAGCCTTGCAGAAGCCGAGCGTTTGAATGCGCTGCTTTACCCATAGAGACATGACATGTTGTTAAGACGTATCTCCCTTTCAACGACGTTATCCGTACTTAGTGGCTTTTTAGCATTTGTTGCTATCGCCTCTATTACAGTAGGTCCAATGAGCATTAGCTTCACTGACAGTTTGCGTAGCCTAACAGGAAGCAGTTCTGATCTCGCTCCTCACATTCAGTTGGTGATTAACGAGATCCGGTTACCTCGCACCATTTTGTGTATGTTCATCGGCGCCATTTTGGCAATTTGTGGTGTGGTTATGCAGGGCTTGTTCCGTAACCCATTAGCCGAGCCTGGTATCATTGGTGTATCTGCTGGGGCAGCACTTGGTGGCGCGTTCGCTATTGTTGTATTTGCTGAGTTTAGCCAAAACTATCCGCAACTGATGAACTTAGCTGCGCTGCCTCTTTTTGCTTTCCTAGGTGGTGCGTTGACGACCATTCTCGTTTATAAACTCGGCACAAGTAAATTTGGTACCTCAGTTACGATTATGTTGTTAGCTGGCGTTGCCATCAGCGCGCTTTCGGGAGCAGCGATTGGATATATGAACTTTATCGCAGATGATCAGATGCTGCGAGATCTAACACTTTGGTCCATGGGCTCATTAGCTGGCGCAAATTGGTCGGGGATAGGCCTATCCGCTGTTACGCTGGTCATCCTGTTATTCTGGTTCCAGAAAAAATCGATGGCGCTAAATGCTCTGTTGCTAGGGGAATCAGAAGCAAGACACTTGGGAGTTCCGGTCCAAAAACTCAAACGACAGCTTATTTTGCTCTCTGCATTGGGGGTTGGTATTACGGTGAGTATTAGTGGTGCAATTGGTTTTATTGGGCTCGTGATTCCTCACTTAGGACGCATGCTAGCAGGCCCCGACCATCGAACGCTACTGCCAATCTCTGCACTAATGGGAGCGCTGCTTCTTACCGCTGCTGATATGTTTGCTCGTATTGCCGTGGCACCAGCAGAATTACCCGTCGGTATCGTGACCGCCTTGATCGGCGCGCCCTTCTTCATCTACTTATTGTTCCAGCAGAAAGGGAAGATTTTGTAATGAACCAGATCGTTTTATCGGGTAAAAACATTTCGATGAAATATGGCAAGCGCATTGTTCTCGATGACATCAATATTGATATCCGAGCTGGTGAAGTGACCGCCCTACTCGGCCCCAACGGTGCGGGCAAAAGTACTTTGCTCAAGCTTCTGTGTGGTGAAATCTCTTCAAATCATGACATCGCCTACTTCGGTAAACAAAAGCATGATTGGGAGCCAGAAAAAAGCGCAAAACACATTGCGATGCTCCCTCAGCACAGTACGTTGACCTTCCCATTTTTAGCCAGAGAAGTGGTCGAATTAGGTGCGATTCCGCTATCGCTGTCCAATAAAGAAACCACTAAGTTAGCTTTACATTACATGAAACAAACCGATGTACTGCATTTGGCAGAAAGCCTCTATCCATCTTTATCTGGTGGCGAAAAGCAACGATTACATCTAGCACGCGTGATGACACAGCTACACCAATCTGGCGAGGAACGAATCTTGATGCTTGATGAGCCAACCTCTGCGTTAGATCTCGCCCACCAACACAACACGTTAAAGATTGCTCGTGAGGCCGCGAAAATACAGAACGCCGCAGTCGTTGTCGTGTTGCATGACTTGAATTTAGCCTCCCAGTACGCAGACCGACTTGTACTTTTGCATAAGGGAAAACTGGTTTGTGATGACACACCATGGAATGCACTGACGCCAGAGCGCATTGAGCACGTTTATGGCTACCGCTCCATCGTGACAAAACATCCAACTTTAGACTTTCCTCAGGTACACGCCGCCGCTTAGCGTGTATCTCTTCTGAGCCGTCTCTTCTGCTTTCCAAACGACAAAGGCCCGCAATAATCATATTGCGGGCCTTTGCTTTGATATTTAATCGAATCTTGAGCTCAAAAGAGCGGCGAGAAAATTACTTTGTTCTGCCTTGGCTTTACAACCAAAGCAGCAAACAAGTGTTCATCTAGCGCTCTCAATTGCTATTACTTACTCATTTGGATCAATGAACGACCAATCAACCACTCGAGCTCTTTGTCACCACCTGCGCCAAACTGGCTTTCAACCATTTTGTATAAACGGTCAATACCGTTAGCAGCAAATTCTTGCGCATTTTCGGCCGTGACAATGTGATGGAATAGCAGTCGTAAAATCGCGAGGAACTCAGCATCTTCCAGTGCTTTAATCCAACTTTGTGAAAATGCACTTAGCCCTTTATCAAACTCTAGGTGTTCAATAAACATTTTAAAGATACGGCCATCCAGTGCGGCGGTGAAGTCCGTTTTCTTAGGGAAGTGATGGCTAATACCGGTACGAGATATACCTGTCTGCTGACTTAGAGTCGTGTACGACATTTTGTCGTAACCTAGTCTTAGTAGCTGATCAACAACGGCATCCATGATCTTTTGGATAGTGATTTCGGTATCTTCTTTACTACGCTTTGGCATATTTTAAGCTCTTCTCTTTGTAAATCCATCTAACTCACTATTAAATGAGGCCAGAATGAAATCATTCTTAGCATTATACCCAAGTTGCCCAAGGCACTTCGTTAAGCGAAACCTAAAAATTGAACCGCTAACACCTGCGCATTAAGGCCATTTGGATATATGTACTGCGACTACTTAATATAAAGTTAAGTTCCAAATCATAACGTCTTTACAGTGCGTAATGTGCAATTTGCAGTTATGTTTTTGTCAATACATGCTACTCAAAATAAGGCGAAAAGTTAGTCTCATCAAAACCTTGCGCCATTTATTCATCGAAACTATTCAAAGACCAAGAATGATAATTATTAAAAATAATCAATCAAGAAATAGTCTTATAAATTGTCCATTAGTTCAACTGGGCTGAGCGAAATCTCGTCACTATGTTCGTTAATTGATTTTAAATGTTGATATATATCACATTAACGTTCTTGATGATTTAGTAATCCAATCTTTAACCCTTACTTAACAAGCGCCTATTCTGTTCTTTTTTTATTCAAAACTCGTCATTTTTGTAGATACAGATCAAATACCTGATAGAATACCCTTAGTATTTACAAGAGGATTCGTTATGAGTGTCGAATTAGAAAAAAACCAAGTATGTGAAGCTTGCGGCTGCGCGGGCGAGATTGGCTTCATCATCAAAGAAGGTGACGAAGTTGCCGACGTAACGGTTTTCGCACAGACAAAAACAGAGCTAGAGTCTGAACTACAAAAATACATTGAGCTCGCTAAATCAGTATGTGCTGATGTTGAATACAATGTTTCTGAAATAACAGAAGAGTCAAACCAAGCGACGGCTCGATTCAAATTTGAAGTAAGTGCTGAAAAGCTTATCTTTGAATTAAAAACTCGCTCACTCGCGCGTTAATGGAAAAAGCGAGCTCTGTGCTCGCTTTTTTATTTTTCCGTTATCCTAATATTAAACAGACCGTTTTTTGGCGTTTATTTATCTTTTTTGAATACCACCCACTTTAACGAACCATTCGTTTCAAAATCGTTCTCAGCTGTACACATCAGTAATACACCCTCAACATTAATCACGGCTCCGGTGGTGTAGGCTTTATCATCGTAGTAACAGATACGCTGACCTACCTTGCCGTCAGCGACCACCAGCGCTTTGCTTTCTGGCGTACTGTATGATTTAGCAAAAGCGGCCCCAGATAGTAGTACTGCTACAACACCAGCGACAAAAATAGACACTCTTTTTAACTTCATGAAAATCTCCCTCAGACGCTCATGATACTAACAAGGACGCTTGTTCAGTTCTTGGCAGAACCTCATATTCTTCATATCTCTACTGATATTTTTCTCACATTTACTTTTAAATAAACTATATAATCAATCACTTAATCATTCCCTAACTTGCACACTGAAGCAACTCGGCATCGTGAGAGCGTGTATGCTTTCAGATAAAGCCCTAATTTGAAGTTCTTGGGCTAAAAATCAAAAACTGTTAACAAAGTATGCATAATGAGTCTATTTAAGTATAAGATGAGCACTTAAGATCTCTATGTTTAACTAAGTCTCTGGCTATGCGTATTGTTTCCCTTTTCCTTACTTTGATGCTGCTCTGCTTCTCATCTTACGCATATGAGCTAGATTACTACTCTAAGTTTGGTCACACCGATAATTACGGTAATCTTGATCTACGAAACAAACCTTACACCCAATTACCTTCTGGGTTAGTGGTCAAAGGCAACTTAAATATCTCGCAAACCCCGATCAAAAAGCTGCCTAAGGGGCTTGATGTGGGAGGCAGTTTGGAAGCAACCAACAGCGCACTCAAAACCATTCGCTCAGGTACAAAGATAAAAGGTTATGCGAATCTACTGGGTAGTAAGATCGAAAACTGGCCTAGGGGCATCAAACTCGGCGGTTATCTGAACTTGACGGATACACCATTAAAAACGCTCCCAGCTAAACTTCGAGTCAAAGGCGATTTAAGTGTTATTCGCACTCCTATCTCTGCTCTTCCTGAAGGATTGGTGGTTGATGGTAACCTTTATATAGGAGGAGCCGCGCTACAAGTATTTCCAGACACGATGACGGTGAAAGGGAATATCTTTTTAGGTGGCAACAAGATTACCAAGTGGCCTAGCAATTTAACCCTTGGCGGGGCTGTTGCTCCTTAAAAAGTAGACGAAAAAAAGCCCCGGAAAACCGAGGCTTTAAGGCGTTCATAATCCATCAAGTTCAGTGATGAATATTACTCTTGATTGTTCACTGGGTTGGCATAGCTCGCCACCAAATAAGGTCTTGCACCTTCAGGTAACTGCTCCAATTTATCCGCGAGGTGACGCTTCACCGCCTCTGTGATGATGCTCGAATCTTCGCGTCCAGCAGCTAACAAGTTGATTGGGTACAACTTGTAGTTATTATGAATTTGGCGGTCGATTTCACCGGCAAGAGATTCTGGCGTTTCAAACTCTTGATCAATCACATCACCAAACGCGACATGCACACGACCTTTATAACCAATGATGCCCTGAATGATGCTTTCGATATCTTCAAATTCACCTTTTTCATAACGGCCATTTTCTGCTTTTTCGTACAGCTCTTTTGCTTTGGCAATGTCACATGGATCATTTTCATAGGCAATCGAGACAGGAACGATTTTCAAAGAACGCGTGTATTCACCAAAGCTGATCTTCTGCTTGCGGCCTTCAACATGGAACATTTTTAAAATCGCAGGATCAGTAAAGTCGTTTCCATCTTTGGCACGACCTTCCTTTTGGGCAATCCAAATTGAATTACCGGTATCAAGCGAGTGTTTAATGTAGCTCGACAGTTGTCCTAATGCTTTCATCATTTCTCTAGGCGCCTTAGCAGAGCGCTTAACGATGAAGCTTTTATTGAGTCGCATCAATTCGGTCGCACATGGCTTCTTCAGCAGGTTGTCACCAATCGCAATACGAACCGTACGGTGCCCACTTTGGTACAAGCCATAGTTTACTAGCGCAGGGTCCATCGCAATATCACGGTGGTTAGAAACGAATAAGTACGACGTGTTTTTATCCAGCTTATCCAAACCAGAAAAAGTGACGCCATCCGTTGTCTTATTCAATGTATCTTTCAGATACTTCTTCACTTCAATCTGAATCGCTTCTACTGAATCAAGCTTGCTCCATTTAGCTTTCAGGTAGATGCGCAGGATCGGGCTCATTAGCGTTTTAAACCACGCTGCTTTATTAGCAAAGCGATGATCGAGAATAGCAGTGATAAATTCATCATCTTGGATTAGACGATCCAGCGCTGCTGGAATTTCTTCGTCATTGTAAGGACGAATTTCAATATAAGGATCGGTATTGGCAGTCATTGTTCATTACATATCAAAAAAAGCTGGCACATTTTACGCATAGTTTTGCTGACAAGCAGCATTTCAACCCATACTTTTAACATGGTCATACCAGTTAGGCTACAATTTCTCATGCTAAAAAATTCTCTCAGCTGGTTGGAATCGTATAGGTTTAACGTTACCCTTAGCGCCAAAAAACACTGGTACTCATAATGAACTACGCAATTGAATTTCACGACGCTAAATACCCCTTTCTTGAAGTAGCTGCGCGCAAAAAAGCACTGAAGCACAGTCTGCTGTCTGTCGTCGAAGGGTTAGCCGTCATTAAATTGGGTAAGCAGGAGTATGCCATTGAACCAGGCCAATATTTTTGGATTCCTCAAGGATGTTTGAGCTCCCTCACCTTTTTACCTAATTCTCGTGTATATCGTTGTGATTTTTCTGTGCGTTTAAATGATGACTTCTCACAACAAGCAGGGTTTGTGAAACCTTCACCGCTGCTAAAAGCCCTCGTCGAGAAACTAGCAACAACAGCCGAGCGCTCAGATCTGCAAACCGATCTGCTGACGGTAGTAAGACATGAAGTATTGACTCTCTCTCCTAAACTAGCGCACTCAACGTTAACAAAAACCATCAATCAGTGGACGCCTGGTTGTGACATGGACATTTCTAAAGAGCTGTGCTTGGTACTCACACTCCGTGAAGCAAGAAAAATGAAGCTGTCGGGAAAGAAAGAAGAGCAGATTGTCGATACGCTTTTTGCGGGTAACACAGAAGAATATGAGCAACTTTGCTTTTTGGTCTTTGGAGAATCGCTATAAGTCGCACTCTAACGAGCCATCTTTTCAGTATTACGCAGAGTAACGCGCGCAGAAAATAGAGACTCAGATAAAAATAAAAAGGGCGTACATGGATGATGTACGCCCTTTTTATGTTCGCTCAAGGTGACTAGAAGGGAACTTCAATCTGCATCATCCAGTCAGCGTCGTAATATTCGTGCCAACGATAATCAAATCGCATTCTTGGCTGTCCGTCGGATTTATCACCAAAACCCACGCTAAACATCAGACCATGACTACGGAGCCACTCTTCTGTGTCCATTTTGCTCTCTTCGTCTCGGAGCTCTTCCGGCATCCAAAAACCAAGCCCAAAATAATTCTTTTCTAGATTTTGGGTTAGGAGTGGTGTGTCTTCCGGCTTAATCGCCCACTCTTCCCAATAGTTTTCTGTTGGCCCTTCGAATTTCGCTTCCGCAGCATACCAAATCAACGCATCCGTACTTAATACGCCAATGGAATCTAAAATTTCTTCACAGATAGGAAGGGTGTTATCTTCAAACACAACAGAACGATCAGAAAAATAGTTACACGCAGAATGAGCTTGTGTGACCACAAGCAGCGCACATGCACTAAATACGGCTAATCTGACCATGAAAATCTGACCTCTCAGTTCCCAGATAATGTTTCTTTGTATAAGCCTTCGTTAAGCAACAATTCACAGACGGACGGGGTTGTGTAGGCGCTTATGTCTTCACCCGTAACCAATGCGTTACGTATATCCGTGCTTCTGACTTTTACTTTTTCAGGGCACGCCATAACAGTCCAACGTTCCATAATCTCTTCTGCTCTACTAAATTTAGCAAATTTGAAGAAATTATCAGGACCTATGACAAAAGTTATATCGGCTGTTGGGTAGATTTCTTGAATTTTTTCTAACAACGCATAGGTTGTCACACTTTGTCCGGGTTGGTACAAAGCTTGCTCTGCATCAGAACGCCGAACATTAGAAAGTCCCATATCTTTGATGAATGCATCAACCATTTTGCACCGAGTTGGGTAATCGAGCATATTCTTGCCCCAAGCGTGTGCAATGCTAGGTTCAAGTAGCACAAGGTCAAAGTGGCTCAATGACTCAATAACACTTTTGTGCCCTAAACTAGGTGGGTTAAATGCACTACCAAAAATGGCGATTTTTTTCATATCCGGTGATTACCTGGTTGAAGAGAGTTTTCTAATCTGATGATTTCGGTATGATACTACTAATCTTTACAGCTTTTGACCCTAAAGTCGTGTTTATCAGTCTCAATTGCATGGTTTATCACCATTTGAGCAAGCGGGCTTTGGTGTCTGAAATATTTGCAGGAAAAGGAACCCTAAATGGAACAATCCATCCGTGATGAAATGCGTGTACTCCCTTCAATTGATCCGCATTTTGAAATTGAACGCCGTATTGCTTTTATTAAGCGTAAGCTACAAGAAGCAGGTTGTAAGTCACTGGTGCTTGGCATTAGTGGCGGTGTTGACTCAACCACGTTAGGTCGCCTTGCCCAGCTTGCAGTAGAACAATTGAATGCGGAATCTGGTACTGACAAATATCAGTTTATCGCAGTACGTCTGCCTTACGGTGAGCAAAAAGATGAAGATGAAGCGCAACTGGCACTCTCTTTCATCAAGCCAACACACTCTGTGTCTGTGAACATTAAAGATGGTGTTGACGGTTTGCATGCGGCGACTGATACCGCGTTGCAAGGGACGGGCCTGCTTCCGACTGAAGCCGACAAAATTGATTTCGTAAAAGGTAACGTAAAAGCGCGAGCTCGTATGATTGCACAATATGAAATCGCTGGTTACGTTGGCGGCTTAGTATTGGGAACAGACCACTCAGCAGAGAACATCACCGGTTTTTACACTAAGTTTGGTGACGGCGCGTGCGACCTTGCCCCTCTATTTGGTTTAAGCAAGCGTCAAGTCCGCGAGTTGGCTGCAACATTAGGCGCACCAGAACTACTTGTTAAGAAAGTACCAACGGCAGATCTAGAAGAACTAGAGCCGCAAAAAGCAGATGAAGATGCTCTGAACTTAACTTATGAACAGATCGATGACTTCTTAGAAGGCAAACCCGTTCCACAGCAAGTGAGTGATCGTCTGGTAGCGATTTACAAAGCAACGCAGCACAAACGTCAGCCAATCCCGACGATTTACGACTAAGCGATATTTTTCGTTCACTTTTAAACTCAAAACGCTGCTAAAGTTAGCAGCGTTTTTATTGAGAACCCGGGAGCCTTCTCGCTTAGTTTGTTACCGTCACGTCCGTCTCTGGAACAGCACAACACGCCAATACGGTTCCCATCGCACGTTCCTCATCTGTCAACGCAGGCACGTCCGGATGATGTACTTGACCCGACGTAAGCTGAACCTTACACGCGCCGCATAAGCCAGCACGGCAGCTATTGCTAACAACCTTCCCTGCGTCTTCAAGCTGATCTAACAACGTTTTCTGATTATTCCCTACAACTTTCGTCCCATTGAAATCGATCGCTATGCTCTTCTCTGGTCTTGAAGTGACTGAAGATACGCCAAACGCTTCTTGATGGTAGTTTTCTTCTGGCAGCCCTTTTCTTAGTAGGAGATTTTTCGCTTTCTCCATAAAACCATCAGGACCACACACAAACACTTGGCGCTGTTCAATATCTTTGATTTGCTTAATGTGTGACAAACTTAAACGCCCTTTTAACCCAAACCAATCAACGGCAGGCTGCGTCAAGCAGATTTTCACTTCTAACCCCGGGTGCTTACGCTTTAACTGCTCCAACTCAGAGCGACAAGGAATATCATTTTCGGTACGACATTGATGGTAGAAAACCACGTTCTCCAACTGATTATGATCCGCTAAGTAACGTACCATCGATAGCATTGGTGTTACTCCACTGCCTGCAGAGAGTAACAATAGAGGCTGCGCTTCATGAGTTTTTAGGTGGAACTGGCCATCAGGTTGTTCTGCCTCTAAAACATCACCGACTTGTAAATTGTCTAAGAGCGAATTAGAGACTCTTCCACCTGCAATACGCTTAACAGAAATAGCATAGCGACCCGGACGAGACGGACTGGATGATAGCGTATAGCGTCGACCTACTTTCTTACCATCAATATTCACTTCTATTGGCAGGTGTTGTCCTGGCAAGTAATTAGGTAAAGAACCTTTGTTTGGCTCTAACCATAAGGTCACGAAGTCTTGGGCGATTTCTTCACGCTCAACACATGTTAACGTCATGCGCACTGGCGAGTTATCTGCGTAAAACTCCGGCTCTTTGTACTCCAATACTTCAACTTTATCGCCTTGACGAATAATGCCCTCATTTCGCGCGACAAGATTCTGACCAAAGAACACACCACCGACATCGTTTGCACGGAACTGTTGCAAGGTCTTGAGCGGCTCTTTGCTCTCACGGAATGTGCCTCTTTGGGTATTCACCGTAGTCAGGATACAGCGCTCGCAAGGTTTGAGAGACTCAAACTCTACCTCACCGATTCGTATGCGCTTCCATGAATCTTCTTCAAACGGCTTGGTATCAGAGACCACTAAGTTAGTACGGAACTGATCCATAGAGTGTTGCTCAGAGCTTCTTCGGTTCAGTTCATCAAGGGAAGCCTGGCTAATCACTAACACCGGATAACCATCGGCAAAGCTAACGTTTTGTCCTAGCTTTTCGCGAACACGATTCGATTGCTCACCACTAAACAACAACTCAACACGTTGACCCAATACACGACTAAACCAATCATCTGCATCATCTGTAGTGGTATATGCAGTAAAGGTGTCTTTCCAAACTGTTGCTGGCGTTTCCTGCATTTTAAAGTCTTGATAACGGATTTTAAGCGGCTCCATCCCCAAACTGCTAAACACAACCCCATCGGATAATAAGGCAGACTTAATGGTTACCATTTGCGGATACTTTCGCGCAGTGATCATCGAGCCATCAGCTTTCGCAATCATAAAGCGACGATCGAAGCTCAATCCTTGCTTCTCAACCCATACGGACGACAGCGATAATCCGCCAACTGACTTAACCGGAAAAACATTAATTTGGGATAAAACGGGTTGCGACATGGCCTTCTTCCTACAGGGTGTTTTTTATTTGTTGCAGTATTGTATACCCAAATCACATTAAGTTGCAGAGTCTACTTCCGCTTCATCCAACTCAACTTTTCTGAATGTTATTCTTATAAATTTGGTTTGAGCGACAAGTATTTACTACACTCAACATTCGCGTTTTTTAACACCGTTCTGACCAAATACCGTTTGATAAAGTGTGATACGGCACACATAATTCATCTGAGTTATCACTGCCCCCATTTATTGATTTGGAGCTTAATTATGGATACAAGAAAACTGGTTCTGATTTTGTTATGTATCTTTCTTCCACCCGTCGCGGTGTTTATGGAGAAAGGTTTGAACAAAGACTTTTTGATCAACCTAATCTTGACGTGTTTCTTCTTTCTACCAGGTACGATCCACGCGCTTTGGTTAACAATGAAGTAACCACTTACACTCTCACTCTGTAGAAAAGTGAAAAATGGGATGAAATGTGAGGGCAATTCCTCTATCATCCTGTCGCCTAAGCGCAAGCGTTTGCTCAAAAGCAAATACGGCGCTTAGGCTCCAATCAGACAACTTTTCAATGGTGGGAGCAATTAATGACAACACTGACAATCACTCGTCCTGACGACTGGCACGTTCACTTACGCGATGGGGAAGTTCTTAAAGACACCGTTCGCGACATCAGCCGCTACAATGGCCGTGCGCTGATCATGCCAAATACCGTCCCACCAGTTACTACAACTGAGCTCGCCCTAGCCTACCGTGACCGAATTCTAAAAGAGCAACATGGCGAACAGTTTGAACCTTTGATGGCGCTTTACCTCACAGACAACACCACACCAGATGAAATACGTAAGGCTAAAGCCACCGGAAACATTGTTGCGGCCAAGCTTTATCCTGCAGGCGCTACCACAAACTCAGATTCCGGTGTGACCAATGCGAAGAACATTTACCACGTTCTCGAAGCGATGGAAGAAGTCGGAATGTTACTTCTGGTTCATGGCGAAGTAACACATCACGATGTTGATATCTTCGACCGAGAGAAAGAATTCCTTGATACTGTCCTCGCTCCTATCGTCAATGACTTCCCTAATCTTAAAATCGTTCTAGAACACATCACCACTGCCGACGCAGCAAACTTCGTTAATAACGCCTCAGATAACGTAGCGGCTACCATCACTGCTCACCATCTTCTTTTCAACCGTAACCATATGCTTGTGGGTGGTATTAAGCCTCATTTCTACTGTTTGCCAATTCTTAAGCGCAGCACCCACCAGCAAGCGCTGATCGAAGCTGCAACCAGTGGTAGCAAGAAGTTCTTCCTAGGTACCGACTCTGCGCCACATGCGAAAGGGGCAAAAGAGTCAGCTTGCGGTTGTGCTGGTTCTTACACCGCACACGCAGCACTAGAGCTTTATGCAGAAGTATTCGAGAATGAAGGTAAGCTGGAAAACTTGGAAGCGTTTGCAAGCTTCAATGGTCCTGATTTTTACGGCATTGCGCGCAACACAGATACGGTAACGTTAGAAAAATCCGCTTGGGATGTGCCGGAAACGATGCCATTTGGCAATGATATCGTTGTGCCTATTCGAGCAAATGAACAGATCGAATGGAAAGTGAAGTAAGTACTTTACTGACGTTCCATCCATAAAAGAGGGTCATGCCTTTCTGTGAAAAGAAGTCATGACCCTTGTTGTTCTTGTCTTGTTTTGAGCTGTGATTATTAGTGGCCGCGAATTTTTTCTACAGCAGTCCACACAGCAACCACAATCAAACCCGCCACAAAGCCGATAATGCCGTTAAGCAAAATAGGCAGAATCGCTGTAGCAACCGAATGACCACTAAAGTTCATAATAATCGGCTCTACAAAGTGATGAATGGCAGGCACGTTGTGCACTACAATCCCCCCACCGACTAAAAACATCGCGGCAGTACCCACAATCGTTAACAACTTCATCAGCTTTGGTGCAAAAGCAACTAAAGCACTGCCGACTTTCGCCATCCAGCCCTTACCTTTTGAGCGAATTTCAAGGTAGAAGCCCAAGTCATCCAATTTCACGATGCCTGCTACTAAGCCATAAACACCAATGGTCATGATGACTGCAATTAAGCTCACCACTAAGATTTGCGTCACAAGGCTCGCCCCAGTCACGGTACCCAACGCAATCACAATGATTTCCGCTGAAAGAATAAAGTCCGTTCGAATCGCACCAGCAACTTTGCGTTTTTCATACTCTTCTATCGACTCGCCAGTATTAACTAACTCTTCTTTTTCTTCGTGCGGATGCGAGTGAGGGAACACTTTCTCAAGCACCTTTTCTGCCCCTTCAAAGCAGAGAAACAAGCCGCCAATTAGCAATAGTGGCATGATAAGCCATGGAATAATCGCGCTAATTAGCAATGCTGAAGGAACTAAAATCAATTTGTTTTTGAACGAGCCTTTCGCAACCGCCCAAACCACTGGAATTTCTCGCTCAGATGCAACACCAGACACTTGTTGAGCGTTTAACGCTAGGTCATCACCCAACACACCTGCGGTTTTCTTTGCCGCCATTTTCGACATTAAGGCGACATCGTCGAGTACCGTGGCAATATCATCCAACAGTGTGAGTAAACTTGCTCCAGCCATTTTTTGTCTCTTATATCAAATTGAGTAAGTAACAAAATGTAACACCAATAAATCACTCATCAAAGTGATGATTTTGCAAAGAATACTATGCCAAATGGTGTTTTATATTGCCGTTGAGATAAGACAGGTCTAGTCTTGTGATACCTTTCAGCAGTCAAAAGAAAAAGTATAGATGAAAAGTGGATACATTTACCCAATCGGTACCCCTGGCCAACCTTGGAGCGAAGAAGAACGTAAAGCTTGGTTAGCAACGCAAGAAGTAAAACGTAGCTACCAAGATGAAGTCGTCAGTAAAATCGATGCCCTACGCGAGCGTTTTGATGTTGAACAATACGGTGCACTCTCATACAACGAGGCACGTTTCCCTCTGTTTTGTATCAAAACTCGCAACTGGGATTCAACGAAGCCTGTTGTTTTGGTCACAGGCGGCGTACACGGTTATGAAACCAGCGGTGTACATGGCGCTTTAAAGTTTGTAGAAACAGAAGCAGAGCGCTACGCAGAGCATTTCAATATTGTCGTTGCACCTTGCGTGAGCCCTTGGGGTTACGAGGTGATCAACCGCTGGAATCCAAACGCGATTGATCCAAACCGCTCTTTCTATAAGGATAGCCCTGCCGAAGAATCTGCCAACCTCATGAAGCTCGTTGCAACTTTAGGCGATGTGTTAATGCACATTGATCTACATGAAACGACAGACTCCGATGAAACAGAGTTCCGTCCTGCGCTTGCCGCTCGTGATGGCATTGAGTACATCGAGGGCATGATCCCAGACGGTTTTTACACGGTGGGAGATAGTGAAAACCCTCAGCCTGATTTTCAAAAAGCGGTCATTGAATCGGTTGCAAAAGTGACTCACATTGCACCTGCAGATGAAAATGGCGAAATCATTGGTTCACCAGTCGTACAGTTTGGCGTTATCAACTACCCAATGGTGAAGCTGGGTCTGTGTGGCGGCGTAACAAATTGCGTTTACGGCACGACAACAGAAGTGTACCCAGACAGCCCAACGGTGACCGACGAAGAGTGCAACGATGCGCAAGTTGCAGCCGTGGTCGGTGGTCTGAATTACGTTCTGGCTCAGTTATAATAAGCGGTTCTTATATTGCTCCGGTGTCATGCCGGAGTATTTCTTGAACATCGCGATAAAAGGGCTGGCTTGGTTATAACCTAACGTTAGCGCGACTTCTTTCACGGTCTGCCCTTTACGCAGCAACTCCATAGAATGCAAATAGCGTACACGTAAACGCCACTCAGTGAAGCTCATGCCCAACTCACTCTGACAGTGTCTCGCCAACGTGCGTTCTGTGGTATGCACTTTTTCCGCCCACTCCGCCAAACTGATCTCATCCGTCGGCGATTCTTCTACTGCTTTTAAGATCGGTTCAAGATACTTGTTATCGGTCGTTGGTAAAAAGTGGTGTTCCACTTCTTGCTTTGCGAGCTGGTCCAATAACACCTGTACCAAGCGCTTGTCTTCATCACTTTGCGCCACGTTAATATCTCGTTGACGAAAGTCCTCAATAATGGACGACACGATTGGAGTCACTTTGATCAGACTCGTTTTGGTAGGAAAGTGCGCCGTCAATTCAGGGGCAATGTTCAAAGAACAATATTCGATAGGTTTACGGTTGTAACTAGTATGACGGATACCAGCAGGAACCCAAATTGCAAGATGCGGAGGCGCTAGAAATCTTGTATCTTCTGCATCCATCTCTAGGATCCCACCGCTGATCAGCTGCACTTGCCCCCAAGGATGGCTATGAATTCGCGTTTCTGTATTAGAGAGAAAGGCTTCAAAATTCATAAATACATCCGACGGTGCGCGGTCGATTGATAATGAGGGATGAAGATTTCTGGCGCTCTTTTTCAAAATTGTCTTCCTATCGCTTACGATGTCTTTTAAGAGATACTTTTTATTATAAAGACCTGCCAGACTAGCGCCATCAATAATTGTGCTATAGGGTTCTCATGATTTATTTACTTCCGTTTTTCACCGTTATGATTTGGGGTGGTAACTCAATTGTGAATAAGATGGCAGCAAGCGCCATTGAACCAAGTGCGATGAGTTTCTATCGTTGGTTTGTCGCAATGGTACTTCTAACTCCATTTTGTCTGCCTGCGATCATCAAACAACGACACATTATTCGACCTTACTTAACTAAGCTGGCATTTCTTGCGTTACTTGGCATGGTACTCAACCAATCACTTGGCTACTACGCTGGTTTAACGACAACGGCTTCCAACATGGCACTGATTACCTCTTTGGTTCCTTTGATCAGTGTATTTTTAAGTGTTCCTCTGTTAGGCAAGTCTGTATCAATGTTAAGTATCGTCGGTGGTGTGATTTCGCTCGGCGGCTTGGCGTTTATGCTTGGTCATGGTGATATCACCTACTTTTTACATCAAGACATAACCCAAGGTGATAGCCTTATGCTGATTGCTGCCATGGTATACGCGGCTTATTGCGTGCTGCTAAAACGCTGGAAGATGCCTTTCAGTAGTTTGACTCTGGTTTACATGCAAGGCTTCTTCTCGGTTGTGATGCTTACACCACTTTGGCTCTCTAGTGAGCAACTGTTACCAAGCCAAGGCGCGCTACCATTAATCGCCTATGCTGGCATTGCGGCTTCCATTTTTGCGCCGTTAATGTGGGTGAAAGCGATTGATTCAATTGGCGCTGATTCAAGTGCCATGTTCATGAACTTAATGCCCGTGGTTTCTGTCGTACTTGCTTCAACGTTGATTGGTGAGAAAATTTACGCTTACCACATTATTGGTGGGCTGTTAGTCATCTCTGGCGTTATCCTGTCGCAAATAAAAATACGACACAGAAAGCCATTGCCCAATTCTGAGATTGCCTCCACCGCCAATTAATCCCAGTTCCCCAAGCCACAGAACTACGCTGTGGCTTTTTGTTTTCAGCGTTCGAATAAAAGTTAATATTTTGTTTCATTCGCTATTCCCGAAAATTCATCTTGCTGCTAAATTGGGAAAACAATAACCCATCAAGGAAAGACAGATGAGCAGTGGTCAAAGAGACATTACCCTTCGCTTTTTAGCAGAACCCAGTGACGTCAATTTCGGCGGAAAAGTGCACGGCGGCGCCGTAATGAAATGGATCGACTTAGCAGCCTACGCCTGCTCTGCAGCGTGGAGTGGCAAATATTGCATTACTGCATACGCAGGTGGTATTCGTTTTGTTGCGCCGATTCATGTCGGCAACTTAGTCGAAGTTAGCGCGAAAGTCATTTATACCGGACGAAGCTCAATGCACATCGCGATTGACGTGCAAGCCAGTGACCCAAAGCAAATGAAAAACAGACTCACCACCCACTGTATCGTTATTATGGTTGCTGTAGATGAGAACGGGAAACCAACCGACGTGCCGAAATGGGTTCCAGAATCTGATGAAGATAAAGCCTTGGAGCAATCCGCGATCCGCCTTATGAACATGCGCAAAGAAATCGGGGAAGAGATGGAAGCGCACGTAAAGTATCTCAAGTAACCTACCTCCGTTAAGAACGCTATTGACTACCTCAACGTTACTTATAACCAGAGTGTGGAGCAACATCATGGTTTTGCCATTTGCTTCACACTCGGCCTCCTCTGTCATAAATCCTTCACCTAGCTTTGCTTAAATCCATCCACTATTTTGGAGTTGGATAGAGTTTGGATCTTGAGACTAAAAGAAACGACCTTAAGTGAAGAGACGTTGACCAATTTAAAAGCGGTCGAGTACCAGTGGGTAAGAACCATGTACGTCGAGGGGTATAACGAAACAGAAATTAACCATTACATTCAAACCTGCTTTGGCGGTGATGTCACCTTTGCAAATTTATTTCGTCGCGTCGCACTACAGCAAGAAAGCTTATACACGCTGCTTCAATACGTTGGATGTGCCCCCTCCAGTCGAGAGTTTTAATCCTTACCTACCTCAATTTTACTGATACCTGAACTCAGGTTATTTATGTGAAGTGCTACGCAGGGCATTACTCAAGCCCTGTGTAATCCATTGCAAAGCCGCTAATCTTTATCCGCTTATTGAACAACTGTATTTAACAGGTATAAAAAAACCTGAGTCTAAACTCAGGTTATGGTTACAAAAACTGTTAGTGATTGAATCGTAAGGAACTAAGCTAACAGCCAGCTATGCGTAACGCCAATAAAAGCCAAGATATTACTGATCGGCGGCCAAACCAAAATTGTAATATCCGTGCTACGTATAAGGGCGACCATGTGGTCGCCCTTTTCTAGTTATTCTTATCAATCTCAGACCACAAGAGATTATCCTTTCACACCACCAGCGGTTAGACCACCAACCAACCAGCGTTGAGCAAGTAAGAATACGGCAGTGATTGGCACTGCTGAAAGTACAGCAGCTGCAGCAAAGTCACCCCACAAGTAGTTTTGTGGATATAGGTATTGCTGCATACCCACTGCAAGTGTGTACGAGTCTACATCAGAAAGTAGTAGTGATGCTACAGGAACTTCACCAATTACCATGATGAACGACAAGATGAATACTACCGCTAGGATTGGCACAGACAATGGAAGCAATACCAAACGGAATGCTTGCCATGGTGTCGCACCATCCAGTGCCGCCGCTTCTTCTAACGAAGAGTCAATACTTTCGAAGTAGCCTTTAATCGTCCAAACGTGCAGTGCGATACCCCCTAAGTAAGCGAATATCAGACCGCCGTGCGTGTTCAAACCAAGGAAAGGAATGTACTGACCCAATTTGTCGAACAACGCGTATAGAGCAACCAATGCCAATACCGCAGGGAACATTTGGAAGATCATCATCGCTTTTAGGATGGTGTTCTTACCTTTGAACTTCATACGAGCAAACGCATAAGCTGATGTGGTTGATAGCGCCACGATTAGGATTGCAGAAATACCACCCACTTTTACTGAGTTCCACAGCCATGTCATGACTGGGAATGGTGGCGGTGTAACTGTACCGTCTGGGTTAGTCACCGAGAAACCTAATGCCAATTTCCAGTGATCAAGCGTTGGGTTGTCTGGGATCAGGCTACCCGTTGCAAAGTTACCTTCACGGAATGAAATCGCGATGATCATCAGTAAAGGGAAAATAATCAGTGCCAAGAATGCCCACATCGCAATATGAGTAGCCCAAACACGATACTTTAATGACTTACCTTGTACCATTGCCATTGTAATCTCTCCTTAGTCCTGAGCTACTTTAGTTACGCGTAGGTTGATAAGTGCCAATGCGCCAACCAATAGGAAGATAAGTGTTGCTACTGCACTTGCTAGACCGAAGTCTTGACCGCCCGCACCTTCGAATGCGATTCGGTAGGTGTAACTTACCAATAGGTCTGTATAACCCGCAGGTTCTGACGTACCAATCATGTTTGGACCACCGCCTGTCAACAACTGGATAAGCACGAAGTTGTTGAAGTTAAAGGCAAAGCTCGCAATCAACAATGGTGTTAACGGCTTCAACATCATTGGTAGCGTGATACGAGTAAAGTTAGTAATAAAGTTCGCACCATCAATTGCTGACGCTTCATATAAATCATCAGGAATCGCTTTTAGTAGACCCATACATAGAATCATCATGTAAGGGAAACCAAGCCACGTGTTCACAATCAGGATCATGGTTTTCGCCATGAACGGGTCTGAGAACCAAGCTGGGCTAATACCGAACAAACCTTCCAGAAGCATGTTGATCTCACCAAAGCTTTGGTTAAACAAACCTTTAAAGATCAAGATAGAAATAAACGCCGGTACCGCATAAGGCAGAATCAGTAAGAGTCGGTAAACCGAACGGCCTTTTAATGCTTCCCACTGAACAACACTTGCTAGAACAAGACCAATTACAAGCGTAAATAGTACGGTGAGTGCCGAGAACACAATCGTCCAGATAAAGATACTGATAAACGGCTCTTTGATGCCATCATCTTTCCACACACGCTCAAAGTTGTGGGTACCAATGTTCACAACAAAGCCAGGAGACACTGTGCTACCAACAAACTGACCGTTTTCATCGACAGGTTGGTAGTAACCTAATTCCATATTTGGACGTAACGTCTCTTCAGTACGATTGTTGTAAAGCGTTTCGCCGTCTTCTTGCAGCGTGTACAAAGGCACAACTGCCGCAAACTTACGTAACCCGTTCATGCGGATGTCTTCACCGCTCGGCAGATGCAAATCAACACTGCTCAACGTATTACGGCTCTTAACAATCGTCTTGATTGATTCTTTCTCGCCCGTAGCTTCTTCAATTGGCGATAGGTCAAGATCCGATGCTGAAAGGCTATCTAGTTGAAAAGTGGGCGTAGCAAGTAGCTCCCCATCTTTTTCAACCACAAGCTGATGTCCTTGATCCGTTTTATATAAAGTGAACGGGTAGCTATCACCACTTTGATAAGTTCTGTCCAAAAGTACGCTCTGCGCACGATCAAAAGAGAGTTGGTTTTTCGCGCTGTAGTTGGTAAACGCCAAACCTATGGTGTACGCCAGAGGGAAAAGAATGAAAAGGATCATCCCTGCGATACCAGGGTAGATGTAACGGTGTGCGTACGTCTTTTTACTACCAAAGATGAACAACGCTAAAGCGGTAAGAATGATCGTAAGTAGTGCAAACGCAATCTCACCGCGTGAATACATAAGGATTGTTGCGTAGCCATTGATAATGCCGACTGTGCCTAAAAGTGACCATTTCATGAACACTTTTTTGCTGCTCGGAAGGCTGGCTTCTGGTGCTGTCATAGCATTTGTACCTTGAACTGACTGCATAGGGAACCTGCTAGCGAATATAGAATAAATATAGAAAAGTAAGGAGGAGTTGCCCCCTCCTTAAAAAGGTCTTACTTAATTATTTAGTCATTTGTTTTTCTGCGTCTGCCAATGCTGCATCGACAGTTTGACGACCATCAACTACGTTGATGATTGCGTTCTTAGCCGCGCCCCAGAATGCGTTCATTTGAGGGATATTTGGCATAATTTCGCCGTTCATCGCGTTATCCATAGTCGCAGCGATACGAGTATCTGAATCTAGTTCACGTTGGAACGAGTTAAGCGCTACCGCACCTAGAGGCTTATCGTTGTTAACCATACGTAGGCCGTCGTTTGTTAGTAGGTAGTTCTCAATGAACTCAACCGCTAGGTCTTTGTTTGGAGACGCAGTGCTGATACCAGCCGTTAGAACACCAACGAATGGCTTAGAAGATTGACCTTGGAACTTAGGTAGCGTAGTCACGCCGTAGTTAACGCCAGACTTCTCGATGTTGCCCCAAGACCATGGACCGTTGATCGTCATCGCTGTCTTGCCTTGGTTGAATGCAGACTCAGATACTGAGTAGTCCATATCTGCAGAGATCACGCCTTTGTCGACCAAGCCTTTTACGAAGCTCATTGCGTCTTTAACGCCTTCTTTCGCGATACCAGCGTCTTTAACATCGTAACCTTCAGAAGTGTATTTGAACGCGTAGCCGCCATCAGCAGCCATTAGTGGCCAAGTGAAGTACGGTTCTTTTAGGTTCCACATGATTGCAGACTTGCCGTCTTTTTTAAGTTTTGCATCTAGCGCTGCAACTTCTTCCCAAGACTTCGGTGGGTTTGGAACTAGGTCTTTGTTGTAGATTAGAGATAGAGACTCAACTGCAACTGGGTAGCCGATCAATTTGCCATCGTAACGTACAGCATCCCAAGCGAAATCAACAATACCTTCTTGAATGTTCTTAGAAGGTTTAATTTCTGCTAGCAGGCCAGCTTCTGCGTAACCACCGAAGCGGTCGTGAGCCCAGAATACGATGTCAGGACCGTCACCAGTCGCTGCAGTTTGAGGGAATTTGTCTTGAAGGCCATCTGGGTGAGCCACTGTCACTTTAATGCCAGTGTCTTCTTCGAATTTTTTACCAACTTCAGCAAGGCCGTTGTAACCTTTGTCGCCGTTGATCCAGATAGTAAGTTGTCCTTCTTCGATGGCAGCATTAGCACCAAAAGAACCCAAAGCAACAAGAGTACCTAGTGCTACAGCGCTTAACTTTTTCATGTTCGTATCCTTTTTATATTTTTGATGTAGGGCTAGTCCATTGAGGTTCAGCCGTATTTCGACATATATCATCTGAAATAATCCAATATGTCTCATCCTCCTAATCCCTACGCCCTTACAATTATGACGTATTTTCGTGATCTAAATCGCCAAGGGTAAGAGACTCAAATCACAAAACAGATACTTCCTGTGATCGGTTTCAACTTTAGGTGGTGCAATAATGTGATTTCCGACCAACTGCTTTATTCCTCCTCCTTTTTTACTCCTCCCTACCTACTCCCCCTACAATTATTTCTATTAGGAGGATGTCGCACCTCGCACAATCTTACAAACTTCAGTCATCCAAGAGTGGATGGTAAGAACCCTTTCCCAGCAGTGCCTACGTATTAGGAAAAAGATTTGCTGGTTTTGCATTGCCAGACGAGTGGAATGTCATTATTGGTGTTGTTTGTGGTAATTATTTCACGGGGGAGACAACACGAATAATGTGGGGGAGAGAAACTCGTACTTGGCTATGATGGGTAGCACTTCTATTCAGGACATTTTATTGAAGTGCTACCCTACTTTTCTTACCAACCGCAATAACTTACCGATTCCTACTGTTACTGCTCGCTAGATAATTCATATAATGATGAGCGGTGAATAATAAAAAATTGATCGAGGACGAGCTACATGGCGAGTGTCACGTTAAAAAATGTTTGTAAAGCGTATGGCGACGTACTGATTTCTAAGAACGTAGACCTAACAATCAACGAAGGTGAATTTGTTGTTTTCGTAGGTCCATCAGGTTGTGGTAAATCTACCCTTTTACGTTGTATTGCCGGTCTTGAAGACATTACTTCAGGTGATTTGTATATTGGTGACCAGCGCATGAATGACGTCGAACCATCCAAACGTGGTGTTGGTATGGTATTCCAGTCTTACGCTCTTTATCCACACCTTAACTTATATGACAACATGTCATTTGGCTTAAAATTAGCAAAAGCAGACAAAGCAGAAATCGACAAACGTGTTGAGCAAGCTGCAGAAATTCTACAATTGGGTCACTTACTTGAACGCCAACCAAAAGCGCTTTCAGGTGGTCAGCGTCAACGTGTGGCTATCGGTCGAACACTGGTATCGCAACCTAATGTATTCCTTCTGGATGAACCACTATCAAACTTGGATGCCGCGCTGCGTGTAAACATGCGTGCGCAAATCACTAAGCTACAACGTCAACTTGGTTGTACCATGATCTACGTAACGCACGATCAGGTAGAAGCAATGACAATGGCAGATAAAATCGTTGTACTAGACGGCGGTTATGTATCGCAAGTTGGTAAGCCGCTTGAGCTTTACCATTACCCACAAAACCGCTTTGTAGCAGGCTTTATCGGCTCTCCGAAAATGAACTTCATGAGCGTATTCATTGATGAAGTAGAAGCAGAGCGCGTCAAAGTTCAACTATCTAATGGCGTATCTTTCTGGATTCCAGTGGATGGCACAACTGTTAACCGTGGCGACCGCATGTCTTTAGGCATTCGCCCTGAGCACCTATTATCCGCTTCTGAAGCTGATGCAAGCATTCACGGTGAAGTGATGATTGTAGAGAAGCTAGGTAACGAAACTCAAGTATACCTAAACCTAGAAGGTGCGGACGCGGACGTTATTTTCCGTCAGCCTGACACGCTCGCAGTCGATACCGGCGATAAAATCGAGATTGGTATTTCAGCACACCGTTGTCACCTGTTCCACAGTGATGGTCGTGCATGCCGCCGCCTATACAAAGAAAACGGCGTAGAAGTCGAATAATTCATTCGTCCTTACTCACAAAAAATCCCTCTCACTTGAGAGGGATTTTTTTTATCCTAATAAATATAAGTAATTCGATACTAAATCATTAATCGTTAACCAATAAGATCACCCGTTTCTTCTACCTTCACATAAACCATTGTCTTTGTACTGATACTTCATTTTTAATACTTTTCCTCATCCCTCATGAGTAAGTACCAGCTTTTTCCTAACCCGCCAAACTTAGCCAAAGGTCTAAATTTCATTCTTATTTCCACTTACCTCAACAACGCAAATTTTTACACTTATCAACGAAATTACACGTGACAAAAAACTCAGAAGCATTCAACAGAATGCTCTGTTCACCAACTACTAATAACGCTCACGACACGGCAATTGGGGGAGACACCCAAGGGCGGTAGCGTGTAAGAAAGGAAACTGAGTCATGAAACAAAAAGGACTTATCCGCTCTCACGAGATGGAGTTCGCTTTTTTATATCGCATCTCAGATCTTGCTGTCATCGTCTCTTTTATGCTGCTTTTAGTGTTCAAAGACATGAATACTGCGATGGGGAAAGATTACGTCATACTGGCTTTTGTTGGAGGCATCTCCTTTCTATTTATGGCAGAAAGCGGCAATCTGTACCGCTCTTGGCGAACCAGTTCGTTTAAAGAGCAGATGATTATTGTCTGTGTGGCCTGGGCAGTAACTTCCGCGCTTATCTTTATTGTTCTGTATTTTTCGGAAGTCTATGACTTATTTGATAACACTATTCTGGCATTGTGGTTTACGATTACGCCCGCTCTACTTTTGGCATGGCGAGTGACATTCCGTACCGGATTAGCCTATTTAAGAAAAAAAGGATTCAACACTCGTACTGCAATAATCATCGGCCAAACTCCTCACGGCATTACCCTTGCTAACGAAATTCAAAACCACACTGAACACGGTGTACTTTTTGATGGCTTTTACGATGAGCGTTCTTCCGACAGATTGCCAAATTCTGCTTACCCTATTAAAGGGGCAGTTGACCACGCTCTTGAGCGAGCCAAGAAAGGGGAAGTGGATTATGTCTATATCGCAATGCCAATGCACGCAAAAGAACGTATTGCATCGCTTCTTAACCAATTCTCAGACACCACCGCAAATACGTATCTGATTCCTGACTTCTTTACCTATAACCTTTTGCATTCTCGTTGGGCGCAAATCGGCCAAGTTCAAACGCTCAGCGTATTTGATACGCCATTTGCTGGAATTTCTTCCTGGGTAAAACGGTTTGAAGACATCTTGTTTTCGAGCATTATTTTAGCCTTGATATCTCCAGTCCTGCTCACCATTGCGATTGGCATTAAGCTGACCTCTAAAGGTCCGGTCATTTTTAAACAGCATCGTTACGGCCTCGATGGACGCAAGATTGAAGTATGGAAATTCCGTTCAATGACCACTATGGATCAAGGCCCTCACGTGAAACAGGCGACAAAGAACGACCCACGCATTACGCCTTTTGGTGGTTTTCTGCGTCGCACCTCTTTGGATGAACTGCCTCAATTTCTCAATGTACTGCAAGGGACCATGTCTATTGTTGGTCCACGCCCTCACGCCGTGGCGCACAATGAAGAGTATCGCCAGATTGTTGACCGCTACATGCTACGTCACAAAGTAAAACCAGGCATTACTGGCTGGGCGCAAATTAATGGCTATCGCGGCGAAACAGACACCTTAGAAAAAATGGAAAAGAGAGTCGAATTTGATTTGGATTACATCCACCACTGGTCGGTTTGGATGGACATCAAAATCATCTTCATGACCGTTTTCAAAGGGTTCACTGGTGCTAACGCTTACTAAGGTTGAGATTATGAAGAAACTGACAATGGCAATAGCATTGAGTCTGTTTTCAACTGGCTTACTCGCAGAACCGATGGCTTACCAAACCGAGTCTGGCATTGAGTTTATTCCCCTCGTAAAAACTTTCTACGAGGGCGATGACAACATCAACAAAGCGGAGGAATCCGGCAATGTAGAATCGGTCAATATTTGGGGTATAGAGCCAAGCTTATTAGCACGTATAGAAAGGAATCGCTATCGCGCAGATATTTTATACAAGTTGAAAGCAGGTTTTTCATCCGATGACCGCAACGACTTCGACGATCATACCTTTCAGTTTTCCAACTTTTTTGAGTTCAATCATCGTCATCGTTTAGTGGTTGATTACCGTTTTCGCGCCCAGCATGAAGTTCGAGGAGAAGATATTACCGAAGGTAATGGTAGCGCAATCGACTCACCAATAGAGTTCAACCGTAACGATATCAAAACCAATTATGTATTTGGCTCTAACGGTGCAAAAGGCAGACTCGAATTCGGTTTAGGCTACAGTGATAAAACCTATCAAAACTACCGTGACGGCTTGCCTGGGCGCACAAACGCTAAAACAAAATACAACGATTTTCGAGCCCCCAATGCACACTTGGAATTCTATTTAAGGGCGACGCCAAGAACCTATTGGTTGGTTGGGACAAAACAAATAGTAACCGACTATCAGCACCGAAATTCTGCGCAACCATCCAAAGATAACAACACCAGTTTCTATTACACCGGTGCCGAATGGGAAGTCACAGGAAAAACCAAAGGCATCGCTCGACTCGGTTATCAAATCAAAGATTTTGACAGCGCTCACCGAGAGACATTTAAAGGCTTTAGTTGGGATATCGGCTTTGAATGGTTGCCTCAAGAACAAACTCTAGTCAGCGTGAAAACCACTCAAGCAGCGGTTAACCCTGACCAAGATGGCGATTACAACCTACAAACTCGTTATCGACTGAACCTCAAGCACGATTGGAATAGTTACCTTGCAACTCGCTTAGGTGCTATTTATCAACAAGATGACTATACGGGGATCACCAGAAACGACGATCGCTACACCCTATCTTTTGGTATCGATTATCAAATTAAACGCTGGGTACAGCTGCAAGCCGACTGGCAATACCAAGATAAAACCTCTAACCGACCAGATTATAGCTTCGAACAGAACATTTGGACTTTAAGCGCACAGTTTTCTCTGTAAAAAGGATTATTAATGAAGGCATTCATCACATTCATGAGTGTAGCGTTGTTGCTATTTAGCACTTTGGTCAACGCTGACTCAAACGAGGAAGATTACTTACTCGATACTGGCGATACCATTTCCGTGCAGGTCTATGGTGAAGAAGATCTTACGATTAAAAATATTCTAATAACGTCAGATGGCTATTTTGATTACCCCTACCTTGGCCGAATCAAAGCAATCAAAAAAACACCGAAACAACTCAAGTACGAAATAGAAACGGGCTTAAAAGGCGATTATCTCATCAACCCAAAAGTGATGGTCACTATCAATAACTTTCGTCTGTTTTACGTTAATGGCGAAGTCAGGAAACCAGGTGGATTTGAGTACCGTCCAGGATTAACTATCGAAAAGGCCATCGCTTTAGCTGGTGGCTTGACCGACCGAGCCTCACGCAAAGGCATTAACCTCACCAAACATAAAACGGGTCAAACGATGGAAGGGGTCAGTATGCACCGCAACGTGGAACCTGGTGACATTGTATTTATTGACCAGAGCTTCTTTTAAGTGACAGGGAATCAAATGAACGGGACTCATCCAAATAATCTCCAGATGAACAAAGTAGAACTGATTCGTTTTGGTCATCACTTTAAAGCGATTAAAAAGAATTGGCTAAGCATCGCAGCTTTCACGCTTCTGTTTTCATTAACTTGTACTTGGTATATCTACTCCAAAGCATCGATATACCAAGCTACAGCAACGCTACTCATCCAAGAAGAACAAAAAAGCGCCCTTTCAATCGAGGAAGTATATGGCGTCGACACGACAAAAAAAGAGTACTTTCAAACGCAAATCGCCATTTTAAAATCGAATCATATCGCAGATAAGGTCATTAGAGAGCTGAACCTAACTCAACTACCGGAGTTCACACGCTCAGGTGGATTAAATCAAAAGATCGACCAAATAAAGTCGATCCCTTTTGTTCAAGACCTACTGAATGTGGCACCAAGCCCAAAAGAAACTGCCCAGTTTTCAGAGTCCTATTATCAAGCGCTTCAAGCTTTCAGAAGTAAACTCGATATTGAGCCAGTACGTAACACCCAATTAGTCAGAATTCGCTTTCGTTCTACCGATCCTAAGCTTGCAACGACAATCGCTAACGCGGTCGGCCAAGCCTACATTGACGCAAATTTTGAAGCCAAATTGGTCGTTACACAAAATGCGGCCACTTGGTTGACAAATAACTCACAAAAATTGGAGGAGCGATTACGTAACTCTGAGCAAGCGCTGCAAGAGTTCTTGTTAAAAGAAGGGTTGATCGATATAAACGGTATTGATGAAATTTACGCCAATGAGCTAGAAGAACTCACTCGCAAGCTAAATATCGCTGTTAATAAGCGTATTGAAGCACAGACGTTAATCCAACTGTTAAGACGTAAATCTTCACAAAGTTTAGACAGCTTGCTGTCAATTGATGAATTCGCTAATCAAGCGCAGATCCGCGACCTCAAATTATCGGAAGCCCAGGCAGCCAAAAATCTCTCTGAGCTGGCACAGCGCTACGGCCCCAAGCATGACCGAATGATTCAGGCGAAAGCGCAGCTTGTTGAAATTCAATCTAGAACCCAGCAACTCATTCGTGACATTTCCTTCAGTAAGCAACAAGACCTTCTTGCTGCAAAAGCACAAGAGGACATGCTTCGAGCAGAACTCGATAACAAAAAGGCCGATTTCCAATCGTTAGGGTCACAAAAAGCGCGTTACGAACAGTTAAAACGCGAGGTTGAATCCAATAAGGCACTCTATGAAGCGTTCTTAAATCGTGAGAAAGAGACCAACGCCACCAGCGACTACAAGAATGTCACTGCACGCTTTACTGACAAAGCCATCATCCCTCTATTTCCGGTAGCACCGCAACGAATCAAACTGGTACTGATTGCCACATTTTTTGGCTTTGCCATTGCTTGTGCGCTGGTCATCATCTTAGAAACTCTGCGAGAAGTTATCCGAAGCACAGCCGATGTGCAGGAAAAACTTGGTGTTACGTGTTTAGGCGTGATTCCGATGGTCAAAAAACGCAATTTGCGTAAAAACGGCGTCAGTTATACCGCGTATTTAGATGATGAAGAAAAGCTATTTAGTGAAGCTTGTCGCTCCGTCAGAACCTCGCTTCTGCTCAGACTAACCAACACGAAGCAAAAGATATTGCCCTTTACTTCTGCCATTCCAGAAGAAGGAAAAACATCGACCAGTATCAATATGGCGGTGTCGTTTTCAAAAATGGAAAAGGTATTGATCATCGACTGCGATTTGCGCCGACCTTCCATCGCAAAACGGTTTGGCATTGCTGAATCAAGCCCAGGCTTAACGCATATCCTGACTATGGATACGCCAATCAAAGATTGTGTTACACATATAAAAGAAGCCAACTTAGATGTATTACCGGCAGGCCTAATTCCGCCAAACCCACAGGAACTGCTAGCTTCTGATCGCTTTAAAAAGTTGCTCGAACATTTTCAAAATAAGTATGACCGGATCATTATCGATACACCGCCCCTACTGTCAGTGAGTGATGCACTTATTCTTGGTCAGTATGCCAATGGTCTGATTACCGTCATTCGCTCAGAATCGACAAAATCATCACTGGTTAACCTTGCGTTATCTAAACAAATACAACACTCAGTTCCATCTCTTGGCGTCTTAATCACACAAGCCAAGACTAAGGAAGGAGAAACGCTTTATGTCCAGAAATACGCCTACTAACTCAAACGCATCTTGGTACCAAACGTTGAAAAGCCAAGAACAACCGGTATTGATCTATCAAATGGGCAAAGTAGGTTCGAGTGCATTAGAGCATTCCATTCCTAACTCGGTTCACTTGCACGATCTTATGACTGTCGATGCGCAAAAACAGATATCCCCTGTAAGAGCGCAATTGCATAAACCTCAGATCAATGCATTAAAGCGACGGCTCAAGCGCATAGCGATGAGCCGTATGTTAAAGCGCAAGAAAAAAGTTCGAATTATCTCGCTGGTGCGTGAACCGATCGGACGAAATGTCTCAATGTTCTTTCAAGCACTTCCGTTTTGGATGGCGGATAAATATCTAAAAGATGACAGCGCAATACGTACCGAACGACCGCAATTACTCCAAGAGGCATTTGATAAGCACATGAATCATCAATATGCGCTGCAGTGGTTTGACAACGAGATCAAACAACTAACAGGGATTGATGTGTTTAACGAACCTTTTAATCACGAAGTAGGCTATCAGACATACCATAACAATAACTTTTCACTGTTGGTCATTCGAAGTGACAAGCTAAAGCAGGCTAACTCCGCAGTTGAAGGCTTTTTAGGTTACCCCGTGGATGTTGTTTATGAAAATCAGTCAGACAACAAATGGTACTCGCCACTAATGAAAGAATTCAAAACGCAATTTCAACCTACACCCGAGTACGTTGAAGAAATGCTGAATTCTAAATTGACGAAGCACTTTTTCTCAAATGCAGAAATCACCGACCTTAAACAGCAATATCTGACCAATTAATCATGAAAACCAAGATTCTACATATTATTAATGATCTTTCTCAGAACGGCGGTGCTCAGAAGTTCTTAGTCGACCTTGTTTTAGAACATAAGCCTGAATACGAAATCAAAATTTTGGTCTTGTGTGATGAAAATGATTACTTACCAACGCTATCCGCCCAAGGGATAGAGTGTTTTAACTGGCGCACTTTGTCATTGAGTGAGAAATACTGTTTGCTGCGTTGGCCGCATGTCGTTCACGGGCACCTCTACCCTTCCATTTATCTAGCGCTATTGGCGGTAGGTAAAAAACGAATCCAGACTGAGCACTGTTCTTACAACCGTCGACGTGACTATCCGTTGTTTAAGTTCATGGAATATGTCTTGTATTGGGGCCACGACTTGACGGTCAGTATTAGTGAAAAAGTACAAGATGAACTGGTGAGGTTCATGCCTCGCTACCAACATAAATATCACGTGGTGCACAATGGCGTTGATTTAAAAAGGTTTCCTATGATGCCGAAGTGCGCCAGCCACCTGATCGACAAACCAGTCATCAAGATTGGCATGGTGGGCCGACTTCACCAACATAAAGATCATGAAACGCTTATCCAAGCACTTGTCCATTTACCAAGACGATACGAGCTCCATCTTGCTGGAGATGGCGAAAAAAAATCGTCACTGCAAGCGTTGGCAACAAAGCTCAACGTCACGCAACGTGTTCACTTTCATGGGGTAGTTTCTGATGTTCCAGCGTTTTTGAACGACATGGACATTTACGTGCAATCATCGCATGTCGAAGGCTTTGGCTTGGCGGCGGTTGAGGCCATGGCAGCAGGCTTACCCGTATTATCATCGGACGTACCCGGTTTGGATGACGTCACCGGACGTGCCGAATATTTATTTCAGGTTGGTAACTCAAATGAGCTGAGCCAGAAAGTGCTCCAGCTGTGTGAAAGTGTTGAGCGGTATGACGCTGCAAGTCAATACTCAGTCAATAGGGCCTCTCTCTACACCATCGATAAATTTCGTGAAGGTTACTATGGAATCTACCAGCAGCTTTGCGCCAACAAATAGTTCCGCGCCATCGAGCCACCGAGCCTCATGGTTTGCGGCATGCCTACTGGCATTATTCTTTATTCCCATGAAGTTTCGTGCTGGAGGAGTTGCACTAGCACCTTCAGACATCCTAAGTCTTTTGTCCATTGGTTTTACTGCATTAGTGGTATTGGAAGGAAAAGCTGAAAAACTCATGCATCCCTGCATGGGGTTCCTTGTACTGTTCACTGGGTATGTGTTCTTAAATGGCCTGCTAAATCGCGTCCCCTTAATGCCGCTAGTTATAGAAACCGTGCAATGGCTGGCGATTCTCTGCTTGCTTAGCCTAATGTACGCCTATGGCGTGTTTGATGATGAATGGGTAATGGTTTATTTCACTTATCTGCTGTTTTTCATCTGTACGCTCGTTGCCTTATGGCACTTTGCTCAAGGCTATCAAAGCGGGTTTAAGTTACTCGGGGTAAGTAAATACGGGTTCGGTGTACTTTGCTCACTACTGTACCTTTATCGGGATAAAATTCGCGCTTTCCACCTTTTGATGCTCGTCGCTTTGGTATTACTGGTGTTGTCGCAAGAAAGAAAAGCACTACTTGGTTTTTGTCTGCTTTTCTTCTTTGACCAGCTGCTCGTAAAAAACCTGATGAGAAAATCGCTTAATGAAACGTACACGTGGACGATTTTATTAGCCTTAAGCTTCATTGTGTTTACTGCAGTCACAACCACACTCTACGTTGGATTTGAAACGCTAGCGGACACATTGGAAATAACCCAAGAAGACGTCTTATTTGCCAACCAAAGTGAAGCACGCTGGGTATCGAATCTTCATAGAAAGCTATTACTTGCCAATGGGCTAGATATTTTACTTCAACACCCGGTGTTAGGTGTCGGCGCGAAAATGTTACCCAACTTTATGATCAGTTACTTTAACTATGATGAGCTGGCGATCTACACCCACAACTTTGTGTTAGATACCGCAATTGAATACGGGTTGCTCGGTATCGCCCTATTGTTTGGTGGTTATTTTCTGTTTATTCGCTTTTGCTTCCGTAGTCTCAATGACAACAGAAAAAGCCTCTTACTCGCGATATACGCCCTCATCATGGTGTTCTTCGTTGCGGTAAATACCACCATCATTTTAATACTCTTATTACCCGTCATGATAAGCATGAGCCGCGAGTCAAAGGTCAACACCATTGCTCATACTTTTCCGGTAAACCATCACCACGAATTTGAATAATCAAGGATAGGATAGATGAAGTATTCAATCTCTCGACAATTTGAAAAGAACCGAGAACTCCAAGCTGACAATTTTGTTTTAGTTTACCAAATGGGCAAAGTTGGCTCATCGTCAATTGAGCACACGCTGGGAGAAAGAAATATCCCAAGCTATCACATCCACACCTTTGATGATCACGAAGAATTTCACATGTATCACAATAAAAAAGACGTGAGTAAATTTTTCGATTTCAAAAACCGTGCGCTCTACCGCTTAGTGCTCAAGCAACGAAAACGTATCTTACAAAAACGCGAACAGATCAAAATCGTCACACTGGTCCGTGATCCAATCGCAACTGTCTTTTCTCGTTTCTTTCAAGACCTCCATTTGCAATTTATCGAAGGCAAAAAGAATGATGCAATTCACCGAGATATGGCAGTCACGTATCAGCACCTCGAACATTGTTTCGATAACTATATCAATCTCAACTATTTTGCGAACTGGTTCGACAACGAGTTAAAGCGTAATTTCAATATCGATGTGATGCGCCAAGAACTGGACAACACTCAACCTTTCTTCACATTCAAGAACGAGCAAGCCAACGTCATGCTAATCAAATGCGAAAAGCTCAGCTCTCTCGATAAAGAAATTGGTGAGTTTCTCGGGCTGCAAGACTTCGTGCTGAAAAACAGCAATGAAGCGAAAAACAAGTGGTACTCCAATATCCACCAGCACTTTAAGCATCACTACGACTTTTCAAAGCTGTTCTATATGTACGATCTTCCCTTATATCGCCACGTTTATTCAGAACAAGAGCGTGATGCTTTCAAACATAAATGGATGCAGACACCAGGAACAAAATCATCATGAAAAAAGTGCTCCATATTACAGAAGCCTTCGGAGGTGGCGTTCAAACCGCCCTCTATAGTTATGCTCACTCCTCTCGAGACGAACCCTATCAACATTTCTTGCTAGCCAGAGCTCGAGAAAACGACTTAACCAATGAAAACAACCATCATATTTTCACACAGACCAAATGGGTGGAAGGCGGCTTACTTCAATTTGTTCGCGATGCAAACCACATGATTGCATCACTTGCTCCCGACGTCGTGCATTTGCACTCGAGTAAAGCGGGATTTCTCGGCCGATTTCTACAGCTTGGTAAGGCACGCTTGGTTTATACGCCGCACTGTTATGCTTTCGAACGTGAAGATATCTCCGAATTCGCGCGCCAGCTCTATAGAGCGCTAGAGAAAGTAAAACTAAGCAAAATTGATGTGGTGGCAGGCTGTAGCCAACGAGAATGTGACTTGGCGATTAGTATTGGCGCGAAACGTGCTGAACTGCTCAACAACTACGTGTCCTATCAAAGTGAAGAGCGTTTATTGCGAAACAGACAAGAAGCGCTGCGACTTGTTGTGCTTGGTCGTGTCGCGCCCCAAAAGGATCCGCAATTTCTCATCGACACATTGCAACACCTTAATCGATATGCGCTTAACCGCCCATTAGATATCACTTGGATAGGTGGCGGTGACCACACACTCGAACAAAAATTGCGTACAGAAAATGTGGATGTGACTGGCATGTTGCCTCGTGATGAAGTGGTTAAAAAGCTCAAGGGTTCAGACCTTTACTTACATACTGCAGCATGGGAAGGGATGCCGTTAACTATTCTAGAAGCAGCCAAATTACATCTTCCTATGGTAATTCGAACTATCGGCGCGACCAAAGATCTCAACTACCCATTTTTAGCGCTAACACCTGAAGAAATGGCCAAGCAGATCGCGCACTGTGTCAATTATTATGATGAAATTGATTTTTGCCAATATACAACAGCGTTAAACGACGCCTTCAGTGAAGAAAAACAGCGCCTCGCACTCAATAATATTTACGGTTAAATACCTCTATGTTTCACACTATTCAACAAAAATTACTGTTGATGCCCAGCGGTAAAAAAAGCTTGCTATCTACTGGATTGAAAACCGCAATCACGCGTGTGTTGAGTGCGCTATTTGCTTTTTTACTGACACTGATTGTATCAAAGACCAGTGACGCTTCGACTTCCGGTCAATTTTTCTTTTTATTCAACCTAGTCTCACTACTCGCGATCGTTTCTCAGCTAGGTTTTGATGTCTCATTAGTTCGCTACAATGCGATCGCCTTTAACAACAAAGAGACACTTCAACAAAGCCACAACTATAAAACGGCACTTTATCGAAGTATGGCGTTTTGCTTGCTAGCCATGGCCGTTTTGTTGGTAGGATTTAATCTGTTTCCTGAACAGCTAAACCAGACCCAATCGCCAATGCATGCGATTACTTTAGGCTTGTTCTGCATACCGTTTTTGGTGCTTGCACAGACCAACAGTCGTGTGCTTCAAGCATGTAGAAAGGTCGTGTCATCACTGTTTGCTTTACAGCTTGGCGTGAGTATGTTGATGGTCTTTTTTGTCTTTGGCTTGGACTATATCGGTCAGAAAAATATCAACAATCTGATGACCGCACTGCTTCTGGCGAGTGTGGGCGTCGCGGTAATATCCAGTGTTAATTGGCTAGGTTCAGGTCAGTATCAGACATCAGCTTTCGTACCAAACAAAAAAATGGTCGCTTCTGCCAAGCAAGTCTGGATTGGCAGTATCTTCACGAACGTCCTTCAATGGGGAAGCCTTGTCATTGCGGGCTTTTTTATCTCAACAGCGGAACTCGGTTTATTAGCCGCAGCTCAACGTACATCACTGCTGATTGGCTTTGTGCTGATTACCATTAACTTTGTGGTCGCTCCTATGTTTGCCTCTCTCTACAAAGAACGTCAAATGATCAAACTGCAAAGCCTTAGCCGTTTAGCTTGCCGAGCCAACGTTGGTTTGGCCATTGTGCCCGTGATTATTTGCACTCTATTCCCAGAGTTTGTGATGCAGTTTTTTGGTGAAGAGTTTCTTGCTGCTGCGCCACTGTTAGTCGTCCTGTCTTTAGGGCAGTTAGTCAATGTTGCGACTGGCTCTGTAGGATTTTTATTACTCATGAGCGGTCACGAAAGAACCATGAAATACATTACAATTTCCTCCGGCACAATTTCTATCTGCTTGCTCATTGCGCTTTGCCAAACGTTCGGTGTTATTGGTGCAGCATGGGCGATGGCAATTGGCATGGCAATTCAGAATCTAGCAGCGTTGTACTTTGTAAAACGTTACTTAGGCTTCTTTCCAATAGGTTAATTATGGTTTCAATACTGACACGGATAAGTTTTGTTTTCGTTCTGACGCTTACGGCTTCACTCTCTTTGTGGAAAAGCTCTGACTTACACCATGCCACTTACCTGCAAATGGAAACCTACTTAGGTGGATCGAGTACGCTTCACTTTACTTTCAGTTTATTGATCGGCTTTTTATCGGTCTTCACCTTCCCCTCTTTAGTAAGTTCAAGTAAAGCCGACGTCTTTGGCATCCGCCTTTTGCTACTGCTGTTGGCTATCGTTTCAATGGAAGAAATAAGTCAACTTTTTATTCCAAGTCGCTCGTTTAGTTTTGATGATCTCAGCACCAACTGGATAGGCATTATCTCGGGTTACTTTAGTGCCAAGTTGATTCGCGTCCTGCGCACTCGCTCGTTCTCTTGAAATAAGCACCTCAAGGTTATTTGGGTATATAATTACGCCAAACAATCAGACTAACGAGTACATCATGTCATCCCACCCAACCAAGATTACCTTTTTTGAATTCTTAACCCCGTTGATCACATCAGGCAAAAAAACGATTACGATTCGAGATGAATCAGAAAGTCACTACGTTCCAAATACAGAGGTCGAAGTTTTTACGCTAGAGACGGATCGTAAAGTCTGCAACATCAAAATACGCTCTGTAGAACCACTCAACTTTGAAGATATCAATGAGTTTCATGCTGAACAAGAAGCCATCGAACTGCCAAAACTCAAGCAGTTAATTCGAGAAATCTACCCAAACACCGACACGCTATTTGTGATTGAGTACGAGCTAATCAAATAACCCACAACAAAAACTAGACGACTGGTCTAATTCATTCTATAGTACGCTTCATGAACGCAAAGACGAACGACACACGCCAACATATTCTCGACGTCGGATACGAGTTAATCGTAAACCGAGGGTTTACGAGTGTTGGCCTTTCAGAGCTTTTAAAAAAGGCCGCGGTGCCGAAAGGCTCGTTTTATCATTACTTCAAATCCAAAGAACAATTTGGTGAAGCGATGATTCAAGACTACTTTACTAAGTATTTTGAGCGTTTAAACGCACGCTTTACCAATACCGATCTGAATGGCTACCAACGCCTAATGAGCTACTTTGAAGAAATGGTCAAAGTAGAAGACGACGTATGTAATGCGAACAAATGTTTGTTGGTCAAGTTAAGTGCGGAAGTCTCCGATCTCTCAGAGTCCATGCGTCTAGCGTTACGCCAAGGTGCAGACAAAACCATTCAAGCAATGGCGGATTGCATTGACGTAGGCATTCAAGATGGCTCTATCCCAAATGGTGACAGTGCTTTATTGGCAAGGCAGATATACTACCTTTGGAACGGCGCAAGCTTGCTGAACAAACTGTATCAAGATCAGGCAGCATTAACGCAAAGTCTGACCTATACTCAACATCTACTGCAAAACACGCGAACTTGCCCATAGTAGGTAGCGTAAAAGTAAGATGAACACCCTACATGTGTTTCACAGTTGGTAATAACTCCTGTGATAGCACAATACACTTTCCCGCTCTATGAGCGGGATATTTTGAAATTAAAACTAGACGACCGGTCTAATCAATAAGTGAGATAAATATGACTAACGCAACAAATCGCAGAATCGTACTCGCGTCACGTCCCCATGGTGCACCAACAAAAGAAAACTTTCGTCTAGAAGAAGTGGCGAAACCGACTCCTCAAGATGGTGAGATGCTACTGAGAACCGTTTATTTATCTCTCGACCCATACATGCGCGGTCGCATGAGCGATGCCGAGTCATACGCCGATCCTGTTGCGGTTGATGACGTAATGATCGCTGGCACAGTTTGTCAGGTAGAAGCATCGAACCACCCAGATTATGAAGCGGGTGAATGGGTTCTTGCATACACTGTTGGCTGGCAAGACTACGCCATCTCAACTGGTGAGATGGTGATTAAACTTGGCAAAGAACCACAAAACCCTTCATACGCTCTAGGTGTTGCTGGCATGCCAGGCTTTACCGCGTATATGGGCTTGCTCGATATCGGTCAGCCAAAACCAGGTGAAACCATTGTGGTAGCGGCCGCGACGGGCCCTGTGGGCGCGACTGTTGGTCAAATTGGCAAAATCAAAGGTTGCCGAGTTGTTGGTATTGCAGGCGGAGAAGAAAAGTGCCGTTACGCCAAAGAAGTCCTTGGCTTCGATGAATGTATCGATCACAAAGCTGACGACTTTGCAGAACAGTTGAAAAACGCCTGTGATCAAGGTATCGATGTTTACTTCGAAAACGTAGGTGGCAAAGTATTCGAAGCTGTAATGCCACTTCTGAATACCAGCGCACGTATCCCACTTTGTGGTTTGATTTCTCAATACAACGCAACAGAACTGCCTCAAGGTACCGACCATCTTCCATTATTAATGGGTAAGCTGCTGACTAAACGAATCAAGGTGCAAGGCTTCATCATTTTTGATGACTACGGACATCGTTACGGTGAATTTGCGCAAGATATTAATCAATGGTTGGCAGAAGGAAAGATCCAATACCGTGAACATCTAGTACAAGGACTGGAGAATGCACCAGAAGCATTTATCGGTCTGTTGGAAGGTAAGAACTTCGGCAAGCTTGTAGTACAGATTAACGACCCATTATAAGGAAGGGATAAATAAATGATTAAACTTCACCATCTCAATCAGTCTCGCTCAAAGCGCATCATTTGGTTACTTGAAGAGCTAAATGTGGATTACGAAATCGTGCCTTATGTTCGTGACAAAGTGACCTTCATGGCACCGCCTGAGCTAAAGAGCGTTCATCCGCTCGGTAAATCGCCCCTGCTTGAAGATGATGGCGAGTTCATCATTGAATCAGGCGCGATGACCGAATATTTGATTGAGAAGTACAGTGATGGTGCGTTGGCTCCTGAGCGTGGGACGAAGGCGCACACTGAGTACCTACAATGGATGCACTTTGCTGAAAGTTCAGCAATCTTACCAATGTTGTTAAAAATCTTTATCAGCAAAGAGCCAAACGAAACTCAATTTCTATCAGGCTATGCTGACAAAGAAGCGATGAACGTTCTGGGTTATTTCGAGCAATCGCTAGAAGGCAAAACTTACCTAGTAGAAGAACGTTTAACTGGCGCAGACATCATGATGTCATTTATTGTCGAGCTCGTGCATAAGTTCGGTTTGGCTGGTCACTTCCCGAATATTGAGCGTTATGGAAAACAACTCGCAACGCATCCAGCGTTTGAAAAAGCTGAGCAAATTGAAGTGAAGTACTCCTAATCATTCCGCCCCTTTGATGTTCAATAAAGCGATATCAAAGGGGCGATTTCCAACGTTAGCCTTGTCAACAAAGCGCAATTCATGCAAATGCCAGCGTCCTCTTTTTACCCTTTTCGCCAATACGTTAATAAACCAATCATAAAAATCAGCTAAGAATTTGATTCTAAGTTACTTTTCATCATCGTTACCACCTATTGAATTGATAAGCAGTATCAGTTTTTGCTTCCAGCTTTTCCGTAATAATCTTCTCTTCAGTTGCTAAGGTATTGATCCCTGGAGGGGAAGAAAAATGACAAATAAGAAATTAACCACCGCCGCAGGCTGTCCTGTCGCCCATAATCAAAATGTGATGACTGCAGGTCCTCGTGGTCCCCAACTACTGCAAGACGTTTGGTTCCTTGAAAAACTGGCACACTTTGACCGCGAAGTGATTCCTGAGCGTCGTATGCACGCCAAAGGCTCAGGCGCTTACGGCACCTTTACTGTGACTCATGACATCACAAAATACACTCGCGCGAAGATCTTCTCGGAGATTGGTAAAAAGACCGAACTATTTGCTCGCTTTACCACCGTTGCGGGGGAGCGCGGTGCCGCAGATGCAGAGCGCGACATCCGTGGTTTTGCGCTAAAGTTTTACACCGAAGAAGGCAACTGGGACTTGGTTGGTAACAACACGCCAGTGTTCTTCCTCCGTGATCCACTAAAATTTCCAGATCTAAACCACGCAGTAAAACGCGATCCACGCACCAACATGCGCAGCTCGACAAACAACTGGGATTTTTGGACATCACTACCAGAAGCATTCCACCAAGTTACGATCGTTATGAGTGATCGTGGTATTCCAGCGTCTTACCGTCATATGCACGGCTTCGGTAGCCACACATTCAGCTTTATCAACGCAGAAAACGAGCGTTACTGGGTGAAATTCCACTTTAAAACTCAGCAAGGCATCAAAAACCTGACTGACCAAGAAGCAGAAGCGATCGTAGGTAAAGACCGCGAAAGCCATCACCGTGACCTTTACGAAGCGATTGAGCGTCAAGACTTCCCTAAATGGAAGATGTACGTCCAGATCATGCCTGAGTTAGAAGCGGATGAAGTGAACTTCAACCCGTTCGACCTAACAAAAGTATGGTCACAAAAAGATTATCCATTGATCCCAGTAGGCGAGTTTGAACTGAACCGTAACCCAGAAAATTTCTATGCGGAAGTTGAGCAATCCGCGTTTAACCCGGCAGCTATCGTTCCTGGAATTGGCTTCTCACCAGACAAAATGCTGCAAGGCCGTCTGTTTGCATACGGAGATGCGCAGCGTTACCGCCTAGGTGTAAACCATCACCAAATTCCAGTTAACGCGCCTCGTTGTCCGGTACACAGCTACCACCGCGATGGCGCAATGCGCGTTGATGGCAACTTTGGTTCAACACTAGGTTACGAGCCAAACTACAAACAAGAATGGGCAGAGCAACCAGATTACTCTGAGCCACCTCTACACATCAACGGCAATGCTGATCATTACGATCACCGTGTAGACGAAGACTACTTCAGCCAAGCGGGAGACCTATTCCGTCTGATGAGCGAAGAACAGCGTCAAACTCTATTCGACAACACCGCTCGTGCAATGGATGGTGTGCCAGACTTCATCAAAGAACGTCACGTTAACCACGCCTACCAAGCGGACGAAGCTTACGGCAAAGGCCTTGAGATTGCGCTAGGCTTAAACAAGTAAACGGACACTGCACCAGCAAATGCTGTGATAAGAAGACATAAAAAAGGAGGTGCCCCAAAGCACCTCCTCATTCAAGTTCGTTAATCACACACTAATGTTCAAGGGGAACGATCATGATCAACTTAAATTTCTTCAAGCTCTTTGATACTAAAGAACTGTTTATCTACTACTGATTCTTAGCAACGGCTTTAATCAGAACAGACGTATCCATGCGGCCTAAACCATCGCGTTGAAGGTCTGCGTATTGCTCATCCACTTTCTTAGTCAGTGGGAGCTCTAGACCCACTCGCTCTGCTTCTTGCAGACAGAAGCCTAAGTCTTTGCGCATCCAATCAATCGCGAAGCCAAAATCAAACTTATCTTGCGCCATCGTCTTGGCGCGGTTTTCCATTTGCCATGACCCTGCAGCACCGTGCTTGAGTGTTTCAACTACTTGTTCAATATCCAAACCGGATTTCTGCGCGAGTAACAACGCTTCGCTCAAGCCTTGAAGCACACCACCAATACAGATTTGGTTTACCATTTTACAACGTTGACCTTGGCTATTTTCACCCAGAAGCGTCATTTGCTTTGCATATACGTCCATCGCTGGAGACACACGATCAAAAATGTTCTGCTCGCCACCACACATGATGGTTAGTACGCCATTTTCTGCGCCTGCTTGACCACCAGATACCGGAGCATCAATGAAGTGATTGCCATATTTGGTACAAGCATCGGCCAATTCAACGGCTAAATCAGCGGAAGTCGTGGTGTGATCAACCAGTACCGCGCCTGCTTTTAGACCGACTAGAATGCCTTCTTCACCGTATACAACGCTGCGCACGTCATCGTCATTACCGACACAAGTAAATACGATATCGCAACCTTCTGCCGCTTCTCGCGGTGTCTCACACGCAATGCCGTTGTATTCTGCAGCCCATTTATCAGCTTTGGCTTTGGTGCGGTTGTATACTTTGGTTTCATATCCCGCTTTGCTCAAATAGCCCGCCATTGGGTAACCCATAACACCCAAACCAATAAATGCTACTCGTTGTTTTTCCATTGCACGCTTCCCTTAGTTCACCTGACTGAAATGTTTTGTAACATGCTACTAAAGAATTGAAAACATTACTCGTAATTTATCCTTCACTCGCGGCACAAATAAAAGCGAACCGCGATGTTGGAGTAAATACCAAAAGCATTCATCAGGGTCATCGAGGAGACATTTCTCAGAAGTTAAATGTTAAGACACTCTACGAGCTTGCAACAAAGCCGTGGCGTTCAACATGGCATCCTTGGTACTGACATCCAAGACTTGGATTTTTCGAAAGCGTTCCGGTTCTTTAATCGCCACATCGTGAGCAAAAATCACAAACTTGGCTTTCTCGATGTCTTTCTCGGTAATTCGGTTGATGACTCCATTCGCGCCTTGGGTTTCGACTTTAATCTTAATGCCGAGTGCACACGCTGCTTTTTCCAATGACTTCGCCGCTAAGAACGTATGTGCCACACCTGATGGACAAGATGTGACCGCCAAAACATCCGCCTCACCTTCGCCTTGAACGGAGCCATATACTTGAGAATGACCAGTGTAACTCTCATCTTCGGTGATGGTTTTCTTTAGTGCAATCACGATCAACGCCGTGGTAACAGAGCCCGCAATCGTGCCGATGATGTAACCAATTTTTCCATCCACAACAGGGAGAACAATCCAACCGCCCCACGGTGCATGGTTCATTACGTGGAACATAAAGCCAATCACGTTACCAACGATGCCACCCGCCACAATAGCTGGTAACACTCGCGCAGGGTCACCAGCGGCAAAAGGAATCGCACCTTCGCTAATACCGATCATCCCCATAATACCTGCGGCTTTCCCTGCTTCGCGTTCATCTCGCTTGAATTTACTCGGCGCCAAAAACGTGGCTAGTGCCATACCCAATGGCGGCGTACAAATCGCAATACCGACCCCGCCCATCAACCATGGTTGCGTGTTCACTTGAGTTTGAGCAAACAACGTCGCCACTTTGTTAATTGGGCCGCCCATATCAAACGCGGTCATTGCCCCAAGCACGGTACCGAGCATCACCTTGCCCGAGCCCGCCATGCCCGTCAGCACCTCGTTCATGCTGGTCATTGCGCTGGCAATAGGAGCACCTATCACCCACATCACCGCGCCGCAAGTAACAAACGTCCCCACTAGCGGATAAATAAAAATCGAGCCGAGTGAACTCATGCTGTCTGGTAGCTGAATTTTCTTTAATAGCCAAACGACAAAGCCAGCAAAAAAGCCGACCACAATCGCACCTAAAAAACCCGTATTGTAATGACTGACCGCAATCCAAGATCCAATCATACCCGGCGCAAGGCCCGGCTTGTCGGCAATGGAATAAGCAATGTATCCGCCAAGAACGGCAGTAAACAATGTCAGACCAGCAATCCCCATTTGGGCAATATCGGCCAGAATGCCCTCTTGTGGTACACCACCGTGACCAGAGATCATCACCGACAACGACAACAACACACCGCCCGCAACGATAAACGGGATCATGTGGGATGTGCCAAACAGCAAGTGCTCTTTAATGCGGCCAAGTTTTTGCGCCCAAGGGCTCAGGGGTTCTGATGCAAATTCTAAAGAAGTCGGGAGAAATTCATTGGATTGGGTTTGAATATCAGTCAGCATCTCAAGCGCTTCTTCTCGCGATTGAGCCAGCTTGAGCTTTTCAACAAAGCCGTCTTCGATAATTTTGGTGGAAATTTGTGCCAATACTTCAATGTGATGATGATCATCACCATCTGGAGACGCCAGCATGAAAAACACATCGGACAGCTCGCCATCTTCGGCGCCATAATCAATCCCATTACGGCTGATCCCGACCGCGACAGCTGGTTGCGCTACAGCATCACTTTTGGCATGAGGGATCGCAATACCATCATCAAATCCTGTGTTACCGATCTCTTCTCGTTTCCAGATATCTGCCAAGAACTGGCTTTGACTATTGAGCTTGCCGGCTGCCTCTAGCATCTCGACCAGCTCTTTGAGCGCTTCATCTTTGGTTTGAGCTTTTAGATCTAAACATATCGTTTCCAGCTCAATTAGGTTTGTGATGTCCATTGTTTTACCTTCCAATATTCACGCTCGAATATATACCCAAGTGAGTTTGATATACAGGATCCCCCTGGCTCGTATGCGTTCCTACTCATTTTATTTGGGCATAGATTAACCAGTGCCTCCCCTTTGATATATAGGACTAAAAGTGCATTAACTGGATTAATGTAACATGAGATTCAAACTGTGATAGAGCTCTTGCGTTAATCCAGCTCAAATCAATTCAATCTGCGGTGGCTGTGCTAATATCCACAAAAAATAAAATGGATAGAACATGAAAATCGTAGCGGTGACAGCATGCCCTACAGGCATCGCTCATACTTATATGGCAGCAGATGCACTAATGAAAGCTGCGCCAAAACATAACGTGCAAATTAAAGTAGAAACGCAAGGTGCGATGGGGATAGAAAATCAGCTCACTCCTCACGATATCGCTCAAGCGGATCGGGTTTTGATCGTGTCGGATATTGAGATAGAACAACCAGGCCGATTCGAAGGGACGCGCCAAATTCAAATCCCCATTGAAGAGGTTTTGCTTAACGTCGACAAAGTATTCCTCGTCCACTGCCGCGACTAAATTTGTAGATGAACGAATACCAAATCACCTTTTTCGTCGATAATGCAAATGCCAGTGCGCACCTTGCTCAGCCACTCAATCGAGTGGCAAAGAAGTTCAAAAGTACCTTACATATCATTAATGTAACGCAAAATCGTGTTGCGGAACTCACCAAGTCCGTGGCGATTTTGCAAGCTGGTCTACAACAAGGTGATTTGTGTCAAATCACTGCGATTGGCATTGACGCAGAGCTGGCCTGCTTCGTCATCAAAGACATGATTGCTGAACACTTTACGGTGGTGGGATCTCATATCAACTATGAGTTTTCTAGCCAACTGGCCGAGCGTTTACCGCAAATTTGCCCACCTTGTGAAATCAAATGGCAGTACGCCAAAGCGCATACCGAGCTCACCAAGTTTGAATGCCTTAAAGGACTGGCTCAGCTCATCCACCCCATTCATCCCGACGAACTGATCCTTGCTTTTATTAAACGCGAAGAACGCTCATCAACTTGCGTGACTCCGGGGATCGCTCTACCACATGTGATGTTTTCAGGTGTTGACCATATTTCTATTGCTGTTATTGCGAATGAAAAGTCGATGGATTGGGCTTCGAAGATGGGTGATGTTCATCTGGCTATAGCACTGGTGATGCCAGAAAAGCCGACCCGAGAACAGATCATTGCGGCCACTAACCTCACAAGAAATCTGCTTACCGATCAAATGGCGGAACGCCTACTACTAACAAAAAGCAGCGTCGACTTACAAGCGCTGCTGATGTACGCCATGTCGAGGCTGCTCGCCTAAACTTATCTATGACTTACGCACTTAGAGTGAAGGCTTAAATCGAACCGCGATATTCCGTCGGCGTTCTACCTGTACGGTTCTTAAATACTCGGCAGAAATAGTTCACGTCTTTAAATCCACAGCGCACTGACACGTCATTGAGTTTGAAGTTGTATTTCTTGAGCATAAACTTCGCGCGATCCACACGTACCCAAGTAATGTAGTCTGCCAAGGTCATGTGCCCCTGCTGACGGAACAAGCGCGACAAATGGTTCGAGGAAATACTGAATCTCGATGCAATGCTGTCACGCGTGATTGGGCGATGGAAGTTCTCTTGAATGTAGATGCAGATCCCTTGATAGAGATCTTGCACACGGCTATGTGACTGCTGCTCGACTGGCGCATCCAACATCGTCTTCGCGTATTGCAGCAATGCTTGCAGTAAAAGCTCATCCATTGGTTTTTTAGTATTCTCACGAGCCAGTGAGCTCAACGCTTCTAAGATGTTATCTATCGCAAATCCTGAGCGCGTTTGGATGCTATGCTTTTGAATATCGTAAAAGTTTGCCTCACCTTTGCGTTTGCTCACCAAACTCAACCCAAGTTGTCGACGCCCAAACAAAATACTTAACACTGAGCAATCGGTATCCCAGTCTGGTTTATTCCAACAGTTAGGTGGAATAAATATCGCGTCGCCTTTTTTAGCAACGATGTGCGTTACTTTTCGATCATGACTTTCCATTTCATTAATATATTCCCCATCCAGAACTAACTCTAGGCGAGGGAAATTAACTTGATAGCTAAATTCAGGCGGCGTATGAAAATCTCCTGCAAACCAAATATTATGAAATGGCTCTCTTTCATTTAATACAGCTGAAATTAAATCATGAAAAATCATTGTCTCACACTCTATATATGCATCAATGATGCTATTTACTATAGATATACACCGGACTGGACTTTTGTGCTATTGAGCAAAATCACACTTCCATTTTAATGTTACAAAAATCCAGTTAACGCATCAAATCTCCAGTAACAAAAACTCTATCAACAACACTCAACCCCTTTTCAAGTGGGAGCTAGGCCACATTTCACTTATCGTTTAGCTTCTTATCCATCATGTCACAGATATGCAGCTAGATTTGTCCAGTGAACGATCTAAATCACACTATAGTTAGTCGGTTACAATCCTCCAGTAAATGCATTTTTTCTTCACTACAGTCTTTTTCTCACTAATTTAAAAATATCCCTGAAATAAAATTTATATTTATAGGGGTTCTACAATGATCACCAAACTAATAAATGAAGACTTAATTAAGCTTGATCTTAAAGCGTCTTCAAAAGAAGACGTATTTAAAGAACTGGTTGCCGTTCTTCATGCCCAAGGTCGTATTTCTGACCAAACACAATTTCTTGCAGATATAAAAGCACGTGAAGAATTAGGAAATACTGGATTTGAAGATGGCGTGGCAATTCCACACGCGAAAAGCGCCGCTGTGATTGAACCAGCGGTTGTGATCGGCGTAAGCAAATCAGGTATCGAATACGGCGCGGAAGACGGCTTGCCTTCAAAACTGTTCTTCATGATAGCTTCTCCAGACGGTGGCGATAACCACCATATCGAAGTACTTGCAGAACTGTCTTCAAAATTGATTGAAGATGGTTTCATCGATGCGTTCTTAGGCGCAACAAACAGCCACGACGCACTGGCACTCCTTCTTGCTAAAGAAGAACCGCAACCAGTGACAGATGCTCCAGCAAACCAAGGTTTCATCATTGGTGTTACTGGTTGTCCTGCTGGCGTTGCCCACACGTACCTAGCGGCGGAAGCGCTAGAGAAAGGTGCAGCGGCGATGGGTTACGAAATCAAGGTTGAAACGAACGGTTCAATCGGTGTGAAGAACAGCCCAACCGCAGAAGAAATCGAGCGTGCAGATGCCATCATCGTCGCCTGTGACAAACAAGTCGACATGAACCGCTTCGCGGGCAAACGCGTGGTTAAAACCAACGTAAAAGCCCCAATCCGCGATGCTCAAGGACTGATTAATGAAGCGTTAAACGCACCGACGTACCAAGCTGAGTCCAATGGCAATACGCAAGCGTCAGTTGCAAACAAAGCTTCTCAAGCCCGTTCTGACTTATATCGCTACTTGATGAACGGCGTATCACACATGATCCCCTTCGTCGTAACGGGGGGTCTGTTGATTGCACTTGCTCTTGCAATCGGTGGTCAGCCAAGTGAAGCGGGCATGGCTATTCCTGAAGGCAGCATGTGGAACCAAATCCTCAACGTTGGTGTAGTTGCCTTTACGCTGATGATCCCAATCCTAGCCGGTTACATTGCTTACGCGATTGCTGACCGTCCTGCTCTAGCTCCTGGTTTGATCGGTGGTTGGATTGCAAACAACGGTTCTTTCTACGGCGCAGACGCAGGTACAGGCTTTATCGGTGCCATCATCGCTGGTCTGCTTGTGGGTTACTTCGTGAAGTGGATTACGTCGATTAACTACCACAAATTCATTCAACCTTTGGTGCCAATCATGATTGCGCCAATCACAGGTTCGCTATTCATCGCTGGTCTTTTCATCTTCGTTATCGGCGCGCCAATCGCAAGCCTAATGGACGGTCTGACTGCGCTACTAACAAGCATGAGTACAGGTAACGTCGTTCTACTAGGCATCGTACTTGGTGGTATGGCTGGCTTCGATATGGGTGGTCCATTCAACAAGGTCGCATTCCTATTCTCTGTGGGCATGATTGCGAGCGGTCAAACTCAATTTATGGGTGCGATGGCGTGTGCAATCCCTGTTGCACCTTTAGGCATGGCACTGGCAACGGCGCTTGGTCGTAAGTTCGACCTGTTCGAAGAATCAGAAACCGAAGCGGGTAAAGCCGCAGGCGCAATGGGTCTGGTGGGTATCTCTGAAGGTGCGATTCCGTTCGCAGCGCAAGATCCAATGTCAGTGATTCCTGCAAACGTACTTGGATCAATGGTGGCGGCAGTAATGGCGTTCTCATTCGGCATCACCAACAGCGTTGCTCACGGTGGTCCCGTTGTCGCTCTGCTTGGCGCGATGAACCACCCAGTCCTTGCTCTGATTTGTATGGCAGCTGGCGCAACGGTTACCGCAGTAACGTGTGTAACGTTGAAAAAAGTGCGTAAAGCAAAAATGATGCAAGCAGCCGCTTAATCCCCCCTCCCCCAAATGGCTCCTATGGCTTGGGCAATGTCGCCCAAGCCATGATTTTCTCTCATGGTGACACTCTATGTCTGATTTAACGATGTCCGATACACAAACGATTCAAACTCAAGCTAAGCATCCGATGTTTTTCCTGATGAACAACGTGATTCAAAACTACGCTTGGGGCAGTACTACTTCTGTTAACCAACTGTTTGGCATTGAAAACCCAACGGGCGAACCACAAGCCGAAGTATGGATGGGCGCGCATCCAAACGGTTGCTCAGTGGTGATGGTAAACGGCGAGGAGACCAAACTCTCTTCACTGATTGCTCAAGACATGAATGCTTTTCTGAGTGAAGAAGTCGCAAACCGTTTTGGTGAACTTCCATACCTGTTTAAAGTGCTTGCTGCTGAGAAAGCGCTGTCGATTCAGGTGCACCCAAACAAGCAACAAGCAGAACTGGGTTTTGCACTGGAAGAAAAACAAGGCATTCCCCTAACCGCTGCAAACCGTAACTACAAAGATCCAAACCACAAACCAGAATTGGTTTACGCGCTAACCGAATACCAAGCGATGAATGGCTTCCGCCCAACAAGTGAAATCATCAGCTTCTTCTCTGAGCTGGCGATTCCTGAGCTGCAAAGCTTGGTGGATGACCTTATCGACAATCAAACTTCCAAAGGCTTGGCGAGCTTCTTCTCCGGTCTATTGTCATTGGAAGGCGAACAGAAAGAGATGGCGTTGACGGTGCTATTGGCACAAGCTCGCATCACCGACTTACCTCTATTCAACCTGATCTTGGAGTTAGAAACGCAATACCCGGGCGACATTGGTTTGTTTGCGCCCTTGCTACTCAACGTCATCACGCTGAAACCAGGCGAAGCGATGTTCTTGGATGCAGAAACGCCACACGCGTACTTGAAAGGGACGGGGCTTGAGATCATGGCGAACTCAGACAACGTGCTACGTGCCGGTTTAACGCCGAAGTATATGGATGTAAAAGAACTCGTTGCATGCACACGCTTCGAAGAAAAGCCATTCGATACCCTACTGCTTGCACCAATCGAAAACGACGACATGTTGGAATACCCAATTCCCGTCGACGATTTCAAATTCGCGATTGTAAAACAAGCCAACCAACGAACGCTTGATGTAAGAACCGCAGAAATCCTTTTGCCGCTAGATTCCCCGCTCGTGATTACACACGCAAATGGTGAAACATGTGTAGTAGATAAAGGCCAATCTGTTTTCATTCCGGCTTACGCAAAACAATACAACTTGAATTGCGAAGGTCGCGTTGCACGGGCTTACAGTTAATATCGCTGATTAAGTTCACATGTCGTTACTGCCAATAAGCAAATTGTCTAGAAAGGTTTGCTGCTTAGCGTGGAACATCGCTTGTCCACTTTTATCTTTATTCGACCAAAAGTTAATATTGAACTGTGCATCATCGCTCATTTCAATACGATGCCAATACTGTGGCGGGCTTGTCGCGAACTGACCTGCGTTGATCACGACGACCATTTCAGGCTCTGTCGCGAATTCATCTGCAAAACCATAATAGGTGACTTGCCCCTCCATTACACATAACTGCCCAAACACGCCTTCGGCTGTGTTGTGATGAGTTAGAAGAGCTGGAGGCACACTGCCTTTGGTAAAAAATGGCGTCGAACGTTGAACCGTCCAGTCTTTCGGAATACGAAGATGTGACATGGTTATACCCTCTTTGAATATAAAATTGTGCCGCTTGAAGCGAGTTACGATTTCGCCACTTGAGACAGTTCACGCAGTAACAGAAAAGCCTGAGCCACTTGCTCACCCGTCACAACAAACCCTGTCAATATGCTTTGTTCATTTTCAGCTTTTGCTACGATGCCAGATTGAGAAATCTGCACATTCCAATTCGCGACAGCACTGAAGTCCCCGGCAAGCTGAATTGGGTAACTCGGCGTTTTGACTTTTACCATCATTGGCGGCAACTTCAATTGCGCTTCCTGCCCAAGCAACTGCTTACCTAAAACATTAGCGCTCAACACGATTGGCTGAAGGTATGGAAGCATACGCCCTTGTATCTCGGCGCAATCGCCCAGAGCGAATACATTGTTCGCAGAAGTCTGCAGCTTAGCGTCAACAGCAATGCCTTTCCCAACCTCTAATCCACAAGCATTCGCTAATTGAGTGTTTGAACGTAAGCCAGCGGCAGAAATCACTACATCAGTATCGATCACTTCACCGCTGTTCAAAGTCGCCACCAACGAATCGGCGGTACGATTCACCTCTACAACCCCATTTCCCAACGCCAGTTGAATGCCTTGCTGCTTAAGTTGGCTTTCCAGAGGCAACGCCACAAACTCAGGAATAAGATTGGCAAGCAAGCGTTGGTTTGATTCAACCACTGTAACGGCTTTGCCGCTGCTCGCAATATCCATTGCAATCTCAACGCCAATCAAACCACCACCGATAACCATTACGCGCTTTGCTTGACTGATTCGCTCTTCTGCGAGCTGATACTCTTGTAACGAATTGAGCGTTAGGACATCGCCAGAAGCATCACCTCGCATTGGAGGAACAAAGGCTTTCGCGCCCGTTGCAAAAATCAGTTTGGAGTACGCATAAACTTGTCCATCTGCTACCACTTGTTGGGCTTGCGTATCCACACTCTCAATTTTAGTGTGGGTTAATAACTCGATATGGTGCTCTTGGGCAAACGCTTCTCCCGTTGTTACCACCAGATCCCTCGCGGTCTGTTTTCTACTGAACACATGGCTCAAATCGGGCTTGTTATACTCCGCACCGTCATCAGCGGTGAATACTTGAATTGACACCTGTGCATCCATTCGACGCACAGTTTTAACCAGTTGATAGGCAGCAAAGCCACTGCCTATGATTACAATTGGTGCTTGCATCACAGCTCCTTAACCCTTGAACTCAACAAATACATCTTTACCCAAGTGACACTCAGGGCAAAGGAAGTAATCCGGAACGTCTGACCACACGGTACCCGGTTCTATTCCTTGATTAGGCTCACCCTGAGCAGGGTCATACACCCAGTTGCAAACGGTGCAAATCATGCATTGGCAATCTGATGGATGTGCCTCTGAGCTTGGATTAATAAGCTCCCTTTCGACCACTGCTTGCGTTTCTACTTGTACAACGGGCTGTGATTGAACTTGCGGTGCAGACGCAGCCATCATCTGAGCCGTAACAGGACTTGTTAGTGGATGTTTCGCCCACAGTTTCGCGATGCTCTTACCATGTTCACGACACTCACGCATCGCTTTACCATCTGGTCGCCATTTAGTTTTCAGGCTGACTGCCGTTTCAAAACCCGCGTCGGTCAACCGTGCGTGGATACGGTCTACCGCACCACCATTCCAGCCATAACTACCAAAGGCAGCGGCTTTCTTGGCTTTAAAACGAAGACCTGTGATCTCCTCCAGCATGCCAGCAATCTTCGGCATCATGACGTTATTCATGGTAGACGAACCAACCAAGATGCCTTTTGAGCAGAACACATTGGCGAGAATTTCATTCTTATCGTGCTTAGACACATTGAAGACTTTAACCGCGACACCCGGGTCGACATCGTGAATGCCCTGTGCAATCGCGTCCGCCATCATTCGGGTATTGTTCGACATAGAATCGTAGAAGATGGTAATACGATCTTCTTGGTAGTTATCCGCCCATTCCAAATATTGCTCGATGATTTGAACTGGGTTATCGCGCCACACAATACCGTGTGAAGTTGCAATCATGTCGACAGGTAAGTTGAAGCTCAGTACTTCTTTGATTTTGGCTGTTACCAAGCTGCTGAACGGCGTTAGGATGTTTGAGTAGTAACGCAAACACTGTTCCATCAACTCATTTTGATCCACTTCGTCGTTGAACAAACGCTCATCGCAGTAGTGCTGACCAAATGCGTCATTACTAAACAGCACCGCATCATCCGTTAAGTAAGTCATCATACTGTCTGGCCAGTGCAACATCGGCGCTTCCACAAATACCAATTGTTTACCGTTACCAATATCGATGCTGTCACCTGTTTTTACCGTTTTAAAGTTCCATTCGGGATGGTGGTGATGACCCACAATCGAATCAATCGCCGCTTCTGTACAGTAAATTGGCGTGTTCGGAATCTTCTCCATCAATGCCGACAATGCGCCTGAGTGATCTTCTTCTGCATGGTTCACGACGATAAAATCGATCGTCTTAAGATCGATTTCCATTTCTAGGTTCTGGATAAATTGCTGGCTGAATCGATGATCGACCGTATCGATCAGTATGGTTTTCTCTTCACGAATTAGATAACTGTTGTAACTGGTGCCTTTTGTCATTTTGTATTCTGTACCATGGAAATCTTGAACTTCCCAATCGCGTTGACCTACCCAGTGGATGTTGTTTTTTACGTGAATTGTCATAATTACTACCTTGAATGACGAAATAAACAAAAATAATTTCTTTCAGTACTGCACTGGGCGTGCCAATTTTAGCTTTCAATATAATTCAATAACTTAAAAACAAAACAACTCAAAACAATGTCATTTTGACACAGTTGAAAAATGTCAATTAGACACTAAAATAGTCATATTGACACAATTGGTATTGGCTATGACTTCTTTAATCGCGCAATGGCTACACATCACGCAAGACCTTAACTCGGCGCTCACTCAACAGGCTCGCTTCGATACCTTATTAACCACGATTCGAGAGGTATTAAAATGTGATGCATCTGCTCTTCTTTTGTATGAAGATCAGCACTTTAAGCCGCTGGCTATCAATGGCTTAGCAAAGGAAGTATTGGGACGCCGTTTTTCTATAAACCAACACCCGAGATTGGAAGCCATTGCACGCGCTGGCGATATCGTACGGTTTCCATCGAATAGCAACTTACCCGATCCCTATGACGGGTTAATTCCGAACCACGACGACAAGCTGCACGTCCATTCATGTATTGGTCTCCCTTTGCTGATCGACGATCAATTGATTGGCGCGATCACTATTGATGCCTTCGACCCGAATCAGTTCGATGGTTTACTCAATCAAGAACTACGCTTTGTCAGTGCGTTAGCCGCGGGGGGCTTGCACACTGCTCTACTACTGGAGCAGTTAGAAACACAAGCAAGCTTGCCACGTGATTCTTACACTGAGAAACGCACCTTGAGCAACGAAATCATTGGCAAATCGGCTGGGATGAAAGCACTTCAAGAGCAAATCGATGCGGTGGCAGATACCGAGCTATCTGTGTTGATAATGGGTGAAACAGGGGTTGGTAAAGAGCTCGTCGCAAACGCAATTCATCATCGCTCTCACCGAGCCAATAATACCTTGGTGTACTTAAACTGTGCCGCGTTACCGGAGTCTGTCGCAGAGAGTGAGCTTTTTGGTCATATCAAAGGCGCTTTTACTGGTGCTATCAGTAATCGCAAGGGTAAGTTCGAGCAAGCCGACGGCGGCACACTGTTTTTGGATGAAGTCGGCGAACTGTCGTTAGAACTGCAAGCTAAGTTACTTCGAGCTCTCCAATACGGCGACATCCAACGTGTGGGTGATGACCGCCATATTCGAGTCAACACACGCATTGTGGCGGCAACGAACCGTGTTCTGCATGAAGAAGTAAAAGCTGGCCGTTTCAGAGCAGATTTGTACCACCGTTTGAGTGTATTCCCTCTTCATGTTCCCCCACTTCATGAACGTGAAGACGATATCGTGCTACTGGCTGGTTTCTTTGCAGAGCAACTACGCAGCAAGTTGGGGCTGAACAGTGTTCGACTCTCTCCCACTCTAGTTCAAGCACTCAAAGATTACTCTTGGCCGGGCAACGTGCGTGAACTGGAACACGTCATCAAACGAGCGGGTGTGCTTGCCAAAGCTAGAACTCAATCGCTGGATATCGAATTGGTGGAACAAGATTTCGATATCAAAGCATCGAACAATCAGCCCATCACTGAAGAGCCAGGTATACCTAGCTCTTCATTTGAACTGTCAGACGCTGGTTTAAAGCAAGCCACTGACACCTTCCAAAAAGCCATGATTCTAAAAGCACTAGAGCAGAATCAAGGAAACTGGGCTGCAACAGCACGTCAGTTAGAACTCGATAATGGTAATTTACACCGCTTAGCCAAACGGCTAGGTATAAAGTAAAAAAGGATACGGACGGTTTGAATTCCACAAGAAAATCTATCTCGCTTATGTCAAAATGCCCCATCACAATCGAAAAGTCTGTAATGTAATGAACTACCAAGCTGCTATTTTTGATATGGATGGTTTGCTCCTTGATACTGAGCGCGTCTGTATGCGTATTTTCCAAGAAGCATGTGAAGTCCAAAAACTTCCGTTTTATGAAGATGTTTACCTGTCGATCATTGGTCGCAATGCGGCAGGTATTGAAGCAATTTTCCGCAAAGCCTACGGTGAGAACCTAGACCGCCTGCATCATGAATGGCGTACTCGTTACAATGCTGTCGTCAAACACCAAGCCATCCCAGTGAAAAATGGTGTTGTTGAGCTGCTAGAATGGCTGAAAGCACAAGGCTTACCAATCGCAGTAGCGACTTCTACGGCAAAAGAGGTGGCGAAAATCAAACTGGAATTAGCGGGTTTGAGTAAGTACTTCGACAACCTCACCACAGGCTGCGAGGTAAACCACGGCAAACCCGATCCAGAAATCTATTTGCTGGCAGCGAATCGTCTGGATGTAGAACCAAGCCAATGTTTGGCCTTTGAAGATTCCAATAACGGTGTTCGCGCAGCCGTGGCAGCGAATATGGTTACTTATCAGATTCCGGATTTAGTTGAACCTTGCGAAGAGGTAAAACAATTTGGTCATTCCATCGTGCCGTCATTACATGAAGCGTTAGATGCGTTGAAGCAAAATCGCTAAACGTAAACTGCCGCTCTAACTGTTAAAGCTCAGCAATTTGGCTGAGCTTTTTTATGCTTGAGCCTCTCCTCTCACCTTCTCTAATCTACTTCTAATAAATGCCAAGATACTGCTCCAAAGCTTAATAAGATAGACCTTATCTCTGTACGGGGCGTGTTCCTTTCTTTTTTGATTTACCTCACGCCATCGCATGAAATAGGGCCTATGAGTGATCAAATAGTGGAACTAACCAGTACAACTTTGCAACAAAACGTCAATATACCGCTTGAAGCACGTTTTTCGAGTGAAAATTGGCTGATAATGAGAACTATTGGATGAGATTAATCCAAGTCAGCCCAAAATATAAAATGGAGAGTGTTATATGTCTTTACGTTTATTAGCAGCAACCTTCGCATTAGTAGGAATGAGCTTTGGTGCCCAAGCCAGTGCCGAGTGTGAAGTGTCCCTAGATGCTAACGATATGATGCAGTTTTCTACTAAAACACTGAGCGTTCCAGCCACTTGTAAAGAAGTAAAACTGACGCTAAACCACACAGGTAAAATGCCTGCACAATCAATGGGTCACAACGTCGTTATCGCAGATACCGCTAACCTACAAGCAGTAGGTACGGACGGCATGGCAGCAGGTGCAGAAAACAATTACGTGAAGCCAAATGACGACCGTGTATACGCTCACACAAAAGTGATTGGTGGCGGTGAAAGCACCAGCATTACTTTCAGCACTGAAAAAATGAAAGCTGGTGGCGACTACTCATTCTTCTGCTCGTTCCCTGGTCACTGGGCGATCATGCAGGGTAAATTTGAGTTCAAATAAGAGCTAACAAAGTCAAAACAAGACTCACTATAGGGAAGCCATCGCTTCCCTTTTTATTGCACCTTAGTTAAGCACGTCGATGGATAATCTCATCCAAAGGTACAGGCCTTGCTAAGTAAAACCCTTGAACTTTATCAACCCCACTTGACCGCACAAAGTCATAGTCAGACTGCGTTTCCACCCCTTCCGCTACGACCTCGCAATTTGCAATATGTCCTAACTTAGCAACCAATCGATACAGTTGCCGTCCACGATGATCGTTAGCGTCCAATAGCAGCGATCTGTCTAGCTTAATCTTGTTAAATGGATACTTGAACAAATGAGGAAACGATGCGTAGCCCGTACCAAAATCATCCATTGTGATACGAACTCCCATACTCTGTAGAGCTTTCATGGTGTTAGTTAAAGAAACTTCATTGTCTAATACGGCTTCTTCAGTAATTTCAATTTCAAGCCATTCAGCCGGGATTCCAAAATAGACCAACCTGCCTTGTAAATGCTGAACAAAATCCACTTGTTGAATGGTAGCAACAGAAACATTAATGGCCACTCTTCGCTGATCAGATAATCCCATTTCCTTCATATCCGACAACACCTTTTCGAGAACTAGTTTATCGAGCAGTGGCATAGCATCTAACCGGTGAAAATCTTCAATAAACGTTGGTGAAAGTAAGTTTCCATCTTCATCTTTATATCGAATAAGCGCTTCGTAAGAATACTGTTCCGCATCCTTTGTTGAATGCTGCTTTTGATAAAACATCACCAACTCGCCTTCACGAAGAATGGAAGTTAAACGCTTCTGCGCGGATGACTTGCTGATACTCGATGTGTTCGCATCTTTCACACTACTGAGTAGTGATTTAAATAGGGATTGTTCTAAACCATTGTAAGTATTACTTACACCAAGCTGCCCCACATATTTGCCTGCATAGGCTAGATAAAAAGGTCGATAAATTAGTACACCAATCGCAATCACCACCAGTTGAAGTATCGCCCCCTGGACCTGATGCCCCATTGCAACATAACCACTCAACAGAGGCGGTGTCATCCAGTTCACAATATTTTCAACAGGCGCAATTAAGCCGGAAGCAATTGCGCAGTAGGTGATGATAAAACTTACCAGCGGCACTAATACAAATGGGACGACCAGAATAGGATTAAAGATGATAGGCAACCCAAATAGCAGCACTTCATTGATGTTGAACATCACCAATGGTGCTGCCGCTAACGCCAGTAAAATATGATTGCGCTCTTTAGCGAACAATAACAGACACAGGAGTAAACTAATGCTATTCCCTGACCCGCCCATGGATAAAAATGCGTCGTAAAAACCTTGGCTAATGACGTTAAGCGACGCTTCGCCTGTTTGCCAAGCAGCCATGTTGGCTTCGGTCGCAGCGTATATTTGCTGCTTGATAGCAAACAACATGTTGTGACCATTAATGCCCGCCGCTCCTAATAAGCTCAAGATGGATTGATAAAATAATCCTCCTGTGAACGTCAGCGGATCAAAGTTAAGTCCAGCCACTGTTGTAGTAAAAGCATCCATCACCGCCGCGGTGACATGAGATAAGCTAACCGCAAATAAAACGAATACGAAAAAATGTAAGACATCTTTAAAAAGACGAGAAGAGAAGTCCATTGCTTGAGGATCAAGCAGCTCAATTCGGAAACTTTTACAATAAACGTATGACACCGTTGCACTAAAGAGTGCTAATAACGGGTTATTCGGCAACATGTAATTACTAGAAAGGCTGTCATTCTCTATTGAAATTAAATAGAACATGACCAACGAATAAATGATGATAATCGCGCTCGACACGTTCACTTTATGCGATAAATAGTAACCAGCCACAATGCAAAACGCTGTGGGATATAAGTTGATTAAAATATCAGAAAGATGGAACAATAACTGAGAAACCTCTGACACCCCTAGGATTCTAGAAGCGTGACCAAGAAAGATGGCAAGTGCGTTAGATAGCGTCAGCGGTAACAGCAATAAGGCAATAGATGCGAGATCAGTAAGATAAGATTTAGATCCAAATCGCCATTTATCTGTAAATACCGTTAGACGATGAAAGGGGTCAAATACGCGTTCACGACGAGTGTGCATGGTGAGTTCTTATATTAAGTAATAATCATCGGCTGCGAAATAGGCAGCCGTAAATGCAACGGCCAGACTCAGTAACGTATTATTTGGTGGATAATTTTTAGTGTTTCTATTGGCTAAAACAATAGTTTGAATTGCCAGTCACAGCGCAAAGATGTCGCAAGTGCAATTTAACGATTATATAGCCCTTGATCCAATGAGATTATTATCCTTAACGATAAAAGCCATACCAAGCATCTCGATATGGCTATCGTTAAAACTGATGTATATACCCTAATGACTTCAAGAAGGAAGCTTCGGTGACACGCCCTTGACGGGCTAGTTGATTTGGCTTACATACACTGTGAACGATTTTTGATTTAGCACGAGTAGAACTTCAAGTCGTTGTCTCGTCTGTAAAACAAATCATTCAATCCCGTGTAGCTCTTTCCAGTTTCCTGGATGAACCACATAGCCGAACAGGGCATGCCCACCATAAACCAGCTCGGTTCCTTCCGGGATCCACAGCATCTGACCTGGGTGAACAAGATGTGTTTCACCGTTTGCGGTCAGCTCGAAACAGCCTTCAATCACAAAAATAACCTCATCATAAAGCACCGTCCAAGCCACTTGAGCGCCTTCCCATTTAGCAAAGCCTACGCCAATGATTGGTGAGATTTCCGGGCTTAACGCTCGGGCTACGTACGCCATTCCCGGCGTATCACCACGAACATTAAAATCTAGGTTTTTACTATCAACGAGTTTGACTTGCTTCATAACTCACTCCGGCTTTGCCATTTTGCTAATTGGATACGCGTTTTTACTCCCATGCCTAAAAAAGGCTCTGGCGGATTCAAACAAGGCATTCCTGTCACTTGCTGTATGTCATCCAATGATTTAGATGTCGCACCTACGACATAGTCAGCTAACAGCGTTCCAGAAATGGTTCCCCACGCAGCACCAACACCATTGTCACAAGCGCTGGCATAAACACCTTCATCTAATTGACCAAAAAAGTTAGTAAAGTTACGAGAGATGGCATATACCCCACCCCATGTGTGAGTAAATGGTATGTCGGCCAGCTCGGGGTAACGCGCCAAAAAGACTTGACGATGATCGTCTCGGATTTGCTCTCTGACTTTATCGTTCATGCTTGAGCCATATTTCGGCACGTGTTTGTAAGTATTTCGGATCAAAATACGTCGATCGGCGGTCATACGTAACGTCGTTCCCGCATGATCTGCTGGAGTTAAACCCCAATTCAGCTCACCTCCGTATCGTTGCATTTCTGCGTCGGTCAATGGACGCGTCCAGCTTGCAAACGTCATCACTGGCAGTAATCTGTTTTTAAGGTAACCAAACTCACGAGTAAAAATGCTGGTGCCAAGTAACAGTTCAGTGGTTTCAACAGAACCACTATCTCCATATAATACCCAGTAACCGTTTTCTTTACTGAGTTTGCGGATTGGCGAGTTTTCTAACACCTCGACGTTCTCTGGAAGGCTTTCCCCTAGCCCACGCACCAGAGCAGCAGGTTGCATTAAATAACCACCTGGCGTGTAAATTGCGCGGCTGTAGTAATTTGTCCCTAAGACTTTCGCCAGCTCACTACCATTAACATGGAAGTATGGTTCGCCAAGGTCTTTCATTAGGTGCTCAAAGTGATCGAGATACGCTTCACCGCGCGCCCCTACGGCTCCTTGATATTTGCCCTTTGCTGACCACTGACAAGAAATACTGTGCTTCGACACTAAAGTGTCTAGCTGAGCAATCGCAGAACGGTTGAGCGATAATAACTTTTGTTTGTGCTCAGGATCGGGATGCTCAAGTGAAAACTTATGAGGCAAATCGATCACAAAGCCCGAATTTCTCCCTGACGCCCCTTGGCCGATACGTTGCGCATCAATCAGTATAATTCGTGCGTTAGGCTGAAGCTCAGCTAAACGTCTTGCCATAGCTAGCCCAGCGAAACCGGCACCTAGCACGGCATAGTCAGCAGTTTGTTTACCTTTTAACGCTGGTTTTTCTGGAATACTTGGCAACGCATGGTACCAACCACATGTTGCATCATCATTGGGTAAATGAATCATCTTCTTTCTCCGTTACGCTGCTGACAGTTTCAATGACAATTGATCTAGCCAAGGACCTCGTAATGACTGTACTTTTCTTCCTAGCAACGCAAAGCCAAGCATCGTTCCCTCAGGAGAATAAAACGCAGCGGTCAATTCATCTGCCTGACTCTCGATATACCATTGTCCCAGTTCGTTCGGGGCAACCGGGAAAATAGTGAGTGGAAGAATCGGCGTTTTTACAATCACAGGAGTTGGCGTTAACGAGATTGACGCGACATCGCCTAGCAAGCTTTTCGCTACAGAAGGAATCATTTGATTAATCGGCGCAATATACGGCTGCCAACCTTGCTCAGTTTCAACACAATCACCTAGCGAGTAAATGTTCTCATCACTCGTCTGGCCGAATTGATTCACTTTAATGCCTCGGCCTACTTCAAGCCCCGCGCGCTCAGCTAGAGAAACATTTGGCTTGAGTCCAACCGCGCTTAGCACTAGGTCTGCTTCAATCTGCTTGCCACTGTTCAGATGTAAAACCGCACTGGATTCGGACCTTGGCTCGATTCTGGCGATACTGTCTTGTAGAGCCCATTGCACGCCTCGATCTGCAAGTGCGCTTTGTAATGATTCACCCAACTGTTGCGGGATCAAACGCTCCATTGGCCATTGACCTAACCCGATAACTGTTACTTCATAACCGCTTTCGATCAGGTCATTCGCGAACTCACAGCCAATTAAGCCATCACCTAGGATTGCGATGCGCTTTTTGTCTTGCAGCTCCGCTCTGAAACGCCGGTAATCAACTAAGTCGTTCACACTCATAACACAAGAGCGATCACCCTCAATTGGGATTTCAATCGGTGATGCACCTGTTGCCAGTACCAAGCGACTGTAGGCGTATTTACCGATGGAGGTATGTAGCGTTGAATTGGCACGATCGATATGTTCAACGCGGGTATGCGGGTAAACGCGGATATTGAGACGGCTTTCCCACTCCAACGCGCTTTCACTTTGTAGCGCGTCGCCGTCTTTATTCATGACCAGTGCATTAGACAAGGCAGGCTTGCTGTATAGTGCGCCATCATCAGCGGTAAAGACAGTGATCGGAACCGTTTCAGATTGCGCTCTAAGTGCCGCTGCCAACTGGTAACCACTGTGGCCACTACCGATGATAACGATAGGGTCAGCTGAAAATATAGGCTGAGTGACTTCAGATGGAAGTGGCTGAGCCGCATTTGGCTGAACAGACGATCCTAACGATACCGAAGACACTGCCGCGACCTCTTCTACTGGCGCATCGTCGGTAATTTCGATCATTTCAAAATCGGCCTTACCCACTAAACAGTCGGGGCATAACCAATCATCCGGCACATCTTCCCATGCTGTTCCTGGTGCAATGCCATCGGATGGCCAACCTTGTGCTTCATCATAGATTAAGCCGCAAATAATACAGAGCCACTTTCTCATCACTTTTACTCCAACTACCTTGTTCAGAATTTCCGTGTTTACAAACCGCTGTCAGATTTGTAGCGATTCCATCAACCTCGCCCTAGCTTGTGGTCTGAAATCCAAGCCGGTGCGAGGTGATGAAAATCAAGTTACACGGTAGCTATACGTTGCTGTCTTGCTGCAAACGAATGGCAATATTGCGTGTCTGGACATAGCTATAAATCGCTTCTTGTCCTTTTTCTCGCCCAAAACCGGACAAGCCCACGCCACCAAATGGTGTTTCGATACCACCAGCAAACCATTCATTGATGAACACTTGCCCACCACGCAGTTGCTGCGCCACACGCAATGTTTGGTTTAGGTTTTCACCAAAGACACCAGCAACCAGGCCAAAATCGGTGCCATTCGCGATCTCGATTGCTTCTTGCTCAGTTTCAAACGGTGTAATCACCAATACAGGACCAAACACTTCTTCTTGTGCAATGCGCATATCTGGCGTGGCTTCAATCACTGTTGGTGCCACAAAGTAACCCGATAGATCAGGTGCGTAGCCACCCGTTAGGATGTTTGCGCCGTCGGCTTTTGCTTGCTCTATCATTTCAAGCACGCGTGCTTGTTGATCAGCCGATACCAACGGTGTAATGTCCGGCTGGCTTTCGCCTTGGCCAATGGTTAGGCTTTTTGCAATTTCCACAACCGCCGCTTTTACTTCTTCATAACGCTCTTTTTGAATCAGCAAACGAGACATTGCCGAACACACTTGACCAGCGTTAAAGAAAATACCGACCTGAACGCTTTTCAAAAGTGTTTCGAGGTTCGCATCTTTCAGCGCGATAGCAGCCGATTTACCACCCAGCTCCATCACCGATGGAGTAGCGCGTTGCGCTGAAACTTGCAGGATGCGTTGGCCGGTTGGAACGGAACCCGTAAAGACAATTTGATCGACCTCTTGGTGCTGCACCAAATGACTGCCAACGACTGAGCCTTTACCGCATAGAAGGTTAATCGTGCCTTTCGGGAAGCCCGCTTTTTCAATCGCTTGAATCAACAGCGTCATGGCAAGTGGGGAAATCTCTGGCGATTTGATCACCACTGCGTTACCTGCGGCTAATGCAGGTGCCAATGAGCGTGCACAAATAGAGACAGGGAAATTCCACGGCACAATCTGCACCGACACGCCAAACGGCACATATTGAGTGAAGTCGACATAGTCTTTACCCAACGGAATTGACGTGCCTTCCAGCTTGTCGGCCATGCCTGCGTAGTATTCAAAGTAACGTGCCGACTCTAAAAACTCATCTTTGGCATCTTGCAAAGATTTCCCATTTTCACGACAGGCAACTAACCCACCTTCATCAACCATTTCACGAATAGCTGCGGCTGCTTTTAACATCCACTCGGTTCTGACGGCTGGACGAACGTCCGAAAGAAGACCTTGATTGACTACTCGACGTGCCGCTTCCATTGCGCGATCGGCATCGGTGATAGTGGCTTCTGCAATCGTCGCATACGGTTCGGCGGTTCCTGGGTTCATGACGGTCAGCGCTTGCTCTGAATCGCACCACTCACCATCAATATAATTAAGGTAATGCATCATATTACTGCTCCAGTGCCGCTTTCACTTGCTTTGCCAACCAGGTTTGGAAGAAATGCGTCGGAACATCCATTTCTGGTGAGAACACACCACCACCAAAGCCAGGTGAGTAACGACCTTCCTGCATACCTTCGACCGCTCCAATATCTTCGCCGAACACGACTCGCCACGACTCAACGGTAGCAGTACGGCACGCAGCAAACTCATCTTTCGTTGCTTCATCACCCACATAGAAAACACGTAGGTGCTCAACACTCTTATTCGCAGTGATTGGTTCAATCATCATTGCAAAAGCATGATCGGCTTGAATACCAAGCAACAGGTTTGGAAAGAGTGCAACGTATTCTGCATGACGCAGTTTATCTTCTGGCCAGTTTGGAAATTTAGGTAAGTGTGTTCCTGCTGTATCAGAAAGGTTGTACGCGAGACTACCTTGACCAGCAAAGCGCTCTGCAAACATGATGTTGTAGTGATCCTCTAGGCGAGAATAACTGTTCAAACTCGGATGCACCCAAGGTAAGTGGTAAGCCTCGCAGTAGTTTTCTACGGCAAGCTTCCAGTTACTTTTCACTTCGATCTCTAAGTTGCCACCCATGTTCACGCGGCGAAGAAGCCCTAACCCATCTTCACCTAAGAATTGCTGCCAACGTTGCTCTAGTGGCGCGATATGATCTTCAAAGCTTTCTGCATTGCCCGATAAGTTAACGAATACCATGTCCATCCAAACGGCTGAACGAAGTGGCTTAAGGCCGTGTTTTTCACACTTAAATCGATCATCTTTGTGTTTTGCGATACCACCGATGTGTGGTGTGCCTTTTAGATTGCCGTCAAGATCGTACGTCCATGAATGGTAAGGACAGCGAATCATGCCTTGAACTTCGCCCGCTTCATGCACCAGCTTCATACCACGATGACTACATACGTTGTGGAAGACTTGGACTTCACCTTGACGATTTCTCATCATGAGTAGTGGAAGATTCATGAAATCAAGTGGCATCACATAGCCATTTTTAAGCAGGTCTGATGCAAAACCAATGCATACCCAAGTGTTACCAAACACCTGATCACGCTCAAAAGTAAAATACTCTTCGCTGGTGTAGGCCTGATTCGGCATTCCTGTTGCTTCACTGATTGGGTTCAGTACATTATCAACAAGTTCAACAGGAATAATGGTTTGGTTGACATTGCTCATATTCTTATCTCCGAGAGTCGAGTTGCATCCAGTGCGTACAACATCGTGTTGTGTTAGTGGAGATGATTTTGATTAACAACCCAGCAACAAACAAACGACTTTTTCGCCGGGTTTGGATGAGTTTTTGTCATTCGTGCATTGATCTCAAACAACAAAATAACCTTTTAATTAACAAGGTTCTTCTTGTCATGATTAATACTCATTAACCGATGAGTATTAATCAGTTGAAACACAAAAGCCCTCTCTCTACTCTCTTTCGAAAATTAACAATAACGCAACAAACAATAACGCTAAAACAAACGCACTGTGAGGGATGCCTATGAGAGCAACATCTGGGATATTGAAAGGACTCAATCCGACTGTGACAATCGCATCAAAGATCGTCGTTATCGGTTTTGTACTTTTCTGCGCCATTCTCGCCAACCAAGCGGGCCAATACTTCGAAACGATTTCCGGCATTTTGCTGCAGAATATGAAGTGGTTTTACATCGGACTTGTTTCACTCGTTGTCGGTTTTCTTCTTTACCTTATGGTTAGTCGATATGGACATATTCGTTTGAGTAAAGATGACGAAAAACCAGAGTTTAGTTATTTGTCTTGGGTATCCATGCTTTTTTCCGGAGGCATGGGGATAGGCTTAATTTTCTGGTCGGTCGCCGAACCGATGTGGCATTACGCTGACAACCCATTTACTCAAGGCCTGACCAATGAAGCCGCAACAACATCAATGAAACTGACATTCTTTCACTGGGGTCTACATCCTTGGTCTGTCTTTATTATTGTTGCACTTGCATTAGCCTACTTTTCCTACCGTAAAGATCTGCCTTTTACCCTACGCTCTATCTTGTACCCTTTGATTGGCGATCGTATTTATGGGCCTATCGGGCACACGGTTGATATCCTAACAGTCGCGGTGACTGCTTTCGGTATCTCTCAAACCTTGGGGATGGGAGTTATCCAAATAAACTCTGGTTTGAATCAAGCCTTTGGTCTAGACATTAGTTTGGGGATTCAACTCTTTATTATCGTTTCCCTTTGTACTTGTGCGGTTGCGTCGGTGCTATCTGGTGTAGGGAAAGGTATTCGCCGTTTATCAGAATGGAACATGCTGCTTTCACTCGCACTCGTGCTGGTCGTACTTTATATTGGCCCAACTCGCTACATCTTAAATACGCTACTTGAAAGCACGGGGCTTTATGCACAAAACATTGTCGGTATGAGCTTATGGAGCGATGCACAGAATGACTCTGGCTGGCAAAACTGGTGGACGGCTTATTACTGGCCTTGGTGGATGACTTGGGCACCTTTCGTTGGCATGTTTGTGGCTCGTATCTCTAAAGGGCGCACAATACGTGAGCTTATCGGCGGTGCTCTCATAGTTCCTACGCTGATCACGTTTTTATGGATTTCAGTATTTGGTGGCGCAGCGTTAAAGGTAGAGCAAGACGCTCGTATTGCTCATCAAGAGCAAGTCACTGCGGCACAAGAAGCCAAACAAACACCACCTGCAGATTTTTCTGGCGGCCCGATTCTTGAAGCGACCAAAGCTGATACGACACGCGCTTTGTTTACGCTATTCGACAACCTAGATACAGGTATGTTTGGTAAACTACTTAGCGTACTTGCGTGTTTATTACTCGGTACTTATTTCATTACCTCCGCGGACTCGGGTACCCTAGTTCTATGTACCCTCGATGCCGCTGGACACAGTGAACCTCCCACGTCTATACGGGTACTATGGGGGATCATGATCGCCGCCATTGCGGGAGTGCTTCTATATGCAGGAGGGTTAAAAGCAATGCAAACGGCCTCCATTATTGCCGGTTTCCCTATCGCGATTTTTATCGCGGTGATGAGCTTAACGCTGTTCCATAGTATTCGACGCGAACCTAAGCCATGGGCAATGCTTCCTGAGCATGTTCACCCAGAGCAAGAGAAACTTGATGGTCCTGTTGAACCGCTTGTTGAAAGCAAAACTGTGGCTTCCGAGCCTATCGCTTCAACATCCTCGCTGAAAGATGATTCCACACTCAATCAAGGACCAGCACTCACTTAGTGCGTCATTTCATCCAATCAATTCAAACAAAGCGGGAACTGATATTCCCGCTTTTTTAACATGACCAAACTCTGTTCTTTTCTCTGCTTATTGATTTAGGCTAGGCCTCGGTCACCCACTTCATCTGGCAACTGATGCAAAAGCCATTCTCTAAAACGTTTGACGCTTGCTGGGATTAAACCTCTATTTTTAGGTTCAAGCATAGAAAAATTAGAGGGAGTTGAAAGAACGTGTTCGACTGGCCTAACCAAAGCACCGCTTTGTAAATAGTCGTCCACTAATGAGCCCCAAGCTAACGCGATGCCCTGACCATTAATTGCCGCTTGTAACAGCATTGGATAGTTGTTGATGTTCATGCGATTACGAGGCGAAATATTTGGCAACCCTACACTCGCAAACCACTGCTCCCAATTCACCCAGTCTCTTTGAGACTCTTCCAGATAGAGTAACGTTTTATTGAAGATTTCTTCTGGCTCACTAGGCTGGCCGATTTTCTCTAAATAAAGCGGGCTACACACAGGGAATACCTCTTCTGAAAATAGCGTTGTCACATCCATTTCCGCAGGTGGCGTGCGACAATAAAACAAGGCGATATCGCAATCTAATCGGCGTAAGTCCAACACATTATCTGAGGCCAAAATCCTTATATCGATGTCATCATGTTCATTTTGAAATTGAGCAACCTTAGGCAACAACCACAAAGCGGCCATTGCGTTTGTCGTCGCAACCGTGATCTTTTGTTCGCCCTGCCACTTCTTCACTTCACCCGTGATTTGAGCAATATCGAGCAAAGATTGGCTGACGGCTTGATAATATTGAAGACCTGTAGGCGTTAAGTTAATGCTTCGATTGGCTCTCGTGAACATAGCCTTGCCTAAGTATTCTTCTAATTGTCTAATTTGGCGACTGATAGCACCTTGGGTCACGTTTAGCTCGTCAGCGGCTAACGTAAAACTCAAGTGCCGCGCCGATGCTTCAAACGCAACGAGGCTATTTAAAGGTGGGAGGGGTTTGATTTTCATGTATCTTCCAGTAAGGCAGTATTGTAATTATTTTTATTCCCGGCAATCTTATGTTGCACGTGGATAATGCCATTCTGGACAACACCTCAAAAACGACAATTTATAAATGATAAAAAATAGAGATGAATCATAAATTGTTGTGAGAGAGGCAACCGTATACAGTTTCGTGGCTACAAAGAGCACAAAAAAGAGGAGCAGTTACTCCTCTTATGCCTAGCCTTTTGGTCATTTTCTCCGAGTTAGCCCATTTACCCTATTGCCAGTTTAGTGCTCGCGTAACGCGCTTTTTTCTTTCTTGGGCTGGCTAAGAAGTACGCTAAAGTAAGAGGCCCTAATCGTCCCATAAACATCATGAAGATGATCACTAACTCACCCGGTTCGGACAAACTGCCCGTTAAGCCTCGCGACAAACCAACCGTACCCAGTGCCGAGACCGCTTCGAACATAATGTCTAACATAGACGCTTTCTCTGTCAGTAACAGCGTGAATATGGCAAACCAAGTCACACCCACCGAGATCAGAGTCAGCGCCAATGCTTTGCTGATGGTCTCTTTGGGAATCTCGCGTTGAAAGGCATAGGTTGCTTCATCACGACGTAAATAGCTGTAAGTTGCCAAGACTAACACCATAAATGTCACAACTTTAATACCACTTGCCGTGCTCAATGATCCTCCGCCGATAAACATCAACACCAGAATGATCGCCGTTGTGGCATCTTCCAACTGATCGATAGCTAAAGTGTTGAACCCTGCCGTTCTTGGCGTCACCGCTTGAAACCACGATGCCCACCATTTCCCTGCTTCGCTCAACGGGGCAAGCGTGTTGGGGTTGTCATATTCGATCAGGTAAATCGCGATAAGTGCCACCACGTTAATGATCACCGTGCCTAAGATCATCATTCGACTGTAAACGGTGAGTCGGTGCCAACGGCGATTGCGTTTTAAGTCAATCCAAACCGAGAAGCCTAAACCACCAATAATGAACAAACTGGTAATGGTGAAGTTAACGACCGGGTCGTCCACGTAAGGCATTAAGCTATCGGCACTCAACGCAAAACCTGCATTGTTAAACGCACTGATGGTGTAGAAGAAACCATGGAACAAACTGGTTTTCCAGCCCAGCTCTTCACTCCAATAAACGCTCAAAATAGTGAAACCAATAAGTTCAACGAGCAGAGCGAACATCAATACAGATTTAGCGGTGGCAATGAGTGTCGATGAGTCAGTTTGGTTGAACGCCTCTCTCGCGACGGCTCTCTCCAAAAAGCCAATTTTTCCGCCCAGAGCCAGCAAGGTCACGATGGCAAACGTCATTAAACCTAGGCCACCACATTGAATCAGGAAAGCTATAACCACTTGCCCAAAAGGCGTAAACGCCGTGCCCGTGTCTACCACAACTAATCCCGTCACCGTAATGGCCGATGTCGCAGTAAACAAGCTTTGAATCCAAGTGATGGGCTCTGTGGTGGCAATCGGCAGTTTGAGTAAAACTGTGCCGAGTATGATCAAGCACGCAAAACTGAGGCTAAGTATCAATGGAGGTGCGCCCAACAATTTTTTACCCGCTTTGGGTTTTCGCTCGATTGGGATAATAGAGGGATGCCACAAAACCATGTTACACCAACCTTGGAGCGACGTATTTCAGCTCAGCGCGACTACCGCAAAGCAACAGCGTGTCGAACTCATTAAGCACAAACTCATCATTGATATTGGTGTAGACGGCTTCTTCGCGCTTCACCAAGATAGGCTGAATGTTGTAACTGCCTCGGCTGATCAACTTAGAAAGCGGCGTATCGTGCAGATTGGATTTAACGTGGATTTCCACCACATACAAACCATGGCCCATTTCCAAATAGTTGTTCACCATCGGATAGTTGAGTGCCTGCGCGACTCTTACGCCCATCTCCTCTTCCGGATGAATAATGCGTTGTACACCAAGCTTAGACACGATGGTATGGTGCGCTTTGGTGCTCGCTTTGACCCAAATGGATTTCACACCTAAATTTTTCAGCGCCAGCGTACACAACAAACTGGCTTGCATGTCTTCGCCAATCGCTACCAACACCACATCACTGTTCGCTAGCGCTAATTCTCTGAGTGCACCTTCGTCTGTCGCGTCACATATGACCGCTTGCGTTAACTCTTCGACGTATTTTTCGACGATTTTCGGGTCGCTATCCACCCCCGTTACGGTGTGTCCAAGATGAATAAGTTCTAAGCTAGCGGCAACCCCAAATCGCCCTAAACCAATTACTGTAAAGTGAGCCATATCGATACCTAACTGTGTTTTATGTATAGAAAATGCTAATGCGTTAAGGGCTAGACTGATTTTCCGTCACGAAAAATAGGCAACACGAATCCTGTTCGAGTGCTGATAACCAGCACTAAACCTTGGCATTAACGTTGATTAAATTTGGAATTTAGTGGTGCTTGGACGCCTCAAGCACTAAACGGTAACCCAGCCCCGGCTCGGTTTTTAATAGCCGCTGCTCGTCAGCACTATCGTTCAGTTTTTTGCGTAGTTGACTCACTAGTACGCGTAAGTAGTGAGTATCTTCGACATGACTTTTTCCCCAAATCACCGCTAGCAAATGAGTTTGCTCAATGAGTTTTCCCGGCTTGAGAATCAATTGTTCAATGAAAGAAAACTCTTTCTTGGTGAGTGAAATTTCCCTCTGATCCAACCAAAATTGGTGAGTGCTTTTGATGATTTTTACTCGGCCAGCCATCAGCTCATCAGCGACGGTTTGCTCATCCACCAAATCTCGAACCAGCACTTTGATGCGCGCGATGAGCTCTTTTACGCCAAAAGGCTTGCTCAAGTAATCATTCGCGCCCGCTTCTAAAAGGCGGATTTTTTCCTCTTCTTGATCGCGAGCTGTCAACACTAGCACTGGCGTTTTATACGTCTGACGAAGCGTAGTGAGAAACTCCGTCCCATCGCCGTCGGGTAAGCCTAAATCAAGCAGAATGACGTGTGGCGAATGCGCTTCGAAACACGCTTTGGCTTCTGCAATGCTACTCGCGCCAATGTAATCAAGCCCTTCAGCAGACAGCGAAATTCGAATAAAGGTATGAATGCGAGGCTCATCGTCCACGACTAAAACTTTGTAACTCACGCCTGCTCTGCTCCTTGATTGAGTGGAAGTCGAATGCGGATCAGCGTCCCTTCTGATACTGGCATAGATTGAATCTCTCCTTGGTGCGCGGTGATGATGCCTTTGGCAACCGCGAGTCCCATTCCGGTGCCTGAATCAGCCGATTTGTTGTTCGCACCGGAATAGAAAAGGCTGAATATTTTTTCCGCATCTTCAGCTTTGATGCCAATCCCCATGTCCCGAACATCAATCACGCACGACGAACCCTGCTTAGAAAGAGAAACCTCAACAGATTCATTCTCTGGTGAAAATCGCATGGCATTATCCAACACATTAAAAATCGCTTGTTCGATGAGAGAACGACTTACTGATAAATAACCAACGGAATCATCCATATTCATGGATACTTTCTCGGTGTAATTCGGCAAACGAGAAACCGCATCCCGCACAATATCCGCAATCAGCTCATCTTTTTTAGTAATTTTTAATGTGCCATGCTGGAGCTTAGTCGCCTGTAAGAGGTTCTCGATATATTGATGCAAGCGGTGGCTTTCTGAAGTCGCACTGTCGAGCAATTCTTTGCGCTCTAAGTCATTGAGTTTGGTCATGTACTCGTTGAGTGTGGTCAATGTTCCAATAATGGTTGCCAGAGGTGTGCGTAGATCATGGGACACCGATAGCAGGATGCTGTTTTGCAGCTTGGTTTGTTTTAACTCGCCCTGCTGGCGACGATAAAGATCTGCAAAAGTGCTGGTGATAAATGCCACCACCATAAACACGACTAGATTAAAAATGTCTTCCGGAAGAAACATCTGTAAAGAGTAACGAGGCGTCGTGAAAAAGAAGTTGAAGCTCAGCGCTTCGATCACCGCCGCCGCATAAGCGAATCGCGAGTTGCATTGAAATGCCACCACCACGACTGCTAACTGCAAAATCAGCAGGACCGCAGCGGTAGAGCCAAACAATTGGTCTAACAGCCATGAGGCCACAACCGCGCCAACAATCACGATGGCAGAAAAGAGAAATGTGTTATCTCGCCAATGAGCAAACATAAAGTACATCAACCAAAATTCGATGCAGAAACTTTAGCAAAAGCCAATTCGGAGTTCGCGTAAAAAAAGCGTAAAAAATGCAAGAACGACAGTCAGTTATAAACATAACCATCATTAAGTTGGCCTAACTTAATGAATAATCACACGTAAACGTCACCCATTGACGCCTACTCACTCGGTATAAACGGCAGACATAAAAAAGAGGAGCATTTGCTCCTCTTTCGTATAGCGTCATATTAGATGACTTGCAGTTGAGCATCACTTTGCTCAGACAAAAAGCCGCCGGTTTGATGCTTCCACAACTGAGCGTAAACACCACCCAATTGCAGCAGCTCGTGGTGTGAGCCTTGCTCAATGATTTTGCCGTCATCCATCACAATCAAACGATCCATCGCGGCAATCGTTGATAAACGGTGAGCAATCGCAATCACTGTTTTTTCTTCCATCAGAACTTCAAGGTTTTCTTGAATTGCCGACTCCACTTCTGAATCAAGTGCAGACGTTGCTTCGTCCATGATCAAAATTGGTGCGTTTTTCAGCAGCACGCGAGCAATCGCCACACGTTGACGCTGACCGCCAGACAACTTCACGCCGCGTTCACCCACTTCAACGTCATAACCAACGTTACCTTGCTCGTCTCGTAGAGATTGAATGAAATCATGAGCATGTGCTTTTTCAGCAGCTGCGATAACGGCATCCATTGAAGCATCTGGATCACCGTAAAGAATGTTCTCTTTAATTGAACGATGCAGCAAAGAGGTGTCTTGCGTGATCATACCGATGTGTTGGCGCAGCGACTCTTGTTCGACTTGAGAAATGTCCTGTCCATCAATACAAATCTTACCGGTATTTACGTCGTAAAAACGCAGCAACAAGTTAACCAACGTGGATTTACCTGCCCCAGAGCGACCGACAATGCCGACTTTTTCGCCCGGTTTAATGGTCAGATTCAAGTTCTCAAATACTGCCTTTTCATCACTGTAGTTAAAACCTACGTGATCAAAGCAGATCTCACCTTGGGAGATTTGCAAAGGCTTAGCATTTGGTACGTCTTTCACTTCAACATCGTTTGAAATCGTATTAATACCGTCTACTACTGTACCGATGTTTTCAAACAGTGCGCTAACTTCCCACATGATCCACTTCGACATACCTTGTACGCGCAACGCAATACTGATGGCAATCGCAATAGCACCAATTGTTACAGCGTGATCTAGCCATAGATAAACCGAAATGGCACTAATAGACATCAGCAGCAAATAGTTGATGGCATCCACACTAAACAGTAAACAAGTCACCATGCGCATTTGGCGGTAAACCGTCACCAAAAATTGCTTCATGCTGCTTTCTGCGTATTCCAACTCGCGCTGTGAATGAGCGAATAGTTTTACGGTAGAAATGTTGGTGTAAGAATCGACAATGCGCCCAGTCATTACAGAGCGAGCATCCGCTTGCTCTGTCGCTACTTGTTTCATTTTAGGGATAAAGTAGAACTGGATAACCGCGTACATTCCTATCCAAATCACAATAGGCAACATCAGCAGACCATCGGCCTCGCCCATCATCCAAAGCATCGAAAGAAAATAAACGCTGATATAAACCAGTACATCCACCAGCTTCATGACCGTTTCTCGTACCGCTAACGCACTTTGCATCACTTTGGTCGCAACTCGGCCTGCAAAGTCACGCTGGAAAAATCCAACCGCTTGTTTTAGCAAGTAACGGTGAATCAACCAACGGATAGACATCGGGTAGTTACCCAATAACGTTTGGTGCATCACCATTGAGTGGACAAAACCGAGAGCTGGCATCACAACCGCCACTAAGAACAGCATCATTAGCATGCGATCACCCTGGTCTTGCCAGAATGTTGCGCGATCTTGATTAGAGAGAATATCGACGAGCTCGCCCATATAACGCAACAGCGTCACCTCAGTAATGGCAATAAGCGCACTGAACACAGCCATGACAAATAAAGGGGCTTCAAAGCCACGAGTGTAAAAGCGACAGAAGCCAAAAAGTGTCTTCGGTGGCTTTTCGGTTTCCATCTGGGGAAAGGGTTGGGTCAGTTTTTCAAACCAATTGAACATAACAACGACTTTAAGTACCGCGAATGAATTTGCGAACGTTTTACTATCTTTTGATACAAAAGTCAGTAAAATACCGAAACAAAAGTTCAAATGATAATAATTACAATTAAGCTTAGCGTTAATCATAATTGTCGGGAATATATTTATGACAAAGAATAACTTACTGGCCATCGCGATCCGTAACGCGTTGGTCTGTGCTTTGGCACCAACAGCAGCAGTGGTTGCATTCACAGCACAAGCTCAAGAAGACGTTGTACAAGATGACATTATTGCAATGGAGACTATTACGGTCACCGCGCAAGCACTTAAAGTAGAAACCCCTGCGGCAGAAACACCGCGCAGCGTATCTATCATTTCTGAAGATGAACTTCGTGTTCGTGCACCGCAAAAATTGGACGAAGCATTACGCTACACATCTGGCGTAACCGCTCAGCCTTATGGTGCCGACAACGACACCGATTGGTTCAAAGTTCGCGGTTTTGATGCAGCGACTTACCTAAACGGCAACCGCCTATTCCGCGATGGTTACTACACATGGTTAGTCGAACCTTACGGCCTAGAAAGTGTGGAAGTGGTTAAAGGCCCATCAGCTATTCTGTTTGGTGAATCGGCACCAGGCGGTATCGTGAATGCTGTACAGAAAAAACCAACGTTTACGCCTCAAGGCGAAGTAAAAGTCGAAGTAGGCAACAACCAACACCAGTCTGTAGGTTTTGACATTGCTGATGAAGCAAACGACGCTGGCACAATCCGCTACCGTTTGGTTGGCCTGATGACAAGCCAAGATGGCGAACTGGACGGCACTAACAACGAGCGTTTTTATCTAGCGCCAAGCGTCGAGTTCGACATTTCTGACCGTACAATGCTGACCATTTTGGCTACTTACCTTCGTGATGACGGTGTGCCAACCAACCCATTCTTTCCAGCAGCAGGCACTTTGATTGGTTCTAACTTTGGCAAAATCGATCCTTCGACTAACCTTGGTCAGCCAAACTACGATAAATACGAACGCACGCAGTTCTCTCTAGGTTACTTGCTAGAGCACGACATCAATGACACGTGGTCATTCTCTCAAAACCTCAACTACGGCTCCAATGAGTTGTACTTGCGCAGCTCTTACACATTCTCAAACAACGATCCTGCAAAAGAAGAATTAGCGCAAGGCATCGTATTCCGTGACGGCAAAAACCAGAGCATCACATTCGACAATAACGCTGTCGGCAACTGGATGACAGACAACGCAGAGCACACGGTGCTTGTCGGTATGGATCTGCAATTCCACAAAACCGATGGAGACGAGCAAGACAACTACGCATTTGGCACCATCAATCCGTGGAACCCAGTTTACGGCAACTTCACCCCTCTTGATCCTGCCAACAACGTGAAACGTGAGATTGAGAAATCTCAAGCAAGTCTCTATTCACAATACCAATTGAAACTGCATGAACAGTGGATTGGTAACATCGGTGCTCGTTACGACTGGGTGAAAACAGAAAACTCTGGCAAAGGCGCTACCGTTGATCAAAGTGAATCTCGTGATGATGGTCAGCTCTCTCTAAGTGCGGGTGTGATGTACCTTGCAAACAATGGTCTGTCACCTTACGCAAACTACTCTCAGTCGTTTGAAGTGATCAGCACCATTGATGCTGCAACCAATGAGCTTTATAAACCGCTGGAAGGCGAGCAAGTAGAAGTGGGTGTGAAGTATGAGCCAAGCTTTATGGATGGCTTTATCAACCTTGCATGGTTCGACATTAAGCAAAAGAACGCGTTGGTGACCAACCCATCAACATGGATCGCGACACAAACGGGTGAAGTGACTTCTCAAGGTATTGAGCTTGAAAGCACAACACAGCTAACCGACGATCTAAAACTGATGGCAAGCTACACCTACACCAAAGCGAAAACAGATGAGAGCTTTGGCCAAGGTAAAAAACAAGCCGCACTTATTCCTGAGCACCAAGCTTCTGCATGGGTAGACTACAGCGCCTACAGCCTGATTCCAGGCCTCAATATCGGTACTGGTGTGCGCTACGTAGGTGAGTCAAAAGATAACCCTAAGAGCTCAAACCTAACTGTTCCTTCAGTCACTCTTTGGGATGCGTCAGTCACTTACGACATCACTTCACAGTGGCAAGCACAGCTAAACGTGAACAACATTCTGGATAAAGAGTTTGTTTCAGGTTGCGATTACTGGTGTTACTACGGCCAGTCTCGCTCTGTCATGCTAAACGCAAACTACCGCTGGTAATTGAACTTTCTACTCCCCTCTCTTGAGGGGAGTTTTCTCCTAAGAGTCATCCATGTTTCAACTGTCTAATATTGAGATCGTTCGAGGTGGACGTCAGATCCTCGGCATCGACCAACTTAACATCCCAACGAATGAACTAACTGTCGTTTTGGGCCATAACGGTTCAGGCAAATCGACACTGGTGAACCTGCTTTCTGGTCAAATGTCACCAGATAAAGGCACGGTAACACTAAACGACACTTCCCTTTCGTCACTCAAAACCAAAGAGCTGGCAAAGCAGATCGCCTATTTGCCACAAAAGCTGCCCTCCTCGGCTGGTTTAACGGTAGAAGAGCTAGTGCGCTTGGGCCGCTTTCCGTGGCGTGGCGCACTTGGTCGTTGGAAACCTGAAGACAAACAGATCATCACGCAGGCTATGGAACGAACAGGAGTTACACCTTTTGCTCAAGCTTTGGCGGATGACTTATCGGGCGGCGAGCGCCAACGCGCTTGGGTGTCTATGCTGTTGGCTCAACAATCACCAATTTTGATCCTAGATGAACCGACCTCCGCGCTCGATGTTCACCATCAATTTCAACTGATGGCGCTACTTGCAGAGCTAAATAGAACCGAGAACGTAGGCATTATCGTGATCCTGCACGATTTGAACTTAGCACTGCGCTATGCAACCCACATTGTTGCGCTCAAGAAAGGTCAAATTGCGTTCGAAGGCAACGCCGACATGTTGCTAGATGAGGAGCGCCTTTCTGAGTTGTATGAGTCACCGATTAAGCTCATTGATCATCCAACTCCAGCCAACACATTGGCGAGCCAAAAGGTGGCTGTTGTATGCGCATAATAGCTCGTTTACTTACTGTGGTTACACAATCTGCTTTTCTGTTGGCATTTTTTATGACTAATGCAAATGCAGTCATCACCGTTACCGATGAATATGGTGAGCATAGTTTTGAGCAAGCGCCACAACGCGTTGTTGCCTTAAACTGGGACATCTTAGAACAAGTTTTGGCGCTAAACGTAGAACCAATCGCAGCCCCAAATTTACCAGGCTACCGCCAATGGGTCGTCAATCCAACTGCACCAGAGTCAATTGAAGATATTGGAACCCGAGCAGAGCCCAACTTAGAAAAAATCGCCAGCTTGAAGCCAGATGTCATCCTTGCTGCGTCTCCACAGCAAGACTTGATTCCGTTACTCAAACAAATTGCTCCGGTTATATATTTACCTAATTTTTCTGAAAATGAGGCTGCGGCCGAGACTGCTATTCGTCACTTTCGTACGCTCGGCAAGCTATTCAATAAAGAGGCACTTGCTGAACAGAAACTGGCAGAATTAGATGCTTCATTTGCGCAGATGCGCCAGCGAATTCGCCACTATTACTCTGAGCCACTCAGTGTTCTGGTGATGCGTTTTTCAACGCCGAATACGGTGTTTCTTGCAACCGAAAATTCCACCACAGACTACGTGGCCAGAAAGCTGGGATTACACGCTCCAATTAAAGAGGCTCCACGCGCGTGGGGCGTAAAGCAAGATCGGATTAATCGACTTCAAAACCTTCACAACAGCTACGTTCTCTACGTACAACCTTTCCCAGAAGAACGCAAACTGAAAGATTCGCCACTTTGGCAAGCGATGCCGTTTGTAAAGAAGCAGCGGGTAAATTCAGTCAGAGCAGTGTGGGCGTATGGCGGTGCTATGTCTTTGCAATACACCGCTGAAGCGATTACCGACAGTCTAATAGAGTTGGCACCAAAGCAATGAGAACGAAACATTATATTGGTTATCTGGCGCTGATTACGTTACTTAGCGTCTTTAGTCTACAAATTGACACTAATTTATCACTCTTCGAACAATGGCAATTATTAACAAAACCAGAGGTAGCGAGCGAATTTCGTGACGTATTTTTTACGCAAGCTCAGCTTCCTAGGTTAAGTATGACCCTGCTTGTTGGTGCCATGCTTGGTCTCACCGGCAGCTTAATGCAGCAATTAACGCAGAATAACCTCACCTCGCCGTTAACTCTTGGCACCTCTTCTGGTGCTTGGCTTGCATTAGTCGTGGTAAACATTTGGTTCGTCGATTGGGTAGCCGATTACTCTGCATTAGCCGCAATGGCGGGGGCTTTAGTGGCGTTTGGCCTAATCGTATCAATTGCTGGTGTGCGTAATATGACAGGTTTGCCGCTGGTCGTTTCGGGGATGGTGATTAATATCCTGCTCGGTTCTATCGCCACAGCCATCATTATTTTAAATGCTCAGTTTGCGCAAAATATTTTTATGTGGGGAGCAGGCGACCTCTCACAATACAGCTGGGATTGGTTTGAATGGTTGCTGCCACGCGCTGCTATTGCAATCGTCATTTTGATCGTCGCACCACGCATTCTGACTCTAATGAAACTAGGGCAAGAAGGCGCAGCAGCGCGTGGGTTAGCAGTATTACCTGCTTTTGGTACGTTAATGGTGATGGGTATTTGGCTGGTATCAGCCTCAATCACTGCGGTTGGTATCATCAGTTTTATCGGCTTGTTAACACCAAACATCGCCCGTGCAATGGGAGCGAGAACGCCACGTGACGAATTGATCAGCAGCATGCTAATGGGCGCAATGCTATTAATCATCACCGACTCTGCCGCCATCTCGCTAAGCTTATGGTTAGAGGAAACCATTCCTAGCGGCGTAGCGGCTGCAGCTATTGGCGCTCCCGCTTTAATTTGGTTTACTCGTAAAAAGCTGACGGCAACCGATCAACTTAACCTTTCAATGAGCCAAGGAAAAACGGCGCTTTCTAAGCGCGCAGTTTGTAGCATAGTGATAATGAGCATCGTCGGGGTTCTGGTTTACTCATTCGTTACCCATGGTATAAACGGGATCCAATGGTCCGTGCCAGGGGAGTTTCAATGGCAATTGCGCTGGCCGCGAATGTTAACCGCACTTTCTGTCGGTATTGCTCTATCCGTTGCCGGAATCATTTTGCAACGCATTGTTTACAACCCTCTGGCAAGTCCCGATATTCTCGGTGTGTCTTCCGGAGCCACGTTTGCCATTATTACGACTGGAGTTATCGCTGGGTCACTTCTCTCCGCATTTAACTGGGGTATCGCTTTTTTCGGAAGTATGTCCGTATTGATGTTATTGCTGATTATCGGTAAACGAAGCCATTTTAATCCATCTAACTTCGTGTTGTCCGGCATCGCACTAACGGCACTATTGGAAGCCCTCGTTCAATTTTCGCTAGCTCAAGGTTCTGGTGACAGTTACAAAATTTTATTGTGGCTAACTGGTTCAATTTATCGAGTCACAGCCGACACCGCACTGATGCTATGTTTGGCAATAATGGTTCTGCTTACCGCTGTATTCGCGATTTCTCGCTGGCTAACATTAATTTCCATCGGACGACAATTCTCAAATGCACGAGGACTTAACCCCACCGTAGCCAATACGCTAATGCTCACCATCGTTGCTTTATTATGCGCCTTTTCTACCGCTACAGTTGGTCCGATATCTTTTGTTGGCTTGGTCGCTCCCCATATGGCGATGATGTTAGGAGCAAGAAAAGTGAAAGAGCAACTAAGTGTCGGAGCCTTAATTGGTGCAACCCTAATGTTGTGGGCAGATTGGCTGGGACAAATCGCTATTTATCCAAGTCAGGTCGCAGCTGGCACATTGGTCGCTATTTTAGGCAGTACTTACTTTCTGTTTTTAATGCTGAAAAGTAAATTCAGCTAAGTATTCAGGGAATATAGTTAGAGCTGGAAATACCGTTAGAAAAACAAACCCCGCTATGTTTGATAGCGGGGTTTGTTTTAACTGGCGTACGACACTTCTCTATTTTTCACTCACCACAGGAAAGCGCTGCTCATAAAGTTCCATAAAGTCTTTACGAATCAAATGCTCCAAGTGGTTAGCTTTATCGGTCGGGCAGAAAATCATAACATGCAAAATCTGCTCACCATTGATATTACTAGAAATATGCATATGTGGCTCTGCACCGGGAAGATCGACCCCAGCGTGTTTTTCAATCATCGCGTTGTAGCGATGCGCAACATCACTGAAGTAGCTACAATGCTCTTCAATCTTGTCGGTCAAGATTGGTAACAGAGGATACAAATTAACGAAGTCTTTCACCACGATAGAAAAATTGTGGTAGACGTAGCGCTTCATAAAATTGAGGTTCTTTACTGGGTAAGTAAAAAACATACTATTGGGTAAGGTCGCGGTTTTTCCGGTGTAGTGATATTGCCCATGGTGCAGGTCGATCTCTTGAATCACCGTCGCCATCATATTGTGCTCGATCACTTCGCCGCACAGTTTACCGACCTCAATCCAGTCACCGACACGAAAAGAACGTGAGCTTGCTCTTTGAATCGAGCCTGTAAAACACAAAATTATCTCTTTGGATGCCACAACAATGGCAACCGCTATCGCCGTGACACTTAGAGCAAACTCGTTTATTTCTGATTGCCATAAAATAAATAAAATCAGTAATGTAACGGCAAAGGTGCCGTTCTTAGTTCTGGACATCCAGCTGCGCTGATCTTCAGAAAGAAAGGCATGGTCACCACGAATCATCGATAAAATGGTACGACGAATTAACCACATAATCACAAAGATCAGTGCGGTAAAAATCAGTTTATGAGTGAGAAGAAAATCGACGACTAACTGCACTTTCTCCATTCCACGGCTCCCTTAGAATTAAAATACGGCCTAGTAACGGGTAACCATAACAAATTATTTTGTCAGTTGTCCGTGTTCACTCAAGTACTTTTGAGATTACTCCTCTCTAAAAGCGCGATTCATGCTTTCAGTGATTGGCTTTATTAAATAACTTAAAGGCGTTCGCGGTTCAGATAAAATAAGCACTTCCGCGTTCATTCCTGAAGTTAAGCGGTGTTTGGCTACATCTTCTTGCGAAATTGCAATTCTAGCGAGGTAAAAATCCTCTTGGTTTTCTTGTGAAAGCTTATCCGCAGAAATCGTTAACACCGTGCCGTCTAATGGTGCCAACGTTCTAGCATTCAGAGCGGTCAGACGAACATGCGCCTGCTGACCTGGGTTAACTAAATCGATATCCTGGGGATTCACGCGAGCCTCGACTAACAACTTATCGTCTTGAGGAACCAACTCCAATAGCGTTTCACCCGAACCAATCACACCTTTTTCAGTAAACACCTGCATGTTGACCACACGGCCTGCAATAGGTGCATTGATGGTTGTTCTCGCTACAATATCTTGTGCTGAGCGATACTCTTCACGAATGGCGACGATTTCCTTTTTGGTGTTTCGTAGCTCCTCGACAATCTCATTTAGTCTTTCAAGCTTCAACTCTTCAATTTGCGCTTGGTTTTCATCCAACCTTTTGCTTACTGTGAGTGATTGTCTGTCTAACTGACTTAAGGTACTCCGCACTTCCGCCGCAAGACGTTTGAGTTGAAGTAAGGTGGATTTACCCGAAAAGCCTTTTTGAACTAGAGCTTGGTTACTGTCTATTTCTTCGGCGATAAAATTGAGTCTTTCTCTCTCAATGACTTTGGTTTGCTGGAGGTTTTCTAGCTCCAAATTTGCCCCAGAAATACTCTGCTCAATGATGCTCAGCTTACTATCAAAGAATCGCTTTCTCGCTTCAAAGATCTTGTTTTGAACCAGTTGAGCTTCTTGGACGATATCGACGCGAGGAATACTTTCAAGATCATCAGACCATACGATCGTTGGCAATTCATCTAGCTCAGCACTTAGACGGTTTTCCTTCGCTAGAGTATGAATAAACTGACCACTTAATGAATCCAACTTCGCCATAGCTTGTCGCTTAGAGAGTTGAATTAATAATTGACCTTTTTCAACCAAGTCTCCCTCCTGCACGTACAGCTTTTCAATAATGCCGCCTTCTAGATGTTGAATTTCTTGTCGCTTAGTGAGAACAGACAAATCGCCATAAGCAATTGCAGCACTCTCTAATTTCGCTGTCGCAGCCCAGTAGCCTAGAACACCAAGAAAAACACTTAGCGTCACCACACCAAGTAAAATTGGCTTTCGAAAGCTTAGTTTCGCTTGCGGACTAAAACGATAAACGGTTTCAGACGGATGCTGATTAACGGCTGGCAGTTGATTGCTCATTTCTTACCCTTGGAATATCTGTTCTTTCTTCGCCCATCAAGCGTTTTAATACTTCATCTTTATCACCGTATAATTTGACTCGACCTTCAGCCAAATACAACAATCTATCCATTTGTCGTAATGTACTCGGATTATGGGCAATGACGATAATCGTTGAGCCTTGCGCCTTTAAATGGGCAATCAAACGTTGATATGCAGCCTCTCCTTCACCATCAAGGTTGGCATTAGCTTCATCGAAAATCACAATAGATGGATCGCCATAAACGGCTCTTGCAAGTGCGATTCTCTGCCTTTCTCCTCCAGATAAACCACGGCCATTTTCGCCAATAACGAAATCATAGCCTTTGTTTTTCTTGAGTATTAATTCATGACATCCTGCTAGTTGCGCCGCCTTGATGACTTTAGCGGGGTCTTCTTCTTTGAAGCGCGCGATGTTCTCTCGAATTGTGCCAGGAAACAACTCTACTTCTTGAGCGAGATAACCAAAATGGGCGCCGCGATCTTCCGATGCCCAAGTAGACACTTCCATACCATCAAGCGTAACCTTACCTGCTAATGGCTTGATCGTACCTAATAACAACCGAGCAAACGTCGATTTACCAGTACCAGAGGGGCCAATAACTCCGACAGCAACTCCGGGAGGAATAGATAAGTTGATCGATGAGAGTACAGGCTCTGCTGTGCCAGGATGGCGATAAGCAAGTCCAGTAAGTTCATAGTGTCCTTTTGGCTTTGGCAGTGGCATATTCGATTCATCTTGGCGCACGATTGCGTCGATTTCTTTTAGTCGTTTATACGCGCCTTTAGCAGACATAGCACTTCGCCATGTTCCAATCGCCTGCTCCATCGGCGAGAGTGCCCGACTCATTAAAATGGAACTCGCGATCATCGCTCCCGCAGTAATCTCATGTTGGATCACTAACCATGCTCCGCCTCCCAGCAAAAAGATCTGTAGTGAACCACGTACAAACTTAGAAAAGTTAGCAATGTAAATGGACTTACCCGCCACTCGCTCTTCGAGCATATTGACTTCATTCACGCGCGACTGCCATTTTTCTAAAAACGCGTTCATCATCCCCATCGCAAGAATTGAATTGGCATTTTGCGTGGCTAACTCGGCGTTGTTGATATGAGAGATCGCCCTAACTTCACTTTCTTGCATGGTTTTACGCGTCATTAGCTCATTGAGTAGCCCGAGACTAAACAATACGATAGACCCGAGTAACGCGATGTGACCCAATACTGGGTGCAATAAATATACGAACAAAATAAACAGCGGTGTCCAAGGCGCATCCAATAGTGGATAGGGTGCTTGGCTGCTCAAAAAGCTTTTGATGTTCTGAATGTCTCGCAGCGTTTGCGAGGTGTAACTCTTCCCTGTGTGCGATTGGTATTGAATGCTGCGCTTAAGCATAAAAGTGGACAGTTTGGTGTCCATCCAATAACCAAATGATTTACTCATTTGCGCGCGAGCGATATCAATAATCGACATGGTTAGTAACGCGACAATCACGATAATAGTGAGCAAAAGTAGAGTATCGGTTGAATAGGAGGATATCACTCGGTTGTACACTTGAAGCATGTACAAGGGAATCGAGAGGACTAGTATGTTGATAAAAAGGCTAAAAGCGATTAGCAAGCCCGCAAGCGTGCATAGTTTTTGTCTCACTTCTTTGAAAACCGTTTTTTGCACGACTATTTCCGTTTAAATTGAAAATGTAGGCGCTAGCAAAAGCTAGCACCTAACTTAAGACAGCCTCAAATACACTCTAGAATGACCGAGTTAGTTCACCTCAGCGTGACAGAGCCACACAAACTAATCCCATTCTGAGTGATTTAAGTCATTTAGATTGCAAATAAATCCGCACCGTAAGTATTGATATCAGTTTCGGTAACGCCAATGAGTTTCACGGTTAGATCAGCACCATCGGTAAACACGGCATTACCTACAGCATCATAGCTAAAGCTTAAATCACCGAAGTCTGTGACCGAGTCGCTAATAATGTGCAAAGAATCTTCACCAATGGTGAAATCCACAACTTTTGCTTCGCCATGGCCACCAAACTTATCCGTGAACACAAACTTATCGCCATTGCTTCCGCCAACTAGAACATTATCACCAGAACCAGCTACAAGAATATCTTCACCGACGCCGCCATTTAGTTTGTTGTCACCCAACAAACCCAAAAGCAAATCATTACCTGTACCACCGCCGAGGTAATCGTTTCCTGTACCAGCCCTTAGGATGTCATCACCAGCACCACCAGTTAGGCGATCATCACCGTCGCCGCCGATCACATAATCGTTACCGCCACCGCCAACAAACGAATCATTACCACCAAAACCAATAAACAAGTCATCGCCGCCATCGAAATCAGCAAATTGGTTATTTACACCTGCATCGCCTAGATACGTGTCATTGTCACTTGTGCTCATTTTTATTCCCTCTTGTCTTAATAATTGAATAGACCTTTTATTCTATGTCTGAGTAGATTTGTAACAGACATGAGAAGTCTAATAGTCAACCGAATAGGAATAAGTTTGAATATGGGATGATATTTCAGACTGACATTTTAATAATAAATATAAAACTTAGTACTTTATAGAATATTTTCTTTTTATTACAGTAAGTTAATACTAGTACTACAGATTTCGCCTAGCCCAACTTGTTGCTTGCGTACGGTTCTTTACTTCTAACTTTCTAAAAATATTGTATAGATGTGATTTAATAGTATGCTCACTGATAAATAAAGAATCAGCAATTTCCATATTTGAGCCTCCTTCTTTCAACATTTTTAAAACTTGAATTTCACGCCGAGTAAGCTCTACCTCGATAGCAGGCTCGATAATGCTATTCGCTTCTTTTCCTCGATAATAATTAACCAGCTGATCCAGTAATCTTCGAGACAGCCAATTATCTCCTTTTATTATTGCTTTTAACCCCTGACACACCTTGTCCATGGAGTCTCCCGGACCGAATATACCCTTTACATGCGGCCATGAAGCGAGTTCTTCTGTGTCTAAGTCATAACCTAAATTAAGCATTATGGTTCCTAGTACTTTATTACTATCTTTTAAATAAACTAAAGTTTCGGATGGAATCTCAACTGAAAAATCAACAAGCAAAAAGTAGCGTTCCGGAATGAGTTCGTGATAACTAGGGTTTTTAGTATCTATGATCGTTATTTTAGTTTCTATATTTTTAGAAAGCATTTCCTTAAAGTTTTCACTCTGTAAACTTTGTTGAGTGAGCATTAGGACTTCAGGCTTTTCCATATACTGTTCCATAATGTTTCTCATACTTTCAGTGACTTAACATTCTTAAATTAGTCGTTAATCGTCCGCACTTAGTGTGATATGTAAGTGCTAGTCCACAGAGTAAAGTTATTTGCTACTTTTTTAAATTCCAAAGTTATTAAAAAGAGAATCAAAAAAAGTGTTTCTCATAAAAGAAACACTTTTAACACATTTAGGTCACAGTAATGATTAAGAATTCACTAAATTAAATAACACAATATTTCAAGGACATTACACTGTTAACGAGTTATCCGAAATATTTTCTTTCGCCCAAATAAGTGCTTGGACTCTATTTTTTACTTCAATCTTCTTGAAAATATTGTGTAAATGAGTCTTTACCGTATTCTCGCTCACAAATAGTTGTTCGGCAATTTGTTGATTGGAAGCCCCCATAGAGAGAAAGGTAATTATTTGTTGCTCTCGTTTGGTCAAAATAGCGGGAACATTCTTATTTATCGGTTTGCAGTGGCGACGAAGGTGAGTAATGTATTGCTGAGAAAACTTACGGCTGAACCACATATCCCCCTGAAGTACCTTGCCAATCCCAACTTGCAGCGTTTTTATATCATCAGAGGTATAAAAAATACCTGCTAGAGTACGCCAAGCAAAAAGATCTTCAGTCGAAATGGATTGATCACAATTAATTAAGATTTCGAGCGTATCTTTCTGTTGCGACTCTTTAAATTCCGAATAACGCCGAAATATTTCATCAGTGATCACGCTGCAATCAACAATAATGGCTGACGCTAAAGGCGAATCTAACGCTCCTTGAATAAGAGAGTCTGGTGTGATTAGAGCAACACTAATACAGAGTTTGGTCTCCAATACATCTTTCAGCAGAGATGACTGCAGACTGCCCTCCGTGATTAAAATGACATTTCTTGTTTTTTGTTGCTCCATCCTGATCGCATTCCCTTGGTCGCTTTTATTGAAATACGCAATAGATTTAGATAGAGCAGTAGTATTGTCAAGTATGAAAATAACTAGTACTAATTAATAACTCATTGAAGTGTCAATAATTTTTAAGTGGCAAGTCTGTAAGAGGTGTTAGCATTTTTCAGGCATTAAAAAAGGGAGCATACACTCCCTTTTTTGTATTTGAGTTGGTGATTTTGTCGCGCCCGTTAGAGCCGAAACCTCACCCTAGCTTAGTGAACTGGAACAGAGTTTTTTTGGTTAAATTTACCAAAGTGTTGCTCTAACACTTCTGGCGTCAACTTACCTTCTGCTTCCAGCTTTTTTAGCTCAGCGACGATCGCTTTTTGCTCTTCTAGCGACGGCAGTTTTACTTCTGGCTCCTGAGCGGCTTCCTGAGAAATCTGCTCTAGTTCTTTTTCGAAGTCATTCATAGTACTTACCTAAATTTAGTTAGTGAACTTTTAAACTTCGGCTATTCTATCCAACTCTATAGCTTGAAGCTACCAACCATCTTGTCCAGACGTGAAGAGAGCGCTTGAAGATCACGACTTGCATCCGCCAGCTCTTCTGCCGTTGCCGTTGTCATTTCATTGATCGCGTTGATTTCTTCAATGTTTTGGTTAATGGTATGCACCACAGTGGATTGCTCTTCCGTCGCCGTCGCAACTTGCGTATTACGATCAGAGATGTCTGTAATTCGCTCAGAAATATTGACTAACACTTCCACTGCTTCATCGGTTGAAGCGACCCCTTCAATAGTGACCGCTTTACCCGCTTCCATAGCACTTACCGCATCTTGTGCGTCACTTTGAAGTTGGTTGATCATCCGTTGGATCTCTTCTGTTGAATCAGCCGTGCGTGACGCTAGGTTTCTTACCTCGTCAGCAACCACCGCAAAACCACGACCTTGCTCTCCAGCACGTGCAGCCTCAATCGCGGCGTTCAACGCAAGCAAGTTGGTTTGTTCTGATATGTCACGAATTACGCCCAGAATCGAGCCAATATCTTTAGTTGTCGATGCCAGCTGCGTGACGACAATATTGGTCGTTTCTACGTCATCAGCTAGGCGGCTAATCACCTCTTTGGCTTTCATAACCACTTCACGACCCGTTTGAGTATTATCAGAAGCCTGATTTGCCGTATCGGCAGCAGTAGCCGCGTTCGATGCAATTTCGCTGATGGTCGCACCCATCTGGTTAATCGCCGCAACAACTTGAATGGTTTGATCACGTTGCTCTTGGCTGTTGTCATGTGTGGATGTTGCTTTCGTCGAAACACTTTCTGCCGCTTGACTTAATGAGCCACTGGTCAAAGCAACTTCTTTCATTGTGGCGTGGATCTTCTCAATAAATCCGTTAAAGCCTTTTGAAAGCTGAGCAATTTCATCATTACCCTGAATTTCAATGCGCTGCGCCAAGTCTCCTTCACCTTGCCCAAGGTCGGTAAAACGATCGGCAATCAGTCGAATTGGTTTAGTAATACTATTTGCCAACCATACGCCCATCAGAATGAATACAACGGCGACAATGATGGTCGTAAACAGCATTTTTTGCGCAGTAGCATTTAGGTCCGCGAAGACTTCATCGACAGGAACTACACCAATGACAAACCAATTCATTGAAGGAACATACAAACTGGAAACAAACGTGTCCTGCCCTTCAAAGTCCACATTAATCAAATTGAAGCTGTTTTTATTCAGCAGTGCACTCGCATTACTACCAAATAGCTTGGTGATAGAAGTTTGGTTTTTACCTTGTTGACGATGTATTTGAATCTCACCCTGTTCGTTAGTGAGGAACACATAACCCGTATCTTCAATTTTAAACCCATTGAGCAGCGCAACCATGTCGTCCATCGACTTTGAAAGACCTGACATTGATGTGCCATTTAAGTCTTGGTAGTTGGCAAACATTTTTACTTCGCCGTTTGCCTCTTGGAAAACGCTCACTGACGTTTCTTGACCAGAAGACGTAAAGCCAAAGAACCAAGCATCTTGAGTTCGATTAAGCTGACGCAAGAACCCGTTTTGATTCCAGTAATATGCCGTTTGACGATTGGCTACCGACGCATCATTAAGTCCGTACTGGGATTTAACGTTATTGAGCTGCTGAACTAACTGAACTTCTACCGACGGGTCGCGGTCTGTATTAGATAGGGCTTCGACAATAAACTCGTTTGTTGCGAGCTGTTTTGCGGCTTGTTGCATCTCTACAACTTCGCGGTCAATTTCTGTATTGATTTGCTGCAGCATCGCAGGTAGTTCGATATCAATAAGACGGTGGCTCAACACATCTCTTGCATGACGCTGAGCCATAACACCAACGATTATTGTTGATGCTAAAACAGCAAACGTAATACCAAGTACAACCTTCTGTTTGATGCTCAAGGAATGAAGTTTCAACATATTCGGACCTTTTAAAAGAATCACTTGTTATTGGCCCCATAAGGGGAATCTGGTGCATATCTCATGACACGCACATCACAGAAACTTTATCGGCTCACATATACAAAACTAGAGGCATTTCTCACTATATTATGAAAAATAAATGTAACGCTCTGTCAGATAAGAACTTTCAGTGTTAGCAAGTACTTGCAATTCTCTGCAGCGTCCCAATATTGAAAAGATAAATTGCGAAAGCGCATTGGAACTTTTTCCATCTGGAAAATGACCAATACTCAACACAAAAATCAAATGGATATCGAGAGTCCAAAGCATGCATAAATCTAACTTCGAAACTCTTCAGCAATACCTAGAGTCGCAGATCATTGGTCAGCAAGATCTAGTCAAACAACTGCTTGTTGCCCTTTTGGCAGATGGACATATTTTGGTTGAGGGCCCTCCTGGGCTGGCAAAAACCCGTGCAGTAAAATCACTCTCAGATTGTGTTGAAGGCGACTTCCACCGAATTCAGTTTACCCCTGACTTGCTGCCAGCCGATTTAACCGGCACCGATATCTTCCGCCCCGAAACCGGAGAGTTCACTTTCCAATCTGGTCCTATCTTCAATTCTCTTATCCTTGCGGATGAGATAAACCGTGCACCGGCCAAAGTACAAGCAGCGATGCTTGAAGCAATGGCAGAGAAACAAGTCACAGCAGGTCGCCATACTTACCCGTTGCCAGAGTTGTTTTTGGTCATGGCGACTCAAAACCCGATTGAACAAGAAGGGACTTATCCACTACCTGAAGCGCAGCTAGATCGCTTTTTATTACATTTAGAAGTGGAATACCCAGATGCGGAACATGAGCTATCTATCTTGCGTATTAACCGCGGTGAAGCAAAAGGCGAAACTACCGTCGAGCGCCCAATGTTAAGCCAACAAGATATATTCACTGCGCGTAAAGAAGTGTTGGATATTCATATGGCCGAAACGATAGAGCAGTACATCGTCCGTTTAGTTATGGCAACACGTCGAGCCAGCGAATATGACACTGAGCTGGATAAGTGGTTGTCAATGGGCGTTAGCCCACGTGCCACCATCGCTCTGGATCGTTGTGCCCGTGCGCACGCTTGGCTTGCAGGTCGTGATTTTGTGTCCCCAGAAGATGTTCAAACCATGGCTTATCCGGTTTTGCGCCACCGTTTATTACTGAGTTACCACGCTCAAGCGGAAGGCATTACGGCAAACCAAGTCATTGATAAGCTGCTAAACCTCGTTGGCAGTGCATAAGACGAGGGAGTGATATGTCCACAACGCATCCACTGCCACCTCATGCGAATGGGGTGACATTAACCCTTGAAGAGCTGCTGCAATACCGCACTCAATCTGTACGTTGGTTGCCACCAGCACAAAGTATCTGGTCGCAAATGAGCGGTAACCATACCAGCCGCCAAAAAGGGCGAGGCATGGATTTTATGGAAGTACGCCAATACCAACCTGGCGACGATATCCGCAGTATTGATTGGCGGGTAACTGCTCGTACAGGGAAAGCGCACACAAAGTTATTTGCAGAAGACAAAGAGCAAGCTGTGATTCTTTACCTTGACCTGAGTTCTAGCCTGCATTTTGGGTCTAAGTATATGCTTAAGTCGGTTCAATTGGCTCACTTTGCCAGCGTGTTGATTTGGCTCACTTTGGCTAAAAAGGATCGCATCGGTGCGGTGATTGACGATGGACATCAATGTTTTGAGTTTCGCCCTTCCTCTCTACAAAAACAGGGGCTGCGGATTCTTAATGCTATCGTCGATACACATAACGCGCAGGTGGCTCGTACTGCCAACAACGAGGCTCGTACACTGCCGTATACTCAGGTGTTAGAAACACTTCATACACTGACACCTAAGGGCAGCGAACTGATTATGCTCAGCGACTTTGCCCACATAAACGCGGCAGAGTTGACGCAGTTACGTCGACTAAAACAGCACAACAGTGTGAGGGCTATTCAGTTTTATGATCCTTTAGAAAGAGGTGAAACAAACTTTAGAGGTCAAGTAAAAGCCTCGGATGGACAACGTAGTCAATGGTTCAACTTTGGCTCCAAGGGCCAAAGAAAGGAACTCGAAACACACTTTACTCAACACCAAGAAACCATTAAACAGCAATGCCATTCGATGGCGATTCCATTTAACACGCTATCAAGTGGTTGGCCCTTGATTTCACAATTAAGCTAACAAACTGTACAAGCAGCATTTATTAAGCAGTAATAATAATGACAACAAACAACCAAAGCCTAGACCTTGAACCTCTGATTTTACCAACCGCTCCGGATTGGTTTCCGCTCGCTTGGGGATGGTGGGCAGTGCTTGCGGCCACCGTGCTTTTCGTTTTCAGCATTTATCTTTATACGAAATGGCGTAAAAAACGCCTACGCGCGCAAAAGGCAGCCTTAAAACTTTTAACTCAATCTGTCACACCTCATACCCCCTCCTCTGCTCTGGAAATATTGCGTCAGGCGGCATTGAGTTACTTTCCGCGTGAAGAAATCGCGCCATTAACTGGAATCGCTTGGTATGAGTTTCTCGATAGCCATACAAAAGAAACTCGATTCGTAGAAAAACAACATCAGTGGCAAGAAGCGCTGTATCAGAAATCCTCTCAAGAAAATCATCAAAGCTTGGTCGATGATTGTGTCTTTTGGATAACTCACGCTTTGCCACCAAAGAAAAAGGCAAATAACCGTGACTGAGCAAACACTCATAACCGATCTTGCCCAATGGCTAAACATTGAATTTGTCTGGTGGTGGGCACTATTTTTGCTGCCTGTCCCCTGGCTGGTATACAAGCTCCTGCCACAAGAATCTCAACAAGCCGAGATCAAATTGGCGTACTTACCAACTAATGAGAATGGCAGCAAGCCTAAGCAAGCCCTGCAAAAATCACTATCAGTGGCGATCTGGGTTCTTCTTATCATTGCTTGTGCGCGTCCAGTTTGGTTTGGTGATCCAGTTGAGTTCCAACCCAAATACCGGGACTTGATGTTAGTCGTCGACCTATCTGGCTCGATGCAGCAAGAAGACATGGAGCTCAACGGCGAATACATTGACCGCCTCACCGCTGTCAAAAAAGTTCTATCGGATTTCGTGGCAAAAAGAAAAGGTGACCGTCTCGGGGTTGTTTTGTTTGGCGATCACGCGTATTTGCAAACGCCACTCACTGCAGACCGTAAAACCGTCATGCAGCAGATTAATCAAACCGTCATCGGCCTGGTTGGTCAACGAACCGCCATTGGTGATGGCATTGGTCTAGGCACGAAAACCTTTGTAGACAGTGATGCTCCGCAACGAGTCATGATTTTGCTTAGTGACGGCAGCAACACTGCCGGTGTGCTCGAACCGCTCGAAGCAGCGGAAATCGCAAAAAAATACAAAGCGACCATTTACACCGTAGGCGTAGGTGCTGGTGAAATGATGGTGAAAGAGTTTTTCATGACTCGTAAGGTTAACACCGCAGCCGACTTGGATGAGCAAACACTAACTAAAGTGGCAGAGATGACTGGTGGACAATATTTTCGGGCGCGAGATACTGATCAGCTCGAAAAGATCTACGACACGATCAACCAGCTCGAGCCCGTGTCAAGCGACACGCAAACTTGGCGTCCGCAGTCAGAATGGTTCCCATACCCATTAAGCGCTGCATTCGTACTGTCGCTATTGTTATTCCTACTGAGGAGAAAACATGGCTGAGTTTATTTTCCTTAACCCTTATTGGCTTTTGGGGCTTATCGCAATCCCTATTGCGCTCTTGCTCAATCACAAATTTAGAGCAAAAAAATCGACACTGATTGCCCCTCACCTAGCTAAAGTGCTCGGACAAAACACGCAGTCCAAACACTATTTTATTCTCTGGGGCGTAGCTTGGGCCATTGCCTGTATTGCGCTAGCGGGACCAAGCTGGCAATCCAACGCTCGCCCAAGCTTTGAGTTAAACCAAAACCGCATTTTAGTGCTTGATATGTCTCGCTCGATGTTCGCTACGGACATCAAGCCTAATCGACTCGCGCAAACACGTTATAAGGCGCTGGACTTACTTCCTAAATGGAAAGAAGGGGCTACGGGTCTTATTGCTTACGCTGGCGATGCCTATAACTTAAGTCCACTGACGACTGATTCCAGTACGCTTGCCGGCATTATCGAGAATTTGTCACCAGAGCTAATGCCTTTTCAAGGAGCAAACCTGCCTTCCGCAATTGAATTAGCGCTCAACCAGTTCTCTCAAGCAGGTGTGCAACAAGGCGACATCATCGTGTTAGCTGATGACCTTGATGAGTCAGAACTGTCTCGCGCGTTGAATTTAGTCGAAGGTAAAAACATTCGGATCTCTGTTCTTGCAGTAGGAACCGCTAATGGTGCTCCCATTGCCCTACCCGATGGTTCTCTTTTAAAGACTGCACAAGGCACAACTGTCGTAGCGAAAACAAATCTGAAGAATTTACAAATACTAGCAAAGAAAACAGGTGGAATTTTTGTTCCTATTCAGCACACCAATCGCGATGTTGAGAGAATTTCGGCCTTTACGAGCAACGTTGGCAGTCAACTTTCGGCCAAGAAGAGTGAAGAAGTGAGCACTGACTCTCGCTTAAACGGTGGCTTTTGGTTGCTGCCGCTGTTACTTCTGCCTGCAGCTTTACTGTTCCGACGCGGCCTGATTTGGATGTTTGTGGCAACAATAATACCGATGACTTGGACACAACACGCCGAAGCAAATCCGTTCTTAAATGCCGACCAACGAGGAGCGGAACTCTACAAGCAAGGTGAGTATGAACAGGCGCAAAACCTATTTACAAACCCAAGCTGGAAAGGAGCCGCCAGTTACCAAAAAGGTGACTACGAAGCCGCTATCGAAGCATTTTCTCATGACTCCTCTCCTAACGGCCGCTATAACCTTGCCAACTCTCTGGCGCAAAATGGTCAATTAGAAGAAGCAGCAGAGCTTTATAAAAAACTGCTTGAAGAAACGCCCAACTTTGAAGCTGCAAAGAAAAACTTGTCGGTTGTGGAACAGAAGCTGAAACAGCAACAGCAACAGCAACAGCAACAGCAACAGCAACAGCAACAGCAACAGCAACAGCAACAGCAACAGCAACAGCAACAGCAACAGCAACAGCAACAGCAACAGCAA